>Ga0160448_100001_pt1 | contig 878844 bp, 838 predicted proteins | sample HID1973M_E1MG_FD_108269 | JGI IMG/M metagenome (GOLD analysis project Ga0160448, IMG submission 108269) | Enriched mosquito-associated microbial communities from UW Madison campus, WI, USA - HID1973M_E1 MG | ecosystem: Host-associated > Arthropoda: Insects > Digestive system > Unclassified ...
GGGCTGGCCGGAAGCGCGGGTCAAGGGTTGCCGCTCAGCAACCCTTGTCGGTCGCCCGCAGGGAGGAAATGAAACTGCCCGGTTGGCGGGCGAACGAAAAAGCCACCGCGCCCGGGTCTGGCGCCCCGACTCAAGCGCTCGGTTCGCGCCCCGAACCTTTAAACCACCGCGCCCGGTTCGGCGCTTTGAACTCAAGCGCCGGTTCGCGCCCCGAACTCAAGCGCCGGTTCGCGCCCCGAACCTCCATCCTTATCCGATGGTCATCAGACTGGCATTCCCACCTGCGGCAGCAGTATTCACACTCAGTGAGCGCTCAATCAGCAACCGCTCCAGCAGCAAATTAGTTTCACCACGCGCAAAGCCCTGCACCGAAACAATCGCGCCGTTGCGCGCAGCAATCTGTTCGCAGAGCGTGCGGAGCTGATCGGCATCTCCATGATAAATCACCGCATCAAACGCTTCCGCCAGCGGATCTTTCGCCAGGCTAACGCGGGCTTTCACTGTGGCAGGCAGGCTTGCCAGCAAGGTGCGATGTAATTCGTCATCCGGCCACACCGCTGTGCTACCGACGCTGGTTACCGCAGCCAGCTGAGTTAACGCATCCTGCTGGTTATCGGCCAGACACAACACGCTGTCGCGCGGTAACAGTGAGAAGGTGTTGCGCTCGCCGGTTGGGCCAGGCAGCAGACGTACCGTTCCGGCCTGCGCCAGATCGGCATACTGTTGACACAGCATCGCCAACTCCGGCTTCTCTTTTGCCCACTCGCTCAGCGCCTTATGCGGTTCCAGCAGCGCCTGACGCAGCGTGCTGTCTGCTGGGCGTTCAGCATCCTGACGATCAAAGGTCAGACGCAGCGCGCCATCCGGGCGGTGAGAGAGCAAGCGATAGAGGTAAAGCGGGCCACCCGCTTTCGGGCCGGTTCCAGACAAGCCTTCGCCGCCAAAGGGCTGCACGCCCACCACCGCACCCACCATGTTGCGGTTAACGTAAAGGTTGCCGACTTTGGCATTGGCCGTCACCTGCGCGATGGTTTCATCGATGCGCGTGTGGACGCCTAGCGTCAGCCCGTAACCAGAAGCGTTAATGTGATCGACCAGTTTAGGTAAATCGTTGCGTGTGAAGCGCACCACATGCAGCACCGGACCAAAAACTTCTTTATCCAGATCACTGACCTGATCCAGTTCAATCAGCGTTGGTTTGATAAAGGTGCCGGTTGCCCACTCTTTACTGTCCTGCGGGTTTTCCTGCACGGCCTGATACACGGCGAAGCCTTTATTGCGCATCGCCTGAATGTGACGCTCAATGTTCTCTTTCGCTTCGGCATCAATCACCGGACCGATATCGGTTGAGAGACGCTCAGGATTACCCATACGACATTCTGCCATCGCACCGCGCAACATTTTGAGGGTGTGATCGGCAACATCGGCCTGGATACAGAGCAAACGCAAGGCAGAACAGCGTTGACCGGCGCTGTCAAAGGCCGATGCCACGATATCCGTCACCACTTGTTCAGTCAGCGCCGAGGAGTCGACGATCATTGCATTCATGCCGCCGGTTTCTGCAATCAGTGGGGTAGGACGGCCTTGAGGATCAAGGCGACCCGCCAGATTACGCTGCAGCAGCGTGGCGACAGCGGTTGAACCGGTAAACATCACGCCACGTACGCGCTCATCGCCGGTCAACTGTGCGCCAACAGTTTCACCTTGGCCGGGCAAAAGCTGCAACACGCCAGCTGGAACGCCTGCATCCAGCAGAATCTGCACCGCCTGTGCGGCAATTAATGGCGTTTGCTCAGCCGGTTTAGCCAGCACGCTGTTACCCGCCGCTAACGCAGCAGCAATCTGGCCGGTAAAAATCGCTAATGGGAAGTTCCACGGGCTAATACAGACCACCGGGCCTAATGGACGATGCGTTTCGTTGTCGAAATCATCGCGCACCATGCCCGCATAGTAATAGAGGAAATCGACCGCTTCGCGCACTTCTGCAATGGCGTTGTTGTAGGTTTTACCCGCTTCACGCACCAGGATGCCGAGCAGCTGTTGCATCTGGCTTTCCATGATCTCTGCGGCGCGCTCTAAAATGGCGGCACGCTCTTCCGGTGGCGTTGCGAACCAGATCGGACCCGCATTCACGGAGGCATCCAGTGCTTGCGACACTTCCTGCTCGCTGGCTTCACGTACGTGGCCCACAACATCATTTGGCGTGGCAGGGTTAATGACGGCACGGGTTTCACCCGCGATCAGTTCGCCATCAATAATCGGCTGTGCCACAGTGGGATGTGCCGCGCTGCTGAGCAGGGCGCTGGACAACGACGCAAGGCGATGCTCGTTGGCCATATCCAAACCGGCAGAGTTCACACGGTATTTGCCATAAAGCTCACGTGGCAATGGAATCTTCGGATGCGGCAGGCCAATAGCCCCTTCGCTGGCACCCATTTTTTCCACTGCGCTAACCGGATCGGCCACCAGCTCATCAATCGGTAACGACGTGTCAGCGATGCGGTTAACGAATGAGGTATTGGCGCCGTTTTCCAACAGACGACGCACCAGATAAGCCAGCAGTGTTTCATGCGTACCTACCGGCGCATAAATGCGGCAAGGTCGATTCAGTTTGCCATCCGCAACTTTGCCCACCACCTGCTCATAGAGCGGTTCGCCCATCCCGTGCAGGCACTGGAATTCATACTGGCCTGGATAATAGTTATTGCCCGCCAGCTGGTAAATGGCCGCCAACGTATGCGCATTGTGGGTCGCAAACTGCGGATAAATCAGGTTCGGCACCGACAATAATTTACGGGCGCAGGCCAGATAAGAGATGTCGGTATACACCTTGCGGGTATAAACCGGATAACCTTCCAGGCCTTCCATTTGGGCACGTTTGATTTCGCTGTCCCAATAGGCGCCTTTTACCAGACGGATCATCAGGCGACGGCGACTGCGTTGCGCCAGATCGATCAATTCATCAATCACAAACGGGCAGCGCTTCATGTAAGCCTGAATCACAAAGCCGATACCGTTCCAGCCTTCCAGTTCCGGCTCGAAGCAGAGTTTTTCCAGCAGATCCAGCGACAGCTCCAGACGATCGGCTTCTTCTGCGTCAATGTTAATACCGATGTCATAAGAGCGCGCCAGCAGCGTCAGCGATTTCAGAATCGGATAAAGCTCTTCCATTACGCGTTCATATTGCGCGCGGCTATAGCGTGGATGCAGCGCAGAAAGCTTGATCGAAATGCCAGGGCCTTCATAGATGCCGCGCCCGTTTGAGGCTTTGCCAATCGCGTGAATCGCCTGTTGATAAGAGACCAAATAGGCTTTGGCGTCGCTGGCGGTCAGCGCGGCTTCACCCAGCATGTCGTAGGAGTAGCGGAAACCCTTCTCTTCCAGCTTGCGGGCATTCGCCAACGCTTCAGCAATGGTTTCGCCCGTAACGAATTGCTCACCCATCAAGCGCATCGCCATGTCTACGCCTTTACGAATCAGCGGTTCGCCGCTTTTCCCGATAATACGGTTAAGCGAATGCGAAAGATTCGCTTCGTTATGGGTAGAGACCAAACGACCGGTAAACAATAAACCCCAGGTTGCCGCGTTGACGAACAGGGAAGGGCTGCGGCCAAGATGCGATTGCCAATTGCCGTTGCTGATTTTGTCGCGGATTAACGCATCGCGGGTAGGCTTGTCAGGAATACGCAACAGCGCTTCCGCTAAACACATTAGCGCAACACCTTCCTGAGAAGAGAGAGAGAACTCCTGCAACAGGCTTTGCACCATCCCAGCGCGCCCAGTTGCCCCTTTTTGGTGCCGGAGCTTGTCAGCCAGCTTGTAGGCTAACTGATGGGTTTTTTCTGCCAGTGGAGCAGGAAGACGCGCCTGTTCCAACATCATCGGTACCGCATCCGTTTCGGGTCGACGCCAGGCGGCAGTCACCGTAGAACGCGTAACCGACTGCGGCAGAATCTGCTCAGCGAAGTCAAGGAACGGTTGATGGGACTCGTCTGGCGCGGCTTCATCACCTTCTGCCGCGGCCAATGCCGACAGCGGAATTTCCGGCAGTGAAGTGCCCGTTTCAAGCTGGCCGAGATAGTTAAAAATCGCTTGCTTGATCAGCCAGTGCGGCGTGCGATCGATGCGTTGTGCGGCCAGTTTAATGCGCTCGCGAGTCGCATCATCCAGTTTTACACCCATGGTGGTTGTACCCATGACTCCAGTGCTCCTTAAAAGTGGTTCGGTACGGCGTGGCCAGCACTATCACTCATGTTGCAACTTTGTGCAACCATGTTAATCGTGAGCCAGATAGCAAGGTTTCCACGTCGTCGAATGTTAAATTTCAAAATGCGGCACAGATCTTGCTGCAAGAATCTGGCCAACGTGGCAGGCCAGAGAAACCGCGGGTTTTATAAGAACGTTCTTGGGTGCAACTCCAGATCTGTGAGCGAGTGCAACCTCTGAGCAATTTTTCGCAAACGGTTAGTGAAATCGCTGTAGCGCCTGTGTTAAATCCATTGTGCGCGTCACGCCTTTCCGGCAGGATACTGCGCCTCGGGGAAATGGCTCATGCCCTGATGAGGATACGCTGCCTGGTTACCCCGTTCCGGCAACCACCAGCAAGCGATTTCTCTGGGGAAATTAAATAATAAATGGAGAGACAGATGAGTATAAGCACACCAATGTTGGTGACCTTTTTGATTTATATTCTCGGGATGATACTGATTGGCTTTATTGCCTATCGTTCAACCAAGAATTTTGATGATTATATTCTGGGTGGTCGTAGCCTCGGTAGCGTTGTTACAGCCTTGTCCGCAGGGGCATCTGATATGAGCGGCTGGCTGTTAATGGGGTTGCCAGGTGCCATTTTCATTTCTGGTATCTCCGAGAGTTGGATCGCTATCGGCCTGATTATTGGCGCATGGCTAAACTGGAAAATTGTAGCGGGTCGCCTGCGTGTTCAAACGGAGCACCACAACAATGCCCTGACGCTGCCAGACTTCTTCTCCAGCCGTTTTGAAGATCACAGTAAAATTCTGCGTGTCATCTCCGCGATCGTTATCCTGGTTTTCTTCACTATCTATTGCGCCTCGGGCGTGGTGGCCGGGGCGCGCCTGTTTGAAAGCACCTTTGGCATGAGTTACGAAACTGCATTGTGGGCTGGCGCCGCAGCGACCATCCTCTATACGTTGGTGGGCGGATTCCTGGCGGTCAGCTGGACCGATACCGTGCAGGCCAGCTTGATGTTTTTTGCGCTGATTCTGACGCCTGTCATTGTGATTATCTCGGTCGGCGGCTTCTCAGATTCACTGGCAGTGATTGAAGCCAAAAGCCTCGAAAATATCGACATGCTGAAAGGGCTGAATTTTGTTGCGGTGATTTCGTTGTTGGGCTGGGGCTTGGGCTACTTTGGGCAACCGCATATCCTGGCGCGCTTTATGGCAGCGGATTCGCACCGCTCCATTCGTACCGCACGCCGCATTAGCATGGCCTGGATGATTTTATGCCTGGCAGGTGCCGTGGCGGTCGGCTTCTTCGGCATCGCTTATTTCCAGAACAATCCATCACAGGCAGCAGGCGTGAGTGAAAATGGCGAACGCATCTTTATCGAACTGACGCGCATTCTGTTTAACCCATGGATCGCCGGTATCCTGCTTTCCGCCATTTTGGCAGCAGTGATGTCAACGCTGAGCTGCCAACTGTTGGTCTGCTCCAGCGCCTTGACGGAAGATCTCTATAAAGGGCTGTTTCGCAAAAACGCCAGCCAGAAAGAGCTGGTTTGGGTAGGGCGCTTAATGGTGCTGTTGATTGCGATAATCGCCATTGCGCTGGCTTCGAATCCAGAAAACCGCGTACTGGGTCTGGTGAGCTATGCCTGGGCAGGTTTTGGTGCTGCCTTTGGTCCGGTTGTGCTGTTCGGCGTTTGCTGGAAGCGCATGAACCGCAATGGCGCGCTGGCCGGTATGATTATCGGTGCCGTTACGGTGTTGGTATGGAAACAGTATGGCTGGCTGGATCTGTATGAAATCATCCCAGGCTTCATTTTTGCCAGCATCGCAATTGTGGTTTTCAGCCTGATGGGCCGTGCGCCGTCAGCCGAAGCCATGAAACGTTTTGATGCGGCAGAAGCGGAGTTCCAGACGAAATAACCTGCTTTCCTACCGAAGCCCGCCTTCTGACAAGGCGGGCTTTTTTTATGGCTTGTTACAAAGCTTCTTGCGACAAAAGCGAAATAATCTCACTCAGCAACTTGTTTTTTACTCAGCGATAATGATAATCGAACTCGTTTAGATTTACGAAAATTTACTTGTCATTGACGCTGCTTAACATTCAAGAGGTTGGCGATGTTTGTTCCGTTTCTCATCATGCTGCGTGAAGGCTTAGAAGCCGCATTGATTGTCAGCCTGATCGCCAGCTATTTGAAGCGCACCCAGCGTACTCAATGGTTTCCTGCCCTGTGGGCTGGCGTATTTATTGCCGCTGCGCTCTGCCTTGCGCTAGGTATCTTCATCAACGAAACCACCGGCGAATTTCCGCAAAAGCAGCAAGAGCTGTTTGAGGGCATCGTGGCCGTCATTGCGGTGGTGATTCTGACCTCAATGGTGTTTTGGATGCGTAAAGTGGCGCGCAACATCAAAGGCGAGCTGGAGCAGGCGGTCGATCAGGCGCTGACAAAAAAGGGCGGCGGCGGGCTAGCGCTCGTGTTGATGGTGTTTCTTGCGGTGGCGCGGGAAGGGCTGGAATCGGTATTTTTCCTGCTGGCCGCCTTTACGCAAGATGTTGGATACGCGCCACCGATCGGTGCGGTGCTAGGCCTGGCCACGGCGGTGATACTCGGCATGCTGCTCTATTGGGGCGGTATTCGGCTGAACATGGCGCATTTCTTTCGCTGGACCAGCGTGTTTATTTTATTTGTCGCGGCGGGTCTGGCGGCGGGTGCGATACGCGCTTTTCATGAGGCGGGCCTCTGGAACCATTTTCAGGATGTGGCCTTTGATCTCAGTGGCACCTTATCTACGCATTCGCTGTTCGGCACCTTGCTGGAGGGCATATTGGGTTATCAGGAGGCGCCAAGCATCAGCGAAGTCACGGTCTATTTCTGCTATCTGATACCGTTTTTACTGCTTTTTTTCACGCCAACGCGACCGACCACATCAGCTGCCGTGCGCTAAGCCATTACTGAGCGCGCACCTCGCGCTCGCCATAATCATTAAAGGGACAGAATTATGATGACGCGTTTCCGCCGCAAGGCACTGCTGGCTTCGCTGCTGGCTATCTCTGGTTCAGCCGCAGCCGCAACCGTTCCGCAGGTGACCGTTAGCGTGAATGACAAACAGTGTGAGCCGATGTCACTGACGGTAAAGGCGGGTAAAACCCAATTCCTGATCAAGAACAACAGCCAGAAAGCGCTGGAATGGGAAATCCTGAAAGGTGTGATGGTGGTCGAAGAGCGCGAAAACATTGCACCGGGCTTCAGCCAGAAAATGACGGCCACGCTGGAGGCTGGCGAATATGACATGACCTGCGGGCTGCTGAGTAATCCGAAAGGTAAGCTGATTGTCGAAGCCAGCGGTACAGCAACAGCGAAGAAGGGCGGCGATGTGATGCAGCTGGTTGGCCCGATTAGCGAATATAAAGCTTACGTTACCGGTGAAGTCGCACAGTTGGTTAGCGGCACGCAAGCCTTTACCGATGCGGTGAAAGCGGGCGATACAGAAAAAGCCAAAGCGCTGTTTGCCCCGACTCGTCAACATTACGAGCGCATTGAACCGATTGCAGAACTGTTCTCCGATCTCGACGGCAGCATCGATGCCCGCGAAGATGATTATGAAAAGAAAGCGGAAGATCCTAAGTTCACTGGTTTCCACCGTCTGGAAAAAGCGCTGTTTGCGGACAACAGCACCAAAGGTATGGAAGGTTATGCTGATCAGCTAAACAAAGATGTATTGGATCTGCAAACGCGCATCAGTGAGTTGGCTTTCCCGCCAGCAAAAGTTGTGGGTGGTGCCGCCGGATTGATTGAAGAGGTCGCTTCCAGCAAGATTTCCGGTGAAGAGGATCGCTACAGCCGCACCGATTTGTGGGACTTCCAGGCCAACGTTGATGGCGCACAGAAGATCGTTGAACTGCTGCGACCTATGGTAGAGAAAGCCAATCCACAGTTATTGGCGAAAGTGGAGGGTAACTTCAAAAAAGTCGATACCATTCTCAGCAAATACCGCACTAAAGAGGGCTTCGAATCTTATGAGAAGCTCACTACCGCTGATCGTAACGCGCTGAAAGGCCCGATTACCGCACTGGCAGAAGATCTCTCTTTACTGCGTGGAACCTTGGGTCTGAATTAAGCATGAGCAATCAGCAGGATGACGCGCAACCCGCGCGTCGTCGTTTATTAAAAGGGTTAGGCTTGCTGGGAGGCGCGGCGGCGTTAGGCGGCGGTTGTCCGTTTCATGCTGCCGCCGAAAGCTTTTCTCCCGGCACGGTGACACCCAATGCGCGCCAGCAGGTGCAACCGTTTTATGGTCAGCATCAGGCGGGCATCATTACGCCACAGCAGGCATCAATGATGCTGGTGGCGTTTGACCTGTTGGCCAGTGACAAAGCCGATCTGCAACGCTTGTTCAGATTGCTCACGCAGCGTATCGCCTTCCTGACTACGGGCGGGCCCGCGCCAGTCGTCACAAACCCGCAACTACCGCCAATGGATTCAGGCATTTTAGGGGCGCAGATTGCGCCTGATAATCTTACCATCACCGTTTCGGTAGGAACGTCGCTGTTTGATGAACGCTTTGGTTTAGCTGCGCATAAACCAAAAAAGTTGCAGGTCATGACGCGCTTTCCTAACGATTCGCTCGACGCGAATCAATGCCATGGCGATCTGCTGCTGCAAATTTGCGCCAATACTCAGGATACGGTGATTCACGCGCTGCGCGACATTATCAAACACACGCCCGATCTGCTCGGCGTGCGCTGGCGGCGTGAAGGCTTTATCTCAGATCACGCCGCACGCAGCCTCGGCCAGGAGACGCCGATCAACCTGCTGGGTTTTAAAGATGGTAGCGCTAATCCCGATAGTCATGACGCTGCGTTGATGAAGCAGATGTTATGGGTCACTGATGACCAGGATGAACCCGCATGGGCGCGCAACGGCAGTTATCAGGCGGTGCGTATCGTCAGTTTCCACGTTGAAATGTGGGACCGCACGCCACTGGGCGAGCAGGAGACCATTTTTGGGCGTGAGAAGCTGAGCGGGGCGCCGCTGGGCATGAAGCACGAACGCGATGTGCCGGATTACAGCCGCGATCCTGACGGTGAAGTCATTGCATTGGATGCGCATATTCGTTTGGCCAATCCACGTACCCCTGAAACTGACAGCAGTTTGATGCTGCGACGCGGTTACAGCTATTCAGCCGGCATCTCTGCTTCTGGTCAGTTAGAAATGGGCCTACTGTTTGTCTGCTATCAGCACGACTTAGAGAAAGGGTTTATTACGGTACAGAACCGGCTGAATGGCGAAGCGCTGGAAGAATATATTCGTCCGATTGGTGGCGGATATTTTTTTGTTTTGCCCGGCGTTGCTGATGAGAATCATTATTTAGCGCAATCGCTACTCGAAGCCTGATTGCATTTTAGCCATCACCTTCTGCTGCGCCGTCGGCAGGAGGTTTCTCGTCTTGCAACTGCCTTCTGAGTTTATTCAGACAAAAAATTACGGATTCTCCTAAACTTTCCCAATAAAGATGAATATAGTAACTCTCTGTTAAATATAATTAATTTAATTTAAATGCGTAAATTTCTTACCCCGAATTACGCAATTTCTTTGCCGTCAGGTAAAATTAGTGTTGCAAACCCACGTGAAGATGATGCAATTTAATCCTTAAGCGTAATCAGACGTGTTGATGTATCACACTGGAGTTCGCGCATGGGTCGAACCTTATATGGACAGCTAAATGTAATTACCGCATCGCAATTTTTTGCGAGGGCTAATTTTCCCCTTGAACTCCACTTCTCTGACCTTTTCTTTCCAAATCGAATTCTTCGTTGTCCGGTGTACAGCAATGCTGTTGCGCTGCTGCATACCTTTCTTCATGGTCATCACGGCTTACAAGGAAGCCAATCAAAACCTCTAAAGCGTTCACGTAATCGCAAAGGGCCAACAGCCTGGAGCGGGAAATGAAACCAACTGTAAGGTGCCACTATGGGAAGACAGAAAGCAGTGATCAAAGCGCGTCGAGAAGCCAGACGAGTGCTTCGCAATGACTCTCGCAGTCATCGTCAGCGTGAAGAAGAATCGGTCACTTCGCTGGTGCAAATGGGTGGGTTAGATTCAATTGGCATGGCACGCGATGCGCGTGACCGGGGGCCAATTGAAGCTCGAAATGAAGCTCAGGCGCACTATCTCAACGCCATAGAAATGAAACAACTGATCTTTGCAACTGGTGAAGCAGGTTGCGGTAAAACCTGGATCAGCGCCGCGAAAGCGGCTGAGGCCCTGATTCATAAGGATATCGACAGGATAATCGTCACGCGCCCGGTGCTACAGGCGGATGAAGATCTGGGGTTCCTCCCCGGAGATATCTCAGAGAAATTCGCCCCGTACTTCCGACCGGTTTATGACATTCTGGTTAAACGTCTTGGCGCATCCTTCATGCAATATTGTCTGCGTCCAGAAATCGCCAAGGTAGAGATCGCGCCATTTGCTTATATGCGCGGACGTACCTTTGAAAATGCGGTCGTTATTCTGGATGAGGCGCAAAACGTCACCGCCGCGCAGATGAAAATGTTTCTTACACGCCTTGGCGAAAACGTCACGGTAATCGTTAACGGTGATATTACCCAGTGCGACTTGCCCGCTGGGGTGCCTTCCGGTCTCGCAGACGCGTTAGCGCGTTTCGAAGAGGACGAGATGGTTGGCATTGTCCGTTTCGGCAAAGGGGATTGTGTACGTTCGGCGCTCTGCCAGCGTACGCTGCATGCTTACAGTTAGTCGTTGATTGTACTAGAGTTCGATTGAGTTGATGTAGCGCAAAACCCGGCTTCGGCCGGGTTTTTTTATGCCTTTATTATAAAAATAAAACGCAAAAAAAAATGCCTGAACAGATGTTCAGGCATTTCTTTGAAATGTTGGCGGTGAGAGAGGGGTTCGAACCCTCGATACGTTGCCGTATACACACTTTCCAGGCGTGCTCCTTCAGCCACTCGGACACCTCACCACATTTTTTTGTTAACCGCGCTGGGTCAACGGGGCGGTACTATAGGGATCAGGCATAAAACGGTCAAGCACTATTTTTCTCTTTTCTTCTATTCGCTTAAGCTCTGAACGAATCGCTGTAGCGCTGCGCAGCTTGCTGATTTTGTCATCAAAATGACATCCTGCCGACACAAAAATATCACCAAACCGTCGCAAACTTAGCGCCTGAAATCTCTGGTAATTATTGCTCATAAGGAAAGACAACATGACTCAGGCTCGCTTATTGACGGTTTCTCTGCTCACCAGCTTACTCGCCACCTCCGCCATTGCTGAAACAAATACCTATTCTCGTGCAGCACAAGGGGATCTTAGTCAGCACGGCGGAGCCCGACGTTTAACTGGCGATCAGACTGAAGCGTTGAAAGCATCGTTACGTAATACCACCGCGAAAAACGTGATTTTACTGATTGGCGATGGCATGGGTGATTCAGAAATCACTGCTGCGCGTAACGTAGCAGAAGGGGCGGGCGGTTTTTTCAAAGGCATTGATGCACTCCCGCTTACCGGTCAATACACGCACTATTCACTGGATAAGAAAACCCATAAACCAAATTACGTTACCGATTCAGCAGCCTCAGCCACTGCCTGGGCAACCGGCACCAAAAGCTATAACGGCGCAATTGGCGTAGATGTGAATGGCAAAGATCAGGTCACGCTGTTGGAGTTGGCGAAAGCGGCGGGCAAGGCGACCGGTAACGTTTCGACCGCTGAGTTGCAAGATGCGACACCCGCCGCGCTGATGGCGCATGTCACGTCCCGTAAATGCTACGGGCCGGAAAAAACCAGCGAGCTTTGCCCGACTAACGCGTTAGAACAGGGCGGTAAAGGCTCGATTACCGAGCAGATGTTGAAAACGCGGCCGGATGTCACCTTAGGCGGTGGCAGCAAGAGTTTCAATGAGGTGGCGAAGGCGGGTGATTATCAGGGGAAAACACTGAATGAGCAGGCCCAGGCGCTGGGCTATCAAATGGTCAATGACTGGCAAGGGTTGACCCGTATTACTACCGCCAACCAGCAGAAACCGCTGCTTGGGTTGTTTTCAGCGGGCAACATGCCTGTGCGCTGGCAAGGGCCAAAAGCCAGCTATCACGGCAATATTGATAAGCCGGTAGTCACCTGCGAAGTGAACAAGGATCGTCCGGTCGCAACACCTACGCTGGCGCAGATGACCTCGAAAGCCATTGAATTATTGAAAACCAATGAGAATGGCTTCTTCCTGCAAGTAGAAGGCGCTTCCATTGATAAGCAGGATCACGCGGCGAATCCTTGTGGTCAGATTGGTGAAACCGTTGATTTGGATGAAGCGGTACAGCAGGCGCTGGCGTTTGCGCGTGAAGAGGGCAACACGCTGGTAGTGGTGACAGCGGATCATGCACACAGCAGTCAGATTGTTGAAAATGGCACTAAGGCACCAGGCTTGACCCAAGCCGTTAATACCAAGGATGGCGCGATTATGACCATTAGCTACGGCAACTCAGAAGAAGATTCGCAGGAGCATACCGGTTCACAATTGCGTATTGCAGCTTATGGGCCACATGCAGCAAACGTAGTGGGTTTAACCGATCAGACGGATCTGTTCTTTACGCTGCGTGATGCGATGGCGTTGAAGTAAGGCCGGGCAGCACCGCAATGAGCATAGTGCAGTGTCTTCCTCCCCCTTTATGGGGGAGGAACGAGGTGGGGACAGCGCACACCTCATAAAAAACGCGCTCTCCCGAAAGAGTGCGCGCCTCAATCAAAAACCACTGCGTCGAAAAACTACGCTTTCACGCGGTTAGCAAAACTTTTACGCAGCTTCTGCAATTTAGGTGGGATCACCGCCATGCAATATCCATTGCGCTGACCGGCTCCTTCCCAGTAATCCTGATGATACGCTTCGGCGGGATACCACTCTTTCAGCGGTTCAATGGTGGTCACCACCGGCACGGAATGATCCGCTTGAGCACGCTCAATGGCAGCACGCGCTTCCGCTTCCTGTTCTGCATTAGCAGGGAAAATTGCTGAACGATACTGTGTGCCAATATCATTGCCCTGACGATTAAGCTGGGTCGGATCGTGAGTCACAAAGCTAATATCAAGCAGGTCACCATAGCTCACTTGCTCTGGATCGAAACCGATACGAATCGCCTCTGCATGACCGGTTGCGCCGCTGCAGACTTGCTCGTAGGTGGGATTGGGACGTGCGCCGCCGGTATAACCACTTTCAACGGACTCAACGCCAATCACATCCTTAAATACCGCTTCGGTACACCAAAAACAGCCGCCTGCGATCACTGCGTATTCGATTGCCATAATGCTTTACTCCTGTCAGGTCGAAAGGAAACAGGTGGGGGCGCGGTGCGCGCATTTCAACTAAATCAGCATCTCTGGCTTAAAATCCTTGCTCTTATCCAGCATCTTATCGCCCATGATGGTGAAGCGGCCTTCACCGGTGTAGTGCAGCGTCGTGGGAAATTCGGGCTGTTCCGCAACGTGCGCTTTAACGATTTCAAAGATAAACAGGTTGTAGTTATCGACCATGGAATCGTCGTAAAGCTGACATTCAAAACTGGCAAAACACTCAGCAATTAATGGCGCACCTACGCTGTGTGCCGGTTCGGCTGTTAAACCAAAGGCATCAAACTTATCGAGTTTATCGCCATGGCTGTTTCCGATAGCCACAACTTTATCGATGAGTTCAGCCGTAGGGAGATTCAACACGCATTGCCCACTGTTACGGATCAGTTCGTGGCTAAAGTTCATGCTGGATATCATGCAGCCCACCAGCGAAGGAGAAAACTCCAAAACGGTATGCCAGCCGAGCGTCATGATGTCGCTCTGCTCCTCGAACTGCGAACTCAGCAGCAGCACCGGTCCAGGTTCAAGATATTTACGTGCTTTGCTCACGGGGAAGGTGTATTTGTGCATTCGTTGACTCATGGCTGCGCCTCTTTGATCAGAACCTAGCCATTAAGTGTAGAAGCCAAAAAAGAAGGCGGCTGAGCCGCCTGATTAAGATGTGATTAACCCCGCGTCAGAACGAGCGACCGGCGCAAGACTGAGGAGGCGCAGCACGAATAAGTTCAATGGGCTGTGTTTATCAGTTGTCGGGCCGTAACGTTGTTTTACTGGCCTAAGGTTTCCTTAATCTCCCGCTGGGATACTCTCCTCACTGTATAAAGGAGAGAACCATGAAACAGATTATTAATTCCACCAGCGAGATGGCGACACTGCTGTTTAGCCTGTTGGTTATTATCGCTTTCCTTCACATTTGGTTTACGGCTTAACCTGGGGTGGCAGACTAAACTTCACCCATGCCCGGCAGCCTGAAGTGTGACGGCGATTCTCCAGGAAAAACTGACTTTTGTGTAGCTGAACGATGCGGCTGACGATGCTCAATCCCAATCCAATGCCGCCATAACGACTGTCCATCCGAATAAATGCTTTGCTGAGTTCGCCACTTTTACTTTCATCGATGCCGGGACCTTCATCTTCAACAATCAATGAAGGATGCGGCGCGTGGGTCACTTGCAGAGTAATGGTGCTGGCATGCGGGCTATAACGATGTGCATTTTCGACTAAATTACGTAACAGCATTTTCAATAGCGTGGCATCGCCACGAACAAACACTTCCTCTGCGACAACCAGCTTTAGCGACTGCTGATGAACCGCCAGCATGGTGCTGAGTTCATTCTCCATCGGCAGGACCACATCCTCAATTAACCCCACGTTTTGATAAGTACCCGACGTAAAAGATTGACCGGCGCGCGCCAGTTGCAGCAGTTGCGTCACGCTGTTGGTCATCTGATCAAGTCGCTGTAACAGCGGCTGCACGTTGATGTGGTTTTTGCGTTCAATCAACTCCAGATGCAGTCGCAATCCCGCCAGTGGAGTACGCAGTTCATGCGCCACATCTGCCGTAAAAAGCCGTTCTCGCTCGAGGCTGGTGGTCAGACGTGAAACCAGCTGGTTTATCGCCTGCGTCACGGCATTGATTTCGCGTACCGAACTGTCAGAGCGAAGCGGATCAAGATCTTCTTCGCTGCGCTGTTCCAGCTGGCGTTGTAATTCTGAAAGCGGGCGGGTAATCCATTTTACCGCTTGATAACAGAGCAGCAGCGTCATGATGATCATCACCAGGCTTGGCACCGCCAAGCTGGCGACGGCTTCATGAACCTCTTTCTCAACATGGCGATTCATGTTGCGATTTTCCAACGTCGCTTCAACCAAAAACTGAATTTGCTCTTTGCTTTCATGCCAGAGCCAGGCAACGCTAATCAACTGGCAAAACAGCAAAATTAATCCAATCGCCAGCAATAACCGAAAACGCAGCGTACTGCCGTTGTGCTGCTTAATAACGTTTCTCATTGGGTCTCATTGTGTTTAAGCGGCTGCACCAGCGCATAGCCGAAACCTCGTACCGTGCGGATGGCGCCTTTGCCGATTTTGTCGCGCAAATTATGAATGTGGACTTCGAGTGTGTTGGTTGAAGGCTCGGTCTCAAAGTTATAGATATCCTGATAAAGGATCTCGCGGTGTACCGGGTTGCCCGCTTTAAGCATCAGTCGTGACAGGATGGCGAACTCTTTTGGCGTCAAATCCAGCAGCTGTTCGGCAAGATGGATTTGCCGGTGTGTCATATCCAGCGTTAAGTTGCCGACCTGAACCTGGCTGTCACCCTGGTTCACATGACGGCGGATCAGTGCCCGAATGCGCGCTAACAGCTCATCAAGAGAAAAGGGCTTGATCAGATAATCATCAGCGCCCGCATCCAGCCCTGCAATGCGCTCACTGATGCTGTCGCGGGCGGTCAAAATCAGCACCGGCACTCTTTTTTTCTGTCGGCGCAGACGCAGTAAAAAGTGCAGACCATCTTCATCGGGCAAGCCCAAATCCAGCACCAGCAGGCTATACATGCCGCTAGCGAAATGCGCTTCAGCGTCACGTACCGTGGAAACGCCATCACACACGTAACCTTCGCCTTCCAGCGCTAACATTAAACCCTGCAACAGCAGGGCATCATCTTCCACGATCAGAATCTTCATTTCGGTGTACTCCGACACATCGTCAAAATGTCATCCGCGGGCTTATATTCATGCGTGGCGGTGCCGGTTAATCCCAGCACGGTAGAAAACAGATTATCCTGCGAAAAATCATCTGTCGCCGCCAGTTTGCTCAGGCAAGACGCATTCACGCCATAACGATGCTGATAATCATCCGATAACCACAGCAGCATCGGAATATGCTTTTGTGTTGATGGCGCAATCGCATAGGGCAAACCGTGCAGATAGGCGCCGTTTTCACCCAATGATTCCCCGTGATCGGAAAGGTAAACCAGGCTGGTAGTGAACTGCGATTGATGCGCACGCAACAGTCCGATCGCCTTATCAACCACGTGATCAACATACAGCAGGGTGTTGTCATAGGTATTCACTAACTGCTGCTGCGAACAATCCTGAATCTGATTGGTTTCACAGGTTGGCGTGAACTGACGAAACGACGGCGGATAGCGATGATTATAGGTCGGGCCATGGCTGCCAATGGTATGCAGCACGATGATGCCGTTGCCTTTGAGCTGATCAATGTACTGCTCCAAACCATGAAACAGCACGTCGTCATAGCATTCACCTTCAATGCACATGCCAGGTAGATTCAGGCTGGTCATATCCTGATGCGGCACGCGGTCGCAGGCACCTTTACAGCCGCCATCGTTTTCATTCCACAGCACGCTGATCCCGGCGCGTTGAATAATATCCAGTAAACCTTCCTGATGGCTGGCCAGCGTTTCGTCATAATGCGCGCGCGGCATATTGGAAAACATGCAGGGTACCGACACCGCGGTTGCGGTTCCGCAAGAAACCGTGTGCGGGAAATAGATCACCTGATCTTTTGCCAGCAGCGGATTAGTTTGACGAGCGTAACCGGACAAAGAGAAGTTATCAGCCCGCGATGTTTCTCCTACGATCAAAATTGTCAGGTTCTTTTTTCCGCCTATCATTTGCGGTTGCTGGTGGGCGTCTTCACCAATCCTGACCAACGGCAAATTCTCTAATTGATGGTGCCGGTAATAGGAGAGTGAGGCGGCAATGCTGTTGGAAGGGCTCAGCGCTTTAACCAGTTCGCGATGATTACGAAACAGTGAGGCGTAATCTTTATAGAACAGCAGGGCGACTAACAGAATGAGCGCAGTGGAGAGCGCAATACTGATCAGGCGATAGAGCAAACTTTTCCAGTAAACGGCCGGTCTTTTAATGCGTACCAGAAAAGCCAACAGCGCCATCAGGCCACCCGTCAGCAGCAACGCAAACAACAATTGAGGCGTTATCAGGGCATAGCTTTCAGAAACGGTGGTGTCCAGCATGTTCACGATCATCGAACGGTCAACAATGATGCCGTAGGTCTGGATGAAATATTGCGCCGAAGCCGATAACAAAATGAACAGCGCAATGACAACGCGGTCCAGCCACAGAAAGGAAGCCAGCGTGACAACAATGTTGATCACACTGAAAGCGACCAGCGGCATGGAAACAAACACCAGCACCGCATGAAGATCTGTCAGCGGCAATATCGCCAGTACCTGCCGGTAATAAGCAATGTTGAGGAAAACTGAAATATAAACAGAGAAAAGAATCAGAAAAGTCAGGCGGTTTAGTACGGGTCTTTTCAACGGCAGCAAGGACATGGAAAGCACCAAATAATCAACAATGTGCAAGAGGTTGCCGATTTAAGATTAGGAAAACCTTAAGAAGCTTAAGCTTTGGCAATTAACGTCATGAGGTTGCTGAACGGTTTACTTTTGGTGGGGATATCACGCGTTCAAAAAGCGTTGCCTGAAGCAAAGAGTGGGGCACTGCTACCGTTAAAGATTGATACCGTTCTCCATTTCGAAAAATTCAAAAAATAAGCGTAGCGGCTGGCACAACATATGCATATTTGTGGCAAAAACCGACTTAGCGTCTACACTTTACGTCACGATGTATTTTTACAAGATGGCGTTATCAGCAAAAACGTATGCGTTTAAGGAGCGTGACTCATCATAACGGTGTGGTTTTTGGTTCTCCCTCCTTGCCCCCCGAATTGGCCTTGTGTCACCCCTGTTGCTGGTTTCCCCCTCTTTCAGAGACATCCTCTGGTTTTTAAGTCATCACGCGGTTAGCGTTGATAACCATTTTTTACAAGCAAATTGGAACAAAGGAGAAGACACGTGACCCAAGCGGCAAATCACTCTGCCACGTTACCGTCATTGAGCGGCGGTCTGTATGCCTTCTTTTTTGATGTAGATGGCACGCTGGCAGCGATTCAGTCCCGGCCAGAATCTGTGTTCATCCCTGCTAACGTCATTGATCAGCTGCAGCAGCTCTCGTCACTCTGCAACGGCGCATTAGCGCTGGTATCAGGACGACCTATTGCGCAACTTGATGCTTTATCCGCACCGTTAAAAACGCCTGCAGCGGGCGTACATGGTGCCGAACGGCGTGACTCACAAGGCGAATTTCATCGGATTACGTTGCCGGTAGAAGTGGAACAAACGTTACGAGAAGAGTTACAGCACGCCATGGCGCAATGGCCAGGAACGCAGCTTGAGAGTAAAGGCATGGCCTTTGCACTGCATTATCGTCAGGCGATGCAGCATGAACAGGATGTGATGCGTTTGGCTGAACAATCGGTGAAACGCTTTCCAGGACTGGCACTTCAGCCAGGGAAATGCGTCGTCGAGATCAAACCGCAAGGCATAGATAAAGGCGCGGCTATTCGCGACTTTATGCAAAAACCCCCTTTTACCGGACGCATTCCGGTATTTATTGGTGATGACCTGACGGATGAGAAAGGTTTTCTCACGGTAAACGCCATGCAGGGTATTTCCGTTAAGGTTGGCGAAGGCGCAAGCCAGGCGCGCTATCGACTGAATGATGTCGATGCCGTCTACGGCTGGCTGGAGCGCAGTTTATTACAATTAAAACATGACAACGTCGGTAAGGAGTTTAGGTTATGAGTCGTTTAGTGGTTGTTTCTAACCGTATAGCTATTCCTGATGGGTCAAAATCCAGCGCAGGCGGCTTGGCTGTCGGTATTCTTGATGCGTTGAAAAGCACCGGCGGCCTGTGGTTCGGTTGGAACGGTGAAATTAGCGAATTTTCTGGTGAAGAAGAAGATGATACTGCCCAAGTGGAACACGACGGCATTACTTACGCCTCTTTTCCACTGAGTCAGAACGACTATGATCTTTATTATTGCCAGTTTTCTAATACTGTCATTTGGCCCGCTTTTCACTACCGTCTGGATTTAGTCCAATTTCAGCGTGAAGCCTGGGACGGATATTGTCGGGTTAATGAAGAAGTTGCCCAGCGTTTAAAACCGCTGATTAAACCAGACGATATATTATGGATTCACGATTATCATCTGCTGCCTTTTGCTGCGGCCCTGCGCAAAGCGGGAATTAAAAACCGCATCGGCTTCTTCTTACATATTCCATTCCCTACGCCAGAAATCTTTAATGCACTGCCACCGCATCAGGAATTGCTGGAAATGCTGTCTGAGTATGATCTGTTAGGTTTCCAGACTGAATCAGATCGCGTGGCTTTCCTCGACAGCATGAGTCAGCTCACTCAGATGCAAAATAAAGGCAATAATTTGCACCGTGCCTTTGGTAACACCTTTATGACCGAGGTATACCCAATTGGTATTGAGCCGGACAGCATTAAAGAGATGGCAGAAGGGCCGCTACCGCCAAAAATGGCGGCGATGAAGCGCGAATTAGGCGATGCACGCAATATCATCGCCTGTGAACGTCTCGACTATTCCAAAGGTTTGCCAGAGCGTTTTCTGGCCTACGAAGCGCTGCTGGAAAATTTCCCAGAACACCGCGGCAAGATTCGTTATTCGCAAATTGCGCCCACCTCACGCGGTGACGTGCAGGCGTATCAGGACATTCGTCATCAGCTGGAAACCGAAGCCGGTCGTATCAACGGTAAATACGGTACGCTTGGCTGGACGCCGCTCTATTACCTTAACCAGCACTTTGATCGCCGTCTGTTAATGAAAATCTTCCGTTTAACGGATGTCGGTCTGGTTACGCCGCTGCGTGATGGCATGAACCTGGTGGCAAAAGAGTACGTAGCGGCGCAGGACCCTGATGACCCGGGTGTGCTGGTGTTGTCGCGTTTTGCTGGCGCCGCTAACGAACTGACATCTGCCCTGATCGTAAACCCTTACGATCGTGATGAAGTGGCGGCTGCACTCGATAGAGCCATTACGATGCCGCGTACTGAAAGGATTTCGCGCTACAACGACATGATGGCGGTGCTACGTAAAAACGACATTACCGCATGGCGTGAGCATTTCCTGAAAGATTTAGAAAGCCTCGCATCGCGCGATGATGAACAGGCATCAGAGAACAAAGTGGCAGCTTTTCCTAAGCTTGCTTGATTGATCTCAACAGCAGCACGCCAGGGACGGCATGCTGACACGCTTTGCCCGGGTTAATCGGCTACATATCCTTCACTTTCCCTCTCTAACGCCTACTAACGTGACTAAACAATTAATAAGCGCAGCGAGATAATTTAGCTGCACTTTAGCTAAATAGCCTTCTGTCGCGTCTTTATCGCCATTCATACGCTTTTTTCTGCCCGATCCCTAAAGTTTTTACTACCAGCGCCGATAGTTCTTACGCACAAATGTATACATTCCACGATTCATTCACTCTGCTTATGTAACCCATTGTTACATCTGCTGTCTTACGCTAAACACTCATTCCCGTCTGTTAACGTTTCGTTGCCTGAATGCAGGAAAACCCCGCACCTTGCCTTAACGCTTCCATTACTCACACTGCGTAACATTACCTATAAGTGATTAATTTAAAAGAAAATTACTTGAGGGTTATTTAGCATATTATTCTACTTACACTGTTTACGTTGGTCTTAAATAGGGCATTAAAACCATTAACACAGATAAAAGATCGCCTTAACTTCTCCCTCTGCAAAATAGAGTGCGAAAAGTCTTAATAAAACCTTTGAAAGGACTAATTAAGGCGTTTATAAGGGAAATTTGTACAAAAATTAATCAACTGGTTGGTGATGGTGAAGCGTTACTGAAGAAATTTGCCTTAAAAGTGTGATCTACGTCACACTTTATCTAAAATTTCACGGGAGTGTCGTTGTATGTAGAAATCAGACGATATAGATTTGCCTTGTTTTAAGAATAGTCTTAAAAAATGTAAGAAGACGTCACGGAAGATGGTTACAAACTCAAGAATAAAATGGCCTGGAGTTTTGACTTTAGACTGGTTCGGTTTCTCCAAAGAAACGAGACAGACTTCAATGACCATATGCTTTAAATGATTTTATTTTTGCCATCTTTAGATTTACCAACCAGCAGCTCGATACGCAGATATATATTTGCGGAAGTGTTTTGTCGCATCTCTCAGGATGGAAAAAATGGGCACATCTGAATTACTAAAACATATTTACGATCTTAACTTGTCATATTTGCTGCTTGCGCAGCGTTTAATAAACCAGGAAAAAGCGTCTGCAATGTTTCGCCTTGGTATTGATGAAAAGATGGCTAATGCTTTATCTGAATTAACGTTGCCAGAAATGGTTAAATTAGCAGAAACGAACCAATTGATTTGTCAGTTTCGCTTTTCCGACAGCACGCACATTAATCGCCTGACGCAAGAATCTCGTGTGGATGATTTACAACAAATTCATACGGGTATTTTATTATCCAGCCGTTTATTGCGTAATGCGTCTAAAGATGACGCGCCTGCTAAGAAGAGGGCGATGTAATGTCTGAGAAAAGTATTGTTCAGGAAGCACGTGATATTCAGCTCGCGATGGAGCTGATCACGTTGGGTGCTCGCTTGCAGATGTTAGAGAGCGAAACCCAGCTAAGTCGTGGTCGCCTGATTAAATTATATAAAGAGTTGCGCGGCAGCCCACCGCCAAAAGGGATGCTGCCTTTTTCTACCGACTGGTTCATGACCTGGGAACAAAATATTCACGCGTCGATGTTCTGTAACGCCTGGAAGTTCCTGTTGAAAACCGGTTTGTGCAGCGGCGTTGATGCCGTCATTAAAGCGTACCGTCTTTATCTTGAACAGTGTCCGCAAGCAGACGAGGGCCCGCTGTTGGCGCTCACGCGCGCCTGGACCTTGGTACGATTCGTTGAAAGTGGCATGCTGGAATTAACAGACTGCAAATGCTGCAATGGTAGCTTTATTAACCATGCGCATCAGCCTGTTGGCAGCTTTGTATGCAGCCTTTGCCAGCCGCCATCACGTGCCGTAAAAAGACGTAAACTTTCTGCAGATACTGCCGATATCTTTCCACAACTGCTGGATGAACCGGTTAAACACGCCGTTTAAGTTTGTTCGCACTGTGGAAGCCATCCAGCAGCGGTTAATACCGCTGCTTTTTTTTTGCTTCCGATTTGCTAACAACCATTGCGGCTTTCTGGCTTAACTTCCCCAACACGTTACGGACGTAAGGAATTTTTGTGCTGATAATTTTGGGTTATATCGTGGTGTTAGCGTCCGTGTTGGGCGGCTACGCGCTGGTAGGCGGCCACTTGGGCGCGCTTTATCAACCCGCTGAATTATTAATGATCGGCGGAGCCGGGTTAGGGGCCTTTTTGGTCGGTAACAATGGCAAGTCTATTAAGAAGACCTTAAAAGCGCTGCCGCTATTAATGCGGGGTTCTAAATATAACAAAGCCATTTATATGGATTTAATGGCGTTGCTGTACCGCCTGATGGCGAAATCTCGCCAGCAAGGCATGTTATCGCTGGAAAGTGATATTGAAGATCCCAGTCAGAGTGAAATTTTTGCTAATTATCCGCGCATTTTAGCCGATAAGCAGCTGGTGGATTTTATTACTGATTATTTACGTCTCATGGTCAGCGGCAACATGAACGCGTTTGAAATTGAAGCGCTGATGGATGAGGAAATTGAGACCTACGAACACGAGTGTGACGTACCGGCTCAAAGTATAGCGGCGATAGGGGATGGCTTACCGGCATTCGGCATCGTGGCCGCGGTGATGGGAGTGGTGCACGCATTGGCTTCAGCCGATCGTCCGGCAGCCGAGTTAGGTGCGTTAGTAGCCCACGCCATGGTCGGCACCTTCTTGGGAATTCTGTTGGCGTATGGCTTTATTTCACCGCTCTCTTCGGTGCTGCGTCAGAAATGTGCTGAATCAACCAAGATGATGCAATGCATCAAAGTGACGTTGCTCTCAAGCCTGAACGGGTATGCGCCGCAAATTGCCGTGGAGTTTGGTCGTAAAACCTTGTACTCGGCTGAACGTCCCTCTTTCAGCGAACTGGAAGAGCACGTGCGTAACGCGAAGAACCCGGCGAAACAGACTTCGGATCAGAGCTCATGAATAACGGCAATCGCCCAATTGTGCTGGTTAAAAAGCGCAAGTCTCACAAACATGAAGGAAGTCATGGCTCGTGGAAAATTGCCTATGCCGACTTTATGACGGCGATGATGGCGTTTTTTATGGTGATGTGGCTGCTTTCAATCGCTAGCCCAAAAGAGCTGGTGCAGATTGCCGATTACTTCAAAACGCCCCTCAAAGTGGCGTTAAGTGGCGGGCCACGTAGCAGCGACAGCGTTAGCCCGATTCCGGGTGGCGGTGAGGATTACACCCAGAAAACCGGTGAAGTCAAAAAAGAACCGAATCTGGATGGGGAGAAACGCAAGCTGGATGACATTCGTCTGAATCGCCTGCGCGAAAAACTCGACCAGCTGATTGAGGCCGATCCGCGCCTTAAAGCGCTGCGTCCGCATTTGATTATCAACATGGTGGAAGAAGGGCTGCGCATTCAGATCATCGACAGCCAAAATCGACCGATGTTTAAAACCGGCAGCGCCGAAGTAGAACCTTACATGCGCGATATTTTGCGCGCCATCGCGCCGGTGCTAAATGACATTCCTAACCGCATTAGTCTGGCCGGGCATACCGATGATTTTCAATATGCTGGCGGCGATCGGGGATACAGCAACTGGGAGCTTTCAGGCGATCGTGCCAACGCTTCCCGTCGCGAATTAGTGGCTGGCGGCCTCGACAGCGGCAAAATCTTGCGCGTGTTGGGCATGGCCGACACCATGAAATTGAAAAACCGTGGCGGCAATGACGCTGTTAACCGCCGCATTAGTTTACTGGTGTTGAACCACGACACCGAAGCGGCAATAGAAAAAGAAAACGCAGAAAGTGATGCCGTCCAGATCAGCGATCCGGCGGCAATTGAACAGATTACCGCACCGCCAACACCAGAAGGCAGCGCGGTGAATACAGCAGCCCCGTCACAACCGAGGTGATCCCGTGAGCATGGACATCAGCGATTTTTACCAGACGTTTTTTGATGAAGCCGATGAGCTGTTAGCGGATATGGAACAACACCTGTTGGGACTTGATCCCCAGGAACCAGACTCCGAACAGCTTAACGCCATCTTCCGCGCCGCCCATTCTATAAAAGGCGGAGCCGGTACTTTTGGCTTTACGGTATTACAGGAAACCACTCATATCCTGGAAAACATTCTGGATGGTGCTCGTCGCGGCGAGATGCAGCTCAGCACCGACATCATCAACCTGTTTTTGGAAACCAAAGATATTATGCAAGAACAGCTCGATGCCTATAAAACCGCGCAAGAGCCAAACGCGGAAAGCTTCAAATATATCTGTGAAGCGTTACGCCAGCTGGCGTTAGAGGCAAAAGGTTTACCGGCTAACGTCGCTGTGCCCGCTGCTGCTGCGCCCGTCGAGGTTGCACCAGGCACCGGTGGGTTGCGTGTCCAGTTAGTCGATCTCAAAGAGCGCGAAGTCGATTTGATGCTGGAAGAGATGGGCAACCTCGGCACGTTAAGTAACGTGCAGAAGGGCAGCAACTCTCTGGAAGTCAATATTGACGGCGTCGGCAAAGATGACATCGTTGCGGTGCTCTGTTTCGTGATTGATGAAGCGCAAATTCGTTTCCCTGAAGCGGCTCAAGCGGCTGAAGCGCCAATCAGCGCACCGGTCGTTGCCGCACCTGTTGTGGCAGCCGTTGAAACCGCGACCGTGACAGACATTCCGGTTGCGGCTAAACGCGAAAGCAAGCGCGTTGCTGCGCCCGCCAAAGCCAGCGAATCCAGCAGCATTCGTGTTGCGGTTGAAAAGGTCGATCAGCTGATTAACCTGGTCGGTGAGCTGGTGATTACCCAGTCGATGCTGGCACAGCGTTCCGGTGAACTTGATCCTGTCGCACATGGCGATTTGCTGAACAGCATGGGACAGCTGGAGCGTAACGCCCGCGACCTGCAAGAGTCGGTGATGTCGATTCGTATGATGCCGATGGAATATGTATTCAGCCGCTTCCCGCGACTGGTGCGCGATCTTGCCAGTAAGCTGGGCAAGGAAATCGAGCTAACGCTGCTTGGAAGTTCAACTGAACTCGATAAGAGCCTGATTGAACGCATTATCGATCCGTTAACCCACTTAGTGCGTAACAGCCTCGATCACGGTATTGAAACACCCGAAAAACGTCTGGCTGCAGGCAAAGTGACCACCGGTAATTTAACACTGTCGGCGGAACATCAGGGGGGCAATATCTGCATTGAAGTCTCTGATGATGGTGCCGGTCTGAACCGTGAACGTATTCTCGCTAAAGCGCTCTCTTCTGGCCTGCCGGTCAGCGAAAACATGAGCGATGAAGAGGTCGGCATGCTGATCTTTGCACCTGGCTTCTCTACCGCTGAGCAGGTGACCGATGTGTCCGGGCGCGGCGTTGGCATGGACGTGGTGAAACGTAATATCCAGGAAATGGGTGGCCACGTTGAAATCGCGTCGAAGCAGGGCAAAGGCACCACCATCCGTATTTTGCTGCCGTTGACGCTGGCGATCCTCGACGGCATGTCCGTTCGCGTCGCTAACGAAGTGTTCATTCTGCCGCTTAATGCGGTAATGGAATCGCTCCAACCGCGTGCCGAAGAGCTGAAACCGTTGGCGGGTGGCGAATGCGTGCTGGAAGTGCGCGGTGAATATCTGCCGCTGGTGGAATTGTGGAACGTATTTGATGTGCGGGGCGCGAAAACCGAAGCGACGCAAGGCATCGTCGTCATTCTGCAAAGCGCCGGCAAGCGTTATGCGCTGCTGGTGGATCAACTGATTGGTCAACATCAGGTCGTCGTGAAGAATCTGGAAAGTAACTATCGTAAAGTGCCGGGCATCTCTGCGGCCACCATCCTTGGCGATGGTAGCGTGGCGCTGATCGTGGATGTTTCTGCGCTGCAATCACTCAACCGTGAAAAACGTGTGGCTGGCGCTGCCGCCTGATTGATAAAGAAAGGGTAAATAACATGACTGGAATGGCAACCGTGACAAAAATCGTTGGCGAAACCGTCGGCCAGGAGTTCCTGGTCTTCACGCTGGGCGATGAAGAGTACGGCATTGATATCCTCAAGGTTCAGGAAATTCGTGGTTACGATCAGGTAACACGTATTGCGAATACGCCAGAATTCATCCGTGGCGTCACCAACTTGCGTGGCGTAATCGTGCCGATTATCGATCTGCGCGTGAAGTTTTCCCAACCGGATGTGGAGTACAACGACAACACGGTAGTGATCGTGTTGAACCTGGAAAACCGCGTAGTGGGTATCGTGGTTGACGGCGTGTCTGATGTGCTGTCATTAACGCAAGACCAAATTCGTCCTTCACCAGAATTTGCCGTGACCATGTCTACCGAATACCTGACAGGGCTTGGCGCACTCGGCGATCGCATGCTGATTTTGGTCGACATCGAAAAGTTGCTGAGCAGCGATGAGATGGCGTTAGTGGATGGGCTGCGCGCCTGATTCTGCAATCACGGATCGGCCTTTGGTCGGTCCGTGATATACCCGTCCTACTTCAAGTCGCTGATGCGTTGGCTGCTCTTATTCACCCAAATTACTGAATTTGGTCAGCTCATTGGGGGTCACTCGTTTGCCGCCTTCCAGCGATTCGAATGATATAGGGTATAGTTCATTACTGAAACATTCACTTATAAATCAAATAATAATAGTTATCCTCTCTCTAATTTCTTCTCTCTGCTTGCCGATAATTCGTTCGTCTTTTATTACACATTTTTTCAGGGTCAATCATGTTATCAAAAATCCGTGTTGTAACCAGTTTACTGCTGGTGTTACTGATGTTCGGCTTGTTGCAGCTCATTTCCGGCTCAATTTTTTATAAAGCGCTAAGCCACGATAAGCAGAGTTTCGCGGTGTCGCAGTTAGCGAGCAAAAACACTGATGCGCTAAATGATGCTTATATGAACCTTAACCAGAGTCGCGTTGCATTGACTCGCGTTCAGCTTCGTATGGCAACCAGCAAACTGTCCGGTAAAGAGGCCGATGTTGAAGCATTGTTTAGCGACAGCCAACGTTTTCAGGAGCGTGGTGCTAGCTTCTATAAAACCTTTAAAACCACGCCAGATACGCCGGGACAAAATGCCCAGCTCAATAATCAGCTGGATGAATCCTACGCCGCGTATGCTGCTGCGTTAGGTCAACTGCACTCAGCGTTGATGGCTGAAGATATGGACGGTGCGGCTAAAGCGCCCGTTGCACCGAGCCAGAGCGCTTTCCTGAAAATTTATACCGACTGGCGTACCGATCAAAACCGTCTGACCGCTGCGGGTGTCGAAGAAAACGCCCATGCTTACGATCGCATGTTAGGGATCCTCGGTCTCATCACAGCGCTGGTTATTATTATTATTGCGTTGTGTTGGGTCGGGATGCGCCGCGTGCTGATCAATCCGCTAAACAGCAATATCACCCATATCCAACACATTGCTCAGGGTGATTTGACCCAATCTATTGTGGTGGAAGGGCGCAATGAAATGAGTCAGTTAGCCGCGAGTCTGCATGAGATGCAGCAGTCGCTGGTGCGCACTGTGAGCAACGTGCGAGACGGTTCAGATGCCATTTTTACGGGCGCGAGCGAAATCTCAGCCGGTAACAACGATCTCTCTGCGCGTACAGAGGAACAGGCCGCTTCGCTGGAGCAAACCGCTGCCAGCATGGAGCAACTCACCGCGACCGTGAAGCAGAATGCTGAAAATGCACGTCAGGCATCCAAACTGGCGCTGAGCGCCTCAGAAACCGCGCAGAAAGGCGGTAATGTGGTGGATGGCGTGGTGAAAACCATGAGCGATATCGCCGGAAGTTCCAAGAAAATTGCGGATATTACCAGCGTGATCGATGGCATCGCCTTCCAGACTAATATTCTGGCACTGAACGCTGCCGTAGAAGCTGCGCGTGCTGGAGAGCAGGGACGAGGTTTTGCCGTAGTTGCCGGTGAAGTGCGTAATTTGGCCCAGCGCAGTGCGCAAGCTGCAAAAGAGATCAAAAGCCTGATCGAAGATTCTGTGAATCGTGTTAACACCGGTTCTGCCTTAGTGGGCACCGCAGGCGAAACCATGAGTGATATCGTCAGCGCGGTAACGCGCGTCACCGATATCATGGGTGAAATCGCGTCGGCGTCAGATGAGCAGAGTCGCGGTATTGATCAGGTAGGCCAGGCGGTAACAGAGATGGATCGCGTGACCCAGCAGAATGCCTCGCTGGTAGAAGAATCGGCTGCTGCAGCGGCTTCCCTGGAAGAGCAGGCCAGCCGTTTGAGTCAATCGGTTGCGGTGTTTAAAGTTCGCCGCGAGCAGGCTGTTCAGACGTTAACTAAGCCGATCCCGAGTGCTGCGCCTACGTTGAATACACCGCGTAAAGCATTGCCTACGCCGGTTAATGATACGAACTGGGAAACCTTTTAAGCATTCTCTTTAGTACCGTGATGCGGGATTTTACACTCGCATCGCATTCAACATCCCGTGCTTTTCAGACGAAAAGCACGGGCCACTGCGTAAAGATGGCATAAACAGCGCCCTGTGGCGGACGCTTTACGCCGCGACCGAGCTTCCCATCTTCATAATCGCTACTTGCCGTTTGTTTTTAATATGTCTTCTCACGCCTTCCCTGAACGCATTACCCATCCCGCCGCAAATACCCACACAAAATAAACGACTACTTAGATTAATTACAAAAGTCAGTTGTTTTGTAAAACAGGGAAAACCCACTAACAAATCCCATTTCAGCGCCGATATAGCCGCTGCACCTTAACCAATTTTCCGGGGAAAAAGATGTTGAAACGAATAAAAGTGGTGACCAGCCTGATCGCAGTCTTGGTGATTTTTGGCGCTTTACAGTTACTTTCGGGCAGCCTGTTTTGGTCGGCTTTAAACAAAGATAAAGAAGCCTTCGCACTGTCGCAAATCTCAACACGTAACGTTACAGCAATGAGCGATGCGTGGATCGAACTTAACCAGACGCGTACCGTGCTCAACCGTGCGATGTTGCGTTTGCAAACCAACATGGCGTCGAAAATCAACGGCGGCAATCTAAATGACCTGATTAATCAGGCAAAACAACAGCTGGCAGTAGCCGATCGCTCTTTCCAGGTTTATTACAACTTACCGGGTACGCCAGGGTTCGATAACGTTATACGCGATCGCCTTGAGGCGGATTACGCAAATTACCATGATGGCTTAAAAGCGATGCTGGAACGTTTGCAGGCCAACGATCTGGAAGGGATGTTCAAACAGAACATCGAACAGAAACAGAACGACATGAAAGTCAGCTACAGCGAATGGCGTGCAAAACAGACTGAGCTTTCTGAGCAAGGTTTATTACAGAACCAAAAAGCCTTTACGCAGATGATGTGGTTGCTGGGTATTGTGGCGGCCTCGGTGATTGCGGTAATCGCTGCATGCTGGTTTGGTCTGCGTCAGGTTTTGATTCAGCCGCTGCATCGGGTGCTGGAGCATATTCGCGCTATCGCTGCGGGCGATTTAACCCAACCGATTAGCGTGGAAGGGCGCAATGAAATGAGCCAGCTGGCGGCAGGTTTACAGGAAATGCAGCAGTCGCTGATGAACACCGTCAGTGATGTGCGTGACGGATCTGACGCAATTTTTACCGGCGCGAGCGAAATCGCCGCGGGAAATAACGACCTTTCTGCGCGTACCGAAGAGCAAGCGGCCTCGCTGGAGCAAACGGCTGCCAGCATGGAACAGCTTACCGCCACGGTAAAACAGAACGCCGACAACGCCCGTCAGGCCTCACAATTGGCACTGACGGCATCTGAAACAGCACAGCAGGGCGGCAAAGTAGTGGATGGTGTGGTCAGTACCATGAAAGAGATTGCCGGCAGTTCGAAGAAAATCGCCGACATTATCAGCGTGATTGATGGCATTGCTTTCCAGACCAACATCCTTGCACTTAACGCGGCAGTAGAAGCGGCTCGCGCCGGTGAGCAAGGCCGGGGTTTTGCCGTGGTGGCCGGTGAAGTCCGCAGTCTGGCGCAGCGCAGCGCGCAGGCAGCGAAAGAGATCAAAGGCTTGATCGAAGACTCGGTGGCTCGCGTCAACAGCGGTTCGTTACAGGTGGAAAGCGCCGGTAGCACCATGAGTGACATCGTCGGCGCGGTGACTCGCGTAACCGACATCATGGGTGAAATCGCCTCTGCGTCTGACGAGCAGAGTCGCGGCATTGAGCAGGTGGGCCAGGCGGTGACTGAAATGGATCGCGTGACCCAGCAAAACGCCTCGCTGGTTGAACAATCTGCGGCGGCGGCGGCGGCACTTGAACAGCAAGCCAGCGCATTAACGCAGGCCGTTTCGGTGTTTAAAACGATTCGCACATAACCTCGGTATCTCCTTTCTGCGGCGGCGGGTCCAATCCGTGCCGCCGCACATAAAGTTCCCTTCACTCGCGCCGATAAACAGAAGTGAATCGCAACCAATGAGGTGTTTATGTTTAGTCGAGTACGAGTTGTCTCCGGCCTGCTGTGCGTGCTGGCATTATTTGCCTTGCTACAGCTGTTTTCCGGGGGAATGTTTTTCAAAACGGTAAGTTCTGACAAAGAGAACTTCGCTTATAACCAACGTCTGAGCACCTTACAGCAGGCGATGGGCACCTCATGGGTATCACTGGTTCAGGCACGTAACACCCTGAACCGTGCCGGGATCCGCTATCTGCAAGATGCACAAATGTCCGGTTCCGGTGCCAGCGTTAAAGAGTTAGTGGCGCTGGCCAGCAGCGAATTAAAACGCGCAGAACAGGGCTTCGATACCTTCAACGCCAACCTGTCAGAAAAAGGCAAAACCGCAGAAAACGTGTTGACGCTGCAAGCTAACTACAAGGCGTATCACGATGCGCTGGCTGAGCTGATCGTGTTTTTGAACAGCGGCAACTTCAAAGGATTTATTGACCAGCCTACGCAAAGTTACCAGGACAAATTCCAGACAGATTACGACGCGTGGATGCGTTACAACCTGGTGCTCGCCAAGCGCGGTGTGGAAGCCAATAACGACGCTTATCAACGTTCTATCTCTATCGTGATTGGCACATTGTTCGTCACGCTTTTGGTGATTGTACTGGTGTGGAATGTGATGCGCAGCGTACTCATTCGCCCGCTGAAACAGAGCATGGAACATATTCAGCATATTGCGCGTGGTGATCTGACTCAGTCCATTGACGTTACCGTGCGTAACGAAATCGGTGAATTACTGAGCTCATTGCAAAATATGCAGCAAGAGCTGGTGCGCACTGTACGGACGGTGCGTGATGGTTCCGATGCGATCTATACCGGTGCCAGCGAAATCGCCGTAGGTAATAACGATCTCTCTTCACGTACCGAGCAACAAGCGGCCTCGCTGGAGCAGACCGCTGCCAGCATGGAGCAGCTGACTGCGACGGTGAAGCAGAACGCGGAAAATGCGCGTCAGGCTTCGCAACTGGCCCTTAACGCCTCCGAAACCGCGCAGCAGGGCGGCAAAGTGGTGGATGGCGTGGTCACTACGATGAAGGAAATCGCCGGTAGCTCGAAGAAAATCGCGGACATTACCAGCGTGATTGATGGTATCGCCTTCCAGACCAACATCCTCGCCCTGAACGCCGCTGTGGAAGCCGCACGTGCCGGTGAACAGGGTCGTGGCTTTGCGGTGGTTGCCGGTGAAGTACGCAGCCTGGCGCAGCGTAGTGCGCAGGCTGCAAAAGAGATCAAAGGGTTGATTGAAGATTCCGTGAGCCGCGTTAATACCGGTTCGGTGCTGGTGGAAAGCGCTGGCGACACCATGAGCGAGATCGTCAGCGCGGTGACGCGCGTTACCGACATCATGGGCGAGATCGCCTCTGCATCTGACGAACAAAGCCGCGGTATCGACCAGGTTGGCCTTGCCGTGACTGAAATGGACCGCGTCACGCAGCAGAACGCCTCGCTGGTTGAAGAGTCCGCAGCGGCGGCCGCAGCCCTGGAAGATCAGGCCAGCAACTTAAAACAAGCCGTATCAGTGTTCAATATTGGTAAAGAATTTGTCGCCCAGGCCGTTAACAAGACAACGGCGCCAAAAACTCTCCGATTGGATGCGCCGCTGGCGGTTGCCCGTCAGTCTGGTTCTCGTAGTGACGATAACTGGGAAACCTTTTAATCGCCTGGATGGCCCAGCCCTGAAACAGGGTTGGGCATAGCAGCAGATCGTTAATGTGTTTAGTTCAGTGCCAGGTGCAGAAATGAAGAAATCGACGTTATTGGATCAAAGTGAGGCGACGACGCTGCTGTCGCAAATGGTTCAGCGTTTACCGCTCTCAGATACGCATTTTCGTCGTATCAGCCAGTTGATTTATCAACGAGCAGGTATTGTGCTGGCCGATCACAAGCGCGAAATGGTTTACAACCGTTTGGTTCGCCGCCTGCGCACGCTGAACATAGATGATTTTGGTCGTTATCTGGCGTTGCTGGAACACGATCCTAACAGCGCTGAATGGCAGGCATTTATTAATGCATTAACCACCAACCTGACGGCGTTTTTCCGCGAGGCGCACCATTTTCCTATCCTCGCTGAACATGCACGTAAGCGGCAGGGCAGTTTCAATGTCTGGAGTACCGCTGCGTCTACCGGCGAAGAACCTTACTCAATCGCCATGACGCTGGCTGAAACGCTGGGTAGCGGGCCGGGTAAATTTCAGGTCCATGCCAGCGATATCGATACGCAGGTTTTAGAGAAAGCCGTGGCAGGTGTTTATCGCCATGAAGAGTTACGCACGTTGTCACCGGCGCAGTTGCAGCGCTTTTTCCTGCGCGGCACTGGTCCGCATGAAGGCATGGTACGGGTACGGTCTGAACTGGCCAGTACGATCACCTACGCCCAGCTTAATTTGCTGGCGAATGACTGGAAGGTGCCGGGGCCGTTCGATGCGATTTTCTGCCGCAACGTGATGATCTATTTCGATAAAGAGACGCAGGAAAAAATTCTGCGTCGGTTTGTCCCGCTGTTGAAGCCAGGCGGCATTCTGTTTGCTGGTCACTCAGAGAACTTTAGTCAAATCAGTAAAGAGTTTTGGCTGCGTGGGCAAACCGTCTATGGACTGACTAAGGAAAGATGATGAGCAAAATCACCGTGATGTGCGTGGATGACTCTGCGCTGATGCGTCAGTTGATGACGGAAATCATCAACAGTCATCCCGATATGGAGATGGTTGCTACCGCGCCCGATCCTTTAGTTGCCCGCGATTTGATTAAGCAGTTCAACCCGCAGGTACTGACGCTGGACGTAGAAATGCCGCGCATGGATGGGCTCGACTTTCTGGAAAAGTTGATGCGCTTACGTCCAATGCCGGTGGTGATGGTTTCTTCGCTGACCGGTAAAGGCTCGGAAATCACGTTGCGAGCTCTGGAGTTGGGCGCGGTGGATTTTGTCACCAAACCGCAGTTGGGTATCCGTGAAGGCATGCTGGCTTACAGCCAGATGATAGGCGACAAAATACGTGCGGCGGCGCGAGCGCAATTGCATGTGCGTACCTCAACGCCGGTGCCGGTCAAGCTGAAAGCGGGGCCGCTGCTGAGCAGCGAAAAGCTGATTGCGATTGGATCGTCAACCGGCGGTACCGAAGCGATTCGTCACGTGCTGCAACCGCTGCCGGCCACCAGCCCAGCGCTGCTGATTACTCAGCATATGCCGCCCGGGTTTACCCGCTCTTTTGCTGAACGCCTGAATAAGCTGTGCCAGATCACGGTGAAAGAAGCCGAAGATGGTGAGCGAATTCTTCCCGGTCACGCCTATATTGCGCCCGGCGCGATGCACATGGAGTTGGGCCGTAGCGGCGCTAACTATGTGGTGAAACTCAATGAAGGGCCACCGGTTAATCGGCACAAACCGTCAGTAGATGTGCTGTTTAGATCGGTGGCGAGTAACGCTGGACGCAACGCGGTGGGCGTGATTCTCACCGGGATGGGCAACGACGGCGCGGCGGGGATGCTGGAAATGCATCGTGCTGGCGCCTGGACCATCGCCCAAAGCGAAGCCAGCTGTGTGGTATTTGGCATGCCGCGTGAGGCAATTGCCGCAGGCGGCGTGAGCGAAGTCGTGGATTTAAGCAACATCAGTCAGCATATGCTGGCGAAAATTAGCGCCGGACAGGCATTGCGTATTTAACAGGCCCGTCCTGCCGGGCGAGATAACACAGGAGTAGATATGGCTGATAAAAACATGCGCTTTTTAGTGGTAGACGACTTCAACACGATGCGTCGTATTGTGCGTAACCTGCTAAAAGAGCTGGGCTTTAATAACGTAGAAGAAGCAGAAGATGGCGTTGATGCGCTGGCTAAACTGCGTGCAGGTGGCTTTGACTTTGTCATCTCCGACTGGAACATGCCGAATATGGATGGTCTGCAACTGTTGCAAACTATCCGTGCAGATGCAGCGATGAGCAGCCTGCCAGTTTTGATGGTCACCGCGGAAGCGAAGAAAGAGAACATCATTGCTGCCGCGCAGGCCGGTGCCAGCGGCTATGTCGTTAAGCCGTTCACTGCGGCGACGCTTGAAGAGAAATTGGGCAAGATTTTCGAAAAACTGGGCCTGTAAGGAGATGTGATGAGCGACCTTCCGAAATCAACTGAGGATGCCTCGGCACACGACATTATTAGCCGCATTGGCTCGCTCACGCGTATGTTGCGTGAAAGTCTGCGCGAGCTGGGGCTTGATCAAGCCATTGCCGAAGCCGCCGAAGCAATTCCTGATGCCCGCGATCGTCTGGACTATGTGGTTCAAATGACGGCGCAGGCCGCTGACCGTGCGTTAAACTGCGTGGAAGCGGCACAACCGCATCAGGACAAAATGGAAGCCGGCGCAACCCAGCTGAAAGGGCGTTGGGATGCATGGTTTGAAAACCCAATCGAACTGGCCGATGCACGTGAGTTGGTGACGGATACGCGCGAATACCTCGGTGCCGTGCCAGGTCACACGTCCTTTACCAACAAGCAGCTGCTCGAAATCATGATGGCGCAGGATTTCCAGGACCTTACCGGTCAGGTAATCAAGCGCATGATGGATGTGATTCAGGAAATTGAGCGCCAGTTATTAATGGTGCTGCTGGAAAACATGCCTGAAGTCAGCGCCGAGAAGCGTCAGGAAGGCACCAGCCTGCTGAACGGTCCGCAGATTCACTCCGATGCACCGGGCGTGGTCGCGAACCAGGATCAGGTTGATGATTTACTGGATAGCTTAGGCTTTTGATTTTGCTAATGGTGTTTTACCTCCCAGTGTGGCGTTAAGTCGTTCAGGCTTAACGTCACACCGGCAGTTAGAAAGGTCCGCTTAACGGCGGACTTTCATTACATCTCTTTTCCATCCGCAAAAGAACAGCGCTTTTGCGCGTCTTATCCCCGCTTTAACCAAACTCAAATTTGGCATCCTATGCTCAGAATTCCACTCCACCGAGGTTTTTCGTGGCTGATAGCGACGAGGACAAAACAGAATCGCCCTCGCCCCACCGACTTGAGAAAGCGCGTGAGGAAGGTGATATTCCGCGTTCGCGCGAGCTGACGTCACTGTTAATGCTGCTGGCTGGCATCATGATCCTGTGGATGGGCGGCAACATGATGGCGCATCGATTAGCGGGCATGGTGGCTGCGGGTCTTCATTTTGACCATGGCATGGTGACGGATGACAAAATCATCATTGCCCATATCAGTAGCCTGATCGGCCAGGCGATTCTGGCGCTGCTGCCTTTAATGGGTGGTTTGGTGTTAGTGGCGATTGCTTCTCCGATGCTGCTTGGCGGTATCGTCTTCAGCGGCAAGTCGATCAAAGTTGATTTCACCAAGCTCAATCCGTTGCCAGGATTTAAGCGCATGTTTGCCGCGCAGGCCTGGACTGAACTGTTTAAAGGGATTTTGAAAACCATCCTGGTGGGGTCGGTAGGCGTTTGGTACATCTTGTCACACTGGCCGGAAATGCTGCGTTTAATCAGCGAGTCGCCAACCAGCGCGCTGATTCACGGCATGGATATGATTGCGGTGTGCTGTGCATTAGTGATCCTTGGGCTGGTGCCGATGGTGGGTTATGACGTTTTTTGGCAGCTCTACAGCTATTACAAAAAACTGCGTATGTCTCGCCAGGAAATTCGCGATGAACACAAACAACAAGAGGGCGATCCGCACGTTAAAGGGCGTATTCGTCAGCAAATGCGCGCCGCTGCGCGCCGTCGCATGATGGCTGATGTGCCAAAAGCCGACGTCATCGTGACTAACCCAACGCACTATTCTGTGGCGCTGCAATATAACGAGAAAAAAATGAGTGCGCCGAAAGTCGTCGCAAAAGGCGCAGGGGAAATTGCTTTGAGAATTCGTGAACTGGGGGCTGAACATCGCATCCCGGTTTTGGAGGCACCGCCGCTGGCGCGTGCGTTGTATCGTCATACTGAAATTGGTCAACATATTCCCGGCGCGCTGTATGCGGCGGTGGCGGAAGTGCTGGCGTGGGTTTGGCAGTTGCGTCGCTGGAAACGCGAAGGCGGCCTCATCCCAACCAAACCAAAAGATCTGCCGGTTCCGGTAGATATGGACTTTGCAGGAGAGAACAGAAACGATGGCTAATCTGGCCGCAAAATTGCGTTTACCGGGAAACTTTAAAGATATGCAATGGCAGGTATTAGCCGGTCCGGTGCTGATCCTGATGATTCTGTCGATGATGGTGTTGCCTCTGCCACCGTTCATCCTCGACCTGTTGTTTACCTTTAATATCGCGCTCTCCATCATGGTGCTGCTGGTGGCGATGTTTACCCAGCGCACGCTGGAGTTCGCGGCGTTCCCTACCATTCTGCTGTTCTCCACCTTACTGCGACTGGCGCTGAACGTCGCCTCAACCCGTATCATCCTGATGGAAGGGCATACCGGCGGGGCGGCAGCGGGCCGGGTGGTGGAAGCGTTTGGCCACTTCCTGGTGGGCGGTAACTTCGCCATCGGTATCGTGGTCTTTATCATTTTGGTGATCATTAACTTTATGGTTATCACCAAAGGTGCGGGCCGTATCGCCGAAGTGGGCGCGCGCTTCGTGCTTGACGGAATGCCCGGCAAGCAGATGGCGATTGATGCCGACCTCAACGCGGGTTTGATTGGTGAAGAGGAAGCCAAACGCCGTCGTATGGAAGTGACGCAAGAAGCGGACTTCTATGGTTCGATGGACGGTGCCAGTAAGTTTGTGCGTGGTGATGCCATCGCGGGCATCATGATCATGGTGATTAACGTGATCGGTGGCCTGTTGGTGGGTGTGGTGCAGCATGGTATGGATGTCGGTCATGCGGGTGAAACGTACACGCTGTTAACTATCGGTGACGGCCTGGTTGCACAGATCCCCGCACTGGTCATTTCAACGGCTGCGGGTGTTATCGTAACGCGAGTTGCGACCGATCAGGATGTTGGCGAGCAGATGGTTGGCCAACTGTTCAAGGATCCCCGGGTATTAATGCTGAGTGGCGGCGTCATCGGTCTGCTTGGTCTGGTGCCGGGTATGCCAAATCTGGTGTTCCTGATGTTTACCGCTGCGCTGTTGGGTCTGGCGTGGTGGCTGCGCGGACGTGAAATGCAGCCGAAGAAAAGTGCCGAGGCGACCAACAGCATCAATAAAACCCAGAATACCCCGGCAACCGCAGCGACTGCGGAAGCGTCCTGGACTGACGTACAACTGGAGGACACGCTGGGCATGGAAGTGGGTTATCGCCTGATTCCGATGGTCGATCACCTGCAAAATGGCGAGCTGTTAGGCCGTATCCGCAGTATTCGTAAAAAAGTGGCGCAGGATGTTGGCTTCTTGCCGCCGGTGGTGCATATCCGTGACAACATGGAACTGCCGCCTGCGCGCTACCGTATTCTGATGAAAGGTGTGGAAATTGGCAGCGGTGATGCTTATCCAGGACGTTGGATGGCGATTAACCCAGGCACGGCGGCAGGGACTTTGCCGGGCGAAGCCACGGTGGATCCCGCCTTTGGTCTGGCAGCAATCTGGATTGACAGTGCGCTGAAAGAGCAGGCGCAGATTCAGGGCTTTACCGTAGTTGAAGCCAGTACCGTGGTCGCTACGCATCTGAATCATCTGATTGGCCAATACGCCAGCGAGCTGTTTGGTCGTCAGGAAGCGCAGCAGTTGTTGGATCGCGTGACGCAAGAGATGCCGAAACTCACTGAAGATTTAGTGCCAGGCGTGATCTCCCTGACCACGATGCACAAAGTACTGCAAAACTTGCTGATAGAACGTGTATCGATTCGTGATATGCGCACCATTATTGAAACGCTGGCGGAACATGCGCCGATTCAGAACGATCCACAAGAACTCACCAGTGTCGTACGCGTAGCCTTGGGCCGCGCGATTACGCAGCAGTGGTTCCCGGGTAATGATGAAGTGCAGGTTATTGGTCTGGACGCCACGTTGGAGCGCTTGTTATTACAGGCGTTACAAGGCGGGGGTGGACTTGAACCGGGCCTTGCCGATCGCCTGTTAAGCCAGGCGCAAGATGCATTGCAACGCCAGGAGATGCTGGGCGCGCCGCCAGTATTGTTGGTGAATCATCCGCTACGTGCGTTGCTGGCGCGCTTCCTGCGCCGCAATCTGCCGCAACTGGTGGTGCTGTCAAACATGGAGCTGAGCGACAATCGCCAAATTCGCATGACGGCGACCATTGGAGGCAAATAATGAAACGCTGGCTGTGGCTGCTGTGCATGTTACCGCTTTGTTCCCAGGCTGCGGGCGGCGCATGGCACGCGAGCGCTAATGGCCCGCTGTTGGCGAATCGAGGCGGCTGGCAACGTTCGCAGCCTTTATTGCCGCCGAAAAATACAGACGGTTATATCGACGTTGTGAACTGGCGTTATCAACTCAGCAAACCTGCGCCAGCGGGACTGGAAGTGAAGCTGTGCGCAGCGCAGCGCTGCACTTCGCTTGACGGAGGCAGCGGCAGCACTCGCGGCCTGGCGCATCTGTCGGCAGACGAAACCTTGCATATGGTATTTGGTTTTGCCGGTACGGGACGTTTGCCGCCGGGCTTGCGCGTGGTGAGCAGTGAAGTGATGGTGAACTACCGCTAAGACGCGGTGAAATGCACAAAAAAAACCCGCCGAAGCGGGGTTTTTTTGTGTTTACATACGTTCGACGGTTTGGATACCCAAGGTATCGAGACCTTGCTGCAAGGTTTTAGCAGTAAGCGCCGCAAGCTGCAAACGGCTCAGGCGGGTACGTTCTTCTTCCGCGCTGAGAATGGGGCAATGCTCATAGAAGCCAGAGAAGAGACCCGCGAGGTCATACAGATAAGCACACATCACATGCGGCGTACCATCACGCGCGACTTGGGTGATCACTTCTTCGAACTGCAACAAACGGGTCGCCAGCAGCGCTTCGCGATCTTCAGTGATAAACAGATCGGCATCCAGCGTTTCTGCATCGATACCCGCTTTGCGGAAGACCGACAGCACGCGAGTATAGGCATACAGCAAGTACGGGGCAGTATTGCCTTCAAAGGCCAGCATGTTATCCCAGTCGAAGATGTAATCCGTGGTACGGCTTTTCGACAGGTCAGCGTATTTCACGGCGCCAATACCGACGATTTCCGCCAGCTGTTTCACCTCTTCTTCACGCATCTCGGGATTTTTCTCACGCACCAGCGTGTAAGCACGCTGATACGCTTCATCCAGCAGATCGGCGAGTTTAATGGTGCCGCCGCTACGCGTTTTGAAAGGACGTCCATCTTTACCTAACATCATGCCAAACGCATGGTGCTCAAGCGGCACATTCTCCGGGACATAACCCGCTTTACGCACGATAGTCCATGCTTGCAGCAGATGCTGATGCTGACGAGAATCGATGTAATACAGCACACGATCGGCATGCAGTGTTTCATAACGGTATTTGGCACAGGCAATATCGGTAGTGGTGTAAAGGTATCCGCCATCCTTTTTCTGGATGATAACGCCCATGGGATCGCCTTCTTTGTTCTGGAACTCGTCCAGGAACACCACGGTTGCGCCTTCGCTTTCGACGGCTAAGCCTTTGTCTTTCAGATCGCTGACGATGCCTGGCAGCATATCGTTGTAGAGGCTTTCACCCATGACATCTTTACGGCTCAGCGTCACGTTCAGACGGTCATAAATTTTCTGGTTCTGACTCATGGTGATGTCGACCAGCTTCTTCCACATCTCACGGCAATAGGCGTCGCCACCTTGCAGTTTTACCACGTAACCACGTGCGCGCTCGGCAAACGCAGGATCTTCGTCATAGGTACGTTTCGCTTCACGGTAAAACTCTTCCAGATCTGCCAGCGCCATTTCTGCATGATCTTCGTTCTGCTGCTTCTCAAGAAAGGCGATCAGCATGCCGAACTGCGTTCCCCAGTCGCCAACGTGATTAGCACGAATCACGTTATGTCCCAGAAACTCCAGCGTGCGTACAGCGGCATCACCGATGATGGTGGAGCGCACGTGGCCAACGTGCATCTCTTTCGCGACATTGGGGGCAGAGTAATCGATCACGATAGTTTGAGGTTCAGCCAGCGTCACGCCTAAACGAGGCAAACGCAGCGCTTGCTTAGCGTTTTCAGCCAGCCATTGACGGTCAAGGAAAATATTGATGAAGCCCGGTCCGGCAATCTCAACTTTGCTGGCGATGCCTGTCAGATCAAGATTCTGCAACACGGTCTCAGCTAATTGTCGCGGCGCTTGTCCCAGTTTTTTCGCCACGGCCATAATGCCGTTTGCCTGATAATCACCAAACTGAACCTTGGCTGACTGACGAACCTGAGGTTCGCAATCGGCGGGCGCGCCGGCTAAAACCATTGCCTGACTGACTTTTGCGGAAAGAAGTGCCTGAATATTCACCGAGTTACCTTCATATGCTGAAAAACGCTCGTCTGAACGATGACGAGCCGTCATCATCATCTTGCCTGGCGTTAATGACCCAGACAAAACGGAAAAAAATGAGGGGGAAAGTATACGTGAATTGTCTGTGGACGTCAGCAGTTGGATAAAGCAGGGAAACAGAGCCTAAAATGTTTCCCGCTTGATTTAACGACGGCGCAGATGGCGGCGAGGATTTTTAACACTTTTGTCTTCACGCACCTTCCAATGGCGGGAAATAGCAAATCCCATCAGTGCGATTAGGACTGCGACAACAATTAGCATGGTCATTGAGCTATTCCTTTGAGTTGTGTTAGGTCAAATTTATAAGAAAGACCGCATGGCTGCAATTGTTCTCTGCCCAAATAAGACTTATCTCATTGTATTAAAGAAGCTGATACAAAACATGTAGTTAAGGTGTTTTCATCCAGAAACTGCTGGACCTAAAGAGAGGATAAATCCGAATTAAAAGGTCTGTTTATATCCTTTTGCGGCAATTTACGCGTCAAATCGGATGAATCCTACGCTTTTGGTGTCCCTAATTCAGCGCTGACAGCATGTTATATTGATTAGAAATATTGCATTATTTAAGGAGATTTTACGCAGTGAAGACCACTTTTCCCCCACAATTAGACGATTTAAAGGCAGATTTAGTGCGATTCGAGAAATCGTTAGAGAGTTTTTCTGAACGCTTAGGTCTCTCATTAGGCGATCTCGAATCTGATCACATTGCTGTTCGTTGTCACCAAAACGCAACGGCAGAGCGCTGGAAGCAGGGTTTTTTACAAATTGGCTGCCAGTTTTCTGAAGCGATGATCAACGGCCGGCCGATTTGCCTGTTTAAGTTACATCAGCCCATTCAGGTCGCTGGCTGGCAACTGGACGTGATTGAACTGCCTTGGCCAGGTGAAAAACGCTACCGTCATGAAGGTTGGGAACATGTTGAAATCGTCCTGCGCGGCGAACCTGAAACGCTGGGCATGCGAGCGATGGCGCTGTTATCAGATGACGCGCTAACGCAGCCGGGCATCTCATTTAAAACCAGTTCGCCGAAAGGAGAAAATGAGCGTTTGCCCAACCCGACCTTAGCGGTAACAGATGGGCAAACCACAATCAAGTTTCATCCGTGGCGACTGGAAGAGATTGTCGCCAGCGAGGCAGATTAAACGCGGGCGTTGACGGCTTTGCCCAGCCGCACTACCGCTTCTTCCAGCAGCGCACGGGTGCAGCCAAAATTCAGCCGTACAAACTTATCATCGCCAAAGTCACGACCTGGTGAAAAGCCAAGTCCATATTTTTCAAAATAGAGCGCCGGGCTGGCGACGTTGAGCGCGCTGGCATCGATCCAACCCAAATAGGTGGCTTCGGGTGATGTCATCGTCAGGCCCGGCAGCGCATTGACCTGCTCGACCAGCCAGTCGCGATTACGCCGTAAATAGACGAGTTGTGCTTCTAACCACGCATCGCCGTCCCGCCACGCGGCTTCGGCAGCAACCAGCGACAGAATATCCACGGAAGGGACAATGCCCTGACGCACGCGATTGAAGCGGGCACGTAATTCAGCATTAGGAATGATCGCCAGTGAAGCGCCCAATCCGGCGATGTTGAAGGTTTTTGAGGGGGAAATAAGCGTAATGCTGCGCTGCGCGGCATCTTCACTGAGTGAGGCGAAAGGAATGTGCTGCACGCCCGGTTCCAGCAATAAATCGCAGTGAATTTCATCGGTGCAAACAATCAAATCATGTTGCTGAGCAAAAGCAAGCTGCGCTTCCAGTTCATCACGACGATAGACCGTTCCGCCAGGATTCTGTGGGTTACACAGCATCAGTAATTTCTCTTTGCCACTCATCTGTTGGTTGGCGGCATCAATGTCCATGACCCAACGATGCTCATTAAGCACTAACGGCAGATTCAGCTGGCCGCGTTCAGCGAGTTTGGCAGCACCGCGAAAGGGCGGATAAATGGGCGTTGGCGCAACAGTGATTTCATCGGCTGCGGTAAACGCGCGAACCGAAATATTTAACCCGCTGACGACGCCCGGTAATGGAACGATCCATGCCGGATCGACGTGCCACTGATAGCGCGAGGCGAAGCGCTGAACGGCGATATCAATCAAACCGTTTGGCTTATCGCCATAGCCAAAAATTCCATGTTCAACGCGGGCTTTGATCGCATCGATAATGCACTCGGGCGAACGGAAATCAGTATCAGCTACCCACAATGGCAGAATGTCCTGGTCCGCATATTTGTGCCATTTAAGGCTATCGCTGTGACGACGGTCTATCCGTTGGTCAAAATTGAATGCCATAGTTACCTTTCCGCGTAAAATCATTCCAGCAGTCAGACTAACCGATGAACTTGGTTCGAACCAGACGTCATGTAAAGGAGAAGAGAATGACCAAACTGGAAATTTGTTGTTACGGCGTGGATTGCGCAATGACCGCGCAGCAGGCTGGAGCCGATCGCGTTGAGCTGTGCGCAGCGCCGCGTGAAGGGGGATTAACACCCTCGGCTGGGACGCTGGAAGCAGCCCGACGCGAACTTTCGATTCCGGTTCATCCGATTGTCAGGCCGCGCGGTGGCGATTTTTGCTATACCGCTCGCGAATTTGAAGTAATGAAATCGGATGTGGCGTTGATCCGTGAATTGGGCTTTCCGGGGCTGGTGGTGGGAATGCTGGATGAAGATGCCCACATCAACCATGCGCAAATGCGGCAAATCATGGCGCTGTGCGACGGCGTTTCAGTGACATTCCATCGTGCATTTGACCTGTGCCATAGTCCTAAACGTGCACTGAAGGAGTTGACCGATCTCGGCGTCGCGCGCATTCTGACTTCAGGCCAGCAGCAAAGCGCGGAAAACGGAATTGCATTGTTGAAGGAACTAAATGATCTCAGTGAAGGTCCTATTATAATGGCAGGTGCAGGCGTTCGCCTGAGTAACCTACAGAAGTTTCTCGATATGGGCATTCGTGAAGTTCACAGCTCGGCCAGCCACCTTGTGGTATCGCCGATGCGTTACCGAAAAGCCGGTGTTTCAATGTGTTCTGAAGCCGAAACCGATGAGTTCAGTCGCTATTGCGTAGATAGTGATGTGGTGGAAGCGATGAGAAGTGTGATGCAGATGAACAGCGTTCGGGTCGCCTGAATCACCCCAGATTTTGCCGCGCAGCACGCCGATCATTGACGTGATGTTTGCAAGTACCAAACCCCAGCACGCTTGCTGGGGTATTTTTTGCCTGCTATTTACGCTTTTTCCCGCCGATAAACGCCGTTGCGATTACACTTAACGTACTGTTGTCTGGGACTTACATCATGAAAAGCTTCCTGATCTCTGCCGTATCCTTGTTAGCGGCTGCGTTGAGCAGTCCACTTTTTGCGGCCAGCAATTGCGGACCACAAAGCGGCATCATTGCCAGCAGCAATAACTGGATTATGTTAGGCGGCAGTGCGAAAGGTGCAGTGCGGCAGGTCATCGCCGGAGAATTTGGTAAAGATGTAAACTCGCAAAAACGCGTGCTCGGTCAGTTTGATCCCTGCGGCGATTTGATGGTTGCCGATGTCAGCTATGACAAGAATGAGCGCAACGTGATTCTCAGCATGGAGCAACATATTGCTCGGGTACAAGGCGGTTGGGTTGCAGAGTATGCCTATTTGGTCAAAGTGCTGAAGGAAGGCAAAGAAGTGGTGGTCGACAATCGTCAGGGCACCATCAACTGGCAAATGGGCAAAAACGGTAACATTGTCAGCTCCTCAGACAAATTCATCAGCATGGGACAAAACGGTTTCACTGACACCACGTATCGCTACGACGCACAGTATCGGCTGGAAAAAAGCGTAGCGCGCGGCACTGATGAAATGACCAACGGTGAAAACCATTATCGCTGGAATCCGCAAGGTTTAGTGGTAAGCGCCAGTTCATCGCGCAGCAAAGATACCTATACCTACGATCAGCAATTCCGTGAGTTGCGCCTTAATGGCACTGCCAGCACACCGGTCAGTACAATCCGTTCGGTAGATGAGTGTCAATTGTGGGACGAAGTGGGAAACTGCACACTGAGTTACCTGCACGAAACCGAAATTTTCGATAAAGGCACGATTGAGCGACACCTTAGCTCAGCATACAAATATCAGTATTGGGATAATCCGGCAGCGTCAGAGGAATAGGGCGATCCACCGATCGCCCCGAACAGATTAGTTAACTGTTTTACTAAACGCGTCCAAAGCCACAATCGCATTAGCGATATCTTCTGGCGAGAGATTCGGGTTGAGGTTTTTCAGCGTGTCGCCGTCACTGTTGGCTAGCGCACCGATTTTAACTAAATTCTCCCAACTCTCGTTTTCCAGATGCAACGCTTTCAACGTGGTAGGCATATTGATGGAGCGATAGAAGCGAATATAGCGGGCAATCTCTTCATCCGGGCGCTGTTCTAATACCATTTGCGTTAACGTGCCGTAAGCGACTTTCTCGCCGTGTGTGAGGTGATGAATCTCGCCGTCGATGGCCGTAAAGCCGTTGTGGATCGCATGGGCACCCGCCAGTCCACCATTTTCAAATCCTAAACCGGAAAGCAGCGTGTTAGCTTCCACTACCGCTTCCACCGCAGGGGTAACACGTTTTTCACTGACGGCGGTATAGGCACTGAAACCCCATTTCAGCAGCGTTTCTTCACAGGCACGCGCAATCGCCAAACCGGCAATGGTGGGATCGCCGTTGACCATTGATTTCGCATGTGAGCGGGCCACGGCTTGTGCTTCGACCCAGGTTGCCAAACCATCGGCAATACCTGAAGCAAACAGTCGCGCAGGCGCATTGGCGCACACGGCGGTATCGACCAACACCAAATCAGGGTTTTTGTTGTAAAAGCGATAGCTTTCAAACACGCCGCTGTCGGAATAGATCACTGAAAGGGCGCTACAAGGCGCATCGGTTGAGGCGATCGTCGGCACAATCACCACCGGCTGCTTCAATTCGTCAGCAATGGCTTTCACCGTATCCAGCGTTTTACCGCCGCCAAGGCCAACAATCACGTTACAGCCCTGCGCTTTGGCTAATTCGCTCAGGCGGTTAATTTCGTTGCTAGAGGCTTCGCCATTGAACTGTTGCCAGACGAAGTCGATATTGGCGGTTTTCAGCGCCTGTTGTGCACGCTCACCAATCAATTTCCAGACGATATCATCCGCGACCAGAAAAGCATGATTGCCCAATTCAGCGATGTAAGGACCCAGTTCGTCCAACACACCAGCGCCTTGCACATATTTACGGGGTGAAGAGAAGATAAATTTACTCATGATCACAACTCCTTGATATGAAAATAGAAGGCCGATAACAGCCTGGCACAAAATGCGTTCGCTGCTTCAGTACTAGCTGGGGTAATGAAAATACGTCTCATTTATTACGTTAAGGTTACACCAGCCATAGATCTTGCTATGTTGTGCTGAATCAATCAGGACGCTATACATGACCACGACTTTGATCTCTTTTCTGTTCGCCATTACGATTTTGACGCTAACACCAGGATTCGACACCGCGTTGGTACTGCGATCTGCTGCGGCGCAGGGATGGAAGCGTGCCAGCGTGACGGCATTGGGCGTGACGTTAGGCTGTTTGCTTTGGGGTGTGGCGGTGGGATTAGGATTGGGCGCGCTGCTGCTGGCCTCTGAAATAGCCTACAATTTGCTGAAATGGCTGGGCGCAGCGTATCTGTTCTATCTGGGATTGAAACTGCTGTTTAACCCTCGTAGCCAACCTGAAGACGTTAAAAGCAGCGATTCCGCACAGCAGCGTTATCTCACCTGCTTCAGTCGTGGATTGCTCGGTAACCTGCTCAACCCCAAAGTGGGTGTTTTCTACGTGACCTTTTTGCCGCAATTTATTCCTGCTGGCGCGTCGGTGGCGTTATGGTGCACGTTGATGGCGCTGGCGCATATGCTGTTGGGCTTGGTGTGGAACGCGGTGCTAATAGGTGGCAGTCACTATTTTGCCCGCCATTTGCGTCACCCCCGCATCCTAAAAATAATGGATCGTTTGACGGGATGCGTGTTTATTGGATTTGCGGCGAAGCTGGCCTTTTCTCGTCGGTAACAGCCTCGCCGGTAAAGATTACGGCTTGGTGGCGACTAACACGGCACGCAGCGGAGCGGGATAACCTTCCACCGTTTTGCCTGGATCGTTGGGATCCAGGAACTCGGCCAGCGATTCGCTGATCATCCAATCGGTGCGGCGCTGTTCATCGGTGGACGTTACCGCATAATCCACGATACGCACATCAACGAAGCCACTTTTTTCCAGCCAGCTTTTCAACGCTTCGGCAGATGGAATAAAGAACACATTACGCATCTGCGCATAACGTTCGCCTGGCACCAGCACCTGATTCACATCGCCCTCGATCACCAGCGTTTCTAACACCAGTTCACCACCGCTCACCAGCTGATTTTTCAGCTGAAGCAGGTGATCCAGCGGCGAACGGCGATGATAGAGCACGCCCATGGAAAATACGGTATCAAAGGCTTGTAAAACGGGCAGTTGTTCAATACCGATGGGCAGCAGATGTGCACGCCGATCGTCATTCAGCAGTTTTCGTACCGCCTCGAACTGGCACAAAAACAACTGCATGGGATCGATGCCCACCACAAAATGTGCGCCTGCACCGATCATGCGCCACATGTGATAACCGCTGCCGCAGCCCACATCCAGAACCGTACGACCGGCTAACGAGGAGATGTGTGGTAACACCCGTTCCCATTTCCAGTCAGAACGCCATTCCGTATTAATTTCAGTGCCGTACAACGAATAGGGGCCTTTGCGCCACGGCATCAGGTTGCGCAGCAATTTCTCAATGCCTTGACGATGACGATCGCTGATGTCGTCGCGATCCGCGCTCACGCTGTGCAATAAATCCAGACGTTGCGGCTCAAGCAGCGGTAAATATTCCAGCGACTTATACCAGTCGCGGAAGTGCCCATGCAGGTTTTCACGTTGCCAGGTGCTGATTTGCCCAGGCAAGACTTCAAGCCATTGGGCGAGCGGGCCGACGGCAATTTGCTGATAAAAACGGCCAAAATCGATCATTTCAACGCCACCAACGAACCAAAATTAAAACACTGGAACCACAGCTCAGCATGCGAAAAGCCCGCCGCTTTCAGACGTGCTTTATGTGCTTCCACACTGTCAGTCAGCATCACGTTTTCTAACATGCTGCGTTTTTGGCTGATTTCCAGCTCGCTGTAGCCGTTAGCGCGTTTGAAATCGTGATGCATGTTGAACAGCAGTTCACCCACTTCCGCATCTTCAAAGCTGAACTTCTCAGAGACCACTAACGCACCGCCCGGATTCAGACCTTGCCAGATCTTCTTCAGCAGCGCTAAGCGCGCTGGTGGTTCAAGGAATTGCAGCGTGAAGTTAAGCACCACCATTGAGGCGTTGGTAATCTCGATATCGCGGATATCGGCTTCCAGCACCGTGACCGGTGTGTCAGCGCGAAACGCATCAAGATGGCGACGGCAGCGCTCGACCATTGCCGGCGAGTTGTCCACGGCAATAATGGTACAGCCCGGCACGTGAATATTGCGGCGCACCGATAAGGTCGCCGCGCCTAACGAACAGCCAAGGTCATAAACCTGGCTATCGGGCTGAACGAAGCGTTCTGCCAGCATGCCAATCATCGAAATGATGTTGGAGTAGCCGGGCACCGAGCGCTGAATCATGTCGGGAAAGACTTCAGCCACGCGCTCGTCAAAGGTCCAGTCGCCCAGTTTATCGATGGGCGCGGAAAATAGCGTATCGCGGTCAGACATAACGAAAAATCCGAAGAGAGGACGGAAAGGGCGCTATTCTGGCAGAAACTGCCGCAGGCTGCACCCGTTAAGCCTGCACCGTTTAATGTAGCGTCAACACCAATTCCCACGGCAGGTAAATCAGGTTGAAAATGGTCATGCCACACAGGGCAAAAAGCGTGAACATCATGCCATATTTACGTCCTTTCATGACGCTGTGACGTAAACCGTAAGCGTGAAGTAAGCGACCCATGAAAAACAGCAGTGCAGTCAGATGAATCATCCAGATGTCCGCGCCGTTCATTTCCATGACGATCAGCAGCAGCAATGCAAGCGGAATGGTTTCGATGGCATTTCCATGAATGCGTATCGCCATTTTCAAATCGTAAACGCCGCCATCACCATAAGCCACGCGATATTGCCGGCGGTGGCGCACCACATCCAGCGTAAACTTCATCACTAACAAGGCACCTAACACCACATACAACGCGCTAACCATTAAAACTCCAGAAATCGTGCTAAGGCAGCCATTCTAGCCAGCCAGGCGTTCACTGTCCCGCTGAATACTTAAAACAGTGAATCCTGTTGCGGCCAGTCGGGCCCGCTACCGATGCTGGGATCTAACTGCTGTAACTGCGGCCAAAGCGCTTGTATCAGCGGAAAAACCTCCCCCATATCGGGGGTGTGTAGAAAGAGCAGGGGATCGCTGTTTTGCTGCCATTCCGCCAGTTTATTCAGCCAAATTTGAAACAGCGGTACGCTCTCTTCCACACTGTCGCTGCCGATAAACCGCACCATCGGCTGTGATCCCGTGCGCAGTGCATGGGGCGGAACGCGCGGTTTTTGCTGGCGCGCATGCAGTGCAGCGGGATGTTGCGAGGTCGAAGCATGCACCGGTCGGCTGTCGAGGATGACGCGATTAACACCACGTTCCAGCAGCCCGCTATTTAATCTGCGTTCCGCTTCCCCTTTGGCAAAGAATTCAGGATGTCGAACCTCAACGCCATAAGAGAAACGGCGCGGCAAGCTGTCCAGAAACTGCCACAGTTGGTCGAGTTGTTGCGGTGAAAAGCGGGCGGGCAACTGCAACCAATATTGCCCGATGCGATCGGCAAGAGGATCGAGCAGACGCAAAAATTCCTCGAGCAAATCATCGCTGTGCTGTAACGCGGCCTGATGACTAATGGTGGCAGGGAATTTGAAGCAGAAGCGGAATTCATCATGTGTCATGTCGCGCCAGCGCAATACCGTTTCAGCATTCGGTAACGCGTAAAGCGTGGTGTTACCCTCAACACAGTGAAAGAGGCGTGCATAATCCGCCAGGTTCTCAATTCCCCAACGTTTCCAGTGCGAATGCTGCCATTGCGGCAGGCCGATACGAAGCGTCACGCCATTTCTCCTGGCTCAAAGTCGATGACAAATTATCCTTTATAGTAGCCAGTAGGTGCAAACAGGCGAAATGCAGTAATGAAATGCCCGCTTTGGCGCGGCTCTACTTATCCTGTTTGCCTTTTTCCATTATAATGACCGCCTTTTTTGCGACAGCATCTCAAATGGTTACGCGGCCTGATGCTGTCAGCTGCAGCGGTGAAGTTTAAAGGATGGTGTTATGCGTTCAGAATATTGCGGACAGCTCAATCTGTCTCATGTAGGTCAGCAAGTCACTCTTTGCGGCTGGGTCAACCGCCGTCGCGATCTGGGAAGCCTGATATTTATCGATATGCGCGACCGTGAAGGCATCGTGCAGGTGTTCTTCGATCCCGATCGTCAGGATGCTTTCAAGCTGGCGTCTGAACTGCGCAACGAATTCTGTATCCAGATCACCGGAACCGTGCGTGCGCGTGACGACAAAAACAAAAATGCTGAGATGGCAACCGGCGAAGTGGAGGTGTTTGCTGAAGCGCTGACTATCATCAACCGCTCCGAGCCGCTGCCACTCGACTCCAATCAGAACAACAGCGAAGAAGCGCGCCTGAAATACCGTTACTTGGATCTGCGTCGTCCAGAAATGGTTCAGCGTTTGAAAACCCGCGCGAAAATTACCAGCTTCGTGCGTCGCTTTATGGATGATGAAGGCTTTCTCGATATTGAAACCCCAATGCTGACCAAAGCCACGCCAGAAGGTGCGCGTGACTATCTGGTGCCAAGCCGCGTGCATAAAGGCAAGTTTTATGCGCTGCCGCAATCACCTCAGCTGTTCAAACAGCTGCTGATGATGTCGGGTTTTGATCGCTATTATCAAATCGTTAAGTGCTTCCGTGATGAAGACTTACGTGCCGATCGCCAGCCAGAATTTACCCAGATTGATGTGGAAACCTCTTTCCTGAGCGCGCCACAAGTGCGTGAAATTATGGAACGTTTAATCCGTAATCTTTGGCAAGATGTGAAAGGTGTGGATCTGGGTGCGTTCCCGCAGATGACCTTTGCGGAAGCGATGCGCCGTTACGGCTCAGACAAGCCAGACCTGCGTAACCCAATGGAACTGATTGACGTGGGCGACCTGCTGCAAAACGTCGAATTCCAGGTGTTCTCTGGTCCGGCTAACGACCCAAAAGGTCGCGTTGCCGCGCTGCGTGTGCCAACCGGTGCCCAGCTGAGCCGCAAGCAGATTGATGAATACGGCAAGTTTGTGGAAATTTATGGCGCCAAAGGCTTGGCGTGGATGAAGGTCAACGATCGTGCGAGTGGCCTTGAGGGCGTTCAAAGCCCGGTGGCGAAATTCCTGAATGCGGAAATCGTTGAAGAGATTCTGAATCGTACCCGCGCACAAGATGGCGACATCATTTTCTTTGGTGCTGATCGCGCCAAAGTCGTGGCTGATGCGCTGGGCGCGCTGCGTCTGAAAGTGGGGCGTGAGCTGAACGTCACTGATGAGAAAGCCTGGGCACCGCTGTGGGTGATCGACTTCCCGATGTTTGAAGAAGATGAAGAGGGCGGCCTGGCAGCGATGCACCACCCATTCACTGCGCCGAAAGAGATGAGCGCAGAGCAGCTGGCAGCAGATCCTACGCTGGCAGTAGCCAATGCCTATGACATGGTGATCAATGGTTATGAAGTGGGCGGCGGTTCGGTGCGTATCCATCACGGCAAAATGCAGCAAACCGTGTTCAGTATTTTGGGTATCGAAGAGCATGAGCAGCGTGAGAAGTTTGGCTTCCTGCTGGATGCGCTGAAATTTGGTACGCCGCCGCACGCAGGTCTGGCGTTTGGTCTGGATCGTCTGACCATGCTGCTGACCGGCACCGACAATATACGCGACGTCATTGCGTTCCCAAAAACCACTGCCGCGGCGTGTCTGATGACTGAAGCCCCTAGCGAAGCCAACCCCGCTTCGTTGCTGGAATTAGGTATTCAGGTCGTTAAGAAAGAAAAGCCAGAGTCGAAATAATGGTGTACAAACACCCGGTTTCAGTGCTGGTGGTTATTTATGCGCAAGATACTGGCCGGGTGTTAATGCTGCAACGGCGTGACGATCCCGATTTTTGGCAATCAGTCACGGGTAGCCTTGAGGCGGGAGAGATCCCCCTTCAGGCTGCACAGCGAGAAGTGGAAGAAGAGCTAGGGATTGATGTGTTGGCTGAGCAATTAACGGTAGAAGATTGTCAGCGTCAGATTGATTTTGAGATCTTCCCGCACTATCGCCATCGCTATGCGCCGGGAACAACGCACAATCGCGAACACTGGTTTCGGCTGCAACTGCCAAATGAACGCGATATTGCGCTGACTGAGCATCTTGCTTTTCGCTGGATTGCACCCGCAGACGCAGCAGTACTGACCAAGTCCTGGAGTAATCGCCAGGCAATTGAAGAATTTACCTGAATGTCTGCCGCCGCGCGTTTTTTCGGTGGCAAATTCGTTAAGGTTTTAATGTTACCGGTGCAGGCTCACTGAACTGCACCTCAGAATGAAACAGTCGGGCGTAATCGGCGCAGCGAGGTTGCTGACCGCCAGCGCAGAGCAACCGGAGCGTACTTCTGTACATGAGGATTGCGAGCACTGCCGGAAAGCAAAATCGTTAGCCAGATAGCCTGCACCATGCCAAGTTCGGAGAAAATGTAAAATGGCAGGACACAGTAAGTGGGCAAACACCAAGCACCGTAAAGCGGCGCAAGACGCTAAACGTGGCAAAATCTTCACCAAAATCATTCGTGAACTGGTGACCTCAGCCAAGCTCGGCGGTGGTGATCCTGGCTCTAACCCGCGTCTGCGCGCTGCAATGGACAAAGCGCTGTCAAACAATATGACGCGTGACACCATGGATCGCGCCATTGCACGTGGTGTGGGCGGCGATGATAACGCCAACATGGAAACCATCATCTATGAAGGTTACGGCCCGGGCGGCTCAGCCATCATGATTGAATGCCTGAGCGATAATCGCAATCGTACCGTTGGCGAAGTGCGTCACGCCTTCACCAAAACCGGCGGTAATCTCGGCACTGATGGATCGGTGGCGTATCTGTTCAGCAAGAAAGGCGTGATCTCTTATGAGCCAGGCCGCGATGAAGATCAGGTCATGGAAGCGGCGCTGGAAGCCGGTGCTGAAGATGTGGTGAGCTACGATGACGGCACCATTGATGTCTTTACCGCGTGGGAAGAGATGGGCGCTGTACGCGATGCGTTGGAAGCTGCTGGCTTCAAAGCGGATACCGCAGAAGTGGCGATGATCCCTTCAACCAAAGCGGAAATGGATGCGGAAACCGCGCCAAAACTGCTGCGTTTGATCGACATGTTGGAAGATTGCGATGACGTGCAGGAGGTTTATCACAACGGTGAGATCTCCGACGAGGTCGCGGAAACGCTGTAATGGCGTCAGGCTATAAACACATAACCGGAGGCGCGTAATGGCGATCATCTTAGGTATCGATCCCGGTTCGCGTATCACCGGTTATGGCGTGATTCGTCAAACAGGTCGCCAGCTTACCTATTTAGGCAGCGGCTGTATTCGCACTAACACCACGGATTTGCCTCCGCGCCTGAAGCTGATTTATGCAGGCGTTAGCGAAATCATCACTCAGTTTTCGCCTGACTACTTCGCCATCGAACAGGTGTTTATGGCAAAGAATGCTGATTCTGCGTTGAAGCTGGGACAGGCGCGTGGCGCGGCGATTGTCGCTGCGGTAAACCATGATTTGCCGGTGTTTGAATATGCGGCGCGTCAGGTGAAGCAAACCGTGGTGGGAAAAGGAAGCGCAGAAAAAGCACAGGTACAGCACATGGTGCGTACTTTACTGAAACTGCCTGCAAATCCACAAGCGGATGCAGCGGATGCGTTGGCAATTGCAATAACCCATTGTCATATCTCGCAAAATGCGGTGAAAATGAGCGATAGCAAACTGGTAATGACCCGCGGCCGTTTGCGAACGACCTAATTGCGAGGGATCACGCAAGCGATACAGGCTGGATATTCATCCAGCCTTTTTTATGTTATAAAATCCGCCACATACTCTTTATAAAGGAAGTGTTCAGGTGATAGGTCGTCTACGGGGCAATATTTTAGAAAAGCAGCCGCCGCTGGTGCTGATTGAAACCAACGGTGTGGGTTATGAAGTACACATGCCAATGACCTGTTTTTATGAGTTACCTGAACTCAACCATGAAGCGGTGATTTTTACCCATTTCGTGGTGCGTGAAGACGCACAGCTGCTGTTTGGCTTCAACAGCAAGCAAGAGCGCGCTTTGTTCCGCGAGCTAATTAAAGTCAATGGCGTGGGGCCAAAACTGGCGCTGGCGATTCTTTCGGGTATGTCGGCTCAGCAATTTGTTAACGCGGTGGAAAAAGAAGAGATCGCTGCGTTGGTGAAACTGCCAGGCGTAGGCAAGAAAACTGCCGAACGTTTGGTTGTTGAGATGAAGGATCGCTTCAAAGGCATGCATGGCGACCTGTTTGGCGGCGATTCAGCTTTTGCCCTGACCACGCCAAGTACCGCGCCGGCGACCAATGACGCAGAAGGCGAAGCGGTTGCAGCGCTGGTGGCGCTGGGTTATAAACCGCAGGAAGCGAGCCGCATGATCAGCAAACTCGGCAAACCTGATGCGGATTGCGAAACACTTATCCGCGAAGCGCTTCGCGCTGCCATTTGAGGTAATTCATGATAGAAGCCGATCGCCTGGTCTCTGGAGCCAGCGTTATTGAAGATGAAAGTATTGATCGCGCGATTCGCCCTAAGCTGCTGGCCGAATATGTTGGCCAACCGCAGGTGCGAGAGCAGATGGAGATTTTCATCAAGGCGGCGCAATTGCGCGGCGATGCGCTTGATCATTTGTTGATTTTTGGCCCGCCGGGTTTAGGTAAGACCACGCTGGCAAATATCGTTGCTAATGAAATGGGCGTGAACCTACGCACAACATCTGGTCCCGTATTAGAAAAAGCGGGCGATCTGGCGGCGATGCTCACTAACCTTGAGCCTCACGATGTTCTGTTTATCGATGAAATCCATCGTCTGTCACCGGTTGTGGAAGAAGTGCTTTATCCGGCGATGGAAGATTACCAGTTAGACATCATGATTGGTGAAGGGCCGGCTGCACGCTCCATCAAGCTTGATTTGCCCCCCTTTACCTTGATTGGCGCCACGACGCGAGCGGGGTCATTGACTTCGCCGTTGCGCGATCGCTTCGGCATTGTGCAGCGTCTTGAGTTTTACCAAGTTAAGGATTTGCAGCACATTGTCAGCCGTAGTGCAGCCTGTTTAGGGTTGGCGTTGAGCGATGAAGGGGCGTTGGAAATAGCACGCCGTTCGCGTGGCACACCGCGTATTGCAAACCGATTACTACGACGTGTTCGTGACTTCGCAGAAGTGCGAGCCAACGGTGATTTAAGCGGTGAAGTCTCATGTAGCGCGCTGGATATGTTAAATGTCGACAGCGAAGGATTTGATTACATGGACCGTAAACTTCTGCTGGCGATCATTGATAAATTCACGGGCGGCCCGGTTGGCCTGGATAATTTGGCGGCTGCGATTGGTGAAGAGCGCGAAACCATCGAAGATGTGATTGAACCGTTCTTGATCCAGCAAGGTTTTATTCAACGCACACCACGCGGCCGAATGGCCACGCAGCATGCTTATCGTCACTTTGGTATAACGCGAGAAAGCTAATTACACCGCCGGCTTGCGCACCATGCTGATGATGAACAGGATGGCGGCGCACAGCACCACAGAAGGGCCGGCTGGCGTATCGTAAAAGGCGGAGAAAGTCAGTCCGCCTGTCACCGCAATAATTCCGATGATCACCGCAATACCTGCCATTTGTTCGGGCGAACGCGCAAAGCGGCGCGCCGTGGCAGCAGGAATGATCAGCAGCGACGTAATAATCAGCGCGCCGACAAATTTCATTGCCACACCAATGGTTAGGGCAGTTACCAGCATCAGTATCAGACGTGTGCGCTGGATGTTAACCCCATCGACTTGCGCCAGTTCTGGGCTAATAGTCATCGACAATAGCGAGCGCCATTGCCACGCCATCACGGCCAACACCAGCACCACGCCTGCGCCCATAGTCCATAAATCTTCAGGCGTTACCGCCAACAGGTCACCAAAAAGATACGCCATTAAGTCAACGCGTACGTTTTTCATCAAGCTGACAACGACCAAACCCAGAGAAAGTGCGCTATGGGCCATAATCCCAAGCAGCGTATCGATGGCAAGATGCGGACGACGTTCCAGCCAGACCAAACCCAGCGCTAAGCAAACGGTGACCACTATCACGGCATAATAAGGATTAACGCTAAGCAATAAACCAAAGGCTACACCGAGCAGTGATGCGTGTGCCAGCGTATCGCCGAAGTAGGACATCTTACGCCAGACAACAAAAGAACCCAGCGGTCCGGCCGCCAGCGCTAACATCACGCCACCTAACCAGCCCGGTAATAACAACTCAATCATGATGGACCTTGTTCTCTGCGTAAAACGATACGTCCTTGAAGATCGTGACGATGATTATGGTGATGACGATAAATCGCCAGTTGTTGTGCCTCACGTGGGCCAAACATGGCAATAAACTCGGGATGCTGAGATACCGCTTCAGGTGTGCCTGAACAGCAAATGTGATGATTCAGGCACAGCACTTCGTCGGTTTTAGCCATCACTAAATGCAGGTCATGAGAAACCATCAAAACACCGCAGTTGAGTTCCTTGCGTAACTGATCGATTAAGTCATAAAGCGCGACCTGACCGTTTACATCTACACCTTGGGTAGGCTCGTCAAGGACCAAGATCTGCGGCTGATTAAGTAGGGCGCGTGCCAATAAAACGCGCTGGGTTTCACCACCCGAAAGCTTTTGCAGGGGTGATTTCAAAAGATGGCCCGCCTGAACACGCTTTAATGCAGGCAGAATGTCTGCAGCTGTGCTGCCGCGAGACAGACGCATAAAGCGTTCAACGGTGACCGGCAAAGTCGGATCAATATGCAATTTTTGCGGGACATAACCGATACGCAAACCCGCGGCTCGCTGGACGTTGCCGGAATCAGGCGCTAATAGCCCTAAAACTACGCGTACAAGCGTGGATTTACCCGCACCATTTGGGCCGAGCAGAGTAAGAATACGGCCTGGCTGCAAGGCAAGGCTAACGCCAGATAACACCGTGCGCTGACCATATTTTACCGATACGTTTTCAAGAGTTACGAGTGAGGACATAGTATTTACAGGTTGCACACAATTTAGAATGTTATAATATCACACCCCATCACTTACTCACGATGGAAAGTCGCATTATGTTACATAAAAAAAAGGGTCGCTTCTTCGCCTTTTCTGCCTTCTCCTTAGCGGCTGCAATGTCGCTTCCTGCCCACGCTAATATCGTTGCCTCAATCAAGCCTGTGGGGTTTATTGCTGCGGCCATTGCCGAAGGTGTGACGCCCGTTGATGTTTTGCTGCCAGATGGCGCATCAGAACATGATTATGCTTTACGCCCCTCTGATGCAAAACGCTTAAAAAACGCGGACTTAGTGGTTTGGGTCGGCCCTGACATGGAAGCGTTTATGAGCAAATCAGCGGCGGAATTACCCGCTAAAAAAAATCTCGAAATTGTCGATATACAAGGAGTTAGTGCGTTATTGATTAGCGGTGATGATGAAGATGAGCACCACGAACAAAATAAATCTGAAGATCAAGACTCGTCTCACCATCATCATGATCACGGACAATATAATATGCACGTGTGGATGTCCCCAGAGATAGCAAGGAAAACCGCGGTTGCAATCCATGGAAAATTATTGGAACTTATGCCGCAAGATAAAGCCAAACTTGACGCCAACCTGCAGCAGTTTGAGACAGAATTGGCGGACACGGACAAACGCATTGGCGCGCAACTCGCACCGGTCAGGAACCAAGGGTATTACGTCTTTCACGACGCTTACACTTACTTTGAGAAACACTACGGACTTTCGCCCACTGGGCATTTTACCGTAAATCCTGAGATCCAACCGGGCGCACAGCGTTTACATCAAATACGAACACAGTTGGTTGAGCAAAAGGCCGTTTGCGTCTTTGCTGAGCCACAATTCAGGCCGGCAGTCATCGATGCTGTTGCCCGGGGAACGCAGGTGCGTAAAGGCACACTCGACCCATTAGGCACAGACATCAGCTTATCAAAAGACAGCTATATGAAATTTCTCTTACAGCTGTCAAGCCAGTATGAAACCTGCCTGAAAGGAGCTTAGAGGAAAAGGTAAAAAGTGCAGCAGTTAGCCCGCTCTGTCGCCCTCGCATTTAATAATTTGCCGCGCCCCCACCGCGTAATGCTGGGTTCATTAACTGTTGTGACATTGGCCGTCGCCGTGTGGCGGCCTTATGTCTACCATCCTACCGATGATGTGATGCCGATTGTTCGAACCATTGAGTTGGACAAAAACGAGCTTCGCACGTTGTTACCGGAAGCCAGTGAGCCGATTGATCAAAGCACACCAGAACCGGATGATGAATTGCCTGCGGACGACATCGATAAAGATGTCCCTGAAACCAGCGGTGTCCACGAATACACCGTTTCTTCTGGCGATACATTGAGTAGTGCCCTTAATCAATACGGAATCGATATTAGTAATATCAACGCATTGGTCAGCAGCGATAGCGATCTGCGAAATTTACAAGTGGGCCAGCAACTTAGCTGGACGCTGGCCGATGATGGCAGCCTGAAAACGTTGTCTTGGGAAATTTCTCGTCGTGAAACCCGCACCTATGAGCTTACCGATACAGGTGGCTTTAAGATGCAGTCTGAAATGCAGAAGGGCGAATGGCGAAACAACGTATTGCAAGGTGAAGTGCGGGGTAGCTTTGCCGCCAGCGCACAGCGTGCTGGCTTAAGCAGCAGCGAAACCAGCGCCGTAATTAAAGCACTGCAATGGCAAATGGATTTCCGCAAACTGCGTGCAGGCGATCAGTTCAGCGTATTGATGTCGCGAGAAATGCTAGATGGCAAAAGTGCGCAAAGTCAGCTGTTGGGCGTGCGTTTGCGCTCGGGTGGTAAAGATTATTACGCTTTCCGTGCAGAAGACGGCAAGTTTTATGATCGTAATGCATCGGGCCTTGCTCGTGGGTTTATGCGTTTTCCAACCGTTAAACAGTATCGCGTTTCATCGAACTTCAACCCACGTCGTTTGAATCCGGTCACGGGGCGCGTCGCACCGCATAAAGGCGTCGATTTTGCTCTGCCAATCGGTACGCCAGTGCTGGCGGTAGGCGATGGTGAAATTGTTGTCGCGAAGAACGGTGGTGCAGCAGGTAACTATGTGGCGATTCGTCATGGTCGTCAGTATATGACGCGCTACATGCACATGAAGAAAGTGCTGGTGAAACCAGGGCAAAAAGTGAAGCGTGGCGACCGCATCGGTTTGTCAGGTAACACGGGACGCTCAACCGGCCCACACCTGCATTTCGAAATCTGGATCAACAACCAGGCGGTCAATCCTCTGACGGCGAAACTGCCGCGTATGGAAGGATTGACCGGCAAAGAGCGCACCCAGTACATGGCTCAGGTAAAATCCTGGCAGCCTCAGTTGGGACTTAAGTAAGCGTTTTTTGAGCAGGAATGCGAAAAACCGACGGTTATTCCGTCGGTTTTTTCATATCTGGTGCGGGATGATTGCAAATTTGCACGTCGCCACTATCATTAGCCGGTCATTGATTGAGGCGAGTGCATGGAAACCCGTAAAAAAAATAACATCGAGTTTATTCCCGTTTTTGAACGTTCATTTCTCAAACCTAAATACTGGGGCAACTGGCTGGGGATTGGTGCCTTAGCGGGTATGGCGATGTTACCTGCCAAAGTGCGCGATCCTATCCTGGGTAAATTAGGGCGGTTCACGGGTAAACTTGCTAAAGGCGCTCGGCGCCGTGCCTTGATCAATCTCTATTACTGCTTTCCAGAATTGAGTGAAGAACAGCGCGCTGAAATTGTTGATCGCATGTTTGCCACTGCGCCTCAAGCCATGGCCATGATGGCAGAGCTCGCCATACGTGGCCCGGGACGTGTTCATCAGCGGGTTGAATGGCATGGTCGTGAAATTATCGACCAGATGCAGGCTGAAAAGCAGAATGTGATTTTACTCGTACCACACGGTTGGGCGGTGGACATTCCTGCGATGCTGCTGGCTTCAGAAGGCCAACCGATGGCAGCCATGTTCCACAATCAAAGTGATCCTTTGCTGGATTACGTCTGGAACAGTGTGCGTCGTCGCTTTGGTGGTCGTCTGCATGCACGCAACGACGGCATTAAACCTTTTATCGGTTCGGTGCGTCAGGGTTATTGGGGCTATTATCTTCCCGATCAGGATCACGGCGCTGAGCACAGCGAGTTTGTCGACTTTTTTGGCACCTATAAAGCGACGTTACCGGCCGTTGGCCGCCTGATGAAAGTGTGTCGGGCACGTGTGGTGCCGCTGTTCCCGGTTTATAACGAAAAGACCCATAAACTGGAAATCTATGTACGCCCGCCAATGGATGATTTACTCGACGCAGATGACTACCATCTGGCGCGCCAGATGAATGAAGAAGTCGAAGTATTCGTTCGACCGCATCCAGAACAATATACGTGGATTTTGAAGCTGCTTAAAACGCGCAAAGAGGGCGATATTGAACCTTACCAGCGCGATGAGCTTTATCCTCGTCATCCTCGTAAGTAACAAAAAGGCCGCTGTTGCGGCCTTCCTCTCAAGAAGCTTATAGAGAAGTCACCTGAGCACGTTGTTTACGTTCTCGCAGAAACAGCGTGACTAATCCAAACCACAGCACACCGCTAATAAAATTGATCAGGCTAAACCAAGGCGTGCCGCCGCTGAAATAGCCACTTTTCGCCAGCTCAATGCCGATAGCCAGCGTCATGATGCTGATCATTCCAAGCATTGCTGCCACGCTGCCTTTGCCCTCGCTGCTGGCGTAAAGCGTTAAGCGATACAAACCCGCGTTAACCATGCCTGCACCAAATGCATATAGGCTCAGACCAGCGGTCAGGAACAAATAGCTGTGGCTGTTTAGCAGGCTTGCCAGTAAAGCGATGCTCAATCCAATAAGAATCGGCCAGGCGGCAAATTTTACCGGTTGCTCGATAGGCACTCGTCCTGCCAGCTTGCTCAGCGTCAGGTTTCCCGCAATCATTGCCAGGAAAACAGGCAGTTGCAGCAATGCGTATTGCATACGCGATAAGCCTTCGTCGTGCATTAAAATCACCGGCGACAAGGCAACCCACGTCAGGATCGGAATAAACACTAATCCAATAGCAAACGAGCCATACATCACCTGACGATCTTTCGCCAGCCGCGCATAGCTGCGGGCCAGATTAGGCAACGCCACGGAGTGGCTGCGATCGCCTGCGGTTTCTGGCATAACACGCCACAACACCACAAAAGCCAGAATGCTGCAGGCTGCAAACAGCCAAAACATGCTGCGCCAGCTGCCAACCGTTAACCATGCGGCTCCGGCTAAAGGACCCGCCAGTGGCGCAAGCAGCGCGACATTAGCCATCAGCGCCATCATGCGCACCGCTAACGCCTCATCAAATGCTTCCTGAATGGCGGCATAGCCCACCGCGCCAATGAAGCAAAGGCTAATACCCTGCACAAAGCGCAGGCTAACGAATTGCGTAATATTGTCGACCCAAGTAGTTAAAATACAGGCAGCAGCAAAAAACAGAATGCCAAATAACATGACGGGACGACGGCCAAACTTGTCTGACAGCGGTCCCAGCAGCCATTGCAGCACGACGCCGCCCATTAAATAGGCTGTTAATGAAGTAGACACCCATTCTGGGCCGACGTTGAATTCGTTTGTCACGATCAGCATGCCGGGCTGAATCATGTCATGCGCAATATAGGTGGCAAATTCAAACAGAACCAACGCCAACGGAAACAGCAATATGCGTCCGCTCAATTGGCTGATGGGTTTAAAGCGGGCCATCTGGCCTCCTTGTCAGAAAAATAAAAACGCGACTGCCAGGCAGTCGCGTTGTCCATCATACTAAAGCCGCTGTCAGGTGCGTGAAATTAATCCACGCGCAGAATACGACTGGTATTGGTGGTGCCGGTGGTGCTCATCACATCGCCTTGAGTCACAATCACCAAATCGCCTGAAACAAGGAAGCCCTTGTCGCGCAGCAGGTTTACCGCATCATGCGCAGCAGCAACGCCGTCATTGTTGCTGTCGAAAAACACGGGCGTGACACCACGATAAAGCGCGGTCAGATTCAACGTACGCTCGTGACGTGACATGGCAAAGATCGGCAGGCCAGAAGTTATACGTGATGTCATTAATGGCGTACGGCCCGATTCGGTCATGGTGATAATAGCGGTTACACCTTGCAGATGGTTTGCTGCGTACATTGAAGACATGGCAATCGCTTCTTCAATGTTGTCAAACTGCACTTCTAAACGGTGTTTAGAAACGTTAACGCTGGGGATTTTTTCTGCGCCTAAGCAGACTTTTGCCATTGCAGAAACGGTTTCAGCTGGATACTGCCCAGCCGCGGTTTCTGCTGAAAGCATCACTGCATCCGTTCCATCCAATACGGCATTGGCAACGTCCATGACTTCTGCGCGAGTCGGCATTGGATTAGTGATCATCGATTCCATCATCTGAGTTGCGGTGATGATGGTACGGTTCAGCTGACGAGCACGGCGAATCAAGGCTTTTTGAATACCGACCAGTTCTGGATCGCCGATCTCCACACCGAGGTCTCCACGCGCAACCATCACGACGTCAGACGCCAAAATGATATCATCCATCGCTTCCTGGCTTGCTACGGCTTCAGCTCGCTCAACTTTAGCCACCAGCTTTGCTTCACAGCCCGCATCGCGTGCCAGACGGCGCGCGTAGTTCATGTCTTCACCACTGCGAGGGAACGACACGGCGAGGTAATCGACGTTGATTTTTGCTGCAGTAATAATGTCTGCTTTGTCTTTCTCGGTCAGCGCTTCTGCTGACAGACCGCCGCCCAGCTTATTAATGCCTTTATTGTTGGACAGTGGGCCGCCAACCGTGACTTCGGTAAACACTTTCATGTCCTGAACTTCGAGGACTTTCAACTGCACACGACCATCATCAAGCAGCAGGATATCGCCAGGCACCACGTCGGCAGGCAAGCCTTTATAGTCGATGCCAACACGCTCTTTATCGCCTTCGCCTTTGCTCAGGTTAGCGTCAAGTAAGAAGCGATCGCCAATGTTCAGGAAAACTTTGCCTTCTTTGAAGGTAGATACGCGAATTTTCGGGCCTTGCAGGTCGCCCAGAATGGCCACATGGCGACCCAATTTGGCGGCAATTTCACGCACTTTATCGGCGCGCATTTGGTGATCTTCTGGCGTGCCGTGGGAGAAGTTGAGTCGCACAACGTTTGCGCCAGCAGCAATGATTTTTTCGAGGTTATTATCGCGATCAGTCGCTGGGCCGAGGGTTGTTACGATCTTGGTTCTTCTGAGACGTCTTGACATGAAGGACTCCGTTAACAATTTAGCATGTCCCTTCGTTTGGACACGGTGTGGTCATTTATTCTATATGATCGACAGGGTGTGATACGACTCACATTGTAAATGTGATGTTAATTTTTTTATGAGGCGTCTTTATCCAGCCGAAGCGGCTTGTCATAACGCGACTCTTTTAAAGCGTCTTTTACCCTTTTTAGATTTTCACGGAACGGCGTACCGCGCTCCAGTGTAAATCCGGTGGCTAAAACATCGATCACGGTTAACTGCGCCAGGCGTGACACCATCGGCAAATAAACATCAGTATCTTCCGGTACATCAAGCACCAGCGCCAGCGTAGCGTGCTGGGCAAGAGGTGAGTCAGGAGAGGTGATGGCAATCACTGTGGAACCGTTTACACGCGCCAGGCGAGCCAGTTCTACCATATTTTTTGTGCGTCCAGTATGTGAAATGAGAACAAACACTTCGTCCACACGACTATTTATGCAACTCATGCGCTGGATCACAATATCTTCCGACCAGATGACGGGCAAATTAAAGCGCAGAAATTTACTGAATGCGTCATGGGCTACCACCGCAGAAGCGCCGAGACCAAAGAACGCCACTTTATGCGCTTTAGTCAGATGCAGCACCGCCTGATGAATTGCGGCCATATCCAACTGATTGCGCACGCGTTGCAAACCCGCGAGGGCGGAGTCAAAAATCTTATGGCTGTAGCTTTCAACATCGTCGTTCTCTTCGACATCATGGCTCACCCAGCTGTGACCTTTAGCCAGACTTTGCGCCAGGTGCAGTTTAAAGTCGGGAAAACCGCGCGTACCCAAGCGATGACAAAAACGGTTCACCGTGGGTTCACTGACGTCAGCGGCTCGCGCCAGCGTGGCGATGCTGGAATGGATAGCATCCTGTGGCGCAGCAAGAATTTGTTCGGCTACTTTGCGTTCAGATTTGCTTAGCGCAGCCAGCTGCGCCCTGATTTTATCCAGCATATTCATAACCCAATGAGCGTTATCACTTTTATCGATTTCAATTATTGCTGTCGCTCAAAGCAATTAACAGGGAATATAGCGCGTTAGCAATAGCAACGACGCAATGTCGGACAAGTTCGACAGGCATTTTTTTGTCATAATTCACCCCGGATTGGGTTTTGCTCTGACAACATCAGATACAGAAAAAATCAGGTAAAGCGCACGTGACAACACACGCGCAGGCGCAATCCGGTACAGAGTTAACGCTGTTGACCCCAGCGATCCGGTTTACCTGGCTCGGGGAAAAAAGTACATTGTGCTGAAAGAGAATTACAACATGGACCCGGTTGCTGAGGACGCATCGCCACCGGGTTTATCCTGCAACGAGGAGAGGAAAATGGCGGTAACACAAACAGCCCAGGCATGCGATCTGGTGATTTTCGGTGCCAAAGGCGATCTTGCACGCCGTAAACTGTTGCCTTCACTGTATCAGCTGGAAAAAGCGGGTCAGATTCATGAAGAAACTCGCATTATCGGCGTAGGCCGTGCTGAGTGGGATAAAGCGGAATACACCAAAGTCGTTCGTGAAGCGCTCGAAACCTTTATGAAAGAGAAGATTGACGAAGCGCTGTGGGATAAGCTTAGCGGCCGTCTCGATTTCTGTAATCTCGATGTGAATGACACCACGCATTTCCCAAAACTGGGCAAAATGCTCGATCAAAAAAATCGTACCACCATCAATTACTTTGCTATGCCACCCAGCACGTTTGGCGCAATTTGTCAGGGCCTCGGTACCGCTAAGCTCAATGCCAAACCCGCTCGCGTTGTGATGGAAAAGCCACTCGGCACTTCTCTGGACACCTCGAAAGAAATCAACGACAGCGTGGGCGAGTATTTTGAAGAGAGCCAGGTTTTCCGTATTGACCATTACCTCGGCAAAGAAACCGTACTCAATCTGCTGGCACTGCGTTTCGCCAACTCTATCTTCGTAAATAACTGGGATAATCGCACAATCGATCACGTGCAGATTACCGTCGCGGAAGAAGTGGGCATCGAAGGACGTTGGGGTTACTTCGACAAAGCGGGTCAGATGCGCGACATGATTCAGAACCACTTGTTGCAGATCCTGACGATGATTGCCATGTCGCCACCTTCTGACCTCAGCGCGGACAGTATTCGCGATGAAAAAGTCAAAGTGTTGCGTTCACTTCGCCGTATCGATCAAACCAACGTACGAGACAAAACCGTACGTGGACAATACACCGCAGGTTTCGTACAAGGTAAAAAAGTGCCGGGTTACCTGGAAGAAGAGGGTGCCAACAAATCCAGCGCCACTGAAACCTTTGTGGCGATTCGCGTAGATATCGATAACTGGCGCTGGGCGGGCGTGCCGTTCTACCTGCGTACCGGTAAGCGTTTGCCAACCAAATGTTCTGAGGTTGTGGTCTATTTCAAAAATCCTGAAATGAACCTGTTTAAAGATTCCTACTCTGAACTGCCACAAAACAAACTGACCATTCGTTTGCAGCCGGATGAAGGTGTGGATATCGAGATTCTGAACAAGGTTCCTGGCCTCGATCACAAGCACAAACTGCAGACAACGAAGTTGGATCTGAGCTACTCCGAAACCTTCAACCAGTCACATTTGGCGGATGCGTATGAACGTTTGCTGCTGGAAACTATGCGCGGCATTCAGGCGCTGTTTGTACGTCGCGATGAGGTGGAAGCAGCGTGGACGTGGGTAGATTCGATTATCGACGCATGGGCGGCCGATGGCGACTCCTCCAAGCCTTATCAGGCGGGAACCTGGGGGCCGGTGGCTTCCGTCGCCATGATTACCCGTGATGGACGCTCGTGGAATGAGTTCGAATAACTAAAACAAGTTGGCCCGCCGCGTGCGGGCCTTTTTGTATCTGGCGTTGCTTCAAATAATTGAACTGGCGTTTCAAAAATCGGTGAGTTCAATGGACGGCCCGGAAGCCAATCATGTATGGTAGTTGCGCTAATTCACAGGGTTGTCAAAGTCGGGCGGCTAAATCCGACATTCTCAAGCAAGGGGAAGTGATGAAAAACTGGAAAACGAGTGCAGAACAGATTCTGAAAACCGGACCTGTTGTCCCGGTTATCGTGGTTAACAAGCTGGAACACGCAGTACCCATGGCGAAAGCGCTGGTGGCGGGCGGTGTGAAAGTATTGGAAGTGACGCTGCGCACGCCTGTCGCGATGGATGCATTACGCGCGATGATCAAAGAAGTGCCAGACGCGATTGTCGGTGCGGGCACCGTGCTCAACACGCAGCAGCTGCAAGAAGTGACCGAAGCGGGCGCTCAGTTTGTTATCAGCCCGGGCATTACCGAATCACTGTTGAAAGCAGCGGTGGATGGCCCGGTTCCACTAATTCCGGGTATCAGTACCGTCTCTGAACTGATGACTGGCATGGATTATGGTCTGCGCGAATTTAAATTCTTCCCGGCCGAAGCCAATGGCGGCGTGAAAGCGTTACAGGCAATCAGCGGGCCTTTCCCGCAGGTGCGCTTCTGCCCAACTGGCGGCATCTCGCCGGCCAATTATCGTGACTATTTGGCGCTGAAAAGCGTGTTGTGTATTGGCGGTTCATGGCTGGTGCCGAACGATGCGCTGGAAGCTGGTGACTGGGATCGTATTACTCAGTTGGCGCGTGAAGCTGTCGAAGGCGCGAAATAACCGGCGTGCGGTGAGCGCGAAGCTCACCGCATGGCATTAACCCTGAACGGTGATCGACGCCGCGCTGGCCACTGCACGTGCAATCGCCTGATCGGTCGTCTCTCCGCTGGCCAACGCCACACCTAAGCGACGCTGTCCATCAATCTCTGGCTTGCCGAACAGACGAACCTGTAAACCTGCGCCCAGTGCCGCTTCGACATTCACGAATTGAATGTTTTGACTGGTCAGTTGCGGCAGAATAACGGCCGAGGCCGAAGCGCCGTATTGACGAATACCGCCAATCGGTAAACCCAGGAAAGCGCGAACATGCAGGGCGAACTCAGAAAGATCCTGCGAAATCAGCGTGACCATGCCGGTATCGTGCGGGCGCGGTGAAACTTCACTAAACACCACATCATCGCCACAAACAAACAGTTCAACGCCAAAAAGGCCATATCCGCCGAGCGCTTTTACCACTTGCTCAGAGATGGCTTGCGCACGCTTCAGCGCCAGTTCGCTCATCTTTTGCGGCTGCCAGGATTCGCGATAATCCCCCTCTTCCTGACGATGCCCAATGGGCGCGCAGAAATGAATGCCATCCACTGCACTGATCGTCAGCAGCGTAATTTCAAAATCAAACTTCACTACACCTTCTACGATCACGCGACCTGCGCCGGCACGGCCGCCTTGCTGCGCGTAATCCCACGCTTTGTCCAGCTGGCTGGCTTCACGAATAAAGCTCTGACCTTTGCCGGATGAACTCATCACCGGCTTAACGATGCAGGGGAAACCGATTTCAGCCGCGGCTGCATTGAAATTGGCCTGGGTATCGGCGAAGCGGTAACTGGACGTTGGCAGTGACAACTCTTCAGCGGCAAGGCGTCTAATGCCTTCGCGATTCATGGTCAGACGTGCGGCACGCGCCGTTGGCACCACGCGCTGACCAAGCTGCTCCAGCTCAACCAACTTTTCGGTGGCGATAGCTTCGATTTCCGGCACCACAAAATCCGGTTTCTCGAGTGCAATTAATGCGGCTAACGCGTCGCCATCCAGCATGTTGATGACGTGGCTACGATGCGCAACGTGCATCGCTGGCGCATCGGCATAACGATCGACGGCAATCACTTCCACACCCAAACGCTGACATTCCAGCGCCACTTCTTTGCCCAGTTCGCCTGAGCCCAACAGCATCACACGCGTTGCAGCAGGGCGCAGCGCAGTTCCGAGAGTCGTCATAAATTCACCTAAGCAGTCAAAATGCGCGCGCAGTATAAACGAAAACGTTTGCGTACTCATCCTTCTCTGTTGTCTGCACGCTTTTTCCTTACTTTTCTCGCTCTGACGTTTCCTGACATCCTGGTTGTCAGGATGGGGAGCTAACAACACGATCAGGAGTGGATGATGAATAACTGGTTGCAACAAATTCAGTCGGTATTGGCGAAGAAAAGTGGAAGCGGAAAATCGTCTGGCGGATTAAGCGACATGCTGGCCCCCGGCGCGTTGGGAGGCTTAGCGACGATGTTGATCGCCAGCAAGTCGTCACGCAAGCTGCTCACCAAATATGGCGGAAAAGCACTGCTGCTTGGCGGTGGTGCCGCAGCGGGAGCGGTATTGTGGAATAAGTACAAACAGCGCATACGCGAATCCCATCAGGACGAGCCTGGTTTTGGTGCGGCGCAGACGCCGGTTGATCTTCGCGCTGAGCGGCTGGTTACCGCGCTGGTCTTTGCTGCGAAAAGTGACGGCCATATTGACGAGCAGGAGCGCGCAGCCATCGAACAAAATATTCACCAATCAGGTTATGGTCAGGATGCAGAGCGTTTGATTCAGCAGGCGATGAATCGTCCGCTTGATCCTCAATGGTTGGCAGCGGAGGTGAAAAATGAAGAAGAGGCGTTGGAACTCTACTTTCTCAGCTGTGCGGCGATCGATGTTGACCATTTTATGGAGAAAAGTTATCTCTCGGCATTGGGTGATGCACTGAAGATTCCCCAGGATGTTCGCGATGATATTCAAAAAGATATTGCTGAGGAAAAAGCCCGCTTACCAGCCAGCTAATCTGCCTTTGGCGTCAAAAAAATAGTCTGTCACCGCTCCGTTTACATGTCTTCGCTTGGCATCTTCGGTCAGAGATGCCACGCTTACAGATCATTACTTTCACGGAGACGGATGTCATGAAAGCACCCATTGCGAAAAAAATTCCTCATGAAATGTCGCTGCATGGTGAAACGCGCGTCGATAATTATTATTGGTTGCGCGATGACAAACGTGAAAACAGCGAAGTGCTCGATTATCTGCGAGCAGAAAATAATTACGGCAAGAAAATCATGGCTTCGCAGCAGCCGCTGCAAGATCGGATTCTTAAAGAGATCATTGGCCGCTTGCCACCGCAAGACCATTCAGTGCCTTACGTAAAAAATGGCTATCGCTACCAAAGTCGTTACGAAAGCGGCAATGAATACGCAGCCTATTATCGGCAGCCCGCCAGCAGTAATCCTGACGATGAGTGGACGCTATTACTCGACGCCAATCAGCGTGCTTCCCACAGTGATTTTTACACAATGGGCGCGTTACACATCAGCCCAGACAATAAAGTCATGGCGCTGGCAGAAGATTTCCTTTCGCGGCGTCAATACGGCATTCGCTTTCGCAACCTGCAAAGCGGCAGTTGGTATCCTGAAGTGCTGACAAATACCTCTTCCAGCTTCGCCTGGGGCAATGATTCGCGAACGGTTTATTATGTGCAAAAACATGCACAAACTTTGCTCTCGTATCAGGTGTGGCGACATGAGCTGGGTACGCCACAGACGCATGACCAGTTAGTTTACGAAGAGAAAGATGATACGTTCCATCTCAGCGTACATAAAACCACCTCGAAGCAATTTATTCTGATCGTGCTTTACAGCACGACAACCAGCGAAATTCAGTTAATAAATGCTAATTTCCCTGATGCCCAGCCGCAGGTGTTTTTGCCACGCCGCAAAGATCATGAGTACAGTCTTGATCACTACGATCATCAGTTCTTCATTCGATCAAATCGAGACGGCAAAAACTTTGGTTTATACCGCACACGTTATCTTGCGGAGTCGCGCTGGGAAACCATTATTCCAGCACGCGACCATGTTGTGATGGAAGATTTTCAGCTCTTCACCGACTGGCTGGTGGTAGAAGAGCGGCAACGCGGTTTAACCAGTTTGCGTCAGATCAACTGGGCCAGCGGTGAAACCAGCGGTATCGCCTTTGACGATCCCACTTATGTGACCTGGCTGGCGTATAATCCAACGCCGCGTACCAGTAAACTGCGTTATGGCTACTCATCCATGACCACGCCAACCACGCTGTTTGAGCTGGATATGGATACTGGCGAGCGTCGTATTCTTAAACAAAGCGCCGTCAGCAACTTCAATGCAGACGATTATAAAAGTGAACATCATTGGATTACTGTCAGTGATGGCACTGAAGTGCCGGTATCGCTGGTGTATAACCGTAAACACTATCAGCCCGGCCAAAATCCGATGCTGGTCTATGGCTACGGCGCTTATGGCAGCAACATGGATGCAGACTTCAGCGTCAGCCGCCTGAGCCTGCTGGATCGTGGATTTGTCTATGCGCTGGTGCAGGTGCGTGGCGGCGGTGAACTGGGGCAGCAATGGTACGACGGTGGGCGTTTACTGAATAAGATGAACAGCTTCACTGATTTCATTGATGTTACTGATGCGCTAGTCAAACGCGGATTCGCCCATCCTGAGCGACTCTTCGCCATGGGCGGCAGCGCAGGGGGATTATTAATGGGCGCGGTAATCAACCTGGCGCCTCAGCGTTTCCATGGTGTGGTCGCGCAGGTGCCTTTTGTGGATGTAGTCACCACCATGCTTGATGAATCGATCCCGCTGACTACCGGTGAATATGATGAGTGGGGCAACCCCAACGATGCGGAGTATTATCGCTACATTCGACAATACAGCCCGTATGATAACGTTGAGGCAAAAGCTTATCCGCATCTGCTGGTCACCACCGGCCTGCATGATTCCCAGGTGCAATATTGGGAACCTGCAAAATGGGTCGCAAAGCTCAGAGAGCTGAAAACTGACAATAACCTGCTATTGCTCTGTACCGATATGGATTCCGGTCACGGCGGTAAATCGGGCCGTTATAAAGCTTATGAAGGCGTGGCGATGGAGCTGACCTTCATTATCGCGCTAGCGCAGGGCAGCTTGCCCGAAGCACACGATTACTGAGCCTGACTGAGATATTTACGCAGCGCCTGCCGCAACGGTGGGCGCAAATCTTTAACGTTATCCAGCATCCATTTTAAATATCCCGGATCTTTCCTCGCTATCACTGCCACGGCTTGCCCACGATATTTGCCAAACGGCAACACATCGCCTGACTGCTCTGCAGGCTGACAGCGCTGCATCATTTGCGCCGCATCCCAGCCAGAGGCTTCCATAATGCGAATCAACAGCGCAGCAGTGACATAACAGTCATAAAGCGCACGGTGTGCATGCAACTCGGCAGGTGGCGTCACCTCAAGTTTCAAACTATGGCGCAGCGCCTGATTACCATATTTGATGCCAGGCCACAACTGACGCGCCAGTGTCATCGTGCAAATCCATTCGCCATGCATTTCCGGCAACATGCGGCGATCAAAACTGGCATTGTGCGCGACGTAAAACGGACTGCCATGATAGCGATCAATCGCTTGCTCAATGGTCGGCTTTCCGATCACCATCGCTTCGGTAATGCGATGCACAGCCATAGCCTGGCGACTAATGGGGCGATCGGGTGAGATTAAATCGCTCATTGGATTAACGATCTGCCCATCGATCACGTCCACCGACGCAACTTCGACAACCCCGCCTTGTAAGCCACAGGTTTCGGTATCAATTACTCGCAACATAATTATTTCTGCTTCGGTTCGTAGGGCAGGCGAGACAGGCTCAATGAGGCTTGGCGGTAATGCATTAACCGCTGACGAAACCAGTCACGCAGCGCTTCAGGCTGTTCGTTCGCCACCATTTCGGCCACGACTGGCATGTTATAACGCTCTTTGAACGCCACGCCGGCAGCGGCTAAATCGACGTTCACTTTGTCTTTCTCTTCCTGCGAAAGCAGGGCAAGGTTCTGACTCATGGGGTTCTCCTGATGATGTCGGGCAAAAGTAATGTTTTCCCCGGTTTGAATCAAGGGTAAAGGATCGCACTGCTGGTCTCGACACCCTAAAAACAGCAGCGTATCCTTGCGCCACGTTTGCCGTGTCAGTTGCATTTAAAAGGATGATCTCATGCAAAAAACCCGTGTTTCGCGAGTGGTAATTTCACTGATTGCTACCAGCGCGCTAGCCTTTAGCCAGTTTGCGTCCGCACATGCACATCTTCAGTCATCCGTGCCCGCAGCCAAAGCCGACGTAACGCACTCAACGAAATCGCTGACACTGACCTTTACGGAAGATGTCGAAGCCGCATTTAGCGGCGTTGAGATCGTCGATGCGCAACAGAAACCTGTCGCCAGCGAGAAGGCGAAGCGCGATGCTAAGCAGCACGATCGTCTGGTTGTTGAACTCGCTCAGCCGCTTCCGGCAGGCCATTATCAGGTGAACTGGCATGTGTTGTCGGTTGATGGTCATAAAACCAAAGGCAGCTACCGCTTTAACGTGAACTGATCGGTGACAACGTTGTGGGTTTTGCTGCGCATGTTGCATTTTATCGCCGTGATGGTACTGACGGGTAGCGCATTTTACACAGTCTTGCTGGCACCTGCGCGCTATCGCCATGCGCTGGCGGGACATTTGCATCGCGTGTTGCAGTGTAGCGTCTGGCTGGCTTTAACAAGTGCGCTGGCGATGCTGGCAGCACAAAACGTGTTGATGAGCGGCGACTGGCATAATCTCAGCGACGTCGATATTTGGTTAGCCGTGTTCGATACGCGGTTTGGTGCGGTATGGCAATGGGAAATTCTGTTCGGGCTGGGCGGATGTTTCACGCTGCTGCTGCGTGGCCGCGTTCGTCAGCAAGCTTTGCTGTTATTCGGCATTTTACAGTTGTTATGCCTGGCGTTGATTGGTCACGCTGCCATGCACGATGGTATTGCAGGCATGTTGCAGCAGATAAATCACGCGCTACATTTGATAGCTTCAAGTTTTTGGGCTGGTGGATTGCTTCCACTGTTACTGCTAATGCGAGAAGCACGTCGAATTGATTATCGAACTGATGCCATCCGTACCATGATGCGATTTTCTCGTTATGGTCATCTCGCGGTCGCATTGGCATTGATAACGGGACTGATTAACAGCCTGGTGATTGCTGGCTGGCCGCTGATCTGGCGCGATAATATCTACGTCACGCTGTTGCTGTGCAAGGTGGCATTGGTGACAATAATGGTGCTGGTGGCCTTAATAAACCGTTACTGGCTGGTGCCACGTTTTCGCCTGGCGGGCAGCGGAACGCAGCAAAAATTTATTCGCATGACGCAGCTCGAATTGCTGTTGGCATGCGGGGTGGTTGGACTGGTTAGCGTATTTGCTACGCTTTCACCAGCCTGAATGTGAACAAAACGAATGTGTACAAGGTAGGCTATTTTGTTGAAGAAAGTGATTCCCGCAATCCTGTTGTTCTCTGTCTGCGGCCAGGCGCTGGCGGCTCAAATCATTACCGTTAGCCGCTTTGAGATCGGCAAAGATAAGTGGCCCTTTAACCGCGAAGAAGTGATGTTGACCTGTGAGAAAGATGGCTCGCTTTTCGCCATTAACCCCAGCACTCTGATGCAGTATCCGCTTAACGATCTTGCTGATGCACAATTCAAAGCGGGGCAGGTAAAAGCCCAACCCATCAGCGTGATTCAAACCGAAGATAAAGCCAATCCAGGCAACATGATGAGCTTGCAGCCTATTGTTGATCGCGCTCAGGCGCTGTGCGGTAAGTAAATTCTCAGGGTGCAGCGTTGCGTTGCACCCGTTTCATGCACTTTTCTGCCGTCCGGATCACAAACTGATCCGCTTTCTGCCCCTCACAGCCCGGTCGGCTGGAAAATCTACCACTCTGTTCTAATCTTAAGATGCAAGGCGAAACCGCCTTCATTAATGCCAACTTTTAGCGCACGGCTCCTCGAGAGCCATTTCCCTGGACCGAATATAGGAATCGTATTCGGTCTTTTTTTATGTGATTGATTTATAACGACTTTTTTTCAGTGGTAACGAAATTTCCCGAATTTTTCCCGAAAACACCATATTCGATTCAAACCATCACATATTCCTGACCGCGTGGATCAAGGTACTTTTTCGTCATAGAAAGGTTTTTGTGTCCGAGTAACCTTTGAGCAAACTCCTCTCCATTTTCTATTCCAAAGAGCCGGCTTGCAAGGCTTCGTATTTCATGAAAAGTCGGCGGATTTGGTCCGAACTGGATCCCGATTAACTCCCTCGCTTCTGCAAACGCGCTGGTCATTGCATCCGGCATAACCGGTCCCGCTTTGCGCCCACCTTTTCTGACCGAAGAATAAATAAGGTTGTCGGATGGATTCCCATTTCTGCAATTCTCAATAACATTCTCCACATTTAATCCAATCTTCTCCAAATGCAATGTTACTGGCAGAGCCAATTTATGCCCGGTTGTGCTTTGCGTCACAAATAGTTGCCCATCCACCACGTCGCTGACCAGTTAAGATCACGATATTCATAGCGGATTCAAGCCAGCCATCCATTGAGGCTGCAGCTTTATGGATCGCCAAAAAGTCATCGAGCGATAAATCTTTCACGCTTAACCTCTGGCGGGGGCGTTTTGGTTGGCTCTACAGGGTTGCGCTCAATTACACCTTCCACAACTGCTTCTCTAAATACATCCAGAAGACATGAGCGGAGAGCAACGACCATGCTGCGCTTCTCGCATTCCACATACGTTTCCAGAAAAATTGCGATATGTCGGGTGCTTATATCTTCCATAGCCTGACGCCCAAACTCAGCCTGAAGTGTGGATAGTTGATTGCTACGAATTTTCATTGTGGCTGGCTTTAAAATCCTGCGATTGAGGATAACGCTATACCGCTCTAGCCATTTACGATAATTTTCTTCTATATAGCTATTAGCCTCGATCACCTGGGAGACCGCCTCCCCACGTGAAATGCGCCCGAGTGATATTTCCTGCCCTGTTACCGGATTGCGTCAATAGTAACTCTGTCTTATTTTTCGATATGTCAGGTTCCGTGGCAGATTAGCCGTCGTAGCGTTCCGGCCGTTTCGACATTCTTTAGCTTCTTCAGCAGACCTCCCTTTTGGGCGGTTTCGTATAGGCGGGCTTTCGCACCATCTTGCTTTTCCGTGGATCTACATAAACAGAATCCGGTTTCAGCTTATATTCTTTGCCGTGCAACTGCGGGCAAGGATAAATTCTTCCCTCTCGCACCCAGCGGCAAAGCGTAGAAAGGGAAGGCGGCTGAGAATATGTCTCACACGCTCATTCTTGCAAGTTGAGTAGCTTTGCCATTTTCCTCTAGGATGTTGTACCAGGTTTTAGGTGCAAATTAACTAACGTCACTATATAGCCACAATCCTATCCATTTAATCTCTAGGTGCATTACCGATGAACCATGCGGATGATGACTGAGAGAGGGCTAGATTGGTGAGCATCTTGCCAGGTGAGCAAGGCTCGTCGTAGGTGGTGGTCATTTTGCAGCGGCGGACTCCTTATCAACCTGACGCACATAGAACTACAACCAGCGATTGGCTGGAAAAAGTCAATGTAGTCCCCATGATGCCAACTCAATCCTTCGGCTCCTTCTGATAAATAGGATCAGTGCCGCGCGGGTACTGCAGCGCAACGTTTCTGTAATGCTGCAAACGCTTACGGAAATATTCTCTCAGCGCTTCCGGTTGCTGCATCTCCACTTCATGTGGGATAACTGGCTGGTTTAAACGCTCCTTGTAAGCCACGCCGGATGCTGCCAAATCAACGTTGACCTTGTCGCGTTCTTCTCTGCTGCATTCAGCCAGATTATGTGACAAGTTAACCTACGAGAAATTTATCCTAAGACTTCTGGCTCAATAAAACCGCCCCAAACCCTCATTCTAACTATCTCATCTATTCGATAAGCTTTTGAAATCCTGCCTTCGTCAAACTCACTTATTCTTGTAAATGGCTGGTGGTTAATACCATTTATAGCAATCTCATTTCCTTCATCATCTATCAACTGATAGTTGGGCCTGATACCTTCGCCTGTCATTCCGATTCTGACTGATTCAGCTTTATGGAAACGTGCTGTTTTAGCAATACTTTCGACATGTCCGGAGATCCACTTACTGACTTCCATTTTATAATTCATGGCTTAGCTCCATTTTTTATATCTGGCTGCGCTTAAAAATAAAGGATGTTGCTTCAGTCTGACGCCTACCTGGTCAAGTGCGTATCCCTGAGCTTCCATAATCTGCCTGACCATTTTCCCTAACATTTGCTTAATACGGTCGCTTTTTACTTCTTCACCAAATTGTTCTAAAAGGCTTGGTTGAAGAGGCTCAAGAGCAGGCTTTGATAGATAAGTTGCCGTTTTCATGATGAGCACAGCATCATGCGAGTTAAGAAACTCCCATAATTCTTTGCCCAATTTGGTATCGGCAACATCAGAAAAACTTCCAGTAGTGAATTTCATGTATTCCTCCGCTTTTTGTATGTATTATATATGACATGTACTAATTGACATGTCAATTGAGGCTAAGGGGAATTTGCCCTTATACCGCTGTCTGGCTCAATGCCGCAGCGGCAATAGTTAACTGTGTTTGCGCTTCTGCTCATTGCAGAACTCAGCAACCTGCTGAGCCAGTTTCTGATTTTTGCAAATGAATCCATCAGGCAGGCGCCATCCCCGGCACCTGTTGCTGGAAGGCAGCGTCACGTATCCGACCCAGGTTACGTCATTTAAACGCCTCATGAACGCTCAGCCTCTTCAATCTCCGCTTTACGAATCAGGAATACGTCAGTGGCCTTTTCGAGAATGGCTGACTCATTTGCCAGAACTCGCGCGGCGTACTTGTAGCACTTGTCGAGACCCGCCAGGAACTCAGCGTCGGCGGCTTTGGTAAAATTGGCAAGCAGCTCATCCGGCGTGCGTGGCATGGCGGCGGTGTTAGTTGGCTCAAGATTAACTTCGCGCTCTAGTTGCTTTGGCTCTGACTTGTTGTTGATCAGGTTATTCAGTTCATAGCGGCTGCGCACCGGTGTAACATCGCGTTACGCAAGTTGCGATGGCTCAAACTCATCCGAGGTATAAACGTCAAGAATCACGTCCGGGCAGTAGAGGCGCGCCCAGTATTTGACGGCCAGCTATGCTAGCTGCTGCCTGGGCGAAGTTTTCCATACGCCTACTACCAACTGCACTGGCTGGATGCAAGATGCAAACTTCAACATGTGGGGAGGGAGAGCGATGAGGAAAGTCAGGAAGAGATGTAAGAACCCTGATTGCCGCGAATGTTTTCACCCAGCCTTTTCAAATCAAACGTGATGCTCACCAGAATGAGGAACGGTAAAAGCGCTAGTCAAGAGAGATAAAGACCGGCACAAAAAGCGATACAGGAAGCAGAACGAAGACGAAAGTAAGAAGCCCAGCAGGAAAGACGCAGCATTCAAATCCGCAAGTTAGCACTACAACCCCTCAGTTACTTCCATAAGCAAGCCCAGTCAGCCTTTAACGAACTCATCCGCACCCGTGATGCCGGTCAGTCATGTATCAGCTGTGGCCGCAACGCTGGTGCCAAGATGAATGCGGGTCACTACCGGACGTTTGGAGTAAGCAAAGAAACCCGCTACGAAGAATCCAATTGCCACCTTCAGTGTGAGCATTGCAACTCGTATCTCTCTGGCAATATTGGTAAATACCAGCCCAGACTCATCGAGAAGATTGGGCAGGCAGCTTCGATCGCCTGATGGGCCCGCATGAGCTGAAAAAGTGGACGCGGGAAGAGTTGCAGGAGCTGGCGAAGCATTACAGGCAGAAAACCAGAGATTTGATTAAGCAGCAGGAGAAAGTAGCATGAGCCCTGAAGCAACGGTGAAATACAACTTTTCAAAGTCGACCCAGATTAGCGACTCCCCCCGCGCTACGGCATCCGATGCCCTTACAGGCATTGACCAGATGGCAGCCATGGGTATGGTGTAGTTGCTTGCCCCTATGGGATTTAGCGCTTTCATCGGGAAGGTTGGGGTAAGTAATAACGACGTTGTTCGCACCGTTACCCTGTTAACTGAATATGTATTACAAGCCTGCAATAAGGTTGCAGCCTTACGCAAATACGATACAGATATTAAGCCAGCGGTTATGCAAACGCTCGCAACTTGTGCCTACCTGGATTATTGTCGCAGCGCTGCCAGCGTTAAGCCGTGTGAATGCTGTCAGGCGAAAGGATTTATCGACGCCGAAGTGTTTACCATGAAGTCACGCTTTAGCACGCAAAGGTCGGGCGTAGTGACGGAGATTAAGCGCCTGGATGAATCCTTGCCTGAGAATGCAAGTTACCAGGCGAGAGATGTTGAGCGTGTTCTTTGCCATGAGTGCAAAGGTAAAGGCGTTATTTCTTCTGCATGCCGAGACTGCAAGGGGCGAGGCAGGGCGGTTATGGAGGCAGAAAGCAAGAAGCAGGGCGTGCCGGTGATGGGTGACTGCAAACTGGGCGTGGTTTCGAGCGCATTCCATCAACAGAAGCGTACAATGCTGTAAGCGAGTTAACGGATGCTATCAGCATCGACACCTAGAAGAAGAGCGCCAAGGCATTCTTTGGCCAGCTGATTGGGAAGCTTGAAATAGAGGAATCATGGGCTAACGCTGCATTAAACAAAGTGATTGCATAGCACAATAGGAAATGGCTCATTAATTTATCGTGGGCTATTTACTTTTCCCGAAGCTGGGATATCATCCTCTAACACTAGAAATCCGTTGCTTGTTACGGTGAGCTAGAAAAGAAGCCCTGAGTGAAGCGCTCGAGGATTTAATTTTTTCAATGTTATGCTCTGGCTGGAGCATTGATATCATTCCCAATGAATCTATGCTTTCTATTTCATACTTCCAAGCATAAGGAAGATTAAAGTAGTTGCTATAGCTAGATGGTCCACATGCATTCCAATCGTTTTGAAGAACAAGTTTAACTAATACCGATTCGTTTTTGTTATTGAATACCACGCAGTACTCACCCTTTGGGGTAGTGAAAACCTTCAAATTAAGCTCCTGATTCTCATCAGGAAGCGTTTCGAATGCTTCATCTTAGGCCGTCATTGATCCACCCTCATTAGCTAAAAAAATTTTTATCACTTACTAAAGTTTTCGGCATACATCTGCAATGCTTTAGTAACCACTGCCGCCTGTGATTCTCCAGTCTCATTTGCCAGTCGTTCCAGCAACTCGATAACATTCATGTGGAGCTTAATACCTTTAACCTTCATGCCGCGCTTTTCATCGCTCTTTTTCTGAATGTCAGAGATTGACTGTGCCATATGAAAATCCTAAATTAAGTGGGTAGGGTGAGAGGGGTTTCCCCCTCTCTTCCTGACTGTCTTAGTAAGCTGGCGAGCTAATCACTAAAAGGACAATCAGGATGATGATTAATTTCATCATAACCCTTTCCTCGTTGGCCTCTGCTTCGGTAGGGGCCTTCCCGTTTCAGCATCTTGCTGATGTGCTAAATCATAGGTTAACCTATAATTATAGGTAAGATGTTTCTTCGTGTATTAACCGAAATATCAAATAATTATTAAGGCTCGCTAAGGCGGGCTGATCGAGGCTAAGAAGATTACCTTGATGCAGTGGTTAATTGGGTTTGCTTTAAATCAAAAAAGCTGGAAATTAAATTAACCATATAGCCCTAAGGTGTATAAGATTCTCCGTCCAAATATCCTGGAGAATCAAAATGAAGAAGTATTTACTGGCTTTGATGGCGGCGACTGTACTCGCTGGGTGCGCCTCGAATGACATTGAAGATATGCCCCGAGACGCAAGAATTAAGTTCGCCAACATGGAGGGCTACTCTAATAATCCATACCCGCAAGCGAAAATGTTGGGCGAGGTCATGGGTATGAGTTGTGCTCGTAGAGGTGGAGCGTCAGTGATGGTTACTGAAATTGGCGGGAACATCTTTGCAACCAGCTCTGGCCCTGACGTCGCTAAAGGCGCAGAAGCCCTTCAGGATATGAGATATAAAGCTGCGGTCATGGGCGGTGACGCTGTCGTAAACGCCGTTTGCAAATCAGGTGGCGTAGATTGGGGCCATAATTGCTGGTCCACAGTTAAATGTGTCGGTGATGTTGTAAGTAAATAAGGGGAAACCCTCATAATCAAATTTTAAAGGCTCACTTCGGTGGGCCTTTTCTGTTTTACGCCCTCCCAAAACTAAATCGGATGACCCTCATTGCTTTGATGGGGAGGAGCGCTCTTTTCTTCTGACTACAAACAACACCGACCGTTATCACGGAGGTGTATATGAGTATCGATATGAGCAAACTGGCATCAGGCGCAGCATACGGCGCATCAGCCGGGACAATTGCCAATGGCCTGTTGACCAAGCTTAGCCCCGACGAATGGAGTGCTGTTGGCGTTCTGGCCGGTATTCTGGTCGCGCTACTGACGCTCGGTATGGTATCAACTGGTATTACAAACGCAAAGCAACGCTCGCGCAGATTCAGGCGCTTCAACGCTGCTGGCCCACCACGTCGGAACTCACCGGGGATTAACCTATGGCTATGTCAAACGGCCTGCGCAACAAACTGATTGCTGCAGCGGGTGGCGGCTCTATGTTGATCGCTACTGTATTCCTTGGCGGTAAGGATGGCGTGGAAGGGCGTGTGTATGAGCCTTACAAAGATGTGGCTGGCGTATGGACTGTCTGTGACGGTCATACCGGTAACGACATCATCAAAAGTAAAAAAGTACACCGACCGCGAATGCGATCGCCTAATGTGGAATGACCTGCAACCCGTAAAGAAAGCCATAGACGGAATGGTCAAGGTACCTATCTCCGGATTATCCTAAATACAGGGTGCCAGCACCAAATGGGAGGCGGGAGGTAACAAGGTTATATGTTTTGCAGGAGATAAAAGAGGGGCGGTTATTCAACTCTGACTCGAAATACATAGCCAAACTTGGGTTTGAGGCATCAAAGTTTTTTAGCAACTAAACTCGCGAACTTATATGGGAAAACATCCGCAAAGATGAATTCAATGACCTCCCATCAAGACGAAGATGCATCTGGCTTGCTCAAGGTGAAGACAATTTAAATTTCTGGCTGAAAATAATTGGCAAAAAACTGAGCGACTGTAATGTATTTCGTGTGGTGCCAAATGGAAATATTCATACCGCAAGTGATGAACATTTGCTTTCAGATGTTGAGCCTTATGAAGTTACCTTAAACAAGGCAAGACAGTATTGGAACGGGGTTGTCAGCAACCCTTCAGCGCAAGAGATACTCTTTGAAGGTACTCTCGAAATAAAAGAACAAATTAAATAACCGCCTCCGGGCGGTTTTTATTGGAGTGAATATGCCTGATACCTATCGCAAATTGCATCACACTAACCACTAAATCAGGCGTGAAGGGCTGATGAGCCGTTCACATACTGATATAGCAGTTATGCGCCACCCAACTGTGTAAGGATTGCTATCGCTGCACAAATAGCTGCATACCCGTTGTATCTGGATTGAAGTTGAAGCGACAACACAAGGTTATGCAAATCTACGGGGTCCATTTTCTCTCCCAGCGTCAGTACAGCAGTATGAGGCTTTACCCTAGATTTTACATATGCTGATCCTATCCATAAGCCGGCCGATAATAGGCTGAAAAAAAAAGACAGAAAGTGCTTATCCATTAGCCAAGCCAGCATATGAATCATTTTTATCCTCCAAGGTAATAAACAATGGCGCTCACCGACAAACAAGAAATGTTCTGTCGCGAGTACCTCATCGATTTGAACGCCACGCAAGCGGCCATTCGGGCGGGGTACAGCGATGGTTCAGCACGCAACCAAGCGCACCGCCTGATGACAAATGACGACATTTTGCAGCGTATCGCAGAATTAAATCATGATCGACTCAAGCGAACCAATATTGATGCCGACTACGTGCTAAGGCAGGCGGTCAAACTTCATGAACGTTGCATGCAGGAAGTTGAACCAATCACTGACCGTCGTGGCGAAGAGATTTCAGATGAGCAGGGCAGAACAATATTTGACTTTGACGCCAAAGGTGCCGTCGCTTCTCTTAAGCTCATTGGTGATCACATTACAGTTCAGGCATTCAAGCAGCAGACATCAACCGAGATTACCGGGGCAGATGGCGCACCGGTGAAAGTCGACGTTACTAGCATGACACCACAGGAAGCAGCAGAGCATTACAAAAAAATGATGGGTTGAAATTAAAAGGGGCTGCCAACCCCCTGAAATTATTTTTGCTGTGATATTAAGTTTCGTCACGAATAACAGTTGAAGCCCCGTTATTCTGCACAGCGGCAATGCCGCGTTGGGCGGCCTGCTTTGATGAATACATTTCGCTAGTTGCAATGACTTCATTATTGTCAGCTTTGAGCACGAAATAGTATTCCTGATCGTCGCCTAAAAGCGTTCTCGCCATTGATAAGCCCGCCTTAGGCTTACTCTTTTTAATAACGTAATAGCCCATGAGGTATCTCCTGATACCGACGCCCCACGCGCCGGTTACTTCAATATTCCCTGGTGCTAAACGAACGTTAAACCCAATTTATAAAGGCTTATTGTGCAATGCCGATCCCTTTACCCTTTGACTTCAAAAAGCCGGACTACGCTCAGGTTTTTGAGTGGCGGATGGAGAGGCTACTGCGACCACAACAACCTTGATGCATTTCGGTTTGATGAGGATGGCTTAGGTGCCGGTGTTCGTGGTGACGCAAAAGCTATCAACGAATTGCGACAACCAGAAGGTCGCCCATACATTCTTGCAACCACTTTTTGGGTGAAGCGGCGATCGGCAGGTTTATGTATCAGGCCATCATCACGGAAGAGGGTGAGGCGATAGAAGGAGAGTCACTGGAAGATGTCACGATTGTGGGCAAGGTGGCATATGAGGTACTGAGGATGCATGATGATGTGAGGTCAGTGATTTGAATCGACCCAAAATTTTCCCGAACCCGATCCGAATAAGTTGGTAAGTGTTTGATCTGCAAAGTGTGCAATGGTAAGTGTTGCAATCAATAAAAGAGGTGCTTTTGTTATGCAACAAGCTGCAAAGAGTTTTTAAATTTATGCCTCGGTCAGCGTGATGATAATAGATATCTGATGCAATCCATTTTGAAGGTGTGTTCAGTGTGTCAAGCCAGGCGGGATGGTGCATGAGTTAGAGTTTTGTTGGTTAGAGAGTGAACGCAAATGAAACCTACAGAACCTTACAGATATCGTTTTTCTTTGGCTATTAAGTTTCAGATGATATAAATGCACCTTCTTTACACTATCAAAACGATAAACTTACAAACAGAGCTGCTTATATGAAATCTAATTTACTGAGAAGCGTGCAAGCTCTCAGAGGCCTGGCTGCATTAAGTGTCATGTTTTTTCATTTCCGATGGAATTTGAACAGTACTTATCCGGGAATAGGAGACATGCTATTTGGCTGGGGTGCAACTGGGGTGGATTTGTTTTTTTTGATTAGTGGATTTGTAATTACTCTGTCAGCTAAAAAAGCTGTTCCGGGTGTTCGCGGCGCTTTAAATTTTCTTAAAGGCCGTGCCTTACGTATATTACCCGCATACTATATCATTTTGTTAATTACCTTTTTCTTGTCCGGTGCTATGAGCACATTTCATTATCCTGATAAAACGCTTAATTTTATCAGCGCTCTAATTTTTCAACCTATTTATCAATATAATGGGCCTTTCTATCTAGATGACAGTGGTATGTATGGTATTCGCTGGACTCTCAACTATGAACTCTATTTTTACATAATTGCTGGGCTGTTAATTGCTGTGCCATTTCGTAAGCTGACTACTTGGCTATTCTTTTTTGCAACACTTATTGTAATACCTCTGGTTGGGTTTAATTCTTTTACTTTTTCACCTGAAGGTTATCAAACAGGAGTAGCGCAGCTAAATTTTGTGACAAATCCAATGATATTCCTTTTTATTGCGGGCATGTTCATTGGCCTGCTTTATCCGCTGCTTAGCCGGTTAAATGGGGTGATAATGGTATGTTTACTTGCAGCATCATTTACAATGACATTTATTTTATTTCGTGATGGTATGTTTGTTGGTCACGGACTGCTTAGTTCTGGCTGGCTTTATTTTCTAATTTTGATGACAGCCATTGGCGCTGAAAAAACAATCGGGAAATACATTCCTGAATTCTTAATTAGGCTTGGCGATATCTCTTATTCTCTTTATCTGATACACACACTAATGAATACCGGCATTGGTAAAAGATTTGGAAGTATTGGAATTGAAGATGGTTTGCCAAGGTTCTTCATCTCATGTGCTCTTTCTCTGATTTTGGCCTGGCTTTCATGGCGTTTTATTGAAAAGCCTTTTCTTTCAATCCACAGGAAAAAAAGCCAGCAAGAACAACCGCAAACAGCTTAACATTTTATATAGATTGCCTTTCTCATAAGGAAGGCAATTTTGTTGTCGAAGAAGCCTATTAACTCCCCATAACCTCTTAATACCTTGCAATTTTAAAGACAGTCAAAACACCTCCGGCGCAGCGTCGATAATTGCTATTTACTAAATTCTCGCAAGAGAGGGCGTTTCACATCATTGGGGTTGCACCGGCCCATAATATTTGGGGGCAGTGTAGTGTCGATTGCTTGCACGGTTTGAAGGTGTTTGATTGAGCGTCGGCCTGTCTTCATCAGTAATGCTGCCGAGCAACTGTTGCGTCTGCCACGGCTGCGTTTTGCCATTGGCTTCGCTGAAGCGTGCTGCCTTATCTGCTTCTCAAGTAAGTGATAAGCGCGGTTCATCGCTGCAATCTGAGCCTTCTTTTCGGCATTTAGTCGATTACGGCGGTGAGTTTTTCACAGGTAGGATAAAGGGTTGCAATGGCTTTGGTCTGTTCAACATGCGTAACCAGAGCGAGTTTGACAACGCGATGGTTGCTAGTGCTTTGTCAGCGATGAAGTGAGCAGGCTCGCCGTCGCCGTACAGGCGCTCTTATGAGCTGAACTAAAAAAACCGCCTCAGAAGGCGGCGGCTGTGTCGAGTGAAATAATTAACTTAACATCGTCGGCTGCCAGTGATTTATAGCAGCTATGACTTCACTCTCATTTAATGGCGCATTATGGGCGATAAGATATTGTGCTGGGCCATAGGAGAATACCGTTAATTCATAAGGCTCATTATCGAGCGTAATGCTGTCAGGAAAATCAGGAACACCTTCATACTTTTGGAGGGTGACTAAAGGTTCTGGTTTACCTTTAAATATCAACATGTCATGTTTCATTTTCCTTACTCCTTGTTATGCAGCGTGCCTAACTACTTATTATAGAATTACAGTGAGATGTTGCGCGCTGTGAGAATTACCGGTAATAAACGTTATCGCTATGACAAGATCATTACGTATTTTGTTCTGCTGTTCACATAATCCCGCACATATCACTGAATCATTTGCCGTCCAGGGACTTTATCGACGACCAAAACTTACCTAAGGGGCATGTTCTGTGCCTGTATTTTTCTTTGCCACTTGGCCGGGAAGAAGGCGGCATCTGAAGCGCCGCCACTATCCTTAAGCCTGCTTTGGCTGACCATTTGATGCCGTAATGCCGCCATCAACCGGGAGATTCACGCCGGTGATGTAGCGCGCATCATCGCTGGCGATAAATGCAATAGCGCTGGCAATATCCTCTGGCTCGCCCGCGCGTCTTAATGGAATGCGATCATAAAATTTGTTCAGTAATTCCTGATCGTCTTTCATATCTTCGGTTAAATCAGTCAACGTAAATCCGGGGCAAATAGCGTTCACGCGTACATTGTCTGCGCCGTAATCCATTGCCAGCGATCGGGTAAAGTTGGTTACCGCGCCTTTCGCCGCATTATAGACACTCATCCCCCAGTCACCGCCTAATCCTGAAACAGAGGAGATATTGACGATATTGCCTTTAGTCTTTAATAACGCCGGGACAAAATAGTGCACGCAGTGGAATACGCCATCCAGATCGACTTTCATCAATTTTTTCCAGTCGTCGAGTTCAATTTCATGGATGCGACCTTGCACCACCACGCCGGCGTTGTTAACTAAAACATCAACGCGACCATATTTATCCTGTACGCTTTCCGCCAGGCTTTTTACCTGTTCAGCCTCAGAAACATCACAAGGCGCCACAAGGTGATCTCCCTTGCTTAACGATGCCAGTGTGGTTTCAAGTTTATTCTCAGTGCGACCGACTAAAACGACAGAAGCCCCTTCGTCAGCAAAACGTTTAGCGGCGGCTTCACCGATGCCGGAACCTGCGCCAGTGACCACAACGACTTTTCCTGTAAATCTGGACATGTTACCTCCTTACTGATGGCGTTACTTTTGGCGTTAAACATACGAGGATCAAGCCTGGCATTCATGCCGTGGAGTTCAAGCGAAGCAGAAAATGTAGCCGTAACATTTTGTGTTTGAATATTCAGCCTGTTCGCTATAAAGCTGATGAGCTGCAGAAATAGGCTTTTTATAACAGCGCTAAACGTCAGCGATTGAACCCACCACAGAGAAAATAAATTCCATTAATGATCAATCGACTACCTCAAAATCTTAGCGTCTCGCTTGATCATATCAATCGATTGCGATTACTGTGTTTATATACAGCTAAATTGTGAGGGATAATGATGAGCAGAAGAGACGACATTGAGTCAGCGTTTCGGGCAGCCATTGAGATAGATGCGCGTGGACGACAGATTGTGACAACTGATGAGTTTTGCCGACAGCTTGCAAAGCGCAACCACAGCTGGAGCCACGGTGAGTGCAACAAATGGATTGAGTATTATCAAAGTGGTTTTAAAGATCTCACGCCTTATGAAAACGTCCACCGTATATTTGCGCTGCGTAATATGGCTTACGTGAGGTGATCGATGGCATTCGAATCACCGGCACAGGATTATATCTAGAGTCGCCTTAATCTTAATGCTTTGTTTATTCCGCATCCTGAAAATACCTTCAGAGTCGATACCTGTAATGGTTTTGTGTTGATAGATCGTGCCGCGGCTCTCCGCGCAGGTGACATGATCGCTTTCCAATATGATGGTCATTCGATGCTGGGAAAAATAGATCACGACAGGATCACGCCTGTTGAAGGCGAAGCCATCCAGGGCGAGGCGCTTGAAGCTGTAATTGTTCTGGGAAAAATGTGTTGCGAAGTGCTGAAGGTGTTTGAGCCAGATGTGCCGATTTAGCGGTAAATAAAGTCATCAGCATCATGTCCTACGGATGCGCATTCATGTCCATAAATGGTCTCGACATGGCTGTGACAGATTGAGATGCTCTGTTGAAAATAAACAGGGGAATTTTACATGCTTGAACTACGACCTAACTGCGAACATTGTGATATCGACTTACCAGCCGAATCGCGTGAAGCGCTGATCTGCTCGTTTGAATGCACTTTCTGCACGACCTGCGCTGAGCAACACTTGCAGCATATCTGCCCGAACTGTGGCGGTGAACTGGTGCGGCGCCCGATCCGCCCCGCTGAAAAGTTAATAAAATATCCTGCAAAAACGCGGTAATGAAAACAGGCTGATTTAGAAAGATGTGAGTGATAGTTAATATCATTCAACCTGTTTGGCCGGTATTGTTTGGCAGGTATTGTGCCGATAAAATTCTGTTGTCCCTAAAAGCCGAACACCTTTGATGAGTGCCGGAGATAAGCGCCGGAAGGGACATCACACATAAGCTGCTGTCTCGAGTGATGATCTCTATTTGGCAAAGCGCTTAACCGAAATGCGCTTAACGCGGTTTATGTGCAGCCAGCAGAAACAGCATGGGACGCTCTCGCTCTTCAGCTAAAGCAGGATTAATCGCAATCTGCTCATCAGTCGGGCCCCATTCATTAAGATGATCAATGATGAAACCGTGGGCAATCAACGCGTTGATCCAGCTTGAAAGCTTACGATGCTGCTTTTTCACCCCTTCAGCAAACCAATGACTAAAACGTTCACCTTCTTGCTGATAATGGTTCACAGGCCAGGATTTTGCTTGCTGCGCATCCTCTATCCAGCCTTGCTGATGAGGTGCTGTATAAATGGGATGTTCGCAGGAAAACAGCAGTTTTCCACCCGGTTTCAAGGCTGTAAAAAGCATGGAAAACAGCCCATCAATATTTTCCAGATAATGCAGCGCCAGTGAACTGTAAGCCAGATCGTAATGTGCAGCGGGAAGTTGCAATGTTTCCAAATCGACACGCTGATAAACGATGCGTTCGGCATCGCCCAATGAGTGAGCCTTCTCCAACATTTTTTCTGAAACATCCAATCCCAACACGCACGCTGCGCCTTGTTCAATCGCATAACGGCAAAACCAGCCGTAGCCGCAACCCAAATCAACCACCTTTTTATCGTGTAGCGTTGGAAGCAGTGCACGCAACGCGGGCCATTCTGGTGCGCCATCCAAACCCTTTACTGATCGATCCAGCGTGGCGTAACCGGAAAAAAACTGTGGATCGTCATAAATATTTTGGCTCATTTAACACTCCTTTTTTGCAGAGCAAAGAAGTGTAGGGCGATCAATGCTGGGTTAACAGGGCTGACATTGAGCGCGATCACAGCGTCTATAATTTTAATTATCTGCATTTCACGTTTTCAGCCCAGGGTTAAACGATGAATTATCAATATCTGAACGGTGAGAACTGGCAAAAGATTTGGATCGTGGGTGACTTGCACGGATGCCGTAGCCAACTCGATACCTTATTACAGGCACATAACTTCGATAAGCAGCAAGATTTATTGATTTCTGTGGGTGATTTGATTGATCGCGGCCCTGACAGCTTAGGCTGCTTAGCGCTACTTGAAGAGCCGTGGTTCCGTTGCGTGCGGGGAAATCATGAAGAAATGGCGCTTAATGCGTTACAGGGTCACGAATCGCAGTTGTGGGAGATGAACGGCGGTGGATGGTTTTGGCAGTTAAAAGGCGCAGAAGTAATTACTGCGCGACATGCCCTTAATCGATTAAAAGAGATACCGCTGATACTGCATCTGCAGCTTGAAGAGCAGATTGTGGTGATTGCGCATGCCGATTATCCAGCGGAACATTATGCCTGGGAGCAGGCGGTAAACTGGCATGACGTGGTGTGGAGCCGCAGGCGTATTGACGGGTTGCAGCAGGGAAGGCGCGACACAATACCGGGTGCCGATGCCTTTTACTTTGGACATACACCGCTCCAGCACCGGCTCGACGTAGATAATCTTCACTACATCGACACTGGCGCGGTGTTTGGTAACCATCTTACGTTGGTACAGGTGCAGTAATAATCAGCGGAACAGCCGTCCATCACGTACCAATTCTCGTGGGTAACTATTTTTAATGCGGCTACCCACTTTCTTGGCTAAACCCAGTGGTTGCTGCTGATAGGTGACAATCATTTCATCTCGCGTGGGCGCGACTTCAGGATAGACATCGCGACCGTGATACCACTCTTCCGCTTCGGCTGCGCTGAGCTCGAAAGTCTGATTTTCGTCTGGCTGCGCCAGCGCAATCACAGCTTCATGTTGCCAGCGATACCCTTTGGCGAATGTCTCCGCCAGCTTCAGACCAATGCGTGAAAAGCGTACTTTGCCAAGCATGGGCGTAACGTGAGTGGGGAAAAGCCAGATTTCTTTGTCGCGTTGCCAAAGCGTCAGCGATGCGTCCCACGTCAAAGAGACCGCTGCGGCAGCCTGAACGATCTCGCTTTCCAGCTTACGGCTGACAGGTGAAAAAGGCAGTTTACCGACTTTATAGGTTGGTTCAGGCATCGGCTCAACAGAAGCCAGCTTGCGCAGACGCGCCACAAAAAAGCCTTCGCTGTCGAATAAGTGTGGGAAGACGTGCAGATAGCCTTCTACCGTCGCGGCCTGAGCTGCGCCCGCGAAAAGATCGTTAAGTGGCGTGATTTCAACGGCATCAGGATAGCGTTCCAGCAGCCAGGCAATGACCTGCTGATTTTCAATCTGATTTAGCGTACAGGTGGAGTAGACCAACGTGCCACCCGGCTTTAAGGCATGGAAAGCGCTATCGATCAAATCGCGTTGCGTTGCAGCAATCTCAGCGGTGCTCTCTAACGACCAGTTCTTCATTGCATCGGCATCTTTACGAATGACGCCTTCACCCGAACAGGGCGCATCAAGCAAAATAGCATCGAACATTTCAGGCAGCGCAGGTCCGAAAACGCGGGCATCGAAATGCGTCAATGCTGTATTACTCACGCCACAACGGCTGATATTAGCGTGCAAGACTTTTACACGACTGGATGAGAATTCATTAGCGAGGATCACGCCGTGATTATTCATTCGCGCTGCGATTTGAGTTGTTTTTGATCCCGGGGCAGCGGCCATGTCCATGACTGTTTCCGCATTGCTGACGGCATCAAACAGCGCTGTCACGGGCAACATCGAGCTGGCTTCCTGAATATAGAACAGGCCACTCAGATGTTCTGCCACGCTGCCTAAGGGCAAACTTTCATCTTCTCGCGTAATCCAGAATCCTTCATCGCACCAGGGAACCGGCGTTAATTGCCAGTCATAATGGGCGGTTTGGGCCAGGAAATCAGCGACGCTGATCTTCAACGTATTAATGCGAATGCTGCGACGAAGCGGTTGCTGACAAATGGCAACAAAAGCCTCGAACGCTGCTTCGTCCGGCAGGTTTTGGCGCATTAAGGTGAGAAAATCGGCGGGTAAAAGCGAAGAAGAGTCCGACACAGGCAATATCCAATAGAAGCAAAGGCGGGAAGTGTATCATGCAGAAATGAAACGGGCAGCCTGGCTGCCCGTTTTGCTTACGGTTGATTGGGATCCGGTATCGCTGTGCCCCAGTTGCGCCACGCTTTCGGCGCTTCATCCTGCAACAGGAAGTGTTTATTCGCCGTGGCCTGCGGAGCCAGCGGCACCGTTGGCGGCGTGGCAAACTGAATGCCGCCGCGAATAAACTGCTGGAACGTCCCCGTTTTCACCACGCCACCGACCAGGCCGAAGTCGAGGTTATAGCCGGAAGCCAGCCAAAACACGGAGTTGTTGCGCACCAGATGTTGATATTTCTTGCTGATGCGCAGAGCGATTTGTACGCGATCGGCCATGTTGCCCAGCGATGTACCGGTCACGGTACCCACTTCTACGCCACGGAACAGCACGGGAGTCCCCAGCGACAACGAGCCCGCTTCAGACGCATCGACATAGATATTCAGACCGTTGAGGTAACGCGAATCGGTGATGGTGCTTTCCTGCAGCTCGAAAATACGTGCGGCATTGCCTTTGCCGGGATCAACGTTAACGTAGGGCTGCAACAAGGTTTCCAGATGATTCACGCCGGTAGCGGAGATCTCTGGAGATACCACCGAGAAGCGGCTACCGTTGCGCGCAAAATCCTGAACGTATTCGGGATAGAGCACCGCTTTTGCAACAACCTGATTGTTGTCTTTACTCAGCGACAGCGATTCAACCTGTCCTACATTAATGCCAAGATAACGAATAGGCATGCCAGCAGACAATTTGCTGCCATCATAGGTGTGCAGGGTAATTTGGCTACCCACCGCACGCGCCGCCGTTTCGGAAGGATAAAGCACGCGTTTAGCGCCTTTATTTGAAACTGCACCACTCATATTATCGAAACTGATCGCACCTTTAAGGGCACGATTAAGTGGCGATGCCTGCACGGTCAACCCGCTGCCGTTGAGCTGGACGCGCGCGCCTCCTTCAGCCCAAAATACGCTTTCATTGGTCAGCAGCTTGCGATATTCAGGCTGGATGTGTACCGCGATTTCAAAAGCATTTGCCCGCGGTGTCACTTTAGTTATTTCACCCACCTGATATTTACGGTAAAGCACCACAGAACCTGCCTGAACGTCCGGCAAGCTGTTCGCCGTTAGCATTAATGTGGTAGACGGGCCATCGCCTGTAATGCCTTCGGCTGCTTTATCTGCATCAGCAAATAGCGGGTAGTTTGCTTTCACATTACCTTGCTTGCCTGGGTCTAAACGGATGCCACCGTCAACCCACTCACGGGCGCTGGCACCGATCACTTGCATACCGTCCAAACCAAATTTCACATCAAGACGACTGTTAACGATAAATTTACTGTCGCCATGTACCAACTGGCGATATTCAGGATTAACGGCAACCACAAAATTAACGCCATTCTCATCCAGACTTCGCGACATCACTTGTCCAATCTGCATGCCGTGCAGCATCAACGGTTGACCGGCGTCGACACCGTAACTTTCTGGTGCGCTTAATTTAACGGTAAGCACGTTCGGTTTTTGCAACAGCGATTCGTTTGCTGGCAGCACGGCAAAATGCTGTTGTGGTTGGCCTTCACCGGGAATCAGTTCAAACGTATTGCCGGTTAACAAGCTGCTAAGGCTGGTGTCGGTCAGACTAATTTTGGGACTGCGCATTTCAATACGCGTTTCGCTACGCATCAGGCCGACTACCGAAGGATCAATCGTTAATTCGCCGGTGACTTTACCGCCATCTTTCAGATTCAGCTTGGTGAGCGTGCCTACTTCAAGTCCTTGGTACATCAGCGGCGTGCTGCCCGCTTTTAGATTGTTGCCATTTGGCAGATCTAACGAGACGGAAACGCCACGCTGGCTTTGCGCTAAATCGGGATAGAGCTGATAGTTTTGATCGGCTTTGGCGGTTTCAGCACCGTCGGGTGAATCAAACGCAATAGCGCCATTAACCAGCGCTGCCAGGCTCTCAAGCTTCACTTTCGCGCCACTTAAACTGATATCAGCATTGACGCCAGAGACATTCCAGAAACGGCTGGTGGTTTTCACCAAATTATTGAAACGACGATCAATCAGGACATCAATGCTGACGCCATCGGTATCATTATTGATGCTGTAGTCGTAGACCCGTCCTACTGGAATTTTGCGGTAGTAGACCAGCGATCCTGTACTCAGCGCGCCTAAATCCGGTGCATGCAAATGGATCAATAACTCGCCAGTATTAACCCGGTATTTAGGCTGAGTGTCCAGTGCAGTGAAATTTTCGCTGGCTTTGCCTTTGCCTGGCATCATGCCTATGTAATTACCCCCAACCAGCGCATCTAATCCAGACACCCCCGCCAGCGAAGCTTTCGGCGTGACCAACCAAAATTGCGTATCTTCACGCAGTGCATCACGCATATCGCTTTTGATGCTGGCCTTGATTTGAATACTGCGATAGTCATCACTCAGATTGATGCCCTGCACGGTGCCCACTTCAACGCCTTGATAACGTATTGGCGTGCGTCCCGGCACGATGCCATCCGCCGTCTGGAAGTTAATTGTGATAGTGGTGCCGCGCTCTTGATAATTTGTCCATAGCAGCCAGCCCGCAATCAACATTGCGATAATCGGCAGCAGCCAAAAAGGCGAAATTTTACGCTTGTTGCGCAGCGTGGCGTTAGTCGGTGTAGTCGGCGTTTCCTGTTGCATGTGCATCCCAGAGCAGGCGGCTGTCTAGCCACTCAACAGACATAATGGTCAGGATCACGGCGGCGCCAAAATATAAAGCGGCCGGTCCCATGGTAAAAGCCAGCAGTTGATCGCGATTGACCAACGACATGGTTAATGAAATGACAAAGAGATCCAGCATTGACCAGCGTCCAACCCAAGTCACTACACGCAGCAAGCGAACGCGCGTTTTCAGGCCTTGTTCACACCGGAAATGAATGCTGAGTAGCAGCGTTAACATCACCAATACTTTGGTAAAAGGCACCAAAATACTGGCAATGAAAACGATGGCGGCGACCGGAATATTGCCGGAGCCTAATGATAAAATACCGGAGAAAATGGTGTCTTCACGCCGCGAACCGTTGAGATAGACCACTGAAATGGGCAGTAAATTGGCGGGAATGAGCAGCACAATGGATGAAATCAGCGCAGCCCAGGATTTTTGCAGGCTGTGACGGCGGCGAAAATCCAGCGGGGTATGACAGCGTGGACAGCGTCCGCGTGCATCGGGGACACCGGTATTGTGGCAATTCAGGCAAACCTGAAGTTTATCACGCGCGGCGTTGCCGGGTTTCTGCGGATAAAAGTGGTCCCATAATTGCTCAATATTAAGGTGAATCAGCGTTATTAAGCTTAAAAGCGTCAACGCAATATAGGCCGCTAAGCCATAGCCCAACTCCAGCGTCGCATAATCCTGAACTTTGATAGAGGCAACGGCAATGCCAATCAAATAGATATCCAGCATTACCCACTCTTTGAGCTTTTCAAGCATCAATAAAACGGGGCGCAGATTCATGCCAAGTTTGTGACCGATACCGAGATAGCAAATACCCGCAACGAGCGTGACAGGCGCGCCAATAGTACAGAACGCCACCATAGAAGCTGTTAACACGTCACCTTGTTGCGTCATCTGCACCACGCCTTCCAGCAGGTTGGCATTGATGCGCATGCCGAGCAGGCGAATATCAACCAGCGGCAGGCTAAAAGCGAAAGGCATCAGCACAATCATGGTGGCAGCCATCGCCATTAATCGGGTTATGGACCAGTCGTGCCCGCTCATAATTTGCGCATTGCAGCGAGGGCAATATGCAGACTGGTGCGATTTCACATCCGGTAAGGAAAAAAGGGTATCGCATTGCGGACAACGCTGATAACGTGCGTGAGGCAATGTCTGGCTGATAGCGTGAATTTTCATAGGGTGATGCAAGTTTCGCTCATCGTGTGTGACACAAATCGGTCGTTAAGACGTTGCCGGTGTGCTGGTTTCGGGCATCACGCTTCGATCCACAGAATGCTAAGGTTATAGCAACTAACGCTATGATTCACCTTGTCGCTCTGGATATTTAGTGCTTATTTTTAACGAGCGAACCTAAACTCGCTCAGTTGTCATTGGTAATGGTTAAATAATGAACAAAAATGCCTTTTACGCCGATTTGAATCGCGATATGCGCGCCTTGCTGGCCGGAGAAACGGCCTTTCTTGCCGCGATGGGTAATTTTAGCGCGCTGTTGTATGAGCGTCTCGATGGCGTGAACTGGGCAGGTTTCTACCTGCTAACGGAAGCTGACACCTTAGTGTTGGGGCCGTTTCAGGGCAAGATTGCCTGTGTACGAATCCCTGTAGGCAAAGGGGTTTGTGGAACTGCACTGGCTGAAGACAAAGTGCAACGCGTTGATGATGTGCATGCATTCCCAGGTCATATCGCCTGTGATGCTGCAAGCAACGCGGAAATTGTGATTCCTCTGAAAGTGAATGGCACTCTGGTTGGTGTCCTTGATATCGACAGTGTTGAATACAATCGCTTTGATAGCGATGACGAAGCGGGGTTAGTCACCCTTACTGATGGGCTTTGCGAAGTGCTTGCGGGCAGCGACTTAGAAAAATATCTGCAGCTGACGCGCAGCTAATCGACTGGATCACATGGCATTTAGCGATGTTGTCATTATAATGTCGCCTGTTCATGCCTGCTCTGGTCGGCAAACCCGTTGTAATCAGGAAATTTCATGGAAAATCAACCTAAGTTGAATAGCAGTAAAGAAGTCATTAGCTTTCTGGCGGAGCGCTTTCCGCACTGCTTTAGCGCTGAAGGCGAAGCGCGTCCGCTCAAAATCGGCATCTTTCAGGATCTGGTAGAGCGTGTTCAGGGCGAAATGGGTCTGAGCAAAACTCAGTTACGCTCTGCGCTGCGTCTTTATACCTCTAGCTGGCGTTATCTGTACGGCATTAAAGCCGGCGCAACGCGTGTTGACCTCGACGGTAACGCCTGTGGCGTATTGGACGAGCAGCATGTAGAGCATGCGCGTAAGCAGCTGGAAGACGCCAAAGCGCGTGTTCAGGCGCAGCGTGAGCAGCAGCGTGCCGCCCGCCGTGAAGCGGGTGAAGGTGAAGAGGGCGCAGCAACACGTCGTCCCCGCAAACCTGCACCTCGCAAGCCCGCTGAAGGCGATGCTGCGCGTAAACCGCGTCCGCAAGCTGAGCGTGCGACAGCTTCACAGAATCGCAAACCGGCGCCACGCCCGGAGCAGCCTAAACCCATCACTGACACCTCAACTTTACAACCCGGCCAGAGTATTAAAGTTAAAGCAGGCAAAAGTGCAATGGACGCTACCGTTCTGGAAGTATCGAAAGACGGCGTTCGGGTACAGCTCGCTTCCGGCATGGCAATGATTGTGCGCGCAGAACACTTACAGTTCTGAAACGGAGGCTGACCCCGGCATGAACACCCTTTTTAAAATTGGACTTATTGCGGGCCTGCTGTTGTCAGGCCCTTCCTTTGGTGCGGAGAACATTACCCGCGCCGACCAGATTCCACAGCTACACGAAGATGCGCAAGATCCCACCGTCAGTGAACGTGTTACCTCACGTTTTACGCGTTCACACTATCGTCAGTTCGATCTGAATCAGGATTTTTCAGCGAAAATTTTTGATCGCTACCTGAATATGCTCGATTACAGCCATAACGTGCTGTTGGCGTCCGATATTGCCCAGTTTGCTAGCAAGAAAACCACGTTGGGCGACGAGCTGCGAAGCGGCAAGCTGGATGTATTTTACGATCTCTATAACCTGGCGCAGAAACGCCGCTTTGAGCGCTATCAATATGCGCTGAGCGTGCTGAACCGCCCAATGAATTTCACTGGCAATGACACCATCGACATTGACCGTGCCAAAGCGCCCTGGCCGAAAGATCAGGCTGAGCTGAACGCGCTCTGGGATGCGAAAGTTAAATACGATGAGTTGAGCCTTAAGCTGGCAGGCAAAGACGACAAAGAGATTCACGACGTGCTGACCAAGCGCTATAACTTTGCCATTCGTCGCCTGGCCCAAAGTAACAGTGAAGACGTTTTCCAGCTGGCAATGAACTCTTTTGCTCACGAAATCGATCCGCACACGAACTATTTATCGCCACGCAACACTGAACAGTTCAATACCGAAATGAGCCTTTCACTGGAAGGTATCGGCGCGGTGTTGCAAATGGATGATGATTATACCGTCATTAACTCGATGGTCGCAGGTGGACCCGCAGCGAAAAGCAAATCGATTACGGTGGGCGATCGCATTGTAGGTGTTGGCCAACCAGGCAAGCCAATGGAAGATGTTATTGGCTGGCGTCTGGACGATGTCGTCGCAAAAATCAAAGGTCCGAAAGGCAGTAAAGTTCGCCTTGAAGTGTTACCCGCCGGTAAGGGCACCAAAACCCGCACTGTTACGCTGACGCGCGAAAAAATTCGTCTTGAAGATCGTGCTGTGAAGATGTCGGTGCATAACGTCGGTAAAGAAAAAGTAGGCGTGCTGGATATTCCAGGCTTCTACGTTGGCCTGACTGATGACGTTAAAGTGCAACTGCAAAAACTTCAGAAGCAGAATGTCGACAGTATCGTTATTGACCTGCGTACCAACGGTGGCGGGGCCTTGACGGAAGCCGTTTCATTGTCCGGTTTGTTTATTCCAAGCGGCCCGGTTGTGCAGGTGCGTGACAACAACGGTCGCGTACGTGAAGACAGCGACAACGACGGCGTTGTTTATTATAAAGGCCCATTGGTTGTACTGGTTGATCGCTTCAGTGCTTCCGCTTCTGAGATCTTTGCTGCAGCTATGCAGGATTACGGTCGCGCGCTGATCGTCGGTGAGCCGACCTTCGGTAAAGGCACCGTTCAGCAGTATCGCTCGCTGAACCGTATTTATGATCAAATGTTGCGTCCAGAATGGCCAGCGCTGGGTTCAGTGCAGTACACCATTCAGAAGTTCTATCGCATCAATGGCGGAAGTACGCAGCGCAAAGGTGTGACGCCTGACTTGCTGATGCCAACCGGCGTAGAAGCGGCGGAAACCGGTGAGAAGTTTGAAGACAACGCATTACCGTGGGATAGCATTAATGCAGCAACCTACGTTAAATCTGGCGATGTTAAGCCGCTGGTTCCGCAATTAACGAAAGATCACGCTGATCGTATCGCTCAGGATCGTGAATTCCAGTACATCATGAAGGATATTGCGCGTTTCAATGCGATGAAGGAGAAACGCAATAGGGTTTCCCTCAATCTTGCTCAACGTGAGAAAGAGAATCATGAAGAAGATGCGTTACGTCTGGAACGAATCAATGCGCGTTATCAGGCTGAAGGCAAGAAACCGCTGAAGAACCTGGACGATTTGCCGAAAGATTACAAAGAGCCCGATCCTTATCTGGACGAGACGGTAAATATTGCCAACGATCTCGCGAAGATGGATAAGGCCCAGCCAGAAGCACAAGCGGCTAGCGCGAAGTAACCGCTAAGCGTTAATAAAAGCACCGCTTGGCGGTGCTTTTTTTTGGCTGCGATTTGGTATTTTCGGTCACTAATTAGCGTGGCTAAACGAGATGAAATTTTGCGCAGTGGGCAAAACAAGATTAAATGTAAAGTTATGTCTTTTTAGGCACTTAAACATTAAGGTTGCTTGAAAACCCGCGCAATGCTCATAGGATATGTATCCGCGCATATGCGCGTGAACCACTGAGGAAGATTAACAAATATGATGCGTATTGCTCTTTTCCTGATGACCAACCTGGCTGTGATGTTGGTATTCGGGCTGATTCTCAGCCTGACAGGGATCCAGTCAAGCAGTGTTCAAGGCCTGATGATTATGGCAGGTCTGTTTGGCTTCGGCGGTGCGTTTGTTTCACTGCTGATGTCGAAGTGGATGGCGTTGCGCTCGGTCGGCGGTGAAGTGATTGAACAACCACGCAATGAAACAGAGCGTTGGTTGGTTGATACTATTGGTCGCCAGGCGCAGCAGGCAGGTATTAAGATGCCGCAAGTCGCGATCTATCATGCACCGGATATCAACGCCTTTGCTACCGGCGCACGTCGTGATGCGTCGTTGGTGGCGGTTTCAACCGGTTTACTGCAAAACATGAGCCGTGATGAAGCAGAAGCGGTACTGGCACATGAAGTGTCGCATATTGCCAATGGCGATATGATCACCATGACGCTGATCCAAGGCGTGGTGAACACCTTCGTGATCTTTATTTCACGTATTCTGGCGCAAATCGCGTCTGGCTTTATGTCAGGCAATCGTGACGGAGAAGAGAACAGCAACGGGAATCCGCTGGTCTATTTTGCGGTCGCAACTGTGCTGGAACTGGTGTTTGGTATTCTTGCCAGCATCATTACCATGTGGTTCTCTCGTCATCGTGAATTCCACGCGGATGCGGGCTCGGCCAAACTTGTCGGTCGTGAAAAGATGATTGCTGCACTGCAACGTCTGAAAACCAGCTACGAACCGCAGGAGCCAAGCAGCATGATGGCTTTCTGCATCAACGGTAAAGGCAAGTCGTTCAGTGAGTTGTTTATGTCTCACCCGCCGTTGGACAAACGCATTGAAGCGTTACGTAGCGGTCAATATTTGAAGTAATTCGCACTAAATGAAAAGGCGACGGAAACGTCGCCTTTTTTGTGCCTGACGATCAGCGGGTCGCGCGGTCTTGCGTCATGCGCGACAGGCTAATGATTGCCGCTACGCTGGAAAATGCCCCTGCCAACAGCAGCGATGCATGAGTGCCATTATCACCAAACAGGTTAAATAACAGTGCAACCAAGGCCGCTCCCATGCTTTGGCCTAATAATCGTGCCGTGCCCAGCATGCCACTGGCACCGCCGCTGCGATTACCTGGAGCCGAAGTGATAATCGTATGATTATTTGGCGATTGAAACAGACCGAAACCTGCCCCGCACAGCACCATGCGCCAGATGATATCCCAGTCCTGCGGTTGTGAAGGCAACATTGCCAGCAAGAACAAACCCGCCGCGAACAACGCCAAACCAATTCCACCCAATAAGCCTGCATGAAAGCGTTCAATCAAACGCCCCGCAATAGGCGCTAATACCATGGTTGCCAGCGGCCACGGCGTCAATAGCAAGCCCGTTGCCACTTCATCCCGGCCTAAAACGTTTTGTAGGAAAAAGGGCAGTGAAACCATTGCCAACATCTGGGCGCAAAAAGAGCAGACTGACGTGCCCAGCGATAGGCTAAAGATCGGAATGCGCAGCAGATCAACCGGCAGCAACGGTATCGGCATACTCAGTTGGCGACGGATAAAAAACCAGCCGACAATGATCAACGCGATAACTTCGCCAGCCACCAGCAGATGACTCAGTCCCTGCGAAAAGCCGCTTAACGCTGAAATCAGCAGTCCAAAGAACAACGCATTCATGATGGCGCTGGGAATATCGAATTTCTGTGATTTGGTTTTTTGCGTGTTGTCCGGTAAATAACGCAGAGCGAACCACAGCGCAATCAAGCCAAGCGGAATGTTAATCAGGAACAGCCATTTCCAGCTTGCCACCGAAAGTATGGCTGCGGCTACGGTCGGGCCTGCGGCCGTCGAAACTGCCACGATCAGCGAATTGATCGCCATGCCGCGTCCCAGATATCGCTGAGGATAGATGATGCGTATCAGCGCCGTGTTCACGCTCATTAATGCAGCACCACCAAACCCTTGCAGTACGCGAGCAAAGGTTAACATCGTCAACGAAGAGGAGAGGGCGCAAAACAGCGAAGTGGCGATAAACATCGCCAGGCCAACCTGATAAACGCGCCGATAACCCAGCATATCACCCAAAAATGAGAGCGACAGCAGCGAAACGATGATTGCGATTTGATAGGCATTCACAATCCACACGGATTCAGCCGGGCTGGCATTCAGCTCGCGGGAAATCGTGGGCAAAGCCACATTTGCAATCGCGCCATCCAGCACCGCCATAGTAATGCCTAAGGCGATAGTGAGAATGGCACCATAACGTTGCGGAACCGGTAATCCGTCTTGAGCAAGGGAAGGAGACATAGAGCTGAGTAGCGCCAATAAGTAAAGTAGGTGAATATCATCATGCTAATGAATTCACAGAGCAAAAGCATCGCGTTTACGCATAAATTTTATCTTAAAATATGTCTTGTGACGTAAACGATTGCCGTCATGCCGGGCATAACTCTATACTGGTCCCTCGTTCCGTTTTTTTTGAAACATATTTAGAAAGGTGCAAGATGTCCTTAGCTGATAACGACAAACAGCCCGATTCGGTCTCCTCGGTACTGAAAGTGTTTGGCATTTTGCAGGCGCTCGGCGAAGAACGCGATCACGGTATTACAGAACTCGCGCAGCGCGTGATGATGTCAAAAAGCACCGTGTACCGCTTCCTCCAAACCATGAAGTCACTCGGTTACGTTACACAGGAAGGTGAAAGTGAAAAATATTCGCTGACGCTTAAACTGTTCGAGCTGGGAGCCAAAGCGTTGCAAAACGTTGATCTGATCCGCAGTGCTGACGTGCAGATGCGTGAGCTGTCGCGGCTGACGAAAGAGACCATTCATCTCGGTGCGCTGGAAGAAGACAGCATTGTCTACATCCATAAAATCGACTCGCTGTACAACCTGCGTATGTACTCGCGCATCGGCCGCCGTAATCCTTTGCATACCACCGCCATTGGCAAAGTGTTATTGGCATGGCGCGATCGCAGTGAAGTAAAAGAGATTTTGAGCGAAGTTGAGTTTAAACGCAGTACGGCCAACACGTTGGTCAGTGCGGAATCTTTGCTTGAAGTTCTGGACCAGGTAAAAGTTCAGGGTTTCGGTGAGGACAATGAAGAGCAGGAAGAGGGTTTACGCTGCATTGCGGTGCCGGTGTTCGATCGTTTTGGCGTCGTGATTGCCGGGCTAAGTATCTCTTTCCCAACGATTCGCTTTTCTGAAGATGCAAAACAGGATTATGTGGCGATGCTGCATCGGGCGGCACGCACGCTTTCTTCTGAGATGGGATATCATCAGTACACATTCTAAAAAAGCGGGCTGGTTAGCCCGCTTTTTAATCAATTATCAACCACTTCACCACTTTTCTTCAGTAGCGGACAATCTGTAACGCCAACCACACCGCTGTCGGTATGCAGATATTGTGCGGTAATCACGCCACGCGCAGTCAGGTAACTACACTGCAATCCCAGCCCGGCAGCGTTTTTATTACTGCCTGTCAATACACCGTAGCCGGTGAGAAGCATTGCCATCCAGATAACGCCGATCACCACGATCGCCCGAATAAAAAGTTTCATTTTGTCTCCTTGTGATACATAACGCAGCTATCCGCTTATTGCTGCTACTCGTGATAATAACAGCATGCCTCGCTTTTCTCGCTGAATCGATCAGAGATAACTGAAACGGGAAAATCTGCATTGCAGCCGTACCCATTACCATTTGGCCTTGCTACAGGTAGAATGCGCGGTTGAACTGTTCTTTAGCACAAGCAAGGGTAAGACGAGGCCGTTATGAATGATTTAGCCGCAAATTCGGGTCCACTGGTCAGTTATGGCGTATGGATTATTATCCTGATCGTGGCGTTTATCGCCTGGTTTTTCATCAACCGGGCCAGCGTACGTGCCGGTGAGCAGATTGAGCTGTTGCAATCTCTGCTGGAAGAACAAAAAAAGCAAAACACCTTGTTGCGTCGTTTAGTCGATGCTCAACCGGGCGCCGAAGAAAAGAAACATGGGGAAGAACAGGATAAGCGAGATTTTATTCGTCTGATTCCAGAACGTTAATCATTAATGGAGGCTGGATGGCTTGGAAAAATCCCTGGTTTGATGGAAGTAAACCGCACCATACACCTGAAGGCTTTCGCAATCTCGAACCTGATTTGCGCCAGAGCGGTGATTTAAAACGCTGGCGCAAAGAACGCAAAGAACAAGGCCTGCCGCATCCGCCGAAGGCGGGTTATCCCGCTTTTATTGAGCATTGGTGTCATCCCGCAGATTTAAGCGGAGAAGACGATCGCGTTTGGTGGCTGGGTCATGCCGCGTTGTTGCTGCGTCTGAATAAGCACTACATCTTAATCGATCCCGCGTTGTCGAAGCGCGCATCACCTTTTGCTTTTGCCGGGCCGCAGCGGAAAACGCCGTCGCCGCTCGATATCCACCAATTGCCTCGGCTTGATTACGTCTTAATTTCGCATAATCACTACGATCACCTTGATAAACCTACGGTGAAACGTATTGCGCGCCGCTTCCCACAAGCCAGATTTATTGTCCCGCTGGGATTAGCGCGTTGGTGCCATCAGCATGGTTTACGTCATGTCCATCAACTGGACTGGTGGCAGCATACCGAGTTTGCCGGTATCCGCATTGATGCTGTTCCCGCGCGCCACTGGAGCATGCGAACAGTGTATGACCGAAATCGCTCATTATGGTGTGGGTGGGTAATCAGAACGCCAACCCTGCGTTTTTGGTTTTCAGGAGACAGCGGATATTCTGAAAAACTGCCTGAGATAGCCAAACGGCTGGGACCTTTTAATCTTGCAGCATTGCCCGTGGGTGCCTACGCACCAAAATGGTTCATGGGGGGCCAACACATGGACCCTGATCAGTCTGTGTCACTGTGGCGTGCCATCGGAAAACCTGTGACCATTCCCATTCACTGGGGCGTGTTTGAGTTAGCTGATGAATCACTGGATGAACCCCCCGCAGAGCTCATGCGCGCCCTACAAAGTGCAGGAGAAGATAACACCCGCTTTTCAGCATGGCGAATAGGGGAAAGTCGGGGGCTGGAGAATATCGACCAGGAAAAATCCTAAAGCATCAAAATTAAATCGTGTGCAATTTAATTTTGTTCAATATCAATTTTTCACACATTTAGAAAAAATGGTAATAAACAATAGGTGCGCAATTGCTTTTAATTGGGGCAGCTGTAAATCCTCTTTCCTGCTTTTGGTGCAATATCATATTAAAAATGTACGGATTAAATAGCGTTGTACAAGATTAACGCTTCGCTTATTCACAACTCACTTGTAAGTCAGTTTAATTTAACTTTAGCATTGCCATATTAATGAAATATAGTTTTCTTAAGGTTATCCATTGGTTTAGCGCGCTTTAGTTTTGTTCGTGAAGCGTTGGTATCAGCGTTAACTGGCTCTGATGAATAGTGACTATCCTAATTTTCAATAAACGCCGACTCTGTTTTGTACCAAGATGGACAAAGTCTGCGAGCTGTTTGGCAATTATGTGTTAAGCATCAATTGTCGATTAAAAATGGCTTGCCATTAATTTACAGATATGTGATAACAATTCGTAGGTTAACGAGGTACAGTCCTGTTTATGTATGGCATCTTCAGTAAAGAAGTTACGAGTAAAGACGTTGACGTTGAATACCGCTTCCTTGCCGAACCTTAATAAGTGCCTCATTCAGTAATGTCTCTGGTTTCTCTGTAGGTCAGCCTTCGGGCAAAATAAACATTCTAAGGAATTTGCAAAATGGCAAAGATTAAAGGTCAGGTTAAGTGGTTCAACGAGTCTAAAGGTTTTGGCTTCATTACTCCTGCTGACGGCAGCAAAGATGTGTTCGTACACTTCTCTGCTATCCAGGGCAATGGTTTCAAAACCCTGGCTGAAGGCCAGAGCGTTGAGTTCGAAATTCAGGACGGCCAGAAAGGCCCAGCTGCAGTTAACGTAACTGCTATCTAATTTCGTCCACAGACCTGGTGCTTTGCACCGCTGACACGAATCTTAAAGCCCTGACCAATCGGTCGGGGCTTTCTTTTGCTTTCGATGCAGCAGGGTTCAGAGTACACTTCGGCGCGTTATTTTTTTTCCGGAGTGCTTCATGTCGTTGATTTGCCCGCTTTGTCATCTTCCTCTTTTGCTTAACGATCGCAGCTGGCACTGTGAGAATCGTCATCAATTTGATCAGGCAAAAGAGGGCTACGTCAATTTGCTGCCCGTTCAGCATAAAGGGTCGCGCGAGCCCGGTGACAGCGCAGAAATGATGCAGGCGCGGCGCGAATTTCTTCAGGCTGGGCATTATCAACCACTACGCGATCGTGTCGTTGAACTGCTCGCCGGGCATCTTGGTCAGACAAGTGTGCAACTGCTGGATATCGGTTGTGGCGAAGGGTATTACACCGCAGCCATGGCCGCGCATTTCACCGGGCAGGTTTATGGGCTTGATGTAGCGAAAATGGCGATTCGCCTCGCTGCTAAACGCTATCGGGATATCCTGTTCTGCGTTGCGTCCAGTCAGCGATTGCCTTTTGCGGATGCTTCACTTGATGGCATCGTCAGAATTTATGCCCCCTGCAATGAAACTGAGCTGGCACGAGTGATAAAACCGGGCGGCGTTATCCTTACAGTGACGCCAGGCGCGCACCATTTACAGCAACTTAAAGCGCTGATTTATCGAGAAGTACAACTGCATACGCCAGAAGAAAAAGTCTATGCAGGTTTTGAGCAAGCAGCGCAACATTCGCTGCGCTACAGCATGACCTTGAGCGGTGGCGATGCGGCGAAACTTTTACAAATGACGCCGTTTGCCTGGCGTGCGCGGAAAGAGGTTTGGCAAACCCTGCAACAAACCAACACTTTTGAGTGTGATGCCGATTTCACGTTGACGCTCTGGCGCCGAGATTAACGCGCTTCAACTAACGTCTGATAGATGCGTTCCAGATCGTCGAGTTGCTGCACAGCGATTAACAAGCGGCGCTGCTCCAGTTGCATAACCAGAATGCCATCTTCGGAAAGATTGATGCTTTGAATGCGGGTGTAATCAATCCACACGCCCGCGTAAAACAGTCCCTGATTTTTCATAAGCAGTTTCGGCTTACGCAGCCAAAACAACCAAAATGCCAGAAAGCACAACACCAACAGCAGTGTGGTTGTTTGTTGCGGGCCTTGGTGTGAAACATTATTCCACAGCAGAATGAGCAGCAGGCCGATAAAAATCAGGCTGTCTATTTTGTGTCGACGGCGTAAGGAAACGCGCAACAGAGTAGGGCCACGTCGACGCGGTAAAACAGCTTCATCATAAACAGCGAAGATCAGCAGTGCAGCAATACAGAGCACGATGATAGCGTCGGTCAGTGACATTATTCTTCCTCAAACGAAATTATCTCAACCGCTCAGGCTCAGATAAGCACGCTAAAAAATCGGGAGCTAACGCTCCCGACATTTCACATTTACAGACCCAAAAAGCCGACCCAGTAACCAAAAATACCAAGGGCAAAGAAGCCAACGATGATCCATAGCGCATTGACCTTGCGGCGTAACAGCCACATGCAGCCGAACGTCAACAGCAATGGCACCACGCCAGGCATCAGCTGATCAAGGATGGATTGCACCGTCGTTACCGTGGTTTTCCCGGTCTGATCGGTGATACGTGATACCACCAACGGGATATTCACGTGCGTCCACTTGTTTACCAACGCGCCCATGACAAACAGGCCAAGAATCGACGCGCCCTCCGTCAGTTTTTGCAGGAAGCCGCCGCCCATATCGCTGACAATATCAATCCCTTTGCGGTAACCGTATGCCACACCGTAGTAACGCGTAAGCAAGCGGGCAACGTTGAACAGGATAAAGAACAGTAAGGGACCCAGCAGGCTGCCGCTCATGGCGATTCCCGCGCCCAAGGCGGCAAACACCGGACGTACAGTACCCCAGAAAATAGGATCGCCTACGCCTGCCAAGGGTCCCATTAATCCAACTTTGAGACCGTTAATTGCGCCATCATCAATGGCTGCACCGTTAGCACGCTGCTCTTCCATTGCCATGGTAACGCCTAACACTGGCGCTGCCACGTAAGGATGGGTATTAAAGAACTCAAGGTGACGCTTAATTGCCTGTTTGCGATCGTCATTGTTCTCAGGATAGAGACGACGAATGACCGGCACCATTGAAAAACAGAATCCCAACGCCTGCATGCGTTCAAAGTTCCATGAACCCTGAAACAGGTTTGAACGCAGGAATACCGCACGTACATCGCCTGGCGTCAGCTTCTTCTCAACCTTTGTGATATCTACCATGTTGTCACCTGTTCCTTAATCAAGTTCGTTGTCGAGGTCATTAGCTGACGGACCTGCGGCAGGCGCACCGGCCACGCGGTTATATTTAGGACTAAGCTGGATATACAGCACCGCCATCACAACGCCAATCACGCCCAGCGCGACCAGGTTGAAGTTGGTGAAAGCCGCAGTAACGAAACCCAGATAGAAGAACGGCATCAGGTAGCCTGCGCGCATCATATTAATGACCATCGCATAACCTACGACCACGATCATGCCACCGGCGATGTTCAAGCCGTTGGTGACCACTTCAGGGATGGAGCTGAGTAATGCATGAACCGCACTGGTGCCGACTGAAATCGCCACGATCAACGCAGGAATGGCAATACGCATCGCTTGTAACAGCAAGGCCGAGACGTGGATCCACGATATAGCGGTGAGGTTACCTTTCTCTGCTGCTTTATCAGCAGCATGTTGAAAGGCTACGGTAAGAGTACGAACAATAATCGTCAGAACTTGTCCAGCAGCCGCTAGCGGAATGGCCAGTGCGATACCCGCACCCACGCTTTGACCACCGGCAATAACCAGTATGGTGGAGATAATTGAGGCGAGGGCGGCGTCAGGCGCTACGGCGGCCCCAATGTTCATCCAACCCAGTGCAATCATCTCCAGCGTACCGCCGATAATGATCCCGGTTTTCATATCGCCCAGCACGGCACCAATCAAAGTACAAGCCACCAGCGGACGGTGAAATTGAAACTCATCAAGAATGGACCCCATACCGGCGATACAGGCGACGATAAATATTAAAACAATTTGTAGTGCGGATATTTCCATCATACTTCTTGTCCTCAGCAGGATAGCGAAATTGAGCCTACTCGCGCAGGCGCATGTGGCTGCAAATTACGCGTTAACCTTCGCAATGAGATCCATCATTTTCAGTTTCGGGTCGTTGGAGACTTTGCGCACTTCCAGCTCAATATTGCGTTCATTTAATTTGCGGAAAGCGGCGATATCTTGCTCATCGACCGATACCGCGTTATTCACTTGTGTTTTTCCCTGGCGAAATGCCATGCCGCCGATATTAACGGTTTTAATATCGACCCCTTGTTCAACGACACGCAGTACATCGGTAGGATTGGTAAACAGCAGCATCACGCGGTCACGTCCATATTTCGGGTTGTTCCAGACGCGAACCATTTTGTCGACATCAACGACGTGTGCCGTTACGCCGGGCGGTGCAACCTGAGTCAGCAGCGTTTTACGCACATGATCCTTGGCGACTTCATCACTTACGACGATGATGCGGTTAACGTTAGTCTCTTTTGTCCAGCGGGTAGCAACCTGGCCATGAATCAATCGGTCATCGATGCGTGTCAGACCAATCTTCATATGGTCACCGGGTGCCATAGGTTGTTGTGGTTGTGCTGTAGCGGGAGCGGCCTTAGCGGGAGCAGGTTCTTCCTCTTTGGCTTTAAGCGCTTTTACGCCTTCACGTCCCGTTTCTACGGCAATGGCAACCAGTTCATCAAAACCCGGATCGTCATCGCGCGCCATCAGCGTTTCCACTAACATGGGAATGTTAACCCCAGCCACGACGTCATGATTCTCTTTATCAACTACCACGCGGCTGGCCGCGTTAAAAGGGCTGCCGCCCCAGGTATCCACTAAAAATAACACGCCTTTTGCGGTATCCAGCTCTGCAAGACGTGCCTGATATTTCTCGATAAGCGTTTCTGCATTTTCACCGGGCACGAAGTCGATCCATCCGACATTCTCCTGCTCACCCAACAGCATTTCTGCTGTTTTAAGCAGTTGTTCGGCTGCCCAGCCGTGTGTACCAATTACAATAGCAATGGTCACGTGCTACCTCCGTTCGCTAGAGAGGTTCATCTGAAGTGAATGAACCGTTAAGAGTTATCGCTTCGGTTACATCAAAATAGGTGTAGCCTGATCATTTGGATACGTTTGAAAATTCATCAGTTAACGGTATTCGGGCTAGAAGTTCGCGATTTATTTTAGTGATCGAAAAAATAAATTATGTGATGTTTGTCAGTTATTCAGCGCCTAACTTCTGGAATTTGAATTTTCAGCACGCTTACGCCATCACGCAGCAGATTGTAAAGGTAAGAAAATTTTTTGACGCCATTGCACTAACTGTTACATTAACGATCTGTTTATTATTCAGGAGTAACGGGCATCAGCCCACCTTTATGGATCGTCACCGACGTCGCTTAACCTGTTCTTTGCGCCTTCTGGCGCGTCATTTCACGCCTGACGGCGTATTCACTGCTCATTCAAATGCATTTTTGTCACGCCCAATGGTGCTGGCACACTCTCGCGCAATCTGTTCCTCGTTCAGGAGTCATTAATGGAAATTCTATTCGACCCCTCAATTTGGGCGGGTTTACTCACGCTTGTCGTGCTGGAAATCGTTTTAGGCATCGACAACCTGGTGTTTATCGCCATACTGGCCGACAAACTGCCACCGAAGCAGCGTGATAAAGCGCGTCTGATCGGTTTGTCACTGGCCTTGGTCATGCGTTTGGGTTTGTTGTCGCTGATCTCCTGGATGGTGACGCTAACGCGGCCCCTATTCAGCGTAGGCGATTTCAGCTTTGCTGGACGAGATTTAATCTTGTTGGCAGGGGGTCTGTTCTTGCTGTTTAAGGCAACGATGGAACTGCATGAGCGGCTGGAAAACCGTCAGCTTGAAGGTTCAGGTAATCGTGGCTACGCCAGTTTCTGGGCGGTGGTGACGCAAATTGTGGTGTTAGATGCGGTGTTCTCACTCGACGCGGTGATTACCGCTGTAGGTATGGTAAACCACTTACCGGTGATGATGACCGCCGTGGTCATTGCCATGGGTGTGATGTTGTTGGCGTCAAAGCCGCTGACGAATTTCGTCAACGCGCATCCAACCGTAGTGGTGCTGTGTCTGAGCTTCCTGCTGATGATCGGTTTGTCGCTGGTGGCGGAAGGTTTTGGTTTCCACATTCCTAAAGGGTATCTCTACGCTGCCATTGGCTTCTCAATCCTGATTGAGATGTTCAACCAGATTGCACGTCGCAACTTCATTCGTCATCAGTCGCATCGTCCCATGCGTGAACGTACCGCAGAAGCTATTTTGCGCTTAATGGGTGGAAGAAATCGCGCGCAGCCTACAAGCAGTGAAGAATCAGCCTTAGCCGAGGCGATGCCACAGGAAGCGTTTAAAGATGAAGAACGCTACATGATCAATGGTGTTCTGACGCTGGCATCACGTTCTATTCGTAGCATTATGACCCCGCGTGGTGAAATTTCTTGGGTAGACGCCAATCGTCCGGTTGATGAGATTCGCGTTCAGCTGCTTGATACGCCCCACAGCTTGTTCCCTGTATGTCGCGGTGAACTGGATGAAATCGTCGGCGTAGTGCGGGCGAAAGAGCTGTTAGTGGCGCTGGAACACGGTATAGACGTAGCGTCCTTTGCTGCAAATACGCCGACCATTGTTGTGCCGGAAACGCTGGATCCGATCAACCTGCTAGGTGTTTTGCGTCGTGCCAAAGGCAGTTTTGTTATCGTTACCAACGAGTTCGGTGTAGTTCAGGGTTTAATTACCCCGCTAGACGTGTTGGAAGCTATCGCCGGTGAGTTCCCGGATGAAGATGAAACACCGGATATCATCGCAGATGGCGACGGTTGGTTAGTAAAGGGTGGGACGGATCTGCATTCATTGCAGCAGCTACTCGACTTTCATGAGTTGGTCGATCCTGAAGAGGATCATGCATCACTGGCCGGTTTATTGATTGCTCAGAAAGGTCAGCTGCCGCTGCCGGGTGAAGTTATTGATATCGCGCCACTGCATTTCCAAATTATCGAAGCGACAGATTATCGCGTTGACCTGGTGCGTGTGACCAAGGACAAGCCTTACGATGAAGATGAAGAACAGCAGGCGTAAAGCGAAATAATCGAACTTAAAACGCACCGTTGATCGGTGCGTTTTTTTTGATTTATGTTCTGGTCGAAGCAGTGAAAGAGCAGGTTAAATTATTAAGCTTCAATGTCACTTTGATGGTGTTCCAGCCATGCCGGGAAATCTCCCAGCGGCATCGGGCGCGCATAATAATAGCCTTGCAGATGATCAACGCCACGCTCTCTTAAGTAGGCCGCTTGTTCCGCCGTTTCAACACCTTCTGCAACCAGACTGATATTCAGGCGCTGCGCCAGCGATATCACCATATCCGTTACGGTAGCGTTAATTGCATCGGTGCCAATTGCAGCGGTAAAAATCTTGTCGATTTTCAGAACATCCGGCTTCAAATCTTTTAGGTAGGAAAGCGAGCTGTGTCCGGTTCCAAAATCATCAATGGCCAGCCGAACGCCAATCTCATGCAGCTGAGAAATCACTGATTGATCGACGACCGGCAGTGCATCCCGCTCGGTTAATTCAACAACCAACTTCGGCACGGGGTTAGCCGGCCACCAAAGGTGCTGCAGATCCTCTACAATCGCCCGATTGCGGAAGTGGCTGGCAGCGACGTTAATGGCAATATGAAAGGAAGGGCAGCGCGGCAGAATAGGTAAATGTGCAACGACCTGATTCAGTACAAAGCGGGTGAGCGGAGCAATCAGATTCTGACGCTCAGCCAGCGGAATAAACACGTCGGGTGCAATCCAGCCCTGCCGCGCGTTATGCCAGCGCAGCAGTAACTCAATGCCATCGCACTCGCCTGTTTTGGCGTTGATCAGCGGCTGGCAGTAAACCATAAATTCGTTAGCCGTAATGCCATAGCTAATTTGCCAGCTCAGACTCATGCGATTAGCCGTTGCCAGCCAGACGATATAACCCATTAGCAGGCTTAACAGCAAGGCCAGCGGAAGCTGGGAAGGCAACGTCGCCAGTGCCAGTCGCGTAGGCGAAGGGCCATACAGCGTGATACTAAATGGATAACGTAGCGACGCTTCGTTGTAGCTCACCTCATCCTCTGAAGGCACCGTTGGTTCAATCAGCGGATTGCCATATTCCAAACTGTCGCCATTAACGTTAAGAATCGCTCGCTCAACCCACGGCAATTGAGGCTCAAGCAGATAATTGCTCATTAACTCAATATTAATGACCTGCAATATACCGGAGTGGTTATCGATACTTTTAGGTGTCCAGAGCAGCAAAACCGGTGAGCCTTTTAGCAAAAAATTATCGGTTGATAACATCATGCGCTGATTATTAATGGCGAGTTCAGGGTAATTCTGACTGAAAGAGATATCGCGAGGACCATAAATACTGGAGCAGTAAATGGTGTCATTTTCCACCAGCAAAATAGCGCGTACAGTTTGTGAGGCGGCTATTTTTTCGATCAGCGGAAAGCGTACATCACTACAGGAAACGCCCACCAGTCCCAGCGTGTTATTCGCTGAAACATCTAACGGCGAGAACATCCGATCAAAACGCATAATGGCGTTATCGGCAAAATTAAGTGCTCGCTGCTCTATACGTGACTTCTCTTCAATAAAGCGAAAAGCCAGAGTCAAAATAAGAACGATGGCGGCGATCACCAGCGCAATAAGCAAGCGCTTGCGCCTGAATTGTCCAACAAATTGCTGGGCCATGAGCATCAGTAACCACCTTCCCAAGAGCAAGAGAAATCCAATATAACGGGGTTGTTATCGGCACGACACGGTCCAGGTTTAGGCCATGTTCCTGAAAACGGCACTGAAAAAAGCGGTATTAGAAAATTGCGCGACCCTCGAGTCGCGCGGAAAATTACTTTACATAATTCCAGGGGGCTGAGATAGCGGAGGATGCGGATTTGAAAACGATTGCACGTAAATTAAGCATTTTGCGTATCGCTTAATTTAATCGCACTGGACCTTAATCGCCAAACCACCGCGCGAGGTTTCGCGATATTTCGCATTCATATCTTTACCGGTTTCATACATAGTTTCGATAACTTTATCGAGCGACACGCGCGGTTCGCTGGTACGACGTAGCGCCATACGCGCCGCATTGATCGCCTTCACTGAAGCAATCGCATTGCGCTCAATACAGGGAACCTGCACCTGACCCGCAACTGGATCGCAGGTTAATCCCAGGTTATGTTCCATGCCAATCTCTGCGGCGACGCAGACTTGTTCCGGGCTGCCACCGAGCAATTCGGCTAAGCCTGCTGCGGCCATAGAGCACGCCACGCCAACTTCTCCCTGACAGCCTACTTCGGCACCAGAAATGGAGGCATTCATTTTGTACAGCACGCCAATGGCGCCTGATGCCAGGAAGTAACGGATAAAGATATCCGGCGTAACGGTTTCGATAAAATGATCATAGTAGGCCAACACAGCGGGCACGATACCGCAGGCACCGTTAGTTGGCGCAGTCACCACCCGTCCGCCAGCAGCATTCTCTTCATTAACTGCCAAAGCAAACATATTGACCCAATCGATAACATCCATCGGATCGTTGGAGTGCTTGTGAGAAGAGACTAAAAGACGACGCAGGGACGCCGCTCGACGCGGCACTCGCAGCGGACCCGGCAACACGCCTTCAGTATTTAAACCCCGATCAATACAGGCCTGCATGGTTTGCCAAATAGTCGTGAAGTAGGCGTATATTTCATCACGTGAATGCAGCGCCAGTTCATTCTTCATGACCAAACCAGAAAGCGATAAGCCGGTTTCGCGACAGTGCGCTAACAGATCTTTAGCGGAGTGGAAGGGCCAGGGAACCGACACCTCGTCTAGCGCAGATTGACCAAAATGCTCTTCATCGACGATGAAGCCGCCGCCGATGGAATAGTAGGTTTTAGACAGAATTAACAGGTCGCCGGCAAAAGCAAGTAAGCGCAATCCGTTTTCATGCAGCGAGAGGTTCTCACCGCGGAAAACCATGCCGCCTTCGCGAGGAAAATCGACTTCATGCGCGCCCTTAGCCAGCAACAGACGTTCACGCTGCTCAACGTCTTTAATAAAAGCAGGAATAGCATCAATGTTGACGCTGTCCGGTGATTCACCTGCTAATCCCAAAATAATGGCGATATCAGTGTGGTGACCCTTGCCGGTCAAAGAGAGTGAACCGTAGACGTCAACCGCAATCCGTGTCACATCATGCAGCTTTCCCTGTTCTGATAATAAATCCACAAACTGTTTACCGGCCTTCATCGGACCAACAGTATGAGAACTTGATGGGCCAATGCCCACTTTGAACATGTCGAAAACGCTAATCACAGGTGACACTCCTCACAAATTATTCTAAGTCTGCCGAAGCAGTTTATGGCGCTAATAGTAACCATCACCAACCAGAAAGCAGTAGCTTTTCGCATGAAAAAAACTAATTAAAAAGGCGAGAAAATATTATCGTTCTGGCGGACTGCATACCGCAAAGTTTAGGACATGGGGCTAAAGGAAACTGGGCGTGACCGAACATAACAATCACAAAGAATGCGAAGCCCCTGTCCAGGTGTGGCACATCACGTCGTGGTGTTATCGAGACGTCGAATTGCGGGTGTCAGGCTCGCGGCCAGTGTGGCAATCAGCACTGCGGCGGCTGAAGCCAGCAGTACGTTCATATTGCCAAAATGCATGGCCAGCGGGCCAGCGGCGACTTCGCCTACAGGAATGGCCACAAATGAACCCATCGCGTCCCAAGCATAGACGCGTGCCAGTTTATCGGGGGCGATATGCGTTTGTAGCGAATGTGCCCAAACGACACCAAACTGGCCAAATCCCACGCCGGCGATGAAAAATGCAGCCATCAACAGTAAAGCAGAAGGAACCAAACTCAGCACGATAATGGGTAATGCACAAAGAGCGACCAGCAGAGTGCCAACAAACAGCTCCCGGCGTGGACGCCATCGAAGAGCAATAAAAGATCCAACAAACAAGCCCATACTTTGTGCCGCTAAGCTCATTCCCCAGCCTGCTCGGCCAAAGGTTGAATCAGCTACAACAGGTCCGATTACCATCATCACGCCACTAAACGCGGCGTTAACAAGGGTGAACTGAACCACGATAATCCACACCCAGGCGCGGCTAATAAATTCTCTCCAGCCGTCTCGCAGCTCGTGAAGGATATTGCTGTTCGGTTCTGCAGACGCAACCTGGCGCGTGCTTATCAGGGTATAAAGTGGCGCGGAAAGGGCGAACCCCAGCGCATCTATAGCTAATCCCCATCCGGGGCCGACCGCGCTGGTTAATAATCCGCCCAGCGAGGCACCAATGACGGTTCCCGCGTAAACGCCGAGTTGAATAAATGCGTTGGCTTCACGAAGAGCATGCGCAGGGACGATTTGAGGCACCATTGCCGAAGACGCTGGCAGTGCGATACCGGCAGCGGCGCCGTTAAAAGCGCCAAGTACGGCTAACGACACAATGGTCGCGGATCCGTCGAGCACCGTCCACGCAACGACTGCCTGAGAGAGTGCAGCCATCATTGAAGATGAAAACAGAACAACGCGCCGGGAATAGCGATCAGCGAGTATGCCGCCAATCAATAAAAAGACGATGTTAAAAACAGAACGTGCGGCAACGACAAACCCTAATTCCCCGGTTGATCCACCGATGTCCAAAACCGCAAAAGCCAGTGCAATAGGCGCAATGGCATTTCCTAAGACGGTGAGGAAACGCGCAGTAAACAAATATCGAAACGAAGGGTAATGGAATGCACGACCAGAAGAACAGGCTATTACTGTGTCGTTCAATGTCTTCTCCGAAAAGGGTCTTTTTAAAGCATAAAGAGCGGCTTTTGGTCAACATACTGTTGCCGGTTTTACCGCCAATTGTGCATCGTTAGAAGGCGATCTGCTGGCTGAGAGCGCGAATGATGCCAGCGGTCATGCCCCAAACGAGGTAATCCTCATAAATTGAGAGCCAAACTGGATGTCGAATACCGGCACGATGAATAGTCAACGAGGAATATCGGCTCAGCTGCAACGCTTCCGCTAATGGCATTTCAAAAGCGCTTTGTACTTCATCAGGATTGATCCGCAAAGAAAGTGTTGCGGGTATAATGCCCACAACCGGTGTTACCTGAAAACCGGTGCTGCTGGTGACTGCAGGTAAGCTGCCGAGTATCTCGACCTGGCTAGGGTCGATGCCCACTTCTTCATACGCTTCTCGTAATGCCGTAACGATCAACGATTCATCGCTGGCATCCTGCATGCCGCCAGGAAACGCGACCTGGCCTGCATGTTTGCGCAAGGCGTGGGATCGTTGTGTTAATAACAATCCAGGCTGTTCACGCGCAATAATCGGCACTAAAACCGCAGCATGACGGCCTGCCAGGCGGTGCGTTTGCTGCAGCGGCTGATGCAAGATAAAGCGACTACGAAAGGCTTCAAGCGTCAGTGAAGGTGTCATTTACTCTCCCTGCTCAAGGGTCGGCAAAATGCGGCTCACCTTGTGAAAGGTTTCTTGATACTCCGCGTCCAGTTCACTGTCTGCGACCAGACCGCCGCCTGCGGAACAATAAAGCTGCTGCGCTTCGGCAATCAGTGTACGAATGGCGATGCTGGTATCCATGCGGCCGCAAAGGCTGAGATAACCGATGCTACCGCACCATGCATTACGGCGCTGCGGTTCGAGTTCATCAATAATTTGCATTGCACGGATTTTGGGGGCGCCGGTAATTGAGCCACCGGGGAAGCAGGCGCGCAATAAATCTGTGGCGTGCAAAGTATTAGGTAATGTGGCGCGAATGGTGCTGACCAGATGATGCACCGCCGGAAAAGGCTCAACGATAAATAATTCCGGCACGCTGACGGAACCGGGCAACGCGACACGTCCAATATCGTTGCGTAGTAGATCGACAATCATCAAATTCTCGGCGCGATCTTTTTCAGAGGCGGCAAGCTGCTCGGCTTGCTGGCGATCGGCGACGGGATCGTCCATTCTTGGGCGCGTTCCTTTGATGGGACGCGTTTCAATCACACCCTGGTCAAGCGCCAAAAAGCGCTCCGGCGACAGGCTCAGAATCGCACTGTCGGGCAGACGCAAGAATGCACTGAACGGCGCGCGATTAGCGTGGTTAAGCGTGCAAAACGCCTGCCATTCGTCACCTTGATAGCTTGCCTGAAACCGCTGCGCAAAGTTGACCTGATAACAATCGCCCGCCTGAATATACGCCTGCACCGCGTCGAAGCGTTTGGCGTAGTCGTCGTAGCTGAGATTGGATTGCCAGCTGCTGGTAAGCGAAAAGGGTAGGGCAGTGCGCTCAGGCCATTTTTCAAGCCATGCCAGGCGTGCCTGTAGATCATTCAGCGCAATCAGCGTGAGGGAGTGTAAATGGTGATCGGCGATTAACGCCCAGTCATAAATGCCAACCGCCATGTCGGGCGTATTGAGATCGGCTTCGGCCATCGCTGGCAACGGCTCAAATCGGCGACCCAGATCATAACCAAACAGGCCCAGCGCCCCACCTTGAAAAGGCAGATTGGCATTGGATGTTGGCTTTATGCCAAGGGCATCGCACTGCTGTTGCACCAGTTGTAACGGACAACCCGGCATGTCAATAACCTGATTACCCTGACAAACAGTGGTCAGCAGCCCGCGTGTGGTTAAGGTCACGCGCGGATCGGCGGTGAGAATATCAAAACGGTTATCGGCGTGATCGGCATTGCCAGAAGAGAGCAACATTGCCCAGGGGAGATGTGCTATGCGGGCAAAGCGCTGGGTAAGCGCATCCGGGGTATACTTTAAGCTGAGGGTTTCTACAATCATCGGGCAAAAGATCAAACGTCAATGAGGGCGCTAGACTGACATATTTTTAACGCACTAGCACCTGTTAGTTCCACGTGGAATAATGTCCGCCCAAAACCAGGAGTAGAACATGTTTACAGGTTTACCGGCACTTTCTCACGAACAGCAGCAGCAGGCAGTTGAGCGGATTCAGGAGTTGATGGCGGGCGGCATGTCTAGCGGTCAAGCCATCACTCAGGTTGCTCAAGAAATTCGTCAAAATCATAAAGGCGAGCAAATTCGAGCGCTCTTTGAAGATGAAGACGAGGATGAAGAAGTCTGACGCCCGCCGTTTTGCTTACTTCAGTTTCGTCTATTTCAGTATGGTTTAAAGAGCAGCAATAATTTTGATTTCAACTTTGTATTTTGGGTTCATTAAACCGGCCTGAACCGTACAGCGAACGGGGGCGTTACCGGGGGAAACCCATGCGTCCCAGGCGCGATTCATTGCAGCAAAATCGGCTTTGTCGACCAGAAATAGGGTGGCATCAAGGATTTTGCTTTTATCACTTCCCACGCGCGTTAACAGTGCGTCAATAACAGCGAGAGCATTTGCCGTTTGCTCTTCCGCATCTGCATCCAGATTTTCCGGCACGCTGGTGTAATAAACAGTGTCATTGTGAATCACGGCTTCAGACATGCGGTGTTCCGGGTCAATACGCGTAATGCTCATGTTCTTCTCCTTAGTTTTAAGTCGATTAGCCTGACATAACTCTGCCATTGCTGTCATCTTTTGTTAAAAAAGGCATAAACGCCATCAAAAAAGCATTGGCTTCTCTTTTTTAGAGATGAAGTCATAAAAATTTATTCCGCTTAATTAGTTGAAATTAAAATAAAAACACAAAATAGCCTAATACGAATCCTTCTCGTTACGCTTTTATTCTCAGCGACCTCGTTCCAGGCTTAATGGGCAACTTCAGGCGAATCACTTACCAGGAGAAAACCATGTTCCATCATTCATCAAAACTTCAGTATCCCGTCCGTGTCGAAAAGCCCGATCCCGAGTTTGCGATGTTGTTGCAACAAGCGATTGGTGGGGTAGAAGGCGAGATCCGTGTTGCGATGCAGTATTTCTTTCAGGCGATGGGCGCACGCGGTGATGCGCGCATTAAAGATCTACTGATATCAACGGCAACAGAAGAGTTAGCCCATATTGAAATGCTTGGCCATGCTGTTGCGCTTAATCTGGAGGGTGCACCGCTTTCTTATCAGGAAGCTTCTGCAAAAGATCCGGTGGTTAATGCGATTCTGGGCGGAATGAATCCGCGTCATATATTGTCATCTGGCCTGGCTGCGATGCCGGTTAATGCAAACGGCGTATCATTCGATATGAGTCACATTTATGCTTCTGGAAACGTCGCGGCGGACATGTTGGCTAACGTTACCGCGGAAGCAACAGGCCGCGTGCTGGCTACCCGCTTGTACAATCTTACGGAAGATAAGGGAATGAAAGATTTTCTCTCTTTCCTGATTGCTCGCGACACAATGCACCAGCAACAGTGGCTGGCGGTCATTGAGGATATGGGCGGATTGAGTGCTTCTCTACCCATTCCTAACAGTTTCCCGCAATCTGAAGAGGCGCAGGAACATTCCTATTACTGCCTCAATACTTCATTAGACAAACCATTGCCTAAAGGACGCTGGAGTGAAGGACCGGCATTTGATGGTGTTGGCGAATTTAGTGCGAAAGAGCAGCCTGATATTTTGGGTGAAGAACCTGTTTTAGGGCATGCTCGTGCGGGGTCAGGTGCGCAGTCGGAACAAATGCTTTCAGCATCTGCATCATCGCCTTCTGTTCTGAAAAAATAATCATCTGAGCCTGAATGCTCAAGTCATAAAAAAACCGGCATTTGCCGGTTTTTTTATGCTGATCTAAACGTAAAATCAAAACCCATGATCGTCGGGTGTTTTGCTGACAACCCTTTCCAACAGCGTTCTTAGCAGATCCTGTTTTACGTGATCAGAACTGCTTTCCAACTCAGCAATAATAAAAAGAATAATCGCTTTATTACTGACATGCCCATTAGCCATTTCAACTCGCTCTACAATCGCATTTAAAAGCTGAGTTTCTGGAGAATACCTGTCTCCGCTATCTGAAAGAGAGGCGGAACTATTATTAATGATTGTGCTGTGCTGCATTACAATATTCTCGACTATAATTTGTTGTTTTTCGGAAGCAATCCAGTGTTTATTTTCATCAGCGCTGTTTGTTAAAACTATATATATGACGCGCGCCAATTGACGATTCGGCGCTTTACGATCTCTTTCTGAAATGATATGGCATTTTACTTTTCTCTTTTGGAGATAACTGAATCCCACAAGATTATTAATTATTGGATGAAACTTTCAAGGATAAGCCGTAAAGGCAGGCGCAAAAACGTCTTTTATTCATTTCTCTTTTCGCTGAGTAAAATTAATGGATGAACCCAGTGAATGAGCGATGAAATCATCAGCGGCCAAATAACAGACCAATCAAAACATGATAATGACGTTCTTCTTCAGCGCTTGAGGCAAGTTCAAGACGGCGCACTAATTTGGTACACAAGGATTTGCGATTGAGATTGCCGCCTGCACGAAGAATCTCGACAACAATCTGTCCCAGGGTTTCTTGCTGGGAGGGTAGCGAAGCCTTGTTAAAATAGCGGGCAATGTCGTTTGCGGAATTCGGTACGAGTCCGTTCTGGCGCATGTTCTACCCTCAATATGTCATCATTTGGTGATCGGCGTTTTCTGAGGCGAAAGTTATACAAAAACTAAACCTTTGTACAGGGATTCGTTAAAGCTTAGGGATTTAATTTTAACGTTAAGAAACCATTTAAGGATAAACAATCACTTAAGTCACAGCTATGAACTAATATTTTTTTGATCAGAAAAGCGGATCGGCTGAGGGTGTTCAGGATTTGTCTTGCTTGAGGAAGGAGAAAGCAGATGCACAGAGGGGTGCATCTGCCGTAAAGCGCTACAGGTTACTCTTTTAAAGCGCTTTGCTGCAGCCAAAGATCGGTACCAAATATACGGTTTCCCTCTTTGGGTTGACCGGTAAGCGTGAGCCAGTTGAGCTCAGCGCGATTGCGGTTTGCCGGCTGCAAGAAGCTTGATAACCATTTCCGCGCGTCATAAATGAGTTGTAGACGCGCATCACTGCTCTCCACCTCGGCCATCAAAGTCAGTTTATTCATCAACGCATCGACACTGATTTGCTGATCGTTAACGGCGAGACTTACCGCTGCTTCACCAATAACGGCATGTCCTTTTTGTTCATCATGAAATAGCAAAGTTGTACCTCCGTTATATTGATGTTGTAGTGATTTACCTAGTGTTGAAATTTAAGCCTAGCAGAAAATAATGATTTTGGGAGCGACGTTGTTGGCTTCAGCTTATAACAGCAATAGGCAAAGGTTGTTGACACTATTATTATCGCTGCAATTTTCTGGAATAAATCGCGAGAATCCGTAGTGAATAAACGCTGATAATACGTCGTGATATGAGCTGCAGATAATAACTTATTTTTATTGAGGTTTATGCGTCATTTAGAGGGCTAGTTGCTTTAATTAATAAGGCTGAAAAAAGAGAGGGTTAACCGGCAATTTAAAACAAATATTTTTAATGCTTGTTTTAATTTCGGCTTCAAGTGGATTCTCCTCATTTCATTTCGCGTCTGAATCGGGTCATCTTTCAAAAATAATATTTTACAACGCGCAGCATAAAGGGGGAGGTAACTGTTTAATTGCATACAAATCAGGAGTTAATACCAACTTTACGATAATTCGGGCCTTTTGCTTAACGCCTACAATACTGACATAATTACAGTGTTTTTGCTGTTCTTTGAGAGGGTATGTGGCAGACGATTTTGCAGTGGATGGCGCGCTTGCGCAGGCGATTGCTGGTTTTAAACCCCGTGAAGCGCAGCGTGAAATGGCGCAGGCGGTCTCAGAAGCCGTAAAAGGTTTGGGCGAACTGGTGGTAGAAGCGGGAACCGGTACAGGAAAAACTTATGCATATTTAGCCCCAGCGTTACGTGCCGGTAAAAAGGTTATCGTTTCCACCGGCTCTAAAGCCTTGCAGGACCAGCTTTATAGCCGCGATCTGCCCACTATTGCCAAAGCGCTGAAGTTTACGGGCAAAACGGCCTTGTTAAAAGGGCGCTCAAACTACCTTTGTCTTGAACGTCTGGAACAGCAGTCCATGGCGGGCGGCGATTTGACTGTTCAGGCGCTGACCGATCTTGTCACGTTACGTGGATGGTCATCGCAAACCGCAGATGGTGATATCAGTAGCTGTGGTGGCGTAACGGAAGACAGCCCAATCTGGCCTTTGGTCACCAGCACCAACGACAATTGCCTCGGCAGCGACTGCCCACTCTATAAAGAGTGTTTTGTCGTTAAAGCGCGGAAACGTGCCATGGATGCTGACGTCGTGGTGGTGAATCACCATCTGTTTCTGGCTGATCTGGTGGTTAAAGAGAGTGGCTTTGCTGAGTTGATCCCCGAAGCTGACGTAATGATCTTCGATGAAGCCCATCAGCTGCCTGATATTGCCAGCCAATATTTTGGCCAACAACTTTCCAGCCGCCAGCTTTTGGATCTCGCCAAAGACATCATCATTGCTTATCGCACTGAAGTACGCGATGTACAGCAACTGCAAAAATCAGCCGATCGCCTGGCGCAATGCGCGCAAGATTTTCGCTTATCCTTGGGCGATCCGGGCTATCGCGGCAATTTGCGTGACCTGCTCAGCGATAACAATATTATGCGCATGTTCACCTTATTAGATGATGCGCTGGAACTCTGTTACGACGTTATAAAAATGTCGCTGGGTCGTTCTGCTTTATTGGATGCCGCTTTTGAGCGTGCCGCTCTTTATCGGACTCGCCTGAAGCGGCTGCGCGCCATTAGCGAACCTGGCTTTAGTTATTGGTATGAGTGCACTTCACGGCATTTTACCCTGGCGTTGACGCCGCTTTCTGTAGCGGAACGCTTCCGCGAAGTCATGGATAATCGCAAAGCTGCATGGATTTTTACCTCCGCCACGCTGGCGGTCGATGAAAAGATGGATCACTTTGCCGATCGCTTAGGCGTGAATCAGGCGAAAAGCCTTATTCTCAACAGCCCGTTTGATTATTCCCAGCAGGCGCTGCTTTGCGTGCCGCGTCATTTACCTGAACCCAATCGCCCCGGTGGTGCGCGTCAACTGGCGCAGATGATGAAACCGCTTATTGATGCCAATAAAGGGCGCTGCTTCTTTCTTTGCACCTCTCACCTGATGATGCGTGAGCTGGCGGCAGAGTTCCGCGCCTCAATGACATTGCCAGTGTTGGTGCAAGGTGAGACCAGCAAAGGTCAGTTGCTCAAACAATTCATCGAGAAAGGCAACGCGTTGCTGGTTGCGACCAGCAGTTTCTGGGAAGGCGTGGACGTGCGGGGAGACGCGCTTTCATTAGTTATCATCGATAAATTACCGTTCACATCACCGGAAGATCCGCTGTTAAAAGCGCGCATGGAAGATTGCCGCATTCGCGGCGGCGATCCGTTTGCTGATGTGCAATTACCGGATGCGGTGATTACGCTGAAACAGGGCGTCGGTCGTCTTATTCGTGATACTGAAGATCGGGGGGTGTTGGTGATTTGCGATCAGCGTTTAGTCTCGCGTCCTTATGGCGCCTTGTTCCTTAACAGCCTGCCACCCACGCCGCGTACGCGTGATATTGGCCGTGCGATTGCGTTCATTCGTCAGCAACCGACAGCGTAATTTTGTGCTAAGATGCGCGCCGTTTTTGAATCTCCAGAGGTGGTTATGTCTGCCCGAATTTTAGCGCTGGATACCGCGACAGAAGCGTGTTCAGCCGCGTTGTTAAATCAGCAATACATTGATGCTCGCTTTGAAATTGCGCCGCGCGATCATACGCAGCGTATTCTCCCGCTGGTTGAAGAATTATTAGTGGCACAGCAGCTTGAATTAACTGAGCTAGATGCGCTGGCTTTTGGTCGTGGCCCTGGCAGTTTTACCGGCGTACGTATCGGCATTGGCATCGCACAAGGTTTAGCGTTTGGTGCAACGCTACCGATGATTGGTGTATCGACTTTAGCCACGCTAGCGCAAGGTGCCTGGCGTCAACAGGGCGCCAGCCGGGTGTTGGCTGCCATTGATGCGCGTATGGGTGAAGTTTACTGGGCCGAATATCAGCGTGATGAGAAAGGCGTATGGCAGGGTGAGGCCAGTGAAAGCGTGCTATCGCCAGAGGCAGCGTTAACACGCATGCAGGCGCTGGAAGGTGAATGGCACACCGCAGGCACCGGTTGGCAAGCCTATCCTGAATTACAACAAGGTCATGCGCTGCAACTTACTGCAAGTGAAGTTTTGCTTCCGGCTGCGCAAGATATGCTGCCATTAGCACAACAGGCGCTTGAGCAGGGCAAAACGGTTCTGCCTGAACATGCGGAACCGACTTACTTGCGTAATGAAGTCGCCTGGAAAAAATTACCGGGCCGCGAATAGCCACGCAACTTATTGTTATGCGACCAGTCTAAACAATTATTATCTGGAGATCGCCTATGTCAATTTGCCGTAAGAGCCTGTCGGGCCTGTTGTTGACCTGCACGCTGATTTTAACGGGTTGTGTTTCCATCCCGGACAACATTAAAGGCGGCTCGGCGCTCCCGCAGCAAGATCTATTGCGCGTGATGAATGATCCAGCCATTTATAAAGGTCAGGAGTCACGTTTTGGCGGCAAGGTGGTCAACGTGAAGAATCTCAATGGCAAAACCCGCCTTGAAATTGCGACCCAGCCGCTGGATGATAGCGCACGTCCACGCCTTGGCGCGGCTTCCGTTGGACGGATATACGCTGATATTCATGGCTTCGTCGATCCCGTCGACGTAAAAGACCAGTTTGTTACCGTGCTAGGAGCCATCAAAGGCACTGAAGCGGGAATGATTGGTGAAGCCAAATATAACTTTGTCGTGATCGATGTGCGGGGTTATCAACGTTGGCATTTAACCAAACAGGTGATGTCGCCACCGCAACCCATTGATCCGTGGATTTGGTACGGACCAACGCGGCATCGTGCCGGTTATTGGGGGCCAAATCCTTATTGGGGCATGTACAGCAGCGGCCCCGCTCAGGTGGAAACTATCCTGACAGAATAGATCTGGCTCGTTTAATTTTTCAGCCCGGTCGCAGCGCGCGTAACCGGGCTTTTTTATTGTGCTTTTTCACTGGCACGAAATTTAGTGATGAACTTCGCAACCTCTAAAGGCCGAAATACGCAGACTGGTACAATCAGTTAAAATATTGTTAACAAACCAGTTGGGCGAGGCGGCGATGGGAATACAACATGATTATCGGGGTGCATCCTTGAATAAGGTTTGGCTAAAACGCTATCCGGCTGATGTTCCGGCTGAAATTAGTGCAGATCGTTATACCTCCTTAGTGGATCTGTTTGAGCAAGCCGCAAAGCGCTACGCTGAACAACCTGCGTTTTGGAACATGGGTCAAAAAATGACCTACCGTCAACTGGAGCAAAAAAGCCGGGCTTTTGCCGCTTATTTACAAAATGCGTTGAAGCTTAAACCCGGCGATCGTGTAGCGTTAATGATGCCAAATCTACTGCAATATCCAGTGGCACTGTTTGGTGTATTGCGTGCGGGAATGGTGGTGGTGAATGTTAACCCGCTTTATACCCCGCGCGAGTTAAAGCATCAGCTCAACGACAGCGGGGCCAGCGCGATTGTCATCGTCTCTAATTTTGCGCATACGCTGGAAAAAGTGGCGGCGGAGACCCAAGTTAAGCACGTCATCCTGACGCGAATGGGTGATCAACTGGCGCCGGTAAAAGCGACGCTGGTTAATTTCGTGGTTAAATACATTAAGCGTCTGGTTCCCAAATATCATCTACCGGGCGCGATCTCCTTTCGCAGCGTAGTGCAGCTTGGCGCTGACATGCCATATCAACGCCCTGAAATCAGCAATGACGATTTAGCCTTTCTGCAATATACCGGCGGTACCACGGGCGTAGCGAAGGGGGCGATGTTGACGCATCGCAACATGCAGGCCAACCTCGAACAGACCCGCGCGACTTATGGCAAAGTGCTACGTGACGGTAAAGAGTGCGTTGTCACGGCATTGCCGCTTTATCACATCTTCGCTTTAACAGTTAACGGGCTGCTCTTTTTGGAGCTGGGCGGACAAAATTTGCTCATCACCAATCCACGCGATATTCCCGGTTTCGTGAAGGAAATGGCCAAATTTCCGTTCACCGCGATCACTGGCGTCAATACTTTGTTTAACGCCCTGTTGAACGACGCGGAGTTTAACAAACTCGACTTTTCTACGCTGCGCCTTTCTGCAGGCGGTGGTATGGCAGTGCAAAAAGCGGTGGCAGAGCGTTGGGAAAAACTGACCGGGCACTATTTGCTGGAGGGATATGGTCTGACAGAGTGTTCGCCGCTGGTTTCGGTTAATCCTTATGACATCAGTAGCCACACTGGCAGCATTGGCTTGCCTGTTCCATCAACCGACGTTCGGGTATTGGATGATGCGGGTAATGATGTTCCGCCAGGTGAACCGGGTGAGCTGTGCATTCGTGGCCCGCAGGTGATGTTAGGTTACTGGCAGCATCCAGACGCCACCGCTGAAGTGCTTAAAAATGGCTGGCTCCACAGCGGTGATATTGTTACCGTTGATCAGGAAGGATTTATCCGCATTGTCGATCGTAAAAAGGATATGATTCTGGTTTCCGGTTTCAATGTTTATCCTAACGAAATTGAAGATGTGCTAATGCAACATCCTAAAGTGCGTGAAGCTGCGGCCATTGGCGTACCCAGTGATTTATCCGGCGAAGCAGTGAAAGTCTGCATCGTAAAAAAGGATCAGTCTCTGACCAAAGAAGAGTTGCTTGATCACTGTCGTCGCCAGTTAACCGGCTACAAGGTGCCAAAAATTATCGAGTTCCGCGAAGAATTGCCAAAGACCAACGTCGGCAAGATTCTACGTCGGGAATTGCGTGATGAGGCGAAACCCAGCGCCTAATGAGCCTCAACACATTTACAGGTTGAACGCCGGCGATGACCGGCGTTTTTATTGCTTTTAACATGGAGCACCGCGCGTTGTTTGCTGCGGTGGAAAATTGAACGTGAACTATTCCCTGATTGACCAAGATGATCAACTGGCTTTGGTGTGCCAAAAGGCGCGCCGACATGCCGCTGTGGCGCTCGACACTGAGTTTGTCCGCACCCGCACCTATTATCCGCAATTGGGCTTGATTCAACTGTTCGATAATGAACAGCTGGTTCTGATCGATCCTTTAAAAATCAGTGACTGGTCCGCTTTTATTGATTTACTGACTGACACCAAGGTCACTAAATTTTTGCATGCCGGTGGCGAAGATCTTGAAGTCTTCCTGCATCGTTTTGGCGTATTGCCGCAGCCGATGATCGACACGCAAATCCTGGCCGCGTTCTCCGGTCAGCCGCTTTCATGGGGCTTCGCTTCAATGGTTGCGCACTTCACTCAGGTTGAACTGGATAAGAGCGAATCGCGTACCGACTGGCTGGCGCGCCCATTAACGGAGCGCCAATGCATTTATGCAGCAGCGGATGTGCATTATTTGTTGCCAATCGCCCATCAGCTGATGGCGTTAACTACCGAAGCGGGCAATATGGCTGCTGCGCTGAGCGAGTGCGACAACCTTTGTCAGCGTCGTCTGGATGCGCTGGCACCAGAAGAAGCCTGGCGCGATATCACCAATGCCTGGCAATTGCGTCCACGCCAGTTGGCGGTACTGCAACGCTTAGCTGCGTGGCGTTTGAAAGTGGCGCGTGAAAAAGATATGGCAGTTAATTTTGTCGTGCGCGAAGAGCACTTATGGAAAGTGGCGCGCTTTATGCCGGGTTCATTGGGTGAACTGGATCATCTGGGTTTGTCAGGTCATGAGATTCGTTTTCACGGTAAAACGCTGGTGGCGCTGGTTGCTGAGGCGCAGGCGCTGGATGAAAGTGAACTTCCGCAGCCGCTGGGTAATCTGATCGATCATCCGCACTACAAGCAGGTATTCAAAGCGATGAAAGCGTTGGTGCAGCAGGTAAGTGAAGAGAGCGGATTTAGTCAGGAACTGTTGGCATCGCGTCGACAGATTAATCAGGTATTGAGTCAACACTGGGGATTAAAGCCACAGGGACGTCTACCCGAATTGCTGACAGGATGGCGGGGCGAGCTGTTAAAGCCGGGTATCGATAAAATTCTGGCTGACGTTTAGTCTCTTGAACTTTCCCCTGCAACAGCGCAGGGGAAATTCAGGAAACGGCTGGTGTCATTTAGTCACTTCTTCCGTTTCCGGTAAGGTCACGTTCAGCTCCAGAATTGAGATGTCATCTCCTTTCTGATCGAGTTGGACAGTAACCATTTCCGGGTCGATCTTCACGTATTTGCAAATCACTTCCAGAATGTCGCGCTTAAGTTGCGGAAGATAGTGGGGCTCACTGTCGCCCCTTCTGCGTTCTGCCACGATAATCTGTAGCCTTTCCTTGGCTATATTGGCAGTGTTCTTCTTCCGGGATAAAAAGAAATCGAGTAATGCCATGGTTTATCCCCCGAACAGGCGTTTCAGGAAACCCTTCTTCTCTTCTTCAATAAAGCGGAAGGGGCGAACTTCACCGAGTAACCGTTCAACGGTATCGGCATAGGCTTTGCCAGCATCAGATTCGCTGTCGAGGATCACCGGCTCACCTTGGTTGGAGGCGCGCAAGACAGATTGATCTTCTGGGATCACACCAACCAGCGGAATGCGCAGGATTTCCAGCACATCTTCCATGCTCAGCATGTCGCCACGACTGACGCGGCCAGGGTTATAACGGGTTAATAGCAGGTGCTCCTTAACGGGATCCTGGCTGTTTTCAGCACGGCGAGACTTGGAAGAGATGATGCCAAGAATACGATCCGAGTCGCGTACTGAAGATACTTCTGGGTTGGTAGTAATGATCGCTTCATCTGCAAAATAGAGCGCCATTAATGCACCGGTTTCGATACCTGCTGGTGAGTCGCAGACGATGAAATCAAATTCCATGGTCGCTAAATCATTCAATACTTTTTCTACACCTTCACGTGTTAACGCATCTTTATCGCGCGTTTGTGAGGCGGGCAGAATGTAGAGCTGCTCGGTGCGCTTATCTCTGATCAACGCTTGATTCAGTGTGGCATCGCCTTGAATGACATTGACGAAGTCATAAACAACACGACGTTCACAACCCATAATCAAATCAAGATTACGCAGACCAATATCAAAATCGATAACTACCGTTTTTTTGCCTTTCTGCGCTAAACCGGTGGCGATGGCCGCGCTTGACGTGGTCTTACCAACGCCCCCTTTACCGGATGTAACTACAATAATGCGTGCCATAAATGTTGATTTCCTTAACGAAAGAAAAGGGGCCTAATTAAGTGTCTGGATAGTCAGCGCGCCATCCTGAAGCGAGAGGCGCGCGGCTTTACCAAAAAATTCTTCCGGGATCTGATCCATAATCCAGTATTCGCCGGCAATTGAGACCAACTCTGCAGCCAGGTTGGTACAAAAAATCTGGCAATCGCGATCGCCGCTGGCACCCGCCAGCGCCCGCCCGCGCATCATGCCGTAAATATGGATATTGCCATCGGCAACCAGTTCTGCCCCGGCGCTGACGCTGCTAGTCACGATCAGATCGGCATTGCGCGCATAGATTTGCTGACCCGAGCGAACAGGTGTGTTGACGATGCGAGTTTTGGTGGCAACCGGTTCAGCCACGATCGGTTTCGCTTCTGGCTCTGGGGGTTCGCTGCGCTTTTTCCCCTCTTTACCTTCTGCCAAAACGGGCAAACCCGCACGGACGATCATCCGCTTTAGCGCTTCGTTTTTGCAGCCACTGACGCCAACAATACGCAAACCTGTTGCCAGCACCGCCTGTTGCAACTGTTTCCAGTTCACATCTCCGGTCAACGTCGCAACATTCAACACCACCGGTGCGTTTCTCAGAAAATCTGGAGCCTGGTCAATCTTGTCTTGAAGTGCCTTGCGAATCACCTCAGGATCGTGGTGATGCAGATGAACGACAGACAGGGTGAAACTGCTACCTTTGAATTCGATTGGCGTTTGCGACATCTGTCCCGACTCAGTCCTGTTTTCACTACCGTTTGCTAAGCGATGATAAATCCATCATTTTACAAAAACGGTGAATATTCGAAGTACTGCAAGCATGTTATAGTTACAGCTATATTCAGACAAGCCTCATTGCGGGTTAATTCGAGTAAAAAATATGTTTTGTGTGATCTACAGAAGTCCAATGCGTGATCAAACTTATCTCTATGTTGAAAAAAGAGACGATTTTTCAAGGGTGCCGGAAGCGCTGCTCAAAGGCTTTGGTAAGCCAAAGCTGGCAATGGTGCTAACGCTGGAGGGGCGCGACAAACTGGCTAATGCGGATATCAATAAAGTTAAGCAAGGTTTAAGCGAACAAGGCTATTATTTGCAGCTTCCACCACCGATTGAAAATTTGCTAAAAGTTCATCTTGGATCGGATAAAAAAGATTAATTCGGATTCATCTGTAAATATAATTATCTGATCAGCTCTTTCTTAGCGAATTATATTCTTTACAACTTTATATTATTAACAGCGGCGTAATTACGCCGTTATTAGCGTTATTTTTTATGTCCTCCGGTAACGTTTCTGCGCACTTAATCGCCACTGTCGTCGACAAATTAACGGTTTTTGACAATTTCCACATACCTTACCGTTAAAAGCATCTTATTATTTGCCGACGAGGTTGGCTTTCTGACCAACGCGTGCGCACTCATCAATCTGCCAGCATCGCTGGCGCCACACCTAACAAAAGCAGGGGATTAGCATGTATCAGCATCGTAACTGGCAAGGCGCTCTGTTGGACTATTCGGTTAACAAAGTGGTTTGCGTCGGCAGCAACTATGCGAAACACATTAAGGAAATGGGCAGCGCTACGCCAACTGAGCCGGTGGTGTTTATCAAGCCGGAAACGGCGTTGTGTGATTTGCGTCAGCCGCTGTCAATTCCCAGCGCCTTTGGTGAGGTTCATCACGAAATCGAACTGGCGGTTCTCATTGGGGCCACATTGAAACAAGCAACCGAAGAACATGTGGCAAAAGCGATCGCCGGATACGGTGTGGCGCTGGACCTTACCCTGCGTGACCTGCAAGCTGGATTCAAAAAAGCGGGCCAGCCTTGGGAAAAATCAAAAGGATTTGATAACTCTTGTCCGCTGTCGGGTTTTATCCCTGTATCGGAGTTTAGCGATCCACAAAATGTTGAGTTGAAGCTGGTGGTTAATGGTGAGGTTCGACAACATGGCAATACGTCGGATATGATCCATAAAATCCTGCCGCTGATTGCGCATATGAGTCAGTACTTTACCCTGCGCGCCGGAGATGTGGTGCTAACCGGTACGCCGGAAGGTGTTGGCCCAATGCATTCTGGTGATACGCTGGAAGTGTCGTTGGCGGGCCACGGAATTAGCACCCGCGTATTGTAAAAACTTGCATCGCCGCACCAGAGGCTTTATAAGGTGCGGTTTGATTTAAAGCAGGACATTGATCATGACTGACACCCCTTTCTGGCAACATAAACGCCTGGCACAAATGAGCGATGAGGAATGGGAATCCTTATGTGATGGTTGTGGTCAGTGCTGCCTGAACAAACTGCAAGATGCCGACACGGATGAGATCTATTTCACCAACGTCGCCTGTAACCAACTCAATATTAAAACCTGCCAGTGTCGCAACTATGAACGCCGTTTTGAACTGGAAGAGGATTGCATCAAGCTGACGCGGGAAAATCTCACCACGTTTAACTGGCTACCGCGTACCTGCGCTTACCGTTTGTTAGGTGAAGGCAAAACCTTACCTGCATGGCACCCTTTACGGGCTGGCTCAAAAAAAGAGATGCATGCACAGCGGATTTCGGTGCGTTACATTGCGGTACGAGAAAGCGAAGTACGCGATTGGGAAGACCACATCATTGACCGGCCCGATCGTAACGGCTAGGTTTTGCAGTGAAGAATGAGATAACAAAAGATCGCATAAGAAAAAGGCTGCCTCAGGCAGCCTTTTTGCGTTTAGCGCAGGTTAGCGGCTAAAAAGATCGCGACGCTTGGCTTTGAAAGGCTGAGCAATCAGCACCAATAATCCGACCAACAGGTAAGCCCCAAACACCACAATCATCCATTGCGGCATGCTCAATGTCATAAAGGTCCAGCTGCGTTCTGCACAATCGCCGCTGGCAACAAACACAGCGGGCAGCCATTTATCTAATGGCAGCCAGGTTGGGAAGCGTGCGGCAAAATCACAGGTTGTAAAAGGATTCGGGTGCAGCTGAATCATGGTGTGTTCCCATGAAAGACGCAATCCTTCCCACGCGCTGTATAACCACATCAACAGGGCGACTAAACGTAATGGTGATTTTGGTGCAAGGGCGCCGACAATTCCCGCGCCCATCACCCCGAAGAGTGCGTTGCGTTCATAAATACACATCACGCAGGGTTTTAAACCCATAACATGTTGGAACCACAACGCCGTCAGTTCCAGTGCCAGCGCCGTTAGAGCCAGTAATAACCATGCTCCACGACCACGAGAACATTGATTTAGATATCGCAACATATTGCATTCCCTGTAAACGTTAATGCTCCGCAGTGTAAACCAAAAGCGTCTCTACGCCAGCCTGGCTTCTCGTAAAATCATGTACAAACATGACGTAACATTGATCCTGGCTAGCTGAAGCGTTGAAAATGCGGCACGTGAATTCAGCCTGTGTTCGGCATGCTGTGGATGATAGATCGCCAGGAAGAAGATGACCACGCTGGAGAGCACCGCGCTAAAAAGTTAGCGCATCAAAAATACTGCATTATCCTCTTGATGTTTTTACAGTTGAGTCTCAAAAAATCCTATTCAGGTAGGGCTGAGGCAAATCCCGGCATGGGATGAGAAAGAAAGCGGCTGAATTTTGCGTCAGCGCCCGCTTTTAATAGTTTCGCAGGCTATATCCGCTATAGGGCGTCTGGTATGATGAGTGCCCATCATGATAAAGAAAGCAACGAGAACAAACTGCTATGGTCATTAAGGCTCAGAGCCCAGCGGGATTTGCTGAAGAATATATTATTGAAAGCATCTGGAATAGCCGCTTTCCGCCGGGATCAATTTTGCCTGCTGAGCGTGAGCTTTCTGAATTGATTGGGGTAACGCGCACCACGCTGCGAGAAGTTTTACAACGCCTGGCGCGTGATGGATGGTTAACCATTCAACACGGTAAACCTACTCGCGTTAATGATTTTTGGGAAACGTCAGGACTCAACATTCTTGAAACGCTGGCACGACTCGATCACGATAGCGTGCCGGTTTTGATCGATAATCTGCTGTCAGTGCGCACCAATATTTCGTCAATTTTTATCAGCCGCGCGCTACGTCATCATCCTGAAAAAGCCAGAGAAGTGCTGGAAACCGTCGCGATTGCTGAGGATCATGCTGATGCTTACACCGAGATGGATTATCGCGTATTTCGCGGTCTGGCTTTCGCCTCGGGTAATCCTATCTATGGCCTGATTCTTAACGGTTTGAAAGGGTTGTATACCCGTGTTGGGCGGCATTATTTCTCAAGCCCAGAAGCGCGCCAGGTTGCACGAGATTTCTATCAAAAGCTGTTGAGCCTGTGTGACGGACAACCCGCTCAAGATGAAATTGTTGAAACCGTAAGAAATTACGGACGTCGCAGTGGCGAAATCTGGCACAGCATGCAAAAAAATCTGCCCGATGATTTAGGCAGCAAGCGATAAATATAAAAAAACCGGACATCCCATCCGGTTTTTTTCACGCTGCATAAAATTAAAGTGGGCTGCCTCGCGCTGGATTTCGATCCAACAGTTCAACGCTTCCATCTTCATTCTGCTGTTCCAAAATTACATCAAATCCCCACAAACGGTGCACATGTTTGAGCACTTCACGACGGCTTTTATCCAGCGGCGTGCGGCTTTGTGGCACATAGCGCAGCGTTAACGAGCGATCACCGCGTAAATCAACGTTGTAGACCTGAATATTAGGTTCAAGGTTGCTGAGATTGTATTGCGCCGAAAGCTGTTGGCGAATCGCTCGATATCCCGCCTCATCGTGAATGGCTGCAATTTCCAGATAATTATTGCGGTCATCATCCAGCACAGTGAACAAACGGAAATCACGCATGATTTTAGGTGACAGGAATTGGCTGATGAAGCTTTCATCTTTGAATTCACGCATCGCAAAATGCAGCGTTTCAAGCCAGTCCGATCCAGCAATGTCTGGGAACCAGTAACGATCTTCTTCGGTTGGCGTCTGACAAATACGCTTGATGTCCTGGAACATCGCAAAGCCCAGCGCATAGGGATTAATGCCGTTGTACCAAGGACTGTTATAAGGCGGTTGGAACACCACATTGGTGTGGCTGTGCAAGAACTCCATCATGAAGCGTTCAGACACTTTCCCTTCATCGTAAAGGTGATTTAGGATGGTGTAGTGCCAGAACGTCGCCCAGCCTTCATTCATCACCTGCGTCTGTTTTTGCGGATAAAAATATTGGCTAACTTTGCGAACGATACGCAGAATCTCGCGCTGCCACGGTTCGAGCAACGGTGCATTTTTTTCCATGAAATAGAGCAAGTTTTCTTGCGGTTCAGAAGGGTAGCGCGCAGCTTCGACCTGCACCGTCTCTTTCTCGCGACGCGGCAAAGTGCGCCACAGCGTATTTACCTGACTTTGCAGATACTCTTCGCGGCTTTTCTGTCGCGCCTTCTCTTCCTGCAACGAAATCTTCTGTGGACGCTTATAGCGATCAACGCCGTAATTCATCAGCGCGTGGCAGGAATCCAGCAGCCGTTCTACAACTTCTACGCCGTAGCGTTCTTCGCAGTCAGTGATGTAATTCTTAGCGAATAGCAAGTAATCAACAATCGAACTGGCGTCGGTCCAACTGCGGAACAGATAATTATTTTTGAAGAAAGAGTTGTGACCGTAGCAGGCGTGCGCCATCACCAGCGCCTGCATCGTCATGGTGTTTTCTTCCATCAGATAGGCAATACAAGGATTAGAGTTGATCACAATCTCGTAAGCCAAACCTTGCTGGCCATGTTTGTAGCGCTGTTCAGTTTCAATGAATTTTTTGCCAAAGGACCAGTGCGCATAATTGATAGGCATGCCGACGCTGGAGTAGGCATCCATCATTTGCTCGGAGGTGATCACTTCGATTTGGTGTGGATAGGTATCGAGCCGATAGAGTTTGGCTACGCGGTCAATCTCAGCAAGATAGACATCAAGTAAATCAAATGTCCAGTCTGGTCCGTCACTGAGTCGTTTGCTGTCCTTAATGGGCTCGTCAAAGATAGTCGTCATAGCGCACCTCTGTTTTAGCAAACTGGCTTACCCTTATGGGTAGCCCGTTTCGGTTATTTAAGGCTTCATCCTGAGAAAGAAAAACCTAAAAAACTGAGCGAACACTTCAATGATAGCCCACTGTCGCCTATCCGAAACCGGAACTCAAACGAATTTATTTGGCAGAAAATCATTTCGAAACTTATGCAGGTAAATTTTACAACCTTATATTTCTTCACCGCCTCTATTGTCAGGATAATATCCTGTTTATAAGTACAATGTATGGGGTTGGCTTATTCTCCTGATAAAAGACGAATTAACTAAAGCCATCGTCATTAATTCCCGCATTTATGGAAAAAGACGCATAAATCACTAATTTTCTACCATTGATAAGATTTTAGTTACCAGTTTGATAAAAAAGATGTGAAATAGTTGTATGAATTTGAGGGTAATTCCAGCTAAATCATTGCGCTGAATATATCCTTGAGATTAGTGAATTATGCTTTACATCTTGCGGCGGGGGGCGATATGCACGTAGTGATTCTCGGTAGTGGTGTTGTTGGCGTAGCCAGCGCTTGGTATCTGGCGCGAGCGGGACATCGGGTGACGGTAATTGATCGACAGTCAGCAGCGGCAATGGAAACCAGTGCAGGAAATGCAGGCCAGATTTCGCCAGGCTATGCGGCTCCCTGGGCTGCGCCCGGCGTCCCGCTCAAAGCCGTTAAATGGATGTTCCAGCGCCATGCACCGCTGGCGATTCGTCTGGATGGCAGCAGCTTCCAGTTGGAATGGATGTGGAACATGCTGCGTAACTGCGATATGAGCCACTATCAGCAGAACAAGAGCCGCATGGTACGTATCGCTGAGTACAGTCGCGATTGCCTGAAAGCCTTACGCACTGAAACCGGTATTCTCTACGAGGGTCGTCAAGGTGGAACCTTGCAACTGTTCCGCACTCAGCAGCAATTCGACAGTGCCAGCAAAGATATTGCCGTGCTGCGTGATGCGGGAGTGCCTTATGAATTATTGCAGTCTCACGAGCTGTCACGCGTTGAGCCAGCATTAGCGGCAACGCAGCATAAGCTCACCGGTGGATTACGTTTGCCGAATGATGAAACCGGTGACTGTCAGCTTTTCACGCAGCGCCTGGCCAAAATGGCAGAAGAAGCGGGTGTGGAATTTCGTTTTAATACTTCAGTGGATCATCTTCTGTGCAATGGTAATCGTATTTACGGGGTGAAATGCGGAGAAGAGGTGATTAAAGCTGACAGCTATGTTGTAGCGTTTGGCTCTTACTCGACTTCCTTACTGAAAAACATCGTCGACATCCCGGTTTATCCCCTGAAAGGTTATTCACTGACCATTCCTATCAAGAACGCCGATGCCGCACCCGTTTCAACAATCCTGGATGAAACCTATAAAGTTGCCGTAACGCGCTTTGACGATCGCATTCGTGTGGGTGGGATGGCCGAAATTGTTGGATTTAACACCAAACTGTTAGAGGCAAGGCGAGAAACGCTGGAGATGGTGGTAAGCGATCTTTATCCTGAAGGCGGTCATATTGAGCAGGCTAGTTTCTGGACGGGTTTGCGCCCAATGACGCCAGACGGTACACCGATTGTTGGCGCGACGCCGCTCTCTAATCTTTATCTCAACACCGGTCACGGTACACTGGGATGGACAATGGCGTGCGGTTCCGGCCAACTGCTGGCTGACCTTATTTCCGGTAAGAAACCGGCAATTGCGGCGGATGATTTATCCGTGTTCCGTTACTTACCCGGATTCAACGCGAACGCATCGCCGTTACGCAACGCTAACGCAACCCGTTAAGCTTTCAGGGAGAGGAAGAATGTCACGTCCCATTGTCGCCACCCTTAATCAACAGGCGCTGCGGCATAATCTGGCGATTGTTCGCCGTGCTGCTCCACACTCACGCGTCTGGTCGGTGGTTAAAGCCAACGCCTATGGTCACGGTATTGCGCGTATTTGGCAGAGCCTGGCCGAAACGGATGGCTTTGCGCTACTCAATCTGGAAGAGGCCATTTTGCTGCGTGACCAAGGTTGGAATAAACCCATTTTGTTGCTGGAGGGTTTTTTTCATGAACAGGACCTGCCATTAATTGACCGTTACCGATTAACCACCAGCGTACACAGCAACTGGCAGATCAAGGCATTAGCGAATGCGCAATTGTCGGCACCGATTGATCTCTATGTAAAAGTGAACAGCGGGATGAACCGACTCGGGTTTCGCCCTGAGCAAATCAATGGCGTTTGGCAGAAACTGCGTGCGTTGAAAAATGTGGGTGACATGACGCTGATGGCTCATTTCGCCGACGCTGAAAACCCTGAAGGAATTATCGAACCGATGCAGCGTATTGAACGCGCTGCAGAAGGCCTTAGCGCACCACGCTCATTATCTAACTCAGCGTGTACCTTGTGGCATCCCGAAGCCCATTATGATTGGGTGCGTCCCGGTATCGTCTTATACGGCGCTTCACCAAGCGGTGACTGGCAGGATATTGCCAGCAGCGGCTTGCAACCGGTGATGAGCTTAACCAGCGAGATCATTGGGGTGCAGCAGTTAAATCCTGGCGACGGTGTGGGATATGGTTATCGTTACCATGCACAGCAGGCGCAGCGCATTGGCGTGGTGGCATGCGGTTATGCCGATGGCTATCCGCGTCATGCGCCATCCGGCACGCCTGTTTGGGTTGATGGGGTGGTAACCCAAGTCGTGGGGGCGGTATCGATGGATATGATTACCGTCGATTTAACGCCTTGTCCGCAGGCAGGAATAGGATCGAAAGTGGAGTTGTGGGGCGACCAGGTGAAAATCGATCAGGTTGCAAAAGCAGCCGGAACGGTGGGTTATGAGCTGATGTGTGCTCTTGCGCCACGCGTTCCGGTCGAGGTTATTTAAGCGCGGTCAGCGTACCCTGAATTGTTTTACTGCAGCGCCAGGCAATTAACGCCAGCGCTGCACCTAACAACATCATCCACGCCAGCGACATTTTCTCAGCCAGCGGCAGAGTAACAATCACTAAACTGCCCGCTGCGCCACCCGCCATCTGAATAAAACCCTGCAATGCTGAAGCCACACCTGCCTGCTGCTGATAAGGCTCTAGCGCGTAACTGGTGGCGGGACCCACAGTAAAGGCTAATCCTGCTACGGAAACAGCGACCGGCAGCATATAGAGTGTCCAATGCGTTTGAATCGATGCGGGCAGCAAATACATGCCTGCCATCAGCAGCAACGCGCCGAGCAGCATGGTAATAAATCCCATCGCCAGACAAAATGGGCGACCTGCTTTGCGAATCGCTTTATTAACAAACACGCTAACCAGCATGATCCAAAACCCATTAGCGCCAAAAGCGAAAGAGAACTGCAGAGAAGATAAACCGCCTTCAGTCATCAAAACATGCGGTGCCAGCGAAACATAGGTCAATACCATGCCAAGTGCGCCAGCGTTGGCAAAGGCAAAAGCCAGGAAACGCGGCTGACGCAAAATTGCAGCGTATTGCGCCAGCGGCAGGCCTTTTACCCGCAGCGTATTGGCGGGACGGGTTTCCGGTAACCAGAAGATCACTAATACCGTGATCAGCGCAGCGTAACCGCACAGGAACCAGAAGGGCGCGCGCCAGTCAAATGCGCTGGCCAGTAATCCACCCAGCAACGGTGCCAATGCCGGAACGATATTCAGCGCGCCATTCAGAAATCCATAAGCACGCGCGGCGTCATCGCCGCTTAAGCGATCACGTACGCCGCTGAAGGCCACCACCGCGGTACAGCAAACTGCGCAACCTTGTACCAGACGCGCAATCAGGAACAGCGGCCAGGAAGTGGCTGTGGCAGCAATGATGCTGCCGATGATGTAGAGCGCCAGGCCAATCAGGGCAATAGGTTTGCGGCCATAATTATCAACCAGCGGGCCGGTAACGAGCTGACCTAATCCCATTACCAGCAAAAACAGCGGAATGGTAATCTGAATCAGGCTGACGGGCGTAGCTAAACCTTCAGCAATTTGAGGCAGAGTGGGCAAATAAAGATCGATGCCTAAAGGCGCTAACAGCACCAAGCTTAATAACAATAACGTAAATTTTTGCATAGCAACCAGAGGGTAAAACGTTCGTTAAAACGAGGCGAAGAGGGTAATGACTCAGCAGGCAAAAGGAAAGAAAATAAACGCGCATAAAATGCGATGCCTGCTTTTAGCAGGCATCGCATTTTAAAGAGATATCATTAAATCAGTAAGCGCCATCACGGCGGAATACCACACCTGCGGTTTTAAACAAGATAGCGATATCAGTCCACAGCGCCCAGTTTTTGACATACCAGGAATCGAAATAGACGCGGGTATCATAATCGATGTCGTTTCGCCCACTGACCTGCCATAAACCGGTCATACCGGGCTTCGCCATCAGATAGTAATCGACATCGCCAGCGTAACGCGCCAGTTCAGCTTCAACAACCGGACGTGGCCCCACTAAACTCATCTCACCCCGTATTACGTTCCATAATTGCGGCAGTTCATCAAGACTGGTTTTACGCAGAAAACCGCCAATTTTGGTAATGCGGGGATCGTTCTTAAGTTTGAAGTCTTTATCCCATTCAACACGCGCCTCTTCGCTGGTGGCGAGCAAATGTTCCAACACTTCTTTCGAGTTAGTTACCATTGAACGGAACTTCAGGCATTTAAATTTTTTACCATCCTGACCAATGCGTTCATGACCATAAATTGCGTTGCCGCCGTCCCGTTTTACCATTGAGCAGAGCAGAGCGAAAACGGGCGCCAGAAACACCAGCAATATTGAGGCGACCACGATATCAAAAGCGCGTTTAAGGAAGCGTGACGAATGCTTAGCAAGGTTATTGCTGACACGCAAAATCATCACTTCATGGCTAAAAATGAACGACATATCGGTGCCATACAAAGGCACGCCACGCAGGGTAGGAATAACTGAAACACTACGGCAATTCATTTTGGAGAGGAATTTCAGCCAACGGTCACGCATCGGCTGCTGCTCATATTCCATCGCTACGATGAACTGGATATTGTCACGGTCAATGGTCTGCCAGTTAATGTCTTTCCAGGCCACCACCGGTACGCCATTTACGCTCTGCTGCTTTGGCACGTCATCAATTGAGATAAACGCCTGCACGTTGTAGCCAAGAATCTCTTCGCTTTGCAATGCCGCATACGCTTCGGTGGCGTTCTTACCCGAACCAATGATGATGGTGTCTTTTTGCCATTGGCCGGCTTTGTTGATCGCTCGTTTCACGAATGCACGCATCAACGGCAGAAGAATCAGCGCATAGGTCCAACTGAAGACCCACACCATGCGTGAAAAATCCCACTTAGAAAAAGCAATCAGGGCGAGATCGAGCAGGGAGAAGACGAACAACGTTTTAACGACTTCTTTCAGCTCGAACCAAAAGGGTTTGCGGTAAGTGTAGTGACGTAATCGAACCCAGAACCAGCCAGTACACATCACTGACATAATAAACTGTGCGGTAAAACGGTATTCGATTTGATGCGGAGGAATAAACGAATCCAGCTCTCCCCAAATACCCTGGATTGTGGCGGCGGATAAAAATAGCGCCAAATTTAAAGCAATAAGATCGGAAAAACTTAAGGCAAACTTCACGATGATGTTTTTACGTGTTCCGCTCCATGAGCGGCTCGCGTCATTCATTACTAATGTACTTGCCATAAAACCTGCTCTCTTCTTCAAGTAAAAGATGGCCTGACCAGAATCAAGTACGCGTTCAGGAGTGGGCTACTGAAAATAATTAAATATATTTTCAGTCTGTTACAGTCATTAGAGCCAAAGTTGCTGCGTCGAGGGCGATGGGAAAAATCGTGACATCCATCACGAAAAACTGCAGCGTTGTTTAAGAGTATGCAGGAGATATTTGATAGAGTTAATACGGAACTATTCTGAAAACCAAAAAATGCACTAAAGATTAATTGGGTTATCTTATTGAAAAGAGAGGATAAAACCTTTTTATTCGAAGTTGGAACTAATGATTTTAAGACTCATTTTCAGAATTACCGCCAAATATGTTATCTGGCGGTAAGTATTCCGGGTCAGGCTGGTTTTCTTAATACCCAGCGATCGCCTTCTTTATCGTAATGCGCTATTTCCAGATCCACGGGATTATCATCTATCCACGCAGGAACGCTGGTCTCTTGATCCCAGCCATCAAGCTGATAACTTAAGCCGGGATTGGTCTGGCAGGGAATGCTGACGGTTTCAAAATTCTCGCTGTCGAACTCGGCATCAATGATCTCGTAACGGCCAATTTTAACGACGTGTCCCATTCAATTCTCCCGTTTATACTGGGTTGAATATTTAGCTTAGTGGGTTTATGCCGAATTACGAGCCTGATTTTGTAGGATTAATCCTTGTCTTCTGCTGGACGTACGCCGATTTTCACAATGCGATTGTCCTCTTTTTCTGCAACGGTCCAGGTTAATTGCTTCCATTCCATATGATCGCCAACTACCGGGGTTCCGCCGAGCATATTTAGCATTAGCTGCCCGAGCGATTGTTGATCATTGGTCTCTTCATCAAGTTCCAGACCGTAGATTTGCGCGATATCCCGTAAACGTGCTTCCGCGTCGAGAATGAAGTCTCCAAAGAAACGTTGATCTAATGAAACCGGCGGCGATTGGCTAAACATCTTGCCCAGTGCGGGCAGGTCGCGCTCACGTCCAATGACGCAGATCACATCATTTTCTTTTAAACGCGTTCCGCCATTGGGGTGCATCAATACGTTGTCTCTGAACAGGGCGGCTATCCTGGTTTCACGCGGCATTTGGAGATCGCGAAGTGCTGCTCCCACACACCATTTGTCTGCGCTCAATTGATAGACAAATTGTTCCCACGGGTTTTCCGGGTGAATGTCCAGGCCAATGCGGCTAATAGGAGAGGCCGTTGGCGGCACGACTACTTTGGCTTTCTTCGCAGCAAAGCCAAGTGATGTACCTTGCAGCATTAAAGAGACCAGCACCACAAAGAAGGCGATATTAAAATAGAGCGAGGCATTTTCTAAGCCTGCCATCATCGGGAACACTGCCAGGATAATCGGTACGGCGCCGCGTAAACCTACCCAGCTGATAAATATGCGCTCACGCCCGGTAAAGTTACGAAACGGTAACAGACCAATAAACACCGAAAGCGGGCGCGCCACCAGAATCAGCCACAACGACAAAATCATGGCCGGTACGGCGATATGCCAAAGATCGGACGGGGTGACTAACAGACCCAACACGATAAACATGCCGATTTGGCTTAACCATGCCATACCATCAAAGGTTTGTAAGATGCCGTGGCGGTTGCGGATTGGGCTATTCCCTAATAAGAACCCGCACAGGTAAACCGCCAAAATGCCGCTGCCTTCCAGCATGGTAGTCAGGGCGAAGACTAAGATGCCGCCGCTTAACGCCAGTAAAGGATATAAGCCGCTGGCTAGGTTGATACGGTTTATCAACTGTTGCAACGCCCAACCGCCGCCGAGTCCCAGCGCAATGCCTAAACCAAACTGCTGAATCAGATGAACCAGAAACATCCAGTCGAGGCCGGTTTGCCCCTGCTGGATCATTTCAATCAACGTGATGGTAAGAAACACCGCCATTGGATCATTACTGCCCGACTCGATTTCCAGCGTTGAGCTGACGCGCTCATTAAGACCTTTATCGCCAAGTAGTGAAAATACCGCCGCAGCGTCAGTGGAGCCGATGATTGCGCCAATCAGGAAGCCCTGCATCATGTCCAGATTGAATAGCCATGCGGCGACCAGGCCGGTTAATCCCGCGGTAATCATTACGCCGACGGTGGCAAGCGAAAGCGCCGGGCCCAACGCAACTTTAAAAGAGCTGGCTTTGGTGCGCATTCCCCCATCTAACAAAATGATCGCGAGTGCCAGGTTTGAGATGAGGTAAGCCGCAGGATAGTTATCAAAGGCGATGCCGCCAATGCCATCGACACCGGTCAACATGCCCAGCGCAAGAAAGATAACCAGAATAGGGATGCCTAAACGTGAGGAGAATGAACTGAGTAAAATGCTTGAAGCAACCAGCACAGAACCAATGATAAACAGACTATAAACAATATTGTGGTTCAAACCCGGTCTCCTGCGGTAATAAGGGCGGTATCAGCGAGTGTGGCAATATTCCATGCTATGTATGAAAGATAATGTTTTATCAATGAGTTGTCATCGTCAATATTCTAATTATATGAAATGTTAATAACCCTGCAGAATAGGATTAATGTGAAGAATGAAGGGGTTGGCGGGCCAGACGAAGAAAAGAGGGTGTTTTTGCAGGTTATTCAAAGGATAAAATAGAGAGGCCAGCCTCTATCCAGGAACGTTAAGCAGAAGATCGGTTGACTAGACCCGCTTACCCCCGGTCTCTTACCTCAGTAAGTTTTCGGGAGATTCACAGACTAACCCGCAGACAACAACTTAACTTCTCGAAAAAGGCTGGCTAAGTTACTCAGGCTTCAGCAGCCTGTTTATGAAACAGTTCGCGGAACACAGGATAGATATCTTCTGGCTCACGAATATGCTGAATAGCAAAGTTATCAAAGGTTGATTGCAGGTGCTCATACTCACGCCAGAGTGTTTGATGCGCACGTCGCGTAATTTCGATGTAACTGTAGTAACGCACCACCGGCAGAATATTTTTCGCTAATATCTCATGACATAACGGTGAGTCATCTGCCCAGTTATCGCCATCGGAAGCTTGTGCAGCATAAATATTCCACTGAGCCGGGTCGTAACGCTCTTTTACCACTTCATCCATTAATTTCAGGGCGCTGGAAACAATAGTGCCGCCCGTTTCCTGTGAGTAGAAGAACTCCTGCTCATCGACTTCTTTCGCTTGGGTATGGTGGCGAATATAGACCACATCTACGTTCTTATAGGTTCGGCTAAGGAACAGATAGAGCAGAATATAAAAACGCTTCGCCATATCTTTAGTGGCCTGATCCATTGAACCTGAAACATCCATCAAGCAAAACATCACGGCCTGGCTAGAAGGTTCTGCACGTTTCTCGAAGTTCTTGTAACGCAGGTCAAACGTGTCGATAAACGGGACGCGTTCGATACGTGCCCGCAGTTCAGCTATCTCCTTACGCAGCCGCTCTTCTTCAAGCAACTGGGCAGGCTCCGCTTTCTCTACAGAAGTCAGCGCGTCTTCCAGTTCATGCAACATGCGGCGTTTACCTGCCGTCATGGCTGTGCGACGCGCCAGCGAATTTTGCAGTGAGCGCACCACACTGATGTTGGCGGGCACGCCGTTTGAAGTGAAACCGGCGCGATGCGTCTTATATTCGTTCAATTGCCGATGCTGATTTTTGCGCAAGTTCGGTAACGCTAAATCTTCAAACAGCAGATCAAGGTATTCATCTTTTGAGATTTGAAAAACGAACTCGTCCTGGCCTTCACCATCCTGGCTGGCGTTTCCCTGACCACTGCCGCCACCGCCGCCGCCTTGCGGCCGCTCAATGCGATCGTTTTGGACAAAGTGATCGTTGCCGGGATGAACGCGATGGCGATTACCGCCGCGTCCCTGATGAAAACTTGGCTCGTTAATATCATCAATGGGAATTGAAACGGATTCTCCACTCTCAACGTCAGTAACCGAGCGCTTGTTGATGGCCTCGGAAATCGACTGCTTGATTTGTGACTTATAACGGCGCAAGAAGCGCTGACGGTTGACCGCGCTCTTGTTTTTGCCGTTCAGTCGGCGATCGATAAAATAGGCCATAGTCTTCCCCCAAACTACATTGTAAGCAGGTCGGGCATGCCCGACCTTGAACCTTTACCAATGTCACAGCATCGGCTTGCTTACAGGCTTTGATTAGGACGATTTGCGCACACGCAGATACCATTCGCACAGCAGGCGAACCTGTTTGCGGGTATAGCCTTTTTCCATCATGCGATCGACAAAATCATCATGTTTTTTCTGTTCATCCGTTGAGGTTTTGGTGTTGAATGAAATCACCGGCAATAACTCTTCCGTGTTAGAGAACATTTTCTTCTCAATGACGGTACGCAGCTTCTCATAGCTGGTCCAGTTTGGATTGCGGCCATTGTTGTGTGCACGGGCACGCAGGACAAAATTCACAATCTCATTACGGAAGTCTTTCGGGTTACTGATCCCGGCCGGTTTCTCGATTTTTTCCAGCTCAGCGTTGAGCGATTCACGATCAAAGAGTTGCCCGGTATCAGGGTCACGATATTCCTGATCCTGGATCCAGAAGTCTGCGTAGGTCACGTAGCGATCAAAGATGTTCTGACCATATTCGGAGTAAGATTCCAGATAGGCCGTTTGAATCTCTTTGCCAATGAACTCAGCATATTTCGGAATTAAATAGCCTTTCAGATGTTCCAGATACTTCTCGGCCTGATCTTGCGGGAACTGTTCACGCTCAATCTGCTGTTCAAGTACATAGAACAGATGCACCGGGTTAGCGGCAACTTCTACATGGTCGAAGTTAAATACGCGTGAAAGGATTTTAAAGGCGAAACGTGTTGATAGACCGTTCATGCCTTCGTCTACGCCCGCATAATCGTGGTATTCCTGCCAGGATTTCGCTTTAGGATCCGTATCCTTCAGGGTTTCGCCATCATAAACGCGCATTTTTGAGTAGATACTGGAGTTCTCAGGATCTTTCATGCGCGACAAGATGGAGAAGCGAGCCAGCGTTTCCAGCGTGCCCGGTGCGCAAGGCGATGTCGCTAATTCACTGTGATTCAGCAACTTCTCATAGATCTTAATCTCTTCGGAAACGCGCAGGCAATAAGGCACTTTAACGATGTAAACACGGTCAAGAAACGCCTCATTATTTTTGTTGTTACGGAACGTCACCCATTCAGATTCGTTTGAGTGCGCCAAAATAATGCCGTTGAACGGCAGGGCGGAAATACCTTCGGTACCGTTGTAGTTACCTTCCTGCGTCGCGGTTAACAAAGGATGCAGCACCTTAATTGGCGCTTTAAACATTTCGACGAACTCCATGATGCCTTGGTTCGCACGGCACAGCGCACCAGAATAACCGTAAGCATCAGGATCGTTTTGAGCGTGGTTTTCCAGTTTACGGATGTCCACTTTACCCACAAGCGCAGAGATATCTTGGTTGTTTTCATCGCCTGGTTCAGTTTTAGCGATGGCCAACTGTTCCAAAATCGACGGCCAAACTTTTACGACTTTGAAGCGGGTGATATCGCCACCAAAGTCATGCAAACGCTTAGCGGCCCAAGGGGACATGATGGTGCCAAGGTAACGACGCGGTACGCCATATTCTTTCTCAAGGATATTGGCATCTTCTTGCGGGTTAAACAGGCAGAGTGGATGGTCGTTTACCGGGCTGCGCTCGCCATCTGCGCTCAAAACGTAAATGGGCACGCGCTGCATTAATGCTTTAAGGCGTTCAGCCAGCGAGGACTTACCCCCACCAACCGGTCCCAGTAAATAGAGAATTTGTTTCTTCTCTTCAAGCCCTTGAGCGGCGTGTTTCAGATAGGAAACGATTTGTTCGATCGCTTCTTCCATGCCGTAAAACTCTTCGAACGCTGGATAGCGTCCCATCACACGATTGGAGAATATTCTGGAAAGGCGTGGCTCTTGAGCAGTGTCGACCATTACTGGCTCACCTATAGCCATTAATAGTCGCTCTGCAGCATTAGCGTATGCACTGCGATCTTGTTTACAGGTAGCAAGAAATTCCTGCAGTGTGAACTCTTCGTCCTTGGCAGCTTCATAACGCTGACGATAGTGATCGAATATATTCATAGCGATGCCCGTCCTTTCGTTTTTAGCACAGGTAAAGGAGCGTAATTAGTTGCTCATGCAGCTCCCGGAAAATATTCTCTATTGAGTACAGCAACCCTTATGCCAACCTGACGTCTTTTAATCCGGATACACAATTCTTATGGTTACTCTGCTCGTACAAAAAAGTCTCGTCTTACTTCTAACTGTAGAAGGCATTTAAGAAATTTCCTCCGCGTATTGAGATGATGTAGTGATATATCAATAGCAAAGTCATTTAATTGCAAAACAACCTTGTCAGGAAAAACGGCGTTGAGGAGGAGAAATTTAACCATTCATGCCTTCTTTCAGCGATGAATGCTAAGCCTGCTCCATATAACGGTTAAACCCGTGAAAAAAAGCCGTTAGACTCCATGGGTGATTGTTATATTTATGGAATGAATAAATTGTGAACCAATTCAAACTTAAAGCCCTTGCTGCTCTTTTACCTTGTTCTTTACTCTTTAATGTCGCCCAGGCTGCACCCTTATCACTTGGTGCATCAGTAATTTATGCTGAATCACCTTATCGTGGCGGACAGGATCGTTACATTCCCGTACCGGTAATTAATTATGAAGGCGAGAACTTCTGGTTCCGTAGCCTGCAAGGCGGCTATTACCTCTGGAAAGACCCACAAAATCAATTGTCATTAACGCTGGCTGGCTCGCCGCAACAGTACGATCCTGGTGACAACGATTTGGGGGATATGAAACATCTGGATAAGCGTCGCATGACATTAATGGGCGGCGCAACGTATCGCCATACCGCCGATTGGGGCATTGTGCGCACTGCATTGCTGGGTGATGTGCTCAATAACAGCAACGGGATTATTTGGGATCTGACTTACTTGTACCGCTTCGAGATGGGTGATTTTTCTGTCACGCCAGGCATCGGGGCGATGTGGAACAGCGCTAACCAGAACCGCTATTATTATGGTGTTTCAGGTCATGAGAGCGCGCGTACCGGCATTGATCGTTATGACCCAGACGACAGCTGGTCACCCTATCTTGAACTCAGCGCCAGCTATCAAATCTCACCGCAATGGAATGCCAGTGTCATCGGACGCTATACCCGTTTTGACAGTGAGATCAAAGATAGCCCAATGGTTGATAAAAGCGGCCAGGCTACACTCTGGACTGGCATCAGCTATACCTTCTGAGTACGCACCAAATGAGGGCATTTTATGCCCTCTGCTCTTTTCTGGTGCCTTAAATTGATGCAGGAGAGCAGAATGAACAAAACAGTCACCTTTGCTAGTCAACATACCCTTCCCGCAATAGGTCAAGGAACCTGGTTTATGGGCGAAGATAACGCCCATCGGCAGCAGGAAGTCAAGGCGCTGCAAGCCGGACTCGATTGTGGACTCAAGCTTATCGACACGGCTGAAATGTATGCAGATGGCGGCGCAGAAAGCGTAGTGGGAGAAGCCTTACAAGGACGACGCGATGAGGCCTTTCTGGTTTCCAAAGTTTACCCGTGGAATGCGGGCGAATATGACGCTATCGAAGCCTGTGAGCGCAGTCTTGCCCGGCTCAAGACCGATCGTATCGATCTCTATTTATTGCATTGGCGTGGCAATGTACCGCTAGAGGAGACCATCAGAGCCATGGTCTCGTTGCAACGGCAGGGTAAAATTCTGCATTGGGGCGTTTCGAATTTCGACATCGACGACATGATGGAATTGTGGAGCGAATCGGGCGGTGAACACTGCGCGACTAATCAGGTGCTTTACCATCTTGCTTCACGGGGCATTGAATATGATCTGCTGCCTGAATGTCAGCAGCGTAATCTGCCCATTATGGCTTACTGTCCGTTGGCTCAGGCTGGACGTCTACGCAACGCGCTGTTCTCGGAGGCTGCATTAGGAAAAATTGCACAGCAAAAGGGCATAAGCGTGGCGCAATTACTGTTGGCTTGGGTCATACGCAAAGCAGGCGTTCTTGCTATTCCAAAAGCCAGTTCGATCTCGCATGTTCAGGAAAATGCTGCGGCGCTGGATATTGAATTGACGGATGAAGATCTGTTTCTCATCAATCAAGCCTTTCCGCCGCCGCCGCATAAATTACCGCTGGATATTGTTTAAATGTGAAAAAATTAAACGATGTCGCCGCTACGCTTTTTTGCGTAAACGAAAAGTTGTTCCTAATCGCGCAGGTTTCTCGCCTGCGCTACGCAGGGGTGTATTGATGCGCGCTGTTTCTACACATACCAGCGTTCTATACCCATCGTTCGCCATATCCGCCATGCTACAAGAAAGCTCAACGCCGGGATTCCAGGTAACAACATCGCTGTGATGGTGATGATAAACCTCAATCAGACGTTGTCCTGCCTTATCGTGAATCACAGAGCAATCTTCAGCTTGCGTGAAAATACGATCAACACGTCCCGGATAACGCTGCTTACCCTCGCTGGTGCCCTGAACGTTGTTTTCGACTTTATCAATATAGGTTTTGCCCAGACCGCTGACTTCAACCTCAGCGATATCCGCCACGGTAAAATAGCTGTGCAGCGCTGCTGTCGCTTCAAAATCGCCGTGCGCTTCTAATTCGATTTCGCAATGTTGACCTAAACGAAAACGGGCAAACAGAGTGAAATCATGTGGCCAAAGCTTTTTGGTTTGTGCATTACTTTCCAGCACAAAGGTCAATATCACACCTTCATCGTTTTCATCGTGTGCGGAGAGTGTCCAGGTTTGATTGCGGGCAAAGCCGTGGGCGGGTTCACCTGCCGGGCCAAACCACGGCCAGCAAATAGGCACACCGCCACGGATCGCTTTACCGGGTAAGAAGGGGGTTTTATCGCTCAACCAAATCACCGGTTTTTCGCCGCTGGGTTGCCAGGCAATTAAATGCGCGCCCTGCAGCGTAATGGCAGCGCGTACTTTAGGATGGCTGATGACAATCGCAGGCAGATCGCCCACCTGACGTTGCGACAGATAAGGCGTAATTTGAGTCACAACGGGCAATGAAAAGAGTTTGTCTTGCATGTGCGAATCCTTCCTGTGCGGACCATAAAAAAAGGGCGACCGAAGTCGCCCTTATTCTCAACACTGTCTGGCTATCTTATTTAGAAGAAACCAGTGCAATCAGGTCGAGTACCTTGTGCGAGTAGCCAGTTTCGTTATCGTACCAGGAAACCAGTTTCACAAAGTTATCATTCAGCGCGATACCGGCTTTAGCATCGAATACTGAAGTCAGCGTTTCGCCGTTGAAATCGGTAGAAACCACTTCATCTTCAACATAGCCCAGAACGCCTTTCATATCGCCTTCTGATGCTGCTTTGATAGCAGAGCAGATTTCTTTGTAAGAAGCAGGCTTCGCCAGACGTACAGTCAGGTCAACGACTGAAACGTTAGGGGTTGGAACGCGGAACGCCATACCGGTCAGTTTGCCATTCAATTCTGGCAGAACTTTACCAACGGCTTTAGCTGCGCCAGTTGATGAAGGGATGATGTTCTGAGATGCGCCACGACCGCCGCGCCAGTCTTTGTGAGACGGGCCATCAACAGTTTTCTGTGTTGCCGTAGTCGCGTGGACGGTGGTCATCAGGCCTTCAACGATGCCGAACTGGTCGTTGATAACTTTAGCCAACGGCGCCAGGCAGTTGGTGGTGCAAGATGCGTTAGAAACGATATCCTGACCTTCGTATTTGTCGAAGTTGGCACCACGTACAAACATTGGGGTGTCATCTTTAGACGGGCCAGTCAGAACGACTTTCTTAGCACCAGCAGTGATGTGTTTACGGGCAGTTTCGTCGGTCAGGAAGATACCGGTTGCTTCAGCAACAACGTCAACGCCAACTTCGTCCCACTTCAGGTTAGCCGGATCTCTCTCAGCGGTAACACGAATTTTCTTACCGTTAACAACCAGCGCGCCATCTTTCACTTCAACGGTACCGTCGAAACGACCATGAGTTGAGTCAAACTTCAGCATGTACGCCATGTATTCAGCGTCGAGCAGGTCGTTGATAGCAACGATTTCGATGTCTGAACGCTGTTGAGCAGCACGAAAAACGATGCGACCGATACGGCCAAAACCGTTGATACCTACTTTGATAGTCATATATTCCACCAGCTATTTGTTAGTGAATAAAAGGTTGGCTGTAAAATTACAAAAACCTTACCAGGCGTCAAGCGGAATCGTGTCAATTGTTGCGACAGGTCAATCCACTCAACAGGAATAATTCGTTGCGCAAACGCTTGCGCAACGAATATGTCATTGCGCTTCGTTAACACCATCGCCGAATATAAAGGGATACCTAAGATAAAAGGTGATCAGAGTCACAAATCTACGTTGTGGAGGTCTCGACGAAAGGATGAGCACGAAATAAGACCCGACTAATGTTGTTCATTTGTTAGAATAGTAGTCGATTTTTTCAGAATGACACCCTCCGGAATCTCTTAAATGGCTAAAGAAACCGCACCCGAAGCAAAAATTGCGCAATTGTCTGAAATGCAGCGTTACGTTACTCAGCATCGTGGCACAGAACCGCCTTTCAGCGGCGCGCTATTGCAAAACAAACAGGACGGCATTTACCACTGTCTGGTGTGTAATTCACCGTTGTTCCTCTCTGAAACAAAATATGACTCAGGTTGTGGCTGGCCGAGCTTTTACGAGCCCGTCAGTGACGAAGCGATTCGCTATATTGAGGATGACTCACACGGCATGCAGCGTATTGAAATTCGTTGTAATAACTGTGATGCGCACCTTGGGCATGTTTTCCCAGATGGCCCACAGCCTACCGGCGAGCGCTATTGTGTGAATTCAGCCTCGTTGAACTTTACCGATGAGCAAGGCGAACAAACAGAAGGGTAATGGCAATGAAGCAAGAACTTGAAGCCATGCTCAATGCGATGACGCCAGAAGTCTATGAGCGGCTCTCTACTGCGGTTGAAACCGGCAAATGGCCTGATGGTGTGGCGCTAACACCAGAACAGCGTGATAACTGCATGCAGTTAGTGATGTTGTGGCAGGCGCGTCATAACGAGAGCCCGCAGCATATGAGCATTGGCAAGGGTGGCGAAATGGTGATGAAATCCAAGAAGCAGCTTAAGGAAGAGTTTGGCATAGAGCCAGATATCACTCGCATCAACTTGCATTAAAAAAAGGCTGGCGATTAAGCCAGCCTTTTTTAGTTTTTGCCTGCTGTTCTAAATCAGTACCGCACCTTGCGCAGCCATCTGCGAAAAGGCGATTTCGCTGTCCTCAGGGTTGAGGTTTACACCACGGCATCCTTCTTTAACCACGTCGACCTGATAGCCCAGCTCAAGGGCATCCAGCACGCTGTATTTCACGCAATAATCTGTCGCCAGCCCTAACATGACCAGATGCGTGATACCGCGTTCACGCAGCCAGCTGTCGAGTTCTGTTTTACGGCGATGCCCATTATCAAAAAAGGCGCTATAGCTGTCGACATCCTGGTCCTGACCTTTATGGAACCTGGCGTCAAATAAGCTGGTATCGAGTCCGGGATGAAAATCAGCGCCTTTCGAACCCTGAATACCATGATCTGGCCACCAAATTTGTGCTAAACCGTTCAGCTCGCCAAGGGTATAAACCGGTTCACCTGACACGGAAGCAAAACTGCCGTGATCTGCCGGATGCCAGTCTTGTAACGCCAAAACACATTCACCGTTTTGATGGAATTCACGCGCATAGCGATTAGCCACCTCAACGGTTTTATCGCCCTCGTGAACCGCCATCGGGCCGCCCGGACAAAAGTCGTTTTGAATATCAATGATGATAAGTGCCCGTTTCATTACCAGTCGCTCCATATCAATCTTCGGTCAGTTCGCCACGCAAATTTTGCTGCATTTTGGCACGAATTTGCTCGCTTGACAGATTTTGGCTAAGTAAAAAATGCAGCTTGGTTAATGCTGCTTCTACGGTTAAGTCGAACCCACTGATCACCCCTGCATGCTCAAGCGCGTTACCTGTAGCGTAACCGCCCATGTTGACCTTGCCTGAGATGCACTGGGTTAAATTCACCACAACAATGCCGCGATCGCTAGCCTGCTGCAGCTCGGCTAAAAATTCAGCATTTTGCGGTGCATTACCCACGCCATACGATCGCAGGATAAGGGCTTTAACTGGCTGGCGCAGGAAGTTTTTCACCACGTCAGCGGAAATGCCAGGGTAAATAGTCACCACGCCAATGGGCTGCGGCGTAATGGTATGAACAATCAGTTCGCCGACGCTCTGAGGTGCGGGAGGCGTATTCAATTTACGAATATGAATGCCCGCCTCCAGAAGGGCTGAAAGGTTAGGAGAAGCGAAAGCATTGAATCCGTCAGCATGCGCTTTCGTTGTACGGTTGCCACGGTAGAGCGTGTTGTTGAAAAACAACGCGACTTCGTTAATAGGATAATTCGCCGCGACATACAGTGAATTCAACAAGTTTTGCTGGCCATCTGAGCGCAGTTCTGCCAAAGGAATTTGCGAACCCGTAACGATAACTGGCTTGGCTAAATTTTCCAGCATAAAAGAGAGTGCTGAGGCAGTGAAAGCCATGGTATCGGTACCATGTAGAATCACAAAACCATCATAATGATCATAGTTTTGACGAATATCTTCAGCAATCGATTGCCAGTCTTGCGGCGTCATATCTGAAGAGTCAATTAATGGCTGATATTCATGAATGGTGAAATCAGGCATTTCAGGGCGGTGAAACTCAGGCATATTGGCGAGCTGCTGCTGCAGATGTCCTGAAACCGGAATGTAACCTTGGGCAGAACGTTGCATACCAATGGTACCGCCCGTATAGGCTACATAGATGTTTTTCTTTTGCATTATCAAACTCAGACTTGCCTTAAAACGCGCAGTATAAGGGCTATAGCGGGGAAAAGCAGCCCAGCCAGTGGCCGGGCTGCGAGGTTTATCGCACTACGCCACAGTTTAAACAGAAGGCGTAACGATTTTGTGGATCGTTAAGGTGATCAAACATACCCGGCTGATTTTTTACTGCGCTCATCACATCTAACATTGGCGCGGGTAACCAAGCTTTCAGCGTATCAGGCAGCACGGCTTGCACCGATGCATTTACCTGACTCAACATCATATCAATGAAAGTCGGATCGTCCTGGTACCAGCTGAGCTGCGGATTAGCAACTTTCGCCAGTTCGCCCGCTTTTTTCACAGCATCATCAAAATCACCCAACGCATCCACCAGACCATTGGCTTTTGCATCGCTACCCGTCCAAACGTGGCCTTGCGCAATGGCATCAATCTGCTCTGGCGTTTTATGGCGCGATTTCGCCACTAAGCCGACAAAGTTGTGATACCCATTCTCGATGGTTAGCTGCATCATTTGCTGTACTTCTTGCGGCAGCGCTTTGGTCAGCGCGATATCGGCAAGCGGCGAAGTCGCCACACCATCAGTATGCACACCAAGCGTATCCAAACTGTTTTCCAGCGTATTGATCACCCCAAAAATACCGATGGAACCCGTAAGCGTGCTCGGGTTAGCTACGATGTAATCTGCTGGCGTTGAAATCCAGTAACCACCAGAAGCTGCCATACCGCCCATGGAAACCACCACCGGTTTACCGGCTGCATGCGCCGCTGCCAACTCTTCACGAATCGCTTCCGACGCCGTGACGCTTCCACCGGGACTGTTTACCCGCAGAATGATGGCTTTAATTTTCGGGTCGAGGCGAGCATCACGAATCTGTGCTGCCGTCGTATCACCACCCACATTGCCCGGCGACTCTTCACCATCCATGATTGCGCCGCTGGCCATGACCACCGCAATGTTGCCATCTTGCTGTGCGTTTGTAGGTTTCACGCTGTAATCGTAAATACTGACATTGTGATAGTCATTGTTCTGCTTATTCAGACCAAAGGCTTTCACCAACTCCTGATCGGCAGCAGCACGCGAGTCCAGGATGTCGACCAGTTTGTTATCCAGTGCATACTTGGCGGTATCACCGTTTACAGCTTGCAACCCGGCAATTATCGCCGTCGCACCCGGGAACAGTTGCTCAGGCGTAATCTGACGATTTGCGGCAACCGTGTTCAGGTAGTTTTGCCACAATTGTCCCACCCAGCGACTGTCCGCATCACGTGCTGCTGGCGACATGTCATCGCGCAGGAAAGGTTCTACAGCAGATTTATAGGTGCCCACTCGGAACACGTGTGAAGTGACTTTGAGTTTCTCCAGCAGCGATTTGTAATACAAACCGTTGGTGGCGAAACCGTGAAGATCAACGGTACCTTGTGGCGACAGGTAAATCTTATTGGCGTAGCTGGCGAGGTAATATTGCGCCTGACTGTAGCTGTCGCCTAATGCGTAGATAGGCTTGCCGCTATCACGGAACTCGCGCAGTGCTTTGCCGACATACTGCAGCGAAGGTTGATCGCCACCCGCAAAATCACGCAGATCAAGTACCATGCCTTTAATGTTTTTATCATCTTTGGCCTGGCGAATTGCGTCCACGACATCAAACAGTGAGTTCTCTTGTAGACGATCGCTGCTGGCACCCAGCAACTGACGACCAATCTTGCTCAAACGATTGCTCACCGAAGGTTTATCGACCAGCACACCATTTAGGTCAACTTTCAGAGCACCTTGCTGCACGGGAGCTGAACTCGTGCCAGAACCACTGACCTGTAACCAAATCCCCACACCTACCACAATCAAAAAAATCAGGAATAAATTAAGAATAAATTCCCTGATAAAATTCAATACCCGCCATGTCCAGCGGAACAGACCAGCAATTATTCGCCACAATGTGCGCATCAGACTCTCCATATTCGTGTAGCCGGAAGTGGCCGCCGCGCGGACCAGGCCTCCTTTGACGACCTCATCCTAATGAGCGGCGTGCTAAAAGTCAGCAGGAAATCACTGCGGACTGTTACAAAAAATCTGGCTGTGCCAGGATTAAAACAGCATGACATACAACAGGAGAAAAACATGGATGCGCTTGAATTACTGGTAAATCGACGTTCGGCTTCGCGTTTATCTGAACCGGCCCCTGCCGGAGAGGCGTTAGAGAATATTCTCCGGGCAGGTATGCGCGCGCCGGATCACGGTACTCTGCAACCGTGGCGCTTCATTATTGTCGAACAAGAAGGGCGTGATCGCCTGAGCAAACTGCTGGAAAAAGCGGCTCGTGAAAAGCAGTTGGATGATAAAGCTATCGATAAAGCCACGCAGTCTCCTTTCCGTGCCCCGATGATTATTACGGTGGTGGCACATTGCCAAGAGCATCACAAGGTGCCGCGCTGGGAGCAGATCGCTTCAGCCAGCTGTGCCGTAATGGCGATGCAGATGGCGGCCGCAGCACAGGGATTTAATGGCATCTGGCGCAGTGGTCCCTGGACCGACGACGAGACTGTACGTGACGCTTTTGGTTGCCGTGAACAGGACGCCATTGTGGGTTTCCTTTATTTAGGTACACCACAACTGAAATCCAGCACCACTGTTGTCCATCCTGACACGACGCCCTTTGTCAGTTATTTCTGATAGGCATCCAACATACTTTAAAGCAGGGTGCCGCTTGGCCCTGCATCTTTGAATGGATCCTGTGCGAATGATCGAGAACCTGTCAGACCACGCTTACGCTTAAGGTCTCGCCAGGCTAACATAGCGCCATCATTTTCAGCGGTGTTAACTGTACGAATCTCAGCACAAGGATCCCTACATGTCAGAATGTATTCGCCTGACGCAATACAGCCATGGAGCGGGCTGTGGCTGTGATAAATCGCCGCACGTGTTAGACAAAAAGCGCATTAATGCTTTTCCGCAATCCTCAGCTTTCGCAGAAATTGACGGCGAGGATGTGATAACCGATGTGCCCGGTTTTGGTCTGTTTGGCCATCTTAGCGAAGTGTGCCAGGGCTCGTCACTGCGCGTGGAAGTTCAGTTTGAACAGATTCCGACGCTAGCGGGCATCGATGCCTTTATTGCTGCAGGTGCCGTGCCGAACGTAACGTTACCAGCGGCAACGCACGCGTTGCGCTGTGATGCTCAACAAACCTTTGGCGGATTGAGGGTAGCGTTTCATCCGCTGGCAACTGAAGCACACCGCCATTGTGTAAAATCACCCCCTGTTCATGTCAGCACGATGTGTAACTTGCTGCCTGCTGACGCGCAAGTGCCCGTTATAACCGTTGTTCCCTGAAGTTAAGGATTGCCTGAGTAAATGCGTTTGTTTATTGCGGAAAAACCCAGTCTTGGTCGGGCGATTGCCGACGTTCTGCCAAAACCCCATCGCCGTGGCGACGGCTATATTGCCTGTGGTAACGATCAAATTGTAACCTGGTGCGTTGGGCATCTATTAGAACAGGCGCAACCCGATCACTACGATAGCCGTTACGCTCGCTGGTCACTGGCGGACTTACCTATTATTCCTGAAAAATGGCGTTTGCAACCACGTCCTTCCGTTGCGAAACAGCTCAAAGTTGTCGAAGGGTTACTGAAGCAAGCCGATGAAGTTGTCCATGCTGGCGACCCGGATCGCGAAGGTCAGTTGTTAGTGGATGAAGTGCTTGACTACTTGCAGCTGCCTGCCGAAAAACGCAGCAAAGTGCAGCGCTGTTTGATCAACGATCTTAATCCATCAGCGGTGGATCGTGCGGTCAATCGGTTACGCGAAAATCGCGAATTTATTCCGCTGTGTGTTTCTGCATTAGCGCGCGCGCGCGCAGACTGGCTTTATGGCATCAACATGACCCGGGCCTGGACATTGTTAGGCAGAAACGCCGGATACGACGGCGTGCTTTCGGTAGGTCGTGTTCAAACGCCGGTTCTGGGTTTAGTCGTACGCCGTGATGAAGAGATAGAAAACTTTATCCCAAAAGATTACTTCGAAGTAAAAGCGCATATTGTCACGCCTGAAGAGATGCGTTTCACAGCCAATTGGGTGCCAAGCGACGCTTGTGAGCCCTGGCAAGACGAAGAGGGCCGATTGCTCAACCGCACGTTGGCTGAACACGTCGTTGCGCGTATTGCGGGAAAACCGGCGCGGGTGACGGCTTACAGTGATAAACGTGAAAGTGAAACGGCACCTTTGCCATTTTCACTTTCCAGCCTGCAAATTGAAGCGGCAAGACGTTTTGGATTAAGCGCTCAAACGGTTCTTGATACGTGTCAACGCCTGTACGAAACGCACAAACTCATTACGTATCCACGTTCCGATAGCCGCTATTTACCCGATGAACATTTTGCCGGCCGTCATGCGGTATTAAAGGCTATTCAGGCCCATCAACCGAATCTTACGCCGCCTGGCGACTTTAGCGCAGATCGCAAGAATCGCTGTTGGGATGATAAAAAAGTGGATGCGCATCATGCAATTATTCCGACTGCACGTTCCAGCGCCGTCAAGCTAACCGAAAATGAACAAAACGTTTACGGATTAGTCGCGCGTCAATATTTAATGCAGTTTTGTCCTGATGCGCTTTTTCGTAAATGCACTATTGAACTGGATATTGCTGGTGGCAAGTTCGTTGCCAAAGCACGTTTTCTGGCGGAAGCGGGTTGGCGTGCTTTGCTGGGTGGTAAAGAGCGAGATGAAGAGAACGATGGCACGCCGCTGCCAGTGGTAGCTAAAGATGATGAACTGCTTTGCGAGCAGGGTGAAGTGTTAGCAAAACAGACTCAGCCGCCACGACCGTTTACTGATGCCACGCTTTTATCAGCCATGACTGGTATCGCGCGCTTCGTGCAGGATAAAGAATTAAAGAAAGTGCTGCGAGCAACCGATGGTTTAGGGACCGAGGCTACACGTGCAGGCATTATCGAGCTGTTATTTCGCCGGGCGTTTTTAGTGAAGAAGGGGCGTTCAATCAATGCGACTGAGACGGGTCGCGCGCTGATTCATTCTCTTCCCGATTTGGCGGCAAGACCCGATATGACTGCGCAGTGGGAATCAACCCTGACACGTATCAGTGAAAAAGCCTGTCGCTATGATGAGTTCATGCATCCGCTGGTGCACACGCTAACGGGTTTGATTCAGCAGGCAAGACAGCAGCCGTCGGGACATGCCTTTCGTGGTTTACCTTCCACCGGCAAGAAAAGGCCTGCAGCCAAGGCTAAGGCTAAACGTAAAACCAAGGAGACAGGATGAGACGTAATTCTGCTTTAGCGTGTTTGATTATGATGTTGATATGCGCCACGGCGCAGGCAAATAATCGGCATGAACAGTACAACCAAGGTCAGGCCAGTCAAGGCGGCAATACAGATGTGGTGGTGGACTTGCCGCCAGAAGCCTGGACGCAAGGGCAAAACCGTCAGCCTAATTGTTTGAAGTGCTGTATTTTTGATAATCGTAATTATACCGAAGGTGCCGTGGTGAAATCTGAAGGCGTGCTGTTACAGTGCGCGCGGGATGAGCAATCCATTGGCACAAACACTCTGATATGGAAAATAATCAAATAAAAAAGCGTGGCCTTGGCCACGCTGTGATTAAAACTGAAAAGTAGACCAAATCGGCGCGTGATCGGAGGGTTTTTCCATACTGCGCAATTGATAATCGATACCCGTATCAGTACAACGTGATGATAATGGCTGACTTGCCAGAATTAAGTCGATGCGCAAACCGCGGTTGTCATCAAATCCTTTGGAACGATAATCAAACCATGAGAAACAATCTGCCGTTTCAGGATTTTTATCGCGCCAGGTATCCACTAAACCCCACTGCAGCAATCGGTCCATCCATTCACGCTCTTCAGGCAGGAATGAACATTTTCCGGTGCGCAGCCAGCGTTTACGGCTCTCTTCACCAATACCAATGTCTAAATCTGTGCTGCTGATGTTCATGTCACCCATGATTAATACCGGTTTATCTGCGGTGTGGTTTTCTGTCAGATAACTTTGCAGGTCACGGTAAAATTTCTCTTTAGCAGGAAATTTAGTCGGGTGGTCGCGGCTTTCGCCTTGCGGGAAGTAGCCATTTATAACGGTAATATCGCCCATTGGGCTAGGAATCTCAGCCATGATCAGACGGCGCTGTGCCTCTTCGTCATCGCCAGGAAAGCCACGGCGTACAGAGACAGGCTGAACCTTCGTTAACAATGCCACGCCATAATGGCCTTTCTGGCCGTGATAAAAGACGTTATAGCCCAGTTTTGCCACATCCTCGAGCGGAAACATATCATCATGGACTTTCGTTTCCTGTAGACCGATGACATCGGGCTGATGTTTTTCCACCAACGCTTCCAGTTGATGTGGGCGCGCGCGCAATCCGTTGATGTTAAATGAAACAAATTTCATGGTGTCGACCATTGTTCAGCAAATGATGCGCTGGATGGTAGCGATTTTCAGGGAGAATGTCATGGTTGAGCGGGCGAGATTATCTGTTGCAGTTTTGTCTCTTGCTGATTAACACAGCGAACTTGACGCTCGGCGTAAACCTTCGGTCGACGCTTCTCATCCTTCTCTTGTAGAGCAGGTTGAATTTTTCATTTGAGGTGGAATCGGAGTATCTGAGAGGGTGGTGGGAGAAGGATTATGCGGCGCGCTGCGCCTTCCCTGCGGGCCGCGCTGAAGCGCGTTGTCTCGCTACGCTCGGCTCGAACCTTCAGTCGAAGCTTCTCATCCTTCTCATATAAAGCAGGTTGAATTTTTCATTTGAGGTGAAATCGGAGTATCTGAGATGGTGGTGGGAGAAGGATTCGAACCTTCGAAGTCTGTGACGGCAGATTTACAGTCTGCTCCCTTTGGCCGCTCGGGAATCCCACCAGGGATATAATCTTGTGAGCTCAGGCGAAGAAACGATTCAGATGGTGGTGGGAGAAGGATTCGAACCTTCGAAGTCTGTGACGGCAGATTTACAGTCTGCTCCCTTTGGCCGCTCGGGAATCCCACCATGGCCTGAATCTTTGTGCCTGAAGGCGGGGCGCATCATACCAAATGGGCAATGGGTGTAAAGCGCCCATGTTGAAATGATGAATCGTTTGCCCACTTTTTACGCGTAGCGCTGAATTCCCAAGCAATTCAGCGCTAAAGCGTTTAAAGAATAATCGTGCGGTTGCCGTAAACGAAAACGCGTTGGCCAAGAACTTTATATAATGCATTGCTTAATACATTTTTTTCTACGTCGCGACCGGCTCGCATCATCTCATCCGCGGTATAGCTGTGATCCACATTAATCACGTCCTGCATGATGATTGGGCCTTCATCAAGATTATCATTCACATAGTGCGCAGTTGCACCGATGATTTTAACGCCGCGTTCATAGGCTTGATGATAAGGGCGCGCCCCGATAAAGGCAGGCAAAAACGAATGGTGAATATTGATAATTTGATTGGGATAACGCTGAACAAAAGCGGGCGTTAATACGCGCATGTATTTCGCTAATACCACGTAATCGGGCTGATACCGATCAATCTCTTCTACCATGCGGTTATCATGCTCTTCACGCGTCAATCCTTCATGGCTTACCAGCGCAAAAGGAATATCGAAGCGTTCAACTAAAGAACGTAAAGTATCGTGATTACCAATAACAGCCGCAATTTCCATATCCAGACCGCCAAAAGCACTTTTCATCAGCAGATCGCCAAGACAATGCGCTTCTTTAGTCACCAAAATTACAACGCGACGACGTCCAGCGCTGTGTAATTCGCGGACTGAACCTTGGGGCAGGGCACTATCTAAATCGGCTAGCAGTGTGTTGTCGTTAAAAATCCCTTCCAGCTCAGTGCGCATAAAGAAGCGCCCGGTGCGATGATCAACAAACTCATTGTTTTGCACGATATTGAGTTCGTGCTTGTAACAAATATTAGTGATTTTGGCGATCAGACCTTTTGCATCGGGACAAATGGTACGTAGAACTTTTCTTTGCATGGTTTGCGCTTGCATCTCAATAAGAGTCCTGTCAAAGCATTAAGGGTAAAACTGTTGTGCTGGTGGCTCACTCAGCCGCAACACTTCTTGTATTTTTTATCGGAGCCACACGGGCAGCGATCGTTGCGCCCTAACTCTGGCGCTGTTCCATCAACATAGTACCAGCGTTGATCCTCGCGAAGAAAGCGTGAACATTCATAGAGAGCGTTAATGCTGTTTTTTTCGCGGTATCGCGCAAAAAAGGTAACGAAAGCTTCATTATCATGGCTTCCGATAATACAACGAGTTACATTCAGACTTAACCATTCGGTGCCGGGAAAACTTTCAGATAAAAGCCCTGCAAGAGTGGATTCACGTTTGGCTGGATGCCAGGTCGAGACAAGGTAAGCAGCATCTTGCTTAGCATAAGCGCTGTAACGTGAACGCATGAGTTGTTCAGCAGTTGCCGGGGTTTGATTGCCTTTCAGAAAGGGCTCACAACATAGGCTATACTGCTTTCCGCTGCAGCAGGGGCACTTTTCAGACACGTAAGCTCCTGAGAGTGTGAAGAAGAAAAAATAATAAGCGCTATGGTAGCCGACCCCAAGCTGCGAAGCTATGTATTGAAGCAGGACCAGAGAACAGATGAGAAAAGTAAAAGTTGGATTGGCACTGGGTTCAGGCGCAGCCAAAGGATGGGCACATATAGGTGTAATCAAGGCTCTTGAACGCGCAGGCATTGAAATTGACGTTGTTGCTGGATGCTCTGTCGGGGCTTTAGTCGGTTCGGCTTACGTGAATAACCGATTAGCCGTGATGGAAAAGTGGGTCAGCGCCTTTAGCTATTGGGATGTCATTCGTCTGATGGATGTCTCCTGGCAACGCGGCGGATTACTGCGCGGTGAGCGGGTATTTAACCACATCCGACAGTTGATCCCACATGATTCTATTGAAGCCTGTAACAAGCCTTTTGGTGTCGTGGCGACCAATCTCAGCACAGGGCGGGAATTGTGGCTTACGGAAGGTGATCTTCATCAGGCTGTGCGTGCTTCCTGTAGTATGCCAGGCTTATTACCACCTGTCGGCTACAATGGTTATTGGTTAGTCGACGGCGCGGTAGTCAATCCTGTTCCTGTCTCGCTGACGCGAGCGATGGGTGCTGATATCGTTATTGCTGTTGATCTTCAACATGATGCACACTTAATGCAGCAAGACTTGTTATCGGTTACACCGCAAAACAGTGAGGAAGAAGCTGCTGCGGCTGCGTTAGACTGGAGAAGTAAGTTGCGTCAGCGTCTGGTGAATTTTACCCAGCGTCGCGCATCACAAACGCCTGGAGCGATGGAAATTATGACAACATCAATTCAGGTTTTGGAAAATCGCCTTAAACGCAACCGCATGGCAGGTGATCCTCCCGATGTTCTTATTCAGCCGTTTTGTCCGCAAATTTCCACACTGGACTTTCATCGTGCCGAAGAAGCTATTGAGGCAGGTAAGGCCGCTGTTGAGAAAAAAATGGATGAACTTTTACCGCTGGTCCGCAGTAGATAATCAGGTTGTTCATTCACAGATGTCACTTCGGTCAATTCTGAAAGGCGCAACTGCGTTTTATGAACCACTATTGAATTATCTGGTACGCAGGGGGAGAGAATGGAAAAACCACTAATCGGCAAAAAGATACTCATTGTCGAAGATGAGGCCGTTTTCCGTTCGTTGCTGGACCAATTTTTGTTATCGATGGGTGCTGTGACGTTACAAGCGGAAGACGGTGTAGACGCGATAGCGCAGCTACAACAGCACACTGTTGACCTTATAATTTGTGATCTTGAGATGCCGCGTATGAACGGCATTCAGTTTGTTGAGCATATTCGGACACGAGGTAATAGTGTACCGGTGTTGGTTATTTCAGCCACAGAAAACATGGCTGACATTGCCCATGTCTTGAGATTAGGTGTACAGGATGTGCTGCTCAAACCGCTGAAAAACTTTGAACGCTTTCGTGAAGCGGTATACGAATGCCTTTACCCTTCGATGTTTACCTCTAAAGTCGAAGAGGATGAACAGCTTTTTCAGGACTGGGACGCCTTAGTTCGTGATCCCAAAGCCGCCGCAAAATTGCTTAAGCAACTTCAGCCGCCGGTACAGCAAAATATCGCCAATTGCCGCGTCAATTATCGTCAGTTAACCATGGCTGAGCAGCCGGGCTTGGTGCTGGATATTGCCGCGCTATCTGATAAAGATCTGGCTTTCTATTGTTTGGATGTTACCCGAGCAGGCGACAATGGCGTTCTGGCTGCGCTGCTCTTACGGGCGCTGTTCAATGGCTTGCTGCAAGAACAGTTATCGGGACAAAAACAGTTGCTTCCTGAACTCAACGGTTTGCTCCGGCAGGTAAATTTACTCTTGCGGCAAGCAAACCTGAGCGGTCAGTTTCCGCTCTTAGTGGGTTATTATCACCGCGGTTTGAAAAATTTGATATTGGTTTCAGCAGGTTTAAATGCCACTTTGCATGTTCATGCCCATCAAATTCAACTCAGTAATGGGGTTCCCCTTGGCACTATGGGAAGTACCCACCTCAACCAGATCAGTCAGCGTGCAGACACCTGGCAATGCCACGTGTGGGGCGCTGGTGGCCGCATTCGTCTGATGTTATCTGCTGAAGAATAGACAGAAAAACAAAATTCTCCTGGCGCTGGAGACAGGTCCAGGAGATGGCTTTACACTTGGGTAATAGTCTTAATTTCTGCGGATTCACTTCTTCCAGGATAAATCCGTTCGATAGTAACTGATATACTCATTTCCGAATTTAAACCGACATATCAAGTATTAACTTGAACGGCCTATAAGAGAGGTATCTTAATGTCTGCCTATAAGTCCAAAGTAAAAAAAGCGGTAATCCCGGTAGCTGGTTTGGGTACACGCATGTTGCCTGCCACTAAAGCGATTCCGAAAGAGATGTTACCGCTGGTCGATAAGCCGTTAATCCAGTATGTCGTTAACGAGTGTATCGCGGCTGGAATTAATGAAATTGTGCTGGTAACGCACTCTTCTAAAAACGCCATTGAGAACCACTTCGATACCAGCTTTGAATTGGAATCCATGTTGGAAAAACGTGTTAAGCGTCAGTTGCTGGATGAAATTCAGTCTATCTGTCCTCCACATGTCACCATCATGCAGGTTCGTCAAGGTATCGCTAAAGGCCTTGGCCATGCGGTAATGTGCGCACATCCGCTGATCGGTGATGAGCCTGTTGCGGTTATTCTGCCGGACGTGATCATCGACGAATATGAATCAAATCCGACCAAAGATAACCTGGCAGAAATGCTGAGCCGTTATGAAGAGTCAGGCCGCAGTCAAATCATGGTTGAGCCTGTTGCCGATGTAACCGCTTACGGTGTGGTAGATTGCCAGGGCGCAGAACTGAACCCAGGTGAAAGTGCTCCGATGGTTGGCGTTGTTGAAAAACCAAAAGCGGCTGAAGCACCTTCAAATCTGGCTGTAGTAGGACGTTATGTTCTGTCTGCTGATATCTGGCCACTGCTGGCTAAAACGCCTCCAGGTGCGGGTGGTGAAGTTCAGCTGACTGACTCCATCGCTATGTTGATGGAAAAAGAAACCGTTGAAGCTTACCACCTGAAAGGTGTTAGCCATGACTGCGGTAACAAACTGGGCTACATGCAAGCTTTCGTTGAGTATGGTGTTCGTCACTCAGTATTGGGCAAAGATTTCTCTGAATGGCTCAATAACGAGATTGGCAACAAAAAGTAATTTATAAACACGGGATAACTCAATGAAAGTCACTGTATTTGGTATCGGCTATGTCGGTCTGGTTCAGGCTGCGGTGTTGGCCGAAGTCGGACATGACGTTCTGTGCATTGATGTCGACGAAAACAAGGTCGAAAACCTCAAAAAGGGCATCATCCCTATTTTTGAACCAGGTTTGACGCCGTTAGTAATGTCTAATTACGAAGCGGGCCGCCTTAAGTTCAGCACCGACGCTAAATTGGGCGTCGATCATGGTGTGATGCAATTTATTGCTGTGGGCACGCCACCCGACGAAGATGGTTCTGCCGATCTAAAATATGTTACCGCCGTGGCACGAACCATTGCGCAGCACATGAACGATCATAAAGTGGTTATCGACAAATCTACCGTTCCTGTTGGAACCGCAGATAAAGTGCGTTCGGTAATGGCTGAAACACTGCAGGCGCGTGATGCTAACATCAGTTTTGATGTGGTTTCTAACCCTGAGTTTCTTAAAGAAGGTGCTGCGGTAAATGACTGCATGCGCCCAGAGCGCATCGTTGTCGGCACCGACAATGATGAGGTGGTTGAACTGTTACGCGAGCTCTATGAGCCGTTTAACCGTAACCACGATCGCATGATTTTGATGGATATCCGAAGTGCAGAACTGACTAAGTACGCCGCGAACTGCATGCTGGCGACTAAAATCAGCTTCATGAATGAGATGTCGAACCTCGCTGAGCGCTTAGGCGCAGATATTGAAAAAGTGCGCCAGGGTATTGGATCTGATCCACGCATTGGCTATCACTTCATCTATCCAGGCTGTGGTTATGGCGGCTCATGCTTCCCGAAAGATGTACAGGCACTGATTCGCACCGCTGAGTCAATTGGCTATCAACCGCGCCTTTTACAGGCCGTGGAAGATGTGAATGACAACCAGAAGAATAAGCTGCCTACGTTCATTAAGCGTCACTTCGGCGACAACCTGAGCGGTAAGACCTTTGCTTTATGGGGTTTATCGTTTAAGCCGAACACCGATGACATGCGTGAAGCCTCCAGCCGTGTGCTGATGGAAACACTGTGGGAAGCGGGCGCGTCGGTTCAGGCTTTTGATCCTGAAGCAATGGATGAAGCGCAACGCATCTATGGTCACCGCAGCGATCTTAAGCTGATGGGTACCAAAGAAGCAGCATTGCAGGGCGCTGACGGGCTGGTGATTTGTACGGAATGGCAGAATTTCCGTGCACCTGACTTTGACGTCATCAAAAATGCACTGAAAGAACCCGTGATTTTTGATGGTCGTAACCTGTATGATCCAGAGCGTACAAGCAAACGCGGTTTCGTTTATTATGCAATCGGCCGCGGAGCGTCCATCAATATTGCGTAATTGACGAGGGATTTATGAACTTTCTGGTAACCGGCGCCGCAGGCTTTATTGGATTTCATGTTAGCCAACGCTTGTTGGCCGCCGGTCACCAGGTTGTCGGAATCGACAACCTGAATGACTATTACGACGTCAACCTCAAAAAATCCCGCCTCGATTTAATAAAGCACTCTCCAGATTTTAATTTTATTGAACTGGATTTAGCCGACCGTGAAGCTATGGCTTCACTTTTTCAGCAGCATCAATTCCAACGCGTCATTCATCTTGGCGCGCAGGCAGGGGTTCGTTACTCAATTGAAAATCCCGGCGCCTATGCAGATGCTAACCTCATTGGCCATCTCAATGTTCTTGAAGGATGCCGTCACCATAAAATAGAGCATCTGCTCTACGCATCCTCCAGTTCGGTATATGGTCTCAACCGTAAAATGCCTTTCTCTACCGACGATAGCGTTGACCATCCTGTATCGCTTTATGCGGCGACTAAAAAAGCCAATGAGCTGATGTCGCATACCTATTCGCATCTTTATCAATTACCGACCACAGGATTGCGCTTCTTCACCGTATACGGTCCTTGGGGACGCCCCGATATGGCATTGTTCAAATTCACACGGGCGATGCTCGCCGGTGAAGCCATTGATGTTTATAACCAAGGCCAAATGAAGCGTGATTTCACTTATATTGATGACATTGCTGAAGCCATTGTGCGTTTGCAGGATGTCATTCCGCAGAAAGATGATAACTGGAGCGTAGAAACAGGTTCGCCTGCTACCAGTTCTGCGCCTTACCGTGTTTATAATATTGGTAACAGCCATCCAGTGACATTAATCAGTTACATTGAAGCAATTGAAAAAGCGCTGGGAATCACCGCCATTAAAAATTTAATGCCAATGCAGCCTGGCGATGTACTTGAAACCAGCGCCGATACGCAGGCTTTATTTGATGCGATTGGCTTTAAGCCGCAAACCAGCGTTGAAGAGGGCGTTAAGCGCTTTGTCGATTGGTATCGTGACTTTTATAAAATTTAAAGATAAAAAAAGGAAGCCTTGGCTTCCTTTCCCTGATGTGTAAAAGGCAGGTCTGTAATCGATCAAAATGACCCGCCAAATTACGAAGCACTCACTGCTATTAAAGCAAAAAGTCTTCTAGCTGTTTACCTTGTTCTTCAAGGGCTTTTTTAATAACTGCTGGAGTACGACCTTGACCTGTCCAGGTTTTAGTTTCGCCATTTTCATCAACGTACTGATATTTTGCAGGACGTGCTGCACGCTTGGCTTTGCCTGAGGTTTTGGACTCAGCTAATGCGCTGAGCAGCTCATTAGGATCTATACCATCTGCCATCAGCATTTCACGGTATTGTTCCAGCTTACGCGTGCGCTCTGCGTTTTCCGCTTCAACTTGAGATTCTTCGTCGCGGCGTTCATTCACCACAACTTCCAGTTTCTCCAGCATTTCTTCAAGCGTTTCAACTGTACATTCTCTGGCTTGAGCACGCAGAGTGCGGATATTATTAAGAATTTTAAGTGCTTCGCTCATTGTCCTGATCTCTGAATAATGAATAAAAGAGTTGTTCTGCCCGCTAATAATAGTGTTGGCAAAAAATAACTTCAACAGCAAATTATGTTCATGAGTTAATCAGGGATATTAAATTCATCTTTGAGAGACATAACCTAAACGAGACGCTAAGAAATTACTGAGTAGAAAATTTATATATCCAGAAACCTTATATAAAATAAGGTATCATTTATTTTATGACTAGAAGTGATGATTACTGACTTAAAGACAGCTTTATGTACTTTTAGTTTCAACGAAAGTTCTCCCGCTCACTAAAATAGTGGGGCATTAATAGACGAGTAGCTGAGCAGTTGTACAATACATCACCATTAATTCTCAGCGGCGTGTTTGATCGTTTGTGCTAAAATGGCCGGCATTCTGTTTCGTCCAAACTGAGATTCAGCTCATATGGCTCAACTCTATTTTTATTATTCCGCTATGAATGCCGGAAAGTCGACTGCGCTATTACAGTCATCTTACAATTATCAGGAACGTGGTATGCGGACGTTGGTTTATACCGCGGAGATAGACGACCGTTTTGGTGTGGCTAAAGTTAGCTCCAGAATTGGTCTTTCATCACCTGCTTCGCTTTATAATTCAGAGACTAAGCTTAACGTTGATATTGCCGCAGAACATGCGCGTCAGCCCGTGCACTGCGTTCTGGTTGATGAGAGCCAGTTCTTAACGCGCGAACAGGTTAAAGCGTTATCAGACGTCGTTGACGACCTTGATATCCCGGTGCTTTGTTATGGGTTACGCACTGATTTTCGCGGTGAGCTTTTTACGGGCAGTGAATATTTACTCGCCTGGGCTGACAAGCTAGTAGAACTGAAAACGATCTGCCATTGCGGGCGTAAAGCCAGCATGGTGCTGCGGTTAGACAGCAACGGCAAGCCTTTTAGTGAAGGAGAGCAGGTAGTGATAGGCGGTAACGAGCGCTACATTTCTGTATGCCGTAAACATTATAAGCAGGCAATTGACCAAGGCTCGCTCCAGGCGATACATGGAACACGGTCTGTTGAAACGTGATCGCTAAGTAACAGAAACAAAAAACCCGCCGCAGCGGGTTTTTTATTCATAAGCAATTACGCTTTTTTGGTTTTCTTCTCAACTTTCACGTCTTTCACCGGTTGAGCCGCAACGGCCTCTGCGATGCTTGAGAACGGTTCTACATATTCACGACCGTAGAAGGTATCCAGCATGATCTGTTTCAATTCAGCAATCAGCGGATAACGTGGGTTGGCGCCTGTACATTGGTCATCAAATGCGTCTTCTGCCAGTTTATCGACCTTCGCAAGGAAATCTGCCTCCTGAACGCCAGCTTCGCGTATAGATGTCGGGATACCCAGTTGCGTTTTCATCTCAACAAGCCATGCCAGCAGTCTTTCAATTTTCTGCGCAGTACGGTCACCTTCACGACTCAGACCTAAATGGTCAGCGATTTCCGCGTAGCGACGACGGGCTTGCGGACGATCGTACTGACTAAATGCCGTTTGCTTGGTTGGGTTGTCATTCGCGTTATAACGGATGACGTTAGCAATCAGCAGAGAGTTAGCCAGACCGTGCGGAATATGGAATTCAGAACCGAGTTTGTGTGCCATTGAGTGACAAACGCCCAGGAAAGCATTAGCAAATGCGATACCCGCGATGGTTGCCGCATTATGTACGCGCTCGCGTGCAACCGGATTCTTAGCGCCTTCCGCATAGCTGGTGGGTAAATTCTCTTTCAATAATTTCAAGGCTTGTAATGCCTGGCCGTCAGAGTATTCATTCGCCAGCACCGAGACATACGCTTCAAGAGAGTGAGTGACTGCATCCAGGCCACCGAAAGCGCAAAGTGAACGCGGCATATCCATCACCAAATTGGCATCAACAATGGCCATGTCAGGTGTTAAAGCATAATCAGCTAATGGATATTTTTGACCTGTTGCATCGTCAGTGACCACAGCGAATGGCGTAACTTCTGAGCCTGTACCCGATGTGGTGGTAATAGCAACCATGCGCGCTTTTACACCCATTTTTGGGAATTTATAGATGCGTTTACGGATATCCATAAAGCGCAGCGCTAACTCTTCAAAATGGGTTTCAGGATGTTCGTACATCACCCACATAATTTTGGCCGCATCCATCGGTGAACCGCCGCCTAGCGCGATAATCACGTCAGGTTTAAAGCTGTTCATCTGTTCTGCGCCTTTACGTACGATGCTGAGCGTAGGATCGGCCTCAACTTCAAAAAATACTTCTGTTTCGATGCCGTGAGATTTAAGCACGCGCGTAACCTGGTCGGCATAACCGTTATTGAACAGGAAGCGGTCGGTCACGATGAATGCACGTTTTGCGCCATCAGTAGCTACTTCTTCCAGGGCGATAGGCAGCGAACCACGACGGAAGTAGATAGACTTCGGAAGTTTATGCCACAACATATTTTCAGCTCGCTTGGCGACAGTTTTCTTATTGATAAGATGTTTGGGTCCAACATTTTCTGAGATGGAGTTGCCACCCCATGAACCACAACCTAATGTCAAAGACGGCGCAAGTTTGAAGTTGTACAAGTCGCCGATACCACCTTGCGAAGCGGGCGTGTTAATCAAAATACGCGCGGTTTTCATTTTATCGCCGAAATAGTGTACGCGCTCAGTTTGGTTATCTTGATCGGTATAAAGGCAAGAGGTATGACCGATACCGCCCATCTCTACCAGTTTTTCGGCTTTGCTCACCGCATCCTGAAAATCTTTTGCACGATACATTGCTAATGTTGGTGAGAGTTTTTCATGGGCAAAAGGCTCTGACTCATCAACCAGTTTCACTTCGCCAATGAGAATTTTGGTATTCTGCGGCACTGAAATGCCTGCCATTTCAGCGATTTTCACTGCGGGCTGGCCGACAATAGCGGCATTCAACCCACCATTTTTCAGGATGATACCCTGAACAGCGCTTAACTCTGCGCCCTGCAGCATATAGCCGCCATGGCTTGAGAAGCGTTCACGTACGGCCTCGTAGACAGAATCCACCACAATAACGGATTGCTCAGAGGCACAAATCACGCCGTTATCGAAGGTTTTAGACATCAGGATAGAAGCGACAGCGCGTTTGATGTCTGCGGTTTCATCAATAACGACAGGGGTGTTACCTGCACCCACACCAATGGCTGGCTTACCGGAACTGTAAGCGGCTTTCACCATACCGGGGCCACCGGTCGCAAGGATCAGGTTGATATCTGGGTGATGCATTAACTGATTAGACAGCTCCACAGACGGTGTATCAATCCATCCAATGATATCTTTAGGAGCGCCGGCGGCAATAGCGGCCTGCAGGACAATATCTGCAGCTTTATTGGTGGCATCTTTTGCACGTGGATGAGGCGAGAAAATAATTCCGTTGCGGGTTTTAAGACTGATGAGTGCTTTGAAAATCGCGGTTGAGGTTGGGTTTGTGGTCGGAACGATACCGCAAATCAACCCAATCGGTTCCGCAATGGTAATCGTACCGAAAGTATCATCGGTATTTAACACACCGCAGGTCTTTTCATCTTTATAGGCATTGTAAATATATTCAGAGGCGAAGTGATTTTTGATGACCTTGTCTTCAACAATTCCCATGCCGGATTCGGCTACAGCCAATTTTGCCAGAGGAATACGGGCGTCGGCGGCGGCGAGGGCGGCAGCGCGGAAAATAGCGTCAACCTGTTGTTGAGAAAAGTTGGCGTATTCACGCTGGGCTTTTTTTACACGTTCAACCAGTGCATTAAGTTCAGCGACATTAGTAACGGCCATGATGCTCTCCTGAAGGAAGTTAAACTTTTTAGTAAACAAGCCTGACCACTGAGTATAGTTCCGCTGCGTTAATGCGACGGTAACAGTTAAATAGTCAGGCTTTTCAGCTGTTTAATAAAAAATTCATACCATTCTGGGTGGAGCGCCCTGAATGCTTTTGATGTGGGAAGATTACCTGGTTTGAGGTAGGAGAATAATGATCTGGATCAATTTACATGCAAGCTGACACCATTCAGCTAACGGAAGCGTTTGAATCAATGCATCGGTTATTAAGTAATCACCTGAATGGCGGGCATAATTTGACGTATAGCGGCATGAACCATCATGATTTTAATATCTGGATGATCAAACCATATAAAACGCAAAATGACAGAATAAATACCTGAGAGACGCGCTGGCTTAGGCTTGGCTTTTGCCTTACATTAGGCGCGATTTTTTTCATTCTGGAATGGAGTTCATCGTGAACCCTGCGCTGTTAGATTTGTCTGGTTATGTTAAGTTTTTTGTGGGCCTTTTTGCTCTGGTTAACCCGGTAGGTATTATTCCGGTATTTATCAGTATGACCAGTTATCAGGGCGCAGCCGAACGCAATAAAACCAATCTTACGGCTAACCTGGCGGTGGCGATCATTTTATGGACTTCGCTGTTTTTAGGCGATGCCATTCTGCATATATTCGGTATTTCCATTGATTCATTCCGTATCGCGGGTGGAATTCTGGTTGTCACCATTGCTATGTCGATGATCAGCGGCAAGCTGGGTGAGGATAAGCAGAATAAGCAGGAAAAAACCGAAACGGCAATCCGCGAAAGTATTGGCGTTGTGCCCTTGGCGCTACCTTTAATGGCCGGGCCAGGCGCAATCAGTTCAACAATTGTGTGGAGTACGCGTTATCACAGTTGGCTTAATTTATTAGGTTTCAGCCTTGCTATAGCGATTTTTGCGTTTTGCTGTTGGTTGTTATTCAGGGCGGCGCCGCTCATGGTGCGTGTACTTGGCCAAACCGGTATTAACGTTATTACACGCATTATGGGTTTATTGCTCATGGCACTGGGTATTGAATTTGTCGTTACCGGAATGAAAACACTCTTCCCAGGATTAGTCGGTTAAAAAAGTACGGCTTATTTTTCCTGTAAAAGGAAAAAGCGAACCATAAAGGTGCAATATCCCCTTTTGTTGCACCTTTATGATGCAAGTATTCGTCTTGCTAAACATAGCCTGCCTATTATCATATTCATTACTACAGCCTCAGCATTGAAAATAATTATGTGATAATCATCACATGATAATCCTCTGTATATTATTTTCTTTACGTTACTAAAAACCATGTTTATCTGCTAATCCCTCTTTTATTACCACTATCTTGACGCTTTTCCGCATTATCACTAAAAAATACATAATTGTTATTTTGTGAGCGCATTAACGTCATCGTTAGGTTTTAACTTTTATTTTTCATAGGGTTAATCTATTTTTAGGCTAAAAATTAACACTTTCGCCCAAGCAATTCTCATGATAAAAGAGAATCAGGTAACATTTTTGTTATTTTGCTTTGGCGCCCTTCGAATGCTTCTGATAATTTCGTCGCTCCAAAAAAATTTTACCGATCAGACAAAAGTGAGAACGATTTTTGCTTAAAGGCTATCGGGATTTATAAATTTAAGGTTGGCGCTGTCGAATGATTGGGATAATGAACTCGCAAAAAACTGTGATGCATTTAGCCATGAGCTTAACGCTCGTCATGCCCCTCACTTACGCTGCAACGGTTCCTGATGACATCAAGCTTGCGCCTAATCAACAAATTGTTATTAACAATGGCAGTGAAGTGGCTTCACTCGATCCGCATAAAACCGAAGGTGTACCTGAATCAAATATTATTTTGAATTTACTTGATGGATTGGTGAATACCGACAACGCCGGCAATGTCGTGCCGGGCGTGGCGGAATCATGGCAAAACCAGCAGGGCAAAGTCTGGGTCTTCACGCTGCGCAATAACGCCAAATGGAGCGACGGCAAACCCGTCACTGCGCAAGATTTTGTCTATAGCTGGCGCCGGCTCGCCGATCCTAAAACCGCCTCGCCTTATGCAAGCTATCTGCAGGCTGCGCATTTTACGAATATAGATAACGTCCTTGATGGTAAAATGTCGCCCGAGCAACTGGGTATAAAAGCGCTAGACGATCGGCATCTGCAAATCACCTTGAGTGAGCCAGTGCCTTACCTGGTTGCCATGCTGGCACATACCGCAATGAAACCGGTCTACGCACCCGCCATAAAACAGTGGGGTGAAGCCTGGACGCGTCCAGGACATTACGTGGGCAATGGCGCATACACCTTGAGCGACTGGGTGGTGAACGAGAAAATCGTGCTGAAGCGCAATCCGCTTTACTGGAACAACGCACGCACTGTGATTGAGCAGGGCACCTTCTTACCCATTTCTTCCGAAAACAGTGACATCAATCGCTACCGCAGTGGCGGCACTGACATCACTAACAGTGCGGTTCCGCCTGAAATGTTCAAGCGACTGCAGGATGAACTTGGCGATCAAGTCAAAGTCAGCCCGCTGCTCTGCACCTTCTATTACGAGATAAATAACAAGAAGCCGCCATTTAACGATCCACGCGTGCGCGCGGCCATCAAAATGACGTTAGATCGCGATATCATCGCCAATAAAATCATGGGGCAAGGGCAAATTCCTGCCTATAGCTTAACGCCGCCCTTTACCGCAGGCATAACATTATCGCCACCGGCGTGGTTTGAGCAATCACAGCAGCAACGCAATGAACAAGCGAAGAAATTGCTCGCTGAGGCCGGTTTTGATGCTAAAAATCCACTGCGGTTCACGTTGCTTTATAACACGTCAGATCAAAATAAAAAGCAGGCGATTGCGGCGGCATCGATGTGGCAAAAAAACCTTGGCGCAACAGTTAATTTGCAAAATCAGGAGTGGAAAACCCTGCTCGAAACGCGTCACCAGGCACAATACGATGTCGTTCGCGCAACATGGTGTGCGGACTACAACGAACCTTCCACTTTCCTGAATATGCTGATCAGTAATGCCTCAATCAATACGGCTTTTTACAGCAGCGAAAATTTTGATCGGTTAATGGCTCAATCCCTTAACGCCAGTGATGAAGCACAGCGCGCAGCGCTCTATCAGCAAGCTGAAACACAACTCGACAAAGACTCACCAATTGTGCCAGTTTACTACCGCGTTAGTGTACGTCTGGTGAAACCTTGGGTGGGCGGGTTTACCGGCACCGATCCGCAAGACATGACAGACCTGAAATACTATTTCATTAAACAACATTAAGTCGCGAATTTACCTGGCGAGACAGCCGGGAAGTTAGCGACCGTAAAGGCCACCATTCGGGGTCGATGACATCCTCAGGTGCTCACACCGAGGATCCCGGAAACGGGGGACGCCAAGGCGGAACAATGCCTGGGTGAAAATAAAAAAACTGGAGTGTAATAATGAACAACATCACGAAGAAAAGCCTTATCGCAGCAGGTGTGTTCGCGGCGATGAGCGCGCTGGCAGGGAACGCTGTTCAGGCGGCATCAGTGCCATCTGGCGTTGAATTAGCGGCAAAGCAAGAACTGATTAAAGGTAATGGCGATGAAGTGCAGTCGCTGGATCCGCACAAAATTGAAGGCGTACCTGAATCAAACGTTAACCGCGATTTGTTAGAAGGTCTGTTGATCAGTGATGTTCAGGGCAAACCTGTTCCGGGCGTGGCTGAAAGCTGGGAAAATAAAGAGGCTAAAGTCTGGACTTTCCATCTCCGTAAAGACGCTAAATGGTCTAACGGTGAGCCCGTTACCGCACAAGATTTCGTCTTTAGCTGGCAGCGCCTGGCCGATCCAAAAACGGCTTCCCCTTACGCCAGCTATCTGCAGTACGGTCATCTGCTGAATGTTGATGACATCATTGCAGGCAAGAAAAAACCGTCTGAGCTGGGCGTAAAAGCCATTGATGACCACACGCTGGAAGTGACGTTGAGCGAAGGTGTGCCTTATTTCTATAAGCTGCTCATTCATCCCTCTATGTCACCTGTATACAAGCCAGCAATTGAAAAATTTGGTGATCAGTGGACTCAGCCGCAAAACTGGATCGGCAACGGTGCATTTAAGCTGGAATCACACATTATCAACGAACGTATTACGCTGGTTCGTAACCCGCAGTATTGGGATAATGCCCATACCGTGCTGAATAAAGTGACGTTCCTGCCAATCTCTTCAGAAGTCAGCGATGTTAACCGCTACTTCTCAGATAACGGCAGTGATATGACTTATAACAACATGCCAATCGAGCTGTTCAAAAAGCTACAGCGTGACAATGGCAAAGAGCTGCATGTTGATCCTTATCTCTGTACTTATTATTACGAAATCAATAACCAGAAAGCGCCGTTTACCGATCCACGCGTTCGTGCTGCGCTGAAGCTGGGTATCGATCGTGACATCATCGTAAATAAAGTCCTGGCGCAAGGCCAGATGCCGGCTTACAGCTTCACGCCTCCGGCAACCGATGGCATGGATATTCTGCCGCCAGACTGGTTCAAATGGCCGCAAGAAAAACGTAATGAAGAAGCGAAAAAATTGTTAGCCGAAGCGGGTTACACGGCGGATAAGCCGTTGACCTTCAACCTGCTGTACAACACCTCCGATTTGCATAAGAAATTGGCAATCGCAGCATCTTCTATCTGGAAGAAAAACATTGGCGTTAACATCAAGCTGGAAAATCAGGAATGGAAAACCTTCCTGGATACGCGTCATCAGGGGAACTTTGATGTTTCACGCGCGGCATGGTGTGCTGACTACAATGAACCGACTTCATTCCTGAACATTATGTTGTCAGACAGCAGCAACAACACTTCGCATTACAAGAGTGCTGACTTTGATAAAGCGGTACATGAAGCCTTAAGCGCAGCAGATGACAAAGCGCGCGCGGCAGATTATCAGCAAGCTGAACAGGTTCTTGATAAAGATTCAGTGATTGTACCGCTGTTCTATTACGTGAACGCGCGTCTGGTGAAACCTTATGTCGGTGGTTATACCGGTAAAGATCCACTGGACAACGTCTACGACAAAAACTTGTATATCATTAAACATTAATAGCACACAGGCTATCGGCAGCGGCGGCGCTTCTCGCGCCGCCTTTTTTAGTTTTATTGCGTTGTGAAGCAACAGCCTGGTGGATACGGCAATGTTAAAATTCATTCTGCGTCGATTGCTTGAAGCAATCCCGACGCTCTTCGTCTTGATTACGATCTCATTTTTTATGATGCGCCTGGCGCCCGGCAGCCCATTCAGCGGCGAGCGCACATTATCGCCAGAAGTCATGGCCAACATTGAGGCGAAATATCACCTCAACGATCCGATCGGTAAGCAATATCTGGATTATCTGGTTCAGCTCGGTCATGGCGACTTTGGCCCATCATTTAAATACAAAGATTACTCCGTGAACTACCTTGTCGCCCACGCCTTCCCGGTTTCGGCCAAGCTTGGACTGGCGGCCTTTTTGCTGGCAATGGTGCTGGGTGTGACGGCGGGTGTGGTCGCCGCTTTGCGGCAAAACAGCCTATGGGATTACGCCGTGATGGGGGTGGCAATGACCGGCGTGGTGATACCCAGTTTTGTGGTCGCGCCGCTGCTGGTCTTGGTATTCGCGATCACGCTGAAGTGGTTACCGGGTGGTGGCTGGAACGGCGGACAATGGAACTACATGCTGCTGCCGATGGTAGCCCTTTCGCTGGCTTACATCGCCAGCATCGCGCGTATTACCCGTGGTTCGATGATTGAAGTCATGCACTCTAACTTTATTCGTACTGCCCGCGCCAAAGGCTTGCCGCTGCACCGTATCGTTTTACGGCATGCGCTGAAACCCGCACTGCTGCCTGTTATCTCCTATATGGGACCGGCTTTTGTCGGCATCATCACCGGTTCAATGGTGATCGAGTCTATTTACGGTCTGCCAGGCATAGGCCAGCTGTTCGTCAATGGCGCATTAAACCGCGATTACTCGCTGGTCATGAGCCTGACGATTCTGGTCGGTGTGCTTACCATTGTATTTAACGCGATTGTCGACGTGCTTTATGCCGTCATCGATCCAAAAATTCGCTACTGATTCTGGAGTTCGCCATGATGTTGAGTAAGAAAAACAGCGAAGCTCTTGATGCATTCAGTGAAAAACTGGAAGTAGAAGGGCGCAGCCTTTGGCAGGATGCGCGTCGCCGCTTTATCCATAACCGTGCAGCATTGATCAGTTTGTTGGTTCTGCTGTTGATTACGCTGTTTGTCATCATTGCACCGATGCTGTCGCAGTTCGCCTATGACGACACCGATTGGGGCATGATTTCCGCAACGCCAGACACCACGTCAGGACACTGGTTTGGCACCGACTCTTCGGGACGTGACTTGTTAGTGCGCGTTGCCATTGGCGGTCGAATTTCCTTGATGGTAGGGATTGCTTCCGCGTTGATCGCGGTGATTGTCGGCACGTTATACGGTTCGGTTGCCGGTTATCTCGGCGGGAAAACTGATTCGGTCATGATGCGTATTCTAGAAATACTGAACTCATTTCCGTTCATGTTCTTCGTCATTTTGCTGGTGACTTTCTTTGGCCGTAACATTTTGCTGATCTTTGCCGCCATCGGCATGGTTTCATGGCTGGATATGGCACGTATTGTACGTGGTCAAACCCTGGGACTAAAACGCAAAGAGTTCATAGAAGCGGCGCATGTTGGCGGCGTCTCAACGTACAACATTGTGTTACGTCATATCGTGCCGAACGTGCTTGGCGTGGTGGTGGTGTACGCCTCTTTGCTGGTACCGAGTATGATTCTGTTCGAATCATTCCTGAGCTTCCTCGGTTTAGGTACGCAAGAGCCGCTCAGCAGTTGGGGTGCGTTGCTTAGTGACGGCGCCAATTCAATGGAAGTCTCTCCGTGGCTGCTGTTTTTCCCGGCGGGTTTCCTGGTCGTTACGCTGTTTTGTTTTAACTTTATCGGCGATGGCCTGCGTGATGCCCTCGACCCGAAAGATCGTTAAGGAATTTCCCGATGACTATTCATGAATTTCAGCCAGCCCTGGCTGCCCGTTCGGGAAGTGATCTGCTGTTAGATGTTAAAGATTTACGCGTCACCTTCGATACGCATGATGGCGATGTCACCGCCGTTAATGACCTGAATTTCTCACTGCGTGCTGGCGAAACGCTGGGTATTGTCGGCGAGTCTGGTTCAGGCAAATCACAAACCGCTTTTGCATTAATGGGGCTGTTGGCGAAAAACGGCCGCATCGGCGGTTCGGCGATGTTCAACGGCAATGAGATTCTCAATCTGCCCGAGAAAAAGCTAAATAAACTGCGTGCCGAGCAGATTGCCATGATCTTTCAGGATCCCATGACGTCGCTCAATCCCTATATGCGCGTGGGTGAGCAGTTGATGGAAGTGCTCAAACTACACAAGGGCATGAACAGCGCACAGGCGTTTGAAGAGTCAGTGCGCATGCTAGACGCAGTAAAAATGCCGGAAGCGCGCAAGCGCATGAAGATGTATCCGCATGAGTTTTCTGGTGGTATGCGTCAGCGCGTCATGATCGCTATGGCGCTGATGTGTCGTCCAAAGTTGCTGATTGCAGATGAACCTACTACAGCGTTGGATGTGACAGTGCAAGCGCAGATCATGACGTTGCTGAACGATCTGAAGCGTGAGTTCAACACGGCCATTATCATGATCACCCATGATCTGGGTGTCGTGGCCGGGATCTGCGACAAAGTGCTGGTCATGTATGCCGGACGTACCATGGAATATGGTCGTGCGCGCGATGTGTTCTATAAACCGGCACACCCTTATTCGATTGGCCTGCTCAATGCCGTTCCGCGTCTGGATGCAGAAGGTGAGAGCCTGACGACCATCCCAGGCAATCCACCCAATCTGCTGCGCCTGCCGCAAGGTTGTCCGTTCCAGCCGCGCTGTCCTCACGCCATGGACATCTGTACCCAAGCGCCGCCGCTATTACCGTTTGAAGAGGGACGTTTACGCGCCTGTTTCAAACCGGTGGAGGAATTAGTATGAGCACCATAGCTGAGAAAAGAGTGTTGCTTGAAATCGCCGACCTGAAGGTGCATTTCGATATCAAAGATGGCAAACAGTGGTTCTGGCAGCCATCAAAAAGCTTAAAAGCGGTGGACGGCGTCAGCCTGCGTTTGTACGAAGGCGAGACGCTGGGCGTGGTCGGAGAGTCAGGCTGTGGCAAATCCACCTTAGCGCGTGCGATCATCGGCTTGGTAAAAGCCACAGATGGCCGCGTTGCGTGGTTAGGGCGCGACCTGCTGGGACAAAGTGAAGAGGAGTGGCGTAAAGCCCGCAGCGATATCCAGATGATTTTCCAGGATCCGCTGGCTTCACTGAACCCGCGCATGACCATTGGCGACATCATTGCTGAGCCGCTGCGCACCTATCATCCCAAAATGGCGCGTCAGGAAGTCAAAGATCGCGTCAAAAATATGATGATGAAAGTAGGGTTACTGCCAAACCTGATAAACCGTTATCCGCATGAATTTTCAGGCGGCCAATGTCAGCGTATTGGTATTGCGCGTGCGCTGATTCTTGAGCCAAAACTGATCATTTGTGATGAGCCGGTTTCAGCGCTCGACGTGTCAATTCAGGCGCAGGTGGTCAACCTGCTACAGCAGTTACAACGTGAAATGGGCTTGTCACTGATCTTTATTGCGCACGACTTGGCCGTCGTGAAGCATATTTCCGATCGTGTCCTGGTGATGTATCTCGGACATGCTGTGGAATTAGGCACTTACGATGAGGTTTATAGCAATCCGCAGCATCCTTACACCAAAGCGTTGATGTCAGCGGTGCCCATTCCCGACCCGGATCTGGAAAAGAACAAGCAGATTCAATTGCTGGAAGGTGAGCTGCCTTCGCCAATTAATCCGCCATCCGGCTGCGTATTTCGCACCCGATGCCCGATTGCTGGACCAGAGTGCGCGAAAACGCGTCCATTACTGGAAGGCAGTTTCCGCCATGCTGTCTCTTGCCTCAAGGTCGACCCGTTATAAAACAAAACGCCGGGCAGTTGCCCGGCGTTTCTTCATCATTGGCGCTTATTCACGCCACAAGATATGGCACAGTTTATTGTCTTTCTCGCGGCACAGCAGAACGCGCGCAAACACATCAGTGATCGGTTCACCGTCCGCTTCACCTAATCCGATCACGACTTCTGCGAAGAAGTCTGGATTCAGATCGTAATCAACATGTTCAGACCAGTCTTCAGACGGATCGAACAATTCTGCGCCGCCACGCTCTTCGAATTGTAAATTGAAGAGGATGATATCCGCCGGATCGAGGTTGTCACCTGCCAGTTCGAGAAAAATATCGTAAGCCTGTTCCAGGGTTTCGTCTTCGGTAAGGCGATTATTTAAATCCATGATCTATCCTGTTGCCCAAGGGCGTTTACACAATTTTGCTCGTTTTACAGTAAAGGACTAAAGAAGTAAAACAGTCGTTCAACGATACGTTGCCACCAGGCACGTTTCGCCCAGCGCTTGCCATCCAGCAGTCTTGAACGGGCGATGTAATCATCCTGAACACAAGCAAGGTCGCTGCCAAAGCCTGCATCATCGACCACTAAGGTGATCTCAAAGTTGAGCCATAAGCTGCGCATATCAAGGTTAACCGTACCGACCAGGCTGAGTTGCCCATCAACCAGCACGCTTTTGGTATGCAGCAAGCCATCCTCAAACTGATAAATCTTAACACCCGCTTCCAGCAACTCACTGAAAAAGGCGCGGCTGGCCCAGCCTACCAGCAGTGAATCATTGTGGCGTGGTACCACAATGCTAACATTCACGCCACGTAAAGCTGCGGTGCAGATCGCATGTAACAGATCGTCGCTGGGCACGAAGTAGGGCGTGGTCATGATCAATTGCTCACGCGCGGAGTAAACTGCGGTTAACAAAGCCTGATGAATCATGTCCTCGGGAAAACCTGGACCCGAAGCGATAACTTGTACCGTGTGACCACTCTCTTTTTCGAAAGGCATGATGTTGCGATCGGGTGGCGGCGGAAGAATGCGTTTGCCGGTCTCAATTTCCCAGTCACAGCTAAAGACAATGCCCATTGCGGTAGCTACGGGGCCTTCCATGCGCGCCATCAAATCGACCCATTGTCCTACGCCTGCGTCCTGTTTGAAAAAGCGTGGGTCCACCAGATTCATGCTACCGGTGTAAGCAATATAGTTGTCGATTAATACTACTTTGCGGTGCTGGCGGAGATCCATACGGCGCAGAAACACGCGCAACAAGCTGACCTGTAACGCTTCGACCACATCAATGCCCGCATTGCGCATCATACCTACCCAAGGGCTGCGGAAGAACGTTACGCTGCCCGCTGAATCCAGCATCAGACGGCAATGTACGCCACGCCGTGAGGCAGCCATCAACGACTCAGCAACTTCATCCGCCAGGCCACCGGGATGCCAGATATAGAACACCATTTCAATGTTATGACGAGCGAGCTGAATATCACGAATCAGCGCCTGCATGACTTCATCGGAGCTGGTTAACAGCTGTAGCTGGTTGCCTTTTACGCCTGCAATGCCCTGACGGTTTTGACACAGCTGAAAAAGTGAGCGTGCTACGTCGCTGTGTTCGGTGGCAAATATTTCACGGCATTGTTTAAGATCGTTCAGCCACCTTGCGGTTGAAGGCCACATGGTGCGCGCACGCTCGGCGCGCCGTTTACCTAAATGTAGCTCGCCGAAAGACAGATAAGCGATAATGCCAACCAACGGCAGAATATAGATAATTAACAGCCAGGCCATGGCTGAAGTCACGGCACGACGCTTCATCAGTACTCGCAGCGTGACTCCGGCAATCAGTAGCCAGTAGCCAAACAGCAATAACCAACTGATAAGCGTGTAAAAAGTGGTCATTAAGTGGACGTCCTGTTCGCGCTTTGGTCTGAGAAGTTTACGTGCAGATGTCGGTCAGTGAAACCCTTTATCGTTGACCCTTCACGATAAGAGATACGATTTGGCATTGGCGTACAGATCTCTATAATGCGTCCGCGTGATATCGAAGTCAGAGAGGAAGTCATGAGACGAAGCAAAAATGAAGTAGCTCGCTGGAGAATGTTACGTCAGGCTCACCGCCGCCGCTCGCGTTGGCTGGAAGGGCAGTCACGACGCTATAAGCGCATTCACGGCATTCGGCATCAACTTGCTCAGCAGCAACGTCGTTCCATTCTGTTCATTACGCAAATTTTATAAAATAAAAAAGCCGCACGATGCGGCTTTTTTATTAATGTCCGGTCATCACTAATTTTAGGTTGACCAGCTGTAGCGCGGCGGCAAGAACAATCAGCATGACAATCAAATGCTTTCTACGCTTCCAGCCATGTTTGCGCCACAGCATAATCGCTGAGCCAATCAGTACAGCAATAACCAACAGCAGCGCCAAAATAACCATTTGCATAATGCAGAGCCCAATCAAAAAAAATGGCTTCTGCGCTGATGCTCAGAAGCCATTTTTATATAATGCGGAAATTAAAAAACGCGTTTGAACGGCTTTACCGCAACGTTCTTATATACGCCTGCGGCAATGTAAGGATCATCTTCAGCCCAGGATTGAGCGGTTTCCAGTGATGGAAACTCAGCGATAACCGTTGAACCCGTAAAACCCGCTACACCCGGATCGTTGCTGTCAACAGCGGGCATGGGTCCAGCAATGATCAGGCGACCTTCTTCATGCAGCAGTTTCAGGCGTGCGAGATGTGCAGGGCGCACGGCGTTACGTTTTTCCAGTGAGTCGGCATTGTCTTCTGCATAAATGACGTAAAGCACTTGGTAGCTCCGATTAATTCTTCTGAATTTCGCAACACGTTAAGTGATCGTTAATCAGAGTGCAAACGAAAGAAGAGATGCGCAACTTTAGTGAGCATCCAGGGTTTAAAAAACGCTTTTCTTTCAACCTGGCTACAGCAGTTATTGAAACTGATTGCTATTTGCATTTAAAATCGCTGCTTCACTCAATGACTGCGATTGTTATGACCACGCTGACTATGCCATTACCAAAACGCACGCCGATTTCCATGTTACTTTCCGTTGCATTACACGGCGCGGTGATTGCAGGCGTCCTTTATGCCTCGTATAACCAGGTTATTGAAGTTCCTAAGGCGTCGCAGCCGATCAGCGTAACGATGGTGGCTCCAGAAGTGCAGCCTGAACCGGCACCTGCTGTTGTACAACCGCCACAACCGGAACCGCAACCTGAGCCAGAGCCTGAACCGGTTCCTGAGCCACAGCCTGCGCCGGAACCGCCTAAGCCTGTGCCCGTTCCCATTCCTAAGCCCGAACCGAAGCCGAAGCCGAAACCTAAGCCAGAGCACAAACGCGAGCAGCCGAAGCGCGAAGTGAAACCGCGTCAGGAAAGCAAACCGCAGGCGAATCCCTTTAAGCAAGAGACGCCGACAACACAAACTAAGCCGACTACTGCGCCTAAAACGAATCCTGCGCCGACACAATCGGTCTCAAATGGACCCAAAGCGCTGAATGTCAGCAAACCTGCTTATCCCGCACGTGCTTTTGCGTTGCGTATAGAAGGGCGCGTTCGTGTGCAGTTTGATGTGGATAGCGATGGCCGCGTTGATAACATCCGCGTGCTCTCAGCGGAGCCGCGTAATATGTTTGAGCGAGAAGTGAAGCAGGCGATGAAGAAGTGGCGTTATCAGAGTGGTCGTCCGGGACAAAATTTGACCATGAATATCGTGTTCAAAATGAACGGTGGCGCAAGTATCGAATAACCGTTCTTTATTGAGGATGGGGTAATGTGGGGGATGTCCGACAGTTAACGCGTTTTTCTTTTAACCATCGGACTCTCCTTCCCAGACTCGGACGTTGAGAGTTTTCAACCTTATCCGTTAGATTTCGCCAGCACAGTTTATTTCAACGTCACTCAGGCATGGGGTTGCTGATTGGCTCGGCCTTGCGGCAGCGGACGAGAGTTTCCTTCATTATCCACCGCAACATAAATAAACACCGCTTCCGTCGCGCAATATGTCTGGCCAATCGGTTCTGACGAGACTTTCTTGATCCATACCTGAACGTTAATCGTCATGGAGCTGTTGCCAGTGCGAATGCAATTGGCATGGCAGCTTACGACATCTCCCACAGCGACCGGCTTGAGGAACGTCATACCGTCCACACGCACTGTCACTACGCGTCCTTCTGCAATTTCCTTAGCCAAAATTGCGCCGCCCATGTCCATCTGCGACATGAGCCAGCCACCAAATATATCGCCATTGGCATTGGTATCCGCCGGCATGGCTAAGGTACGCAACACCATTTCGCCTTGCGGCAACTTATGCTTATCGTCCATTGCTTCAGTTTCTTATGCAGGTGATGGCGGCAGGCGCCAAAAATTGCCCGGCGCGTACCGGGCGAATCATTATTTTTGTTCTTGCGGCATCTGTCGCCAGATGTAGAGTCCGCTGAATAAGGTAAACAGCAGGGTAAGGCCGGTCAAACCAAACACTTTAAAGTTAACCCAAACTTCCTGAGGCAACCAAAAGGCCACATAAATATTTGCCAGGCCGCACATCAGGAAGAATATCGCCCAGGCAACATTCAAGCGACGCCAGATGGGGCCAGGAAGCTGCAGTTCTTTACCTAACATGCTCTGGATCAGCGGTTGTTTCATGAAAAATTGGCTAAACAGCAATGCCAGCGCGAACAGGCTGTAAATCACCGTTACTTTCCATTTAATGAACTCATCGTTATGGAAAACCAGGGTCAATGTGCCAAACACTGCAACCAGCACAAAGGTAAAGATAGTCATTTTCTCTAGCTTGCGATACAGCACCCAGCTAACAACCAAGGCTAAGCCTGTCGCAACGATCAGCGCGCCGGAGGCGACAAAGATGTCGTACATCTTGTAGAAAACGAAAAAAACCACCAAGGGAAGAAAATCGAGTAACTGCTTCATAGTCATTCCAGTAAAGGCAGAGGCGTTAGTTGATGCGCCCGCAGGCGCACCCACAATTAACGTAACAGCATATAGAGCCGGTACAGGTAGATAATCAAGACAACGGAAACCAGATTGCCCACTGCGGTCAGCATTACTGAAGTTACATTTACCGGCAGCACGGTCAAAGAGGAGAAGAAGAACATAACCGCGATTTTTGCCAGCAACCAAAGAATAATAGCCGGAGCAATGAGCTTCATATTCTGCCACGCCATACGCATGCTGGCGCGCATAGACGCGAATACACCCATTTTTTCACTGGCTAACATCACAGGTGCCAGTGAAAACAGAATCGCAAAAATCACGCCCGGGATTAAAACCACCATGAAGCCGAGTTGAACCAGCAAGGTGATGAGGAAGGTTTGCAGTATCAGCTTCGGCAGCAGCGGTGCAGAGGCACCAATTGCACGTAAGGCGCTAACGCGTTGACCGGAAGAGACCATTGGGATCAGGCACAGCATGCCACCTAACAGCAAGGCGTTGCCCACCAGCGCGGCAAAGGTGCCCGCGGCGGAAGCGCGAAGTAATACACGCTGCTGTTCGGGTGACATATTCTGAACCATGTCAAACAGAGAAGTGGCGCTGGAATCGCCTTGTTGCAAAATCGCCAATTGATCTTCACCGGGCGTCATTACGTGCGCCAGCATGACCGTGATAAAAGCGGTCAACAGCGACATCAGCACGACAGTTAATAACTGGTGGCGAAAAAAATTTCCAGTGTCACGGTATAACGAGCTTGCCGTGATAGACATGTACACTCCTTGGAGAAACCGGGTTGATTAACCCGGCGATTGTACATGTTCTGGCAGCTCGCTGGCACCCGCCGCGGCATAACTTTCTGTCATCACAGGTAAAGATGGGTGAAAAAGTGCTGGAAGACCGTGACGCGCTCTGGCGCGATCGCAGGCTTCGTTCCACTCACCATTTTCACCGGACATGGCAAACTCTCGACAAGGTGTTGGCCGCTGTTCATAAATACCGCAAGAAACGCACCCGCCGATTTCACCCTCTAACGCGATACAGCGTGGTGTACGCGTATTGGTGCCGATCATGTTGCGCATCAACAGGCTGAGAGGTTCAGTTAATTCAGTGGGCACAACGCCGCCCGCGTCTTGAGCTTCAGCCCAGTAAAAAGAGACACGGAAGTGGGCGCAGCAGGCGCCACAGCTGATACATGGATTTGTTATTTCGCTCATTTGATCGCCAGCTACTCCTGAGCATCGAACCAAAATCACCAGAGAAGATAAGCAAAATAAGCGGGAGCAAATTTTTCAGCAAGCTCTATTTTCAACATCATGGCTCCGTCTAAATTGATCTAAATCAATCCTTTGTTTTTTAAGCAAATTAGTCGAAATGATTTGGATGCATTTTTCAAAAAATCGCGTTAAACCTTTGCCGACAAATAAATGACAACATCTTCCCACGATTAAAATTCTGCAAAGGAGCGACCATGAAACTGGCAAAATGCGCGATGCTACTGACTCTGGTATTACCTCAACTGGCACTGGCTCATCAGGCTGGCGATTTTTTTATGCGTGCAGGCAGCGCAACCGTACGACCAACCGAAGGATCGGATAATGTGCTGGGCATGGGATCATTCTCCGCCAGCAATGATACGCAGCTTGGCCTGACTTTTACCTATATGGCAACGGATAACATTGGCGTGGAACTACTTGCAGCGACGCCGTTCCGCCACAAAGTGGGTCTGGGACCAACCGGCACGTTGGCCACGGTGCGCCAGTTGCCGCCAACGCTGATGGCGCAATACTATTTTTTTGACAGCAAAAGCAAAGCGCGCCCCTATATCGGCGTAGGTATTAACTACACCACTTTTTATGATGCCGATTTTAATAACACTGGACGCGATGCCGGATTAACTGATTTGAGCGTTAAAGATTCGTGGGGTATGGCAGGACAAGTTGGATTGGATTACCAGATTAACCGCGACTGGATGCTGAATGCTTCGGTGTGGTACATGGATATTGATACAGAAGTGAAGTTTAAAGCAGGCGGTGAGCAGCAGAACATTAATATGCGTATCGATCCTTGGGTATTTTTCTTCGGTGCGGGTTACCGTTTCTGATAAAAGAAAAAAGGCCGCTTTTCATAGCGGCCTTTTTAGTGGTGAACAATGTGCTATTTAATTTGCATGTTATTCACAACAGATTTCACACCCGCTACGCTTCGCGCCACTTCTACCGCACGATTCGCCATTTGTGGCGAACTCACAAAACCGCTCAGCTGAACTTTTCCTTTGAAGGTTTCTACATTAATTTCAGTGGATTTCAGCGAGTCATCTTTCAAAAGCTGACCTTTAACTTTAGTCGTTACCACGGTGTCATCAATATAACCGCCGGTGCCTTCTTTAGTTGGTGTTGGCGCACAGGCGCTCAGTGTCAGCGCAACCACACTCGCAATCAACGCACCTGTCAGCACTTTAAACCATTTCATTGCTTCTCTCCCTGTCACAAAGGTGATGCGACGTTACCATAACGGCGCGAGTTAATTGTGGTGCAAGAATTCAATAATGGGCAACTGCGAGGAGATAAAAAGAGAAAGAAATCATGCCTTACCGCACGATAAGGCATGATTTTGTTAGCGGCTGGCTGCTTTCAAATTGCTGACGAACGCTTTGAGCTCGCTCAGCATCACGTCAGGTTGTGCATGATTCTTTTCGATGATCTTCACAATCGCCGATCCGGAGATAGCACCCGCTGCACCTGATGCAATGGCTTCTTTCACCTGACCAGGTTCAGATATACCAAAACCCTGTAAAGGCGGGGCCGCATTGTATTCACGCAGTTTGGTGATCAGATGATGCAGCGGCAGGCTGGCGCGATTCTCAGCACCGGTTACGCCGGCACGTGACAGCAGATAAGTATATCCACGGCCATGTGAAGCGATCTCACGCAATAAATCATCGCTGGCGTTTGGTGGGCAAATGAAGATTGGCGCAACATTATGGCGCAGGGCGGCCTGACGGAAGGGCGCAGATTCCTCAACCGGCACATCAGCAACTAATACAGAATCCACACCAGCTTCTGCACAGCGTGCATAAAATGCATCAATACCATTCGCAAACACCAGGTTGGCATACATCAGTAAGCCAATAGGTAAGTCGGGATATTTTTGACGAATGCTTGCCAACATTTCGAAACATTGAGCCGTCGTGGTACCCGCAGCGAAGGCGCGCAATGTTGCGTTTTGAATTGTCGGGCCATCAGCCAGCGGGTCGGAAAAGGGAATGCCTAACTCCAGCGCATCTGCACCGCCTTCAACCAGCGCATCAATTACGCGCAAAGAGAGTTCAGGTGACGGATCGCCCAAGGTGACGAAAGGAACAAAAGCACCTTCTTTGTTCGCTGCCAGACGCTTGAACAATTGATCATAACGTTCCATCAGATTTCTCCCTGCGCTGTCAAAATATCATGAACGGTGAAGATGTCTTTGTCGCCGCGACCGGAAAGGTTGACCACAATAAGCTGCTCTTTTTCAGGATCAGCCTGAATAATTTTCAGTGCATGCGCCAGCGCGTGTGACGATTCCAGTGCGGGGATAATGCCTTCAGCACGACACAACTGTTTAAACGCAGCCAGGGCTTCATTATCAGTAATGGATACGTAGTCGGCGCGGCCAATGCTGTTCAGGTGTGCATGCTGAGGGCCAACGGACGGGAAATCGAGACCGGCAGAAATCGAATACGACTCTTCAATCTGTCCATCTTCTGTCTGCATCATTGGCGCTTTCATACCGAAGTAAATGCCAACGCGACCATGTTTCAGCGGAGCACCGTGCTCGCCGGTTTCAATGCCGTGTCCTGCTGGTTCAACTCCAATTAACTTCACGCTGTTATCATCAATGAAATCAGCAAACATACCGATAGCGTTTGAACCGCCGCCTACGCAGGCGATCACGGCATCTGGCAAGCGGCCTTCTCTTTCAAGGATCTGCTTTTTAGTCTCTTCACCAATCATGCGTTGGAATTCACGCACAATAGTTGGGAAAGGATGAGGGCCAGCAGCGGTACCCAACATGTAGTGCGCGGTTTCATAGCTACCAGACCAGTCGCGCAATGCTTCGTTACAGGCATCTTTCAGGGTCGCGGATCCGCTGTGAACAGGGATCACTTCCGCACCCATCAAACGCATACGAAAGACGTTAGGCGACTGACGCTCGACATCTTTGGCACCCATGTAAATGCGGCATTTCATGCCAAGCAGTGCACAAGCCAATGCCGAAGCTACGCCATGCTGCCCGGCACCGGTTTCGGCAATAATTTCGTTTTTACCCATGCGCTTCGCTAATAGCGCCTGACCCAGAACCTGGTTAGTTTTATGCGCGCCGCCGTGCAGCAGATCTTCACGCTTCAGGTAAAGACGCGTTTTGGTGCCTTTAGTCAGGTTCTTACACAGCGTTAACGCTGTGGGACGTCCCGCATAGTTCTTCAACAAATCAGTAAATTCAGCCTGAAACTCAGGGTCTTTTTGCGCGTCAACAAACGCTTCTTCCAGCTGGCGCAAGGCTGGCATCAGGATTTGCGGTACATACATACCGCCAAATTCGCCAAAATAGGGATTCAGTAACGTCATTTTTTCATCTCTCTTTTTCTGACCCGCAGCAACGCGGGTCCGGCAAATCAATAGGCGCGAAGCGTCTGGAACACGGCCGCAATTTTGCTGGCATCTTTAATCCCCGGTGAACTTTCCACGCCAGAGTTAAAGTCGAGACCCGCACAACCTTGTCGTGCCGCTTCAACGCAGTTGTCAGCACTTAATCCGCCTGCCAATAATACATTATCAAGCTTTTGCTCTTGCAAAAGTGACCAGTCAAAGCGCTGGCCGCTGCCGCCGTTTCCGTTATCAAAGACATAGCGGTCAACATGTGGCCAGTCGCGTTCCGGTAAAGCACCTTCAATACGCAACGCTTTCCAGATTTTCACGGATGCAGGTAACGCTTGCCGTAATTCAGCTACGTAAGCACGGTCTTCATCGCCATGAAGCTGAATCGCAACCAGCTGTAACTCTGCTGCTTGCGTGACAATGTCACTAATTGCAGCGTTGCGATAAACACCTACATAGCTCAGTGGTGCGCCTGCTATCACCGTTTTTGCTTTGACGCTGTCCACATAACGTGGCGAGCTTTCAACGAAAATCAGACCACCAAAAATCGCACCGGCTTCGTACGCAGCGCGCGCATCTTCAGCTCGCGTCAGCCCACAGACTTTATTGCTGCCCAGCGTGACGCGACGCACCGCGCTTTGTAAATCATCTTCTTCCATCAGGGCAGAACCGATCAGGAAACCATTAGCAAAATGACTAAGCTCACGAATATCGGCGTAGCTGTTAATACCCGATTCGCTGATGACAGTAACGCCATGCGATAAACGTGGCGCCAGTTGGCGAGTCCGATTGAGATCAATCGACATATCACGCAGATCGCGGTTATTAATACCCACCACTTTGGCTTCCAGCGCAATGGCACGCTCCAGCTCATCTTCGTTGCTGACTTCCGTTAGCACGCCCATTTTCAGGCTGTGCGCTACCGCGGCGAGCTGACGATATTGATCATCGTCCAGCACCGATAGCATCAGTAAAATGGCATCTGCCTGATAGTGACGGGCTAAATAAATTTGATACGCATCGATAATGAAATCTTTGCACAATACCGGCTGAGTAATCGCTGCGCTGACAATGGGCAGGAAAGCAAAATCACCCTGGAAGTATTTTTCATCGGTTAATACCGACACGGCAGAAGCGTAATGACGATAAACGCCTGCAATGGCTGCCGGATCAAAATCAGCACGAATCAAACCTTTAGAAGGTGATGCCTTTTTGCATTCTAAAATAAAGGCAGTACGCGCGCCTTGCAGTGCATCGTAGAAATTACGCGATGCCAGTTCTACGCTGTTTTGAAAGCTGGACAGCGGCTGCTGCTGCTTACGCGCTTCAACCCAAACCGCTTTATCCTGAACAATTTTTTCTAACACTGTACCTTGCATGGTTATCCTCTTGCTGCCAGAGCGACCACGCGCTCGTAAGCCTGCCCGCTACGGATTGCGGCGAGCGCACGCTGTGCATTTTCACGCAAATCTTCATTGCCAAATACTTTGAGCAGCATAGCCACATTCACGGCAACCGCTTCCTCGTGGGCCTGCTCGCCATTACCCTGGAGTAAACGTGTCAGAATGTCACGGTTTTCTTCCGGCGTGCCGCCTGCCAAGGCTTCCTTGGGATGGAAGCCGAATCCAAAGTCTTCTGGCGACAGCAGGTAACGCGTAATTTCGCCATCACGCAGTTCCGCTACGTGCGTTACATCATGCAGCGCCACTTCGTCCATGCCACCTCCATGAACCACAGCGGCACGCTGGTAACCCAATACTTTTAATGTCTGCGCAATAGGAAGCACCAGCTCTGCGCTGTAAACCCCAATCACGGCCAACGGCGGGCGCGCGGGATTGATCAGCGGGCCGAGCACATTAAACAGTGTGCGGGTTTTGAGCTGCTGGCGAACCGGCATCGCATGGCGGAATCCAGTGTGATATTGCGGAGCAAACAGGAAACAAACGTTCAGATCATCCAGCGCTTTACGCGCCTGCTCAGCAGGCATGTCCAGATTAATGCCAAATGCAGCCAGCAGATCGGATGAACCCGACTTGCTGGAGACGCTGCGGTTGCCATGCTTCGCCACTTTCAGTCCACAGGTCGCGGCAACAAATGCGCTGGCGGTAGAAATATTAATGCTGTTGCTGCCGTCACCGCCGGTGCCAACGATATCGGCAAAGGCATAATCGGGACGCGGGAAGGGTTTAGCATCTTCCAGCAACGCCGTTGCGGCACCCGCAATCTCCTCTGGCTTTTCGCCGCGAACTTTCATCGCGATGAGCGCTGCGGCTAACTGTGTTGGCTCGAGCTGCCCGGTAATGATTGCGCTGAATAGCTGATGGCTTTCAGCCTGATTTAGCGTCTGCGCCTGGTAAAGTTTTTCCAGAATAGTATGCATTTTGTTCTCCCTGTTACTTCGCCAGCGCCCAAGCCAGCGTCTGCTCAAGCAGACGTGCGCCTTGAGTAGTCAAAATGGATTCAGGATGGAACTGGAATCCGCAAACACGATCTGCATCGTGGCGCACTGCCATCACCATGCCGTTAAAGCTGGCGTTGACCGTTAATTCGTCGGGTGTGTTGCTGCCAACCAACGAGTGATAACGCGCCACTGGCAGCGGATTGCTCAGGCCAGAAAACATCGCTTCACCGTCATGCGTGATAATGGATGCTTTGCCGTGCAGGATTTCGCCCGCCTGGCCCACGTGTCCGCCATAGGCTTCCACAATGGCTTGATGACCGAGACAAATGCCAATAATCGGCAGGCGACCCCGCAGCACACGAAGCAGCTCAGGCATGCAACCGGCATCTTTCGGTGCGCCCGGGCCTGGTGACAACATCAATACCGGGTTCTCCATACGCTGCAGATGGTCGATCAGCAATTCTGCAGGTAGGTTATTGCGATAAATCACCACGTTGTGACCGAAAGTCCGCAACTGGTCGACGAGGTTATAGGTAAATGAGTCGATGTTATCGAGCAGCAGAATATCGGCCATCAGAAAATCTCCTTGCAGTGATGGGCTGTTGCAATGGCGCGCAACACCGCGCGGGCTTTATTGCGGCTTTCATCCGCTTCAGCTTGGGGATTGGAATCCAGGACGACGCCAGCACCGGCTTGCACGGTGGCAACGCCGTCTTCAACGTAGGCAGAGCGAATCACAATGCAGGTGTCCAGGTCGCCGTTAGCGGTGAAGTAACCCACTGCGCCGCCGTAACTGCCACGACGTGAGCCTTCCGCAGCGGCAATGCGTTGCATCGCGCGGACTTTTGGCGCGCCGCTTAGCGTGCCCATATTCATACAGGCGCGATAGGCATGCAGCACGTCAAGATCCTCGCGCAATGTGCCCACAACGCGTGACACTAAATGCATCACAAAGGAATAACGATCGACTTTAGTCAGATCGGCGACATAGCGGCTGCCGGGCACGCAGATACGCGCTAAATCGTTACGCGCCAGGTCAACCAGCATCAGATGCTCAGCCAGCTCTTTATGGTCGGTGCGCATTTCAAGCTCAATGCGGCTGTCGAGATCGCGATCCAGCGAACCATCAGCATGACGACCCCGCGGACGCGTACCGGCAATCGGGTAGATTTCAATCTGGCGTGAAGTTGCGTCATATTTCAGCGAACTTTCCGGTGATGCGCCAAACAGCGTGAAATCCTGATCCTGCATGAAGAACATGTATGGGCTGGGATTACTGCTTTTCAGCGTGTCATACGCTGCCAGCGGCGATGGACAAGGCAGCGAGAAGCGGCGCGAAGGTACAACCTGGAAAATCTCGCCAATGCGAATCGCTTCCTGCATGTCGCGTACTACTTCGCAATATTCTTCGTCACTTTGATTAATGTTCAGCGTCATCTGTTCAACAGATTGAACCGGTAACGGCGCTGCTGGCTGCAGCATTTGGCCATGCAACTGTTCAATACGCCCTTGTAGGCGTTGGAATTCGCTGGTGGAGGGGCTGAACAGGCTAGCCTGCAAACGTGCGCTGCGTTCCTGATGATCCAGCACTAAAAGTGTTTCAGCTAAATAGAAGCAGTAATCAGGACAGCGCTGATGACTTTCCAGTTCGGGGAGTTCTTCAAAGCCAGCCACTAAGTCGTAAGCAAACAGACCGCCCAGCAGCAAAGCTTCACGTTCATCGGCGGGTGCGTTCACCAGTTGAGGAATCAAACGCAGCGCATCGAATACGGAAAGCGCCTGTAAGCGGGAGTCTTCATCTTGCAGCGCTTCTGTGGTGGGAAAGGTTAAAACCCGTCCATCGGGGCGCGCTTCAATCTTCACGGAGTCCGGTAGCACGGCATCCAGCAGCGGCAGCAGCGCGCGGCCATTTTCCGAAAGCGCTTGTAAGGTGACGTTATTGCCAAGCGCACTGATACGCAGGGCGCTGTCAACGATCAGCAAGCTTTTTAGGTTACGTTTACTGTCGATATCCGCAGATTCAAGCAGCAAGGTTGCCGGGCGTGCGCCGCATAACTGATGAAACACTGCGGCCGGATCTTCGCGATAGGGCGCGGTGCCGGTAATCAACTTCACTGTAGGTTTCGCATTTGGCATGATGAATTCTCTGAATTTCGCTCGAAAAAAAGCCCGCTCGGTGGCGGGCTCAGGTATCTGCACAGCGTTTACGCTAGTTGTGCACGACGACGTCGCCCGTATCTGGGAACATCGCGCCACCAACCGTTTAAAAGCGTACGAACAACAGCCATGATTAAATACCCGTTACGTGTGAACTTGTGTACTAGTTAACGGGTTCATGGCTTAAATGTCAATACACTTTTTCTCTGACCGCCAAAATCGTTATCATGCTGGCCAGTTTAGATTTTTACTGGAGTTAGCTTGAGCGATATCGCCCGTTTCCCTATTTATGATTTACACAGCCACACGCGGGCATCTGATGGCTTTCTCACGCCGCAGGCCCTTGTGCAGCGCGCTGTTGAGATGCGTATTGGCGTTTTAGCAATTACGGATCACGATTCAGTGGGCGGCGTTACGGAAGCGCAGCAGGTGGCTATTGATCAAGATTTGCCCATCAAAGTTGTGGCTGGCGTTGAGATTTCAACGGTGTGGGAGAATCATGAAATTCATATTGTCGGACTCAATATTGATATTCACCATCCAGTAATGAGCACTTTTTTGGCTGCACAGCACGATCGCCGTCAGACACGTGCCGAACATATTGCGGAACGACTGGAAAAAGCACAGATTCCCGGCGCGCTGGCGGGTGCAACGCGTTTGGCGGAAGGTGGCGTGATCACGCGTGGCCATTTTGCCCGTTTTCTGGTTGAACAAGGACGGGCGGATAATTTTGCGCAGGTTTTCAAATCTTACCTGGCGCGCGGTAAAACCGGCTATGTCCCGCCACAATGGTGTACAATTGAACAAGCTATTGATGCAATTCATCATTCTGGTGGTTGTGCCGTGCTGGCTCATCCCGGACGTTATGGACTGTCCGCAAAATGGCTTAAGCGCTTAGTCGCTTATTTTCGCGATGCCGGCGGTGATGCTATGGAAGTTGCACAGTGCCAGCAAGCACCTAATGAGCGCACACAGCTGGCGCAATACGCCAGAGATAATGGGTTAGCTGGTTCACAAGGTTCTGATTTTCATCAACCCTGTCCGTGGATTGAATTGGGACGCAAATTATGGCTGCCCGCAGGCGTCGAACCGGTCTGGGAACGTTTTCCGGCTTTGGCACCTGCATCTGATTGCACGGAAAGGTGACACGAGGTTTCTATGAGTCAATTTTTTCATATCCATCCTGACAATCCGCAGCCTCGCCTGATTAATCAGGCCGTGGAATATCTCAATAAAGGCAGCGTGATTGTTTACCCCACCGATTCTGGCTATGCCTTGGGGTGTCGTTTAGAAGAGAAGGGCGCAATGGAGCGCATTTGCCGTATTCGTCAGCTGGATGGCAATCATAATTTCACCCTGATGTGCCGTGACTTATCTGAGTTATCAGTCTATTCACAGGTCGATAATTCCGCGTTTCGTCTGCTAAAAAACAACACGCCGGGGAATTACACCTTCATCCTGAAAGCCACCAAAGAAGTTCCGCGCCGCCTGATGAGCGACAAGCGTAAAACCATTGGCCTGCGCGTGCCGTCAAATCCAGTGGCTCTGGCGCTGCTTGAAGCGTTAAATGAGCCAATGATGTCGACCTCTTTGATTTTGCCAGGCAATGATTTCACCGAATCAGACCCAGAAGAGATTCAGCACAGCATTGGCAAATTGGTCGATCTGATTATCGATGGAGGAACGTTGGGGCAGCAGCCAACCACGGTCGTTGATTTGACGCATGATGCGCCTGAGATCATCCGCGAAGGCGTTGGCGATACCCGTCCGTTCCAGTAATTTCCTCAGGCACCGCGCGTCGGTGCCTGACCAATATTTGTCTGCAGCCAATCTTTGAAATCACGGTAGGGAATATAGAGCGAAACGTCTTTAAGTATGATCTTTCCGCTGCGACCATTTTTAATGGCGTCTGTATATCCCACAATAACACCACCCAGCGTTTCATCGCGGTTATAAACACCGCCGCCAGACATCCCTTGCACCACTCCTGCATTTGAAGCCATCGCCATACAAGGACTTTTATTCCAATTATTCCGAATGGCTGTGCGCGCTAAATTAGTGCCCGTTGATTCCACAGGCAAGGCGGAAATAAAGCTGTAGCCATACATTTTTATTGAATCGCCAATATCACTGTTACGGAATTTGGCTAATGTCTTTGCGTCATTCTTGTGATAAATAATCGCAAGATCGCAATAAGGATGATAGGCCTTTACGCGTTGAACGGCATATTTCGCAACGTGTGCGGCTGTCAGGCTATATTCAGGTGTGAGGGGGATGCTGCTGCCCAAAGTGCCAAGACCAAGGATCGTCGGGATGCCGGTCACGCTCATGTCTACGTGCTGCATCGCCGTACGACTGTACTCGGTTTGGCCCACAGAACAACCGCTCAAAGCCAGCGCGACAAGCGCTGGGCACAGAAACAGTTTTTTCATGGTTTTTTCTTTATTTAGGCATGTCTTTAATATCCCTGGTGAGGATTTTCGACATGCAATATCAGGTTCATCACTGAACCGTATTAACGCAACAATTCCGGATGCGCCGGTTTATTGTATTAATGAAGAAGCAAAATATTTATTAATGAAACATGAGATATAATTTAATTTTTAGGTGAATAGCGTTAATCTTTCACTCTGATTTTTTTGCTCTTCGGGGTTAAATTGTACACAGATAATAAGGCTGTACAATTCAATAAAATTAATATTGGTCAAATAAACCTGAATATCATGATTTAATTCAACCTATGGTGCATTAAGTTTGATAATTTATTTTTTATCAATATCACATGCTGGGTAAAATCAATTAAACGATACATTATGCCGACAAGCTCTTTTTTTATGGTTTAAATGATGTATGTGAAATGCCAGTGGAGTTTAAGATACCGTTACTTATTGAGTTGTCAGTACTTTTAATTAAATCATATTGTTTAATAAATTTAATGCTCACTAAGTATAAAGTTTTCGATATTGCCGTTTTGAGTGCTGCTTGAAATAGTAAATAAGTCGTGTTTAACGACGAGTTATTAGGCGTGAATTATCGCCAATTAACACTATTATTAGGAAGAGTGCCATCTTCATAAACCGCGTTACATCAGGGTTAAATGCCTGTATAATAGGCCAAACTTTTTAAGTTAACTTGTTGATTTGAAAAGACTTATCACCCTACCGTGACGCCTGGGAAGGCGACAATGAGGAAGCTCAATGAGCGAAAAGTTACAGAAAGTATTAGCGCGTGCCGGCCATGGTTCGCGTCGTGAAATCGAAACAATGATCGCCGCCGGACGCGTCAGCGTTGATGGCAAACTGGCTACGCTAGGCGACCGTATCGAAAACAGTAAAGCCCTTAAAATTCGCATTGATGGTCATCTGGTCTCGATTGCCGAATCCGCAACGGAAGTCTGTCGCGTCTTGGCATATTACAAACCAGAAGGTGAACTTTGCACCCGTAGTGACCCTGAAGGTCGCCCAACTGTCTTTGATCGTTTGCCGCGACTGCGCGGTTCACGCTGGATTGCTGTTGGTCGTCTGGACGTCAATACGTGTGGATTGATGCTGTTCACTACTGATGGTGAGCTGGCAAACCGTCTGATGCATCCAAGCCGTGAAGTTGAACGTGAATACGCCGTGCGTGTATTTGGTCAGGTAGATGATGATAAAATCCGTCAATTGAGCAAAGGCGTGCAGTTGGAAGATGGCCCAGCCGCTTTCAAAACTCTGCGCTTTGGCGGCGGTGAAGGCATTAACCAATGGTATAACGTAACGCTGACCGAAGGACGAAACCGTGAGGTACGTCGTTTATGGGAAGCGGTTGGCGTGCAGGTGAGCCGTCTGATGCGTGTGCGTTATGGTGATATTCATCTGCCGAAAAACTTGCCACGTGGCGGTTGGACCGAGCTGGATCTTCCTGCGGTCAACTACTTACGTAATTTGGTCGGTATGGATGACGAAACGGTTACCAAACTGGTTGTTGAGAAAGATCGTCGTCGTACCAAGGCTAACCAAATTCGTCGAGCCGTAAAACGTCACAGCCAGACCGGAACTGCGCAGCGTCGTCCTACCGGTGGCAAAAGCAGCAAACGAACGTCTTCTTAAGTTTCCTGTTCATCTAAACGCAGCTTAACCGCTGCGTTTTCTTTTATTACCCGCTTATTCTTTATTACCAGTCAATTCCTTGCTGCGCCTGAATGCCGACATCAAAAGCGTGTTTAACCGGACGCATCTCGGTCACTGTGTCAGCCATTTCCATGAGGCTGCGATGGCAACCACGTCCTGTAATAATGACGCTTTGTTGCAAAGGACGCTGAACAAGTGCAGCAATCAGCTCCTCAAGCGGCAGGTAATCCATACTGACCATGTAAGTGATTTCATCAAGGATCACCAAATCAAGATGACTATCTGCGAGCATGCGTTTGGCCTGTTCCCATACGGCTAAACAGGCATCGGTATCAGCCTGGCGATTTTGCGTTTCCCAGGTAAATCCGGTCGACATCACCTGAAACTCAACGCCATGTTGCTCCAGCAGATTGCGCTCGCCGTTAGGCCATTCGCCTTTTATGAACTGGATTGCGCCGACACGCTTACCGTGACCGCAAGCTCGCAATGCAGTACCAAATGCCGCCGTGGTTTTGCCTTTACCATTGCCGGTGAAAACCATCAGAATACCGCGTACCTCGGTCGCGGCGGCAATGCGTGCATCAACGTGTTCTTTTAATCGTTGCTGACGTTGCTGGTGGCGATCTTCACTCATTATTCAGCTGCTCCCGGTTTTCGGCCTGGCTGGGCATCAAAACTCATACCGGTTTTACGACGGCTATCATCACCCATCAGATAAAGATAGAGCGGCATTAAATCGGCTGGGGTTTTTAGCTTGTTTGCATCTTCCTCAGGGAAGGCGCTGGCTCGCATTTTTGTGCGCGTTCCACCCGGATTGATACAGTTCACCCGCAAGTGCTGATTTTTATATTCATCAGCCAATACTTGCATCATACCTTCAGTAGCAAACTTCGACACTGCGTAAGCACCCCAGCCGGAACGCCCGGTGCGTCCTACGCTGGACGTGGTAAAGATCAGTGAGCCGGCATCCGATTTTAACAGCAGCGGCAGCAACGCCTGTGTGAGATAAAAAGTGGCATCGACATTTATCTTCATGACTTGTTGCCAAACGTGAGGATCAAGCTCAGCCAGCGGGACAATCTCACCTAAAATACCCGCATTGTGTAATACGCCATCTAAGTGCGAAAATTGCAGTGCCAACTGTTGAGCAATGTGTTGGCAATTTTCTGGCGTAGCTTGTGCCAGATCGAACACCACGCTGTGCGCGGGTCGCTTGTTTAACTGATTGATTGCCTTCTCGGTGAGCTGAAGTCGCTCAAGATTGCGTCCCAGCAGAATGACTTCCGCGCCGTAGCGCGCGTAGGTTAACGCGGCTTCACGGCCAATACCGTCAGAAGCGCCGGTGACGAGAATAATTCGATTATTGAGCAAATCGCTTTTCGGTTGATAGTGCACAGGGGAATCCTCTAGCGAAGGTCAAAGTGTTTTCGTTTTATGCCTCAATTTCATGTGATGTGCAATCATCGACAGGCGCATTCTGTGCCAGGTGCTGGCATTTCAGGCGACGCTTGGGTGTAAACAAGTTAAACTATTCTATTGTCTCTAATTCTCTGTTTAATAAGGCGACGTAATGGATCTTCTTGCAAATTATGGACTCTTTCTCGCAAAAGTTGTGACGTTGGTGATTGCCGTCGCGGCTATTGTGCTGATCATCGTGAATGCGACGCTGCGCAAACGCGGTCAAAGCGGCCAGCTGCGTCTGACACATCTGGGTGATGATTATCAGCAGATGAAAGACGATGTGCAGTTAGCGAAGATGAAACCGCAAGTGCAAAAACTGTGGTTGAAAAATCATAAGAAAGCTGAGAAGCAGAAAGCAAAAGCGGAAAAGCGTGCGGCTAAGCAGGGTGAAACCGACATTGTGAAGCCGACACTGTATGTCATCGATTTCAAAGGCAGCATGGACGCCAGCGAAGTGACTTCATTACGAGAAGAAATTTCAGCCGTGTTAGCTGTAAAACAGAGCGGTGATGAGGTGTTGTTGCGTCTGGAAAGTCCTGGCGGGGTGGTTCATGGTTATGGTTTGGCAGCGTCACAGCTGCAACGCTTGCGTGATGGTGGCCTGCGCGTTACGGCTGCTGTTGACAAAGTTGCGGCTAGCGGCGGTTACATGATGGCTTGTGTGGCCGATCGTATTGTCGCCGCGCCGTTTTCCATAATCGGTTCGATTGGCGTTGTCGCTCAAATTCCAAACTTTAATCGTCTGCTTAAACGTAACGACATTGATGTGGAATTGCATACTGCTGGCCAATACAAACGTACGCTAACGCTGTTTGGTGAGAACACCGAAGAAGGACGTGAAAAATTTCAGGAAGATCTTAATGAAACACATGTGCTGTTTAAAGATTTCGTTCATGAAATGCGTCCATCATTGAATATCGATAACGTGGCTACCGGTGAACACTGGTATGGACGCCAGGCATTAGACTTGGGTTTGATTGATGAGATTGGCACCAGTGATGATCTCATTATTCGTCAAATGGATAGCTTTAATGTACTGGGCGTTCACTACGCGCGTCGCCGCAAGATGATTGACCGCGTTACGCATAGCGCCGGTTCTGTCGCCGAGCGACTATTAATGAAGCTCTGGCAACGGGGTGAAAAGCCCTTGTTGTAAGATATAACCCGGCGAGAGCCGGGTTTTTTAATGCGGTGGTTTTACTCCAGGTGATATTGAGATGATAACGCGACCGCGAGATATTTAAACACGTTAAACACCGCCGTTGTTTTCGCTGTAGGGATCTCATTCTCATCAAGAAAAAAGGGACCGCGAAACACGAAAACCTCACCGTGCTGTACCACGTCTGTCGCTTCCATTCCGGTAAAATAATCATCATGCGCTTTGATCATTACGTTGGCTTTTTCCAGCAACGCGTGGCGTGTAATAGCCTGGGTATCGTTCTGCATTTATTCATTCCTTTTTGACAGCCTCTTAATCCTTTCTATATTACTTGCGAGCCTCACTGTTCGACAAATGGTCGCAATGACTGAAAAATTGGCGCAAATTTAGCCTGAGTGCTAATTAAGTTGCGTAACAGATTTTATCAGGTAGAGTGTGGGCGATTCAGATTTCAGGGAGATCGCACCAGGAAGTGTGATTATGTCAGGTGGAAAAAGCGATTTTAATCATAAAGTTGCATCACGCCATGTTGTCTGACCTGAGATTGATCCCGCCGCCTTGAAATGTTAAACAGGCGCAGCAATATTGAACCCGATGGGTTTTTGGGCATCAAATCCTCTCCCGTTAAGCAGGACGATTTCATTAGGTAAAGGTAAATATGGGTAAAGCACTCGTTATTGTTGAGTCCCCGGCAAAGGCCAAAACAATCAATAAATACCTCGGCAATGACTACGTGGTTAAATCCAGCGTTGGTCATATTCGAGATCTGCCGACCAGTGGTTCAACCGCTAAGAAAAGTGCTGACGCTTCGACAGATAAAAAAGTTAAAAAAGTTAAAAAAGATGAGAAAGCCGCGCTGGTTAGCCGCATGGGCGTCGATCCTTATCATGGCTGGGAAGCGGATTACCAAATTCTGCCAGGCAAAGAAAAAGTCGTCGCTGAATTAAAAGCGTTAGCAGAAAATGCAGACCACATTTATCTCGCAACTGACCTTGACCGCGAAGGGGAAGCCATTGCCTGGCACCTGCGGGAAGTGATCGGGGGAGATGACAAGCGCTTCAGCCGCGTGGTGTTCAACGAAATCACCAAGAATGCTATTCGTCAGGCTTTTGAAAAGCCGGGCGAACTCAATATTGACCGTGTAAATGCTCAGCAGGCGCGTCGTTTTATGGACCGCGTTGTGGGTTACATGGTTTCTCCCTTGTTATGGAAAAAAGTGGCGCGTGGATTATCCGCAGGCCGCGTGCAGTCTGTTGCCGTTCGTCTGGTGGTTGAGCGTGAACGCGAAATCAAAGCGTTTGTGCCAGAAGAGTTTTGGGAATTACAAGCCAGCCTGACCACGCCGAAAGGCGACGATCTGCCAATGGAAGTCTCGCATCATAATGACAAAGCATTCCGCCCGGTAAACCGCGAGCAGACGCATGCTGCGCTAGCGCTGCTGGAAAAAGCGCGTTATGAAATTGTGGATCGTGAAGATAAGCCGACCAGCAGCAAACCTGGCGCACCTTATATCACCTCGACATTGCAGCAGGCAGCCAGCACACGCTTGGGCTTTGGCGTCAAGAAAACCATGATGATGGCGCAGCGCCTGTATGAAGCAGGACACATCACCTATATGCGTACCGACTCAACCAACTTGAGTCAGGATGCGGTTGCTATGGCGCGTGGATATATTGAAAGCAACTTTGGCAAAAAATACATGCCGGAGTCTGCCAATACTTACACCAGCAAAGAGAACTCGCAGGAAGCGCACGAAGCAATTCGTCCTTCTGATGTGGAAGTGATTGCAGAGCAACTTAAGGACATGGAAGCGGATGCGCAGAAGCTGTATCAGCTAATCTGGCGTCAATTCGTGGCCTGTCAGATGACGCCAGCACAATATGATTCCACTACGCTGACAGCGGCGGCGGGTGACTATAAATTGAAGGCCAAAGGACGCACGCTGCGTTTTGACGGCTGGACAAAAGTCATGCCTGCGCTGCGCAAGAACGATGAAGATCGTACATTGCCTGCCGTTAACGTGGGCGATGTGCTCGATTTGCAACAGCTGATGCCAAGCCAGCACTTTACCAAGCCGCCAGCGCGATTTAGCGAAGCGTCCTTGGTACGTGAGCTTGAAAAGCGCGGAATCGGTCGTCCTTCTACTTATGCCTCCATCATTTCTACCATTCAGGATCGTGGTTACGTACGCGTCGAAAACCGTCGTTTCTATGCTGAAAAAATGGGTGAGATCGTTACCGATCGTCTGGAAGAGAACTTCCGTGAATTGATGAATTACGACTTCACTGCGCGCATGGAAAACAATCTTGATCAGGTTGCGAATAATCAAGCGAAGTGGAAAGCGGTGCTCGATAACTTCTTCAGTGATTTCAGCCAGCAACTTGAGCAAGCTGAAAAAGATCCTGAAGAGGGCGGCATGCAGCCTAATCAGATGGTGTTAACCAGCATTGATTGTCCAACCTGCAGCCGTCCAATGGGTATTCGTACCGCCAGCACCGGTGTATTCCTCGGCTGTTCTGGTTATGCGTTACCGCCTAAAGAGCGTTGCAAGCAGACCATCAACCTGATTCCAGAAAATGAAGTGCTCAATATTCTGGAAGGCGATGATGCGGAAACCAATGCGCTGCGTGCTCGACGTCGTTGCCAAAAATGTGGCACGGCAATGGACAGCTACTTGATCGATAATCAGCGTAAGCTGCACGTTTGTGGTAACAATCCAGAGTGTGACGGTTACGAAATCGAGCAGGGTGAATTCCGCATTAAAGGTTATGACGGCCCGATTGTTGAATGTGAAAAATGTGGCTCTGAAATGCACCTGAAGATGGGGCGTTTCGGCAAATACATGGCTTGCACCAACGACGAGTGTAAAAACACCCGTAAGATATTACGCAACGGTGATGTTGCGCCACCGAAAGAAGATCCGGTTCCTTTACCAGAACTGGCATGTGAAAAATCGGATGCGTATTTCGTTTTACGTGATGGTGCAGCGGGCGTTTTCCTGGCAGCAAATACCTTCCCTAAATCGCGCGAAACGCGTGCGCCGTTGGTAGAAGAGTTACAACGCTTCAGCGACCGTTTGCCTGAGAAATTGAAATACCTAGCCGAAGCCCCGGCTGCGGATCCAGAAGGCAACAAAACCATGGTGCGATTTAGCCGTAAAACTAAACAGCAATATGTCTCTTCTGAAAAAGAGGGCAAAGCTACCGGTTGGTCCGCCTTCTATATAGAAGGCAAGTGGCAAGAAGCGAAGAAGTAATCCCCTAAAAGGCCAGCGCTCGCTGGCCTTTCTCATTCCCTTATATCAATAAGTTCTACATTTGTTATCTAAATGATATAGTGGTTATAGCATTTCCGACCTTTCTGATTCCGGATATTCAGCACGCTGTTTAGGCGACTTTATGTCAGCCGGGGATGCGACTCTGTAGCTTACTGGGATAGAACATATATGAAATTACAGCAGTTGCGCTATATCGTTGAAGTGGTTAATCATAATTTAAACGTATCCTCGACCGCGGAAGGCCTTTACACTTCGCAACCTGGCATCAGTAAACAAGTGCGCATGCTAGAAGATGAGTTAGGGGTACAGATTTTTGCCCGTAGCGGAAAGCATCTCACCCAGGTTACCCCTGCTGGCGAAGAGATTATCCGCATCGCTCGAGAAGTCTTATCAAAAGTAGATGCGATTAAATCTGTGGCGGGTGAACACACCTGGCCCGATAAAGGATCGCTTTACGTAGCTACGACACACACTCAGGCTCGTTATGCTTTGCCCGGCGTTATTAAAGGGTTTATAGAACGTTACCCGCGCGTATCGCTGCATATGCATCAAGGTTCACCGACTCAAATTGCAGAAGCCGTTTCGAAAGGGAATGCAGATTTTGCTATTGCTACTGAAGCGCTGCATTTGTACGACGACCTGATCATGTTGCCTTGTTACCACTGGAACCGCGCAATTGTTGTTACGCCTGATCATCCCTTAGCGGGCAAAGCACAGGTTACGATTCAAGAGCTGGCAGATTTTCCGCTTGTTACCTATACCTTTGGCTTTACTGGGCGCTCTGAACTTGATACCGCTTTTAACCGTGCGGGATTAACACCACGGATCGTTTTCACTGCAACCGATGCTGATGTGATTAAAACCTACGTTAGATTAGGATTAGGCGTGGGTGTCATTGCCAGTATGGCGGTTGATCCGGTGTCAGATCCTGACCTTGTAAGGATTGAGGCTGCGGAAATATTCACCAATAGCACAACCAAAATTGGTTTCCGACGAAGCACCTTTCTGAGGAGTTATATGTATGATTTCATTCAACGTTTTGCGCCACATTTGACTCGTGATGTGGTGGATGCCGCGGTTGCATTACGTTCTAATGACGATATTGAAGCGATGTTTAAAGACATAAAGTTACCGTTTAAATAATCATCTCACTGATTAATTTTGTTTAAGGCTGCCTTTGGCAGCCTTTTTTATTGCTAGTTGTTAGCGCCAGATGAAGATGGATAAGTTTCATTATTTTTTTGTAAATGAAACATCGATCACATGTTTCTTTATTGATGTTCATTAATTGCGAATCAGTACACATTTTTAACCATACCGCTTTGCGGCACGCCAGGATTATTCCCATACTCCAGTTATGACTTGATGTGGAAGCGCTTTTAATAAGGGTTTTAAATTTATACAATAGTTTTAACTGGTACTAATTCCATTTTAAGCCAAATTTTTGCTGTAATTGTTTAATAATAAAAGAGGGGAGAAGTTAATGATTACTTAAGTTTTTTAGTTATTTTGATAAATAGCGTTAATCGTTGTACTCAATAAAAATAACTGGATTTTTGGTCTTAACGAGTTTAGGATTCGTCCTAATTCTTCATCGGTGTTATCAATCATTTTATTGAGAGTGATTATCAAAAACTATGAATACGAGAATAACTGTACAACCGGATTTTCCGGCTAAAAGCACCAAGGTTGAGCGTTCTGGCAATACTCGTCGCAAAGCTTGGTTGACCATTTTTGCTGCTTCCGCACTGTTCTGGGTAGTTGTAGCATTAACGATCTGGCGTATGTGGGGCTAAGCCATGTGGGCAAATACACTCAGCCATAAACGTTCTTTGACCGCGCGCCAGCACAAACCTTCTGGCTGTAAGTCAAAAGAGGCTGGCGCGAAGCAGGAATTTGCATCAATCCCAGACTCTTGGGAGTTGAGTGACACCCAACGCCATTTCATCGAGTCTTTCATGGACCCGAAAGCGAAATAATATTTAAGAAGTAAGTAATTTATTACTTAGTGAAAATCTTTTCTTACCGGTTATTCCGGCGGGCACTTTAAAAGCCCAGTCTTTATCACACTCAGTTTAAAAAGTTTTCATCCTTTTCAGGGATGATTTCATGACTTTTTGCGCCAATTTTCAGTGAGGAGTGAATTTATGAATATGATAAAAATGTCTTGGTTCAGTGCTTACGCCTTCTCATTTGCGTTTTGGTCTGCGGCTGTATGGATCGCACTATAATTTGAATTAAATCACCTCTTTCTGATGCCTCGTGTCCTGCACGGGGCATTTTCGTTTGCGTTTGATTGTAGCAAATCGTGTTGTAATCAAAACGTTAACGAAATTGTGGTCTATCTTTAACATAAACCTTGTTTTCACTGAGGTTTAAAGATCACGATTATAAAGGAGGAACTATGTCGTTTACCCTACGCGAGCAGAGTCAGGAAACACTGCAGGTCGACAATCAAACCTATCATTTTTTTAGTCTGCCCCTCGCTGCTCAACACCTCGGCAACATTGATCGCCTTCCTAAGTCTATGAAAGTGTTGCTTGAAAACCTGTTACGTTGGCAGGATGGAGACTCTGTTACGGCAGAAGATATCCAGGCGCTGGTTGATTGGCAAAAAGATGCACATGCCGATCGCGAAATTGCCTATCGTCCTGCGCGTGTGCTCATGCAAGATTTTACCGGCGTGCCTGCTGTGGTGGATTTAGCCGCTATGCGAGAAGCGGTAAACCGCCTCGGTGGTGATGTCGCAAAAGTTAATCCGCTTTCCCCTGTAGATTTAGTCATTGACCATTCCGTCACGGTTGACCATTTTGGCGATGATGATGCGTTTGAAGAGAACGTTCGTTTGGAAATGGAGCGCAATCATGAACGTTACGTTTTCCTGCGCTGGGGGCAAAAAGCCTTTGATAAATTCCGCGTTGTCCCGCCAGGAACAGGTATTTGCCATCAAGTTAATCTCGAATATCTTGGCAAATCTATCTGGCATGAAAACCTGAACGGAAAAGAGTATGCCTGGCCCGATACTTTAGTTGGTACTGATTCGCACACCACCATGATCAATGCGCTGGGCGTATTAGGTTGGGGTGTGGGAGGGATCGAAGCTGAAGCGGCCATGCTCGGACAGCCGGTTTCCATGTTGATCCCTGATGTTGTCGGCTTTAAATTAACCGGTAAATTACGTCCTGGTATCACTGCCACAGACTTGGTATTAACTGTCACGCAGATGCTGCGCAAACATGGCGTAGTGGGTAAGTTTGTTGAATTCTACGGTGATGGATTAGCTGATTTGCCGCTGGCTGACCGCGCAACTATTGCCAATATGGCACCAGAATATGGCGCAACTTGCGGTTTCTTTCCCATTGATGAAGTGACATTAAGCTACATGACGCTAACCGGTCGCGAAGCCGATCAGGTGGCGTTGGTTGAAGCCTATGCAAAACAGCAGGGCATGTGGCGTAACCCTGGCGATGAACCTATTTTTACCAGCACGCTAGCGCTGGATATGAATGAGGTCGAATCGAGCCTGGCGGGTCCTAAGCGTCCTCAGGATCGCGTCTCACTGGGAGATGTTCCCGCTGCATTTGATGCTAGCAATGAACTTGAAGTCAATCAGGCACAAAAACCGCACAAGATTATTAATTACACGGACAGTGAAACCGGCTTAAGCCATGAGCTTACCGACGGCGCGGTTGTTATCAGTGCAATAACGTCATGTACTAATACTTCTAATCCAAGTGTCCTTATGGCGGCCGGTTTATTGGCTAAAAAAGCTGTTGAGCGCGGCCTCAAGCGCCAGCCGTGGGTTAAAGCGTCCCTGGCACCGGGTTCGAAAGTGGTTTCAGATTATCTGGCGGTGGCGCAGTTGACGCCTTCTTTGGATAAGCTTGGCTTTAATTTGGTGGGTTACGGCTGCACGACCTGCATCGGTAACTCAGGCCCGTTGCCTGATGAGATTGAATCTGCCATTAAAGAGGGTGATTTAACCGTGGGCGCGGTGCTTTCTGGTAATCGCAACTTTGAAGGCCGTATTCATCCGCTGATTAAAACGAACTGGTTGGCCTCGCCGCCGTTGGTGGTGGCGTATGCGTTGGCTGGAAACATGAAGATCAATCTGCAAACCGATCCGCTTGGTCACGATCACACCGGGCAGCCGGTTTATTTAAAAGATATCTGGCCATCACCGGAAGAAATTGCTACTGCTGTTCAGCAAGTTACCAGTGACATGTTCCATAAAGAGTATGCCGAAGTGTTCGATGGCACACCGGAGTGGCAGGAGATAAAAGTCAGCGAAGCGGCCACCTATGACTGGGATGAAGGCTCGACCTATATTCGGCTTTCACCTTTCTTTGATGATATGGAGAAAGAACCCAAGCCGGTTAAAGACATCAAAGGCGCACGCGTGCTGGCAATGTTAGGTGATTCGGTGACAACCGACCATATCTCTCCAGCAGGTAGCATTAAAGCGGAAAGCCCAGCAGGACGCTACTTGATGTCGCATGGTGTAGAACGCAATGACTTTAACTCTTACGGTTCGCGTCGTGGTAACCATGAAGTAATGATGCGCGGCACCTTTGCAAATATCCGTATTCGTAATGAGATGGTGCCTGGCGTAGAAGGGGGTTACACCAAACATCATCCGAGTGGCGAAGTGTTAGCGATTTACGATGCGGCGATGAAATACCAGGCCGAAGGTGTCCCCTTAGCGGTGATTGCGGGTAAAGAGTATGGATCGGGATCAAGCCGTGACTGGGCAGCCAAAGGGCCTCGTTTACAAGGCGTGCGCGTAGTGATTTCGGAGTCATTTGAGCGAATTCACCGTTCAAATCTGATCGGTATGGGAATTTTGCCGCTGGAATTTCCACCGAATACCACGCGTAAAACGTTAGGTCTGACCGGGGAAGAGTTGATTGACGTTGAAAATCTGGATCAATTGCAACCCGGCTGCACGGTGAAAGTGACCTTAACGCGCGCTGACGGTAGCAAGGAACTGCTTGAAACGCGGTGCCGTATTGATACAGGTAATGAGTTAACCTATTACCGAAATGACGGCATCTTGCACTACGTGATACGCAACATGCTTAACTGATAAAAAAGCCGGGTAATCCCGGCTTTTTATTTTATCCCTTCGGCAGTAGATGACCCATCTTAGCTGCCTTGGTGTCAAGGTAATGGGCATTTTTGGGATTGCGACCAACAACCAATGGCACACGCTCCACAATATTAATCCCAGCTTCCGACAGAATTTCTACTTTGCGTGGATTATTAGTTAACAATCGCACTTCATTCACCCCGAGCAGTTTGAACATATCTGCACACAGCGTAAAATCTCGCTCGTCAGCAGCAAAGCCTAATTGATGGTTGGCTTCAACCGTGTCGTAGCCTTTATCTTGAAGCGCATAGGCACGAATTTTGTTCAGCAGCCCGATATTTCGGCCTTCCTGGCGGTGATACAGCAGCACACCGCGACCTTCTTCAGCAATTGAATTCAACGCGGCTTCAAGCTGAAAGCCACAGTCGCAACGCAAACTGAAAAGCGCATCGCCTGTCAGGCACTCAGAATGGACGCGCGCCAGAACCGGATCGTTATCATTGATATCACCAAAGACCAGCGCGACGTGGTCATGGCCGGTTGCCAATTCTTCAAAACCTACCATCAGGAAATCTCCCCATGGCGTTGGCAGTTTGGCTTCTGCCACCCGTTTAAGCTGCATGTGACTCTCCAGAACCTTCAGAGGATGCACTATCATCATGATAGCGCACGGGCGAGTGTAGCCCGACAAACGTGTAATATTGTGCCACAACCCACTGGTGGGCTGGTAATCTGTCAGAGCGATTGTAGTGATAAAGCACAATTATCCAATCTGCAATGGTTATGTTATTCTTTTTTAAGCTAAAGTTATTCATCAGCGATGAATTAAGTTCTCTAAAAGGAAAACGGATGTTTAAGATTTCACGCCGCACCACCTTGGGGATGCTGCTGTTGTTGATAATGCCGCTGACGGTTTGGTTATCTGGCTGGCAGTGGCAACCGGGTGAAAGCGGTGCGGTTTTAAAAATCTTATTCTGGATGACCGAAACTGTCACCAGTCCTTGGGGAACCCTGACCAGCCTGTTACTCAGTGCATGGGTCATGTGGTGTCTGCGTTTTAGATGGAAGCCCGCTATTTTGCTGTTGCTGATTATGAACGCCACCATTCTGGCAGGGCAGTACACCAAATCCTTCATTAAAGACCAGGTTCAGGAACCGCGGCCTTATGTCGTATGGTTAGAGCACAGTCATGGTCTGGATGACAAAGCGTTCTACGAACTAAAACGCCATCAGCGCAGCCAAATGGTTAATGATTTAATGGCTGACGATACGGTGTTACCCGGCTGGCTAAAACATCACTGGGCGCAAGAGACCGGTTTTGCTTTTCCTTCCGGGCATACCATGTTTGCGGCCAGTTGGGCTTTGCTGGTAATTGGATTGCTGTGGCCGCGTCGCCATTACAAAACGGTTGTGATTGTCTTTATCTGGGCCAGCGCGGTAATGGGTAGCCGCCTGTTGCTGGGCATGCACTGGCCACGTGATTTAATCATGGCCACTGTATTGTCATGGGTGTTGGTAACCCTGGCCACCTGGCTGGCACAACGTTTTTGTGGGCCGCTTAGCCTGCCGCCCGAAGAACAAAAAGAGGTACAAGAGCGTGAACCTGAATTGTAATTCCACGCGTAGACCCCATATCATTGATTGTGCTTGCGTAAAAACGAATCGCCTGATGCTGCTGGGAGCAGCATTTTTGCCGTAGTTTTGGCATAATTCCACCCGACAACCTCACAACAGGATGCACTGTGAAATATTTGCTGATTTTTTTAGTGGTTTTGGTCATTTTCATCATCTCCGTCACATTAGGTGCGCATAACGACCAGGTCATCACCTTTAACTATCTGCTGGCGCAGGGCCAATTCAGTATCTCTACATTATTGGCAAGCTTGTTTGGTGTAGGCTTCTTGTTGGGCTGGGCAATTTGTGGATTGTTTTGGTTACGTGTTCGCGTTTCCCTGGCGAATGCGCAGCGCAAAGTAAAGCGTATGCAAGCACAAATTGAACAGGGCAGCACGACAGTGACGACCACATCGTCATCGGCTGCCCGGGAATAATAATCCATGCTTGAATTGCTGTTTCTGTTGCTTCCGGTTGCTGCTGCTTACGGCTGGTATATGGGTCGACGTAGTGCACAACAGGATAAGCAGCAGGAAGCGAACCGTTTATCCCGCGAGTATGTTGCCGGCGTTAACTTCCTGCTCTCTAATCAGCAAGACAAAGCCGTTGATCTCTTTCTAGACATGCTTAAAGAAGACAGCGGTACAGTCGAAGCTCACCTGACGCTGGGTAATTTATTCCGTTCTCGCGGCGAAGTTGATCGCGCTATTCGCATACACCAGTCATTAATGGAAAGCGCTTCACTGAGCTACGAGCAGCGCTTACTTGCGATTCAGCAATTAGGGCGTGATTACATGGCGGCCGGATTGTATGACCGCGCCGAAGATATGTTCAAACAGCTCACTGATGAAACGGATTTTCGCATCGGTGCGCTGCAGCAATTATTGCTGATTCACCAGGCAACAAGCGACTGGCAGCAGGCGATTGAAGTCGCTGAACGTTTGGTGAAACTGGGCAAAGATAAGCAGAAAGGTGAAATAGCCCATTTTTATTGCGAGCTGGCTTTGCAGGCGATGAGCAGCGACGATCTTGATCGCGCTATGAGCCTATTGAAGAAAGGTGAAGCAGCAGATCGTCAAAGTGCACGAATCTCTATCATGATGGGACGTATTCTGATGGAGAAGGGTGATTACGCAAAAGCAGTGGGGCATTTACAGCGCGTACTCGATCAGGATAAAGAGTTGGTGAGTGAAACGCTGCCAATGCTAGAAACCTGTTTTCAACGGCTGAATCAGCCAGACGCGTGGGCAGAATTCCTGCAACGCTGCGTTGAAGAAAATACGGGCGCCGCCGCTGAGCTGTATATGTCCGATATACTCGAGCAGCAGCAGGGACCAGAAGAAGCTCAGCTTTATATCAATCGGCAGTTACAACGTCACCCAACCATGCGAGTGTTTCATCGTTTGATGAATTTTCACCTACACGAAGCTGAAGATGGTCGCGCCAAAGAAAGTTTGATGGTTTTACGCGACATGGTTGGCGAGCAGATTCGCACCAAGCCACGCTATCGCTGCCAGAAATGCGGCTTCACTGCGCACGCACTTTACTGGCATTGCCCTTCTTGTCGCACGTGGTCCTCTGTGAAGCCTATTCGAGGACTCGACGGTCAATAATCATCAACAGCCAGCGTTGGTGATTTACTTTCATTATAGTTACAACATACTAAAAGCCTAAAACTCTCGAAACCTACGCATCTGTGCAGTTTGTCGTCTAACAGACGGGAACAGCGATTGTGATGGCCCGACACCGCAGGTAAAATGCCAGCCGTTTGTCTATTGCGCCCATGGGTGCCCACTGCAGAGGAAATGCCATGCCTTCACCCCAAACTGTGACCGCTTCGCCGATTCTGGTGGCTCTCGATTACCATGACATCAATAGCGCATTACGCTTTGTTGACCAGATCGATCCCGGTAGCTGCCGACTGAAAGTGGGCAAAGAGATGTTTACGCTGTTTGGCCCTTCATTGGTGAAAGATTTGCAGCAACGCGGTTTCGATATCTTTCTTGACCTGAAGTTTCACGATATTCCCAACACGACAGCGCATGCGGTTGCCGCGGCTGCCGATCTGGGTGTCTGGATGGTCAATGTCCATGCCAGCGGTGGGGCACGCATGATGAATGCTGCACGTGAAGCTCTGGTTCCCTTTGGAAAGGATGCACCTTTACTGATTGCTGTGACAGTACTGACAAGCATGGATGCAGACGATTTGAAAGGATTGGGCATCACACTCTCACCGGCAGAACAGGCAGAAAAACTGGCAAAATTAACCCGTGAGTGTGGACTGGATGGTGTGGTCTGTTCCGCACATGAAGCGGCACGTTTTAAACAGGTCATTGGATCAGATTTCGCGCTGGTTACGCCAGGTATTCGCCCGGCAGGCAGTGATGCAGGCGATCAACGCCGTATCATGACACCAGAGCAGGCGAAGCAGGCAGGTGTTGATTATATGGTGATTGGACGCCCTATTACCCAATCGGCCAATCCCGCTGCTACGTTGCAATCAATCTTAAAAAGTCTGGAGGATGCCTCATGAATCGCGATAACCCGCTGGTTTACTCAACGGATACAGGTCGTATAGACCAGCCGCAGCAGAAAGTTGAGCGACCTAAAGGTGATGGAATTGTTCGCATTCAGCGTCAGACCAGCGGACGAAAAGGCAAAGGCGTCTGTTTGATTACCGGTATTGATCTGGATGATGCCGCATTAACACAGCTTGCTGCCGAGCTTAAGAAAAAATGCGGTTGCGGTGGCGCATTAAAAGAGGGCGTTATCGAAATCCAGGGTGACAAGCGCGACTTACTCAAGAGCTTACTGGAAGCAAAAGGCATGAAGGTAAAGCTGGCAGGCGGCTAAAATGAAAAAAATCGGGCTACTAAAAGTAGCCCGATGAGTATGTAGATGCATTGCGTAGCCGTGTTTTATTTTAATGCGGTCTTAATGAACTTGATGACCGATAATACCACCTACCGCTGCGCCACCGACGGTGCCGAGCGCGCTGCCGTTAGTTAGCACTGAACCACCAATCGCACCGGCACCCGCGCCAATTGCGGTATTACGGTCACGTTTAGACCAGTTAGAACAACCGCTTAACGCGACGACTAAGGTGGTAGCAAGGACAGCTGCTGTAATACGTTTCATTGTAATTGTCATAAACTTCTCCATTAGTGTGCTCACAGAGGCAACACCTTAAGTATAGCTTCGAAATTAATTTCACTCGTCGTCGCCGAGTTATTGCCACATCCTTGAAGGCAATGCATCGGCTTTCATCATGATGACCGACGAGTAATCAACAAAGCTCAGACAGGTCCGATCTTTGTCTGAGAGGATTTTAAGCGTTCTGCGAAATTTCCGAAGATAGACAATTCCTAATTCACTCCACAATTTTGCTTTCACAGCTAATTCATTCTGCGTTTATAGCGATTTGCTCCATAACCTTTTGCCCGCTGGCTCCGCACACTTTAGGGACGATGATCTGCAGGAGAAAAGGAATGCTGGAACAGCTTAAACAGCAGGTTTTGGAAGCGAATCTGGACTTGCCAAAATATAATTTAGTCACTTTTACCTGGGGCAACGTCAGCGCTGTCGATCGTGAGCAGGGCTTGCTGGTGATTAAACCCTCAGGAGTCAGCTATGACGTGATGAAGCGCGACGATATGGTTGTGGTTGACCTTGCGAGTGGCAACGTTATAGAAGGGGATAAACGGCCATCTTCAGACACCGCAACGCACCGTGCACTTTATCTGGCGTGGCCCGAAGTGGGCGGCATTGTGCATACCCATTCGCGCCATGCCACCATTTGGGCGCAGGCCGGGCGTGTCATCCCTGCCTGGGGAACGACCCATGCTGATGACTTCTACGGTGAGATCCCGTGTACACGGGCAATGCGTGATGATGAAATCAAACATGAGTATGAGTGGAATACCGGCCAGGTGATTATCGAAACCTTTGCTGAACGTGAGCTTTCTCCCAGCGCAATTCCCGCTGTGCTGGTTAATTCGCATGGGCCTTTCGCCTGGGGCAAAGACGCACATGCTGCGGTACACAGCGCCGTCGTGTTGGAAGAAGTCGCTTATATGGGGTTATTCAGTCAGCAATTGACCGCTAACTTGCCACCGATTCAGCAAACGCTGCTCGATCTCCATTACCTGCGCAAGCACGGCGAAAACGCGTGGTATGGACAAAAGTAACTGGCTAACAGGGATGTAACCCATCCCTTCTTGCTGTCTCGCTGTTTACGCAAAAACGGATAGGGCGATCGTGATCATGTTTATTAAAACAGTGCATCTATAAAAATAAAACGCCGTTTCAATTTTATAGTCAGGATCACTGTTTTTGTTTCTTAATGTCATTACTTTGCTGTCATCGCCTTCGGGCACAACTCACATCTTCCTCTGGAACAGCAAAGGTGACACCAATATGCATATCAAACGTGCGATAGATAAAATCCCTGGCGGCATGATGTTGATACCGCTATTTCTCGGCGCGCTTTGTCACACCTTTTCCCCCGATGCCGGAAAATATTTTGGATCGTTCACCAACGGATTGATGACCGGGACGGTACCTATTCTGGCTGTGTGGTTTTTCTGTATGGGTGCATCGATAAAAATCAGCGCGACGGGAACGGTATTGCGTAAGTCCGGTACGTTAGTGCTGACCAAAATTGCCGTGGCCTGGGTCGTCGCGGCCATCGCCTCACGCATGATGCCGGAGAACGGTGTTGAAGTCGGCATGTTTGCTGGACTCTCTACGCTGGCTTTGGTCGCCGCGATGGATATGACCAATGGCGGCCTTTATGCCTCGATTATGCAGCAATATGGTTCCAAGGAAGAGGCGGGCGCATTTGTTCTGATGTCGCTGGAATCAGGTCCACTGATGACTATGGTTATTCTTGGCACAGCCGGCATAGCATCATTTGAACCCCACGTCTTTGTCGGTGCAGTTCTGCCCTTTATTGTCGGTTTTGCTTTAGGAAATCTTGATCCAGAATTGCGAGAATTCTTTGGCAAAGCGGTCCATACGCTGATTCCTTTCTTCGCGTTTGCTTTGGGCAATACCATCAATCTGGCCGTCATTGCTGAAACGGGTCTGCTCGGTATCATGTTGGGCGTCGCAGTGATTATCATTACCGGCATCCCATTAATTATTGCCGATCGTGTAATCGGAGGCGGAGACGGAACCGCAGGTATTGCCGCATCGAGTACGGCAGGAGCCGCCGTTGCTACGCCAGTATTGATTGCAGAAATGCTGCCACAATTCAAACCGGTTGCACCAGCTGCGACCGCGCTGGTCGCGACATCGGTTATTGTAACGTCTGTTCTGGTCCCGATTATCACCGCGATATATTCAAAACGCGTTAAGCGTTCGCAGGTTGTTGTCAGCCAGCGCGCGGCTATTAAGTAACCCACCTAATCAATCCCCGGCCCTAAGTCGGGGAAATCTCTGGATTTTGTTTTATAAATCAATCTCTCATTTGGTCTGGCCTCACTCTGCATTACGCTGATGTGGCGTAAAAAACGCATCTAATAATCAGAGGATGAGACTATGACAGTTATTAACCAAGCAACTTGCAGATTGTTTACCGAAGTCGGACATACCACACAGCTGGTGGCGTACTACGAAGAAGGACGACGCACCATGTGGATGATGTTGCGGGCGCAGCCGCGTCCTAGCTTCAACCATGAGCTGATAGAGGAAATCATGAATTTGAGCTATGCCGCACAGCGTTCTGGCTTACCGATTGATTTCTGGGTAACCGGTTCTTTGGTACCGCAGATGTTTAATGCGGGTGGCGATCTGCGTTTCTTCGTTGAATGTATTCGTAACAATCGCCGTGAAGCTTTACGTGCTTATGCCAGAGCCTGTGTGGATTGCATTCATTCTGCAGCACGCGGTTTTGATACCGGCGCGGTGACGCTAGCGATGATTGAGGGCAGCGCATTAGGCGGTGGCTTTGAAGCGGCGCTGGCGCATCACTTCATTCTGGCGCAGAACAATGCACGCATGGGATTCCCTGAAATTGCCTTCAACTTGTTCCCTGGTATGGGCGGTTATTCATTGGTGGCTCGCCGCGCAGGCATGAAACTGGCAGAGGAGTTAATTTGTGAAGGTGAATCTCACAGTGCGGAGTGGTTTGAAACGCGAGGACTGGTCGATAAGGTCTTCCAGCCGGGCGACAGCTATCGTGCAACACGCACATTCATTGATACGTTGCGTCCGAAGCTGAATGGTGTGCGAGCTATGCTCAAAGCGCGTCAGCGCGTGCTGCAATTAACACGCGCTGAGTTGATGGATATCACCGAAGATTGGGTCGATTTTGCCTTTACCATTGAGCCAAAAGATATTGCTTACATGGAACGTTTGGTGCAATTACAAAACCGCCACAGCGCCTCGTTGCGTAAAGCGGGATAGTAATGTAATCCAGCGTTAAACGCGGGCAGGATGCTTAGCCAGCCAATGCCCAAACTGCTCTGCGGGCATTGGTTTTGCGTAGTAGTAACCCTGACGCCCATCAACACCACTATTCAGGATAAATGCTTCTTCAGCTTTTGTTTCAATGCCTTCGGCAATCACTAACAGATCGAGAGCCTTGGCGACGGCAACGATCGCGCGAACCAGCGACTGAGAAACAGGCTGTAAGTTGATATCACGTATAAAACTTTGATCGAGCTTGATGGCATTGATTGGCACACGTGCTAATTGGGAAAGTGACGAATAGCCTGTACCAAAATCGTCAAGATGGACCTGGGCGCCCAGATCCTGGAACTTTTTCATTAGCGTCAGCGCTTCAGCTTCATTCTCAATCAAGCAGCTTTCGGTTAATTCGATATCGATTGGACAATCACTTAAACCGGCATCGGCCAATGCCTGTTTTAAATCGCTATAAATGCTCTGATCCAGCAGTTGTCGCGCAGAAACATTTACGGCTACGCGCAGTTCAATGCCTTGTTGACGCCAGGTGAGGATCTGTTTCAGCACATTGAGCATGACCCAGCGGCCCAGCGGCACAATCAGGCCAGATTCTTCCGCATAGGGGATAAATTCAGCCGGGGAAACCAAGCCTCGTTCCGGTGAGTTCCAGCGCACTAACGCTTCCGCGCTGCGTATCTGCCCATCGCTGTCGACTTTAGGCTGGTAAAAAACCGTTAAATGATCGAGCTCCAGCGCTTTACGAAGGTTGGTATCAAGCCATAAATATTCAAATACGCGTTGGTTCATCTCAGCGGCGAAAACACAATATTTACCGCGACCATTCTCTTTTGCGTGATACATCGCAGTATCAGCATTGCGAATCAGGCTTTCACGGTCTTCGCCATGCAGCGGGGCAAGGGCAATACCAATGGAGCAGCCGCTATAAACCTCAATGAGTCCAATGCGGAACGGTAAACGCAAACGCTCCAGAATGCGAGATGACATCGCTTCCAGCGCCGCCTGGCTAGTATGTTCAGCCAGCACCACGAATTCATCACCACCCAGACGTCCCAGCGTTTGATCTTTACCCAAACAGCTAAGAATCGCCAAAGAGACAGCTTGCAGCAGTTGATCGCCAAACATATGGCCGTAAGCGTCGTTAACTTTTTTGAAATTATCCAGATCGAGATAAACCACACCGGTTTCATCGCCGCCTGCTTGCTCTAGTGCCAGGCTCATTTGTTGATGAATTGCGTTGCGATTAGGCAATCCGGTCACCGTATCGGTGTTTGCCAGCACCCGTAGACGTTCCTGGGCCCGTCTTTCCTCGGTTATGTCCGTTCCTGAACAGATGAGGAAAATTTCATTTTTTCCGCTACCGCTGTGCACGAACTTATTACGAAACAGAAACAGTCGCTGGCCTTTTTTAGTCTTCACCCAGCGTTCAACTTCGTAGGAATTGCCGTCGCGAAAGAATCCGGCAATGTTGCGGCGTGATGCTGCAGCTTCCTGTTTACTCATAAACAATTGAAAGACGTTGCGCCCAATCACTTCATGTTCATTCAGGCCGGTATATTCTTCACTGAGGCGATTGAAACGTTGAATATTGCCGCGCTGATCGAGAATCACGATCACCGAATTAGCTTCTGAAACCACTTGCTCAGCAAATGAAAGACCCAGCGTCAAATCACGTGCCACGGCAGAGGTATCACCCCACGCAGAAGCCGTTCCGCCCCAGGATGACTGGTTTACCTTGCGGCCCACCAAGTGCATCGGAACCGGCACGCCGTGTAGCGGCAGCGTAAGATTAATTGTCGAGGTGATCACTGGCATTGCGCGGATTAAACTGGCCTGGCCCGGCGTCAGCGGCAGGGCAATGTTGGTATTTGACGATTCGTCTTCAGCAAAATGCAGCGCATCGCTGTCCGCGGTTAGACGCCAATGAGGGCTGGTTGTACCAAATAAGGTATACAACAAGGTTTGCCCTTGTTCATCGGTCATGGAACTTCCTCCGGGAAGTGCTCTGCAGGCGTTATCTCATTATTTTAGCAACAGTATTCATCATCTGACGCGAGCACAAGATGCAAACTGAATATATTTTGTTGTCCAGCTATGAATGGCACAAAAAAGCCCCGTAAAAACGGGGCGATGGCGTTGATTTAGCAAGGGCATTTACCCAGTTTCCCCGCTTGGCTTGGAAAGCGAGCATCCAGGCAATAACGATGAAAATCTCGCTCTGTCATTGCTGTCTGATCGGGATGATGGTTCTGCATATGCTGTAAATATTTTTGATAATCCTGAACGCCGACCATTAAGCGAAAGCTCTGTTGTAAACCTTGCCACAGCGCGCGCCAGCTAAATTTCGCCGTATCTGGCGCTGATAGCCGCTGGCAACGTTCAATTTGCCATACGCCTTGTGGACGTGTAGCACGATGAATGGCATCAAACATGACGCACCTCCTTACGTAACGCTGGCTCAGATTCATGGGTAGTCGGCACGTTACTGCGCAGGGCGCGACGAATAACAAACACCGCAGCGATTAACATCGTGACCGCCACCAGCATGAAGAATCCACACAAAGCGGCATTGATTTGGTTGCTAAAAACGATGGTTTGCATATCGGCTACAGTTTTTGCTGGCGCAAGAATCACGCCTTCATCTAAACCTCTACGGAATTTATTTGCCTGCGCAAGGAAACCGATCGAAGGTTTTTCATGAAAGATTTTCTGCCAGCCCGCAGTCATTGAGGTAATAAACAGCCAAATCGTGGGCAGAATCGTGACCCAGGCGTAACGCTGTTTCTTCATCTTAAACAGCACTACCGTTCCGAGGATCAACGCCATTGAAGCCAGCATCTGGTTACCAATACCGAACAGTGGCCACAAGGTGTTGATACCGCCAAGCGGATCAACTACACCCTGATAAACGAAAAAGCCCCATCCCGCGACAGCTACCGAGGTACCGGCCATGTTACCTAACCACGAACGGTTGTTGGCCATTGAGGGCACCACGGTGCCGACCAAATCCTGCACCATAAAGCGGCAGGCGCGTGTGCCTGCATCAACAGCGGTAAGAATAAACAGCGCTTCAAATAGAATGGCGAAGTGATACCAAAACGCCATCATGGCGCGGCTGTTGAACACTTCTGTAATGATATGCGCCATGCCAACCGCAAAGGTCGGTGCGCCACCGGCCCGTGATAGAATCGATCCTTCACCAACGTCACGTGCAATGCCGCTCAACACTTCTGGCGTTACCACAAAGCCCCAGCCGTTAATGACCTGAGAGGCATTTTCAACCGTGGTGCCAATCAGCGCTGCCGGAGAGTTCATGGCAAAGTAGACGCCCGGATCCAGCACCGATGCACAGATTAACGCCATGATGGCGACAAAGGATTCCATCAGCATCGCGCCATAGCCGATAAAGCGAATATGACTTTCGCGCTCGATCAGTTTTGGCGTAGTACCGCTTGAAACCAGCGCATGGAAACCAGAAATCGCGCCACAGGCAATGGTAATAAACAAGAAGGGGAAGAGCGCGCCGGAGAAGACCGGGCCGGTGCCGTCAATGAATTTCGTCACCGCAGGCATTTTCAACTCTGGCATGGCAAACACGATGCCAATCGCCAAGCCAACGATCACACCAATTTTAAGAAAGGTTGAGAGATAATCACGCGGCGCTAACAGTAACCAAACCGGCAGCACCGAAGCGATAAAGCCGTAAATTACCAAGACCCACGTCAGTGACGTGCCTTTCAACGTAAAAAAGGGCCCCCAGTAGGGATGTTGTGCCACGTCGCCACCGTAGATAATCGCGGCCATCATCAGCACAAAGCCAATCAACGAGACCTCAGCGATTTTTCCGGGGCGGATAAAGCGCATGTAAACGCCCATAAACAGCGCGATCGGTATGGTGGCGGCAATGGTAAACAGTCCCCAAGGACTGTCCGCTAAGGCTTTCACCACGACCAACGCCAGCGCCGAGAGAATAATGATCATTACGCCCAGCGCACCCAGCATAGTAATCACACCAGCAAAAGCGCCTAACTCCTGACGCGCCATTTCACCCAAGGAGCGTCCGTCACGGCGCGTGGAAATGAACAGAATCAAAAAGTCCTGCACTGCGCCAGCCATCATTACGCCGACCAGAATCCAGATAGTGCCCGGTAAGAACCCCATTTGGGCCGCTAAAATTGGGCCAACCAGCGGACCTGCGCCTGCAATGGCAGCAAAGTGATGGCCAAAAAGCACCCATTTGTTGGTTGGGACATAATCCAGCCCGTCGTTAAGACGTTCGGCAGGTGTGAGGCGACGGTCGTCCAGTTCAAAAATGTTGCGCGCAATAAACAGGCTGTAAAAGCGATAAGCGATGCTGTAGCAGGCGACAGCGGCAATGACCAGCCAAACGGCGTTGACGTGCTCGCCACGGTTTAAGGCGAGCATGGCAAACGCGCCCGCGCCGATTAACGCCACCGCTAACCAGATGACTCCGGTTTTGACGTTTTTCATGACTAACTCCTTGTAGGGATCGAGAGAGAGGCGATCGAAAACAACGAGTTAAACTTAATGTAATGGAATGTAAGTGGAAGTTAATCGATAGAGAAGTGTGAGGCGAGGTACAAATTTAACATTTAGGCAAATAATTTGGGGAAAGTGCGGGACAACCTGAGTTGTCCCGCAAATTTTCGTGCTTATACCGCTGGGCGAGCCACAACGCTACGAGTTTCCATGCGCACTTCAGCGATGGTCACGTCAATAACGTCGGTGACGCGGAAAGCGACTTCACCTTTGATCTGAACCGTGCCGTTTTCCTGGCTGCAGACCAGTTCATCACGCACCGCGTGAATAAACGGGGCAGGGATAAAGGCGACCGCGCCGAACTCCAGCAAACGGACGCGCATACCGCCACGTGACACATCAATAATTTCGGCACTGAATTTACGATCGCTGCCAGCGAACGGCGACAGATAGCGCGCATACAGCCAGTCACCGACATCGCGTTCAGCCATGCGATTCAGACGACGACGCTCACTCATGGTCACGGTCAGCGCGCTATCCGGGCGAGCAATGTCATCACCCCGGATAATCGCTTTCAGCAAACGATGGTTGATCATGTCGCCAAATTTACGGATCGGCGAAGTCCAGGTCGCATAAGCTTCCAGGCCTAAACCAAAGTGTGGGCCTGGTTCAGTGCTGATTTCAGCGAAAGTCTGGAAGCGACGAATGCGGCTGTCGAGGAACTGCGTTGGCTGCGCATCGAGTTCACGACGCAGCACGCGGAAGCCTTCCAGCGTAGTGATTGCTTCCGCATCCACGGTGATGCCGTGTGCAGCCAGCACTGTTGCTGCTTGCTCGGCATTGGTCGCATCAAAACCGGCATGAACGTTGTAGATACCAAAGCCGAGGCGTTCACGCAGCACTTTGGCCGCGCAGACGTTGGCCAGGATCATCGCTTCTTCGACAATGCGGTTAGCGATGCGGCGTGGCTCGGCAATGATCTCCAGCACTTCGCCTTTTTCACCCAGAAGGAAGCGGTAATCTGGGCGATCTTTAAACACCAGCGCATGGGTTTGACGCCATTCGCCGCGTGCCAGGCAGATGCGATGCAACAGTCGAATTTGGTTCGCGATCGCTTCGTTCTCGGGTTGCCATTCGCCGCTGTTTTCCAGCCAGTCAGAGACGTCGTCGTAAACCAGCTTGGCTTTAGATTCAATCCACGCAGCAAAGAACTGTGGATCTTCGCCTAAAGTGCCGTCTTTTGCCACGGTCACGCGGCAAGCCAGCGCTGCACGGCGCATATTCGGACGCAGCGAACACACATCGTCAGAGAGTTCGCGTGGCAACATTGGAATATTGAAGCCTGGCAGATAGTTAGTAAACGCACGTTGCGCCGCCACTTTATCGAGCTGGCTGCCTTCTGGCACGTAAGCGGTGGGGTCGGCGATGGCGATAGTCAGACGCAGCGCGCCATCGTTCAGCTCCTCAACGTACAGCGCATCATCCATATCTTTGGTGCTGGCGCTGTCGATGGTGACGAAATCCAGTGCGGTGAGATCTTCACGCGTCAGGTTCTCATCCATCATTTCGCCAAAGCCAACGTCTGGCGCTTCACGCTCAAGGTTATGGCGCGACAGCGTCACCCACCATGGCGCAAGGTGATCGTCAGCTTTGATAATAAATTCGGTCAGTTCAGCATAAAAACCGCGGTCGCCTTTTAGCGGGTGGCGGCGCATCTCAGCCACTGCCCAATCGCCAGCTTGAAAATCATGTGTCACACCACGGGCCGGGCGGCACTGGATGGCATCTTTCAGCAGCGGATGATCCGGGACAATTGAAAGACGATCATCTTTCTTCTGCACGCGGCCAACAAAGCGGCTCAGAAACGGTTCAACCAGCGTTTCTGGTTCAGCACTTTCACGGTCTTTATCGCTATGGATGATGGCAACGATGCGGTCACCGTGCATCACTTTCTTCATCTGCGGAGGCGGGATGAAGTAGCTTTTTTGCGCATCAACTTCGAGGAAGCCGAAGCCTTTTTCAGTGCCTTTTACCACACCTTCGGCGCGAGGCGTTTGCGAGTGGAGCTTCTCTTTGAGCTGCGCGAGCAGCGGGTTATCCTGGAACATAATTTTTTTAGTTTCGTGGCCTAAGAGCGGCTGACAGTTTTACGCGAATCGGGGTCGCGCGGCAAGGCAAAAAGCCGCTTAGCGCGGCTTTTTAACAATGCTGTAACAAGGATTTTAGGCAATTCGCTGACCGGGAAGTGCCTGTGAAAGTTCGAGTTTTACCGGTACCGATTTCGAGGTTGGCGTACCGCTGCCGTCACCAAAGCTATTGAGTGGGACCAGCGGGTTGGTTTCGGGATAATAGGCCGCGAGGTTGCCGCGCGGAATATTGTATGGCACCAGCTTGAAGCCGCTGACGCAACGCGTAATTCCGTCGTTCCACAGCGTTTCGATATCAACCAACTCACCTTCGCTGAAACCCAATTCGGCCATGTCATCAGGGTTAATAAACACCACTTCGCGCTGGCCGTACACGCCGCGATAGCGATCGTCGAGACCGTAAATCGTGGTGTTGTACTGGTCGTGGGAACGCAGAGTTTGCAGGGTAAACGGCACGTCCGCATTCAGGTTGGGAAACAGTGACGTTGGCAGTGCTGCGTGGCTAAATTCTGCTTTTCCTGACGGCGTATTAAAACGCAATTCCGCTGCGGCGTTGCCCAGATAAAAACCGCCCGGCAGGTCGCATTTCTCATTGAAATCAGTGAAGCCTGGGATCGTGGCGGCAATATGATCGCGGATCAGGTTGTAATCACCGGCCAAATCCAGCCATTTTACTTTGTCATCACCGAGTACTGCGTGTGCAATACCTGCCACAATCGCCGTTTCTGAACGCTGCGTATCCGCCAGCGGCATGCCGATACCTTCAGAGGCGTGCACCATGCTGAATGAATCTTCCACAGTAATGAACTGATTGCCGGTCGCCTGCTCGTCACGCTCAGTGCGACCCAACGTCGGCAGAATCAATCCTTCATGCCCCGGAACCAAATGGCTGCGGTTCAGCTTGGTACTGATGTGCACCGTCAAACCGCAACGCGACATCGCTTCTTCGGTAATCGGTGAATCTGGCGCTGCTGCAGCGAGATTACCGCCTAACGCGATCAACACTTTGACTTCATCACGTAGCATGGCATTCAAGGCTTCAACGGTGTTATGGCCTGCTGCACGTGGGGGTTCAAAATCGAAATGTTTGCCCAGCGCATCGAGGAACGGCTTAGCCGGTTTCTCATCGATGCCCATGGTGCGGTTGCCCTGAACATTACTGTGACCGCGAACCGGACACAGGCCCGCGCCTTTTTTACCCAGTTGCCCAAACAGCAGTTGCAGGTTAGTGATCTCACGAACCGTATCAACCGAATGTTTGTGCTGGGTAATGCCCATCGCCCAGGTACAAATTACCCGGTCGGCACTTTGATAAATCGCCGCGGCTTCACGGATCTGCGCCTCAGTCAGACCTGATTGCGCCACGATCTGCGCCCAATCGGTGTTATCAACTGCTGCAAAGTACGCTTCAACGCCTTGCGTTTTGGCATTCAGAAAAGCCTGATCGAACAAGCCACTTTCACCCGCAGCCAGACGCGCACGGTGCGTTTCCAGCAGCGTCTTCACCATGCCGCGTACCGCCGCCATATCACCCCCCAAATTCGGTTGGTAATAAGCCGAACTGATGGTGCCCGCTTTAGACGTCATGACTTCAAGGGGTTTTTGTGGATCGGCAAACCGTTCCAGACCGCGCTCACGTAGCGTGTTAAAGGTTACGATCTTCGCGCCATGATCGGCAGCGTGACGCAGGCTGTGCAGCATGCGTGGATGGTTCGTTCCCGGGTTTTGACCGAAGACAAAAATCGCGTCAGCGTGGTCAAAATCATCCAGGCGAATCGTGCCTTTACCTACGCCGATACTGCGCTTCAGGCCAGTACCGCTGGCTTCATGGCACATGTTGGAGCAGTCAGGGAAATTATTCGTTCCCATCAGGCGGCCAAACAACTGATAAAGCCAGGACGCTTCATTACTGGCGCGGCCGGAGGTGTACAGCTCCATTTGATCAGGATTATCCATCGCCTTGATATGGCGTGCAATTAGCGCGAACGCCTCATCCCAGCTGATGGGTTCATAATGATCGGTTTCGGCGTTGTAACGCAGCGGATGCGTTAAACGGCCCTGATATTCAAGAAAGTAATCACTCTGCGCGTAAAGCGTATTAACGCTGTGCTTAGCAAAGAAGTCGGTATCGACGACACGACGTGTCGCTTCCCAGGTGACCGCTTTTGCGCCGTTTTCGCAAAAGCTAAACGTACTTTTGTTGTCATCGCCCCATGCGCAGCCTGGGCAGTCAAAACCGCGGGCTTTATTCATGCGTAGCAGATTACGCATATTTTTCAGTGCAGCTTTGCTGTCAAAGACGAAACGCGTGGTGGCTTCCAGTGAACCCCAACCGCCCGCTGCGGCACGGTAAGGTTTGATTTTGCGTTTAAATTTCATAATGAGTGCAGGCTTATTTTTATTAGAAAATATTGTAGAAAGTTTGTTATCAGGATATGGCCTGATGGTGAAGGGAAGTGTGCCGCTCTGCATAAAAGTTGTCTAATTGATTGACTTAATGGTGCGATAGTCACTGTTTATCGTGCATTTGACTTAAATGTGACGTTGGTCAAATTTTACTCGCGTTTAACCCGGCGTTTACGGGTGAAGTTTCTACATCGCGCTAATACTGTTTTTTCACAACAGAAGAGGGCGCGATACCATGAAACAGCTGACCAGCCAGATTCATGCTTTTGGCAAAGCGTTGATGATGCCGATCTCGGTCATTGCCGCTGCGGGGATATTTCTTGGATTGGCAGCAGCAATGCAAAATCCGGCGATTACCGGCGATGCGTTTGCGCAGATGCAGGTTCCACAATTAATCATTGGCTTTATCCGCAAAGTTGCTGGCGCGCTGTTCGCTAATTTGCCGGTGTTTTTTGCCGTGGCCAGCGCCATCGGTTTGGCCAAAGCAGAAAAACCCACGGCGGCTTTTGCAGCAGTGATTGGTTATATTGCGATGAATGTCGGTATCAATGCCACGTTGGCTGCCAAAGGCTTAACTGCCGCTACGACCACGCCAGAAGCGTTACAGCAGGCGGGCATGGATCAAACCACGGCGATGATGACCTCGGCGGAATACATCGAGATGCTGGGCGTCTTCACCTACAACATGAGTGTGCTCGGCGGCGTCATTGCTGGCTTAGCAACAGTTGCGCTACACAATCGTTTCTACACTCAGCAGTTGCCCACGGCGATCAGCTTCTTTGGAGGGCGTCGCTTTGTGCCAATTGTCACCGTGGTCTGTTTACCGCTCATCGGTGTGCTGTTAGCAATGATATGGCCAACCATAGGTCAGGGCATTGCCTGGATCGGTCAGATGATTGGTAAAAGCGGACAATATGGCGCTTTTCTGCTAGGTGCTTTCGAGCGCATCCTGATTCCTACCGGCCTGCACCATATTCTGAATGAAACGGTGCGTTTTACGCCGATTGGCGGTATGGCGACTGTTGATGGCCAAAGCGTTGTCGGTGCACTGAATATCTTTAATACCTCTTTAACCCATCCTGGCATGATTCCAGATGAAACCATTCGCACTGCCACCCAGTTTCTTGCGCAGGGAAAAATCCCAGTAATGATGTTTGGTTTACCCGCAGCGGCGCTGGCGATTTATCACACGGCAAGGCCAGAGCATAAGCAACGCGTCAAGGCGCTGGTGATGGCGGGAGCATTAACCTCTTTTACTACCGGTATCACTGAACCGCTGGAGTTCTGTTTCATCTTCGTTTCGCCGGTGCTTTATTTACTGCATGCCTTCCTGACCGGCCTCTCATTTATGTTGATGTCGATGCTGCACTTGATGATCGGGAACGTTCAGGGTGGTGTTATCGATTTGGTCGTGTTTGGCATGCTCGGCGGCAGCAAAACGCATTGGTGGTGGACGCTGGCGCTGGGCGTGATTTATGCACCGCTCTATTACTACGCTTTCCGCTTCGTCATTACCCGAATGAACGTAGAAACGCCAGGCAGAGAATCTGAGGATGAAAAACCGCAGGTGGTTGCTGCCAACGAGCGCACCCAAGTGATCATCAGTGGTTTAGGCGGCCATGCGAATATTGAGGATGTTGATTGCTGTTTTACGCGTTTGCGCGTCCGGGTTAAAGATATGAAGGAAGTCGTTGATCAGACTTTAATGAGCACTGGCGCTAATGGAATAAACCGTGTCAGTAATAATGATGTCCAGGTCATATATGGCCCGCAAGTTGAAAAAATTGCGAATGAAGTAAAAACAGCATTGGGTGTAGCCTGAAAGCGAAGCGGCAGAGCGCTGAAAGGTTCTTGCGGTTTATTCTCTCCGCGTTGCAGCAGGGTTATCTGTTCACTGTTGCAACGTAATTAATATTGAGTATATAAGCTTCTTTTATGGGTTTAATTTTATTAATCTTATCTGCAGTATATAGGCGCTGTTAATTACCTGAAAACAGCACTCTGGTCTGACCATGTGGCATATTCCCCTCTTTTTCAGGTAAACTCTGTATGTTCAGCGCTAAGCGCTCATTGTTTTTCTGAATAAAAGACTGGAGGTCAGATGAATAATGTCATACTGAGTATGCTTGCTAAGATTTCGAATATGGATGCTCAAGCTAAACAGCTAGCCGCTCGAGTAGAAGCGCAATCTCTGATGATGAGTGCCTTGCTTTTGACCATCGGCCAAAATGGTGGACTGAGCGAACTCATTGGCAGCGTGAATAAAGCCATCAACTCTGTCATGGTTGATCCCTATGATCCCTATCGACCTGAAGCAGAACTCCTGCTGCAAGAGTTCCAGGATATGGTTAGAGTTTCCCAAATGATCGCCAAAGAAAATGCTGTGCTTAACTCCGGAGATACAGGCCCTTTTGATGCAAAAAATGCCTAAAATTATTAATGCTGACTTTCACGCTTAGTGATCTTTTATAATTTACCACCAGTAATAAACCGCCTTTTCAGGCGGTTATTCACGTATGTTAAGCGGCCATTTTGCGGCATGCTTCAGCGCAGTGTAGACACGCTTTTGAGCATTGCTGGCAATGATCATGCTGATGTTTCCCACACTCTTCGCCGCATTGCTGACAAATATCCGCGCAAATTGCACATAATGCTTTTGCGGCATCGCTGTCCAGTGCCATAAATTGCGCGCTTAAACGACAGAGGCTGGCGCATTGTGTATCCAGTCTGATGCAATCCCGCATCATTTCTAAATTCTCTTCTTTTAAACAGGATGCGGCACAATTATCACAGGCGGCAGCGCAGAAATAGCATGCTTCAATACAATGACGATATTGTTCAATCATATTTCCTCCTCAATTTATTCCTCCTTAAGTCTGAAAATAAAAGCGTCTTTATGCAAATCAGTAATATGTTAATAACTATTTCAGCGGCTGGTTTATTATTTCTAACAATAAAAAACCCCTTTTTGCTTTTATGTAAGGGGAATAAGCAGGGCTGAAAAAAGCACAGCCCAAAGAAAATATTTAATGAGAAGGCAGCGCATAAGCCATCACAGAATCCCCTGAGGCTGTACCCAAACCTCCGTGTCCTCCCGCCGCAATAACCACATATTGTCTGCCATCTTCACCTTGGTAAGTCATCGGCGTAGCCTGGCCGCCTGCCGGTAAGCGGGTGCGCCACAGTTCTTTTCCGCTGGCTTCGTCATAAGCACGCAGATAATTATCGGCCGTTGCCCCCATGAAAATCAGTCCACTTTGAGTAATGACGTTGCCGCCCATCATAAAGATGCCGGTTGGCAGCGGGGCGTTAGTATGTGTGCCGAAAATATTCATATCGCGCGTCGTGCCAGCCGGACGTTCCCAGATGATTTTGCGGCTGGTGAGATCGACGGCGTATAACTTGCCCCATGGCGGTGTGCTACACGGGGCACCTAATAGGCTAAGCCAGGGTTTGACGACTGCCGCCCAAGGCGTGCCATATTCAGGACCCACCGCGAACTCTTTAGGTTTTGGATAAGGTTGACCGCTGGCCCAGCCTGCCCATTTCTGCATCAGACCTTGCTTAATAGCGTCGTCACTTTTCATCATTTGCATGGTGAAAGGGATATAGCTGGTATTGGCAATCATGACATTATGGCGCGGATCAATTGATGCACCGTACCAATCCATTACCCCATCAAAGGCAGGATAAGCGATGGATGTTCCCGCTGCTGGTGGCGTGAAATTACCCTGATAACGGTAACGGTGAAACTGAATGCGGCACCAAAGCTGATCAAACGGCGTAGCGCCCCAGGTGTCAGTTGCTTTTAATACGGGCGGGGCAAGGTTAGGCATACCCACGGAATCAGGCTGCGTTGGTGAAAGATGTTCGCCCGGTAATGAGGGCGAGGTGGGAACAGATTTTTCATTCACTTGAGCCAGCGGCTTACCGGTTCGACGATCCAGCAAGAACAACTGCCCCATCTTTGTGGTTTGCACCAGCGCATGCACACCTTTTCCATCTGGAGTGGGCAGGTCAACTAATGTCGGGCCAATCGGCAAGTCAAAGTCCCATACGTCATGATGCACCGTCTGGAAATGCCATTTTTCTTCGCCGCTATGAATGTCGAGTGCGACGATTGAGCTTGAATATTTTTCGTCAAAACTGCGTCTTCCCGCACCGTAGTAATCCGGTGTGGCGTTACCCAGCGGAATATAAATCAAACCCAATTTTGGATCGGCGGTGTAGGTTCCCCAGCCGTTTGGCGTACCGCGTGTATAGGTTTCACCCGCTTTTAACGGCGCATTCGCTGGATTTCGACCCAAATCCCACGCCCAACTCAATTCACCGGTTTTCTCATCATAGGCACGCACAACGCCTGAGGGTTCGCCCGTGGTTTGATTATCATATATCCAACCGCCTAACACGATACGGCCTTCCATCACCATCGGCTGCGAAGTGATGTAATGAAATCCAGGCGGCACGTTGCCCATGTGATCGGTAAGAGAGACATAACCCTGTTGACCAAAAGATTCGCACGGTCTGCCGGTGCGTGCGTCCAGCGCCACCATGCGCGCATCCGCCGTAGTCGTAATGATTTTCTGTGGGCAGGTCGCATCACTATCAACCTGGCTCCATGCCACACCACGGCAGGCAAGGTATTCATTAGCTGAAGTATTCGATTTCGGATCAAATTTCCAACGCTGTTTTCCTGTGGTGGCATCCAGCGCAATCACTTCACGATGAGGCGTACAAATGTACAAGCTGTTGCCCGCTTTAATGGGTGTCACTTCAAAACTGAACTCACGTCCTGCCTTGTCTTCGCCTTTACGCATGACATCACCGGTGTCGTAACGCCATGCCGGTTTTAATTCATTTACGTTCTGCGGCGTAATTTGCGTGAGCGGAGAAAAGCGTTGTCCAGCCGCCGTGCGCCCGTAATGTATCCAGTCATTGCCGTTATCTTCAGTGGCTGAGCGCTGAGCAGATTGCACGGCGGGGAAGGGGAGATGATGAACAAAGCGGGCATCAGTGACTTGCCAGCCGCTGTAAAGAGTGCCGCCGATAGTGAGAAGATAAATCAATGCGGCAGCCAACGTTGAACGGCGTTGAGCAGCAGCCGTGATGATTGGACGCACAACCCAAGGCATGCAGAGCCAAATGCCAAGAATTGCTGGTGCCAGAAGACGAGGCATTAATTGCCAGCCATCGAGTCCCACTTCCGTTAATGACCACACCACACACATCAAAAAAGTGATCAAATAGAGCCAGATACCTGACGAGCGACGCCGTAAAAGTTGAATGCCGCTGATTAAGAAGCCAATACCAAACAGCAGATACCACGGCGTGCCGCCTGAAAAAGCCAGCCAGCCTCCGAGTATCAAATAAGCTAAACCAAACAAGCTGACCAAAAGACCACTTAGCGTTGGCCAAAAACGCAGCGATGTTGATGCCACAATACATCCCTCTGTAAAAGATTGTCAGTAAAGCCTATAGAAAAACTGACACTTTGCAGATAGCATGCTTTAAATCACACGATTTTTCCAAAATACGCTTATTTTTCAATGCGATTTAATTGGTAAATTATTGTCTCTGAAGTTTTCGAACCCTTATCGGCATACCGTTTCCGGGTTCATTGATTCAATATAATGATTCAGGATCGGACTTTTTATTGTCGCTAAATCGGATTTGTAATGCCGTCGCCAAACGAGTGAATAAGATTGCGGCTAATGCGTAGGCTCCGCCAATTGCCGTTGCAGTCAGGCGATCGGCTGCCACATTTCCCTGCGCTAACCCTGTCAGTGAAATCATAAATACCACCATCAGGGTGACGAAAAAGGTAAAGACAAAATAGGAGCCGGTTGCCAGGCGATAGGAAAGGGTAAACGCGATGTAACCTGAAACGATAAAACCGCATGCCAGCACGGCAAGTTGTGGGAAAAGGTAGGTCAGGACGCCCGCCGACAAACAGCCCAGAAACGTGCCAAACAGCCTTGCCGGCACCCGCAGCAGTGATTCTTGATAGTGGTTGCGCAAACACAACAGCAGAGTCATACCGGTCCAGTAGCCATTCTTCAGGTGATAAAGTTCAACGGTGAACAGCGCCATCCCCATCGACAATAAACCAAACAGCACTGACCAGCGCAGATGGAGTTTGTGGCGATGTTTTAGCGTCTCCTGACGCAGAAAGGAGAACAGTGAAAATCGGCTCACCCACTGCAAATGAAAATGACCTTTGCTCAACAGCAGGCAAATTATTGTTAACTGTACCAAGCCGCCGATGGAAATAAGCAGCGCTCGGTGAGTGGCATGCGCCATATCGCCAGGAAAGTAACCTGAGACCAGAAAGGCGATCGCCGCTTGCAGGAATACCCAACCCGCGGTGCCATCAATACCCGTGATGATGGCGTAGGCCGCGGTATAAATCATGGCCAGGCTGATGTAGAGCGGCAACACCGATCCCGCCATGGCGCCCAGCCAGGATGAGAAACCGAGTCCCACCACGGTTGCCAGCAGCAATTTAAATGACGAGCCTTCCCAGGTTTTACTGGCACCAAAGGCCAGCGGCAAAGCACCGCTGGCAATGACGCTCGCTTCGGCAACATGATTTAACAGAAATCCGCCGATAAAAATCAGCATCAGTGCAGGCAAACAACAGAGGCCCAGCCGCAGGTCGTGCTTCAGTCCGGCATCCACTTTCATATTTATTCTCTCCTTGCTTCTCTCTTGCCTATCTTAAAAGTGTGAACCAGATCTTAAAAACTGAAATGATCATACCAAAGCGAAAGGAGACATTAATGTTAAACGCACCCACAGCGATTTTACTGGCGATGGCGGTTTCTGTTTGCGCGACAGACGCCAGTGCTCAAGAGCCAGAGTCGAAAAAACAGCAGGTTCAGCCGCTTCAGGTAGGCAATGTGCGCATTGGTCAGGGACAACCCGCGATTATCGTTTCGACCTCAGGGCAGGATGAAGTCAGCGTGCTGCAAGAAACTGAGCAAGCCGCGCGCACGCATGAAGTGAGTATCGTTGAACTGCGTGTTGATAAACTCGCTTTTGCTATGGATGGACCGCGCGTCGCTAAATTGGGCCAGTCGATGCGCCAAAAACTGAACGGTAAGCCGCTGCTGCTGACCTTTCGTACCAAACAGGAAGGGGGAGAAAAAATGCTGGACGATGCGCGTTATACGCAACTTTATCAGCAATGGTTGGCCGCGGGATTCGCTGATATGGTTGATATTGAGATGCGCATCGGTGAGCAACCAATACAAAAGCTGGTGGCAGAATCGCGACAGCAAAAGGTGGCAGTGATCCTCTCTTATCATGACTTCAATGCGACGCCGTCTAATGAAGAGATGTTACAGCGTCTGGAATGGCAAGCCGCGCACGGTGCTGATGTGTTGAAAATTGCCGTGATGCCGAAAACGCCAGAGGATGTGAATCGCTTAACGTCTGTCACCTGGCAAATGCGACAGCACAGTGATAAGCCTTTGCTGACAATGGCAATGGGAGGAAAGGGGACAATTAGCCGTATCGCGGGTGAAGTGTATGGCAGCAATCTGACGTTTGGTAACCTGGGACAAGCGTCTGCTCCCGGCCAGTTGGACGTGAATGTACTGTATCAAACATTGAAAGCGCTGCATCAGGCGGGTCAGGATAGTTAACCAAGCCGGTTAACAGACAAAAAAAGCGCCAACAACTTAGCTGTTGGCGCGAGTGCAATATGGGTGATCGTTATGCGTGTTGATTTGCGCGCTTTGGCTCTGTACGCACTGGCGTATCGCCCGCCACAAAGTATTTCGCTGTGCTGCGCGGTAACTGATGACCACGAATACGGTCAGCAATTTTCTCGCCAATCATAATGGTGGTGGCATTCAGGTTACCGGTGATGATCAGCGGCATAATGGATGCATCCACTACACGCAATGATTCCAGGCCGTGAACGCGTCCATCGCCATCAACCACCGACATCGCATCGGTACCCATTTTACAGGTACCGCAAGGGTGATAAGCCGTTTCGCCATGATTACGCACAAACTCATCCAGCTGCTCATCGGTCTGGCAATCAAGACCCGGGCTGATTTCGCGACCGCGATATTTATCCAGCGCTGGTTGCTGAATGATCTCGCGGGTGATGCGAATGGCATCACGGAACTCGTGCCAATCCTGTTCAGACGCCATGTAGTTGAACAGAATCGAAGGATGCTGGCGCGGATCGCGTGATTTCAACCGCACATGGCCCCGACTTGGCGAACGCATCGAACCGACATGACATTGAAAACCGTGCGCATCAACCGCATTAGAACCGTTGTAGTTAATCGCAACCGGCAGGAAGTGATACTGAATATTCGGCCAGGCGAACTCTTCGCGGCTTCGAATAAAGCCACCCGCTTCGAATTGGTTGCTGGCACCGAGGCCGGTGCCATTTAACATCCATTCAGCACCGATTTTCGGCTGGTTCCACCACTTCAATGCCGGATAAATAGAAACCGGCTCTTTGCATTCGTACTGCAGGTACATTTCCAGGTGATCCTGTAGGTTTTCACCCACGCCAGGCAGATCTTGTACCACAGGAATATCGAACTGCTTCAGCAAAGTCGCCGGGCCAACACCCGAGCGCTGTAAGATCTGCGGCGATGCGATCGCGCCTGCACACAACAACACTTCACGACGCGCATGGGCTTTATGTGAGGTGTTACTCTCACCCACCAAATATTCCACGCCGACAGCACGCTTGCCTTCGAACACGATGCGGTCGGTGGTGGCATGCGTGATAATTTTCAGGTTGGTACGGCCTTTAGCTTGATCAAGATAACCGCGCGCGGTGCTGGAGCGACGACCTTGTGGCGTTACGGTGCGATCCATTGGACCAAAACCTTCCTGCTGATAGCCGTTGAGGTCTTCAGTACGCGGATAACCCGCCTGCACGCCCGCTTCGATCATCGCTTCAAACAGCACGTTATTACCCGCTTTTGGCGTTGCCACGCAAACCGGGCCGTCTCCGCCGTGATAATCGTTTGGCCCGATATCACGGGTTTCGGCTTTGCGGTAGTACGGCAGGCAATCCAGATAGCTCCACGATTCCAGGCCCGGCTCTTTGGCCCAGCCATCGAGGTCCATCGCGTTGGCGCGGATGTAGCACATACCATTAATCAGCGACGACCCCCCTAAACCTTTGCCACGACCACATTCCATGCGGCGGTTGTTCATGTAAGGTTCAGGATCGGTTTCGTAAGCCCAGTTGTAGCGTTTTCCCTGGAGTGGATACGCTAACGCCGCAGGCATTTGGGTACGGAAATCAAAACGATAATCTGGACCGCCTGCTTCCAGCAGTAGAACGTTTACAGTGCTGTCTTCGGTCAGGCGTGTAGCTAAAACATTCCCTGCGGATCCGGCTCCGATGATGATGTAATCAAATTCCATTCGTCGTTCCTCAGGTTGGAATAATTAAAATATTGACTGAAAACGTGACAGTTCGACCTGCACAGATTTCACTTGGGTGTAGTTTTGCAGCGTCATCAGGCCATTTTCACGACCCACGCCGGAATGTTTGTAACCGCCGACCGGCATCTCTGCTGCCGATTCACCCCAAGTGTTAATCCAGCAAATGCCCGCTTCAATTTGATGAATCACGCGGTGCGCACGATTCAGATCCTGCGTCACAACGCCCGCAGCCAAACCAAATTCGGTGGCGTTGGCGCGGCGTACCACTTCTTCTTCGCTCTCGTAACTCAAAATTGACATCACCGGGCCGAAGATCTCTTCACGCACAATTTTCATCTCGTCGTGACAATCGGTGAACACGGTGGGGGCAACCCAAGCTCCCAGATCAAAGCCCGCGCCAGTAAGGCGTTTGCCACCGCACAGCACGCGCGCCCCTTCAGCGATACCTGACTCGATATAACGCATGACATTATCGCGATGACTAAAGCTCACCAGCGGACCAAAGTTGGTTTCCGGCTGGCGCAAATCGCCAGGTTGGATGCGTGCCACGCGCTCAGCGATTTTCGCTTCGAATGCCGCTTTCAGTGGGGCAGGGATAAAGACGCGAGTGCCGTTGGTGCAAACCTGACCTGAACTGTAGAAGTTGGCCATCATGGCAATGTCGGCAGCCAAATCGAGATCGGCATCATCAAAGATGATCAGTGGAGATTTGCCACCCAGCTCCATGGTGACCTCTTTCAGCGTAGATCCCGCTGCATTAGCCATGACTTTCTTGCCGCTGGCGACGCCGCCGGTGAACGAGACTTTATCGATGCCGGGATGTTCAGTCAGCAGCTGACCTGTGACTTGTCCGGTGCCCGGCAGCACGTTAAATACGCCATTTGGCACGCCAGCTTCGGTGTAGATTTCTGCCAGTTTGAGCGCGGTTAATGGCGTCACTTCGCTGGGTTTGAAGATCATTGCGTTACCCGCAGCTAATGCGGGTGCGGATTTCCATAGCGCGATCTGGATGGGGTAGTTCCAGGCACCAATGCCTGCCACCACGCCCAGCGGTTCACGGCGGGTATAAACGAATGAAGTATCACGCAGCGGGATCTGCTGGCCTTCCAGCGTGGGGATCAGGCCAGCGTAATATTCCAGCACGTCGGTGCCGGTGACGATATCCACGCTGACGGTTTCGCTGTACGGCTTACCGGTATCGAGCATCTCCAGCTCAGCTAATTCGTCGTTACGCTCGCGCAAAATATCAACCGCACGGCGCAAAATGCGTGAGCGCTCCATTGCGGTCATGGCTGCCCAAACTTTTTGACCTTTTTGCGCCGCAGCAACGGCGCGATCAACATCCACTGCACCTGCCTGATGCACATCAGCCAACACTTCGCCATTGGCCGGATTGATGGTTTGGAAAGTTTCGCCTTCGGTCGCGGCTACGTAAGCACCATCGATATATAATTTTTGCTCGGTGAACAGGGACATATCTTCTCCTTCCTTTATTCGTGCTCGCCAGCCAACTGCTGACGGATGAATTGTGTGGTCAAGGTTCTGGCCGCGTCTGGATTGAAGGGCTTACCGCTTAATGCGGCACGTAGCCATAAACCGTCAATCAATGCGGCTAAGCCATAAGCCGCCAGACGCGCCTTATCGCGGGGGATTTCACGACGGAACTCTGCTGCCAGCGTTGAAAACAACCGACTGCTACTGACGCGCTCAAGGCGATTGAGCTGGGGTTGATGCATGCTGCTGGACCAAAAATCCAGCCAGGCCTTCATGGCGGCGTTGTGCACCTGCGTTTCGTCAAAATTGCCTTCGACAATCGCGCACAAGCGCGCTTCTGTGCTGGCATCAACCAAAGGCCGCAGCCTGGCGGCAACCGCATCACGCAGTTGGCGGGTCACGTCGCGCATTGTGGCTTCTAATAAGCCATTTTTGTCTTTGAAGTAGTGACTAATGATCCCGGTCGACACGCCTGCACGGCGCGCAATCTGGGCGATGGTTGCATCATTAATACCGACTTCATTAATTGTGCTCAGGGTCGCATCAATCAGTTGCCGACGTCTTATCGGCTGCATCCCCACCTTTGGCATAACTCCAACTCCACCCTCAATTCGAGCCACTATTAAAACTTTTTTTGATTGCACGTTCAATATAAAAAGAAAAGTTGTTAGGATGCTGTGCTTCAGTTGTTACGATAAACGCAGCGGTGGGAAGCGCAATACAACGCCGTAGCGCAGATAAAATTTTGGCAATAAAAGGGAAGGATACGAGTCAGACATCGCCTGGCTTTGAAGTAAGTTCTTGATATTTTGCAGTAAATTAACCAGAGGTAATCGATGATTAATTCACCTGCCAGTGAAAAAGACAGAATCAATCCTGTTGTGTTTTACACGTCAGCCGGACTGATTCTGACATTTTCACTTGTGACAATTCTTTATAGCGATTTGGCCGCAAGCTGGATCTTAAAAACGGTAAACTGGGTTTCTGCGACGTTTGGCTGGTACTACATGTTATCCGCCTCACTCTATATCGTATTTGTGCTCTATATGGCCTGTTCGCGTTTTGGTGCGATCAAGCTTGGCCCGGAACAATCAAAACCTGAATTCAGCGTACTGAGTTGGTCGGCCATGCTGTTCGCCGCCGGTATCGGTATCGACCTGATGTTTTTCTCGGTGGCTGAGCCGGTTGCGCAGTACATGCAGCCGCCAGAAGGGGCGGGGCAAACCATGGAAGCGGCTCGCCAGGCAATGGTCTGGACACTGTTCCACTATGGCTTAACCGGTTGGTCGATGTACGCCTTAATGGGAATCGCGCTGGGTTACTTTAGCTATCGCTACAACTTGCCATTGACCATCCGCTCGGCGCTGTATCCTATTTTTGGTAAGCGAATCAATGGGCCAATCGGCCATACCGTGGATATTGCTGCTGTAGTCGGCACGATTTTTGGTATTGCCACGACATTAGGCATCGGTGTGGTTCAGTTGAACTACGGTCTGAAAGTCTTGTTTGATGTTCCTGAAGGGCTGACCGCGCAAACGGCACTAATTATTTTGTCTGTGGTCATTGCGACCATTTCCGTGACGTCCGGCGTGGACAAAGGGATCCGTATTCTTTCAGAGATCAACGTGGCGCTGGCGCTGGGTTTGATCCTGTTTGTGCTGTTTATGGGCAATACTGAATTCCTGCTGAATGCGCTCGTGCTGAACGTGGGCGATTACATTAATCGCTTTATGGGCATGACGCTGAACACCTTTGCCTTTGATCGTCCAACCGAATGGATGAACAGCTGGACACTCTTCTTCTGGGCGTGGTGGGTTGCCTGGTCGCCGTTTGTTGGCTTGTTTCTGGCGCGTATCTCTCGTGGTCGTACTATTCGTGAATTCGTACTGGGAACGCTGATTATTCCGTTTACCTTTACGCTGTTGTGGCTGTCGGTATTCGGTAATGCCGCGCTGTACGAAATCATTCACGGTGATGCAGGATTTGCGCAGGAAGTGATGGGCCATGCGGAACGCGGCTTCTATAGCCTGCTGGCGCAATATCCCGCCTTTAAGCTGAGTGCTTCCGTGGCAACGATTACCGGTATGCTGTTTTATGTCACTTCAGCCGATTCTGGCTCGCTGGTGCTTGGCAACTTCACTTCGAAGCTGAAAGACATCAACAGTGATGCACCGAACTGGTTACGTATTTTTTGGTCAATTGCCATCGGCGTATTAACCCTGAGTATGTTGATGACCAACGGTATTTCGGCGTTGCAAAATACCACGGTAATCATGGGGCTGCCGTTCAGTTTTGTAATGTTCTTTGTGATGGCGGGTTTGTATAAATCGCTGAAAATTGAGGATTACCGTCGGGCTAGCGCCTCGCGTGAAACTGCTCCCTATCTTGCGGCGGCAAATGATCGTCTGAGCTGGAAAAAACGCTTGTCACGTTTGATGAACTATCCCGGCACACGTTATACCCAGCAAATGATGGAAACCGTGGTGTTCCCGGCGATGCAGGATGTTGCGAAAGAGCTGGAACTGCGTGGCGGTAAAGTGACGCTGGAAAGCGTGCCAGCCGATGAAGCTAACCCGATCGGCTATCTCGATCTGCGGGTGAATTTGGGTGAAGAGCAGGACTTTGTTTATCAGGTCTGGCCGCAACAGTATTCGGTTCCGGGCTTCACCTACCGCGCACGCAGCGGTAAATCAACCTATTACCGCCTGGAAACTTTCCTGCTGGAAGGCAGTCAAGGCAACGATTTAATGGATTACAGCAAAGAACAGGTGATTATCGATATTCTCGATCAGTACGAACGCCACCTGAACTTTATCCATCTTCATCGTGAAGCGCCGGGCAATAATATTACGTTCCCCAACGTCTAACGCGCATGGCACAGGCCGGAGAATCTTTCTCCGGCTTTTTTCAGTTCTACGCTGACCCGCAACGTCAACAAATCATCTATCTTTAAGGCGTTATGTCTTATTGATTTTGACAGGGAGTCGTATGAAAAAAATCCTCAGCACGTTTCTTCCGCTTTATGCCACCACGTTGTTGATGCTGTTAGGTTCCGGCCTTCTGACTACCTACGTTTCGCTGCGGCTAGCGCATGAGCAGGTTAATGGTGCGTTGATTGGTGCCATTATCGCGGCTAACTATGTCGGTTTGGTCATTGGCGGCAAAGTTGGGCATAACCTGATTGCCCGCGTGGGCCATATCCGTGCTTACGTCTCCTGCGCTGGCATCATTACCGCCTCCGTGATTGGACATGGTTTGACAGACTTCATCCCGCTGTGGGTTTTTCTGCGCTTGATCATCGGTCTTTGCATGATGTGCCAGTACATGGTGCTGGAGAGTTGGTTGAACGATCAGGCTGAATCTTCGCAGCGTGGCGTCATTTTTGGTTTTTACATGGTGGCGACCTATTTAGGCTTAAGTGGCGGGCAGGTTTTACTGACGCTGCAAAGCGGTTTTGGCGTCAGCACCTTGCTGATTGTGGCACTCTGCTTTGCGCTGTGTCTGGTGCCTATCGCCTTGACCACTCGCACCAATGTACAGGCGATGTCGCCCGCGCCAATGGAGCTGGGCTATTTCATTCATACCATTCCTAAACTGCTGGGCACCACGCTGATTACCGGCATGGCGGTAGGGGCGTTTTACGGATTAGCGCCGGTGTATGCCAGTAGCAAAGGCTTTTCAACCGCACAAACCGGCCTGTTCATGAGCTTAACGATATTTGCCGGGCTGGTGTCGCAATTTCCGCTGAGCTGGCTCTCTGACCGCTACGATCGCCAGCGCTTGCTGTTCTTTATCGCCGTGCTGTTTGCTATTAGCGCATTGCCGCTGGTCTTGCTGCCGCACCTGACGTTTGGCTGGTTGTTGGGCGTCTCTTTTATCGCCAGCATGATGCAATTCTCGCTCTATCCGTTACAGGTTGCGTTAGCTAACGATCAGGTCGCAGCTGAACGTCGTGTTTCTTTAACCGCCTGCCTGCTGATGGCATTTGGTATTGGTGCCAGTATTGGGCCGCTGATCGCTGGCGCACTGATGCAACCGCTCGGTAGCAATATGCTTTATCTCTGTTTCATGTTGTGCGCGGTAGCCATTGCTCTGTTAAGTTACACCGCTAAACACATTCCGATGCCGACCACCGAAGTACCGTTACCGCACGTGGTATTGCCAGACAGTTTGGCAACTTCACCGTTGGGTGCGGCATTAAATCCGACGCTTGAAGAGGAGGTGATTCAGGCATCGATGGGGAGCAATGAGGATGAAGTCGAGGAGCAGAAGGCCAATCAGCCGCCTGAAAAGGGGGGTTTAAATTGACATAAGCGTCGTCCTAAAAGAACATCTCTTCGCTGCTCGTCGATATTTATCCTGTTGACGAGCAGCCACGCTTAAATAACACTTATTAGCCACGATATAGCCTTATCGTAACTTACTGAATAAATTGAGAAGAAAACATTATCCTGTTGAATGGAAATGAAGGGTTCTACCCACGGGATGCGTCGCTAATCGAATTACCTGAGAGCCTGCAATAAGTACAGGCTTTGGATTTTAAAAAATGGCAAACTTATCGTACCTGAAGTTGACCAAATAAATGGCTGATGAGAAAGGTGACTAGATGATGTAGTTTCAAAACAGCGTGATATTGATGCCGCAACTACTAAAATGGTTATTTAGCGAAAATTTATCTGCAGATGATGGTAATTCAATTGAGTCGTGGCTGGATTGTATTGTTGATTCATCAAATCTCAAGAAATAAAGAAATGAATTAACTGGCAAAATAAAAAAATAGCTAGAAATAAAGCAGAACAATATAAACAATGCGCCCGGTTCATTCCAGGCGCATGCCTTGCCTACTAATTTTTAGTCACTAATCCAGCTTTGGCGAGGGTGTTCATGAATCCACCCCCAAAGAAAATGGCGCCTTCTCGAGTAAGATGTACCTGATCAAAGAAAATAGGTTTTAACTCTGGAGTAAGTACATTGCAATACTTTTCCTTTGGGCAGGTTATTTTCATCATGTCAATGAAAGTAACCCCACGTGTTTTAGCAAGTAAAGCATTTATTTTATCGGACTCTACCTCATGAAAATTAGAGGTGTAGCTATTTATTCCATTTATTCTGCCAAAGGAGTTAACTAAGTCAATGCTGCTTTTGTTTAAATTTTTATTCCCAAAAAGATAAATTTTAGCCTTGGAATATTTTGATATTCCACTTATTGTCTCTTGCATTTTTGGAATGGATTCGCTTCTCCATTTCATTGCTAAAAATATAATGTCAGCTTGATCAAGGATTTTGTTATCCATGAATTCATCCATTTGACGATCACACATAGGAATGAACTCAGGAAGAGCGATAGTTCCACCATTCTCTTCATGCCAGTATTTATCCCTTTCACTCTTGGTAACATACAATGCGCGACATCTTGTGTTTATTGACCTTGTTATCACGTCATACTGACCAAGCATGCCACTTTCATTCATAATGTTTGAAATGTCTGCTGACTGCGAATCGCCAACTATAAGAAGTTTTTGCTTACCATTATTAGAGAAATCCTTTCTGGATTTCAGAATGTTTTCAGTACTTCCAACGTACTTATGAAGCGTTGGCAAATCAAACTCGTTTATTTTTTGTATCTGGTCAGGAAGCCTCCAAACCCAGCCTTTATTAGCCCAACTACTGGCAGAGGGAACTATAACCACGATAGCTGCGCATGAGCATGCCAGACAGAAAGCGGGCCCACTAATCTTAAATGTCTTTGGACTACGAAGCGGCTTTTCAATGAACTTGTGAATAGGAATAGCTATAGCGAAAGAAACAATCGCCAGTAATAACCCACCTGTACCAGAGAATTCCTTTACCATTATATATTGAGTAAAAACAACCACTGGCCAATGAACAAGGTAAAGTGAATAGCTAATCTCCCCTGTATAACTCATAGGTCGTACAGAGAGAGCCTTACTGAAAAGCGTCTTGTCGCCTGACAGGATGATCAGCATTGAACCGACCACGGGAAGGAGCGCGCTTACTCCCGGGAAAACTGTTTTGGTTGAGTAGGCGAAAATCGAGTAAAGAATTAATACGACCCCAGCCATAAAGAAAACAGAATGTGCGCGCTCAAATTTATTGAATATCTCAGAGCGCCGGAACAAGAAAACTAATCCGCCCGCTGCGAACTCATAAAAACGATACTGAGTCAGGTAGTAAGCGCCGGTCGAGTCATTATTGATAGCGTAAATTGACAAAGCAAACCCGGCGCAAGTAATAGCTATGGCACCTACAGAAACCGCGCCTCTGCCCAATCTTGACAGTATCACTAGCAATGCCGGCCAGACCAAATAGAACTGTAATTCAACACTTAATGACCAGGTGTGTAATAGAGGCTTGAATATTGACGCGGAATCGAAATAATCTGCACTCATCCAGAAAAATATGTTTGATATTCCAGATAATGCGAAAACAGTAGAGCCGGACATCTTTTCGAAATCAATGGGCGAAAAGACCAAGAAAGCGACAATATATGATATAGCTATGATGAATAATAGGGTAGGGAAAAGCCTTCTCGCTCGGCGTGTATAAAAATCGGCGAAACTGAAACAGTGATGCGAATCTTCTTTTAATATTCCACCGGTTATTAAATAACCACTTATTACAAAGAAAATATCAACGCCGACAAATCCACCAGAGAAAGGCCAGACAGAAAAATGATAAAGCATCACAGAAATCACGGCGATCGCACGAAGGCCATCAATGTCACTACGATAAGCCTTTACAGGCTTGGCGCATTTAACGTCACTTAACATCGCTTAATCCATTTAAGGTGGCTATTTGGCTTTAATCTGATTGATAGCCGTTAGGCGGGTGATTATAGGACAATTCTGTTTAAGCAATCCATACGTAAAAAACTAAACACATAGCCTCATCACTTTCTTCACTTTAAAATTTTTCGTCTCGCATGATTAGTTTAACTGATTGATAAAACTGTATATATACACAGTTTTTATCGGCGGAGGTTATCGTGGCTCTAAGAGGCGACGTAGGCTCAGCACTTAGGAAGGCAATAGAGTTAGACGGGTTAGGATGACTGACGCTTTTTACCAGTGCCCTCCAGAGGTTAATCAGGTCTGGACGCTACAGAAGTGCAATCGCGGGATTACGTATTATCACCCTGACTTCATGGAACTGATTACTGATAATCCGCATAACCGCACCTGGTCTCTACGCAACATGGGCTATGTGAGGTAGATATGGGATTCGTATCACCTGCACAGGACTACATGGAGTCGCGGCTCGACCTGAACCAGCTGTTAGTGATCCACCCGACGGCTACGTTGCTGATTGAGAGCGATGATGGATTCGTGCTCATTGACCGGGCGCTACCGGTAAAAATAGGTGACAAGGTCGCGTATAACTTTTTGGGTGAAGCGGCGATCGGCAGATTCATGTATCAGGCCATCATCACAGAAGAGGGTGAGGCGATAGAAGGAGAGTCACTGGAAGATGTCACGATTGTGGGTAAGGTGACATATAAGGTGCTTTGCATACATGAGGACCGTAGGCCGGTATAGTTTGACAATACACGGGTTGTCTAAGAACATTCGCTGGTAACAAAAAGTCGCATATCGACGGGGTGAATTTTTGTTTAGTACACACAGTAGTACATCATTATTCTATTTAAGAAATTTACTCACCCTAAGTTATTGATAGGTAAACAAAATCGATATCAAGCAACTTATTTATCTCTGCAATCTAGAGCGCGAACGTCATTTTGGGCGCGCCGCCGAAGCCAGTTTCGTTACTCAACCGACCTTATCGATGCGGCTCAAAAATCTTGAGCGTGAACTCGGATTGTCGTTGATTAACCGCAGCAACAACTTTGCTGGATTTACGCCTGAAGGCGATCGCGTTTTAGCCTGGGCGCGAGAAATTGTCTCAGTTTATCAAGGCTTGAAGCTGGAAGTTGAATCCCTCAAACACGGCGTTAACGGTACCTTGCGTGTGGGCGTAGTGCCGCAATGCAGCGTCGCGCTACCGCAACTCCTCAAGGCCGTTAAAGCGCGCTACCCGCAGCTGGATTACCGTATCGCGGTGCTCAGCGCCGATCAGCTGTTGGAGGCATTAAACAGCCATACCGTTGATGTCGGCATTGGTTTTTTTGAAATGGCAACGCTGCGGGAGCTGCATTTCCAAACCGCCATGCTCGCTGATCGTGGTGTTGAGGCCGTTTTTCATCCCGAACATTTTCCTGATCTGCTGCAGCATGAAACGCTCACTTTGCAAACCCTGGCGCAACAGCCGCTCTGTCTGGCCGAGCCGACGCGTTACTTCCGTCGCTATCTGGATATGGCGTTCCGAGAAGCTACATTTACTCCGCGCGTGATTGTTGAAAGCGCATCGATTATGCAGTTGTTGCAGTGTACGCAAGTGGGTTTGGGTGTATTGGTCTCGCCGATAGGGCATTTACTGCCGGAATCGCTGCACGGTTTAGCCCAGCGTCCGATTAATGTTACAAAAATGCCGCGAGAGGCGGCATTAGTGATTGCCGAGCCGGGGCGCGCAACGCCGCTGGCTCAGCATTTCTTTGATGAAGCGCGTGGATATGTTACGGCTTAACGCGCCTCGCCCAGTGCGAAGTAGAGCCGACTGTTCCAGTTACTCAGCGCAACCGCCTGAATTAAATCAAACAACGCGGGTTGATCCCATTCACGACTGAGTAATGGCTGCAATTGTGCTGCACTAAAGCGTTCTGGCGTGCGGGTGAGCTGCGCCGCCAGCGTAACGATCTGCTGCTGTTCTTCACTTAGCTCAGCCTCATCCACTGATGCAATCAACGCTTCATCTGGGAAACTGTGTTGAAACGCCCAGCGGCTACCGAGAATACGTGCACTGGCGGCTTGCGCCAAACGGGTTGATGGATTGGGTTCTAGTCGCTGATTCAACGTTGCCCAGCCATACAGCGCCGCCGGATCGTGCGCTAACACCCACACCGCATCGGTAAGTTCTGTAATGGGCTGACAGAAAGTGATGGCTGCCAGCTGCTCGGCACTGGCGTAGCGCAATTCAAGAGGCTTAAGTGTGGGCTGCCAGGACGGCGGCTGGCCAAAGCCTCTGCTATCTGCGTCAGGCGGTGGCGTGATACCCGGCAACCAACGTACCGGCAAGCCCTGCAGCGCATGTATTCCCGCTACCACTCGCGCCTGATAACAGACAAAACCGATCAGCTGATTCAACGTAACAATATCAGGCTCGGTTAATCCCACCGCATCCAGCGCGGTAATAGACGCTGCGTTAATAACCTCAGGCTGCATGGCTAACTGGCGTGCATATTGTGTGATCTGAGTTAGCCGATTATTACTTTCACGTGATGAATCAGGCCCCGGCAACGGATTCAGGCGAGCTGAATAGTGATTGCACAAACGCTGTACGCCCGTTACCTGCGCCACGGTCAGCGCGGTGCTGAGTCGATCATACAAGGTCAGCGTGTGCGTCAACGTCGGCGCTGAGCTGTCAGGAAAAAGTAGCTGGCTAAGATCGCGTGCTGCCAACAGTGAAGGCTGATTATCAAGCAGCAGCGACTGCAGCGCAGATGTCTCTTGCTGCAAACCGAGCAGGAAGCGATCGTCAATGTGGGCAGCTTCGGGAACCAGCGGTGCCGCTTGTGAGTTACGCGGGCTGGTCTGGCTCTCGTAAAACCAGTGGTTATGGCCAGGGTAGCGGCGATGTTCCATGGTTAATCCTTTTGCAAATTCAGGTTCGTCGCAGCTGAGCAATAATCTGAAAACAGCGCGGCGACGAAGGGCTGACTTATCGTCGCCGAAGGGCAAGCCAGGGCAAAAGATTGTTCGGTGATAATTAATAGCGATTGAATATAACGACGACTAGCCCGACATCATTCAAACTGCAGATAGGTTGGGTGGGCTTCTTCGCCCCAGTCTTATCAAAGTAAGTTCCCGGAGCTGATAAGCTTGCTGCCTTTCTGCAACGCGGATGATTGGGGGTATAAATGATGCAAAAGAAAAGGGCGAGTCAGACTCGCCCTTAAAACTGATTTCACGATTTATTGCAGAACTTACTTCAGTTCCAGCTCGTTCATGGCAGCAATGCTGAAGCCGCCGTCAACGTGAACGATTTCGCCGGTGATGCCGCCAGCCAGGTCAGAGCACAGGAAAGCTGCTGAGTTGCCGACATCTTCGATGGTTACGGTACGACGAATCGGGGTTACCGCTTCACAGTGTGCCAGCATTTTACGGAAGTCTTTGATACCTGAAGCTGCCAGGGTACGAATTGGACCCGCAGAAACGGCATTCACACGTACGCCTTCTGGACCCATCGCGTTCGCCATGTAGCGCACGTTGGCTTCCAGAGAAGCTTTTGCCAGACCCATCACGTTGTAGTTCGGGATAGCGCGCTCAGCACCCAGGTAAGAAAGCGTCAGCAGCGCTGAGCTTGGGTTCAGCATCTCGCGGCACTCTTTCGCCATCGCAACGAAGCTATACGCGCTGATGTCGTGAGCAATGCTGAAACCTTCACGGGTTACGGCATTCACATAATCACCCACCAACTGGTCGCCTGGGGCAAAACCAATGGAGTGAACGAAACCGTCAAATTTCGGCCAGGTTTTTGCCAGTTCAGTGAACAGTGATTTGATGCTCTCGTCTTCTGCAACGTCGCACGGCAGAACGATGTCGGAACCCAAATCTTTAGCAAACTCTTCCACACGACTTTTCAATTTGTCGTTTTGGTAGGTGAAAGCCAGTTCTGCGCCCTGTTTGTGCATCGCCTGTGCAATACCGTAGGCGATGGAAAGTTTACTGGCAACGCCAGTAATCAGAATGCGCTTACCGGAAAGAAAACCCATAGCTGTAATCCTTATGGTCATTGTTGTTGGCGGTCGCATTGATTAAAAAGTAGGCGACCGACGTTAATCGACGTGCGGATTCTAGCACGTCTCTTTGTGATCGGGTAAATCGACCCGTTATTTCCGCGACAGGCAGCAAAAATCAGTGCTCGCGGCGCCAGGCTTCGGCGGTCAGTGCTTCACCGAAATGGCTGGCAATGAGTCGCTTGGTCAGGTCATGCAGGGGAGACGCCAGCACATCGGCGGTGCCACCACGCTCAACCACTTCACCTTGATGCATAACCAGAACCTGATCGCTGATGTGTTTCATCATACCGAGATGCTGGGTGACATAAATATAGGCGATACCGTGTTTGTCCTGCAGTTCCAGCATCAGATTCACCAGCTGCGAACGCATTGTCATATCCAGTGAAGCCAGCGCTTCATCCGCAACAATTACTTTGGGTTGAAGAATTAACGCTCGAGCCAGACCCAGACGCTGCTTTTGCCCTGGTGCCAGCATGTGTGGGTAATAACCGGCATGGTCACGCAGCAAACCCACCTGACGTAACGTGGCAATAATGCGCTTTTCTCGCGCTTCAGCATCAAGTTCGGTATTAAGCCGCAAGGGGAAATCAAGGATTTGGCTAACACGCTGGCGCGGGTTAAGCGAATTCGAGGGGTCTTGAAAGATCATGCGAATGCGCTGGCTGCGATAGCCATAATCGCCATATTCCAGGGCGTGATCGTCAATCAGGATTTCGCCTTCGCTCGGCGGGATCATGCCGCTCAGCATCTTCGCTAAGGTCGATTTTCCCGAGCCGTTTTCACCGATAATCGCCAGCGTCTGTTTTTCACGCAGCGTGAAACTCACCGATTTAACCGCCTCAACGTGTTGACGGCGAAACAACCCGGTGCGATAGCGAAATGTTTTGCTGAGGTTGCGCACTTCCAGCAGCGTTTCCATGCTATTGGCCCTCCATGTTCAACGGGAAATGGCAGGCATAAAGATGCGATTTAGTGCCGGTCAGGCGCGGTGTTTCTACACATTTGCGTTGCGCGTAAGGACAACGTGGTCCCAGACGGCAGCCAATCGGTAAGCTTTCTAATGATGGGATCGCACCGGAGAGCGTATTCAGACGACTTTTATGCGGCAGTGAACGGCCGAAATCAGGCATCGCGCGGATCAACGCTTGCGTGTAAGGATGGTGCGGTACAGACATTAAATCTTCACTTTGCGCCGTTTCCACGGTTTGCCCACAATACATGACGTTAATACGATTGGCCCAATGGCTCATGGTGCGCAAATCATGACTGATCAGCAAAATGGTGGTGTTGTTATTTTGATTCAGGCGGCTCAGCAGACGGAAAATTTGCGCCTGTGTAGTCGGCTCCATCGCATTCGTGGGTTCATCGGCAATCAGCAGGCGTGGCTGGTTCGCCAGCGCGATCGCAATCATCACTTTTTGGCATTCGCCATCGGTCAGCTCATAGGGGAAGCTGCGCATAATGTCTTTGTGATCTTTAATGCCGACGCGATGCAATAATTCAATAGCACGCGTTTTGCGCCAGAACCAAAAGCGCCGATACCAACGTCCTTTATAGGTCCAGCGCGGAATCGCCTGCATCAACTGGCGACCAACACTTTCCGATGGATCAAGACAGGCTTGCGGCTCCTGAAATATCATTGAAACGTTGTGACCAATAATGCGACGACGTTCGCGCGGCGACAGGCGCAGCAAATCGATATCGTCAAATACCATGCGGTCTGCTGTCACGCGCCAGTTGTCCTTGGTTACGCCGCAAATGGCTTTGGCAACCAAACTTTTGCCCGAGCCCGATTCGCCAACCAGGCCGCGAATTTCCCCTTCGGTCAACGTCAAATTAATACGATCAACGGCTTTTACCGGGCCGTCAGCAGTCATAAATTCAATCGTCAAATTACGAATATCAAGTAACGGCATTATTCCACTCCCGCTTCGACAGCACGACGCATGCCATCACCGAGCAGGTTAATAATCAGTATGCTGACCATCAGCGCCGCGCCGGGTAACATCACCGTCCACGGTGCCACATAAATCAGCTCCAGCGAATCACCCAGCATGGCGCCCCATTCAGGCGAAGGCAGCTGCGCGCCCAGATCGAGAAATCCCAATGCTGCAATATCCAGTATCGCCATAGATAACGCGCGCGTGATCTCGCTGATCAACATGGGCAACACGTTCGGCAAGATCGCATAGCGCAAAATATTGCGGCTGGTGGCACCATCAAGCCGCGCTGCCACCACATATTCTTTCTCCAGTTCATCGTGTACCGCGCTGTAAATGGCGCGCACCAGCCGTGGCATCAGCGCCAGCCACACGGCGAGCATGGCGTGTTCCAGGCGCGGCCCAAGAAACGCGACCACGATAATCGCCAACAGCAGCGAAGGAATCGACAGCAAGGTATCCAACACATGATTCATCACGGCCGATCGCACGCCATGCGTCATTCCCGCTAATACACCCAGCACCAGCGCCCAGAAGGCGGCAAACAGCGTAACGAGAATGGCGGAGCCCACTGTAGGGGCAACACCGCTCAGCAAGCGACTTAATACATCACGACCTAAGTCATCAGTGCCCAAGAAAAAAGAGACATCGCCGTAACGTGACCATGAAGGCGGCAAGAGTTGATAACCGAGAAACTGCTGATCGATGCCGTAAGGCGCCAGCAAGCCGCCAAACAAACACAGCAGCAGCACGGCACCAAAGCCGTACAAGCCAATCATGGCGGGTGTATCGCTATAAAAGTGGTGCCAGCTCTGACGAAATGCGCTGGGCAGTCGCTTCTCAGCGTAGATGTTATCTGAGGGCATACCACTCCTTATGTTTTAACGGATTCATCGCCGCACCCACTACATCAGAGATCACATTAATCAAAATGACTAAGCCACCAATTACCATGACACCTGCGGAGATGGCTGCGTAATCTTGCTGGCGAATGGCGTTGATTAGCCAGCGGCCCAAGCCTGGCCAGTTGAATACCATTTCGGTGATCATCGCCAGCGTGAGCATGGTGGAAAACTGCAGACCAAGACGCGGAATCACCGGCGGCAAAGCGTTATGCAGGACGTGGCGACGAATCACGGTTAAGCGCGATAAACCGCGGGTAGCGGCCGCTTTGACATAGTTCTTGTCCATCACTTCACTGGTGCTGGTACGCAGCAGACGAATCACTTCGGTGGTGGGCACAATCGCCAGCACTGTAACGGGCAAAATCATGTGATGCAGCACGCTGATCAACATCTCATGGCGCCACGGCGATGGGCTTATCCAGGCATCAATCAGGGCAAAGCCGCTGACGTTTTGCACCGGATAGAGCAGATCGTAACGGCCCGAAACCGGCAGCCAGCCCAGCGTTAACGAGAAAAACAGCGTTAACAGCAGCGCCAGCCAGAACACGGGCATGGAAAAGCCGAGCAGCGCCAGCGCACTGATGATTTTGTCTTGCCAGCGGTTACGCATCACACCCGCGCAGATACCCAGCGGAATACCCAGCAGCAACGCCAAGATAAACGCCAGAATGCACAGCTCCATCGTCGCGGGGAAGACTTCACGCAGCTGTAATCCGATCTCTTGGCCGTTGGTACTGGAAAGACCAAAGTCGAGTTGCAACATGCCTTTGAACCAAAACCACCAGGCATCCATCAGCGATGCGCCTTCCAGCGGCGCATTCGGCGTAAAATAGCTCAAACTAAAGCTCACCAGTGACAGAAGAAACAGCGTGATCACCAGCAGCAGCAGGCGACGCAGAATATAGATAATCACTTAAGGCTCCTCTCGCTCATCACGATAGACACCGGCAAACGAGGCGTTGCCAAACGGGCTCAACACCAATCCTTTAATATCGTGGCGATACGCCTGCAAACGCAGCGACGACGCCAGCGGCAGCACTGGTAGCTCCTGCGCCAGCATCTGCTGAACACGATCGTAGTTATCAATTCTTCCCGCCAGCTGTTGCGTCAACAGCGCGTCTTGCAACGTTTCATCGAAGGCTGGCAAACACCAGTGCGCGTAATTAGTTTGCGAACGAATGGCGGCACAGCTTAATAGTGGGCGGAAAAAACTGTCAGGATCGTTGCTGTCGGTAGCCCATCCCGCCAGGGTTAAGTCATTATTCATTGACATAAGCTGGGCTTCCTGGAACCTTCCCTCAACCGGCACGATAGTGACGCTAACGCCAACTTGCGCTAAATCCGCCTGTAACAGCTCAGCAGTTTTTAACGGGCTGGGATTCCAGGATTGTGATGACGACGGCACCACTAAACGCAGATGCAAATCTGTAACACCCAGCGCTTCCAGTGCTGCGCGTGATTTTTTGGGGTTATATTCCGTCACGCGCGCATTGTTGTCATAAGCCCAGGATGCGCGCGGCAAAATCGACGCGGCGGTTTCGGCTGTGCCGTAATAAATCGACTCCATCAGACGTTCATTGTTAATCGCCAATGCCAGCGCATGACGCACTTCAGGGCGATCTAACGGCGCTTTACGCGTATTAAACGCCAAATAGGCAATGTTCATACCGGGACGCAATGTCATGCGCAGACGTGGATCGTCGCGTAAAATACTGAGCTGGCTGGCGGCGGGGTAGGCGAGTACGTCGCATTCGCCGGTCAGCAGCTTAGATAAGCGTCCTGTGCCGCCAGCACCGAGATCGATCACCGCCTGTTGCAGACGCGGCACGCCTCTCCAGTACTGCGGGTTGCGTGCCAGACGAATATATTGACCTGTACGGTACTCGCTGAGCTGGAACGGCCCGGTGCCAACTGGCTGGCGATCCAGTTCTTCCTGACGACCTACAGCGCTGAGCTGATCGGCATACTCTTTCGATAAGACAGGCGCATAGTGCGTAGCCATATGCCAAAGAAACGAAGCATCCGGGCTATTGAGCCGCATCTCAACGGTGTTGTTATCGATTTTTTTCACGCTTTGCACTGAATCGGCAAATTGCAGGCTGTCGAAATAGGGATAACTGCCGCCGTTAACGTTATGCCAGGGATGTTTGCGATCAAACATGCGAGCAAAACTGAACACCACATCATCAGCATTAAGCGTCCGAGTGGGTTTGAACCAGTTGGTCTGCTGGAAATGCACGCCCGAGCGCAAGTGAAAACGGTAGGTCGCACCGTTATCGCGCACTTCCCAGCTTGCGGCCAGATCAGGTTTCAGCCGATACGTGTAAGGGTCGACGTCCAGAAGACGGTCATAGAGCTGGGCAGCCAGCGTATCAACCGCTAAGCCGCTGCTGGCCATTTGTGGATTAAACGTGCTCAGCGTGCCGTTAACGCAATAAACAAAGCCGCTCTGGCGAATGTCGCCCGCAGGTGCAGACCACGCAGGCGCACTCAATGCACTGAGGCTGAGCAACAGCGAAAAGATTAGTTTGGACATAGAACTCAACGATTTTGAGGCATTACGCTGAGTGTATAGCAAAGCAGCCTTTGTCCAAAATCTGTGGCGCTGGCAGGTCGATTATTATTCGCTGCGGCGCAAAAAGTAATCACAGTGTTAGTGTGGAAATGAGAAAAATTCTCAATTAGAGCTTTACAGATGATAATAGGAATGATTATTATTCATCTGCGCTTCGACGGTGGCTCTACCGAAGAAGAGCACGACATTGCTCACATTGCTTCCAGTATTTAGCCCGCCTTGTGCGGGCCTTTTTCTTTTTTCGTCATATTTTGCACTGATGCGGCGTTGGCTGCACTCGTTTGCCCTAGTCACTTACCTGAGTAAGCTCCCAGGGACGCTCTCGCTTGCCGCCTTGCCTCAGCACAAACTATTTAAAAAAAACGGTGCGCACTCATACATGATTGAAACTCGCTTGCCGCCTTGCCTCGGCGCAAACTATTTAGAAAAAACCGGTGCGCGTTCACATGTGATTGTAAGGGCGGATGCGGCGTTGGCTGCGCGTTAACTCACATCGTCCCTTGCCTGAATACCGTGTTTTTTCATCATGGCGCGAAGCTGGTGGTAAGTGACACCCAACAAGCTTGCTGCGCGGCGCTGATTATATTTCGCTTGCAGTAAACCAGCTTCGACTAACTCACGTTCCTGCTGATTCTGCCATTGGCGCAAATCAACCGGTAAAGCAGGAAGGTCGGCGAAATCCGTTTTGATGTCAGCCACTTTATTAGGCTCGCCACGTGACGCAAACGGATTGATGATGATCTTTTCCAGCATCTCTTCACTGCTGTTATGACGATAAACCGAGCGTTCTACCACATTCTTGAGTTCGCGCACGTTTCCTGGCCAGCTATGATCCAACAAGGTTTTGCGCGCTTCATAGGTGAAACCCGGAAACAGCGGTAAGCCCAGTTCCCGACACATCTGAATAGCGAAATGTTCTGCCATGACCAATATATCGCTGCGCCGTTCACGCAGTGGCGGTAGCTGCACCACATCAAAGGCCAAACGATCGAGCAGATCGGCGCGAAATTTTCCTTCCGCCGCCATCACCGGCAAGTCTTCGTTGGTCGCGCATACCAGCCGCACATTGACCTGCAAAGACTGATTGCCGCCTACGCGCTCCAGTTGCCCATATTCAATGACGCGCAACAGCTTTTCCTGCACTAACATCGGCGCTGCACCTAATTCATCCAGAAAAAGTGTGCCGCCATCAGCGCGCTCAAAGCGGCCAAAATGACGTTTTTGCGCGCCGGTAAAGGCGCCCGCTTCATGACCAAACAGTTCAGAGTCGAGCAAATTTTCATTAAGCGCAGCGCAGTTCAAAGAAATAAACGGACCTTGCCAGCGATCGGAAAGATAGTGCAAGCGGCTGGCGATCAACTCTTTGCCCGTCCCGCGTTCGCCGATGACCAACACCGGCTTTTCCAGCGGTGCCAGCTTAGACACTTGCTCAAGCACCTCCAAAAAGTTGTTGGATTCGCCCAACAGATTATCTCTTTGCTCTGACATGATGAAATTCGCCATCCGTTAATCAAATTGACTACAACGAAGTAGGGTTTAAGTGTAGTGATTTTTTAAAAGTCAGCAATATCAGGATGATAAAAACTGGCACGCATCTTGAATTAAATAATCAGCGCATGACGCACATATGACTTTTAAAGAGGAACATCATTATGGGTATTTTTTCTCGTTTCGCCGATATCGTAAACGCTAACATCAACTCGCTGCTGGAGCGTGCAGAAGATCCGCAGAAACTGGTACGCCTGATGATTCAGGAAATGGAAGACACGTTAGTTGAAGTTCGCTCAACTTCAGCGCGCTCGCTGGCTGAAAAGAAACAGCTGAGCCGTCGTATTGAGCAGGCTGAAATCCAGCAGTCTGAATGGCAGGAAAAAGCTGAGCTGGCGCTGCGTAAAGATAAAGATGATTTGGCCCGTTCTGCGTTAATCGAAAAACAGAAGCTTACCGATTTGATTGCCACCTTAACGCAGGAAATCAGCCTGGTTGAAGAAACGCTGGAGCGTATGAAAGGCGAAATCGGCGAACTGGAGAAAAAACTCAGCGAAACGCGGGTTCGTCAGCAGGCATTGACGCTGCGTCATCAGGCAGCTTCTTCTTCACGTGATGTCCGTCGTCAGCTCGACAGTGGAAAAATCGATGAAGCAATGGCGCGCTTTGAATCTTTTGAGCGCCGCATCGATCACATGGAATCTGAAGCGGAAAGCTACGGTTTTGGTAAGCCTAAAACGCTGGATCAGGAATTTACTGACCTCAAAGCGGATGACGAAATTAGCCAGCAGCTGAATGCGCTGAAAGCCAAAATGAACCGCAGCGAATAAATTCACATAATTGCGAATACTGATTAAGGAGAGTCAATGAGCGCACTTTTTCTTGCCATACCGTTAACGATTTTCGTGTTGTTCGTTGCGCCGATCTGGTTATGGCTGCATTACAGCAACAAACGTAACGGCGGATCGGAGCTGTCGCAGAGTGAAATTCAGCGTTTACAGCTCGTCACCAAAGATGCGCAGCGCATGCGCGACCGCATCGAGGCGCTGGAAGCGATTCTTGATGCGGAGCACCCACACTGGAGGCAGCCATGATGAAAGGACGTAAGTTGTGGCGCATACCCGATGAGGGAAAGTTAATGGGCGTGTGCGCTGGCTTAGCTGAATACCTCGACATTCCGGTGCGTTTGTTACGGGTCATTGTGGTGTTATCGCTGTTCTTTGGCCTGTTCGTGTTTACTGTTATCGCCTATTTTGTTTTGGGTTTTGTGTTAGACGTAAAACCCGCTGATGCTGCGCCGAACGAACGCCAGCCGAGCGCCAGCGAACTGCTGGATCAGCTAGAAACCGCCTTGCAGCATGACGAACGCAGCGTGCGGGATATCGAGCGCTACGTCACTTCAGAAACCTTTAGCGTACGTAGCCGCTTTCGTCAGATTTGATTTTCATCTTTCACGGGCCTGTTTCAGGCCCTTTTGCTGACTCCTCGGAGGTGTTGATGTCACTACGTTCATCTGCTTTTCGCCATCGCGCGGCACCCGCGTTGAAGTCGGCGGCTAAATTCATCATTATCAATGCTGTCACCTACGGTCCCGCCGGCGTTACTGGTTGGGCAGTGAAATCCGTAGCGCGTCGTCCTTTACGTCTTCTGCTTTCACTGGCGCTGGAGCCGCTGCTGAAACGCTTGATGAACCGGGCGGCATCGCGCTTCATCAAGGAAAAAGATGAAAAGACTGCAAACTGAATTAACAGCGTTGATGAATCGTGGGGTTGATCGCCATCTACGTTTAGCGGTAACCGGGTTGAGCCGCAGCGGGAAAACTGCATTCATCACTTCGTTGGTCAATCAACTTCTTAATGTTAACAGCGGCGCACGATTGCCGCTGTTTTCCGTGGTGCGGGATGAGCGCCTGCTGGGCGTAAAGCGCGTCCCGCAGCGTGACATGGGCACGTCACGTTTCACTTACGATGAAGGACTGGCGCAGCTTTATGGCACGCCGCCGTCCTGGCCAACGCCTACGCGCGGCGTCAGCGAGATGCAGTTGGCACTACGTTATCGCCCCCGCGATTCGCTGATGCGTCACTTCAAAGATACCGCCACGCTTTATCTCGAAATAGTCGATTATCCGGGTGAATGGCTGCTCGACCTGCCGATGCTGGCGCAGGATTACACTGACTGGTCACGGCAAATGAATGGCTTGCTGCAGGGCGACCGCGCTGAATGGGCAAAACCCTGGCGCGAAATGTGCCAGCAGCTCGATCCTTTCGCGCCTGCTGATGAAAATCGACTGGCCGATATCGCTGCCGCCTGGACCGACTATCTGCATCGCTGCAAATCTGAAGGTTTGCACTTTATTCAGCCGGGCCGCTTTGTTTTACCGGGCGATATGGCGGGTGCGCCTGCGCTGCAATTCTTCCCATGGCCAACCGGCGACGATGCGCAAGCCAGCAAACTGGCGCAGGCCGATAAAGGCAGTAACTTTGCCACGCTACAACAGCGCTTTCATTACTATTGCCAACACGTAGTGAAGGGCTTCTATAAAAATTACTTTCTGCGCTTCGACCGCCAAATAGTGTTAGTCGACTGCCTTCAGCCACTGAACAGCGGGCCGCAGGCGTTTAACGATATGCGGCTGGCGTTGACCCAGCTGATGCAAAGTTTCCATTACGGGCAGCGGACGCTGTTCCGCCGACTCTTTTCCCCCGTGATTGATAAGCTGCTGTTCGCCGCCACGAAAGCCGATCACATCACCAGCGATCAGCACGGCAACATGGTTTCACTGTTGCAGCAGTTGGTTCAGGACGCCTGGCAAAATGCCGCCTTTGAAGGCATTAAGATGGATTGCATCGGCCTGGCGTCAGTGCAGGCAACGCAGAGCGGTTTAGTTGATCACCGTGGTGAGAAAATCCCGGCGCTGCGCGGTCATCGACTTGATGATAATGAACCGCTTACCGTGTATCCGGGCGAAGTGCCACCGCGCTTGCCGGGCAATGCTTTTTGGCAGCAGCAGGGTTTTCAGTTTGAGCAATTTCGCCCACAACAACTGGATGTTGATCGTCCGCTGCCTCACATTCGCATGGATGCTGCGCTGGAATTTTTATTGGGAGATAAACTGCGATGAGCGATCCATTAAAACCTCGTATCGATTTTGCTCGCCCGCTGGATGATGCGCGCGAAATGCCGTTGCGTCCCGCGCAGGCATTTGAAGAAGATGCACAAGCCGCCTTTCTTGCCGTGAAAGAGGATGATGTCAACGTCGAAGAAGAGGGTGCAGGTGAGCGAGCAGTTGAGGCGGCACTCAAACCAAAACGCAGTATTTGGCGAAAAATGGTCGGCGCTGGAATCGCTCTTTTTGGCATAAGCGTGGTTGCCCAAGGGGTGCAATGGACGCATGATGCCTGGCTGGAACGCGACTGGTTTTCGCTGGGTAGCGGCGTAGCGGGTGGATTAATCATTGCCGCTGGCGTCGGTGCGTTAGCCAGTGAGTGGCGGCGTTTATATCAGCTACGTCAGCGTGCCGAAGAGCGTGATGTTGGACGTGAATTGCTGTATAGCCATGGCATCGGTCAAGGCCGGGCGTTTTGTGAAAAACTGGCGAAGCAGGCGGAGCTTGATCAGGCGCATCCCGCGTTACAGCGCTGGCAAGCGTCGCTACACGAAACCCATAACGACAGCGAAATTGTGCGCTTGTATGCCCAGCTGGTGCAACCGGTGTTGGATCGTCAGGCGCGTCGTGAAATAAGCCGTCATGCCGCTGAATCAACATTGATGATTGCAGTCAGTCCGCTGGCGTTGGTCGATATGGCCTTTATCGCCTGGCGTAATTTGCGCCTGGTGAACCGCATCGCCGCTATTTACGGTATTGAGCTCGGCTATTTTAGCCGGATCCGCTTGTTCCGCTTAGTCTTACTCAACATGGCGTTTGCTGGCGCTTCTGAACTGGTGCGCGAAGTGGGAATGGATTGGGTATCGCAGGATATTGCGGCAAAGCTTTCGGCACGCGCTGCGCAAGGCATTGGTGCAGGTTTGCTAACAGCGCGGTTGGGTATCAAGGCGATGGAGTTATGCCGTCCGTTGCCGTGGTTGGAAGAAGATAAGCCGCGTTTAGGCGATTTCCGCCGTGAACTTGTTGGGCAACTCAAAGAGGCGCTGCAAAAAAGCAACGCTTAACGCCGCGTTGCTCGACGCGCGCTGAGTTATCGCAGCGCGCATATTACTCATCTCGCCTAAATCCTCGCCATAGACACAAAAACTGTCAACTTTTCCTGACAGATCTCTTTCTGTCACGCGCTAAGTTAGCGTATTATCGCTGAATCTTAACCTGTTTAAGGCCATCGCAATGCGTTTGGAAGTCTTCTGTCAAGACCGCATCGGTTTGACGCGCGAACTGCTTGACCTGTTGGTGGCGCGTAATATTGATCTGCGCGGCATCGAGATCGCGGCCTTGGGCCGTATCTATCTAAATTTCTCAGCGCTGGAATTCGAACAGTTCAGTAATCTTATGGCCGAAATCCGGCGTACACCAGGCGTGACGGATGTGCGCACTGTCACGTACATGCCATCTGAACGCGAGCATCGCGCCTTGAGCGCTTTGCTGGTTGCGATGCCCGAACCGGTGTTTTCTATCGATCTCAAAAGCAAAGTAGAACTGGCTAACCCAGCCGCCCTAAACCTGTTCAATCTCGACGAACAGAAAATGCGTAACTTCAGCGCGGGCAACCTGATCAACGGCTTTAACTTTATGCGTTGGCTGGAGAGCGATCGGGTTGAAGCTCAGGCGCAGCATGTGGTGATTGAAGGGCGTGATTTCCTGATGGAAGCGCGTCCTATTTATCTCACGGCGGAAGAGGGCCAAGGCGATCAGCCGGTGGGCGCAATGGTGATGCTGAAATCCACAGCGCGCATGGGACGCCAGCTGCAAAACCTGATTGTTACCGATGAATCAGAATTCGATCATATCGTTGCTGTTACGCCGAAAATGCGTCAGGTGGTCGATCAGGCGCGCAAGTTAGCGATGCACGATGCGCCGCTGCTGATTGTGGGTGATACCGGCACCGGCAAAGATATGCTGGCGCGTGCCTGCCATCTGCGCAGTGCTCGCGGTAAAATGCCGTTCCTGGCGCTGAACTGTGCCTCATTGCCGGATGAAGTCGCGGAAAGCGAACTTTTTGGCCATGCTGCGGGGGCGTACCCCAATGCGCTGGAAGGCAAAAAAGGCTTTTTTGAGCAGGCCAATGGTGGTTCGGTGCTGCTGGATGAAATTGGTGAGATGTCGCCACGTATGCAGACTAAACTGCTGCGTTTTCTCAATGACGGCACTTTCCGCCGCGTTGGGGAAGAGCACGAGGTTCACGTTAACGTTCGGGTGATCTGTGCGACGCAGAAGAATTTAATTGAGCTGGTCCAGCGAGGCGAATTTCGTGAAGACCTGTTTTATCGACTGAATGTATTAACGCTGAATCTGCCGCCGCTGCGCGATCGTCCTCAGGACATATTGCCGCTCACGGAGATGTTTATTGCCCGCTTCGCGGATGAGCAAGGCATTCCGCGTCCTCGGTTGTCGCCACAGTTAGCCCCTTTCTTAATGCGTTACAGCTGGCCGGGCAATGTGCGTCAGCTGAAAAATGCGCTCTATCGCGCGCTGACTCAGCTTGAAGGATATGAACTGCGACCGCAGGACATTGTTCTGCCAGAGCAGGCGCTGGATGTGGCGTTGGGCGATGAAGCCATGGAAGGGACGCTGGATCAAATTACCAGTCGTTTCGAGCGCTCCATTTTGACGCGTCTCTACATTTCCTATCCAAGTACGCGCAAGCTGGCTAAACGTTTAGGCGTTTCGCATACGGCTATTGCGAATAAGCTGCGTGAATATGGCTTGGGGCAAAAGCGTACGGAAAGTGAGTAGCCTGTTCTGAATAAGCAGCCACGAATCAAAGGCTGAGAATAAACGTAAAAGCGGATAACCAGGTTATCCGCTTTTTTTATTACTTCAGTACAGCCAGTGCCGCGTCGTAATCAGGCTCATTGGTGATTTCATTCACCAGTTGGCTGTAGATAACATTGTCATTCTCATCCAACACCACCACTGCGCGAGCCGTTAAACCCTGCAGTGCGCCTTCCGCAATTTCGACACCATAATCTTGTTTGAACTCAGTGCCACGCAGAGTAGACAACGTGATGACGTTGTTCAGGTTATCTGCACCGCAGAAACGCGACTGAGCGAAAGGTAAATCAGCTGAAATACACAGCACCACGGTATTGTTCAATTCGCTGGCGAGCTGATTGAATTTGCGTACCGATGTTGCACAAACGCCGGTATCAACGCTTGGGAAAATGTTCAGAACTTTGCGTTTTCCTGCATACTCAGAGAGCGAGACGTTTGCCAGCGTCTTTGCAACCAGCGTAAAAGGCTTGGCGCGCTCGCCCGCTTGTGGGAACTGACCTGCAACCAGCACGGGCTGATCTTTAAAATGAACTGTCTGGGACATAGATGTTCCTTTTTTATGATGGAATAACTGCCGAAAAATTTGCGTAAGATGAAATATAGTCATTGTTTATGACATATTTTTTAAGGGTTTACGAGCGCATTCGTTGTACTTCGCTCAGGGCTAAGTCGCCAGCGAGCTGATTAAGGAGAGGTGATGAGAACGGTAAAAAGTTATCCCGAAGCCTGGCCGTTACACACGCCGTTTGTGATTGCACGTGGAAGTCGTACCGAAGCTAAAGTTGTGGTGGTTGAACTGGAAGAAGCCGGTATCAAAGGTGTGGGTGAAGCGACACCTTATGCACGGTACGGTGAAAGCGAGCCGTTAGTGTTGGAACAGATCGCCACGCTGCTGCCGCAACTCCAGCAAGGTATGACACGTGAAGCGTTGCAATTGGCGCTTCCCGCTGGGGCAGCGCGTAACGCCATTGATTGCGCATTATGGGATCTGGCGGTAAAGCAGCGGCAGCAATCGTTGCTGCAACTCAGCGGCATGACCGCGCCCGATTCGGTCGTCACCGCACAAACTGTCAGTATTGATGCGCCGGAAGCGATGGCCAGTAGCGCGTTGGCCTTATGGCAAAATGGGGCGACGTTGTTAAAAATCAAGCTGGACAACAGCTTCATCACTGAACGGCTAATCGCGATACGTGCCGCGGTGCCGGACGCAACCTTGATCGTTGATGCTAATGAATCATGGCATGCAGAAGGATTGGCGGCGCGTTGTCAGTTATTAGCCGATTTGAATATCGCGATGCTGGAGCAGCCGCTGCCAGCAGGGGAAGATGCCGCGCTGGCGACCTTTATCCATCCGCTGCCGATTTGCGCTGACGAAAGCTGCCACACGCGTGACAGCCTGCCTTCACTGCGTGGTCGCTATGAAATGGTTAACATCAAACTGGATAAAGCAGGCGGGCTAACGGAAGCATTAGCCCTGGCAGATGCCGCCAGCAAAATGGGGTTCGAGGTGATGCTGGGCTGCATGCTTTGTACTTCACGCGCCATTCGTGCAGCGTTACCGTTGGTGTCGAAGGCGCGTTTCGCTGATTTAGACGGTCCAACCTGGCTCGCAGTGGATGTTGAACCGGCACTGAAAGTGCAAAACGGCAGGGTGATTATTGCTGCCAGCGCAGTAACTTAATCATCATGTCAAGGTAGGTTTCCGTGGCTTCATCCACGGAAATCACCGGCATCTCCGCTGTTACGCAGGGCAAACTCAGGTCGTTACACCAGCTGCCAAAGGAGCCCGGCGTGTCATAACCGATGGCGCTCACGCGGGGCAACGCAGTGTGCTGTGCCAGCCATTCACCCACTGCAACCTGATGAGGATCGTCAATGCAGGCCAGCGGTTCATGCCACGACACAATCCAGGCCGGTTTGAGCTGATGAATCAATGCGCACAGCGCCTGCGTTTCGGGTTCCGACGCGGGATGCGTGCCGGTAGATAACCTGACATCGCGATCGTCAGCCACGCTATTCCAGCGGTACACCGTATCGGCCGATTGCCAGTTAGCCGCCGGAAAGTTGCGATTGAGATCGACACCATTGGCATTAGCGCGTAGTCCAAGCTGGCATCCATCTGGATTCACTGCCAGCACGACATGATGACGACGGAGATGATCGGGCAAGCTACGCATGGCAGCAGAGAGCGTGGCAATTGTCGCGTTTTCATCGCCATGCGTGCCCGCCAGAATCAAACCACTGTCTGCATCGGCCTGCGGCGCGGGGAACCAAAGCAGCGGTGCGCCCAACACCGATTTGCCATAAAGCTGAAACGGAACATCCAGTTTGCCTCGCAGCGATCGCGGGTGTAATGACGACATGTTCACTCTCTTTGAAGGGGTTTACCCTAAAAGTAGCTGAAAAGCCTGCGCGGGAAAATAGCTATTTATCAATCAGCAATTTGCGCTAAAGTGCCCGAGGACAAGCTGCGTCAGACAGGGTCTGATGCAGCGCTTCTTTGGGGTAAAGAGGTGATGATGATCAACACGTTTCGCATGACGTTGGCGGCGCTCAGCCTGGCCAGTGTTATCTCGCCCGCGCTGGCGGCCAATGTACCGGCGGGTGCACAACTCGCCGATAAACAAGAAATCGTACGCCATATAAAAGATGAACCCGCTTCGCTTGATCCTGTGAAAGCCGTGGGATTACCTGAAATTCAAGTGATCCGCGACCTGTTTGAAGGTCTCACTAACCAGGACGCACACGGGAAAATCGTGCCGGGCGTGGCGCAAAGCTGGAGCAGCAGCGACAATAAAACCTGGATTTTCACCCTGCGCAACACGGCTCGCTGGTCAAATGGTGAGCCGGTTACTGCGCACGATTTTGTCTACAGCTGGCAGCGGCTGGTCGATCCTAAAAATAGCGCGTCTTTCGCCTGGTTTGCCGGTCTTAGCGGCATTGAAAATGCGACAGCGATCACCAAACGTGAAATCAGCCCAGACAAACTTGGCGTGACTGCGCTGGATAATCAGCGTTTGAAAGTGACACTGGATCGCCCGGTGCCTTGGTTTCCAAGCCTGGTTGCTAACGTGGCGCTGTTCCCGGTACCACAAAAAGTGATAGAGAAAGAGGGCGAAAGCTGGACATCGCCGGGCAAATTGGTGGGCAATGGCGCGTATCAGCTCAGCGAACGAGTGGTAAATGAAAAAATTGTGCTGACGCGCAATCCGCAATATTGGGATAACGCGCATTCGGTGCTCTCTAAAGTGACGTTTTTACCGATTAACGAGGAATCCAGCGCGACCAAACGCTATCGCTCTAATGACATCGACATCACCGAATCTTTCCCCAAAAACATGTATGCGCTATTGAAGAAAGAATTACCGGGCGAGGTGTATACACCGGATCAACTCGGCACCTATTACTACGCGTTTAATACGCAAAAAGGACCTACGGCGGATGTGCGGGTGCGCAAGGCGCTGTCCTGGAGTATTGATCGCAGCATTATTGCAGAAAAAGTAGTGGGAACCGGCGAAAAACCGGCCTGGCACTTCACGCCAGACGTGACCGCAGGATTCAAACCGCTGGACTCCATTTTACAGCAGCATCCACAAAATGAGCTCAATGCCCAAGCCAAAGCATTACTGGCATCAGCAGGGTATGGACCTGAAAAGCCTTTGCATCTCAAGTTGCTGTATAACACCTCTGAAAGCCACCAAAAGATTGCCATTGCTGTCGCCTCAATGTGGAAAAAGAATCTCGGCGTTGACGTCACGCTGGAAAATCAGGAGTGGAAAACCTATATCGACAGCCGAAACAGCGGTAATTTTGATGTAATTCGCGCTTCGTGGGTGGGTGATTACAATGAGCCGTCAACTTTTCTTAGCCTGCTAACATCTGGCAACACTAGCAACATCGCACGCTTTAAAAATGAGGATTACGATGCGGTGATGGCAAAGGCCAGCAGTGAAACCAGCGAACAAGCCCGCAACGTCGATTACAATCGTGCAGAGCAAATCCTTGCCGATCAGGCCCCCATTGCACCCATTTATCAATATACCAATGGCCGTTTAATCAAGCCGTGGGTGAAAGGTTATCCCATCACCAACCCCGAAGATGTGGCCTATAGCCGCGAACTCTGGATAGAAAAACAGTGATCCTGCCGCGGCCTGTTCACAGGCCGCGTGCTGACATTTTTACTCACAGCCAGAAGATTGCATCTGTTTGCTGCCACGCTAGACTGTATCGTATTGATTTTGGTAGTGAGGCTCCATCGTGGATGTGATTGAAGGCAAAGCGTTACAAGTTTCAGATGCCATTATTGCTTGTCAGCTTGACGGTAAAGGTGGCCAGATTGCCATCGAAGATAAAGATATTATTCACTGCGAGAAGCCGTGTTGGCTCCATCTAAATTACACCCATCGCCAAAGTGCCGAGTGGTTGCAATCTACGCCGCTGCTGCCTGATTCAGTGCGCGATGCGCTGGCGGGAGACAGTATGCGTCCGCGCGTTAGCCGGTTGGGTGACGGGTTCATGATTGTGCTGCGTAGCGTCAACCACAACAGTGATTCACGGCCAGACCAGTTGGTTGCTATGCGGATGTTTATCAACGATAAATTGATCGTCTCAACCCGTCGCCGCAAAGTGTACGCAGTAGATGAGGTGCTGACCGATCTGCAGAATGGTAATGGTCCGGTGGATTGCGGTAGCTGGCTGATAGATATCTGCGACACCTTAACCGATCACGCCAGTGAATTTATCGAAGAGCTGCACGATAAAATCATCGAGATGGAAGATGCACTGCTTGATCAACGCATTCCCGCACGGGGCGAATTGGGCTTACTGCGTAAACAACTGATCGTCATGCGGCGCTATATGGCACCGCAGCGTGATGTTTATGCACGCCTCGCCAGTGAAAAATTACCCTGGATGGATGATACCGAACGCCGTCGCATGCAGGAAATTTCAGATCGTTTAGGGCGCGGCCTGGATGATTTAGATGCGGGTGTTGCGCGTACTGCGGTGCTGGCAGATGAACTCGCGTCAGTGATGGCGGAATCGATGAACCGTCGGACTTACACCATGTCATTAATGGCGATGATTTTCTTGCCCGCGACCTTCCTGACTGGCTTGTTTGGCGTCAATTTAGGCGGCATTCCCGGTGGCGAATGGCGCTACGGTTTCAGCGTTTTTTGCTTTCTGTTGGTGGTATTAGCCTTGGGTGTCGCGGGCTACCTCAAACGGCGACGCTGGCTTTAAACATTGCTTAAAAAGGGTTATCAGCATGTTATAGAAACGTTTTTATCGGACTGATGAGGGAGAAAGGGCGATAAAAACTGATCGATATCAATAACGGCGAACGCCGATTGACGCAAACTCTCTTCCGCAGGTGAATGCAACGTCAAGCGATGGGCGTTGCGCTCCATATTGTCTTACTTCCTTTTTAGAATTATTGCATAGCACATTATAATTCGAATCATGCCGGCCTTATCCGCCGGCTTTTTTTTTGCCCGCCTGGCTCAGCCGCACATTCTTTCCTATGCTTAAGTACATACGATAAGTACAAACGAAAAATACATTCGAAAAGTGTCCACGCAACAGAAGGAGAACGGCATGAACGCGATTATCGCCAGCGAACCGATTCCAACTGACCCAACGCCAATCCCCGATCCGTTTCCACAACCTCAGCCGCAACCCGATCCGCCCAACCCAGACTTTCCGCCGGTTATGGATCCGCCGCCGCACAGATAAAAAAGGGCGCGCTGTTATGCAGCGCGCCCTCTCTGTTTCTACGTTAAATTTTACTTAATCTGCAGCACATCCAGTCGCGTACTCAGGACTGGCGACTCTTCCTCTTCTGCGCGCCAGCCAATCGGCTGCACCGGTAAGGTTTCCCGGTCAAACGCTAAATCGCCGCCATCCACCACGGCATCGCCGTGTTTGATGCCTTTGAAGTCAAACAAATTGATATCAGCCATATGCGATGGCACCACGTTTTGCATTGCGCTGAACAGGGTTTCAATACGACCGGGATAACGTTTATCCCAATCGCGCAGCATATCTGCTACGACCTGACGCTGCAGGTTCGGCTGTGAACCACACAGGTTGCAAGGGATGATCGGATACTGGCGCGCCTCAGAGAAACGAATAATATCTTTTTCACGACAGTAGGCCAGCGGACGAATAACGATGTGTTTGCCGTCATCGCTCATGAGCTTCGGCGGCATTCCTTTCATTTTTCCGCCGTAGAACATGTTCAGAAACATCGTCTGCAAAATGTCATCACGATGATGGCCTAATGCGATCTTAGTGCAACCCAACTCACTCGCGGTACGATAAAGGATGCCACGACGCAAGCGAGAACACAGCGAGCAGGTCGTTTTGCCTTCAGGGATTTTATCTTTGACGATGGAATAGGTATCTTCCTCGACAATTTTGTACTCAACGCCCTGTGATTCCAGATATTCCGGCAGGATGTGGCCCGGAAAACCGGGCTGTTTCTGATCGAGATTCACCGCCACCAGGCTGAAATTGACCGGCGCACTTTTCTGCAAGTTACGCAAAATTTCGAGCATGGTGTAGCTGTCTTTGCCGCCGGAAAGGCAAACCATGATGCGATCGCCTTCTTCAATCATATTGAAGTCAGCAATGGCAGAACCGACATCACGGCGCAGGCGCTTCTGCAGCTTATTAAAGTTGTACTGCGCTTTCTTTGTATCTTCTTGACTTTGTTGCATTTAATTATTGCCTGACATTGAGGTGAGCACCCGATAAACGCGCTGCGTCAGCACGTGACCCGGTCACTAAATAGAGCGACATCGACTATGCACAGTATGGTACGGATTGCGGCGATGAAAGCCAGCATGATTTTAGCGTAAGCCGCCGTGTTCACCGACAGGCTTGTCAGGTCCTCCTTGCGATAAGTTGCGCCCTTTATGCTCTGTAATTAAACGCTATTAAGGCTTTGAACGAACCGACAAAGCCTTAACGCGATCAGTTTACATTTGCCCGCTGTTGCAAAATTTTTACAGCCTCTGCCGCCTCGCGTCCCAGCTCAGCCAGATCGACGCCGGGAATCACATCATCTTCGACAATCACTTTTCCCTGGCAGAGCAACATTTTCAATGCCGCGCGTCCGCCACACGCCACTGGCCCGATAGCACTATCATGCAGGCCAAAATAGCGCGGATCGTCAAGTCGATAGACAGCAATGTCAGCCGCCATGCCCGGGCGAAGTTCCCCCGTATCCAATCCTAATATTTGCGCACCGCCAGACGTTCCCCAACGCACCACATCTTCAATCGTGGCGGCATCGCCGCCGCCTTCAAAGGTTCCGCCCGCGTAACGCGGTTTCGCCAGCATCCCTTTACGTGCGCGCTGTAATTGCCATGCTGCATGGGTTTCGCTTTGCATATCTGCGGCTTCATTAGAGGCGGCACCATCCACGCCAATGGAAATTTTCACACCCGCTTGCTCCAGCCCAATTAAATCAGCGATACCGCTACCAAGCCGCGCATTGCTTTGCGGGCAGTGAGCAATACCTGAGCGCGATGCACCAAGCAGCGCAATCTCGTCAGGCAGCAATTTGACCAGATGAGCAAACCAGACATCCTCACCAATCCAGTCATGTTCGGCGCAAAACTGCAAAGGCGTCATACCAAATTTTGCTTTTGCCGCATCCAGATAATCGACAGTCTCTGAGAGATGGCTGTGCAAACCAATGCCAAGTTTCCGCGCCAGGCTGGCGCTTTCACGCAATTCTTGCGGCGTAGTTGAATGCAATGTCGTTGTGGGTGCCATAACCACGCGGCGCATGGCATGTTGGCTCGGTTGATGATAGCGCTGAACCAGCCGTTCGACGTCCTCCATCCATCGATCAAATTTTTCAGGCCGTAAGGCTGTCGGTAAGCTGCTCTCGAGTCCACGACTTTGGGTGGCGCCGCCCCGGCATAAAACAAAACGCACGCCTAATTTCTGCGCTTCATCAAACAGAATCTCAGCGCCATCAAACGGCATATCGGGCCAATAAAGATAGTGGTGATCGGCAATCGTGGTGCAACCAGAACGCACCAGTTCAATTAAACCCACACGCGTCGCCACGCGAAAGGTTTGCTCATCGAAAGCGCCACGAAAACGGTAGGGCGTGGCAGCCAGCCACGCGCCCAGACTCTGATTCAACCCTTGCGGCTCACCTTTTAGTAGAGATTGAAACAGATGGTGATGGGTATTTACCCAGCCGGGATAGACAACACAATCTCGGGCGTCGACCAGCCTCTCTCCCTGTTGGCATGTCAGGCTTCCCATTTCAGTGATAATGCCTTGCCGGATGCGAATATCACTTGCAGTGCTGCGCGGCTGTTGGCGGTTTCCCGTGAGAATCGCATGGCAATTTTTGATCAGTAGCGCGTCCATTCTTTCTCCTTACAGGGCAGGCTGCGGGTAAAACTGGGTCGTAAACGCGCTCTGCCAGTTAACAGATTTATTCAGCAGGCCAGCGTTAACCATAAAATCTCGTGTTGCCTGCCAGCGTGCAGGTGTCATGGCGCCAATTCCTTGCTTAGCCGCATCGCCGCCCTCAATGAGATGTAATGTTTTGAGCTGTCCAACGCCAAAGGCCAGCACGGCATCGGTCATTTGTGGATTCTCTTTTTTTATCAGGGCATTACCGGGTTTAGGATCGCTAAGATAAGATTTCCATCCTTCCATTGATGCGGCAACAAAGCGTTTCATGACCTCCGGTTTTTCTGCCAGCAGATCGTCGCGCGTGACCAGAATGCCGCCATAAGCGGGATAGCCGTAATCGGCAAAAAGATAGAATTTACTGTCCGGTTGAACGGCTTTGATCTGCTGAACTTCTGAAGTGGCATACGCCTGCTGCGCCGTATTTTTATCGGCGAGAAAAGGCTGCATGTTGAAGGTGTAAGGGCGAACCTGAGCGTCGCTGAGCTGATATTTGCTTTTCAACCATGGCCACCAGCTGGCTTGACCGCTGGCAGAAACTAATACGGTTTTGCCTTTCAAACTCGCCAAAGAATCAACATCGCTGTGGGTGATAATGCCTTGTGGATCAAACTGGAAGGGCGCGGCAATCGCTTTCAGGGGAAAGTTTTTCGCAATGCCCTGTAGTACCTGAAGGTCATAGCTGATGATGACATCTGCACGCTTTGCCAGCAGCAGCGTCATGTTATTAAGTTGCGGCCCACCAGAACGCACCTCAACATCAAGGCCATATTTTTTATAAATTCCGGTGGCAACAGCCTGGTAATAACCCCCTTGTTCTGCTTGCGCAACCCAGGTTGTTTGTAGAACCAGTTTGTCTGCGGCGTGAGAGAGGGCGCTAGCACTCATCGCGAAGGTGAAAAGAGATAAACGGAATAACGACATTGACATTGTAACCCCCAATTCAAGCATGAAAATGCCATCAGGGGATGAGTGGCTAAGCGTTGTGCTCGCGATGCTTATCATCGCCCCCTGACGAGGTACAGCCGAAGCTGCAGAGCAATGTCCCACATGGATTCTGCTGCCATGTTGACCGCTTATACTCTGAATTTTTTGTTGCAAGCCACATGCCAGCTACAAAACGGCGAGTGTATCTCAATGATTATGAAAGTGATTTTAAAAAAATCAGAAAAACCCACTGAGGATCAGAGTCGCCATTAAGCACGTTAATGGCGCAAAAGGTGCAGAAATGCACATTCTTAGTGCATAAGCAGCGCTTTTGGGCAGCCCAAAAATATCAACGAACTGATTAATAAAGAATTTATGAAGTGGCACAGCACTTGCTTGATGACCAGAGAGTAGAAGCTGTCAGCCGATATCATTCTCGGTGGGTCATTGCTCAATCACGTAGTTGTGAAGTGAGGCTTTGACCCGTCGCTCAGGCGTGGGTCATTCGTTGAAAATCGTTAACGAGGTAGACCAATGACCAATACATCAGCTTATGCATTACATGAGTTATCAAAAGAGTCACGGATGGGTGCGCGAGGCGTGGAAGCAGCACGCGAAGTGCGCATTATCGACCTGACCGATTTTGACCAGCGCAAAGAGGAAATAGCCGATCAGGTATGGCAAGCCGCCACCGATATCGGTTTCTTTCAGGTTTCCGGTCATGGTATTGCTGTTGAAGAGATCAATTCAGCTTTCGCGAATGCAGAGCGATTCTTCGCATTACCCGAAGCCGATAAAGCTCGTCATCCTTTGCGACGTAACGCAGGGTGGGAATATCGCTCGCAAATACGCCCCTCAACCGGTAAACCCGATCAAAAAGAGTCTTATCAGATTACCCGGCCACGTATGGAAGGGCTGTGGCCTGACGATGTCACGCTGCCGGGCTTCAAACAGCGCGCGCTGACGTTTGAACGCCAATGCTGGGAGGTGGGAATGAAATTATTATCCTGCTTCGCCATTAAGTTGGGCATGCCTGAAACGTTCTTTACTCAAGCGCATGATCCGTCGCGTGAGACGTATCAAAGCACCTTACGCATGCTGCACTATTTTGCCATTAGTGGCGAACCGGATGGCCCGTGGCGTGCGGGTGCGCATACTGATTTCGATTGTCTGACGCTGCTTTTTCAACGTGATGGACAAGGTGGGCTTCAGGTCTGTCCAGGCAAAGAGATGGATGAACAAGTCTGGACGCCGATTGAACCGTCAGAAGGGCTGATCACCTGTAATATTGGCGATATGCTAATGCGCTGGAGCGATGACAAACTGCCGTCTAACTTTCATCGGGTCAGTAATCCATTGCCGGGCGAATCGGTTCCAGCTCGCTACAGTCTGGCCTTTTTTTGCCAGGCCAATGAAGATGTCATCATTGAAGGCCCGGAGAAAAAGTATCCTGCCATCTCTGCAAAAGAGTATCTGGCGCAGCGGATCAGCGCGAACTTCTCAGGTAAGTATTGATTAACAAGAATGCCCGGTCACGTCGGGCATTTCTCGCCATGACGCTTGCGCTTAACGTGATCGCTAAGCTTAGGTCGAGCCCGCCATATCACCGCCAATGATCCAGACCGATTTATCAACCAGCGCATCGACTGTGTCACAGAGCGCAACCGCAACAGGAGGGGGAGTGATTTAACTGCTTTTTAAGCTGAATCATTACCGCTCGGCACTGACTGATTGTGACGTTGTCACTCAAAAGTATTTGATGAATCTCAGGCGGTAACGCTTCGCTGTGCTGATTCAGCAAGCGCAAAGCACGCTGGCGTTGATGATCAACGCTTAACCGAAAGCCGAAGTTAAACACCGCGTTCTCTTCTGAGTGGTGGTAATAGCTCACGCAGGGGTATCTCATTTTAATGAGATTCAAATCAGTTCAAGCGACTGCACCCCTTTGATTTCCATGACTTTCTCATAAAGATGCGCATCTTTGGCTTTGTGTGACAACGTCACATGGACGCTAAGTTCACACAAGCCCGTTTCTGGATTGCGATTTACCACAGCAATATGTCCATAGCGAATGCCTTCACGCTGTAACACCAATAACACCAGCGGCACGCTTTTCGCTTTAAGGAACACCACAATGGTATGATGTTTGCCTATCAGTAGATGGCTCAGACGGCGGAAGACTTCCAGCACCACTAAAGCTAAAACCGTGCCGTAAATGCCGATTTCATACATGCCGCTACCAATCACTAAACCGATTGCGGCGGTCACCCAAAGTCCGGCAGCGGTGGTTAAGCCCTTAACTACCTGCTTTTGGATGAGGATAGTACCGGCACCCAAAAAGCCCATGCCGCTAACGACTTGCGCAGCGATACGGCTGGGATCCAGAGAAACATGTTGATCGTTGAGCATATCGGCGAAGCCATATTTCGATACCAGCATAAACATCGCGCTGCCTATCGCCACTAAGATATGGGTGCGCAAGCCCGCTTCTTTGGCCCGCATCTGGCGTTCCATCCCAATTAATCCACCTAACACGCCGGCAAGGGCGATGCGGATTAGCATATCCGTTAACATGGCTTTTCTCCGAAATATCAGAACCGTTTTTAATCTGTCAAACCAGGCATGGCGCTAAACAAGATAATTCTGCTTGTAAAGCTAGCCAGGAAATTTTGTAAAAAGCTGTTTCACCTCTCGACCCCTTGCGCTGCCTGACATATGCTGACTCCGCCACTAACCTCAATTCCCGGAGTTTGACTGATGAAAGCTGCCACCCTTCTGCTGGCCGGCGCCGCTTTGTTGCTATCCGCCTGTAGCAGCAACAGTGATGACAATGAACCGCCACAACAAGCTACCGCCGCCCATATCCAACCCCACGTTGTGATGTCTTCTTTAGCCGAGAGTAATTGTGCGGGTGCCGGTGGAACATTGGCGTTTTCGCATCAGTTAGATGGTTCACGCGTGGGGATGTGCCAGTTGGTTAATGGCCGCCGCTGTGATGAACAAGCGTTGATTGGTGGACGCTGCGCACGTTAACGTAGAGGGCCGGCTAAACCGGCCCGCGTCTTTTACGCTGAAAGCTGGTTAGGGCAAGATTCGCCTTTTTCGAGCTGGCTGAGATTACTCAGCGTAGTTTGTGATATTGCCGTCAACGCTTCGGCAGTCAAAAAAGCCTGATGTCCGGTAAACAGCACGTTATGGCAGGCTGACAAACGGCGGAAAACATCATCCTGAATCACGTCATTTGATTTGTCTTCAAAGAACAAATCCCTTTCATTTTCATAGACATCCATGCCAAGCGAACCGATCTTTTGCTGTTTCAATGCATCAATTGCTGCTTGTGAATCGATTAAACTGCCGCGACTGGTATTAATGATCATCACGCCATCTTTCATCTGGCTGAAAGCGCCTGCGTTGAGCAGATGATGATTCTCGGGGGTTAACGGGCAATGCAGCGTAATTACGTCTGACTCAGCAAACAGCGTTTTGAGGTCAACATATTCGGCGCCTAATTCCAGCGCTTGCTGGCTTGGGTAAGGATCATAGGCCAATAAGCGCATACCAAATCCCTTCAAAATACGCATCGTCGCCACACCAATTTTGCCGGTGCCGATCACGCCTGCGGTTTTGTTATGCATATTAAAACCGGTTAAACCGTCCAGAGAAAAGTTGGCATCTCGGGTGCGTTGATAGGCACGATGAATGCGGCGATTAAGTGTCATCATCAGGCCAATCGTATGTTCCGCCACGGCTTCGGGCGAATAGGCAGGAACACGCACCACGTTGAGGCCCAACTCAGCTGCGGCGGCTAAATCCACATTATTGAAACCAGCACAACGCAGTGCGATGTGCTTAACACCTAACGCAGCCAACTCCTCAAGCACCGGGCGGCTACCATCATCGTTCACAAAGATGCACACAGCATCACAGTCCACGGCATTTTTGGCCGTGGATTCGGTCAGCAAAAAGTCGAAAAAAACCAGTTCGTAGCCATACTCCTGATTCACCTGCTCGAGATATTTCTGGTCGTAGTGTTTGGTGCTGTAAACCGCGATTTTCATCGTTATGCTCCTGCATACGGGGATATTCCAAGGATAACGTGTTCTGCCGCGCTTTGCTGAATCTGCTTCATCATCTCGCCAGCAATCCTTCACCTTGTGCGCGTAACATGCCATCATCTTTGTCAAGATACTGTAAGAAAAAGGATTATTGCTGTCATGCCGCGGATTTTCCGTCGACGACTTGCTGCGATTCTGGCGCTGATTCTGCTGGTGCTGGGTTTATTGCTCACCATCACACAATGGCTGCCGCGGCTGGTCGGCATCTGGCTGCCTCCTGAAACACGAATCGAACTGGAAGGCACGCCACGCTGGCGTGACGGCGGCGTGTGGTTTCCTCACATTCGCTATCTGACCGGCGATTGCGTCTTAGCTTCGGTTGAACACGCTTCACTGGGCTGGCATCTCTCACGTTGGCGGCTCAACGCGGGGCAAGTCAGTGTAAACAGTGAATGTCTGCAACACATTCCTGCCACAAACGATAATCCCTCTGCACCCAAAAGCCTGGCTGAATGGCAAGCCATGCTGCCTGGCGCCGATCTGCATATTGATCAACTGATCATTGCACCCTGGCAAGCGTATGCCGGTCAGTTGGATCTGGCGCTAGAGAGCGGTCAGCAGCAGTTGCATTATCAGGGCGACAACCTACAGCTTGAGGCGACGTTAAAAGGTCAGCAGCTCAACATTCAGCGACTGACGTTTAAAAATGGCGCACTCCCTGAACCGGTTACCGTAAGTGGTCAGCTGGAGTTACCGAAATTCGCTGATGGCTTACCGGTGAACGGTAACGTGAGTGGGCAACTGTCACTGGGAGCACTCCCCGATCCGCTTGACGTCACGCTTGACTGGCAACAGCAGCAAGGCATGTTAAAAGTGATGATGCAGGGCATTCCGCAGCCGTTGTTAAGTTTGCCGTGGCAGGCCAGCGCGCAGCAGATCCACATCGAAAAAGGGCAATATTACTGGCCGCTGGATGCACAGCCGCTGTCGGGCTTTATCAACCTGACGCTGGACAACTGGCAAGCCGGGCTGGAAGCTGCACGCATAACAGGCCGACTTAATCTGTTAACCCAAGGGCGCGGCGGCAAAGGCAACGTCGTTTTAGGGATCGGCCCGGGTCATCTGAGTATGACGCAAAGCCAGCTGCCGTTTCAGCTCACCGGCGAAAGCAAGCTCGCGGAGATGCAGCTGTACGGCACCATTCCAGGTGAGCTCAGCGGCTCGGTTCTTGATCCATTGTTGACGTTAAAACCTGGCGCGCTTCTGCGGTTGCGCGGGCGGTTGCTGGCCACGCTGGACGTTGATGAAGCCCGCTGGCCGTTGGCCGGCGTGCGACTCTCTTCGCAAGGTATTGATGGCCGATTACAGGCAATTCTAAAAGCCCACGATCCCAGCTTCGGAAAGTTTTTGCTGCACCTTGATGGCCGGGCAAATAATTTCTGGCCCGATAAAGGCGAATGGAACTGGCGTTATTGGGGAGGCGGCGAAATGTTGCCGCTCAATGCAAAGTGGGATGTGAAGGGCACTGGCGGCTGGCAGGATACGTTGATTCATCTCGATACCTTATCAACGGGGTTCAATCAGCTGGAATATGGCATGGTGCAGGTCAGTAAGCCGCGTTTAACGCTGACGACGCCGGTTAACTGGCAGCGAGATGTGCAACGCCCGTCGTTTGATGGCGGGTTCAAAATGCAGTCGGGGCAAACGCAGTTTAGCTACGGCGGCTGGTTACCCAACTCAGATCTGGAATTTAAAGCCAAAGGGCGCGATCCAAGTCACTTTATCTGGCGCGGTGAGCTAAAGGCAGGCGATATTGGCCCATTGCGCGTCCACGGTCGTTGGGATGGCGAACGCCTGCGCGGCGAAGCTTGGTGGCCAGCACAATCGCTCACTGTTTTTCAACCTTTACTGAGTCAGGATCTGAAGATGAAAATTCAGTCCGGTGAGCTGCGCGCGCAAATCGCCTTTTCTGCCGCGCCGGAACAAGGTTTTGAAGCGGGCGGACACTGGACGGTCAAACAGGGCAGCGTCTGGACGCCTGACAGCCAAATCAATGGCGTCGATTTCTCATTGCCTTTCCGCCTTAAGCAGCAGCGCTGGCAACTGGGCGTGCGCGGCCCGGTTTCACTGCGTATCGCTGAGGTAAAAAATCAGTTTGCCCTGCAGAACATACGTGCCGATTTGCAGGGGGCTTATCCCTGGACGGAATCACATCCGTTAACGCTGCAGGACGTCAGCCTGGATTTGCTCGGCGGGCAAATTACGTTGCCATCGTTACGCATGCCGCAACACGAGGTTGCTCGTGTTGCGCTGCGTGATATCAGTTTGAGTGAGCTCATTACCGCCATCAAACCCAAGCAGTTTGCTATGTCCGGCAAGGTTAACGGTGAATTGCCGCTGTGGCTTAATCATCAACGCTGGCTGATTGAAAAGGGTTGGATTGCCAACAGCGGGTCGCTGACATTCAGGCTGGACAAAGACATGGCTGATGCGATTACCAGCAACAATATGGCAGCGGGCGCGGCAATGAGTTGGCTGCGTTACATGGAAATTTCCCGCTCGTGGGCCACCATCAATCTGGATAATCTGGGCGACCTGACGATGGATGCGCAGGTGCAAGGGACAAGCCGCTTCAGCAATCGTAATCAAACCGTTAATCTCAACTATCGTCATCAGGAAAATCTGTTCCAGCTATGGCGCAGCCTGCGTTTTGGCGATAATTTGCAATCCTGGGTGGAGCAAAACGCCACCTTGCCATCGAAAAAGGACCCTCAACCATGAGCCTTAGGGCATTACTGGTTTTAGCCGCCGGGCTGCCGCTGATCGGATGCGTGCCGCGCATTGAAGTCGCCGCACCCAAGGAGCCGATCACAATCAATATGAATGTAAAAATTGAGCATGAAATCCATATCAAAGTGGATAAAGACGTGGAAGCGTTATTGAAAAACCAGAGCGATCTGTTCTGAGGAGAAACTGCATGAAACGCATCAGCGCCGTGCTGCTTTTGGTCTGGATAGTTGCCCAACCGGCGTGGGCGATCACGCTGGATGAAGCGCGCCAGCAAGGTCGGGTAGGCGAAACGCTTTCCGGCTATATCGCTGCCCGTGAGCAGGATAATGAGACGTTGGCTTTGGTTAAGCGCATTAATGAAGGACGCAGCGTGCAGTATCAGCGCCTGGCGCAGCAAAACAATCTCACCACCTCAGACGTGGCCAGCATTGCCGGGCAAAAACTGGTGAGAAGGGCCGAAGCGGGTGAGTATGTGCGTGGGATAAACGGACAGTGGCTAAAGAAGTAACCGTCGCGACAGCATTTATTCACAGGTTAACGCGCATAAAAAAGCCGGGCATTAAGCCCGGCAAGGTACAACGGCATCAAAAGCTTAAGCAGCAACAATCTGCTTGATTGCATCTTTAGCATCTTCAGTGGCTTTGGTTGCCACTTCTGGACCGTAAGCGATGCCTTCAGCGAAGACGAAATCAACGTCGCTGATACCGATGAAGCCAAGGAACAGCTTCACGTATGGCGTTAACAGATCAGAAGCGGTGTCTTTATGAATGCCACCACGGCTGGACAGGATGACTGCGCGCTTACCTTTAACCAGACCTTCTGGGCCCGCTTCGGTGTAACGGAACGTGACGCCAGCACGCGCAATCAGGTCGAAGTAGTTTTTCAGCTGCGTTGGGATGTTGAAGTTGTACATAGGCGCAGTAATAACAACCACGTCATGGGCTTGCAGTTCAGCGATCAGCTCATCAGACAGCGCCAACGCTTCTTGCTGACGCGGTGTCAGTGGAGCGTCAGACGGGCGCAGTGCGCCAACCAGTTCACCATCCAGTACCGGAATCGGGTTTGCTGCCAGGTCACGAACGGTAACGTCGTCGCCGTTGGCTTGAGCCTGGTCAACGTAGAAGTCAGCCAGTTGGCTTGATTGTGAATAGCCTGCAAGGATACTGGATTTCAGAACTAAAACTTTGCTCATGGTATTTTCCTGTCTGTTATGCGGAAGGCTTCCCGCTCAATGCTTTACACTCTACGGATATCAGCGGCACGGTGAAAGCGCAATATTTCGAGATCTATGTTCGAATTTATTGAATAAGCTTCACGTGCGCCCGGTCTCGGCAACGCCTGAAATGTGCTATTATGCGCACAATTATTTTAATGAATCAGCTGGTTATCCCAGCCCCATTGGGCGCTGTATTTCACAGCGACACCGTCTGAGTAAGGTACGTCATTACTATGTCATCACCGGATAATTCTCCACTCGCGCCGCTCTGGTCGCGGCTTGATGCTGTGATGCTGCGCGATCGGCAGCGTTTGCAGCGTCGTTTGCACGGCGCAAAAAAAGTTAAAAATAGCGAAGCGCAACAAGGGATTGTGGCGGAGCTGGAGCAAGATTTTGCCGCAGCTGAACAGCGTGTTGCACAGCGCATCGCGGCCACGCCAACTATCACTTTCCCCGAAAATTTGCCGGTCAGCCAAAAGCAGCAAGAGATTGCTGACGCGATTCGCGAACATCAGGTGGTGATCGTGGCCGGTGAAACCGGTTCGGGTAAAACCACGCAGCTGCCAAAAATTTGCTTAACGCTGGGACGCGGCGTGAAAGGGCTGATTGGCCACACGCAGCCACGTCGCCTTGCTGCACGTACCGTAGCGAACCGTATTGCGGATGAGCTGGATACCTCGTTGGGCGGCTGCATCGGTTACAAGGTGCGCTTTAACGATCAGGTCAGCGAAACGACCCAAGTGAAGCTGATGACTGACGGTATTTTGCTGGCAGAAATTCAGCAAGACCGCCTGCTGCTGCAATATGACACCATTATTATCGATGAGGCGCACGAGCGCAGTCTTAACATCGATTTTCTGTTGGGTTATCTGCGCGAGCTGTTGCCGCGTCGTCCCGATCTGAAAATCATCATTACTTCAGCCACTATCGATCCACAGCGTTTTTCACGTCACTTTAATAACGCACCGGTAATTGAAGTTTCAGGCCGTACTTATCCGGTTGAAGTGCGTTATCGCCCGATTGTGGAAGACGCTGACGATGGCGACCGCGATCAGTTACAAGCCATTTTCGATGCCGTTGATGAGCTGGGCCATGAAAGCGCCGGTGATATTTTGATATTCATGAGCGGCGAGCGTGAAATCCGTGACACCGCGGATGCACTCACCAAGCGTGACTTACCGCATACCGAGATTTTGCCGCTCTACGCGCGCTTATCCAATGCTGAGCAAAACCGCGTGTTTCAGTCGCACAGCGGACGTCGCATTGTGCTGGCAACCAACGTGGCAGAAACCTCGTTGACCGTGCCGGGTATCAAATATGTTATCGATCCCGGCACCGCGCGTATCAGCCGCTACAGCTTCCGTACCAAAGTGCAGCGCTTGCCGATTGAGCCAATTTCTCAAGCGTCGGCAAATCAGCGTAAAGGGCGTTGCGGGCGCGTATCGGAAGGGATCTGTATTCGCCTGTTTTCCGAAGATGATTTCCTGAGTCGCCCGGCCTTTACCGATCCTGAAATTTTGCGTACCAACCTGGCTTCGGTAATTTTGCAGATGACCGCGCTGGGATTAGGCGATATCGCTGCGTTCCCGTTTGTGGAAGCGCCCGATCGCCGCAATATTCAGGACGGCGTGCGCCTGCTGGAAGAGCTGGGAGCGCTGACGCTGAACGAAGAGGATGGGCACTACAAACTCACCCCTTCAGGACGCCAGCTGGCGCAGTTGCCGGTCGATCCGCGTTTGGCCCGTATGGTGCTGGAAGCGCAAAAATATGGCTGCGTACGTGAAGTGATGATTATCACTGCGGGCTTGTCGATTCAGGATCCGCGTGAACGTCCGGCGGAGAAAAAGCAGGCTTCAGATGAAAAACATCGCCGCTTCGCTGATAAAGAGTCCGATTTCCTCGCCTTCGTTAATCTGTGGAATTACCTCAGCGAGCAGCAAAAGGCGTTGTCCGGCAATCTGTTCCGTCGCCAGTGTAAAACCGATTTTCTTAACTACTTGCGCGTGCGCGAATGGCAGGACATTTACACGCAACTGCGTCAGGTGGTACGTGAACTGGGGATCCCTGTTAACAGCGAACCCGCTGGGTTTCGCGAAGTTCACTGCGCGTTGCTGACAGGTTTGTTATCGCATATCGGCCAAAAAGATGCCGACAAACAAGAGTTTACCGGCGCACGCAATGCACGCTTCGCCATTTTCCCGGGTTCTGGTTTGTTCAAAAAGCCGCCAAAATGGACAATGGTGGCTGAACTGGTGGAAACCAGTCGCTTGTGGGGCCGCATCGCTGCACGCATCGATCCAGAATGGATCGAGCCGCTGGCACAGCATTTAATCAAACGCAGCTACAGCGAACCGCATTGGGAGAAAGCTCAAGGCGCGGTGATGGCGACGGAAAAAGTCACGCTTTATGGGCTGCCTATCGTTGCGGGCCGCAAAGTCAATTATGGTCGCATTGATGCGACATTGAGCCGTGAGCTGTTTATTCGCCATGCACTTGTGGAAGGTGACTGGCAGACGCGTCACGCCTTTTTCCGCACCAACCAGAAGTTGCGCAGCGAAGTCGAAGATTTGGAACACAAATCGCGTCGTCGTGACATTTTAGTCGATGATGAAACGCTGTTTGCGTTCTATGACCAGCGCGTCGGCAAAGAGGTGGTCTCCGCTAAGCATTTCGACAGCTGGTGGAAGCGGGCCAGCCGCGAGAATGCGGAACTGCTCAACTTTGATAAGCAGATGCTGATTAAAGAGGGCGCGGATAAGGTCAGTCAGCTTGACTACCCGAACTTCTGGCATCAAGGCAATCTCAAACTGAAGCTGAGTTATCAGTTTGAGCCCGGCGCCGATGCGGATGGCGTGACGGTGCATATTCCGTTGCCGCTGCTGAATCAGGTTGAGGATCAGGGTTTCGAATGGCAGATCCCAGGCATTCGCCGCGAACTCGTCATTGCGCTGATTAAATCGCTGCCGAAGCCGCTGCGCCGTAATTTGGTGCCCGCGCCCAACTATGCCGACGCCTTCTTAGGCCGCGTGACCACGATGGAAATGCCGCTGTTGGATGCGTTAGCGCGAGAGTTTCGTCGTATGACCGGCGTCACGCTGGAACGTGAAAACTGGCAATGGGAACAGGTACCCGATCATCTCAAAATGACCTTCCGCATTATCGATGAACACAATCGTAAGCTGCAGGAAGGCAAAGATTTGACGGCGCTGAAAGCGCAGCTTAAAGGGAAAGTGCAGGAAACATTGTCGAAAGTGGCAGATGACGGGCTGGAGCAGAGCGGCCTGCATATCTGGAGCTTTGGTGATTTACCGCGCAGCTATGAACAGAAGCGCGGCAGTTATCAGGTAAAAGCCTGGCCAGCGCTGGTGGATGAAAAGGATAGCGTCGCGATTCGCCTGTTCGACAGCGAGCAGGAGCAGCAGAAAATGATGTGGCGCGGTCAACGCCGCTTGCTGCTGCTTAACATCCCGTCGCCGGTTAAATATTTGCACGAGAAACTGCCGAACAAAGCCAAACTGGGACTCTATTTCAATCCGTACGGCAAAGTACTGGAGCTGATAGATGACTGTATCGCCTGCGGAATCGATAAGCTGATCGCAGAGGCGGGCGGGCCAGCCTGGCAACAGGACGATTTTGCCCAGCTGCATGAAAAAGTTCGCGCTGAGCTGAATGAAACGGTGGTCACCATCGCGAAGCAGGTTGAGCAGATCTTGACCGCGGTGTTCAACATCAACAAGCGTTTGAAAGGGCGCGTTGATATGACGCTGGCTCTGGCGCTTTCCGATATCAAAGCGCAGATGAATGGCTTGGTTTATCGTGGGTTTGTCACGGGCAACGGCTGGAAACATTTAGCGGATACGTTGCGCTATTTGCAGGGCATTGAGCGTCGGCTGGAGAAATTGCCTGTCGATCCGCACAGCGATCGTGCGCGCATGCTCCGTGTGCAGGCAGTTGAGCAGGCTTATCAGGCATGGCGCAATAAACTGCCGCCACAGCGTTTGGATGACGAAGAGGTGCTGAATATTCGCTGGATGATTGAGGAGTTAAGGATCAGCTTATTTGCTCAGCAGCTTGGCACGCCTTATCCGATCTCAGATAAACGTATTATGCAGAGCATGGAGCAGATTGCCGGATAGGTGTTTGGCATCAATGCGTAATAAGTCATAAAGCCTCGGCCACAAGGATGTGGCGGGCGAGGCTAAATATGGATTGAAGCCTTATCAACGCGTGTCGGTTATTGCTGTCACATGCGCTTTTGCCAAACGTTTACTGCGCCAGCGCTTCCAGTTTATCGCGGAACGACGTCACGGAAATGGCGCGATTATCCGCCAGATAACGATCTTTAGCCGCCGGGGCTGAACTCTGCACCGCTATCAATTGCCAGCCTTTATCACCATTCAGTAACAGAGGCGATCCGCTATCGCCGGGCAGCGTATCACATTGATGTGATAGCACCGCGCGCTGCGCCCAGCCCGTAATCACACAGTCGCTGTGCGAATAGAGCGTATCAAGGTGATCTTCCGGGTATCCCGCTTGTGTCACTTTACGATCGGCTTGTTTCAACGCGGCAGTAAGATCGCTGCGCGAGCCTTCAAACAGCGGAATAGGTGTAATCGCCGAGGGCGGATTACGCAGAATCACTAAGCCGTAATCAAGCGGAGCCGCATTGCTCGGGACGATCCATCCTTCGCCATCAGCCTTCAAACGTTTAGCCAGTGAAGGTTCAACGCGCGCATCAATATCGTGGATTTCATAGCGCCAGCCTTTATCGCTGGCCATAAAACGCAGCGCCACCGGTTTATCAAAATTACCGGGCGGGGTTAACAAACAGTGACCAGCAGTTAACGCCAGATGGGGTGAAATCAGCGTAGCCGTGCACAGGTTTCCGCTCTCGGTTTCAAGTTGACCGATGGCATCCCAAGGTACAGCGGTGATATCGCTGATCGCTTTACGGTGATCTTTACCAAAGAACAGCGTCTTGATCTCGTCAGGATTGGGCGCGTCATCATCATCATCGGCATGTACAACGGTGTTAAAACTGAATAATCCAACAAGTAACAAGATAGCCAGGCGCATAGTTCTCTCAATGGCGAGAATAAGTAGAGGATAAGGTCATCACGCTTGAGCGATAACTATAGTCGGTGAGCGGTTAAAAAGGGAGTTTTATTGGGATTATCAGCACACTACAACGACTAAATAAAAAAGCAGGCTGCGACTACGCCGCACAGGATCATCACAATCAATATAATTTCGAAGCGATAGCGATGCACCATTTCAGCCACTCCATTAAACAAACACCCGGCAAAACCGGGTGCTTTTAATCATTCACGCTTCAGGACTAAGCCTTATTTTTTAGCAGTAGCTTTCACAACTTTTTTGTGATGAACTTTTTTAGCAGCCTGCGCTTTCTGCGGAGCGGCTTTCTTCACAGCTTTTTTGTGATGAACTTTCTTAGCAGCCTGCGCTTTCTGAGCCGCATCTTTCTTCATCGCTTTCTTGTGGTGAACTTTCTTAGCGGCCTGTGCTTTTTGAGCGGCATCTTTCTTCGCCACTTTTTTGTGATGAACTTTTTTAGCAGCCTGCGCTTTCTGGGCAGCCGCTTTGTGATGTTTCTTGTGTGCAGTTTTATGCACAGTTTTTGCTGGCGCTGCGGTGGTGGTTGTGGTGGCAGCAGCAGCTGGCGAAGCTGTTGTTTCAGCAGCGAAAGCAACAGAAGAGATACCCATAGCAGCGGCGATCACCAGCGCAAATAATTTTTTCATTGCAAATTCCTCGGACGATTTTTTCATGTGTAGCCCACTGCGGGGCCGGTGAAAAGACTATATGCAAAACCCGTCACGGCTTCCGTGGGTGATTGGTATCGGCGTGTAACGGATTGTACGAAGCGAGGAAGGCAATGAGAAAAGAGGGCGGCCAAACGACCGCCGAAAGCTTAGTTGTGCAGATAACGTTGTTCAAGATGCTGACGGAAATAGTGTGGATTAAGGGCTTCGCCAGTGGCGTTCAACAGCAGTTGCTCGGTTGAAAAACGGCTGCCGTGCTGCCAGATATTCTGTTGTAGCCAGTTAAATACCGGCTGCAAATCCCCTTCACGAATCAGCTCACTTAACTGCGGAATCGCTTTTTTCACCGCCTGGAACAGCTGCGCCGCGTACATCGCACCCAAGGTGTAGGTCGGGAAGTAGCCGAATGCGCCGTCGGTCCAGTGAATATCTTGCATGCAGCCGTCGCGATAGTTGCCGCGGGTATCAATGCCCAGCGACTGCTGCATTTTCTCATCCCATAAGGCAGGAATATCGTCGACTTCAATCTCGCCTTCGATCAGCGCTCGTTCGATTTCGTAACGCAGCACCACGTGTGCTGGATAGCTCAGCTCATCGGCATCTACGCGAATATATCCCGGCTTCACCTGCTGTGTTAAACGAACAAAGTTATCAGCCTGCAGTGCGGGCTGGTCGCCCATGTGTATTTTTACCTGCGGCAACATGCGCTGCAGGAATTCGCGGCTGCGGCCCAACTGCATTTCCATGAACAGACTTTGCGATTCGTGAATGGCAGTGGAACGTGCGAGCGCTACCGGCTGACCACGCCACTGCTGCGGTAAGTTTTGCTCGTAACGCGCGTGGCCGGTTTCATGGATGACGCCCATCATGGCGCTGAGGAATTCATTGTCGTTATAACGCGTGGTGATGCGTACATCTTCCGGCACACCACCGCAAAATGGATGGGCGCTGACGTCAAGACGACCATGATTAAAATCGAAACCCAGCACCTTCATGATATCCAGACCCAGTTCGCGTTGCGCGTTAACGGGGAAAGGGCCTTTCGGATGGATAATCTCCTGCTGCGACTGCTTCTCCACCACTTGCTGGAGGAGGTCCGGTAACCAGGTTTTAAGCTCACCAAATGTGCTGTCGAGTTTAGCGCTGGTCATGCCTGGCTCGAAGACATCCAGCAGCGCATCGTAGCGCGAGCTGCCGTTGGCATCGGCACGCAGTTGGGCTTCTTCGCGGCTTAAGCGAACCACTTCTTTTAGGTTGGCAGAGAAGCCTTTCCAGTCGTTAGCGGGACGCTGCTGACGCCATGCATGTTCACAATGTGAACCGGCAATCGATTTTGCTTCAACCAGCGAGGCGGGCAAGAGTGTGGCTTGCTGATAAGCGCGGCGTATTTCCAGTAAATTAGCGCGTTCAACGTCGTTCAGCGACTGCTGCTCTGCTTCCTGAATTAAATCACCGACGCGTTTGTCGGTTAAAATTTCATGCTGTAACACGCTCATTTCGGCCAGGGCTTCACCGCGCGCACGACTACCGCCCGGCGGCATGGTGGTTTGCATATCGCAACCGGCAATGGCGGAAAGGTGGCTGAAACGAGAAAGACGCTGAAAGATAGCGCTAAGTTGTTGATACGCTGAGGACACGTAGAGCTCCTTGTGGAAGTTTTAACGCAGCGGAATGTCCCGCAAGGGTAGATCAACCGGCCAGCAAAAGCGAACGCTGGCACCGCCGAGCGGGCTGCTTTCAATGGCGACATTGCCGCTCAACGCCTGAGCGATAGAATAGACAATCGCCAGCCCCAGCCCGCAGCCGCCCGTGGCGCGGTCGCGGCTGGGATCAAGACGAACAAAAGGTTCAAACACCCGTTCGCGCTCCTCAAGGGGAATGCCGGGGCCATCATCTTCAACCTGTAAAAAGCCCAGCGAACCGTCAAACCACAGGCTGATACGCAGCCGCTGCTGCGCATAGCGCAGCGCATTGTTGACCAAATTGTCCAGTACACGCTCCATTAATCGAGTATCTGAAACGCCGTAATTTTCTCGTTGAGGTAAATCCAGATCGATTTGCGTGTGAGGATTAATCGCGCGGAAATCATCAAGCCGCTCGCGCAACCAATTGGCCAGATCCAATGATTTAAGATTTAAATCGACACGCGGACGATCAAGTCTCGCATAGGTCAGCAGCTCTTCAATTAAGCTTTCAAGCTGGCCGATATCACGATTTAATGCCGCTAGCTCCGCTTCCGTTAGGTTATCGCTCATCTCGAGCCGATAGCGCAGCCGCACCAATGGCGTGCGCAATTCATGGGCAATGCCATCAATCAGCTGCTTCTTGCTGGCCACCAGCGTATTGATGTTTTCGGCCATCTGATTAAAGGCAATACCTAAGCGAAACAGGCTGGAGGTGCTGTCAAAATGGGTACGGACATCCAGTTCGCCTCGGCCAAATCGTTGCGCTGCTTTTTCTAAGCGCTGCATCTCTTTCCAGTGCGGACGCATCCAGATGAAGACCGGTAGCGCCAGCGACATGCCGATAAACACCAGCAGTGCGATGTCCAACAGCCGCATTTGATGGAGATAGAATAGATAGGGAATGGGGCCGACAGATAAAACGTAATGGCTGCGCGGGATATGCTGCAAGAAAGTATATTGATCGTCGAGGGCGACGATTTCACCCGCGTGCAGGCGCCGCATATCGATCGCATCAAGCTGATATTTACTCATCGGTTCAATATGCAGATCAAACGACAAACCGAGATCGAGACTTTTAACGGTTTTATTCCAGTCGCGTGGTGGAATTTCACGCAGTTCGCTGCGGATTAAATAGAGCGAGCTGGCCATCAAGTCATTCATTGATTGTCGCCCGGCACGTTCAGCGGTGAATTTGTAGACCAATCCCACCAGCAACGTCATCACCAGAAAGCAGACAAACAACAGCAGATAAAACTGGATAAAAAGCTTTCTCATACTGAACGGGTATCCCACGCCTGCGGCGCAAAAAGATAGCCTTTGTTACGAATGGTTTTTATGCGAAAAGGTTCGGTTGCGCTGTCATGCAGCTTTTTGCGCAGGCGCGAAATGGCGACATCAATACTGCGATCCAAGCCATCGTAGCTTACGCCGCGTAAGGTTTTCAGCAGCGCATCGCGGTTGAGGATCTGTCCGGCATGGTTAGCTAAAAACCACAACAGCTCAAAATCAGCGGTGGAAAGGGCGATCTGCTCATCGAACAGCGTCACCTGGCGATTGAGTGCGTCGATGGTTAGCGAGCCGAAACGCAGCATTTTATGCGGTGCGATGATCGCAGGGGCTTCGCCAGGCTGACTTTGCTGTGACTGACGCAAATGCAGACGCAATCGAGCCAGTAAAACAGCCGGAGGCGTGGTTTTAAGGATGTAATCTTGCGCGCCCATCTCAAGCGCCAGGATGTGGTTCATGTCGCTGTCGAGCGACGTCAGCAACACAATGGGACCTTGCCAATTTGCACGCAAATCACGGCAAATTGTCATGCCATCTTTGCCCGGCAACATGATATCCAGCATCACCAGATCCGGTTGTTCCTGGGCAATGGTTGCCTCGGCACGATCCCCGCGCGTTTCTACAATGACCTCAATATCATGACGTCCCAGATAAGCGGCAATCAGTGATCCCACTTCAGGTTCATCTTCAACGTAAACGATTCTGTTCATATTTTACTAACAAGGCGTGTAAGTATGGAATGCAGCATAACTTTTCCTGGTCCTGAGCTCTACGCGACCGCACGAAATATCCTTATGTTACTGGTATAGAACCCGCAAAATGTGCCATCATTAGCCCTGCGTTTTTTGCGCAAGTTTCGGAACCGTAACGATAAACATGAGGAGCGTGAGTGTGTCTGATAAAGAGCTGGCATCAGCCATATACAGTGACCGCATCTGCTTCAATTACAGTGATTTTCTTTCCGCATCTTGCAAGAAACGTTGGAGTTTTGTTGATGCCATTTATGGCGTGTTGCCGATCTTCGGCATGGTGACACGCAAATCTGCGCACAGTTTACAGGCCACTGACGAGCACCTGAAAGAATTAGCATTACAAATCATTTCAACTCAGGTCAGCGACGAAATTAACATCGCACGTTTGATCACCCTTGCTGAACAGCAGCACATTAACCGCTTTGATATCCAGCTTCCTTATCCGCTCTCCGAGCAGCAGCTCGACAGCATCCAACAGGAATACCGCAAGCCGGTCGATTTAACACAGCAGGTTGACCTGCTGTGTGTCTCCATTCCCGAACAATCACATTAATTCGTTAGCTGCCACATTGCGGGCAACGTGGCAGCAATCAACAATCCCATTGCTACGCGCTCAAGCGACGTAAGCGCAATATCGCTTCGCCCGCCACGACGGGCAAACAGAAACAGCAGCAGACCCGGCGCATAAAGCACCACTGACATCAGTAGATGCAGGGGACCAGAGGCATAAAGCAGCCAAATGCCATAAGTGCTGGCACCGATGCCGATAGCCATTGGCAGCGGTTGACCTTTTCCTCGCACCACTTTAATCAGATACAAACCCACTAGCAGATAGGGCACCAGAATCATTTCTGAGGCGATATTAAGCAGCGTATTATAATCAGCCTTTGTCAGGGCAATAAGGATCAGGCAAACCTGAACGCTCCCGTTGGTCAGCCAAAGCGAGGCTGAGGGGGCGTTGCGGCTGTTTTGACGTGCAATACTGCGCGGAAACGCACCTTGCTGCGCAGCGATAAAGGGAACTTCTGCTGCCATTATCGTCCAGCTCAGATAAGCGCCACAGACGGACACAATCAATCCGGCAGCAATCACTGCATCACCCCAATTTCCCATTAAATGCGTCATCAGACCCGCCATGGAAGGATTACGCATTTCTGCCAGTTCTGCTCGCGGCACAACGCCTAATGAAAGCAACGTCACCAGTAAATAGACCAACAACGCGGCAAGCACCGCCAGCAAGGTTGCACGGCCTACATCTTTTTTATTGCGTGCCCGAGAGGAAACAACCACTGCGCCTTCAACCCCGATGAAAACCCATAAGGTGATCAGCATGGTTTGCTTGATCTGTTCCCACAGCGGTTGGCCAAGCGTGACGCCGGAAAAATCAAAGTGGAATCGGTCGTAATTGAACGCCATCACCGCCAGGACAATGAACAGCAACAAGGGGATCAGTTTACCTAAAGTGGCTAAAAGATTGATGCTGGCTGCGGTTTGTACGCCACGAAGCACCAGACAATGCACCAGCCAGAGCAAAACGGACGCTCCCAACATCGCTTGCCAGGTATTGCCATCGCCAAAAACAGTGTGATCGGGTGTGTCGGTGAAGAAGCTCAACGCGGAAAAAACGATCACCAGATAAGAGACGTTGGCGATAACCGCGCAAAGCCAATATCCCCACGCCGAGCAAAACCCCATGAGTTCGCCAAATCCTGCTCGCGCATAGGTGAATATACCGCCATCTAGCTCGGGTTTGAGACGCGTAAGCATCAACATAGCCAACGACAGAAAAATAATCCCTACGCCCGTGATCAACCAGCCAATCAGCAACGCCGCCGGACCGGCTACGGCCGCCATGTTCTGCGGCAAGCTGAACACGCCTGCACCCAGCATAGAACTGAGCACCAACGCCGTTAGGGCACTAAGGCCTAATTTTTTCTCCAAAACATCCTTCCTGCTAGCATAAGTGGCTGGGTAAAACGGCATTTATCGAATTTATATCGTAGCTTAAGCGACAGGAACGATGAAATACCCTGAAAAGCAGGCGGAAGATTTTACGGAGTGCTGAATGAGATGGCAATGCGTGAATATGCAAAAGCGGGCAGAGATTATGCAAATAACAGGGCGGCGGGCGCCGCCCTGAGAATCTTACTTAAAGATGTCTGCGGTAACAGTCAGGTTGCCGCCACTTTGGTTCTGCCATTGACGCGTCACGTGATAGAACTTAGCGCCTTTATCGGCTGCACGTTTAGCGACTTCTTCAGAAATTTCGGTAGGCGATCCAAAATGCCCGGTGAAGGTCACGGTATCAAACGGCTGCATCTGCGCAGCGGTAATGGCGTTGACTTCCTGAACTGATTTACCGTTTGCCAAATTTACCGTGTAACGTTTACCGGTGGAGCTTTGTGTTTCGAAGAAGCGTCCAACATTGTTGCTTGGTGTTTCTGAAGACGCAACGTTAGGAATCTCGACATTCTTCGCTGCCGCGCCGCCCGCAGCGATAGCCGCTTTACCGGCTTCGGAATTGGCTGGGATCAGGTTAGGACTTTGCACCTTGCGCGCTTTGGCATCCGCTTTATAAACGTAAGCCGTAACGTATTGGTTACCGCCGTTGTTGGCATCAATCTGGCGCACGATAAAGAAGGAGGCTGCCCCTTTCTCTTTGGCTGCTTTAGAGATGGCGTCATTGACATCCGGCTGGCTGGCAAAGAAACCGCTGGCTGATACGGTATCGAAAGGTTCAAGCATGAAGGCTTCATTTTTTGGCAATTCTTTCACGCCATTGAAGCTACGGTATTGATGTTTGTCACTGTCGGCATTAGCGGCATCGGCTTTGTAGAGATCGGCTGTCACGCGCCAGTTGCCGCTGTTTCCGTTACTGTCATTGATGCCCTGAATGTAATAAGAGGTGGCGCCCATCTCATCTGCGCGCTTTGACACCGCGTCGGCAGCGTCGCCAATCGCGTTGAAACGGCCGGTGATATTAATACGTTCGAATGGCTTCAACGCGGCCGCTTTTTCCGGCGTCAGTTCCTGCGCAGCATATGCGTTAGCTGCTAACAGAGATAACAAGGTCGTCGCCAGAATGGTGTTCTTCAGCTTCATAAAAATGATCCTTCGCCTTACGCAAAAATGAGTACGAAAACGTGCTGGACTCTTGATGTATAACAGATTAGCCGCTGATTATTGCATGTTATAAACAGGCTGTCGCAGCCATTTTTTGCGGCATATCTCGTTAATGAAGACTGTTTTTTTCATTCATCTATGACGAAAAGATATTATGGCTGCGATCAGCGTCAATTAACCCGTTTAAGTGGTAAGGCTTAACGTTGTAACAGTTAATATATTGTTAAATAACGGTTTTTGTCGATGCGATGTGCGTCATGACACGATTTTGCTTAGCAGATAATTTTATTTAAGAGTCGATTAGCAGTGTTAAAGCACGGGATTTATTCTCTGAGACTGAATAATTGTGTGAATGTCATAAGTATGCGTTATGAGTGTAGATCGGCAGACATATTTTCAGTAGGTTATAAATACTTCGAAACAAATGCATTTCATTTATAAGCGCCTGAAACCGTGTTTCAGGCGTTGTACTGTCATGCAGGTAACAGGCGATCATCCTTTAACCGATAAAAGGGAACATTATGTTAATTGGAATTCCCAAAGAGCGGTTGTTAAACGAATCGCGCGTGGCTGCCACGCCGAAAACCGTTGAACAACTGATTAAGCTGGGTTTTAGCGTCACTGTCGAGCATGACGCCGGTAAGCGTGCAAGCTTTGATGACGAAAGTTATCGTCGCGCCGGCGCGACACTGACTGACAGCCAGCAGGTGTGGCAATCTGACATCGTCCTTAAAGTGAACGCACCTGATGATGCAGAGATTTTACTGGCGCGTGAAGGCAGCACCTTAGTGAGTTTTATTTGGCCAGCGCAAAATCCCGATCTGCTGGAAAAACTGGCGGCGCGCAATGTGACTGTCATGGCGATGGATTCAGTGCCGCGCATTTCACGCGCGCAGTCGCTTGATGCGCTGAGCTCAATGGCAAACATTGCGGGTTACCGAGCCATTGTTGAAGCCGCCCATGAGTTTGGCCGCTTTTTTACCGGTCAAATCACGGCAGCGGGTAAAGTTCCTCCCGCTAAAGTCATGGTAATTGGCGCTGGCGTAGCTGGACTCGCGGCAATTGGTGCGGCAGGCAGTTTGGGCGCTATCGTGCGTGCCTTTGATACTCGCCCTGAAGTAAAAGAGCAAGTACAGAGCATGGGTGCCGAATTTCTCGAGCTCGATTTCGAAGAGGAAGCGGGCAGCGGTGATGGCTATGCCAAAGTCATGTCGGAAGCCTTTATCAAGGCTGAAATGGCGCTGTTTGCCAGCCAGGCGCAGGATGTTGACATTATTGTTACCACCGCGTTGATTCCCGGCAAACCGGCCCCCAAACTGATCACCGAAGAGATGGTTGCCAGCATGAAACCGGGCAGCGTCATCGTTGATTTGGCGGCACAAACTGGCGGTAACTGCGCGTTAACCGTTGCCGATCAGGTTACTGTGACGCCTAATGGCGTGAAAATCATCGGTTACACCGATCTGCCAAGCCGTTTACCTACGCAGTCGTCTCAGCTTTATGGCACCAATCTGCTTAACCTGATCAAACTGTTATGCAAAGAGAAAAACGGCGAGATCGCTGTCGACTTTGATGACGTTGTGGTACGTGGCGTTACTGTGATTCGCGAGGGAGAAGTGACCTGGCCAGCTCCGCCGATTCAGGTTTCTGCTGCGCCTAAAGCGACACCCGCTGCTCAGCCGCTGAAAAAAGCGGAGGCAAAACCCGCTTCTCCAACACGTAAATACCTGCTGATTGCGCTGGCTATCGTGCTGTTCGCTTGTCTGGCAAACGTAGCACCGAGTGAATTCCTGTCGCACTTCACCGTCTTCGCGCTCTCCTGCGTGGTGGGTTATTACGTGGTGTGGAATGTCAGCCATGCGCTTCATACACCGCTAATGTCAGTCACCAACGCCATTTCCGGCATTATCGTGGTGGGAGCGGTGCTGCAAATGGGGCACGGTGGATGGGTTACGTTTATTTCCTTTATTGCGGTGCTGATCGCCAGCATCAATATTTTTGGTGGCTTTACCGTCACTCAACGCATGCTGAAAATGTTTCGTAAGGGGTAACACATGTCTGGCGGATTAGTGACTGCAGCATACATTGTTGCCGCAATTTTGTTTATTTGTAGTCTGGCTGGCCTCTCAAAACATGAGACGTCCAAGCGAGGCAATACCTTTGGTATCAGCGGCATGGCAATTGCGCTGATCGCCACCATTTTTGGCCCAGACAGTGGCAACGTGGTCTGGATTCTGTTGGCGATGGTGATTGGCGGTGCAATTGGTATTCGTCTGGCGAAAAAAGTTGAAATGACCGAAATGCCAGAGCTGGTGGCTATCCTGCACAGCTTTGTGGGTTTGGCGGCGGTATTGGTTGGTATCAACAGCTATATCGATCATGCCCCCGGTTTGCCGAATGTGATGGAGAATATCCATCTGACCGAAGTGTTTATCGGTATCTTTATTGGTGCAGTGACCTTCACCGGTTCTCTGGTGGCGTTTGGCAAACTCTGTGGCAAAATTTCGTCGCGTCCACTGATGCTGCCGCATCGGCACAAGCTGAACTTGCTGGCGTTGGTGGTTTCATTCCTGCTGTTGCTGTGGTTCGTTAATACCGACAGCTCAGGCGCGCAGGTGTTTGCACTGTTTGTCATGACTGTCATTGCATTGGCGTTTGGCTGGCATCTGGTGGCCTCCATCGGCGGTGCAGACATGCCGGTCGTGGTTTCGATGCTGAACTCCTATTCAGGTTGGGCGGCGGCGGCGGCAGGCTTTATGCTGAGCAATGATTTGCTGATCGTTACCGGCGCGCTGGTTGGCTCTTCGGGTGCCATCCTCTCGTACATTATGTGTAAGGCGATGAACCGATCGTTCATCAGCGTTATTGCTGGTGGATTCGGTACTGATGTCAGCGTAGCAGGCGAGAGTGACGAAGCGGGTGAACACCGTGAAATCACAGCTGAAGAAACGGCAGAAATGTTAAAAGCCTCCACGTCGGTCATCATTACCCCCGGCTATGGTATGGCGGTGGCGCAGGCGCAATATCCAGTAGCTGAAATCACAGACAAATTGCGTGCGCGGGGTATCAAAGTTCGCTTTGGTATTCATCCGGTCGCAGGACGTTTGCCTGGTCACATGAACGTGTTGCTGGCCGAAGCCAAAGTACCCTATGACGTGGTGTTGGAAATGGATGAGATCAACGATGACTTTAGCGATACCGACACGGTGCTGGTGATTGGTGCTAACGACACTGTAAACCCGGCAGCACTGGAAGATCCGCGCAGTCCAATCGCGGGTATGCCAGTGCTTGAAGTGTGGAAAGCGCAAAATGTTATCGTCTTTAAACGTTCAATGAATACCGGCTACGCTGGGGTGCAGAACCCGCTGTTCTTCAAAGACAACACACACATGTTGTTTGGCGATGCAAAAGCCAGCGTTGAAGGCATTTTAAAAGCGTTGTAATCATTAGGTATGCCATAAAAAAGGCGGCTCTATGAGCCGCCTTTTTTTGTTGAGAAGAGATTAATCTTCCTCATCTTCCTCATCGTCTAAATCAATCGGTGAAGTGAAGTCATCTGGCTTTATTGCCAGCAAATCACAACGAAGATGATCAATGACTTGTTCGGCAGTATTACCGAGGAATGCGGCGGACAATCCAGTGCGCCCAATAGTGCCTAACACCACGATACCTGCGCTGAGATGACCGGCTAAATCAGGAATCACTTCTTCCGGCAAACCTTTTGCGACGTGTGTGAACTCTTCACCAATTGAGAACTTCTGGCGTAACGCTTTCATTGCCACTAAATGCTGGCCGCGAATGGCGTCATTATAAACGCCGGGATCGAAATCAGGCAGTTCAATGGCGATATTAATGGGTGTGATGGGATACGCGCCAACCAAATGGACTTCGGTATGATTCACCATATCGGCAAGCAGTTTTGTTTCGCGGATCAGCTTTTGGTTCAATCCATCATGATGCGGCTCTTCGCTGGCGAGATTGACCGCGACAATCGCTTTACCGCCTTCCGGCCAAGGCTGATCTTTTACCATCCAGACCGCGCAGGGACATTTACGCAGCAAATGCCAGTCGGTGGGGGTGAAAATCACGGATTCGAGACGATCGTGCTGATGCGCCATCTTCAGGACTAAATCATGTTTCTGGCTTAGCACTTCCTGAATAATGGCTTCATAAGGGCGATTATGCCAAATAACCTTTATTTCAATCTCTATACCCGCGTCCAGATACGCTTGCGCCTGCTCTCGAATCCATTCAGTTCGTTGGCTGATAACGCCCTGACGCATTGATGAGCGCTCATCTGGCGACAGCAGCGTGGTCATCTCATAAGAGAAATCATAGATAGGCAAAAAGGCTTTGATTTTGCCGCCAATGAGTTGGTTGAGATAAACCGCACGACGCAGCGCCGGCTGATCGTCCTGCTGAGCATCAATGGCAACCAGAATATTTTGGTAGCGTGACATAAGGGCATTCTCCATACACCAAAGCAATTGGATTAAAGATAGCCTATGTTTATGACGGGAAGAAGGGAAAAAGTTGTTGCCGGATCAATAAAATAACATTTATCGACCCGGCAATTATCTATGCAGCCTGGTGACTCTGGCCGGCTAATTCAGCCAGTAAAGCGTGGTTTTCAATAGTGATGTATTTTCCTTTAACCGCCAGCATTCCGCTTTTTTGGAAGCGTCCCAGCAAGCGGCTAATCGTTTCTACCGTCAAACCAAGGTAGTTACCGATATCTCCACGCGTCATGGTGAGGCGAAATTCGCGCTGTGAGAAACCCCGTTGACCAAAACGGCGAGAAAGGTTCCAAATAAAGGCGGCTAAACGCTCTTCCGCATTCTTTTTGGAGAGCAGTAAAATCATGTCTTGATCGCCTTTGATCTCACCACTCATCAAACGCATCATTTGCTGACGCAGAGCCGGCATTTTGCCAGAGAGATCGTCCAGCGTTTCGAAAGGAATTTCGCATACCATTGCCGTTTCTAATGCCTGAGCAAAACTTGGATGGTTGTTGCCCATAATGGCGTCGAAACCCACTAAATCGCCAGCAAGATGGAAACCAGTGATCTGTTCGTCGCCCTGTTCGGTAATGGTGTAACTTTTAATGGTGCCGGAGCGAATAGCATAGAGCGATTTTAAATCATCGCCGGCTTTGAAGAGAGTTTGACCTTTCTGTATCGGTTTTTTACGCTCAATAATGTTGTCGAGCTGATCCAGCTCATGTTCGTTTAGCGTAAAAGGGATACATAACTGACTGATGCTGCAATCCTGGCAGTGAATAGCACAACCGCCTGACTGAATACGACGAATGCTGCGTTTTTCAGGGATCATAATGGTTAGCTCTACGATAATTGACTGCGGTCAATTTTAACATTTTTCAGCCCGAAGGGAACTCATCCGAGCAGTATTATCCTCACCAAGTGTAAGGATGGATTTTCCAAGCGGGAAGGGCGGCATGACGGGCCTTGGCGGTATTAAAATGTGTCATGTGTCACGAAATGTTGCCGCTTTATTGATCTCACGCACACATTTTCTTTTGATATTCTTAAGTAAAAAACAGCTTTAGCGCAGGTATTCCGCTTTTTGCTACTCTCTCTGACGGGGTCTATATTGCGACCCATCATTATATTAGGTGTGAAAAACCATGAACCTTGATGAAGACAATATTTTTCGAGATGCCATCGGTGATGTCACTCCACTGAAAGATACAGCCAACACCTTGTGGTTAAAATCCCCTTCAACCAAAGCCCCGCGTCCAACTCAGGCAGAAGCGGAGCAGGATAACTTCCTGACACGCGGCTTTCTCGATATTGTGCCGCTGGATACCTTGCTGGAATACAAGGCTGACGGTATTCAGCAAGGCGTGTTAGATAAACTCAGGAAAGGGGAATATCCACTTGATGCCAGCCTAAATCTGCTGCGACAGCCGGTTGAAACCTGTCGTCAGGCAGTGTTTAGCTTCATCCAGCAGGCGAGAAAAGAGGGGCTACGCAATGTACTCATCATCCATGGCAAAGGGCGTGACAACGAATCTCATGCAAACATCGTACGCAGTTATCTTGCGCGCTGGCTAAAACAATTTGATGAGGTTCAAACCTTTTGCGTGGCGCAAGCCCAGCATGGCGGCAGCGGAGCGCTCTATGTCGGCATGCGCAAAACCGACAAAGCGCGCCTGGATAACTGGGAAAAGCACGCCAAACGCAGCCGCTAACTGTGAAATTTGCGAATCGTTGACATCAGTACTTCTGTACTCAAACTCAACGTATTGCCGGTGCGGGTGATGATTCCCACCGGCTCGCCCGCACCAGAAGAATTAATCGGCAATGCACATACGGCATTATGCGTGAGATCCTCTTTAATGGCGCCAGAAGGGACGAACCAAATATAGTCGTAACGCAGCGCAAGCTGTCGGGCAAGCGACGTTGAGGAGGTCTCAACACAATTAGGCGGCAATACGCAGCCTTGTTCATCAAGCATCTGCTGCGCAATTCGGCGTGGTGCCGTTCCTTCCGGTGAAATCACGACCGGCCATTGCATCGCACGGGATAATGTGACGTTGTCACATAAAAGGGGGTGTTCAGGACGAACAACCAGCTTAAGTGATTCCAGAAACAGCAGCTCATAAGTTAAACCTGCCATCATTTCGCTATCAGCCATTCGGCCAATACCAATGTCAAATTCGCCCGCTCTCAGTCCCGCTAATAAGACATTATTGTGCAGGGTTGCGACCTGTACCGTGGTATGCGGTTGCAGTTGATGAAAACGATCCAGAATTTGCGGCAACATACCCATCGCCGCTGTGGTTAGTGCGCCTAAGCGAATGATGATAGGGCGGTCAGTGAGCGGTTCATTAAAGCTTTGACCCGCATGGTTTAGCGCATCCAACACTTTTACGGCGTGTGTCAAAAACTGTTCGCCCATGGTAGTCAGCTGTGCGCCTAGTCGACCCCGCTCAAAAAGCCGAACGCCCGTTAACTCTTCCAGTTCATTCAATGTTTTCGACAGGGCAGGCTGGCTCAGGCTCAGCGTTTCTGCCGCTCTGCCTAAAGTGCCTTGCTGCGCGACGGCAACAAAAGTATGTAAGTGGCGCAGTCGTATGCGCTGATTAAAGATGATGTTTTTGTCCATTGTTCAAACTTAATGACAAACTCAAGAGGCTGGCAACCCTAAAAAATGGATTCTGTTAACTTTGCTGCAAAATAACATTAACAAATGAATTCTTAAACCGGAATACAGCAATAAGCTGCTGAATTTGATAAGAACGTGCGACAAATATATTCGAGTAAGGATGCATGGTAGCCATATTACAATCAATCACTTACCAATAAAAAGGTTGAATAATTCTCAATATCATATAAAAATCGGGCGTTTTATTGTTAACGATCGGCTATCATTAGCGCCGTTTTTTTTACCAAAACTGATGTCTAATCCTGATCGCGAAGTGAGGAGTATTTCAGTGACCAGCGTCGAGGCGGTGGATGTTCGCCAGTTAATAAACCAACGTGCTTTAAGCAGTTGGCAGAAACGGTTAATCGCATTGTGTTTCATTGTGGTTGCCCTCGATGGCATGGACATCGCAATTATGGGATTTATCGCGCCAACGCTTAAAACTGCGTGGGGCGTGACCAATCATCAGTTAGGCGTGGTCATTAGCGCAGCCTTAATAGGATTGGCTATCGGTGCAATGGTTGCCGGTCCGCTGGCCGATCGCTATGGCCGTCGAATGATGATTATCCTGAGCGTATTCTTTTTTGGCCTCTGGACGTTAGCGACCGCGCTATCGCAAAACATCGAGCAGATGATGCTGTTCCGCTTCCTGACGGGGCTTGGATTAGGGGCTGCAATGCCCAATGTCGGCACGTTAGTGGCTGAATACGCACCAGAACGCCGCCGCGCTTTTATCATCACCGTGGTGTTTTGCGGATTTACCTTTGGTGCTGCCAGCGGAGGCTTTGCTGCTTCGTGGTTGCTGCCTCGCTACGACTGGCATTCCGTTTTGTTGCTGGGCGGGATTCTACCGTTGATCGTGCTGCCGTTTTTGCTGCGCGGCCTGCCTGAATCTGTACGCTTCCTGATCAGTCGGCGCGCGCCTGCAGCGCGGATACATGCCATTTTGGAGCGTATGCTGCCTGGCACCACACGCCCAGACACCGATTTTCATGCGGTAGAAGCCGTTCCACAGCATAGCGGTGCCATCAGTACGGTTGTTTCTCCGCGCTACCTGTTTGGCAGCCTGATGCTGTGGGGCGGCTATTTTATGGGCTTGTTCCTGGTGTATCTGATTGGCAGTTGGTTGCCGTCGCTGGTCAATACGTTGGGGATGTCGGTTACGGAAGCCGCGATCATTACCGCCATGTATCAAGCTGGCGGCACGCTGGGTTCGCTGTTCGCAGGTTGGTTAATGGATCGCTTTAACGCCAACCTGGCCTTAGCGGGCATCTATTTCTGCGGCGGTATTGCAATTGTAGCGCTGGGTTTCTCACCGGCACAGGTTGGTATTATGAGCGGCATCGCCTTTTGCAGCGGCTTCTGTTTCAACGGCGCAAATACGGGAATGAATGCACTTTCTGCCAGCTATTATCCCACGCATGCGCGTGCTACCGGCTCCAGCTGGATGCACGGCGTTGGGCGCATTGGTGCCATTCTTAGCGCTTTTATCGGCGCAGAAATGCTGTCGCTGGGCTGGTCATTTAATTCCATTTTCCTGCTACTGGCTATTCCCGCAGTCATCACTACCCTGATGTTGATCTTAAAAAATCGCTACGGCTTTAAGCCGATCACAAATTCGTGATTTTTTCCGCTGGCATCAGCGCGTTGCATTAAAGTAGCTGCAACGTTCTCGGTGTCAGGTGGATAAAATGGACAACTTTCAAAGTGCGGACGCAATTCGCACACGCTTCTCTAAAGCTATGTCGGCCCTTTATCAGCAAGAAGTTCCGCAATACGGGACGCTGATGCAGCTGGTTATGACCGTCAACGAACGCACATTAGAAGCCAATGTTGGCCTAAAAAATCGTCTTTCTGCGTCAGATGAACTCAGCCGACTTAGCGTTGAACGTCACGGCGCTATTCGTGTCGGCACCGCTGACGAACTCTCCATGCTGCGACAGATGTTTGCCATAATGGGGATGTTTCCCGTTGGCTACTACGATCTTTCTCAAGCGGGCGTGCCGGTTCATTCCACCGCGTTTCGACCCATCAGTGACACAGCTTTACGCCGCAATCCTTTTCGTGTTTTCACTTCACTGCTTCGCCTTGAATTAATCGACGATGAGCTGCTGCGCAGAAAGGCCGCAGAAATCCTTGCGGCGCGGGATATCTTTACGCCGCGTTGTCGTCAACTGATTAAACAACACCAACAGCAAGGCGGATTGCACGCAGACGATGCGGCCATGTTTGTTGATGAAGCGCTGGAAACCTTCCGCTGGCATTCCCATAGCAGCGTTGACAGCGCCACCTATCAGGCTTTGAATCAGCAGCATCGACTGATCGCTGATGTTGTCTGCTTTCCGGGCTGTCACATCAATCACTTGACCCCGCGCACGCTGGATATTGATCGCGTGCAGGAGATGATGCCGTCACGCGGCATTGAACCCAAAACGTTGATAGAAGGTCCGCCGCGCCGTCAGGTGCCTATTTTACTGCGTCAAACCAGTTTTAAAGCGCTGGAAGAGCCGATAACCTTCAAAGATGGACATCATGGCACGCACACGGCACGCTTTGGCGAAATTGAACAGCGCGGCATAGCACTCACGCCTAAAGGGCGAGCGCTCTATGATCAACTGCTGAATAACGCGGGCAGCGGCAGCGATAATCAGCAGCATCAGCAGCATTTAGCGAGTGTGTTTGGTGCTTTTCCTGATGATGAAATTACGCTCCGCCAGCAGCAGCTCGCGTGGTTTGATTATCGTCTTAGCGAGAAAGGGTTGGCATCGCCGCCGCGCCAGCATGATGCGTTAGAAACGCTGATTGCAGAGGGCCGTGTTATCGCCGATCCCATTACGTATGAGGATTTTTTACCTGTCAGCGCTGCGGGGATTTTTCAGTCCAATTTAGGCGACAAGTCGCAGGCAAGATCGGCAGGCAAGGCCAGTCGTTCCAGCTTTGAACAGGCGTTAGGCAGTGAAGTCATCGATGAAATGCAGCTGTATGCAGATCGACAGCAGCGTTCATTACAGCGCTGCGGTTTAGAACAGTAAAAAAGAAAAGGGCGACATTGCTGTCGCCCCTTCATTTCTTATTATTGCAGGCGCGTATCGCGCACCAGCGTATATTTTCCCGCACCCATCAACATTATCACCAGCGCACCTAAAAAATAGAGCGCTTCGGTTTCCAACGACCATGCACCGACATCAGAGCGATGCCATACATCGCCGCTCTTCACCAGCAACGTCGCCACCAGCATATTGATTGCAATGATGAAGGCGGCGGGACGGGTAAATAAGCCAATGATGATCATGATGGGGGCAATTATTTCCCCGATGTAAGCACCGTAAGCGATGAAATCCGGTAGACCCTTTTGCGTAAGAAGGCGCGCAATCCAGCCGACGCCGTGAATAACTTTGAACTGGCCATGAAAAAGCAGCAAGCCACCAAATGTTATTCGTAACAATAGCTTACCCATTTCGGGATGATCGGCCATTCGCACAAACAGTTGGTTGATGCCACTGAACATGCGTCACGCTCCTCTACCGGATTGAATAAACAAATCTAAAGAAAAAATCGTTTACTGCATATTCAATAGTTTTGATTATCTTGTTCAGACCTTTCAACCAACCTTCGGCATATTCTGCAAATGTGTCTCAGACATAGACAATGTCTTAAGCCCTGCAAATAATGGAAAGATGCTTTAACAGGGAATCAGTGATGAAAAATGAAACAGGTCTGAGGATCATGACTGCGGAAGGCGAGTTACGAGGGAGCATGGATGATGATCTCTTTGTCTTCAAAGGTATACCTTATGCAGCCGCGCCAGAAGGCCCGCTTCGCTGGCGATCGCCGCAGCCGGTAAAGCCGTGGCAAGAGGCGCGCGATGCCACCATGTTTGGTGCTGCCAGTTGGCAGAACCGTGAATATTGCCTGGCCGTAGGCGGTGGCGATCCAGGAAATTTCAGTGAAGATTGTCTCTATCTTAATGTCTGGACACCGGACATTGAGCCGGTAAAACCGTTACCGGTCATGGTCTGGCTGCACGGTGGCGGTTACACCATCGGCGCGGGCGGTTTAGCCCCCTATAACGGTAAACCGTTAGCATCACGTGGCGCGGTGGTGGTTACGGTAAATTATCGTTTAGGCCATTTGGGATTTTTTGCCCATCCGGCGCTGGATAAAGAGTACCCCGCCAACGGCGTAGTGAATAACTTTGGTCTGCTTGACCAAATCGCTGCTCTGCAATGGGTACAGCGCAATATTCCTGCTTTTGGTGGCGACCGCCGCAATGTCACACTTTTTGGTGAGTCATCGGGCGCGCGCAGTGTTCTGTCACTCTGCTGTTCTCCTTTAGCCGAAGGACTCTTTCATAAAGGAATTGTGCAAAGTGCTTACAGCTTGCCGGACACGCCGCGCAAAAAAGCGTTGCAGCAAGGCGTCAGCGTGGCAAAACACTTTGGCCTGACGGAAAATGCCAGCGCCGAACAGCTGCGTGATCTCCCCGCAGATGCGTTCTGGTCTCTGGAACAGCCACTGATGATTGGCCCGGTTCCCATAGCCGGAGATGCTGTATTACCTAAGCCGATGCTGGAAACCTTTTTCGCCGCCCGGCAACATCGGATTCCGCTTATCGCTGGCAGTAACAGCGATGAAGCCAGCGTGCTGGAATTTTTTGGTGTGGATGCCACAGCCGTATTGCACCAGCTGCGTGATAAAAATCGGATGCGCTATCGCCTGCTCAAATGGCTGTATGACATTCATGACGACCAGCGTTTGGGCCGAGCCGTTGCGCGCGATATGGCATTTAGCGTGGTGCCTTGGCTGGTGATGCGGGCTCAGCATAATATTGGTATGCCTGGCTGGCGTTACTGGTTTGATTATGTCTCCGAAAACGCCCGCGATCTTTATCCTCACGGCACCTGGCACGGTAATGAAGTGCCTTATGTGATGAATACCTTGGCTCAGATGCCGACCGCCAATGATAATCGCGCCTATACCGCGAAGGACAAGGCTTTTTCTGACCGGGTGTGTGCCTACTGGTTTGCATTTGCCCGCGATGCCAGCGAATTCAAACACCAGCTTGAGGGGGAAGTTCCCTGGCCAGTCTGGCATCCGGGTGAGGACGTTACGTTATCGCTGGGCGATGAGCGCGAAGATCGCATTGTGCTGAAGCGTAACTTTATGAAGGCGCGTATGCGGCTGTTTCGCCTGATGATGACGCACATGGTCAAACTTTAATAAGCTTGCTAATCATCAAGTAGCGTGAATGAAATTTGGTTCATCATTCCAGGCTAACTTGATGATTATTGGTTGTGTTACCCACGTCACTAAAGAATAACGCAACAATAAATTAGCCAATAAAACCGTTACATCTTCCTCATTCCCTGCCGATAAATTCTCTATGCCCGCTTAAGCTGGGCCAACGTCGGTTATCACCGTAAAGGATTTAGGTATGGGAATTCTCAGAAACTTCAGCATTCGTGCTGTCATGCTTACCGTTCTCGGGCTGTTTTGTCTGCTCTGGAGCGCTGTCGGTCTGTTCAGCATTCACGCATTGGGCTCACTCAGTGAAGGCAACGACGTCGATCGCCATTTGGTTGAGCAGATGACTGTCTTGAGCAAAGGAAACGATCAATATTTTCGCGTGGTTACACGTTTGTCACGTGTAATGGAAGCCAAAGCGGCGGGCACCACGCTTGCGGATACCGCCTATGCGCCTGCACAACAGGCGCTTGAAAGCATGGCGCAGCAGCTGGTGCGTTTTAAGCAATTAGCCCCGGGTCCAATGCGTGCTGAAGTTGTGGACGGCGTGATCAGCAACTGGCAAAAACTGCTGGACGAAGGTGTGGCCTTACAGCTGCAACGCGCCCAGCAAGGATCGCTGGAGGAATATCGTCAGCAGGCCAATAACGTTACCCCTGCGTTGAGCCTCGCGTTTGGTGCCAGCGCGGAGCAGTTTAATCAGGCTGCCGCCGTTAAGCTTGATGAAACGCGCGTTGCAGTTGATGGCCTGACCGCCGTGACAAAAGTGATCATCATGGTGGCGGTGATTACAGGATTGGTGATTTTACTGTTCACCGATCGCTATCTGGTGGCGATGTTGGTGAAACCGCTGGACCGTGTGCGTGAGCATTTTGCCGTCATCGCCAAAGGCGATTTGAGCCAGCCGGTACAGGAATTTGGTCGCAACTGCGTCGGCAAATTAGTGCCGCTGTTGAGCGCAATGCAGGACAGCCTGCGCGAAGCTGTCAGTGCTATTCGCAGCGGTACCGAAAATATTTCACGCGGTGCGGCAGAAATTTCAGCGGGTAATAACGATCTCTCTTCACGTACCGAAGAGCAGGCGGCCGCGCTGGAACAGACCGCTGCCAGTATGGAGCAGTTAACGGCGACGGTGAAATTCAATGCCGACAATGCACGTCAGGCCAGCTCGCTGGCAGAAACGGCGTCAACCACTGCGCAACGCGGCGGAAGTTTGGTCAGCGAAGTGGTCAATACTATGCAGGGCATTTCTGGCAGCTCGAAAAAGATTGCTGAGATTACCAGCGTCATTAACGGTATCGCATTCCAGACCAATATTCTGGCCCTGAACGCAGCAGTTGAAGCGGCGCGAGCGGGTGAGCAAGGTCGTGGTTTTGCCGTGGTCGCCAGCGAAGTGCGCAACCTGGCGCAGCGCAGTGCTGGCGCAGCAAAAGAGATTGCGACGCTCATTGAGGATTCCGTTCAGCGCGTTGAAAAGGGCGCGGAATTGGTTGGTACCACGGGTATCACCATGAACAACATTCTCAAATCAGTACAGGATGTGGATGCGATCATGAAGCAAATCGCAGCCGCTTCTGAAGAGCAGAGCAAAGGCATTTCCCAGGTTGGTACCGCAGTAACAGAAATGGACAGTGTGACGCAGCAGAACGCCTCACTGGTTGAGGAAGTCTCAGCCGCCGCTAGCGCACTGGCGCTGCAAACCGAAGCGCTGCAAGCCTCGGTTGCCAAATTCCGCCTTTCCAATGCTCATCACGAGGTGCGTCCGGTAACAAAAAGCGCGCCACCAAAAGCACCGTCTCTTCAACCGTTGACTAAACCTGCCGTCGATAACGGCGAATGGGTGACTTTCTGAGACTGACACAACCACGCCACCAAATCCGCCAGGAAAGGTGGCGCTTCAGCCGACGGTCGCTGTAATAAACTGTAGGCTGCACCGGTTTTCACACCGCCAGCGAAAGGCGCAACCAGTCTGCCGCTGGCGATATCGTTTTCGACCAGATTGATATCCGCCATTGTAATGCCAAACCCCTGAATGGCGGCGCTAATGGCCAGATCCATGGTGGCAAAGTGCTGATTACGTTTCATGGTGAGCGCGACCTGCTGCGCCTCCAGCCATAATTGCCAGTCACGGGTATCGTTGGTGGGGTGCAAAAATGTCATGCCCGCTACATCCTCAATCCTGGCAGGTAGTGGCAATCCTGTCGCCATCACGGGCGTTACCGACTCCTCAAATAACAGCATGGCTTCGGGCTGCGGCTTGCCGTAGACAATCGCAGCATCGAAATTATCCAGTTGCGACACATGATCAAGCGTGGTGGTTAAGGCGACATGCAACTCGGGCCGTGCTTTTTCTAATGAAACCAGCCGGGGAACCAACCAACGCATGGCGCAGGTGGGCGCTTTAAGGCGAATGCTGATGTGGGTGCGGCTGGCCTTTTCCGTCGCGCTCAACATCAATTCAAATCCCTGGCGCAGCTCTGGTAACAGCGCCGCGCCTTGCGGCGTCAGACGTAAGCCACGTGCATGACGATCAAATAACGCAAAGCCAAGCCAGCTTTCCAGCGCGGCGATTTTGCGGCTAACCGCGCCTTGTGTGATGCACAATTCACTGGCAGCGTGAGTCAGATTCTCATGACGTGCTGTCACCAGAAACGCGTGAATAGCATTAAGCGGAAGGGATGAGCGTGTCACGTTAACCTCGAGCTATGCATTATTGTCATGGCTATTATGACAACAATTCGCTTGTCGACTCAAGCCATACTCAGTTGAATAGAAATCTACTTGCCGTCGCTTTTTATGCATTCAACCGGAGTAAACATGTCCCTGGAAACGCCCGTACAGATCTCCTCGAAACTGCCGGATGTCGGTACCACCATTTTTAGCGTCATTGGTCAGCTCTCGGCCCAGCATAAAGCGATTAATCTTTCGCAGGGCGCGCCTAATTTCCCTTGCGATCCGGCGTTGGTTGAAGAAGTTAGCCGTGCCATGCGCGAAGGTCATAATCAATACGCCTCGATGACCGGTTTGCCCGCATTGCGAGAGGCGTTGGCGAATAAAGTCGAAACGCTGTATGGCCAACGCTACGATGTGGCGAGTGAAGTGTTGATAACCGGCAGCGCAAGCCAGGGCATTTACATGGCTATTACTGCGCTGGTCCATCCGGGTGATGAAGTGATTTTCTTTGAACCGGCTTTCGACAGCTATGCGCCGGTGGTGCGTTTGCAAGGCGGCAAACCGATTGGCCTGAAATTACAGGTGCCAGACTTTGCGATTAACTGGGATGAATTACAGGCCGCGATCACGCCACGCACCCGCATGATCATTATCAATACGCCACATAATCCCAGCGCGCAGGTTCTTACTCCAGACGATCTTGATCGCTTGGCAGCTTTAACGCGTAACACTGATATTGTGGTGCTGTCCGATGAAGTGTACGAACACATTCTGTTTGACGGGCGTAAGCATTGCGGCATGGCAACGCATCCAGAACTCGCCGAGCGCAGCGTTATCGTCTCCTCCTTCGGCAAAACCTTTCACGTTACCGGCTGGCGCGTGGGGTATTGTCTGGCACCGGCCGCGCTGATGACTGAGTTGGTAAAAGTGCATCAGTTTATGATGTATGCGGCGGATACCCCGATGCAGGTCGGTTTCGCGCATTATCTGCAAAAGGCTGAAAACTATCTTTCTCTGTCGCGGTTTTATCAGGAAAAGCGCGACCGCCTGCTGACATTGATGAAAGATTCACCGTTCAAGCTGCTGCCTTGTGCCGGCTCCTTCTTTATGTTGGCCAGTTACGGACATTTCAGTGACGAATCTGATAGCGAAATGGTAAAACGTCTCATCGTCGATCACGGTGTGGCGACCATCCCGCTGTCGGCGTTTTATATGGATGGCACAGACAATAAACTTATTCGTCTCTCGTTCGCTAAAGATGATGCAACGTTGCAAGCTGGCGCCGCTGCGCTGTGCAACTTAAAACAATAATCAGGGGTCAGTAATGAAAAAAATCAATACGCTGTTTCTCGCTCTGGGCATGATGACGTCGGTATCCGTTTTTGCGCAAGACAGCCTGCGTTACGGTCTTGAATCACAATATCCTCCCTTTGAAAGCCGCAATGCACAAGGCGAACTTGAAGGGTTTGATATCGAATTAGGTAACGCGATCTGTAAAGCGGGCAACTTTAACTGTCACTGGGTTGAAAGCAGCTTCGATGCCTTGATTCCGGCGCTGCAGGCGAAAAAATTTGATGCGATCAACTCAGCAATGAACATCACCGAAGCGCGGGCGAAAAATATCGATTTTACCCGCCCCATTTACCGCATCCCAACGATGTTAGTCGGTAAAGAAGGGCAGAAAATGGAGCCAACCGCGGCAGCGCTGAAAGGCAAAAATATTGGTGTGTTGCAGGGTTCGATTCAGGAAACCTATGCCAAGAAGCATTGGGAATCGCAGGGCGTTACTGTGACCGCGTATCAAGATCAGAACCAGGTTTATAACGACATGGTCGCGGGCCGTTTGGATGGCACACTGGTGATGTCAGCTGCTGGGCAATCGGGCTTCCTCGACAAGCCGCAGGGCAAAGGTTTCGCTTTTATCGGCAAGCCGGTAGAAGATGACGCTATCCTGGGCTCCGGCATTGGTTTTGGCCTGCGTAAAGGCGATGCCAACCTGAAGCAGAACCTGGATGCAGCCATCGCTAAAGTCCAGAGTGATGGCACGGTGAAGAAACTTGCCGAAAAATTCTTTCCCGGCATTGATGTTAGCGTGAAGCAGTAAATTCAACATCGGGCGCGTCTGCGCCCGATTGCTTTTCCTACCGTGCCGCCAGATAACACAATTTTTCTGCCACCTGATACGATTTCACAAATGACGTAATCGGTAAAAACTCGAAGCGGGAATGGAAATTGTGCGCGCCGGTAAAGAAGTTTGGCGTCAGTAAACCCTTGGCGGACAGTGCCGCGCCGTCGGTGCCACCGCGCATAGGTATGACCTTCGGTTCAATATCCAACGCTTCCAGCGCGTTAAAAATCAAATCAATCGCTCGACGATCGTCGCCCAGCGCATTAGAGATGTTGCTGTAGGTATCACTGATCGTGATGTCAACCTTGCCGGTTGGGTAACGCGCCGCAATGTCTTGTACAACCTGCTGTAAACGCTGTTTGCGCAGCGCAAAGTTAGCCAGATCAAAATCACGAATTGAGGCTTTCATGGTCGCCAAACTGGCGTTAGCGTGAATTTCATTGAACCAGATATAGCCTTCACGGCCTTCGGTATGCTCCGGCGTTTCTAGTCGATCAAACTGGCTAATAAAGTCGTGCGCCATTAACAGCGGATTCACCAGCACGCCTTTGCCGGACATCGGATGTGCGGGGACACCGGTGAACGTAATTTCCGCTGCGGCGGCATTGAAGTTTTCATATACCACTTCGCCAAGTTCGCAGCAGTCGATGGTCCAGGCAAAATCTACGTTGAACCGCTGCTCCAGATCCAGCGCTTTAGCGCCACGCAGACCAATTTCCTCATCCGGCACAAATGCCACCACGATGTCACCGTGATCGCCTTGCAGATTTTCCATCAGCGTCATCACTACGGTAACGGCAGCTTTGTTGTCGGCACCCAGCACGCTGGTGCCGTCGCTGAAGATAATCTCCTGACCGATATAAGGCGCAATTTCAGGGTGTTCATCTCGGCGTAGCCAGATATCTTGCTGCGCATTCAGACACAAATCTTCACCTTGCCAGGTCAGTATCTGTGGATGAATATCGGGCGACAGCCCAACATCAACCGTATCGATGTGGGTGATAAAACCGATGCGCGGTGCGTCAGGACGATTACCCGGCTTCACGGCGGTCACCGTGGCGTGTTCATCTATCACCACGTCCTGTAATCCCAACGTCAGCAGCTCATCCGCGAGCAGTTTTGCCATCGCGTGTTGGCTTGGCGTGCTCGGTAATGTGGTGGATTTGGCATCGCTTTGGCTGCTTACTGCCAGGTAGCGAAAAAAGCGTTGGGTTAACTGCGTCTCAAGTTTGCCGGTCATCACTAATCCTTATTGGTTCTGAGGTTCGCTAAGCTGCCGAATCGTGCTATCAATGAAGCATATGAATGATTCATTTAGTTATTCTGATCAACGGAAGTCAATAAAAAGCGAGAGTAATGATGAAAATGAAGATGGCCATGTTAGCGCTGCTTACCGCTGGGATAAGCATCACCAGCAGCGTTAACGCGAAAACCCTGGTTTACTGTTCAGAAGGTTCACCAGAGAATTTCAATCCACAGATTTACACCTCTGGCACCAGCGTCGACGCCAGCGCGGTACCGATATTTAATCGCTTGGTCGATTTTAAAACCGGCACCACTGAACTGGTGCCAAGCCTGGCAGAGCGCTGGGAAATCAGTCCAGACGGCACGGTTTATACCTTCCATCTACGCCAGAACGTTAAGTTTCACAGTAATAAATCCTTTAAACCAACGCGCGATTTTAATGCAGATGACGTGATTTTTTCGTTTATGCGCCAGATGGATCCCAAAAATCCCTATCACAATGTCTCTGGCGGCACTTACGCCAACTTTGAAAGTCTTAAGCTTTCGACACTGATCAAAAGCATCGACCGCGTCGACGATCACACCATTCGCTTTACCTTGAACCACGCAGAAGCGCCATTTCTTGCCGATCTTGCCTGGTACTTTGCTTCCATTCACTCGGCGGAATATGCCGATAAAATGCTGAAAGCGGGAACGCCAGAAAAGGTGGATATGGACCCGATCGGAACGGGACCGTTTGAACTGGCGCAGTATCAGAAAGATTCGCGCATTCTCTATAAAGCCTTCCCGGATTACTGGCAGGGCAAAGCCAAGCTGGATCGCTTAATCTTCAGCATCACGCCGGATGCCTCGGTGCGTTATGCCAAGCTGGAAAAAAATGAGTGTCAGGTTATGCCATTTCCTAATCCGGCAGACTTAGAAAAAATGCGTGAGAACGCGAATATCACGCTGGCTCAGAAAGCAGGATTAAACACCGGTTTCCTCGCGTTCAATACCACCAAAGCGCCTATGGATAACGTTAAAGTGCGCCAGGCACTGGCAATGGCAATCAATAAGCCCGCTATTATTGAGGCCATTTTTAAAGGCACCGGCACGGTAGCGAAAAACATTCTGCCGCCGGGCGTCTGGAGCGCGGATAAAGACCTCAAGGATTACGACTACGATCCCGAAAAAGCCAAGGCGCTGTTAAAAGAAGCAGGCATCAAACCCGGCACTGAAATTGCGCTATGGGCGATGCCAGTACAGCGACCTTATAATCCCAATGCGCGTCGTATGGCTGAGATGATTCAGGCAGATTGGGAAAAAGTCGGTATCAAAGCCAATATCGTCAGTTACGAATGGGGAGAGTACCTTAAACGTGTGCGCAGCGGCGAGCATCAGGCGGCCTTGATGGGCTGGACCACCGCGACCGGCGATCCAGACAACTTTTTTGGCCCGCTTTATAGTTGTACCTCTGCTCAGGGTGGCTCTAACTCCTCCAAATGGTGTTATCAGCCGTTCGAGAAGTTAATTACTGAAGCGCGTAAAGAGCCAGATCAGGGCAAGCGCACTGCACTTTATCTTCAGGCGCAGCAGATCATGCATGACCAGATGCCTGCCGTGATGATTGCGCATTCGACAATATTCGAGCCGGTACGCAAATCTGTCAGCAACTATGAAGTCGATCCTTTTGGGAAGCACATTTTCTATCAGGTAGACATCAAATAATGCCGCTTGCGGCAGGCCAGTTAACCCGCCTGCCGCAGTTGTGCATCCATCTCCGTTAAACGTTGCTGTAGGAACGTCAGGAACAGATTCAATGCCGCGCTGCGCTGTCGACCCGATACGGTTTGCAGCTGCAGCGTGCGCTGGCTAAGTTGATCAACACCCATTGAACGCAACACCAGCTGCGGCGTTTCTTGCCTAAACAACAGCGTAAAGGCGCTGCAAATCGTCACCGCCTGCGGCGTATGGAGCACGAAGTTGTAGAGGGTAGAAAAATAATCGCAGGTTAGCACCGGTTCAACCACGCTGCCGTTCATCTGACAAGAGAGATCAAACAGTTGGCGCACAGTGGTGTTTTGCCCCGGTAGCGCCAGCGGATAGTGACTTAAATCAGCCAGCGTGACCTGCCGTTTTGCCAGCGGATGTGTGGTTTGCATCGCCAGCAAAACCGGGGCAGGCCACGAACCCAACACCTCAACACCCCGCTCAGGATGCAGACTAAATTGCAGCGCGACATCACATTCTCCGGCTCGCACCGCTTCCGCCACGCCCTGTGAATGCGTGACTTTCATAGCAAACAGCACGCTGGGATTAGCCAGCCTGAATTCCGCTAGCAGCCCCGGCAACAGGCTGAATGCCATTCCATCGGTACAAGCGATCCTTATTTGCGTGCGGCGCACCGCTTTCAGTCCTTTAATTTCAGCCAGTGCATATTCCATATCCAGCTGACTTTTCCGTACGTGATGCGCAAAGATTTCACCCGCTTCATTCAGCACCATGCCGCGAGCGTGGCGTTCAAACAGCGGTACGCCAACCTGCGCCTCCAGCCGTTGAATCTGTCGGCTGATTGCCGACACCGCGACGAACAGCTGTTCACTGGCGGCGCTCAAGGAACCCTGGTTAACCACGGCGAGAAAATAGCGTATTTCACTACTGAGCATTGCGTAACCTTTGTGTTCAGGTGCCTTAAAAAGGGGCATGCCTCTTAATCGGGCAAATAAGCTTTGTCTTAAAAGCAAAGCTTACTCGATAAATTGATGATTGTGGCAACGCTAATTTTTTGACAATTATAGGTTCATTATTAAGACAAAAAATGCAGGGCAAACATGACACAGCAACAGAGCGTACAGCAGGCCGTAGAACAGGCGATGCGTTATTTCGATAGTGGAGAATTTCAACAGCTTTTAGCACGCCGTATCGCCTGCGTAACAGAGAGTCAGCGTCAGGATCGTGACCAGGAATTAGATCATTACCTGCACGATGAAATTGCGCCTCAACTCAAGGCGTTGGGATTTACTCTGCACTTCTTTGACAATCCACAAGCGGCTAATCGACCTTTCCTGATTGCTACACGCATTGAAGATGCTGCTCTGCCAACGCTGCTCTGTTATGGGCATGGCGATGTGGTGTTTGGTGATGATGAAAACTGGCGGGAAGGTTTGTCGCCTTGGCAGCTCAAAGAAGAGGGCGATCGCTGGTATGGACGCGGCAGCGCAGATAATAAAGGCCAGCACTGCGTCAACCTGGCCGCGCTAGAGCAGGTGTTTTCTGCACGCGGCGGCAAACTGGGCTTCAACTGTAAAATCCTGTTTGAGATGGGTGAAGAGATCAGCTCACCTGGACTGGCAGAAATTTGTCAGGAGCAGCAAGAATTACTGCGCGCCGACCTGTTTATCGCCTCTGACGGCCCGCGCCTCAATGCAGTCCGCCCCACATTGTTTCTTGGTTCACGCGGCGCGGTAAACTTCCGCCTGACGATTAACGCTCGCGACAACGCTTACCATTCCGGCAACTGGGGCGGTCTGCTCAGCAATCCCGGCACGCAACTCGCCAATGCTATCGCCTCTCTGGTCAATGCTCAGGGCGTGTTACAGGTTGAGGCGCTGAAACCCGATTCCCTCACCGAGGCGGTACGTGAAATTCTCAGCGATGTTGAAGTGGGCGGTATGCCGGGCGATCCTGAACTGGCAGCCCACTGGGGCGAGCCAGGGTTATCTCCGACGGAGCGACTGTATGGCTGGAATACGCTGGAAGTGCTGGCGTATGAAACCGGCAATTTAGCGCGTCCGATGAATGCAATTCCTGGTAAGGCCACGGCGGTTTGTCAGCTGCGTTTTGTGGTGGGGACAGACTGGCAGAATCTGGTGCAGCACGTTGAAGCGCATTTGCGTCAGCACGGTTTTGATAATGTCGATGTTGAGTTTATGCGAGGTTCACCGGCTACCCGTCTTGATCCTCTCAATCCGCTGGTGGCTTGGGCGCTGGAAAGTCTGGCTATTAGCAGCGGCAAAAAACCCGCGTTACTGCCCAATCTGGGGGGGTCGCTGCCGAATGAAGTCTTCTCCGACATTCTCGGTTTACCCACATTGTGGGTGCCGCATTCCTATCCCGCCTGCGGTCAGCATGGCGTGAATGAACATATGCTGAAGTCAATAGCGCGTGAAGGTTTGCAGATCATGACACGCCTGTTTTGGCAGTTAGGTGAAGAGGGCGAACAGCTGATAGCTCGCCATCGTGCTTATCAGGGCGGTGTAAAATGAGCAGTCTGGCCCAAGAAATGCCGTTAGCAAAACCGAGCCTGCATAAAACGCTGTTTGCGACCTGTATCGGCAATGCGCTGGAGTGGTTTGATATTGCGGTTTATGGTTTTTTCGCCAGCTATATTGCACACAACTTTTTCCCTACCAGCGATCCTTCAGTGTCCATGCTCCTGACTTTTGGCAGCTTTGGTGTCTCGTTTTTGATTCGTCCGTTGGGTGCCATTGTGCTAGGCAACTACGCCGATCGTCATGGGCGCAAGAAAGCCCTTTTGCTCTCCATCAATTTGATGATGCTGGGCGGCGCGATGATTACCTTTATGCCGAGCTATGCCACGCTCGGCTTGGCTGCACCGCTGCTGATTTTAATGGCGCGTCTTATTCAGGGATTCTCTGCTGGTGGCGAATTTGGCAGCTCAACAGCGTTTTTGGTTGAACACTTCCCGGAACGCAAAGCTTTCATCGCCAGCTGGCAGTTCGCCACGCAGGGCGCGAGTACCTTAATGGCGTCGGCGTTTGGCCTGGGATTAACGCAGTTACTGACAGAGGCGCAGATCCAGGATTGGGGCTGGCGAATTCCCTTTGCTTTCGGCCTGCTGATTGGTCCACTGGGCTGGTATATTCGCCGCAACATTCATGAACCTGCCAGCTTCGTTCAACAGGAAAAGCATGCAGCGCCGCTGAAAGCGCTGTTTGGCAAGCAGAAATCGCTGATTACGCTGGCGATTGGCTTAATGGTGATTTCAACCGCCGTCAATTACATGCTGAACTACATTCCAACCTACGCCACGAAAACGCTGCATTTACCGGGATCGGTAGCGTTTAGTGCCACGCTGGTGGCAGGCATTATCCTGACGGTGGTCACGCCGGTGATGGGGTTGTGGGCGGAGAAAATTGGACGTTTACCCTTGATGTGGGGATCGCTGCTGCTGCTGATCATCACCATCTATCCGGCATTCAAAGGGATGGTGAATCACATCACGCCAACTACGCTCATTCTGTTGGTCGGTTGGATGGCGCTGCTGAAATCGATCTATTTTTCGACTGTGCCGTCGGTAATGGCGGATATTTTCCCGCTCACCACCCGCGCCAGCGGAATGGCGATCAGCTACAACGTGGCGGTAACGGTTTTTGGAGGTTTTGCACCGCTGATTTGCAGCATGTTAATCAGCAGTACCGGCAGCAGCCTGGCACCAAGCTATTACTTGATGGCCGTCGCGTTATTGAGTGGTTTGGCCTTATTGCGTAGCGGCAAGCGCGTGGCATAAAGAGATCGGGCCGCTGAAAAGAGCGGCCCGGCTTGCTATCTGAAACAATGTGAGCCGCAGTGCGCCCAAGTGCTTATTCAAGCAGGCGACCAGGGTGAACAAGCGACGCCAACGTCTCTGCGCCAATAACTATGATGGAGAATTAGGTGAATTGCAGATAGGCGACATGGGTCTGCAGATACTCTTCCAAGCCATGTTTTCCATCGGCTCCGCCGACGCCTGATTTCCGCCAGCCCGCATGGAAACCCTGCATCGCTTCAAAATTCTCACGGTTAACGTAGGTTTCACCAAACTTCAGCTTACGCAGCGCGTTCATCGTCGTATTAATGTTTTGCGTGAAAATCGAGGAAGTTAAGCCATATTCGCAATCATTCGCCAGTGCAATGGCTTCATCCAGCGTTTTGAACGTCATGACAGGTAATACCGGGCCAAAGATCTCGTCACGCATGATCTCCATATCCTGGCGCACATTAGTGATAATGGTTGGCTCAAAGAAAAACCCTTTATCGCCAGCACGTTTGCCACCCAGCACCAGGTTGCCGCCATCTGCCAGCGCATTAGCCACTTTCTGCTCAACGCGAGCCAATGCAGCGGAAGTGATCAGTGGCCCCATATCGATATCCGCTTTTTCGGCTGGATTGCCGAATTTAACCTCTTTAAAGGCAGCTGTAATGGCTGTTAAAAAGCGATCGTAGATGCCTTCCTGCACATAAACACGCTCCACGCAGTTACAGACTTGTCCGGTATTGATGACGCGTGAGCTAACAATCGCTTTTACGGCGATATCCAGATCAGCATCATCCATCACGATGGCGGGCGCTTTACCGCCCAACTCCAGCGACACTTTAGTGACGTTTTTGGCTGCCGCTTCCATGGTGGCGATGCCAGCACCGACGCTGCCAGTCAGGCTGACCAGGCCCACTTTCGGGTTTGCAGCCAGTTCCTGTCCCACTTCTGGGCCATAACCGTACACAAAGTTGATCACGCCGTTGGGTAATCCGATCTCTTGCAGAATTTCAGCAAAAATACCGGCATTGTTTGGGGTCACTTCGCTGGGTTTAATGACGATGGTGTTGCCGGTAATCAACGCCGGTGCGGCTTTGCGCGCAATCAAGAAGAAGGGAAAGTTCCACGGTAAAATACCGGTGGTGACGCCAATCGCCTTTTTGAACAGGAAAATATTCTCATTGGGACGATCGCTGTTAATGATTTCGCCTTCATAACGGCGCGCCCATTCCGCCATATATTCAAGATAATCGGCGGTAAACAACACTTCAGTCTGTGCCAGTCCTTGCGTTTTACCGCCTTCGGCCACAATGGTTGCCGTCAGTTCAGGCTCTCGCTTGCGAATAGCGGCCGCAATTTTGCGTAACCAAATACCACGCTCAACAGCGGGCAACGCTTCCCAGCCTGGCTGCGCGGCTTCTGCTGCGCTGATAGCTCGGCTGGCGTCGGCAGCACTGCCTTCAGGAATACGTGACAGCAATGCTTCGGTTGAAGGGTTGATAACTTCAATCCATTTATCGTTCTGGTGGGCGACAAATTCGCCATTAATATAATGTTGAAGATGAGTTGTCATTCGAAGTGCTCTCCGCTATCGGTACGTTACATTTATGTAAGCTAAAGGATGTAATAAGTGCAGCCTGAAACAGATCAAGGTGTAGCACCTTTTTCTGGTTGCCAGCGGAGAATCAGACATGGCAGTCAATCGCAGGTTGACGTGACCTTCACAGCAAATCTGCGAGTTTGTTGTAAAATAAAGGTGTTATACCTTAAATGATTCGCGCGCCAGGAAGGCGACAAGCTTGTGCTTTCTCATGTGATTACGCCGTCAGGAGACGGGGACAAACGAGGTGAATCAACGCATCTGCAGCGTAAAGCAGGTTGGATAGGGTGGTTTAAACGAGGGCGAGATCATGGCAAATGGTTGGGCGTCTGACGGCGCAGTGCAAGAACAGATCGACAGCACGGTGAATGATGAAATTAGCCGTGTCCGTCAGTCGCTAGGTCAGGGTGAAAGTGCCACAGAGTGCGAAGCTTGCGGCGAGCCCATTCCTGAAGCGCGACGTAAGGCGCTGAAAGGTGTGCGCTATTGCGTAGCCTGTCAGGAAAAAATGGATAAACAGCAGAAGGGCGCAGGACTGTTTAATCGTCGCGGCAGCAAAGACAGCCAGCTGCGCTAAAAGATCAGGAACCGGGCATTGCCAGACCGCTGCCGATGAACCAGGCGAGAAAGCCGACGCCTGCCACGATAATGGCGATGGGAAACAAAATACCAATTCTCATTATTTTCCTGCTATTCAGTGAAAAAAGCGATTTTATCACGCTAACTGCAACACTGCGCGATGGGTTTTCAGCAGGGTGAAGAGCTGAAACTGCGTCTCGTCATCCACCTGACGCAAAACGTCACCCTTCTGATAAGTAATGTGATGCACATGCCCTAACTGACGCCAGACCACAATGGCTGAAGCCACCAGCGCGCAGTTTTCCTCAATTTGAATACATTCCACCGTCGCGTAATGCGATTCATCAAGTCCATTGATAAATATTTTTACCGCTTCGGCAGGCAAAATCGCGCGAATATCATCCAGCATCACGCGGCTGACGGCGCGCGAGAGAAACAGCGTTAACCACTTCGTTGTCATCACAATCCCTGATATCGATGGATTTTCCCTGTTTATACGACCTTGGCTGGGCAATGAAAAGCGTTCTTTGTCTCTTTGCCAATTTTGCTGATAGGGCGGCAATCAACACGAAAATGTGCTGCGCCACACAGCAATTCAGTAAAAAAATCATAATAATAAGAGACTTAACAGGTTGAGTGCCCGACTTTCCGACAAATGTGATTTTGTGATCTCTGACGGGAATAACAATTAAATATTGCCACTACGCCTTCGCCTTCGGCAGCCATCCAAAGGCTGATGAATTCCTGCAAAACGTAGACTGCGTGCTAAGCGGGAATCTTCGGATTTCTGTCGGCCTCAACCTTACGAAGGAATAACAATGAACAGTGCCATTATTGCAGGTATCTTCTGGCATTTTGTCGGAGCTGCCAGTGCCGCGTGTTTCTACGCGCCATTTAAACAGGTGAAAAGATGGTCATGGGAAACCATGTGGTCAGTTGGCGGCATCATGTCCTGGCTGATTTTGCCTTGGGCAGTCAGCGCCGTATTACTGCCAAATTTCTGGGCGTATTACAGTAGTTTTACTCTTTCACAGTTGATGCCGGTGTTTCTGTTTGGTGCGATGTGGGGCATAGGAAACATCAACTACGGGTTAACGATGCGTTACCTTGGCATGTCGATGGGAATTGGTATCGCCATTGGCATCACGCTGGTCGTCGGTACGCTTATGACGCCCCTGATTCAGGGCCGCTTTGGCGAGCTCTTTGCTTCAACGGGCGGGTTGCTAACGCTGTTGGGGGTGTTTGTGGCTCTGATCGGCGTAGCGATTGTTTCGCGTGCGGGTTTACTTAAAGAACGCGCACTGGGAATCAATGCCGAAGAGTTCAACCTGAAGAAAGGTTTAATACTGGCTGTGATGTGCGGGATTTTTTCTGCTGGCATGTCCTTCGCCATGGACGCAGCCAAACCCATGCATGAGGCGGCAGGGCAATTAGGCATTGATCCCCTGTATGTCGCTTTACCAAGCTATGTGGTCATCATGGGAGGGGGCGCCTTGGTTAACCTTGGTTTCTGTTTCTTCCGCTTGATGACCAAACCCGAGTTGTCGATACGCAAAGATTTTTCTGTGGCTAAGCCACTGCTGCTCGCCAACGCAGCTTTTGCTGTATTGGGCGGCACCATGTGGTATCTGCAATTTTTCTTCTATGCATGGGGCCACGCCAAAATCCCACCGCAGTATGACTATGTAAGCTGGATGCTACACATGAGCTTGTATGTGCTGTGTGGTGGCTTGGTTGGCCTGCTGCTGAAAGAATGGAAGTCAGCGGGGCGCCGTCCGGTTAGCGTACTGTCGATTGGCTGCGTGGTCATTATCATCGCTGCCAATATCGTTGGCTTAGGCATGGCGGTGTAGATCTTATATCCAGATGCATTACAGCGAGCCTTAACCGGCTCGCTTTATTGTTTTTCAGTATCAGGAATTTTAAGCGTGTGACGAGGCGAAAGAAAACGCTGGCGCCAGGCGCTGGGGGTTAATCCAGTATCTCGCGTGAATACCACAGAAAAATAGTTACTGTCATCAAAGCCGCAGCGCGCGGCCACTTCTCCGATTAAACAGTCTTGTGTACGCAATAAATACTTTGCCTGACACAGTTGCAGTTGGCGCAGGTAATGGCCAACGGTCATCCCGGTTTGCTGACGAAACAGCTGTTTTAGCGATCGCTCATTGAGTTGGTTCTGCTGACAAAACACGGCAAGGTCAAAGGGCCTGGCAACGGCACCTTGCAGTGCTGACATCAACAAATCGAGTTGTTCACCTTCAGGCAAAGCCCAAGGCCGATCAGCGGCATAGCCGTGACGACGCAAAATGATGGCTAACTGAAGAAAAAGTGCTTCTGAAAGTTGAATGGAGAGAGGATCGGTTTTGCGGCTTTCCCGTTCAAGCTGACTAATCACGCCGCGCGCCAGCGCCATGCCGCGCGTGGTTAAGCGCCAGCATCCTGGCGCATCGTGACCTTGTGAAGGGATGAGTTGCTGCCAGTCCAGTCCCAAACCAAAGCGATCGCGACAATAGAGAATGTTATCCAGCACTAAATCGTTGACGCTGTCATAGCTGTGGCAATCATTATCTCGGATATAGAAAACGTCGCCGCAGGTAACTAACCAAGGTCGCTCATTCAAGACATGCAAGCCATTGCCTCGCCAAACAATGACAATTTCGCTGAACTCATGCCGATGAGGGGGAAATGAGGGTTGTGGCATACGTTCTGCCACCGCAACCGGGAGGTGAGGGGCAGGAAAATAATCCTCTCGGCTGAGTAACAACGTCATGGCTGGCTCCTCTATAACATCTGCTGGCGCTCCGCCCGTGGAGCACAGCCAAATTCACGCCTGAACAAAGTAGAGAAGTGATTGCTGTCACCAAAACCACATTGAAAGGCGATATCCGTAATGCGCATATCACTGTGACGCAGCAAGTGACGCGCTTGCAACAAACGCAGCCGGTTGAGATAACGCTGCGGCGTACTGCCTGTTTGCTGCTTCATTTGCCGATGTAGCGTACGCAGCGAGAGCGAAAAACGATCCGCTATCTCATCCCATATGATTTCATCACTGTAATGATCGTTCAACCAGTCCAGTAAACGGTGTAAACGCGCCTCCTGATCCTGTGCATTTTCGTCACGGCAGGCTTCACGCAATAACACCAGCAGCTGCAAGAACAGTTGCTCCTGACGCGCTTGTTTTTCCAGTGACCAGGCCTGATCCTGGCGCATTTGTGCCACCACGTTCAACGCCTGCGCCATCACTTTATGATTGATGCGCCAATGTGATGAATATTGACCATCCTGGTCGCAGGGCAGCAGCGCTTGCAGGCCAGAGAGAAAACGAAACGCGCTGGGGCTGCGGTAAAGCACATTCGTCAGGCAAAGGTTTTCCGTTTGCTCATATAAGTGGCGATCGTGATCGCGGATAAAGCAGACGCATCCTGCACATAACGTTTGTGGCTGACCATTAAAGACATGAATTCCCGATCCCTGTTCAACCAGCACAATTTCGTGGAAATCATGATGATGCTCTGGAAAAGCCTGTTGCGGCACGCGAGGTTCAATCGCTATCGCGTAATCACCTTCAGGGAAAAAATCGGCACTGTGTAAAATGGTCATGGTCGCCTCTTATTATCGTTAACAAAAACGTAACCGAGTCTAAAGAGGACACCCAAACTCTACCTTGAATTTTTACCTTAACTCAGCAGGAATTATGCTGTTTATTTAAGAAAGCCGCAGTAGATAACAGAATTGCGGCGAATGTCACATCCCCTCGCATGCCACCTCTGTGATCTCCCTCACGAACATCTTTGCAAGTCTGCCAGCGCTAATGCGCCACTGGCAGTATGCGGAAGGTGCAGAAAGGGCAAGGTTTCTACTCTGTGAACATCAAATCACAGGAAGAACACGCCATGAGTAAGCGAAATATCGTTGCCATAGATTTAGGCGCATCCAGCGGACGAGTGATGCTTGCCCACTGGGATGCAGCGACCCGCCATCTCAATCTGCGTGAAGTCAAACGCTTCGCCAATCAACGTCAACGCCGCGCCGGCTATGACTGTTGGGATGTCGATCAGCTCGAACAGGAGATTCGTGCTGGTCTGGCCCAGTTAGATCAGGAAGGTATCGTACCCGATAGCATCGGTATTGATACGTGGGGTGTCGACATGGTGCTGCTGAATGCCCAGGGTGAGCGCGTTGGCGAAGCGGTTAGCTATCGTGATGCACGTACTCACGGCGTAATGGAGCGTGCCCTGCGAGAAGTGGGGAAAAGTGCCATCTACGCACGCACCGGTATTCAGTTCCTGCCTTTTAATACGCTGTATCAAATGCGTGCGCTGCATGAGTCGCAACCCGACTGGCAAGCTGACGTAGCACATGCCCTGATGATTCCTGATTACCTGCATTATCGCCTGACTGGCAACATGAACTGGGAATATACCAACGCCACGACGACCCAAATGCTGAATATCGAAAGCGGCGAATGGGATGCCGATTTGCTGGCATGGGCAGGCGTTGAGGCTAAATGGTTTGGTAAGCCCCAGGCACCAGGCAACACCATCGGCTTTTGGAAAAGCGCAACCGGCCAACCCATTCCGGTGATCGCCGTTGCCACCCATGATACCGCCAGCGCGGTTTTGGCCACGCCGTTAATGCAGGATGATTCCGCTTACCTCAGTTCAGGCACATGGTCATTGATGGGGTTTGAAAGCTTACAACCTTACGCTTCAGAAGCTGCGATGCGCGCCAATATTACGAATGAAGGTGGCGCAGAAGGGTATCGGGTACTGAAAAATATCATGGGATTATGGCTACTACAGCGAATTTGCAGCGAACTGAATATTGAAGATTTGTGCCAATTGATCGCCGAAACAACACACGAACCCGCCTGCCGCTCGCTGATTAACCCTAACCATGCGCGCTTCATCAATCCCGATAGCATGGTTGGTGAAATTCAAAATGCCTGCGCTGAACAAGGTATGCCCGTTCCACAATCTGCTGCTGCTTTAGCCCGCTGCATCTTTGACAGCCTGGCGCTGCTTTATCGTGAAGTGATGGGTGAGCTGGCGACGCTGCGTGGACAAAATTTCAGTCAGTTACACGTGGTCGGCGGTGGCTGCCAAAACCATTTTCTTAATCAACTTTGTGCCGATGCCTGTGAAATCTCGGTGCTGGCGGGGCCAATTGAAGCCTCAACGCTCGGCAACGTCGGATGCCAGCTGATCGCGCTCGGCGAACTGACCGACGTGGCGGATTTCCGTCGCTGCGTAGCGAAGAACTTCCCACTCGAAAAATTTGAACCACAAACTAACAGCGCTTTTGGTGCCAGCCAGGCACGCTTCACCGCGCTGAGCCAACCTGCTAAGGAACTCGCTTATGACTAAGCTAATTGAACAAGCCTTTGAACTGGCTAAACAACGTTTCGCTGAAATTGGTGTTGATGTAGAAGAAGCCATTAAGCGACTGGACAGCGTGCCTGTTTCAATGCACTGCTGGCAGGGAGATGATGTTCGTGGATTTGAAAACCCGCAAGGCACCTTAACGGGTGGTATTCAGGCAACGGGAAATTATCCCGGTCGTGCACGTACAGCAGAAGAGCTGCGCGCCGATCTTGAGAAAGCGTTGTCATTGATTCCTGGGCCTAAACGCCTGAATCTGCATGCTATTTATCTGGAAAGCGACACGCCGGTTGATCGCGATGCTATTGAACCGAAACATTTCGCTAACTGGGTAGAATGGGCTAAGAAAAATAAACTGGGCTTGGACTTCAACCCAAGCTGCTTCTCACATCCTTTAAGCGCAGACGGCTTCACGCTGTCTCATACCGATAAAAATATTCGCCAGTTCTGGATTGATCATTGCAAAGCCAGCCGCCGTATTTCTGCTTACTTTGGCGAGCAACTCGGTACGCCTTCCGTCATGAATATCTGGGTGCCAGATGGCATGAAAGATATCACCGTTGATCGCCTGGCTCCGCGTCAACGCCTGATGAGCGCGCTGGATGAAATTATCGCTGAGAAGCTCAATCCAGAACATCATATTGATGCGGTCGAAAGTAAGTTGTTCGGTATAGGTGCCGAAAGTTACACCGTCGGGTCAAATGAATTCTTCCTGGGATACGCCAGCAGCCGTCAAACCGCATTAACGCTGGATGCCGGACATTTCCATCCAACCGAAGTGATCTCTGACAAAATTTCTGCCGCCATGTTGTACGTGCCGCGCCTGTTACTGCATGTCAGCCGTCCGGTGCGTTGGGACAGCGATCATGTGGTGCTTCTTGACGACGAAACGCAAGCCATTGCCAGTGAAATCGTACGCCACCAGCTGTTCGATAAAGTACATATCGGTCTCGATTTCTTCGACGCATCCATTAACCGCATCGCCGCGTGGGTCATCGGTACGCGTAACGCGAAAAAAGCGCTGCTGCGCGCCTTGCTGGAACCTACCGACCGCTTGCGTAAGGTGGAAGCGGAAGGTGATTACACCGCACGCCTGGCGCTGCTGGAAGAACAAAAATCACTGCCCTGGCAGGCGGTGTGGGAAGCCTGGTGCCTGCGTCACGACGTCCCGGCTGATGCCAGCTGGTTAAGCGATGTCCGTCATTACGAACAGCAAATTTTGAATCAACGTTAAGGATTTCACTATGCAAAGCATTCTTTCTTCCTGGTTTGTTAAAGGAATGGTTAAAGCCACGAGCGACATGTGGTTGAAAGGCTGGGATGAGCGCAACGGCGGCAACGTTAGCCTGCGTTTGCTGGAAGAGGAGGTGAAGCCTTTTGCTGCGGATTTCTATGCTGAGCCGCGCTGCATCGAACTGACGCAACCTGCGCCAGCGCTGGCAAATTGTTGGTTCCTGGTCACCGGCTCCGGTAAGTTTTTCCGCAATGTACAGCTCGATCCAGCAGATTGTCTGGTATTGCTGCAGGTAGATGATAAAGGCTTGTCATACAAAATTCATTGGGGCTTGTCGAATGGCGGATTGCCAACCTCAGAACTGGCCTCGCACTTCCAGTCGCATTGTGTGCGTAAAGAGGTCAGTAACGGCGTAGATCGCGTCATCATGCACTGTCATGCCACAAACTTCATGGCGCTGAGCTACGTAGTTGAGCTCGATTCTGCTCGCTTTACCCGTTTGTTATGGGAAGGCAGTACCGAGTGTCTGGTGGTCTTCCCGGATGGTGTGGGCATTCTGCCATGGATGGTACCGGGCACCGACGGCATTGGCGCCGCTACCGCCGAACAGATGCAGTCGCATACGCTGGTGATGTGGCCTTTCCACGGGATTTTTGGCACCGGACCAACGCTGGATGAAGCTTTTGGCTTAATCGACACCGCAGAAAAATCGTCAGAAGTGATTGTGAAAGTGCTTTCGATGGGCGGTATACGTCAAAGCATTACCACTGAGCAGTTGATTGCTTTGGGTGAACGCTTCGGCGTGAAACCGTGGCAGCCAGCGCTGGATGTAGGACCTGCCAATGCTGCGTAGAGCGTTTGTTATGCAGGTGAACGCAGATTGCCATGCAGAGTATGAGCGTCGCCATTCACCTATCTGGCCAGAGCTGTCCGAAACGCTCAAAGCGCACGGCGCACACAATTATGCCATCTGGCTGGATGCCGATCGTAATTTACTGTTTGCAAGCGTAGAGATTGAGTCGGAAGAGCAGTGGAATGCGGTGGCACAAACAGACGTTTGTCAGCGCTGGTGGGCTTCAATGAAAGATTTGATGCCATCGAATCCCGATAACAGCCCTAAAAGCCAGGCCTTGAAGCCGGTGTTTTTTCTGGAATAGCGTTTGGCAGTAATTTTGCGAATAAAAGGGGGCGGATAATGCGCCCCCTTTATTTAGTGCTGACCCTGACACAGACCGGTTAACGTTGGCCACATTGCCATCAGCGTATCGATAATACTGTCGAGATCTTTTCTTAAAGCCCCTTCACGTGCCCGCACAGACATCCCTTGCAGCATACAGGCGAGATAACGCGATAATGACTCAATGTTTACTTTTTGGTTGAGTTCGCCGCGCTGCTGACGCGCCACTAAAAAACGACTCAACGTCGCTTCCTGCGCCTGATTTTGCTGCTTCAGCATATTAGCAATTTCGCTGGATGATGCGGACAACGCCGTTGACGTGCAGATAAAGAAGCAGCCAGAAGGTGAATTCCGGTCAGTGAAGCAGGCGGCTGTCGCGCGGAAATAGCCTTCAATGGCTTTATCTACCGCAAGATGATCATCATCAAGTGCCGCTTCACGATAAGCACAGAACTTTTCTGTATAGCGCGCCATAGCCGCTCTAAACAAACCTTCTTTATTAACAAACTCTGCATAGAGTGTGGGTGCTTTAGCGCCAGTGGCGGCGACCAAATCGGCCAGCGATGTTCCTTCGTAACCATGCGTCCAGAAAAGTGTCAATGCCTTATCCAGCGCAGCCTCACGATCAAACACTTTTGGGCGGCCCCGACATTTCTTCACATCGCAATCTTGTACCTGGCTCATACAACCTCACTACTTTAGAAACACTCTAATAAATTACCGATCATTAACTTAATTAGCAAGGTGCTATGTCAACGGGCTGTAAACGCGTTGCCAATTTGTGCCTTACCGCAAACTATCCGCCCCAATGGTTAAGTGAAAATCCACGCTAAAGCCCATAATCACGCCACTTCGCGATTAAAATAACGCTCATTAAATAAATATTGACGACAACCGAGTAACAGGTCTATCATTTATTTAACGGTCGTTAATTAAATGGCGACAACGATTTTCAAACCTCATTCGTAAGCGAGAAAATATTATGAACAACATCAAATTCACTCTGGCAGCGGTTGCACTTTCTACTCTGACTTTTGGTGCTTTTGCTGCAGAACAAGTTTCCAGCGATCCACTGAACCAACAGCAGGTCGGTACCATTTCTGTCCAGGCCGGTAGCAGCCTTGACTCGGTTGAAGCGCAATTGAATGCGAAAGCAGACGCAGCGGGTGCCAAATCATTCCGCATTATCTCAACAACCGGTCAGAACAAATTGCACGGCACTGCTGTGATTTATCAGTAATTGAAGAATTGAGAAGGGGTTCGTTATGAAAAAGCTACATATTGCCTTGATGGCAATCGCGCTAGGCAGCGTCTCGTTTACCTCACTAGCGGCGCAGGAAGTGAGTCATACGCCATTAGATCAACAGCAAGTGGGTGTGATTAGCGCCACCGGCAGCACTAATCTCACTTCGCTTGAGCAACAGCTCTCCGAGAAGGCCAGCGATGTGGGGGCAAAGTCTTTCCGCATCACTTCGACCTCTGGCAACAACAACCTGCATGGCACAGCCGTTCTTTATAAATAAACAGTGATAAATAAGTCACTAAGCAGGCTTCAGATAAGGAACCTTATCTGAAGCCTTTTTTTAGCCGTTTGAACGTAACTGCGGATAACGGCGGAAGATATAGACACACCAGAGCAGCGCAACCAGACCAATTATCCCGCCGACATTCCCTACATCAGCCATACGCATATGCAGGCTAACCTGGTTGCCTAACAGTGCACCGGCACCAATGCCAATATTATAGATGCCGGACATTAATGACATGGCGACGTCCGTCGCATCAGGCGCCAGCGAAAGCACCCGTACCTGCATTGCCAGACCAATCATCATCATCGACATGCCCCAAATTACGCACAATGTCGAGATAGCTGCAGGACGAACCGCAGCAAAAATCAGTAATCCCATGCACAGCGTAATCAGTGCTACCGCCGAAATTAACAGCGCAGACGGAAATTTATTACCCAGTGAGCTAAACAGGATGCTGCCGAGAATACCCGCCGATCCAAACAGCAGCAGCAGCAGCGTGGTAAAATTCTCACCAGAGTTCGCCACCACCTGCATAAAAGGCTCGATGTAGCTGTAAGCGGTGTAATGCGCCGTCACAACTAAAGTAACCAGCACATACATACTGACTAACGCCGGGCGGCGAAACAGCATTGGCACGCTGCTGAGAGAACCGGTGTGTTCGCTTGGCAGGCGCGGCAAAATGCGAGCAAGCATGATCATCAACACCAACGCGGTAAGGCCAATGATGCCAAACGTTGTGCGCCAGCCAAGGTATTGCCCAACGACGCGTCCAATCGGCACGCCTAATACCATTGCCAAAGCAGTTCCGGTCGCTAACATGCTCAGCGCCTGTGTTTTCTTGCCCGCAGGTGCAACGCGGATCGCCAGTGAGGCGGTGATCGACCAAAAAACCGCGTGTGACAACGCAATGCCGATACGAGAAACAATCAGCGAGGTAAAGTCCCAGGCGAAAGTTGTCAGCACATGACTCACGATAAAGATGACAAACAGCACCGCCAGCAGCATGCGCCTTTCAACGTTGCGCGTTAGCAGCATCAACGGCAATGAAAGCAGCGCGACGACCCACGCATAGATGGTCAGCATGATGCCAACATCAGCGGTTTTCATCGAAAAGTCGGCGGCAATATCAGACAACAGGCCAACAGGCACAAATTCGGTGGTGTTAAAAACAAATGCAGCGATTGCCAGCAGCACCACGCGTAGCCAGGCCGTTTTACGGGAAACAGTTATTGATTGCATGAGGAGTCAATTAGTCAGAACAGCGAAATTGGATGACGTTGAGCATCCAGTGAAAGTGACTTGCGTCACAATTTAGCGACTATTGTGGATGAAGAATGCGGATTACGAAACCTTGAAATCCGCTTTTATTATTGAATATTTTTTATCGCCCCCAGTGAAGGCGATAGCCTGAGGTTATCTACCGCGCCGTTGACCCGGCATCATGCGCATCAGCGTGTTGTCTTTCAAAAGATAGTGATGAAACAGTGCCGCAACAACATGCAGCCCTACCAGCCAATAACCCAGCGGTGCCAGCGTTTCATGCCAGTCAATCAACGTATCGGATAAATCGACGTTGGGTTCACTGGCAACCGGCATCGACAGGCCAAATAACCACCAGTCGCGACCACGCAGATAACGCGAAGCGAGCCCTAAAATCGGCAGCGAGATGAACAGGGCATAAATTAAGGTGTGAGTGAGATGCGCCAGTCCTGTTTGCCAGCGCGGCGCGGGTGGCAAAATCGCCGGGCTGCGATGGCGTATGCGCAGAAATAACCGGGAAAGCATGATAACCAGTACCGTCGCGCCGGCACTAAAATGCGTAACAATTAGCGTATAACCTTGCCACGAACCACGCTGGGCAAAGCCGCGAAGTTCGATAGTGCTGTAAGCAATAACAATGAGAAAGAAGGTAAGCCAGTGTAAGGCAATCTGTGAAGCCGCAAATTTTTCCCGCATGTTAAATCCGAACAAAGAGAATCAAGAAGCCTAACATAGCGGAAACGGATGTAAATGCTTAACAAATTGACACAGCAGCAGCAATAGTAGCCTGCCGTGAAGGGCAGGCTACTATCAGAGACAGACCATGTGCTTTAGTCCCACACTATTCTGGATGTTCAGCTTTTTTTTTAGCGTGACGGGACAGCAGTTATCGCATCCTAATGCATTGGGATAATATTTGCGTGCTTGCTGAATAGCGGCTGTTGGGGCGTAAAAACTGCCCAGAAAAAGTCGTCCCGCTTGGGATGGCAAGTATTTGCACCCTGAAGCATGGACCACATGGTTATCGTTATACCCTGATTGTTTATTGACGTAATAGTAAAGAGCCATAGGGCATCCTCATTGCTGTTAAAAAATAAAAAATTACATTTATCGTTGGAATGGAATCGATTATAGCGAGGAAAATACGTTTTGTTTCATTTGGCCCTGATAACCTAACGATTTATCGTCTGGCGATCAAAAAAGGGCGCTTGCGCGCCCTTTGTAAGAGATTAATTAAATTACAGCTTTCGACATTGCAACCGTCTGGCGACGAGTAAGGCAAGCAACAGCAATACGGTGATGAAAAGGGTAATGCCTGTCCAGCCGTAGCGATGCCAGAAAAGCCCGCCCAAGGTTCCGGCAACGCTGGAACCCAAATAGTAACTAAACAGATAGAGTGACGAGGCCTGACCTTTGGCACGGCGGGCGCGGGGGCCAATCCAGCCGCTGGCGACAGAGTGTGCGGCGAAGAAGCCCGCCGTGAATAACATCATGCCAATCAAAATGACCCAAACAGAACTGAAAGCCGTAATAAGAAGCCCGGTCAACATAATTGCTGTAGCACCGAACATCACCGGTCCACGCCCCAGTTTGCTGGTCAGCGCCCCGGCTTTGGGAGAGCTCCACGAGCCTGTCAGATAAACCACAGACAATAAGCCGACCACTGCCTGACTCAAATGCCACGGCGCACCCAGTAAACGATAGCCGATGTAATTGAACAGGGTCACAAAAGCGCCCATCAGTAGGAAGCCTTCAGCAAACAGCAGCGGCAAGCCTTGGTCACGCCAGTGCAGGCGAAAGTTAATGATCAGGCTGCGCGGTCGCAGTGAGGCGGGACGAAAATGGCGGGATGCGGGCAAAATTTTCCAGAACATCACCGCAGAAGCCAGCGCAAAGCAGCCAATCACTGCAATCGCAATCCGCCATGAGTAAAAGTCTGTTAACACGCCGCTGATCAGGCGGCCACTCATGCCACCAATCGAATTACCGCTGATGTATAACCCCATGGAAAAAGCAACCATACGGGGGTGGATCTCTTCACTCAGATAGGTCATTCCCACCGCAGCAACACCGCTTAACGACAGACCTATCAAAGCGCGCATCAATAATATGCCGTGCCAGCTGGTCATGGTCGCAGAGATAAGCGTACAAATAGCGGCCAGCATTAACGCGGTCACCATCACCGGTTTCCGTCCAATGGCGTCAGACAGCGGGCCCGTTACCAGCAAACCTAATGCCATTAAACCGGTTGAAATCGACAGAGAGATACTGCTTGCAGCGGGCGAAACGCCAAATTGCTCGGAGAGAACCGGCAAGATAGGTTGAACACAGTAAAGTAGGGCAAACGTGGCTAAACCGGCAGAAAACAGCGCCAGAGTCACACGCATGAATTGCGGCGTTCCGCGTTCTATCCATCCTGACGTCGAGACGGAAGCGGGCGAACGAGGTGATTCATCATCAATTATCACCGCCTGAGAAGAGCGACTCACGGAAATACCTCCTTTGTTCCTGATTCGTCAACTCTAGAAAAGCTGGATTAGGTTGTCTAATATATTAATAATCTCAAATAAGATGTTTAAAGTATGAATATAGAGTTGCGTCATCTCCGATATTTTATCGCTGTGGCCGAAGAGCTGCATTTTGGGCGCGCCGCACAGCGCCTGAATATTTCTCAACCGCCACTGAGTCAGCAAATTATGCAGCTAGAGGCGGAAACCGGCGCGCAACTGTTTAATCGCACCAACCGCAGCGTAAAACTCACCGCCGCCGGGCAGCAGTTGTTGACAGATGCACGCGCTATTTTGTTGCAGGTGGAGCAAGCGGCAGAACGGGCAGCACGCTTACATCGTGGTGAGGAAGGGGAGTTACGTATTGGTTTTACGTCCTCGGCGCCTTTCACGGGCGTGCTTTCCAATGCGTTGTATCAGTTTCGCCAGCGTTGGCCGAAAGTGCATATTCAGATGCAGGAAATCAACACGCGCCAGCAGTTAGCCCCGTTACATGACGGTCGGCTTGATTTAGGTGTTATGCGTAATACGCCACTGCCGGGCGATCTTCGTCATCAACTGCTACTCAGTGAACCGCTTTACGCTGTGGTGCATTGGGCCCATCCTTTGGTGGATGCGGACAAAATCTCTATCAAGGCTTTAGCGTCTGAACCTTTTGTCTTTTTTGATCCTCAAGGGGGAACCGCACTTTACAGTGAAATCCTGGCGCTGCTGCATCGTTATCAAATCAAACCCTATATCACGCAGGAAGTCGGCGAAGCCATGACCATTTTAGGGTTAGTGGCCACAGGTTTAGGCGTTTCGATTTTACCCGCTTCGTTTCGGCGCGCACGTCTAGCCGATGTTGTGTGGTTACCGCTGGAAGAGCCCGATGCGTTATCAGAATTGTGGTTGGTCTGGTCAGGGGAGCGCGAAATAAATGCGCAAATGGATCGAATGATGCAGCTACTGCGGCGTGACTTTGCGGGTTAATCCCTCTTTCCCATCAGCAATGTGTGCGACAAATCACATTTCCAATCAAATATTTGACGCTCAAGGTTAATCTGCCGCACCATATCTCATGTTTATTTAGAAGCGCGAAAATAACCGGGAGCAGGGTGTGAACCTGGACAGTCAACCTGGCCACATTGACCAAATTAAGCAGACTAATGCAGGCGTCGTTTACCGATTAATTGATCTTTATGGTCCCATTTCGCGTATCGAACTCTCCAAACGGGCGCAGCTCGCGCCAGCCAGTATTACCAAAATTGTGCGTGAAATGTTAGAAGCGCATTTGGTGCAGGAAACGGAATTTCAGGAGCCAGGAAGCCGTGGAAGGCCTGCAATTGGCTTGATACTGGATACTGTCGCCTGGCACTATCTGGCGATCCGCCTGCATCATGGTGAGATGACCATGACCCTCCGCGATCTCAGTAGCCGTTCACTGGTTGAAGAGATCCTGCCGTTACCGGAAGAAACTCAACAGCCGTTACTGGCCTCACTTGTGAATGAGGTGGATGCGTTTTTCATTCGCCATCAGCAAAAGCTGGAGCGTTTGACGGCAATTGCGATTACGTTGCCCGGACTGATCAATGCGGCATCTGGCGTGGTACATCGTTTACCCGGCTATGCTGTACAGGATATGCCGCTCGGTGAGGTGCTTGCAGCCCGTACCGGACTACCGGTTTTTATTCAGCATGATATTTCCGCCTGGACTTTAGCAGAATCACTGTTCGGTGCTTCACACGGCGCGCAGGATGTCATTCAGATTGTCATTGATGAAACGGTCGGTGCAGGCGTAATCAGCGGTGGTCAGCTACTGCATAAAAGAGGCAGGGCGTTGGTCGAAATCGGCCATACTCAAATCGATCCATACGGTAAACAGTGCTATTGCGGCAATCATGGCTGCCTGGAAACCGTCGCCAGCACCGGCAGTTTGCTGGCGCTGGTCACACAGCGATTAGCATCGCAACTCGACAGCACTTTGCATCAGCAACCGCTGACGCTGGAATCGCTTTGCTCGGCCGCACTCGCGGGTGATCGACTGGCATGTGATGCTATTGCCAGTGTCGGCCATCACGTTGGCCGCATGTTAGCTATGATGGTTAACATCTTTAATCCGCAACAAATTCTTATCGGTTCACCGCTTAATCAGGCTGCTGAAGTCTTATTCCCCGCAGTAAGTAGCACCATTCATCAGCAAGCCTTACCCGCTTACAGTGCCGAAATTAATCTGGCTACAACCGAATTTCGAGAGCCCGGAACATTAGGTGCCGCCGCTTTAATCAAAGATGCGCTTTACAGTGGATATTTACTGGTGAAGCTATTGCAAGGTTAAGCCTGACTTAACCTTGCGCTAACGCAAGTTGCGTCGCGAACCCTTTCCTTACTATGCCTCTTCGTACTTATGTTCATTGTCGACTGGACAAACCAAGTCTGAAGGAGGATGGGGTGAAAACACTCTTTGTCACCGGCACCGATACTGCTGTTGGGAAAACGGTAGTATCGCGCGCGCTGTTGCAATGTTTTACGCAGGCGAACCTGAGCGCAGTGGGTTATAAACCCGTTGCACGCTGTGCCGCGTCTACACAGAACGGCCTGAGAAATAGAGATGCTTTAATTCTGCAAAGCGCGTCCTCTCTTGCGCTTCCTTATGAAGCGATCAATCCACTGATTTTCGAGGAAGAGGAAATCTGCATCCACCCACACAACAGCATCGATTATGCTCAACTCACTAACGGCTTAAACAGTTTGCAACAGCAAGTCGATCGGGTTGTTGTTGAAGGAATCGGCGGCTGGCGTAGCCTGATGAACGATGAACGGCCGCTTTCTGCTTGGGTAGTCGAGCAGCAACTCCCGGTTGTCATGGTGGTGGGTATTCAATCGGGTTGCATAAGCCATGCACTGTTAACGGCAGAAAGCATTGTCCGTGACGGTTTACCCCTTTTGGGCTGGGTAGCAAATCGCATCAATCCTGGCCTGGCACACTACGCGGACATCATTGAAGTTCTCCGCACCAAAATGGCCGCGCCTTTGTTGGGCGAGCTTCCTTATTTGCCCCGTCCAGAGCAACGCGATCTCACCGCTTACCTGGACATTTCATTATTACTTGAGGCAGGCGTGCACAGTATAAGTGCAAACAGCGCCTAGCCCTGCAACAAATGGCATCAAAAAGCAGCACGGTGAACGTAAAGTTTCATGGATGTCGTGCTGTTTCTTCTGAATAATTTCTCATATTTAACAATAACCTGATTTATTTTCAGCCTGTGAGCTGACGGTGTGGCGCAAAAAATGCATTAGCAGCTTTGATAAATAGCACAGCTAATAACTATTTGCCGGAGCACCATTATGTCGCAATCGCACGAGAAAGGTTTGCTGTACGGGCTTGATGCTCGGATCGGGCCTGTACCCGCTTTTTTTGCCGCGCTACAACATGTTTTGGCCAGCGTGGTCGGAATCATTACGCCGCCGTTGATCATTGGGTCGCTATTAGGGCTTCAGGCCTATATCCCTTATCTGATCAGTATGTCTTTGCTGGTCTCTGGCTTGGGTACGTTTATTCAGGCGCGCCGTTTTGCAGGTATAGGTGCAGGCATGATTTGTCTACAGGGCACCAGCTTCGCTTTCCTTGGCGTGATTCTCTCTGGCGGATTGATGGTGAAAGCGCGGGGTGGCTCACCGGAAGAGATTATGGCGATGCTGTTTGGCTGCAACATGGTGGCAGCCTTCATTCCTATCCTGTTAAGTCGCTGCGTCAAACAATTGCGTAAAGTGCTAACGCCCGTGGTCACGGGCACGGTTATTACTTTGATCGGTATTAGCCTGATAAAAGTCAGCATTACCGATTGGGCGGGAGGACATAACGCGCAGGATTTTGGTGCGCCCGGTAACTTAGCATTAGGCGCATTAACTTTGCTGGTGATTGTGGCATTGAATCGCTCGCGTAACCGTTGGGCCCGCTTAGTCGCTGTGGTGGTGGGGATTACTGTGGGATGTATCGCCGCTGCGTTGACGGGGCACTTGCACCTTAAGCCTGCCGTTGAAACCGCTTGGCTGGTGATGCCTTCGTTCTTCAAATTCGGTTTTAATTTTGACTGGACTCTCTTTGTGCCGATCGCGCTGGTTTCTGTGATCGCGGTGATAGAAGCGGTAGGCGATCTCACTGCCAACTGTATGTTGTCTCAGCAGCCAATTGTGGGCCCTCAGTTTCAACAGCGGTTAGAGGGTGGCATTATGGCGGATGGCATTAGCTGCATGCTGGCTGCCATCTTCTCCGCATTTCCCAATACCACTTTTGCGCAGAACAACGGCGTGATCCAAATGACCGGCGTTGCAAGTCGTTACGTGGGTATGGTTTTAGGCTTAATGCTGGCGCTGTTGGGGATCTTCCCGGCGATTGGGTCGCTATTGCAGCAGATTCCGCCGCCGGTTTTAGGCGGGGCAACCATTGTGATGTTTGGTAGCGTGGTCGCGGCAGGCATTCGCGTAATGACGCAAACGCCATTAGGCCGACGCGAAATGTTAATCGTGGCTATCTCTTTTGGCATTGGTTTAGGCGTTGAGGCGGTACCCGATGTGCTGAAACAGTTCCCTATGCTGATCACTAACCTGTTTGGACATGCTGTTACCACAGGCGGTATTTTAGCCATTCTTCTTAACATTATTTTGCCTACTGAGCAGGGCACACAACCGTTAGCCGAAGGCGAAACCGTAAAAGAGCAGTAAGAAAAAGGGCCGTTATGGCCCTTTTTTGTTGTTGAGTTTACATCAAGGATTCAAGCGGCGGCGCGTTCGTCCAGAGCTCAGATAATCCGCAATATAATCTTGCGAAATTTCTCCGCTATAACGTCCTTCCTCATCCACGATAGGCATCCACACCGTGTTGTGCTCGTAAAGCTTAGAGAGTACCACGCGCAGGTTTTCTTCTGCTTTACCGGTCACTTTAAAGGTGTTCAGGATATCTTCGCAGTTTCCGCTGGCGTTGCGTGCCTCGCGACGCTTCACAAAGCCCAGAGGTTTACCATCATTATCGACCACCGTAATAGACCGCATGTCATTGTCATCCATCATGCCAAAGGCTTCTGACAACGGCGTCGAGCGTCTAACGGTAATCGTCGGCTGTTGATCGGTAACATCACCTGCTTGCACTAACAGCAGGCGCTTCAAGGTGCGGTCTTGGCCCACAAACGACCCCACAAACTCATTAGCCGGTGTTGCCAGCAGTTCATCCGGGCTGGCGCACTGCACAATTTTGCCCTGACCAAACACGGCTATTCGATCACCCAGTTTCAGCGCTTCATCAATATCATGACTCACCAGCATCACGGTTTTTTTCAACTGGCGCTGCATATCAAGAAATTCGTTTTGGATCACTTCACGGTTGATGGGGTCGACAGCGCCAAAAGGTTCATCCATCAGCAACACCGGTGGATCCGCTGCCAAGGCACGAATCACGCCGATACGCTGCTGCTGTCCGCCCGACATTTCACGCGGATAGCGATGCAGGAACTTGGTTGGATCCAGCGCGACCATGCTCATAAGTTCAGTTGCGCGCTCATGGCAACGTTTTTTGTCCCAGCCCAGCATGCGCGGTACGACCGTGATGTTTTCCTCAATGGTCATGTTGGGGAACAGACCAATTTGCTGAATCACATAACCAATGTTACGGCGTAACGTTGTGGTGTCCTGCGTGCTGGTATCTTCGCCATTAATCAAAATTTTCCCGCTGGTGGCAGGAATAAGGCGGTTGATCATTTTCAATGTGGTGGTTTTGCCGCAGCCTGAAGGGCCAAGCAGCACACACATTTCCCCGGCAGGGACTTCAAGACTGACGTTATCCACGGCTTTCATGGTAGTGCCGTTCTTTTGCGTAAAGGTTTTCGTCAGGTTTTCCAGTTTTATCATTATCGAATCCCCTTAGGAGTCAGCGCCAGCTGCAAACGATGAAGCAGCCAGTCAAGAATAATGGCCAGCAGGCAAATCATCAGCGCCCCGGCAATCAACATACGAATATCACTGCCGCTGATCCCATCCAGCAGCAACAGGCCAAGACCGCCTGCGCCAATAACTGCGGCAATCGCCATCACACCCACGTTCATCACCACAGCGGTACGAATCCCGCCAAAGATCACCGGCAGCGCCATAGGAATTTCCACCCAACGCAGACGTTGCCAAAAGGTCATCCCGATACCGCGTCCCGCTTCACGCAGGCCCGGCGGCAGGTTTTCCAACGCTGTGTGAGTGTTACGCACAATCGGCAGCAGAGAATAGAGAAACACTGCGGTAATTGCCGGTAACGCGCCAATGCCTTGACCGATCATGGAAAACAGCGGAATCATCAGGCCAAACAGCGCAATGGTTGGAATGGTGAGCACCACCGTAGCGATGCCCAATACCGGCGTAGCGAGCCATTTAAAACGCACAATCAAAATGCCAAGCGGTACGCCGATGACGATGGCAAAACCAACGGCAACCAGCACCAACCAGGTATGTTGCCAGGTGAGGTTAAGCAGGCTATTCCAGTTATGCATGATGTAGTGAAGGGTATCCATGATGCCTCCTTACAGCATGTGTTTTGAGTTAAGAAAGTCGCGTGCCACCTGTTGCGGTGACTGATGATCAATATCCACGCGCTTGTTCATTTCGGTAATCGCTTCGTTGGTCAGCAGTGGGGTAAGCTGATTCAATGCGTCCTCTAAACCGGGATGGCTCTCCAGAACATCTTTCCGCACCACCGGCGTCACGTTATAGCTCGGGAAGAAATGTTTATCGTCTTCCAGTACTTTCAGGTCGAAGCCTTTGACGCGCCCGTCAGTGGTGTATACCAGACCTGCATCGACAAAGCCGTCACGCACCGCGTTGTAAACCAGACCCGGATCCATTTGACGGATTTGTGGGCGATCCAGTGGCATGTTGTAGGCTTCCTGCAAAGGCTTCATTCCATCCGAGCGCCCGGCAAACTCCAAATCCAACGCTAACCGCCAGTTTTTGTCAGGATCGGTTTTACGTACTTGCTCCAGCTTCGCCACCATTTGAGACATCGTGGTGATTCCCTCTTTTTCCGCCCGCGAACGCTGCATAGCGAAGGCATAGGTATTGTTCATCGGGGCGGGATTGAGCCAGACCAGACCCAGTTTGGCGTCGAGCTGTTTCACGGTGTTATAGGCATCTTGAGACGACATCGGTTTATTGATGTGGTTAAAGATAATCAGCGATGTGCCAGTATATTCCCAGGTCATATCAATCTGTTTATTGATCATGGCATTACGGCCAATCGTCGTAGCGATGTTACGTTTCGGCACGACCTGAAATCCTTGCTTTTGCAGCCACATTACCGTCATTGCAGAAAGAATGTGCTGCTCGGTAAAGCTTTTCGTCGACATCACGATCGGTTCAGCGGCATGCGCCGCCTGACTCATCGCCAGCGTTGCCGTTAGGGCGAGGGCGGTCTGTTTTATCCAACGCTTCAGCATCACAAAGCTCCTTAAATGTTATGCCGCAGCGTGCGGGCTGAGATAACGTCCCAATGCTGCCAACAGCATGTCTAAAACCAGCGCAACCAAAGCCGTGGCGACTGCGCCGAGAATTAAAGTAGGGAAGTCGTTCAGGTAAATACCGGGGAAGATCAGTTCGCCAAAACTGCTGGCACCGATCAAAAAAGCCAGCGGAGCGGTGCCGACATTGATCGCCGTAGCAATACGCACACCGGCTAAAATCACCGGCAGCGCATTAGGCAGTTCAACCTGGCGCAGGCGCTGGAACTTGGTCATGCCGATGCCGTTCGCCGCTTCAATCAGCGATGCAGGCACGGCGCTCAGACCAGAGAAGGTGTTACGCACAATGGGCAGCAGCGAAGCCAGGAACAGCGCAATCAACGCGGGACGATCGCCAATGCCGATCACGACCATCGCTAACGCTAATACGGCCAGCGGCGGCAACGTATTACCGACATTAAAGATTTGCATGACGTATTCAGCCCAGCGACGGGCAAAAGGGCGGCTAAGGATAATGCCGCTGGGAATGCCAACCAGCAGAGCGAACAGCATTGACCAAAACACCAGGAAAAGATGTTGTTGACCGAGGTAGAGTAAATCGACTTTGCGCGCGACCAGCGTGTCCCAGCCAATCCCCCAAACCAGCACAGCCAGCACGATAACGACGGCAAGCAGCGCAAGACCGGCGCGTTTGGCCAGCGAAGCATTTTGCATAAGGTGAGTCTCCCTGTTTATTCAGTCGATCTCATTTGTTATGGCAAAGAGTGACAGCACAACAAAAGCTAAAAACGGGCAGAAGCTTCCAATACTGTGTCTGTCGTAAATCGCAGATAAAAAGTGTGCTTATCTGCTCTTTTTCAGCGGGGAGCGAAAAAGTTGCTTTATTTCTATAGCAGCGCAAAGCGAAGCGCGCTAGTTTTTATGGGCAAAATCAGTCAGATAGAACACCTTGAAATGCGAGCTAATCCCGCGTAATTACTGACTATAGGCGACAATAAAAAAAATTCATCGACTTAACGTGACGCTGTCACACAGCTAGCGCACTAAGAGGAAACCCTTTACGCCTTTTATGCGCTAGCCTTGCTGCATAAAAAAGGAGAGTTATGACTGAGAGCGCACAACTACAAACGGGTCAGCGTCATTGGGTTTTGATTGCCTGCATGCTGGCGATGTTTATGGCGGCCATTGAGGTAACGATAGTTGCTACGGCTATGCCAACCATCATTGCTGAACTGGGCGGTTTTTCGCAGTTCGGCTGGGTTTTCTCTATCTATTTGCTCACGCAAGCCGTTAGCGTTCCTTTATATGGCCGACTCGCGGACATGTGGGGACGTAAAAAGATGCTGTTTATCGGCACCGCCATTTTTCTTATCGGCTCCATTTTATGTGGATTTGCCCACAGCATGACCTGGCTCATTCTGTTCCGTGCTTTTCAGGGTTTAGGGGCTGGAGCCATCATGCCGCTTAGCTCAACCATCGTCGCGGATATTTATTCTCCGCGTGAACGCGCCAGCGTGCAGGGTTGGTTATCCAGCGTCTGGGGCGTGGCGGCGATTATTGGCCCGCTTACCGGCGCCTGGCTGGTTGAGCATTTCAGCTGGCCGGTGATTTTCTGGGTCAATCTCCCCATTGGGGTGATCAGCATGTTGATGCTGGCGCGCTGGCTTCCCGCTCATCAGCAAGATGAAAAGCCACAACCGCTTAATCTGGCCGGTAGCGCATGGTTGATGTTATGCGTAAGTGCCTTATTAATTGCACTGCTTCAGGCGGAATTACTGCGGTATTGGCTGCTGCCTTTTGTTGCACTGTCACTTTTTGCTGGCTGGCAGCTCAAGCGGCATGAACAGCGGGCTGAAGCCCCTTTATTTCCGATGATTATCTGGCGTAGCCGACTGATTATTGCCGGTAATGCAGGCAATTTAATTATTGGCGCGGCGATGATGGGGATCAGCGCTTTTTTGCCCACCTGGATCCAGGGCATTACCGGCGGCAAACCTTTAGCCGCAGGCAGTGCGCTGGCAATGATGTCGATAGGTTGGCCGCTGGCCAGCACGCTCAGTGGCCGATTAATGCTGCATACTTCTTACCGCTTTACCGCTCAGCTGGGCGCATTGCTGCTGATTGCCGGCAGTGCGTTGCTGTTGCTGCTGCAAACAGGCAGTTCGATTTATCAGTCAGGATTGACTGCGTTTGTGATTGGCACCGGGATGGGCATGACCAGCACAACCTTTTTGGTTTCGGTGCAGAATCATGCAGATTACGATATTCGCGGTATTTGCACCGCCTCGATTATGTTCAGTCGTATGATCGGCTCCGCAATTGGTACCGCTTTGATGGGCGCGGTGCTGAATATCAACCTGGCGTGGCGATTACCGCATTCACAGGATCCGGTGCAGCAAATCATGTCAGAAGAGACGCGCAAGGCCTTACCCGCCGACACATTGCATCAGATGGTGCAGGGCATTGCAGTGTCGTTGCATTGGGTATTTGTGGTTGCGTTATTGATTGCAGCGTTGTCGCTGTGGGTAGCCTGGTTGATGCCGCGTCAGCGGCCAGAACATGCGGAGTAAAGCAAAGGGCGACGATGTGTCGCCCTGAATATCACTGCGCTGGCGAGTCTTGTGAGCTGCCTGCGCTGTCGGGCACGCTGGATTCATCGTCCCGGCTGGTTTTCTTATAAACGATTTTCTGTGTGTCATTTTCACAGTGACCGACTACCTGGCCGCCTGCTTGATCAACCTGATCATTAGCCACGATGTCTAACGTAAAGCCAGACTCAGGAACACCGTTTTGAATAATTTTCTGGGTGATATCCGCTTTCACCGATTCACATGAAGCCTGTGCCAGTATTGGCACGGCAAATAACGTCGCAACCCACCATCCAGTCTGCTTCTTCATTACCTTCTCCTTATGTAACAGGTCCGTCATTACTATAGCAGCGGAATGTAATCAGGGTGCTATGGGACGACCAGAACGACGATCAAGGCAACGCAGGGTATTCGGTTCCCAATATGCATTGAGATTCAGGCTCTGCTCGCATTTATCGCGAGTATCAAATGCGGTATCCGTCTTATCGAACTCTTTTTCCACCCGCGAATTAACTTTGTTACGCAGCATACGCGTGTCGTTCCATTGCTCTTTACTTTGACGTGCGGCTTCATTGCTCGCAGCGCTGCTGCCATCTTCAATAATCACCCGATTAGTGGTGGCGCTAACGCTAAATGCGGAAGCAGAAAGCAGAGCCACCATCAGGGCTGGAATCAATTTTTTCATGATATTTTCCTTCGGTTAACGCAGACAGTGCCCACAGTAACGGCTGTTGCCACGGATTTGCATAGTATATCATCGCCATTTCTTCGCTCACCAGCGATGAGCGCTTTGTTTACTGTTATGAGAGTAAAATGCTGATTAAAACCGCTCTGCTGTTTTTCACTACCGCGCTGGCAGAAATTATTGGCTGTTTTTTGCCGTGGCTATGGCTAAAAAAGGGCGCTTCGGTGTGGTTGTTGATTCCTGCGGCGGCGAGTCTGGCGCTGTTTGTCTGGTTGCTGACTCTTCATCCGGCAGCCAGTGGGCGTGTTTATGCGGCCTACGGCGGCGTGTATGTTTTAACGGCGTTGCTGTGGCTGCGTGTAGTGGATGGCATAAAGCTGAGCGTGTGGGACTGGAGCGGCGCCGCCATTGCTTTTACAGGCATGCTGATCATTGTGATGGGTTGGGGACGCGCCTGAAAACAGCCAGCCGCTGGGGCTGGCGATATTATTAGGGTTTATGAACTTTCAGACCTGCCAGCGTCTGGCTCACCGGCATCATTTCAAGGCTGTTGATGTTGACGTGTTTCGGCAGCGTTGCCACCCAATAAACCGCTTCGGTAACATCTTCAGGGGTCAATGCTTTTGCACCTTCGTAAACCTGGCCTGCTTTATCGTCGTCGCCCTTGAAGCGAACGTTCGAAAATTCTGTTCCGCCGACTAAACCTGGCTCAATATCCGTTACGCGCAGCGCGGTGCCATGTAAATCAGTGCGCAGATTAAGGCTAAATTGGCGCACAAAAGCTTTGGTCGCACCGTAAACATTGCCGCCTGCATAAGGCCAGCTGCCTGCAATCGAACCGATATTAATGACATGACCGACATTGCGTTCAACCATGTGCGGCAGCAGGGCGCGCGTCATGTAAACCAACCCTTTGGTGTTGGTATCAATCATGTTTTCCCAGTCTTCAACGTTGGCTTTATGTGCCGGTTCTATACCCAGCGCCAGCCCAGCGTTGTTCACCAGAATATCGATGTTGCGCCATTCTGCAGGTAATGCCGCCACGGCTTCATCAATCGCCGCTCGATCACGCACATCAAGCTGTACCGTATAAAGGTTATCGCCCAGCTCATCTTTAAGTGCTTGTAGGCGCTCGGTGCGGCGTCCGCTGGCAATAACTTTGTGACCTGTCTCGATAAATCGGCGGGTGATACTTTGACCAAAACCGGCCGTCGCGCCGGTAACAAAAATAATCATCTCACTGTTCCTTATGCAATTTCAGGTTCGACGCATTCACCATACCATTTCGTTTTAGCTTGTGCCTGGGGAAATCTGGCCTGCGCTGTAAAGGGATTTTTCTGCCGTCGCGCTATGCGCTTATTTAGCGCACGACGCACACAAAAAGTGCATCGCTGTGGGGCGTTTTATGCAGGTAAAGTCTTTTTTATGTCTCTCTTTCCGATAAATCCCTAATAGCAAACGGTTGCTTTAATGAGCAACCGTTTGCGCACAGATCCAAGGTGGTTACATTTAGTAATCACCACCGAATCTTCATAAGCTATTGATATTTAAATACTATAGAAAAAGAAATTGTTGGCATGCCTCTTGCTAATCTTGTTTAAGGCCATTACCTGCATAATTAATGAGAAAGCTCGATGTTTTCTCACAAGAAGGAAATCTCATGCCTTTAACTAAAGATACGGCTATCCGCGCCAGTTTTTTCGATTTTGCTGCCATCGCGGAACAGCCAGAAGCCATTCTCGAGCACGCCCGTTACCTGGAAGATGGCGTGCTGCTGCTGCGTGAAGGGCGCGTGGTCGGTTTGCATGAATGGCAAAGCGTGAGCGAACAACTCAACCCGCACGACATTATCGATATGCGCGGCAAGCTCATCATGCCGGGTTTTGTTGATACGCATATTCATTACCCACAAACTGAAATGATTGGCGCGTTTGGCGAGCAGCTACTGGAATGGTTGAACCAATATACATTTCCTGTGGAAGCGCAATATCACTGTCCCGACCATGCGGCGCAGATGTCCGCGTTTTTCCTTCATCAGCTGCTGGCAAACGGCACCACCAGCGCGTTGGTATTTGGCACGGTACATCCTCAATCAGTGGATGCACTGTTTAGCGCGGCTGAAGCGCTGGAGATGCGCATTATTGCTGGCAAAGTGATGATGGATCGCAATGCACCTGATTATCTGACGGAAACGCCCGAAGAGAGTTATCAGCAAACGCGAGCGCTGATCACGCGCTGGCATGAGCGGGGCCGCTTGAGTTACGCCTTAACACCACGCTTTGCGCCGACCTCATCGCCCGCTTTGCTTGAGAAAGTCCAGCAGCTGCGCGAAGAATTTCCCGATACCTGGTTGCATACCCATTTAAGTGAAAACCCGCAAGAAATCGCCTGGGTAAAAGCGCTGTTCCCGGAGCGCGCAGGTTATCTGGATGTTTATCATCACTATAAATTAACTGGCCGCCGCAGCGTCTTTGCTCACTGTATTCATCTTGAAGAGAGAGAGTGGCAATGCCTGCACGATACCGATTCTTCCATTGCTTTTTGCCCAACCTCAAATCTGTTTCTCGGCAGCGGCCTGTTCAATATCAAACGTTGCTGGCAGCAGGGCGTTAAAGTGGGCATTGGCACCGACGTCGGCGCAGGCACCACTTTTAATATGCTGCAAACACTGGGTGAGGCTTACAAAGTCGGCCAGCTACAGCAATACAAAATCAGCGCCGCTGAAGCCTTCTATCACGCAACGTTAGGTGGTGCGCATGCGCTGGATCTCGACCACGCCATCGGCAATTTTAATCCGGGCAAAGAGGCGGATTTTGTGGTGCTCGATCCCGCCGTATCCGCGCTACAAACCTTACGCATTGGCAACAGTAAAGATATCTGGGAAAAGTTGTTCGTGTTAATGACGCTGGGCGACGACCGCAATATCGCGCAAACCTGGGTAAACGGTCGTCCGGTTTGGCAGCGTGACGCCGGGGAGAAAGCCGCATGATCCAGTTTCTGCTTAATAATCAGTTGGTCACTGAAACTGAAATCGACCCGAATCTCACGGTACTGAATTATCTTCGCACTCGCCAACGGCGCACAGGCACCAAAGAAGGCTGCGCCTCTGGCGATTGCGGGGCTTGCAGCGTGACATTAGGTAAAGCTGTTGCAGGAAAAATGCAGTACGAAACCGTTAACAGCTGCCTGACGCTGGTCAGTACATTACAGGGTAAGCAGCTCATTACCGTGGAAGATCTTAAACAAGGTAGCCAGTTACATCCTGCCCAGCAGGCGATGGTGGATTGTCACGGTTCACAATGCGGGTTTTGTACCCCGGGATTTGTCATGTCACTGTTTAGCTTGCAAAAACAGGCTAACGGTTGGGATCGTCATCAGGCAGAAACCGCGCTGGCAGGCAATTTGTGTCGCTGCACCGGCTATCGCCCGATTATGGATGCTGCCGAACAGCTTTGCTCGCAACCCAGTAGTGATAAGTTTGACCAGACAGCCACGCAGGTGGTGCAGCGTCTTGAGGGGTTGGCACACGATCAGATGCAGGAGCTGAGCGGCAACGGACATCGCTGTTTTCTGCCAAAAACGGTTGAGCAGCTGGCGCGCATCTACCTCGAGCATCCCAACGCGAAACTGGTGGCAGGCGGCACCGATCTCGCGCTAACCCTTACGCAGCACTATAAACCGCTGCCAACGCTGATTGCGTTGGAGCACATTGACGCATTAAAAACCTGCAATGAAACTGACGAAACGTGGCTGCTGGGAGCAGGCGCTGCGCTAAACACCATCAGCGCGTTTTTAACTGAACGTATTCCTGGCGTCAGCGAAATGCTGCAACGCTTTGCTTCACTGCAAATTCGTTCTCAGGGGACGCTTGGCGGCAATATCGCGAACGCTTCCCCAATTGGTGATGCCTCGCCGATGCTGCTGGCGCTGAATGCGTCATTGCTTTTACAGCAGGGCGAAACGCAGCGCAGCGTTAAGCTTGATGATTTTTTCACGGGTTATCGCCAAACGCTGCTTGCTGAAGGGGAGTTCATCCGTGCGATAAGTATCCCTAAAGTGACGGTGTCACCGGATTTCGTCGCGTGGAAAGTTTCAAAACGGCTGGATGATGATATTTCTGCAGTGTTCGCGGCGTTTAATATTTGGGTTGAAAATGGCGTAGTGCGCGATGCCAGTATTGCGTTTGGTGGCATGGCGGCAACACCAAAACGTGCCAGCGCCTGCGAACACGTATTAACAGGCCAGCCTTTAAATGCGGCAACGCTGGCGCAAGCTTGTGCTGCGCTTGCCGATGATTTCCAGCCGCTGAGCGATTTCCGCGCCAGTGCCGATTATCGCTTGCAGGTAGCCCGCAATTTACTGCGTCGCTATTACCATCGTTACAACGGCGATGTGACCATTACGGAGGTAAGCCGCTATGTCTCATAATCGTCCCGCGCTTTCAGAAGATGTCATCAAGGCGCAATTCGCCGCAGAGATCCAGAGTGGCGTAGGCCGCAGCAATAAACATGAAAGCGCAGAAAAACACGTATCTGGCGAAGCGATCTACATTGATGACAAACCTGAACTGCCAGGCCTGCTGCATTTGTGCCCACGGCTGAGCGAACATGCTCATGCTCGTATTACACGTCTAGATGTTCAGCCGTGTTACGCCATTCCTGGGGTGATCAGCGTATTGACCTGGCAAGATGTGCCGGGCATTAACGATGTCGGGCCGCTGGAACCGGGCGATCCGCTGTTGGCTCATGAAAAAGTGGAGTATCTCGGGCAAATCATTATCGCCGTCGCGGCGGAAACAGCTGAAGCCGCTCGTCTGGGGGCGGAAGCCGCCATTATCGACTATGAGGTGCTGGAGCCGCTGTTGGATGTTGAGCAAGCTCTGGCGCTGGGCAGTTTTGTGCAGGAACCCCATATCCACCAGCGAGGCGATGCAGAAGCTGCTTTAGCGCGTGCGCCGCACCGTATCAAAGGGCAATTCCATATAGGCGGTCAGGAGCATTTCTATCTGGAAACCCAGACGGCGATGGTAATCCCGGGCGAGGACAGCTCGCTGCAAGTCTTCTCCTCTACGCAAAACCCAACGGAAGTGCAGAAGCTGGTAGCGGAAGTCATGGGCATTACTATGAATAAAGTCACCATTGATATGCGTCGTATGGGCGGTGGTTTCGGTGGTAAAGAGACGCAGGCGGCGGGCGTGGCGTGTTTATGCGCAATAGCAGCACGGCAAACCGGTCGCGCGGTGAAAATGCGCCTGGCACGCAGTGACGACATGCGCATTACCGGTAAGCGGCATCCTTTCTTTGTTCGCTACGATGTTGGCGTGGATGATGATGGACGTTTTTGTGGGGTGAAAATCGATCTTGCCGGAAACTGCGGTTATTCACTGGATCTAAGCGGATCCATCGTCGATCGTGCGATGTTCCACGCCGATAACGCCTATTACCTCGGTGATGCGCTGATTACCGGCTATCGCTGCCGTACCAATACGGCTTCTAACACCGCTTATCGGGGTTTTGGCGGTCCGCAGGGCATGGTAGCGATAGAACAAATCATGGATCACGTGGCGCGGCAGCGTGGATTGGATCCTTTAGATCTTCGCAAACGCAACTATTACGGCAAGACCGAACGTAACATCACGCATTATTACCAGCAGGTCGAAGATAACTTGCTGGATGAAATGACCGAACAGCTGGAACGCAGCAGCGAATATCAGGCACGTCGCGCAGAGATCACTGAATTCAATGCCAAAAGTCCGTTTTTAAAACGTGGCCTGGCGCTGACGCCGGTTAAGTTCGGCATCTCTTTTACCTCCAGCTTTCTTAATCAGGCTGGCGCACTGATTTTGATCTATACCGACGGTACGGTGCAGCTTAACCACGGTGGCACTGAAATGGGCCAGGGGCTTAACACCAAAGTGGCGCAAATTGTGGCTGAAGTGCTGCAAATCGATGTTGATCGCATTCAAATTACCGCCACCGATACCGGCAAGGTGCCAAATACGTCGCCGACTGCCGCGTCCAGCGGCACCGATCTCAATGGCAAAGCAGCACAGAATGCGGCAGAGATTTTGCGCGGCAGGCTAACTGACATGCTGTGTAAGTTGCATTCGTGCGATGCAAGTAACATTGGTTTCCGCAACGGCATTGTGCGGGCCGGTGATAAGCATTACACCTTTGCCGAAGTGGCGCAGCTGGCGTGGTTTAATCAGGTGCCGCTCTCAGCAAACGGCTATTACCGCGTACCGGGCATTCATTACGATCGGCTTGCGGGGCGTGGTAAGCCGTTTTATTACTTTGCTTACGGCGCAGCCTGTTGCGAGGTGGTGATCGATACCTTAACCGGCGAATATCGCCTGCTGCGCGCCGATATTCTGCATGACGTTGGCGCATCCTTGAATCCGGCGATAGACATAGGTCAGGTAGAAGGCGGATTTGTTCAGGGTGTAGGCTGGTTGACCTGCGAAGAGCTGGTGTGGAATGCCAAAGGTAAATTGCTGACTGACGGCCCCGCGAGCTACAAGATCCCAGCGATCAGTGACGTACCGCCTGATATGCGCGTCACTTTGGTCGAAAACCGCAAAAACCCACAGGACACCGTTTTCCACTCCAAAGCGGTAGGTGAGCCGCCGTTCATGCTTGGCATTGCCGCGTGGTGTGCTTTGCAAGATGCCGTGGCCAGCGTTGATGATTATCGTCAACATCCCATGCTGGATGCGCCCGCTACGCCAGAACGCGTCTTCTGGGGCGCGCAGCGGTTAGCAGGAGCCTGCGATGATTTATCATGACTGGATAACCGTGCTACACGCGCTACGCGAAAAACGGCAAAGCTGCGTATTGATTACCGTCTTGAGTGAGCGCGGCTCGGTGCCGCGCGACAGCGGCAGTAAAATGGTGGTCACGCCACACGAAACGTATTTGACCATTGGTGGCGGTCATCTGGAATTTCAGTGCATCGCGCAGGCCCGTGAAATGCTACACAGCGGCCAGACAGCGCCGCGCAGTGAAGATTTCTCTCTTGGCGCACGTTTAGGCCAATGTTGTGGCGGCATGACCACCATTTTGTTTGAGCCGTTGTTACAGGCGCAACCGATGATTCAGGTTTATGGCGCAGGGCATGTCGGGCAAGCGCTGGTGACGTTGCTGTCTACGTTACCCTGTCACATAAGCTGGATTGATAGCCGTGCAGCGCAGTTCACTTCTGTGCCTGCGGGCGTGACGGTGGTTCAGCCTGAAGATCCGCTGGATTGCGTGGCGCAGGCCGCACCCGACACCTATTTCGTGGTGATGACGCATCATCATCCGCTGGATCTGGCGTTAACCGAGGCGATATTAAAGCGCGGTGATTTCCGCTATGTCGGTCTCATTGGATCTCAAACAAAATCTCAGCGTTTTCGTTACCGCCTGGAAGGCAAAGGCATTTCTGCCGACCAACTGGCGCAACTGCGCTGCCCGGTTGGTCTGCCTGATGTCAAAGGCAAATTGCCCGCAGAGATTGCCGTGGCCATTGCGGGTGAAATCATCACTGTTTATCAGCAGCACAGGCTTAATTAGCCGCAAATTTCTTATCAGTAGAAAATTGTCTACGTTGTTCAAGCAACAACAACCTGTCAGGATGCTGTTTGCGATGATGTGTTGTATTGGCCCTCCAGGAGCGACTATGAACGCCCGACAAAACCCTTTCTTTAGCGTCAGCGATTTACCGTATCAGGCACCGCCCTTTGATCAGATCGAGCTGCACGATTTTTTACCTGCTTTGCAAGCCGGTATTGAAGAGAAGCGCCAGGAAGTATTGGCGATAGCCACCAATAAAGATGAGCCAACCTTTCTGAATACCTACGAAGCGCTGGAACGGAGCGGCCAGTTTTTAAGCCGCGTCAATTTAGTGTTTGGTGCGATGACCGCGGCGCATACCAACGATTATTTGCAACAGATCGATGAAGAGATCGCGCCGCAACTCACTGCGCTGAATGATGAAATTATGCTGAACCGTCCGCTGTTTGCTCGACTCGATGCGGTTTATCAACAGCGTGCCAAACTGGATGCCGAATCCAGGCGTTTGGTTGAAGTCACCTGGCAGCACTTTCAGCTGGCGGGGGCTAATCTGCCGGAAGCACAGAAGCACACGCTTAAAGCGCTGAATCAGGAAGCCGCCAAACTTAGCACGCAATTCACCAACAAATTATTGGCCGCAACCAAAGCGGGCGGTTTAGTGATTAACGATCTTCAGCAGCTTGACGGTTTAGGTGCTGCCGACCTCGCTGTGGCGCAAGCGGCAGCCAAAGCGCGCGGTCTGGAAAATGCCTGGCTGCTGGTGTTGCAAAACACCACGCAGCAACCCGCTTTGCAGAGCCTGAAACAGCGCGATACGCGTCATGCCCTGTTCCAGGCTGCGTGGACGCGCAGCGAAAAGGGCGATGAAAACGACACGCGTGAAGGGGTGTTGCGTTTGGCGCAGGTCCGTGCTGAACAGGCAAGGCTGCTCGGTTTTGCCAGCTATGCAGCCTGGCAATTGCAGGATCAGATGGCGAAAACCCCGGATGCGGCCTTTGCCTTTATGCGTAATATCGTGCCGGCTGCGCGTGCCCGAGCCGAACGCGAAGCCGCTGCGATTCAACAGACAATTGATCAGCAACAGGCTGATTTTACGCTTAGCGCCTGGGACTGGAGTTTCTACGCTGAGCAAGTGCGTCATGCGCAATACGATCTGGATGAGAGCCAGATAAAACCCTACTTTGAGCTCAACAATGTGCTGGAAAAAGGGGTGTTCTGGGCAGCGACGCAGCTGTTTGGCATCACTTTTTCTGAGCGTCACGACTTGCCGGTTTATCACCCTGACGTGCGGGTTTATGAAATTTTTGATGCAGATAACCAGCCAATGGCGCTGTTTTACACCGATTTCTTCAAGCGTGACAGCAAAGGGGGTGGCGCGTGGATGAGCAATTTCGTCAATCAATCGACGTTGCTCGACAGCAAGCCGGTGATTTACAACGTCTGCAACTACACCAAACCGCCCGCTGGCGAACCGGCGCTCCTGAGCTGGGACGAAGTTATAACGCTGTTCCATGAATTTGGTCACACGCTGCACGGCTTATTTGCAACCCAGCGTTATCCGAGCCTCTCTGGCACCGCCACGCCGCGTGACTTCGTCGAGTTCCCTTCACAAATTAATGAACACTGGGCCAGCGAAACCGCGGTTTTCCGCAATTTTGCGCGTCACTATCAAACCGGCGAAGCGATGCCCGCCGAACTGCATGAGAAAATCGTACGTGCTGAAAAGTTCAACAAAGGGTATGACATGAGTGAATTACTGGCAGCCGCGCTGCTTGATTTGCACTGGCATAGCCTGAACGGCAGCAATAGCCCAAAATCAGTTGATGGTTTTGAACAGCAGGCGCTACAAAGCGATAATCTGGCGCTCGCCGCCGTACCCCCGCGCTATCGCTCCAGCTACTTTCAACATATTTGGGGAGGAGGGTATGCGGCAGGTTATTACGCTTATATCTGGACGCAAATGCTCGCTGACGATGGCTTCCAATGGTTTGTCGAGAATGGCGGGTTAAATCGCGAAAATGGGCAGATATTCCGTGAAAAAATCCTGTCTCGCGGCAACAGCAGTGATCTGAAAAAACTGTATGAAAGCTGGCGTGGCGGCGAACCGCAGATTGAACCGATGTTAAAAAATCGCGGTTTAGCTGAGTAAGGCAAGGGCGGTCGGCTTTCGAGCCAATCGCCCTTTATCGATGACTCCGTGATTACCCGAATGGACCGCCTTCGATGGTTTCACACATTCCTGCTAATACGCGTTCACCCGTCTCTTTTTTCAGCGATTGATACCATTCAGCCGTCACGACCGGATCTTTGCCGTGCGTGACATCGCAACGCTTACGCGCTTTCAGCACTAAATCCTTTACTCGCTCAACGCGCCGCGACTGATAGCGCAGCAATGCATCTTCTATACCCAGCGAGTGTGATGCCAGCGTTGAAGCAAGGACAATGGCATCTTCCATAGCTGCACATCCGCCCTGGCCAATGTCGGGAGTGGTGCTGTGTGCCGCATCCCCTAACAGCGCCACCCGACCTTTAACGAAACAGCTAAAAGGTTCGATATCATGAATTTCAACCCGATTGGTGGTCTCTGGATTAATCGTCGCGATCAGCCTCTGTACCGGTTCAGCCCAGCCGCTGAAATAACCTCGCAAATCATCTTTAAGGGTAGTGCGATCTTCGGGTAAGCCTTTCGGTAATGGCACATCAAAGAAGAAGTAGAAGCGGTTCCCACTCACAGGCATCAGTGAAACACGTTTGCCTTCACCGACAAAGGTGGTCCACTGATCGGCTGGCGCAATGGATTCATCAATCTCAACTAAACCATTCCAGTTAACATAGCCGGCGTAACGCCGTTCTGGCGCCTGCTCGACGACATATTGGCGGATAACGGAATGCGTACCATCAGCAGCAATCAGGAAATCTCCGCTTACCTGGCTGTTATCGTCAAAGGTCGCAATGACGCCATTTTCGCTCTGCTCAACCTGAATAACGCGTTTACCAAAGTTAATGCGGCTGCGCCCATAAGTATCAATCAGCATTGCTTGCAGTTCTGCGCGTGCAACCGGGTAAGGGTATTCACCAACCTGTTGCACCAGCGGCGACATGCTAAAGCGCGTTAGCGTGGTGCCTGAAGCGAAATCGTTATAGGCCATATAAGCCATATTTCCACCCAGCGCCCGCAGCGCCTCTTTCATCCCTAAAGCATTTAAACACTTCACGCCATTTGGCCAGATGGAAATTGCCGCGCCTACCGGTTTTATCTCTTTGACCGCTTCATAGACTGCCGTTTCATAACCCGCTTTTTCCAGTGCAATCGCGGTACTCATCCCGCCGATACCGCCACCAATCACAATCGCTTTCATATTTATCTCCTGTCACCTGAAGATATCTTTGCAACTTTTGTACCAATGCCGAGAACGACGTATCCGTAAAAATTAAACTCAATAAAATGAGTAAGATAATGGCAAATTTAAATTGATGAGACACGCTGATGCACGTTCAAGAGGCACTTATTTGCCCTTATATGGTGCAATTAAAATCATTAAACGCGCTGTTTGCACCTTTTGTTTCATCAAAGTGGTGCGAGAAAAGCAAAATCGCTGAAACGTTAGTTAAATAATCTGTATGTAATTTTGATATTTTCCGGCACGATAATTTATCTGTTTAAAAATAATCATGAAATCAAGGCCGGCCTGAGAGTTAACTTAACGTAATGAGGATTTATTCATCACTGCTTTAATAGCGGTAAGAATAAATAAAGGGCATTAATGAATTTAATTAATCAAGCAGTTACTGAATGTTTTTATGAATGATCGGGACTTATTTTCTGCGGGATATCTTAAATTAACGCAAGAAAGCGACTTTGTTATTAAATTGTGAATGATTAATCTTTTTAGAAGTTTTTCTTTGGTGGGTTTTTTTAAGAAGTTCCGTAGGTTCTCGCTTTCTCGTCTCATGATATATATCAACGTAGGAAACACTGGCCTCGGAAGAAAATGATGAAAATAGGCATAACCAATAACCAATATCCGGAGCGGCGTAATATTATTGTTAACCCGGATAACACATATCTAAATCTAAAAAAGCACAATCTCTTTTACTTCCTCAATCCTTTTCGCACGCGCATTCTTCAAAAGAATAAAACTTTTGTGTTTTTACCGCTTCCCTTATTGGCACGACAGCAGCCAGATATTTTGCACTTATTCAATGAGGTCGCGATAACCCGACGAAAATGGTTAGCGACTTTTGAAACCGAATTACCCCGCGTGTTGCCTGTCGCAGGGGTCGCTAAACAAGATAACCCTGAGCTAAAACGTTTGATCCCCCACGTATTAAAAGACAACTGCTTCGGATTAATCGCTATTTCAGAGGCCACGCTGAACATTCAGATGAAGCTCTTTCAACATAAACCTGATATTGCAAAGCGTATGCGAGCCAAGACGGTGGTGCTTCATCCACCGCAAAAATTGTTTTGCCAACAAAAAATGCCACGTTCCCCAGGGAAATTGCGCCTGGTTTTTGCGGGCGGTGAGTTTTATCGCAAGGGCGGTGCTGAAGTCGTACTGGCAATAACGCAATTGCTGGATGAGAAAAAGATTGATGAGTCGCAATTAGAGGTGCAGTTAATTGGTGATCTCACTAAGCGCCATAACATTGCACATCGGCAATATCAGGACAATGAAGAGTTTTATCGCAGTATTGAAAACCGTATACAGCGCTATCGCTGCTTTAAACATCAAACCCGCATGGATAATGCCGCGCTGATGGCGCTGTTTCGCCACAGTGATGTCGGTTTGCTGCCCACCTGGCAAGAGACTTACGGCTTTTCCGTACTGGAAATGCAATCCAGTGGCTGTCCGGTAATAACCAGTAATGTGCGCGCTTTACCTGAAATTAACCCTCCTGGCGCGGGCTGGTGTATTGGTGGGGCCTTAAATGATGACCGTGAATACGGTATCTCCAGCGTCACTGAAAAAGACCACCTGCGTCAGGCATTGATTAATGCCTTAAAACGCACGCTGATGGATATTATTGAAGATCCCACCATCGCCCATGAAAAAGGTGAGGGCGCCATTACACGTATCAGAGAGCAACATTGTCCGCTGCGTTATATTCATCAACTCAACGATATTTATCACCGTGGCGTAGCAGAATTTGTGCGTCATCCGCCGATGATCTCAATTTGATAAGATTTCTCTGACGTGACGTTGTGCATTGACCATACTTAATGCAGCGTTCATCTGGAGATCCATCATGAAATCTATCCTAAGCCTTAGCCTGCTGCTGTCCGCCTTTCTGTTCAGCAGCGCCTTCGCTCAAACCGCCGCTGTGTTTCCTTCTCGTGCGCCTCTTGCCCAACTCACACCCATTGCGGCTAAATGTGATGTTTCAGCCTGTCAAACCAACTGCTATGTGGAACGTTCACAATGTAATACCCGGAATAACAGCTCCTGCAGTTCACAGGCACAAATATGCGTGCAATCATGCGCATCTCAATGCAAATAATTTGATTCAGTGAAGAAACGAATAATCGCTAATGAAAAAGCTGCTCTCTTTGGTCTTACTTTTCTCTCTTTCGCCCTGCAGTGTTGTCGCCTCACCCGATTTGACGTCACAGCAGGTCACTCTGTTGGTCCAACAAACCATCGAACCGCTACTGAAACAACAGGCGATCCCTGGCATGTCGGTAGCGGTGCTTTATAAAGGCCGCGCACAGTACATTAATTTTGGTCTGGCCGATGTTGAATCAGGCCGAGCGGTCACGGAAAACACCATTTTTGAATTAGGTTCCGTGAGCAAAACCTTTACGGGTGTGTTGGCCAGCGTGTTGATACGCAACGGCGATCTGCGTCTTACTGAGCCAGTGAAAAAATACTGGCCGGAACTTTCAGGGGCGCAATGGCAAAACATCAGAATGTTGCATCTCGCGACCTATACGGCAGGCGGATTGCCTTTGCAGCTTCCTGATACTGTTACCGATCAGGCTTCGCTGCTGAGCTATTACCAAAACTGGCAGCCACAAGCGGCACCGGGCACGATTCGCCAGTACTCCAACGCCAGTATTGGCTTGTTTGGTTACTTGATGACCAAAGGCCGCTTCGAAGAAGCAATGATCAAAAGTGTGTTTCAGCCTCTGCGTTTGACGCGAACCTTCTTTACCGTACCGAAAACCATGATGTTTGATTACGCATGGGGCTACAAAAATGGCCAGCCGATACGCGTTTCACCCGGCATGCTCGACGCTGAAGCCTATGGGATAAAATCGTCGGCACGCGATATGCTCACCTTTATGCAGGCGAATGCCAATCCCAACGGCTTATCATCCGGTAATACGCTGCTGCGAAACGCCATCATGACATCACAGTCACGCTACTTTGAAACCGGTTTAATGTTTCAGGGTTTGGGATGGGAAATTTATAACTGGCCAGTTGCTGTGCAAACGTTGGTTGATGCCAGCGACAACAACGTGGCGTTATCAGCACAACCAACAAAAATGGTAACGCCTGCGGGGCCGACCGATCGCGCTTCATGGGTCCATAAAACGGGTGCCACCAACGGATTTGGGGCTTACATCGCTTTTATTCCAGCACGCAACACCGGCATTGTGATGCTGGCTAATAAAAATTATCCCAATCAAGAACGCGTTAAAGCCGCATTTCACATTCTGGAAGCTTTGCAGTAAAAAAACGCCAGCCCTCTGAACGCGGCTGGCGAGTCGTTGCATTGCATTTTGTTCGCGTTGCCTTTCTCACAAAGCGGAAGAGGTGTCATGCAAGATGTGCAGCGCGGCACGCTGACCAAAATCACCGAGCAGGTACACCGGTCACTCTGACGGCGTCTGCGCTTCCTGATGCTCTGTAATCGCCTGCGCTGCACAAATTAATGCCAGATGACTCAATCCTTGCGGCATGTTGCCGCGCCAGCTATTGCTGCGGACATCAAACATCTCATTAAAAATATCAACATTACCGTGTTGGTTTAGCGCAGCAAGAATGTCGGTCATTGTCTCTTTTGCTAATTCAATTTCACCCAGCGCAGCCCAGGCTTCAGCCAGCCAAAATGAGCAAGCGAGAAAAGTACTCTCCTCTTTTTCTACACCGCTGTAGCGATAGAGCATGGCGGTATCATGGCCTAACTCTTTTTTGATTGCGCAGTAAGAGGACAGCATACGTTCAGGATTGACCGTGTTGCCGTAGTGATGCATCAACCCCAGCGAGGCATCGAGACGATCTTCACAGCCTACGTAAAACAGGTAAGCCTGTTTCTTCTCCGACCAACAATGCGTTTCTATCCAGTCGCTAATGCGATCACGCTCGCGCCGCCAACGCTCAACCCAGGTAGGTTCGATGTATTTCCTCTCTGCCATGGCGACAGCCTGATCAAGCGCCAGCCAGCACGCCATTTTCGAGTGGGTATAATGCTGCTTTTCTGGTAACTCCCAGATACCGGCATCCTTCTGACGCCAATTATCGGCACAACAGTTAGCCAGTTCGCCCAACATGCGCGACGTAGTGAGGTCCAAAACGTGTCCCGCTTTGATGAACAGCCGGGCCGTTCCCAACATGTCACCGTACATACTTAACTGGAGTTGATCGCGCGCATTATTCCCTACCCGAACCGGCTGTGAATCCTGGTATCCCGCTAATTCGGGATAGCGCTCTTCAGGCACAATATCGCCTTCAAGCGTATAGCAGGCACGTAATCTCACCCCATGACGAATAATGGTTTTCGACAGCCAGGAAAATGCGGCTTTACAATCTTCGAGCGCACCCAGATAGACAAACGCTTTAATGATCAGGCAAGCATCACGTACCCATGCAAAGCGATAATCATAATTTTTTTCGCCGCCGATGCCTTCAGGGAGGGACGTGGTCGCCGCCGCAGCTAACGCCCCGGTTGGGGAGTACCAGAGAAATTTCAGCGACAGGGCGGAGCGTTTTACTAATTGCGGAAAACTGCCGTCATAACTCAGGCTTTCAACCCAATCGCGCCAGGCGATATCGCTGGTATCGATGCGGTTATCGATTGCCGAAAGTTCAGGCACCGCCAGCGGTTCATTTTCACTGATTAACAGTGCACAGAGTGAGCTTGAGCCAGGCGAGGTGCGCAGTTTCCCGGTGAGTTTTTCATCATCTAAATGATCAATATCGATATCTTCGCTGGTACGCACCATCGCCAACACATTGGCAATGTGAAAAACCTTGCCCTGATCGCTTTCTGCAATCCACGGCGAGCGGGTTTCAGCCGCTGTACCAAAGCGCAGACGAACAATCAGTTCGACATGGCCTTCAACACCTTCTATGCGCCGTGCCAGCTCGCTCCAGGGAAGGCGACCTGCTAGCGTGCTGTTAATCGATTCGGTGAGCAGTACGCTGCCCGCATCGGTTTCAAAGCGCGTTTCTAAAACGTTGCTGTTTTCACGATACTGGCGCGAGACGCGATAAGGTGCGTTAGGAACGATTTGAAAATAGCCGCCGATATTAGGATCGAGCAGGCGGTCAAACAGTGGAGTGGAATCCAGATTGGGCGCACTCCACCAGTCTATTGAACCGTCGGGCGCTATCAGCGCCACTGAGCGTCCTTCACCAATGGCGGCATAATCGCCTAGCCCGGCAAAGCCATTGTCTCGGGTTGGAGAGTCGAAAATCTGGTTTTCCATAATCATCCTGGTATACGAAAAACAGAAAAATGGCCGCATTACGCGGCCACATTGGGCATTTAATTACAGCGTGCCGGTACCGCCATCGGTGCACCAGACTTGTCCTGAAGTGTAGCTGGATTCCGTTGAGGCCAGCGTGACATAGAGTGGGGCGATCTCAGCCGGTTGACCCGGGCGGCCCAGTGGCGCTGACGCACCAAACTGTTTAATTTTTTCTTGCGGCTGACCACCGCTGGTTTGCAATGGCGTCCAGAAAGGTCCCGGTGCCACAGCATTCACGCGAATGCCTTCCTCGCCAAGCTGCTGCGCAAGGGATTTAGTGAACGCCACGATACAGGCTTTAGTTTGTGCATAGTCCAGCAAAATTTCGCTGGGTTTAAATGCCTGAACAGAAGAGGTGTTAATAATACTGGCACCGCGCGGTAAATAATCCACTGCCGCTTTCGTGATCCAAAACATCGCATAGACGTTGGTTTTAAACGTAGCGTCAAAATCTTCTGTACTTAACGTACGAATGGATTCATTAAACTGCTGGCGACCCGCGTTATTGACCAAAATATCCAGGCCACCTAATTGTTCTACCGCGTCTTTAACCAGTTTCTGGCAAAATTCTTCACTACGAATATCCCCAGGAATAGCGATAGCTTTACGGCCTTCCGCCTGAATCAGCTTAATCACTTCAGCTGCATCAGATTCCTCAGCCGGTAAATAGTTGATCGCCACATCCGCACCTTCTCGTGCATAGGCAATCGCTACAGCGCGACCAATACCCGAATCACCACCCGTGATCAGCGCTTTACGGCCGGTAAGGCGTCCAGTGCCGCGATAGCTGGTTTCGCCATGGTCGGGAACCGGTACCATTTTGCTGGCTAAACCCGGTACATCTTGTGATTGCTCTTCAAAGGGTGGTTTTGGATATTCGTTCAAATCGAGGGTTTTATTTGTTGGCGTTGTCATATCTGGCTCCTTGAACTTTGCTATCTGAGAATATAAGCCTGGCACAAAGGTGATATTTGTCACATCCAACAGGCGACTATTTAGACAGTTAGCTAAATTTGATAACGTAACGAAGTGAGACTATTTAAATAAGCGGAGCGACTATTTGGAATTGGGGTAGGGCGATAAGAGGTTATTTCAATAAGAAAGGGTGGCGCAAGAAAAAGTATAACAAAATATGAATGGTGTCTTTATTTTAGAGGGCGGCTTACCCTCTGTTTGGTTATTAAAATATATAGGTTTTAGTCAGACAGGTTTTAACAAAGGGTCCCGATAGCGTGTCATTGTGGTGGGCAATAATCGCCTCGGCAATTTTGCATATCAATAATCAGCAACGCTTTGGAACAAAAGGGGGAAGATTCCATCTCTACTCTCCATTAATGCCTGCTGGGCCAGCGTTCTCACCCTAACCAGAACAGGCGGGGCTTGCGGTTTTGCCTGGTTTTTTATTCAACCGCCACGTACTGAACCGCGCCATTTCACCTCTGCTTCATACATCCGGCTGTCACTCTGCTGTTCCGATCGCAGTAGAAGGGTGTGATCCTGCTGTTCAGCGTCAATCAGCCACTGCACCGCATCGCGGGCAAAGCGCTCCACAGGCTGCGCAAAGGTGGTGAGGTTATAGGATGACCAGCCCGCCTGCGTGATGTTGTCATAGCCGACGATGCATAAATCTTCGGGGATTCTCAGCGAGAAGCGATGGCGTGCTTCATCCATAAAACCACAAGCAATGAGATCGGTAACGCAGAAAACCGCATCCGGACGATTGTCGCGGGTCAGCAACCGATGCGCCAGGATCTGGCCGCTTTCATATGAGGTCGTCCCAAAGCGTTCTACTGTGACCGGTAAGTTTGCTTTGTCTGCTGCGGCAAGGAAATCCTTTTCACGCTTCATCAGGCTGGGCGTTCCCGCCAGGGAATTAGCAAAAGCAAGGTGACGACATCCGGCGCGTAAAAAAGCCATTACCGCCAGCTCAGCCGCAGAGCGTGAATCGAGATTAATACTCAACGATCCCGGCAGCGATTCATCGCGATTGATCAGCACCAAATGTTGTCCATGCTTTGAACAGAGGCGGGTAATCGCGCTGTCGGGCATGCCGGAAAGAATAATCGAGGCATCAGCACGAAAATTAATTGCCTGCTGCAACGCGGCAGAAACGCTGTCATCAGAGCGATCGGTATTAATTAACATGGCAATCTTGCCCGCTTCCTGCAGAAACTGGGTTAGCCAGCGCACCAGATTGGCACGATAGGGCGTGTCAACCTCAGACGCGATCAAACAAACGATGCCGCTTCGATTGCGCACCAGCCCGCGCGCCAGATGATTGACGTGATACCCCAACTCCTCGGCGGCCTTCAAAACACGGGCGCGGGTCGCTTCAGAAACGCTGGCACCGGGTGTGTAGGTACGCGAAACGGCGGAGCGAGAAACGCCCGCGCGTTCCGCGACGTCCTGCGCGCTCACTACCCATTTGTCATTGTTCATCAACACATTTCCACCCGCAAAAGACTCGCCTGTTTAACGATGCATTAAGTCTGCCTCAGATTGCAAAGCTGTGCAAAAAACAATTTCATCATAATGTTTAATATTTGTGACATCGCCTAACAATTGCACAACAAGCGGATTGACAGCGTGTTGCCGCTTCTCTACTAATTTGCACACACGTGCAAAAAAAGGTGCCAGTGAAGCACCACCCTACACATCAGGAGAACATCATGCGTTACTCATCGCTCGCCGCCGTTCTGGTTTTAAGTAGCTCGACGCTGTCCTTTTCTGCCTATGCAGCCGGTAATCTCAATATGATTTGCTCCGCAGACGTGGTGGTTTGTGAGCAGATGACACGCATCTTCAGCCAGTCACATCCCGATATAAAAGTCAGTATGGTCAGGCTTTCAGCCGGTGAAGCCTATGCGCGTATCCGTAGCGAAGCTCGCAACCCGAGAACCGATATTTGGTGGGCGGGCACCGGCGATCCCCATATGCAGGCCGCAGAAGAGGGGTTGTCGCAGCCTTATAAGTCACCGTTATTAGGCCAGCAGCAGGATTGGGCAAAAAAACAGGCGGAGATTTCAAATTATCGCACCGTGGGCATTTATGCGGGCGCGTTAGGCTGGGGCTATAACACCAAATTATTGGCCGATAAAAAGCTCAAAGAGCCGAAGTGCTGGGCCGATCTGCTCGACCCCGCGTTCAAAGGCGAAATTCAGATTGCTAACCCGAACTCATCCGGCACCGCTTACAACACCCTGGCGACGCTGGTGCAGATCATGGGTGAAGACAAGGCGTTCGATTACCTGAAAAAACTCAACGCCAATATTTCGCAATATACCAAGTCAGGTTCTGCGCCGGTAAAAGCGGCGGCACGTGGCGAAACGACGATTGGTATTGTGTTTATGCATGATGCGGTGGCGATGCAGGTTGATGGGTTCCCGATTAAATCTGTCGCGCCCTGTGAAGGCACCGGTTATGAGATTGGCTCAATGTCGATCATCAAAGGCGCGCGTAATCTCGCCAGCGCAAAAATCTGGTACGACTGGGCACTCAGCGCTGAGGCGCAATCACACATGAAAGAGGCAAAATCCTTCCAGCTACCGTCTAACCGCAGTGCTGAAATCTCGGAATACGCACCGCGTTTTGAAAACATCAAGCTGATCGATTACGACTTCAAAACCTACGGTGATTCAGCGAAGCGCAAAGCGCTGTTAGGACGCTGGGATAAAGAGATTGGATCCAGCGCACAGTAATGCTCCGGTGCGGCACGCCGAACAGTGAACAGCGGTGGCCTGAGCCTGATTTCCGCTTCCTTACAGGGTCGAGGTAATTCATGAATGCGTATAATCGCCGCTTAAGCGGCGTACTGATCGCGGGCGCTATCGCGCTGACGTTGCTGCCGTGGTATAGCCTTGAAAATGGTTTTTTCGATGGCGGCTGGCTAACGACGTTATGGGGCGATGCTGCCAGCGCGCCCGCGCTATGGCAGATTGTTACGTTTGAACATCCGTGGCTGGCTATCGCAACCGGGCTCTTCTTGCTTTGTGGAGCCAGTTGCCTGTTGCCTTCAGGTCAGACGCGAAGTTTGCTATTGCTGGGTCTGAGCGCAGTCGGCGTTGCTTATCTGGTTGTCGAGGGACACGCGATCGGTTACAGCGGCTGGAACTGGATCTGGCTGGAAAATTTGCTTGGCCCGCTGGCGCAAGGCCAACCCGCAATGGGCGCAGGCGCGCTGCTGCTGCTGACCGTTTTTTTGCTTATTTTCTCTTTTGCGCTGGCTGAGCGTGGCGTGCTGCGGGGCGATGCATTTGTCGTGGCATCCATTGTTTTGCTGGTGGCGCTGGTCACGACCTTTGTGCTGTATCCCGTGCTGAGCCTGTTTGTGGCATCGGTGCAGGATATTGACGGCAGCTTTAAACCCGATGGCCTGATCAACAATATGCAAGATCCCTCAATCTGGAGCTTGTCATGTCTGGCTGGCGGCACCTGCGGCACCGCCTGGCGCACCTTGTGGCTGGCTCTGATGACCGCCAGCGGATCCACGTTGCTGGGATTGGCCTTTGCGCTGGCGGCCACCCGTACGCCGCTGCCGTGTAAAAAAGCGCTGCGCATGCTCACCATACTTCCCATCATCACGCCGCCGTTTGTGATTGGCCTGGCGTTGATTCTGTTATTTGGCCGTTCGGGCGTCGTCACTGCGCATCTCGCCACGCTGTTTGGTATTGAACCCGGCCGCTGGTTATATGGCTTAACCGGTATCTGGATTGCGCAAGTGCTCTCCTTTACTCCCATTGCTTTTCTGGTACTGATTGGGGTCGTGGAGGGCGTCAGTCCTTCTCTGGAGGAAGCATCACAAACCTTACGCGCTAATCGTTGGCGCACCTTCAGCCGGGTTTCGCTGCCGCTGATGGCCCCGGGTCTGGCAAATGCCTTCTTAATAAGCTTTATCGAAAGCATGGCGGACTTTGGTAATCCGATGGTGTTGGGCGGCAGTCACGGCGTGCTTTCAACCGAGATTTTCTTCTCGGTTGTCGGTGCACAAAATGATCCGAGCCGCGCGGCGGTACTGGCGATGATTCTGCTGGGCTTCACGCTGGCGGCATTCCTGATCCAGCGCCTGTGGCTGTCTGGCAAAAGCTTTGCCACCGTGACCGGCAAAGGTGATGGCGGCACACACGGTAAATTGCCCGCACCGGTACGTTACAGCGTGTATGGCCTGGTGATCCCTTGGGGCATTTTCACCCTGGTGATTTACGGCATGATCCTGATCGGCGGGTTCGTGCAATCCTGGGGGCTCAATAATAATCTCACCCTCGATCACTATATTCACGCCTTCAGCGTCAGCGTCAGTGATGGCAGCCTGATATGGAGCGGCGTGGCGTGGAACTCGTTCTGGACCACGCTGGAGATCGCCTTGATTGCTGCGCCGCTCACCGCCATTGTTGGCCTGCTTACCGCCTGGCTGATTGTGCGGCAGAAATTTGCGGGGCGGCAGACGTTTGAATTCATGTTGATGCTGAGCTTCGCCATTCCCGGCACCGTTATCGGCGTCAGCTACGTCATGGCCTACAACTTGCCGCCGCTGGAAATCACCGGCACCGCGATGATCCTGATTGCCTGCTTCGTCTTCCGCAATATGCCGGTCGGCGTGCGTGGTGGCATTGCGGCCATGAGCCAGCTCGATAAAAGTCTTGATGAAGCTTCATTAACTCTGGGTGCCAACAGTTTCCGCACCTTACGCAAAGTGGTGCTGCCGCTGCTTAAACCGGCAATCAGCGCGGCGCTGGTGTATGCCTTCGTGCGCGCCATCACCTCCATCAGTGCCGTGATTTTTCTGGTCAGCGCCCAATACAACATGGCGACGTCTTACATCGTCGGGCTGGTTGAAAACGGTGAGTATGGCGTTGCCATTGCTTATTCATCCGTGTTGATTGTGGTGATGTTAGTCATTATCGGCGCGTTTCAGCTGCTGGTGGGCGAACGCCGCTTACGTCGCAGCACCCGCAGCGTGGACGTTCCCACGCCGCCCCCTTCGGTATTAACTCAGGAGCGAATCGTATGATCTCACCCGGATCGGTTGTTTTTGAACATGTCTCCAAACGCTTCGCCGGATTCACCGCGCTACCCGATCTCTCCTTAACGGTTGAGCCGGGTACGCTGGTCACGTTGCTGGGGCCTTCCGGCTGTGGGAAAACCACCACGTTGCGGCTGCTGGCCGGGCTGGAGCATCCCACCTCGGGCCGCATTTTGATTGGGGGTAAAGATGTTACGCAGTTGCCGGCCAACGAAAGGGATGTGGCGATGGTGTTTCAATCCTATGCGCTGTTTCCGCATATGAACGCTTTAGACAATGTCATGTATGGGCTGCTTTCCTCTGGGCTCACCAAGCGGGAAGCGCAGGATCGGGCGCGTGAAGGGTTGAAGCTGGTTGGGCTGGAGCATCAGGGAGAGCGGCTGCCCTCGGAGTTATCCGGTGGGCAACAGCAGCGTATCGCGGTGGCGCGAGCGTTGGTGCTGGAGCCGCAGGTGCTGTTACTGGATGAACCCTTATCAAACCTGGATGAACGGTTAAGAAGGCGAGTACGTACCGATATTCGTGATCTGCAACAGCGGCTGGGATTTACCGCTGTGTATGTGACGCACGATCAGGAAGAGGCGCTGGCGGTCTCTGACAAGATTATTGTCATGAAAGAAGGAGATATTGCTCAGCAGGGCGCGCCGGAAACGCTTTATCACTCGCCCAGCTCGGTCTTCATCGCTGATTTTATGGGAGAAGCTAACATTGTGCCCTGTGAAGTCGAACAGCTGGAAGGCAGCGAGGCGCTGGTCAGGATTGGCAGCCAGCAATATCGCATACGTGGAGAGGGCGCTCAGAAAGGTGCTGCGCAGCTGGCGGTGCGGCCGCAATTTATTACGTTACGCGGTGAAGGTACGGGCGCATTAAAAGGCGAAATTACCCATAGCACCTGGCTTGGCAATCACATTGAATATGAAGTACAAACCGAACTGGGTTCGCTGTTTATCGTCGATTCAATGATGGAGCAACGGCTGGCGTTATCGACCCGCGTTGCCGTGGATTTTAAACCGCAGGGTTTGGCCCTGATCGCGCGTTAACCGGTTAACTTCAAGGAGAACCTATGGAACAGCAAAACAGTGAACTTTCCGCACGTCTGGCGTTAGCGGAAGCCGTGGCGCGCAGCGGCGGCGCGGTTGCCTTAGATTATTTCAATCGCCGCGAAACGTTGGTGATAGAAACCAAGCATGATTTGCAGGATGTGGTGTCAATTGCCGATCGCGAAGTGGAACAGCTGATCGCCGCCCGCATTCGGGACACGTTTCCCGACGACGGATTCCTCGGTGAAGAATATGGATTGCAGCCGGGAAGCTCGGCGTATACGTGGGTGGTCGATCCGATCGATGGCACCAGCCCATTTTTGAATGGCATGCCGAACTGGTGCGTGTCAGTGGCGGTACTGCATGAAGGCGTGCCGGTGATCGGCGTGATTTTCGCGCCTTTTTATCAGGAGTGTTACGTGGCGGCGCTGGGCCAGGGCGCGACGTTGAATGGCCGCACATTACAGGTTGATGCTACGCGAACCTTACAAAATCATGTCACCGGTTTTGGGGCGAACAGCTATGTCAGCCCGGAAAAAGTGGGCGAAATCCTCGCGTCTCTGCTGGCTGCGGGGGGCAATTTTATTCGCATCGGTTCGGGTGCGCTGATGCTGGCGTGGGTAGCGGCAGGACGCGTCGTTGGCTATTACGAACCCTATATGCACGCCTGGGATTGCCTGGCGGGTTACTGTTTAGTGAAAGAGGCGGGTGGTTGGTATCATCCGTTTAATACCGAAGGCGAACGCATCACTAAGGGTGCGCAGGTTTTAGCGGTGGCACCGGGCGCCGAAGCCGATTTACGGCGCATTGCCGGTCTCTGACTCCTCGACACCGCAGGCCGTTAACCCCGCCTGCGGTGTTCATTGACATCACCTTTGCGCCACTTCGATGCAAAGCGAGCATCTCTTCTGTAAAGCAGCCCCTCCAACGCCGTAAAGACAATTAACCCGCTGTGCGATCACCTCCCGCTTAAATCATTTATTAGTTCAACTAAATAGGCTCATAAATGAATAGGCATAATGGCTAGAAATATTTCTGTTAGGATTTTTATTACACATCCTTGGTGTGGTTTTTGTGCTGCACAGTAAAAAAAGCACGCGATATGCTGCGCAGAAAACAGGTAGACGACGAGAAGCTTCGCGGATTTTTTACTTTTAGCCGGTCGGTGTTTTACACCTTTATGGCCATTTCCCTTCACTGGAACAGGTAATCGCAATGTCTGAGAAAATAACGCTTCAGTTGATGATCAACGATGAGACGCAACACCTGACTATTGATCCAAGGGTAACGCTGTTGGATGCGCTGCGTGAGCATTTGCAATTAACCGGCACCAAAAAGGGGTGCGATCAGGGTCAATGTGGTGCTTGTACTGTGCACGTAAACGGGCAGCGCGTATTGAGTTGTTTGACGTTAGCGGCACAAGCGCAAGGCGGGAAAGTCACCACTATCGAAGGGCTGGCGGATAAACAGGGCAAACTGCATCCGGTGCAATCCTGCTTTATGGCTAATGATGCCTTCCAATGCGGTTACTGCACGCCGGGCCAAATCATGTCTGCCGTCGCCTGCATCAAAGAGGGCCACGCCGGTAGCGACGCTGAAATTCGCGAATATATGAGTGGCAATCTTTGCCGCTGTGGTGCGTACCCCCACATTGTTGAGGCGGTAAAACAGGCCGCAGCAGAAATGTCAGGGGATGCATCATGAATGAGTTTATCTTTAAAACCCCCGCCAGCGCCGACGAAGCCGTTAAGCTCAACGTGGCTGAATCCTCACGTTTTTTAGCCGGGGGGACCACGCTGCTCGACTTAATGAAATGCAATGTTGAAGCGCCGCCACAGCTGGTGGATATTTCCCGCTTAACCACGCTGCGCGACATCAATTTCAGTCACGATACGTTACGTGTGGGCGCCCTGGTTCGCATGAGCGAGCTGGCAGCAGATAAAGCGTGTCAGCGTCTGGCACCTGCTATCTATGAAAGCCTCTGGCAGGCAGCCTCACCGCAAATCCGTAATATGGCGACCATTGGCGGCAATTTACGGCAGCGTACGCGCTGCGGCTATTTCCGCGATCCCGCTACGTTCCCCGCGTGTAACAAGCGTCAACCCGGATCGGGCTGCTCGGCAATTCAGGGAATCAATCGCGGTCACGCTATTTTAGGTGCCAGCGAAGCGTGCGTGGCGGTTTATCCGGGTGATTTGGCCGTGGCGTTAACCGCTTTTCAGGCACAGGTGATCCTCCGCAATAGCCAACAGCAGGAACGTCGTGTACCGGTTGAAAAGTTCTTTCTGCTGCCACGCGACACGCCACATCAAGAACATGATATTGCCGCCGACGAGATGATCGTCGGTGTAGAGGTGCCTTTGTCTGCCGCGTTACGGCAGTCTCACTATTTGAAAGTGCGCGATCGCGCATCTTATGAATTTGCAGCGGCCAGTGCGGCGGTGGGCATGGAGATGCAAGGCGACATCATTAACGATGTGCGCATTGCTATCGGCGGCGTGGCCACTAAACCCTGGCGTGCTTATGAAGTGGAAGATGCGTTGCGCGGTAAAGCCTTCAGTGAAGTGCTGATCCGTCAGGCATCCGAGTTGGCGGTGATTAACGCCAAAGCGCTGTCGCATAACCAAGCCAAAATTGTCCTGGTTCCGCGCGTCATCAGTCGGGCCTTATTAGCGGTAGGAAAGCCTTCATGAAAAATCACACTGACAAAACGCGCAGAAATTTGCTCAAGGCCACTGCCGCTGTATCGGTGATGGCCGCAGGAGGTCTCCACGTGAAAAGCGTTCGCGCCGTACAACAACATCAGCTGCCCCTTTCTGAACAGACGCCGCCTCAACAGGGTTTAGGTGCTGCGCCACAGCGTAAAGATGGCACGTTAAAAGTCAGCGGGCACGCCACGTATGCCGCTGAACATCAGGTTGAAAACGTGCTGTATGGCGTGGTAGTACAATCAACTGTCTCCAGCGGCCGCATAACGGCAATGGAGACACAGGCGGCCCGCCGCGCAGAAGGCGTACTGGCCGTTTATTCGCACCTCAATAGCCTGAAAATTAACAAACCGAGGTCGATTCCTGAGGGCGGTGCTGCCCAAACCACTTATATCCCGATTCAGAACGATCGCATCATCCATAACGGGCAGAATATTGCCTTGGTGGTGGCAGAAACCTTTGAGCAGGCAACACATGCCGCCTCCCTGATTAAAGTGGCGTACGCCGAGACGCCTGCGCTGATTTTCCCGGAAGACAAAGGCGCTAAACCGCAGGATCAGGATTCGCTGACGATCACCATGGGAAATGCGCAGCAGGCAATGGAACAGGCCGAGGTGCGAATTAAAAATAAATTTATTACGCCGCGTGAATACAATCAGCCGATGGAACCGCACGCCTGTATCGCGCACTGGCAGGATGACAAGCTGACCGTGTGGGAACCGAGCCAATGGGTTGCGGGCGCGCGTACCGCCATTGCTGAATGGATGGGAATCGATATCAGCAATGTTGATATTATCTCACCTTATGTTGGCGGAGGTTTTGGGTCAAAAGCGTCGCCTGCCACCCACGTTGCGCTCGCCTGCGTGGCCTCACGTGAACTGAAGCGTCCGGTGAAAGTCGCGTTAACGCGCCCGCAAACCTTTACCGGTTTTGGTGGCCGAGCGTCTACCCATCAATCTCTGGAGATGGGCGCAACGCGCGACGGTAAAATCACCGCCATTATCCATGATGGCTATAACGAAACGTCTCTTGATGATGTGTTTGCCGAAGGCACCAACCGTGTCACTGCGCGAATGTATGCGATTGAGAACGTGACCTCTCATCATCGCGTTGTCCCGATTAACACCGTGACGCCTGGATGGATGCGCGCGCCAGGTGAAAACCCCAGCGCGTTTAGCCTGGAAGTCAGCATGGATGAAATGGCTTATGCACTGAATATGGATCCGCTAGCGTTGCGCATAAAAAACTGGGCCGATCACGATTATCAACAGGGTAAACCCTGGAGTTCTCGCCAGCTGAAAGAGGCGTATCAAAAGGGCGCTGAAGCATTCGGCTGGAGTAAACGCAGTATGGAACCGCGTTCGATGCGCGAAGGGCGAGAGCTGATCGGCTGGGGAATGGCCAGTGGAACCTATCCAGTGAACCTGCAACCGGCGGAAGCGACTCTGGTTCTGCAACCGGATGGACACCTTACGGTGAAGAGCGCGGGCGCGGATATCGGGACCGGCACTTACACTATCCTGGCGCAGACCGCAGCCGATGTGCTGAAAATTCCTCAAGATCGTATTCAGGTTGAACTGGGCGATTCGCGCCTGCCGACAGCGGGCGTGGCCGGCGGGTCCCAGTTGGCAGGTAATCTCACTGCGGCCGTGTTTAAAACGGCGCTGGCGTTACGTGAACGTCTGTTCACGTTGGCCATCGAAACCCCTGATTCACCGTTGTTTGGCACACCGCGTGACAAGTTAGTGGTCATGGATAACGGCGTGGCGATGACTATGCGTCCCAACCGTAAAGTGACGTTTGAACAGTTGCTGTCATTAGCGGGTTTACCTTCGCTTGCACTTTCTGCTGATACCTTTAAAGGTAATGCCTCCGCTGAAGAGCGCGACAAAATGCTCAGCGCACTCAATACCATTACGCGCCCAGAAGATGTTTCGGCACATAGCTGGAGCGCGCTGTTTGTTGAAGTTCGCGTGGATGAAGACTTTGGCACAGTACGCGTGAAGCGTATGGTCGGTGCTTTTGACAGCGGAAGGCTCTATAACCCCGCGCTGGCACGCAGCCAGTGGATAGGGGGAATGGTGATGGGACTGGGACAAGCGTTGTTGGAACAAGGCACCCTTGATCCGCGTAATGGTCGGGTTATCAATAATAATCTCGCCGATTATTTGGTGGCGGTGAGTGCAGATGTGCCAGAAATCACTACGATTGATGTCGGTCAGCCAGATTACAAGGCTACAACGATGGGCGGCAAAGCGGTGGGTGAACTGGGTATTGTCGGCATGGCTGCGGCAATCAGTAATGCGGTGTTCCACGCAACCGGTAAGCGCGTACGTGAATTGCCCATCACCATGGAAAAACTGATTTGATTGGATACTGCGCGCAGGGCTTTTGCCTGCGCCTCGTTTGTGGCCTTTACCTCGGTACGCATAAATGAACGTGGCAATTTTGGTGATGGCTGCTGGCTTCGGGCGGCGTTTTCGCGAGCAGGGCGGCGGTCAAAAACTGTTGGCTGAGATTCAGGGGCTTCCCATGTTATCGCATGCCCTGCGCCACGCCCTGGCGACGGGCGCCGACGTGTACGTTGTTACCCAGCCAGAAGATCGGGCGATACACGCGCTGCTCAACGGATGTCAGCCCATCTATTGCCAGAGCCAGGGGTTGGGAGAGTCGATTGCTGCAGGCGTCCGTGCAACGGCGGACTATGACGGCTGGATTATCGCGCTCGGTGATATGCCGTGGCTAAAAACATCCAGCTATTTGGCTGTTATACATGCGCTAGCGACTGAATCCATAGTCAGGCCGCTGGTGAATGCTCAGGCCGGTCATCCGGTGGGTTTCAGCCGAATTTTCTATCCCCAGCTGGTGGATTTGCACAAGGATGAAGGGGCGCGTTCGATACTGGCGGCGCATCCCGCCACCTTAATTACGTTGCACGATCCCGGATGCCTTAACGATATCGATTATCCCGTCAACCTGAACTCGGGAGAACAGAATGATTACGCTTGATCAACGGGTTATTGATTGTGCTTTGTGCTGGCATCAGTTACAGCAGCCGGTGTGGCTCTGCACCGTTTTGCATACGTATGGCTCCTCACCGCGTGCGCCCGGCACCATGATGACCATTAACATTCAGGGTGAACATTGCGGCTCGCTTTCGGGCGGCTGTATTGAGGAAGATTTTCTGCAACAGCTGGCGTCAGGTGCCTATCGTGATAGCAGCCAAATTGTGCGTTATGGCGAAGGGGGATTACGTCCCAATGTGGCGTTGCCGTGCGGCGGCAGTGTGGATGTGTTGATCGAGTATCTTCCCGCTGACACGGAGAGTTATGCATTGCTTACCGCCATGCAAACCGCGTTGATCGGTAAACAACATCTGGTAAAGAATGTGCAGCTTGGGCAACGCGCCGCGTGGGAGATCGTTTCTACATCGCATGTACTGCCCGCGTTATCGCATCAGCAGAATCAGGTTGTGATCCCGGTGGGTGCGGTGCCGCAACTGTTGATTGCCGGTTATTCGGTGGTGGCGTTTGAGTGCATTCGGCTTGCGCTGATCCTCGGTTTTAGGATCACCGTTTGTGAACATCGCCCCGAGCAGCTGGCTGAAACAGAACGCCATTTTGGCGCGGAATATCATGTCACTATTGTGCCGCAGCATCCGGCTAAGTGGCTGGAGAATCATGAAATCAGCAGTAAGGTGGCGATACTTTCTCTGACGCACGATCCGCGTATTGATGAACTCACCATGATGGAGGCGGTTAATACCCCTGCGTTTTATCTCGGTGTGATGGGTTCAGTTAAAAACAGCGCTAAACGCCGACAGCGGCTGGTGGAGATTGGGGGACTGAGTGAAGAAGAGCTGACACGCATTCAGGCGCCCGTGGGCATTAGGATTGGCAGTAAAACACCGGCTGAGATCGCCTTATCGGTGATGGCAGATGTGGTAAGGGTCAAAAACCTTTAACCGCTGAAGTGGGTTAGCCCAGAACAGGGCTAACCCAACACGTTAATTAATTTCTGTCGCGTATTGTTCAACTGGCGTGATTTTCTTGATCAGCTTGTTATCAAATAAAAACTGTTCATAAGCCTGATAACGCGGTTTATCTAACTTCGCAGGCTCCGTGGCAAACAGCGGCAGCGTCTTCATCCACGCCTGATGATTCAACGGGGTATTTAACTCAGGATGCTGACGAGCAAAAACCTTCCAGCTCTCTTCAGGGTGCGCACGTAAATAGGCTGTACCTTTCTCCAGCGCGATAAGAAACTTTTTGATCTTCGGTTCGGCAACGGCATCGCGGTTAGCCACAATAATTAATTCATCGTAAGCCGGAACACCATAATCCTCGACGTTAAGCACAACCGGATCTTTACCCTGCAATGTCATCTCCAATGCTTCGATATTGCGGTAGCCGCCGATCACGGCATCCACCTTTCCGGTTAACAGGGCGCTGGTGAGCTGAAAGTTTACGTTGATCAGTTTGACTGCGTTTGCGTTGAGATTTTCATGTTTGAGCATGGTGGCCAATGTCGCCTGCTCAATGCCGCTCACAGAATACCCCACGGTTTTACCGTTGAGATCGGCTGGTGTCTTAATGCTTTTATCCAACGAAATAACGGTGTTAAGCGGTGTGTTAATTAAGGTGCCTACGCGTACCAGCGGCAAACCCTGATCGGCAAAAAAATGGATTTGCGGCTGATAGGTAATGGCTAAATCGGCCTGTTTAGCCGCCACAAGGCGGGGCGGTAAAGCGGGATCGGAGGGGGGGATAATCTGCACATCCAGCCCTTGCGCGTTAAATGCGCCGATCTGCTCAGCCACCATGATTGGCGCGTGGTCGGGATTGATGTACCAGTCGAGCATGAGCGTGAGTTTTTCATTGGCGCTCGCGCTGGTGGCTAAAACGGCGCTGGCAATCAGGGCAGTTAGTCGCGTTTTAAACAGGGTTTTACGTGGGGGATTGAGGTTATTCATCGTTGTCAGGCATCCAGTTGATTACACGTTTCAGCAAAGCATCAATCACGCTCCAAAGCAGAAGCGTCATCAGCACCAAAATAAACAGGGCGGCAAAGCACATATCACTCTGCATTCGAGCATTGGCATTCAGCATGACGTAGCCCAATCCTTCAGCCGAACCGACCCATTCGCCGATGATCGCGCCGATCGGTGCCACGGCGGCGGCCATGCGCAATCCTGAACCAAATGCAGGCAAGGCCGCCATCAGGCGTACGTGACGTAACTGGGCATACGGCGAAGCGCGCAGGGTGCGGGCTAAATCGAGGTAGTCGTTATTGACGCGACGCATACCGTCGAAAAACGTGGATGTGACCGGAAAGAAGATCACTAACACTGCCATCACCACTTTTGCGCTCATGCCAAAGCCAAACCACAGCACCAGCAGCGGGGCCAGCGCAAACACCGGAATCGCCTGGCTGGTCAATACCAGCGGCATCAGCCAACGTTGCAGTCGTGGCGAGTAGATCATGCACAGCGCCAGGCTACAGCCGAGCAAGACACCGATGACGAATCCGCTGGCAATTTCTGACAGCGTAATTAGCGAGTGGTAGGCCAGGAACGGCGCATTATCCCAGGCGGCAAGCAACACGGCGCGCGGTGCGGGCAACAAGAAAGCAGGGATGTCACCCCATGTTGTTACCAGCCACCAAACGCCAATCAGGCCGATAAAAACGCTGAGCCCACGCCTGCTGCGTGCAAGACGATTGTGTTTCATCCTGCCGCCTTGATCAGTTGTTGCAACAGCTCAGCCTGACTTCTCATCGAATCGAGATTGTCGGGCGCACGCGGCGGTAATCCGGCAATGCTGTGCGAGTCGTCAATACCGAAAGGATAGGGAGAAAGCACCAACAAACGGTGACTCAAGCGGCAGGCTTCAGCGGGATCGTGGGTAATCAACAGCACGGTATGTTGTGCCAGTAATTCAGCCGCCAGGGTTTGAATTTGCGTGCGGGTAATGGCATCCAGCGCGGAGAACGGCTCATCCATCAATACAATCGGTTGCCGTTCATAGAGGGTACGGGCCAGCGCAGCACGCTGACGCATACCGCCGGAAAGGGTGGCCGGCAGGGATTTTTCTTCGCGGCTCAAGCCTACGCGCGCCAGCAAATGCCTTGCCCAATCGCGATCGACTTTTTCGCCCCGCAAACGCGCGCCCAGTGCCACGTTATCTATCACCGATAACCACGGATAAAGCAGATCTTTTTGCCCCATCCAGGCTATGCGGCCCGCCAAGGGTTGATTATCGCTGCCCGTCACCGAGCCAGAAGTAGGCGGCGCAAGGCCAGCAATAATGCGTAACAAGCTGCTTTTCCCTGCACCGCTGGCACCCAGAAGCGCTACGAATTCGCCGCCGGTGATATCAATATTCAGCCGGTCAAAAATGATCTGCTCACCGAACTTTAAGCTGAGATCGCGCACTTTAATACCGGGAATAGCACTTAGCGGCTGCATGCGGAAATCAACGCGTTTGAGGTGTTACCGGCATTGAGTCCCATTTGCCAAAATGCGCTCTCTAAGCGCGTTGCAGTGGTGAAGATATTGGCTAGCGCATCAAAACGGCTTTCACTACCGCGCTGGCGGGCAATATTTTCAAACAGCGTCAGTGAAGCCTGCACGCCAGCCAAATAGCTTTCATCGCCATAGTTTTGTATCCACGCAGCATAGGGATTATTGCGCATCACAGTGGCGGGATTGTTTAATAAACCAAGCCCAATTTCGGCATAACCTGCGACACAAGGCATCAATGCCGCCAGCAAATCCAGCGCATCACCGGAATGTCCAATATCCAAAACGTAGCGGGTGTAGTTCAGCGTTTCTGGCGCTTCAGCATCGTTGACGATGTCGCTTTCGCTCAATCCCCATTGCGCGCAATACGTGAGATGCAAGGGCAGCTCACTGACAATAGCGTTGAGGGATGTGGTTGCCGCACGCATTTCGGGTAGTGTGTGGAGTTTGCTGACCAACAAGGCGTAAGCGCGGGCAAAATGCAGCAGGAAGAGATAATCTTGCGTGAGGTAACGCTGAAAAGCGGCGTGCGGCAGGGTACCCGCAGCGAGCTGTTGCACAAAAGTGTGCGAGACATAATCGTGCCAGTGTTGACCCGCCTGCTGGCGAAGACGGCCATATAAGCCATCATTGAACATTGAGAGAGACATGGGACCTCCAGTGATAAGTGGAGATCCGGGCATACTGAGGTAAGAACAGGCATTTGCTGAGAGCAATATTGCCAACCCGTCCCTTCGCTGGCATGACCCAGATCAGGTTCAAAGGGTTCGGCTTACGCCATCTCAGCCCATTTCAGGACACCCCTCGGAGACACTTTTTATACGTCAATTAAAGGGTGAATTCAACGTGTCGATATTGTGGGTTTGGCCGAGTTAGCCACGCTTACTGCAAATTTCCTTCTGCTTTTAACAGAGAAACCTCTCTTTAACTCTTCAGGAGCACGTCATGGTTTTGGATACACGCTATTCGCTACAAACGCTTTCGCCACCGCAATGCTTCCGTCATATCACGAGCCCCGTTTTATCTGATGAAACCCTGAAGCAACGCGTGGTTGAAGTGGTTAATATGATGAAGCAGCACGGGCTGGCGCACTTGGTTATCTATGCAGATAAAGAACATGGCGGCAATTGTGAGTATCTGGCGGGGTTTATTCCGCGTTTTGAAGAGGCACTTTTAGTACTCAGTGATCAAAGTGTTATTAGTTACATCATAGGTAATGAGAATCTCAAACTTGTGCCTTATACACGCAATGCAGGATCACCTCTACATGCGCCGATCTTTTCGCTGCCCAATCAACCCATGACACATGAACAGCCGTTAGAGACGTTGCTCGCGAGCGCAGGTTTAATCGCTGGGCAAAAAGTGGGCGTCGTCGGGTGGAAGCTTTTCACCGGCAATGCTGAGCAGCGAAGCAGCCTGTTTGATGTTCCTGCATTTATTCTTGATGCGGTTAAGAAGGCGGCAGGGGGGCAACATTGTGTTGTTAACGCAACGGGGATATTTATCTCGCCTGAATATGGCGTTCGCCGCATAAACCGGGCAGATGAAATCGCTTTTTATGAATATGGCGCCAATTTGGCCTCAACCAATGTCCTTAGCGCGCTGGACAGCATTGAACTCGGCAAAAGCGAAAAAGAGATCGGCCATTTGCTGGCTGCCGACGGTCAACCGAATAACGTAATTATGATTGCCGCCAGCGGGGATCGCTTTGCGTATGCCAACCTTTATCCTTCGGATAAACGCATCTGCCTGGGCGATAAGATCTCGCTGACGGTTGGCTTCAAAGGTGGACTCACCAGTCGCTCAGCCTATGCGGTTGCCGACGACACCGCGTTGCCCGACGCGGTTTCTGACTGGCTGACGCAGTTAGCCACGCCGTATTATCATGCCGTGGTGACCTGGCTCGAGAGTTTGCGGGTAGGCATCACGGGCGGAGAAATGTATGCCATTGTCGAGAGTGTTCTACCAAAAGCGCGTTATCACTGGCATTTGAATCCGGGGCATTTGGTGGCGGATGAAGAGTGGCTTTGCTCACCAATCTATCCTGATTCCACAATTCCATTAACCAGCGGGATGCTATTGCAGATTGATATTATTCCCTCTTTGCCGGGTTATGGCGGCAGTAGCATAGAAGATACGGTTGGGCTGGCAGACATTACATTGCAACAGCAGCTAGCGGCACAATTCCCCGAAGTATGGAAAAGGATGGAAATTCGCAAACGTTATTTGAAAGAGGTATTAAATATTAAGGTTTCAGATGAGGTGATTTTACTTTCTAATACGGTAGGTTATCTGCGTCCCTTTTTGTTGGATAAAACTCGCGCACTGGTTCGCGTTAAGTTATGAGCAGGGCGCATTTACATTATGACTAACAGGCGTTAACGATGAGCAGTGACATTAACTCTTTATCTCTTCTTGGACCGCGAGTCGCTATTATAGGGCCATCTAACAGTGGGAAATCGACGCTGGCCAATGCGATTTCTCATAAAACATCTTACCCCGCAATACACCTTGATCAGCTTTATCATTTACCTGGCACGCATTGGCAGGCGCGACCTAAATCGCATTTTTTAGACCTGCATCGGGCGGCTATCGATCAAGAGAGTTGGATTATTGAGGGTAATTACTCCAGCTGCCTGAAGGAAAGAATGGATCGCGCAACAGGTGTAATTTTACTGGATATCAGTTTACCCTTGATGCTAATGCGTTATTTCCGCCGTACCGTCTTTCAGCGTGAACGAATAGGTGGTGTGCTGGCAGAACATCAGCGCGATCGCATTAATAGCGACATGTTGAAATATCTGCTTTTCACCACCCCGAAGAATAGAGCGCATCACCGGGCGATATTTGATGAATTAACAATGCCAAAAGTGGCCTTGTTATCAGCAGAGCAGGTGAAGCGTTGCTGGAAAGAGTGGGCGTTGAAATGAACCCGGTGCAGCGGACGTCAGTGGTTAAAAAGAGAAGGGGATACATAACGAAGAAGCCAACGTGTTGGCCACAGGCAGAAAACGATTTCCATATAATGCAGGATATTCGGTCAAGCGAAGTTAAACAGATCAATCTGCTTCTTAACGGATAAGGCGTAATAAAGATACGCCCAACGTGCTATTTTCAGTGAATCTCAATGTTATTTACTGAAGGTTTAGACAGGCGTGTGAATAATCTGCTCGGAAATTTTCGCATAATATAATTATGAGACTCAAGTGATTGATAAACGTTATTATCACGCTGTAATAAAGGTGAAAGTTTATTACTTTTAAGCATTTTCTAACAAGATTGTTATAGCTATATGTCGATAATTCCTACTTTTATTGTCTGCCTTTTTGCAGGTGCTTACCCGTTAAGGTCAGCGGCCTGGCAGATATTGCAGGAGGTATTTATGGCGATATTTTTACCGCTATTACGATTGTATGGCTTTTCCGCCGCCGCAGAGTCGCGAAGGGCGCAGATCGGGTCTATACCTAACGGAATTATCCATTTTTTCACTCTGGCCGTAGGCTAATTATGCTGCACAAAACTAAATATAATAATCTTACGCTGTGCTTCAAAGAGAGTCGTGTTCCGTATAACGAGATCCTGGAGGATTTTGTTCATTTACGTCTTCCGATACGTAAGGTGTTCCGCAACAAGGACAATACCAAGGTCATGCTGGTCCAGCACCAGGAACAATTATATATATTGAAAGTATTCAAACCCAACGGTAAAAAAATCGAAAGGGTGCTTAAATCCTTTTTCAGAAAGGATTACTTTTTAAGTCTGATTCAACTCAACGATGAGCTCTGGTCAAGAGGCATGCGTTTTCAAAATGACGTTTACCTGTTAGCGCAGCGCAAACAGGGGCCTTATACCGATCTCTACATCATGTTGAATGAATACATTCCCGGCACGGTGCTGAATGAGTTTGATGTCATTCCTGAGGTAATCAAACAGGACCTTGTGCATAACATGGCGTTATTGCATCAACATAAACTCATTTCTGGTGACGCCCATAAAGGCAACTTTATCCTTTCTGAACACGGGCTGCGTATCATCGATTTATCCGGTAAGAAGTTTACCCGACGCAGAGTGGCAGAAGATCGCCTGGCGCTGGAGAGCCGATTCAACATCAAGGAGATAGAGAGGGACTTTTCCTACTATCTGCTTAAAGCGAAATTCCACCTCCGACAAAAAATCAAAAGCGGTAAGCATGTTCTGGCGAAGATGTTTGCCTTTTAAAGGATATTTTCGGCAAGTGCGCAGTGTTTCTGGTTCGGCCAAAAGGTGACGCTTGCTGAGCTTTTCTGCGGCAAGTGTGGGCCGAAACCGGTGTAACTTTCGCGTAGCGGCGTCAAAATGGGTAGCCTGAAAAAGAGCGGTAAAGCTGACATATCGATATAGCCAAACGCGGACATCTGAATTTAGCCGCCATAATCCAAAGTACGCATAATGTATATTATGTTAAATGTGATAAACATCGGTGCCGCTAAACCTGACTATAAGCCCTTTACTCCCTTTTCCGTCTTACCTTCATTCATTCAAACCCGGCTTTTCATTACAACGCGCATCCCAGGTTATCCTCTCAGCTTTTTCGAGGTCGATTTTGTTTTTACAGCAGCGTACTCTTTAGCAACGACATTTAAACAGCCCTCATCACACCTTATGATTATTCGTCCTTCCCAACACTGGTTCCGCCGTTTGTTTGTCTGGCATGGTTCCGTGTTATCAAAAATTATGTTTCGCCTGTCACTCAACGTGTTGATGTCTGTTATTGCGGTACTGAGTTACCAATGGTACGAGTCGCTGGGCGTTCATCTCACTCTTGCACCTTTTAGCTTACTTGGCGTGGCTATCGCTATCTTCCTTGGTTTTCGTAACAACGCCAGTTACGCCCGCTTTATTGAAGCCCGCACGCTTTGGGGTTCATTGTTGATCACTCAGCGATCGCTGTTACGCCAAATCAAAAGCACGCTGTTGTCCGATGACGCTGCGGTTCGCGAAATTTCTGCACTGATGATGGCGTTTAACTGGAGCCTGAAACATCAATTGCGCCAAACCGACGGACGCGCTGATCTGCTCCGTCTACTGCCGCCACGCTGGCATGATCAGGTGATGAACGATCCATCGCCGTGCAATCAGCTGTTACTCTGTATGGGGATTTGGTTGGGTGAACAGCGTCAACGTGGCGTAATCTCTGATATTGTCTGGCAAAGTATTGATGCCAATATCAATCATCTCTCTCAGGTGCTGGGCGGTTGCGAGCGTATCGTGACAACACCTATTCCTTTTGCATACAGCCTGATATTGCATCGCACCGTTTACCTGTTCTGTACCCTACTGCCTTTTGCGCTGGTCGCCGATTTGCACTACATGACGCCGCTGGTATCAGTGTTTGTTTCCTATACTTTTTTGTCACTGGAATCATTGGCAGAAGAACTGGAAGATCCCTTTGGTATGGCTGCCAACGACCTGCCGCTGGATGCGCTTTGTGTGATTATCGAGCGCAATTTAAAGGCGCTGCAGAGTGATTACCCGCTTCCCGAGCCCTTGAAGCCAGACAACCATTACAACTTAACATGATTCAAGGGCTAAACCCGGCGTGTGGGCGCCGGGTTTATTTAACATAAAAAGCGCGCATCAGGGTTTAATCCATGCGGCTATACACTCTTTCATCACGCGTAAACGCTCTGCCAACGCCGCTTTTTCACTGAGATCTTTTTGATACAGAATCGACAGCGTTGATTGGTTGATCAGATAAAAGAAACCCAGCGCTGAGATATTGATATTTAGCTGCATGACATCAATATTCGTCCTAACGTTACCTTCAAGGACGCCGCGTTCCAGCAGGCTTTTGGTAATGCTGATCCAACTCTGGTTGATCTCTACGGTCACAGATGAATCTTTGAGATGCCGCGCTTTGAGTTGGTTTTCACTGTTTAGCAGACGGATGAACTCTGGATTTTTTAGATAATAGTGCCAGGTGAACTCAACCAGTTTGAGGATCGCTTCATTGGCAGGAACTTCATCCAGCGACAGCGCCGCTTCGTGCTCACGTATATCCCGATACGCATCTTCCAACACCCGAGTAAACAGCACATCTTTGTTGGTGAAGTAGTAGTAAATAAGCTGTTTATTCGCCTGAGCACGTTCTGCGATACTGTCTACACGCGCCCCGTCAAACCCCTTCTCTGCAAACTCTGCACGGGCAGCCTGGAGAATACGCTGCTGTTTATCAGCCGAATCATTTTTATCTTTAACGCCCCTGTTAGCCAAACTCCTCTCCTCATTTTCGCTGCGCTTTTCAACAGTATAGTGCCTTAATTTGTCGGTAAAACAAGCAAGGTAAAATTTTCAACCAACTAGTTGGTTATGTGAAATTGATCAAAGTTAAAATGTTTTTTGACTCCTATAGTGAAGCCATCAACCAGTTAGTTGAATAACTATTAACCGGCTTGCTCATCGTTTCCTGAAGATTTAAGGCGTTATGTCGTCTCGATCACAACTCACGCGGCAAAGCGATTTTCAACAATGAGGTGAATGAATGGCTCAGATTCCCGTTGGCATCATCATGCATGGCGTTACAGGACGGATGGGGAAAAATCAGCACTTAATCCGTTCGATTGTACAGATTCGCGAGCAAGGTGGCGTGCCGTTGGCCAATGGTGATCGCCTCATGCCTGACCCGATTCTGATAGGTCGCAACGCGGAAAAGATCGCCGCACTGGCGCAGGAATTTGGCATCAACCGCTGGGGAACGGATGTTGATGAAGCACTTGATAACGCGAGTGACATCATCTTTTTTGATGCGGCGACCACCCAGGCGCGCCCTGCTCTGCTGAAAAAAGCCATCAGCAAAGGTAAACATGTTTATAGTGAAAAACCGGTGGCGATGGGCCTGGATGACGCGTTGGATCTTTACCATTTCGCCCAGGAAAAAGGCGTTTGCCACGGTGTCGTTCAGGACAAACTTTGGCTGCCGGGCTTGCAGAAACTCAAGCTGCTAAATGAATCGGGCTTTTTCGGTAAAGTGTTATCGGTGCGTGGCGAGTTTGGCTACTGGGTATTTGAAGGCAACCTGCAACCTACGCAGCGCCCATCGTGGAATTATCGCAGTGAAGATGGCGGCGGCATTATTCTCGATATGATTTGTCACTGGCGCTATGTCATCGACAACCTGTTTGGTGAGATTAAAAGTCTCAGCTGTATTGGCGCAACCCACATTCCTCAACGCTGGGATGAGCAACATCAACCCTATCAAGCCACGGCGGATGATGCCGTTTACGCAACCTTTGAGCTGCACAACGGCACGATTGTGCAAATCAACAGTTCATGGTGTGTTCGCGTTCGCCGAGATGATTTAGTGACTTTTCAAGTCGATGGCGTTAACGGTTCGGCGGTTGCCGGTCTAACTGATTGCTTCACCCAAGCCAACGTCAACACGCCAAAACCGGTGTGGAACCCCGATGTTCGCCAGACGCATAACTTTTTTGCCGACTGGGCGGAAGTGCCTGAAACCCAAACCTATGACAACGCGTTCAAAGTGCAGTGGGAACTTTTTCTGCGGCACGTTTGGGGCGAAGGCGATTATCGCTGGGGCCTGTTGGAAGGCGCCAAAGGTCTGCAACTGGTGGATCTGGCACTTAAAAGCTGGAAAGAGCGGCGCTGGATTGATGTGCCTTCATTAGAGCGTTGAGGATCACATCATGCAGAGACCCAATCCACATAAACTTTCGCTGAATACGGCAACGGTTCGCCAGCAGTGGAATCTCCAGCAGATTATTGAAGGTTGTGCCCGCCACGAGATTCGCGGCATTTCACCCTGGCGCGATCAGGTCGCCGAGCTGGGGCTCAAGCAAACGGCCCGGCTGATTAGAACACATGAACTTAGCGTCAGCGGATATTGCCGCGGCGGGATGTTTCCGGCCAATACCGCTGAACAGCGCCATAACAACCTCAGCGACAATTTTCGCGCCGTGGATGAAGCGCTTGAGTTAAACGCGGCTTGTCTGGTGTTAGTAGTGGGCGGATTACCCGCTGGCTCCAAAGATTTAGCGGGCGCCCGTCAGCAAGTACATGACGGCCTGAACACCTTGCTGGAATATGCCCGGCCCCGCGGAATGCCGTTAGCCATTGAGCCGCTGCATCCAATGTATGCCGCTGATCGGGCCTGCATCAATAGTTTAAAGCAGGCCAACGATCTGATTGACGATCTGGGTGATGAGGGATTGGGCCTCGCGGTCGATCTCTATCACACGTGGTGGGATGCGGATTTTCATCACGAAATTCGGCGAGCGGGAAAGAAACGACTGCTGGCTTTTCACATCTGCGACTGGCTTAACCCGACACAGGACCTGCTCGAAGATCGCGGCATGATGGGCGATGGTGTGATTGATATTCGCGGTTTTCGTCTGGCCGTTGAAGCACTGGGTTATGACGGTTTTCATGAAGTCGAAATTTTTTCCCGCCTCAACTGGTGGATGAAAGATCCTGACGAGGTGCTGCGCACCTGCAAAATGCGCCATCAGGAACACGGTTAAACATCACTTGTATCTGACAGAGCTGAAAAGCTGTTTTCGTCGGCCAACAGACATGTCGAGAAAAATATGAATACAGATACCCGAAAAATGATTCTGGTCACCGTGCTTTGCGGCCTGGGATACATGATGTACTCGGTTGATCGAATGACGGTGTCGTCGGCGATTGGCCTGATTGCCGCTGAGTTTGGTCTGGGTAAAGGCGAAAGCGGCATTCTGCTCTCCTCCTTCTTTTTTGGCTTTATTCTCTTTCTGTTTATTGCCGGGATTATTGCCGACAAGCTCAGCGGAAAACCGGTTTTGATTCTGGGATTGATGATGTTTTCGCTCGCCACTTTATTCACTGGCGTGGCGGGTAGTTTAACGAGCCTGATTTTTTACCGTGTGATGACCGGCATCGGTGAAGGCATCTTCTGGCCTGCCGCCTCGCTGGAGGTCGCCAATGTCACCAGTGATAAGCAACGTACTACGGTAATGTCGCTTTACTGGATGGGTTATCCGATTGGTGGCTTTCTCGGCACGTGGATGGGCGCGGTGCTGGGGCCGGTGTTTGGCTGGCGCGTGGTGTTTTATGTCGCCGGTGCGATGGGCATGCTCGTGGCGTTGCTGTATGCCGTATTGGTCAAAAACGATCGTAAACCGGCCGACCTTATTGCCCGTCAGGCGGCTGAGAAAGTGCCGCTGCGCACGCTGTTTCGTCATGCGCCAGTGATGATGATGGCCTTCTACTACTTCGTGTTGCTGGCCGGTTGGTGGATTGTGCTGCTGTGGGCACCGAGCTATCTCATGCAGGTGAAAAATCTGACGATCGGTACCGCTGGAACCATTGCCAGTTTGCTGGGACTCACCGGCGCGCTGGGTGGCTTCCTGCTTGGCCGTTACTGCGATAAAGGCGATTTTCTTCGCCGCCGCAACATCCTGATGACCATCACCATTGCCAGCGGATTTCTGATGGCGGCGATGGTTGTCAATCTCTCCGTTCCGTTGGTGATTGTGCTGGTGATGCTGCTGGGTTTCTTGGGCTATCCCATCACGCCTATCGTGCTGTCTATTACCGCCGAACTGGTTCCCCCTTCTCTACGCGGCTCGGCCATTGGCTTTGTCATGAATATGGGAATGGCGGCAGGCGGCATCTCGCCCATCGTGGCAGGTTATTTCGCTCAAACCTACACGCTGCAACCCGTGTGGCTGGTAGCTGCCGCAGTGATCCTTTGCAGCAGTTTTGTGCTGCTGGGTGTGCGTAAACTCCCCGTTTCCGCCACAAAAAACGCCGCAGACGCCGTGCCGCATGGGCGTCTGGTTAAGCATTAATCGAGAGGGACAGAAAATGACGATCAGTAATAAGGTGCGTTTAGTGGACAGCGACGGGCAACCGTTCAGCTATGTGGTGAAAGGCCAACGAAACTGGAGCGTACCGCAAAAACCGGTGTTTAACCGCAAGGTGTTTGCCGCGGCACACGTGGTCGCTGATCCTGTAAAGATGCAGAATCCTACACGTGATATGGCTATCGACTGGGAGTCAACGCTGGAATATCGACGCCATCTCATGTCATTGGGTTTTGGCGTGGCAGAAGCGATGGACACCGCTCAGCGCGGCATGGGACTTGACTGGCCAACCAGCCTTGAGCTGATTCAACGCAGTGTGGCCCAGGCAAAGGATTTTCCGCAGGTTACTATTGCCAGCGGCGCGGGCACCGATCACCTGACTGATTTCAAGGGTTTGACCTTAAATGATGTGATCAATGCTTATGAACAGCAGATTGCGGCCATTGAAGCCTGCGGTGGTCGCATTATCCTGATGGCGAGTCGGGCACTGGCCGCCATCGCTAAGGGGCCTGAAGATTACATAACCGTCTACGACACCGTGCTAAAGCAGGTGCGTGAACCGGTGATTCTGCATTGGCTGGGTGATATGTTTGATCCGGCGCTGCGGGGTTACTGGGGCGCCGGGCAGATCCACAGCGCCATGGAAATTTGCCTGTCGGTGATACGCAACAATGCAGCGAAAATCGACGGCATCAAAATCTCATTGCTGGATAAAGATCGCGAAATCGAGATGCGCCGTCAGCTTCCCGCCTCCGTCAAAATGTATACCGGCGACGACTTCAATTATCCCGAATTGATTGCGGGCGACAGTCAGGGCTATTCACACGCACTGCTAGGGATTTTGGATGCGATTGCACCGGCAGCCTCCGGCGCGCTGCATGCGCTGGCGCAAGGCGATCAGCAGAAATATCATCAGATTCTTGCTCCGACGTTGCCGTTGGCACGACATATCTTTGCCGCTCCAACGCAGTACTACAAATCGGGCATTGTGTTTCTGGCCTGGCTCAATGGACATCAGCGTCATTTTACCCTGCTGGGCGGTATGCAGAGCGCACGCAGTCTCTCACATTATTGCATGCTGTTTCGCCTGGCTGACGAAGCGGGATTACTCGATAACGTTGACGTTGCGTCGGAAAGGATGTGGTTACTGGCTAAGCTCCATGGGATTTAAACGGTTCCCCTTCGCTTCAAGGCAGAAACGGAGGGGAAATACCCTGGCGGTGGCGACGTCACCAGAACAGTAAGCCAGGCAGCAACACCGCGCCGCCGCTCATGCCTGCATGAGCGAGTCGAAAAAGGCTACAGCAGAGAATCTGTTTTACGTTTTTTAGGCCGTTTCACATCCGTTTTTAAAAAGAGGTTATTGGTTGCGCCCGCCTTGGTTAAAGAACGGCTGATCGCCGCCTGCAACTCAGGAAACTCGCCAAACAGATCTGGGTTTGCCAACTGATCGCTAATCAAATCAGCGAACTCTTCCAATACGCTGGCAGGTTTAACGATTTTAAGTTCGCGACCAAATTTGATCAGGCTATCCCGGTCTGGGAATAGCTTGCTTTTATTCATTTTCAGCGCCATTTCTTTATCGTTGGTGGGATAGATAAACGTGTTAACCACATCATAAAGCGGCGAAAGTGTTGGGGTCGGCTCACCGTTTGCGGAATATAACAGTGAGAAATTCTTGAGATGTGCATCGCCGTTGCCCACCATGCAGCTGAACAAAACGTAGCGCCAGTAAAGCTCAACCTGAGACTGATCGCGTGTAAAAAGAGCGACAATTTTGGCGCCGGTTTCATAAGAGCCGGCGTACTTATGATCAGAGGTTTTCCCCGCCAGGACGCAGAAATCTTCCATCGCTAAACGCTTATCGCCCGCGATATCGAAACGCTCCATGATAAACAGCTCTTTATTATCGGACAGCCAAAACGGCGCGACCGGTAATCCACAGGTTTTGGCCAACGACATGCAGATAAATTCATTTTCTGCCAGCCGTGGATACTCTTCATCGCCGGTTTTCGCGATCAAATTGGGATAAAGCACTGCGCCTCGGCTTTCAGTGCTGATCATCACTTTGGGTTGTACACCGGAAATAGAGGTGTTGAGCAGATATTTATTCAGTAGATATTCGAATGCGCTCTCTTTGTGATCCCATTTCAGCAGCTCTTCAAGCTTTTCTGGCGCTGGCGTGGGCAAATCAATATTGCTCACGTATGAGAGTGCACCGATGCCCGTATCCTGTTGCAAAGCAAGAAACAGCATGTCTGAAATGTTTCCCACGTAGCGGCGTAGACGTTCAGCAATATGATAGCGAACGTAGCCTTCCGGGATATTCATTTCAAAGATGTTGAACAGCCGACTGGCGTTGTAACTCATTTTGTTATTGGGCTGCATGGTCAGCGACACGCGCCGCCGGCGGGTGTCAGCATAGGTGAAATTGTAACTGCCGTGTTCGTGGATGAGCTTGCCGCTGTATTCACCGCCGTTATACACATCGATATGACGTACAGGTTGTGAAAGCTGTTTGAGGTCAGTCATCGTCAAAGAGCGCCTCAAGTTCATCCAACTGCGGTAAACCTGAAGACTGAACGGTTAATATCAGTTCCACCGCCGTCAGATAAAGGGTCAAGGATTTCAGCGAGCCGGTGTAGGCACCGTTCTCAATTTCTGAAATTACCGTTCTTTGAATGCCAGCACGCAAAGCCGCAGCGGATTGCGTCCACCCTTTTGCTTTGCGTTTTTCACGGCACTTCATTCCTATCGCTTTCAAACCCGGCAGCATAAGCCCTCAAAATGTCACCATATAGTGACAATAATGCGTTATTCATCATAATGTCACTATATAGTGACATATTCAACCCATTTTCCCTCTTAAATGCGCGACGTTAACAAGCGCGGTGTTTGTAACAAACAGCCAAATAGCCTTGGTTTACCCGTGTTACCTCATCATCAGGGAATAATTAACTGTGCTTTACTTTATGCATGGAGATAAGAAACGTTTTTACACAGAAGCCCAACGCGCAACCGGAGGCAGAACGCATTGCTCGTTCCCCGCTGGTCAGAAGCATTTGGATTTTTGGCGGCCTGCTGATCGTTGCCGTGCTGACCATTAATGCCTGGTCACTCAGTCAATCCTGGCAACGAATGATTCGCAACGCTGAGGATACAGCCATCAACCTTTCACTTTCTCAGGCGCGCCAGGCGGAAGATACTTTCTTGCAAACGGAAATTACGCTTAGAGAATTGCAACGCGATCTTCAGAGTAACATCGCCGCGGGTGCCCAGGGTTCCAGGCTGAGTTTAACCATGCGAGACCTTAAGAGCCGCCTGCCCCAGCTGCATGGCCTGTTTTTTTATGATGCCAGCGGTAAGTGGATTGCTACCTCGGCGCAACCGGTGCCGGTCGGCATTAATAACTCCGATCGCGACTATTTTGTCTATCACCGTAACAATCCGCGCAACAGCGTACATATCGGGCCGGTTATTCGCAGCCGCAGTACTGGCGAGCTCGTTATACCGGTTTCCATGCGGGTGACCAGCGCGGGTGGTGGGTTTGGCGGCGTGCTGTTAGCCACAATAAAGGTGGATTATTTCCGACATTATTACGGCTATTATGAGATGGGCAACAGTGATGTTTTGGTCTTGATGCTTGCTGATAGCACGGTGCTTTACGCCCGCCCAATGCCAGACAGTTACATAGGAAAAAACCTTTCTTCAAGTTGTCTGTTTCGCGAAATGTTGATGAAGTCTGATCGCGGTAGCGGACAATGGAGTGCGGCGCTGGATGGAAAAAAACGCATCTTTGGATTCGCACGCTCTGAGCGTTATCCGCTGGTGGTCGCCGCCGGTTATGACAAACAGAGCCTGATAAGACAATGGATGAAAAGCCGGGTGCAGGATGTCACGTTAAACCTGGCGCTACTGGCAGGCATCCTGATCATGATTTTTTTCATTCTGCGCCAGGCGCGCATGAATCTGCGTTATCAAGCTGAGCTGACTCAACTGCGTGATGAATTAACGCTCGTGAACAACAGCTTAAAATCGATGGCAATGATTGATGGGCTAACTGGACTGGCTAACCGCAGGCAGTTTGATCTCTATCTGCACGAGTGCCTAATGCGCTCAGCTGTAAACGGGGAACCCGTTTCGTTGCTGATGATCGATGTCGATTATTTTAAGCGTTACAACGACACGTATGGTCATACTAATGGCGATGAATGCCTACGGCGTTTGGGTGATACGCTGAGTAAAATGCCCCATCGCAGCGCTGATTTAGTGGCGCGTTATGGCGGTGAGGAGTTTGCAATTATCCTGCCGAACACTCAGCAAAAAGACGCTTTACGCGTGGCTATGCGCGCTGTTGAAGCGGTCCGTAGCCTCTCGATTTCTCACCAAACAACTGACGTTCCAGCAGGTATCGTCACTATCAGTGCCGGTTGTGCCACGATCACGGCAAGTGGAAAAGAGAAAGATGTGCAACAGCTTCTCACCCATGCAGATGCTGCCCTTTACCGCGCCAAACACCATGGGCGAAATCGGGTGGCGCTATAAGAGTTCGATAATCTACAAAAGCGAATGGGATTATTAGTGAACCGTAAGCGGATGCATAAAGCAAAAAAATCACCTGTATGCAGAGGATTGGGCGGATGTTGAAGATTCAGTTGTGTTTACCAAAACAGACTGACTTATTTAGCCTTGCGTTAATGCGCTAAATATATATCTATTAAACTTAAGCGCATTATGAAATTTAAATGAAAAAAATTGCAATTTAGACGAAAAGATCAAAGAACTATTCTTTAAAAATAAATGAGCACTACGATATTTAAATTAATTTCACGACTGACAATGCGGGTAATTTTATTAAAAATAGCGTACTAAAAAAAACATGGCCCCGACACTGAACGTGCCGGGGCCTGTGGCTAAAAGAAGCTAATCGCCCTTTTATTCAGACTTGCGTCCGCCACCATGACTACTTTGGCCGCCTTTTTTACCAGCCTCAGAAGCCTTCTCACGATCATTTGCGAAATTACCGCCGCTGTTCTGTCCGCCTTTTTTACCAGCTTCAGATGCTTTACCAGGGTTTTCCGCAAAATTACCTGAACCACCACGATGTTCGGCCATAAATTCCTCCTGAACATATTGTCATTAATTTAATGGCAAACAGCATAATGCTAATTACGCTGAACGTTTTCTTCGTGTTGCAGGATTAATAGTAGAGAAGGATGCCAGGCTTGCAAATATATTTCAGGGGATTTTTAGGCATATTTGTACAGGGCACATTAGCATGTACATTTATAAACAAAGCGGCAGCGATAAGTTTTACTTATATTATGCGGGTTTAGCGCCACGCATAGAGCGAGTCTTTACCGCTGTAAATTCACATAAAGTTACACTCTGACACCCATAGAAAATAATACCGAAACAGTTTATGCCTACGTTTTGCGACAGTTTCACCGCGTCAATCAGCCGCTGACTGACAAAAATCGGTACGAAAAAAGAATACAGAGAGTCTTGGCAGAAAGTCACCGTGCCTTATGCCCTTTGCTCAGAAGATCACGACGGCGCAGTGTTGTTACTGACAAATTTCAGCGAGAAGCCGCTGAAGGTGGAGATCAGCAAAGCGGGCGCTGAAGAACTCACGGAACAGCTGGCCGGATGTGAATAATCGCTTTCCGGCTTTAATTAGCTCACAACGCAGTGAATCGATGAATCCGCGATTAGCGGCTTTTGCAGCGCAGTAAGCTGACTGGAGCGGTATTGAGCGATACACCAAGGCAGAATGAATGATGATCCCTTTATTGCGCGGCTTCATGAGTCACAACGCTTCTCGGGTTTCATTGACACTGCCCAGATAAGTCACCTCTGTCACGCGACGATATTCGTCATTGCTGAAAACTTCAAAAGATGCCAGAACCGTACACATGGCGCAGTTAATGACGTTATCGCTCAGCAAGCCGCCAAGGGTAATGAGAAGCCAACCCACTGACAGAGAAAAACAACGGCGACAAACAGGAACAGCTTAGGAGCCGTACAGCATGCTAGCCCATCAGCGATCAAGATTGGCAAGTAAACGCTTATATAACGGATCTCTGGCTAAGTTTTTCATTTTAACTTCACACATAATATCGAAATCTTTGAAAGATAACGCCCAGTCATTTAATGTTTCATTAAAATAGAAATCAGAATGCGCCCTTAACTTCGATTTAGAGAGACCTAAAACGTTTTGATCAGGAAAACCTTGCTCAGGAATTAATCCCTCTTGGGAAATTGAGTAATGTAGAACGGGCCTTACGCCTCGCCACGATGCTTTGATTAATGCGATGCGAGGATCATCAGGTTTGATAAATTCATTTTCTTTAACCCAGTGATGATGAATATCCAGCACGATTGGGCAGAGATCTTTGGCTTGTAACACATCATCAAGTGAACACGATATCTCGTCATTCTCCACGGTTAACATACGCTGGGCTTCGGTGCTGAGCTTCAAAAATGATGCCTTAAAACCGCTGAACCCAAGCTTGCCATTCATATGGATATTGATTTTGAAATCCTGAAATTCTTGACCATAACCCATTAATTTAGCGCAAGTTGTATGATACTCCACATCGTCGATAGCGCGCTCGACCACGGCCGGATTGTCTGAGGCTAATACGGTATATTGCCCTGGATGAAATGAGAGTCTGATATTATTTTTTTTGGCAACATTGCCGCAGGCTAAAAACAGTGGGTATAAATCGGGTAATAAATTCGCATAAGGCTTTTTTGCTTCAGGAACGGTATATAACGGCAACAAGTCGCTGCCAATTCTCATCATCCTCAATGCTTCAGGTAATAAAGCTAACTGTTCCAGAGTTGAGCGAAGATGGGTTAAATTCAATGTTGCCAGATCGGCTAATACGTTTTCTCTTTGCGCTTCATTCAGGCTTAAAAATCGGGTGCGCGTAGTACCTTTCAGAGGAAAAAGTTGTTTTAAATCTGAATTGATATATTTACATGCAAAGCCTAATTTCATTACTCATCCTCTTATGCATCCCTTAAAAATAACAATATAAGTCTAACAAACCCGCAGCCGGGCGCTGAAAAATTTAGCGACTTTCCACTTATAGAGACGTGTACACAACGTAATGCACCGCGATGAGATGATTCAACGGCTTGCGTTAATGTGCTTTGGGCATTTGCAACAAACACAGATGCTTTCTACCCTTTCCTTCCATCACATTTATAACAAGACGTTTATCACAAGAAGATGCTTGCCCTCTGTGCCAAACCGCTTAATTAACCAGAAAGGGAGAATGAAATATGCAGTACAACAAGCTAGGTCATTCAGGATTACTGGTCTCGCAGTTCGCCTTGGGCACGGTGCCATTCGCAGGTAAAGCCGGGTTTGAAAAAACCGGTAACGTTGATGCAAAAGAAGCGCGCCGGTTTATCGACATTGCGCTGGATTATGGCGTGAATATGATCGATACCGCTGATCTTTACTCAATGGGCGGCGCAGAACAGGTTGTGGGTGAAGCGTTGGGCGACAAGCGCGACAGCGTTATTCTTACATCTAAAGCGCGCAGTCCGCTGGGCGACGATCCTAACAACAGCGGCGCGAGCCGTTATCATTTAATTAGAGCCTGTGAAGCGAGCCTGCGCCGGTTGAAAACCGATCACATTGATTTATATCAAATCCACAATTGGGATGGTGTTACGCCCGTTGAAGAGACGCTTAGAGCGTTAGAGGATTTAGTAAAAAGCGGGAAAATCCGCTATTTCGGCACCTCAAACTACACGGCATGGCAAATGATGAAGACGCTGGGTTGCGCTGAAAAATATAACCTTCTCAAACCCATCAGCCAGCAAATTTATTACACGCCTGAATCGCGTGAAGCAGAATATGAACTGCTGCCGATGGCACGGGATCAAGATATTGGCACGCTGGTCTGGGGCCCACTTGGTGAAGGTTTGTTAACCGGAACGGTGCGCCGTAATGTCAAAACGCCTGAATCGTCACGTCAAGGTAATGGCTGGCCGGAACCCTATGTGCACGATATGGAACACGCCTATAACGTGATTGATGTGCTGGCTGAAGTCGGTTCAGAACTTGGTGCCTCAGTAGCGCAAGTTTGCCTTGCCTGGCTCGCTACCCGTCCAGGCATCACGTCATTACTCATTGGCAACCGCACTGAAGCGCATTTGCGCGACAATTTGGCTGCCGTCGATCTGGTTTTAAGCGATGAACAGCGGCAGAAAATTGAACAAGTCACCCGTCCTGCTCCGCAATATCCTTACTGGCATCGGTTTACCAGCGGCATGGATCGTTTAGATGCCGCTGAAAAGCCATTTTTAGATGAACATCGGCAGACAATCGATAACAGAAAGGATTTGTCTATTAAATGATACGGTTAAGCCGCCTGCCGGGCGGCTTATGCCCCACACATCCCGGGGTACATTGCTTGTTAGATCCTCTTTCCATCAAGCTTATTTTTTAGCGTGAAATCAGTGGGTAAAGACGCTTAAACGCGTTTTAACGTTTGGTGTTTTCATCGCCCTCTATACTTTTAAGCGTTGATTGTCTTTCTGGGAGAAAAAAATGAAGATTGCGGCGTTTGATATCGGTGGTACTTCGTTGAAAATGGGTGTTGTAACTAATAAGGGTGAGATGCTGTGTCAGGAGAGCGCGGATATCTCGCACAATTCTCGCGATAAAATCCTTAATGAAATATTGGGTTGGTTGAAGAAAAACAGTGAGTGTGAAGGTATTGCGATTAGCGTGCCGGGTTACGTTGATGCACAGCGCGGCTTTATATCCATGGGAGGCACGGTCAGAGAGTTTGATCAGTTCCCGCTTGCCGAATGGTTATCAGAAAAAACCGCATTACCGGTGAGCGTCGAAAACGATGCACATTGTGCCCTGCTGGCAGAATATTGGTTGGGTAAAGCCAGCAAAATGTCAGATTTTTTGATGCTGACCATCGGCACAGGCCTGGGTGGTGCCGCCTTTTGTAATAACGCCTTGATACGCGGCAAACGCGATCGTGCCGGTGAGTTTGGCTGCCTCCTCACCTCTCGCCCTGCCAGCAGCAATATCATGCATTACAGCATGAGTAAGACCTGCACCATGACCGCGCTGCGCGAGTATTACAGCGAGCAGAAAGGTTTATCTACTAAAGACGTTTCTGGCAAAGATGTCTTTGATCACTATGACCAAGGCGACGCCATCGCCAGCCGCCTGGTGACGACCTTCTACCAGGATCTCTGCTCTGGCATCTTTAATTTGGCCTCCATATTTGACCCCGAAACGATATTCATTGGCGGCGGTATCGCCGAACGAGAATCCTTTTTAGACGAGGTCAAGTTTCATCTCGAATGGTTCAGTCAGGATATCTCGATTGATACGGCAACCCACGGCAATGATTCAGGCATGCTGGGTGCGGTTTATCACTTCCTGCAAAGCCAGGATGTTGATAAATAATTGCGCGGCTCCGGCATGTCGCCCGCTTATCATTAACATATCTTGCTGTTTTTGCACCCTATTCATCTTTTAAGGCGCATAAGAAAACAGTCAGTTCTATAGTTGTTGAAGGCCATTTCAGTCGGTAAAGCAAAAAGAGGTTTTCATGAGTCAACTTTTCTCCAACATCAGCATTGGTCAGTTAGCACTGGATAACAGAATCGTGATTGCGCCCATGTGTCAATATTCTGCTGACGCGGGCAAGGCAACAGCATGGCATCGCATACACCTCGGTCAACTGGCCTTTTCTGGTGCCGGCTTGCTGATTATCGAAGCAACTGCCGTTGAAGATATTGGCCGCATTACCCCGCAGGATTTGGGGCTATGGAATGATGAAACGGAATCTGCGCTTCGCACAGTGCTGGAAGATATACGCCAATATTCATCTATACCGATCGGTATTCAGCTGGGTCACGCAGGTCGCAAGGCGTCATGTGCCGCGCCATGGGAAGGCGGTGAGCAGTTAAGTCTGGATGCGGGTGGATGGCAAACTGTTGCGCCTTCAGCGCTGGCCTACAGCGAACAACAAAACCCACCTATCGCCATGGATGAAGCCGCTCTGGAACGCGTTAAAAAAGCCTTTGTTGAAACCGCGCAGCGTGCCGTTCGCTTGGGGATTCAGCTGATCGAGGTACATGCCGCGCACGGTTACTTATTGCATCAATTCCTTTCTCCATTATCGAATCAGCGCACCGATCAATACGGCGGCTCTTTAGAGAACAGAATGCGTTTCCCCCTGGAAGTCTTTCGCGCGGTGAGAGATGCCGTGCCAGAAAACATCCCTGTTGGCGTACGCATTTCAGCAACAGACTGGGTCGAAGGTGGATGGGATGTGACGCAATCTATCGCTTTCTCTAAACAGCTTGAATCACTGAACAGCGCCTATATCCATGTCTCCAGCGGAGGGTTGTCGCAGGATCAGAAAATTGAGGTCAAAGCGGGTTATCAGGTTCCGTTTGCCCGCGATATTCGTGAGCAAGTGACGATTCCAGTGATTGCGGTTGGGCTAATTACAGAGCCGCAACAGGCAGAAACCTTGCTGCAAGAGGGTGAGGCCGATTTAGTGGCGCTGGCACGCGGCATTCTCTACGACCCACGCTGGCCATGGCACGCAGCGGCAGAACTAAAAGGCAAAGTCAGTGTTCCGCCACAATATCTGCGTTCTGAACCGCACGGCGTTAAAGGCATACTGGAGTCAAATGAGTAATTGATAATGACTTATCGCAAAACGCGTCAGCGTCTTTATCGATGAAGGAATAAAAACGGGGCCATCATGGCCCCGTTTTTTCATCGTACATTGATAACTCTTAAGCGTGTCCGCCTGCGGCCTTATTCAGAATGATCACCTCTGAAGATTCAATATGCGCTGGCAGTTCGGCAAAAAGCTTAACGATATGGGGTGCCTCCAGGTGCTTTTGCAGCGCCTCACGCGTCTCCCACTCTTCAGTCCAGACAAAACGACGAGCATTGTCATTGTCACGGTTGAGCTGATACGTGATGCAGCCCTCTTCCACCAGCGTCGTCTCAACCACGCCTTTGAACAGCGCTTCTACAACCTCTTCTTTGCCAGCTTTAGCGGTAAAAATAGCCACCACGGGTACCGTCATCTTTAACTCCTTGTCAAAAGGCTCACTCAAATGAAGCCCGAGCCTGTCGTTTGCAGGTTAGGGATTGTTGAGAACGCGTTGAGCGTTATGGCATCGCACTCTTGCGAGGCAACAACGTCACTTCAACCGCCGTTCGCCATGAAGCGTAGCCTCTTCAACAGGTTATGTCTGCAACATCCGTGCGGTAATACCCGTTTAAATGCGTCACGATAAAAAATTTCTTACCCCACAAACCGCTAATCCCTCTTGGTCAGGCTCTGCTAGACCTACACTCTAACGGAAGAACACCTTCGTTAATGCAGCACACTGAAGATGAAAAAGGAGAAACAATGTCGAATCAGCAACCGCAAAATCACGCATGGCTTTTGGCTTCACGTCCTGATGGCGAACCTACAAAAGATAATTTCCGTTTTGTTCAACAACCGATTCCAGAACTTAAAGAGGGCGAAGTGCTGTTGCGCACCGCTTATCTGTCGCTGGATCCTTACATGCGCGGTCGCATGGATGACGGAAAGTCTTATGCCGCGCCTGCCGAGTTGAATGAACCTATGGTGGGCGGCACCGTTTCTCAGGTCGCCGCATCAAAACATGCTGATTATCAGGAAGGCGATTGGGTCTTAGGCCAAAGCGGGTGGCAGGAATATGCCCTCTCCGACGGTTCCGGTTTAGCGAAGTTAGGCAATGACCTGCCCCATCCTTCATGGGCGCTGGGTATTTTGGGGATGCCTGGCTTCACGGCTTATATGGGTTTGATGGATATTGGGCAACCTAAAAAGGGTGAAACTTTAGTGGTTGCCGCAGCCACTGGCCCCGTGGGCGCAACGGTGGGTCAGTTAGGTAAAATGCAGGGATGCCGCGTGGTTGGCGTAGCGGGTGGTGAAGAAAAATGCCGCTATGCGGTAGAGACACTGGGCTTCGACGCCTGTATTGATCATCACAGCAACGATTTTGCTGAACAACTCGCCGCAGCCTGTTCAGATGGCATTGATATTTATTACGAAAACGTCGGCGGAAAAGTGTTCGACGCGGTGTTTCCTCTGCTAAATACCGCTGCACGCGTGCCAGTGTGTGGATTGGTTTCGGGCTATAGCGCAAAAGATTTACCGGAAGGCCCCGACAGAACGCCGTTAATTATGGCGGGCATCCTCAAGCGCCGCATCCGTATGCAAGGCTTTATCATTTTCCAGGATTACGGTGATCGTTATTCTGAATTCTTATCCGTCATGACGCCGCTGGTTGAGAACAAGAAGATTCATTATCGCGAACACGTTATCGATGGGCTGGAAAACGCGCCACAGGCGTTTATCGATATGCTCAACGGAAAAAACTTCGGCAAGACCGTGGTGAAAGTTTCAGAGTAGCCCGTTGGCGTTACGCTAAGACGCTTCATTTATCCCCGTGTCAGCCCTTTCTGACACGGGTTAACGCAGCAAAATCTGAACGCTTCGGCGCAGCGCATAAAACCCAATGAAATCCCCTGTAATCACCGAGATGCATTAGCGGCGGAGCGTGGTTGCGTTTACTGTTGCATCCACTCTTTCCGCTGCAATTGGTTCATCAGAGGTAACAGCATGGATGTTGACATCATTACCGGGTCGATCACTGTTTTAATTGCACTCTCTGCCGGCAGTTTTATTAATGTGGTGGTCTATCGATTGCCACTACAGCTTCTTCAGCCGACGTCTCCGGTGACGCTCTGTCGCCCTCGATCCCATTGTCCAGACTGTAAAACCCCTTTACGCTGGCGCGATAACCTTCCTTTGCTAAGTTGGCTGCTGCTACGCGGTAAATGCTTTCACTGCCAGGCACCGATTAGCCTGCGCTATCCGCTTACCGAAGCCCTGACCTTGTTAATCGGTGTCGTGTCCGCCTGGCAACTGCCACAGGATCGCTTTTTAATCATAACGCTGGTGCTGTGTTGGACGCTGTTGGCTTTAACGCTGATAGATATCAAACACCAGCTGTTACCCGATGCCTTAACGCTTCCCTTGCTTTGGCTAGGTTTATTACTGCACGTTTATGCACTGTTGCCGGGAAGTTTAGGCGATGCGGTTATTGGCGCGGCCGCAGGTTATAGTCTGTTGTGGCTATTGGCCACCAGCTATCGCTGCTTGTGGCATTGTGAGGGATTAGGAATGGGCGATGCCAAACTGCTGGCTGCGCTGGGCGCCTGGCTTGGCTGGCAATCTTTGCCTGAACTGCTGCTTATTGCTGCCGGAGGTGGGTTAACCTGGATGCTGCTTAATCAATCTCTTTTCAACCAAGCCTTGTCCCGTGCGATTCCCTTTGGTCCGTGGCTTTCCCTGGCGGGAGCTGACCTGTATTTCAGCAATTGTCTATCACGGCTGTAAAAACGTAATGCGGTATGGGGATCGCGAGCGTTAGATCATCCATCCCAGTCAGCCTCTTTGAGTTAGATCGCTAAAAAGAACCGGTGGCACTTACCACCGGTTGAGCCAAATCGGCTCAATGGCACTTCGCTTCATGGATGACGACAAAACTGCCCGTTATTGCCGCTCCCTGAGATGCTGAGTAATCGGCTTAACCACCTTTTCACCATTAACGCCGTAGAACTGGAAAAGAGAGTCTGTTGCGGCTTCGGTCAGTACCATGATTTCGATACGACGGTTACGATCGGCCAGCGGATTCTCCGTATCCAGCGGCATGCGTCCCGCCATGGCGTTAACCTGGATAATGCGATTTTGTTCCAGGCCACCCTGCTCCAGCGTACGACGCGCCGCTAAAGCACGATCGCCTGACAGATTCCAGTTGTTATAAGCCGCCTTGCCACTGTATTGCGCGGCGTCGGTATGACCGCTGATCATGATCTTGTTATCCAGGCGGTTAAATGCTGGCGCAAGTTCAACCAGCAACTTGCTGAAATAAGGGGTCAATACCGCGCTGCCACGCGGGAACATCATGCGGTTACTGTCATCCTGAATTAGAATACGCAGCCCTTGCGGCACTTTTTCCAGCACTAAGTTGCCTTGGGTATTAAGGTTCTGCATGATTCGCATTATTAGCTGACGTAACGCTTCCAGCTCGTTATCCGATCGACTTAACACGCTTTCAAGGCTCTCTTTGGGCGCGTTGTTTAAGGCGCTATCCAGCACGCTGTCAGCCTCTTCGCGAGCGGATTCAGACTGTGCAGCGAGGCTTTCTCCCACCAGCACTGCACCTTTTTCCCCGGAATCTTGCAGCGGATTAAAGGACGACTCGTTAAAAATAGAGGTGCCGTGCAGCTGTGCAACAATCTCTTTGCGCTCCTCTTCTGTTACCGAACCCATGATCCACAGCACCATAAACAGCGCCATCATCGCCAGGGTAAAGTCCGCGAAAGCCACTTTCCACGCACCGCCATGATGTGCGTTGTGCGCTTTTTTGGCCGACCGTTTGATAATCAACTTTGTGGTGGTCACCAAAGGCGCAGAACGTATCTCAGAGGTCTCTGCGCGCTTTACGCTGGACGCATTGCCCGGTAAACAGATGGCGATTGATGCCGATCTTAATGCCGGTTTAATTAATCAGGAACAGGCGCGCGACCGCCGCCGCGATGTGGGTAACGAAGCGGACTTCTATGGTTCGATGGACGGCGCCTCTAAATTTGTTCGTGGTGATGCGGTCGCAGGCATCATGATCTTGCTGATCAACGTGATTGGCGGGATTTTAATTGGCGTATTCAAACACAACTTGCCCGCCGGTCAGGCTTTTGAACAATATGTTCTGCTCACCATTGGTGATGGCTTAGTGGCACAGATTCCGTCATTGCTGTTGTCAACAGCGGCGGCGATCATCGTGACCCGCGTCAGCGATGGTAACGACATTGGCGAAGAAGTTAAGTCGCAGATTTTGGCTAAGCCGACCACGCTTTATAGCGCAGCGTTGGTGATGTTTATCCTCGCGATTGTTCCTGGCATGCCACACACCGTCTTCCTGCTGTTCACCGCCCTGCTGGTGTTTGCCGGATGGCGTCAAAGCCGCAAGGTGGCAAAACCCACCCAGAATCCTGAAGAGATCGCAGCCCTGACTCAGGCGCTCCAGCAGGAAGAGGACGTTGCGCCGATAAACTGGCAAAGCATTCCAATGGTTGAGCCGATTGGCCTAAACCTTGGTTACAAAGTGGTGCCGCTGGTTGATAGCTCACGCGGCAGCCCGCTGAAACAGCGCGTACGCGGCGTGCGCCAGGTGGTCTCTGAAACCAGTGGTGTGCTGCTGCCTGAAATTGCCATTCGCGAAGATTTTCGCCTTAAACCCGCCCAGTACGCCATTCAGATCAACGGGGTGCGCTCGGCAACCGGCGAAGTGCATCCCGACCGCCTGATGGCGATCCCGACCCCGGAACAATATGGCGAAATTGATGGTGTGCTGGATACCGATCCCGCCTACGGCTTAACCGTGACCTGGATTTTGGCTGAGCAGAAAGCCAAGGCACTCAATCTTGGTTATCAAGTGGTGGATTGTGCCAGCGTTATTGCGACGCACGTCAACAAGATAGCGCGCGAAAATCTGCCTGAATTGTTCAATTACGATGACATTACTCAACTGCATGATCGTCTGGCTGCGATGGCACCCAAACTGGCTGAAGATCTCAGTCAGGCGTTGAATCACAGTCAACTGCTGCGCGTTTATCGTCTGCTGCTGACTGACCAGGTTTCACTGAAAGATATCACCACCATCGCGACCACGTTGCTGGAATCAAGTGCCGTGACCAAAGATGCGATTCTATTGGCTTCAGATGTGCGATTCGCGCTGCGCCGCGCCATGGTGGCGGCTATCGCGCCAGACCACAAGCCGCTTTCGGCTTACACACTGAACAGCGAACTGGAGAACCTGTTGCTCAACTCACTCAATCAGGCGCAGCAGGCGGGCAAAGTCTCGCTCGACAGCTTCCCGGTGGATCCCAATATTTTGACGCAGTTGCAGTCAACCTTGCCGGTGATCACCGAACAACTGAAAGCGCAAAACCTGACGCAGGTCTTACTGGTTACGCCGCAACTGCGTCCGCTGATTGCGCGTTATGCTCGCTTGTTCGCCAGCAGCCTGCATGTGCTTTCTTACAATGAAATCCCGGATGACGCTAACCTGAATGTGGTTGGCGTGGTGGAGTGATTGACTGGACAGTCCTGACGTCATCCCTGGAATTATGTTGGGGCTGGCGTTTAAGTTTTTCTATTTTAATTAGAGTAAATCAACGACCGGTTAAAGCGTTTTCCCCTTTTTTTGCTAGCATTACCCAACTTGCAGTCAATTAAAACGGCACCAGCCGATATTTTTGATTAGGTGAAACGTGAAAAGTTTAAGCGAGGCCGTTAGGTTATACTTACCTCTGAAATTGGATGTTTTTGTTTGTCTTTTTTAACTACCTGAAAGGTCAAAATAAAGGAGCAATAATGGACGATGCTGATTTAGCTCAAGAACGCGAGGAAGCGTTGATAACAGCCGCACTTTCGGCCAGACAACCACGACTCAAAAGTCCTGACGGAAAATGCATCTGGTGCAAAGATGAACCTGTCGTATCAGATACCGCATTTTGTTCGGCCGAATGTGGTGAAGATTATTCCAGGCATACGCGTGAGATGAAACAACGCATTAACGAGTAATTCAGTGATGACGCCATCCCAGATTTATTTAGGATGGCGTTTTTCTCTCTCTGCTTCATGAGGAAGAGACGAAGCATTGTGTGGCATCAAAACGGAAATTAAAAACAGCGGCACTTACCAACAACACCCGTTTATTTATGTCTTAATCTGTAGATATCAGCAAAATAGAGATAGCCTTTCTTTTGGTATTGTCGGTCAAGAGTGGCTTTTTCCTCCTGTGTGAGCAGGTCTCCGCTCAATAGTTCTTGTATAAACGCTTCCCGAACGTGAACTTCCATATACCAGTCGCCGGTGTAACAGTTTTTCCACGCCCCTTTATCGATATCTTTGGCTTTATAAGAGGGATTGATATGGAAAAAGAAGAAAAAGTTAAGCACGAAAAAGATCAGGCAGCAGACAATGACTTCGGCTTTGCCAAAGGTATCGACATACAGAAGCACGCCCAACGTGATGAGAAAAAGAATCCACATCAGAGCATAAAGCCCTGAATATTCCTTGATAAAGGAGATATCAAAATAGGGTTTGTCGTCTCTTTTTTCTGTTGTGTTAATGTGGTCAAGTTCGCGTTGTAATCTCTGCTCTAAGGGCTCAATCATTTACTGTTATCCTGCGCGCAACGGTAATTAAAATAATTTCATGCTGTATTTTACACCTAATCCCCCCCGTCTTCCAGTTTCGGAAACCCTCACTTTAAATTATAAATCAATAGGTTAAACCAAATAATAATCAGCCAAAGATGCCCCATTTACGCAGTTCTCCGCCTGGCCGCTGGAAAAGCAGTTGAAGCAGCAGACCTTGAGGCGCTAGCGGTTATTTATCAGTGCGGTTTAACGGGAGCGACGATGGTTTCGCCTTTTGCTGTGTGGCGATAACGCTGCCACCTCCATCACACTACAGGTTTAAAAACTTCATCTTTAAGCGCAATCGCTGAATAGTAAGAAACTGCCCTGTTTCGACCTAAGGGTAACTATTCCACTTCTTTTATTTTGAGGAGATAGCGTATGGAAAAATTTACGGGCGGTTGCCTGTGCGGCAAAGTGCGCATTGAGGCTTCAGGAGTTCCCTACCGGGTTGGCCTTTGCCACTGCCTTGACTGCCGTAAGCATCATGGCGCGCTTTTTCACGCCTCTGCCATATTCCCTCAGCAGGCGGTGACCATTGTGGGAGAAACGCGTGACTATGCTGGACGCTTTTTCTGTCCACACTGCGGCTCGTCTGTTTTCGCACGCTCCGACGATGAAATCGAAGTAAATCTGGGATCGTTGGATAGCACCGACCAGTTAAAGCCGACTTACGAAAGTTGGATCGTGCGTCGTGAATCCTGGTTGCCTCCGTTTCCGCTGATAAGGCGTTATGAAGGCGACCGTGACGCCACAAGCCGATTCGAAGATTAAATCGGCGGACGTTGATGACGCCAACCTGAATAAGATCGACGTGGTCAGCGTGATTTACTGCGTAACAATAAAGTGGCTGCGCCATCCCTGAATCGTTTTAGGGATAGCGCTTTTGTCTTCCTGATTGGTCAGGTAATGGAATTCCAGTTTGTTCTGCGCATTGGGCGCAACACGCATTGCCCAAATACTGCCACTTGGGTTGTACATGATGATTGCCGCACGGCGATTGGCTTCGCCAATGACGCGCAAAGTCATGGCTTTCGCTGACACATTATCCAAATCTTGGGTGTAATGCAGGGCATTAGCCGTGGCGACGTATTGCGCATATTCGTCACCTGCCAACTGGCGAAACGCACTGTCCAGTTTTTCATCGGGTAAGATTCCTGTATTCAGCAGCGTCGAGGCTGGACGGGGATCGTGATCTCCTCTCACATAAACGCCATCAGGCCGTACGTCGGTGGGGAAAAGTAATGCGCAACTGCCATTGCTTTGTGTGCTGACTTCCAGGTTGCCGTCTTGACGCGGTACCACAATCATGGCGCAATTTTCTGCCCCGTTGATATTGTTGACATAGAGCACGCCATAGTAGCGGCGCGCTTCGCTATCGATATCAATTTTGTAAGCACCCCGTACGGCGTGCAGATCCAGTTCGGCAGAAAAATCACTGGCGTTTTTAATCACCAAACGTCCACTTTCGCCATTGGTGGCGCTGACGTTCCACCACTCACCACTCCAGTCGATATGGCGATTAGCGTTAAACAGCTGGCCGTAGCCCTGAAAATAGGCGCGCTTGAGGCAAAACGGGCTACTACAGGCTTTACGCTGTTGCAGCCACTCGTTATAGAGTTTGCCGTTGGGCTGTGCTTGCCCCACCAGCTGTTCAAGCCAGCGGGCATCTAAGGTGTGATCCAACCAGCGCAACTCGGGATCGCGACACACCATTTGTTCGGTCGGGCTGCTTGCACGCTGGCAATCAACTGCCTGCGCTGCGGTCGAGAGCAGCAAGACCAAACCTGTCAGCAGGGAGATAAAAAACGTTTTCATTTTTTCTCTTTAGTGGAACGTAAGGATAGCGAAGCGGCAGGATGCCCAAAAGGGCTGTAATTATAGGTTGAGGTGGCTGTTTTCGATAGCGCGAAGCTGAGGAATGGGTGTAGAAGTGTTGACTTAAATAATCGGCAAATCAAAAAGCTGAGTGCCAGACACGCTGGCACTCAGCCTGTTACGCTTACTTCAGTCGGAACGCGACCACGCTGTCACCCGCTTGTGTACCCAGCGAGCCGTGACCGCCTGCGGCGATAACCACATATTGCTTACCATCTTTACCCATAAAGGTTGATGGCGTGGCTTGTGCGCCAGCAGTCAGTTCAGTCTGCCACAGTAACTCACCGGTGCTGCTGTCATAAGCACGGAAGAAGTTATCCGCCGTTGCGCCGTGGAAAACCACATCGCCCGCAGTAACCAGCGGCCCACCGTGCGCCACCATACCCATCGGGAACCCGATTGGGAAACGGCCCGGCAGGAAGCTGGTTTTCAGGTTTTTGGTGGTGCCTACGCGGCGCAGCCATTCTGTTTTACCGGTTTTCAGGTCAACACCAACCATGCGTCCCCACGGCGGCGCGATACACGGAATACCGAGACCGGAAGCCAGCTGCTGGATATGAATGGCATAGTCGCCGTGGAAGTTTTCATTCCAGTAAGGCTGACCATCTTTGGTGAAGGTGCGCTGAGTGGCGGTCTCAGGCGTACGTTTGATCAAGTTGTATTTGTAGGCCAGACGAACAGGTGTTGCAATTAACATCTGACGTTCAGGATCAATAGCCACCGACCCCCAGTTAAACACCCCGATGTTGCCTGGGAAAACCAACGTGCCTTTTTCCGTTGATGGCGTCCATGGGTTGCCGTCGTAACGCAGTTCACGGAAATTCGCACGGCAGCTCATCTGATCAAACGGGGTGATGCCCCACATCGATTTTTCAGTCAGCGGTTGCGGAATGAAGTTCAGGCTGGAAACGGGCTGCGTAGCAGCAAACTTCTCGCCTTCCACCCCACCTTCGGTTGAAACCTTAACCTGCTCAACCGGATAAACCGGTTCGCCGGTAAGACGGTTCAGCACAAACAGGTTGCCGGTTTTGGTCGGCAGAATCACAGCCGGCTGCGCATTACCTTTGTAGGTGATATCAACCAACGACGGTTGAGAAGGATTATCGCGATCCCACAAGTCGTGGTTCGAACTCTGATAGCGCCATTTGAAGGCACCGGTTTTCAGATCCAGCGCGACCAGCGCATCGCGAAATTTCTCGGTGTTGCTGTTGGCATCACGCTCAATACCCACTTCGTCCGGTGACGCATTACCAAACGGTACGTACACCAGACCATTTTTCAGGTCAGCGCTTAGCGTGCCCCATGCGACTGGCGTATCTTGTGGATAGGTCGCATCAGCCGCAACCGGCGCGGTGTTTTCCGGGTTTGCTGGATCGAAGTTCCAGACCAAACGGCCGGTGATCACATCATAAGCGCGGATCACACCCGATGGATTGCCGGTGTTAAAGCCGTTATCCATCACCGAGCCCCCAACAATCACCAGATTGCCAGCGACCAGCGGTGCCGCAGTTTGCATCAGAGCGTGTGGACGCACTTCGCCCATATTGTCACGCAGATTGACTTCGCCGTTCTGGCCGAAATCGGCGCAGCGTTTGCCGGTGTCAGCGTCAAAGGCAATCAGACGTGCATCGGTGGTCGCGTTGAAGATGCGCTTGCGACACATTGCGGGTTGCGCAGCACTGTTTTCTGCAGCCGCGTTGCTCTCTTCGTAATAACTTACGCCACGACAGGTTTGATGCTGTTGCAGATAAGAGCGATTTTTATCCGGCGTCGTTTTCCATTTCACCGCACCCGTTTCGGGGTCAAGCGCATGCACTTCGTTATGCGGTGTACAGAAATACAACATACCGTTGGCTTTCAGCGGCGTAGCTTCAAAGGTGTATTCGGTCGCGTCATCGCCCTGGCGCAAATCACCCGTGTGATACGTCCAGGCCACTTCCAGATCCTTGACGTTATCTTTGGTGATCTGATTCAGTGACGAGAAACGCAGGCCATTGGTTGAACCGCCATACGCGCTCCAGTCATTACCCGCGCCCGTAGAGGCAGAAGGCGCACGCGTATTGCTGATAGTGCCCTGTTGCGGCAACGGATCGTAAAAGCACAGGCCAATCACCAAGGCAACCATGATCACAACCGTACTGCCCAGCAGCGGATGGAAGCGGCGTTGACCTTGATAAAGCGGGCGGACGACAAACGGCAGCGCCAGCCATACGCCGATTACGCCAAACAGGTCGCCGCGTGGAATCCATTGCCACTTATCAAAACCGACTTCCCAGATTATCCAAAATAATGTGATCCACATCAGCAGTGCATAAAACGTTAAGGCGCTGCGTTTATTCAGGAACAGTAAAATTGCTGTGATCAATAAACCTGCCGCCATCAGCGCATAGAATGCACTGCCTCCAAGCAGCAGGAGTTCTCCCCCCATGTACAACATCACAACCGCGACGATTGCGATGATTACACTGGTAATTTTGTTAACCATGATCCTTCCTCAGGCCATCAATAATGATGATTACTCAAATAAAAACACATAAAATCAACGCGATTTTAACCAACGTAATGATTTTGTAAAATCACTGTAAATGGCGAGTGTTTAGTTTAATTAACGAATTGGCGGGCGAAGATTAGCGTAGCGGCGGGCATTCAGCGCTTTTTGTTAAGACTTTTCCGTGACATTCATCACATAAAATTAACCATTACCCCAGATTTATCGCATCTTTTGTGCAAAACAAGGATTAATTCTCTCACCCATTCGTACGAATCTTTACGTAAATCCTGTTGAAAGATCAAAAAGGGTTTAACAGTTAATCCTTGTTGCCCTGCAATTATTCTTAATAGCGGATGAAGTATAACGATCAATTTAAATTGATTTAAGAACCAAAATAAAATAATTACTAATATTTTCATTGGGTTGAATTTTAAGCGCCCCCCATTCTCGTTATTGAAACTTATCATTCATCTCGACTTCTTCTTATTTCATAAAAATCATTTTTTAATAAAACATTAATTAATGATTGCATTTCATGCTCATCATTCTCTTTAGGATATTTCGCAGCTTTGAAATAATTCTTAACGTGTTATAGATAATATTAACATGCTCCTGATGATTCTCTGTTTTAACGCCACCAGAATGCGTTAAATCGCCACCTTAAAGGCAGGTAAATAATGGCCATGCTTTATTCTATCTATCGGAAATTCCGTTTTCCGATCAAGTTCCTTCACGCTTCGGTTAAATACCCCGCAGCACAGAAAAAAGTAAATAAAATAGCTATCCTTTCAATTGAAGAAACGATAGATCTGTTATTAAGAAATGAAAAGCTCTCGCTGGCACGGTACGGTGATGGCGAACTGGAAATGACTTACTACAAGAATATTGGCTTTCAACCCTTTGATGAGCGCCTCTCTGCCCGGCTTAAAACGCTGTTGCAGCGCAGTCCGCAGGATAATCCCGATTGTCTGATCTGCCTGCCCGATGGTTTTCGTAACACCCGCCAGATGCGTTCAGGTGCCGCCCTGTTTTGGTTCTTCCATAAATCATTTTACTTTTCACGCTATGAGAACTTGTTGAGTAAGAATTATCAATATGGCAATACGTCCGTAACGCGCCCTTATCATGATTACAAAAGCAAAAATTTATCACGCGCCATTTTCGACAAATTTAAATTACTGTTTAAGGACCGAAAAGTATTAATCGTTGAAGGAAGCGGAACACGATTGGGATTAGGTAACGACTTACTGGATGGTGCAAAAGAAATTAAGCGGATAACCACGCTTAATCGCAACGCTTTTTCAGTTTATGACCCGCTCTATGCCTCTATTTTAGTCCACGCCAGTGAATTTGATCTGGTCCTTATTTCACTGGGCCCGACGGCAACCGTGCTGGCTTATGATCTCAGTTTGCAAGGCATTCGCTGTATTGATAGTGGGCATGTAGATATCGAATATGAGTGGATGCTGGCTTCAGCTACCACAAAAATAAAAGTTGAAGGGAAAAACGTAAACGAAGTGGGTGTGTTATTAAGTGAAAATAGCGCTGTGCTGGATAGCAATTATCAGCAACAAATTCTGTGTCATATTGATGAAACCACACCCGCCGCGATCCCCCTTCATCAGCCGCCTTTGGCTTCTTCCCATGAAACGGCTGCCTGACGTTCGCTTAAAGGATTTATGCCGTCCCTCGCGGTAAGCGATATGTTTGTTCAAGGCGCGCGCTCACCGCTTGCAGCCACAATCCTTTCGCACCGTCAGGCTTTTAGCCGGGTGCGCGGAATACTTCCTTCATCATGGATAACGCTAACCTGCCAGCGTCAACAAAAGCATCTGGTTGTCATGTAGCGAGCAAAATCCGCACCAAATTGATGCGCAGGCTCATTATTAACCGCACAATTAATCAGCAATATTGTTATTCCGTCTCGCTACGGGCCTCTTTTATAGTTTTATGTCCCTGTTTTTACGATAGTTAATCATTTCAGGCATCTATTTTGCTTATCACTTCTGTCAGTTTTTTATTCAGGAGAGATGAGATGAACCCGGGTCGATATCGTTACACTATATTTTCAATGCTGTTTCTCATTGCCCTGATTAACTATGTTGATCGCGGCGCCCTCTCATTTGCCGCGAATGCCATTTCAGCGGAATATCACTTTTCAAAAGTGCAGCTTGGCGCGGTGCTGGGCTATTTTGGCTTTGGCTATCTGTTTGGATCGCTGTGTGGTGGCTTTCTGGCCGATCGTATCGGCACTAAAAAAGTCTGGATGATGGCTGGCGTGCTTTGGTCGATTCTGGAAATTGCCACTGCCTGGGCGGGTGATTTAGGCATGGCGCTGTTTGGCGGATCGGCCATCATGGGGTTTGCGGCGTTACGCATCATGTTTGGCTTTTCGGAAGGCCCGGCGTACGCGTTGATGAACAAAGCCATTGCGCACTGGGCACCCGATAACGAACGCGGTTTCGCTCTGAGCATTGGCCTGCTTTCTACCCAAGTTGGATCGTTACTGACAGCGCCGATTGCTGTCGGTCTGCTGCTGCTGACCAACGACTGGCGCATGATGTTTATCCTGCTTGGCGTGATGTCGCTGCTGGCAATGCTGCTTTTTGCCCGCACCTTCAGCGATAGCCCAGATACCAGCGCTGCAACCCATGCCGCAGAACGTGAGTTTATTCGCCGCGGACAAAAGGTGACTCAACACGACGATACCCCGCTGCCGTGGTGGCGCTTTTTTACCAGCCGCACGCTGGTGTGCAATGCGCTGGGCTATTTCTCCTTTCTCTATATCACCTTTACGCTGGTGACGTGGATGCCGAAATATCTGCAGGATAACTTTCATTACGATCTGCACGCATTGTGGTACGTCGCGATGATTCCATGGAGCGGTGCCTGTATTACCGTGCTGCTCGGGGGACGTTTTGCCGACTGGCTGCTGGCTCGCTTCAACAATCTGCGTCTGGCACGTAATGTTTTTGCCGCCGTCACGTTGTGCGGCACCGCCTGCTGTTTTATGGCCATTCCGTGGATGCACTCAGCGGCGGGTATTATCGCCTTGATGACGCTGGGCAACGCACTGAACGCACTGGTGAACAATGTTTACTGGTCTGTGGTGATTGACGTAACGCCGAAATCATCGGTCGGAACCTACAGTGGCATGACATTGGCTATTGCCAATCTCGCCGCGATCATCTCCCCGATGCTCTGCGGTTGGTTGGCTGAATATTATGGCTATAACGCCATGTTTACCGTCACCGCTGTGATCGCGTTTGGCAGCATGTTGGCGATGACGCTGCTGCAACCGGAGAAGCGCTTGCAACCTCAAACTGAGGCTAACGTGACGCAGCAAACGGCCTGACGGCGCATCAGCGCATTAACATGAAAAAAGGCGGAGTGGTTAGCTCCGCCTTGTCTCAAGTTCCGGTTAGTATGCTTTACCGGTCAGTTGCATAAGGGCAACGATGATCTGCAAAATGATTCGGATGATATCCAGAATCAGCCTTGTCAGTTCCATCACTTTCCTTCTCCTTTTACAGGAGCGCGCTGTTCGGCTACCGAGGCTTTGACTCTACCCGCCGGGTGCCTAAGCACATCTTGTGGAGAGAGCTGAGCGGCACTCAAGGTTAAAGCCACAGGCCAGCACCACCTGATGCCTGCCGGGATTTAAAAACCGTGCCCCTGGGAGCGGCCAGTCAATCTTGAGGCTAAACTCACCCCTCAACACCTGTATAACCATACAGTATTTTAGCCAAACTTGAAAACCTTCGCCGCACTATTTAGAATAACTTTTGTGGAGAGTGCTGAGCACCTCGTTCGAAGCCGGTTACCAGCCGGGGAACGAACAAAAAAATAAAGGATTTGGCCTCAAGCCAAATCCTTTTTTATTGTCCAGCATTTAACCGATTATTCGTTTGCTGCGCTAATGCGCCAGATGCTGTTACCCGCATCATCGGCGATCAAAACACCACCCTGCTTATCTTCAGCTAATCCTACTGGCAATCCACGAACTTGCTTTTGATCATCCGTCAAAAAACCGGTAACAATCGGCTGCGGCTGACCCACCGGCTGACCCTGCTCAAATTTCACCCACACTACCTGATAACCATTTAACGGCTTGCGGTTCCAGCTCCCGTGTTCACTCACAAACGCGCCACCGCGATATTGCGCCATGTTGTCACCTTGGTAGAACAGGAGGCCCAGCGGCGCGACGTGCGAGCTCAGCGCGTAATCGGGCTTGATGGCCTTCTCAACCAGATCGGGACGCTGCGGTTCGGCACGGGGGTCAATGTGCTGACCAAAATAGCTATAAGGCCAACCGTAGAAGCCTTTCTCCTGCACCGACGTCAGGTAATCCGGCACCAGATCCGAACCAATTTCATCGCGTTCGTTCACAATGGCCCACAACTTACCGCTCTGCGGTTCCCACTGCATACCGGTAGGATTACGTAATCCGCTGGCATAAATGCGACTTGCCCCGCTGGCAGCATCGACTTCAAGGATCGCAGCGCGGCGATATTCAGCGCCAATGCCGTTTTCAGTGATGTTGCTATTGGATCCTATTCCCACATACAACTTGCTGCCATCGGGACTTGCCAGCAGCGACTTAGTCCAGTGATGATTGATCGGTCCGCCCGGCAGGTCAGTCACCTCTTCAGGCGCGGTACGAATCTCCGTTTCGCCTTCGGTATAAGGAAATTTCACCAGGCTGTCGGCATTCGCGACATACAGCGTATTACCCACCAGCTGGATACCAAACGGTGAAAACAGATTTTCGATGAAGCGATGTTTTTCCCACTTACCGTTTACGTTACGCAGCAGCGTTATGCTGTTGCCGCCTGCGCCGCCTTTGCCCGAAGATTTTTGAATCAAGCCTGTTATCAGCTCTTTCGGCCTGGCTGTTGCGTTTGGTGGCCCGTTAGACTCCGCCACTAGCACATCGCCATTCGGCAGTACGTAGACTTGACGTGGATGTTGCAAGTTCTCGGCGATCTTCTCGATTTTTAGCCCTTTTGCCACTTTCGGCATTTCACCCGCTTTCCACGGTACACCCTCTGGCACCTGCATTGGCGGCATAACAAAATTTTGCGCCTGTGGCAGTTCAGGATTGGGGCCGGTTTGCTTTTGCGGATCAATCAGCGCGCCATCGTCACAGCCCGCCAGCAAGGCAATTAAGGTCACGGCGAGTAACGTTTTATGCTGCATTTTCATCTCGGCTTCTCCTTAAGCGGTGCGTTGACGTAACGCGAGTTGAACATTTGCCAGCAGCAACAGTGCCACCACCAGCGTAGAAAGTATGACGCCTAATGGCACCACCGCATAAGCATCACGGCTATGAATGAAGGCGTTTAGCACAGCAAGGATAATGGCCAGCAACGAGAGCCAAAAGTGGGTTTTTTCGGGTGCTGCACTGCCACGAAATAGATAAACAAGGCTGATTAAACGTGGCAAAACCGCTATGACCAAACCAAAAACAATGAGCCAGCTGGCGGCATCGGTCCACATGATTTCAAAGCCTCGCATGTAGATAATATCGAATAGCCAGGCGGCGCTAAAAAAGCCCAACGGCAGCGGCTCAAGCAGAGCGTAAAGCGTAACGGCGAAAGCCGACCTTCCCGAGGTAGTGCGCATTTTCCTCTCCATATTCTGTTAATAAACGGGGTGAAGACGGCACTTCGCTTCCTCAAGCAACCGACTTCGCGCCTGTAAAATATTAGTAAACATGAAGAAAAGTGGCAGGTTAATTCAGCAAGAAAAAGAAATTAAACAGCGGCATCTCTGCCGCCGAGGGGAACATTAACGTTTATCTGCGGGTAACGTTACCCAATAACCAGGCTGGTAAGGTAGCGGTAAAAATTTCTGATGGAACTCACGGAAGGTCTTATCTGGATCAAGATCGGCAAACAGATCGGGATGCAGCCATTTTGCCAATGCCTGAATAGCAACAAACTGGTAAGGGCTGTCATAGAACTGATGCCAGATGGCGTGTGCATTGCCGTTATGTGCAACCGGTAGGGTTTTGAAAGCATCACGCATCATCAGCGTTTTTAAGCGCGCCGTTGCCTCCGTGACGTCAGCCCCCGGCCCAACGCCAATCCACTTCCCTACCGTATTGTAATTTTTCCAGTTTGCACCCGTGACCACCACCACATCTGGGCGGCTGGCAATGATTTGCTCTGGATTGAGAGTACCGAAGGTGCCAGGAATGAGATTTTTGGCAATGTTATCGCCGCCAGCCATTTCCACCATTTGCCCAAAATTCTCATTGCCGAATGACATACAACATTCGTCGCTGTAACCGCCTGCACGATCGATCATGACTTTCGGGCGATAGCCGTTGAAACTGTGCAAACGTGAGGTGACACGCTGAATTTGCTGGTGGCGGAAGTCGATGATCGCCTGCGCACGGGCCGGTTTGTTCACCAACTCTCCCATAATACGAATACTTTTCTCAGCATTCACAAACGGCGCTTCACGGAAATCGATAAACACCACCGGGATACCAACAGCCTGCAATTTTTCAATCAATTTGCCCTCATCCGTTGCCGCTTTGGACTCAAGGTTCATCAGTACTAAATCTGGTTTTAACGTCAGCGCCTGCTCTACGTTAAACGTGCCATCTTTTGCCCCGCCAAAGGTCGGCAGTTTTTTAATTTGCGGATAGCGCTGTTCATACGCCTGATAACCATCCCAATCCGCTTTGTGAAAGTCATCGCGCCAGCCAACTACCCGTTGAAACGGCGCCTCGGTATCAAAGGCAGCCAGCAAGTAGATCTGTCGCCCTTCACCTAAAATAATACGTTTTGATTCATTGGCGACATCGACCTGACGCCCGGCGACATCAGTAATTGTTTTAGCCGATGCCGATCCTACCAGCGTGATTAACCCCAGCGCTAACATCCATTTTTTCATCGAAATAACCCATATAAATGATAATGAGAATTATTATTGTAAATCGCCGTTACTATCACTCATAAATCAGATAAGGGGAAGCGATCGATGAAAATGTTTTTAGGAATACAATTAGCGCCGTGAAGTGAAGGCCTGAAGCTCGCGTGCATCATGGCTGCAAAACATCGTGACCTCATCATTGTGCTGCAACGACAGTTCACGTAATCGTTGTTGGTTAGTACGCCACGCTTGTGTATCGCTGCGCATCATCCACTGATAAAAGCGCAAACCGGGCGTGCAATGGCGCGTTTCCTGGTGCATTTCGCCGCGATAAAACCAGGCGTCGCCACCATGCAACATCCAGCCTTTTCCATGACGGATCGCGACGCCAGCGTGCCCTAATGTGTGTCCCGGCAGCGGCACCAGCAGAATGTCATCGCTTAACTCATCAATGGCCCTGACGGCGTCAAAACCGAACCAGCGCTCGCCCCCATCAGGATAACCACGCCAGCCATCGTGGCTGCCCCACTGCTGAGGCCGATAGCGCTGACGTCGTAACCAGCTTTGTTGCCCGGTTGCCGTTTGCAGTTCTCGCTGTAACAGATGCACACGCGCTTGTGGAAAATCGGTGATGCCGCCTGCATGATCAAAATCCAGATGCGTCAGAATGATGTGGCGAACATCGTCGGGCTTGAACCCTAAATTCACCACCTGCTGCCAGGCACTGAGTTGCTTATCGTAGCGAATGTTGTTCATGGCGCGGAAAAAGCCCGAAAGGCGATCGGCGGGACGTTGGATATCCTGTAATCCCATGCCGGTATCCACTAAAACCAAGCCGTGTGCATCGGTCTCCAGCAACAGGCAATGACACACTAAATGGGCGAAAGGTGATGCACTGAAACCATCGTACAACGCGCCACCGACTGGACACATACATCCACAGTTCAGATGATGAATGCGCATGACTTCTCCTTTTGTTCAGCGTGCCTGCGTCAACAGGCACGTCTCCCGATCACTGCTGCTCTTTTGGTATGCCTTTGCCCAGATCGGTTCCGGTTAAAGGATTGATGGTGGGATCGGATTGGGTGCGGATGGCCATATTTTCAACATGCGTATTTTGTTTATCAGACAAGGTCACTTTGGATAAACCATCGCCACCGTCTACTGCAGGTTGCGGATCGGCTACATAATCGAAATTCTCATCTGAATTCCAGCTACCGCGAATATCGCCCCCTTCAGACATATTGTAATACGTGTGTGCGTACTGCTCGATTGGCGGTAATTTTCCTGGCGGGAAATTATCACGGATTGCATAGAGCGCTTTTTCAAATGAGATCTGGTGCGCCACTTCGCGCGTCATCAAAAAGCCCAACGCATCTTTTACGCCGGGATCATCGGTTACGTTGATCAGACGTTCGTAAATAATTTTAGCGCGCGCTTCAGCGGCGATATTGGATCGTAGATCGGCGGTAACTTCGCCAATGGTATCGATATAGGCTGCTGTCCAGGGCACACCGGCGGAGTTGGTTAACGCCGGGCCGCCACCGTAAAGTAACGCGGTGGTGTGGCTGCCGTTGCCGCCGTTAGTGAGTGAGCGATAAAGTTCGGCTTCCTCTTCCACACCTTCAGCCAGATCGCCTTTGGCACCTTTGTTGAGCATGCCAACCAGACTACCGATAATTTCCAGATGGCTTAACTCTTCAGTAGCGATATCCAGCAGCATATCTTTACGACCCGGATCTTCATCGCCCAGCCCTTGGGTAAAATAACGGCATGCTGCCGCCAGTTCCCCTTGAGGCCCACCAAATTGTTCTAACAGTAAGTTAGCCAGCCCCGGATTTGGACCAGCAACGCGAACGGTATATTGCATTTGTTTAACATGACGAAACATTGCGCTCTCCAGATAAAGTCAATCAATCTCGCTAAAGGGCTTATCTGTATTTAAGGCGTTTTTCGCTGCGCCTCAGGATAAACCCGCTAATTATGTGACTATTAATTTATTGAAGAGAAACAGATAACCCGCAAGCCAACTTTAGAAAGCGAGGCGTGGAATTTTTATATTTTACGGAAATAAATTATTGATTTTTATATTAATAATATATTTTATTAAAATTTATTATTTATTTAATCCTATTAAAATCTCCGCCCATAAATACGCAGCGGTAAAAGTGAGCAGCTTCTTAAATAGCACTTTAAATAATGACAGGAAAAAATAGAGATTATTAACGCTTCGCTAACAGGCGTTAATTTTTGAATTAACTGGGGAAAATACGCTGAAAAGTATCACTGCCCAATCTGCTTAAACCCTATCTCTGCGTGTCCTGGCTCACAAAACGCCGCGCTTTCGTGAATGTGTTCACAACGCCTTAGGCAACTGCACACATATTAGTCAGCAATGTTCTTGTTTTGGCTAATGCGTTAATAAAATGTGAAGGCTAGATTATAAAAATGAAACGGCGTTTTATTTATTACGCCAAACGATCAGCTACAGGAGCTTAACCGTGAAGATCAGCGCAATCGATGTCACCCTTTTTACTTATCCTACTCAGCGCCGCTCAGACAGCGCCGGCCACTCTCATCCCGGCCCCGAAACAGATGCGCAAATGGCGTTATTAACGATCACCAGTGATGAAGGGGATTGCGGCTATGCCTTTGCACCTGCCGAAGTGGTGCGTTCACATGTGGTGAATGCCTTTTTTCGCAAAGTGCTGATTGGGCAAAACGCCTTTGACCGCGAACGTTTGTGGCAAGATCTGGTGCACTGGCAACGCGGAAGTGCACATCAGCTCACCGAACGCGCGCTTTCTGCCGTTGAACAAGCGATGTGGGATTTAATTGGTCGCAAACTGCAGCAGCCGGTGCACAAATTGCTGGGCGGCTATCGCGAGAAGATTCCCGCCTACGGCAGCACCATGTGTGGTGATGAACTGGAGGGGGGATTATCAACTCCTGATGAATATGCGCGCTTTGCTGAAACGCTGGTGCAGCGCGGCTACAAAGCGATCAAGCTCCATACCTGGATGCCGCCCGTTTCGTTTGCGCCCAGCACGTCCATGGATATCAAAGCCTGTGCGGCGGTACGCGAAGCGGTAGGTCCCGATATTGCGCTAATGCTGGACGGTTATCACTGGTACAGCCGCAGCGAAGCGCTGACCATCGGCAGAGCGTTAGAAAAGTTAAATTTCAGCTGGTTTGAAGAGCCGATGGAAGAAGAGAGCATGGCCTCTTACGCCTGGCTGGCTGAAAACCTGTCTATTGATGTGCTGGGACCGGAAAGCCTCGGCGGTAAACATCACAGCCGTGCTGATTGGGTGCGAGCAGGCGCCTGCGACATTTTGCGTGCGGGCGCCAATGGCGTAGGGGGTATCTCAGCGACCATGAAAGTTGCCAGCCTCGCAGAAGCCTTTGGTATGGATTGCGAAGTCCATGGCAATGGCGCAGCCAGCATTGCGGTGGTCGGCGCGATCCGCAATTGCCGCTGGTATGAACGCGGCCTGTTGCACCCTTTCCTTGATTACGAACAGCCTCCTGCCTATCTCAACAGCCTGGTCGATCCGATGGATGATCAGGGTTTTGTGCATTTGCCAACCCGCGCTGGATTAGGAGAAGACATCAACTTTAGCTGGATAGAAACCCATACGATCGAACGCTGGTAAATCGCCATAACCAAGTACGGCAAACAATAATAACCTCTGACCTGCTGGACTGACATTATGAAACTCTACAACCGCTGCGGCGCGTGGCTTGTCACGCTGCTGCTGCTGGCGGGCAGCGCGTCGTTACAGGCGAAAACGCCTGACGATCAGCTGATCGTTGGCATGAACATGAATAACTTGCTCACGCTGGATCCCGCCGCCATGACCGGTAACGAAGTGGTAGGCATTGTGGTGAATCTGTATGACGGCTTGGTTGAACTCGATCCAAAACAGCTGACCAACGTGCGCCCTGCACTGGCGGAACGCTGGGAGATCAGCCCGGATAACAAGCAGCTCACCTTTCACCTTCGTGACGGTGTCACCTTCCATTCCGGCAATGCGTTGAGCAGTGACGATGTGATTTGGTCAATGCGTCGTGTGCTGCACCTGAATCTTGCGCAAGCATCGGTGTGGAAATCGTATGGTTTCACGAAAGAAAATGTGGATCAGATGATCACCGCACCCGATGCACGCACCGTGGTGATGACCCTGCCGAAACCCAATGATCCCAAGCTGGTGATCTATTCGCTGGCGGCGTTGGGCAGCATGGTGGTGCTGGACAGCAAAACGGTGAAATCGCATGAAGTGAAAGGCGATTGGGGCAACCGCTGGTTAACCACCAACGAAGCGGGTTCAGGTCCCTTCCGCCTTGATGTCTGGCAGGCCAAAGATGTGCTGCGCATGAGCCGAGCAGATCATTACTGGCGCGGCGAGGCAAAAATGTCACGCGTGGTATTTCGCCATTTACAAGAGTCACAAACCCTGCGTTTGATGATGCAAAAAGGCGATCTGGATATTGCCAGCAACATGGCGATTCCCGACGTACGCGCCCTGCGTAACGATCCCGACCTGGCTATCGACGCGGTACAGAAAGGCACCATTTACTATCTGGCGATGAGCATGAAGGATGACCACTTCGCGGATGTCAAAGTGCGTGAAGCGGTACGGTATCTGGTAGATTATCAGGGAATTAATAAAAGCTTGATGACCGGATATGGCGTGTTGCATCAGCGCCCGATTCAGGCAAATATGCCTGCCACCTTGCCTGATCCTGGTTACAAACTGGATGTTGCACGCGCCAAAGCGTTGCTGGCTGAAGCAGGTTATCCCAATGGATTTGACACTACGCTGCGCGTATTAGCTGACCAACCCTTTCTGAACATCGCTATCGCGATACAGTCCACGCTGCTGCAAGGCGGCATCCGCGCCAAAATTGTCACTGGCACCGGTAATCAGATCTACGGCGCAATGCGCGATCGCCAGTTTAACTTGCTGGTGGGCCGTGGCGGCAGCGGCGTTGAACCTCATCCTCACTCCAGCCTGCGTTCGCTGGTCTATAACCCAAACAATGCCGACAGCGCACGCCTGACCAATTTTCAGGGCTGGCGCACCGGTTTCTACGATGCCCAGCTCAATAGCATGATTGATCAGGCGCTGGTCGAGCGCGACAGCACCAAACAGCAGCAAGAATATTTCGCGATTCAACGCCGATATGACCAACTGGTGCCGGCCTTGATGCCGATATCACAAATGGTGGATTCGGTGGTGGTCAATAACCGTGTGCAGGATTATCAGCCGCATCCATCGGCCACCACTTTCTTGCGCGACGTATGGAAAACGCCGGATACCTTAGCGGGAGGCCGCCCATGACGCTGACTCAAAACCAGGTTCGCCGCATCAGCAAACGTGGCGTACAGGTGCTTATTACGCTGTTTGGCCTGCTGCTGCTGACTTTTTTCATTGGCCGCGTGATGCCGCTGGATCCCGTATTAGCGATTGTTGGACCCGACGCTGACAACGCCACTTATCAGCAAGTTTATCAGCAACTCGGCTTCGACAAACCTTTGTGGGTGCAGTTCGGTATCTACCTTAACGCGCTGTTGCATGGCGATTTAGGTCATGCGCTGCTTACCGGCCAACCGGTGGTCAACGATATCCTGCGGGTGTTTCCCGCCACCGTTGAACTGGCCACGTTGGCGATTGTTATTGGCGCCGGATTAGGTGTGCCGTTGGGTGTGCTGGCAGCGGCTCGACGCAACAGCGTGATCGATTACGTCGTACGTGTGATCAGTTTGGCGGGTTATTCCACGCCGATTTTCTGGGTGGGAATGATTGGCTTGCTGCTGTTCTACGCGCATCTGGGTTGGGTAGGCGGCGCGGGTCGGGTTGATTTCAGTCTTGACGGCATTGTGCCGCGCCGTACCGGTTTCATGCTGATAGATGCGCTTATAGCGGGCAACAGCCAGGTGTTTTGGAATGCGCTCAATCATTTGGTGTTACCCGCTTCGCTGCTGGGTTTTCATTCGCTGGCCTACATCAGCCGCATGACGCGCAGCTTTATGCTCGCGCAACTGTCGCAAGAGTTCATTCTAACTGCCCGCGTCAAAGGATTAACGGAATGGCAGGTGATCTGGCAGCACGCCTTCCGCAACATTCTGGTTCAGCTGCTCACGGTGGTCGCCCTCGCCTACGGTTCCCTGCTGGAAGGTGCGGTATTAATTGAAACGGTGTTTTCATGGCCCGGTTTTGGTTCTTACCTGACCGGCAGCTTGATGCTAGGCGACATGAATGCGGTGATGGGCTGCGTGCTGGTGGTCGGCCTAATTTTTGTGATGCTTAACCTGCTCTCTGACCTGCTTTATCAGGTATTTGATCCGAGGACCAAAGTATGACGATCTCCTACGACACGCCTCATGTCAGCGCGACGCGGGAAAAGCTGGCGCGCTGCCAACGCTTTGCTGCGCGTACCGCTCATTTTCTCTGGCGCATGGCCTGCAATCCGCTGACGGCGATTGGCGGCGGCATTGTGCTGGTGCTGTGCATTGTGGCGCTGTTCGCACCCTGGATTGCGCCTTATCACCCGCTGATTCAGGATTTAAATAATGCGTTAACGCCGCCCAGCGCCGAGCATTGGTTCGGCACCGACGAATTTGGTCGCGACATCTTTAGCCGGTTAGTTTGGGGGGCACGCATCACGCTCTACATCGTGTTGCTGGTGTCAATTACTGTTGGACCGCTCGGGCTGCTGCTGGGCGTGACGGCTGGCTACTTTGGCGGCAAGGTCGACAGCGTGCTGATGCGCGTGACCGACATTTTTATCTCTTTTCCCAGTCTGGTATTGGCGCTGGCGTTCGTGGCGGCGCTAGGTCCCGGCCTGGAACATGTGGTCATTGCGATTACGCTGACAGCCTGGCCACCCATTGCACGTCTGACACGCGCTGAAACGCTGTCGCTGCGTCAGGCTGACTTTATCTCTGCGGTGCGGCTACAAGGTGCTTCTCCGCTGCGCGTGCTGTGGAAACACATCGTGCCGCTGTGTCTGCCCTCGGTGATTATCCGCATCACCATGAACATGGCGGGTATCATTCTGACTGCTGCTGGGCTGGGTTTCCTCGGCCTTGGCGCACAGCCACCCGATCCTGAATGGGGCGCGATGATCGCCAGCGGCCGCACCTACATGCTGGAGTGTTGGTGGGTGGTGACCGTTCCGGGTTTAGCGATTCTGATTAACAGCCTGGCGTTTAACTTTTTAGGAGATGGCCTACGTGACCTGCTCGATCCCCGCAGTGAGTAACGCTTCGCCGTTGCTCGACGTGCGTGATTTGCACGTTAACTTTGTCAACGGACGCCAGACTACCGCCGCAGTGCGGGGCGTCTCCTTTCAACTTGGACAGGAAAAGCTGGCGATTGTGGGTGAATCGGGTTCCGGCAAATCCACCGTGGGCCGTGCGCTGCTGCAACTGCACCCCGCGAAAGCCCGCATTGAAGCCAGCCTCATGCAATTCGGCGATATCGACCTGCTGCGCGCCAGCCCGGCACAAATGCGTGCCGTACGCGGTAAACGCATCTCGATGATCATGCAGGACCCAAAATATTCGCTTAATCCAGTGATCCGCGTCGGCGATCAGATCGCTGAAGCCTGGCGCAGCCACCATCGCGGACAACATGCTGCCGCCCGTCAGCGGGCGCTGGAGATGTTGGAGGTAGTGCGCATCCGCGATCCTGAGCGTGTTTACCAACTCTATCCGCACGAAATCTCCGGCGGACAAGGCCAGCGCGTGATGATTGCCATGATGCTGATTACCGAGCCTGAACTGGTGATTGCCGATGAACCGACTTCAGCGCTGGATGTATCGGTGCGATTGCAGGTATTGGCGCTGCTTGACGACTTGGTAAAAGCACGCGGTTTAGGACTGATTTTTATCAGTCACGATATCAATCTGGTGCGCAGCTTCTGCGATCGCGTCCTGGTGATGTACGCCGGACGGGTGGTGGAATCGCTGGCCGCCAGCGAACTGGATCAAGCGCAACATCCTTACACCCAAGGTTTACTCGCCGCTTTGCCAGATATCGATCATCGCCGTGCGCGCCTGCCGGTGTTACAACGTCACGTTAGCTGGATGAACGGGTAAGGAGTCAAGATGATTACTGTTAACAATCTCAACCTGAGCTTTGGCGAAGATGGCGCGCGTAATCAGGTGCTGTACGACGTTAATCTCAGTGTGAAGGAGGGTGAGATTTTTGGTCTGGTGGGTGAATCGGGCTCTGGCAAAACCACGGTACTGAAATGTCTGGCGGGCCTGTTTAATCACTGGCAAGGCGAACTGGCGATTAACGCAAAGCCTCTTGATCATCGTATCGATCACACGCGCTGCCGTCTGGTGCAGATGGTGTTTCAGGATCCTTACGGCTCGCTGCATCCGCGTCATACTATTGGCGATATTTTGGAAGAGCCCTTGCAGATTCACGGCATCGGGCAGCGGCAACAGCGGGTGATCAGCATGTTGGAGAAAGTGGGATTGAACCGCGCTTTTCAAACGCGTTACCCGCACCAGCTTTCTGGCGGTCAGCGTCAGCGCGTGGCCATTGCCCGCGCTCTGATTCTTGAGCCGCGCGTGCTGCTGCTGGATGAGCCAACCTCTGCGTTGGATGTCTCGGTGCAGGCAGAAATTCTCAACCTGCTCAGCGACCTGCAACAGCAAGGTAATCTGACCTATTTGATGGTGACGCATGATTTAGGCGTGGTGGCGCATATCTGCCATCGTGTGGCGGTGATGCAGCATGGCAAAGTGCTGGAAACGCTGGATGTTGACACGCTAGTCGCCGATCGGGCGACCATGCCCTACACGCGGATGCTGGTGGACGCGAGTCGTCATTACAATCCGGCGCTGGCGGAACAGGAATAAAAAAAACGGGCGGCCTGAGCCGCCCTTTCACTTCGTCGCTAATTTACTGCGTCAGCTGGCGTACGAAGCTGATGATTTCCTGATTTTGTCCGTGCTCGAACAGGCAATGTTGGAAACGTGGGCCGCTCACTGCGGTGCGCACCAGTTCAGGATCGATAGCGCGCAGCGTATCCAGATAGTTCTCTTTAATCACTGCCGCTTTAACCTGATTCAGCAAGCCAGCGTTACGCACCTGTGGCTCTTTACGCTCAGGTGGATAGCCCAGCCCTTTTTCGCCGGTAAAGGCTTTCTCAAAGATAAAGCGCAGGTTAAGTTCCGCACCCCAGCCAAAGCCTTTGGCAAACGGCAGCGACAGCGCATTACCGTTGTTAATTTGCGCAAAAAGATAGGCGTCCGCAGGATCGATACAGTAGCCACAGACCACACCCGGATGAATATTCAGCGACATCAGTGCGCCTTGTCCGGTGCCGCAACCCGCTACCACAAAATCCACCGCCTGGCTGTTAAGCAGCACGCTGGCTTGAATGCCGAGGTGAATGTAGGTCAGATGATGATCTTGCTCGTCGCTCATCCCGACGTTAAAAACCTGATGGCCCAATGGCTGAGCAACGCCTTCCAGTTCTTTCACTACGGTGGCGTTTTTAGCCGCCTGGCTATTTTCCATCATTAACGCAATTTTCATGATCTACCCTTAGCATTTAATTGAAACACCGTTTCATTTTAATAAAAAAACGCTAAAGTGCATGGGTTAAATCACCCCATCGCTGTGAGTGCTGTCACAAAACGACCACCGCATGCCCGACCAACATCAGGAGTTCACATGTTTATCTATAAACAAGACCGCCCGCTTGAAGATTTAGGCAATGGCGTTATGCGTCGCCTTTTGGCTCACGGCGGCGGCATGATGGCTGTTGAAGTAATCTTTGAAAAGGATGCGGTTGGTCCTTTACACCATCATCCACATGAGCAGTTAACGTATGTGTTAAGCGGACGTTTCGCCTTTACGATTGGGGGTGTCACGCAGGAAGTCGCTGCGGGCGATACTTTGTATAAAGCACCCAACGTGGTGCACGGCTGTGTCTGTCTGGAAGCGGGAACGCTCCTGGACACCTTCACGCCGCAGCGCGAAGATTTTTTGACCGCCAATACGCAGTAAATCGCGCTTTTGCTGTTTAACCATCTGACTGTTTGCCGCACCTTAAGCCTGCACATGCTCGTACAGGCTTGAGGTTTCAGCGATTTATTTAGCGGATCCATGCCGGGTGAGATAGCGTTTAACCAAGACAAAAAACAGCGGGACGAAGAACAGCGCCAGTACTGTACCGGCTAACGTCCCGCCGATAATCCCGGTGCCTATCGCAATGCGGCTGTTTGCGCCCGCACCTGTCGCAATCGCAAGCGGCACCACACCGGCAATAAAGGCCAGCGAGGTCATCATGATCGGGCGCAGACGCGTTCGGGCAGCCTGTAGCGCGGCTGAACTCAGTGAGCGTCCTTGCCGTACAGCATCTTCTGCGAACTCAATAATCAATATCGCATTCTTCGAGGTCAGCCCAACCGTGGTTAACAAAGCGACCTGGAAGTAGATGTCGTTGCTTAATCCGCGTAGCGCCACGGCTATCACCGTGCCAAGCACACCCAGCGGCACGGCAAGTAACACAGAAAACGGCACAGACCAGCTCTCATACAGCGCCGCTAAGCAGAGAAACACGACCAAAATGGAGATGGCATACAGCGCGGTCGATTGCCCCCCCGCCTGCTTTTCCTGCAATGAGAGTCCACTCCATGCCCCGGTTGTTCCCGCAGGCAGCGCGTTAGCCAGTCGCTCCATGGTCGCCATCGCATCTCCCGAGCTGTATCCCTCAGCATTTTGGCCCTGAATTTCAAACGCGGCAGAACCGTTATAGCGGTTCAGGCTTTCCGGTCCCATAGTCCAGCGCGTTGACGCAAAAGCAGAGAAAGGCGTCATGCCGCCTTCGCTGTTGCGGATAAACCATTTGTCCAGATCGTTAGGCGCCGATCGATACTGACCATCACCTTGAATGTAAACACGTTTGACGCGACCACGATCGATAAAATCATTGATATATGCGCCGCCCCACGCGCTGGTTAACGTATCGGTGATGTCATCCAGTTGCAGACCCAGCGCCACCGCTTTGTTGGTATCAATATCGATTTGCAGCTGTGGCATTTGCGGCAGAATATTTGCCCGCACCGCGGAGAGTGCCGGGCTTTGCGTGGCCTGCTGCAACAACTGATCGCGCAGGTTTTCCAGTTCGCTGCGCGTGGTACCGCCGCTGGCGAGCAGTTCATAGGTAAAGCCGTTGTTCTGTCCCAAACCTGGCACGGACGGTGGCGTCAGCGCGAAGATTTGCGCATCACGGATTGAGGAAAGCGCATAGGTAGCGCGCCCGGCTATCGCCTCCGCTGAGTTTTCACTTCCCTCACGCTGATCCCAGTTTTTAAGCTTGATAAATGCCATACCGGCGTTTTGCGCCGCGCCGCTGAAGTTAAAGCCGTTGATAGTGAATACCACATCGATATTCTCTTTTTCTTGGGTGAGAAACCAGTCAACAATCTGCTTATTAACCGCTTCCGTTCGGCTGGCTGTTGCCCCGGCTGGCAGCGTTGCCTGTAGCATGATGCTGCCCTGATCTTCTGTCGGCAGAAAACTGCCCGGAAGGCGGGTAAACATAAAAAACAGCACCAATCCCATCGCGCTGTACAGCGAGATCATGATCAGCGGCCGACGCAGCGTGCTCACGACTTTATGGCGATATTTACGCTCGATTGCCGCATAAAAGCGGTTAAAACCACCAAAAAATCCTTTTTGATGCGGCTTGCCAGGTTTAAGCAACATGCCGCACAACGCTGGTGTTAACGTCAATGCCACCAGCACGGAAAAAGTCATTGCGGCGATAATGGTGACAGAAAATTGGCGATAAATTACGCCTGTTGAACCGGCGAAAAAAGCCATGGGCAGAAACACCGCCGATAGCACCAGCGCGATAGCAATCAATGCGCCGGAGATCTCTTTCATCGATTTTTCTGTTGCTTCTCTGGCAGGCAAACCTTCGTCATGCATGATGCGTTCGACGTTTTCGACCACCACAATGGCATCATCTACCAGCAAGCCGATGGCCAGTACCATGGCAAACAGCGTCAACGTGTTGATGGTATAACCGCACAGCGCCAACACGCCGAACGTCCCCAATAACACCACGGGCACCGCCAACGCAGGAATAAGGGTTGCGCGAATATTTTGCAAAAACAGGTACATGACGACGACGACCAGCACGATAGCTTCAATCAGCGTAATCACCACATCCTCTACGGAAATTTTAATGAAGTCGGTACTGTCCAGCGCGTATGCCACTTCATACCCGGCAGGCATGGAATGTCGATACTCTTCGACTTTCTGCTTAACCAGCGTGGCGGTATCAAGTGCATTCGCGCCCGGTGCCAGCATCACACCGATACCCGCAGCCGGATGTCCGTTGAGACGCGTGGTCATATCGTAAGTTTCACCGCCCAACTCGACGCGAGCCACATCGCCGACACGAACAATCGCACCATTTCTGTCACTTTTTACGATGATATGTCGGAACTGTTCAGGCGTTTGAAGACGCGACTGCGCCCTGACGGTTGCTGTAAGTTGTTGATTATCTGGAGAAGGAAGCCCACCGATTTTCCCAGCGGAGACCTGAATATTCTGCGCGCGAATAGCCGTGGAAACATCCGAGGGTTGCAGTGAATAGGCATTGAGTTTGAAAGGATCAAGCCAGATTCGCATGGCATATTGCCCGCCAAACACCTGAATATCCCCCACGCCTTCTGTCCTTGCCAACGGCTCCTGCATGTTGCTGACCAGCCAATCTCCAATATCGGTGCTGTTGCTTTTCCCGGTGGTGTCATACAGCCCCATCACCAGCAAAAAGTTTGACTGCGATTTCGTCACGGTCACGCCCAGTTGCTGGACTTCGCTGGGTAATCGAGTCAGTGCCTGCTGCACCTTATTTTGCACCTGAACCTGCGCAGTGTCTGGATCGGTTCCCTGGCTGAACGTGACAGTCACCGAAACGTTGCCCTGTGAACTGCTGCTGGAAGTGAAGTAAAGCAAATTATCCAGCCCGGTCAGCTGCTGCTCAATGACTTGGGTAACGCTGTTTTCTAGCGTCTCGGCCGATGCACCGGTATAGGTTGCGCTGATGTTGACCGCAGGCGGTGCGACGTCAGGGTATTGTTCTACGGGCAACAGGGTAATGGAAAGCGCGCCGAGCAGCATAATCAAGATAGCTATCACCCAGGCAAACACCGGGCGATAAATAAAAAAGCGGGAAAACATTCAGTGGGCCTCTTCCTTTTTATCAGGCGGAAACGATACCTACACTCCTGCAGGCTGATTAAGGCTATAGCATTATGAAATTAGCGCGGCATTGTTTACGATTCATTACTGAACAGAAAGGCGCTATGCCTGGCGTATCGTGGAATGACGCTGGCTTTGGATATGTTTTCAAGGGGTTGTTAAGAGAAAAAATGCCGTTTTGGCCGTAGAAATGATAAAAGCCCTGACTGTGATAGCCAGGGCTTTTAGGGTACTACTTTTTCAACATTTAACATTAATTAACTTAATAGAGACTTACTACTTTCAATACTGCTTTATGAACAAGTTTTCACAGATAATAATGGCTCCTCAGAATCAAACGTCATTATTATTAACGGTTTTAAACCACCTGATAGGCTTTTTTAGAGGCAAAGTCATGTCAGGCCCGGCTAAACTTGCACACCCCATCGCGATATATACTTTTTGATGCGTTGCCTTACTTTCATTACAGCTTATGAATCAACAAACCCACCCTGCCGTAACGTAAATAACTTAAAAAAACATGGCCTTACATCATCGCGATTTACTACAACTTCAGGAACTTCTCAACGTACTCTTACAGTATAGACCACATCAAACTTTCTGGGCTTGATGTAACGGAAATATATTTTCTCTCTCCGTTGAGTTCTAATTTACCGCTTTTTTTAACAGTGTCAACACTGTTTTTAAAGACATGTTTATATGTTCAGTGTCAAAAATTTAATTCTTTAAACGCGCTATGTTGCTGTTATTCAACGACGAGAACATGTGTCCTGCGCCAGCCACTTTTTGTCATATATGCACGATGAACGTTTAAGGGGCTGGCACTATTTTTGGACTATTCGACTAAAAACAGGCCGTTAACGCATACAAATAACGTATTGATTTAAAAATGAGCTAACCACAATCGGAATTCAAGCCCCCAGCGACTGGTCCAGCCGCTGGTGCTGCTGGTCACTTTACCTTTATGCAGCACGATAAAAGTCGGCGTTGCCGCAATATCCCAATGCTGCGTCAGCTCCCCTTTTTCATCATTAATGCCTGGCCCGTTAAGCCCCTTCTTACTCATCCACTGCTGCACGCGTGCGTTGTCACCTGAACGCAGCGCCACATTTAATACCGTCTCACCGTTGGCGATCATCTTTGCAACGCTGGGTGTGGTCAGTTTGCAAATACCGCACCAACTGGCCCAGACGTAAATCAGCAGTGGCTGCGATTCGCTGAGTTCCGCCAAAGAAAGCGGATTCCCCTGCATATCTTTCACCACCAACGTGGCTAAATCATCCGGTAAAGCCGGTGCGCGCAAGCGATCAACGCCCCACAGAGCAACGGTAGCAATCAACAATAACCAGACGCCTTCTCGCAGCCAACGCTTGAATCGCATCATTTGGCCGCCTTTAGTGCCGCCTTCACCGCCGTTTCTAGCTGCTCGTAGGGTACCGCCCCACTGATCATGTAATCGCCTACCAGCGTGGCGGGTGTGCCTTGTACACCCAACTGCTGCGCTAAGGTCAGATTCGTGTTGATGGTATCAAGACTCGTTTTGCTCGGCTCCTGCAAGGTAATGCCCGTTTTTTTCAGTGCGGCTTTAATGCTGGCTTCATCGTGGTTGCCTTTTTTCGCCATTAATCGCTCATGCAGCGACAAGAAGTTTTTCGGCTGCTGCTCCCATACTGTCAGCGCCAGTCGTGCTGAACTGAGTGAGGTTTCGGAGCGATACGGCAGCGGTTTGAAGATCACCGCCACTTGCGGATATTTTTTCATGACGCGCTCAATATCTGCTTCAAATTTTTTACAAAAAACGCAGTTGTAATCGGTGAAATAAACCAGCGTCAACGCGGCTTTCTCAGGCCCCACACGCGGCGAACCGGCGTCGTTATAAATCAGGTCATGATTTTTCACGATCATCTGCTTCACACTATCCTGTTGAGCATGCGCGGCCTGCTTATCAAAAGCATCGGCAGCTTCAGCCAGAATCGCTGGATTCTGCACCAGTGTTTCACGGATCAGTTCTTTGATGCGGGCTTCTTGTTCCGGGGTAAAGGGCGCAGCGGCAAAAGCTGAGACCGTGCTCAACATCAACGTCAGTAACAGAAACTTTTTCATTATTCTTCCTTGGCATTTTTTAACGTAGAGATCACCGCATCCCGCGAAAGCAACGGCGATAAAATGTGGCCTTGCGGTAATGCCGGGCCATAAATTTGATTAAACGGCACCGCGACACTGCCGCGACGTTGCAGGAATTGCCCGATCAGTGGATCGGCATGCGTCCAGTCGCCGCGCAGCAGCACGATATCTTCGGCACTCAACGCGTCGCGCACCTTGGCATCTGACAGCACGCGCGATTTGTTCACTTTGCAGGTAATGCACCAGTCGGCCGTGACATCGATAAATACCCGCTGGTGATTGGCCTGCGCAGCGGCAATCGCCTCTTCACTTAATGGCTGCCAGTTGAGTGCATCGCGTTCAGACGGAACGCGGGTGATTAACAACCAGGCCGCCGCCAGCGTCACAGTGAAAAACAGCGCAATCGCCTTGTGCAGCGCCCCACACTTAATGAGCCAGCCGACCAGCAGTAGCATCAACCCAGCGGCTGTTAGCATTACCGCGTTGCGTCCCCAGTGGCCCATCAACAAGCTGAGCAGCCAGAAGCAAGCCATCAACATCATCAATGCCAGTACACTGCGCAGATGCACCATCCAACGTCCCGGACGCGGCAAACATCGCGCCACGCCGGGCAACGCCGCCACCGCCAGCCAAGGCAAACTCATGCCAACGCCGAGAAAGAAAAACAGCAGCCAGAGCTGTGGCAGCGGCGCGGTCAAGGCGTAGGCCAGCGCGGTGCCCAGAAAAGGTGCGCTGCACGGCGTTGCCAGCAAAGTGGCAAACGCACCTTGGGTAAAATGCCCCAGCAAGCCGTTGTTACCGTGCGTCGCCAGACGGGTATTCAGCGAGGATGGCAGCCGTAAATGCAGCAGATCAAACAGGCTTGCGCTGAATAAAAACGTGACCAACACCATGAGGATCAAGAAGCCAGGGCTTTGAAACTGAATGCCCCACCCCAGCGCCTGGCCACTTAATCGCAGCCCGCTCATTAGCAGCGCCAGCAGTAAAAACGAGGCGATAATACCGGCGCTGGAAGCCAGAAATTGCTTCCGCGTCTGAGCGCGGCTCTGCGACTGCTGCACCAGCCCGCTGAGCTTGATCGCTAACACCGGCAACACACAGGGCATGAGATTGAGGATCAATCCACCCAACAGCGCCATCAAGGCGATCACTAAAAAGTGGGTGCTGTCTGACGACAACAGCGCGTGTTGGCCCAGTATCGTTTCGCTCTGCTGAGCAATCCCACCGTCGGCAATCACCAGTGACACGGTTTCACCGACCAACTCCGGCGCGTTATCGCCCCACTCATCGCTGACCGGTACTCGCGCCTCCAACACCGTGCCATCAACGTTGATGATCGGTTTACCCATCATTGCGCCGGCAGGATTATCAAAAAAGAGTTCAGGCTGTTGCCAGCCTGCCTGACGCTCTGCACGAATTTGCACTTCATTCGCGACGTAATGGGCTTGCAGCTTGTCGGTCAATCCCGATGACACGGGAACCTGGCCCATCGCGCGGGCATAGTCAGTGGCAAACGCTCTCTGAGCGGGCTGCGTGAGATCCAGCGAAAAAGCGTAGTCAGTGAGGATACAGACGTTGGAACAGGTAGATAACGTGAGCGTCCCCGCCAGGCGGTTGCCTTGCAGATTACTGATTGCTAGCGGCAAACTGACATCGCCGTGATAACCCTGGGTGGTCAGTCCTGAGACATCAAAGCGGGCGGGTGTTGGCCAATACCAGCGGCTTTGAAGGGTGGATTGCTGCCAGCGAATGGTTGGCGCAACACCGCCTTCGCCTGGCGTACGCCAGTAAGTTTTCCAGCCCGGCTGCAGCCGAATATCCAGTAGCACCTGTTGCGTATTGTTGTGTGGCGCGCTGCGCAGCCGTACTTCTGCATGCGAGTTCTGCGCATCACGCAGCCAGCCACTGTCTGCCGCATGCACCGCGGGCAAACTCACCGCCAGCAGCAGCAGCAAGCTTCTGGTAAAAATAGTCATGATGTTCTCCGAAAAAAGTGAATTAACGCGGGATAAGCGCGCGTATCACAGTCGGAAAACGCAGAAAGTCAGATGTCGCCGTCGAGGCGCTAGCGGAGAAGAAAGTGTAAGTGCACTGCGCAAAATCGGCAGCGTAATAGCGTGGGACATTACCCACAGCATCAGTAAAACAGGCAAGGCGAGATCGAGTAGCGGCGTATGGCCAGGCAAAGATTTTGCACTGAGCGCGCAACGGCTTTCGCCCACCAGGCTTTCATTCGTTTGCGAAGTGGAAAGAGTTGGCTGAGCAGGTACAGGTGGATTCACCACGCGCTGCACCGTTCTTTCAATTACGCAAAGCGCCAGCAGCAGGCAAGCCACCACTAAAATCCATTTTGCGCGCTGTTGCGAAATCTTCATGATCGGGTCCAAAAGAAAAGTGTGCTTATGGTATGCATTCTGACCCTAAGCACAACCCGTCGCTGTGTAAAATTTTGTCGAGTTAACGTCATCAGACGATATCGTCAACCACTCCCCCATCTACGCGGAGTGCTGCACCCGAGGTCGCCGATGACAAAGGTGAACAGACATAAACCACCATGTTTGCCACCTCCTCTACCGAGGCAGCGCGCTGAATGACCGAGCTAGGCCGTTGCGCCATGACAAACTCTTTCGCCAGCGTTTCGAGTGATTTACCGGTGCGTTTTATTTCATCTTCCATCATGCTGGCGAAGCCGTCAGACAGCGTTGGCCCCGGTAAAACGCTGTTCACGGTGACGCCCGATCCCGCCACAAATTTAGCTAAACCGCGTGCCAGCGCAAGCTGTGCAGTTTTGCTCACTCCGTAATGCACCATGTCTGCTGGAATATTACGTGCTGATTCAGAAGAGATAAACACCACGCGGCCCCAGCCTTTTTCGACCATGTGAGGCAATAAAGCACGCGATAAACGTACGCCAGACATGACGTTGGTTTGCCAGTATTGTTCCCAAAGCGCGTCATCGATGTCATAGAAATCTTTTTGCCCGTAAATGCCCGCGTTATTGACCAAAATATCGATCTCCGGCAAGCCTTTCAGAAGCGTGTCCACGCCTTGCGCGCTGCCGAGATCGGCAATGGCACTGTGAATTTTCACGCCCGGCACGGCGGCATTCAGCTTCTGCTGAGCGTGAGCGAGGGTGGCCTCGCTGCGTCCGTTGAGCACGATTTCTGCGCCGCATTCAGCTAACCCTTGTGCAATAGCAAAACCAATGCCGCCCGTTGACGCTGTCACCAGGGCGACTTTTCCGCTGAGATCTATTTTCATGCTGCACTCCTGTAAGTGGCTAAAGAATCGATTTTCTTGGTAAGAGCCTGGCTGAAAGAGAGAAAACAGCATTGTTCGAACATGCTTTGTAACCCATCTTGCTGGCCGGTTACAAAACGTTGAGCCTTTTGAAGACCCGTTCAACAGCAGCAAAAAACGCGGACCGATTCCCCGTCAGCAAACCTATTCAGCGCTTTTTTCTTTTTGATGCAGAAAACGGCCCGGATAGTCGGGTGTAAGACTATGCTGGCTGTCGTAGCGGCCAAACAGCTTGTAGCGATTGAGGGCGATGCGGTCGTAGGCGAAGTTGCTGATGCTGTCGGGAAAGTGGCGCAGCACGCTGAGAAAGCGCCACGGCCCAGCCATTTTCTGCATAACGCGAAACACCGCTTGCGCCCGCAGCCAATGCTGTTGATCGGCAATATAGACAATGGTACTGACATTTTCTTGCGGTAAACCGGCCCACTTCAACAAGGTTTTACCCTCTTCACTTTGCACTGAGGCAAAACGAACCTGCCGCGCCACACGATGACGCAGCAGGAAATTTACCCAGCCATTACAGAGTTTGCAGACGCCGTCATAAAGCACGACGCTCTCGCCCGGTTGCAGATAAGGCGGTGGTGACATGATCATCCTCTTTCACGCGTTCACTCAGAGGAAAAGTGTAGCCTGTTGTCGCAAGTTGGTGGCGCAACCATTTAACGGCGCGTAGCTGATCGGCCTCTTGCGAACCCACGCGTAATACCGGCCCAAGCGCCATCGGCTGGGCTTGCTCCGCCAACCGCCGCAGCTCAGGTAAGTATTCCGCGCCCGGATGGCCTGGCATACGTTGCGCGAGTCTGGATTGATAGCGCGCCACCGCTTCATCGGGGGTAATTTGCAGCCACAGCTCCAGCACTTCGCTTACCCCCGCCTGCTGCAACCCCTGCTCCAGCACATGTTTAGGCTGAAAACCAAACCAGGCATCAATCAGAAAAATGCACTCTGCAGGTGCCTGACCGACTATTTGCCAAATCGCCTGATAGGCCGCGCAGCCCAGCTGCCGATTGCGCTGGCGATCCACGGGCGCGAAGCTGGCCATAAAGGGCTCTTTCACGCTGTCGAGGGTCAGCACCGGCAAACCAAACTGCTGCGACATCAGCCGGGTTAAGGTGCTTTTACCCGAGGCAGGAATGCCGTTTATCAGCACCACACGTTTTAGGGGAGTTTCATGGGTCATAAGATGGCAATGACCTCCGCGACGCTGCTGGCCTGACGTAAGCGAAACAGCGTATCCTCATCCTCCAGCAACGATACAATGGCGCGAATGCCCTCTTCGATATGCGCATTGCTGTCGCGCGCGCCAAACATAATGACAATATCGGCCTTGTCGCTGCCTTCAAATGAGATCGGCTCAGAGAGCAAAATCATACTGAAACAGTCGCGGATCACACCGGTTTCGGGTCGAGCATGGGGAATCGCAATCCCCTCTTCAAATACGTAATAGGCGCCGTGCGTTAGGGTGTTGGCAATTACCGCTTCCGGGTAAGAGGCTTTGACGTAGCCTCCGCTGACCAGCGGTTGCGCCGCCATAGCGATAACCTGACGCCAATCCGTGGCGTCGATGCCGACCTGAATCGCGTCTGCCTCTTGCAATAACTGTTTAATCGTCATTACGGCTCCTTAAATCGATTTGCGAACAACATTGCGCAATTCATCGATTTTGACAAACAGCGGATCAATTTCATTGCGATAACGTCGACTTTTCGCAAATACCGTTAATGCACGGTTATATTCCAGCATTAATTGTTTCTGCGTTTCGCCATCGCGTGGATTAATAGCTAGCTTGTTTTCTAATGCCGTTATTTTCTCACGGCTTGATTCAGCCAGACGATCCTGCTCTTCCTCTTGCTGGCTATTATTTGTCACACTCTTTTTCATGAATCCAAACATAGCGTCTCCCGCCCCGAATGGTGCTGGGGCACCTCAGGTTAATGCATCATTTAGGATTAAAAAATTAACGGAATAACTGCATCTTCTCGACTAATACACTCGTGACTGCATCATTAGCCGGGACGAGAAAATTACGTACGCTGTCGTTCACTTTGCCTTTCTCAAAGGTATTTTTGCATTGGCTTACCCATTGCACATTCATTTCCGTGCCGACATTCACCTTTTCAATACCGCTGCGGACGGCTAACCGCATATCTTCATCACTGACGCCAGTGCCACCGTGTAACACCAGCGGCGTGCGCGTCGCCTCGGTGATCTCAGCTAAACGTTGATGCTGAATGTGCGCCTTGCCGGTGTACAAGCCGTGAACCGTGCCAATAGAGATAGCCAGCATATCCACGCCGGTTTCATCGACAAAACGCTTGGCGTCATTCACGGTGGTGAACGCAATCTCCTCCATCGCCACCACTTTGCCATCTTCCGACCCGCCAATCGCGCCCAGTTCTGCTTCAACAGAGACATTTAATGGCCGCGCCATATCAATCACTTTACGGGTATTCGCAATATTCTCTTCGATGGATAAATGCGAACCGTCATACATCACAGAACTGAAGCCGGTATCAATTGCCAGTTGAATGGAGTCGAGGTCAGAACAGTGATCTAAATGCAAACAGGTTGGAACATTTTTACTTTCTGCCAGCGATTTAATCGCATCAACCAATAATCTGTGCCCAAGATATTTTGCGGTGCCGGTCGAAATCTGAATCATTAATGGACTGTTGGTTTTTTCCGCCGCTTTGAAATAAGCGGGCAACATCTCAAGGCAATGTAAATTAAACGAACCAACAGCTTTGAATTCACGGTCTTTAGCGATATGTAACAGCTCGGCGAAATTATAAAGTTTCATGAATTTTTTCCTCTTGAGGCTTAGTGGGTTTTCCGTTAACAAACCAGGCAATAGCGGTAATAAAGGCAATAAACAGGGCGACGAACAGCCAGTTATTTTGGAACGCATGTCCCAGAACCAAACCGGTACTGATGACGTCGGAATCGCTGAAGGTGACACCGGTGAAGCCGTAGCTTTCCAGCATCGGGACCAGAATTGCAGGCAGAAGGGTAATAAACAGACCGTGAACGAAGCCGCCGATTATCGCACCACGACGTCCGCCCAACGCATTGCCAAACACGCCCGCGGTGCCGCCTGCAAAGAAGTTGGTCAGCAGGCCTGGCAGGATCATCGCCAACCCAAACATCGGGAAGACGATCATGCCGACCACCGAACCCAGCGTGGTGGCCAGGAAGCCAACAATCACGGCATTCGGTGCATACGGGAACATCACCGGGCAATCAAGTGCCGGTTTGGCATCAGGTACCAGACGCATGGCGATGCCACGAAACGCAGGAACTAACTCGTTAAGCAGGAGACGCACGCCGCTGTACAGCACAAACACCCCAGCAACGAACTGGATAGACTGCATAAACGCATACATCAGGTAGTTCATGCCGTTGCTGTATTGCGCGATAAAAGCCGGGCCTGCGGCGACAGCCGGAATCAGGTACATCGGCACCATCACCACCGCCATCGCTAAATAAGTGTCCTGCAAAAACTTGAAGTTGTCTGGCAGCTTGAGGTCTTCGGTAGAGCGCGATCCTTTGCCGACCACCTTCGCCACCGCCGCCGTCACCAGATAACCAATGGTGCAGAAGTGGCCGAGCGCGACATCGTCAGAATCCGTAATACGTCGTACCACCGGTTGTGCCAGCGCAGGCATAACCACCGCCATGATGCCGCCGAAAATGCCGCCAGTAAGGATCAGAGGTAAGCCTGTTAGCCCCGCTTTATAACCGATGACAGCGCCAATTGTGGCCATCCACAACAACGCTTGTCCGGTCAGGAAGATATATTTGAACGGGGTAATGCGCGCAATGATAATGTTGACGATGAAAATCACCAGCAAGGTCAGTGCCACTTCAGAACCCAGTTCGCGGTTCGCTAACCCGGCGATGGCAGCCACATCGGTGATATAACCCTGCATGCCAAAGCCGTGCGTAAATATGGTGTTCAGGAAGGTTAATGTGCCGACAATGATATTAATGCCGGCCATCATAATTAAGAACCCCAGCAGGGTTTTAAAGGTGCCTTCCACCACCTTCCCTGCAGATTTTTTTTGCAGCAGCAGACCAATCAGGGCAATAAAGGCGATCAGAATTGATGCCTGCCCTAATAAGTCTTTTACCAGGAAATCAATCACACTATTCATGGCTAGGAACCTTCATGTTGTGTTCTTTTAAAAACGCCACGAGCTTCTCCTCAATTTCCGTTTTATCGGTGAGCTTATTGAGAATAATGACGCGTTTGATCTGTTCCGGGCTGGCGTCGGCATTCAATACATCAGCAAAGGCTTTTTGCGTCAGAATGATGTCAGATTTAAAGGCGTTGGCTTCAGATATTGTGGTGTGATCAATATCCGCTTCAATCTCCAGTTTCTTTAATACCGATTTAGCGCTCATCTCAATTGCGAAACTGGATCCCAGACCGCAGCCACAAACACATAAAATTTTCAGCATGGTGTTCTCCTCACAAGATATTTAGTTGTTTAGCGAGTTTATAATGGTGCCCTTCAATATCGACCAAGCGTTTCTTCATGCTTATTAAATCAATGGGAATCGGTTTATTGCTGCCATTAATAATGACCGCTTTATTTCGCATTCCAGATTGAATACAACGAACCACTTCACTGGCCATAATGGTGCCCTGGTAAATTTCTTCACAGGTAGGATCACCATTACGCAGACCGTAACCGATAATGGTTTTGCGAATACGCACGCCAATCATCGGTTCAAGCTGTTTAATCAGGGTATCGATCGCCCCTTGAAATCCAGGGGAATATTCGCGGGTGTAACCTTCTGAACAGAGGATCACCACGCTGTTCTGCGCGGCCAGTCGCTGCGTAATACGCTCAGCCAACTGCGGCGTGGGGATTTGGCATTCTGGAATCAACGCAAAATCCGCATTGGATTTAATCGCGGACTGCAACGTTAATTCCCCGCAATAGCCACCCAGCAATTCCACCATAAAAACGCGACCGGTTAACGCGCGGCCAGTATTCCGCAATTTCGCCACTTCTTTTAAAACTTGTTCGCAAGCCGTAGAAAATCCGATGGTATAATCACTGCCAAACACGTCGTTATCGATGGTCATGCCGACGCCAAAACAATTAACGCCAAATTCACTGAGTGTATGCAAAAATTGCAGTGAACCGTCACCACCCGCCATCACTAATACATCAATGCGTAGCGACTTCAGCTGGCGCGCAATTAATTCATATTCGCTGCGTACTAATTTTTTATCGGTCCTGCCAGACTGCATGACCGGAATTGAGGCGATTGAAAAATCCATTAAGTCGCGTTGGGACACGTCCTGGTGACGATTGGCTAATAAACCCGGTATGCCGCCGTTAAATAACACCATATCCGCTTGCGCCATCCGACCCATTTGGAAAATAAAATTATTAATGCCGGTGACATCACCGCCGCTGATCACCATCCCAATTCTCATGTTGGACACTCCATTGGCTGTATTGCGTCTGGAAATCATTGTTGCGGGATAAGAGCTTTGTATTTGCAATGAAGATCACATTAATGACAGGAATTTTTAAATGTAGATCGTTGACAGCGGGTTTTAATGACTGATTTATGTGATGAAAATCACATTATGAATTCCAGATTAAATAATAAAAAAACATTACACATCAATAGATTAACTATGAATGACTTCGCACAACTTTTTAACACGTGCTTTCTCTTTTTTCGCTTTAACAGCACAATTCAAATTTGTGATTTTCACCTCATTTTCAGCGGTTCAGTCGCTTATTTATCCAATTTATTGTCCGCCCTCATAATTAAAAACAGCAGGGGTAAATAGTGCCTAAAACCTAATTTAGCGCCGATCAATGATTGACTTGCCCCAAGGTCAGCCTGTCCAATAAGGCGTTTATTCACTTCAGAAGAGAAATCATGACGTCCTCGCAGGAAATGCTCCGCCAACTGGGTGAGGTGGTCGGCGCTAAACAGGTATTGACCCATCAGGATGATAAAGCCTGGTACACCAAAGGATTCCGGGTTGGACGTGGCGAAGCCTTTGCCGTTGTTCTGCCACAAACGCTGTGGCAACTGTGGCAAACGCTACAAGTTTGCGTTGCAAACGATGCCATTATCTTAATGCAGGCTGCCAATACTGGCGTGACGGGCGGCTCGACGCCGGACGGCAATGATTATGATCGCGATGTCGTCATTGTCAGTACGCGGCTGTTAAAAGGCGTGCAGGTTATCGATCAATCGCGTCAGGTGATCGCCTTCCCTGGCTCCACATTGACCGAACTGGAGAACACTTTAAAACCTTTGGGACGCGAGCCGCATTCAGTGATCGGATCGTCCTGCATTGGGGCGTCGGTGATTGGCGGTATTTGCAATAACTCCGGCGGCTCTCTGATTCGACGTGGCCCGGCATTCACAGAAAAATCGCTTTTTGCGCGTATTCATGACGACGGTCGGCTGGAGATGATCAATCATCTCGGCATTGCGTTAGGCGATACGCCGGAAGAGATGCTGCGTCGTCTTGAGCAACAGGAATTTACCACCGGCGATCAGCCTGACTGGGACGGTAAAATCTGGGCTGATGATTACGCCGATCAGCTGCGCGATACGCAGGCTGACAGCCCTTCTCGCTTTAATGGCGACATGCGTTACCTGCATGAAAGTTCGGGCAGCGCAGGCAAAGTGGTGGTGTTTGCCGTGCGTCTGCCGACGTTTGAAGCCAGCCAGCAAAGCGATACATTTTATATCGGCACCCAAGATGAGAAAGCGCTGGTGGCGCTGCGCCGTTATTTATTGGCGAACATGCACGAATTACCGTTACAGGCTGAATATATCCATCGCAACGCGTTTGATTTAACGGTGCGTTACAGCAAGCACATGTATCTGGCGATCGGCAAGCTGGGCGCACAGGCACTGCCCGGCTTGATGGCCAGGAAAGCCAAGTGGGATGTGCGCGTCAGTCATCTCAAATTTCTGCCCAGAAACAGCATCGATAAAATGCTGCAATTTTTTAATCAGATCACGCCGCGCTTCGTTGCGCCGCGCATTCTTGATTACCACGCACGCTTTGAACATCATTTGATGATTAAAGTTGAGGCGCAGCAAACGGCGGAACTGCAGCAGTTGCTGGAAAATTTCTTCCGCGATCAAAACGGCGAGTTTTTCCTCTGTAACGCACGCGAAGCCGCGGATGCGTTTCTGGTGCGTTTTGGCGTGGGCGGCTGCACTATTTCGTATTGCGATTATCTTGGCTATAACCCGGATGAGCGGTTAGTGGCGTTTGATGTGGCTCTGCGCCGCAACGACGAGAGCTGGCGGCTGGTGTTGCCGGATCATCTGGCTGACCAGGTTCAGGTGGATTCTTGCTGTGGGCATTTCTTCTGCTTCGTCAATCATCAGGATTACGTGCTAAAACCTGGCGTAGATGCGAAAGCGTTTAAAGCGGCGGTGATTGAGGTATTGGAGCAGCGCGGCGCGAAATATCCGGCGGAGCATAATGTCGGGCATTTGTACCACGCATCCTGTGAGCATGAGCAGCACTGGCGTCAGTTGGATCCGACCAATAGCTGTAATCCGGGAATTGGCAAAACCAGTAAGAAAAAATATTGGGGCTGAAGGCAAGAGTAGCTGGCTGGCCCCCACCTCAATCCTCCCCCATAAATGGGGGAGGAAGATGCTGCCCTATGCCAGCTATTTACCTGCATGTGGCAGCGTCTCCTTCCTCCGCTTCGCGGGGGAAGGCCGGGATGGGGGCCAGCGCGCAGATGAGGTCGTTTGCCCTAAAGCAAACGGCGACTTACTTACCGTAAGCTTCAGTCGAAATCGTCAGCGTGATCTCATCGCTCACCGCAGGGACATACTTATCCAGTTTGAAATCAGAACGCTTAATGGTGCCGGTGGCATCAAAACCAATTGCCTGCTTCTTCACCATCGGGTGCATCGCTTGCTGATTCAGGGTGGCATGCAGCGTAACCGGTTTAGTGATGCCTTTCAGCGTCAGATTACCTTCTACATCAAATTTATTGTCGCCTTTCGCCACTACTTTGGTGCTGTGGAAAGTCGCATTAGGATATTTAGCCACGTCGAAGTATTCCGCGCCTTTAAATTCTTTGGTCAGCGCCGCAACATGACTGTCGATTTTGCTCACCGGCAGCGTAACGTCTACGCGTGATTGCTCAGGATGATCTTTGTCAAACACCAGCGAACCCGTTGAGTCAGGGATATCGGCGGTTGGATGTGAAAAACCAAAGTGCGTCCAGGTCGCAATAACAGAAGTGTGCTCAGGGTTGAGCTGATAATGCATGGCTTCCGCCTGCGAGAAAGGGACATACAGGCTGGCAACAGCTAACAGTGGCAGCGCAATGCGCTTAACGTTTTTCACACGACATTCCTTATTAAAAAACAGATTCATTAGGAGTGTCGTCTAATATGGCAGGAATAAACAGTGAAGAGATTTGCTGATATTTTTCAAATAAATTCAGCAATATCGCAGCGTGACTATCACATTAACGTCCAGCCGTAAAAAGCACCCGCCAGCGGCGACGCTGATTCGTTAAACGCGTATGTAACTGTTGCAGATCGTCTAACGTCAGCGCATCAATGCTTGTTTGCGTCATATCGTGCAAACCCTGCTCCCTTCGCAATGCCGTTAAGGCCGCATTGCTCTCATCAGCGCGCAACTGCGTTTTTAATACATCGATATCCAGTGTGGCGATCTCATTGTCCAACGAGCGTAAGAATCTTTTGCAATGCTGTAACAACCTCCCGACGCTAAGGTTGGGTGATTGCAGCGCAAACAGTACGCCGTCGTGATCCGCGCTACGTAAATAACGGCTACTCACCACGTAACCGATCTGCTGTTCCACCCGTAAACGCTGGAAAAAACGCGGTTCATAGATCTGCGCTAAAGCACGTAGTGCCGCGAGCGGGTGTCGTTGATCTAGGGGGATAAACAGTAACAACGCGTTATCGCGACCAGGATGAGCAATGCGCGACACACCACTGTGTGAAGACAAAGGGGCACTGCGCAGCAGTGGATTAACGGGCAGTGAAAACGTGGCTAAGCGCCGTGCAATGACGTGGTGCAGAGCTTCACTTCCCCCGCACAGCACGGCCCGCCAGCAGGTCGGGCTACTTGCAGAAGTTAAGTGCTGAGGCAACCTCTTCAGCAACTCACGAATGGCGATGCTTTCAGGTTGCTGCGGATCACTACCAGAACGATTATCCGCGAGCGCATCAGCAACCTGTTCCAGCGCCCAATCCGCAAGCTTCTGGTTATCCGGCAGGCGAAGAGTCAACTGCCAAACGCCCTGCGCTTCCTCCCATTCACCGCCGCCGCCTGCATGACGCAACGTGGCAAACAGCGGGCGCAATCGCTTCGCGCACGCCTCGCCAGACTCAGCGGAAAGATTACTGAAAAATTCAGGACGCAGAATCAGGGTTGCTGCTTTGTCTGACGCAAGGTGCAACAGCGTCACGGCAGCGGTTGGCAGTGGCGAGCAGATGAGTTCGGTTTTTAGCGGATAAAAAGCGAAAGCGGTAACAGCAGATTGACGCTGTGGCGCTGTTTCTCGCGGCGCTAAGCTAAGCTCAAACCCTTGGGTTTTGACGCTTTCTCCCAGCTCTTTATTTGAATAAACCGCATTCGAGCAAAATAGCGTAGCGGAAGGCGCAGCCTGCAATGCCGCGATAAAAGCGTGAAACCTTTTCGGCTCGGCTGGCGCAAACCCCAACACGCGCTGACGCAGCTGCTCCAGCGGTGACAGCGCGTTAAAACGCTGCTGCGCCAGTTGCAGATAATGCATCTGCTGTTCTTCACAGGTTTCCCCGATAGCCTGTAAAGCGTGTTGCACGCTTTCACTCAGCCGATCGGGCTGCTCGGTGGTGAAAATCGCCACCAGCCAAAGCTGCTTATCCGATTGATAAAGCCACTTCAATTCGATTTCGCTGGCAATACCGCGCTGGCGCAAAGATGCCATTAAACCGCCGGGCGCATCATCCAGTAAAAATTCACGCAACAACGTGACGTTGTCACTCCATTGAGCATCTACGATCCACGAATGCCAGTATTGGGCTACGCCCTCGCTCAGCATGGCGTGCGGCTTCATTTCAGGGAGTAATTGCAGTGGCGGTATAGTGAGTTGAACCTGACCTTGCGGCAGCGTTTCAGCAAATCGCTGCGCCAGATGCGCCAGGTCATCTAACGATTGTGGTCCCTGCAGCCAAAGCTGCAGGTTACTGGCAACGTAAAAATGCTGATGAAAATCACGCAGCGCCTGCTGCAACGCGACAACGTTAGCGCCAAAGGCATCCGCGCTACCTATTTGAAAGCGATGAAATGTTTGTGGCTCAGCGACCAGGCTAAACAGCGCCGCCTCAGCCTGCGCAGGCACGTGATGCTGAAGTAAGCGATATTCAGCATCAATGACGGCCATTTCCTGTTTGATCGCCGCAGTTTCAAACAAGGGCGCGCAGAGCATATCGTGCAACCGCGCTAATCCATCCTCAAATCGATCCGCTGTGATTTCAAAAAAATAGGCGCTGCGCCGCGCCAGCGTGGTGGCATTAACACGTCCGCCGTTAGCCTGAATCCAGCTCATCAACCGATCGCGATCGGGCCAGCGCTGGCTACCGGTAAACAGTAAATGCTCCAGCAAGTGCGCTAAACCTGGCCAGCGATCCGGTTCGTCATGACTGCCCGCCTTAACCTGTATCAGCGCTGCCGCATCGCGCGCATCGGGTTGATGCACCAGCGTCACGGCTAATCCATTTAGGTTCAGGCGGCGAATCATCAGATGTTACGTGACTTATAAATCAGCTGAGAATTGCTGCGGTTACGGAATTGCAATTGACCAATTTTGATATCACTGCAATCCGCTTCGCGACGGGCTTCAAGAATTTTGCCGTGATGCGGCGATTTGCTGCAAACCGGATCGGCGTTGTCCGCATTGCCGGTAAGCATGTAAGCCTGACAACGGCAGCCGCCGTAATCCTTCTCTTTTTCATCGCAAGAGCGGCAAGGCTCCGGCATCCAGTCGTAACCGCGATAACGATTAAAACCAAACGAGTTATACCAAATGTCATCCAGGCTCTGCTCAAGCACCGAAGGGAACTCAACCGGCAGCTGGCGCGCGCTGTGGCACGGCAGCGCGGTGCCTTCCGGCGTTACGCTGAGGAAGATCGCACCCCAGCCGCCCATGCAGCCTTTCGGTCGCTCTTCGTAATAGTCGGGAGTAACAAACAGCAGATTGGTCAAATTACCGCTTTTACTCATGCGCTGGCGATAGTCGTTAACGACGCCTTCTGCCCGCGCAATTTGCTCACGCGTGGGCAATAAACCTTCGCGATTGAGCTGTGCCCAGCCATAAAACTGGCAGGTGGCGAGTTCAACATCATCCGCTTCCAGCTCAATGCAGAGATCGATGATTTTGTCGATCTGGTCGATGTTATGGCGATGCAAAACAAAGTTCAGCACCATCGGATAGCCGTGCGCTTTCACCGCTTTTGCCATCTCCAGCTTCTGCTGAAAGGCTTTTTTCGACCCTGCCAGTGCGGCGTTCAGCGTTTCATCGCTGGCCTGAAAGCTGATCTGGATATGATCAAGCCCGGCGTCAGCAAACGCATCCAGTTTGTTGTGCGTCAGGCCAATGCCAGAGGTGATCAGGTTGGTATAGAAACCTAAATCACGGGCGGCACGGATCAGCTCAGGCAGATCTTTACGCACCAGCGGCTCGCCGCCGGAAAAGCCCAGCTGCACGCTACCCATGGCACGCGCCTGACGAAACACCTCAATCCACTGATCGGTGGTGAGCTCTTTTTCCTGCTGAGCGAAATCCAGCGGATTCGAGCAGTAAGGACACTGCAGCGGGCAGCGATAAGTCAGCTCCGCCAGTAGCCATAGCGGCGGATTGACGCCGAGTTTAAGCGGGTTCACGGAATTGTATCCACTTCTGTTCATAGGCTGATTGCAGGAATTCTTTTACGTCCGCGCCAACGCCACCCGCTTCCGGGAAACGCGCATCAAGCGTGGCAATAATGGCTGCAATATCTTGCTTGCCATCGACCAGCTCCAGGATCGCGACAGCGGTTTCATTCAGCTTGGCCATGCCTTCAGGATAAAGCACCACATGGCTATCCTGCGCGGCTTCCCACTGCATACGATAGCCGCGACGAAACGCGGCAATAGTGTTGTCATTCATCATTTATACCAGTCGAGTGGTGTGCCACGCCGCCTTGTCGGTGACGGTATGATAAGGCGGACGCTTCAGTTCATAGGCCATGGTCATGGCATCCAGCATCGTCCATAAAATATCGAGCTTAAACTGCAAAATTTCCAGCATGCGGTTCTGTTTTTCTGGTGTGGTGCAGAATTCCAGCGCCAGCGCCAAACCATGCTCAACATCGCGGTTCGCCTGGCCCAAGCGGTTGCGGAAGTAGAAATATCCCTCTTCTTTGATCCACGGATAGTGCTGCGGCCAACTGTCGAGGCGCGACTGGTGAATCTGCGGTGCAAAGAGTTCCGTTAATGAACTGCATGCCGCTTCTTGCCAGTTGGCGCGACGTGCAAAGTTAACGTAAGCATCCACCGCGAAACGCACGCCGGGCAGCACATGCTGCTCTGACAGCAGCGCTTCGCGATTCAAACCCACCGCTTCACCCAGGCGCAGCCAGGCTTCAATGCCGCCCTCTTCACCGTTGCTGCCGTCGTGGTCAAGAATACGCTGCACCCATTTACGACGCGTGGCCGGGTCCGGGCAGTTCGCCATGATCGCTGCATCTTTCAGCGGAATATTGGTTTGATAATAGAAGCGGTTTGCTACCCATCCCTGAATTTGCTCGCGCGTCGCCTGACCGTTGTGCATGGCGATATGGTAAGGATGATGGATATGGTAATAGGCGCCTTTGTCGCGCAGCGCCTGCTCAAAAGCCTGTGGCGACAGCGTTTCAGTGATCTGCATGATTTAGTCCTGAAGGTGGATCGCCATCCCATCCCAGCTCACCTCAATGCCCTGTTGCGTCAGGAACTGTCGTTGGGGTGATTGCTCATTAAGGATCGGGTTGGTGTTGTTAATGTGAATAAGAATTTTGCGTTTGGCCGGTAATGACGCCAGCAGCGCCATCAAACCTTGCTCTTCTGCCAGCGCCAGATGCCCCATCGCTTTGCCGGTGTTTTTTCCCACTCCCGTGGCCAGCAGTTCATCATCTTGCCAGACGGTGCCGTCGATCAGCAGGCAATCGGCCTGTTTTAACCACGGCAAAATCACGTCATCAGGTTCACCGAGGCCCGGCGCATACAGCAGGGTTTGACCATTGGCGCGGTTTTTAATGAACAGCGCCACGTTATGACCCGGCAACGGGCGATCGCGGTACGGCGAATAAGGCGGCGCGTTGCTTAAAATAGGGATAGCCGTGAATTGCAGGTCGGGACACACATCCACGCTAAAGGTGTTCAGCGGCGCAATGGGACGATGCTGCAAGCCGCCGTTCCAGTGTTTCAGCATGGTGAAAATCGGAAAACCGCTGGTGAGATCGTTATGCACTTCTGGCGTACACCATACCTGATGCGGGCAGCCTTCTCGCAGGCTCAGCAAGCCGGTAGTGTGGTCGATTTGGCTGTCTGTAAGGATGATGCCGCCAATATTCGTGCCGCGCAGAACGCCCTTTTTAGTTAATTCTGGGGTGTGGAGAATCTGCTGGCTGATATCTGGCGAGGCGTTACACAGCACCCAGTCTTCGCCATTATCACTCAGGATGATTGAGGATTGGGTACGTGGTTGGGCCTGAATAGTGCCATTACGCACGCCGTGACAATTGGCACAGTTGCAGTTCCACTGAGGAAATCCGCCACCGGCGGCCGATCCGAGGACTTTAATAAACATGAAGGAAAACCACGTGTTGAAATAATATCCTGAATAATTCACGTTGCATGCGGGCGGTAACGGCCTTTTCCCAAGCGCTGACTCACGTCAATGACCGGGAGCGCGTTCAGCCAATGCATCTGCAGCTTGAAGTATGACGGATAAAAATGCCCGCACGAGTGGCGGGCATAAACATTAACGGTTGGAGATGTACAGCGTCACTTCCAGACCTAAACGCAAATCAACAAATGCTGGTTTTTTCCACATAATTCTCTTCCTCATAAAGTAATGAACAGATGATTATCTGTCTGAAACAGTTGCGGCAGGGACTCAAATGCGATCCCCATCACAATTTTGCCGACAGATGTTGCGCCAATGCTGCGACGAGATCAACCCGCAAGACGTAAGGAAATTGTTATCGCTGCCAGGTCGCGTGTAAAACGCGCTGCCAGTTTCCCCACGCCAGCTTTTCTAACAATGCCTGATCATAGCCTGCATCGCGCAGAGTGGCGAACAGCTTGGGTAATCCACTGACATCGCCTAACGCATCGGGCGTGGATATGCCGTCAAAATCGGACCCCAACGCCACATGATCGCTGCCCATTGTCCTTAGCAAATGATCACAATGCTTAACAATTTCTGCCAAAGGGGTGTCGCTGTCACGTTTACCGTCTGGCCGTAAGAAGGCGTTACCAAAGTTGATCCCGACAACACCGCCGCTGTCGCGAATCGCGCCCAACTGCGCATCGGTTAGATTACGCGGCTGAGCGCACAACGCATGAGCGTTGGAATGGCTGGCGACGAGCGGAGCGGTAGAGATCCGCGCGGTGTCCCAGAACGCTTTTTCATTCATGTGCGATACATCAATCATCATCCGCAACGCATTCGCCTGCTGGATCAACGTTTCGCCTGCCACCGTCAGCCCCGGTCCGGTATCGGGTGACGTGGGAAAACTGCCGCTAACGCCCGTACCAAAACGGTTAGGCAAGTTCCAGAACGGCCCTATACTGCGCACGCCTGCTGCGTAGAATGCCGCCAGCAATTCACCTTCGCCATCCAGCGCATCTGCGCCTTCGATATGTGCCACCATCGCCAGCACGCCTTGTTCGCGGCACTGCGCAATCTCTGTCGCGGTGCGGCAAATTTTGGCTCGCCCGTCAGAGGAATCGGCAATCTGCTGCAAAATATCGAGCTGCTGCCACATGATCTCCAGCGGCTGATAAGGATGATCTGCCTGCTGCGGCACCATTTTAGCGATGTAGTTTTGCGGCGGGATGAAGATCGCGAACAGGCCACCACCAAAACCGCCCTGCTGCATACGTGGAAAGTCGAGATGACCGCGTTCAATGCCGTCAAAGAAGGCCGCGGCAGGTGCTTCGAGATGGTGAAGCCACAGATTAAGGAGTAAGTCGTTATGACCGTCGAAAGTCAGCATAGAGGATTCAGGATTGTAAAACATCGCGCCATGCTACGCGTGCGCTGCGGGTTAGCCAAACCGCAGCGCACGTATTGCTTTAAGGTCGGCTAGCCGGTTTGCGCCACGCTCAAACCGTGGTAAAAGGTCGGTTTCACATCCAATTTTTTCTGAATTAACCCATATTTGGTATAAAAATCAGCGGTTTCTTGCTGTTGTTGGACAGTGGCATCATCGATGGCCTGCCAGTGCGACTGGCGGCGTGAAAACGATTTTTCAGCAGCGTCAGCCGGGAAACCAATAATTTTCGCCAACGTTTGCGAATAAGCTTTCACATTTTTATTCGCCCAGCGATCGGCAGCAGCCAGACGATTAACATAATCCTGCAATGCCGCCTGCTTTTCGGGATCCGCCAGCGCCGCATCGGTCGCCGCTAAAAAGCTGTTGCCCGTTGATAAGCCTTTGCCATTTATCAGTACGCGCCCGCTGTGTGTCACTTCAGCTAACGCCGTGTAAGGATCCCAGGTTGACCAGGCATCAACCGAATTGCTGTCCAGCGCGATACGCGCATCGGAAGGTGTCAAAAAGCGCCATGTCACCTCTTTGTCGCTGATCCCCGCTTGTTCAAGCGCTTTCAGGGCAAGGAAATGGCCGACAGAGCCACGTCCGGTGGCGATGCTTTTACCTTTAAGCTCGGCGGCATTTTTAATCGGAGAATCGGGACGCACCAGCAGTGCCAGGCCGACCGGCACTGATTTGCTAACCGCCACCGCTTTGACCTGCGAGCCCGCTGCCACCGAAAACAGCAGCGGTGCATCGCCAATAATCCCGGCGTCAACGGCTCCGGCATTCAAGGCTTCGGCCAGTGGCGCGGCAGCAGGAAACTCTGCCCATTCGATCTTGTAAGCCAGATTTTGCAGCTGATTCGCCGCTTCCATCTCGGCATGCATATTCCCTTTTTGATCGGCAATGCGCAGCGTCACCGCCTGCGCTGATGGGGTGCCCGCCAGCAATACACTGAGGACAATTACCTGTTTTTTCATTATTGATTCTCATCGTGCAAAAGAGCTTCAGCCTAAACTGCGACGAGAATTTCAGCGATGCCGATTCCTCATGAGGTTTGCCATTTACGGTATATGCGATTGTCACTTTTGCGCGATGGGTTGTCAGTTTTGCAGGCGATTCAGACACGGCGTTCGGTCCAGACTAAAGGCACTTAATGAGGAGAATACGATGCTGATCCAACCCGAGAGTAAATATCGCCCGCAGCCGGTGATCGCCCTGCCCGATCGCCAATGGCCTTCACGCCGTTTGACGCACTCACCGCGCTGGCTTTCAACCGATCTGCGCGATGGCAATCAAGCGCTGGCAGAGCCGATGGACCGCGCACGTAAGCTGCAATTTTGGGATCTGCTGCTGCGCTGTGGCTTTAAGGAGATCGAGGTCGCGTTTCCCTCCGCATCGCAAACCGATTTTGACTTTGTCCGTGACTTAATTGAACAGGCGCGTGTGCCTGCCGACGTTACTTTGCAGGTATTAACCCAGGCACGTCAGGATCTGATTGAGCGCACCTTTGCTGCGTTGCAGGATGCGCCGCGCGCCATTATTCATATGTATAACGCCACCGCGCCACTGTTCCGCGAGCGGGTTTTCAAGCAGAGCAAAGCGGAGATCATTGCGCTGGCTACCGCAGGCGCGCGTCAAATTCGAACGGGCTGCGAAGCGCAACCCGCAACCGACTGGACCTTTGAGTATTCACCCGAGACCTTCTGTTTTACCGAGCCAGAATTTGCACTGGAAATTTGTGAAGCCGTTGCGGAAATATGGCAGCCGTGCGCAGAACGTCCGATGATCATCAACCTGCCGGCGACCGTTGAAGTGAACACGCCGAATGTCTACGCCGATCAGATTGAATATTTCTGTCGTCACTTTAGTCGCCGTCAGGATGTCTGTATCAGCGTGCATCCGCATAACGATCGCGGTACCGGCGTAGCTTGCGCCGAATTGGCTCTGCTGGCGGGTGCAGACCGGGTTGAAGGCTGCTTGTTCGGTAACGGCGAGCGCACCGGTAACGTCGATTTGATTACGCTGGCGTTGAATCTCTACACGCAAGGTGTTGCGCCACAGCTCGATTTCAGCCAGATGAATGAGGTGATTGAAATGGTGACCGCCTGCAATCAGCTGCCAGTGCATCCGCGTCATCCTTACGCCGGTGAACTGGTATTTACCGCTTTCTCCGGCTCGCATCAGGATGCGATCAAAAAAGGGTTCGCCATCCGCAGACAAAACGCCGAGACCCTTTGGCAAATGCCTTATCTGCCGCTGGATCCCGCCGATATAGGTTGCAGCTATGAAGCGGTGATCCGGGTGAATAGCCAATCGGGTAAAAGTGGTGCGGCCTGGTTGCTGGAACAGAATCACGGTTTGCAGTTACCGCGCGCCTTGCAACAGGATTTCAGTGGATGCGTACAGCGTGAAACCGATCGCCACGGCAAAGAGATGACGCAACATGCTATCTGGCAGCTATTTTGTCGCCAGTACGGCGTGGAGCAGCCAACGCTGCGCCTGTTGAATGCAGAAAGCCAAAGCGATGCGGGCGCGCAAACGCAGCTTAATGCTAACGCAGCACAGGATGGCAAGGCCTTGCGCTTGCGCGGCAGCGGTAACGGTTTGCTGTCGGCAGCGGTGAATGCGCTGCGTCAATCACTCGGGCTGGCGCTGACCATTGAGGATTATCATGAGCACACGCTAGGCAAACGCAGTGACAGCCGATCGGTGGCTTACGTCAGCTGCCTGAACATGGCGGGAGAACGTGCATGGGGCGTGAGCATCGATAACGACACCTCGCGCGCCTCGCTGCAGGCGCTGTTTAACGCGGCAAGTCGCTTTCTGACACCGGAAAATAATCTGCAGGCGACACACCAAGCAGACGACGAAACATCGCGCTGAAGGCGCTTGGGCTTTCATAGCCGAGATCCAGCGCCACGCGTAACACCGATTCGCCCTGCGCCAGCTGTGTCAGGGCGATGGCCAGACGCGCACGTCGCACCCAGTCACTGAAATGCAACCCGGTTTCACGGATAAAATAGCGCGCCAGTGTGCGGCTCGACACATTGAGCTGTTCACTGGCACGCTCCAGCGTCCAGCTTTCGCCAGGACGTTGTTGAATAAGATCGCAGAGCATTTTCAAACGGTGCGTTTGCGGCGATGGCAGTTCAAACGGCAATACGTCCATGCCACGAATTTCATCCAGCAGCAGTTCATAGATGCGTTCCGTGCGACTGCCCGGCGTATAAGCTTCAGGCAAAGTTATCGCACTGATAATCAGTTCACGCAGCAGCGGTGAAATCTGAACCACCTGACAGCTGGCAGGCAAATCCGCTCGCGCCAGGGGATCAACAAACAACGTCCGCGCCGCCACCGAACCGGTGATATGCAGCGCGTGCCGCGTATAGGCAGGAAGCCAGACACCGCGGCTGGGCGGCACAACCCAACTTCCCTGCTCCGTTTCCACTCGCACCACGCCACTCAGCGTATGAATCAACTGTGCGCAAGTATGGTGATGCCAGGGTTCGCTGGCACCGTGTGCATAGTCATGCGCCAACGGCACCAGCGGGCGCGTAGCAAAATTAAATGCCAGCGTGGTGCTCATTTAGGCCTTTAAATACTTATAGATGACGGCCAGATCCTGCTCACCGTAGCCCGCATCCACCGCTTGTTGCCAGACATCAGCGATATTTTCTAACGCAGGCAGTTTGCTGTCGGCAGCATCCAGCGCCAGGCGCGCATCTTTTAATGCCCAGACCAGATGCATTTGCGGGGTGTAATCGTCGCTAGCAATCATGCCCAGCTTCATTTTGGCGTAAGGCGCAGCCAGCGGGCCGCCATCCAGCACTTTCCACAGGTCGTCGGTGGAAAAACCAAACTGTTCAGCCAGTCGGGTACTCTCCGCCAGACTCTGCATCAAGCCAATCAGCCAGCTGTTGACCACTAATTTCATCCGCGAGCTTTTTCCCGCTTCACCCAGCCACTGCGTCCCTTTCCCAATAGCAGCAAAGACCGTTTCAGCCGCCCCAGCGCGCGATTGATCGCCGCTGGCCATCACCAAAATTTGCGCATTTTCGGCAGGTGCTTTGGTCCCCGAAACCGGTGCATCAATGAAAAGGATGTCATCGCGCACATCGGCGAAGAAAGCGATCAGCGCATCCGTTTTTTCAACGCCGATGGTGCCCATCTGACAAATTGTTGCCCCCTGCTTCAGCGCATATTTTAAGGAGTGCAATACCTCTTCGGTGGTGTCGCCGTCAGATAACATGGTGATCACCACGTCGACCAGCTTAACCGCATCAGATGCCGTGTCAGCTAATTTAAGCCCTGCATCGACTAAATCCTCGCCGCGTGCGCGGGTGCGGTTCCAGCCATGAACGGTAAAGCCTTTTTTCAGCAGGTTAGCGGCAAACGCGTGGCCCATTGCGCCCAATCCCAATACCGCCACTTCAGGTTTCTGACTCATGCTGATTCCCTCTTAAGGTTAAATTTGGCGAACCTGTGCAACAGAACAGATTCAGGATAAATCGAGACTTAAAATCTGTACCCGGCTTTGCTGTGTGGGGCTGCGAAACAGCACTTCGTGGGTTTGCATCATGCCCTGACGCGTATAAAAGCGACGTGCCGCACTATTCTGTTCGAGCACTTCCAACCACAGCAGCGGCTGACGTAATTCACGCCCTTTGGCGCAAATTTCATTAAATACACGCTGCCCCACGCCTTGCCCGGTGATGTCTGGCAGCAGATAAAACTTATGCAGGCACAGTCCGCTGAGTTCGCTGCCTGGCCGCCGCTGATCGGTGCCAATTTGCACCACGCCACAGGGCGAATCCTGCATCAGTAAATACCACTGACTGCCGCTGCCATGCAGGCTACGACGCAAGCTGGCGGGTGAAAAGACGCTGTCGATGAAGTCATCGCACTCTTTGGGGTTATGCCATAACGCCGCAAAATGGTGGCGATAGCTAGTTTCGCCAATCTGGCTCAGCAGCGCAATCTCTGACTCGCTGGCGCGGTACAGCAGTTCCATGCCGGTTTCCTTGCGTATAGCTCTGAAAAGCAAAACATTCAGACTGGCGGCAATCGATCAAAAAATCCAGCGTAAATACGTAACAGCATTGAACATTTTCAGCCATAGGTTTTCGCTAAGCAGCGCTTTATCATTTACGCTTTTAAAAGATGCAATAAAACCCTTAACATATGTACACAATGTTCCAGCTGGTTCATTCCTCTTTTTTTGTAGGCTTCTAATAAATGAAAATAGCGTTACTTCGTCAGGCGCACCTTCCGCTGTTGATGCTGCCTGCGGTGTTCCCTCTGCCGTTACTGGCTGCGGATGAAAGCAGCAATACGCTGGTTGTCAGTGCTGCTCCAGGAGCTTCAGGGCTTTCTGAACTGGATACGCCCGCAGCCGTCAGCGTGGTGACAGGTGATGACATGCGTCAGGCCGCACCTCGCGTTAACTTGTCAGAAAATTTAACCAGCGTGCCGGGTTTGCAGATCCAAAACAGGCAAAACTATGCGCAAGATTTACAGTTGTCGGTGCGCGGATTTGGTTCACGTTCGACGTACGGCGTGCGCGGAATACGTATCTATGTAGATGGCATCCCCGCCACCATGCCAGATGGTCAGGGTCAAACCTCAAACATTGATATTGGATCGATTGATCACGTAGAAGTGCTGCGCGGGCCATTTTCAGCGTTGTATGGCAACGCGTCTGGCGGCGTGATTAACGTTGATACCCAAACCGGGCAGCAACCCACCACGCTTGAAGCGGGAACCTGGTACGGCAGCTACGGCAGCTGGCGCAACAGCGTAAAAGCCAGCGGCGCAACCGGCGACGGCACGCACGCAGGCGACGTGAATTACACCGTTTCAGCCTCACGCTTTACCACTCACGGATACCGCGATCACAGCTCGGCACAGAAAAACCTTGGCAACGCCAAACTGGGTGTGCGCATTGATGATGTCAGCACGTTGACGCTGCTGTTCAACAGCGTGCACATTGATGCGCAAGATCCGGGCGGATTAACGCCCGATCAGTGGCGCGATAATCCGCGTCAGGTGGTGAGCAACGTGTCGCTGTATGACACGCGTAAAACGGTGGATCAGACGCAAGGCGGGCTGCACTATCAGCGTCAGATGAGTGAAAACGACGATCTCAGCATCATGATGTATGCGGGCATGCGGGAAACCACACAATTCCAGTCTATTCCTGCCAGCGTTCAGAGCAATCCTGCTCATCCCGGCGGCGTGATTTCACTGACGCGTCATTATCAAGGTGTTGATACACGCTGGACGCACCGCGACGCGCTGTTCTCAATTCCCGTGACGCTAACCGGCGGCCTCGATTATGAAACCATGACCGAGCGGCGCAAAGGCTTCGAAAACTACACTATCAACAACGGCGTTTATGATTACGGTAGCCAGGGCAATTTGCGTCGTAATGAACGCAACCTGATGTGGAACCTTGATCCTTATCTGCAAACGACGTGGCAATTCACTGACAAGCTCTCGCTGGACGCTGGCGTACGCTTCAGTACCGTTAATTTCGACTCTAACGACAATTACGTCACCGCAGGTAATGGCGATGACAGCGGCGATGCGCGTTACCACAAATGGCTGCCTGCGGCGTCGTTGAAATATGCGTTTGACGACAGCTGGAATGCCTATCTTTCTGCGGGCCGCGGCTTTGAAACGCCCACCATCAACGAACTTTCTTATCGCTCGGATGGTCAGTCGGGGCTGAACCTTGGCCTGAAACCAGCCACCAGCGACACCCTCGAGTTAGGCACCAAGAAGCGTATCGGCAATGGCTTGATTACCGCCGCCGTGTTCCAGACGGATACGCAGGATGAGATTGTGGCAGACACCAGCAGCGGCGGGCGCACCACCTATAAAAATGCCGGGGAAACCCGTCGTCGCGGATTGGAACTGGGCCTGGATCAGCAGTTCGCTTACGACTGGCGTGTGAAGATGGCTTACACCCTACTGGATGCACGCTATCGCACCAACGCCTGTGGCGATGAGAGCTGCGACGGTAATCGCATTCCCGGCATTGCGCGTAATATGGCCTACGCCGGTCTGGAATACGCGCCAGAGCAAGGCTTCTATGCAGGTGCTGAGATGCGTTACATGAGCAATATTGCCGCTGACGATGAAGGGGATGTGAAAGCGCCGTCTTATACCGTCACGTCAATAAACAGTGGCTACAAATGGCTGGTGCAAAACTGGACGCTGGATCTGTTTGGCCGTGCCGATAACCTGTTTGATCGTCACTACGTCGGTTCGGTGATCGTCAATGAAAGCAACGGTCGTTATTTCGAATCTGCACCGGGCCGTAATTACAGCGTCGGCCTGAATGTCAGTTACGCGTTTCAGTAAAAATCTTCAGTGAACATGCCTCGACATACGGATTATGCGAGGCACAAATTCTGCGACGTTGTCAAAGATTTCCAGGGAATGAGTGTGGTGGTGCTCAATCCCTGGAACAATCCCTCTACTGATTACAAGGCGCTGAGCTGCGCCAGCACATCCTGAGTACTGCCCGTTTCACCCAGACGTGGGAAGATCAGTTTTACGCTATTGGTATGGGTATCTGCATTGAGATCGGTCATGGCATCCACCGCCAACGTGACGTTGTAACCTAATTCATACGCCTGACGCGCCGTTGACTCCACACCAATACTGGTGGCAATGCCGCAAATCACAACCTGCGTCACGCCACGCTTTTGCAGCTCTTCATGCAGCGGCGTGTTGTTGAATGCGCCCCAGCTGTGTTTGGTGATGGTGATATCTTCCTGCTGCGGCGTCATTTCCGGGACCAGCGTGGCCCAATCAGCCGGGAGCTCACCGCTGTGACCGCCTTGCTCGTTGCGACCTGGCGCACCGCCCGCCACGTTTACTAAGACCACCGGCAAATCTTTGGCGTGAAACGCATCTTTAAGCTGCGCGCACAGGTCAATGATCGGTTGTGGTTCATGTACCACCGGCAATGCGACGATGCCATGCTGCAGGTCGATAACGATCAGCGCGGTTTTTGCATCAAGTGTGGTTACAGCCATGTTGAGTCCTCTCAGGATTAATTGTCAGCGAGTCGTTGCAGTAAGGGAATAGCAAGCAGTAGCTGCTGCTGCTCAGCGGCTGAAAACCGGGTTTCAATACTCTTAATCAGCCAGTCATCACGTAAAGCGCGATTGGCGGCGATCAGTTCCCGGCAGGCTTGCGTGGGTGTGTAGCGCGTTTTACGGCCATCTTGCGCATCCGGTTCGCCCTGTACCATCCCTGCTGACTGCAAGCTGGCGACGGTGGCACCCATAGATTGCGTACGCACCCCTTCTGCTGTAGCCAGTTCGGTAATGGTCATCGCGCCGTCCCGCACCAGATGTCCAAGAACCAGTATCTGCGACCAGCTCAGCTCGCCCGGCGGGGCTGATTCGCGTAATCGGCGACCTAGCTTACCTATTACGCTGCGCAGTTCCGCTGCGGAGACATCCCTATTGCTCATTGCCTGCTCCTTACTGTGAACGCATCACTCTACAAATACGAAGGTAAACTGTGTAGTTTACCTTCGTATCAAATTGTAAAATCAGGCGCGGGCTAAATAGTGAATCAGACTATGAAAACGCAGCGTCACTTTCAGCGGATTGTGGTAGCTGTGCGCCACATCGGCGGCAAACTGAAAGGCTTCTCCCGCCTGTAACCGCCGCCAAATACCCTCCAGACTCAATAACAGTTCCCCTTCCAGCACCACCACCTGCTCAATCACGCCCGTTTCGTGCGCCGAAGAATCGCTTTGTGCGCCGGGAGCGAGTTCAACCGCGAGCAGATCAAAACGAAGTTTAGCGTCGTAAGGCAGCAGTGACCGCACCATCATCTGTGAATTGGGTTGGCTGAATGACGCTGTTTCGCCCTCTTGCAACGTGCTGTCATGAATAAAGAAAGAAAAAGGAACGTTAAATCCGGTAGCAATTTTCCATAAGGTCGCCACCGTTGGGCTGGATTCGCCGCGTTCAATTTGGCCCAGCATCGCTTTGCTGACGCCCGTTCGCTCCGACGCTAAAGTCAGGCTCCAGCCATTGGCTTGTCTGAGCTGCTTCAGCGCATCACTGAGATGTTGATGCCAATTTTCCATACGTTCTCCTGCTTACAGGCTCCTGCTTGCTGAACGGCAGTGTACCACTTGTGCGTTATAGCGCATCATGCGAGGATGTGCGCTATAACGCACAAAGGATCTCAGCCATGTTCCGCGCCACTTCTGGTTTTACGTTACCGATGGTCGTTTCAGGTTTTGTCGCCGTGCTGGTGGGATACAGCAGCACCGGCGCGATTATTTATCAGGTCGCGCAAGCGGCGGGTGCCAGCCCAATGCAGATTGGTGGTTGGCTTTCGATGATTGGCATCGCCATGGGTATCGCTTCTCTGGGCCTTTCCCTGCTTTACCGCATGCCGATTCTCGCGGCCTGGTCGACACCGGGTGCGGCGCTGCTCGCCAGCAGTTTTCACGGCATTTCCATCAACGACGCGGTGGGCGTTTTTGTCTTTGCCAACGTGCTGATTGTGCTGTGCGGCGTAACGGGATTGTTCGCCAGGCTGATGAACTACATTCCACAATCGCTGGCTTCCGCGATGCTGGCGGGCATTTTATTGCGCTTTGGCCTGCAAACATTCGCCGACTTGCACACTGATTTCACCCTGTGCGGCAGCATGTGCCTGGCCTGGTTACTGGCGCGCCGCTGGCTGGCGCGTTACGCCATTTTGGTTACGCTGATGGTGGGCGTTTCGGTCGCCATGGCCCAAGGTGCGATCCATTTTCCTTCGCATTCGCCTGGCTTTGTTTTACCCGATGCAGTCATGCCGCACTTTACGTTGACCACGCTGATTGGCATAGGTCTGCCCTATTTTCTGGTCACGATGGCGTCGCAAAATGCGCCCGGTATCGCCACATTGCAGGCGCACGGCTATACCCCGCCGGTATCCGCGCTAATGAGCTGGACGGGATTGATCGCTTTAATCATGTCGCCATTTGGCGGGTTTTCGGTGTGCGTGGCAGCCATCACAGCGGCGATCTGCATGGGCGAAGAGGTTGACCCCAATCCACGTCGCCGCTGGTTAGCCTCAGCCATTGCCGGCCTGTTTTACCTGCTGGCGGGTTTTTCGGGTGCGTTGATTGGCGTGCTGTTCAGCGCATTGCCTGCGGTGCTGATTCAGGCGCTGGCGGGTCTGGCGCTGTTGGCAACGCTCGGCGGCAGCTTGCAGCGCGCGCTGGAGCACTCTAGCGAGCGTGATAGCGCGTTGATCACCTTTCTGATTACCGCATCGGGCGTGTCGCTACTGGGCATCGGTGCCGCTTTTTGGGGGCTGGTCGGCGGCGTAGCAGCGCATCTGCTGTTGAGCAAAAAATCGGTTTGATCGTCCTGCGTGCTGCTGCTTTTTCCGGCAGCGCGTGAAAAAACCACGCATTTATCCCCTTTATCTGCCGTTTGATTTGCCATTGCCCCGCGTAAAATTACCGTAATCGCCGATAACTCGCGATTTTCTGCCTCAGACAACGACCGATAAGGGCCCAACAGGTGGCAAAAACTTTTCTGCGCAGCGGTAATCTTGATGCGGTGCTGGCCTTAGGTGAAAACGGCCAGCCGGTCTACGCCTCTGCACTGCAAATTCGTGAAACCCTGCGCCTGCGCCGTCAAAGCGCGCTGGCAAACTGCCTTGCTATTCCCCAAGCCAACGAGCGCGGCGATCGCCTCGACTGGTATGCGCCCTTTTCCGGCAAGGTAAAATCCTGGCTAGGTGCCAGCGATCACGAACGCCGCCAGGCGCTGCAGCAGCTTACTGCTTATCAGCAGGATATGAACGATCTCAGTTTACGCGCGCGCGCAGCGGAAAATCCTGCCATGCGCCTGTTTGGCGCGCTGTTGAGCAAGACCTTGCAGTTTCCCGATCAGCAATACGTTTATCTGGTGGATGGCAAACCGGTTATCACCTTTTGGGGCTTCGTTGATGCTCAGGAACGCAGTCGCGATGACGCGCTGGCCTGTTTGCGTGACAGCCTGGAAGTGACCTTACCAAAATTAGTGATCGACCCGCAGCCCGAGCCAGTTGTCGCACCGGTTATCGAACCCATTGTTGAAAATATTGCGCCAGAACCGGTTGTCGAGTCGGTTGAACCTGAGCCAGTTATGACACCTGAGCCAGCGCCAGCAGCACGCCGTGCCGGTTTCCGTGTCTGGTATTTGCTGCCGCCTGTCGCAATTGCCGCTGCGGTGGCCATGGCAGTGGTGCTGCACACTTCACAGCCTGATACGCCAGCGACGGCTGAGCGTAAACCCGCAGCGCCAGCCCAGCCCGTCACAGCAAGTGTGAGTAAACCGCCTGCGGTACTGGTTTCTGCCGAAAAATTAGCGAATACGCTGCCGCAAACCCCAGCAAGCGTGGTTGCATCGGTTGCCACTGAAAGCGCTGCGCCGTCTGCTACCCTTTCCAGTGTGGTGACGCCTGCGGTGCCAGCAAAACCGGATGACCTGGTGGTGACACCCGATGCAGTACGTGATGGTTTGGTGCGCGTGATTGATGGTCGCTGGCGCGTCACTATTGAGCAGATCAAAACGCCGACCGGTAAGCAGCCCGAGATGCGCTTTCAGTTCAACAACGGCAAAGGCAGTGTGCAGATTGCACAAGGCAACACCCGCTGCAAAGCTGACGTCAGCGCCGCCATGACCAGCGCCGGTAATCTGGTGATTGAAAGTCGTTATACCGCAAGATGCAGCGATAACTCTCGCTACCGCATGCCGCTTTTGGTGTGCCATGCCAACATTGGCGCGGCAGTTTGCGAAGCGCAATATGGCAATGACAACGTATTCCCAATGACGATTAAGCGTGAGAGTAAATAAACATGTTGGCTCCCCTGATCGATGACAAACAAAAAATTACGCTGATTGAAGATAGCGGCGTGCAGTTTCTCGACTTCGGCTTGCAGTTTTCAGCCACCCAGGCGCGCCGCCAGTTTGTGCGCCAGACCGCTAATGGCCCGCTGCTGCGCCTGAACGTTGACGGGAATGGCGGTAAATTTTTGCTTTATCCTGAAGATGGCGGCGCACCGGAAGTGGTGCGTCCTGAATCTGACATTGCGCTGGCTGATTCGCTGTCGCTGCTCGCCGCCTGCTGGTTGCCGCTGCCGATGTTGCGCTGCGCCAGTGGGCGCCGTTTTATTGGTGGACCCGAAAACTGGGCGCGCATGCGTCTGGTCGCGCTGGATAAACCGGATGCTGCAGGCAATACCCATCGCGTTAGCCTGGCTTTTGACACCCGCTGCGTCGCCAATGACGAGGGTGGCGAGCAGCTGGGCCTCTCTCCCGCAGACGCACAAAACGGCGTGACCTTTGCGCTGGCCTGGCACAATTACGAGCTGGGTGAGTTTCTTGACAACACCTGGGTTGACGGTTGGCTGCGTGAAGCCTTTACCGATCGCGTGCAGGATCGTCGTGAACAAGCGATCAATCAGGCGCTGCGCGAATTTGAATATCAGGCGCACTACCTGAATTTGCTGGAGCTGCTCGGTGAGCAACTCACTCTCAGCGATATCCATATTCAGGCCCCTTCACTGCAAACGCCCGCCGTAAACGTCGATATCATTCTTGATGTCGGGAATTCGCATACCTGCGGCATTCTGGTTGAAGATCATCCCGAAGAAACTAACGGTTTAAAACAAACCTACGAACTGCAACTGCGCGATCTGTCTCAGCCGCATCAGGTTTATAACGAGCTGTTCGACAGCCGCCTGGAGTTCGCCGAAGCGCGTTTCGGCAAGGCCAGTTTCTCGCTGGAAAGCGGGCGCGAATCTGCGTTTATGTGGCCGTCACTCACCCGTGTCGGTCGCGAAGCGAGCCGTCTTGCGCTGCAACGCGCCGGGCTGGAAGGCAGCACCGGTTTATCCAGTCCACGCCGCTATTTGTGGGATGAAGCACGCTATCAGCCAGGCTGGCGTTTCAACCAGCAAGGGTTGCAAGTGGAACCGCTGGCCTGCGCCGCCCCTTTCACCACGCTGGTTAATGATGAAGGCCAGCCGCTGCATGCGCTGCCGATTGACGATCGCTTGCCGGTATTTTCTGCCCATTACAGCCGCAGTTCGCTGATGACCTTTATGCTGTGCGAACTGTTAGCGCAAGCCATGATGCAAATGAACAGCGCCGCACAGCGTCAACGCATGCCACAAAGCCATGCCCCGCGCCAGTTACGTCATGTGATTCTGACGCTGCCTTCGGCGATGCCAAAACCGGAGCGTGAAATTTTCCGTCGCCGTATGCAGGAAGCGATTGCGCTGGTGTGGAAAGCGGAAGGCTGGCACGACGCTGACGCTGACTTTACGCCAGAAAGCCAGGCACAAAGCCGCAAGCCGGTACCCGACGTGCAGATGGAGTGGGATGAAGCCACCTGCGGCCAGATGGTGTGGCTGTTTAATGAAACTCAGGTCAATTTTGCTGGTCGCGCCGAAGATTTCTTCAGCAGTATGGCGCGTCCCGATCGCCCGCGTGAAACCGATGAGCTGCCCGGCAAAAGCCTGCGCATCGCCTCCATCGATATTGGCGGCGGCACCACCGATTTAGCCATTACCCAATATCGCCTTGATGATGGTCAGGGCAACAACGTTAAGATCACGCCGCGTCTGCTGTTCCGCGAAGGATTTAAAGTGGCGGGCGACGATATTCTGCTGGATGTGATTCAGCTGTGGATCCTGCCTGCCCTGCAAAATGGCCTGCAAAAAGCGGGACTGACGCTGGCTGAGCCGCTGATCAACAAGCTGTTTGGTCATGACAGCCGCATGGATGGGCAAGCTACGCTGCGCCAACAGGCCACGCTGCAACTGTTTATTCCTCTGGCGCAGGCCGTGTTAGAGCGTTACGAAAACTGGGATCCGCTGGAAAGTCACGCTGAGATTAATGCGCTGTTTGGCGAGCTGGTTGAACAGCGTCCGAGCGATGCCGTTCTCTCGTTTGTGAACGGTGAAATTCAGCGTGAACTGGGTGGCAACAGCCGCTTTGACCTGCTTGATGTGCCGCTGGTGGTGAGCATGGCGCAGCTGCACGCCGAGTTTATGCAACACCGCATGGCGATTATTCCTGCGCTGCGTTCAATGTGTGAAGTGGTGTCACTGTACCAATGCGATGTGTTGCTGCTAACCGGTCGGCCGTCGCGTTTCCCGGGTATTCAGGCGCTGGTACGCCACTTACAGCCGCTGCCGGGCAGTCGTATTTTGTCGCTGGAAGGCTATCACACCAGCGACTGGTATCCGTTTAACAAACTGGGCCGCATCGATAACCCAAAATCCACCGCCGCCGTGGGTGCCATGCTCTGCTTGCTGGCGCTGGATCTGCGTCTTAGCAGCTTCTGGTTCCGCGCAGGCGATTTCGAACCTTACTCCACCATTCGTTATCTGGGCATGCTGGATGAAAACCAGGCGCTGACTGATGAGAATCTTTGCTACAGCGAAATCGATCTCGATGACAGTAGTTTCGCGCTGGACCGTAAAAGCAGCTTCCGCATTCGCGGTAACGTCTGCCTTGGCTTCCGTCAGCTGGATAACGATCGCTGGCCTGCTTCACCGCTGTATAGCCTGACGCTGAATGATGCCGCGCTGGCGCGTAAAGTCGCCGGTGAAAGCGTATTGCGCGTGAAGTTAGCGGTTAAGCCTGGCCCGGATGCGCAAGGCCCGGAAAATCTGGTGCTGAGCGATGCGCGTCTTGACGACGGCACGCGGGTGCCGCTCGATCAGTTGAGCCTCAAACTGAATACGCTTTCAGCGACCGGCAACGCCAATGCGCAATACTGGATCGACAGCGGGAGCGTGTGTAAACGATGAAATCTTTAAAAACGCGCCAGCCGCAGACGCTGGCAAAACGTCTTAGCCTGTTGCAGGACGCCCTGAATGCCAGCCTTGACTGGATTGATACTACCCGTGCGCAGTCGCCGCGTCTGGCGCTGGAAGCGGAAACGCTGACGCTACAGCTGCGACAGGCGCGCGTGCAAACCCATGCATTGGCCCAACAGGTTGCGCGTCCAGTGACGCTGGCGCTGTTTGGTCAATCTCAGGCGGGTAAAGCCTGGCTGTTGAGCGAGATGGTCGCCGATGCCCAAGGCCAATTGGTGACGCGTCTGAGCGACAAATCGCTGAACTACTTTCAACACATCAATCCCGATAACCTTGATTATGCGACCGCCACGCGTTTCAGCCACCAGCGCGAACCGCTGTCGGGTGAATGGCCAGTGGAATTAACGCTGCTGAGCGAAGCGGAAATTTTACGTCTGGCGATTGCCTGCGGTGGCGGCGTAACGCAACCTAATATTGCCCAGATTGACAGCGTGATGCAGCGCCTGCAGCGTCATCGCCTGACCACGCCGCTGGCTGGGCTGGAAAGTGATGCGCTAGTGACATTGTGGTCATGGTGTCGCCGCCATCATTTTTATGATGCCTTGCTGGATCGTCATTTCTGGCCGCAGGCGGTAGAACTGGCGCCGTGGCTCAGCGTGGATGACCGTGTACAGCTCTTTTCTTTGCTGTGGCCAGCTGAACCGCAACTGAATGAGTGGCTACGCGGCCTGCTGCATTTGCGTCATCAACTGCGCAACAGCAGTCGCGTGCTGGCCCCGCTGAGCCTGCTGACGGACGAGGCTTCATTGCCAGCCGAACAGTTGATCGTCCCGGCCAGCGAGCAGGATCAGCAACGACTCATTGATGTTTGCCCATTAAATGGCAATCGCATCGGCAAACCGCAAAGCGTACCGCTGGGTCAACTGGCGCTGCTGACGCTGGAAGTGCTGATTCCGCTGAGTTCTACGCCGCGTACCGCGCTCTACGACGATGCCGATATGCTGGAGTTGCCTGCGCCAGGCGTGCCGGCTGACCGCGCTTCGGCGGAAGAGCTTCAGCGTTTACAGCAGCAAGATCCGCTGCGGGCGCGCCTGCTGGAACAGAAACGCGCCCTGCTGCCCGGCTTTTACGCCACGCGTCAGAGTATCGATCTGTTACTGGTCTGCACTGCGGCCAGCCAGCGTCAGGATGCGGATATCGCCAGCAAGGCGCTACGCGAATGGCAGCGTCATCAGCCGGTGAATGAAAGTGGCGAAAAGCCGCGCCTGATTTGGGCCATCACGCCTTATGACGCGCGCCATCAACAGATGAATGTAGATGAAGCGGTTCAGCGACAGATTGGTCAGCCGGGACAACGCTGGGGATCGATGCTGGCGCTGGATCGCGCAGGTGTTGATCGCATGGCGGCCTGGTTGCAAGAAGAAATGCAGCCGGAAGCGCGCCGTGAGTTGCTGGTGACGCAGCTGGCGCAGATTCAACACACCGTGGTTGAGCGTCGTTTACAACCCTGGACCGAGGCAGAAGCCAGCCCAGAACAGGCAGCGCGTAAACAGAACATCGCCGATATTTTGTTGAAATGTTTACAGCATCGCACCGGTTTGCACGGTGAATTGCTGGAGCGCTTGCAGCCGCCGCGTGAAGCGTTGCGTCAATTGTGGCTTAATCAATCTGCTGCGCCTAACGCCACCAGCCTGACGCCGCTCAATGCGGCTGAAAATCAGTTTGGTATTGGCTTTGAGTTTGATCTGTTCAGCAATGCAGAAGTCGAGCAGGCCCCCGTGCAGCAGAGCAAAGCCAGCCAAAATACCCAGCAGTTTCCGCATCAGGTGTTCAGTTTATGGCTCGATCATTTACGTCAACTGCCGGAAAATCGTAGCCTGCTGGCGTTACTGAATATCGATAAAGCCACCATGGAATGGCTGGTAGAAGAGTTGATCACCGCGAGTTTCCGCGCTGAGATGACGCAGAAATTGCAGCAGGCGCTGCATGAATCCGATGCGCATACCGTGACGCATGAGTCGCGTGCCGATCGTCAAGTGACGCGCGCGATGACAGTGTTAGGGGATTTTGTTGCCTGGCTCGGCTTTTTGCAGCGACCCGAATCGGAGCGTCCAGCGAGTCGCGTGAATCGGGGGCAATCGATCTTCTCTCGCCCGCCTGCGCCCAGCGTGAGCTTCGGTGCCGGACAGCGTTTAACCCGTCTTTCGGTCGCGCCCGCCAATCATACCGCTTACTACATTTATGATTGGTTAGTGGGACTCAATACGGTGATCATTGAGAACAACGGTTACACCGGCGGCGGTGATTTACCCGTTGCCGCACGTGACGCGTTGATTGCATTGCTGAAACCGCTGCGCGCTTAATCGACGATCAGGCGCAGCTCGCCTTCCAGCGACTGCGCCGCCTCTTCCAGCAGCGCCAACACCGGCGCGAACGTATCATGGTGATGACGCTTATCGACATGGCGTAAATGAATCTCCGCTGGCAACGCCATCCCGCCCGTCAACCAATCCCACAACGCATCCAGATTATTGCCAAACGGAAACGGGCAATGGCTTTGCTGCGCCAACTGATCATAAAACGCATCACGATCCGCCAACTGACGAAAATCAAAGCTCAGAATCAGCATGATTATGGCACCTGTTTGAAGCTGCGATAGTGATCGGTTGAGAGATAAACTAACCCATCTGAAGAGTAGACCAGGCGATCCGCTTCGCGGTGCCCACAGCGATAATTTACATCCGCTTCATACCACTGGCGGTTCTGCCGTTGCGGCAGGCGCTTTTCACGATTCGAGAATCGGTCGCCACCAATCGCTTTCCCCGGCAAAACATCGCACAGATCGCCTTTGCTGGGATTCCAGCCGCGACGGCGCGCTTCACTTTTGGTCAGATAATAGTCAGGTAATTGCTGGTTTTGCAGGATATAACGGGCAACGGTGCGCACATCAGTGAGCGCAGTGATATCACTGGCAGCAGGTGCAGAAGAAGGTAAATAAGGTTTGAGGCCAACCCAGCAGGCGGCAAGGACAAAGAAAAGTCCAATCCAGAGTTTTTTCGACATAATGGCATCCGTAACAGCAGGATGCGGATCATAACAGTTTTAACGGCCAGAAACAGCGCGGGCCAGACAAGCTGGCCCCAGCGGCTTAGGCAGCGTGCGAATGCGCGCTATCACGTCGCCATGCTCCCGGTGCAACACCGTATTGACGTTTGAAACTGCGATTAAATGACTGCTGCGAATCGAAACCTAGAGAAATTGCGACGTTGAGAATCGGTTCGTTGGTGCTGGTCAGGCGATCTGCCGACTTCTTGAGTTTTTTCACCCGGATATATTCGCCCAGCGGATAACCGGTGTGCTCTTTAAACATACGCTGCAGATGCCACTTGGAATAACCTGCGCGCTCAGAAACCGTGTCCAAATCCAGACGTGCTTCAATGTTGTTATCAATCCAGTCGATTAGATCGTGAATAAAGGCATCGCTCATCATTCTATGTTCTCCCGTCGCGTTGACGAATGGTATCAGTATCAATTGCAGTTACACTTAAAGGGTGACTGACTATGCCAGTTAATGCAAGTTTTATTAGTACATTAAATGCCGCACAGCTTATAGGGTTTTTCTAACGCGCTTCACACCTCAACAGGGCGGCTACCAAACCGCACATAAAGTGTATCAGATATTCTTGCAGTTGCGAGTTGCACAAGCCTACACTCCTCGTAATTAATTGCAATCGTCAAAGTTGCAAATATTGGCCTGCGGGCCGTTTTTTCCTTTTAGGCGGAATAACAATAATGAACAGACAAACGAAGTGGGTTCGTCAGGGTTCTACCCTTCTGGGGATGGTGCTGCTCATCAGCCAATTGAGCGGCTGCGATAACGGTGTGGCGCAAAACGCCCCGCCGCCACCGCCACAAGTCAGTGCAGCAGACGTGCTGATCAAACCGGTTAGCCAATGGGATAGCTTCACGGGGCGCGTTGAAGCGGTGCAAAGCGTGCAGCTGCGTCCGCGCGTCTCTGGTTATATCAATGAAGTGAATTACCGCGAAGGCGATGAAGTGAAAAAAGGCCAGGTACTTTTCACGATCGACGATCGCAGTTATCGCGCCGCGCTGGAGCAGGCAAAAGCGGAACTGGCACGTTCGCGCAGTCAGGCCAGTTTGGCACGCAGCGAATCTGCGCGTACGGAGAAACTGATCGGAACGCAGGCGATTTCTCGCGAAGCGTGGGAACAGCGTCGTTCGGCCTCCAGCCAGGCGCAGGCTGATGTGTTAGCGGCTGAAGCCGCAGTGGATATGGCGCAGCTGAATCTCGACTTCACGCGCGTGACCGCGCCGATTGATGGCCGCGCCAGCCGCGCGATGATCACCTCCGGCAATTTAGTCAGCGCAGGCGACAGCGCCAGCGTGCTCACCACATTAGTTTCGCAAGAGAAAATGTACGTCTATTTCGAAGTCGATGAAGCGACCTTCCTGCATTATCAAGCGATGACGCGCCAGGGCCAACAGCGTAACGCGCTGCCGGTTGAGATTGGATTGGTGGATGAGCAAGGTTATCCGCATCAGGGCAAGATCGATTTCCTCGACAATCAATTAACCGCCAGCACCGGCACCATTCGTATGCGCGCCCTGCTCGACAACCCCCAGCGCCAGCTCACGCCAGGCCTTTATGCGCGCGTCCGTCTACCCGGTAGCGCGCAGTTTGATGCCCTTTTGATTGACGATAAAGCGGTATTAACCGATCAAGATCGCAAGTACGTTTACGTCGTTGATGGTCAGGGCAAAGCGCAACGTCGTGATATTCAAGCCGGCGCCATGGTTGACGGCTTACGTATTGTTAAGACGGGACTGCAATCGGGCGATCGGGTGATCGTCGATGGTCTGCAAAAAGTGTTTATGCCTGGCATGGCGGTGACTGCACAGCAAGTCGCCATGCGTGCGACAGCCGCTCACTAATTCGAGGCCGTTATGGACTTTTCCCGCTTTTTTATTGATCGGCCGATTTTTGCCGCCGTGCTGTCGATTCTGATTTTCGTGACCGGCGCTATTTCAATTCCGCTGTTACCGATCAGCGAATATCCCGATGTGGTGCCGCCAAGCGTGCAGGTTCGTGCTGAATATCCCGGCGCCAACCCCAAAGTGATTGCCGATTCAGTGGCCACGCCACTTGAGGAAGCGATTAATGGCGTTGAGAACATGATGTACATGAAATCGGTTGCCGGCTCTGATGGCGTGCTGGTCACGACCGTGACTTTCCGCCCGGGCACCGATCCCGATCAGGCGCAGGTTCAGGTGCAGAACCGTGTGGCGCAGGCTGAAGCGCGCTTACCGGAAGATGTACGCCGCCTGGGTATCACGACACAGAAGCAGTCGCCGACGTTGACGTTGGTGGTGCACATGTTCTCGCCGAACAGCACCTACGATTCGCTCTATTTGCGCAACTACGCAACCTTAAAAGTGAAAGATGAGCTGGCGCGCCTACCGGGCGTAGGCCAAATCCAAATTTTTGGTGCAGGCGAATATGCGATGCGCGTCTGGCTTGATCCCAACAAAGTGGCCGCACGCGGCTTAACCGCATCGGACGTGATTACCGCGATGCAGGAGCAGAACGTGCAGGTTTCTGCCGGTCAGCTTGGCGCGGAACCGTTGAAAAAACAAAGCGATTTTCTGTTGTCGATCAACACGCAAGGCCGACTGGAAAGCGAACAGCAATTTGGCGACATCATTCTGAAAACCTCAGATGAGGGTTCGCTGGTGCGACTGCGTGACGTGGCGCGCATTGAAATGGGTTCAGGCAGTTATGCCTTGCGTTCACAGCTCAACAACAAAGATGCCGTCGGTATTGGTATCTTCCAGGCACCCGGCGCGAATGCCATTGACCTCTCAAATGCGGTACGTGCCAAAATGGATGAACTGGCCACCCGCTTTCCCAACGACGTGAAATGGGCTGCCCCCTACGATCCGACTGTATTCGTGCGGGACTCAATCAAAGCGGTGGTCAAAACGCTGCTGGAAGCGGTGGTGCTGGTGGTGCTGGTGGTGATTCTGTTCCTGCAAACCTGGCGTGCGTCGATCATCCCTTTACTGGCGGTGCCGGTTTCAGTGGTCGGTACGTTTAGCGTGCTTTACCTGCTGGGTTTCTCCCTCAATACCTTGAGTCTGTTCGGGCTGGTTCTGGCGATAGGCATCGTGGTTGATGATGCGATTGTGGTCGTAGAGAACGTGGAACGAAATATTGAGATGGGATTGTCGCCCAAAGCGGCAGCGCATCAGGCGATGCGTGAAGTCTCTGGACCCATTATCGCTATTGCTTTGGTGCTGTGTGCGGTGTTTGTCCCGATGGCGTTTTTGTCGGGCGTGACCGGGCAATTCTATAAGCAGTTTGCGGTTACCATTGCGATTTCCACCGTGATCTCCGCCATTAACTCGCTCACGCTATCACCCGCACTGGCGGCCATGCTGTTGAAGGATCATCATGCGCCAAAAGATATGCCAACGCGCCTGATTGATCGCCTGTTTGGCTGGCTGTTCCGTCCCTTTAACCGATTTTTCCAGCGCAGTGCGCACGGTTATGAGTCGATGGTGGGCAAAACGTTGCGACGTCGCGGCGCGGTCTTTGCGGTATATGTGCTGTTGCTGGCGGGCGCGGGCTGGATGTTCCACAGCGTGCCGGGGGGATTCATTCCCACCCAGGATAAGTTGTACCTGATTGGCGGCGTGAAAATGCCAGAGGGTTCATCGCTGGCGCGCACCGATGCCGTGATTCGTAAAATGAGCGAAATCGGTATGCAAACCGAGGGCGTGGCGTATGCAGTGGCCTTCCCCGGCCTGAACGCGTTGCAGTTCACCAACACGCCCAACAGCGGCACGGTGTTCTTTGGTTTAAAACCCTTTGATCAACGCAAGCACAGCGCGGCGGAAATCAACGCAGAGATCAATGCGAAGATTGCCCAGATACAGCAAGGATTTGGCTTTTCGATTATGCCGCCACCAATTTTGGGTCTGGGGCAAGGATCGGGTTATTCGCTCTATGTGCAGGATCGCGCGGGTTTAGGCTACGGGGCATTGCAAACCGCAATTAATACGCTTTCCGGCGCGGTAATGCAGACGCCAGGCATGCAGTTCCCGATCTCATCTTACCAGGCAAATGTACCGCAGCTGGATGTGAAAGTGGACCGCGATAAAGCCAAAGCGCAAGGCGTGTCGCTGACGGAGCTATTCAGCACGCTACAAACCTATTTAGGTTCATCCTACGTCAACGACTTCAACCGATTTGGCCGCACCTGGCGAGTCATGGCGCAAGCCGATGGCGATTTCCGCGACAGCGTAGAGGACATTTCCAACCTGCGTACCCGCAACGATCGCGGCGAAATGGTGCCGATTGGTAGCATGGTCAATATCACCACCAGTTACGGGCCCGATCCGGTGATTCGCTATAACGGCTATCCGGCGGCGGATTTGATTGGTGATGCCGATCCGCGGGTGCTTTCTTCGGCGCAGGCGATGGCGCAACTGGAAACGATGTCCGATCAGCTGTTACCAAATGGCATGAATATCGAATGGACCGATCTGAGTTATCAGCAATCCACTCAAGGCAACGCCGCATTGATTGTGTTCCCGGTTGCCGTTCTGCTGGCGTTTTTGGTGCTTGCCGCCCTTTACGAAAGCTGGACGTTACCACTGGCGGTGATCCTGATTGTGCCAATTACCATGCTTTCGGCGCTGGTGGGCGTTTGGTTAACTGGCGGTGATAACAACGTGTTTGTTCAGGTCGGATTAGTGGTGTTGATGGGGCTGGCGTGTAAGAACGCCATTCTGATTGTGGAGTTTGCCCGCGAACTGGAAATCCAGGGCAAAGGGATCGTGGAATCTGCGCTGGAGGCGTGTCGCCTGCGTTTACGCCCTATCGTGATGACGTCAATTGCCTTTATTGCTGGCACCATTCCACTGATATTAGGCGAAGGTGCCGGAGCAGAAGTACGCGGTGTTACCGGGATTACCGTGTTCGCCGGGATGCTCGGCGTCACACTGTTTGGTCTGTTCCTGACGCCCGTATTCTATGTCACTCTGCGTAAATGGGTGACCCGTAAGGCACCGAAAGAAACGTTGCAACCGGCGTGATGTGACTAAAAAAGGCAATCTTCGGATTGCCTTTTTTTTTTGGAAAAAGATTGAGCGTCGTTTTTTAAAACAGGCTTAAAGCATAGAAACCCGGACAGAAAAAAAGCCGCATCAGCGGCTTTTCTTACAGAAGTCTTCGACCTCATCGGGTTCAGGCACAGCGGTACAGTTGCTGGTGTCGCGTTTCTTTAGCTCATTGAGCGCATCGGCGACGGTACGTTTAGCTAACACATCCAGCGACGCCTGCTCGGCTTCGTCTGCGATGGATTTGAAGTACCAGCAAAGGTTGGCGCTGACCAGACAACGTGGTGCGACATCAGGGCGCGATGCCCAGATTTTCTTGTCTTCAATCACAGAGACATAGATGTCACGTAGCGTGATGTCTGCAGCAGCACGCCCCAGATGAATCGAACCGGTTCTGCCTAACGTCGAGACGATAATGCCGTCACGTGTTAAAGGAACCATCAGTTTGCGTATAAAGCTGGGATTGGCTTCAAGGCCATAAGCCAGAACTGCGCTGGTTGAGCGTTTTCCCATTTGCTCCGCCATCGCTACGCTAAGAACCATTTGCAAAGCTGTCGGGAAGCGGTAATCAAGCATTTCTTTATCCTGAGTTGCGGTGCATCTTATTGTTTTATTGCCGCATAAGTGAACACTGAATGAGCAATAAATATAACAAACACTGTTGCTTTTTTGAAGCAAGGCCACAGCGACAAGGCACGTATTCACCAAAGCCCGCAGCACGATAGCACAAGGTGCTTAGCCTGCTAACTGCCAAATTGTTCTGGCGTTAGTTTATCGCTGCCGTAGGTGCGGGAAGCCTTTGTTTTAGCAGCATGACCAATAACACGTTAATGATTGCCAGGACGCAAAGCAACCCTAGCGTGGCGGGTGCGCCCAGGGTTTCAAACACATAACCCCCTACCAGCGGTGTGAGTGCCTGACCAATCAACGCCGGGCGCGCCATCCGCCCGACGACAATTGCATAGGCTTCCGGTTTGACCATCGCCAGCGGTAAAGTTCCCCGTACGATGGCACGTAATCCATTTCCTGCACCGTAAAGCACCATGCTGAGCAAGGCCATGTGGGGAAAGCAGGCTAATAGCAGCAAGCCGATCGCCACTAATCCCACCGAAAAAAAGGTGGTCCAGATAGGATGCCCACGCTTAAAAGCGATATCAACAATGCGCGATCCCACCTGACACGGGCCCAGAATGGCGCTGATAGCCAACGCCGACGTCAAGCTATGACCGCTGGCCTGCAGCAGGCTGATCAGCTGCACTGAAATCGCCGTCATAATCACCGACGCAAGCGTGAAAATGGCGCACAGCAGCCAAAACAGCGACGGCGCGATGTCGCTGTTAGTCTGCGTTGCGGATTTCGGTTTCAGGTTGCGAACCGGTTTGACATTGGGTAACGCATAAAAGTAGGCAGGTAGAACAGAGAGCAGAAGCATAGCGGCGATGGCAAAGCAGGCGCCACGCCACGCTAGCCAGTGAATAAGCAACGCGGTGCCGGGCCAGACGAGTGTGGTGCAAAATCCAGAAATCAGCGTGATGCCGGTGATCGCCGAACGCGCCTGGCCGCCATAACGTGTTCCGAGCGTGGCAAACAGCGCATCGTATAAACCCATTGCCATGCCAATGCCGATAATGACCCAGGCAAACAGAAACAGCGCCAGTGATTGGCTCAAGCCCATGATCACCAAGCCTACGGCCATGACTGCCCCACTTAAGGCCAGCAGCAGGCGCCCCCCCGTTTTGGCAATGATGCGTCCGCTCAGCGGTGCCAGCAATCCTGACACTAAAATGCCGGTCGATAATGCGCCGTAAACCCATTGTTGCGACCAACCGGTTTCCGCAACAATGGGATTCGCCATCACCGCCATCAAATAGAACGATCCGCCCCAGGAAAGTATCTGCACTAAACCCAACGTGATAATGGCGGCCACGCCTGGTTTGTTTGTTTGGTTCACAACTGAAATCCGTTAGCTGGCAAAGCATTTTTATAACATGTTCTGGGATAAGGAAAAATGGTGCCAGAAGCGAAGCTACCCGCTTTTCTCTGTTTAGCCTGAATGCAGGCACGATTTTAATGGATACTTTAAAAGTATGTTGTAACTAGAATCACTATTGCGGGGGAAATTAACTTCTGCGACAGTAAGGATGTTGTAATTAAGGAGGCGAATATGGCGCGCTACGACTTAGTGGCAGATTTACACCAGTGCGTAAATGATTTAGAACGGGCGCTTGGCCGCCTGAGAGCGACCCTTGAATCCCAACCGTTGCTGATTGCACGCGTATTTAGCCTGCCGCCAATTGAAAAAGGCCGCGAGCATGATCCCATTACGCAAATTGAGGTTGAGCAACATCTGGGAGAAGCCGCGCGCGACATGGCGTTGAATCATTATTGTCGCCTGTTCATGCAGCATCAGTCGGAAAAACTCAGTACCAAAGCAGCGGTGCGCCTGCCGGGGGCGATTTGCATTGAATGCGATGACGCGATGGAGCAGGCGATCACTGCGCAAGTTGATGAGGTGAATCAGCTGAAAGCGCTGCTGGAAAAACTGATCACCGTTGATTCGGGTTTACCAAGTGAAGCGCGCTTCGAATTCGTCCACCACCATTTTCGCGGATTGATTACATTGAACGCTTACCGCACCGTTTCTTTACTGCAAGCGCCAGACAGCCTACGTTTTGGCTGGGCGAACAAACATGTGATCAAGAATGTAACGCGCGAAGAAATCATGGAAAAATTGGATAAAAGCCTCAAGGCTGGACGTTCTCAAGCACCATGGTCGCGCGAACAGTGGGCGCAGAAAGTTCAGGAGGAGTTGGAAAGCGTGCGTGCATTACCCACATCAGCTCGCTTGAAAATCAAGCGCCCGGTAAAAGTACAGCCTATTGCGCGTGTTTGGCGTGCCGATGAGAAGAAACAAACTCAGCTTGCCTGCCCTTCGCCGATTTTGGTGTTATGCCGCGATCGCACACAGGTGCCTGTGCTGGGTGAGCTGCTGAATTATGATGCGGATAACATCGCTTACCGCCATAAACCCGCCGCTGAACAGCTCTATTTGCTGATTCCCCGCCTGCATCTTTGGGTGGATGTGCCGGTTTAGGCAAATAAAGCCGGACATAAAAAAGGCCAGCATCACGCTGGCCTTCCCGATTAAAACACTTACTGCTTCATGCTGCCGACCATCTCTTCCGGGCGAACCCATTCATCGAACTCTTCTTCGGTGAGATAACCGAGTTTCAACGCTGACCCTTTCAGCGTCAGCCCTTCTTTATGGGCCTTCTTAGCAATTTCAGCCGCTTTGTCGTAACCGATATGCGTATTCAAGGCAGTAACCAGCATCAACGATTCATTCAGTAATTGCTCTATACGCTCACGTACGGGTTCAATCCCGATCGCACAGTGATGATTAAAGCTGTCCATGCCATCGGCCAACAGGCGAATCGATTGCAGGAAATTATGAATCACCATCGGGCGGAAGACGTTGAGCTCGAAGTTACCGGATGCGCCGCCCATGTTAATGGCCACGTCGTTACCCATCACCTGGCAGCACAACATCGTCATCGCTTCACACTGCGTCGGATTCACTTTGCCTGGCATGATTGAGCTGCCCGGCTCGTTCTCCGGGATAGCAATTTCGCCAATGCCGCAACGCGGGCCCGACGATAACCAGCGCACATCATTGGCGATTTTCATCAATGAAGCTGCCAGCCCTTTCAACGCACCGTGCGCATGCACTAAAGCATCACAGGTTGCCAGCGCTTCAAATTTATTGGGTGCGGTGACAAAAGGCTGCTGCGTTAACTCTGCCAATGCTTTAGCCACGCGAACCGCATATTCCGGGTGCGTATTTAAGCCGGTGCCTACCGCGGTGCCGCCCAACGCCAGCTCGGCAACGTGCGGAATGCTCTGCTCGATATGTTTAAGGTTGTGCTCCAGCATCGCCACCCAGCCGGAGATTTCCTGGCCTAGCGTGAGCGGCGTAGCGTCCTGAAGATGCGTTCGACCAATCTTCACAATGTCTTTGAAGGCTTCAGACTTTTCACTCAGGGTTTTCTTTAACACATGGATTTGCGGGATCAGCTGCTCACGCAGCGCAATCACCGCGGCAACGTGCATCGCTGTTGGAAAGACATCATTAGAACTTTGGCTTTTATTTACATCATCATTAGGATGCACTAAACGCGACATGCCGCGCTCGCCACCGAGGATTTCACTGGCGCGGTTCGCCAGCACTTCATTCATGTTCATATTGGTCTGGGTACCGGAACCGGTTTGCCAGATAGCCAACGGAAATTCGTCGCTGTGTTGATCGGCGAGCACTTCGTCTGCAGCTTTAAGGATGGCTTCCGCACGTTCATCCGGGAGCAAGCCCAAATCACGGTTCACGCTGGCAGCAGCGCGCTTGGTCAATGCCAATGCATGCACCAGCGCGGTTGGCATTTTTTCAGTTGAAATACGAAAGTGTTCCAGCGAGCGCTGAGTCTGCGCGCCCCATAACTTATCTGCCGGTACATCGATGGGCCCCATTGAATCTTTTTCAATGCGATTGGCTGCCATGAATACGTCTCCTTTAGCACAGTTTTTGGGATTTAAACGCCCATAAATTGATCTGGGCGGCCGAGATTCTTACATACAATAATTTAACATTATGCGAGCCTGCCACGCTTATTGCACTTGATATGTATTTTCACTAACACTTTCTGCTTTAATAAACACAATAACTTCCCGTGATTAAGGGTAAATGATGCAAAAACTGAACAATTCGCTGCAAAATTACGCTTGGGGCAGCAAAACGGCCTTAACAGAACTTTATGGCATCGCTAACCCAAAAGGTTTACCGATGGCGGAAATGTGGATGGGTGCGCATCCCAAAAGCCCTTCAACCGTAGACGACCACGGTAAAGTTCGCTCGCTGCGCGACGTAATTGATGCCCATCCAGACGCCATGCTGGGCAATCAGGTGGCTAAGCGCTTTGGTGAACTGCCTTTTCTGTTTAAGGTTTTGTGTGCTGATCAGCCCCTTTCTATTCAGGTGCATCCCAGTAAAAGCGCTGCTGAAGAGGGATTTTCACGGGAAAATGCTGCGTCTATTCCGCTGAATGCCGCCGAACGTAACTATAAAGATGCCAACCATAAACCTGAGCTGGTTTACGCCTTGACCCCTTTTCAGGCGATGAACGGTTTTCGCGCTTTCTCAGAAATGGTTTCTTTGCTGGAGCCCGTTGCGGGCGCGCATCCTCAAATTGCGCATTTTCTTCAGCATCCCGATCAAGAGAATCTTGCGAAATTGTTCACCACGCTGCTTTCGCTGCAAGGCGAAGCAAAATCACTGGCGCTTGGCGTATTGAAATCTGCCCTTAATGCCCGCGAAGGCGAACCCTGGCAGACCATCAAAACCATTGCGCTCGATTACCCAGACGATACCGGCCTGTTTTCTCCTTTACTGCTCAATGTCATTACGCTGCAACCCGGCGAAGCGATGTTCTTGTTTGCCGAAACGCCTCACGCCTACCTGAAAGGTGTTGCGCTGGAAGTGATGGCGAATTCGGATAATGTGTTGCGCGCGGGTTTAACGCCAAAATACATCGATATCCCTGAATTGATGGCGAACGTTAAATTCGTCGAGAAACCTGCCGATCAGTTACTGACACAGCCTGAGGAACAGGAGAGTGAATTACGCTTTCCGATTCCGGTTGATGACTTTGCCTTCGCTATTCATACCTTGAATGCGGTGCCGCAGGCGGTGAGCCAGGAGAGCGCTGCCCTGCTGTTCTGTATTGAAGGTCAGGCAATCATCGCTAAAGGCACAGAGCAAGTGGTGCTCCAGCCTGGTGAATCCTGCTTCGTTGCCGCAAATGAGGCACCGATCACAGTGGCCGGAACGGGACGTTTAGCGCGCGTCTTTAACGACTTACACGGATGCGGCTGACGTTTTGGCGCTTAACTGCTATTATTTCAACCTATTAGCTAAATAACGCCTGCGGGCGTTTTTTCTTCACGCGCCGAACACGATCAGCGGCGTAGGCGGACTCAAGGATAAGGACGACTCAGCAATGAAAAAGACCAACGTTGCCGTGGGTGTGATTGTAGCACTGGGCGTAATCTGGACCGGCGCAGCCTGGTTCACTGGCAAGCAGCTCGAAACGCACATGGATCAACTGGTGCAAAACGCCAACACCCAGTTGAACGCTTACGCACCCAATAGCCGACTGAAGATTAGCTATCAAGATTATCAGCGTGGTGTCTTCAGCAGTCAGACCAAACTGGTGATTCAGGCTACATCGCAAACGGAAGACAATGCTTTGCTGAAGCCGGGTCAAAGCATCGTATTGAATGAAAACATCAGCCACGGCCCTTTCCCGTTTGCCCAGTTAAAACACTTCAATCTTATTCCGAGCATGGCGTCGGTACATACCGAACTGGCTAATACCGATGCGGTGAAAAAGCTGTTTGAGTTGACCAACAATCAGTCTCTGATCAACGCGGAGACGCGCATCGGTTACAGCGGTGCTACCGACACTGCGCTGAAAATCCTGCCTATTGATTATCAAAATGCGCAAACCGGTGAACGTGCTGCAACGAATGGCGGCGTGCTTAACGTCAGCGCTGACAGCAAGGGCGATAAAGTGTCACTGGATAGCGATATCGGTAGCGTTGCGTTAACCAGCAAAAATGAGATGGGCCAGCCGGTGCTGTTCACGCTAAATGGCTTAAAAGTCAGTGGTAACACTCATCTTAGCCCGGAAGGCGTGCGCATCGGCGATCAGGCTATTGAAGTTGAAAAGGTCAATGCCAGCATTAATGGACAAGATGCATTAACACTGCAAAAACTGAAAGGCACTTCCTCCTTTGATAATCAGTCTGGAAAAATCGGTGGCAATATCGATTATCACGTCGACAGCATCCAGCTTCAGCAGCAAGATTTTGGCGAAGCCACGCTGAAAATGAAGCTGTCGCAGTTTGACGCGCAGGCAGTTAAGACCTTCTCTGATAATTACAATGCGCAGATGCAGGATCTGCTTAATCAACAAGGCCTGGCGGATGATCCTATCCGTTATCAAGCGGGCGTTCACACCATTCTGCTGAACAATCTACCGACGCTGTTGAAGGGCTCGCCAGCCATCAGCATCGCGCCGTTGAGTTGGAAGAATGAGAAAGGCGAAAGCAGCTTTAATCTGACCGCTAACTTTAACGATCCGGCAACCGTGACGGGTGAACCACAGAGCCTGAGCGCCATGGTTAATCGTGTATTGAAAACACTCGACACCAAGCTGAACATTAATATGCCAATGGCTACCGAAACCATGCGCCATGTTGGGCTGGCAGAAGGATATCAGGCAGATGAGGCGCAGAAACTGGCCGATCAGCAGGTCAAAGGTTTAGCGGCAATGGGACAGATGTTCCGTCTGACGCAGCAGCAGGATGATAATATTATTACCAGTCTGCAATATGCTAATGGTCAGGTTAATATGAATGGCGACAAAATGACGCTGGAGCAGTTTTTGTCTCGTTATATGCTCGGTATGCCAACCAATGAAGGCATGCCACAATAAGATTTCGCTATTTAGCGTGAATGAATAACAATGCCGACCCTGAAAGGGGCCGGCATTTTTTTATGCTTTTACTGACGTTTGGTCGGCGACGTTTAATTTATTAGTTGCCGCGATAAGTGGAATAACCAAACGGACTTAACAGCAGCGGAATGTGATAATGCTGACCATTATTTTCTAAGGTAAATTCAACGGGGATTTCAGGGAAGAACGTTTTCTGTTTTTGATTTTTATAATAATCACCGGTTTTGAACACGACGCGATAATTACCGCTTGTCGGCGTTTTACCTTGTGGATAGAGCGCTGGAATGCGGCCATTATTATCCGTCACGCCAGTAGCCAATTTAATCCATTTATCCTCTTGCTGCTGATCCAGTTCAACCTCAACACCTGCGGTTGGCACGCCGGTTTGCAGGTTCAGGACATGAACGCTCAATGGATTTTTCATCGCTTCAGGCTGCGCCGCGATGACTGAAACAGAGGTAGAAAGTAATAACGCCGCCAGTAATGTTGTTTTCATTAGTTCTTCCCTTTATTAGAAATTGAATGCAGCCAAATCTTATAGCCAGCCACGGCGACTTTTAAAATTCCCCGGCAAAAATGTGAAATTTCCTAAATTAACGCTGCAAATCTATCCGCTAAATAGCGCAAATTTTGCACAAAATATTCAAAAGGGATGAAATCGCGCAAGGCTGTGGGTATGCCTGACGCGGAGAAGAAAAGGTATAACGAACGCTTTAGGCCGACCCCCGCACAATCAGCTGCGGCGGAATAATTAAATCTTGCCGCTCCGCCGTGGGATTTGCCATGCGATATAAAATACGCCCTGCCGCTGCCCGGCCAATATCTCGCGCCGAACTGGTCACAAAGGTCAAAGGTGGATCGGTTAATTCCGCCTGCGGCTCATCGCCAAATCCCATCAGCGCCATTTGCTGACCATAATAGCTGTCTACCGCGCCGCGACCAATATCACGCCCGGTGCGCAACAGGCCGAAATAACATCCCATTGCCGTTGATGCGTTATAGGCCAGAATCGCGGTTAATCGAGGATGCTGTTTTAATAGTTGAATAGCCGCGTCGGCGGCTTCTTTTTGCGTGTTACCACACTCTACGATCCATTCCGGGCGAAACGGCAAACCGTATTGCAGTAACGTCGCGCAGTAACCGCCAATACGTTCAGCGCGGGTTAACGACGCGCTGTTTCCGCCCAACCAACCGATGCGCTGGTGTCCCTGACGAATCAAATATTCGGTCGCGAGCCGCGCCGCTTGTGCATTGTCAGGACGAATCGTATCAACGTCATCAACACTGCTGGCGCGTGCAGCGCAAACCATCGCGATATTTTGCTCACGCACCCGCGTAATGATTTCTGCGGCCTGATCGGTGCCACCCCCTAACACCACGCCATCAACGCCCTGCGACACCAGCGAATCAAAACAGCGATTAAGATGCTGACCTTGCGTGCCGCTCTGGGTGAGAAACAGCAATTTGCCCTGTTTTTCCAATGCCTCACTGAGACCCGCCGTCATTTCGGCATAAAACGGATGGCTGAGATCGCGCACGATCAAGCCGATCACGCCACTTTCGCCGCCGCGCAAGGTTGAGGCAGAACGGTTGCGTACGAAGCCCAGTTGCTCAATAGCCTGATTAACCCGTAACACGGTGGCAGCGGAAATGCGCCCTTTTCCAGAAAGCACCAACGAAACAGTGGTAACGGAAACGCCCGCCGCATCGGCGACATCATTAATGGTGATTTTATGCTGCGACATGGTTTCTCAATACGTAAGCGGTCATAAAGCCTTAAACATTTCGATAAAACGTTACACCGCTGAGGGCAAAATTAATATCGTATGACGCACAAACAGTGTGATTTAGCGCGCATAAAGGCTTGATAAAACGTTTTATCATCGCATTACTTCCTAACCGTTACTAATCCTTGCTGGAGTCATGATGCCCGCCCCACAACAAAAAATGTCCCTCTGGGAGTTTTTCCAGAGCTTGGGTAAAACCTTTATGCTGCCGGTTGCGCTGTTATCGTTCTGCGGCATTATGCTTGGCATTGGTAGCTCGCTGAGCAGTCACGATGTCCTGACGCTGATTCCTTTGCTTGATCAACCCTTGCTGCAATATCTGTTTTTATGGATGGCAAAACTGGGTTCATTCGCCTTCAGCTATTTACCGGTGATGTTTGCCGTCGCTATTCCACTCGGCATGGCGCGTGAGAACAAAGGCGTGGCCGCGTTTTCCGGCTTTGTCGGCTATGCGGTGCTTAACCTCAGTATTAACTTCTGGCTGAACATCAACGGTATTCTGCCGACCACCGATGCCGCGTTATTGAAAGCCAATAACGTGCAGTCGATTCTTGGAATTCAATCCATTGATACCGGCATTTTGGGTGCGGTGATTGTCGGGATTATCGTGTTCTGGCTGCATGAACGCTTTCATCATATCCGCCTACCCGACGCGTTGGCCTTTTTTGGCGGCACGCGTTTCGTTCCCATCATCACCACGCTGGTGCTGGGTGTTGTTGGGTTGATCGTTCCGCTGATTTGGCCGTTCTTTGCTCGCGCCATTACCGGCTTGGGCTGGATGATCAACAGTGCAGGTGATTTCGGCCCGATGATCTTCGGTACCGGCGAGCGCTTGCTGCTGCCGTTTGGCCTGCAACATATTCTGGTTGCGATTATGCGTTTCACCGATGCGGGCGGCACGCTGGATGTCTGCGGCAAAACCGTCAGCGGTGCGCTGACCATCTTCCAGGCGCAACTGGCGTGTCCAGAAACCCACGGATTTGCTGAGAGCGCGACCCGCTTCCTGTCGCAGGGTAAAATGCCGGCCTTCCTGGGCGGGTTGCCCGGTGCGGCATTAGCGATTTATCACTGCGCACGCCCTGAAAATCGCCATAAAATTAAAGGGTTGCTGATTTCCGGCGTGGTTGCCTGCGTGGTGGGCGGCACCACCGAACCGATTGAATTCCTGTTCCTGTTTGTCGCGCCGTTCCTCTATTTACTCCATGCGCTGTTGACCGGTTTAGGCTTCACCATGATGGCGATTCTTGGTGTCACGATTGGTAACACCGACGGCAATATTATCGACTTCGTGGTGTTCGGCGTACTGCATGGATTATCCACGAAATGGTATTGGGTTCCCGTGGTTGCCGCCGTCTGGTTTGTCGGTTATTACGCCATTTTCCGCTTTGCTATCGTGCGGTTTAATATCAAAACGCCAGGGCGGGAAGTCGAAACGGCAAATTCCGTGGAGCAAAAAGTCAGTAGCGCGGGCAAAGGCAAGTCAGGTTACAACTCACCGGCCATTCTTTCGGCGCTGGGTGGCGTTGAAAATATTACCTCACTGGATAACTGCCTGACGCGCCTACGTTTGACTATCGCCGACATGAGCAAAGTAGATGATGCTGCGTTGAAAGCTAACGGCGCGATCGGCGTGATTCACCTTAATCAAACCAGCTTGCAAGTGGTGATTGGCCCGCAGGTGCAGTCGGTGAAAGACGAGTTGTCACACTTGATGGACGTGACCGCGTAACGTACCTAACCTGCAACCGGAAGAGAAAAGCCAATGTTTGATTTTGATAAGGTCATTGACCGTCGCGGCACGGCATGTACGCAATGGGATTTCGTGGCTGACCGCTTTGGCGTTCCCGACCTGCTGCCGTTCACCATTTCTGATATGGATTTTGCTACCGCGCCCTGCATTTTGCAGGCGTTGGAGCAGCGCGTGCAGCACGGTGTCTTCGGTTACAGCCGCTGGCAGCATGACGCGTTTCTTTCGGCGATTGTTCACTGGATGCATACCCGTTTCGACTATCAGCCTGAAGCACAATCGCTGGTTTACGGGCCTTCGGTGATTTACATGGTGGCGCAGATGCTGCGCCACTGGAGCGATGTGAATGACGAAGTGCTGATCCACACGCCGGCTTACGACGCGTTTTATAAAACCATTTTGGCTAATCAACGCCAGGTTTTGGACATGCCATTGTTTAACAGCGCACAAGGCTGGCTCTGTGACATGACTAAACTTGAGGCGCTGCTGGCCCGCCCAACCTGTAAGGTGATGCTGCTGTGCAGTCCACACAATCCCACCGGCAAAGTCTGGACGCTGGAGGAGTTGCAGCAGATGGCTGCATTGTGTGAGCGGCATGGTGTGCGTGTCATCAGTGATGAAATCCACATGGATATGGTGATGGGCAGCCAGCCGCATACGCCGTGGGCGAAGGTGGCGCGCAGCGATTGGGCGCTGTTTACCTCGGCGTCAAAGAGCTTCAACATCCCGGCACTGACTGGCGCGTGGGGAGTCATTCCCCGTCAATGTGATCGTGCCGCCTGGTTTCAGGCACTGAAAAACAGCGATGGCCTCTCTTCGCCTGCCGTGCTGGCCGTTGCTGCGCACATCGCTGCTTATCGTGAGGGCGCGACGTGGTTAGATGCTTTACGCACCTATTTGCAAAGCAATTTGACCTGCGTGGCTGAACGCCTGAATAGCGCGTTTCCGCTTCTCAACTGGCGCCTGCCGCAAGCGACGTATCTGGCGTGGATCGATCTTAACCCGCTGGGCATTGACGAAGACGCTTTGCAGCAAACGCTGATTCACCAGCAAAAAGTGGCGATCATGCCGGGATCGACGTATGGCGCTGCCAGCCGCGGTTTTTTACGTCTTAATGTTGGCTGCCCACGCAGCAAAGTGGAAGACGGCGTCTCTCGCCTGATTGCGGCCCTTCAGACCTGACAATTCAGGCCCTGACGCGCTTATTGGCCGGGCGGCAATCCACACCGCCCGGCTTTCCCGCACAATTAACCAGCATCCAGCCATGCTGTTGCGCAAATTGCTGGCGCTGTTGCGCAAGATGTTTTTATAATCCTCTGCACTTCTCATCGACTTCTCTAAAACTTCTCAAGTACTTCTCGATATCGTTATCGACAGTATCTTCGATAGAGTTTCTTCGATAAATAACCGACAACTGAGCGAGTGCGCCATGATTGAATCACACCTTCCCCTGACCGATATTCATCGCCATCTTGATGGCAACATTCGTGCACAAACTATTCTCGATTTAGGCCGCCAGTTTAATCTTACCCTGCCCGCCAACAGTTTAGAGGCGCTGCGCCCACATGTGCAGGTCACGCAAAACGAGCCGGATTTGGTCAGCTTCCTGCAAAAGCTGGATTGGGGCGTAAAAGTGTTGGGCAATCTGGACGCGTGCCGCCGTATCGCAATGGAAAATGTCGAAGACGCCGCGCGCGCAGGCATTCACTACGCTGAACTGCGTTTTTCACCCGGTTACATGGCGATGAACCATAACCTGCCGATTGCCGGTGTGGTGGAAGCGGTGATTGACGGCATCAAAGCGGGTTGCCAGCAGCACGCCATTGATATTCGTCTGATTGGCATTATGAGCCGTACTTTTGGCGATGAAGCGTGCCTGAATGAGCTGGAAGGATTGCTGGCGCATCGCGATCATATCACTGCAGTGGATTTAGCCGGTGACGAACTGGGTTTCCCCGGCAGCGAATTTCTCAGCCATTTCACTCGTGCGCGTGATGCCGGTTTCCGCGTTACGGTGCATGCAGGTGAAGCTGCGGGCCCAGAAAGTATCTGGCAAGCCATCCGTGAACTGGGCGCAGAACGCATCGGCCATGGTGTGAAAGCGATTGAAGATCGCGCATTAATGGATTTCCTGGCGGAGCATCATATTGGTATTGAGTCCTGCCTGACCTCCAATATTCAAACCAGCACCGTGAAATCACTGGCGCAGCATCCGTTAAAGACCTTCCTGGAGCATGGCATTCTTGCCACGATCAACACTGATGATCCCGCCGTTCAGGGCATTGAGCTGGCGCATGAGTATCAGCACGCCGCGCCTGCTGCCGGTTTGAGCCAGGCTCAGATGCGCCAGGCGCAGGAGAATGGATTAGCTATCGCTTTCCTGAGCAATGACGAAAAAGCGGCAATTCGGGCGAAAATTCAGTAAAACATGCCGTCATGAATGCATAAAAAAACGGGCCTGCATGGCCCGTTTTCTTTTCTGTCACGTACAGGTGCTTCAGTAACCTTTACTTCAGCGACAAAGTCTGGCGTTTCTCAGCCGATTGCAGACCCAGTTCGATCAGCTCCATCACCTGAATAGCCTCTTCAGCGGTGACCGGATTATTGCCGCGCCCTGCTATCGCATCACGCACTGCGGCATAGTAGGCAGGATAATTGCCTGGCTGCGTCATCAGCGTTTTTTCGGTCATGTCGTCGCCTTCAACCAGCGTCAGCTGGCCATCTCGCATATCGTAACCCCACTCTTCTTTCGGTGGGAAATCGCCAGATTTCAGGCGATCTTCCTGCGGGTCAAGACCATATTTAACGTAGCTGCCTTTGGTGCCGTGTACCACATAACGGGGTGATTCAGCCGCCACCAGCATGCTGGCATGCAGCACAACACGACGTTGCGGATAAGTCAGGGTGGCGTGGAAATAATCGGTGGTCTGCGCACCGGGACGCATCTCGGCAAGATCAACGTTAATCGCAACCGGTGAACCAAACAGTTGAATCGCCTGATCCAGTAAATGCGGGCCTAAATCGTACCAAATGCCGCTGCCTGCACCTTTCATTTCACGCCAGCGCTGGCGCACTTCTAAACGGAAGCGATCAAAATGCGATTCCAGATAACGGACTTCGCCCAGCGTGCCCTCAGCCAGAAGCTGTTTGAGCGTCAGGAAGTCGCTGTCCCAGCGGCGATTATGAAACACAGAAAGCAGCAGACCTTTGGCCTTGGCGAGGTTATCCAGCTCACGCGCTTGTGACAACGTCACGGTGAAAGGCTTGTCTACCACCACATGTTTACCCGCATTCAGGGCCGCTTTTGCCAGCGGAAAGTGGGTGTCGTTCGGCGTGGGGATAACAATTAATTGCAGAGTAGGATCATCGAGCAGCGCTTGAGGATCAGCTACCACCTGAACAGATGGCCAGTCGGCGTGCACTTTGCTGGCATCGCTGCTGGAAATAGCAGCCAGCTCAACGTCCGGCGTGCCCGCAATCAGCGGTGCATGAAACGTTTTGCTGGCGAAGCCATATCCCATCAAACCAACACGAAGTTTATCGCTCATTCTCATTCCTCTTGTTCGCTAGTGTGACTGATTTAAGACCATTAGCCAGGCGAGGACAAGGAGGAATCCCCCTAAAAATCAGGAGATAGCACTTCGTGCCATTGGCCAGGCAGTTTGCGCAGCCAGGCTGTCGTGCCCATCCAGATTGCGACGGCGGAAATCGCTGGGACTCACGCCAACGCGTTTACGGAATACGCGTGAGAAGTAGAGTTGATCATCATAACCGACTTCACGGCCAATAGTCGCAATCGGTTCCTGGGTGGTTTGCAGCAGCAGTTTCGCGCGAATAACCCGTTGATCTTCGCGCCAGCGCAGCAGATTAACACCCATTTGTTCGCGGAACAGATGCGCAAGCCGTGAAGGCGAAAGGCAAACGTGACGCGCTACGTCTTCAATTTTCACTTCGCTCGCCAAATGATTTGTCACGTACTGGCAAGCTTCAATCACGCGCGGATCGCGCACTTGCTGATGACTGCGCGGATCTTCCTCTACCGCACGCAGCAAAAGCCGCTCGAGCAAATTCATCGCCAACTCTTCAGCGAAGCGGCGGCCTGAATTATGGGTTTGCTCTATGCTGGCGAACAGGCGATCAAATTCCCCCCGCAGTGATTCAGGAAGCTGTAATCGACCTACGCCCTCTTTCTCATCTTGCCATTGCAGCCAGTCATTCCAGTAAGCACGCGGGCGGAAATAGACCCAACGGTGAAACCATTGAGGACTGTCGGGCGCGCGACCATAATAGTGGGCCGTTTTTGGCTGAAACAGCAGCATTTCGCCCGGTTCACACTCAAAAGCCTTTTCGCCATCAAAAACCTGACCTTTGCCTTTGATGGTCAAATTCAGGATGTAGCCTTTCATGCCATGCGGACGATCGATAAAGAAATCCAGCGGTCCATCCGCTGTAATCGGCGTTAAACCTGCTACCAGCCAGGCGTTAAACGAGTAACCCGGCAACAAGGGATTGTGTTGTTCCGCAGCCAATTCACGGTGATACATAGTGCCCTCACATCGTCGTTAATTGTTCAAACGCGGACGCTGCTTGCGTCCGCGTGGTTACTGAAAACGGCGTCATTGCCCCTGAATCAGGCTTTGTGTTTTTGTTTGTAGCGGTCGAAAATTACCGCGGCTAACAGTATCAAACCACGCACCACATACTGTGAGAATGGCGAGATATTCAATAAATTCATCGCATTCTCAACGGTACCGAGAATCAACACCCCGGCGACGACATAGGAGATCTTACCAATCCCACCCTTAAGGGACACGCCGCCTAACACGCAGGCTGAAATCACCACCAGTTCATAACCCAGCGAGGTCATCGGCTGACCGCTGGTCATACGCGAAGCCAGAATGATGCCCGCTGCAGCCGAGACCAGCCCGGAAAGAATGAAGATGATGATGCGAGTACGCACCACGGGCACACCCGCCAGACGCGCAGCTTCTTCGTTACCGCCAATCGCAAGCGTATTACGCCCAAAGGTCGTTTTATTCAGCAAGAAACCGAAAATCAGCATGGTCGCGATGGTGAGCCAAATCGGCGCGGGAATCCCCAGCCAGTTGGCAAAACCCAGAGCGAAAAAGCGCTCGTCCTCAATCCCTACGGCTTTGCCGTCAGAGAAGATGTAGGCCAGACCGCGCACAATTTGCATCGTTGCCAGCGTGGTGATCAGCGCATTGATTTTTAGACGCGCAATCACGAACCCATTAACGAATCCGGTCAGCATGCCCAGCACCAGGCCTGCAGCAACGCCAATCCACAGGCTTTCCGTCATGTTAATCACCACGGCGGTGACGACACCGGCGCAGGCAATCACTGACGCAACCGACAGATCAAAATCGCCGGATGCCAGACAGAACAACATGCCGCAGGCGACCATGCCAGACATCGACATCGCCAATCCCAGGCCTTTCATATTGATGAACGAGCCGAAATTCGGCACAAAGACTGCACAGGCAACGAACAGCAGCGCAAACACCACCAGCATGCCGAAGTTGTCCCAGATACGCCCAAACTGCAGGCCGCTGCGTGAGGCTGGCGGCGGCGTATTAGATGTCGTGGATGAAGCCATGTTGATCTCCTGTCAGGCCACGGCGGCCGCTTGAGTAGTTTTCGGCATCGCCAGGCTCAGCGTTTGCTGCTCCGTAGCATCGTCGTGCATTATTTCACCGGCAATCGCACCTTCACGCATGACCACGATGCGGTCAGCGAGACCCATGACTTCCGGTAAGTCGCTGGAGGCAAACAGCACCGCAATACCTCTGTTCGCCAGTTGATAAATCAGGTTATAAATTTCATGTTTAGCGCCCACGTCAATGCCGCGCGTCGGTTCATCCAGCAGGATCACTTTCATCTCTTCCGACAACCAGCGGCCCAGAATCGCCTTTTGCTGATTCCCCCCGGAGAGGTTCATGATCAGCTGTTCGGCACCGGGCGTTTTGATATTGAGCGAACGAATATGGTTATCCGCGTTTTTCGTTTCCCAGCCCTGTTTAATCAGGCATCCCGCCGCCAGGTTATGGCGTCGCGCACTGATGTTGATGTTGTCACGGACCGAGTGCACCGGGATAATCCCTTCCGTTTTGCGATCTTCCGGGCAGAGCATGACGCCCGCGCGAATCGCATCAATCGGTTCACGTAGCGTTAATGGTTTACCGTCCAGCCTGACCTGCCCACCGCGCAGTCGCGTCGCACCAAACAGCCCTTTCAGCAGTTCGCTGCGTCCTGCACCGACCAGACCAAACAAGCCAACAATTTCCCCTGCATGAACGTGCAGCGAAATCGGGGTGCGTACGCCCTTCGCTTCGACCTTGTCCAGCTCCAGTCGCACCGCGCCTTTTTCACGTGGCGCATAGCCGTAAATGTCGCCGAGGTTTCGTCCGACCATTGCCTGTACTAAATCATCGTGATGCGTGGTAGCCATGTCGGTGAATGTGCGCACATAGCGGCCATCTTTGAACACGGTAATGGCATCGCTCAGTGCAAAGATCTCTTCCATGCGATGCGATACATACAGCACCACGCGTCCTTCTGCGCGCAGCTGACGAATCACGCGGAAGAGATTGTCGATCTCACGCGCTGACAGCGAACTGGTCGGTTCATCAAAGGCGATGATGCGGGCATTGCGTGCCAGCGCCTTGGCAATTTCAACCATCTGCCACTGACCCAGAGACAGGTATTTCAGCGGCATGTCGGGATCGATATCCATGCCCAAATTTTTAAGCTGCAAACCCGCTTCGTAACGCAGTAGCTTGCGATTAACCAAGCCATGTTTGTGTGGCATCTGACCGAGATAGATATTTTCCGCCACGCTCATTTCCGGGATGAGATGCAGCTCTTGATAAATAATCGCCACGCCTGCATCGAGCGCATCGGTGGTGAGCTGAAAACTCATCGGCTTGCCTTTGATGCGGATTTCACCCCCGCTAGGCTGGTAGCTGCCGCTGAGGATTTTTAACAGCGTCGATTTACCGGCACCGTTTTCACCCATCAGCGCGTGAACCTGGCCGCCGTGACACTCAAACGAGATATCCTGCAACGCTTTCACGCCGGGGAAGGTTTTACTGATGCCATGAAACGACAGAAAGGCTGAATCAGTGTTCATGGAAACTCCATTGGGTTAGCCGAGGAGATTCCGCACCTTGATACAGGTGCGGAAGCGCTGTGCGGGTTTACATCAACCCTTTCTTCGCCAGTTCCGTTTTAAAGTTGTCACGGGTGATCAACACCACGTCGGTCACTTCAGTAAATTTCGGCGGTTCTGCCCCTTTGCTTACCCAGTTGTAGAGCATCTGGCTGCTCTTATAACCGTGTACATCCGGGCTTGGCAGCAGCGACCCGTAGAATCCGGTCGCGTTGTTTTTGGAGAGTTCACTGATGGCATCCACACCGTTGATACCGATACCGATAACGTCAGCGGCTTTAAAGCCCTGACCTTCTGTCGCACGCACACCACCCAGCACGGTGTTGTCGTTCATGCCAACAATCAGCCAATGTTTCACTTCAGGATGCTGCACCAGCAAAGAGTTACCGGCATCAAACGCGCCAGGAATATCATTGGATTTGGTCGGGACTTGATAGATTTGGCCAGCCGGGAAACCGGCTGCTTTGATCGCGTCCATTGAACCGCCGGTACGACGGCGCGCCGTGTCGAGTTCGTTGGCGGTGATCGCCATCACGGCGGTGCTTTTCACATCCCAGCCGCGTTTTTGCATCTCTTTATAGAGTTCTTGTCCCTGACGCTCACCGATTTTGGTCGCCGCCATCATCACTAACGGCACGGTATCCATCGGCTTGCCCTTGGCCGTCACAAATTGATCATCGACCGCGATAACTTTCATGTCATAGCTGCGGGCTTTGGCCGCAATAGCGGAACCGAGTTTAGGATCGGGTGTACAGATAACGAAACCTTTCGCGCCGCTGGCGGCCAGGCTGTCGATGGCATTAAGGGTTTTTTCACCATCGGGAACGGCAATTTTGATCACCTCAAAGCCCAAATCTTTTCCGGCTTTATCGGCGAATTTCCATTCGGTCTGGAACCAGGGTTCCTCCGGTTGCTTGACTAAAAAACCAAGCTTCATGGTCTCGGCGATAGCGGATTGTGACATAACCGCTGCCAGCCCAATGACCGCGAACGCTTTAGTGAATTTATGCATGATGCTCTCCGGCGCTAGTTGTTTTATCGCTGCTAATAACGAATCGGTGTAAACGCTACCAGTCAATTTTGTTTTTTAGGGACAGATGTAAATCAGTGCGTTAGGAAGCGAGTTGGTGATTGCCTGTTCAAACGCTGCGCTAGTTTTAGCTGGAATGGAGAAGAAAAATGTAGAGCGGTATCACATCTTCAAATCACGGCAAATTGGTCCATATATTCAGCGATTTTAACCGGTACTTAACTTTTGCCATGGATCACAAAATCATTACTGATGGCAGAAAAGTGCATATTCTCAGCCAGCGATGACTAACCCTTAATCTGTGTCAATTCCAGGATAGGAGCATCAATACACAACAGGAGATATCCGATGCGGGCCATCACCCTCGGACTGGATTTTGGCAGTGATTCGGTGCGTGCATTGGCGGTGGATTGCCAGAGCGGCAAAGAGCTTGAAAGCGCAGTCGTTAATTACTCGCGCTGGCAGCAAGGCCTTTATAGCGATCCTCACACCAACCGCTTTCGTCACCATCCGCAGGACTACATCGACGCCATGGAGCAGGCGATGCTGGGTGTGCTCAACGCGCTGAGTGCGGAACAACGCGCCGCCGTCGTTGGCATTGGCGTGGATACCACCGGTTCAACGCCCGCCCCGATTGATCGTGACGGCAATGTGTTAGCGCTGCGTCCGGAATTTGCTGACAATCCCAACGCAATGTTTGTGCTGTGGAAAGATCACACCGCTATTGAAGAAGCTGAAGAGATCAATCAGCTCTGTCACAGCGGCCGCTTCCCGGACTACAGCCGCTACATTGGTGGCATTTACTCCTCTGAATGGTTTTGGGCCAAGATTTTGCACGTGTCGCGTGAAGATGATGCGGTACGTGAAGCGGCGGTGTCATGGGTGGAGCTGTGTGATTGGGTACCCGCTTTACTGAGCGGAACTACCGCGCCCGCGCAACTGCGCCGGGGACGCTGTGCCGCCGGTCATAAAGCGTTATGGCATCCCGAGTGGAATGGTTTGCCGGATGTAGATTTCCTCAATGCATTGGATCCGTTGCTGACGCAGCAACTCGATTCGCCGCTGTTTGAAGAGACCTGGACCGCAGATATTCCGGTCGGCACCCTCAGCGATCACTGGGCACAGCGCCTGGGTTTGACGCAAAAAGTGACCCTTTCAGGCGGCGCCTTTGATTGCCATATGGGCGCAGTCGGCGGCGGTGCCAAGCCTTATACCTTGGTTAAAGTGATCGGTACATCAACCTGCGACATCCTGATCGCCGATGCTGAAACCGTGGGTGATCGCGCCATTAAGGGGATTTGTGGTCAGGTTGACGGCAGCGTGATGCCTGGTGCCATTGGCTGCGAAGCGGGACAATCGGCGTTCGGCGATATCTACGCCTGGTTTAGCCGACTGCTGGGCTGGCCGCTGCAACAGGCCGCTGAGCAACATCCTGAATTGAAGCCGCAGCTCGCCGCGCTACAAAAAGATCTGATTAAAAATCTTACCCATGCCTGGGCAGCGGATCCAAAACTGGAGCATTTACCGGTGGTGCTGGACTGGTTCAACGGTCGTCGCACCCCAAATGCCAATCAACGTCTGAAAGGCGTGATCACCGATCTTAACCTCGGCACTGACGCGCCTGCACTGTTTGGCGGATTGATCGCTGCCACGGCCTTCGGTGCCCGCGCCATTATGGAATGTTTTGAGCAGCAACAGATTCCTGTTGAGAACATCCTGACGCTGGGCGGCATTGCACGTAAATCCCCTGCCATCATGCAGGCTTGCTGCGATGTGATGAACCGTCCACTGGATATCGTCGCCTCAGATGAGTGCTGCGCCCTGGGCGCCGCAATTTTTGCCGCAGTCGCCGCAGGCGTTTACGCCAGCGTACCCGATGCCCAACAGGTAATGGCCAGCCCGATTGCCGTCACCTTACAGCCCGATCAGGCGCGCGTGGCACGCTATCAGCAGCTTTATCAACGCTATCAAGAATGGTCCGTGTCGGCAGAACCACATTACGCCGCACGTCCCGCTTCCGTTTCCGCTACGTAGTCAGGAGAGAGTTTATGGAACAGTTTAAAGCGCACAGCGTATGGTTTGTGATTGGCACACAGCATCTTTACGGAGCGGAAACGTTACGTCAGGTAGAACAGCATGCACAACAGGTTGTGGAAGGCTTGAATCAGGCGTCTGGCATTCCGCTGCGTCTGGAGCTTAAGCCGCTGGTGAAATCCCCCGACGAAGCGCTGGCGCTGTGTCGTGACGCGAATCACGATCAACATTGCGTTGGGATCATTACCTGGCTGCACACCTTTTCCCCCGCCAAGATGTGGATCGGTGGCCTGAGCGTCCTGAATAAGCCGCTGCTGCAATTCCATACCCAATTTAATGCTGAGATCCCGTGGGACAGCATGGATATGGACTTTATGAACCTGAACCAGACCGCACACGGCGGCCGTGAGTTTGGCTTCATCGGCGCACGCATGGGGTTACAACACAGCGTAGTAACCGGCCATTGGCAGGATGCACAAAGCCAGCAGCGTATCGGCAACTGGATGCGTGCAGCGGTGGCAAAACAGGCCAGCCAGCAGCTGAAGGTGGCCCGTTTTGGCGACAACATGCGTGAAGTGGCCGTGACCGAAGGCGATAAAGTGGCCGCACAAATCCAGTTTGGTTATTCAGTAAACGGCTGGGGCGTGGGCGATTTAGTCGACGTGATTAACAGCGTCAGCGATGGCGACGTAAATGCGCTGCTTGATGAGTATGAAAGCCTTTATCGCTTTACCGACGTGGCGGCGACCGGCGGAGAAAAGCGCCAGAACGTTCTGGATGCAGCCCGTATTGAACTGGGACTGAAGCGTTTTCTTGAAGGCGAAGGTTGCCACGCGTTCACCACTAACTTCCAGACGCTGCACGGTATGACACAGTTGCCGGGCTTAGCGGTGCAGCGCTTGATGGGACAAGGTTATGGTTTTGCCGGTGAAGGTGACTGGAAAACTGCCGCGCTGCTGCGTATTTTCAAAATCCTCGCGGGCGATCGCCCTGGCGGCACCTCCTTTATGGAAGATTACACCTATCACTTCTCACCGGGCAACGATCTGGTACTGGGTTCGCACATGCTGGAAGTTTGCCCTTCTATTGCGATTGAAGAGAAGCCGCTGATCGATGTGCAGTTCCTCGGCATTGGCGACAAAGCCGATCCGGCGCGCATGATCTTCTCTACACCGGCAGGCCGTGCAATTAACGCCAGCGTGATTGATATGGGCGATCGTTTCCGCTTACTGGTGAACGTGGTCGATGCGATTGAACAGCCAAAACCGCTGCCGAAGTTGCCGGTGGCTCGCGCCTTGTGGCGTGCGCAACCTTCGCTGGCGACAGCCTCAGAGGCGTGGATTTTAGCCGGTGGCGCGCACCATACGGTATTCAGCCAGGCGTTAACGCTGGATGATATGTATCTGTATGGCGAGATGAACGACATCGAAGTGTTGGTGATTGATGAACAGACGCAATTGCCATCATTCAAAGATGCGCTGCGCTGGAATGAAGCCTATTACCGCATGAAACGTTGATAAGTTAGCGGGTTAACTCTCATTCAGCGGTAAAAAATCGGAGCGGTCAGTCGCACTTGATGGGCAGCTCCGTAAAGACGCCATTGCACGTCCGCCCTATCCCCGGCGGACGTTTTACTCCTCTACCCATCATTCACGCCTTTATTCCCTCGCTTCACTTGTTTTCAAACCTGCCCCTTGCGTGAATTAACCACCCCGTGTTTTCATCTTTCAATAACGAATTTAGCGTTGCCCAACAGGGAAGATAACAATGAAAATCCAACTTCTTAGTGAAGCGTCCTCATTTGCTGCTCAAACCGCACATCTCCTGTTCCGCGAATGGTCTGCCTTACCTGCCTGGTCAAATCAATCCACCATCCTGCAACGGCTCAATGCGCGCAATTATTCAGCGCACAGCGAATTCACACTGGTTGTGGAGCACGCTAACAAAGTCATCGCCACCAGCAGCGTGATCCGTTATGAACTCAATGATGCTCTGGCGCGTGAATATTGGCTGGGCGAAGTGGTGACTGACAGCGCGTTTCGCGGGCAAGGCATTGCTAAATCATTGATTAGCCGCTGCGTTGCGCTGGCGAAACAGAACGGTATTAAAGCGTTGTGGCTCTACACGCCAGATCAACAGGCGTTTTATCAACGCTTAGGCTGGCAGGCAGTTGAGCAACGGGTCATTGCTGACGAAGAGGTGACATTAATGGTGATGTCGCTCGATTCATCGCAATAAAAAGGCGGCTCGTTTTGAGCCGCCTGATGTTCAACACCTCATTTTTACAACATTATATTTAAGAGGTACTGATGCGTTTAACGGGCGCGTTCTTCTGACGATCCCACATCACCGTGAGCAAACGTTGCAACGCGATAAAGGCGAAAAGCAGAATACCGATGGCGATTTTGGTCCACCAGGAACTCAGCGTGCCGTCGAAGTTGATCCAGGTTTGAATCAGTCCCTGAATCAAGACGCCGAACAGCGTGCCCAGCACGGTTCCAACCCCACCCGACAACAGCGTGCCGCCAATCACCACTGACGCGATGGCATCTAACTCAACGCCCAAACCGGCTAACGCGTAGCCTGCCGAGGTATATATTGAGAACACGATCCCCGCCAGCGTCGCGAGCGTCGTAGAGAGCATGTAAATTTTGATGGTGGTAGCGCGGGTTGAAACGCCCATTAACTGGGCTGAAGTCAGGCTACCGCCAATGGCATAAACCTGATTCCCAAAGCGCGTGCGGTGGGCAAGAATAATGCCCACAAACACCACCAGCAACATGATCACTGCCAACAAACTGAGCCGACCTCCCCCGGGGATTTTCCAGGCAAAACTGGAGAGCGTGGTGTAGAACGGATGATCAATCGGAATGGAGTTTTCAGAAACCAGATAACTGCAACCGCGCAGAAAAAACATCCCCGCCAGCGTAATAATAAAGGCCGGGATTTTCAGCGCATCAATCAACCACCCCATCATGGCACCGAACAGCGCGCCCAGAGACAAAATCAAGGCAAAGGCCACCAGCGGATTAAGATGGAAGTCGCCAATTGCGCGTGCCAGAAACACACCGGTAAAGGCGATAACGGCGCCTACGGACAAATCTATTCCGCCGGACAGAATCACAAACGTCATGCCGACAGCGATAATGCCGAGAAAAGCATTGTCGGTAAGGATGTTGCAGATCACCCGCGTGGAAGCGAATCCCGGGAACTGGCTCAGGCAGAACAGATAACCCGCCACAAAAACCAGCAAAGTGATCATCAAGGGAAGATGGCGCTTGATCATGATGAACGTCTCCGTTTAAACATCGCTATAAAGCGCGGCGACTGCAACAGCAGCACGCACATCACCACCACCGCTTTCACGACCTGATTCAGTTCAGGCGGGAAGCCAGAGAGCAAAATGCCGGTATTCATTGACTGGATGATCAACGCACCAATCAGCGACAACGCAATATTGAAGCGCCCGCCCATCAGCGACGCGCCGCCAATCACCACCGCTAAAATGGCATCCAGCTCCAACCACAAACCGGCATTGTTAGCATCTGCACCGCGAATATCTGCGGCGATAATCAAACCCGCTACTGCCGCACAAATGCCGCTGATCACGTAGGTTGACATCACCACCAGCCAGCCGGTTACGCCTGCATTACGCGCAGCGCGCAGGTTAATTCCCACCGCTTCGATAAACAGGCCCAGCGCGGTTTTGCGCGTAAGCAGCCAAACCAGCAGCGCCACCGCCACGGTAATCCATACTGGCACCGGCAACATCCAGAGCGAACCGTTGCCAAACCAACCCAAACTGTCGCTGTCAAAAGTGACGATTTGGCCCTGCGTGATGAGCTGTGCAACGCCGCGCCCGGCAACCATCAAAATCAGCGTGGCAACGAACGGTTGGATACGCAGCAAGGCCACCAAAACACCGTTCCACAAACCGCACAAAAATCCGGTTCCCAGCGTGGCGAGAATGATAAACAGCAAACTGTGTCCGGCAACGGTTAAGGTGGCTGCGGTGGCACCCGCAATCGCCATCACCGCGCCCACCGATAAATCGATGCCGCCGGTCGCGATCACCAGCGTCATTCCAATCGCCAGCAAGGCAACCGGTGCCGCGCGGTTGAGAATATCAATGGGGCTGCCAAACAGACGTCCGTCCTGCAAATGCACGGCAAAGAAGTTATTGGCAACGAAGCTGTCTACCAGCAAAACCAGAATTAACGCCGCAATTTGCGGCATTCCCGGTGGCAGCTTCCACTTACGTGGTGATTTTTCAGGTGTCATATGAGATTCAAGCATGTTGTGCTCCTCCGTCGGCGATGGCGTTAACGATCGACGCCACCGAAAGCTGTTCCAGCGGGATTTCGGCCACCTGTTTTAGATCACGCATGATCAACACGCGGTCGGCGTAGCCCACCAGCTCTTCGAGTTCAGAGGAGATAACCAGCAGCGCAAGTCCATCTGCGCACAGGGATTCAATGAGACGAATGATCTCAGCGTGCGCACCCACGTCGATGCCGCGGGTTGGCTCATCCAGGATCAGAAATTGCGGTTTGGTCACTAGCCAGCGCGACAGCAAGACCTTTTGCTGGTTGCCGCCCGAAAGCAACTCAACCGACTGCTCGGCATGCGGCGTTCGAATACCCAGGCTTTTTATGAAACGTTCAGCAATGGCCTGCTGCTCGCGCTTCTTAATGGGTCGTAACCAGCCGCGCTGCGCCTGCAGAGCCAAAATAATATTTTCTCGCACCGAGGCCGCGCCAATAATGCCGTCGGTTTTACGATCTTCCGGACAAAAACCCATTCCCAGCCGTGACGCTTTGGCAGGCGTACGAATATGCTGCACTTTGCCTTTTATGGTGGCTGTACCGCGATCGGCGCGACGAATACCGAACAGCACTTCAGCGGTTTCTGTTCGTCCTGAACCCAATAACCCCGCCAGGCCCACCACTTCGCCGGGCCGAACCTGCAAATTAAACGGCTCGATGGTGCCCTTTTTGCCGTAATTTTCGAATGAAACCACCGGTTGATTGCTGCGCAAGGTGCTGCCTTGACGTTGCAAGGCGGTTTCCATCAGATCGCGGCCTAACATCAATTTAATCAATTCAATCTGCGGCAGCGAGGCGGTATCACGCGTGGCGATAAACTGACCATTGCGCAACACGGTAATGCGATCGGTGATGCGATAAACCTGGTCAAGGAAGTGAGTCACAAAAATCAGGCTCATGCCTTTGGCTTTCAACTGCGCCATCAAAGTAAACAACATTTCCACTTCACTGGCGTCAAGGCTGGCGGTGGGTTCATCTAGAATCAGCACCTGAGCAGAGAGATCGACCGCGCGGCAAATCGCAATGATCTGCTGCATCGCCACTGAGTAATGGCCAAGTGGGCGAGTGACGTCGAGGGCAAAACCGTAGTTACGCATCAGTGCATCCGCATCACGGATCATCCGTTTACGATCGATCATGCCAAAACGATGCGGTTCACGACCAATATACAGATTGTCCGCCACCGACATATTGGGCAGCAGATTCACTTCCTGATAAACCGTGCCAATGCCCATCTCCTGCGCATCCGCTGTGCTGTGAGGAGAAATGGCATTGCCGTTTAATGTGATAGTGCCGGCATCGCGGGTATAGACACCGGTTAACACTTTGATCAGCGTGGACTTCCCCGCGCCATTCTCTCCCAGCAGCGCCATAATTTCGCCTTTGCGTATGCTGAAAGAGACATTATCCAGCGCCTTCACGCCGGGAAAACCTTTACTGACGCCGCTGATGGTTAACAGTGCATCTTCGTTGTGTATGGTCATTCGGCTAGCTCCGCCTCAGGTCATGAAAAACCGCCCCAAAGGGCGGTCTTCAACTCAGTAACCCATGCCTTTTTTCTTGTCCAGCTCGGCCTGAGCATCAGCAGGTAAGAACAGTTTTGATTCGGTTTTGATAATTTTTGGCGGCAGCGTGCCCTCTTTTTTGAATTTCTCCAGCGCGTCGAAAGCTGGGCCCGCCATATTAGGGGTTAATTCAACGTTGGCATTGGCTTCACCCGCCAGCATCGCTTTGTAGATATCGGGTACGCCATCAATCGAACCGGTCAGAATGTCTTTGCCCGGTTTCAAACCCGCTTCTTTAATCGCCTGAATCGCACCGATGGCCATGTCATCGTTGTGCGCATACACCATGCAGATGTTTTTGCCGTTATTCTCAGCTTTGATGAAGCTCTCCATCACCTCTTTGCCTTTGCTGCGCGTGAAATCGCCAGACTGTGAACGAAGCACTTTGATGTTTTGATGGCCGCTGATCGCTTCGGCAAAGCCTTTCTTGCGGTCAATCGCCACGCTGGCACCTACTGTGCCCTGCAACTCAACCACGTTACACTGCTTGCTACCCACCGTTTTAACCAGCCAGTCGCCAATCAGTTTGCCTTCTAATACGTTGTCTGCCGTGACGACTGCCATATACAGCGATTTATCTTTAACCACGATGGCGCGGTCTAACAGGAATACCGGAATCTTGGCATCTTTGGCTTCTTCCAACACCGGTTCCCAGCCTGTCTGCACCACGGGGGCGATAAAGATTGCATCGACGCCCTGTGCGATAAAGGAACGTACCGCTTTGATTTGGTTCTCTTGTTTCTGCTGTCCATCGGCAATCTTCAACGTAATGCCGCGCTTCTGTGCTTCGCTTTTCGCCACGTTGGTCTCTGCTGAGCGCCAGCCGGATTCAGAACCCACCTGCGAGAAGCCAACCGTCATATCTGCTGCCAGCACCGGACCAGTCAACGCGGCGCTGACCAAAGTAGTCAGAAGTAAACGTTTCCACATAATTTTCATTCCTCTGAAGGGCGTTTGCTGTATAGGGTAAAGAGCCTGTTTAGCCTGGACTAAAACCACGTAAATAATGGCGACCTGCTTCACAAAATAGAGCAATATAAAGGAGTTACGCATACTAACAGGCAATTTCAGGCAACAGGGTTATGGATAAATTGACTGCAATTAAATTGTGGCCAGGTTAAATAATTGTAATAAACAGAACCGCTTATGCGCTCAGCAACTGGAAGCGATTACAAGGATGCGTAAAGAATGGTTATGAGTAACCTGAAAAGATAAATAATTAATTTTGTGATTACCCGCACAAAGGCGCGCCTTATGGCCTAAGTACATTCAGCAACCTTGTGACGCCGATTGAAAAACAGGAATATCTCTCACGCTGCGGTTAACCGTCTAAAAAGGCCACTAAACACGGCTAATTATGGGCGGACAATGCGCGTTAACGCGCAAAAAACAACACAGCTAAAATTTTTAGCTTTTGGGTCAATTAAGGCAATGAGGCAGAAAAACCGGTTAACCTGCTGTTTAAGCCAGAAAATGAAAGTGAAGAAGTCGGACTGAAACTCTTAAAAACATCCGTTTTAACGTCATATCTCGTCAGTTAGTCTTAATTTACGCTTTTTTTCTAATCGAGATCTGGACAGCTAAAGGTTGCTCTTTATACTGAGCACTCCTTTGTTCCCACTACTGTTATGGCAATGATGACTGCGCAAGATTACCTGCTTAAATTTCGCAAAGTGAATAATTTTGAAAGCCTGGAAAAGCTTTACGACCATCTCAATTATTCGCTCACCGACGACAAAGAAATTATCAATATGTACCGCGCTGCCGATCATCGACGTGCCGAGCTCACTTCTGGCGGACGTTTATATGATTTGGGCCGCGTACCCAAAACGGTCTGGCGTTACGTGGTTTAATCTTTTTTTGCCGCGCCACTTTTCTCCATTTTATCAATCCTCTTGTCCATGTCGGGCGTGCCCCGTTTGGACATGCTATTCTGCTGCGCTTCGATCCCAAAACAGGAACACTTGCTATGAATGAACAGGTTGCTGTGCCGCGTATTGGTGGCTGGTTATTGCTGCCGCTGGCCTGGCTGATCATGACCCTGTTAACCACAGCGCTGGTGATGGCGATGTACCTTACGCCGTTATTTAATGCGGAATGGCGCACCACGCTGTTTTCACACGGCAGCAGTTTATTAATGCAGTGGGGATTTTCTTTGCTGACTGCTGCGGCTGTCTGGTTATACAGCTTGTGGGTTTGCTGGCTGTTCTTTAAACGCTCGCACCGTTTACCCCGTCACTATGTGTTGTGGTTATTGGTTACGGTATTACTGGCACTGAAAACCTTCGCCTTTTCACCCGTTTCAGATGCTAAAGCGCTGCAAACTTTACTGTTTTCCTTGTTAGCCGCAGCGGTATTTGCGCCCTACTTCAAACGTTCTCAACGCGTTAAAGCGACTTTTGTCCAACCGTAACGCGGTGAGAAACGTCAATAATTTAATTCTGAGTGCGGTCTTCCACGCCTGATTGGGCGTGGGAGTTGAGATAGAGGCTTTTATCCCTGATAATAAGCCGCTTCTTGAATTTATGGCGAAAAAATGACCGATTATCTTCTTCTCTTTGTTGGCACAGTGCTGGTGAACAACTTCGTATTAGTGAAGTTTCTCGGCCTCTGTCCCTTTATGGGCGTTTCCAAAAAACTGGAAACGGCAATTGGCATGGGACTCGCCACCACTTTTGTTATCACGCTGGCGTCAATCTGTGCCTGGCTGGTAAACCACCTGATTCTTGTTCCGCTGGAGTTGGTCTACCTGCGTACCATGGCTTATATCCTGGTGATCGCAGTGGTAGTGCAATTCACCGAAATGGTGGTGCGTAAAACCAGCCCGTCGCTCTATCGCCTGCTGGGTATTTTCCTGCCGTTGATCACCACTAACTGTGCTGTGCTTGGCGTGCCGCTATTGAGCGTTAACCTCAACCACACTTTTCTTCAGGCTGCGCTTTATGGCTTCAGCGCCTCGTTGGGCTTCTCGCTGGTGATGGTGCTTTTTGCTGGCATGCGTGAGCGGCTAGTGCTGGCGAATGTGCCGATGCCCTTTAAGGGCAACTCGATTGCGCTGATCACCGCCGGTCTGATGGCGTTGGCCTTTATGGGCTTTACCGGTCTGGTGAAATTCTGATGACCGCGATTTGGATAGCTATTGCTGTATTAAGTGCCCTGAGCCTGGTATTTGGTGCCCTGCTGGGATACGCCTCACGCCGCTTTGAGGTCGAAGAAGACCCTATCGTCGAACAAATCGACGCGATCCTACCGCAAAGCCAGTGTGGTCAATGCGGTTATCCGGGCTGCCGTCCGTATGCAGACGCTGTCGGCAATAATGGCGAAGCGATCAATAAATGTGCACCGGGTGGCGAGCAGACCATGCTCAAGCTGGCTGAATTACTGAACGTGGATCCGCAACCGATTGACGGCGACGAAGAGGCCAAAGCGCCGGTGCGTACCGTCGCGTTTATCGATGAAGAGAACTGTATCGGCTGCACTAAGTGTATTCAGGCCTGTCCGGTTGATGCCATCGTAGGCGCAACGCGTGCTATGCACACCGTGTTGAGCGACGTTTGCACCGGCTGCGATCTCTGTGTCGCGCCTTGTCCTACCGACTGCATTGAGATGCGTCCCGTGGCAACCACCACTGCCAACTGGAAGTGGGATCTTGAAACCATTCCTGTTCGGGTAATTCCGGTAGAGCGTCATGCTTAATCTGTTAAATTTCTTCAAAAAAGATAAGGTCTGGGATTTTCAGGGCGGCATTCATCCGCCCGAAATGAAAACCCAGTCCAACGGCACGCCCCTGAGCGAACTGCCGCTGCCGCACCGATTCATCATTCCCCTAAAGCAGCACATTGGTCATGAGGGCGAGATTTGTGTTTCGCCTGGCGATAAAGTGCTGCGCGGTCAGCCGCTGACCTTTGGGCAGGGTCGGATGTTGCCAGTCCATGCACCAACATCAGGGGTGATTGACGATATTGGTCAGCACATGACAGCGCACCCTTCCGGCTTGTCTGAGCTCTGTATTTTCATGACGCCGGATGGCGAAGATCGCTGGATGCCGCTTGATCCCCTGCCCAATTATCGCCAACACGAACGTGCTGACATCGTGCAGCGCATTCACGACGCAGGCGTGGCGGGTTTAGGCGGCGCAGGTTTTCCGACTGCGACCAAGCTCAAAGGCGGTCTGCGTGGCATCAAGACGCTGATCATCAATGCAGCCGAATGCGAACCTTATATCACCGCAGACGATCGCCTGATGCAGGATTGCGCCGCTGAAGTGCTGGAAGGCAGCCGCATTCTGGCGTGGACGCTGCAAGCTGAGCGCGTGCTGATTGGCATTGAAGACAACAAGCCAGAAGCGATTACGGCGTTAAAGAACGCCTTAGGCAGTGAGCGGGATTTAGAGATCCGCGTCATTCCAACCAAATATCCTTCGGGCGGCGCCAAACAGTTAACCCAGATTCTCACCGGTAAAGAAGTGCCGCACGGCGGACGTTCCACCGATATTGGCGTACTGATGCAAAATGTCGGCACTGCGTGGGCAGTGAAGCGCGCCATTATTAATGGTGAACCGATTACCGAACGCGTCGTCACGTTAACCGGTGAAGCCATCGCGCAGCCGCGTAACGTCTGGAGCCGCCTTGGTACGCCAATCAGTCATTTACTGCATCAGGTCGGTTTTCGTCCCGCACCGCAACAGATGGTGATCATGGGCGGGCCGTTAATGGGCTTCACGCTGCCCTCGTTAGATGTTCCTGTGGTGAAAATCACCAACTGCATTCTGGCTCCCTCCAGCCACGAAATGGGCAATAACGACGAAGAACAATCCTGTATTCGCTGTTCTGCCTGTGCCGATGCCTGTCCCGCTAACCTGCTGCCACAGCAGCTTTACTGGTACAGCCAGGGCGGCGATCACGATAAAGCGCGCGCGCATCATATTGATGACTGCATCGAATGCGGGGCCTGCGCCTATGTGTGCCCAAGTAATATTCCGCTGGTGCAATATTACCGCCAGGAAAAAGCAGAACTGCGCGCCATCGATCTTGAAGCAAAACGTACATTAGAAGCCAAAGCCCGTTTCGAAGCGCGTCAGGCCAGGCTGGAACGTGAAAAACTGGCGCGTGAAGCACGCCATGTTGATGCTAAACAGCGCGCTGCGCGCAGCGATAATGCTGAGTTTGCCGCCGCTAAAGCGCGTGTGAAAGCGAAGCAGGATGCCGAGGTGGATGACGCGACCCTGGAAGCGCAACGTGAAGCGCGTCATGCGCAGGCACGTTTGCGTCAGGCAGAAACACAAGCTGAAACCCAGGCATTGAGCCGCCAGGTTACCGATCCGCGTAAAGCGGCAGTTGAAGCCGCCATCGCGCGCGCCAAGGCGAAGAAAGCCAGCGCACCCGCTGAAGCTGTTGAAATACATGTGGAGCCAGCAGCGGATCCACGTAAAGCCGCCGTCGAAGCCGCGATTGCCCGCGCCAAAGCGAAAAAAGCCGCCGCAGCGGACGTGCCGGTGGAAACCGCGGCTGAGCCTGTTTCCGACGCGCCGGAAGATCCGCGTAAAGCCGCCGTCGCCGCAGCCATTGCCCGTGCCAAAGCGAAGAAAGCCGCCGCAGCGGACGCGCCGGTGGAAACCGCGGCTGAGCCTGTTGCCGACGCGCCGGAAGATCCGCGCAAAGCCGCTGTCGCCGCAGCCATTGCCCGCGCCAAAGCGAAAAAAGCCGCCGCAGCGGAGGCGCCGGTGGAAACCGCGGCTGAGCCTGTTGCCGACGTGCCGGAAGATCCGCGTAAAGCCGCCGTCGCCGCAGCCATTGCCCGCGCCAAAGCGAAAAAAGCCGCCGCAGTGGAAGCAATGGTGGAAACCGCTGCTGAGCCTGTTGCCGACGCGCCGGAAGATCCGCGCAAAGCTGCCGTCGCCGCAGCCATTGCCCGCGCCAAAGCGAAAAAAGCCGCCGCAGCCTCCACGGCAGCAGACAATGCCGCGGCTGAAGCCAGGCAAGATGCGCGTGATACAGCCGAAATGGCGCATATCGCCCGCACTCAAGTCGAAGATGCTGAGCAGGCAGAAGAACAAGCCAACAGCGCCTATGCAGAGCCTGAACAAGCTCCTGAACTGAATCAACCCGAAGATGCGCGCAAAGCTGCTATTGCTGCTGCCATCGCCCGTGCCAAAGCGCGTAAAGCGCAGTCGACTTCGACGCTTGAGGAATAAATGGCTTTTCGTATTGCAAGTTCTCCTTATACCCACAACCGCCGCAGCACAGGCAATATCATGCTGCTGGTGGGGCTGGCGGCTGTACCCGGCTTCGCCGCTCAGTGGTATTTTTTTGGTTATGGCAGTCTGATTCAAGTCTTGCTGGCTACGCTCACGGCGTGGATCACAGAAGCCGCCGTTTTACGCTTACGCAAAGCGCCGATTGCCAGCAATCTGGCTGATAACTCCGCCTTGCTTACCGCCATTCTGATTGGTATCAGCTTGCCGCCTCTGGCCCCTTGGTGGTTGGTGGTAGTCGGTACGGTATTCGCCATTGTAATTGCCAAACAGCTTTACGGGGGTTTAGGGCAAAACCCGTTTAACCCGGCAATGGTTGGCTACGTCGTGCTGCTTATTTCGTTTCCAGTGCAAATGACCAGCTGGATGCCGCCCGACACGCTGCAGGCGATTAAACCGACGCTGCTCGACTCCCTTAGTATGGTGTTTACTGGCCACACCTTGGGCGGTGACACCATGCAACAGTTGCAGATGGGTGTCGATGGAGTGAGCCAGGCGACGCCGCTCGACACCTTTAAAACCGGTCTGCGCGCCGGACACAGCGCCGATCAATTACTGGCTCAACCGATCTACAGCGGCATGCTGGCAGGATTGGGCTGGCAATGGATCAACCTGGGTTATCTGGTCGGTGGCCTGTTTTTGCTGTGGAAAAAGGCCATTCGCTGGCACATTCCCGCAGCCATGCTGCTCTCGCTGGCGTGCTGCGCTACGATCGGCTGGATTTTTTCGCCGGAAACACTGACTAGCCCAACCCTTCATCTGTTCTCAGGTGCCACGATGTTGGGTGCGTTTTTTATCGCGACCGATCCCGTTACGGCATCAACCACCAATCGCGGACGTCTGATCTACGGCGCACTGATTGGCTTGCTGGTGTGGCTGATCCGCAGTTTCGGCGGCTACCCGGATGGGGTTGCTTTTGCCGTATTGCTGGCGAATATCTGTGTGCCGCTGATCGACTATTACACCCAGCCGCGCGTTTACGGCCATCACAAGGAATAAACGATGCTGGAAACGATTCGTAAAAACGGCGTCACGCTGGCGATATTCGCGGCGATCACCACGGGCTTTACGGCGGTAGTGAACACCGTAACCAAACCGACGGTGGAATATCAAACCCAGTTGCAGCAGAAAAATCTGCTGGATCAGGTGGTTCCCACCGATCTTTATGACAACAACATTCAGAAAGAGTGTTACGTTGTCACTAATCCAGCATTGGGTAATGGTGATCCGCATCATCTCTTTCTGGCGCGTAAAGGCGATCAACCGGTTGCCGCCGCACTTGAGACCACCGCACCAGACGGTTATTCTGGCGCGATTCAAATGCTGGTTGGGGCTGATTTCAAAGGCAAGGTGCTGGGCGTTCGCGTGGTTGAACATCATGAAACCCCGGGCCTCGGCGATAAAATCGAACTGCGCATTTCCGACTGGATCAACAGTTTTAACGGTAAAGTGGTACATGGCGCCAATGATACGGCCTTCGCAGTGAAAAAAGATGGTGGTGAGTTTGACCAGTTTACGGGTGCCACCATCACGCCGCGTGCGGTGGTGAATGCCACTAAACGCGCCGCGCTGTTAATTGAAACCCTTCCTGGGGAACTCTCTTCGTTACCCGAGTGTGGAGACGCAAATGAGTGAAGCTAAAAATCTGCTGGTTGGCGGGTTATGGAAAAATAACTCGGCGTTGGTGCAGCTGCTGGGCCTCTGCCCGCTGCTGGCGGTGACTGCAACCGCCACCAATGCATTAGGTCTGGGCCTGGCGACCACGTTGGTGTTGACGCTGACCAACAGCTTTGTCTCCGCCTCGCGCCGCTGGGTGCCTTCGGAAATCCGTATTCCCATCTACGTAATGATTATCGCCTCGGTAGTGAGCTGCGTGCAGATGCTGATCAACGCCTACGCCTATGGTTTGTATCAATCATTGGGCATCTTTATCCCGCTGATTGTGACCAACTGTATTGTGGTGGGCCGTGCGGAAGCGGTCGCCTCGAAAAGCAGCATTCCCCTCTCCGCGCTCGACGGTTTCGCTATTGGTATGGGTGCGACCTGTGCGATGGTGGTGCTGGGATCGATTCGTGAAATCATCGGCAGCGGCACGCTGTTTAACGGTGCCGATCAGCTGCTCGGCCCGTGGGCCAAAGTGCTGCGTATTGAGGTGGTGCATTTCGATTCACCGATGCTGTTAGCCATGCTGCCACCGGGCGCGTTTATCGGCCTCGGCATGATGCTGGCAGGTAAATATCTGATCGATCAGAAGATGAAACAGCGTGCAGCGCGTCGCGCTGAAGCGGCTGCAGAGGCTGAACTGTCAGGCAATACCGGGAAAGCCGTGTGAATCAAGCAAAACGCGTCGAGATCCTGAGCCGTTTGCAGGCCAACAATCCGCACCCTACCACCGAACTCAATTTTGCTTCGTCATTTGAGTTGCTGATTGCGGTGTTGCTGTCAGCGCAGGCCACGGATGTCAGCGTCAACAAGGCCACTGCTAAACTCTATCCGGTGGCGAATACCCCGGCCGCGATGCTGGCGCTGGGCGTTGATGGCGTAAAGGAGTACATCAAAACTATCGGTCTGTTTAACAGCAAAGCAGAAAATGTGATCAAAACCTGCCGCATCCTGCTGGAACAGCACGGCGGTGAGGTGCCAGAAGATCGCGCGGCGCTGGAAGCGTTACCGGGCGTAGGCCGAAAAACGGCTAACGTGGTGCTGAATACCGCCTTTGGCTGGCCGACGATTGCGGTTGATACGCATATTTTTCGCGTCTGCAATCGCACTAACTTTGCGCCGGGCAAGAACGTTGAACAGGTAGAAGAGAAGCTATTGAAAGTGGTGCCAAAGAACTTCAAGGTTGATTGTCATCACTGGCTGATTCTCCATGGTCGCTACACCTGCGTAGCACGCAAGCCACGCTGCGGTTCATGCCTGATCGAAGATCTGTGCGAGTACGCTGAAAAAGTTGAATAAGCGTGCGCAACGCCTAATAAATACCGCCTGATAGCGCATGCACCTGCTGTTTGCGCACAGCGAATTGATTCAGCGGCTCCGCCAACCCTCAATGCTCACGCAGCGTTTCGCCTTCATATTCCGTACGATATATGACCCGCGCCTGTAGCAGCGGAATCACCTGATCGACAAAATCGTCGAACGCAGTCGGCGTGCCGCCTCGGACACGCCCTGAATGATGGCGCCAGGCAGACATGTTGCTGGATACGCCCTGAATAATGGCGTCTAAACGAAGCTGGCGTTGTGTCTGACTCATACTCTCTCCTTTAAATTTGCGGCTGCCAATCCGGTAGCACCGGCAGCGCCTGTAACAGTTTTTGCGTCCACGGATGTTGCGGCGCAGTAAAGACCTGATGCATTTCGCCGCTTTCGACAATGTGACCGTTTTGCATCACCAACACGCGATCGCAAAGGTGCTGAATGACGCCCAGATCGTGGGAGATAAACAGCAGCGCCGTGCCGTGCTCGGCCTGCATATCGGCCAGTAAATCAAGCACCTGCGCCTGCACCGAGACATCCAGCGCACTCACCGGTTCATCCGCCACCAGTAACGCCGGATTTGGCGCAAAAGCCCGCGCAATGGCGACGCGTTGTCGCTGGCCGCCCGAAAGTTGCTGCGGGTAGCGGTTCATAAAGCGATCACCTAGCTGCACTTCATCCAGCAGTTGCCTCACCCGTTGACGCCGCGCATCACCATTAATACCGACGCTGTCGAGGCTTTCACCGATGATCTTTTCCACGCTGTAGCGCGGATCAAAGGAGCTGAACGGATCCTGAGCTATCAGCTGTATACGCGCGCGGCGACTGCGCCGCACCTTTTCGCTCTGGCGATCCCAGCGTTGCCCTTCAAGCAGCAGCGTGCCGCTGTCGGGTTCCGTCAATCCCAGCACCACTTTGACGAGCGACGTTTTTCCTGAGCCCGATTCGCCCACCACGCCCAGCGTTTCGCCTGCATGAAGCTGAAAATGAATGTTGTTAAGCACCTGCCGTTCGCCGTAAGACTTATTGAGCCCGCTCGCCTCCAGCAGCGGTTCAGCCGTGCGTTGGGGACGCGGCGGCAGCGGTGTCGGTTGGGCTTCACTCAGCCGCAATCCACGCGTCGCGGGCGTCGGCACGGCGCGCAGCAAACGCTGTGTCCAGTGATGTTGCGGCTGACGCAGCAGCACGCGGCTGTCGCCTTGTTCAACCACTTCGCCATCGCGCAGCACCAATACGCGATCGGCCAACTCGGCGACCACCGCGAGATCGTGACTGATCAGCAGCAGCGCGTGACCATCCTCACGCCGCTGCGCCAGCAGTTGCAGAATTTGACGCTGTACGGTCATATCCAACGCGGTGGTGGGTTCATCCGCAATCAGCAAGGTTGGGCTTCCGGCCAGTGCCGTGGCAATCAGTGCGCGCTGTCGCTGACCGCCGGAGAGCTGGTGCGGATAGCGCGCCAGCCGGCTTTCGGCATCAGGCATTCCCGCTGACTTCAGCAGCGCCACGCTGCGCGCGTGCAAGGTGCTTTTATCGCCCTGACCCGCCGCCGTCAGGGCATCCGCCAACTGTTGCTCAATGCGCCGCAGCGGATCAAGCGACACCAGCGCATCCTGCAATACGTAGCCAATTCGCCGTCCACGTAGCGCACGCCACTGCGCCGGGCTAGCATTGAGCATGTCACGCCCTTCAAGAACAAAGCGATCGGCGCTCAGCGTTGCGCCAGGCGGTAACAGGCCAATCAAGCTGCGCGCCGTCAGGGTTTTTCCCGAACCGGACTCCCCTACCAGCGCCACCGATTCGCCCGGCCAGAGTTGTAGCGACAGGTTTTTCACCACCTGCTGCGACCCGAAGCGGATAGAGAGGTTTTGAATGTCGATCACGGGATGACTCATGCTTCCCCTCCTTCAAAACGCCCCTGCCAGTAACGTCCTAGCGTGTTAACTGCTACCACGGTTAGCGTGATAAATACGCCCGGCCACACAGCGATCCACCAGGCGTTGCGTAAGTAATTTCGCCCTTCTGCCAGCATTAACCCCCATTCCGCTGTGGGCGGTTGCGGTCCCATGCCGAGAAAGCTCAAGCCAGCGGTGCCAATGATCGCAGTACCTAATCCCAGCGTTGCCAGCGCGGGAACCTGCGCAATGGCGTGGGGCAGAATATGGCGGGTAATAAGAGTAAAACGTGACAAGCCGAATGTGCGCGCCTGCTCAACATAGCCCGAATGCATCACTGAGAAGGTTTGCGCCCGCACCACGCGGGCAAAACGCGGTATGGACGCCACGCCCAGTGCAATGATCAAGTTATTGGTGCCGGGCCCGGTAAAGGCGATCAGCATCAGCGCCAGCAGCAGATCGGGAAAGGCGGAGATCACATCCACCGCACGACTCAGCATTTCATCTACCACGCCGCGCGCCAGCGCAGCCAGTAATCCCAACAGCGTACCCAACACTACCGCCAGCCCCATCGCCGCAATACTGATCAACATGGAGTAGCGGCTGCCGTAGATCACGCGGGTCAGCAGATCGCGCCCGAGCTGATCGGTGCCCAGCCAGTGTTGTGCCGAAGGCGGCAATTGCGCGTTGACGGGATCGGCCAACAGCGGATCGCCAGAGCTCAACCAGCCAGGCGCAATAACCGCCAGCGCCACCAGCAACAGGCAGAACAGCGCACTCCAAATTGTCAGTGGAAATGCACCAGGTAAACGTTGTAATAGTGCAGTCATCGCTGCTCCTCCCCACGCAGACGTGGATCAATCCACAGCGCCAGAATGTCGACTAAGGTGCTCATTGCCACGTAAATCGCCGCTGACAGGATCGCCACCGCCAGCACCACCGGCATGTCGCTCGCCAGCACCGCATCAACCGTGAGTTTGCCGAGGCCGGGGCGACCAAACACCTGCTCAGTGATCACCGCGCCGCTGAGCAATCCGCCCACCAGCCAACCGGTGAGCGTGACGGCGGGCAGCGCCGCATGCCGCAACGCATGGCGCAGACGAAGCGTGGTTTCACCCACGCCCCAGGCGCGTAGTGTCAGGGTAAAGGGCGATTCCAGCGCCTTTTCCAACTCCCGGCGCAGCACCTGAGCAATCACTGCGCCCTGCGCCAGCCCCAATGACAAAGCCGGTAACACCAGTGAAGAGAGATGGCGATCACCCGCCACCGGGAACCAGCGCAGCGTGAAGCTGAAGAAAAACAGCAGCACAATGCCCATCCAGAAGGAGGGTGTTGAGGCCAGCAACAGCTCCACCCCGTTGGCAATGCGTCGTCCCCAGCGACGATTCGCCGTCGCCACCGCAACAGTGACGGCAAACACCACGCTAACCAGCAACGCCGCCAGCGTGAGTTTCAGCGTCGGCCAGAGTTGAGATTGCATCAGCTGCGTGACATCCATATTGAGGATGTAAGAGCGTCCGAGATCGCCGTGCAGCACCCGCCAGATATAATGCAAATATTGCCACCACAGCGGCTCGTTAAGGCCCCATTCTGCACGGATCGCCGCCTCAATAGCGGGCGTGCGTATCTGCTCGCCAATCAGCAAACTCACGATGTCACCCGGCGCCAGATGCACGCCGAGAAACGCCAGCGTTACCGCCGCCCACAGCACCAGCACGCCACCCAGCAGTCGCCCGGCAATACGACGTGCCAGCACATTGCGCCATCGCTTCACCGGCTTGATGCGCGGTTCGCGGCTAATGATGCTCTCAAGGCTCATGCTTTTTTCTCCCGAATTAATGATCGCTTAACCAGACGTCGTAAGCATTTTCTGGCATCTGCTTGAAGCTGCGGAAACCCACGCCATGCACATAGCGGGCGGCTGCAATCTGATCTTCCGGCTCATACAGCGGTACGGCGAGCGCCTGCTGCGGCAACGCATAGCGCTGCAACTCGCTGTAGAGCTGGCGACGCTGGGTGAGATCAGCCGTGTTGGCCGCCTGATCCAACCACGTGTTGATCTCTGGGCTGTTGACGCGGCTGTAGTTGATCGATCCCCCCGCTTTAACCGGACGATAGTGGTTTTCGATGTCGATGCCGTCCGTTTCGGTATTGGAGTTGGCAATTGAGCCAAATTTGCCGGTGTTACGCACCTCGGTATAGGTACCGGAGTCGACGTAACGCAGCTTCAGCTCAACACCCAGCCGCTGGCGCGCCTGCGCCTGAATCGCCTGTAACAGTACATCGCGTTGATCACGTACCGTCGCCTGCGCCTGAATCACTTCAATGCTCAGGCGCTCGCCATTTTTGCTGCGGAAACCTTGGCTGTCGCGAGTTTGCCAGCCCGCCTCATCCAGCAGTTTATTGGCCTCATCGGGCTGGTTGCCGTACTTGCCTTCCAAATCGTTGTTGTAGAGCGGATCGATAGGCGACGTAATCCCCCACGCGCGGGTGCGCTCGCCGCGGTACACCGACGTGAGAATCGGATCGATATCCAACCCTTGCAGCAGCGCCTGACGCACTTTAACGTCTTGCGTTGCGCCGTATTCAACGTTCAGAAACAGCGAATAAGGCGTGCCGGTATTCAGCGCATGCTGATAGCTAAAATCCTCATTTTCTTTGAATTCACCGGCATCGTTACCCGAAATGCCTTCAATGACGTCAACCTGACCTGAAAGCAACGCACCGGTTCGTACCGATGATTCCGGGAGAAAGCGATAGGTGATGCGATCCAAATAAGCTGGCCCTTGATGTTTTGCCGTGGCAGGCGCCCAGTTGTAGTTTGGGTTTTTCACGAAAGTCACCTGCTGCCCTTTCTCGTAGCTTTCGAGAATGAACGGCCCGGTGCCCGCAATCTCTTTGCCACCCGATTTCAGCTGGGTTGAATGCCAGCTGCCTGGCGACAAAATCTCCAGCGACGCAGCAAAAGAGAGAAACGGCGAATAGGCTTGTTTCAGGGTGATCACCAGCGTCTGCTCGTCAGGCGTTTCAATGCTGGCGATGCGATTACCCATCGCGCAGAGGCTTGAACCGGCGCAGTAAGCGGCATCTTGCGTATGGCGAAAGTTCTCCGCAACCGCGTTGGCATTGAGCTTTTCGCCAGTGGAAAAGGTGACATCGCGGCGCAGGGTAAAGCGGTAGGATTTTCCATCTTCACTGGCTTCAAAACGCTCCGCCAACCAAGGCACAAAGCGGCCATCCGGCTGGCGAGCCAGCAGTGATTCCCATACCGAACGCAGTACCACTTCGGCTTTTGACTGGCCATTTAGCTGCGGGTTAAAGGGGCTTGGTTCGGTTTCCACGCCCCAGGTAAGCGAGCCGCCTTGTTTGGGCTGTTCCGCGGCGTGAAGAGATAAAGAGGTTCCCAGCAGGCAGGTTAAGCCCAGCGCGATGCGCAAAGAATTCGCGTTCATATAATCCTTGTATAATGCAGGTTTATTATTCGCCCTGTTTTTCGCAATATCAGGCGTGTTGACTATTTTTACTGACGGCTGGCGTAAGCGTGGAATTAAGATCCTTTTTCAAGAAGACCAGCGCTTCACCTAATGGATTGGTGCGATGATGGAAAGGTTGATAACCGCGTTTCTGATAAAGTTCGCTGAGCCAGGGATGTTTAACCGCTGTCGCCAAATAAACGCCAGGTGCTTTTAAAGTCTCCCTCAGTAAATTATTTTCCGCCCAGGTTAATATTTCTCGGCCATAACCCTGGCCTTTAAAATCGGGATCCACGGCAAACCAGTGAATAAAAGGCAGATCGGCAGGGGCATTGTGATCCTGCGTCCAGGGAAAGCGCACAGTGACCGTTGCCAGCGCCCGTCCCCCTTTGCGCAGCACCAGCACCGTCTCACGCTGGATGGTGGCGCGCACCTGCTCAACGGTGCCCTGACTGATGGTGAAATGGATATTCAGCGGCAGCAAATCCGCATACGCGCGCTGGAGCAACGCAAATATCTCTTCTGCATCTTCAGGTTTTGCCGTCTGAATAAATTGACTCATTTTGCCGTTTCCTTGGGTTGATCACGCAGCGATTATTAAAATTCGCAGGAAGAAATGTAAACCTAGAAATATGACAATGGATTTGAGAAATATGGGATATTCAGGTTCGCTTAGGATTCAGCATCACTATTTAAACCTTATGGTGAAAACCAATGAATAATTTCAGCTAAGGTTTTTTTAAATATGAAAAAGCGGCCGGGAGAGTCATTATCCGGGCCGCAATGCATTGGCAGCGATTAATGCGAGTCCGGTCGCGCGGCTAACTCCAGGCTGCTGCGGAAATCGTGACCTTGATAATCCTCATCCAGCAAACCGCGCTTACGCAGTTCCGGCAGCAAGCCGTTCAGCAGGCGATCCTGTTGATCAGGCTGTCCCAAACCATGCAGCGAAATCACGTCCAGCACGCCCGCCTGATAACGCGCCTGAATGGCATCCGCCAGCGATTCAGGTGTTCCGGCGACAAACCAGTGTCCGGTCTCTTCCGCTTTGATAATCAGTTCCCGCAGCGTTAAGCCTTGCAGAGCAAATTCACGGAAGATCGACGCGCGTCCTTGTCGCCGGTTTACCTGCGCCAGATCGGGAATGAGAAAACTCGGCAGCGGTTGATCCAACGGCAGAGTATTGAGTTCAATCTCCCCGCCGAGCATGTCAGCCAGCCGCAGGCGACCTTGCTGATAATCGATTCGTTCATGCTTTTCACGCAGGCGCCGTGCCACATCTGCGTCGCTGTCACCAATGATTGAGTGAAAGGAGTTCATGATCAACGGCAGATTTTGTTCGCGCCCAAAGCGCCGCGCACGCGCCTGCACATCACTGACAAAACGTTTCGCGGCACTCAACGTGGGCTGCGAGGTGTAGATCACTTCAGCATAACGCGCACCCAGCGTGATGCCCGCCTCTGACTGACCCGCCTGAAACTGTACCGGACGCCCTTGTGGTGGTGGCGGCACATTCAGCGGTCCCGCCACCTGGAAGTAATCGCCGCGATGGTTGATGGCATGCAGACGAGCGGGATCGATGCGAATGCTGCCGCTGTCGCTACGCTGTACCGCGTCGCGGTCATTCGCGTCAAACAGCGCATTAAAGACATCAATAAATTCGGTGGCGCGCGCGTAACGCTCTTGCGGTGAGGGCAGCGGTGTATCGCCGAAATTTTCTTCACCCACTGAAGACGTTACCGCGTTCCAGCCTGCCCGCCCGGCGCTGACGTGATCGAGCGTGCCAATCAGCCGCGCCAGCGTGTAAGGATGTTGCCAACTGGTGCTGACAGTGGCAATCAAGCCAATCTGTGAGGTCGCCTGGCTAAGCGCGGCCAGCACGATTAACGGATCCTGACTGCCGGTGGTTCCTGCCAACCCTGCGGGATCGGCTTGCAGCAGATCGGCGGTGAACAGACCGGTGATTTTTTCCCGCTCGGCAATTTTTGCCAACTCGACGGCACGAGCGATGCCTTTTCCCGGCGCGTCGTCATTGGCGGCAGCGACCACGTTCGCGGCACCCACCAGGGTTTTTAGTTTTCTACGCGTCATAAGATTCTCCTTTAAGCGTGCCCGCGGGCAAAATGGGCTTTTACCTGCTGCAGGCGCTCCGGTTCGGTGAGTAAACGTAATCCGCTGCGTGCCAGTACGCGCGCACCGGTGATCAACGCCTGGTAGCCCTGTTCGGAATTAGCGGCTTCTCGGAACGGCACGGTATGAAAGATCAGGTCATCGGGGCCAATCTTGAGAAAGGGGTGCGCTGTCGGCACCGCGTGGCTGATATCGCCCGCATCGGTAGAGACTTTGCCCTGCTGTGGCGAAAGATCGACGGTTTCACCCGCCGCCGTCAGCTCTTCATGCAGCAAGGCGTCCAGCGCGCTGTTGCGTTTGAAATCACGAGGGCCCACCTGATGATCAATCTCGACACGCGTGCCGGTTGCCAGCGCCACCCCTTCTGCAATGGCACGCAGACGCGGCTCCAGTGACTCCACCACTTCACGGCTGTCGGCGCGAATGTAGTAATGTGCTGCCGCATAGTCAGGAATGACATTCGGCGCCTGTCCGCCATGGGTGATGATGCCGTGTACTCGCACGCCATCCGGCAGTTGCTGACGTAATACGCTGATGCCGTTGTAGAGCAGCACCAGCGCATCCAGTGCGTTAATGCCCAGATGCGGCGCACTGCCTGCATGAGAAGGTTTGCCATGAAAGTGGAAATAGAGATGGTTATTCGCCAGCGTCTCTTCACTCAGCCGCGTTTTACCCGCCGGGTGCATAATCAGCGCGACATCGACATCATTAAGCAGGCCCGCCGCCACAAAGCGCGCTTTCACATTGCCTTTCGGGCCGCCTTTTCCGCCTTTGCCCCCCTCTTCTGCTGGTGTGCCCAGCACCACCACGCGACCGCCGGTTTCATCAAGCACCTGTGAAAGTGCAATCGCTGCCGCCACGCTGGTGACGCCAATGATGTTGTGTCCGCAGGCATGTCCAATCCCGACCAGCGCGTCGTATTCAGCCAGAAACGCGATGGTCGGGCCTGGTTTTTGGCTCTGTTTCACGGCAAAGAAGGCCGTTTCATGACCCGCGACGTGCCGCGTGACCGTGAACTGCTGCTCGCTGAGCAATCGGGTTAACTCACCGCTGGCGAAGTATTCGTCATTGCCGGTTTCAGGCTGCTGGTGAATGGTTTTAGCCAGCGCGATATAGCGGGCAGCATGCCGTTCAAGGTTGCTTTCAAGGTTGCTTTCAAGGTTCAGACGTAATGCGCTATCACTCATCTCCATGCTCTCTTTTCGTCATCGATGGCGATTAATCTAAGCTTGTTGCTCTCGATTGTTTAAAAAGAAAAAGTGCTATCTAAAGTGGGAAACAGGGCATAAGCGCTTAACCATTACAGTTTGTCGGGTTGTTACGATGATGCTGATGATGGAAAATTGCCCGCCTCAATCATAAGAAAATGTTATGACGCACTCAGTGAAAAAATAAGTGAACAAGACAATGGACGAACAGCCCAAAAGTTGGCTACGCAGAACGCGTATTTTTTTGTCACGTCTCTGGCCGCATCCGCTGGCCGTGGGGAAAAAACAGATTTTCTTAGCCAGCCTTGGCGCAGGAATTGGCTTGGTTTTGACCAGCCTGCTGAGTCATTGGATGTTGGGTGAGTTGAATCTGTGGTTTGTGGCGCCAGTGGGTGCCTCTGCGGTGCTGCTGTTTGGTGTTCCCGCCAGCCCGCTGGCACAGCCCTGGTCGGTGGTGGGTGGCAACGCGCTTTCTGCGTTTGCGGGCGTAACCGTCAGCTTACTGATTCCAAATCCTGCACTTGCCTGTGGCGTGGCCGCCTGCCTCGCCATTGTCTTGATGTTTCAACTGCGCTGTTTGCATCCACCCGGCGGCGCGGTAGCGCTCACTGCCGTGATTGGCGGTCCGGCGGTACAGCATCTCGGTTATCAGTTTGTATTAACGCCGGTGCTGCTCAACTCTGCGACGCTGGCGCTGTTGGCGATTATTTTTAATAATTTATCGGGCCGCCGTTATCCTCATCCACTGGCCCCAGAAGAGGTGAAGCCGCAGCCGCTGTCATTGCCGATACCGCTGACGCGCACCGATCTGCATGAAGCTTTGCAAAGTGGTGAGCTGCTGGATATTGATGAAGATGACTTGCAGGCGCTGTTACAGCGTGCTGAGCAGATTGCCGAACGCCGCCTGCTTAATAGCTGAATCACCTCAAACGCGTCATGTGTACAACTTCACTGCTTATCGATGCCGCGCCTGTCACGACGCAGACCCGTTCTGATAAAAAAACAGGTAAGTTGATCTACCCCACAGTTTTATCACAGACATCGCACCGGTAAAATTGTAACACCCTGATAACAAAGCAGCCCAGGCCGAACGCCCAGTTTGGCTTGGGCCGATGCCTATAGAGCCTGTTTTTTCAGCCACCTACACTGCTCTCTCTAATTTCGTCGTCAATGAGGAAGAGAGATGGATACCGCTGTATCAACTCAGCACGATGCCTTGATCGCCTCCGCCATCAAAAAATTCTTTACCCGAATTATCCCGATGTTGGCGGTAATGCTGATCATCAATCAAATCGACCGCTCCAATATCGGCTTTATCAAAGCTGAACTGCAAACGGACGCAGGAATCAGCGCCGCTGCCTTTGGCTTGGGCGCGGGCCTGTTCTTTATCGGTTATGCGCTGTTCGAAGTGCCCAGCAATATCATGATGAAACGCTTCGGTGCGCGAGTTTGGCTGACACGCATCATGATTACCTGGGGACTGGTGGTGGTGCTGACCGGCTTTGTCACGTCGCCAGTGCAGTTTTACGCGCTGCGTTTTTTACTCGGCGTGGCAGAAGCGGGCTTTTTTCCTGGCGTGCTGTTCTATTTTCGTCAATGGGTGCCCAACGCCTGGCGTGGACGCGCGACGGCCATGGTGCTGAGCGCCACCGCTGGGGCGTTTCTGTTCTCGGGGCCGCTGACCGGTTCCATCCTGATGATGCATGACATTTTGGGCATTGCCGGTTGGAAATGGGTGATGTTCCTGGAAGGCGGCGGCTCGATTCTGGTCGGGATCGTTGCGGCAGGCGTGCTGGTTTCAAAACCCATGGATGCACGCTGGCTGAGCGAGGAGGAGAAACGCGCGCTGGCTCAACAGCTTCATAACGAAGATGTTGAGCGTGACCAACTCAACCGTGAGCCAGGCAAGATGTCGCTGTTGCGCAATCGCAGCCTGCTGTTTTTCTGCGTGATCTTTTTCACCATGACCATGACCGGCTATACGTTGGTGTTCTGGCTACCACAGATTATTCAGTGTATTCAGGGCTTCAGTAGCTTTGGCATTGGTCTGCTGACCGCCGTTCCCTGGCTCTGCGCGATTATCGCCATCAACCTGTTGAGTGGTTTTTCCGATCGCCATCGCAATAAGCTGGATAAAGCGCTGGGAATGGCCATGTTGGTCGCGGCCTGCGGCACTTTTATGGCGACGTTGGGTTCACCCTGGTTTGGTTTCGTTGCCATGATCGTGGCGTGTATCGGGTCAAAAGTCAGTGCCACTTTCTTCTGGCCAATGCCGCAAGGTGAGCTTCCTGCTTCTATTGTCGCGCCAGGCATTGCGCTGGTGAACTCGATAGGTAATCTCGGCGGCTTTTTCGCCCCAACCGTTTTTGGCTATCTCGAAATGAAAACCGGTTCAACAACCGGCGGCCTGTATGCGCTGACCAGCGTGTCAATTATCACCGGTTTGTGGTTGTTGCTGCGCCGTAAACCTTCCCCGCCTTCCCCTCAACTGGAGAAAGATCATGTCAGACAGTCCAGTCATTAAAAGCATGCGCGTCATTCCGGTCGCCGGATACGACAGTATGTTGCTGAATATCGGCGGCGCGCATAACTGTTATTTCACCCGCATTCTGGTGATGTTGACGGATTCAGCAGGACGCACCGGCGTGGGGGAAAGTCCTTGTCACGCCTCAACGCTGGCATTACTGGAACGCTTTAGGTCGCAGATTGAAGGCAGCGATCTGTTGCGCCTCAATGCGACCATCGGCACGCTGTTTGCCAGTGATGCGCGGGTACAGCAAAGTGCGCACACTGATGAGATTCATATTCCCCAGATGAATCCCGAAAAGTTTTACAATGCTGCTGCTGCGATAGAAGCCGCGCTACTTGACCTGCTGGGTCAACATCTCAATTTACCGGTTGCCGATCTGCTGGCCAGCGGTAAGCAGCGCGATCGCATTCCGGTACTGGGTTATCTCTTCTATATTGCTGACCGCAAACTGACCACAATGAATTATCAAACCGGCGATCAGCAGGGAGATGAGTGGTTTTGGTTGCGTCATCAGGCCGCAATGAGCAGCGAGGCCGTCGTCAGGTTGGCTGAAGCGGCGACCGAACGTTACGGATTCTGCGATTTCAAACTCAAAGGTGGCGTACATCACGCTGAACAGGAAGTGGAGACGGTTGAAGCGCTGTTAGCACGTTTTCCGCAGGCGCGCGTGACGGTCGACCCTAACGCCAGCTGGTCCCTGGATGAGGCCATTCGATTCGGTAAGCAGCTTGCCGGACGCATTCCTTATCTGGAAGACCCTTGTGGTACCGAGCAGGGTTATTCGGGACGTGAAACGCTGGCGGAGTTCAAGCGCGCCACCGGCGTGCGCGTTGCCACCAATATGATCGCCAACGACTGGCGTCAGTTGCAACATGCCTTGCAGCTTAATGCGATTGATATCCCGCTGGCCGATCCGCATTTCTGGACGATGCGTAATGCTCATACGGTGGCGCAACTGTGCAATGAATGGGGCTTGATTACCGGTTGTCACTCCAATAATCATTTTGACGTTTCGCTGGCAATGGTGGCGCATTTAGGGGCTGCTGCACCGGGCGATCGCATTACGGCCTTTGATACACACTGGATTTGGCAGGATGGTCAACAGCTTACTCATGAAGCGCCCCAGATTCGCGATGGGCATCTGGAATTGCCGCCTGGACCAGGACTTGGCATTACGCTCAATATGCAGCGCGTAGAAGAAGCCCATGCGCTTTATCAATCACTGCCAGATAAAAACCGCAACGATGCGCTGGGCATGCAGTTTCTGATCGATAACTGGACGTTTAATGCCAAACGCCCTGCACTTTTGCGTGGCTGAACTCGCTTCATTGGATAGGTAAACAGTAAGCCTGTGAGATTTCACAGGCTATTTCTGGCTTAACGTTGCGCCAGTGCAGCCTGCATCCAGGCCATCACCAACGGCGAATCTTTTTCCTGCAACGCAGCACGCTCCGACTGAAACAGCGTTGCCACAAAGAACGGATGATCGTTCAGTTCAATGCCGCGCACATCACCCGCTAAATCCCAGGAAGTAATACGCAGATTATGGTCCGCCAACGCCGCGCTGAATTCTGGGTTTACACCAAAATTGCAGTGATAACCCTCTTCGCTTTTCAACGCGCCATACGCATTAGCGATACGCGAGTCAGCTGTAAAGATCACTTCACCGCGCTGTTCTACCAGCGAGCAGCTTAATGGCGCAATGACCATTCTGCCGCCTTGATCCGTTTCAGCATGGTTTGCATCCTGCCAGCCCAGCACATTGCGGGCATATTCAATTATCGCGTACTGAAAACCGCCGCATGACCCCAGGAAGGGTTTGTGGTTTTCGCGTAACCAGCGAAGTGTGGCGAATACGCCTGTATCATTTTTATAGGGGCTTCCTGGCACCACCCAAACTGCATCGCTCTGCTTGATCACGCCCAGATCACCGAGCGTTTCGGTGGGTATCCAGTTTGCTTCAACAGCGATGTTCAACTGGGCGGCAGCGCGATCAATGGCGAGCGGAATAGCCTGGTGGGCAACAGCGTTTGCACGGTAATCACCAACCAAAGATAAGCGTAAAGCAGAAGACATGATGAGATCCTTCAGGGGGAAATGACGAGGTTAGCGGAGTGTTAAGTTGTTGTCGAGAATGGCGTTGATGCGTGACATCAATGTGTTCAGTCGGAGATAAGGCGATGCGTAAAGCCGCCGTGAATACCGCCTTGTAGGCTCGTCCGCCGCATCCTTGTGGTGGACGCTTTACGGCACAGCCCTTATCTCCTCCTTGGTTTAGAAGGCACCTGCTTTTGCAACAGAAGCGATAATGAGCCTAAGTATGAAAAGTGAACGTTGGGAAAGCGTGCGTTACGCCAGGTCATTACAGGAATGGGCGTTCACCCGACACGTTTCGCTTTATGGCCTCACAAGAGGACACTTAACCGGGTTATTTTTCGCTTATTAAACCGATAAGGGCGAAAAATTTTGGCGCGCAAATTTCAGCCACGCAAACGTTTACTTCTTTTTCTTCCTGAATTAAATCATCTGTTTGTGCGCAAGATCGTCATTCGCTCACTTATGCGTCAATCCCGCGCGTTGAGCGTACGCTATTTAGCCAAAAAGACCCTATAAGCCCTATTTGCTCGGCAATTATGCTGCATAAATAACCTTCAGCAACGTATATAACCAGATAACACGCCAACAGCAGCTAATGCTATTTTTATCATCTCACCACCTCGCGCCCATTCTTTTTATACTGGTATAATTCACCTACTCGAAATTTAAATCCGATTAAGGGTTTTTTATAAGGATTTTAACCCTACCTTAACAAGGTATTACAGTGGTTAGAAAATTCTTGCCCTGCTGAGCTTAATCAGACAAATTAGGCGCCGCCTTTCCCTTCTAATAACAATCTTGCGCATGAAATGTTCACATGACGCAGACTTAATTCCTGTCACGAAGCAGGGTATGAAAAAACTGAGGTACTCGTGTCAACTGCAAACAAACACACTGATGAGGCTGTCAGCCTTAACGCGTTTAAACAGCCAAAGGCGTTCTACTTAATCTTCTCAATCGAGTTGTGGGAACGTTTCGGTTTTTACGGCCTGCAGGCCATTATGGCGGTCTATCTGGTAAAACAACTGGGTATGTCCGAATCCGATTCCATCACTCTGTTCTCCTCTTTCAGCGCACTGGTTTACGGCCTGGTGGCGATTGGCGGCTGGCTGGGCGATAAAGTGCTAGGCACCAAACGCGTGATCGTTTTAGGTGTCATGGTGTTGGCGCTGGGTTATGCGCTGGTGGCGTTTTCTGGCCACAACGTGAGCATCGTTTATATCGGTATGGCGACGATCGCCGTCGGTAGCGGTCTGTTCAAAGCGAACCCCTCCTCACTGCTTTCGACCTGCTACCAGAAGGATGATCCGCGTATTGATGGTGCTTTCACCATGTTCTATATGTCGATCAACATCGGTTCGCTGTTCTCGATGATGCTGACACCGTGGCTGGCAGCGAAATATGGCTATAACGTGGCGTTCTCGCTGTCGGTTATCGGCCTGGTGATTACCCTGTTCAACTTCCTGTTCTGCAAACGTATGGTGAAAGATTACGGTTCTAAACCGGATTTCGCCCCGCTGAACATCGGGAAACTGTTAATGACGTTAGTCGGTGTGGTGCTGCTGGTTGCACTGGCCAACTGGATGTTGCATCACCAGTCGATTGCGCGTTTAGTGCTGGCGGTCATCGCTTTGGGTATCGTGCTGGTCTTCGCTAAAGAAGCGTTTTCTCTGCACGGTCTCGCGCGTCGTAAAATGATCGTGGCCTTTCTGCTGATGGTTGAAGCGATTGTGTTCTTTGTGCTGTACATGCAGATGCCAACGTCACTGAACTTTTTTGCTATCCGCAACGTTGAACACAGCATTCTCGGCATTACCTTTGCCCCCGAGCAGTTCCAGGCGCTGAACCCGTTCTGGATCATGCTGGCCAGCCCGATTCTGGCTGCGGTTTACAACAAACTGGGCGATAAACTGCCCATGCCGCACAAATTTGCGATTGGTATGGTGCTGTGTTCCGCTGCATTTCTGGTGCTGCCGGTCGGTGCGAAGTTTGCCAGTGATGCCGGTATTGTCTCGGTAAACTGGTTGATTCTGAGCTACGGATTGCAAAGTATCGGTGAGCTGATGATTTCGGGCCTGGGCCTGGCGATGGTGGCACAGCTGGTGCCGCAGCGCTTGATGGGATTCATCATGGGTTCATGGTTCCTGACCACCGCAGGTGCCGCCGTTATCGCCGGTAAAGTGGCGAATTTGATGGCCGTGCCAGAGAACGTAACCGATCCGCTGATCTCGCTCGTGACTTACAGCAAGGTATTCCAGGAAATTGGTATTGCTACCGCGGTCATCGCGCTGCTGATGCTGATTACTGCGCCATTGCTGAACCGTATGACGCAAGATCCGCAGCAAAAAATGCAGAAAGCCGAAGCGTAAGACTTCAGTTTTCACTCAGCCGGGCTATGCCCGGCTTTTTTGTTTTTGTCCTACGGGTAATTCCCTGATCCTCATCACTGGCAATTCCGCGTTGACGATTTATTATGCAAAGATCCCATCGCAACCTGGAGTCAACATGATGAAACTCTATTGCAAGGCAGGTGCCTGCTCGCTCTCACCGCACATCGTAATGCGTGAATGCGGGCACGACTTTACGCAGGTGAATGTCGATTTGGCGAAGAAAATAACCGAGCGCAGTGAAGATTACTGGCAGATCAACCCTAAAGGACAGGTTCCCGCGCTGGAGCTTAATGATGGCACGGTGCTGACGGAAGGCGTGGCGATTGTGCAGTATCTGGCTGATTTGAAGCCCGATCGCCATCTTCTGGCCCCCGTTGGCAGCCTGACACGCTATCACACTCTGGAATGGCTAAGCTTCATTAGCAGCGAACTGCACAAGCGATTTAGCCCGTTATTCAGCTCGACGACACCCGAAGAGTATAAAGCGCTGCTACGCGCGCAGCTGGAGAATAAATTCAGTTACGTCGATGACGCGTTGCGGGAGAAGCAGTGGCTAATGGGGCTGCGTTTTAGCGTGGCAGACGCTTATCTGTTTGTCGTCACGCGATGGGCCCATGCGATTAAATTAGACTTGTCTCACCTGGATGCATTGGAAAGCTGGTTTAGTCGCGTGAAGGAACGTCCAGCGGTACAGGCGGCGCTGAAGGCGGAAGGGTTAGAGTAGAGACAAGGGCCGACAAGTCGGCCCTTTTGCGTTATAACTTCTCGGCAGCAAAGTGCTGCGTAGGTTGCGCAATCGCATCCTGCGCGGCGACCAGTTGCAGTTCATACTCGCCCATTTCATGGGTTTTCAGCATCACTTCATATACCGCTGCCGTGACGTGCTCTAGTGCATCTTGCAGTGACTTGCCGTGCAGCAAATCGACCAGCAACAGGCCGCTGGTTAAATCACCGACGCCAACCGGTTGGCGAACACCAAAATCCACCAGCGGGCGGCTGATGTGCCAGGCTTCATCGGCAGTAACCAGCAGCATTTCAAAGCGATCGCTACGACGTCCGGCACGCGCCAAATGTTTAATCAGCACCACTTTCGGCCCTTGGGTAATCAGCTGACGTGCTGCGTCCACGGCGGTTTCCACGCTGGTGACAGTGCGCTCGCTGAGCATTTCCAGCTCAAGCAAGTTCGGCGCAATGATATCGCTGGCGGGTAAAGCCATCTTGCAGTGAAATTCCGCCACGCCAGGCGCAACGATGCAGCCTTTTTCAGGATGTCCCATGACTGGATCGCAGAAATACCATGCATCCGGGTTGGCCGCTTTCACCTGACGCACGATCTCAAGGATCTGCTCGCCCTGCTCGGCTGAACCGAGATATCCGCTCAATACCGCATTGCAGGTTTTGAGGCGATCGATATCCGCAATGCCTTTAACGATATCCGTCAAGTGCGTCGCCGGCATTACCGTGCCGGTCCAGTGACCGTATTGCGTATGGTTGGAGAATTGAACCGTGTTTAATGGCCAAACGTTTGCGCCCATGCGGCGCATCGGAAATTCCGCTGCCGCATTCCCGGCATGACCAAAAACAACGTGTGACTGGATTGCGAGAATATTTTTCATTTTACCCTGTACTGCCCTTGCCATAAAAAAGGGCCGAAAGTCGGCCCTGAAAGCTTACTGCCAGTTGATCAGGCAGTAATGTTTTTTACCGCGACGCAGCAGTGTGTAGCGGTTAAACAGTTTGTCAGTATCACTGAAGCGATATTCGGCGTCAGACTGTTTTTCACCGTTGAGTGCCACGGCATTGGAACCAATCATGGTACGAGCCTGGCCGCGTGATGGCACCAGCTCCGCTTTCACCAGCGCCTGTTGCAGATCGTCCTCAGCGCCCAGCGAAATGGTTGGCATGCCATCCTGCGCCAGCTGCTCGAAATCTGCCTCAGTCATGTCGTTGACCGAGCCAGAGAAGAGACTTGCGGTGATGCGTTTAGCGGCGGCTAAGCCCTCTTCACCGTGTACCAGACGCGTGACCTGTTCAGCCAATACGTATTGCGCACGCGGCGCGGTACCACTGTTTTTGTCCTCTTCTTCCAGCGCATTGATTTCGTCGATGCTTAAGAAGGTGAAGAATTTCAGGAAACGATAGACGTCAGAGTCTGCGGTGTTAATCCAGAACTGATAGAACTTGTATGGGCTGGTTTTCTTGGCATCGAGCCAGACCGCGCCGCCTTCAGTTTTACCAAATTTGGTGCCATCCGATTTGGTGATCAGGGGAACGGTTAAACCAAACACCTGGTTTTGATGCAGACGACGCGTTAAATCGATACCCGAAGTGATATTGCCCCACTGATCGGAACCGCCGATTTGCAAAGAAACGCCGTGCAGTTCGTTCAGGCAGGCAAAATCGTAGCCCTGCAACAGGTTGTAAGAGAATTCGGTGAACGAGATACCTTGATCGTCACGGTTCAAACGCTGCTTCACCGCTTCTTTATTGATCATCTGGTTCACAGAGAAGTGCTTACCGATGTCACGCAGGAAAGTCAGCACGTTCATGCTGCCAAACCAGTCGTAATTGTTGGCCGCGATGGCACTGTTACTGCCGCAATCAAAGTCGAGGAACGGCGCGACTTGCTTACGGATTTTCTCAACCCATTCACCCACGGTGTCGCTGGTATTGAGTTTACGCTCTGCGGCTTTAAAGCTCGGATCGCCAATCAGGCCGGTAGCACCACCGACCAGCGCAACCGGCTTATGTCCGGCATCCTGAAAACGCTTCAGGCAGAGCAGCGGTACCAGATGGCCCAAGTGCAAGCTGTCAGCAGTGGGGTCAAAGCCGCAATAGAGCGAAATTGGCCCTTGCGCCAGTTTCTCTACTAACGCGTCTTCATCCGTCACCTGGGCGATCAAGCCCCTCTCCTGCAATTGTTGTATCAGGTTACTGCTGGTCATCACTGACTCCAAATTGATCAGACTGCACCTAGGCTGGTACACAGCTTTCCGCTGAGTTGCGGAATCAAAAAAAACGAGGGCTATAGCATAAAGCGCTGGCGACTTCTGTGCCAGCGTTGAAAGGCGAGAAAGGTACAGTTTTAAGGCGCGAGTCGGTCGATTTTCCAGCCATCGCTTTCACGTTGATAGATGAAGCGATCGTGAAGACGATGTTCACCGCCCTGCCAGAACTCAACGGTATGAAATTTCACCCGATATCCGCCCCAAAAACTCGGTAAGGGCACTTCCCCTTGCTGGAATTTTTGCTTGAGCTCAAGGAATTTTCCTTCCAACACGCCACGCGCAGAGATGCGGCTCGACTGTTTCGACACCCATGCACCAATTTGGCTGTCTCGCGGCCGGCTGTGGAAGTATTTCAGCACCTCGAGCGGTGACAGTTTTTCGACTTCACCCAGCACCATTACCTGACGCTCAAGAAAGTGCCACGGAAAATGCAGCGCAATGCGCGGATTGTTAGCTAACTGCAGCGCTTTACGGCTGCCAAGATTGGTATAGAAAACCATGCCTTGTGCATCATAATGTTTGAGCAATACGATGCGTTGGTAAGGTTGTCCATTTTCATCCACCGTCGCGACAGTCATGGCGGTAGGATCGGGCAACTGGGCTTCGCAGGCTTGCTTCAGCCAGTTTTCGAACAGAACCAGCGGATCGTCGGGCAGATCCTTACGGCGTAATCCGCCGCGGGTGTACTCGCGACGCAGATGGGAAATAGTTTGAAAAGACGCGCTGTCGCTCATGATGATGACTCTTTCAAATTAATTGGCAGGTTGCAGCTCACAATCGTTGACGACAATCTTATCATTACGCTCGATAAATGCGCCGTTGCCCTTTGACCAGAAAACATAATTATCGTCGCTGTAACGCGTGCCAGAGGCAGACTGAGTCTGCTTCAACGTGAGCGGCTTGCCATCCATAATAAAGCTGACTTGCTGTTGCGCATTATCCAGCGTGACAGTCAGTGGCAGCGTTCCGCAACGATAATGCAGCGTTTTTGGCTGCTCGGGCTGCGTGTGCATCAAACTGCACCCTGACAAAACCAGCACAGCGCCAACGGTTAATCCTTTCAACATGGTGGGATCTCCTGAGCAAATGGTGACAACATTATAAGAAGGAATAGATGTTAAGTAAGTCAGAATCCACGCTAATCACCGTCGTAGTGAGGTAACGAAACGTTACTCGCCCTGTTTTAGGCTCATGCGATGGGGCATGACTGTTGCCGTGGCTTTACAGGCGGAGGTGCTCATCGCCTCAAATGAGTGAATAAAGGCCCCGCCAAACTGTCAGTACCTCCCAGCAACGCCTGTTCATTTTGCGCATTCCCCGCATACACTTTCCTGCCTGAATATGTTTGAATTCGCCCTAACATTTTTAGGCATATGGTTATGATGAGTTACATTAAGGATTTAACGAATTTCATTGAGGGCAATGCGTTTCTTTCCGCCACCTTCAGCATTATTTTATTAATTTTGACAGGTATGATTGCGCACCTGATCTGTAAGTTCTTTGTGGTTAAAGTGGTGAGAAAAGTCTTTTTTAGCAGCCATAAAAAAGATGTCCCCCTCGATAAAGATGTCAGAATTTCAGAGAAACTCTCGAATTTTATCCCTGTCATTACCGTCTATTATTTTCTGCAATTTATGCCGGAACTTCCCGAGCATTTACTTATTGCTATCAAAACCATTTGCGGCATTTTGTTCTTTATTTATCTTTCACTGTTTTTTACCGAAGTGCTGGAGATCGTTAATAACTCCTATTCGAAAAAGTCGAAACGCAAAAATCACTCGATTAAGGGCTACATCCAGATAGGAAAAATACTGGTTCATATCCTCTCCGCGATCATGATTCTGGCGATTATGTCTAATAAGTCGCCAGCGATTATTATTTCCAGTTTGGGTGCTGTGGCCGCCGTCTTGATGCTGATCTTTCAGCATACTTTGCTGTCACTAGTGGCAAATATCCAGGTTTCCTCCAATGATGTGCTGCAGCTCGGTGACTGGATTGAAATGCCTGAAAACAGTATCAGCGGTGAAGTGATTGATATCGCCCTGCACACCATCACTATACGTAACTGGGACAATACGATTTCCCGCATTCCGACTAAAAACTTTTTGACGGAAATCTATACCAACTGGCAGGCGATGTTCTCCTCCGGCGCGCGGCGCATCATGCGAAGCTTCTATTTGGATCAGCGATCGGTGACTTTCGTGAATCAGGAGATGCTTCAATCGATGAGCCAAATACGTGCGGTCAGTGAGCCGCTTTCGGTGCTGCTTGATGGTCGTGATATCACGGCCGTTGGCGACCGCTGGTTTTTGGAAAATGGCATTACCAACCTCACTGTTTTCCGCAAATATCTCACCGCCTATCTTTCTCAACGTGATGATATTAATAAAGAGATGTATATCGTGGTGCGTGCGCTAAAGCCTTCACCCGATGGTTTACCGATCGAAGTTTACTGCTTCACCTCCTCCACCTTGTGGATCGATTACGAGAATACGCAAGCAGAGATATTCGAATACATCTATGCCATTGTCGGCTACTTCGATTTGCGGCTCTATCAGCACCCGGCAGGCACTGATTTCTCACGCCTCTCACAGCAGGCTCCGGCAATGAATGCGCGTGATAACCACGTTTGATACAGAACGGCCTGAGTCGTAGCAGGAGGGCATCAGCGATCACGATGATTTATTCATACCTTCGGCTGGGCTGCCGATACTCTCCTCAGCGTATGGGGAGAATTCAAAATGAGAAATTATGGCGCAGCCTTGGCCGCGATAGGTCTGTTTGCCTGGTTTACCTTGCTCTTAGCGTGTTTTCGCCGAGCACAAGAGACGGGTTTCAATCCGCTGCTCACCCTCTTACTTTTATTACCGGGTTTTTATTTCATCCTGCTCGGTGTGAATGCTTTAAAGCGCATGAACACCCCGCCCAGCAAGTAGCGTCGATAAGCCTACACACCAGGTTTACTTAACCCGCAAGCGTAATAAAGCCCGCCAACGTGCGGACAGGTCACTTTAGTGCGACACTGCGCTTGCCTGCCGGGGAGTCGCTTGACTATTCTGTCTGTTTTAACAGTGGAGGTAATATGTCAGACGAAGATCGCATCAAGAACCTTGAAGACACGGTGCATCAACTGAGAATCGAAACCCACGTATTAAGAGAAATTATGGGGCAGCAGATCGCCCTCAATAATCTTAACTACAAAGGCAAATTCGATGACGTGCTTGAAGCCTTGGCCAAAGAGTATGCAGGTCGCGGCCTGGATGAAGGTGATAACAGAGACATTCACGACGCTGTTCGTCAGTACATTAAATATGAACCGCCTTCAATGGATTGACAGTGCATCTCAGGCCACGTTTCAGGTGGCCTGCCTTTTCCTTAAATTTTGTCGTTCGGCATCACGCTAGCGTCTCTTTCCCGCCTTTTATTTATCGTCATTATAAATTTTTAACCTCTGAATCAGTTTTACACAGCGCTTTATTTTTCCTTGGCTGTTGAAAAATATTTAGCACAGTGCCTTTTAAAGATAATTCTTAGTAACCGATTTCAGGCTTAGCAAGTCACTGTAATAAATAAAATTAACCAAAAGATACTTTTTAATTGCATGATTAATAGCTCTATTTTTTAAAAAAGGTCCCTACATCTTTTTTAACGTTGTCTATATTCAAATGGCTCTGTGACGAAATCCGCTCCGGTCGCAGAGCATGTACTAACTCCTACCCTTTAGCCCCCAAATCAGGGGGCTTTTTTAATCACTTCTTTAAACACTATTTTTATTGCAACAATAAGATTGAACACCTTAATTAACCTCAAGACCGGCTGCCCTTACAAAGCGTTGTGGCTATCTCTCTAACTCACGTTACTGAAGATTATTTTATGCTTCCCGCGCGACCCTATCCTTAATCAGCTTGTGGCTAAAAGAGGGTGTTATAAACAGCCCTTTCATGACACCTCAGACCACACAATTTGCACCGGATAAAATTGTACAAGCCTACTCTTTTTGTATAACGTCATGCGGTGGCATTCAGCCACGCGTAACGAACGATGCATTGCATCGCCTCTGTAGGTGTTATGGATTTCCACCTCCAGAGGCTTTTTTTTCTGTCATCTTTTTTGAATAGACCTTTTTCCTGACGGTATCAAAGCGTTATTGAGTCTTCCCTTTCCTGATTTTACACCCCTGATTACACGTTCTTGGTTTCAAGTTCCGGGTTTTAATTTCCCAGATTTATTGCAAACAGCTTATTTCTGCGTCTCAGTGTCATTACCTCATCGCTCTGATTGCCAAAATTAGAATGACGCCAGTAATTTTATAAAACACCTTTCTCTTTTTTTCTGTAACCCTGACGCTGATAAGAGCCGAAAGCGTCACGTAAACTGTTAAGAAATCATTAATTTCTCTTTGCTTTTGTTAGTTTTTATTTCAATTAAAACGACACTTAAACTCCAAATTTCACAACCTATTGAATACAATACTTATCCCAAAAATTAGTAAGCTAACCTTTAGATGGAAAACCTTTTTTCCAAAGATCAGCCCTCTAGATCGATTAGCGCAGTATGTTACAGTGAGGAAACTCTTTGAGTCATGCCTTCACCAGGGAAATGATTTAAGAGAGATTCTAAGTTCGACAATTTCTTATATTTTCCTCTCAAAAGAGAGGATTTTTTTTGGAAAAAACACGCGCTTTTAAACACCTTACTGATCACTGAAAATGGATATTCGTTACCTCTGTCGTTTTTATTAACGGGCTATGCAGAAGTAAAGAGGTCTCTTTTACTATCCTGCTCCAACTTAAAACGCCTGCCTGTAAAACGTATTCAACTTCGACAGCCTCAGAGAAATGTAAATTTTTTTGACGTATTGGCTGTCAGCTTCTTCACTGTAGAGGTCAGGTATTCATCAGGAGAAATAACAATGACTGAGCTATTACATATTCTTTCTGTTAGCGCGATTGTGGCAGGTATTTATTTAATCGACTGAACGGCTACTTAACAGCATAGCAGCCCTGCTCAGCATTAATGCAACGCAAAATTTCCGAAGAATAGCGTGAAATTGACGTAAGCAGAGCAATCAGTCATTTATTGTTGGCAATAGTCGATTTGAACAACAAAATAGTTGCAGTAAAAATAGCATAAAATTCAAATGTAAATTTAATGTTTAATTGTGAACACCACGTGCTTATAAAAACGCCGTTACTTTTGCAATAAATGCTTTTAACAAGACTCTATATAGCCAGGATTATTCTATCTTTCTGATTTTGTTGCTTAATTATTATCCAGTCACTTAATTCAAAGCGGAAATTTTTCAAATATTGTCTACGCTATTAAGGTCTGTTTTTAATTCAAGGAGATGAAAATGAATATGAAATCCCTTTCAACTGTTGCTTTATTGGTCATTTCTTTAGGTACGCTTGCTGGATGTGCTGCCAACCAATCAATTAAGACCACAGATGGACGCACAATCGTGACTGACGGCAAACCTCAGATCGATAACGATACCGGTTTAGTCTCTTACAAGGATGCACAGACTGGCAAAGAAGAGCAGATCAACCGCAATCAGATAAGCAATATGAGTGAACTTGATAACTAATATAAGGTGACTGATATGAAAAAATTCCTGATTTTACCGCTGGCAGCAGTATTGGGTATGGCTGCATTGACGGGCTGCACCAGCACAAGTTATGCCATTCATACCAATGATGGCCGCACGATCATCAGTGACGGCAAACCTGCAGAATCAGATGCAGGTTTGCTGGCTTACACCGACGCTAACGGTGTTAAACAGCAGATTAATAAAACCGATGTAAAATCGGTTTCAGAAGTACCGAAGTAAGTATGGAATCGATTCCCCCAGCCGCCTCAGGGCGGCTTTTTCTTTGTGACGTTACAGCAATGATGAACTTTTTTACTCATTCCCTGTATTTTTTTACGATTACGCTATGATTTAAGCGCGACAGGCGATCTCTCGCTCACGGAAAACCGGTCTGTAGATTACGCTTTGCCAGAAGATAAGTGGCATCTGGCTCCGAAGCGGGTGAAACACAATTGATTGTTACGCGCCCCAACAGCAAACCATTTACGTCAACTTCACAGTTAAGTGACTTGTTACTCAGAGGCCCTCATGAATACAGTATCCAATGCATCCATGGTGTCATCGGCATTGACCTTACTGCTTTCGCTAACGAAAAAAATTTCGGATAAGCGAGTGGAAGTATTCAGCGGATATCCTGCCAATTGCAGTACCTGGCTGACTATTTATCATCGTCGGAAATCAGACAGCTGGTCTTTTGAATGGTATGACAAAAGTGGATGCAGGCGCCCTGCTGCCTTAGGGGACGTTTCTGTTTGCTTGATGCGTGAGGTCACTGACAGAGGCGCATCCGATGCGGAGCATATGTATGCGCGCAGATTGCTAGAGAAAACCGGGTTTTATGACGCCTGATAGGCGCAGGTTCAAGTCGATTTTTGATCCTACCCTTGTCGGTTTAGCGCATGTACTGCGTCGTCAAAAGCGTCCGTGAATTAAGACCAACCTGTCCGACTTGCTTTCCTGATGAAGCCCTGTACAGAGAAACAGGCTGTTAGCGCTCTGTTTTATCTGCAAGGGCTGATTTATTTATTCGGCCAGCTTAATGCTTTATGCTGTTTACAGTAAAAAAGGATTATTACATCTCATCGAAATAGGCTGGCGAATATTATTTAATGGAAAAATCAACTTCATCTTCATGATACCTATCGCGTTGTTGTTTCCTGTTCTCACTGTTTATCTTTATCAACCACAAACTAAACTGCTTAATAAGCTGATTCGCCTCAGCTTCGTCTGCAGCAGAAGTAATAAATAGTTTGCCTTTCGCATTACTTGTTTGGTCAGTTACGTATATTTCATAATCTGAACCATATTGGCTGCTGATGACTGCTGAGAAATGAAGTGTGGACCAAAGCTCAATCCTGGTTTGAAACTGCTTAAAGTTCATTACATCTACCTGGTTCTATTATCATTACGCCCAAACGCAACCGATCTGGTCGGGCCAGGTAAATAATAGTGTAATCACTCGTCGCAGCAGTGATAAAAAAAGCTTTTTTCAACCTCATCTAACGCATTGATTCGACGCTTCAGCAGAACAGTTGTTGCCTGCTTTCATTGGTCTGGCCGCACTGTGTCAGCCAGACCCGCCGCCATCAATGTGTCAGATGAAACTTTTCATTACGCCGACCTTATTGATCGATAAACAATCAGGCCAGCGCCTGCTTCACAAATCTATTTTTTTTCACTGCGTGCTGTCAGCCAAGTGATAAACGCAGCCAGCAGCAACAGCGCGGCGCTCAGGGCAAAGGTGCTTTGATAACCGCGATGATCAAACATCAGGCCACCGGCGGTTGAACCGAGCGCAATGGAAAGTTGCACCACCGCGACCATCAATCCACCTCCCGCTTCGGCATCGTTTGGCAGGGTTCGTGCCAGCCATGTCCACCAGCCAACAGGAGCTGCAGTGGCGACTAATCCCCACAGCGCCAGCAACACCATTACCAGCCCGGTTTGATGACCAAAGTCAATCAGCGTAACCGCGATGATCGCCATCGCGACTGGAATCACAATTAAGGTGAGATAGAAGTTTGCCCGGAGAAACAGGCCAATCAGTAAAGTTCCTATAAATCCTGATGCACCTATCGCCAGTAACGTCAGAGATAAGGTGGAGACATCAACCTGCGTGATGTTTTCGAGGAAGGGACGCAAATAAGTGAAGAGCGCAAATTGCCCCATAAAAAACAGGCCGCAGCCGAGCAGCCCGCTAACCACTAAGCGGCGAGACAGCAGGGAGATCACCCCGCCACGCTTTTGCTGCGCTTTATCCATGGCCAAGGTCGGTAAACTGATCCATTGCCAGATAAAAGCAACTAAAGAGACGGGGATCAGGCAAAGAAACGCGCCTCGCCAGCCCATCATCGCGCCGAGATAGCTGCCTAATGGTGCAGCGATAACCGTTGCCAGCGCATTACCGCTGTTAAAAATTGCCAGTGCTCGCGGCACGCTGGCGCTGGGTACCAGACGAAGAGCAGTAGCCGCCGACAGTGACCAGAAACCGCCGATGGCTATACCGATCAACGCCCTGCCCGTCATGTAGATAACGTAGCTGTTTGCTAAAGCGATTACCGCGCTTGAGGCCATCATCAATGCCGTCATAGCCAGAAGCAGCTGTTTGCGATCCAGGCTGCCGGCAACGGATGAAATCAGCAAACTGGTCAACACCGCCAGCGCACCGGAAATCGAGATTCCCTGTCCCGCCAGCCCTTCGCTGATGTGAAGATCCTGAGCAATAGGACTCAGCAAACTGACTGGCATAAATTCTGATGCCACCAGCGCAAAGACACACAATGTCATCGCCAATACACCGCTCCAGCAGGCCGTTTCCTCAACCTCTTTTTTTACCATCTGTATCTGATCAGTCATAACTTTCCTCGGGCGCCATTAATGCGCAGGTAAATTTCAGGCAAGCCGAAGCCTTTGCGTGCACCAAAAGGAATACGCAGAAATTTTTAAAATGCATGGGGATAAAAGGTGTCGTTAAAATTCTACAGAAGTCGCACAGCAGGACAAGCTAATGAATGCTTACTGAGGTTATAAGTGACATTTATAAATGACAGGGGTGATCGGCATGATCAAACGTAATCTCAATGACCTGCTTTCCTTCGTTACCGTGGCACGTGAAGGCAGTTTTACCCGCGCGGCAGCCCATTTGGGCGTGACTCAGCCCGCGCTGAGCCAGGCGATTACTTCTCTGGAAAACCGTTTGCAGATTCGCCTGTTAACGCGTACCACGCGCAGCGTATCGCCCACCGTTGCTGGAGAGCGCTTATTGCTGGCGATTGGGCATCGATTCGATGAAATCGAGACGGAACTGGAGATTCTTACTGAACTCAGAGAAAAACCGGCCGGCACAGTGCGCATTACCAGTGGTGATCATATTTTACGTACCACGCTGTTACCGAAACTCACGCCTCTGATGCATCAATATCCGGATATAAAAATTGAGTTCAACGTGAATTATGGTTTCACCGACATTGTCGCGGAAAGATTTGATGCGGGCGTGCGTCTTGGCGATACCATCGATAAAGATATGATTGCTGTACCGATTGGGCCGCAACTGCGAATGGCGGTTGCGGCCTCGCCTGCCTATTTCTCACAGAACTCGCCTCCCCTTACGCCGCGTGATCTTATGCAGCACAGTTGTATCAATGTGCGGATGGTAAGCGGCGGGGGACTTTACGTTTGGGACTTCGAACATCAGGGTAAGCAGGTGAACGTTCGGGTTGATGGACAAGTGATTTTCAACACCTCTCTGCATGTGGTGGATGCCGCGTTGGCGGGGCACGGCATTGCCTGGCTGCCTGAAGAGGAGTTTTCGCCTTATCTTAGCGAAGGTAAATTGGTGCGGGTGCTTGAAGAGTGGTGTCCCCCTTTTGCTGGCTATTACCTCTATTACCCCAGCCGTCGCCAGCCGTCGCCCGCGTTTTCACTGGTGGTTGATGCGCTGCGCGTTAAAGGCGCGTCAATGCGCATTGCTGGCAGCGAAGCGTAATGCCAGCGTCATTCAACATGCGCTTTTAACAACGTCTCTGCCGCAAGTTTACCTAACGCGTTAGCGGCAAACGGACTATCCCCGGTGAGTACTTTGCGGTCTTTATGCACCGTGCCTTTTATGTCGTCGTTTATGAGTTTAAGACCCAGCGCTTCCAGTTTTTCACCAAAATACCAGGTCAGATGTCCAGGCATGTAACCGATATCCGGCGTTTGCTTGTCAATAGCATCAGGGAAAGCAGCGATGGCGTAACCCTGCAATGGGTTATCCCCTTTATCCAGAGAGATAAACGCCGCAGGCCCATGGCAAATTGAAATCAGATGGCGGTCGTTTGCCAGCGTCCAGCGGATAGCATCAGCAACTGCCTGGCTTTCAGGCAGACCAATCAAAGCGCCATGTCCACCCGGAATAAATATCCCCGCATAGTCTGAGTGAGGATTGAGTGCCTTAACCACTTCGCTCAACTTCAGAGGCGAACGAAACAGCGGCAAGCTACGGTTAAGAAATCCCACTACGGCTTCATCCTGTTCTGGCATGGCCCAAAACTCAAACTTGACCATTTGCCCTGAGAGGGTAGCAACGTCAAAGTTAAAACCCGCCTGATGCAGGTGATACAAGGGAAGCAGCGTTTCAACCGGATGGTTCCCGGTTGAAAAGAGCGTATCGTTTTCAAGCGGCAGATACCGCTCATCGGTGCAGATCACCAGAATTTTTTTATTGCCTGCGTAAGGCTTTTCGTACTCGGTGTCGTTGAGGTCAGATTTAGGCTGCGTAAACTGGCTGAGCGAATACGCTGAAGGAAAATAGGCGTTGTGTTCCGCTTTATCGGGCGTGGGTAATTTGCTGAGTTCGGCTGACATCATTTTATCTCCATGCTAGTTACGGTTAAGCATAGAACATCGCAGCCGTGCATTTTGAAACCACAAACCATGTTGACGGGCTTATGTTTTCTGTGTGCGTTCGCTGTTGCTTGGGTGAGTTAGCTTATCGTGAAGTCAGCAGCAGCCGATGCTGATAAGGCTTACTGAGTGTTCTCGCGTTCATTAAGCTCATCGGCTGCATTGCGTTTTTTGGGGTTAGCTTTTGACTTCGACCAGTATCAGCGGGCACTTCTTCACTTTGCATGCCTGCGAATAAGCCAGTGAACAGACAGAACAAAGGTCTCTCATTGATTCATATTCATACTCCATGAAATAACGGAACCGTCCGCCGCAAGAGTCCGTTCTCCAAAATCTTTGCGGCTCAAGAATTTCATCCAACTGCATGAATGTCAGGGCTGATGGGTTATGAAACCCGACTCGTACACGATATGTGGTCATGACCTGATTATTCCTGCACAACCCCTTCCCGGCCAGACGGTATTTATTTTCAATGCGATAGCCTTCGCTTATCAGCTCGGCTGATAGCTAATGCTTGTGGAGAGAACCATTCACCGTTAACGGTTGTTATTGGGCACGGACGGGAATGCGCGTTGAACTGCTGCAGGTAATCAGCACGCTCGGATTATTAGCCACTTTACAGTCGCCTTTTAGCCGCAAAAAAAAAGGCGTAATCAGGGTAAATTGCGGTGTCGTTTTGATAGGCAATCAAACCAGGGGATGATCAATCCTTTCTACTAACTCTGCCCCCTGATGTTTAATGCTGCCGACGGCTTTATCAACCGGATGCCAGGCAAACGCCTTTTCCGGCAGTGCGGCGTCTTGCGCAATTTCTTCCGCACGTTCAGGCGTTGTTTCAGGGCTTAGCCATTCGGCAACGGCATCCGATGAGAGCACCAAGGGCCGGCGATCGTGAATATCGACCATGCCTTTATTGCTGGCCGCCGTAATAATCACAAAGCCTTCATGACCATGATCTTTGTCGTAAGGCGCTTTGCCGATGGCCGCAAAGAACAGCGGCTGCTTGTTCTGGTGATAGATAAAATAGGGCTGCTTGTGGCTGGCATCTCTTTTCCATTCGAACCAACCGTCAGCAGGTACAACAGCGCGTCCATGGTGCCACAGCGGTTTAAACATACGACCACTCGCTGCCGTTTCGCCGCGCGCGTTGATCAGCGGTTGTTTATGCCACCAATCTGGACCATAACCCCAGTAAACCGGATCCAGATGAAGATGTTCATCTCTTTCATTCAACAGCAAGACTTTAGTGCCAGGTGCAACGTTAAATCGCCCTATTGGCTGCGGGTCGTAAATGATTTCGTCATCTTTGATCTTTAATGCATCAAAATATTCATTTCTGCTGTTGTACTGCGCAAAACGTCCACACATGGTGTTTATTCAACGATGTGATTGCTCAATATTTAAAGCATAGCAAAGCAGAAAATGAATTGGCGTTGAGCATAATTTTCATGAGGCATTATGCATAACGTCGTCACTGGCTGGCGGTGTTAAGCCAGAGAATGCGCAGCGTATCGCGAGCCATACGTTGCAGAACAACGACGCCATCTATTTTTGCTGCTGACGGAATCGAGCGACTTTTGCTCGGTTACCGCACAGCGCCATACTGCACCAGCGGCGGCGATGTGCTTTGGTGCGGTCAAAAAACCAAAGCGTGCATTCTGGATGTTCACATTCACGCACCAAATTGAAATCCTTTTCTGCGAGCAGCGAAGCAGCAAGATCCGCCATCGGCTCCAGCCACTGAGCGGGCGTTTGATTAGCATAAATCCGGGTAATTCTCAGCGAACCCTGTTCGTCCGTGACAAGCTTTTTATAGCTGTTTGCCAGCGCCAAATAACGGTTCAACTCTTCAGGATGAAGCCGCTCACCATTTTTTTTGTGCAATACCAAACGTCTGATCGTTTCGCGCAGTTGGCGCGCTTCCTGCAACAGTGCGCCGGATTCATATTCGGTTGAGTCGCATAGCCCGTTCAACCCAGCTTGTGTGAACCAGGTTTTAACATCGTCATCTGTTTGGAAAAAATCATGCGGTTGTCCATCGACCTGCGCCACTGTATTGATGAAATCAAGCGCAGCATGATCCGCAAGATACCACGGGCCGCTTCCTGAGTGCGTTTGAACAAGAGAAGACATTGAACACCTCAAAACTGTAAAAATCTATCGCCATCGTAACCGATAAAATCCAATTTGAACAGTTACTGCATAGCCTGCTCAACGACTTAACAAATAAAAATAGTTTCTCGATATCTGCATATGCCATTGATTAGCAATATTTTTATAAAATAATTTATATAAGAATCGCTTTGGCAAACTCCGTAACCCTTAAATTAGCAATTGACTGGTTACAACAGGTGCGCATACTGAACACCGTAACCACTAAATCTATTTTTAACAGTTACTCTTAAGGAATATAGCCATGACAATGAATCAGCATTTCCCGGTGCGCTATCAATTTGCCAAAGCCGATGGCGTCCGGGTTTTCTACCGCGAAGCCGGTGAACCTTCTCATCCCACCCTGCTGCTATTACACGGTTTTCCAAGCTCCTCTCACCAGTTTCGTGAGTTGATTCCTTTGCTGGCTGATAAGTTTCATCTGATTGCCCCTGATTTGCCCGGTTTCGGTTTAACTGAAGTTCCTCCAGAACGTCATTATCACTACAGTTTCGATTCACTTGGCCAAACCTTAACGGACTTTGTTGATGTTCTGGGGCTGGAAAGCTATGCGTTATATGTCTTTGATTACGGTGCACCTGCGGGCTTGCGGCTTGCCCTTAATTATCCTGAACGGGTAACGGGTTTCGTTTCGCAAAACGGTAATGCGTATCTGGAAGGGTTAGGTGACGCATGGGCACCGGTTCAAGCTTACTGGGCTAATCCCAGTAAGGAGAATCGCCAGGTTGTTCATGACGCCATATTGAACCTGGAAGGCACGCGTTGGCAGTATCTGCATGGCGTAACAGAGCCGGAACGCGTCGCGCCGGAAGCGTATTATTTGGATGCTTTGTGGCTTGAGCGTCCCGGCAACAAGGAAATTCAGCTCGATCTGTTTCTGGATTATGCAAACAATCTGTCACGTTATCCCGATTTTCAGGCTTTCTTCCGTAAAACGCAGTTACCTGCGCTGATTATTTGGGGGGAGCACGATCCCTTCTTTATTCCACCGGGCGCTGAAGCTTACAAGCGTGATAATGCCAATGCGGTGGTTGAGCTGCTGGATACCGGACATTTTGCGCTTGAAACCCATGTTGGTTTGATTGCCAAACGCATCCGCGACGTGCTTGGCGGTGAACAACGTTGATCCTTTTTCTGAAACTGCCGTGCGCGTCATGGCAGTTTTACCGTTAATAAACCCAACCGATAAAGCGATAAATGTGCTCAACGCTTTTTGCTCTGTGACCTACCTAGCAAATAATGCAGATTACCCGTTGACCGTTAACACTCAGGTTATAATTGGTTGGAAGATTGTGAAAACCGTTGCCCTTTCGTTATTAGCGTATTCGATGAGAATCTTTTTTTTAAAATGACGCATTAATATTATTTTCAATATGTTTAATGTGAAGATTTTTAACAGACGGTGGATAACCATCCTAATAATTACGCTGTTCTTTTTTGCATTGAAAATGCATTGAGCATCAATCCTCAGGCAAAGCATTAAAGATGGATATGTGCTGCCTTCACCTGCCAGATGAATATGCGGTGAAATGACAGCAAAATTAAATAGGTAATTCAGCGATCGCTAGAGGTTTACTATGATCCAGCTCCGAATTCCTTTTCTGGTCATTTCACTTTTACTCACCGGTTGTCAGGTTACACCTGATGACGCAAGAAATAAGCCTGCTGCTTTCCAGATGCATAGCAATAGATCTTCTCAGCAATTAAGCGAGTGTATTTATAATGCCTGGTCAACAACTGCCGTTATTGCTAAAGATGAGACATCTCATATCGAAAAAACAGAGCAGGTAATCAGCGTGTATACCTGGGAAGATTCGATGTTTGCTGATATCTATTCAAGAGGAAAAGGGTCTGAAGTGAAATTCTATAAAACCTTTGAAATGGGTGATTCCGTGCAGAGCGATCGTCTGTCACTTCTCAAAGCCTGTCTGTAATGCGGTGAATGGCTGATACGATTCTACGCGCACGGGTACTAACCCGTGCGCGTAGCCATTAGGCTCTTTTTTGATAGAGCCAATGTTCCATATCGCTGGCTGGCAGCGGTTTCGAAAAGAAGTAGCCCTGAATTTGGTCGCAACCATACTCTTTAAGCAGGCGCAAAGTCGCTTCTGTCTCGACCCCTTCGGCTAATACCGTATAGTCCAGCTCTTTTAACATGCGAATAATGCTTTTGACAATAATGTTGGATGGAGCATCATTTCCCAGACGTGTAATTAATGACATATCAATTTTAATGACATCCAACGGAATATCCTGAAGATAACTGATATTGCTATAACCGGTACCAAAGTCATCCAGTGAAATAATAAAGCCGTAGGATTTGAGCGATTCCAACCCTTTAATAGCGACATCGCTTTCAGTGATCAGCTCATTTTCCAGACATTCAATACCAATGAGCGTTCTCGGCAGTTCCGCTGCATCTATTTTTGCTGCTAGCGTGCTGGCAAAATCAGCTTTAGAGAAGTCTTTTTCACTGACGTTAATCGATACGGGAATCAGCGTATACTCGACGTTCCATTTTTTTAATTGATCAATGACCCGACTAATAATCCACTCGGTGAGATCAGAGAGTAGGTTGGTTTTTTTCGCTAATGGAATAAAATCTGCCGGGAATAATTCCCCTCTTTCAGGATGATTCCAGCGAATCAAGGCTTCGAGTCCCACTGTTTTGCCGGTCTTCAGGCAAACCTTCGGCTGATAAGCAACATACAGGCCCTCATCCTTTTTCAGCGCCACGGCGAGATCATTCATGATAAGAAAATCATCGGTGTGGCGTGTGTCATAAGATTCATCGAAAGACATCGCGCTAATGTCTTGTCCAATGGCTTCATGCAGCGCACTCACTGCCTGACGTAGTATCTCATTGGCACACATCTCAGCGGGAGTAAACACCGTTTCTCCGGTATAAACCTCCAGTTCAATCGCAATATTTTCGGCCAATTCCGCATTCATACCTTGCAGGAGCTGGCTAACTTTTTCCGCGTTCAAAGCCCCTTCACTCTCCTGAATGATCGCAAAGCGACCTGGAGCAAACGAATAAAGCTTTTTCCCCGCTTGTAAGTGAAGTCGATCGGCCACCAACGAGGCCATCTGCCGGAGCAATTTCTCAACCGGAGCAATGCCTACCGTGCGTGCGAGTTCATAAGAGCGCGGAATATCGATGCAATCGATCAATATCAATCTAAAGGTATGATGAGGCTGATTGACCACAAGTTGCTGAATATCTCTGATCAGCCGTTGGCGGTTAGGCAAATGCGTCATGAAATCTGCGAAACCGGCATGGCTCCAGGCATCCAGAAATGACATCACCAGATTTGCCATTAATTTTAGCGTGGTGAGTTTGGCTTCACTGAATTCGTGAGGTTGCACATCGGTGACGCAAAGCGTTCCCAACGCGGAACCTTCATTATTCATCAGTGAAACGCCCGCATAAAATCGAATATGCGGTTCACCTTCGACAAAAGGATGCGCCGAAAAGCGAGCATCGAGCAGCGTGTCATGAATGACAAGTTGCCCCTCTCCCTCTATCACATGACGACAAAGAGAATCTTCTCGGGTTGACTGTTTAAGCGCAAAATTGCGTGCAGCTTTAATGTATTGGTTGTCATCATCAATGATGGAAATGAAACTTCCTGAAATGCCTAGCACTTGTCCGGCCAGATGAACAAACTCTTCCAGCACGAGATCCCTGCTTTCATCAGGTGACATAAGCGCTTTAACCGCTTTGAGACGTCTTTCTTCGTAGCCACTTTGATTACTTTGCACTGAAGCCTCCATCGACTGCGGGCGAAAAACACAAAAAATTAACGCCAAAAATAGAGGAAGAAAATAGCATCCACTTCTATTAGTTTATGCGCGAAACTGTATCACAGGCTCCGCAATTCCTTACTAACATTTACATCTGAATCAAGACGATTCGTATTTCACCCAAGTCAAAAGAATTATAGATCCACTGTCGTCAGGATTTCATTGAAAAAACGCTTTATGCGCAAAAAAGGTTAAACGATTCAGCCTGCTCCAACCCTCTACATGAAAGGGTATATGCAGCGAGCTAAAAAGAGGTGTACATGCCCTGTCAGCCCTGTTTTATCGAAAGTTTTGCGGCTTTTCCGTTCTGAATCCCAACCCAATCAGCCGGCCGAAAACGAAGCGCAGAAAAGGAAGGCGGCGAATCAGGGTGGGCATCTTGCTTTTACCCGTGGATTTTCCCTTGTTGCTGCTCATTTTTATCTGCAGAAATTGGGTAGCAACCGTAGGGAACTGCCGCCGCTTCTGTACTTTCTCCAGATCGCGCAGTTGCACTTCGCCCTTTAGCAACGGCGCGGTTAACGCATTGGCCGTCGCAACGGCATCCTGAATGGCCAGATTGACACCGACACCACCAATGGGCGACATCGCATGTGCCGCATCGCCGATGCAAAGCACGCCGGGCTTCATCCATTTATCAAGCCGGTCAATGCGGATAGAAAGCAGCTTGAGCTGATCCCACTCAACGAGTTCATTCATACGCGTTTCGGAAAAAGGGGCGACCGACGCAATACTCTTTTTTAACGCGGGCAGACCCGCCGATTTCAATGCAGTGAAATGGTCTTTCGGAATGGTATAGCCGCATTGCCAGTTATCGCCGCGATCGATGATGATGAAATTTTGACGCGGGCCTTTGTGTCCCATTTCCCATTTCGGATCGCCCTGCTGTTTACGCAAGCTAAACCAAATGACATCGCGTGATGCACCGAATACCCGGCTTGTCAGACCGGTTTTTTCTCTGACCGCTGAACGACGTCCATCGGCGCCAATTACTACGCGTGCACGAATAGCGAACAGCCGATGTTCTGCTGAAGCCTTTACCCCGCAAACCGCCTCTTTTTCATACAGGAAATCATCAAACCGGGTCGATTTAAGCAAAGTAAAGCCGGGGAATTGGGCACTTTTCTCTGCCAGAAAATTCAGGAAATCCCACTGTGGCATAAAAGCAATAAAGCGGCACTTTACCGGCAGACGTGAAAAGTCAGCCATGGTGACTTCTTGCCCCGCCACTTCTGCCTGAAGTTTTTCCGCGCGTTGATGAGGTAACTTAAGCAACGCTTCAAGTAACCCAAGGTGATGCATGATTTGCAACGTAGAGGGATGAATGGTGTCACCGCGAAAGTCGCGCAGGAAATCAGGGTGTTTTTCGATCACCACAACGCGCAAGCCTGCGCGGGCAAGCAGGTAGCCCAGCATCAAACCTGCCGGGCCAGCGCCGACGATACAACAGTCAGAGGAGATGATTTCAGTAGAGGATGACTTCATAGCGAATCCTTCATTTTGTATGAAGTCAGTTTATGATAATAATTATCATTTAGACAAGGAGAGAGTCAGCTTACTTTCCTTCAAAAAAGTCTTCCGGCAGCTGACCGGGCGCCATATTAATGACATCATCATTATCAGCCCCTTCATTTTTCATATAGGTTACCTGAGCAAATTCAGGAATGATGACATAGGGGTAAGCCGGTCCTTCATCTCTAAAACGATGCATATCATCAATGAACTCATTCTGATAGCAGATGGTTTTTTCGGGATGTTGCCCTTCTCCGGCTATCCATTGCGGAAAGAATATCGTGCCATGCACAATCTTCCTGTTCAGGTCAAACAGCAGACTCACGCATGTGCCTGTGGGTTCGTGCCAGTCAGCTTTAAAAATACCCGGTGCAAACTGTATAGCATGCATTTTTTGGTTAGTTACCCACCTGCCACCTACCAAGCCTTGGTGAATTCGATAATCACAAGTGTTGTCATTGCGCGCATACCATTCATATTTCCAGCCATTATCATAAGTATAAACAAAATGTGTACCAACAAAGTTCGACAAATCATTTGATATAGCTTGATTAGGATCAATAGACATAGAACGCCTCATTTACGCCAGGTGAAAGGTTATGTTTAGCGCCTGATAGCGCTAACGCCGAGAAATAAAAAGATGCTTTTTATACTGATAGCTGCATTACGCATTAACGCAGGCACTGATGTTAAAAACACAATAAATTTCGATCCAGTCAAAAAAACAAGCAACAGTTAGATCAGCGTTTATGCATTACTTTATAACCGAATAATTTTTAATGGGTATAAATAGTCTTAACGTAATAGTTTGTAACTAAATTGATAGGTAGCATTTTAATTATACTTTTTAAACCCACTCTTTGATGACGGTTTTATTACAAATAAAATACAAATGTCATTGAAAATTAAAGAAAAAACACAAATTAAACATAATCTAAATGACATTGAAATTTATATAAACCTACTGGCAAGCGTTAATTTAGCTGTGCCCCTTTCGCCTTTCTTTATGTCAGGTTAATCCCATCAAGTGATACCTCAGGCAGTCTCATTTATGGGATTCGAACTGTGACCGTCATTCCAAAATAATGGAAAAACAGCAATAAATCCTGGCCCTGAACATAACTAACAGGACGTATATCGCCGAATAAAATTATAGGTTCACCCTTGTTAAAATCAGTCTGTTTTAGAAATCATAATAGAACGCCCTGCAATTTCCACATCAAGCTGAAATAAAAAATATTAATCTAACAGCGAATATTTTATTTGTAATGCTATCAGATGAAGCTACCCTGTTTAGGGTGTTATTAATGATGAAACCCTTTAATAAATATATTTTCTACAGGCATAGCATTGCCTGTAGAACCCCATGAACCGTATTGCAGGATACCCTTCTATGAACTTGCTTCATGAAGTATTTCGTCTGTCGCCGGAACTCGCCCTGTTTCTTTCGCTCGCTATCGGCACATGGATTGGTAAGTTCAAACTGGGCGCTTTTCAGCTGGGCGGCGTGGCCGGTGCGCTGCTGGTTGCCGTGTTGATTAGCCAGGTTGGAGTCACCATCGACAGTGGCATTAAAAATGTCCTGTTTGCCGTTTTTATCTATGCGGTAGGTTTTGAAAGCGGTCCTAAATTCTTCTCCTCATTAGGGCGACGGACGATTCGGGAAATTGCTCTGGCGCTGATTCTGGTTATCTCGTCATTGGTTACCATAGTGGCGATGGCCAAAGTGTTTGCGTTGGATAAAGGCATCGCGGCAGGTATTGCTGCGGGTGCACTTACCCAATCGGCCATCATCGGCACGGCCAGTGCGGCGATAGCCAAACTGGGTCTTGATCCAACACAGCTGCAACAAATGCAGGGTAATGTCGCTGTTGGCTATGCGGTGACATACATATTTGGATCGTTGGGCGCCATCATCATCTGCGTGAACATCCTGCCAAGGATCATGGGCCGTTCCATACGTGAAGATGCCCTCAAGGCAGAACTTGAACTGATGCAGGGAACCACGGTGCTTGCGCCCGGTCAGGAGCCAGCGCTGCCCGAATTAGTCGGACGGGTATTTCTCGCTGGGCCGGCTGGAGGCAAGACCATTGCAGAAATTGAAGCCAGCGCAGATCCTCTCTTTCCCGTCACGCTGGAGCGCCTAAAACGCAACGATAAAGTGATTGCTGTCACACCTGAAATGCGGTTGAACGAGACCGATGTGTTGCTGTTAGTGGGTCGCCGTAAAGGCATTATTTCTCTCGCCCCTTCCTTCGGAAAAGAACTGGCTGCGGATGAAGGGCCAGAGATGACCATGCAAACTACGGATACCCTGCTGACAAATCCCTCGCTAGTGGGAAAACGCATTGGTGAGCTTCGCCATCAAATCTCCGGCGAAGTTCGACACGGCATTTATGTGGCAGCACTTAAGCGCGGGGAAACCCTGGTTCCGGTAAAAGAAGACACCGTCATTCAGCATAATGACGTTGTGACGCTGTACGGCAGCGAACAGGATATTCAACGTGCCGCGACGTTAGCCGGTCCGGTGCTTATTAAAAGTCCCAAGACCGATCTTATGTTTCATGGTTTGGGACTCTCTTTTGGTTTGATTTTGGGCTTGTTGGTGCTGCGCATCGGGGCGGTGCCGCTCACGCTGGGCAGCGGCGGCGGTGCATTACTTTCAGGCCTGCTGTTTGGCTGGTATCAGGCCCGTAAACCGCTTATCGGTAATATGCCGCTTCCCGCTTCAGGCTTACTGCGTGATCTCGGTCTGGCAGGATTTGTAGCTGTAGTGGGGTTGCAATCGGGCCTGCAGGCCGTGCAGACCGTGATGACTAACGGCATTTCAATTTTTTTAATCGGCATTGTGGTGACAGTGGTGCCTTTGATGATCACCCTGCTCATTGGCCGCTACCTTCTGCATTACGACAACACTGCTGTTTTTGCCGGCGCGCTCTCCGGTACGCGCAGCGCGAACCCTGCCTTTGGTGAAATCCTTGATAAGGCGGGCAACTCCATTCCTACCGCGCCGTTTGCGGTGACCTATGGATTGGCAAACGTGTTTCTCACGTTGCTGGGCCCGCTTATTGTTGCGCTGGTCTGACCTTTCCCTGTACGTAAATGCTTCCTTCAGGAGAGTATTATCATGTCCAATCCTTACGAGAAATATGCATCACTTAGCCCCTTTGAACTCAAGGACGCGCTGATTGAGCTGGCCTCAAGCAAATCCGATCGCCTAATGCTCAATGCGGGCCGGGGCAATCCTAATTTCCTTGCCACTCTGCCTCGGCGTGCTTTTTGGCGACTCGGGCTGTTTGCAACCGAAGAGGCGGAGCTTTCTTACTCTTATCTGCCTCATGGCATTGGTGGCCTGCCGCGTCTTGAAGGCATTGAGGCGCGCTTTGACGCCTATTTGTCACGTGAGCATGAGCACCCTGGTGTCGCCTTTCTCTCACGCGCTGTCAGCTACGTTCGCGATCAGTTAGGTCTTTCAGCTTCAGACTTTTTACATGAGATGGTGGAAGGTATTCTTGGCTCAAATTATCCGGTTCCGCCGCGAATGCTAAGACTCAGCGAAAAAGTGACCCGTGAATATATCGTTAAGGAGATGATAGGCGGGCTTATTTCTGCTGAAGATGTTGATCTGTTCGCTGTGGAAGGTGGCACCGCAGCCATGACCTATTTGTTCAATACGCTGCGAACCAACGGGCTTGTTAAAGCGGGAGATAAGGTGGCGATGGGTGCGCCTATCTTTACGCCTTATATCGAAATTCCACAGCTTGAGGATTACCAGCTGGAGAGTGTGATGATCAACGCCTCTCCTGAAGAAAACTGGCAATACCCGGATGAAGAACTCGATAAGCTATTGGATCCTGACGTGAAGATTTTTTTCTGCGTCAATCCCAGCAATCCCGCGTCGGTGAAAATGGACGCGCGCAGCTTAGAAAAGATGAGCAGTATCGTAGAGAAACGGCCCGATCTGATCATCCTCACTGATGATGTCTACGGCACCTTTGCACATAACTTTAAATCTCTGTTTGCTACCTGTCCGCAAAACACCATTCTGGTCTATTCGTTTTCAAAATATTTTGGCGCAACCGGCTGGCGACTGGGCGTGATTGCCACGCATCAACAAAATATTCTTGATGATAAAATCAGCACACTCAGTGCGGATGAGAAAAAACGGTTAGACGAACGCTATGTTTCACTGACGCCGGATGTGGCTGCACTCCGTTTCCTTGACCGCGTGGTCGCTGACAGTCGCAGCGTGGCGTTGAACCATACCGCTGGCTTATCTACCCCACAACAGGTGCAGATGGTGTTATTCAGTCTGTTTGCATTGATGGATGGCGAAAATGGCTACAAATCTGCCGTGTCCGAAATTATTCGTCGGCGTCAGGCGGTGCTATACCGAGAGTTGGGTATTTCCCATATCGATAATGAGGAAGCGGTAGATTATTACACGTTGTTGGATCTTGAGGCAATCTCGCGTCAGGTTTACGGTGACGAGTTTGCCCAATGGGTCAATAAAACGCTTAACCCAACCGATCTGCTGTTCAAGATTGCAGAGCAAACCGGCATCGTCATGCTGCCAGGCAGAGGATTCGGCACGCAAAAACCCGCAGGACGCATTTCGCTGGCAAACCTCAATGAATATGAGTATGCCGCTATAGGCAAGGCCTTACGCAAAATGATGGAGCAGGCGTACAAAGAATATAGCCTTGCGACTAAGAAAAAATAGCGGAAATAAGGCTAAGTTTGTTTAGTGCTAAAAGCGTTAATTTCTGTACGCCATCGGCTGAAAAAGCCCGGGAAACCGGGCTTCTCATAAAGCTGCCCTGCGCCCTGGATTAAAATGATGGCTAGAGATATTATCCCTAGGTTAATAGCACTGATAATAATGCGCTTATTTATTGAAGCAAGCGCAAGCGGCAATTAACCCGCAAATGCGATCGCCCTTTTCAGCTAAGTCCTTAATTTATCAAGCAATATAATCCTGTGCTATATTATTATGTTATATACCCTGCACAATTAATTTTTAATAATTTGGTAACTCGCTTATTTCAAAGAGGATATTGTTATGCCGCTAGGACAATTTTACATACTGGATAACCCTGACATTGAATTTACAGGAAATTATCACATTGACACGGTGAATGATAAATCCTTCCCCTCGCGGATAGTGCTTGAAATACAGAAACAATCCCAACCAGTGGAGGCGTTCAGTTCAATGAGCATTGGCCAGGATATAACATTTGTTTCCTCAAGCGGCGAAGCCACTCACGTCTACTTGATTAGCGAAACGGAAAACCACTTTATTTTTTCTTCACGCGGGTAATGTCGGCCCTTTAAGCGCGAGACGGCCATAAAAAGTGCCCTGATAAGGTATTAATCGAGTTTACCTGGAAAGGCAGGGGAAATCTGGCGGCAGCGGCTGGCAGAGAAGCAAACAGGGGCGAAAACGCCCCTGTAAACAATTAAGCCGGAACGGAGAGTGCTTTCTGACTGCGTGACCAAACGCGATGTGATGCCATCGCAGAAAGGAATTCATTCATGAACGCATCTTCGGCTTTGCTGTCTTCGATGATTCCCTCTTCAACGTCAGCATCGCCCAAACCAAACTGCGCTTTGAAACGACGGGCATCGCCACTTAAACCGACCACCTTTAAGTGCTTATACGCTTCCAGCAGGAAGTAACGCGCATCACCGCTGAGCAGCAGCGCGTCAATGTTGCCGTCTGGGACGATAACAGCGTCAAAGGTGAGCGAAGGCAAGCCGTTGAACGTTGCGTCGACAGGCAGCACCGAACCATCATCTGCACGAACCTGACCCATGTGCGAAGCCAGCAGTTTTGCATGTACACCCTGCGCTTTCAGTGCCTGCAGAATCGTTAATACATCGGCAGATTTTACCCCATCACTCAACAGCAGCGCGACCTGGCGGCCTTTGATACTGCCGCCTGGCGTGGCGTAAAGGCTGAGGCTACTGTCTTTGGTCAAGCCATTCACCTCTTTTGGCGGCGCCGTATTCAACTGCTCTTCCGTCAGCGCAATACCAAGATTTTCCGCCACGCCCTGCGCGAGCTTTATATCTATACGCAGCAGATGATCGAGTACACGTTCACGAATATAAGGGCGAGCCACCTTACTCAGCTCGAACGAATAGGCACCGATAATATGCTGCTGCTCAACAGGCGTCTGGCTTTGCCAGAACAAGCGCGGCTGAGAATAATATTCACTGAACGACGCGCTGCGCTCGCGGACCTTATGACCTTCCACGCGTTCCTGATAACTCTCAAAACCGCCCCCTTTCGCTGCCGGTGGCGTTTCGCGCGGCCAGTTGTCATTAATGGAGTTAGGTTCATAGTTGGCAGGATTGGTGTCGATCTCCATGCGATGCATGCCCTGACGCTGGAAATTATGGTAAGGGCAAACGGGGCGATTAATCGGAATCTCGTGGAAGTTGGGTCCACCAAGTCGGCTAATTTGCGTATCGGTATAGGAGAAAAGACGGCCCTGCAACAGCGGATCGTTCGTGAAGTCGAGACCGGGAACAATATGACCGGGGTGAAATGCAACCTGTTCAGTTTCAGCAAAGAAGTTGTCTGGGTTACGGTTCAGCACCATTTTACCCACCAGCTGAACGGGAACCAGCGCTTCGGGGATCAGCTTGGTGGCATCAAGAAGGTCGAAATCAAACTTAAACTCATCTTCTTCTGGAATCAGCTGTAGCCCCAACTCATATTCTGGGAAATCACCCGCTTCAATGGCTTCCCAGAGATCGCGGCGATGGAAATCAGGATCGCGGCCGGTGAGCTTCTGTGATTCATCCCACAGCAGTGATGCTTTACCCGCTACCGGCTTCCAGTGAAAACGCACAAAGGTCGCTTTGCCTTCGGCATTAATCAGCCGGAAAGTATGGATACCAAAGCCTTCCATTGTGCGGTAGCTGCGCGGAATACCACGGTCAGACATCGCCCAGATGACGTTGTGCAGCGTTTCGGGTTGCAGCGAAACATAATCCCAGAAGGTGTCATGTGCACTCTGCCCTTGCGGAATTTCATTGTGCGGCTCTGGTTTTACCGCATGGACAAAGTCTGGAAATTTGTGAGCATCTTGGATAAAGAAAACCGGCGTGTTGTTACCGACTAAATCAAAAACGCCCTCTTCGGTATAAAATTTCGTGGCGAAGCCGCGGATATCGCGCACGGTATCGGCCGATCCCGCGCCGCCTTGAACGGTAGAGAAACGAACAAAAACCGGCGTAATCTTGTCGGGATCGTCGAGGAAATCAGCTTTAGTGAGATCTTTTAGTGAGCGGTAAGGCTGAAAATAACCGTGCGCTGCTGAGCCACGGGCATGGACGATACGCTCGGGGATACGTTCATGGTCAAAATGCGTAATTTTTTCACGTAAAATGAAATCTTCAAGCAGCGTCGGGCCGCGTGTACCGGCGCGCAAGGAATTCTGGTCATCTGAAATTCGTAGGCCCTGATTGGTGGTTAGGGCGGCATTTTCACCGTTTTTTCGGTTAGCAGCTAACTGGTCAAGCTTAGCATTGTGCGTATCAGGCGCTTTAAGACTCCCGGGCGCCGTAGGCTCTTTCCCTGGCGGTGTAGGATGTGAAGAAGGTTGATGTGAAGCATCTTTAGGTGCCAGTGAACCTAACCCTGGTTTAGCAGATTCCGGCCCGGTTGACGGCGCGCGGTGGCTCATCTCTTTATTGTCTTTCTCTTTCGACATTGCGCATTTCTCCTGTAGTTATCGCTTATCACGCGATTAACTATAGAACACCCTTTTGGATACACTGAGAAAGAACAAGGATTTAGTAATTTATCTGGAGGATGTGTTCAATCAGAGTGGGAGACGCGGAATAATGGCGGTTTGCGGAAGGAACGCCCGATAAAGTTTAATGGGCTTCGTTATCTGCAGTAAGCGAGCCATCTGAAAACAGTCAACGTTTTAAGATCGCCCGCAGCGCCAGATAATGCGATTCTTTGGAATAAACTCGTCTGCCTGCGCGTTTACATGATGCTAAAACTCAACGCCGATAGAGAGGGTTTGCGGGATAGATCGCACCCAAAATGCTCTTTTCACGCGCCCCCGTTACGGCAGGCAGGTTGCCCGGCATGCCTGACATCGTGCGAAAAGCCAGCCAGGCAAAAGCCAGCGCTTCCATATCATCACCGCTGATGCCTGCTGCATCGGTGGTGGTGACTTCGGTTCCGGGAAGATGTGCCGCAAGACGCGCCATCAACAACGGGTTTCGGCTACCGCCACCACACACCATTAACCGATCGCAGCCATCATTGAGTTGAACCTGCTGTGCGATAGTTAATGCCGTGAATTCAGTGAGTGTTGCCTGAACATCTTGAGGGGCCACACCAGGAAAGGCACGCAGATGCTGCTCCAGCCAACCTAAATTAAAATATTCACGCCCGGTGCTTTTGGGCGGCGGTAAAGCCAGCCAGGGTTCGCGCAGTAAATTCTCCAGCAGCGCAGAAATCAGCGTACCGCTTCGGGCCCAGTGTGCATCTTTATCGTAAGGCTTGCCCTGATTGCGCCAAATCCAGGCATCCAGCAGCATATTGCCTGGCCCGGTATCAAAACCACGCACCGGCTGGCCAGGGATCAGTAAAGAGAGATTGGCGATTCCGCCAATGTTCAGCACCATGCGACGTTCAGTGGCATCCATTAACAGCGCCTGATGAAAGGCGGGTACCAGCGGCGCGCCTTGTCCACCTAACGCCATATCACGCCGACGAAAATCGCCCACCACGGTAACGCCGGTTGCCGCGACAATCTGATTATTGTCACCAATTTGTAGGGTATTGGGTGCTGCGCTTAGCGGCTCATGCCAAACCGTTTGCCCATGGCAGCCAATAGCGACCACATCGCTGGCTTCCAGCGATTCACGCTGCATTAAGGTCAAGACCGCTTCAGCAAACAGCTTGCCCAGACGTGCATCTAATTGGCCCAACTGCGACAGTGTTAATGTTTGTCCCTGGCAAATCGCCAAAACCTCATGACGTAATGCCTGCGGTATTGGATGGCAGTAGCTCGCCTGTTGTGCAACCATATTTTCATCAATCGCTGCCAGCACGACATCGACACCATCCAGACTGGTGCCGGACATTACGCCAATATAACGTCCTGATTTCATTGTTATTCCTTACTTCCGCCGAGAAGTTTATTGCTGATGTGGGTAGCCTGACAAATTCTGCTGGCTAATTCTATGATTAAATGATTCTTTCTACCGTGACACAGCAGCAAATACCGTAGGGCAACACTATTTTGTCGTCGATTGAATTATTGTTGACGCCTCGTAGTCTATGCTTCCGCCAACCGCGTTTTTTTCGGACTAAGATTAATTTGCCAGGTTTGTGCTTATACTGTTTTCAGGATATCGCGATAAACGTGGCGCATTCTCGATTAAAGGAGTTTTTAAATGATTAAGCGTGTAATTGTGGTCGCTTTGACCGGTGTGATGCTGGCAGGTTGTAGCAATACAGATACCTTGTCAGGTGATACCTATAGCGCAAATGAAGCTAAACAGGTCCAGAGCGTTTCTTACGGCACCTTGGTTTCTGTCCGCCCGGTTAAGATTCAGGGTGGCGATGAGAATAACGTAATTGGTGCGATCGGGGGTGCTGTGCTGGGCGGTTTCCTGGGCAATACCATTGGCGGCGGCACGGGTCGCAGCCTGGCAACAGCCGGTGGTGCGGTATTAGGTGGCGTAGCGGGTCAAGGCGTGCAAGGTGCGGTTAACAAAGCCGACGGCGTTGAGCTTGAAATTCGCAAAGATGACGGCAACACCATCATGGTGGTGCAAAAACAAGCCGCCACGCGCTACTCAGTGGGTCAACGCGTCGTAATGGCGTCGAATGGCAGCCAGATTACTGTTTCACCTCGCTAAACAATGCATAAAAAAACCGACGCCGGGCGTCGGTTTTTTTTTACTGCTCGCGTGACTCCTCATACGACTTTCCGCATTATTTCTCGCGATTCTGCAGTTCCAGAATGTTTTTTTCGAGTCGGGTAATCAGCGTTACCATCTGCGTAATCTCATCGCGACTGATTCCTGCAAGAATATCGTCGCGGGTTGCATCGATCACATTTTCAACTTTTTCGATAATCGGCTCAGCCTGACGGGTCAGTTTAATGCGTTTGGCACGGCGGTCATTGGCGCACGTCGAACGGGTAATGAGCCCTTTTTCTTCAAGCTGATCAAGCGTACGAACCAGCGATGGCTGTTCGATACCAATGGCTTTGGCTAATTGAATTTGCGACTGCTCTGGCGGCAGTTGATGAATATTGTGCAACGTCACCCAGTGAGTTTGGGTCAGCTCAAGCGGTTTTAAACGCTGATCAATCAACGCGCGCCAGATGCGCACCAGGCGAGATAAATCCGTTCCGAGGGGCGTATCCATTTCATCTCCTTATAATTAGCTTGCTAGCTATCAAGCCAGATTTTACACTATTTTGCGAGGTTAAAGGACAAATTACAAATCTCAGGCCAAGTCGCTGCCTCTCATCTACGCTTTTTGAGACAGACACCTGGGTTAACAAAGGATGATGAACGTGCCCACATCTCATTTTGCTGGCGCCAAACCGCTTACTGACCTGGTTTTTGGTGCTTCACTCTTCTTTCCTCCCCTCTTTAAAGCGGTGCTACTTGGCTTCTTTTTTTGGTTGCTCATCCATCCCTTGATACGCGGCTGGGTTTATTCGGGCGATGTTTGGCATCCCACTTTATTCGATCTCTCGCTGTTTGTGCTGTGCGTTACCGCTGCACTTTGGATTATTGGTCACGGATAATTATATGAAATTCAATGCGGTAAAGTATTTCTCAACCCTGATTGTCTTCACCTTAGCGCTGCTGGCAGGTTGGTGGATGTGGAATTACTACATGCAGTCACCGTGGACACGAGATGGCAAAGTGCGCGCTGAGCTGGTGGATATTACACCGCAGGTTTCAGGACGCATTGTGAGCCTCGCGGTGAAAGACAACCAGTTCGTGCATAAAGGCCAGCAACTGCTCACTCTCGATACCGTGCCATGGGAAATCGCGCTGCATAATGCGGAGGCGCAGTTAAACAAAGCGCAGGCCGATCTCGCTAAAGCGCAACATGAAGCTAATCGCCGTGCCAGCCTGCCGCGCAACGTGATTTCTGCCGAAGATTTAGATGCCTATCGTTTGAGCGCCAATGCCATGGCGGCAAGTGCCAAAGCTGCGCAGGCGGCGTTGGATCAAGCGCGCTGGAACCTCCAGCAAACCACCGTTACCGCGCCAACTGACGGCTGGATCAGTAACCTCACTTTGCGTCCAGGGAATTACGCCACTGCCGGAACGCCGCTGTTTGCGCTGGTCGACAGCCACTCTTACTACGTAATGGGCTATTTTGAAGAGACCAAACTGCGCCATATTCGTCCCGGCGCAGCGGCGCAAATTGTGCTGTACAGCAATGGCGCACGCTTGCAAGGCGAAGTCGAAAGCATTGGTCGCGCCATTTATGATCAAAGTATTGATACGGATAGCCAGCTGGTTCCTGATATCAAACCCAACGTGCCGTGGGTACGGCTTGCGCAGCGCGTACCGGTGCGTATTCGCCTCGCCGCGATTCCCGATAACGTTCCATTAGTTGCAGGTACAACCTGCACAATCAACATTCAGCCATGAACTTTCAGTGGCTCGCCTGGGATCAATTGCCCTGGATAAAAGCTAACGCGAATCAGTGGCGCTATGCGTTACGAAATGCGCTGGCAATGTGTATGGCGTTGAGCATTGCGTATGGACTGGAGCTGGATGAGCCTTACTGGGCAATGACTTCAGCTGCTGTGATTAGCTTTCCTACCGTCGGCGGTGCGATCAGTAAAAGTCTTGGGCGTATTGTTGGCAGCTTGCTTGGTGCAACAGCTGCACTGCTGATTGCGGGTCATACACTGAACGAACCCTGGCTTTTTACCTTTGCTATTGCAGGTTGGCTGGCTTTTTGTACCTGGATCGCCAATCACTATCAAAATAACGTCGCCTACGCTTTTTCGCTGGCGGGCTATACCGCTGCAATTATTGCCTTTAGCAGCGTTGATATTACCGATGTGTCTGATCTCTGGACTATTACGCAGGCGCGGGTCTGTGAAGTGATTTCAGGCATTTTATGTGCCGGATTTATGATGATGGTGTTACCCAGCACCTCCGACGGCGATGCCCTTATGAATTCGCTGAAACAGATGCACGCGCGTTTGCTGGATCATGCCATCCTGCTGCTACAGCAGAATGATGCCGATAACGTGCGAACGGCACATGAAAACGTCATTAGCCAGATCCTGACCATGAATTTATTGCGCATTCAGGCCTTCTGGAGTCATTACCGCTATCGACGGCAGAACAATGTACTGAACTATGTACTGCATCAGCAATTGCGCCTGACCAGCGTGCTCTCAAGTTTACGCCGTATGTTATTGAACTGGCCGGACGCTCCCGCAGCGCTTTACGCTGCTATGCAGCAACTCACAGAAGAGTTGGCCACGCCGCACTGCAATAAATATCGTCTGGCACAAATACTGCGCACTATCACCCCCGCCGCAGACGGTGATTATCGTCAGCGCGCATTCTGCCAGCGCCTGCGCTACTTCTGCTGGATGTACTTAAACGTTTCGCGTTGGATCCGCTTACTTGAACACGCCGATGCTGACACCCGTTTTCAGCCGCCGCGCGTGGCTTCGCTGGCCCGTGAAAGCGACAGCGCTGAGGCGGGCTGGAGCGCGCTTCGCACCTTTAGCGTCATCGTATTAGGCTGTGCTTTCTGGATTAACACCCAATGGTCATCTGGCGCTTCTGCCTTGACCTTAACGGCCATCGCCTGTGTGCTCTACTCTTCCGCCCCTTCGCCCAGTGGCAGCGTGAGCTTGTTACTGAAAACGCTGCTGTGGCTGTTCGTGTTCAGCTTTGTGATGAAGTTTGGCTTTATGGTGCAGATCAATCAGCTGTGGCAATTTCTGCTGTTGCTGTTTCCGCTCCTGATCACTTTGCAACTCTTTAAGCTGCAACAAAAACAGCGGGCAGGCATGTGGGGGCAATTTATTGTCTTTATGGGATCGTTTATTGCTGTGACCAATCCACCCAGTTGGGATTACGCAGACTTCTTCAATGACAACATTGCGAAAGTCTGTGGTGTATTACTGGCATGGTTGGCGTTTCAGATTTTACGACCGAGTTCGGATGCACGGCGCAGTCGCCGTCATATTCGTGCGCTACGCGTGGCGTTTCTCGATCAGCTACGACGGCGGCCGCGCTTAAGCGAAGATCGGTTTGAGTCACAAATTTATCACCACATCAGCCAACTGAGTAACAGTCGTGATGAGCAGGCGCGCATCTGGTTACTGCGCTGGGGCGTGGTTTTGCTTAACTGTTCGCACATCGTCTGGCAATTACGTGACTGGCAGCCTTCATCACCCTCGCTTGGGCAAATACGCGAGGGCAGTCTGCATAATTTACAGCAAATTATCAGCAGCCGTGGTGTGCGGCATGGCTCGCTCGACAATACGCTGGATGAACTGGCCACGACTATTGATAAGCTACTGACGGAAGAAAACAGTGAGGCCAATACATTAGCGGGAATTCTCTGGCGTTTACGCTGCTCTTTGGCACAACTTAAACAGGCTGTACCTGATTAATTACCGGCAATATTGCTGCTGTTGGCGGCTAAATTCATCCTGCAGTTGCTGCAACGTTTTGTGCCCTTCGAAACGCGTTTTGTCCACTTCCGCCATCGGCTGAATCACCAGCGCTTTCTCATCAGGTGAAAAGATAAAGCGCCTGATAATAGCGGTACCGGTAAAACTTTTGCCTTCAATTCCGCCGCACACCATGGTCATGGCGCGGTGCGTGATGGTGGTATCAGTGAAATTGGTTTCAGTGGCGCTGCGCAACACATCCTGACAGCCTTTGGCTTCCAGCTTGCGCACGGTGTTTTTGCTCAGCCACTCACGGCCTTTAGCAATATTTTCGCAGACGCCGCGCATCGGATTAGTATCGATGGTGCGTTGAAGTTGCCGCCCGGTTTCGGTCACCAACTGCGTGTCATTAGGTTGATCGCATCCCACTAGCAGCAGACACAATAATAATGCGCCCGATTGTTTCATTCACCTGCTCCTTAGCTCATCAACCTTTCTTACTTGAATCAATATCATAGGGGGGAACTGTTTATGATGATAGCGCTAAAGAGTAAACAACGTAGAGGAAAGCAGGCGGCAAAGGCTAGCCGCCCGTAAAGTCAGATTACGCCGCAGGCATAACGTGCCCCGCCGCCGCCCAATGGCTGAGGATGGTCAGCATGATTGTCACTGCCTACGTGTACCATCAATGCTTTACCTTTGACCTCGCTGAGCGATTTGATCCGCGGTGCCAGCACCGGATAACTGGCCATGCCTTTATCATCAACATAAACGGCCGGTAAATCGCCTAAATGGCCTTCACCGTATGGGCCGAGGTGTTTACCCGTGTTGGCGGGATCCAAATGTCCACCCGCTGCACCGGCCGCTACCGTTTTGCCTTCAGAAGGCCCCGGTTCACAGCTTCCTTTAGCATGAACATGGAAACCATGAATACCGGGTGTTAATCCCTGTAATTTAGGGGTGAACTGTAAACCATACTGCGTTTCTTCGATTGTCACTGTGCCAACCGTTTTACCGATGCCATCAGCCGTAACCTGATGGAGGGTGACCTGCTCTGAAGCCGCTTGTGCTGCGCCACACGTTAACATTGCCAATAACGCTATCGTTTTCATTGTTACTCCTTTTACATTCCAGGGTTCCATAAGCCTGGCCTTAGATGCGTTATCTTGCTCAAGTTTGACGCAATTTTACGCTTTAGGGCACGTCGTAACCCAGCGCCGCTTTACGAATGCGGAACCATTGCTGGCGATTCATCTTCAATTGCACAGCACCTGCAGCTTCGCTAACGCGTTGTGTTTTACCCGAACCAATGATGGGCAATGGCTTGCTGGGCAGCATCATTACCCAGGCATATACCACCTGTTCCAGACTTGACGCACCTATCTCCTGCCGCACCGTTTCGAGTTCATCACGCAGCGGTTGATAATGTGGATCGCTGAATAAAAGTCCGCCCCCCAAACATGACCAGGCCATTGGGCGAATGCGATGCTGTTGGCATTGATCCAACGATCCATCCAGTAACACACTTTGCTGAACCGGCGATATTTCTAATTGGTTTGTCACTAAAGAGAACGGCAAGCGCGTTTGCAATAGCGTGAGCTGTGTAGGTGTAAAGTTGGAGACGCCAAAATGCAGCACCTTACCGCTCTGATGCAGCGCAATGAACGCTTCAGCGACTTCATCTGCATCCATTAACGGATCGGGACGGTGAATCAATAACAGATCTAAATAATCGGTCGCTAAATGGCTGAGTGATTTTTCAGCGCTGCTCAGGATGTGGGATTTGTCAGTATTGTAGTGACCAATGTGGTGCTCTGGCTTAGCGCGCGTGGCGATACCGCATTTAGTGACGATTTGCATCTTTTTGCGTAATGCTGGCGCCAGTTTCATCGCTTCACCGAAGGCAGCCTCACAGCGATATTCACCATATATATCAGCGTGATCAACAGTGGTAATGCCTAACGCAAGATGGTGTTCTATAAAGGCCACCCGCTGCTGCGGCGTCATGTCCCATTCCATCAGGCGCCAATAGCCCATAATTAGCGGCGAAAAAGTGGGTCCGTGCGGTGCGATCAATTGCGGTTCTAACATCGTGAACATCCTGTATTGAAAGGGCTGAAGGCGTGTAAGGGAGTATAACGGAAACGGGGAACGCGTCAGAACAATGAAGGTTGTTCAGGATCAAGCGGCTCGTCTATTTTCTTCTGGCGCAGCATGCGTATACGGCGTTGCTGACATAAGCGCAATACTTCACGCTTTTGTCCATCGCTGAAGCGCATCCAGTTAAACCGCTCATCACGGCTGCGCAAACATCCCACACAAAAGCCGCGCGCATCCGTCTGACAAATGCCGCGACAAGGGCTGGGAACGGGAAAAAATTCAAGTTGCTCCGCCACCGCATCTCCGAATAAAAAATATGAGGTCTAAAAAGAGCGTAGTGTTTTTAAGCAAGAAACCCCAATAAACGGGCGTAATTTGCGCTATTGCTCTCCCTACAAACTAAACAGTATGTGCCGAAAGCGCAATTTGGCATTGCAATAGACCAACTGGTCTAATAGTCTGGCCGACATGAACATAACGCGACAACGCAACGATACCCGAGAACATTTGCTGGTTACAGGCGAGCAGCTTTGTCTGCAACGCGGTTTTACCGGCATGGGATTGAGCGAACTGCTGACGCTAGCAGAAGTACCGAAAGGCTCTTTCTATTATCACTTCCGATCAAAGGAAGTGTTTGGTGTTGTCTTGCTGGAACGTTACTTTGCACGCTATTTGCAAGATGTTGAGTATCAGTTGCAGCAAGAAACCGGAAGTGCCCGAGAGCGATTGCTTAACCATTTTCGTCGCGCAGAGCGTTTGTTTCGTGAAGAAGGTCATATTGTGGGTTGTTTAGGCGTTAAGCTTTCAGCCGAAGTGTGTGATCTCTCTGAACCGATGCGAGAGGCTTTGCAACTCGGCGCCAGTAAAATCATTGCTGTTTATGCTCAAACTTTGCAGACCGCGCAGCAGCAGGAAGCGGTCAACTTGCCGCAACAGCCTGCGCAAATGGCCGAATTACTCTACCTTTTATGGTTGGGCGCAAGTTTACAAAGCAAGATTTCCCGTGAGGTGCAACCTATGCATCTCGCACTCAGTACCATCGAACAGTGGCTAAATGCGCATTGATTTTAAAATGGCACTTTTGAGATTTTAAAAAGACAATTTTGTTTTTTAAAATGCCACTTAATAGATGACCGGTCTACTAATAAGGAGTTTACATGGCGAGTACCCAGCTGTTTCGTCCGCTAAAAGTCGGTGCAATCACCGTTCCAAACCGTGTTTTCATGGCGCCGCTGACCCGTTTGCGCAGCATTGAGCCAGGCGATATACCGACGCCACTGATGGGCGAATATTATCGTCAACGTGCCAGCGCAGGCTTGATTATCACCGAAGCCACGCAGATCTCTTTCCAGGCTAAGGGCTATGCCGGCGCGCCGGGATTGCACACCCAGCCACAAATTGCGGCATGGAAAGAGATCAATAACGGTATTCATGAAGCGGGCGGTCACAGCGCTGTACAACTTTGGCATACCGGACGTATTTCGCATCACAGCGTGCAGCCAGAAGGCAACGCACCGGTAGCGCCAGCGGCTATTCCTGCAGGTACGCGTACTTCACTTCGCGCTGCTGATGGCAGCGTTTATCGTGAAGATACCTCGACACCGCGCGAATTAAGCGTGGCGGAAATCCAGCAGATCGTAAAAGATTTTGGTCAATCGGCGTCAAACGCGCGTGAAGCCGATTTCGATTTGCTTGAGCTTCACTCAGCACACGGGTATCTGATTCATCAGTTCCTTGCGCCAGGTTCAAACCCGCGTACCGATGAATATGGCGGCAGCATTGAGAAGCGTGGCCGTTTTGCGCTGGAAGTTGTTGATGCTGTGATTGCAAACTGGTCAGCCGATCGCATAGGTATTCGTGTTTCTCCCATTGGTAGCTTCCAGAATCTGGATAACGGTCCAGACGAAGAAGAAGCTGCACTGTGGTATATCGGTGAATTGGCGAAGCGTAACATTGCCTATCTGCATATGTCTGAGCCTGACTGGGCTGGCGGCACGCCCTACACTGACGCGTTCCGTGAGAAAGTGCGGAAGCTGTTCCCTGGCGTGATCATTGGTGCCGGTGCCTATACAGTAGAAAAAGCGGATGACCTGATTGCGCGTGGCCTGATTGATGCCGTGGCGTTTGGTCGCGATTATATCGCCAACCCCGATCTGGTCGAGCGTCTGCAGCAAGATGCGCCACTTAATCCTCAGCGCCCAGAAAGCTTCTACGGCGGCGGTGCTGAAGGCTACACCGATTATCCCACGCTGTAAGTGACTGTGCTGTCGTAACGTTTTGTTGCGGCAGCGATTATTCTTTCACTCTGTTCGTCGCTATACTTAGCGCTTGTGTCATCATTCGATGACGTTTTGATTAAAGAGGATGTTATGCGTTTACTTCACACCATGCTTCGCGTTGGCGATCTGCAACGCTCCATTGATTTTTATACTCGCGTGCTGGGTATGCGTTTACTGCGTCAGAGCGAAAATACCGAATATAAATATACGCTGGCGTTTGTAGGTTATACCGAAGAGAGCGAAGGTGCCGTGCTTGAATTGACCTACAACTGGGGCGTAGAGAGCTACGATCTGGGTAATGCTTATGGCCATATCGCATTGGGCGTGGATGATGCCGCTGCAGCGTGCGATCGTATTCGCAACGACGGTGGAAAAGTCACCCGTGAAGCGGGCCCGGTCAAAGGCGGCTCTACGATCATCGCTTTTGTGGAAGATCCAGATGGCTATAAAATCGAGTTAATCGAGAATAAAGACGCCGGTAAAGGTCTTGGTCACTAAACAAGATTGACTCAGCCTGCCCTTGTTGTCGGCAGGCTGATATTTCCCCAGCCCTTTGTGGCCTGCTGCACCCAACGCTGTTTTTTGTCATAATGCGCGCTGCCCATTCCCTGCAATGAGATCCTGATGTCTGAATCGAATTCCCCAAACGCGCTCAATCAACGCTTCCGCGGCTTCTTTCCGGTGGTTATCGATGTTGAAACCGCTGGCTTTAATGCGCAAACCGACGCGCTGTTAGAGATTGCCGCTACAACGCTGAAAATGGATGAAGATGGCTGGATTCACCTCGACCAGACGCTGCATTTTCACGTTGAGCCTTTTGAAGGCTCGCTGTTGCATCCCGAAGCGTTGGCTTTTACCGGCATCGACCCGCATAACCCGCTACGTGGCGCTGTCGATGAACATGACGCACTGCATGCCATTTTTAAAATGGTGCGCAAAGGGATCAAGGATACCGGCTGTAACCGTGCCATCATGGTGGCGCACAATGCGACCTTTGATTTGAACTTTATGAACGCTGCTGCTGAACGGGCCAACCTCAAGCGTAATCCTTTTCATCCCTTTGCTACTTTTGATACCGCAGCATTGAGCGGTTTAGTCTTGGGACAAACGGTTTTAGCGAAAGCGTGTAAAGCGGCCGGCATGGAGTTTGACAGTACACAGGCGCATTCTGCTCTTTATGATACTGAGCAAACTGCCACGCTGTTTTGTGAATTGGTTAATCGCTGGAAGCGGCTGGGTGGATGGCCCTTACCCTTTGCAGAAGGCGATGCGGCTGAAAGCGCCTCAGAATAGATAACGTAAAAAGGCCGACATTTGTCGGCCTTTTTCTTATTCCGCTTCTTTAAACTTCTCAGCGGTTTCTTTGATCAGCGATTGAAGTTCGCCACGCTGGAACATCTCAACGATAATGTCACAACCGCCGACCAGTTCGCCATCAATCCACAACTGTGGAAAAGTTGGCCAGTTTGCGTATTTCGGCAGTTCAGCACGAATATCTGGATTCTGCAGAATATCCACGTAAGCGAAACGCTCACCACAGGCTGACAGCGCCTGAACCGCCTGAGCAGAGAAACCACAGCTTGGCAGTTTCGGCGAGCCTTTCATGAACAGCAGGATCGGGTTTTCTGCGATCTGGCGCTGAATTTTTTCTACAGTACTCATAATTGCCTTCCTTAATTCGTCACTTCGTGTTTGTTTATTGTAGCGACTTCGCCCTCGGACTGAAAATGAGAATTTACTTTCGGAAGGTCAAACCGCCATGTTTGTTAAGTCGCTGTATAAGAAATAACACTCTCATATCATTAATGAGCATTAATGTATTAATAATTAGCAATAATTTCGCTGATATAAGGTGCTGAAATTGCTCATTTTCGCTCCAATTTCAATCAGCTAACAGATTAATAGAAAAAGGACTTACTTTTTTAAAAACATCTGGACTAGAATGGCCTCGGCACTGATCCTGGATCAGATTTTTCCAACCCTGTTATGGCCGTTTTTAACCTGACAGCTCAACTGTAACCGGACTATGCGTCTAATCATTACGCTTTTCATACTGGCTTTTGCCCAGCTGTTCTTTAACGTCGCATCTGCTTCACCGCATGCGCCGGTTAAGGCCAGCCAGCATAAAGTAGAGAAAAAAAGTGCACGCGAAGATGAGCGGCGTAAACGACGCCCGGTAAAAACCGCAGTTAAGAAATCCCGTCTGACTTCCGTTCAAAAACTTAAACTCAAAAAACAGAAGAAAGTCGAGTTAGTTGCACATAATACCTCCGCTAAAAAAATTACGCTTAAATCCTCAAGTAAACATTACGGTCGCCAGCGTTCATCGAAAGTTATCGCAGCCGAAACCAATGAGCTCGGTACGATTAAGATGAGTAAGGCCCATCGTCAGCGTTATCAAAAAGCGCGCGAGACAGCGATGGCAAAACTCATGGGTCAGTTGGGCAAACCTTATCAGTGGGGCGGTACTTCTCCACATACCGGGTTCGATTGCAGCGGTCTTGTATGGTATGCCTACAAAGATTTGTTGAAGTTTAAAATCCCACGTACCGCCAATGAGATGTATCACTTGCGTGATGCTGCGCCGATCAAGCGAGAATTGCTTGAGAAAGGTGATTTAGTATTCTTTCGCATCAATGGACGCGGCACCGCCGATCACGTCGGCGTTTATTTAGGCGATGGGAAGTTTATTCAATCGCCGCGCACCGGCAAAGATATTCAGATCAGCGCATTAGGCGAAGATTACTGGCAGCGCCATTATATTGGTGCCCGACGAATGATGACGCCGAAAACCATACGATAGAATCATTAAGCATAAAAAAAGCCGGTTAAACCGGCTTTTTTTATTAATGCAAAATAGCGGTAAAGCTAAAAGCGACGATCATTAATAATGCCCCGCCAGTGGTCATCAATGCCATTTTCATCTCGGTACTCATCATCTCTCCTTGGCCTCACAGTTTGTGTGGATAAAGCATTTTCCCATAAGGCCCAGTAAAAATCTCGTTTTATCCGTTCAGCCTTGTTAGAATCCCGCCTTTGTTGCGCAACGCGCGCAACGTCGGTTCCGTTCGCTGTCTTCCTTTGGCTTTTTTTTCCGCACAGACGCCATATTACCGGCAAAAAAGCAGTATATTTGCGGGCAAAACCCTACGTTGACGCAAACGTTTAACATCATGCTTATCAACTAGTTAAGATAAGCTCGGGAGTCTCTTTTTCATGGCAACAATCAAAGATGTGGCGAAACGCGCGGGAGTTTCTACAACGACCGTCTCTCACGTCATTAATAAAACGCGTTTCGTGGCAGAGGAAACGCGTAATGCGGTCTGGCAAGCCATTCAGGAGCTGCATTATTCGCCGAGCGCAGTGGCGCGAAGCCTGAAGGTAAATCACACCAAAACGCTGGGATTGCTCGCCACCTCCAGCGAAGCGCCCTACTTTGCTGAAATCATTGAGGCTGTGGAAAATCACTGTTTTGACAAAGGCTACACCCTGATTTTAGGTAATGCGCATAACGATTTGCAAAAACAGCGCGCTTACCTGTCCATGATGGCGCAGAAACGCGTTGATGGCTTATTGGTGATGTGCTCCGAATATCCAGACGATCTGCTGAAGATGCTGGAAGAAAATCGCAATATTCCCATGGTGGTCATGGATTGGGGTGAATCGCGTGGCGATTTTACCGACACTGTGCTCGATAACGCCTTCCACGGCGGTTATCTTGCCGGGCGCTATTTAATCGAACGTGGACACCGCGACATTGGCGCAATTCCGGGCCAAATGGAACGCAACACGGGTGGCGGACGTCACGCAGGTTTCCTGAAGGCCATGGAAGAAGCCAATATCCAGCCTCGCGCAGAGTGGATCGTACAAGGTGACTTTGAGCCTGAGTCAGGTTATCAGGCGATGCAGCAAATCCTCTCGCAGAAACAAAGACCGACTGCCGTTTTTTGTGGTGGTGACATCATGGCGATGGGTGCCATTTGTGCCGCAGATGAAATGGGATTACGCGTCCCACAAGATATTTCCGTGATCGGTTATGACAACGTGCGCAACGCACGCTATTTCGCACCCGCATTAACTACCGTGCATCAGCCAAAAGCGGAGTTGGGGGAAAAAGCGTTGGATATGTTGTTGGATCGTATTACCAGTAAACGCGAAGAGTCTCAGACCATTGAGGTTCATCCCACACTGATTGAGCGTCGCTCAGTAGGTTATGGCCCTTTCCGCGATTACCGCCGTTAATCCTCACTTAACCATTCCTGATTAAGTGTTTGCGCATCACCTAGATAGCTGAGCAACCAACCCAGCGCCGGTGATGCGCGATCTTCCGCCCAGCTTACGCAGCAAGGACTTTCTGGAAAACTTTCCGGTAACGTGAGCTCAACCAGTTCACCTGAATCGAGTAACGGGCGAGCCAGATGCCCCGGCACCATGGCAACGCATAACCCCGCCAAAACACAATCCAACCCTGTTTGCCATTCCGGCACGACCAAACGTCGCTGATTGTCCAGCGTCCAGGTCATACGACGCGGCAGCGCCCGTGATGTATCTTCTAATACCAACGACGGCCAACTGCGCAAAGTGTCATCATCTAATGCCTCTGCCTGTGTTAAAGGATGCTCACGCATCACTACGCAGCGCCAGTTGAGCGCGCCCATATCTTTAAAGGCGAAGCGTCCGCCCACAGGAATAGCCTGGGTTGCCCCAATCGCGACGTCAACTCGCCCGTCTGCTAAGGCATCCCACACACCATTAAACACTTCGTAACTGATGATTAATTCCATGTCGGGAAAATGACGATAAAAGTCTTTCACTAATTGCCGCGTTCGTTCTGGTTTAACAATGCAGTCTACCGCGATGCTTAACTGCCCGCGCCAGCCATTTGCCAGTTGTTGACATTGACGTCGGGTTGCCAGCATTTTTTTGATAACAGTGCGTCCTTCGCGGACAAAATGTTCACCTGCGGGGGTTAAAACCACTTCGCGATGATGACGTTCAAATAGCGGAACCGCCAACCAGGTTTCAAGCTGCCGTACCGTATAGCTGATGGCAGAAGGAACGCGGTGTAGTTCCTGTGCGGCTGCGCTAAAACTTCCACCGCGTGCTACCGCGTCCACAACTTCTAATGCATATTCTGACCACATAATCTGCCTTCAAAATTTTTAACAGCCAGTGGCAAATATTAACGTTTCACAGGTTTAAACGCACCTTTTACACTCTGCCGCGTTCATTCTGCAAAAATGAGAAAAAGATGTTATCGAATAAGAGCTTTATCCCTTACCTTGCGCTGCTCAGTATGCTGGGCTTTTTAGCAACAGACATGTATTTACCTGCGTTCGGCGCCATGCAACAAACGTTTAATACGTCACCGGGTATCATCAGTGCCAGCATGAGCTTGTTCCTTGCGGGATTCGCCTGCGCGCAGCTTTTCTGGGGACCGCTGTCTGATCGTATTGGGCGCAAGCCCGTTTTACTTGCAGGCCTGACGCTGTTTGCCTTGGGCTGTGCAGGCATGTTGTGGGTGACTGACACTATTTTGATGCTGGTGCTGCGCTTTATTCAGGCGGTAGGTGTTTGTGCCGCAGCGGTGAGTTGGCAGGCTTTAGTGGTTGATCGCTATCCGCAGGCGCGCGCGAATAAGGTATTCGCAACGATTATGCCTTTGGTGGCACTTTCACCTGCGCTTGCGCCGCTGCTGGGCGCATGGCTTATCGGTCATTTTCATTGGCGTTCAATTTTTGTGGTTTTGACACTCACAGCAGTTGCACTGATTGCCGTGACGTTGCGTTTACCCTCCACACGTAAAGTCTCCAATAACGATCAGCAAAAGCCCGGTTTTATCACCCTGCTTCGCTCTTCGGTTTATCGCGGAAACGTCATAATTTACGCTGCCTGCTCGGCCAGCTTTTTTGCCTGGTTAACCGGTTCGCCCTTTATTTTGGCAGACATCGGGTTAACGCCTGCCGATATTGGCTTGAGCTATGTGCCGCAAACCATCGCCTTTTTGATCGGTGGCTTTGGTTGTCGCGCCCTGCTCAATCGCTTTAACGGTGCGCAGCTATTGCCGTGGATATTAGTCATTTACAGCGTGAGCATTCTGGTGCTGTTTGCTGTTGCACTGGCAGGTGTCAATAACCTGACGGCGCTGCTACTGCCGTTCTGCGGCATGGCGTTAGCTAACGGTGCAATTTATCCCATTGTCGTTTCCAGCGCCCTACAACCTTTTCCTCATGCAACGGGCAAAGCGGCAGCGCTGCAAAACTGTTTGCAATTAGGATTATGTTTCGCCGCCAGCCTTGCCGTTTCTGCGGGTTTGCAACATGCCTTACATACCACCACAATGATTATGGCACTGACGATCTTGCTTGCCCTGCTGGGATACCGTATCCAACGCCAGGTGAGCGCACAAACTGATGTTGCCTCGTCAAAATCCGTTTGCCAGGATAATCACTGAGGCGAAACATTTTAATTAGCAACCTAACAATAAGTCATTGAATACTGACCCGAGTGATAATATACTCATTCGGGTCAATAAATCTGCTACAAATCAATAACATAATTAGAGTGTTTTTAGCGACTTTGTCGCTGGGATGGCGTCTGCACAATATCTCTGTTTTCTATTGTGAGAGACCAACATTGTTCCTTTTCAATCCTCTGTAATACGTCGGATATCAGGCGCACGGGCCATTCCGTGACTTTTCTCAAAACCCCTGAGAAATTGGCTATTCTTTTTCTCAGGTTCAGGTTGGACAGGTGATGGAGAAGCTATGAGTTCATCGTTTATAGAAGAAGTGAGCCTTGAAGAAAACCATTGGTATCGCATCGTTCATGAAATGCTGGAACAAGCAGATATCGAAATCAATGGTACTCGCCCCTGGGATATTCAGGTTATTAATCCTGATTTTTTCAAACGTGTCTTGCAGGAAGGTTCGCTCGGTTTAGGCGAAAGTTATATGGACGGCTGGTGGGAGTGTGAACAGCTGGATATATTTTTTCACCGCGTGCTTAAGCACAAACTGGACCAGAAATTACCGCACCATTTCAAAGATACTTTGCGCATTGCTGCCGCGCGATTAACGAATCTACAATCGAAAAAGCGCGCATGGATGGTAGGTAAAGAGCATTACGACTTAGGCAATGATTTATTTACGCTGATGCTCGATCCTTATATGCAATATTCCTGTGCTTACTGGAAAGACGCAACAACCTTAGAGGCGGCTCAGGAAGCCAAACTAGATATGATCTGCCGCAAGCTGCAGCTTGAGCCGGGTATGTCATTGTTAGATATTGGTTGCGGATGGGGCGGACTGGCCGCTTATGCGGCGCGTCATTATGGCGTTAAGGTACATGGCGTCACGATTTCAGCTGAACAGCAAAAACTGGCCCAGCAGCGCTGTGAAGGCTTGGATGTCACTATTCTGCTTCAGGATTATCGCGACCTTGATCGGCAATTTGATCGCATCGTTTCAGTGGGTATGTTTGAACACGTCGGCCCCAAAAATTACGCGACCTATTTCGATGTAGTGGATCGTAATTTAAAGCCTCATGGCCTTTTCTTACTTCACACTATTGGCGCCATTGTAACGGATATGAATGTTGATCCATGGATTGATAAATATATCTTCCCTAACGGCTGTTTACCCTCAATGCGCCATATTGCTGACGCCAGCGAGCCGCATTTTGTTATGGAAGACTGGCACAACTTTGGTGCTGATTATGACACGACATTAATGGCCTGGTACGCGCGTTTCTTACAGGCATGGCCTGAGCTGGCAGATAATTATGGTGAACGCTTTAAGCGCATGTTCTCATATTATCTTAATGCGTGTGCGGGCGCGTTTCGTGCTCGAGACATTCAGTTATGGCAAGTGGTGTTTAGCCGCGGTGTCGAAGGTGGGTTACGCGTGGCACGCTGAAGTCTGGATTAAAAGCAGAAGGCGCTCAATGCGCCTTCTGCTTTTTATTCTCGATCGCCCTGCTCGGATAATGCTTTAATCGCGGCGGACTCACGCTGAGCCAAAACGCGCTCTACCGTCTCCACAATCGCCTGTGTGTGTGGATCAATTTCAATGTTGATTCGATCCCCAAAGGTCTTCGCACCGAGCGTTGTCCGCTCCAGCGTTTCTGGGATCAGGTAGACACAAAACTTGGTTTTCGTGACATCACCCACTGTTAGACTAATACCATCAATGCCGACAAAACCTTTATGCAGAATATATTTCATCTGCGCCGGATCCTGAATTTTAAACCAGACTTCACGGTTGTTTTCAGACTGGATAATTTTGCAGATTTCAGCAGTGGTCATAATATGACCTGACATCAGATGGCCACCAATTTCATCGCTGAATTTCGCTGCCCGCTCTATATTCACGATATCGCCCGGCTGTAGATCGCCAAGGTTGGTTACGCGCAATGTTTCTTTTATTAAATCGAAACTCACCAGATCGCCCTCAATAGCAGTAACGGTTAAACAACAACCGTTATGTGCTACCGATGCGCCCAATGCTAAACCTGGCAATAATTCTTGCGGCAGTCTGACTACATGGGTACGAAACAACTCTTTTTCTTCAATGGACACTATTTCTGCGGTGCCCTGCACAATACCGGTAAACATAGTCTTTGCCTCTGCGAAGTTTGCGCTAGTTTATCACAGCTATTGAAGGCTGTTAGGTTTCAGCCCTGCGTGTTGCTTTACAGCTTAGCAAAACGCATCGTGTGACAAAGATTGGCGAATCTTGTCACGCCAGTTACACTAAGCCGCGCTTCTCCTTGGGGCTTTCAACGTCCCTTCATTAATTAAATAAGTCAGGTGTTTACGTGCAGAAGTATTTAACAGAAGCGCGTCAATTGCTGGCCCTTGCGATTCCAGTCATCCTGGCTCAGGTGGCTCAAACCGCAATGGGATTTGTGGATACCATTATGGCCGGCGCAGTCAGCGCCACGGATATGGCCGCCGTTGCTGTCGGCACTTCCATTTGGCTTCCGGCCATCCTGTTTGGCCATGGTCTTCTTCTTGCATTGACGCCCACCGTTGCGCAACTCAACGGCTCAGGTCGCCGCGAACGCATCGGCGAACAAATTCGCCAGGGATTCTGGCTGGCCTTTTTTGTCTCTATTTTAATCATGCTGGTGCTGTGGAATGCGGGCTATTTGATTCGTTCGATGCATGACATCGATCCGCTGTTAGCCCTTAAAGCCGAGGGCTATCTCCATGCGCTGCTGTTCGGCGCGCCGGGCTATCTGTTTTTTCAGGTCCTGCGTAACCAGTGCGAGGGAATGTCAAAAACCAAACCAGGCATGGTATTAGGATTCCTCGGCTTGCTGGTGAATATCCCATTAAACTACATCTTTATTTATGGTCACTTCGGTATGCCCGCGCTGGGTGGTGTGGGATGTGGTGTGGCAACAGCATCGGTCTATTGGGTGATGTTCATCTGTATGCGCTTTTGGGTTCGCAGAATGGGCAGTATGCGCGACATTCGCATAGAGAGCCGCTGGTCACCTCCTTCGCGTCCTATCCTTAGCCGTTTGGTCACGCTGGGGCTGCCCGTAGCGTTGGCACTCTTTTTTGAAGTAACGCTGTTTGCGGTCGTTGCACTTTTGGTTTCACCGCTTGGTATTATCAATGTCGCAGGCCACCAGATAGCGCTGAACTTTAGTTCTCTGATGTTCGTCTTGCCCTTATCATTGGGGGTCGCTACTACCATTCGCGTGGGTTACCGGTTGGGGCAAGGTTCCACCGAGCAGGCTCGCGTGGCAGCATGGACGGCCCAGGGCGTTGGCATCAGCATGGCGGCGATAACAGCGCTCTTTACCGTGACATTCCGCCACGATATTGCGCTGCTTTATACCGATAACCCTGAAGTTATTACATTAGCAGCCCAACTCATGCTGTTGGCCGCTATCTATCAATTCTCTGATTCTATTCAGGTTATTGGCAGCGGTATCTTACGGGGTTACAAAGATACGCGATCAATCTTCTTTATCACGTTTATTGCATACTGGCTGCTCGGCTTTCCAACGGGCTATATTCTGGCAATGACTGATTGGGTGCTGCCACGCCTGGGTCCGGCAGGCTTCTGGTGTGGCTTTATTATTGGCCTAACCTCCGCCGCAATAATGATGCTGTGGCGCATCCGACGTTTACAGCAGTTACCTACGCAATTAATTCTGACACGCGCGGCGCGCTAAGTCGTTGAACGGGCCTGAAAAGGCCCGTTATGTCTAAAAAAACGGCGCATAGTGCAGTTGCTCGACAGTCATCACGAAAAAAACATTTTTCCCCTTGCCAGTCTCTTAGCGTGCCGTTAATATTCGTCCCCGCTGTCGCCCTGACAGCATGTTGCGCTCTTAGCTCAGTTGGTTAGAGCACCACCTTGACATGGTGGGGGTCGATGGTTCGAGTCCATTAGAGCGCACCAAGTGCGTCCGTAGCTCAGTTGGTTAGAGCACCACCTTGACATGGTGGGGGTCGGTGGTTCGAGTCCACTCGGACGCACCAATTTTTAAATGCGCTCTTAGCTCAGTTGGTTAGAGCACCACCTTGACATGGTGGGGGTCGGTGGTTCGAGTCCACTAGAGCGCACCACTCTCATTTTTTTATCCTGTTGCGCAAACCCCTTTTTTCTTGATCTACATCGCAAACCCGTACCGCTTTTTAATTGGTTTTCGCATACTTAGCGATTATACTGTGCCGCGTTGTTCACTTGAAAGGTTTCAGCGATCACGTGCTTACTGCGATAACTCAGATTATTTGCGCAACAACAACGTGGTGGTTATCTAGCGTAACCGCACAACTTCCCTGCACGCCTGGCCTTCGTCACCTATTCTTACTCTGTATCGCCCGTTTCGATTTCAATCAGAATTTTCACTTCGGTGCATCGCCATCGAATCTCAACCTTTATCATCCATCACAACTTATAGAAATCCTGTCATGAAAAAGACTAAGATCGTTTGTACTATCGGTCCAAAAACCGAATCTGAAGAGATGTTGACCCAACTGCTTGAAGCAGGCATGAACGTTATGCGCCTTAATTTTTCTCACGGCGACTACGCCGAACATGGCCAACGTATTACTAACATGCGCGCCGTGATTGAAAAAACCGGTCATCAGGCAGCCATCCTGCTGGACACTAAAGGTCCTGAAATTCGTACCATGAAGCTTGAAGGTGGCAATGATGCTTCCCTGAAAGCGGGTCAAACCTTTACCTTCACTACCGATCAAAGCGTCATTGGTAATAGCGAACGCGTTGCTGTGACTTATGCAGGCTTTACCGCTGATTTGAAAATCGGCAACACGGTATTAGTAGATGACGGCTTAATCGGCATGGAAGTGACCGAAGTCACTGAAAACACCGTGGTTTGCAAAGTGTTGAACAACGGTGATCTCGGTGAAAACAAAGGCGTAAACTTGCCAGGCGTATCTATTCAACTGCCTGCATTAGCTGAAAAAGATAAGCGCGACCTGATTTTCGGTTGTGAGCAAGGCGTAGATTTCGTTGCGGCTTCTTTCATCCGTAAACGTTCTGATGTGCTGGAAATCCGTGAGCACCTTAAGCAGCATGGCGGCGAGCATATCCAGATCATCTCTAAGATTGAAAACCAGGAAGGCCTGAACAACTTCGACGAAATCCTTGAAGCTTCTGACGGCATCATGGTTGCACGTGGTGACTTAGGTGTTGAGATCCCGGTTGAAGAAGTGATCTTCGCTCAGAAGATGATGATCAAAAAATGTAATAAAGCACGCAAAGTGGTGATTACCGCTACGCAGATGCTGGATTCGATGATCAAAAACCCACGCCCTACTCGCGCTGAAGCGGGTGACGTTGCCAACGCCATTCTGGACGGCACCGATGCCGTTATGCTGTCTGGTGAGAGCGCTAAAGGTAAATATCCGCTGGAATCGGTCACCATCATGGCGACCATCTGCGAACGTACCGATCGCGTCATGAAATCACGCATCGATAGCCAAAACGACACCCGCAAACTGCGCATCACCGAAGCCGTTTGTCGTGGTGCTGTTGAAACTGCAGAAAAACTGGAAGCGCCATTGATTGTGGTTGCAACCGAAGGCGGCAAGTCAGCGAAAGCAGTACGTAAATATTTCCCTAACGCCACCATTCTGGCGCTGACTACCAACGCGACCACAGCGCGTCAGTTAATTCTGAGCAAAGGGATTGAAACGCGTTTAGTGTCCGAAATTGCTTCAACGGATGATTTCTATCGTCTGGGTAAAGAAGCGGCATTAGAAAGTGGCTATGGTCAGAAAGGCGATGTTGTCGTGCTGGTATCCGGTGCGTTAGTACCAAGTGGAACCACAAATACTGCCTCAGTACACGTACTTTAATTAATAATTGAGTATTTATTTAAAAGCGCCTTCAGGGGCGCTTTTTTTATTTTGTACTTAATACAAATGCAGGAAAATTCCAATAGAAAATAACTATTCAAATTCGCTTTAAATTAAGGTTAATCCGATTAAATCTCTCTGTTTTCGCTAAATTTTTTTATCATATTCTGCTAACCGCTGCTTCTTTGAGCGAACGATCATGTTTAAGCATCTTCTCATGAAAAATTTATTCTCAACTTAAAAAGCTTTGTGTAATACTTGTAACGCTACATGGAGATTAACTCAATCTAGAGGGTATAAATAATGAATCGTACTAAACTGGTACTGGGCGCGGTAATTCTGGGTTCAACTCTGCTGGCTGGTTGCTCAAGCAACGCTAAAATCGACCAGCTGTCTTCAGACGTTCAGACTCTGAACGCTAAAGTTGACCAACTGAGCAACGACGTGAACGCAGTGCGTTCAGACGTTCAGGCTGCTAAAGATGACGCAGCACGCGCTAACCAGCGTCTGGACAACCAGGCTCACTCTTACCGCAAGTAAGAGTTCTGGTTTAAAAATGGCGCCCTTGAGGCGCCATTTTTTTTGCTTATCATTCCTGCCTCAAACGTATTATTGGGGCAATGTCTCAGCACTCTCACCCATTGCCTGACTGATGGTCGCGCTTTGTCCTTCCTGCGCTCCCTGCAGCACAGCTGGCAGCGGCGTATCATCCTTAACCTTCTCACCGCTACTCACCAATATCGGCATCCCTGAGCGGCGTTCTATTGTCGCCTTGATCAGTGCCGTGTCGCTCTTATCACTTTTCATAAAGCTTTTGAGATTAGCGCTTAACGCAATCGGCATGGTTTGTGGGTCATCTTTGTCGGTACGTGACAGCGGCTGATGCGCTTCCACATAGCGTTTACCGTCAGGCTCCACCGCATACTTCACCGGCTGGTTCACGATTTGCACTCGCGTACCTTTTGGCACGCTATTGAACAGCGCTTCGATATCTTCAGTACGCAGGCGAATACAGCCAGAACTTACGCGCATCCCGATACCAAATTTTGCATTGGTGCCATGAATAAGATATTGACCTGTTCCGCGCGCCAGACGCAACGCAAAGAGGCCCATCGGATTATCGGGGCCAGCAGGCACTACAGCAGGCAACGTAACGCCCTCTTTCGCATAACGCTTACGGATGTTCTGGGTAGGCGTCCAGGTCGGGTTAGGGACCTTCTGACTGATGCTGGTGACCATCGTTGGCGTTGCTGCACCTAACTGGCCAATCCCGATAGGATAAACGATCACTTTGTCTTCGCCTTTCGGATAGTAATAAAGGCGTAACTCCGCGAGATTGACCACAATGCCTTCGCGCGGCGTGTCAGGCAGAATCATCTGTAGCGGTACGGTCAGTTGTGTTCCCGCTTTCGGTAGCCAGGGATCGGTACCGGGATTCGCTTCCAGCATGCCCAGCAGCCCTACTTTATATCGGGCAGCAATATCTTCAAGAGGACGTTTGTTATCGGGAACCTGGGTAAGCGTATTCTCACCAATCAGGCGACTATCAGGGGGAGGAAGAGGATATTCCGTGGCAAATGTGGGTGCAGAGAGCCCAAAACAGGTCAGCAGCAATGCACCGGCCATACATAAAGCAGGTTTCATGCAATTTTCTCTTTAGATAAAAAAACAGACGCCGGTTGGCGTCTGTGGAGTTTAGCTTAGGAGAGGTTCTGAGCGGTATGGCGAATAGACCGAATCATCGCTTCCAGCCCTTGTGAACGCGTGGGCGTAAGATGCTGCATCAAGGCCAGTTCACCGAACCAGTGACGCACATCGAGCGCGAAAATATCGGCCGCAGAGAGGTTTTGATACAAACTAAAAACCACTGCAATCAATCCCTTAACGATCGCCGCATCACTGTCACCTTCAAAGGTGATGGTGCCATCTGCCTGTGGCGTCATTTTGATCCACACTTGGCTTTGGCACCCTGAGATAACGTTCTCAGGCTGATGCAAGCTTTCAGAGGATTCTGGAAGTTTTGCGCCCAGTTCAATGATGTAAAGATATTTCTCTTCCCAGTTAGCGCAACGATTGAAGTTGCGCACCAGCTTCTCTTTTTCTGGCAAATTCGCCATTTGTGACTCCGTTTACTCTACTCAACCACCCAGCAGACGATGAATACGCGTCAGGCCTGCCGCCAGGCGATCCACTTCCTCTTCACTGTTATAGAAAGTGAAAGAGGCGCGGCACATCGCTGGTACAGCGTAATGGCGCATCAGCGGCATGGCGCAATGATGTCCAGTACGAATCGCAATGCCGTATTGATCGAGGAAACTGCCCACATCAAACGCGTGATGCTTGCCGAGGTTAAAGGCGATCACGCCTGTGCGTGTTGGCGGCCCATAAATTTGAATATCTGGTACCGACGAAAGCTTGTCTAACGCATAGTTCATCAACACGCTTTCACGTTGATGAATGGTATCAAGTCCCAATGCTTGCACATAAGCTAACGCCGCGCCTAAACCGATAATGCCGCCCGTATTCGGTGTACCCGCTTCAAAGCGCCATGGCGACGTGTTCCACGTTGTGCCGGTTGGTAGCACTACGCTGGAAATCATTGAGCCGCCGCCTTCCCACGGTGGCATCGCGTCAAGCAACGCTTTGCGGCCGTACAAGATACCAATGCCGGTGGGTCCATATAATTTATGGCCGGAGAAGACGTAGAAGTCGCAGTCGATATCTTGCACATCGACTTTGTCGTGCATCACTGCTTGCGCACCATCAATCAGCGTGACCAATCCTGCTGCTTTGGCTTGCGCCACCAGCGCTTTGATAGGGTTGATCGTGCCAAGCACGTTAGAAACGTGCGTCACCGCCAGCAGGCGCGTACGGTTATCAATCAAGCCTGCAAGCTGATCTACAGCCAGTTCACCGTTATCGGTTAATGGCAGAACGCGGATTTCAGCACCGGTACGCTCAGCCACCATCTGCCATGGCACGATGTTGGCATGATGCTCCATCTCGGTAATAATCAGGTTGTCGCCAGGCTGCAGCTGACTGCCACCCCAGCTGTTAGCAACCAGGTTAATACCTTCTGTGGTGCCTTTAACAAATACAATTTCTTCTGGCGAAGAGGCATTCAGAAAACGTGCAGCCTGATCGCGCACGTTTTCCATGTCACTGGTCGCTTGGGCGCTCAAGGTATGAATGCCACGATGCACGGCTGCATAGCCGTGCTGATAAAAATGGCTTTCGGCATTAATCACCGCCAGCGGACGTTGTGCGCTGGCCGCGCTATCAAGGTAGGCCAGCGGATGACCGTTGACCTCACGCTTCAGGATAGGAAAATCCTCCCTGATCCGCTCGAGATCGAATTTCATCATGCATCGCCTCCAGGAAAGCGTTCAGCAATACGCTGCAGTACTGCTACACGCAGCACCTCATTTTCCAGTGTTTCAGTCAATTCCGCCGCAAAAGCGTGAATGATCATGGTCTGTGCTGCATCCTGTTTAATACCGCGTGAACGCAGGTAGAACATCTGCTCGTCATCAATGCGACCTATCGTTGCACCGTGACCACACTTCACATCATCCGCATAAATTTCGAGCTGCGGTTTGGTGTCCACTTCCGCCAAACGTCCCAGCAACAGGTTGTTGTTGGTCATCTTCCCGTCAGTTTTCAGCGCGTGCTTGGCCACTTTAATATGACCATTAAATACCGCACGCCCTTTGTCACGCACGATGGTTTTGTGCATCTGACGACTGGTGCAATAGCCTTTGTTGTGCTCCAGATAAGTACGGGTATCCGCTATTTCCTGTTTCACTGGCAACACCAAGCTGTTAATTGCCAGCTGGGTGTTTTCACCGTTCAGCTGCGAGCTGGTGTTGTGACGCGTCAGGCCTGCGCCCAGCAAGAAGCTGGTGCTGCTGACGTCTGCATCACGACCAATGACAATATCATTGTGCGCAAAGTGATAGCTTTCGCTGCTTTCAAACGCCAGCTTGGTGTGCTTCAACCGTGCGTTATCAGCCACGTCAAAAGTAAAACGTGAGCCCGTGAAATGCGTGGTCGCATTCAGCGTCACGTAATGCTCGATGATTTCCGCCTCGGCGCCTTGTTCAAGCTGCAGATGATGACGGTGATGTACCGTGTTCATACCATCTTGCTGACCGCTGGTGATATGCAGCAAATACAGCGGACGCGCCGCAGATTTGCCACGCGCCAGGCGAATCGACGTCACTTCTTCCGCCAGACTTTCCGTCAGGTGCAAAAAGACTTCCGGTTGAACAGGTGCAGGCAGCGGACGGCGTTCGGCCGCCAGGCTGTGCTGAATCTCAAACAGTTCAGTATCACGTGTGCTTAAAGCGGCCTGAAAACGGCCATCAACAAACACCAGGCGGATAGCGTCAAGCGGTAAGGCAAAACCATCAACCTGTTCGGCACTGAGCGCTTGCCCCTGCGGGAGAACAAACTGCTGAGACAGCAGCGTATCTAGCGGGGTGTATTTCCAGTTTTCATGCTTGCGGGTCGGTAAACCCACACGCATTAGCTGCTGCCAATGTTGCTGAGCCTGCAGCGAACGGACTTCACCACGTGATTCAAACAGGTGATGCCACTGTTGCAGCGCGTTCTCACTCTTCGTCGGTAAGCCAGCCATAACCCTGCTCCTCCAGCTGTTTCACCAGCGAGAAATCGCCAGATTTAACAATTTTGCCCTGATACAGCACGTGCACGAAATCTGGTTTGATGTAATCCAGAATACGTTGATAGTGCGTAACGATAATGAAAGCACGCTTCTCGTCGCGCAGGCTGTTTACGCCGTTTGCTACGGTTTTCAGCGCATCGATATCCAGACCGGAGTCGGTTTCATCAAGGATGCACAGCTCTGGCTCCAGCGCGGCCATTTGCAGAATATCGTTACGTTTTTTCTCACCGCCGGAGAAGCCAACATTGACTGAACGGGTCAGCAAATCTTCTGGCATTTTCAGCAGATGAATTTTGTCTTCAATGAAATCCTGGAAATCAAAGCGATCTAACTCTTCCTGCTGGCGATATTTACGTACCGCGTTTACCGAGGTTTGCAGGAAGAACTGATTGCTGACGCCTGGAATTTCTACAGGATATTGAAACGCCATGAAGATGCCTTCGCCTGCGCGTTCTTCAGGTTCCAGTTCCAGCAAATCTTTGCCTTTGAACGTTACCGAACCGCCAGTTACTTCGTAATCTTCACGCCCCGCCAGCGTAGCTGACAGCGTACTTTTACCGGAGCCGTTTGGGCCCATGATGGCGTGAACTTCACCCGGTTTAATCTCAAGGTTCAGACCGCGCAGAATGGCTTTGTCTTCAACGCTAACCTGTAAATCTTTAATGCTTAACATACTTAATCCTTCACATTGCTTCCGGCAACGCATGTGCCGGCAATCAGCCCACACTGTGCTCAAGACTGATAGCTAACAGTTTTTGTGCTTCCACAGCGAATTCCAGTGGTAGCTCAGAGAAAACGTCTTTACAGAAACCATTGACGATCATTGAAATCGCATCTTCTTCACTGATACCGCGCTGCAGACAATAGAACATCTGATCTTCGCCGATACGTGACGTCGTCGCTTCGTGCTCAAGCTGCGCCGTATTGTTACGCGTTTCAACATACGGGAAGGTATGTGCGCCACAATCAGGGCCGATAAGCATGGAATCGCACTGAGTGAAGTTACGTGCATTCGTTGCGGTTGGCATAATTTTCACCAGCCCACGATAGGTATTTTGGCTCTTACCGGCAGAAATACCTTTAGAGATGATGGTCGACTTGGTGTTTTTACCAATGTGAATCATCTTGGTGCCGGTATCCGCTTGCTGACGACCGCTGGTCAAGGCAACGGAATAGAATTCGCCAACCGAATAGTCGCCACGCAGAATGCAGCTTGGGTATTTCCAGGTAATTGCCGATCCGGTTTCAGACTGCGTCCACGACATTTTGCTGTGGTCGCCCTCACACAGCGCGCGCTTGGTAACGAAGTTTAAAATACCGCCTTCGCCTTCGCCGCCTGGGAACCAGTTCTGGACCGTTGAATATTTTACTTCGGCATTTTTGTGGATGATCACTTCTACTACCGCTGCGTGCAGCTGATAGGTATCACGCACAGGCGCAGAACATCCTTCGATATAGCTGACGTAGCTGTCTTCGTCGGCAATCAAAATAGTGCGCTCAAACTGACCCGTTTTCGCCGCATTGATGCGGAAATAGGTCGACAACTCCATTGGGCAACGCACCCCTTTCGGGATGTAAACAAAGGTGCCATCAGAGGCGACTGCAGAGTTCAGCGCGGCGAAGAAGTTATCGTTCGGCGGTACAACCGTGCCGAGATATTTTTTCACAAGCTCAGGATGATCATGAATCGCTTCGCCGAATGAGCAGAAAATAATGCCCTGCTCAGCCAGTTTGCCGCGATAGGTCGTTGCGACGGAAACGGAGTCAAAAATGGCATCCACAGCCACTTCCCGGCCTTCACGTACCGGAACGCCCAGCTGGTTAAACGCGTTTTCAACTTCCTGCGTCAGATAATCGCTGGCAGGTGTGCTGCCAGAAGCTTGGGTTGCTCCCGGCTCAGATTCACAGCTGTCATCGCAGTTACCGCAAGAAGGCGCAGAGTAATAGCTGTAATCCTGATAATCGAGCTTCTCGTAATGCGCTTTCAGCCAGTGTGGCTCTTCCATTTCAAGCCAGGCGCGAAAGGCTTTTAGACGAAACTCCAGCATCCACTCTGGCTCGTTACGCTTAGCCGAGATTGCGCGCACTACATCTTCATTGATGCCGTGAGCAAATTCTTCGGTTTGCAATTGGGTAAAGAAGCCCTCTTTGTAATTGAGCTTGCCTTCCCACATTTGTACATCGTCAGATGCTTCGCTGTGTCGTGACATATTTCACTTACTCGACGCCAAAGCTTTCACCACACCCGCAGGCGTGCTGAGCTTTAGGGTTATTGAATTTAAAGATCTGATTCAGGCCTTCGCGAACGTAATCCACTTCGGTGCCATCAACAAACGGCATCGCCTGAAGCGGCACAAACAGAGTTGCGCCATGAAACGAGAACTGAAGATCGTCATCGACTGGTTGTTTAACCAGATCCATAACATAACCAAAACCGGCACAGCCGGATTGTTTGATGCCCAGTCGCAAGCCCTTGACTTCCGGGTCCTGTGCGACCAGATTGAGAATTTGCTGCGCTGCGGTTTCGGTCAGTGTTAACCCTTTCCAGACGAAATCGTCAGGTGAGAAAGAGTCTGCATTAACAGATGCCATGTTGATACCTCTTGAGTCCGGACCTTTTCAGGCTATCCCCCTATGGTAGTGATCTGCGTGATCACTTCAACCTCTTGTTTTGCAGGGATAATCATCTTGTGCTGTTTTTAATTGCTGCTTTATTAAGCATAGCCTCTTCAACTCACTTTGCGGCGAGACAGCCAATATGAAGAGGCATGATGTAACCTGTTAATAAATAGTGAAATTTATTTTCACCACTTTCTGGTAAAAGCGTAATTGATAGGTTACGCCTTTCTGCGATGTAAACAGATTGTTATTTCCAATTGTTTTAACAGGCGAGATAAATCGATAAATATTTCTGCCCAGCAATTGCAATCCTGACCTAATTGAATATGATAATTATTATCATTCACGCTTCGGGATGGCTTTATGACGCTTTCTGTCTCAGCCTGGCTTCAGCACAAAATCGACGAATATACGTTTTCAATGCGCGATATCACCGTCGACTTTTATATGTCGCAGGCAAAACTTGATCGGGCCGACTGTACTATTCAACAGTTACGCCAGTTCAACGATACCTGTCTGGATATGGCTGAAATCTGCCAGCTCAATGGTGACGATCACAGCTATCTGCATGCAATGGGTAAACTGCATCACCGTTTAGTGCAGGAAATGGGTAATGCCGATCGCGATCGCCTGTTCCGCATTCAGGCCTACCAACTTGCGCGTTTATCACTCACTCGTCTTTGTCATCAACTGGCGATGGTCGGCGAGTGGGACAAAGCGACCACGCTGCAAAGCGACTTTGTCCGCCACGCGGGCTGGATATTCTAATCCAGCCACGTCGTGACGTCGCGCACAATTTTTTTACACTATCTCTAACAATGCCTGAAGTGGATGACGCATGCCATTACCTTCAACGCGTTTCACCTGGCTGCGGCAGGAATACCCCGTTGCCAGACAGCGCTGTCGCGGGAGCTTTTGCAACTGTGGGTGCCAGGAAAGTGCGTAAATCCCTAACGAGTTTTCGAGGTTTTTGCTTTCGTGACCGTAAGTTCCCGCCATGCCACAACAGCCAACATTGACGTTTTCTAACTTAGCGCCAAAGCGGGAGAAAATATCTTGCCAATGATTAGGCGTGGCAGGTAACGCAGTGACTTCCGTACAGTGCGCAAACAAATACCAGGCTTCTCCGCTACTGTTCTGCACGGCTCGCTCAGCTAGCGCAGTTTGCAACCATTCATGCACCAGCTGAACGTTGAAGTCGCCGCGAGCTTCACCCAACGTTTGGCGATATTCATCGCGATAACACAACACGGTAGCGGGATCGACGCCCACCATCGGCATGTCCAGTTTTGCCATACGATTCAGGAAATCAGCCGTTTTACTGGCGGTACGCGCAAAGCGTTGCAGAAAACCTTTCACATGCTGCGCTTTGCCGTTCGGAGAGAACGGCAGCAGCACCGGACGATAGCCTAGCTTCTCAATCAGCTTCACAAAGTCATTAACCAGCTTCGCTTCATAGAAACTGGTAAACGGATCCTGCACCACCAGCACATACTCTTTACGCTGTGTATGGTTTACGGCCTCCAGCTGTTCCAGCGTCATATTCATGGCGGAATGACCACTTAGCTGCTGCTTAAGCGTAGGTGACGAAAGCAGCGGCAAATCAACCATGCCAATGTGCTTTTTACTCATATCACGCATCCAGGGTTGCCTGAGGAAGTAGTTAAACACCTTTGGCGCTTTCGCCATTAGCGGCGCATAACTCTCTACCGCAGCCACCAGATGATCGCCTATCGGACGCAGATAGCGCGTGTGGTAAAGCTGAAGGAAGCGTGAGCGGAAGTTAGGCACATCAATTTTGATCGGGCATTGTGTCGAACACGCTTTACAGGCCAGGCAGCCTGACATCGCCTCTTTGACCTCATGCGAAAAATCATATTCACCTTTATTCGCATGCCAGCTGTTACGCGTGCGACTTATAAAGGTACGCATTGAAACCCGATTTTCAGGCAGCTGTTTTTCCAACTCAAGCGGATCAACGCCCTGCTCTGCCAATAGCCGTAACCATTCACGTGTCAGCGTAGCGCGCCCTTTCGGCGAGTGAATGCGGTTGCGGGTGATTTTCATCGACGGACACATCGGACTGCGCGCATCAAAATTGAAGCACAAGCCGTTGCCGTTACATTCCATTGCACCACGCCAGTCGTTACGCACCGTCAGCGGAATCTGACGATCGTAAGTACCGCGTTTCACCGCATCAACCTGCATCATTTCCGCATGACTTTCGAAGGGTGTACAAATTTTGCCTGGGTTCAGACGGTTATGCGGATCGAAAACCGTTTTAATACGACGCAGTTCGTTGAACAGCGTTTCGCCGAAAAAGGCGGGACTGTATTGTGCGCGGAAGCCTTTACCGTGTTCCCCCCACAACAAACCGCCGTAGCGTGCTGTCAGCGCCACGACTTCATCGGAGATCTGTTTCATCAGCATCTCCTGTTGAGGATCGCACATATCCAGCGCTGGACGCACATGTAAAACACCGGCATCCACATGACCAAACATGCCGTAACTCAAGCCGTGACCATCGAGTAACGCGCGGAACTCAACGATATAGTCAGCAAGATTTTCTGGCGGCACTGCCGTATCTTCCACAAAGGGAATCGGTTTGGCGCGGCCCTTGGCATTACCCAATAGTCCCACTGCTTTTTTACGCATGTTATAGATGCGCTCAATACCGTCGAGTTCGTTGCAAAGCTGATAGCCAATCACGCCGCCCTGCTGCTGAAGCATTAATTCATCCAGCCGCACACACAAGCCGCTGATCTGACGCTCAATGAGTTCGGCGTTATCACCCGCAAACTCTACGATGTTCAGTCCCTGCATATCTTTATCCGGCACATCCGCGATCAGTTCTTTAACGGAATGCCAGACGATATCTTCACGCGCCAGATTCAACACTTTTGAATCGACCGTTTCCACCGACAACGCTTTTGCTTCAACCATAAACGGTGCGTTACGCAACGCTGAATCAAAAGAGTCATATTTGATGTTAACCAGTCGACGTACTTTCGGAATGGGTGTGATATCCAGTCGCGCCTCGGTAATGAAAGCCAGTGTGCCTTCTGCGCCACACAGCAGACGCGTCAGGTCAAAGGTTTGCAAATCGTCGCTAAAGACGTGGCGCAAGTCATATCCGGTCAGGAAGCGATTGAGCTTGGGGAACTTTTCCAGGATTAATTCGCGCTGGTCGCGACAGCGGGTTAACACCTGCTGATAAATGCGACCTTCCGGAGTTTGAGTTTGCGCCAGCGTTTCCGCTAATGCGGTTGCCATCGGCCGGGTATCAAGAATATCGCCGCCTAACAATACCGCGCGTAAACCTAAAACGTGATCGGACGTTTTACCGTAAACCAACGAACCTTGACCTGAAGCATCGGTATTGATCATCCCGCCGAGTGTCGCACGGTTGCTGGTCGATAATTCCGGCGAAAAGAAGAAGCCAAACGGCTTAAGATAAGCATTAAGCTGATCTTTAATCACGCCCGCTTCAACCCGCACCCATCCTTGTTCGGGATTGATTTCCAAAATGCGGTTCATGTGTCGCGACATGTCGACAATAATGCCCTGATTGAGCGACTGTCCGTTGGTGCCAGTCCCGCCGCCGCGTGGCGTAAAGATCAAGCTGCCGAAGCGCTCCTCACCCGCTAAACGGGCAATAAGCGCCACATCAGCAGTTGAACGGGGGAAAAGCACCGCATCAGGCAGCAACTGATAAATGCTGTTGTCGGTGGACAGCGAAAGACGATCGGCATAGCTGGTCGCGGTGTCGCCGGTAAAGCCTTGCTCTTTCAGCGACTCAAGGAACGTCAGCACCAGTTGAACGAGGCTTGGCGCCTGGGAAATCTGTGGGATCATGAGTGTGAGACCGAGATGTTGTAAACGATTGCGTCTGCATTATTTGCGTTAATCCTTCGTTTTATCACATTTTTAATCGAGCTGCCGTTTTTTCAAGAAACGTAAAATCGTTTCCTTTGCACCCTGTTTAAACGGCATTAAATAGCCCATGATTAGGCTGGGCGCATAAAGCCCGGAATTGAAGGATTCAAACGAGGTCATGAGTCACTTATGAAAAGCCTGTACCGGGATATGGATCTACCGCAGATACTGTTCACCCTGATGTTTATTCTCCTGCTGATCGCTGCCTGTTTATGGGTGGTGCAGCCTTTTATTCTGGGCTTTGCCTGGGCCAGTATGGTGGTGATTGCAACCTGGCCACTGATGTTGAAGTTACAAAACCTTTTATGGGGGAGACGCTCATTAGCGGTCATCGCCATGACGATTATTTTGCTGCTGCTGTTTATCTTTCCCATCGCGTTATTGGTCAACAGCTTGATCGATAATAGCGCGCCCGTTTTTGCATGGGCAACGCAAAGCCATATGATGCCAGAGCTGACCTGGCTGAACAGCATTCCGATGATTGGCGAGAAACTTTATTCCAGCTATCACAAGTTAGTGGCAGGTGGCGGTGCGGCAATCATGACGCAAGTGCAGCCTTATATTGGCCGCACCACCGGATTTTTCGTGGCACAAGCTGGCCATTTTGGCCGCTTCATGATCCACCTTGCGGTCATGTTGCTGTTTAGCGTGTTGCTTTACTGGCGCGGTGAGCAAGCTGCACACGGTATCCGCCACTTTGCCTTTCGTATGGCAGGCAGGCGTGGTGATGCGGCAGTATTACTGGCTGGACAAGCGATTCGCGCTGTGGCGTTGGGCGTGGTGGTGACGGCGTTAGTGCAAGGCATATTGGGCGGCATTGGGCTGGCCATTTCTGGCATCCCTTACGCCACGTTGCTAACCGTATTGATGATTCTTTGCTGCCTGGTGCAAATCGGCCCGCTTTTAGTCTTGGTGCCCGCCATCATTTACCTTTACTGGAGCGGTGACACCACCTGGGGCACGGTTCTACTTATCTGGAGTTGCGTGGTCGGCACGCTGGATAACGTGCTGCGTCCGATGCTGATCCGACTAGGCGCTGACTTGCCAATGATCCTGATTTTGTCTGGCGTGATTGGCGGATTAATCGCCTTTGGCATGATTGGACTGTTTATTGGTCCCGTGGTGCTGGCGGTCTCTTATCGTCTGGTGTCAGTCTGGACGCATGAAGCTCCTCCGCCCAGCGATGATCCCTTGGCTGTGGTCGAAGAACTCGCCGAGCACGACGAAGAAAATCCAGTCGTCTAATCCCTTTATCCCTTCTCCTTACAATGATTAGGGTGGTTAATGGTAGTTAACCGCCCTGATTCTTTTTCGTCACAATATTATTTTTATCCATTAGCGAATTTTAAGAAAAAAGCCAGTTTCCGGGCAAATTACCGCTAACATGCTTAAAAAAGATTATTTTATGCACTGTTTTTTAACCCAAACGGCCTGGTAAACGTGACAAAATATTATTGGCTTTAAACTAATAAGAGGATTCTTAAAGACGCCAGAGGGCCGGGTGAATAACATGTTTCTTATGTTTTGAATCAAACCCCTGATTTCTAAAACAACCTTATTTCCCTGAGTAAGAAAAGAATTGCTGTGTGTAGTCTTTGCCCATCCCCTGTGATGGGCTTTTTTTTGTCTGTCAGACAATAAAAAAGGCCAGCAATGCTGACCTTTCCCTGTATTGGTCTCTCTCGGGATGGTTATGCAGGCTTATCTAACTCTGCCAGACTCAACCAGGTTTCAACTACAGTATCTGGGTTAAGCGACAAACTGTCGATGCCCTCTTCCATAAGCCAGGCTGCGAAATCCTGGTGATCTGAAGGTCCTTGTCCACAAATACCGACATATTTCCCTTGCTTCTTCGCGGCACGAATCGCCATCGACAGCAGCGCTTTCACTGCCTCGTTGCGCTCATCGAACAGTGCAGAAACCACACCTGAGTCGCGATCTAATCCCAACGCCAGTTGCGTCATATCATTTGAGCCGATAGAGAAGCCGTCAAAATGTTGCAGGAACTGATCGGCCAGCAGAGCATTTGAAGGGATCTCACACATCATGATGATTTTCAGTCCATCTTCACCCCGTTTCAGTCCCTGGCGCGCCAGCTCTTCAACCACCGCTTCGGCTTGCGCAACGGTACGGACGAAAGGCACCATGATTTCGACGTTTTTCAGCCCCATATCATTACGCACACGTTTAACGGCTGCGCATTCCAGTGCAAAACAGTCACGGAAGCTGTCAGCAACATAACGGCCCGCGCCACGGAATCCCAGCATTGGGTTCTCTTCATGCGGTTCGTAACGCTCGCCACCCACTAAGTTGGCATACTCGTTAGATTTGAAGTCCGACAAACGCACAATAACGCGCTTCGGCGCAAAGGCTGCGCCCAGAGTTGCAATGCCTTCCGTTAGACGAGCGATATAGAACTCGATGGGATCATCAAAGCCTTTCATCATCTTGCGTATTTGCTGCTGCAGCTCAGGCGTTTGCTGATCAAATTCCAGCAACGCTTTGGGATGCACGCCAATCATGCGATTGATGATGAACTCCAGACGCGCCAGGCCGACGCCTTCATTCGGTAAACAGGCAAAATCAAAGGCGCGATCGGGATTACCGACGTTCATCATGATTTTCAGCGGCAGATCAGGCATCTCATCGACCTGCGAGCTGGTGATATCGAAATCGATTAAATCGTCGTAAACGTAGCCGGTATCCCCTTCAGAGCAGGAAACCGTCACTTTATGGCCATCTTTCAGTAAATCGGTGGCATTGCCACAACCAACAACGGCGGGAATACCCAGCTCACGTGCAATGATGGCGGCATGACAAGTACGCCCGCCGCGATTGGTGACAATGGCTGACGCCTTTTTCATGATCGGTTCCCAGTCAGGGTCGGTCATGTCTGTCACTAACACGTCGCCTTTTTCGATGCGGTTCATTTCACTGATGTCGTGGATGACCTTAACTTCACCCGCACCAATGCGATGCCCTATCGCACGACCTTCTACTACAACGTTGCCTTTGCCTTGCAGGTTATAGCGCTCCATCACCTGGCCGTTTGAACGTACCGTTTCCGGGCGCGCCTGAACGATAAACAGCTTGCCGGTATGGCCATCTTTAGCCCACTCAATATCCATTGGACGCTTGTAGTGTTGCTCAATTAACACGGCTTGATGCGCCAGCGCCTGTACTTCATCGTCGCTTAAGCTAAAGCGATCGCGTTCAGCTTCAGGCACATCTTCAATACGCACCTGTTCACCATGTTCCTGTGAATCAGCGTACACCATGCGAATTTTTTTCGATCCCATGTTGCGACGCACAATCGAAGGACGATTAGCCGCAAGCGTTGGTTTATGTACGTAGAATTCATCCGGGTTGACCGCGCCCTGCACCACCATTTCGCCAAGGCCGTAGGCAGCCGTGATAAACACCACCTGATCAAAGCCCGATTCAGTATCAATGGTGAACATCACACCCGCAGAAGCGAGATCAGAACGCACCATACGCTGAATACCTGCAGACAGCGCCACGCCTCGGTGATCGTAACCCTGATGCACGCGATAAGAGATAGCGCGATCGTTAAACAATGAAGCATAAACGTGCTTCACTGCAATCATCACCGCATCAATACCCTGTACGTTCAGAAACGTTTCCTGCTGACCGGCAAAGGAGGCATCAGGCATATCTTCCGCAGTGGCTGAGGAGCGCACCGCAAATGAAGCTTCCGCATCATCAGCGGAAAGTTGTTGGTAGGCTTCGAGGATGGCGGCTTCCAGCTCCGGCTGGAATGGCGTATCCACAACCCATTGACGAATCTGCTTACCGGCTTTCGCCAGTTCATCAACATCATCAATATCGGTCTTGTCCAGCAGTTCATAGATACGCTGGTTCAGCCCGCTTTGATCGAGAAACAGATTAAATGCATAAGATGTGGTCGCATAACCATTGGGGACGGAAACACCCAGCGACGACAAGTTGGTAATCATTTCACCCAGGGAGGCATTTTTGCCTCCCACCCGATCAACATCATGCATGCCAAGCTGGTTATACCAGAGCACTAGCGGCTGTTCGCCTTTATTGGACATTGAGCTTATCCTTTAAAAATGAGTGGGCACATGGAATATCTTGCAATTTGCCAAAACAGCCTGGCACATTGCCCAAATAAAGACTAAGTGTTGAATCGTTAAAGCTAACGATAATTCTTAATTTCGGAATTGTACCTATTATTGCTGGACGTTGCGCAAACAGCTTAATTTTTGCTAACTGACTGATGGCAATGTAATTGGCTCGATTTCAGCCACTTATGCGCTATTTTTTGTTGCGCAACAAAAAACCACGCTATTACTGCTTTATATTGAAGTGGGCCGCAAAATAAAAATTTAAGAAACAGCATTTCATTTATTTATGCGGGATGAATCCGTATCATTATTAAAAAAATGAAATATTCATAAAAATAAAATATGGATTTTTTGTTTTACTTAATCTTATGTGAATCGTCCTATTCCTTACATTCTACGTCAGAGGCAGGCATCGATTATGAGTACTGACAGAAGCGTTTTTTATATTTCAGATGGTACTGCTATCACCGCTGAGGTGCTGGGGCATGCCGTGCTTTCGCAATTTCCGGTAAACATCACCAGCCTGACGCTACCTTTTGTGGAAAACGTCCAGCGTGCGCAAGCCGTCAAAGCGCAGATTAACGCGCTTTATCAACAAAGTGGGGTTCGGCCCTTGGTGTTCTTCTCGATTGTGACGCCAGAAGTGCGCGATATCATCGTGCAAAGTGAGGGGTTTTGTCAGGACATAGTTCAGGCACTGGTCGCACCGTTGCAGCAGGAGTTGGGCTTATCACCAGCGCCTGTCGCGCACCGAACTCACGGCCTGGATGCCACCAACCTCGGTAAATACGATGCGCGTATCGCGGCAATTGATTACACCCTGGCGCACGATGACGGCATTTCGTTGCGAGGACTGGAGCAGGCGCAGGTCATTTTGCTGGGCGTGTCTCGTTGCGGTAAGACGCCCACCAGCTTATACCTGGCGATGCAGTTCGGCATCCGTGCAGCAAATTACCCGTTTATTGCAGATGACATGGATAACCTTAAATTGCCGCCTGCATTACGAGAACATCAGCACAAACTGTTTGGACTTACCATTGACCCCGAACGTCTGGCCGCCATTCGGCAGGAGCGTGCGGAAAATACCCGTTACGCCTCGATGCGCCAGTGTCGGTTGGAAGTGGGTGAAGTGGAAGCGCTGTTCCGCACGCACCAGATTCGCTATCTCAACAGCACCAACTATTCGGTTGAAGAGATCGCCACTAAAATCCTCGATATCATGGGGCTGACTCGTCGCATGTATTAATTAACTACGGCGGCGATGTAAAGCGTCGCTGCCGTAAGTTATCTCCTCTTTTCGGGTACTTGGGTTGAATTCGCAGGCTAATGGTTTATTGTGACCCTCATCACTTCCCGGTATTTCACCGTTGCGAAGAACAGCTTTCGAGAAACCCATGAACAAAACTGACGAACTGCGTACAGCACGTATTGGCGGCCTGATAACGCCAGCCAGTCTGGCAGCAGAACATCCGATTTCCACGGCTATTGCCGAGAACGTTACCGCCGCACGTAAACGCATTGCACGCATCTTAACCGGAGAAGATCCCCGCCTGCTGGTGATTATCGGCCCTTGCTCTTTGCACGATCCCGTGGCGGCCCTGGATTACGCTAAGCGCCTTAACGCGCTGCGTGAACGCTACCAGGATCGGTTGGAAATTGTGATGCGCACCTATTTCGAAAAACCGCGTACCGTGGTTGGCTGGAAAGGATTAATTTCTGACCCGGATCTTGATGGCAGTTTTGATGTGAATCGCGGCATTGGGATTGCGCGGCAGCTGCTGATTGACATTAATGCCCTCGGCCTGCCCACCGCGACTGAATTCCTCGATATGGTGATCGGCCAGTTTATTGCCGACTTGATTAGCTGGGGTGCCATCGGTGCCCGCACCACTGAAAGTCAGATTCACCGTGAAATGGCTTCTGCCCTCTCCTGCCCGGTAGGCTTCAAAAATGGGACTGACGGGAATGTGCGGATTGCCGTCGATGCCATTCGCGCCTCGCGCGCCAGCCACATGTTTTTATCACCGGATAAAAATGGCCAGATGACGATTTATCAAACCAGCGGTAATCCGCACGGCCACGTTATTCTTCGTGGTGGTAAGCAACCTAATTATCACGCCAGCGATGTCGCAGAGGCGGCAGCAAATCTGCGTGAATTCAACTTACCCGAACAATTGGTGATTGATTTCAGTCACGGTAACTGCCTGAAGCAGCATCGTCGTCAACGCGATGTGGCGATTGAGGTTGCGCAACAGATTCAATCTGGTTCGCATGCGGTCGCGGGTGTAATGATTGAAAGCTTTATTGAGGAAGGCAATCAGAAAGTCGTAAGCGGCGAGCCGTTGGTTTATGGCCAGTCGATTACCGATCCTTGCCTCAGCTGGCAGGACAGCGAAGATGTGCTTGCCCTGCTGGCCGAGGCGGTTTCAAGCCGTTTTTAACTTAACTGGAACAACTCACTTCTAACGTTTTGCCCCAGTCTGGCGGTCGCTGACGATATTCAGCGGCCGTTTCATCACTGAATGGCTGCTGCAACGCCTGATGCAATTGCGCTAACGCGCTTTTTTCACCCTTCTCCGCCTCTTCAATGACCTGCTGTGCCATATAATTACGCAACACCAGCGCCGGATTCGCCTTCTTCATGGCCGCTTGTCGTGTTTCATCGCTGACTTCGTCTTGCAACAGACGCACACGATAGCTCTCATACCAATCATCAAAAGCTTGCCGATCAATAAATTCATCACGCAAAGGTGAACGCGTCTCATTTTGTTGCGTATCGCTGAGCATGCGGAAAGTCAGGGTGTAATCGCTGTGCTCTTTGGTCATCAGCGTCAGCAGGCCGGACAATATTTCGTTATCTACGCTGTCGGCACTGAGTAAACCTAATTTAGCTCGCATGCGTTCGCCCCAGACACGCATTAGTTCAGGTTCATAATGGCTTAATGCCTGTTTAAGCTGCTCGGTACTCATTAACCCTGACAGAGCATGTGCCAGACGATTGAGGTTCCACAATCCAATCATGGGCTGATTTTCGAAGCTGTATCGTCCCTGGTAATCGCTGTGATTACAAATAAAGTCGGGCTGATAATCATCGAGAAAACCAAAAGGACCGTAATCCAGCGTCAAACCCAAAATCGACATGTTGTCGGTATTCATCACGCCGTGCGCAAATCCCACGCTCTGCCATTGCGCAATCATTCCAGCGGTGCGTTTTACCACGTCAGTGAACCACAACAGATAACGATCGTGTTCATCAACCCATTGCGGCCAGTGATGACGAATAGCGTACTCCGCCAACAGCTGCACTTTGTCTTGCTGGTTGCTGTAATAGAAATGCTCAAAATGACCGAAGCGTAGATGACTCTCTGCGATGCGCATTAGCATGGCACCGCGCTCGGTAGTTTCGCGGCGTACCGGTTCATCACCAATCGCAATTGTCAGCGCGCGTGAGGTAGGAATACCTAAATGGTGTAATGCTTCAGAGGCTAAAAATTCACGCACCGTTGAGCGAATCACTGCGCGGCCATCACCCATACGCGAATAAGGCGTCAGACCTGCCCCTTTTAAATGCCAGTCAAGTTTACTGCCATCAGCTAAACGCTGTTCGCCAAGTAAAATGCCGCGCCCATCGCCCAATTGGCCGGCCCAAACGCCAAATTGATGACCGCTATAGACTTGTGCCAGGGGCTGCATACCGGGTAACAACGCAGCGCCATGCCAGACACCGTGGCCCTCGCCTGCAAATAAGGTCTCGTCCAGTTCCATGGCGCGCGCTAAGGGCGCATTGTGGTAAAGCAAGCGTCCGCCTTCCAGCGGTGTAGGATTCAGGGCGGTGTAACATCCTTTCAGCTCATGAAACCAACTGTTGTCGAATAACATAGTTTCTCCCGAGCAGCGCTCATTTCACGCTGTCGTTATAAAACCTTCAGTGTAACGTCGAAAACAGAGTTTAGACAGGTTATAGCGGCTGCTGTGACGTGCTCAGACAGGTATAGGCGTACAAGAGTTCCTCAAGTGAATCAGACTTAACCACCGGGAATAGGGCACCTTGTAAATCCGCCCCCGATAATTTATTTACCTTATTCAGTAATTGATCATCATCTACACCACAAATTATCATTTGCTCACAGTGAGAACGAAAATTATCAAGAATGCTTTGAATAAAGGATGGGAAGGACGCGCGTTTAGCCAGTGAATGAATAAATTGTTTATCCATTTTTATACAGCTAAATAAATTATCGTAAACCGCGTTAGCTGGAGATTTTCCTGCACCAAAATGTGAAAGTGATAATCGGAATTGCTGATGAAGGGCGGCGATTAAAGGATCGTTGAGACCTTGTGCTAAATGTGGAAAGGATTCGCTTAAATCTAATAACAGAAAGGAGAGCTGTTTTATTTTCCGCGTCAGGAAATCACTTTCAAGGAGGGTTTGAGACATATTAGCGTCAACACGCATCAAGGCCACCACACCCTGCGCCTCAAAAAAAGCCTGGTGCTTTTCAAGCAGCAAAATTTGACTTTGCAACAGACGCAGTTGCTGCGCTTCATCAAGCTGCGGCAACAGCAAGTCCTGCGGCAAGGTGATAGGCGCACTTTCATGGATGAACTGAGTGACCAGCTCAACCGCGGTTAACTGCCCATTTAATGCATAAGCAGGATAAAGCCAAATCTCCGACTGGTAGTCGGCGGATATGTGAATTTTCATTTCTGGAGCCAGTATATGTGGCGATTGGCGCATCGTATATGATTGAAAACAAGCAGGCAATAGATCCAAATCATGGAAGAGGCGGTAACTTAATACCTCAGTTTCACTTTGCTGCCCGACATCCAACCTTAAGCCAAATAAACCGGGACGTACTCCGGTTGGGATTGAAAATAAATTTTCAGCGCTATTGTTATAATTAAAAACCCTTCGGGTAAAGTACCATTCTAAATAAGAGCCTAAAAAAGGCGGTTTCGTCTGATTTAATTGGCCTTAAAAATGGCAATATGCGCTATAGCTATATGCGCCTTGCCTGCCAAAACACTTTTCGCCAGTAGACATTATCTAATGATGACCGAATAACCCCTTGGCTGGTCGAGGCGTGAATGAAAGCGTTGTCGGTGTCATAGATCCCTACATGCAAACCGTTTTCGCCACCGCCGGTTTTGAAGAAAACTAAATCGCCTGGCAAGAGGTCGTCTTTATCGATGCGCGTTCCCATATCACTTTGTGCCCTTGTGGTGCGCGGCAACTGAAGCGCAAATTTATCGCGAAAAGTCAGATAGACAAAGCCAGAACAATCGATACCACGGCGGCTCATGCCACCATAACGATACGGCGTACCGTGCCAGTGACCCAGTTGGTCATCAAGTTGCGCAATCACGGTGATTGAATCGGAAAGACGTCCGTTAACGGGCGGCGCGTGATGACTACAGCCCGCTAACAGCAGCACTAAAATGAGCAATCCCATCCGCATCGCAGAACGTCCTTTTTAAAATTGTAACCGCGTTAATGTAGCGGCAAAGCGCTGTGCGTGGCAAGCCGTCACGGCATGACAGTGAGCAGCGTGCGCCCTTCCAGTTCCAGCTGACGAAACGTGATGTGATACAAGGGTGACAGGCGCTCTGGCGTCAAAACGCGTGAAGGTTCACCCTGCGCCATGAGCTTGCCTCGATGCAGCAACCACGCGCTATCAGCATGGAGCAGGCTGTGGTTGAGATCGTGGCTACTGGCAATAACGCAGATACCTGCCTGACACAGTTCTTTAATGACCTCATCCACCGCTTTTTGCTGTGCAATGTCGAGTGCAGTCATCGGCTCATCAAGGATCAGCAAGCGACCTTGCGCATTAATCTGCGGGTCGACTTGTGCGCAGGCCGCGACCAAACGCACACGCTGCCACTCGCCACCGGAAAGCTCGGTTAACGATCGCCTGAGTTTGTCGCGTAGTTGGAATTTATCCAGTAATTCAGTGAGCCGTTGATCGGCCTGCGGCAGTGTAGATTGCAGATGCAAACGTATATAGTGATAAACCGGCATTGGGCTGAGGGGAATGTGCTGCTGCGGTAACCACGCACGCAGCTGAGCTAATGCAGATCCGCGCCATTCATGCAATGGACTACCCAATAAACTGGCTTCGCCATCATAAGGTTGTAAACCGGCTAACAGCGCAAGTAAGGTGCTTTTCCCGGCCCCATTTGGCCCAACAACATGCATTAACTTACCGCTGTGTAATTCGGCGGTAAAAGGCAGCAGCCGTCCAGAGACGGCTGCGTCTTTCAGGCTAAAGAACATCTATTTTGCTAAAGCCGCTTTAATCGTTTCGAGAATAATCGGATCTTCTGGCAACATATCTGGCGCAAATCGCTGTACCACCTGTCCATCGCGACCAATCAGGAATTTTTCGAAATTCCACAGGATATCGCCTGTCGCCTTAGGTGCACGCCCTTTACTTACCTGGCGCTCGTAAAAACCACTGCCCTCTGGGCGCACCGCATCGGGTTTTGCTGCTGTCAATAACGCATACAGCGGATGGCGGCTTTCTCCATTGACGTCCGTTTTGGCAAACATCGGGAAAGTCACGCCATAGGTGGTACTGCAAAAAGTTTTGATCTCTTCACTGCTGCCCGGCTCTTGCTCAAGAAACTGGTTGCAAGGGAAACCCAATACGCTAAAACCCTGATCCTGCCAGGCTTTATGGATGTTCTCCAGCTCTTCATACTGAGGTGTTAAACCGCATTTTGACGCTACGTTAACGACCAACAATACTTTGCCTTGCCACTGAGACAGCGAGGTTTTTTCCCCATCAAGCGTAACCAGTTCAGTTTGATAAATGCTCATAACGAATTCCTGTTGTTGATGCATTAAGCCAGCCGAAGCTAGCGCGAAGATTTCACTAATAGCGCAATAAACAGAGGCGCGCCAAGCGTTGCCGTGACCACACCAATTGGCAGTTCTGCGGAGGTTAACACCAGACGAGCAATAATATCAGCACCCAGCAGCACGCTGGCACCCGCTAATGCCGCTGCCGGTAATAAATAGCGATGATCGCTTAATCCACTCAGCCGTAATAAATGCGGAATGACCAAACCGACAAAACCAATTGCACCTGCCATCGCCACGCTTACGCCGACCAGCCATCCCATCGCCAGCACCAGTATATTGCGCCAGAAAAAAAGCGACAGGCCGAGCTGGCGTGCTGAAGTTTCTCCCAACGCCAACAGATTAAGCACGCGTGATGTTTGAGTCAGCGCCAACGTCACGGGCAATAAAGCCAACATCATCCAGCCATAGCGCCAGTCGATACCGCTGAAGCCCCCCATCATCCAATACATCAACTGCCGTAAATCGAGGCTGGTACTGAAGTAAACGGCCCAGGTCATGATGGCGCTGCAGATAATGCCCAAGGCGACGCCAGTTAACAGCAAACGCGTGACCGAGAGCTGACGATGAGCAAAATGCAGCAAAATTAAGGTAATGATCAGGGCACCTGAGATGGCTGCCAGACTGAGACTCCACAATGAACCGCTGCCTAGCAGCACGCCAAGCACCAAGCCAATGCCAGCGCCATTAGATACGCCAAGTAATCCCGGCTCTGCCAGCGGATTAGTAAACAGTGCCTGCATCACCACGCCACACACCGCTAACGCGGCACCGACCAGCATCACCGCTAAGGTACGCGGCATGCGCAATTGCCAGACAAAGAGCTTGCCGCTGTCGCTCATCCACTGTGAAGGTGCGATCCAACTGTCACCCGCACACAGGCTAAAAAATAACAATATAAGCAGCATGAAACCTAAGCCGTATAACCATTTTTGGCTACGACGATCGGCCTGACGGGCGAGCTGGTCTAGCAGAGACATAAGCAGGATTGGCTGAGAAAACAGAGATTTGATTGTAGTGGGATTGTAAAAAAAAGAAAGGATAGAGAAGCGGCGCCTGAGGCGCCGCAAACTTATTTATGTGGTGGAATCGGTTGACCGTTGTTGCCATGACCATTGTTGTCATGATTTTGCTGCGGTTTAGCCTGATTCTGCTGGGTGTTATGGGTCTGCGGTTTGTTGTCATGCCGCTGTGGTGCTTTTGCTGACTGACGATTGCCTGGATGCTGTGACTGCCAACCATTTCCATTCCAGTAACCGTGCGGGCCTTTCAGGCCAACGTGGCGCCCCTGATGCTGCTTCCACCAGGTAGGCTGACGCCAGTCAAAACCGTCCCAGTAATAACCGCGATTATCGCGATCGCCAATATGGACGGAAACGCCCGGCGTGTTAATGCTCACGGAAACATTTGCGTTTGCTAGCAGCGGCATGCCTAACAGGATGCTTAATAAAATAGCTGTCTTTTTCATCAGCCTGACCTCTTGTTATGTGATGGCGCTGTTATAACAAAAGCCGCTGGCAGGTCACTATCAGTAGGTGCTGATTTTCCAGATGTTTTCCAGAAGCTTACATAATCCTGACAGAGTGAAGATATTGTGAGCGCTTTTAAGGTTATCTGCGGACGCTGGATATGAAAAAGGCCGCTTTCGCGGCCTTTTTTGAATACTGAAATTAGTCAGTTTCTTTGGGTGTAGCGTTCTCGACGCGGCTTTTCAGCTTCTGCCCTGGACGGAATGTCACGACGCGACGCGCAGTGATTGGGATATCTTCTCCCGTCTTCGGGTTTCTGCCTGGACGCTGGTTTTTGTCTCGCAGGTCGAAATTACCAAACCCAGACAATTTTACCTGTTCTCCATTTTCCAAAGCGCGACGCACCTCCTCGAAAAACAGCTCCACTAACTCTTTTGCATCGCGTTTGCTAAGCCCGAGTTTCTCAAACAGGTATTCTGACATTTCAGCTTTTGTAAGCGCCATAGGTTCAATCCCTCAAGGTTGCCTGGAATCGCTCTTTTAATGCCGCAACGCATTTGCCAACGGTCGCGGCAATCTCCTCTTCTTCGAGTGTCCGGCTGGTATCCTGCAAAATCAGGCTGATAGCGAGGCTCTTAAAGCCCTCGGAAACGCCCTTACCGCGGTACACGTCAAACAAGTTTACGCCAACTACCTGATTTACGCCAACTTTCTTACACTCCGCGATGATATCTGCTGCTGGGACGTTTTCAGCCACCACAACGGCGATATCACGACGGTTTGCCGGGAAGCGTGAAATCTCGCGCGCGTCAGGCAGGACGCGGTCTGCAACCTTATTCCAAAGCAGTTCAAAGACTAAGGTGCGACCATTGAGATCAAGCTTACGTTCCAGCTCAGGATGAACCACCCCGATAAATCCGATTCGTTCATCCTGTAAATAAATGGCTGCGCTTTGCCCCGGATGCAGTGCCGGATTGGCTTCTGCACGGAAGCTAATGTTATCCAGTTTGCCGGTTAAATCGAGCAGCGATTCTAAATCGCCTTTTAAATCATAGAAGTCAACCGACTGACGCGCCAGATCCCAATGCTCTTCGTTACGATTACCGCTCAATACGCCAGACAGCATAAGATCCTGACGAATACCTAAATCGGCTTGTGTATCCGGCACAAAGCGTAATCCGCTTTCAAAGAAGCGAACGCGGCTCTGCTGGCGATTCTGGTTGTAGACCACCGCACTCAACAATCCAGTCCACAGTGACAGGCGCATAGTCGACATGTCGCTGGAAATCGGGCTTGGCAGGATCAGCGCTTCTTCACCCGGATGCAGCAGCTGTTGAATTTTCGGATCAACAAAGCTGTAGGTGATCGCTTCCTGATAACCTTTATCAACCAGTAAGGTTTTGGCACGCTTCAGGGAAAGATTCGCTTCACGATGCTGAGTCATGATCAAACCAGCCTGAACCGGCACGTCTGGGATGTTGTTGTAGCCGTAAATGCGCGCGACTTCTTCAATCAGATCTTCTTCAATCGTCATGTCGAAACGCCAGCTTGGCGCAACGGCTTTCCACTCACCTTCGCTCACAGTGACCTGGCAACCCAGGCGCGTCAGAATATCCGTCACCTGATCGTCTGCAATCGCATGACCAATGAGGCGATCGAGTTTTTCACGACGCAAAATAATAGTGGCCCGCGGCGGCAAAGATGCCTGGTGCGTCTGGTCGATTATCGGACCCGCTTCGCCCCCACAAACGTCCAGCAGTAGCTGCGTAGCGCGTTCCAATGCTTTGTGCTGCAACGCCGGATCAACACCGCGTTCGTAGCGATGCGAGGCATCGGTGTGCAAACCTTGACGGCGGGCACGCCCCGTAATCGCCAGTGGATCGAAAAAGGCACATTCAAACAGGATGTTTTGCGTTTCAGTATTTACACCAGAATGCTCGCCACCAAAAATACCGGCCATTGCCAGCGCTTTATGATGATCGGCAATGACCAGCGTGTCGCTGCTCAATTTGGCTTCAGTACCGTCCAGTAACGTTAAGGTTTCACCTTCTTTCGCCATACGCACCACTATTCCGCCATCAATGCGGTCAAGGTCGAAGGCGTGCATCGGCTGGCCCAGCTCCAGCAGGACGTAGTTAGTGATATCAACCACCGGATCGATAGATCGAATACCACAGCGACGTAGCTTTTCTTTCATCCACAACGGTGTGGAGGCAGCAACGTTAACGCCCTTCACTACGCGGCCCAAATAGCGTGGGCAAGCTTCTGTTGCATCAACGCGAATCGGAAAAGTGTCATTGATGGTCGCAGCAACCGAATTGATTTCCGGTGCGTTGAGCGGTAAACCATTTAATACCGCGACATCGCGGGCGATACCGATGATACCGAGGCAATCTGCGCGGTTTGGCGTCACGCTGATTTCAATGGTGTTGTCATTGAGCTGCAGATATTCACGAATATCGGTGCCAATTGGCGCCTCTGCAGGCAGTTCAATAATGCCGTTATGGTCATCTGAAATACCCAGCTCTGAGAATGAACACAGCATGCCTTCAGACGGCTCACCACGCAGTTTTGCGGCTTTGATTTTGAAGTCACCTGGCAGCACTGCACCAACGGTAGCCACTGCGACTTTGAGGCCCTGGCGGCAGTTTGGTGCGCCACAGACGATGTCCAGTAGGCGCTCGCCACCTACATTGATTTTGGTGACACGCAGTTTGTCGGCATTCGGATGCTGTCCGCATTCAACAACTTCACCCACTACCACGCCATGAAACGCGCCAGCAACAGGATCTACGCCATCGACCTCTAAACCTGCCATGGTGATTTGCTCAGACAGCGCTGCGCTGTCCAGGGCTGGATTTACCCATTCGCGTAACCAGAGTTCACTGAATTTCATTGGATAACCTGCCCTTACTTAAATTGTTTGAGGAAACGTAAATCATTTTCGAAGAAAGCACGCAGATCGGTTACGCCATAGCGCAACATGGTCAGACGCTCCATGCCCATACCAAATGCAAAGCCGGAATAGATTTCAGGATCGATGCCTACGTTACGCAGAACGTTCGGGTGCACCATGCCGCAGCCCAATACTTCAAGCCACTTGCCGTTTTTACCCATTACATCGACTTCTGCTGATGGCTCGGTAAAGGGAAAATAGGAAGGACGGAAGCGGATCTGCAAATTCTCTTCAAAGAAGTTGTTCAGAAAATCGTGCAATGTGCCTTTCAGATTGGTAAAGCTGATGTTTTTATCGACAATCAGGCCTTCCATCTGATGGAACATTGGCGTGTGCGTTTGATCGTAATCGTTACGATACACGCGCCCTGGCGCAATGATACGAATGGGTGGCTGCTGCTCTTTCATGGTACGAATCTGTACACCCGAAGTTTGCGTGCGCAGCAGGCGCGTAGCATCAAACCAGAAGGTATCGTGATCGGCACGAGCGGGATGGTGCCCCGGAATATTCAGCGCATCAAAGTTATGATAATCATCTTCAATTTCTGGGCCGGTAACGACTGCGAAACCTAACTCACCAAAAAAGTTTTCGATACGATCAATGGTGCGCGTAACCGGATGCAAGCCACCATTTTCAGTGCGGCGACCCGGCAGAGATACGTCGATGGTTTCTGCTGCCAGACGTGCATTCAGTGCTGCAGATTCCAGCGCATCTTTGCGCGCAGTCAGATGCTCAGTCACTTGCTGCTTGGCTTCATTGATTACCGCGCCTGCTGCTGGGCGCTCTTCTGCCGGCAGCTCGCGTAGTGTGGTCATCTGAAGCGTCAGATATCCTTTCTTACCCAAATATTCGACGCGTACTGCGTCAAGGGCGGCGATATCCGTCGACCCGTCGATGGCCGCCGTGGCTTTGGCCACCAGTTCTGCGAGTTGGGACATGTTTTCCTCTTCTTCCAGTCAGGCTGGTCAGTTCTCGTTGGGACCTGCTGGTCCAATGTACTATCGCCAGAAACAAAAAAGCCTCCACGAGGGAGGCTTTCGGCGCGATTTTTCGTTTCTTTTCTTATGCGCAAAAGCCCCTAATGTCAGGCGCTAAAGTAAAAAAAGAAACGGAAAATAGCAGCATTCATGCTTGCGGTTACCTTGTTATTAATTAAGGGTGCTATTGAAATGCGCAGCGGTGAAAATGTCAATCTTTTGCTTGAGTTACAGGCAATAAAAAAGGGAGCAAGCTCCCTTTTTCAACTGACTTACGCCAGAGCTGATTTCGCTTTTTCAACAAGTGCAGAGAATGTCACTTTGTCGAATACGGCGATGTCGGCCAGGATTTTACGGTCAATTTCAATGGCAGCTTTTTTCAGACCATTGATGAAACGGCTGTAAGACATACCGTTCTGACGCGCCGCAGCGTTGATACGTGCGATCCACAGCTGACGGAACTGACGCTTACGTTGACGACGGTCACGGTAAGCATACTGACCAGCTTTGATAACAGCCTGGAAGGCAACGCGGTATACACGTGAACGTGCACCGTAATAGCCTTTAGCTTGTTTTAAGATTTTTTTGTGACGTGCGCGAGCAACTACACCACGTTTAACGCGAGCCATATGAGCTCTCCTGTTCTATATTCTGTTTAAAAAAAATGGACTTATGCGTACGGCAGGCAGGCAATAACCAGACCCAGATCGCCTTTAGAAACCATGCCTTTAGGGCGCAGGTGACGTTTACGCTTAGTAGATTTTTTAGTCAGAATATGACGCAGGTTTGCGTGTTTACGCTTGAAGCCGCCAGAAGCGGTCTTCTTGAAGCGCTTAGCCGCGCCACGTACAGTTTTAATCTTTGGCATTTTAAAAAATATCCACTTCGCATTGTTAATAACATGACCCAGACAGGCGAACACATCCCCGCACAGCGCGAACGCTGCGCGGTTGGTGTTACTTGAAAGCCTACTGTTTCTTCTTAGGTGCGAGCACCATGATCATCTGGCGGCCTTCAATCCTCGAAGGGAAAGATTCAACAATGGCCAATTCCAGATCTTCACACAGATCTTTACGGACGCGATTAAGCACTTCCATACCGATCTGCTGGTGCGCCATCTCACGACCGCGAAAACGCAGCGTGATTTTGGCTTTATCGCCTTCTTCCAGAAAGCGAATCAGGTTGCGTAGTTTGACCTGATAGTCGCCATCATCGGTTCCAGGACGGAATTTAATTTCCTTAACCTGAATAACTTTTTGCTTCTTCTTCTGTTCCTTAGAAGATTTGCTTTTCTCATAGAGGAACTTGCCGTAGTCCATGATGCGGCAAACCGGCGGTTCGGCGTTCGGGCTGATTTCTACTAAATCAACGCCCGATTCCTCAGCTTTTTCCAAAGCTTCACGTAGACTGACAATGCCAAGCTGCTCGCCATCAACGCCTGTTAGGCGCACTTCTGTCGCGCGGATTTCACTGTTGATTCGATTTGGACGCGTCGGTTGTACTCGTTTTCCGCCTTTAATACTTTATTCCTCCAATTGGTGAAGATTTCGGCTGCGAATTTCTTGTTGCAGTTTCTCAACAAACACATCGACATCCATCGACCCAAGGTCTTTACCACGGCGGGTGCGAACGGCCACTTTGCCAGCTTCCACCTCTTTATCACCACAGACCAACATATAAGGGACGCGACGCAATGTGTGTTCGCGGATTTTAAAGCCTATCTTCTCGTTTCTCAAGTCTGCTTTTACACGAATGCCAGCATTCTGCAACTTACGTGTCAAAGACTCAACATATTCTGCTTGTCCGTCGGTAATATTCATTACTACAGCTTGCAGCGGTGCCAACCAGGTAGGGAAGAAACCGGCAAACTCCTCGGTCAAAATGCCAATGAAGCGCTCCATCGAACCCAGAATCGCGCGGTGAATCATCACTGGCGTCTGACGGTCGTTGTTTTCACCCACATAAGTGGCTTCTAAACGCTTCGGCAGTGAGAAGTCTAGCTGAACTGTTCCGCACTGCCAGGCACGATCAAGGCAATCGTACAAGGTGAATTCGATTTTAGGACCATAGAAAGCGCCTTCGCCAGGTTGGAATTCGAACTCAATATTGTTCTCGTTCAACGCAGCAGCAAGGTCTTCCTCGGCACGGTCCCACATGTCATCGGTGCCAATACGCTTTTCTGGACGGGTAGATAATTTTACCACAATCTTTTCAAAGCCGAAGGTGCTGTACATGTCATAAACCATGCGAATACAGCTATTCACTTCGTCACGAACTTGCTCTTCAGTACAAAAAACGTGGGCGTCGTCTTGGGTAAAGCCACGTACACGCATCAAACCATGTAACGCACCTGATGGCTCGTTACGGTGGCAGCTACCAAACTCAGCCATACGCAGCGGTAGATCGCGGTACGACTTCAAGCCTTGGTTGAAGATCTGCACGTGACCCGGGCAGTTCATCGGCTTGATACAATATTCACGGTTCTCAGATGAGGTGGTGAACATCGCTTCTTTATAGTTTTCCCAATGCCCGGTTTTTTCCCAGAGCACGCGATCCATCATAAATGGACCTTTAACTTCTTGATACTGATATTCTTTAAGCTTGCTGCGAACAAACACTTCTAGCTCGCGGAAGATGGTCCAGCCGTCATTATGCCAGAACACCATACCCGGCGCTTCTTCCTGCATATGGTAGAGGTCAAGCTGCTTACCAATCTTACGATGGTCGCGTTTTGCAGCCTCTTCCAAACGTTGCAGATAAGCCGCCAACTGCTTTTTATCTGCCCAGGCGGTACCGTAAATACGCTGCAGCATCTTATTATTGCTGTCACCGCGCCAGTACGCACCGGAAATTTTCTGCAATTTAAAATGATGGCAGAAACGCATATTCGGCACGTGCGGACCGCGGCACATGTCGATGTATTCTTCGTGATGATACAGGCCAGGATGATCGTCATGGCTGATGTTCTCATCAAGGATGGTGGTTTTATAAACTTCACCACGCGCGGCAAAGACGTCGCGTGCTTCCTGCCAACTCACTTTTTTCTTCACAACATCATAATTGGACTCAGCCAACTGATGCATGCGTTTTTCCAGCAGGTCGATATCTTCCTGGGTCAGGGTACGATCAATGTCGACATCATAATAGAAGCCGTTATCAATCACCGGACCAATCGCCATTTTTGTGTCTGGCCACAGCTGCTTAATCGCATGGCCCAACAGATGCGCACAGGAGTGACGAATAATTTCCAGACCGGCTTCGTCTTTCGCAGTGATGATGGCGACAGAGGCGTCTTCGGTGATGGGATCAACTGCATCAACCATCTCACCGTTTACACGCCCAGCAATGCAGGCCTTGGCTAAGCCTGGACCAATATCCAGCGCGATATCCATGACACTGACAGGGCGATCAAAAGAGCGCTGGCTGCCATCAGGAAGCGTAATTACAGGCATTTCATATCCTTAATTGCAGTGGTAAGCCACACGAAAGCCTACATGCACATTGAGTAAATTTATTTGCCTGGCGTAATGTCAGACCCACATTGTCGGAATGACGCCAGGATTGTAGTGCGGCGCAGATGATAGCAGTTTTACGCGACGAGAAAAACCCATGCCTTTTCACCTAAGCCTTGGAGAGATCAAAAAAAAGCAGCCTGACATCAAGCCAGGCTGCTTTTAACCAACATCGCTAAATCGCGATTACATCGCGTAAGAAAGCATGATCGATGTTTTGGTATCGGTGCGATCTGGCGCAGATTCTGGCGGATTGTTATTCCAGGTCACGTTATAAGCCAGTTTCAACGCGAAGTGATCGTTGATCGCTACCTGCAGGCCAGTTTCTGAGTTCAGCGTGGTATCTTCACCGAAGCTGCTTAATACAGACACACCTTGTACGAACTTGGTGGTGTCAGTCAGCTGCCACTGGTAGCTAACAGCGCCATAACCCAACGCTTTAGTTTCATGTCCACCGTCGTGGAAATCGTCATAGCGTACACCCGGACCGAATTCAGCACGCAGCGAATGCACTGGACCATTCAGAAGCTGACGACCATAACCCGCGGTTAACACGTCACGTGAATCGTAACCGTTGAAACGGTCGCTCAACCAGCTTGCCTGACCAAACAGGTAATCGTAGTTGCTCACGTTATAACGGCTACGGCCGCCAATGTTGTAGGTTTCGGAAGAGCGCTCATCGTTAGATGAGGTATTAGCCGCATTGCCCCACAAGCTATAAGCCATTGAGCTTTTATACCAGGTCATGTTGGTTTGCGCGGTCAGCGATGAGCTGGTGGTGTTACCGGTTTGAGCCAGATAACCTGCAGCCGCAGAACCTTCAAACGGTTTTTTGGCCGTGGAAGGATCATCCATAGACGTAAAGACGGCGTTATCGGCCAATGCCTGATGACAAAACGCTCCAGCAGAGAGCAAAAGAACAGCAGACAGCTTGTTGAAGGCTTTCATTAAATGTGATCCGTGCGACAGTTTAAAAAACGGAGAGTTTGAAGTGTTTCCTAAGTCAAGCAATGCAATTTACGGTAAGATTTGTAAACAAATGTTAACACTGCAAAAAGCGCGCTTTTTGGCCTGACACCGCTTGATTATTGGGATCCTTCTGATTAACGCGGGGCATTATAGTGGGCAGTTAACGCAAATACATCCTGATAAACAGAAGATTTTTCTTAAGCTGCATTTATCGCCTTACATCTCTTTACTCGCGAAATTAACAAAAGTTTGATCTCATCTCCTTAATAACTCGCCCATTTTTTCATCGTAGTCTACGCTGAGGACAGTAAAAACACGTGGAGGTGAAGAATGAGTAGCCAATCGTTAACCCGTTATATTGTGACCTTTCATTTTCAAGAATCTGGTCTAGGCGATATTCTCGAATTGACCAGCAGCATGACGTCAGCAGGCTTCACTACCACGCTGACGGATGATGAAGGGCATCCCCACGAACTGGGTACCAACAGTTTTGGTATCGTCACAACCCTTGAAGAAGCGGAATTGAAACAGCAGGCCACGGCGGCAGGTGAAAGCATTTTAGGAAAGCCTCCTGAAGTGACTATTTCAACGCTGGACGCTTTCTTACAAGACGCCGCGAATAAAAGTTCTTCTCCTTAACCAGATAAGCCGTGCATACGCGGCGGTTTTGGTGAATATTTAAGCGTGACAATCGATCTTACGCAGCGAATAAAGAGGATAGCCCAATGTGGTCAGCCATTAGTCGTCTGTTAAGCGAGCAGTTAGGCAACGCCGAAATCACACAACGCCATGAACTCCCCGGCGGAGACGTCCATCCCGCCTGGCATGTTCGCTATGGCGAGCACGACGTGTTCGTCAAATGCAACAGCCGCGAAATGTTATCGCTGTTTACCTGGGAAGCCGATCAACTGGCGCTGCTTGAGCGCACGCAAACTGTGCGCGTGCCTAAGGTGTATGGTGTAGGAAGCTATCGCGATGACAGCTTTCTCCTGCTTGAGTACATCGCTCCGCAACCGTTGGATGAACAAAGTGCTTTTCAGCTAGGCAGGCAGTTGGCACATCTGCATCAGTGGAGCGAGCAAACTCAGTTCGGCCTCGACTTCGATAACAACATCACTACAACCCCCCAACCCAACAGCTGGTTACGCCGCTGGTCAGTTTTCTTTGCTGAACAACGCATTGGTTGGCAACTGCAACTCGCGGCTGAAAAAGGGATTCAGTATGGTGATACCGACCTGATTGTGGCCTGCGTTCAGCGTGTGCTGGCTTCCCATCACCCGCAACCTTCCCTGCTTCACGGCGATCTCTGGCCTGCAAACTGCGCTAGCAGTGTACAAGGCCCGTGGATTTTTGATCCGGCCTGTTACTGGGGCGATCGTGAATGTGATTTGGCAATGCTGACCTGGTTTGAGGATTTACCGCGTCAGATTTATGAGGGTTATCAGGCAGTTTGGCCGTTGCCAGATGGTTTTTCACAGCGACAACCGGTTTATCAACTCTACTATTTGTTGAATCGCGCCAATGTCTTTGGTGGTAACTGGCTTGGCGAAGCGCAATTCGCCATTGGCCAGTTATTAGATGAAGATGAGTTAACACAGCATCAGGCCAAACCGGCCTGATTGCTTAAACAAATCCCAGCAGGGAGAGCGCGAAATATCCCGCTATCGCGATGACGACAGGCAAAACATAAAGCGGAAAAACCTGTAGGAACAGGGTGTGACGCGGCACACGAATCTTCTCTTCTAATTGCTGACGCGAGCGCCCTTCGCTGCCTTTTGCCTGCTCAAGGATCATTTGATCCTCAACACCTTCTTTAATATGACGCGCCTGGCGCCCCATGCGTGAACCTGATGCTTCCAGCGCCAGCCCCACAAAAATCAGAATATAGATAATCCAGAAGCCGAGATTCATTTGACCATTAAAATCGGGCACCGGCGAGTTATGCCAGAAGAAGCCAAGGAATGGCGTATTGAAGCGCACCATATCGATTATTACATGCACAAAATCCAGCATCACAGCATCAATACCTGGCTGCTTTTCACTGTGCTTAAACATAAAGCTCAGCACGGAAATTACCGTTGAAAGCAATGCCAGCAAAAAGATTATCCAGCCAGCGACGCGCTTAAGGATGGCGATACGGCCAGCCTGTTGATAGGTCATGATATCTCCTGAACCCAAAATCCAATGTGCACTCAGTCTACCTGCGCAGGAGGAAATTTCCCAAAAAAATGAGCCTACTGCGCCCGTTAAGCACACCTCATGCCGTCGTGTTAAGGTAGCGCAAACTTAATAAGGAGACGTCGTATGTCTTATCACCGCCCTGTTCTTGCTGCCTTATTCGATATGGATGGATTGATTATCGATTCTGAACCTCTCTGGGATCAGGCTGAAATGGATATCTTCTCGACGCTGGACGTTGACCTGACGCGCCGTAATGAGCTGCCTGACACACTCGGCCTTCGTATCGATCAGGTGGTGAGAATGTGGTACGAAACACTGCCGTGGAATGGCCCAAGCCAACACGAAGTGACGAACCGCATTATTGCGCGTTCGCTTTCACTGATTGAGGAGACGCGTCCGCTGCTTCCAGGCGTGAAAGACGCGTTAGAACTGTGTCAGCAGCAGGGAATGAAAATTGGCCTCGCTTCTGCTTCACCGCTACATATGCTTGAGCGCGTATTAGAAATTTTTGATTTGCGCGCCTACTTTGATGTCCTGGTTTCTGCGGAATCCTTGCCTTACAGCAAACCGCATCCGCAGGTTTATCTGGATGCCGCTGCCAAACTCGGTATCGATCCCTTGAACTGCGTCACGCTGGAAGATTCGTTTAATGGCATGATTGCCACTAAAGCCGCACGCATGCGCTCTATTGTTGTGCCTGCAGCCGAATACCGTGACGATCCGCGTTGGTCGCTCGCCAATGTTAAACTCGACACGCTCACGCAGTTAACCGTTGCTCATCTTCAAGGCTAAATTTAGCCCGCCAGCAGGCGGGCTTTTATTTACCAAAGTTCAGAGAATTGATCTCTGCCGCAAATAAATAAAACAACGTTTCATTTTTATTGAATTCACATACCACTCTGCCTAAGATGCGCAAAGAATCCCCCAACCGGGGCGCGCACAACAATTTTGCAGAGAGGCCTGAGATGGACGTTCGTCAAAGCATTCACAGCGATCACGCCAAGCAGTTGGATACCGCCGCGCTTCGTCGCGAATTTCTGATTGAGAAAATCTTCGAAGCAGATACCTACACGCTGACCTACAGCCACATTGATCGCATCATTATCGGCGGTGTAATGCCGGTGAACAGTACCGTTAACTTCGGCGATGAGCTCGGCAAGCAGTTTGGCGTGAGCTACTTTCTTGAGCGACGCGAACTCGGCGTGATCAACGTGGGCGGGCCGGGCGTGATTGAGGTTGATGGCAAAACCTGGGAAATCGGCAATCAAGAAGCGCTGTATGTCGGCAAAGGTGCCCGCAACCTCAGTTTCCGCAGCGACAATCCCGCTCAGCCCGCCAAGTTTTATTACAACAGTGCGCCCGCGCACAGCACCTTTCCTGATAAAAAAATCACGCTACAAGAAGCCTCGTCGACAACGTTAGGCGATGCAGCCACATCCAATCGCCGCACAATCAACAAATTCATCGTGCCCGATGTTTTACCCACCTGCCAACTGACCATGGGTTTGACCAAACTGGAAGAAGGCAGCTTGTGGAACACCATGCCATGTCACACTCATGAGCGCCGCATGGAAGTCTACTTCTACTTTGATATGAGCGAAGAAACTGCGGTGTTCCATATGATGGGCAAGCCGCAAGAGACACGCCATCTATTGGTACACAATGAGCAAGCCGTCATCTCGCCTAGCTGGTCAATTCACGCTGGCGTGGGTACACAGCGTTATACCTTTATCTGGGGCATGGTGGGTGAAAATCAGGTCTTTGATGACATGGATCACGTCAAAATCAGCGAGCTGCGTTAAGCAGAGGAGAAGCAAAATGATACTGAATGCATTTAATCTGGAAGGTAAAGTGGCGCTGGTAACCGGCTGCAACACCGGTTTAGGACAAGGAATGGCGCTTGGACTGGCGCAAGCAGGTTGCGATATCGTCGGCGTCAACCGTGCCGGTCCTGATGACACCCAAAGCAAAGTCGAAGCGCTGGGTCGCAAATTTTGGGCCGTGCAGGCCGATCTTACTCATCCTGAAGTGGTTTCTCAGGTTGTCGAAGAAGCCGTCGCCGCCGCCGGTAAAATTGACATTCTGGTAAACAATGCCGGCATTATCCGTCGCGAAGATGCGCTGAACTTCAGTGAAAAAGACTGGGATGATGTCATGAACATCAACAGCAAAAGCTTGTTCTTTCTCTCTCAGCAGGTAGCACGCCAGTTTATTGCCCAAGGTCACGGCGGCAAGATCATCAACATTGCCTCCATGCTCTCCTTCCAGGGCGGGATTCGCGTTCCTTCGTATACGGCTTCAAAAAGTGCAGTGATGGGTTTAACCCGCCTGATGGCCAATGAATGGGCAAAACACCACATCAATGTAAATGCCATCGCGCCGGGCTATATGGCGACCAATAATACCGAGCAGATACGTAACGACGAATCACGTAGCGAGGAAATTCTTGGCCGCATTCCAGCCGGACGCTGGGGTAATCCTGATGACATGATGGGACCGGTCGTTTTTCTCGCTTCTGCCGCCTCCGACTATGTCAACGGGTATACGCTCGCCGTTGATGGAGGATGGCTGGCACGTTAATGATTTGGGCGGGCCACGTAACGTTGCCCGCTATAATTTGAAAAAAATTAACGCTTCGTTACAGCGTCACATGTTCTCATTTACTGGTTAAATCCCTATACTGGATGCATCGACAGTTTTTTGCAGCCAGGTTTTATCATGACGGGCGAAGGCCACATCATTTTTGCCATTGCCAGCGCTATATTCGCTAAACGCGCCGAACTCACGCCAGTGATGGCGGAAGCGGATTGGTGGCATTTGATCCCAGCAACGTTACTTACCTGCTTGCTGCCTGATATCGATCACCCTAAGTCCCTGCTCGGCCAACGATTAAGATGGATTTCTCAGCCTATCGCACGCGTCTTTGGTCATCGCGGATTTACTCACAGCCTGCTGGCCGTCGCTGCGGCATTATGGTTGTTTCAAGTCAACGTTCCCAAAGAGTGGCCGCTTCCGGCTGATGTGCTGCAAGGCATGACGCTGGGTTATCTCAGCCATATTGTGGCAGACATGCTTACACCTGCCGGTGTACCGCTGTTGTGGCCCTGCCGCTGGCGTTTTCGCTTGCCGATTCTCAGAAGCCAAAAAGGCAATCAGCTGGAACGTGTTTTGTGCCTTGGCTTGGTGGGATACGCCCTGTGGTTTCCGGTCGGAATGCCTTCCTTTGGTGCAAACGGTTGGCCCAGCCAATTGTTTGATACGCTGCAAAATGGCGTCGGTCGCCTCATCTCTGCACAAAGTGCACAGTAAACAGACAAATCACGACGTTAAGTTATAAAGCATTCCATTTGGATATAAGGCTGCACCACAACCTACTGATACCATTCGGTCAGGCTTAATTCGTGATTAACATTATGCTGCATACCGCTTACTTTCTGCAGCATTACTCTGGAGTTTCAGTATGGACCTTCCTCTTATTCTAAATATTGTGGCTTTTGTGCTGCTACTGGCGCTGCTTTCGCGGTTCGGTCGCAATTCATGGAGCCTGTCGAAAAAAGTGCTGACCGGTTTAGTGATCGGTGTGCTTTTTGGTTTGGTATTACAGCTGATTTATGGTGAAAACAGCGCAACGCTGAAAACCTCCATTAGCTGGTTCAATATTGTCGGTAATGGTTATGTGCAGCTCCTGCAAATGATCGTCATGCCGCTGGTGTTTGTCTCCATTCTCAGCGCCGTGGCACGCCTGCATAACGCCTCGTCATTGGGTAAAATCAGCGTACTTACTATTGGTGTGCTGCTGTTTACTACGGCAATTTCAGCGTTGGTTGGCGTATTTGTTACCGGCCTGTTTGGCCTGAGCGCTGAAGGTTTAGTGCAAGGTGTGCAAGAAACCGCGCGCCTGAGTGCTATTCAAAGCAACTATGTTGGCAAGGTTTCCGATCTCAGCGTTCCACAACTGCTGCTCTCCTTTATCCCAAAAAATCCGTTTGCCGATCTGACAGGCGCGAACCCAACTTCGATCATCAGCGTGGTGATTTTTGCTGCTTTCCTCGGCGTAGCTGCATTGCAACTGCTGAAAGATGATGAAGTAAAAGGTCAGCGTGTGCTGGTGGCGATTGATACGCTGCAATCCTGGGTAATGAAGCTGGTGCGTCTTATCATGAAGCTGACGCCGTATGGCGTGCTGGCGTTGATGACCAAAGTGGTTGCCGGTTCGAACCTGCAAGACATTGTTAAACTCGGCAGCTTCGTGGTGGCCTCTTATCTGGGTCTGGCAATGATGTTTGCCGTGCATGCGCTCCTGCTGTCGGTAAATGGCATTAATCCGATGCGCTTCTTCCGCAAAGTTTGGCCGGTAATTACCTTTGCTTTTACCAGCCGCTCCAGCGCTGCCAGCATTCCATTAAGTGTTGAAACGCAGACGCGTCGCTTGGGTGTTCCTGAATCCATTGCCAGTTTTGCCGCCTCATTTGGTGCCACCATCGGTCAAAATGGGTGTGCTGGACTTTACCCAACCATGCTGGCGGTAATGGTGGCGCCTACCGTCGGTATCAACCCATTTGATCCACTGTGGATTGCGACGCTGGTTGGCATTGTTACGCTTAGCTCTGCAGGCGTAGCAGGCGTGGGTGGCGGTGCGACTTTTGCTGCGCTGATTGTGCTGCCTGCAATGGGCCTGCCGGTAACGTTGGTGGCGCTGCTAATCTCCATCGAACCGTTGATTGATATGGGCCGTACCGCCTTGAACGTGAATGGTTCAATGACAGCAGGCTCGTTGACCAGCCGCTGGTTAGGTTTAACAGACAAAAAAGTGTTGGAAAGCGACGAGCACGCCGAGCTGGCACATCGCTAAATTCAGCCCAAAGCCTGGCGACTTTACGCCAGGCTTTTTTATCTTCCCGCAGAAAACCCTCCACAATTTCTCGCCATCATGGCGGCCCCGTTAAGAAAGCGTTAAGCGTAGTAAGCAGGCGAAAAATCGCTGTTTTTCAGCTTGTCTTTACCCGCTAAAAAGAGAATCCTGCAGGCAGTCTTAGTAGGAGAATACGCATGAAAAAAGTTATCGCCTCGGTACTGGCGTTAACCCTGTTATCGCCTGTTTTTGCCTTTGCTCATCCTGGTGATTGGGGGCATGGGCCGGGCCCACATTGGGGAGGCGGAGGTCCACACTGGGAGGGGCCAGGTCGACTGGGTTTCCTGCCTGACGCCGCTACCGCCGTATTGATTGGTGGACTCACCTATTACCTGCTCAATGGCAGTTACTATCAGCGACAGGGCGACAATTACGTTGTCGTTGAGCCTCCTGCTGAACCTTCCGGCGGCGGCATGCGCGTCCTGGACTTTAACGGCAAGCGGTTTTATGTGCAGGAAGGTCACTACTATCAGCGTGAAATCAACGGCGATTATGTTGAGGTCCCGCGCCCTTCGGGTTTATAACCCCGTAACGAAAAACGGCCCGTCATTGACGGGCCGTTTGTTTTCAATCTGCGATTACTGATTAGCTTGTGGGTCAGTATCGTACTCAGCACAGCTCTGGAAGCCATAATTCATAACGCGACCGGTATCGCTATAGCTCACGAAGTAGGTCTGCGGTTTTCCATCGCGCTCGCCCAGTACATAAGTCTGGCAAGTGCCGCGTGCGTGAACCATCGTGATTTCAGTTGACGGCGTACCGGCGATTTGGCGAACCTGATCGCGCGTCATCCCTTTTTTAACATCCTTAACTACCGGCTTAGTCACGTAGCTTTCTGCGCGATCGTAAGTCGTACAACCAGACAGAGCAGCCAGCGTCAGCGCCGCAGCGATACATCCCATCACTTTATTCATCTTGTTGTTCCTCATTTTTTGTCCATGTCAGAGAAGCCTGGAACATAAATGCAGGTTTATCAAGTTTATGGCGAACTTTAAGTGCAGTCCGAAGCGTCAGGTTTTAGTAAAGAAAGCTGTTTTGACGTCAAGGCATCCGTATAATCGCCAGCGAGAATAAGCACTCTCAAAACTATTATTTGGAGTTGGCATGACTAAACAGCGTGAAGCCCGAGAAGAGCGCCATCGTACCCGCAAGGATGAAATCATCTCAGCGGCGCGTCACTGCTTTCGCCAATTCGGTTTTCACGCGGCCAGTATGGCGCAGCTGGCAAGGGGTGCAAATCTCAGCGTCGGGCAAATTTATCGCTATTTTCCCAGCAAAGACGCGCTGATTGAAGAGATGGTAAAGCGCATCGTCGACAACAAAGTTGCGGCCATGAGCGACCATTTCGACGCCCAGCACATTGCGACCCTGCTTGCCTGTCGCATAACGCTAAGCGAGGAGGATGAAATGCTGATGCTGGAAGTGGCTGCCGAAGCGAGCCGCAATCCACGCGTGGCAGAAATACTGAGCGCTGCTGATGAGCGTATTTTCAGTAATGCCTGCCATAACATGCAGCTGAATCATCCGCAGCTTAATGAAGAGCAGATTACCGCTCGCGTTGAGGTACTGGCGGTGCTGGTTGAAGGTACCGCCTTTCGTCAGTTGACACCGCAGAAGGCGTCAGCCACCTCACTTCACTCCCTTTACCACGCCTTGATTCATCATATTGTTAAAAATTCAGAGGATAAATGACACCTGCACACTCTAACCGGCTGGTCTATGCCATCACGCTGGGATTACTGGCAGCACTTGGGCCGCTTTGTATCGATCTCTATTTACCTGCGTTGCCACAACTCGCGCACGATCTGAATACTGAAACCTCCACTGCACAACTCAGCCTGACAGCAGGTTTATTAGGGCTTGGCGCGGGACAACTTTTGTTTGGCCCGATGAGTGACAAATTTGGCCGCATTCGCCCACTGATGTTATCGCTGGTTCTGCTGTTTATCGCCTCGATAGGGTGCGCACTGGCACAGGATATTAACCAGCTTCTGCTGGCGCGTCTGTTCGAAGGATTAGCCGGTGCGGGCGGCGCAGTGTTATCACGTGCGGTGGCGCGTGATATGTACAGCGGGCACGAGCTTACTCGCTTCTTTGCTCTGCTAATGCTGGTTAACGGTCTGGCGCCCATCGCTGCGCCCGTGCTGGGTGGCGTGCTGATGACGGTGCTTAACTGGCGTGGCATTTTTGTGGTGCTGGGCTGCATCGCCGTGTTGCTGATCTTCCTCGCACGTTGGAAATTACATGAAACGTTACCTGAAGAGCGCCGCAGTAAAGGATCCATCTTTTCAGCCTATGCCGCTTTAGGCCAGGTGATAACGCATCGTCCCTTTATGGGTTTTTGCCTGACCCAGGGCTTTATGATGTCGGGCATGTTTGCCTATATCGGCGCTTCACCTTTCGTCTTACAGCAAATTTACGGTTTATCGCCGCAGGCCTTCAGCTTCTGCTTCGCTGCCAATGGTGTCGGCCTGGTTATCGCCTCGCAAACCAGCGCCCGCCTCTGCCCGCTTTGGGGTGAATATCGCGTGCTAAAAGGCGGCTTGACGCTGGCCTTTGTCGCCTCAAGCCTGCTGTTACTGGCCGCCCTCACCGCTGCGCCATTACCGCTGCTGCTGGTCGCTCTTTTCTTTACCATCGCCAGTAATGGCGTGATTGCGACCACGGCCTCTTCGTTGGCAATGCAGAGCCAGGGGCATCGTGCAGGCAGCGCATCGGCTGTTATTGGCGTCACGATGTTCAGTCTGGGCGCTTTGGCTGTGCCGATCACCGGTATCGGCGGAACCTCGGTCTTAAGCATGACGGCAACGATCTTCGGCTGCTTCATGTCGGCGATAGTGATGTTCACGCTGCTGGCAAAAAAACCTGAACCCAAGGTGAAAACTGCCTGATTTAGCAACGGTTAACCGAAAACATCCGTCGCATTGACTTGTTGTTTTCGGTTATGCACGTTAGCTTTAATAGACAGTTCGCATCGTGCCGACAGGCTACTGACTTGAGGAGATGTTCATGTCACTGCAGCAGGAAATCATTGAAGCCCTTGGCGTTAAGCCAACAATCGACACTCAACAAGAGATTCGCACCAGTATCGATTTTCTCAAATCCTATCTTAAGCGCCATACAGGCTTAAAAACTCTTGTGCTGGGTATAAGTGGCGGCCAGGATTCCACGCTCGCTGGTAAATTATCGCAGTTGGCTATCGCTGAGTTGCGTGAAGAAACAGGCGATAATGATTACACCTTTATCGCGGTGCGCTTGCCTTTTGGCGTGCAGGCGGATGAGCAGGATTGTCAGGATGCGTTGGCCTTCATTAAGCCAGATCGTTCGCTGGCGGTGAATATCAAGGAAGCGGTGCTTGCCAGTGAACGTGCATTGCAAGAGGCGGGCATTACGCTTTCCGACTTTATCCGTGGTAACGAGAAAGCGCGTGAGCGCATGAAAGCGCAGTACAGCATTGCGGGTATGACCAAAGGTGTTGTGGTCGGCACCGATCACGCCGCAGAAGCCGTAACCGGCTTCTTTACCAAGTACGGCGATGGCGGTACCGATATCAATCCTCTGTTCCGCCTCAATAAGCGTCAGGGTAAGCAGTTACTGAAAGAGCTGGGTTGCCCAGAGCATCTCTATTTGAAAAAACCGACTGCAGATTTGGAAGACGATCGTCCTGGCCTGCAAGATGAAGTCGCGCTTGGTGTCACTTACGAGATGATTGATGATTATCTTGAAGGCAAAGAGGTTGCACCTGAAACTGCCCATATTATTGAAGGCTGGTATCTGAAAACCGAGCATAAACGTCGTCCACCGATCACCGTTTTCGACGATTTCTGGAAGTAAGCCCACCGATTTCCCCTGCCTGCGTGCAGGGGAAATACTCTCCACTCAGTCCTGTTGAGTCATCAATGCTAACCCCGCTTTCTCGTGCCACCCTGATTGGTTTTACCGCAATTTTGCTCTGGAGCACTACCGTTGGCCTGTTACGCAGCGTCAGTGAGGCTTTTGGTGCCACCGGTGGCGCCGCGTTAATTTATTCGACAACTGCATTATTACTCTGCTTCACACGCGGTATTCCCAACATCGGCGCTATGCCGAAAGCCTATTTATGGGGGGGTGGCGCGCTGTTTGTCGGTTATGAAATCAGTCTGGCATTAGCGATTGGCCTTGCCAGCAATCGCAACCAATCGCTGGAACTGGGGATGATCAACTATTTGTGGCCCTGCCTGACTATCATCCTGGCGATTCCCTTTAATCAGCAGCGTTTTCGCCTGTGGCTGTGGCCCGGATTAGCGCTCTCACTGCTGGGGATTATCTGGGTGATGAAAGGTCAAAGCGCAGGATCCCCCGCTTTGCTGCTGAACAATCTTTCAAGTAATCCGCTGGCTTACGCATTGGCCTTTATCGCGGCCATCGCCTGGGCGCTCTACAACAACATCACACGGCGTTATTCACGCGGAACCAACGGTGTGACGCTATTTTTTATGATGACCGCGCTGGCGCTGTGGCTGAAATATGTCTTTGATGCACAAAGCGCACCGCTGCACTTTGGCCTGCGCCCGCTGCTGGAGGTGCTGTTTATGGGAACGTCCACTGCCATTGCCTATTCTGCGTGGAATCACGGCATTCAGCATGGCAACCTCACGCTGCTGGCGACGGCGTCCTATTTCACACCCGTATTATCCGCCTTGCTGGCATCTTTGTGGTTGGGTTTAACGCCTGCGCTGGCTTTCTGGCAAGGCGTATTAATGATCACGCTGGGATCGATAGTCTGCTGGCTGGCAACGCGGCGACTTTAAGCCGCTGGCGAACATTTCACCGCCCTGTTAGACTGTATGGACAACCAGTAATTGGAGTTCATCTTGGTCCGACGTGCAGCAACGCACCGCCTCGAGTTCGACGCGGCTGCTATTTATCAATATCCCGAACACCTGCGTGAATGGCTGGAAGGCCTGCCGAATGTACCCGGCGTGTATACCTTTCATGGTGAAAGCGAAACGCTGCCACTCTACATCGGTAAAAGCGTTAATTTACGTTCACGCGTGATGTCCCATTTCCGAACGCCGGATGAAGCCAAAATGCTGCGTCAGTCGCGCCGCGTGACATGGATCCCCACCGCAGGCGATCTCGGCGCGCTGCTGCTTGAAGCGCAGATGATCAAAACCCAGCAGCCGCTGTTCAACAAACGCCTGCGAAAAAATCGTCAACTCTGCTCCTTGCAGATCACCGACGGTAAACCGCAGGTGGTGTATGCGCGTGAACTCGACTTTACCCAGTCACCGAATCTGTTTGGTCTCTATCGCAGCCGTTTTGCCGCACTGGAAAGGCTCAAACAACTGGCGGACGACTATCAACTCTGTCATGGATTATTGGGACTGGAAGCGCTTAGCGCCCAGCGCGGCTGCTTCCGTTCAGCGTTACGTAAGTGCGCGGGGGCGTGTTGCGGTAAAGAGCCGATCAGCGATCATCAAGATCGCCTGCTAACAGCACTGGAGAATGTCCGGGTGTTTTGCTGGCCATGGCAAGGTGCGGTGGGATTGGTCGAAACCGGTAAAAACATGACGCAGATTCACGTCATCGATCACTGGTTCTATCTGGGCTCGGTTACGACGCTGGAAGAAGCAAAGTTGCTGAAGCGTGCGCCGGGTGGATTCGATCACGACGGCTACAAAATTCTCTGCCGCCCGGTTCTGTCGGGTGAATATCCGATTCATCCTCTGTAGCACACCACTAAAAGCCCTGGCAAAACAAAACCGCCGACGCTGCCCACGACACGAATGAGGTGGACAACGTCGGCGGTCTCAAGACCTTAGAGTATCAGCGCGAATTACTCCGCTGGTGGTGGCGTCATTTTGCCGTCATGCGGGCCTTTCTCGGTCAGGTGCTTTTCAAAATTCGCGTTGTACTGTTTTTTCTGCTCAGGCGTCAGCACGTTATAGAGTTTGTTCTGCGTTTCCATCATGGCAACCGCATTCTCTTTTGCATTGACGGTCATTTTATCAGCCTGCGCTTCAGCTTTGGCTTTATCGAAGCTATCAGCGGCGATCAGCGCATGATTAGCACGGCGCTCTTCCAGCGACGGACGCTTCATCTCTTTACGGCTCTGTTTCATGATATCGCGCATCTCTGTTTTTTGCGCATCGGTCAGGTTCAGACCTTTAAACATCATGTTCATGCCATGGTGCATCGGCGGCTTATGCATTGGCTTTTCGCTACCGGCTGCTGGTGGTGGCGTCAAGTTGTCAGCCGCAGCGTGGACAGCGCTAGCTGCACCAAACGCCAGCGAAGAAGCCAGTAAAAGGGAAGTCAGTTTACGCATAATAGTGTCCTTATTATTCAGATTAATGACGACAGCGCTCTGTCGTGTCTTCGGAAACAAGCATACGACGCTGAACGTCAACTACTCAGAGGCTGAGTAAAGCCGTGAAAGCATAAAAGACAGAAATCCGGCAATCATGAAGAGAATGAGAAGAAATGCGTGAGGAATTGCAAAAGAGTATGAATTTACTGCGGAAACGCGAGAAATTAAGGAGGAGTGTAAGGCTTCTGGTAAGAAAGCGGAAGCAAAACTCCCGCGGGTTTAGGTCAAAAAGAGCCCATTCTAGAGTGGCAGCGCCTGGGTCTGCTCGCCCTCTTCTATTAACATCAATCCTGCACGCAATCCCAGTGCGACATTGGGATTAGGAAACAAGACATATTCTCGTGCCTGCTGAACGTAGTAGCGCGTCTCGCCATCCTCCGCTAACAACGTCCCTTGTGGAAACGCCGTGAAGTTCAGCGTGTCGCTGCCCATATGCAAAACGAAACTTTCGCTCTTGCGCGTAATCTGTTGCGCTACGCGATAATGTTTTGGTCGTTGCGTAATATCGGGTAAAGCCTCGCCATAAAGCAGTGCAGCCAATGCTTGCTGAGCAGCGGAGAACTGAGACAAATCATTCTTACCAAACGGCAGCGCTTTACCCAGCTCCAGCGTACAGCTGGCAGCCGCAAAATGTTCACAGCTAAAATGGGTAAACGTGCCAGCGGGCGCGCGATGAAATACCAATGCTTCCATACCCGCCGCTGCCAGCCAGTCGAGAAACGCCGGCGGCCATGGACGATCGCTCTGCGGCATCACGCCAAAGCGCGTGTGATATGAGCCGCGAATAGCGGTATGCAGGTCCAGATGCCAGCGCGTTTCGTCCACCTCACACGCTTGCCAGAACGTTTCCACCGCTTGTTCAAGATGCAAGACGCGGTGCGCTTCATCCCCATCGACAATCTGCTGCCAGCGTCCGCCAAACAGGCGATTAATATCGTAATGCATGTAACGCTTACCGGCTTTTAACGCGATCGGATTGCCCAAGATCACTAACAGCCGCTGTTCCAGCGGTTTTTCGCCGTTTAATAACGGCAGCAACAGCTGATTAAGCATCTCCACCGGCGCGGTTTCATTACCGTGTATCCCTGCTGAAATCACCATTGCCTGAAGCGCTTTTTCTTTTGGCTCCATCAAAAGAATGCCGTGGTCGAGCCATTGCCAGTGAAGGTGCGCGGTTTCACCTTTACGTTTGCGTGGCGCTCTACCGGACAGCGTCTGTTGTAAAAAATCCTGCATCGTTCCTCCTTATCGCGTGAAGTGAAGGGCAGCCGCAGCTGCCTGCACTTCACTGCTGAAATGCGTAAACATTTCCTAAGTCTAGCAGCTTGGTCAACGCATCCAGCGCTTCACGTCCTTCACGCAGTAGTTGTGGGTCAGCAAGATCGGCTTGCGTCAGGCGATCACGGTAATAACGATCAATCCAGTCATTCAGCTCAGTAAACAGACGATCATTCATGAATACGGCTGGATTCACTGCCCTCTGCTCTTCCGGCGTCAGTACCACACGTAAACGAAGACACGCTGGGCCGCCGCCGTTTGCCATGCTTTCGCGCAGATCAAACACCTTAAGCGCCTGCAGCGGGCCGCCCTTTTCGACTTCCTCACAGAGGAAATCCCAGACGCGGGCATGTTGGCGTGACTCTTCAGGTAAAACCAGCATCATGCTGCCATCAGGCCGGCTAAGCAGCTGGCTGTTAAACAGATAGGTGTTCACCGCTTCCTGTACGCTAACCCGATTTTCTGGCACTTCAATCGCAACAAAACCGGGCACGCGCTGTTTCAGCTGTGCCAGCAACGCGGCCTGCTCTACGAATGCGTGCTGATGGCAAAACAGGACGTTTTGATTACTGACCGCAATAACATCGTTGTGAAAAACGCCCTGATCGATCACTGCTGGGTTTTGCTGAGCAAAGAGCAGCTGATCAGCGGAAAGCTGGTGCAAGCGCGCCACCGCTTCGCTGGCTTCACGGGTTTGTCGTGCGGGAAAACGGTGAGGCGATGTCGCCTCGCGGCTGGCTTCGCGTCCATAAACAAACAGCTGTACACCCGCCTCGCCATAATCACCGCCAAAGCGATTGTGGTTGGCCGCCCCTTCATCACCAAACATTGAAACTTGCGGCAGCGCGTCATGCACGATGAAGTGCTGCGGATCGCGAAAGATGGCCTGAAGTAATTGCGCCGTTTCTGGGGCTTCAATTGCCCGGTGAAATTTATTGTTGAGGTTGGCAACCGTAAAATGCACCCGGCGATCGGCGCTGTCCGCCGAGGGGGAAACCGTTGCCGCATTCGCCACCCACATTGCCGAGGCGGAACTGGCAGAAGACAATAAACCCGGCGCCGTCTGCGCGGCGTTAGCCAGCACCTGCTCATCGCTGCCGCTGAAACCCAGCTGGCGTAGCAAAGGCAGATTAGGACGCTCATGCGGCGGAATCACGCCTTGCACAAATCCCATGTCTGCCAGCGCTTTCATTTTCAGCACGCCCTGTTTGGCTGCCAGCCGTGGATTAGAAGGCTGCAGCTGATTACGCGTCGAAGCGACGTTGCCAAACGACAAACCGGCGTAATGGTGAGTTAACCCCACCAATCCGTCAAAGTTAGCTTCTTGCGCTTTCATTTTGTCGCTCCTGAGAAATCCAGACCCGGCGATAAAGCGGCAGGCAGCGTGAGATCGGGCGTTTCCAGCGAAGCCATTGGCCAGGCACAATAATCGGCGGCATACCAGGCGCTGGCTCGATGATTACCAGAGGCGCCAATGCCGCCGAATGGCGCCGTACTGGCAGCACCGGTTAACGGTTTATTCCAGTTCACAATCCCGGCGCGCGCTTCCAGTAGCAGCTGATCGAAATGCGCACGTGAAGGCGAGATTAAACCGCATGACAAACCGTACCGCGTCTGATTTGCGAGCCGAATAGCCTGGTCATAATCGTCATAGCGAATAACGCCCAGCAATGGACCAAATACCTCTTCATCGGGCAGGTTTTGGACCTCGGTAAGATCGATAATGCCTGGTGTGAGCAGCGCGCGTTGGCGATCGGGCCAACGCATTTCCAGCAGTACGTTACCGCCGGCGTTCACCCGCTGCTGCCATTCATGGAATATTTTCTCTGCCGCGCTGCAAGAGATCACGCTGCCCATAAAAGGCTGTGGTTCGGCATCCCAAGCTCCCGGCTGTAAGCGTGCACTAACTTCAACCAGACGTTGCAGGAAAGCATCTCCCGCTGCTCCCCGCTTTACCAGCAGACGGCGAGCGCAGGTACAGCGTTGACCCGCAGTGATAAACGCAGATTGCAACGCAACATGCACTGCGGCATCAATATCTGCAGGATCTTCGACGATCAGCGCATTATTGCCGCCCATCTCCAGCGCCAGCATTTTCTCAGGCTGTCCGCCAAACTGTCGATGCAGTTGATACCCGGTGTTGGCGCTGCCGGTAAACAGTAATCCATCAATTTGGCTATCTGACGCCAATGCCTGTCCGGTTTCGCGTGCGCCTTGCAACAGCGCCAACACGCCTGCAGGCAAACCGGCTGCCAGCCATAAGCGCACGGTTTTCTCTGCCGTCAGTGGCGTAAGTTCGCTGGGTTTAAACACCACACAGTTGCCTGCCAGTAAAGCGGGCACAATATGTCCGTTTGGCAGATGGCCCGGAAAATTGTACGGCCCAAATACCGCTAACACGCCGTGTGGACGGTGGCGCAGCGAGCTTTCGCCATCGGCTTGTTCACCCGTGCGCGTATGGTAGGCTTTGATGGAAATCGCGATTTTATTGATCATCGCCCCAACTTCGGTCAACGCTTCCCAGCGCGGCTTACCGGTTTCGCGCGCAATGGTTTCTGCCAGCTCAACTTTGTTGGCTTCAAGCTGGGCGGCAAATTTTTCAACGTACACCTGGCGTTGCGCAAAAGGTAACTTCGCCCACGCGGGAAAGGCTGCGCGGGCAGCTTCACACGCTGCCTCAACCTGTTGTGCTGACGCAGCCTGACCTTGCCACAGCGTTTCGCCGCTGACCGGATCCTGTTTAGTCAGGGTTTCAGCGCTACCGGCCAACCATTCGCCTTTAATCATCTGCGTCATGCTGTTTTCTCCTCGCGGTTCTTATTTTCACTGAAAAGTGTCACTACGCGCAGGCTATCACCCGGCTGACATTTCAATGCCTGCATCTGTGCATCCGTTAATTGCACGCTGCCGCTTTCAGGATCGACCGGCAAGAGCGCCACGCGAAACTGGCGATACTGGCTGTTCGCTACCAGGCAGAGTGGCCCCTCCGCCTCGGTTTTACCCTTTACGACATTCACTACACGGCTTTTGCGCACCGCGCGAATGCGATCGATATCGCATTCCAGCGTTGGGCCGCCATCAAAGATGTCGATATAGTTCAGGTAACGGAAACCTTCCGCTTCCAGCACCGCGCGCGCGGGAGCGGTTTTAGGGTGAACTTCGCCAATTACCGCCTGCGCCTCTTCGGTCAGGTAATGAATGTAAAGCGGATGTTTCGGCATCAGCTCGGCAATAAACGCCTTCTGACCGGTGCCGCTGAGAAAATCAGCCTGGCTAAATTCCATGGAAAAAAAGCGGCTACCCACGCTGTCCCAGAAAGGTGAATGCCCTGTTTCATCGCTGACGCCACGCATCTCTGCCACGACCCGATCCATAAAGCGATCGCGGAAACTGGCCATAAACAGAAAGCGCGATTTAGACAGCAGATAGCCATTTTTGCCGTCGCGGTAATCGGGATCGAGAAACAGGGTGCAAAGCTCGCTGCTGCCGGTGTGATCGTTGCTTAAATAGAGCGTGGGTAACGCTGCATAGACGTTGAGTTCTTTGGAGGCATGCACATGCGTGCCTACGCGAAAGTTGTACCAAGGATCTTGTAAACCCACCGCCACTTCAATGGCGCAAATGCCGACCGCGCGATTGTCTTCGCTATCCGCCAGGACAAATACATAGCCTTGCTCGGCGCGGGGCAAGCTGCCATCCCAGGTTTGTAGCGAACGTTCGATACGTGCTTGTAAGGTGGCGCTGTCAACCGGCAGCGAGGTTAGCCCGCCACCGGTTTTGCCCGCCAGCGCCATTAACTGGCTTAAATCATCCCGTTCAACCGGACGAATAACCATCATGACGATGTTCCTCGCGCAAAGGATTCACACGCCTCGGCAAAACGTGCCATACCTGTTCTGAGTTCTTGCTCGCTGATATTCAGTGCAGGGGCGAAACGCACTACATTTGCCCCGGCGATCAACACCATGACGCCCATCTCAGCCGCAGCAAGATTGATCTGTTTTGCCTTACCGGCAAAGTCATCACTCAATACCGCGCCAATCAGCAGTCCGAGTCCCCGTACCTGTTTAAACAGATGTAAACGCTGATTCAGCTCATCCAGCGCCTCAACAATCCAGGTATGACGTTGTGCCACGCCCGCCATCATTTCTGGCTGATTGATCAGTTCCATGACTTTGCCTGCGACCGCGCCCGCCAGCGGATTGCCGCCGTAAGTCGTGCCGTGCGTGCCCACGCCCATGACCAAGGCTAAATCTTCACGCGTCAACATGGCACCAATTGGGAATCCGCCGCCAAGCGCTTTGGCGCTGGTTAATACGTCCGGCGTGATGCCGTAATGCATATAGGCATAAAGTGAACCCGTGCGGCCCACGCCACTCTGCACTTCATCAAAAATCAGCAGCGCCTGATGTTTGTCACACAACTCGCGCAAGCCGCGCAGGAAAGCGGGCTCAGCCGGTAATACACCGCCTTCACCCTGAATAGGCTCAACAATCACTGCACAGGTATTTTCGTTGATCAGCGCGGCGGCGGCTTCAAGATCGTTGAACGCAGCATGCTGAATATCGGGCGGCAGCGGCGCAAAATCTTTTGAATAGGCAGGTTGACCACCCGCAGAGACAGTAAATAAGGTGCGACCATGAAAGGCGTTAGTGAAGGCGACAATGCCGCTTTTATGCGCACCAAAGCGATCGTGCGCAACTTTACGGGCCAGCTTTAATGCGGCCTCATTGGCTTCCGCGCCTGAGTTACAGAAAAAGACCCGATCGGCAAAAGTAGCATCAATCAACTGTTTTGCCAGACGCAGAATCGGTTCGTTGGTATAGCCATTACCAGTGTGCCATAGGCGAGCGGCCTGATCTTGCAACGCCTGTTGCAGAGCAGGATGCGCGTGGCCCAATGCGTTAACGGCAATGCCCCCCGCAAAATCGATATAATCTTTTCCGTTTTGATCCCAAACCGTTGAGCCTTCGGCACGCACCGGCACAAAAGCAGCAGGCGCATAAACCGGCATCATCCATTGATCAAAGTCGTGACGTGAAACGTGCAGTGACATAACTCTCTCTCCTGCTTTCCCGGCTGGGTAAAGCTTTTGTTTTAAAGTTGTTAAATTCTTGATTAACGCTGCTCTACTCTAGATTGCAGATAGCGTGCCAGCCAAGGACAAAAATGCATAAAACGTTTTGACTTACCAAATATCAATGAGTTAAGTGCGAGCACCATTCACTTTATTTGCATAATTAGTGAATAATTATCTTAACGAGGCGCTTGCGCCGAGTATTAAATAGCGGAATTATGCATTTGCGCTATGAAATATCGCTTTTGTGATCGCTGATAAATTAATTGTCCAAAAACGGGCATCTGCTGCCCAATTTGAGGGCATTTTGCGCATTTGCAGTGCAAGCGAGGAATCACGTGAATTAAAGAAAGGGGCAAACGGGGAAATAAGGGATAAACAAGCCAGATTTTTATTATCTATATTAAACAGAATTTAAACAAAGCGAAATTTAGCATGCATTTTAATCATCAATGAAACGCACTGTGCGTTATTCCACATCTATTTCTAACGTTATTATAAAAGCAGAAATATCTTGTCTTGCTGTGTAAAAAACAAACATGATCAGGCTAATCATTAGATATGGAAATGCTTTTATTTGATAATGGCGTCTGATCATATTGCTATAACACTTTTTTTGTTCTACTTATTACCCGAACAACTTACTTGAATGGAATTAAGTCCACTTAAATCATTAACTGCTTGATCTTTAAGTATAATAAAACAAAACCGGCGATTTATCTTTCATATGAAAATCTAATCTCTTTAAGGAAAAATAAACCTTAAATATGCGTTTTTGTGATAACAAAGATTAAATATACATTTTGTTACAATTATTACGCTAGGATGAATTATCTTTCTGTGTCATTTTCTTTTCACCCCTTCTCTGGGGGATAATAATTAATTGATACAGGTAAATATTAAAATGATGAAGCGCTCTTTACTGGCGGCTGTAATGCCGTTATTGATCAGTATCTCCACTGCTCAAGCAGCAGAAATTTATAATAAAGACGGTAATAAGCTCGATTTAGTGGGCAAGATTAACGTTTCTCACCTGTTTTCTGATGATGACAGTAACAATGGCGATACATCGTCCTATGCGCGCTTTGGTTTCAAAGGTGAAACGAAAATCACCGAGCAGTTAACCGGTTACGGATTTTGGCAATATCAATACAGTTTGCGCAACTCTGAAGGCAGCGATGCACAAACCGGTAACCGTACGCGTCTTGGCTACGCGGGCCTGAAATTTGGCCAGGCGGGATCGCTGGATTATGGCCGTAACTACGGTCTGGTTTATGACGCGCTGGCTAACACCGACATGTTGCCATTCTTTGGGGGCGATTCCGGTTATACCGACGCCTTCTTGTCTGGCCGTTCAACGGGCGTGCTGACCTGGCGTAACAAAGATTTCTTTGGTCTGGTTGATGGCCTGAATATCGCCGCCCAGTATCAAGGGAAAAACGATCGCAGCGGCAATACCGACGGCGTGCGCCGTTCAAACGGTGATGGCTATGCGCTGTCTGCGACCTACGACTTTGATTTTGGTTTGAGCTTCGCCGGCGCATTTGCCAGCCTTGATCGTACTGAAACCCAGAATGCTGCCGCACGCGGTGAAGGCGAGAAAGCACAACATTGGGCAACAAGCGTGAAATATGACGCCAACCAGATCTATCTGGCAGCAATGTACGGCGAAACGCTGAATGCCACACCAATTTCTGGTGGTTTTGCTAATAAAGCGCAGAACTTTGAAGCCGTTGCGCAGTATCAGTTCCTGAACGGCATTCGTCCTTCTGTCGGCTACGTTTCGTCAAAAGGTAAAGAGATCGAGAACATTGGTGATGCTGACATCATCAAATATACCTCTGTGGGTGCGACCTATTACTTCAACAAAAACATGTCGGTCTACGGTGAATACCGCATCAACCTGTTGAAAGATGATAACGCACTCGGCTTGGCGACCGACGATATCACTGCACTTGGCTTGATCTACCAGTTCTAATCGCCCTGCCCTCACTTAACGGCCCGGCCTGTGTCTTCCGGGCCGTTTTCTTTTTATGTCAGGCGATAATATTTATCCGGCTGCATGGGCAGCGGCAAGTCGGATTCACCCGCCATCTCGCGCAGATTGATCTCAATATTGGTGCAGATAGCATCCATCGGCAGGTGGTTGTTTTCATACCCGAACGGCATTTCCAGCTCTTCCGCCAGCGTATCCAGTGAAAGAAAGGTATAGGCGATAAACATCGAAACCAGCGGCGTCATCGCATGCAGATCGGGCGCCAGCGCAAACGGTAGCAAGGTACAGAAAAAATAGACTGTGCGGTGCAGCAGCAGGCCGTAAGCAAAAGGCACCGGCATGCTGGCAAGACGTTCACAACCGCCCAATACTGCGGCAAGCTGGTTGAGGTTATTGTCGATATTGCCCCAGACAACATCGCTGATATTTCCCTGACGACGCTGCTCTGCCAGCCAGTGTGAGAGCTGCAACTGCAACACGTTTGCCGGTGAATGCCGCTGAAGTAACCCTTCTGCTTCATCCCCTAATAAACGCGTTAAATCTTCACGCGCATCGGTGCGACGAAGCTGATGTTTAAGGCTGGCGCAAAATGCCAGTAACAGCCTTTGTACTCGCGGCGCATCAGCGGGGCAAACCGCCATCACCTGACGCTGAAGAGTACGACAGGCGATAAGCAAGGCACCTAAAAAATGCCGCGCTTCACTAAAGCGGGCAAAACAGACGCTGTTGCGAAAACCGAGAAACACCGCGATAGACACCCCCAGCAAACTAAACGGCGCAAGAGTGAGTTTAATGCCCAGCGTTTCATACCAATTCAGTGATGCCAGCGCGATCAGTGACATCATTAAATTCAACGATAAGCGAAACAAAATATCAGGCAGCACAGAGCCGTGCCAGGCGAACAAACGAACGAACCAGTGGCGTTGCGGACGAAGGATCATGGTGAGCAGGTGTATAAGAATTTTCGCTGATTCTGCGAGTTTCCTTAAAAACTTTCCACTGGAAAAGTGTGACAATTGTCACACTTTTTTCGCGTTGGATCAGAGACTCATCGCTGGGTTCTTTTCGGTGGGTGCCATCAAATCGTAGCGATCATCCTGCTGCTCGCGCACAGCCATGGGCGGCTGAAGTTTAAGGGTGATCCAGTTGGACGTGACACGTTGCTGCTTGGTGTCTTCCAACGTCACGGACAAGCGATATTCGTTCGTCGCATCGGGGGAATTGTCCCATGGCGGCAGAATGACGCTCCAGCCTTGTGGATCATTATTATCTGATGACGGTGTCAAACTCAGCGCTTGTGTATCGCCTTGCCAGCTCACAGCTTTGATTGCGTTGCTGGCGCGAATTTGCAGCTTGAGCGGCAGGCTTTCGCCGCCGTTTAGCTGCCAGGGCGGCGTAGCAAGAAAAACGGATAAGTTTTTACGCTGACGGAACGACAGCACCGGCGTGTCGCTGCGTGTTACGTTGTCGTAGCGGCTTCCCCGCAGCGAGTGCGCAGCCGCGACGTTATTGGCATTGAGTTGTTGACTCAGCGCCACACCAAAACGGTAATTCAGTTTAAGGCCAAGTTGTTCCTGGCTCTCGCCCGCGCTGCTGGTTTTATGCGTAGCAGAAAAGGTCACCAGCGGCACCGGAGTGTATGAGAGGCCAAACGTCATCGCTGAAGGGTTGTGATAGCGGTTGCCGCTGTTAAACAGATCGACATTTTGCCCCAAATATTGCTGCCAGCTCAAAGACATACCCACCTGACGATAAAACGGCAGGTAGCTTTGCGTGGTAATGTCATAACCGCGCGCCATGCGCTGCTGCTGGTTATCGCCGAGGTTTTTCCAATCCGAAAGCGGATGATAATAGTTAGCGGAAAAGCGCAGATTATCACTCCACGCTTCCGTGCCCACTGAAGCGCGCTGTAAACCGCTGCTGAAAATGCGATCGATAAACGTGTTGTAACCGAGTAACCACTGCCCCGCTTCCCAACGCTGCCCCAAACCCGCATTCCCGACTAATCCGTCGGATGTGTCGTGTAGGCCAACCTGGCTGAACGTAAGATAGCTGTTTTCATCTGCTAACGCGCTGAACAGATCGCCACCCGTGCCGGTGAAGTTGCCGTCCATGTCGACCATCAGATCCAGGGTCGCATTGCCATAAGGAGAAAGCAGCGACTGTCCTTCGTTCTCAACGCGATCCGCCACTTCATCACGTAGATGGTTAAACGCCCATACGCCAGCTTGCTGACCGAATGAAGCCTCACTGCTGCTGTTTTGACTGGCTTCACCAATGCTTTTCGCTACCGAAGCGAGCTTTTTGCTCCACTCCGCGCTGTTATCGTAATTGCCCAACGAGGGCAGATTCTCCAGCGATTGGCGGAAACGGGCGGGATCGTCAAACGGCGCTTCTGCTACCCGAGTTTCGGGTTGTAGCGCAGCAGCAGGCGCAGTGGAGACGATTGTCGAGGCCACCAAACAGAATGTCAGCGATTTTCGTTTCAATAAGGTTGAAGACATAAGCAATGAGGTCGTTTTTGGGTCTTAAGGTGGAAGAATTTACACAACCAAGTGAGTTTACCTTAACATATTGTGACAGCCGTGCAGGACAGGTCTCATCTTTTGTGCTTATCCGAGAATTTTCTGAGGTTAAAAAACAGGCAAAAAAAAGGGTTTGCCACCTGGCAAACCCCTGATTACAGCGGCAGGAATTAAGAGAATATTAACCCGCCATCCACATTAATGGTTTGCCCGGTGATATAGCGAGCATCGTCTGAGGCGAGAAACGCCACCAGCCCGGCAACATCATCTGGCTGCCCGGCACGTTTCAACGGAATATTTTCAACCCACTCTGCCATCAATTCGCCTTTGCCATACGTTTTCTTGTCGCTGCTCAGAATCTCGCCCCACACGCGATCGTTGTAATCCCACATTTCGCTTTCGATGATGCCTGGGCAAAACGCATTTACCGTGATGTGCCACGGCGCCAGCTCCAGCGCCAGACTTTGAGTAATGCCGATCACGCCCATTTTACTGGCGGCATAATGGGGCGTGTAGATAAAACCTTGTCGCCCCTGCCCCGAAGAGGTGTTGATCAAACTGCCGCTGTTCTGCTGCACCATATATTTCGCCGCCTCGCGGCAACACAACCAGACGCCGGTGGTGTTGACCGCCAGGATCTTCTCAAAATCACTTTTAGGCATTGCGTCAAACCGGTCAATGGTGATAACTCCGGCGTTTTGAATTGAAACATCAATACTGCCAAACCGTTTAAAGGCTTGCTGATAAAGCTGCTGCACCTCGCTTTCGACGGTGACATCAACCTGTAACGACAGAATCTCGCCGCCAAACTGCTTTTGTAAGGTATTGGCCGTCTGATGCACGCGATCCGCATTCGATACCATGACCAGGTTCGCCCCATCGCGGGCAAAGCGGGCCGCAATGCCTGCACCAATTCCTCGACAGGCGCCCGTAATCACCACCGTTTTTACACTGAAATCTCGTGTCATCTTGCCTCCGTTTAGCCATGACTGACGTTAGATGTTGGGGTGGATTGCTGCTTTTGCTCATGGCGACGCAACAGCACCACTTTGCTTTGCAGACGTTGCTGGAACTGATCGATAACCACAGCAGTCACAATCACCAGTCCTTTAATCACCATCTGCCAAAAATCACTAACGCCCATCATCACCATGCCGTCGGCAAGGAAAACGATAACAAACGCACCAATAATCGAGCCGGAAACCCTGCCGCGACCGCCTGCCAGCGCGGTGCCGCCCAAGACGGTGGCGCCGATGGCATCCATTTCAAACATGTTGCCGGTCATCGGATGTGCAGTTTGCAACTGCGACGCCACCACTAACCCCACCAGACCCGCGCACAAGCCAGAGAAGGCGTAGACAAAAACTTTTACTTTGATGATAGGTACGCCAGCCAGGCGCGCCGCTCCTTCATTACCGCCGGTGGCGTAGATGTAACGCCCAAGCGGCGTTTTACGGGTTAAGTAGAGACCCAACAGCAAAAAGCCGAGCATTAACCAGATCGGGATATAGACGCCCAGTAGCGTGCCCGAGCCGAGGAACGCAAAACCGGTATTACCCAGTTGCGGCAGACCGACCAGGTTGGCGTAAGTGCTACCGTCGTTGAACAGCAGCGCCGCGCCGCGTGCGATATACATCATGCCGAGCGTACAAATGAAGGGAGCAACACCCAGCCGGGTGATCACTGCCCCGTTGATCAATCCCACCAGCACGCCAAAAATCGCCACCACAAGAATCACTTCGGGCACGTTGAGGAACAGCGTATTACCGCCCCAAAGCGGCACGCCGTTGGTGAGCAGCGCACCCGCCACCATGCCGCAAATCCCGGCTACCGCGCCCACGGATAAATCAATGCCGCCGGTCAAAATCACCAGCGTCATGCCAATTGCCAGTAAACCGGTGATGGCGACATGTTGAGTCATGATCAGCAGGTTGGACGTCGTCAGAAAATTCGGCACCATTACGCTGAAAAAGCCCACCACAATCAGTAACGCGATGAAGGTTCGCGCCTTGAGGAGATACATATAGAGCAAATATTTTTGATTCATGAAATTCTCCAGCAACCTTAAGCTTGCGGTGTCGACGCGCTGATCAGTTTTTCTCGTGTCGCTTCAGCGCGCGGCAGATCGGCGGTAATGCGTCCATCCGCCATGACTAAAATGCGGTCGGCCAGCGCCATCACCTCGTCCAGTTCGGATGAGGAAAACATCACCGCCAGCCCCTGCTGTGCCAGGTTGCCAATCAGGTGATAGACATCGGTTTTTGCGCCAACATCAATACCGCGCGTGGGTTCATCCAACAGCACCACTTTCGGCCCGGTCATCAATGCCTTGCCCAGCACCACTTTCTGCTGGTTACCGCCGCTTAATGAGGTGATCGGCAGCTTGGCATCGCTGACTTTGATCGCCAGATGCCCAATCATTTCATTAACGCGCTGATTCTCTTTACCGGGATTAAGCATTCGCAGCGCACGGCGAAAGCCACGCAGGCTGAGATCGGAGAGCGTCATATTGGCGGTGATCGACATCAGCTGCACTACGCCTTCGGCTTGGCGATCTTCCGGCACCAGTGCGATGCCGCGTTTGAGCCGCTGCTGGAAATTACGCTTCGCCAGATTTTCACCGTTGAGCAACACACTGCCCGACTGACAATGCATCAAGCCAATCAGCCCTTTAAACAGTTCGGTGCGTCCTGCGCCCAGCAAACCGTAAATGCCGATCACTTCCCCTTTTCGTAGCGAAAAAGTGACGTCATTGAGCTTGTATCCGCCGTTTTGATGCAGCGCGGTCAAGCCTTCTACCTTCAAGATCGTGTCACCTTGCGCCGCCGCGTGATAATCGAAGTGCTTTTTCTTGTCGCCTACCATTTGCTCAATGATCCACGGCACGCTGGCATCACGCACTTCGCGTTCACTGATAAAGCGCCCATCGCGGAAAATTGTAATGTGATCGCCAATTTCCATCAGCTCTTCGAGCCGGTGAGAAATGTAGATAATAGTGACGCCACGTCGTTTGAGCTGTTCAATGACGTTAAACAGCACCCTGACTTCCGACTGGCTCAGCGCGCTGGTCGGTTCATCCATGATCAGCACGCGGGTGTCTTTCGATAGCGCACGTGCAATTTCTACCAGCTGTTGATGACCAATGCCGAGTTCACCTAGCGCCGCATAGGGATCAACGTCCAGCTCCAGCCGCTCCAGCAGCGTTTTTGCCAGCGCATATTGATACTTTTCATTGATCACGCCGCGCTGAAAAAACTCATTGGCAATGAAGATGTTATCCATCACATTCATGTTAGGAAACAGGTTCAGCTCCTGAAAAATTATGCTGATCCCGCACTTCTCTGCTTGCTGCGTTGAGGTCAGCGACACCGGTTTTCCCTCCAGTAAAATCTCGCCTGATGACGGCGTCTCAACGCCCGCCAGCATTTTCATCATGGTGGATTTGCCTGCGCCGTTTTCGCCTATCAGCACGTTCACTTTGTTGCGATACACGCGGTAATTGACCTGATCGAGCGCCGTTACGCCAGGATAAACCCGCGAGACATTGCGCGTTTCAATGATCACATCGGTAGCCTGTTGCGATTGAGGATTTTGCATATGGCCTCCTTACTGCCGCGTGATTTGCGCTGGCGTGATATCCGGCAGTTTCTGCGGAATGTCCCAGGCACTAAATACGCCCGCCACCGTGATTTTGTCGCCCACTTTTGGCTTGAACTGCTGCATTAATGTGGAAGCTTGCTGATTGATCGCCCGGCCATAATCGCCAAACATCACCTGATCGTTGAAGTCCTGATAGCTGGCCCCTTTATATGCATCGCGCAGTGCAGTGCCGCGAATGATTGGCCCAACCTGAATTGTGACGCTGTCACCTGAAATGTCTTTAACCGTCATCTTTCCACTGCGAGAAGTGGTGTTAACTGCGGTGACATCACCGCTGACACTCACGCTGAATACGCAGGGATTCTCTTCCTGACTGCGATAACCGTAGGTTTTACAGGCACTGTCAAAATCGGGAGCCGACTGCAAAGACTTCATCAGCTCAGCCAACGGTTTCGCTTCTCCTGCGACCTGTGGCACCAATTTTTGCTGCCAGGTTTGCGCAATATTCGTCATGTTTGGATTGGGGGGATTTTTCAGATCAGCCAGCTCCTGCTGCGACACAATACGGCAACCACCGAGCACAACTGCTATCAGCATCAGCCAGAGTCGTTTATCCATCTCATTCTCCCTGGCGCCCGTTTCCACGGGCGCGGCGGCGGTTAATTACGACTTATAATTAAAGTCCTGCACACCTTTGGCATTTTCTGGCGTGATCAAAATGCCGCGGAACATCACCCGCTGTTTGGCCGGTTTGATCCCTTTCTGGATGAAGTTGTCGATATCGGTGACGCCCTGCGCGGCAATCGCCTGCGCCTGAAGCATGACGGTGGCTTTCAGCGTTCCTGCGGTAACCGCGTCGCGCTCATCGTTGCTACCATCAATGCCCACCACCGTGACGTCATCGCGTCCTGCGGCTTTCAGCGCCGCAATCGCGCCCAGCGCCACGGGGCCGTTACCACAAATTACGCCTTTTACATCGGGATGCGCCTGCAGAATGCTGTCCATGATGCGCTTGCCATCAATCAAGGTGCCTTTAGCATCCTGACGCGCCACGCTTTGCATGTCGGGATATTGATCGAGTACCTGATGGAAGGATTTGGAACGGGTTACGCAGTTGTTGTCGGCGAGATTACAGGTCAGTTCAGCGTACTTGCCCTTTTCTCCCATCTTCTCAACAAAGACGTTGGCAACATCGGAACCGGCCTGGAAATTGTTGTGGGTAATCTGCTCCAGCGCCACGTCATCAACCGGGATTTCACGGTTAATCAACACCACGGGAATACCAGCATCTTTGGCTTTTTTAATCGCCGCCACGCTGGCGGTGGAATCGGCGTTGTCCAGAATAATGCCCTGCACTTTTTTACCAATCGCGGCATCGATCAGTTCGCTTTGCTTCTTCACATCTTCACCGTGAGACAGCACGGAGGTTTTGTATCCAAGTTGTTGCGCTTTGAGGTTGGCGCCTTTGGCTTCTGAGGCGTAATAAGGATTATCGAGCGAGTTAACCAAAATCATGATGGTGCCTTTCTCTGCAGCAAATGCCGCGTGAGAGATCAGGCAGGCCGCCATTGCAGTGCACAGCAAAGTACGTTTTTTCATGGTGATGTTCTCTCTATTTATCGTTATCGCAGGGTGTTTTGTTTCTCTGGAATTGGCACAGCATTACCAAATGGTGAAACCGCCATCGATCATCAGATCGGCGCCGGTGATCATGTCGCTGCCGTTGCTGGCAAAAAACAGCACGGCGGCGGCGATTTCGTCGGTGTAGGCAAAACGGCCCAGTGGGATAAGTTTTTTCATTTGCTCGCCTTTTTCACCGCGCCAGGCTTTCTCACCCATCGGGGTTAATACCACCGTGGGCGAGAGCGTGTTGACGTTAATACGATGCGGCGCAAATTCTTTCGCCATGACCTTGGTCATGCCAAGCAAGCCCGCTTTTGCCGAGGTGTAAGCCACGTGATTATCGATAGCGATTGAGGCTGCCTGAGAGGCGATATTGATGATTTTGCCGCCGTTGCCCGCCTTAACCATACGTTTACCCACCGCTTGTGAGCAGAGAAATGGCCCGGTGAGATTGACGGCAATCTGCTTCTGCCACTCGGCAAAATCAGTCTCCAGTACCGGTTGCAGCATCACGTAACCGGCGCAATTCACCAGAATATCGATATGACCGTAATGTGCTTCAACCTGATCAAAAGCCTGTTCAACCGAAGCAGGATCGGTGACGTCACAGCAGACAAACTGCACGCTTTCTGCTGCAAACCCGACACTGAGGCTGCTGACTTTCTCCGCTTCAAACGGCGGATAGAGCAACGCCAGACGTGCGCCCTTTTCCAGCAGCATGGCGTTGCTCGCCATGGCAATACCGCCGAGTCCGCCGGTCACCACCGCGACTTTGCCGCTGAGATCTTGCGCCGTGTCCACGCCATAGCGCAGATTTACGTCATATTCACCGCTCATTCGTTACACTCCTTCAGGGTTTAACTTTCTCAATCGCAAATCATCATTTTCGAACAAAAATATATGCTATCGAATTGAAAGGATGTGTGGGTGAGATCAAATTTCATACAACTCGGCGAGAGATATTCATTATCTTATTGAAAAGACGTGATGTGCATTACAAACAGAAAAAATTGCATGGATAAAGATGCTGAACCCAATGTGAAGATTCAATAACCTGTTTATTGTTTATTTTCGTTCGAAAATCATTGGCCGTTTTCATCATCTCGCATTCGCAAAAATGGCGCGGTAGACTCAGCATCAGGTCCACGTTCGCCTACACCTAAAGCGATTGGAAAAGGGAGCATTTCGATTGAAAAGCAAGAGTGAGCAGTTGGCTGATATGCAGCAACGCCGCGAAAAGATTCTGGAAATGATCCGTGAGGATGGCACGGTCACCGTCAAAGCGTTGACTGAAACCTTTGGCTTAACGGAAGCCACGTTACGTACCGATCTGCGGATGCTGCAAAAACAAGGTTTTGTACAGCGTTACCACGGTGGCGCAACATTAATGACCGGAAAACAGAATACCGGCGCGCTGCTGCTGGAGCGGCAAACACATCTTGAAGAGAAGGAAGCGATAGGACGTTTAGCCGCGCAGCATATCGAAAATGGCGACACAGTGATTTTCGATTCGGGTACCACTACCACCGCCATTGCCGAAGCGATCAGCCATATTCGCCGTTTATCGGTAGTCACAACCGCCGTGAACATTGCGCTGAAACTGGGTGGCGAGCCGGGAATAAATATCTTGTTAACAGGCGGGACGTTTAAATTTCCAACATTGTCGACATCTGGCGAAAAAGCGGCAAACTTCTTCGAAAATGTATTGGCAGAGAAGCTGTTTCTGGCAACCGCCTGTATTTCACCGCGCCTCGGTTTGAGCTTTCCCAGCGAAACCGACATCAAAGTTAAAATGGCGATGATCAACTCGGCCAACACGGTTTATGTGGTCGCCGATTCCAGCAAGATCGATAAGGTGTCGATGTTTGCGCTGCCGTGTGACTGGAGCAAAATTCACTGCCTGATTACCGACAACGGTATTTCTTCAGCACAGGTTGATGCATTCGAAGCGTTGGGCGTGAGGGTGTTGGTTGCGCCGTTGCCGTTGAGGCGGGCGATGTGAGTCCGTTTTAAACGCGCCGTAAAAAAACAGGGTGTCGTTCAGTTGGGAATAAAGGGCGATTGCGTAAAGACGCCGTCAATACCTCGCTGTAGGCGCATCCGCCGCAGCCCTGCGTCGGATGCGCCCTACTTGACTCACGCACGCCAGATAAAGTCATATCAGTAATTTATCTACACCTGTTTTATAGATTCATCTTCAGCAATCTTTAAATCAGCACGGTAATAACGCACCACATCACCAATCATTAGCAACGACGGTGAAACCGGCTTTTCATTTTCAACCGTTTGCGCTAACGCCTTCAATGTCGTGATCAACACGCGCTGCTCGGGTCGCGTCCCATTTTCGATGATGGCTACTGGCGTATCCGCATCGCGCCCTTGAGCCAACAGCTGCGCACTGATTGAGGCACTCCAGCTCAATCCCATATAAAACACTAACGTCTGATTCGCAGCGGCCAACGATGCATCATTCAGTTGCGGTTCACCGCTGCGCCCGTGTCCGGTAATCAGTCGCAGCGATTGCGCACAATCGCGATGCGTCAGGGGAATTCCGCTGGCGGCGGCGCAACCCACCGCCGCCGTGATACCGGGTACCACCTCACACACAATACCGGCTTGTTGCAGGCTCACCATCTCTTCACCGCCACGCCCAAAAATAAAGGGATCGCCGCCTTTTAGCCGCACTACGTTGCGTCCACTCAGCGCTAAATCCACCAGCAGCTGATTGATTTGCGACTGCTTTAACCCGTGATAACCAGGCCGCTTACCCACATCAATACACAAGGCGCTGTCGGGCACTTCAGCCATCACCGCCTCGCTCACCAATCGGTCATACACCACCACTTCCGCTTGTTGTAACAACCGTAACGCTTTTACCGTGAGCAGCTCAACATCACCGGGACCCGCGCCCACTAACCAAACACGTCCATGTTCCGAAGCTTCGCCATTGGGCGTCAGCAGTTTATCCAATGCATCAATAGCAAGCGTCATGATTCCTCCGTCACGCATGATGACAGCAGTTGTTTTAGCTCCGGGATGCAGGAGCCACAATTTGTTCCGCACTTGAGTTTGGCGCCCAGCGCCTGTGTGCTACGGCAGCCTTGGGCCACCGCATTTAAAATGGTTTGTTCGCCTACGCTAAAGCAGCTGCAAATAATGCGGCCCGCCACGTCACCTTGCGCAGCTTGCCCCGCCAGTAGCGAATGACGATCGATGGCACGCGTTGGCGCAGCCTGAAAAGCCGCAGTAATGAAAGCGTGATCGAGGTGCGGTAAGCGAGAAGCGGCATAAAACGCCAGCTGTAACGCACCGTTGCGCCACGCCAGTAGCCGATAATCCTGGCCGCCTTCGGCAACCTGCAACTGCATTGAAGTCAAATCCGTGTGTGAAGCGAGCCAGTTTGATGCAGAACCTTCTCCGCCCAATACAAAACGCTGCGCGCCCTGTTGTGGCGCACGCGCCCAATAGCGAAGATTTTTCGGCGCTTGATCGCTGCGTTGCCATAGCCAACCTTGCCAATCTACGCGCAGCGGTTGAATACGCACCGCCGTCTGCTTTAAGGCGGGTTGCCCCGATGCTGGGCAGCAGAGCGCGGCTACCAACATGTCTACATTGCTTTGCTGGCTGAACTGGCGGTTCCAGTGCATCGGCACGAAAAGTTCGCCGCGTCGAAGTCCGCTGTCGTGGGTAACGCGTGCGGTGATCCAGCCGTGAACCGATTGCACGCGCGCCAGTGTTTCTGCAGGTAAGCCATACGCAATGGCATCTTGAGGATGCAGCGCGACAAAAGGCTCATCGCAGTGTTGCATCAGGCGCGGCACTGCCCCGGTACGCGTCATGGTATGCCACTGATCGCGCACGCGACCGGTGTTCATTAACAGCGGATAACCTCTATTAACAGAGACTGTTTTTATCTCTGCGGACGGCAGCAAACGCGCCTTCCCGTCAGGATGAAAGAAGCGACGATCGCTGAATAAACGTGCGCAGCCATCAGGATGCTGTGCATTAACCGGCCATTGAATCGGACGCAATTTATCCCAGCCGTCGTCACTTAACTGCGCCAGCCCGCTGATATCAAAGGCGCGCTGTCCGTGGTTTTCAAAGCCGGAAAGTGCAGCGTGTTCGCGGAAGATCTGCGCCGGATGGGTCCAGCCAAAGGCTGCGGCGAAACCCAAACGCTGCGCCACTTGCGCCAGCAGCCACCAATCGGGTTTGGCATCACCGGGCGCAGCTGCAAACGCACGCTGACGGGAGATGCGTCGCTCGGAGTTGGTTACTGTGCCATTTTTTTCACCCCACCCCAGCGCGGGCAATAGAATGTCAGCGAAGGCGCTGGTATCGGTTTGCGCTAAGATATCGGAAACAATCACCAACGGACATTTTGCCAGCGCCTGCGCAATGCGATTGCCTTCTGGCATCGATACGGCTGGATTAGTGCCCATAATCCACACCGCTTTTACGTCACCCCGCTCAATAGCATCGAACAGCTTTACCGCCGTCAAACCAGGCTGACGCGCTATGGTTGGGCTTTGCCAAAAGCGTTGCAAACGATCGCAATCGGCATCATTAAAATTCATATGGGCCGCGAGTTGATTCGCCAGTCCCCCCACTTCACGTCCCCCCATCGCGTTGGGCTGACCCGTAAGTGAAAACGGCCCGCTGCCCGGCAAACCCACTTTTCCGCTGAGCAAATGTGCATTGATAATGGCGTTGTTATTGTCGCTGCCGCTGACGGATTGGTTAACGCCCATGCACCACAAGGTCAGCACGCGTTGCGATGAGGTAAACAGCTGCCAGAAAGCAGTAACCTGTTCCGGTTCAAGATCGCAGTGCGCAGCAACCCGAGCAAGATCCCATTCGCGCGCCGCGAGCAGCGCCGGTTCCACATCGGCCAAGTGCGCGAGCATGCGGGTATCTATGCCATTGTTTTCTACCAACCAGTTCAGCAAACCGGCAAACAAAACGCTGTCGCTACCAGGACGTAATGCCAAATGCAGATCGGCAAGATCGCAGGTTGCGGTGCGTCGTGGATCGATCACTATCACCTGCATTTCTGGTCGCTGCTGTTTGGCCTTGACCAGCCGCTGATACGCAACCGGATGTGCCCATGCTGCGTTTGATCCTACCAGGATCACGACATCCGCGCGTTCAAAATCCTCATAGCAACACGGCACTGCATCGGCACCGAACGCGCGTTTATAGCCTACAACAGCCGATGCCATGCAGAGCCGCGAATTGGTATCGATATTGGCGACCCCGATGAACCCTTTCATCAGCTTATTGGCGACGTAATAATCTTCTGTCAACAACTGGCCCGAGCCGTAAAATGCCACGGCCTGCGGGCCATGTTGTTCAATGATCTCACGCAGCCCGTTCGCCGCAGCCTCCAGTGCCGCGTCCATGCTCACGCGTTGCTGATTGACCTGCGGATAAAGCAATCTCCCGTCCTTTTTCAGGGTTTCACCCAGCGCGGCCCCTTTTACACACAGCCGACCAAAATTGGCTGGATGTTGAAGATCGCCCGCGACCTGCGCCTGTTCATCGCCCTGTGGCGTGACGTCAACGCCGCAGCCGACACCGCAATAAGGACAGGTGGTTTTCATGATGCCTTCGCCATGACATTAAGTGGTCGGTTTGCCAGCCAGATTTGTCCCGCTTCCAGTTTCACCGGCCAACAGCGTAGCTGGTGCTGCGGATTATCCAGGCTTTGCCCGTCACGCAGCCGCACGCGCTGCTTGTAGAGCGGCGAAATCACTACCGGTTCGCCACCCACGTCGCCGAGAATGCCGCGCGACAGCACGCTGACGTCGCTGCCGGGCTCACGATCTTCCAGCGCGTAGAGTTCATCGCCAAAGCGGAACAGCGCAATGCGCTCGCTGCCAAGGCGTGCGCCAATTCCTGCCTGCAACGGCAGAGAATTGAGATCGCATACCCTGCTCCAGGGTTCAGCGGGCAGATGCATAACAGGGATCGCATTCGCGGCAGCGGGCTGACGCTGTCCCCGTACTTGCACATAACGCAAGGTTTCATCGGGTTCGTTGCTGTTCACCGTTGGGGTAAACAAGGCGCGGCGTGACGGATCTTGCAGCGTGGTTTGCCATTCGCACTGGTAGCTTTCCACCACGTGCTGCATCTCTTGTTCCAGCATGGCGCCAATGCCGAGGCTGTCTTCAATGATCACGTCACGCAGGTAGTCGAGGCCACCTTCCATGTTGTCCATCCACACGCTGGTACGCTGTAAACGGTCGGCGGTACGCACATAAAACATCAGGATACGGTCAACGTAGCGCAGCAAGGTTTCATCATCGAGGTCGCTGGCAAATAAGTCCGCGTGGCGCGGTTTCATGCCACCGTTACCGCACACATACAGGTTCCAGCCTTTGTCGGTGGCGATCACCCCGATATCTTTGCTCTGCGCTTCGGCGCATTCACGGGTGCAGCCTGAAACGGCCATTTTGATTTTGTGCGGGGCGCGCAGGCCCTTGTAGCGGTTCTCCAGCGCGATGGCAAACGCGGTGGAATCCTGCACGCCGTAGCGACACCAGGTTGAGCCGACACAAGATTTCACCGTACGCAGCGATTTACCGTAGGCATGACCGGTTTCGAACCCTGCCATCAGCAGCTCTTCCCAAATTGCGGGCAGCTGATCGAGGCGCGCGCCAAACAGGTCGATACGTTGACCGCCTGTTATTTTGGTGTAGAGATCGTAACGTGCTGCCACTTGTCCAATCGCAATCAGACCTTGTGGCGTAATTTCCCCCGCAGCGACACGCGGCACCACCGAGTAAGTTCCATCTTTCTGGATGTTACCGAAGTAGCGATCGTTGGTATCTTGCAGGGGCAGATGAGCCGGTTTTAACAGGTAATCATTCCAGCAAGAGGCCAGCAGCGAAGCCGCCAACGGCTTACAGACTTCGCAGCCGTGACCGCGACCATGTGCCGCCAGTAACGCATCAAAGGTTTGGATTTTCTCTACCCGAATCAGGTCATAAAGCGCCTGACGTGAATAGGCAAAGTGCTCGCACACCTCTTTTTTCACTTCGACGCCAAGGTTTTCCAGCTGGAATTCCATCACCTGCTTCACCAGCGCGGAACACCCTCCGCAGCCTGTTGCTGCTTTGGTGCAACTTTTCACACTGGCCAACTCGCCACAACCGTCTCGCACCGCTGAGCAGATATCGCCTTTGCTCACATTGTGACAGGAACAGACCTGAGCGCTGTCGGGTAATGCTGCCACACCCAACGCTTTACTCGGTGTACCAGCCAGTGCAGGTAAGATCAGCGTTGCTGGCGAAGCCGGTAACGGCAGTTGATTCAGCATCATCTGTAGCAGCGATGAATAGTCTTCGCTGTCGCCTACCAACACGCCGCCAAGCAGCAGTTTGCCGTCTGCTGACACCACGATTTTTTTGTAGACGCCTTTAGGGCCATCGGTCCAGTGATAGCTTTGACTGCCCGCAGTACGCGCGTGCGCATCACCAAACGAGGCCACTTCCACGCCCAACAGCTTGAGTTTAGTGCTCATATCGGCACCGCTAAAAGCGCTGGCTTCGGCGGCCAGATGTCCTGCCAGCACGCGCGCCATTTGATAGCCTGGCGCAACTAAACCGAAAATCTGCCCGTTCCATAACGCACATTCGCCGATAGCAAAAATATCGTCATCGCTGGTTTGGCAGTGATCGTTGATCTCAATGCCGCCACGCGGGCCGAGCACCAGAGCGGCGTCACGCGCCAACTCATCACGCGGACGTATGCCCGCTGAAAACAGCACCAGATCGGTGGGCAGTTCGCCCCCGTCAGCAAAGCGCAACAGTAGGCTGCCATCTTCTTGCTTTTCAATTGCTTCAGTTTGCTTTGAGGTGTGCACGGTGACGCCCAGCGCGTCAATTTTCTGACGCAGCATCAATGCGCCGCCCTCATCGAGCTGAACCGCCATCAGGCGCGGCGCGAACTCCACGACGTGCGTTTCCAGGCCTAACTGTTTCAGGGCATTCGCCGCTTCAAGGCCCAGCAGTCCGCCGCCAATCACCACACCGCGTGTGCTGTTTTTGGCGCAGGCCGCAATCGCATCGAGATCGTCCAGTGTGCGATAAACAAAGCAGCGATCGCCATTGTGGCCCGGCACTGGCGGCACGAAGGCACGCGATCCGGTTGCCAGCACTAACTTATCCCACGCCAGTTCGTTTCCGGCGCTGTCACGCACGCTGCGCTGCTGGCGATCAATCGCAACGACCTGACAACCGCTACGCAGCTCAATGCCGTACTGCTCAAAAAAGTTATCGCTCACCAGCGACAATTCTTCCGCGCTTTTACCGGTAAAATACGCTGAAAGATGCACGCGATCGTAAGCCATGCGCGGCTCTTCGCCATAGACCACCACGTGATAGTGCTGATGCAGTTCACGTGCGACCAGCTGTTCCAAAAAATGGTGGCTGACCATGCCGTGACCCAGCACAGCTAATGTCGGTTTATTCATCACAAAGCTTCCTGCAGCCTGCGGCTGCGTTTCAGGTTCATCAAGGCCAAACAGCGTGTTCAGGCTGATCTGCTCGGCAGCGTTTAGACGGGTTAACAACGATGCGCCCTGCTGGCTGTCGCCAAACAACAGCACGCCGTTGAGCCGTCCGTGCTTGAGAAAAAGACGGCGATAGTGGCCAGAAAGCGGATCAAAACTGGTCAGCGACGGCGCTTCTCGAATGTCGCCCGCGCTGAACAGAGAAATGCCGCTGACCTTCAGGCGTGTGCCGCTCTTTTCGTGGTAAAAATCGGCGCGTGGCGCGTCGGCCAGCTGCGCGCCTAATACTTCAGCCTGCGCCAGACAAGGCGCGACCAGGCCAAAGGTCTCTCCGGCTATCTCGCAGCATTCACCCACGGCGTAAACATTGGGAATTGTGCTGCGCAACTGACGATCAACGCAGATGCCGCGTTGACAAGGCACACCCGCCGCCTGCGCCAAGGCACTTTCCGGTTGCACACCGATGGCGATCACCACTTGCTCCGCCATGACGACGCTGCCGTTTGTCAGGACCGCGCCCTGTTCAGTGATTGCAGTTATGCCGCTGTTGAGTTCGCAGCGAATACCGCGACGGCGCAGTTGGGCGAGCAGCAATCCCCCCGCTTTGGCATCCAACTGGCGATCCAGCAGCCAGGATTTGTGATGCACCAACGTCACGTCACGGCCTTGCGCTTTCAGCGCTGCGGCGGCTTCAATACCGAGAAAACCGCCGCCTAACACCACGACCGGGCCAGATGCGTTAAGTAATTTTTCAACATCTCGCAGGCTGCGAAAGCCGCTGACTTTAGGATGATCGATACCTGGAATTACTGGCATCCGCGGCTGCGAACCACTAGCAAACACCAGTCGATCCCAGTGCAGCTGACGTTGATCGGTCTGCACACAGCGGGTAGCCAGATCGACGCGCTCAACCGTTTCACCCGCCAGCAGCAGAACGCCATTCTCGACATACCAGTCACGATCGTGGATCAGCGTGTCGGCAAACGCTTTTTCACCCGCCAGCACCGGAGACAGCAGCACGCGGTTGTAATTGCCCAGCGGTTCACGACCAATCACGGTGATGGCGTAACGCTGTGGGGCCAGCGCCAGCAGGGTCTCTACCATGCGCATGCCCGCCATTCCGTTGCCAATTACCAGCAGCTGTTGCTTCATGGTGCTGTCCTCACGCCGCGGTGGTCTGTTTTTCGTAGAGGAAGTGCAGGATCTTCTGGCGCAGCTGGTGATAACGCGGCTCGTCAGCCAGCGCGACGCGTGAACGTGGACGCGGCAAGTCGATATCGAGCATATCGCCCACGTGCGCCGCCGGTCCGTTGGTCATCATTAGCACGCGATCCGACAGCAGCACCGCTTCATCTACGTCGTGGGTGATCAGTACAATGGTGGTATTCAACTCTTGCTGGATGCGCATCACGCTGTCCTGCAAATGGGCGCGGGTTAATGCATCCAGCGCGCCAAAAGGTTCATCAAGCAGCAACACGCGCGGCTTCATCGCCAAGGCGCGTGCAATGCCTACACGCTGTTTCATGCCGCCAGAGATTTCGCCCGGACGTTTGTGCATCGCATGGCTCATCTGCACGCGATTGAGGTTGTGCTCGATCCAGTCGCTGATTTCCGCTTTGCTCATCTTGCCTTTGAATACCTGCTTTACCGCCAGCTCAACGTTTTGGTAGGTGGTTAACCACGGCAGCAAGGAATGGTTTTGGAATACCACCGCACGCTCTGGGCCGGGACCGGTGATTTCACGGTTATCACACAACAACACGCCGCTGCTGGGGCGCGTTAGCCCGGCGATCAAATTCAACAAGGTGGATTTGCCACAGCCGGAATGGCCGATCAGGCTCAAGGTTTCTCCTTCGCGGATGTCAAAACTGACGTTATCGAGCGCGAGGAAATCGCCGCCAGATGTGTTAAAGCGCTGGCTGACCTGCTGTACGCGAATGATATGTTGCATGGCGATCCCCTTATTTTTCCCAGCTAAAACGACGGACCAGCAGCATCAAGCCCTGCTCCAGCAGCAACCCAACCACACCGATAATCAGGATGGCGATCAGGATGTTTTCCACGTTGAGGTTGTTCCACTCATTCCAGATCCAGAAACCGATGCCCAGGCCGCCGGTCAGCATTTCAGCGGCGACAATCACCAGCCAGGCGATACCAATAGACAGACGCACGCCGGTTAATACAGCCGGTAACACCGCAGGCAGTAAAATGCGACGCATCACCGTCCATTCGGAGAGTTGCAAAACCCGTGCAACGTTGAGGTAATCCTGCGGAATACGCTGCACACCTTCGGCGGTGTTGAGGATCATCGGCCAAATAGAGCAGATAAAAATGGTCCAGCTGGAAGCGGGTTCAGCGCGTTGAAACAGCAGCAGGCCAATCGGCAACCACGCCAGCGGACTCACCGGGCGCAGCAGCGCAATAATTGGATTGAACATGCGTGACATAAAGGTAAAGCGCCCCAGCAGAAAACCGGCGGGAATGCCCACCAGCGCAGCCAGCCCAAAGCCAATGGCGACACGTTGCAGTGACGCGAGCACGTTCCAGCCGATGCCCTGATCGTTCGGGCCGTTGTTATAGAACGGATCGGCGAACAGCGTTTGTGCCGCCTGCCAGGTTGCATACGGCGTGGGAAAACCCTGGCTCGACAAGGCGGCGATTTGCCAGACCAAACCCAGCAGCAGCATACCGCTCAGCGCAGGGATGACACGCTCTAACAGTGGACGCAGACGGGCCGGTTTAGCCGCCGCTTTAGGGGCAATCTGTAGTGGAATAATGGTTGCGCTGCTCTCTGTTTTCGCAGGTTGCGCCAGGGCGCGAGCTTCAGTTTTCATGACAACCTCTGTTAACGTTTGATGGCAAAGCTGGCGGCGTAAGCGGCAGGATCGGTTCCATCCCACACCTTGCCGTCAATGAAAGTACTGCTGCGCATCTCGCTGGCGGGCAGCGTGACGTTACCGACCGCGCTGGCGGCCTGCTTGTAGATATCTATGCGGTTGATTTGGCGTGCCACGGCCAGATAATCGGGATCGGTTTTCACCAAGCCCCAACGCTTCATCTGCGTCAGGAACCACATGCCGTCTGATAAATAGGGGAAGTTGACGCTGCCATCGTGGAAGAAACGCATGGCGTGAGCATCTTGCCAGGTTTGTCCCAAACCGTTTTCGTAGTGGCCAAGCATCCGGCCTTCCAGCGTCTCGACTTTGGTGTTGATCCATGCGCGCCCCGCCAACGCCTTGACGGTTTCACGGCGGTTATCGTCTGAAGCGTCGATCCAGCGAGCCGCTTCCAGCACGGCCGCGGTTAGCGCGCGAGCGGTATTCGGATTTTCAGTGACCCATTGCGCACGTGTTCCAAGCACTTTTTCCGGGTGATCTGGCCAGATCTGCTGGCTGGTCACGGCGGTAAAACCAATGTTGTCGCTGATGGCACGCTGGTTCCAGGGTTCACCGACGCAGTAGCCGCTCATGTTGCCAATCTTCATGTTCATCACCATTTGCGGTGGCGGCACGACAACGGTGCGCACATCTTCAAATGGGTCGATACCGGCATTCGCCAGCCAGTAATAGAGCCACATGGCGTGAGTGCTGGTGGGAAACGTGTGGGCGAAGGTGTAGCTGCCCTTGGCTTTGGCATCGATGGCTTTTTTCAGGCTGGCGGCATCCGTTACGTTTTGCGCTTTCAACTGGTTAGAGAGGGTTATCGCCTGACCGTTGTTGTTGAGTGTCATCAGGTTAGCCATGTCGTGCTGCGGTCCTGCGACACCCAGTTGCAGGCCATAAAGCATGCCGTAAAGCACATGCGCGGCATCCAGTTCACCCGATGTGAGCTTGTCGCGCACCGCAGCCCAGCTGGCTTCTTTGCTGACCTGCAGCGTAATGCCATATTTCTTATCGAAACCTTTCAACGATGCCATAACGACCGGCGCACAGTCGGTGAGTGGAATAAAACCGACGCGCACCGTGGTTTTTTCGGGTGCATCCGATCCCGCCGCCCAGGCGGCATGATGCAAACCTGGCAATAAATAGCTGCCACCTACTGCGGCTCCAGCCAATAACAACTGACGGCGTGAGAGTGAAAAAGGCGTTTTGCTCATCATTGGCACCTGAAAAAATGAAATAAAAAAAGGCGTCCTCCGACATGCCGTAGCACGCGGATGGACGCCTTTATCCAAAGCACTCGCTTCACCGCCGTTGGCGAAACAAATGCGCATTGTCTGTAAGGTAAAGCAAAGCCTGTGCCAATGTGTTGAAAGCCAGCTGGCAAGGCTTTCCCATCACAACTGATGGAAAATCACACAAATTTGCACCCTGCTGACGCACTCTACGCACAGGCTTTGTGCAACTACCTCCTTTGAGTTACCCCTTTAACGTGGCCGCCACAGCCAGCACGGCATTAGCGATGTCCAGGATGCGTTTGTTTTGATTCATGGCGCTTTTACGCAGTGCCTGCCACGCAGATTCTTCACTGTAACCGTGCTGCTGCATCAACCAGCTTTTGGCCTGATCGATAATTTTTCGCTCATCCAGCGTGGCACGCATTGAAGCCAGTTCCTCAGCCTGATTGCGTAAACGCTGAGCCTGTTCGCCAATCATTGACAACACCGAACGTCCTAATTGCGGCGCTAATCCATCGCTGTTCAGGGTTGCGGCTTCGCCATTGAGCCAGTCAGCGCCGGAAACATACAGGGCAAAACTGCTGTCACCTTGCGCCACCTTGAGTGGGGCTTCCGCCTGTAATTTTGCGACGGCAATAGCTTCACGGCAGCGCGTCATTAACGTGGCTGATAAATGATCTTCTATGCGTTTCATGTGATCGATACGAACCGACAGCAGCGAAAACCAGTTCAGCGCACCCGTCTCTTCGCTTTGACCGCCGGTGCAGGCGATGCGCCGCAAACGCTCGATTTCACGGCTGGCCTGCGCCAGCGGTTGCCAGCAAGCCAGCGCGTCGACATCTGCAAACTGGCTGAAGGTTGCGAAACTCTGCTCTTGCGCGTCAATCAGCGCCACCATGCAGCGACGCTGCTCCGCGCTAAATTGCCCTACGGTGAATCCTGCCGAACCGGTTGCACGCTCCTGGCCCGCCAGCTCTTTTCCCTGCATAAAGCTGAACAATGCAATCAACGCGCGTGAAATTTCGGGATGGCTGGCGGTGTCAGCGGCTTCAAACACCAGATTTAATAAGCTGCGAATAATGTGATTAAACGCGGACATCGCCTGCGCGTGACTCAATTGCTGATCAGAAAGTTGAAGGCGAAGCGTCGGGAGATCGTTTAACGCCTGTAAAGTCGCCGCAATCAGCATAAACATCCGGCTGTAACCCGGTTGCGCCAGCGCAGGCGGTAAAACCTGGTAAAAAGCGTGCTGGCACTGAATCACATCCTGCTCGCGCGCGCGCCGCTCTTGCGCGAACAGTTTTCCCTGCGAGCAGATCCAGATATTACTTGCGCCACGTTCTCGCTGCAGTTGATGTACCAATTCGCTCACAGCAGCCAGTAACTGGCCGGTATGCAGCAAGCGTTGCAGGCTGGCAATATCACTTTCACATGAAGCTTGCAGGTACTTCAGCGCATCCGTCATCGCCCAACCCTCATCGCGTAAAGTTCAATTCAAGCAAAAGCCATGCCGCTTTATTAAAAGAGTGAGATCGCCGTTACCCCGGAAATTCTGATTTTGATGAGAAAATTAAGTGAAAGGCGTTAAGATTTCTGTTAACAAGTAATTAGAAAAACTTAATAGTTTCCAAGATAAGCGGTGCGTGACAGGATAGGTTCCACTATCATTGCTTCCTTTATGACGTTAATCATTTAATTCGATTTAACTATCACAAACTACAGCGTTTTTTTTGCGCCTTCGTTTACCTAAAGGCCCCCGCGTTAACACGCATCGACGAGGTGCGCAATGGTTTGAATTCTCAAAAGTCTTAGGTAGACTGAGGGCGGCACTACCTCAATGTAAGTTGGCCGTTTTTTTAACCGGCAATTTTAATCACGGCGCAAAGCCAGCCTCGGCGAACAACTGCATGATGCCGGGCAATATGCAGATACTTTGATGGGATCACGACGAACATGGTGAAAAAGAGTTTCGCGTTAACGCTGTTGGCAGTGTTGGCTTTGGCTGGTTGTAAGGCTCCGCCGCCCCCTGTCACCGATGATACGTTGGTCACCAGCGTCGTTAACAACGTTAAATTGGTACATCGACACGCCGTGTTAGCACCGAAGGAATTTGAGCCAGTTAATCAAACCTGGCGCGCTTTATATAGCGCATCTGTGATGACCACCCCAGATTACGGCGGCAAAGTGGTGCGTTATCTGGAAAGTGGTAAACCTTTTGAAGTGTTAGGCAGCGTGGAAAACAACTGGCTTGCCATCGCCGACGAAGCCGACGGCCCAATGATTGGCTATGTCCCATTGAAAGCAGGCGTGGAAAGCAGCCGTTATGAGGCGACCGTACGTAGCGATCGTCCGCGTCCACGTAAGACAAAACAAGTCTGCGTTGCTGTTGGCGGCGCAAGTAAAGCCTGTCGCACTAACGATACCGCGACCTGGATCTTAGACTAAACATGGAATCCGGCGCATATTGCCCGCAGCACCGCCCTGGTCTGCGGGTTCAGGGATTTGCCATTGGCTGGAAGAACACATATTAATGACTGTGGAATCCCCTGCGCGTGAGGCAACTACCTCAGGCAATGAGAATCTATTACTGAATGCTGCAGCGCCTTTGCTGAACGCTGTAGTGCAAATTCGTCAGGCGGCCACGCATGACGATCCTGCCGGTCTACGCCAGTCACTTATCGATGAAATTCGTCAGTTTGAACAGCGCTGTAAACAAGCCGGTTTGCCCTTTGAGATGATCATTGGCGCGCGATACTGCCTGTGCAGCGCATTGGATGAGGCGGCGGCGCAAACGCCTTGGGGTACGCGCGGCGTCTGGTCCGGCAACGGCATGCTGGTGACATTTCATAACGAAAGCTGGGGTGGTGAAAAATTTTTCCAGCTGCTTTCGCGCATCTCTCAAAGTCCACAGCAACATCTTTGGCTACTGGAAGTAGTGCATTATTGCCTGCTACTTGGTTATGAAGGCCGCTATCGCGGTAATGAGAGTGGCCGCGCCCAATGCGAAGGCATTCGCAAACGTCTGGCAACCTTAATCGATGAAACCCGTGCGCAGCGTAGCGTGACACCTGCACCGTTAGTGGTAGTGCACCCGCTGGTCAGCACATTGGCACGTCCGATGGTGCCGCTCTGGGCCTGCGCCACCTTAGTGGCATTAATCGCCTGCCTGATATACAGCGGCCTGAACTGGCGATTAGGCAACGCTGCTGAGCCGTTGCTGCGCGCTATCTATCAGACGCCTTTGCCGCAAATTACGGTTGGTCGCCGCCCTTCGTCGCCTCAGGCGCTGCTGGATTTGCGCCAGCGTCTTAATGATGTCATTGCTGCCGGCCAGCTGGAAGTCAGCGATGGCGCGTTCGGCAGTAAAGTGATTATTCCTGCTGACAAGCTATTTGCCGCCGAAGGCACGGCAATCAATCCTGTGGGTCGTGCCTTGCTGGCGCGTGTTTCCGCAGCGATGAAGGACGTGAAAGGAACGATTTTGGTGTCGGTGTTCACTGACGATCGTCCGGTCGACAACAGCCGTTTCGCCTCAAGTTATGAATTTTCTTTCGCCCGCGCTCGTGCAGTGACGCAATTAATGCAGGTTCAACTCGCCGATGGACACGTCATTCGTTCTGAAGGCCGCGGTGACAGCGATCCGCTGTTGCCCAATGACAGCAGTGAAAACCGCACCCGCAACCGTCGCGTTGAAATTACCTTGTTTGCCGCGCCCGAAACGCTCAGTAATCATCAAGGAGCTCAATAATGCGCGCTTCCGTTCGCTTGCTTTTAACTCATCGGCTGCTGTGGAGTTTTATTGGCGTAACCGCGCTGAGCTGTCTGCTATGGATGCTTGGCCCGCTCTGGGTATGGGGTGATACGCGCCCGCTGGAACCCGCGCTGAATCGTCAATTAACTGTCGGCGCGCTGATCGTCTTGTGGGTGCTGTTTCAACTGCTTCCGTCCTTGTATCGTGCCTGGTTCAATAGTCGATTACTGACGCAACTGCAGCTTTCAGACAGCGACGATCCGGCTGAACGCCAGATTACGGAAGAGTTGCTCAACCAACGCTTTAGTGACGCGGCGACGCAGTTAAAACGCGCCCAGTTTGGCCGTCGCCAGCGCGGCAGTTGGCTATCCAGAGTCAGCGCCAACTATCTTTATCAATTGCCGTGGTATTTAGTCATGGGCGCGCCAGGCGCCGGTAAAACTACCGCATTGTTAAATGCGGGCCTGGAATTTCCCCTGACTGACAGTTTTGGCAAAAACGCGATTCGCGGCGTGGGTGGCACGCGCAACTGTGACTGGTGGTTTACCGATAGCGCGGTGTTAATCGATACCGCTGGACGTTATGCCCTGCAGGAGAGTCAGCGCGCTCGTGATGCCAGCGAATGGCGCAGCTTTATCAATTTACTGAAGCGCTATCGCACCCGACAACCGATTAACGGTGTGATCATGACTATCAGCGTCGCCGATCTGTTGAGTGACTCTGCTGAAGCGCGTTTTGCTCAGGCAACGGCGCTACGTGAACGCATGGCGGAATTGCATCAACATACCGGCATTCATTTTCCTGTTTATGTGATGGTGACAAAGACCGATTTGCTGAAAGGCTTTATGAGCTTTTTTGGCGCTATCGACAAGTCACAACGTGACGCTATCTGGGGCTTTACCTTTAACTGGGAATTGGGCAAGCCGAACAAGGATGACTGGCACGCCAATTTCTCGCAGCAATATCACCGTCTTGAGCAACAGCTTCAGCAGCAATTAGCGCAGCATATGGCGCAAGAGCGCGATCTGAATCAGCGGGCTGAATCTTTCTTGTTTCCGCAAGAATTCGCTTCACTGCGCCCTTTACTGAATGAATATCTCGATATTGTTTTTTCCGATCATAAAGATGCCGTCGCGTGGAGTCCGCGCGGCCTGTTCTTTACCAGCGGCACCCAGGAAGGCTTGCCGTTTGATCGTGTCATGGGGGAGTTGAGCCGCAAGCTGCAACTGCGCCAGCCAGGCGATCATTCAATTGCGGCCTGGGATAGCGTCAATCGCAGCAGCCCTATTCCCGGTAACAAAGGCCAGAGCTTCTTTATTCGCGATCTGCTCAGCACATTGATCTTTAGAGAGAGCGGTTTGGCTGGCAGCAACCGCCACTGGGAATACCGCAACCAACTTTTCCACTGGATTGGCTACGGCGTGCTGGCGGGAGCCTTACTGATTTTGTCTGGATTGTGGTCACTCAGCTATTATCAAAATCAGCACTACTTGCAGCTGGTGGAAACGCGCGTCGCGCCAATTATCCAACAAAGTCAGCAAGTGATTCATCAGCCAGCCGATAATATTTTCGATCTGCTACCCTTTCTAAATAGCCTGGTGAAGCTGCCGCTGTCGGATAAGTTTTCTCTCGATAATCCGCCGCTTACTATGCGGGTTGGCTTATTTCGCGGTACGCAAGTGAGTGACGCCGCATGGGTGCTTTATCAAAATGCGCTTAAGTCTTTACTGCTGCCGCGTGTGGCTCAGCAGGTAACGAATCTGCTGCGTAGCGATCCAGGCGATGACAATACCTATAGCCGAAATGCATTACGCGCCTATCAAATGCTTTATGAGCCGCGTAATTATGATGGAGAATTTCTGCGCGCCTGGCTGTTACAGAATTTGCAACGCACGCTGCCCAATAATGTCAGCGCCCGTGATTTACAGCAGCTTGACTGGCATCTGAGTCAGTTGCTGGATCAGCAAATTCAATCTTCGCCTTATGCGCGCGATAACGCATTGATGATGCGTAAGCTTGCGGAAAATCTGAAAAATGCGGGTCACGATAGCAATACGCTTGCCGCAACGCCTTTGCGCGTTGGAGAGCGATTGACCCTGCATAGCGAGTAATGGTGAGGTGAACATGGCTGCGTATACTGTTCCCGGCTGGTATGGCAAGTTGCCTTCAACAGGCGACTTTCTACATCATCGACTCAGCGAGAAGCACATCACGCCCTGGAGCCACTGGTTTCAGCAGGGTTTGATACAGTGGCATATGCAAGAAAATGCCAACTGCGCGGCTTTTTTGCGCGCACCGGTGTGGAATTTTGTTTTGCCAATAACGCCGGGCAGGCAGCAGATTCAGATGGGGTGTTTATTGCCCTCGTGCGATCGCGTGGGCCGCGCCTGGCCGCTGGTGGCGCTGCACAGTTTTTCACTGAATCAATGGCACCCGGCACAGCTGACTATTTCCGGTGACTGGTTTCAGGATCTCGGCGCGACCTTGCTACAGGCGGTACAACAGCCGCTGAATGCCGAACAGCTAGAGCAGCATATTCAACGCTTGCCCCCGTTGCTGGTGCCGGTAAAGCAGCCGTCAGACATCATGGATGTGATTGGTTTTCAGGATCTGCCCTGCACGCTCAGCTGGCGTGAAGTGGCGGAACGTTTCGATCCCCAGCAGCACATGAGTTACTGGTGGAGTAATCGCAGTGATGGTTTCGTGCATGCCACTCACAAGCACAGCGGCAACCTGACTGCAGATCTGTTTTCGTTACTCTTTAACCCGGCGGCAGGTGCACAGCCGGGACGTAATGGCCTTTATCCACCAATGTTTGAGTGAGGCCGGTTGCGTTTGCCCTTCAATACGGGATGACCCATGCAATTTACCATTGTGCAATGCACTACAGAGGTTCCGATGAAAACCGTGGCGTTCCTTCCGCCCGGTGGGACTATTGGACGCAGTCAGGATAACGATCTGGTCTTGCCTGATGAATCGCGGGCAATTTCACGTTTACAGGCGTTGGTGCACCTCTCCAACGAAGGCGAGTGCCGCCTGACCAATCAAGGCAGCGTCACGCCGGTTGAACATAACGGTGTCACGCTGGGTCGCGGAATGCAGGTGCATCTCAAGCACGGTGATGCGCTGCGTATTGGCGAATATGCTTTGGAAGTACGCGATCCCGCACGCAGCCATGAAAGCAAAGACGATCCGCTGGCTTTCTTCAGCGCTGAAGCTGCGCAACTCACCAATCCATTGGGCATTGGTGAACAGCATGATGTCGATGCCTTGGCGGTGGAAACGGAGAGCACCCCTACGCGTCATGAGCGCCACAGCGACGCACGTCTGGCAATTGATCCCCAAACGAATGAACCGCAGCGTCAGTCTCATACGCAGCCTTACGATCAAGACAAACTGATCGCCGCGCTGCTGGAAGGCATGGGTCTGAACAACGGCCATGCTACGCCGATTGATGAGGAACAGATGCGCATTACCGGCCGTATGTTAAGCCTGTTTTCGCAAGGTACCGTTGCCTTAATGTCATCGCGCTCTATTCTTAAGCGCGGCGTGAAAGCTGACATGACGATGATCCTCAACGAGGCCAATAATCCCTTCAAAATTTTGCCCTCGGGTAAAACCGTTTTGATGCAAATGTATCAAAGCCAGATGCCTGGTTTTATGCCGCCGGAACAAGCGGTGCGCGATGCGCTGGTGGATTTGCAAGCGCACCAGCTTGGCATGATAGCCGGTATTCGCGCCATTATTGCCGCCATGCTGCAATCCTTTAATCCGCAACGTTTGGAAGAACAAGCGCGCGTTGATGGTATGTTGCCGAAGTTGCCGTTATCCACCCTTAAAAAAGCCGCGCTATGGGACTATTTCATGCGTAACTATCAGCGCACCGCAGGCGAAATTGAAGATGATTTCCACACCTTGTTTGGCGAAGCCTTTCTTCATGCCTATGACATGGAAGTCAACCAGTACAAAGATTCTCAGACGCGAGTGGATGAAGCATGAAAATCGTTTTTGCCAGCCGCTGCCAGCAGGGTTTACGCGATGAAAATCAGGATCGTACCGGTGCTGAACTCGACGACAGTAAAGCCTGCTTTGTGGTGTGTGACGGTGTTGCTGGTTTACCTGGCGGTGACAAAGCGGCCCAACTGGTGCGTGATAGCCTGATCAATCAACTCAAAGCGTGTGAAGATTTTTCGCCCGCGTTTACCCAGCGGGCTGTTGAACACTGTCGGGCATTACTGCATGAAGCCCAAGGAAAAAATCCGAAATTTTCACGCATGAGCACCACGCTTGCGGTCCTGTTTATTGACCGTGAACAACAGCGCGCGTGGTGGGCGCATGCAGGTGACAGCCGGGTTTATCACTTTCGTCACGGCATGCTACATCAGGTGACGCGTGACCACAGTCTGGCGCAACAGCTCAAAGAAGCAGGCTATGAAAATACCGGCATTAACAGTAATTTACTCTATAATGCGCTCGGTGCAGCCCCGTCTCGTCCGGTGAGTTTTTCTGATGAAATTCAGCTTGAAGATGGTGACGCCTTTTTAGTCTGCACCGATGGGTTTTGGCTTAACCTGACCACCAATGAGATGGAACAAGCGTTACGCATGGTTAACGCTTGCGAAGAGTGGTTAGCGCTGATGGAAGGCGCGGTGAGCCGTAGCGTTAAAAAAGATAATCTCAGTGCTTTGGCTGTTTGGATTGGTGAGCCTCAAGAGGCCACCTTGCTCTATTCGCTGGCTGATTCGGCTCGTTTTCTGCCGCCTCGTTATTGATTCCAAGGATTCATATGAAATTGTGGTTGCCCGGCATTGCCACCCTGCTGATTGCCTTTAACGTGCAGGCGGAAAATTATCGTGTGGTTTATTCGCCCAGCCTGGCGCTGGAAGTCTATATCGATAATGTGGTGAGCAAAGCGCCTGACGACTGGTGTAAAGAGACGCTGCCGTTGCGCATCGTTTCGGGTAAAAGCAAAGATTCGGCGGTTCTTACCACTTTTTTACCGCGTGTTGGCACGCTGTTAGCTAACCAATGCGGCACGCTTGATGTTGTGCCGTGGCAAATGACGGACAAAGATGGCGGCGTTTTAGCCAGCGGCAGCGCCAGCAAATTACAAAACTGGCGCCCCATTGTCATGGCTGATGCCACCACGAGCGCCAGCGACAGCAATGCCGCCCCACTCGATTTATCGCGTCCGGCTGACAGCACGCCATTGCAGCACTTTGATCTGCCCAGCGGCTGCCATTTTCGCACCGCGTGGGATGATAATGCAGAATCGATGTTCATTCCTGATGTCCGCAAACAGCAGTGTTCACCAGACGGCTGGGTAGAAGGCAAAAGTGAGTTGACCCTGGCGGGAACAGGTAAGTCCGTGAATGTGCCGGTTACGTTTTATCAAGGTTACCCGATCGCTAATTTATCCATTAGCGGCAGTCCGTTAGAGGTGGTCTCCGCCAATAATCAACGCATGATAGTTACGCGTCCGGATGCTACCGATAGCTGGTTGATTTTGCCCTTTGATGCAAAACAGCATCTCTGGCGCTTTAATGGCACCTTATTGGTGAAGATGGAAAAGAGTACTGCAGAGCAAGACGCAAACGCGGTGAAATCGCGAGTTGAAACCTTGCGTGCCCTTTGGGGGCCGCATTTTATGCCACAGCAAAAAGTGAATGTGTTACTCATCGACACCCTGCACGCGGATCTGGTTGATCCGGCCATCGGTGCCTGGCGTAACATCAATTAATTACCGCGCAGCCTGGCGAACAGGCGTGTTCAGAGAGTTCACTATGTCGGCTAATGATAATCAAAAAATGGTTCCGAATGCTCTGCCTGACGGTTACCGGTTTAATGAGTTTGAGATCAAGGAAGTGATTGGTGGTGGCGGCTTCGGCATTGTCTACCGCGCATGGGATCATCAGTTAGAACGCACCATCGCAATCAAAGAATACATGCCGGTTTCACTGGCGCAACGCGCCACGGATTTGTCACTTGAACTGCGTGGCGAGCGTTTTCAAAAATTATTTAATGCCGGACTGAACAGCTTTATTCAGGAAGCTCGTCTGCTGGCGCGTTTTAATCATCCCGGCTTGCTGCACGTTTTGCGCTTTTGGGAAGAGAACGGCACCGCGTATATGGGCACGCTCTATTACAGCGGCATGACGCTCAAAGAGTGGCAGACAACCAGCCCTGAATCGATTTCGGAAGCCTGGATTCGCCGCCTGTTGCCGCCGCTGTTAGGCGCCATTAATACCATTCATCAGGCGGGTTATCTTCACCGTGATATTTCGCTCGATAATATCCAGATTCAAGATAATCAATTGCCGGTGTTGCTCGACTTTGGCTCAGCGCGCAAAGAGATTGGCAATTTATCGGATGAAACCGAGATTATGCTCAAACCCGGCTTTGCGCCGATAGAGCAATACAGTGAAGAAGGCGAAGTGGAACAAGGTCCCTGGACCGATATCTATGCGCTGGGCGCGGTGTTACACAGCCTGATTACCGGTAATCCGCCACCGGTGAGCGTAGTACGCTGCATTGAAGATAACTATCTCCCGTTGGTTGAGCGCAAGCTGGAAGGTTTTTCGCTGTCGCTGTTGCACGCGGTAGATTGCGCATTAGCGATGAAGCCAGGCGATCGTCCGCAGAGCGTAGATGCATTCGCTGCCCTGATCGACTTGCCGGTCAGCGACGTTGAAGCCGTGGTTAACAGCCTGCAAGCTGCGGCGGATATGCCGCCTGCGCCGGTAGTGGTGGCTGAAGAGCCCGTTGACGCACCTGAACCGGTGGTGATGGCGGTCAATCACGGCGCATCCATCATTGAGCCGGTCACGCCTCGCAACGTTCGTCGCCTGTCGCCGGGTTTGTTAGGCATCGCTGGCGTGGCATTGCTGGCTGTCATTGCCGTAACATGGATGGTGAATAAGCGCAGCGTTGCCCCAGTGGCTGAGAACACATCCGTAGCGCCAACGACCTCGGCAAACTCGCCAGCCTCCAGCAGCGTTGCCGCCGTGCCTGTCGCTTTGGCCACGGTTTATCTCAAGCTGGGGAATGGTGAAAGCATCGTGTTGAATGGTCAACCGCTTGAAGTGAAGCCGGGAAGCAGCGGTTTTGCGGCATTGAATCTGGCTGCGGGCCAATATCGCCTGGAAGTGCATGCGGGCAACATCACGCATACGCAATCTCTGACCATTGATAAACCAGGCACCTGGTTAATTAACCCAGGAAATTAACGCTTAACCTTTTAGTGAAAAAAGCTTGCCTGATGCAGAGTAAATCGCCGACTCGTTGGCGCTTTACTCTTCAGGCGAGTTTTTCTTAAACGGAAGCATTATCGCCCTCTTTAACCAAACAATTTCCTGATTTAGTCAACCGGGCAGCACACGCAAACGGTCAGTTATCCTTGCGCCTGATTGCAACAAGATTGCAGCGCCCGCACCTGATGCGCCAGCCGACTCAAGTTTTCCTCTTCCATCCCGCGCTTTGCCAACTCCTGCTCCAGTGAAAACAGGTATTGCGCATTGGAGCCGAGCGGCCCAGTCGCGGCGGCAATTAAGGGGGCAATCGCATCCGGGCAAGAATCGGATTCATACAGCGGATGACGCGGATCCATGATAAACGCCAACGCCGTTACGCTACGACCATCATCCAAAGCGAGTTCGCACCAGGTTGGCAAATAGCAACCGGTAATCATCTCGCGCTTCCACAGCAACGCCAGCTCTTCATGCAGGCGTGCTTCCGGCAAACGAAAGGCCAATCCGCTGGTTTTGCCGCCCTCTTTCAGCGCTAACATGCGACCGGGATGACTTGATGTTCCGCGCCCCGCAATCAAACGCAGGCAAAAGGCGCGATGCCAGCCTTCCAGTGAACCGGATGCGACTTCATCCGCTTCAAAAATAGGGTTCCACATCAGAGAGCCGTAGCCGAAGATCCATACCGGGCTGTGATCGGGACGGCATGCCAGTGTGGCCGCCAGTGAAGCCGCACGCTGCTCGCAACTCCATAACAACGTCTCTTCGATATCACCGAACGACGTTTTACAATCCGCTTTTAATAAAAATTCCCGAGTTAACAATCTGACCTCCTCGACACGTTTGACGTCCTGTCTGAATGACTCACCTCTTGTGCTGACCTAAAGCGATCTCGCGCTTCGTTCTATAAAACGACAGTAATTCATTTTTATTGAGGGTTACAAGCGTGATGGTGCTCACAAGATAAAAAAAGAAGGCGAACCTTTTGGGAAAAAAATAAAAAAGGGCCAGATTTTTCTGGCCCCGAAGGGAATGAGCACTCAATGCTTGGGATGCCACTTATTATCTTCACCTTTTTCGTACTCTTTTTTCACGGCTGACCAGGCAACTTTATGTGCCACCTCTTCTCGCGAGTCATCGCCGCGACGATCCTCTTCATCTTTATATTGCGACCAAGCGCTATTAAACGCCTCTTGATAGATATCTTGTGCATGTGCGGGTAGCACATGCTTAACGCTGTCCGGTAATCCACTTCGGCTACGGTAAGGCATAACTCCTCCTGTGTTTAACACCGACTTTAAGTTTGGTCGAAGTTGGGAAAATCTCAAACTTGAGTTAATACGACCTTAGCTTATTAAACGAAATTTAAACGAGATAAAATGCATTAATCCACCTTAAACAAGAGGATTAATCGATTGATAAGTGTAAATAGCAGAATCACATCCTGCTGATTAATAATCATTAAAAGCAGATAACAGCTTCTTAATTCCGTTTTAACAAAATTATTGCTTAAAGTAAAAACCAGTAAATATTTACATCTTATGACGGTTAAAAGTTAAACTGGTTAAGTTGATTATTTTCATTATATTTTACGGGTGCGCTAACACGTTCCGTCTATTTGAACAGCTTAAGAGGATGGTGAATGCCAACACATGAGAAAACGCGTCACAAGGAATTCTGGCTGATATTTCCCCTCATCACGCTGGGTGTCCTCTATTTTTTTAGTGGACAAACTTCAATGCCAATCGTTATTGGCATTAACTTGTTGGCGCTGATTGCTATTTTAAGTAGTGCTTTTAGCGTAGTACGACATGCCGACGTGCTTGCGCATCGCTTGGGTGAACCTTATGGATCACTGATTCTCAGCTTGTCGGTGGTGATCCTTGAGGTGAGTTTAATTTCGGCATTGATGGCAACGGGCGACGCAGCACCCGGATTGATGCGCGATACGCTCTATTCAATCGTCATGATTGTCACCGGTGGATTGGTAGGTTTTGCCTTACTGCTGGGTGGGCGCAAATTTGCTACCCAATATGTGAATCTGGCGGGCGTTAAACAATATTTGATTGCGATTTTTCCGCTGGCTATTTTGGTGTTGGTCTTTCCCAATGCCCTGCCAGGCGGTAACTTTACTACGACGCAAGCGCTGATTATTGCCGCCATTTCTGCGGCGATGTATGGCGTATTTTTGCTGATTCAAACCAAGACGCATCAAAGTCTGTTTGTCTATGAACATGAAGATGACAGCGACGATGGCGACCCGAGTCATGGTAAACCGTCCGCACACAGCAACGTTTGGCATACAGGATGGTTGATCGTCCATTTAATCGCCGTGATTGCCGTGACCAAAATGAATGCCAACACGCTGGAGTATTTACTTTCAGAGTGGAATGCACCGCAGCAGTTCACCGGTTTCCTGGTGGCGCTGTTAATTTTGTCGCCGGAAGGTTTAGGCGCAATCAAAGCGGTGTTGATGAATCAGGTGCAGCGAGCCATGAATCTCTTCTTTGGCTCAGTCCTGGCGACTATTTCATTAACCGTTCCAGCGGTAACCATCATTGCTACGTTGACCGGCCAGGATCTGATATTTGGACTTGAGCCACCGCAAATGGTGATCATGATGGCATCACTGATTCTGTGTCAGATCTCCTTCTCCACCGGCCGCACAAACGTGTTGAACGGTGCAGCACATCTGGCGCTGTTTGCCGGTTATCTGATTACCATCATGTTGTAATTCAGCCGACTGATGCAGCTTATTCAGCGCGAAAAAAAAGAGCGATTCCTCGCTCTTTTTTCTTTTTTGCGGCTGATTACTTACTGGTGTCGAGTTCCGGGAAACTTTTTACCAGCTCATCAATCGCTTTCATCTGCGCCAGGAACGGCTCAAGTTTGTCGAGCGGCAGCGCTGATGGGCCATCGCACAGCGCGTTAGCGGGATCAGGATGCGATTCGATGAACAAACCTGCAATGCCAACCGCCATACCCGCGCGAGCCAGCTCAGCAACCTGCGCACGACGTCCACCTGAAGCAGCACCAAACGGATCGCGTGTTTGCAGCGCATGCGTGACGTCGAAAATCACCGGGCTGTTGTTGGTGACTTTTTTCATCACGTTAAAGCCCAACATGTCGACCACGAGATTGTCGTAACCGAAGTTGCTGCCGCGATCGCAAAGAATCACTTTATCGTTGCCGCCTTCCGCAAATTTATCAACGATATTGCCCATCTGGCTAGGGCTGACGAACTGCGGTTTTTTCACGTTGATAACGGCACCGGTTTTCGCCATCGCTTCAACCAGATCGGTTTGACGCGCCAGGAATGCCGGCAACTGAATAACATCAACCACATCCGCAACCGGCTGCGCTTGTGAAGCTTCATGCACATCCGTGATGATTTTCACGCCAAAGGTCTGCTTCAGCTCCTGGAAAATCTTCATGCCCTCTTCAAGGCCTGGGCCACGATAAGAGTGAATAGATGAACGGTTCGCTTTATCAAAAGAAGCTTTGAACACGTAAGGAATGCCGAGTTTTTCGGTCACTTTTACGTAGTGCTCGCAGATGCGCATGGCGAGATCGCGTGATTCCAGCACGTTCATACCACCAAACAGTACAAACGGCAGATCGTTTGCAACCTTGATATCACCAATACTCACGACTTTCTGTGTCATGCCCTTTCCTTATCTGTGAAGGCGCCTTAATGCAGCGTCACTTGTTTTTGTTCAATTGCGTGTATCTGAACTTTAATCATTTCGCTAACCGGATCTTCAGGACACTGTTCAACGAAGTACGTTAAATCAGTGAGCGCGATATGTTCGCACTCGAGCTGCGCGTAGATCAAACCGCGATCGCGAATTTCATAAGGATCATCAGGATCAATACGCAGCAGAACCTGGCTCACATTCAGCGCCAGCTCCATCTGCTTCTCTTCCATCAATGCAGCTTTCAACGTATCGAGCATCTTGCGCATTACGCTGACTGTTTTCGCGCCGTCCAGATCATCGTCATACAGACGTGCGGTTGGGCTGATATTGCCTTTTAACCACACTTCAAGCGTATGTTTATCCAGCGTTTCGCCATTGAAAGGATTGATCAGCCATTTGTCACCATCAATCCAGTCGGCACGCAGAATAAGCTGGGTTGGAAAAATAACCGGCATCAGCGGCAGTTCTAACTCGGCAGCGATGTGCAGCAGAATGACGCCCAGCGACACCGCTGTACCCTGACGCGTTTTCAGTACGTTATCTAACCACAGCGCATCTGAAAGATTGTATATGCCGCTTGCCCCGCCAAATCCCCATTGGCGATAAAACAGTTCAAGCAGCTTTTCGAGTTGCAAATCGGCATCTTTTTCGCAGCTGACATACTCGCGTGCTTCAGCCACTAAGGCCGCCAATTGCGCTTCCACTGACAACGCCGGGAAATCGGCGCGGATGGCAAGCGTGGCACCAATCACCGCTTCACACAGCGGCGTCTGGCTATAATCTAATTGTTCGGTGGCGGTCATACGATCCCCAATAACGGCATTTTGGTTACCGCCAGCTTGATGACTATCACCAGCGCGATTAACGCCACAATAAAGGCGATCCAGCGGGTGCGGTCAGTTCGCGGACGACGACTCAGTGCCACGGAAGCTAAGGCGATGTAGATGATAACCCCTAATAGCTTCTCAGTCAGCCAGCTTCCTTGCGGAGAAAAAGGGTAAAAATGGGTGATCATAACTAACATGACGCCCGTAATGAGCAGCAAAGTGTCATTAACGTGCGGCAGAATGCGTACCCAGCGGCGCATCATCATGGCAGAACTGCTGCGTTGCCAGTAAAAACGCAACAAGAAAAGTGTGATAGTGATCGCCACCGTGAGCAGGTGTAAATGTTTGATCAGAGGATAATAAGCAAACATGTCAGTTCCTTGTTAATTTGCTAGTTGACCAAAGGTCACGCGCGGATTACCGCCATAATCATTTGCCGTTGCCACGGCTTGATAACCGTTTTCAATCATCAACTGGCGCACCGCGTGTTCCTGCTGCCAGCCATGTTCCAACAGCAACCAGCCGCCCGCGACTATCCAATGTGGGGCTTGTTCAATCAACGTTCTTAAATCAGCTAACCCCGCTTCCTCTGCCACCAAGGCGCTGCGCGGCTCAAAGCGCACATCGCCCTGTCCGAGATGGATATCATTGGCATCGATATAAGGTGGATTGCTAACGATAAGATTGAAACGGCTGGGGGCAAGGTCACGGAACCAGTGACTCAGCGAAAACGAAGCATTAGAAAGTCCGAGCTGTTCGGCATTAAGCTGCGCCAGCTCCACGGCCGCTTCGATACGATCTACACCTACCACCTGACAGTCGGGACGTTCGCTGGCTATCGCCAGAGCAATCGCACCGGTGCCAGTGCCAAGATCGAGTATGCGAGAAGGCGTAGCCGGTAGACGCACTAGCGCCTGCTCAACCAGAATTTCGGTATCCGGGCGCGGGATCAAGGTCGCATCGTTGACGCGCAAAGGCAGCGACCAGAATTCTCGCTCGCCAATCAGATGCGCTATCGGTTCACCCTGCGCTCGACGCAGCAGTAACGCGTCCAATTGTGTAAGCTGTTGGTCGTTAAGCAACGTTTCATCAAATGCCATCAGCCAACTCCGCGATTTGCCGGTGACAAAACTCAGCAGAATCTCTGCATCGCGCTTTGGGCTGTCACCCCCGCATAAGGTCGCAATCGCGTGTTTTAGCCAGTGACGAATATCCATTAATCCTGACCAGCCAGCGCCGCCAACTGATCTGCCTGATATTCCTGCACGATAGGTTCAATCAGACTTTCCAGTTTGCCTTCCATGGTTTCATCCAAACGATAAATTGTCAGATTGATACGATGATCGGTGACGCGCCCTTGAGGAAAGTTATAGGTGCGGATTCGGTCAGAACGATCGCCACTGCCCAACAGGTTGCGACGCGTATTGGCTTCTACCGCATGACGCTTTGCCATCTCTGCCGCGTGAATACGGGCACCCAACACCGCCAGTGCTTTGGCTTTGTTTTTATGCTGTGAACGCTCGTCCTGGCACTCCACAACGATGCCGGTTGGCAAGTGAGTAATACGAATCGCAGAATCGGTGGTGTTGACGTGCTGACCGCCCGCGCCCGACGAGCGGAAAGTATCAATTTTAAGATCGCCCGCGTTGATTTCTGGCATCTCTTCTTCTGGCAATTCCGGCATCACCGCCACGGTACAGGCTGAAGTATGAATACGCCCTTGTGATTCGGTTTCTGGGACGCGTTGCACACGATGACCACCTGATTCAAATTTCAGCCGGCCATAAGCGCCTTCACCAATGAAGCGAGCAATCACTTCTTTATAGCCGCCATGCTCGCCTTCGTTGGCGCTGACAATCTCTACGCGCCAGCGACGCGCTTCGGCGTAGCGGCTGTACATACGAAACAGATCGCCAGCAAAGATCGCGGCTTCATCGCCGCCCGTACCTGCACGGACTTCAACAAAACAGGCGCGTTCATCATCGGGATCTTTCGGGAGCAGCAAGACTTGCAGCTGCTGTTCCAGCGTTTCACTTTGCTCACGCGCCTGCTGCAACTCTTCCTGCGCCATATCGCGCATTTCGGGATCGTCGAGCAGCATTTTGGCGGTTTCAATATCTTCTTGCACCTGCTGCCATTCACGGAAGCAGCGCGTGACATCACTGAGTTGTGCATATTCGCGCGAAAGCGCACGGAAACGATCCTGATCGGCAATCACAGCCGCGTTGCCCAGCATAGCTTCCACTTCTTCGTGGCGCTCCTGCAGCGCTTCCAGTTTGGCAACAATTGAGGTTTTCATTTAAATGTGGGATTCCCGTAACAGGTGGCAACAGCCAGTTGTCTACTCGAGACCCAGGCTGTCGCGAAGAATCTGCAGGCGTTCTGAATCGCCGTCGCGGGCGGCCTGCTGAAGAGATTTGGTTGGTGCGTGAATCAGGCGATTTGTCAGTTTATGCGCCAGTTCCTGCATGACTTTCTGCGGATCGGCACCTTGCTGCAAGGCCTGCAATGCGCGGCCTTCTAGCTCAGCGCGAATGTCTTCCGCCTGTGAACGGTATTCGCGAATCGTGTTAACTGCGCCTTGTGCACGCAGCCAGGCCATAAATTCGCCACTCTCCTGTACCACGATGCTTTCAGCCTGAACCGCCGCTGCTTTGCGCTGCGCCAGGTTCTGCTCAATGATCGCCTGGAGGTCGTCTACGCTATAAAGGTAGGCGTTGGCCAGTTTACCCACTTCCGGTTCGACATCACGTGGAACAGCAATGTCGACCAGTAACATCGGTTGGTTACGACGCGCTTTCAGCGCACGTTCCACCATGCCTTTACCGATAATCGGCAGCGGGCTGGAAGTGGAAGAGATAATAATGTCAGCTTCGGCCAGGCGTGAATCAATGTCTGCCAGGCTAATGACTTCCGCGCCCACTTCCGCGGCCAGCGTTTCAGCACGCTCGCGGGTACGGTTAGCGATAATTAATTTTTTAACCTGATGCTCACGCAGATGGCGCGCCACCAGCTCAATGGTTTCACCTGCGCCAACCAGCAGCACATTGACCGTTGAAAGGGACTCGAAAATTTGGCGTGCCAGCGTACAGGCAGCGAAAGCCACAGAAACGGCATTAGCACCAATCTCCGTTTCAGTACGCACGCGTTTGGCAACAGAGAAGGTTTTCTGGAACATGCGCTCCAGCTCACTGCTCAGTGCATGACCGCGCTGAGAATCAGCAAAGGCTTTTTTAACCTGCCCCAAAATTTGCGGTTCACCCAGCACCAGCGAATCAAGACCGCTGGCAACGCGCATTAAATGACTCACCGCTTCGTTGCCATGATGCCAGTAAAGGCTGTTGCGCACGTCATCTTCATCCAGCTGATGGTACTCACACAGCCAGCTCACCAAACGCTCCTGGAGGTCAACCTGCTGCTCTACACTCAGGTAAAGTTCGGTACGATTGCAGGTCGACAATACCACGCCGCTCTGCACCATTGGCTGAGAGAGCAAGCTATTTAAAGCCTGCTCCAGCGTCTCCGGCCCGAACGATACACGTTCGCGCAGAGCAATGGGGGCAGTTTTGTGATTGATTCCAAGTGCGAGCAGCGTCATGGTGATTTGAGTTGGGATGTCCCAATAATGTCAGGGTTTTGTGAGGCGCATTCTACAAGATGCAACAGATCAAGAAAAGCCATACAAAGCCTATGACTGTAATAAGATTAACCTGAAGGTATGCAATTTCGCGTATAACAGCATTGACTGCTTAAATGCGGATGGTTAGCGTTATCCGTTACGAATTAAAAACGTGTCTGAGGAGATGACCACTTGATGCTTAATTCCCCACGCAATCTGTTGCGCCTTTTACCCCTTGCCAGCGTATTACTGGCCGCCTGTAGCGTTAACAAACCGCAACAAGGTCCGGGGCCAAGCGTTACCGCGCCACAGTGGCAACAGCATCAGCAAGCGGTCACAAAAGTGACGCATTACCAGACGCGCGGCGCGTTTGCTTATTTATCGGACAAGCAAAAAGTCTACGCCCGTTTTAACTGGCAGCAAACCGCACCCGATCGCTATCGCTTGCTGTTAACCAACCCGCTGGGCAGCACTGAATTGCAGCTTGATGCGCAAGGTTCGGTGGTGCAATTAGTGGATAACAAAGGCAAACGTTACGTCAGCACTGACGCTGAAAAAATGATTTCGCAATTAACCGGTATGGATATTCCGCTGGCTAACCTGCGTCAGTGGATGATGGGTTTACCGGGTGACAGCACAGCGTATCAGTTGAACGACCAGTATCAGCTAAGCAGCCTTAACTACAGCCGTGATGGGCAACAATGGCAGGTCACTATCTCGGATTACGACAGCAAGGTCACGCCACCGCTGCCGGCTAATCTGGAGCTGAAAGAAGGCGACCAACGCATTAAATTGCGCATGGACAGCTGGACCGTTCAATGATCACTACCTGGCCTGCTCCGGCAAAACTGAATCTGTTTCTTTACATCACTGGCCGTCGTCCTGACGGCTATCACAACCTGCAAACGCTGTTTCAGTTTCTTGATTATGGTGACACACTGCATATCGAACCTGACCAAAGCGGCAACATCAGCTTATTGACGCCGGTTGCGGGTGTGTCCGATGAGCAGAACCTCATTGTGCGGGCCGCTAAACTGCTCAAACAGGCTGCAGAGACATCAAATCCACTGCTTGCTCAGGCTGGTGCGCGAATCAGTATTGAGAAAACGTTACCGATGGGCGGCGGTTTAGGGGGTGGCTCATCAAATGCGGCAACAGTTTTAGTCGCGCTAAATTATTTATGGCAGTGCAATTTAACATCAGACGAGCTGGCAAAACTGGGCCTGCAATTAGGTGCCGATGTGCCGGTTTTTGTTGAAGGTTTTGCTGCGTTTGCTGAAGGCGTTGGTGAGCAGCTACAGCCCGCCCAGCCTGAGGAAAAGTGGTATCTGGTGGCACATCCTGGCGTCAGCATTGGTACGCCTGAAGTGTTCAATGATCCGGGCTTAACGCGTGACACGCCTGTGCGTGATTTAGCAGCGCTTTTAGCTGCTCCATTCAGCAATGATTGTGAAGCAGTGGTAAGAAAACGTTTTCGTGAGGTTGATGAGCTTGTTTCCTGGCTGCTAGAATACGCGCCGTCGCGCCTGACTGGCACCGGTGCTTGCGTGTTTTCTGAATTTGACACCGAGTCCGCTGCACGTCAGGTGCTGGAACTTGCTCCGAAAGGAGTACGTGGTTTTGTAGCAAGAGGTGTTAATGTCTCTCCGCTACGGCGTACACTTTCCGAGCGACCAGCGACTGCGTGACAGTGTCACCACGTTCCAGACACTGCACGTTTCGCATTAACACACCCGTGTGAACGCCTATGACTGTATTCGCCGGTTACTGTCATGACGTTCATTCTCTGGACGCAAAGCCTGAGGTTCTTCTCGTGCCTGATATGAAGCTATTTGCTGGTAACGCCACCCCGGAACTAGCACAACGTATTGCCAACCGCCTTTACACCAGCCTGGGAGACGCCGCAGTTGGCCGTTTCAGTGATGGTGAAGTAAGCGTACAGATTAATGAAAATGTACGCGGTGGTGATATTTTCATCATCCAGTCCACCTGTGCTCCAACCAATGATAATTTGATGGAACTGGTTGTGATGGTCGACGCGCTGCGTCGTGCTTCTGCTGGTCGTATTACCGCAGTCATTCCTTACTTTGGTTATGCCCGTCAGGATCGCCGTGTGCGCTCTGCGCGTGTGCCGATCACCGCCAAAGTGGTGGCAGACTTCCTTTCCAGCGTTGGAGTTGACCGTGTTCTAACGGTTGACCTGCACGCCGAGCAGATCCAGGGCTTCTTCGACGTCCCGGTTGATAACGTATTTGGCAGCCCGATCCTGCTGGAAGACATGCTGCAGATCGGTCTGGAAAATCCGATTGTTGTTTCCCCGGACATTGGCGGCGTAGTGCGTGCTCGCGCTATCGCCAAACTGCTGAACGACACCGATATGGCAATCATCGATAAACGCCGCCCTCGCGCGAACGTTTCTCAGGTTATGCACATTATTGGTGACGTTGCTGGCCGCGATTGCGTGCTGGTCGACGACATGATCGACACCGGCGGCACGCTGTGCAAAGCGGCTGAAGCATTAAAAGAACGCGGCGCAAAACGCGTGTTCGCTTACGCTACCCACCCGATTTTCTCTGGCAACGCGGTGGAAAATCTGCGCAAATCAGTGATCGATCAGGTTATCGTCTGCGACACCATTCCGCTGTCTGAAGAGATGAAATCTCTGCCAAACGTCCGTACGCTGACTTTGTCTGGCATGTTGGCCGAAGCGATTCGCCGCATCAGTAACGAAGAATCAATCTCGGCAATGTTCGAGCATTAATCTTCGCTAAACCGGGCCACGCGCCCGGTTTTTTCTTTTTAAAGCACAACGCTACGTCGATTGTTCTCTGTATTAACCTGCTTTCTCATCTGATATTCCCGCGATAATTATTCACCAAAACCGTTATTGTAAAAGCCAATCACTTTTTTCATCTCAGCCTGGCATCAAGGCTTTTGCCACAAATTAATTAATGTTAATTTGCTCGGCACTTTTCACGAGAACGCCTAACACCATGAACCTCGACATTTATACCTTGTTTATATGCGAGCTCTACGTGCTGGGGTTTTTGAGTATCATCATGGTTTTTGCCTGGATGGGGTCGCAGTACGATCGCGTATTGGGCTTCACCTGCCTTTCACTGATTTTAACGCTTGTCGCGGTTTTCCTCAGTAGCTTACGCAGCATGGGTTTGCAGTTTTTACCTGTCGCAGTGGGAAATATCCTGATGATGCTCGCCTATGGCGGCTTACTTAATGCCTTTCGACTTTTTTGCGGAAAATCCATTGGAATCAGTTGGTTATTAGGTGGGTTGCTCTGGGCAGTTTTGTGCTTCTTCCCTGCATTTTACTTTTCGCTGCCTAAACGCGTGTTCGTGATATGCATCATCTGCATTATCTATACCTGCGCGCTGATACATCTTTTGTGGCTCAAGCGAGCTACGCTCAAAGTCACTTTTTGGCCCGCTCAACTGCTGTTATGGATTCACTTACTGTTTCATCTGGCGCGTATTTTTCTCGACAGTGCTGCCGCCAGCCCACTTAAAGGTGCCATTGGCGGATCGACTTTTTCGGTCTATGTCATTTTGGAATCCATCTTGTTTGTGATTGGCCTGACATTCACCATTTTGGCGATGGTTAATGAGCGTACCCAGATCGCGCACAAGCACGCGTCATTACACGATCCCCTGACCAACGTCTGGAACCGCCGCGCATTATTTAATGACTCTGAGAGAATTGTGGCACGTTGCCGACGTCAAAATAGCGCCTTCACAGCTGTCTTGTTTGACCTCGACCATTTCAAAAGCATCAACGATCGTTTTGGACATCAGCAAGGTGATCGTGTGCTGATTGATTTTTGTGAGGTAGTACAGCAGTTGTTGCCCAAAGAAGGCCGTTTTGCCCGTTTGGGTGGGGAAGAGTTTGCGGCCATTATTCCGGCACCAGCAGCAGAAGCGTGGTTATGGTGTGAGCGCGTGAGACTTGCGACGGAAAATTCTCAGCCCGATACGATCAATTATACCGTGAGCATCGGTTTTGCCTCCTCTAACGACAGCGAACGCCGATTCGATATATTACTGGCGCTGGCCGATGAAGCGTTATATCGCGCCAAGGCCAGCGGCAGAAACCGTACTGAACAATATCTCACCCTCAGTGCTGTGATTTAATGTGAGGAATGGCGCGAGCGGCGGCAACGTTTATCACCGTAATGGCGCAACCAATAATAGCGATCTTCAATTTTTTCGCGTCCGCTAACGCGGGCGCCCGCTAACCAAAGCAACGCGCCAATGAAGATACTGAACATTGCACCGTGCGCTAAAAACTGCGGCAGGTTAAGTGCAGGCAGCTGATTCAGAATCGAATAACCGACGCCCAGCACCATGGTTAATAGTCCCAGCACCATCAAGGTATTACCCGCCACATGAGAATGATGACGTTTCATTTTCCACCTCCATCTGTATGAGCAATTAAAACCGCACACAATGTTAACTCGTCATAAGTTTAGGCAATGGCTGGCAGCAACGTTGCGTGTGCGATCACACATCGACAACAAACGCTGACACATCTTTACGGGTAGCGTGTTGATTTAGATGAAAAATGATTAATCACCGCAATGAACTATCTTGCATTTGCAGCCTTTGTCATCTCGGCAGCAGCGAAGTAAACTAATGCCCTTTTCGTATAACAGCAGGATATTCATCGTGAGCAGCATTAAACTGATTGTTGGCCTCGCCAATCCGGGCGCAGAATATGCCGCCACGCGCCACAATGCGGGTGCCTGGTATCTGGATTTATTGGCAGAGCGCCATAATCAGTCTTTAAAGGAAGAAGGTAAATTCTTCGGCTACACGGCACGGCTGGCGATTGCTGGTGAAGATGTACGCCTGTTGGTGCCAACCACCTTTATGAATTTGAGTGGCAAAGCCGTCGCGGCGATGGCGACCTTTTACCGCATTGCGCCGGAAGAGATCCTGGTCGCACACGATGAACTCGATTTACCGCCAGGCGTGGCTAAATTCAAGCAAGGTGGCGGCCATGGCGGACACAATGGCCTGAAGGACATCATCAGTAAATTGGGAAATAATAATAATTTTCATCGCCTGCGCATCGGCATTGGTCATCCGGGCGATCGCAATAAAGTCACCGGTTTTGTATTAGGGAAACCGCCTGCAAGCGAGCAGAAGTTGATTGATGATGCGGTAGATGAAGCCGTGCGCTGCACTGAATTGTGGCTGAAAGAGGATCGCATAAAAGCGATGAATCGTTTGCACGCCTTCAAGCCAAGCTAAACGTCCAGATCGTCGCGATTCTGTGTATAATGCGCGAAATTTTTTATTTCGTTTCCGATAAAACATCCTGCGATGTTTTATCCATCCAGTTATAAAGGGTATCAAACCATGGGATTCAAATGCGGTATTGTGGGCCTGCCGAACGTCGGTAAATCCACCCTGTTCAACGCGCTCACCAAAGCGGGCATCGAAGCAGCAAACTTCCCTTTCTGCACCATTGAACCCAACACTGGTGTGGTGCCAATGCCAGATTTACGCCTCGATCAGCTGTCAGAAATTGTTAAGCCGCAGCGTGTGGTGCCGACTACCATGGAATTCGTCGACATCGCCGGTTTGGTTAAAGGTGCATCCAAAGGTGAAGGCCTGGGCAACCAGTTCCTGACCAACATCCGTGAAACCGAAGCGATTGGTCACGTGGTTCGTTGCTTTGAGAACGACAACATCATTCACGTCTCAGGCAAAGTAGACCCGGCCGAAGATATTGACGTGATCAACACCGAGCTGGCGTTGTCGGATCTGGACACCTGTGAACGTGCCATTCAGCGCGTGCAGAAAAAAGCCAAAGGCGGCGATAAAGATGCTAAAGCTGAGCTGGCTGCGCTGGAAAAATGCCTGCCGCACCTGTCTAACGCCGGTATGCTGCGTTCGCTGGATCTGGATGCTGACGACAAAGCGGCTATCCGTTATCTGAGCTTCCTGACGCTAAAACCCACCATGTACATCGCTAACGTCAACGAAGACGGCTTCGAGAACAACCCGTATCTCGATCAAGTACGTGCTATCGCTGAAGCTGAAGGTTCGGTTGTAGTGCCTGTGTGTGCCGCCGTTGAATCAGATATCGCTGAGATGGAAGATGAAGATCGTGCCGAGTTTATGGAAGAGTTGGGTCTGGAAGAGCCAGGCCTGAACCGCGTTATTCGCGCCGGTTATTCGCTGCTGAATCTGCAAACCTATTTCACCGCGGGTGTGAAAGAAGTGCGCGCCTGGACTATTCCTGTTGGTGCGACTGCTCCACAAGCTGCAGGTAAAATTCACACCGATTTCGAGAAAGGTTTTATCCGTGCGCAAACCATCGCATTCGATGATTTTATTGCGTTCAAGGGTGAACAAGGTGCTAAAGAAGCTGGCAAAATGCGTTCAGAAGGAAAAGAGTACATCGTTAAAGATGGCGATGTAATGAACTTCTTGTTTAACGTCTAATCTGTTGTCTCATGAGGTTTTACTGAACCTTATGAAGATTAACAAATGCCATAAAATCCACGCCGTTGCGTGGATTTTTCATTTTATAATCTCTCAAAGCATCTCGTAACAGCGCAGCCATAGATGCGTACAGCCCTCTTCTATCTTCATTTTAAGTGAGTACAACAACGGTATAATAAATAAACAAGGCCCCGTTATGCTCACTGATACGTAATGCCGCACTGCCAAGCCGAAAGAAAAACTCTATCGGCTCAATGATTTCATTGGTCTCTACCTCGAAGTGAAACCCAATGGCAAAAAGGCATGGCGCTATCGGTTTAAACTTAATGGTAAATCCAGCATGTTTGCGCTGGGTGAGTACCCGACGGTCAAACTTGCCGAAGCTCGCGATAAATGCGAGCAAGCGCGTAAGTAAGTCGCGGATGAAGTTAGTCCGACACAGGCTCGCCAGTTAGATAAGATCCGCAAGGTCAATGACGTATCTAACACCTTTGAGCTAATCGCCAAAGAGTGGTTACAGATGAAAGATTGGGCAGAAATCACCAAAATGCGGAGACTGGATATGCTTGAACGTATGGTTTTCCCCGCAATCGGTAAGCTCCCTATCAGAGAGATCACCTCACACCATATCCTTAAAATTCTTCAGGGAACGGCTAAACGAGGAGCACCGACAGTTGCCGCTGAAGCCCATCGCACCGTTTCATCAGTTTTCGAGTTGGCAGCCGCGACGCTTAGAGCTGATAGTGATCATGTCTGGCCTGTTCGTAAGGCCCTTCCGGCGAACAAGACACAGCACAAATAGACATTGAATCCACAGCAAATCGGGAAGCTATTAAGCTGTTTTGTTAACAGTCGTGGCTCATATCAGGTTAACTATTGCATGTGGCTGATGTGGTGGACGCCTGCGCGACCTGCTTAAGTCGCCGAGGCCGAATGGGCAGAATTCGATCTTGATAGCGGCCTGTGGACTATTCCGGCGGCACCAATGGAAGCCCGAAGAGAACACGTTATTTCCCTACCCTTTCAAGCTGTCAAAATGCTCAGAACATTAAAGGAATTAACCGGGCATCGGCAGCACCTTTTTCCGGGCAGGGATAATCCGCTAGGTCCAATGACATCGCACTCTCTGCGACAGTTACTTAAAAGCCTCGGCTGGAGTGGTTCTTATAGCCCACATGCTACCCGAACTACAGGCAGTACACGTTTGAACGAAATGGGTTATCGACCTGATGCTATCGAGGCTCAGCTTGCGCACGCAGATAGCAACAATGTTCGCCGCACCTATAACCATGCAACTTACATTGATGAGCGGAAAGCGATGATGCAGGAATGGGCGAATAAACTTGATGGTTGGGTAAGCAGCACTAACAGCAGTGCTGATGTTTTGTAAACGATGATGCATTGGTGTGTTATCATTGATTAATATAAGATTTTTATTTTTAAAACCAAAAGCCACATTATAACTTACATTTCTGTTATTGATTCCAATTTCATTGATAAATCCTTCTGTTAATTATCTAATGCATCTATACAGTTATGTATTAACACGCATACCCTGAACCTTATGTTTCAAGTACAAAAACGAGTTTCTGAATTAATCGAGTTGCTGGTAAGATCATTGCTCATCACAAAAGATCGGAATCAACTCATGGACAGACAAGCCTGGAAACAAAAAGCATATATCGTTGTAATGAACGTAGCCAGAACCCATCAAGAGGTTACACCAGACGAAATCTGGGCGGCAGGCCTCGAAAAACCTGAAGAAGCCAGAGCTTTAGGTGGAGTGATGCGCCGCGCTAGAGAAAAAGGATTGATTGAAAAAACTGGTCGTGTCAGACCGACCACTCAGCCTGAGAGTCATGCAACAGACGTAACTATCTGGAAATCAAATATTTTTGAAGGCTAATCTACACAGGAATTTTTTCCTGTCAGCAAAGTTCGAAACACAACAATGCTGCTAACCAATGGCTATCGAGCCATTTTATCAATTAAGCAAATAGTGCATGGGCAAGTTAACATAGAATTAAGTTTTTGCTCTTAATCGATATTTCGCCCATCGCTTAGCGCAAGTTAATTCGAGGGATTAAGACGTGGGTATAGAGGATGATGCGATTGCTCGCCGCAAAGAAGCAGAGGATAAAGGGGAAAAGGTTGTTCCTGATAGCTATCAAGGTGTAACGAAACAACGAGTAAGTAATGTACTGGCGGTAATAGACCGATGCACAGAGAACATGGTTGATGTTGTCTACTCGCTTCTTTGTGATGAACCAAGTTGGTATAAAAAAGCTGCAAAAAATGGGCATAGGTTTTGCGATGGTGGTTCGGTCGCGCATATAGGTACACATGTTGGAATTCTTCAACGTGGGGGAAACTTGAAGCTGGACCGTGAAGGACGGGATTATTGGCTGAAACCACTATGGGAAATTGGTGCGATAGAGAAAGTATACCTCGATTCGAAAGATGGTGAGTTCAAACCCGGTCATCCTATAGCTAAATCAGCAAACTCAGCTTATCGTCTTTCAACTGATTTTTTGGTTATACTTCAGGCTCCAGAAGCCAACTGGTTAGAGCTAACACATGGTTGGGCGCAAATCGATGTCCAGCGTGAACGGTTAGCTTTGCAAGCCGCACAAGCTTTAGAAACTTCAAATACCATTGAAAGCGCTCATTCAAAATTGATTCGTGCAAGCTATGAAATATATGCAACACGTTTCCTTCCGGGATATCAAGTCATTTATATAGATGACGGTGATGGTGACCGTATTACAACTGAGCAAAAACAGATATTACTAGATGCTGGAGTGGCTTTAACAATTAATGACTCAATGCCAGATGTACTATTGTGGAATCGGCATGATGATTACTTATGGGTTATTGAAGCAGTTACCAGTGATGGTGAAGTTGATATTCATAAAATGAATAATATGAACTCCTTTGCTCAGCGAAATGGCAAAAAAGGAGTAGGTTTTACAACCACTTACCTAACATGGAAAAAAGCAGCAGAAAGACAATCTGCGTTCAAAAACCTTGCCGGAAATGCATATTTTTGGATATCTGAAGATCCTTCTCGCGTATTCCAAATCCTTCAATGAATTAAATTCAAAGTCGAGCCTCTAGGCTCGACTAATTTTATAGCAGATAATCATAGAGCTTCGGTGAGATCATCAAAGCAACCCTGATTAAATTCGTAAACTTGCTGACCCATACCGGTCAACTGCTCACGGCTTGGATATCTAAGAGTAAAAAGATCTGCGGCATTAACTTGAGTATGTCCATTAAACTGGCGGAAATATTGATCAACAATATGGCTATTTAAATATGCCAAAAGCCCTTTAGCAACATCTAGATCTAACGGTTTACCTTTAGCATGTAGATAATTTGTTTTATTCTCAAACCCAACCAAGTTAACATCTGCTGTAGATTCAGTATATAAAGCAGCTACGATACGCCTTTTTTCCTCTTTAGAAGTCAACCGTTTAATTAAAATATAAGTTCCATTGGGAACCATCATTTTTCTGGTAACATCATTTAAAAGAATTGCATTAGCCTTTTTCTTATGAAGTATTGGATACTTAATCAATCCATTATCAAAATGCAGTGGATGGATTAACGGTACAGTATCTTTTCCAAGAGCATCTCGCAGATTTTCTCTAGTTCTAAAATCTACTACTTTTCCTGTACTTACTTCTATACCTAAATCCTCTAGCGAACATGGTAGCCCACCAATTTTTTTCGCAATAGCAGCCTGTTTGTCATTTGTGACTATATGAATGAAGCGAGCTGAATTATTAGGACTTACTACCTCATCAAAATGAGCCATGCGAATATCTGGGTTTTCATCATCAGCACAACGGCTAGAAATAATTTCTACTTCCCCTTGTCCTTGACCTTTTATGATATGAAAAATTACATTTTCTTGAAGTACACTATCATCCTTAAATGCACTGGTCCGACTTTCAAAGACATGAAGTTTATTTAAATTATTTCCATCGAGCAGCAGTCGTCTAAAATCGTTAAAGTACGGCCCGTTACAAAAACTACGCGGTGTAATCGCAACCAGTTCACCACCAGTATCTAAAAGCATTAGAGCTAGCGCTACAAAACAGGAATATAAATTCCCGGTTTCAACACCAACACTTCTTAATAGTTTTCGCTCATTGCTTGATGCTGCAATCTTGAGGTATGGTGGATTCAATATTGCTTTGTTGAAATTGAATTGCTGACCACTATCTTTCTTCTTTATTAAGTTAACTGCATGACTTATAAAGTCAATCTTATTGATATTCGAACTCCATGCAACATTTGATAAGTTAGCAGCTTGCTCACAGATTTTTAAGGAATCACTTAATCCAGCTAACAGAACATCTTCCAATTCCCAGGCATTAACATTAATAGAATCCGGAGAAAAACCATCTAATGCTCTTTCAACTAGTGCAGTTGTCAGAGAACCTACCCCCGCCCCAGCATCAATAATATTTAATGGACCATTTAGATCACTGAATTTCCCAGCAATTAATCTAGCCGCAGAAGCAGGAGTCATATACTGGCCCTTCTTACCACGAGTAGCGTCATCTAACTTACTATTTTTTTCTTTCCGGACCTCATCAACTACATCAAGAATTTTTTTCAGCATGATTAATTATCACCACTTTAGAACAACTGTATATATACACAGCATATCATATTTAAATTTCCCAATCCATTTCTTTAAATCATAATCATGAATATATATTTACGCCTAATACTCTAAAAAAAATAACACAAGGTATAAAATAAGCATCCACTAACACATTCTCTTCCATAAAAAGTAGTATCTAATAAAAATATTAGTGTTTTAACTAAATAATTAAATATGGATGAGACCAGCCTGCTACCTGCTCATATGAAACAAATCCATCGTGCCCCAGTGCGCACACACCCTTATGGCAGGCAACGTGATCGTATACAGCCTGACTTTCCAGCCCCTGTAACATGTGCGACAGCAGCTTCCGGCGCATCACATCTGACTTTCTGCCTTTATGCGCTGCCACATCTTTATAGGTAATGTTGAATGGCTGTCCTACCGCATTGGTAACGCATTTGCCATAACGATTGGTTTTAGCTGTGCCTTCATAATGATCCAGCAGTAAAGCCAGATCTCGCCTTAACGGTTTCAGAAGGCGCTTCCATTGCTCCAGTACTCGCTCTGCCTCATCGGGGCCTAATTCTCGATTCAACAAGCGCCTAGTGCCTGATTTTATTAATAAAGTAACAAACCTTGCACTGAAGATGCCGGCAAACCTGAACTGCTTCACCAGTTCGGGCTTGATCCCTAGAACCAGACAGACATAGCCGGTTTCTAGCACCTCCAAACATTTTGCGGAAACACCTATGGCAATTAACTCTTGTCGGAGGATCACAAGTTGGCATCCCTTGGTGTCATAGTTATGCCCACGCGCCAGACACGCCCACTTCATGCCAGGCGGTAGACTCTGGAAGCCGGTGCCCATCTCAAATGACCGCCCCCGATGAAGGCGGTTTTGTACGATTGCCTGTAGGACACTATCAAGGGTGACTCACTCACCAATTCCACGCCGGTTTCAGCAAGTTGCGAAAGAAAGTTGAATATGAATATTTTTTTCTTTTTAGTGCGTTTCTTACGATGGTACGCAAGTAGGGCACCAATGTTAATTTCAATCGGTTCCATATTGTTCCACACATCAGTTACTCGCTTTCTGAATAATGGGTTTGAAATATCACGTTTTGATTACTTGTGCTTTGCGTTATGGCCACGGCTAATAGCAATCCCAATCAATTCATCAAACGAATAATTTTTGCGCTTGGTGAAAATATCAGTCAGATAATGGTAGCGATCCTTACGGCTAAGGTATGCCTCCCTGTCGTTGCCAAACAACTTACTCAGAAAACGTTGAGAAACAGCATATTCCCGGCATGAGCTTTGATCATTAGAATACTAGGTTAGTTTGATGATCCCGGCCTTTTCGAGTACTTCCATCGCGCGCTCATAGGTTGGGCCACTCTTCTTAAATACCTCAAGGAGCTTTGCCCTGACCAGCTCAAATGGTACTGGCGCAGAATAAAACCATTTCTTATCTGCCTTAATCTTTGCTTTATTCCTGTTCTTGCGACTTCAGGTTGCTACGCATATAACATGCTGAAGAAATACTGCCACATTGCGATAAAATGGACGCCTTAAATTTTTTTACCGTTATAAGGGATACTGAAAACAATCTTCTTGAAATAACTAAAAGTGGATTCCGTCACAAGGATACTGTCATGAGTAATGTATGACTTCATAATTCACCTGTATATTGAGATCAAAGCACCATGCCCTGACCCATTTATTTACAACTGAATTACGTAAAAAACCTTGCGTGAACCCAACAAGGTTCAGATGGTTATTAGAGGATGATAATATTGGAGGCTCGAGCCTCATGATAGCCGACACTGGATAATGACTATAGTATGCAATGACATATACATAACAATATAGAGATATAGTACTTACACAGCATAATAGACACTGCTATATACCTCATAGAAGCAAATAGCGAATAAATATCAGCTCAGCCAGAATGGGATTAGCGAACATGCAAAACATTACCGGTTATTAAGAGGTGCAACTCCCTTCCGGTAATATTCAACAGCGGTTGCAGCCACATGTTATTTTCTTGATTTTAAATCTTTTGAAACTTCGACATTGCTAAAAAAAGCCGAGCCTAGCAACCCACAGAATCAGGTTAAATCATCGCCGGTTTCTCCCTACCATAGTACGAGGTGCTAATCTTAGGCTGAATTTTACCGGTATTTAGCTTGTCTGTCATACCAAAATCCGCCAACGCTGAGCGGTACTGTAGGATGATTCAGAGCCACTAATGGCATTAAGAATACTCTCGCTTAATGAAATACCAAAATAAGGCGGCCAAAATACCGCCATAAAAACAAGGTTAAATCAAAACTAACGTCTTAGACGTTCCTCTTCCTGACGTTTTTGACGCTGTGTTTTGCGCTTTCGCTTGCGTTTATCCTCAACAAACTGGCTGACGGTCATCTCTTCCTTGGTCGCAAAAACTGGTTTTAATCCACTAATAACCTACCCCAGCTTAGCCATACAAGTAAGCCCAAAAGACCAGACTTCATTTCTGTTGAAAAGGTCTATCTCATTAAGGCTCAGGAGGTTGCTAAACTTATGAGCAAGGCGTCCTTTTGAATCTCCACGCCTCCGCACATTTATCCATGCCTTGATGCCATTAGTTTTGGGACGGCCATTGGTAAAAACAGCCTTCATCAATTCCCCCTCCAGTTTGCGCTTATACACCAACAGACGCTCAAAGGGATTCTCGAGCTTTGTGAGGTCAGACAACATCAGTGCTTTTTGCCTAAATCCACGTTTGCCAGGACCAGTAGACTCCGGTTGTAGACGCATCTCTATACGTAAAAACTGTGGATATTCTTCCTTGTCAATTTCAAGAACAAACTCCCGTTTACGCTTACCATTTTCATAGACATATCCGGCCTGCTCAGGAAAGGTGATCTGCTTAAATAAAGCGGCGTCGATCTTTCCATAAATTAACCCTGACAATGTGTAATCTGCTGCGCCTAGAGATAATCCGGGCAGCCCTAAGGAGTTATCGTAGTCTTTATAAGCTGAGGACTGTTTTAATCCCCAAAGTTAATCGTTTAACTTGCATCCAAATATATCCAGAGCAATATCAAGCCGGGTGACAGCTCAGCCTCCAGATTAGGGCGCTCCCCTGTGAGCCGGTTAAGCACCGACCCGCGTGCCCAAGACAGATTTGAGCTCGCATAGGTACCAAGTCTTGCCGGTGCGATTAGCAGCCGATCTTTCCAGGCAAGATTGCGATCCTGGCCCAGAGCCTCGGCACGCTGAGACACCAGCATCCAATTGGGCTCCAGTTCACTGTTTACACTGAGCCGCAGGCACAGAACCGTTTCTAGTCTGAGCTGTGGCTCTTCCTGAATCTGCCCCGTCACGCTGTTAAACGCCTGCAAATAATTACCGTAGGTTTCCATTGTCTTCAGAGCATCCGGCAATGAACCCAAGGTCAGGGTAATGCAGATGGGTTGAGTCACATCAAGACCAAAAAAATCGGTGTCACTGAAACTGACATTACGCCGTGCCCCTAAGCACAGATCAATAGCGTCAAGAAGGGTGGTCTTGCCACTGTCTTCTGGACCAATGAGGCAGTTGAGCCCTGGCGAAGGCCGCCGGTCAATAAACGAATAGATCGGAAGTTCTGAATTTCAACTTTACGAACTCTAGCCACGGAACTCTCCCTCTCTTTTTATTTTCGTCCACGCGCATTTTTTTAAGATAGCCACAAACGCGTAGCTATTGCACCGACACTGATGAAACTAACGCCCCTAGACTTACCAATCAATGATGCTTAGCCCGTTTTACTGACATATCTATCGACGGGTGGATTTCCCTCAATTTATTGATATAACGCTATACGCACTGCATCAGCTACCACCAAAATATGAAGCACAAATTTGTGCGCACCTATTAATCTGGATGCCCAGGTCAAACCTTTGGTAGCCATGTCTAAATTCCTGCGTATATTCTGAAATGTAAATCTGGGGCACCTCTGACAAGTAACATAAGGAACAAAAATGCTGGGAAGTGAAGACAAACCAACGCCGGATGTTCTGGACTTTGCCCAGTTGGTACGTATTGAAGCCGTGCACCGGGGATTTCTTTATCAGCACTTGTATGCTGTTGGCTGCTTAATGCTGGCTCAAAAAGCCAGCATGGAGGCAGTGACCGTTGAGCTTGATGAGGATATTGAGCTGAATTCCGGGCAGGAGCGCATTTACGTTCAGGTCAAAACCCGCCTGAAGCTGATCATTCCCAGCGATGTTTCAGACGCGCTGGCGCGGTTTGCGGAGCTGCGTAAAGAACACACTGAAGGGCGCCGTCAAGGAGCCGCTTCTTTCGTTATCGTCGCCAACCAAGCGCCAGGTCCGCACCTCCAGAAGATAATCGAGGATAAGGCACTTCCTGCAGATGTTCGTTTTGTCTGGCCCCAGTCAACCGCTGAGCGCCATCCTGCACTTCCCCCTGCCTGGGACACAGTGGCTGGCGCGGCCGCATGGTGCATCAAGCAAGCAGAGCAATTGAATTTTTCGTTATTGTCGCCAGAATCCCTCATCTGGAAGCTGGCCGGTCTGGTCCAGCTCGCAGCAACCGGAAGTAACGTAGACGGACAGCATGCGTTTTATACAAAGGACCTTCCTGCCTTGTTCGAGCAGCTAATAGTTCAGTTACAGGACTTCCCTGCACCGCCGACACTTTACCGGCCACAAAGAGAGGAACCCTCTTTTGTGTCAGGTAAGCGGGTGCGTATCATTTGTGGCTTGTCCGGTGCAGGTAAAACAGCATGGGCCTCACAGGCCGCACAGCACAGCATGCAGGTGTGTGCGTATTACGACGCCGGCGACCTTCCGGGTCCTGCACTTGCCAGTACGCTGGTTCGTGAGCTGGCAGCCAAGTTTGCGACTCAGGAGCAAGGTGGGCTGCGAAAAATATTGCTTCCTGGTGCCAGTGGCTTTGAAGCCCTGAGAACATTCGACGCCTTCTTGCAACAGCAGGGCACCAACCTGCTGCTGGTTCTGGATAACGCACATCGTATCCCTGTGGAGAATTTGCGGGATGTTCTGAATGCCACAACCTGTATCCATTTTATGCTGTTGTGCCAGCCTCATGACAATGTCCGTCAACTGGAGGCCATGACCGGACTTCAGCGAGAATCGTTACAGGGATGGGATATAGACACAGTGGCTGCCGCAGTGACCGACCTCAACGGTTTCGCCAGTGCGCTGGGATATGAGCAGCTACGGAGCTATACCGGAGGGTTGCCGCTGTATGTCGAAAGCGCGGCGAGAGTTGCCGCAGAGGAATACAAAGGAGATATAGACACGCTCTGCGCTGAACTCCGGCAACAAGAAAACAGTACGGAAACCGCGCAGGAAGTTATTCTCAGCCGCGTCTATCAGGGATTTGAACCACTGGTCCAGAACGCACTGGCGTTGTTCAGTCTGTCTGATGTGGGGCTAAGTCGTGACGAAGTTTCAGGGTATCTTGCCCGCTCATTGAATATTCCTTCAAACGGGGCGTCCACATTAATTAAAAAGATGCGGGCCACCGGAACCATTGAAAACTATGGAAACCAGACGTTAAAAGTACATGACGCTGTCAGGGCTCTGGGGCTACAGCACCTGAACATGATGGCCCCCGATATCGTAAACAACGCGTTACTGGCGTTAAAAGATCTTTTGATCGTGAGTCTTCACCAGACTCGCGACACTTCGCGATTTTCTCTTCTCACTCAGATTTACATCAAGCTTAACGATGTCATTACACTCATCGGTCTGTCTGGCGAAGAACTGTTTTATGAGATGGGCATTACTGTCGACATTATGGCGAGCCTGAAAGAGGCGACGGCTTCGGAATCAATGGAGCCCATTCATAAATTCTGGGCGCTCGATGGGCTGGTTTTTTCCGAACTTAAAGACGGGGTTTCTGAGCAAATTGCTCAATTGCTGGAAGCGATGGAAGCCTTGCTTACAGAACATGAGTTTGGCTACCTGGAACGCACGGCCTACACCATGAAGCAGATGCTTTTCTTATCTGAAAAGGGAGACCTTTCTGAAGTGCGAAGGCTGGCAGATGAAGCCCGCCCCGGCATTCCAGACGAGGAGCATGCGCGTATTTTTGACTACACCTACGCCATCGCACTCTGGAGACTGAAAAGATATAAACAAGCAGAAACGCTGTGCCAGAGCGTAGTGAAACGCTATTACAAGTTATTTGGTATTACCCCACAAGATGTCATGGGTAAAAACTCGGATATGCTGTGGGCAATCATCAACCAGCCTGAAAATGTTCACGAACATATCAAACATCTGGCCGATGCCCTGGAGCTACTCGCCAACATCAATGACGCGCAGGGAAAAGTGTCACCGTTTTTGCGTATTCACGCGATGAAATTTTACAACATGACCGCTGCCCCCGAATCTTTGGTCCGGGTAGGACAGGATCTGGCTGACGAGTTTGTTGCAAGAAAGGACTATGTCGGTGCCAGAGAGGTGATGGAACAGCACGTTCTTCCTGTTGTAAATACAGCCGGGCTGGTGCAACGGCTGATTCAGGTTCGAAGCCAGTATGCCGTCATACTGGCACTCGCCGGCGAACATAAACAGGCAGAAGCAGAGATGCGTCGGCTGGAACCCTATTTTGAAGGTTTAACGGGTTATCAACGGCAGGAGGTTGAGGATCAATCGGCCATCATTGCCCATCTAGCTTATAAAGCCGCACAGTCCAAGATCACCAAATATTTAGGGCCAGTAGGCAGAAATGAACCATGCCCGTGCGGCTCGGGAAAAAAGTATAAAAAATGTCATGGTGCCTGAGTACTGGCTTAAGTCAGGAGTAACTTGTCGCGCGAGTGATTTCTAGCAATAAGCCTAGAATACCAATGTCTACAACCTCGGCCCATATACCGTGATCTGTACACATTGTGCAATCAAACGCTTTGCATTGATATTGCGGTACCTAACCTCAGATGGCTATATGAGTAAAATGAGTACGGACATGAGTATATAAAAATAAACACAAATACAAAGAATTATAAATCAATAAGATAAACTAAAAATCACCGTTCAACGTCTAATCTGTTGTCTCATGAGGTTGCACTGAACCTTATGAAGATTAACAAATGCCATAAAATCCACGCCGTTGCGTGGATTTTTCATTTTATAATCTCTCAAAGCATCTCGTAACAGCGCAGCCATAGATGAGTACATAGATGCGTACAGCCCTCTTCTATCTTCATTTTAAGTGAGTACAACAACGGTACAAGAAATGAATATTTGCCCTTCGGTAAATCGTGACTTTTCATCGGCACAGCCTCCGCTCAGGGAACTGTTTATCATGCCGGAATTCTGTGTCTGAATGGAGCAGGATTTCAGGCAGGATCAACAGTAAGTCCAGCCCGCCCTTTTGAATATATTAACGTCCGGTGTTTATCAGAGACAGGTCTTCATATCTTCGGAAAAATAAAAAGCAAGATTAGTCTTGATGGATGGGGGTTAAGGAGAGACGGGAATATAATAACTTCATGAAATATCATTTCCCCGATCAGAAAATGAAAGAGAATTAACCTCTTGTCTAAAAGACCTGGCGACTACGATTTTTTAATTTTCTTTTCTCGTTAATTCTTTATTATTCCATTTAGAAAATCTTATTATACATCAAATAAAGACGATGACGCGCTTACGAAAGGCGCCTGTTTTAATGTGTATGGCCCAACAGGTTTTCAGACTGCCATGGTTGACAATCAATGCCTGACAATTAAGGGCGGGAAACGGGTTCATCTCAACAAACAAGAAAAGCCTCTATATTTATCTTCATTTGATTCAGCTTTAAGGGATTAGTGCAGCACATTTTCAATCAATGTTTCTCAAGGAATGTAGCTCGATTTTCTGTTGATTTGCAAAGAGCCTTGTACTCACGCACTTTATTCATGAGCATATACCCTGTATTTTTTCTCACCCCCGACAGACTATTATAATTAAGTCATTCAGATATTCCCCTTGGTAACGTGCTTAAGACATCCTAATTTTTAACACCCCAATTATTTTAAGAGAACCTTTAATGAACGCAGGAAATTTCCTATATTTTCACTCATCAAAAAACCATCTTAAATATTGCCACCCACAAATAAACCGGTAGAGTATAAATTGTAGTTAAGGACAACCATTAATATGGAATACACTCATGGAAGAGAACGCAGGCATATCGCTTGCCGTCAGCGCATATGCACTGGCAATAGGCATTATATTTCCTCATGTAGCGATCGCTGCTGAGCAGGACATCATTCAACAACAACGTCAGAAAGCGATTGAAGCGCAACTTCAGCCGCCAGTGCCTGACGTGCGTTTATCCACACCAGCGGTCAGCTCTTCCCGCGTCAGCTTCCCGGCGGAAAATCCCTGTTTTGATATTCAGCACATCACGCTGAACGGCCTGAATGATTTTCCGGGCTGGTTACCTTTGCAGCGTCTGGCCAATCAGGGTCAGGGACATTGCCTGGGCGTTAAAGGGATTAATTTGCTGATGAGCGTGCTGCAGAACCGCATGATCGACAGCGGCTACGTCACCAGTCGGGTGCTGGCGCCGCCGCAGGATTTAACCAAAGGCACGCTCACACTTCAGCTAGTGGCCGGAAAAATAAGCCATATTGGTCGCACCGATTCCAGCGATCGTTACGTGACGCTTACCACCACCCTGCCCTCGCGCGAAGGCAAGCTCTACGACCTGCGTGATACTGAGCAGGGACTGGAGAACCTGCAACGTCTGCCTACCGTTCAGGCTGATATGGCGCTGATCCCCGGCAGTGCGCCCGGTGAAAGTGTGATGGCCGTGCAGTGGAATCAGAGCAAGATGTGGCGACTGGCCGCATCGCTCGATGATTCCGGATCAACGTCCACCGGACGCTATCAGGGCGGACTGACGCTCTATCTCGATAACCCCCTTTCGCTGAGCGATATGCTCTATGTCTCGGCGAGCCATGATTTGCAGTTCGGCAATGACAAAGGCACGAAGAACGTTACCGGCAGCTATTCGGTGCCGTTTGGCTACTGGCTGGCGGGCATCACCACCAGTGATTACAGCTACCACCAGACGGTAGCCGGTGCGTTCACCGACTATGAATATAGCGGCAAGAGTAAAAGCCTAAACGCGAATCTCAGCCGCGTGCTGCACCGCAACGGCAGCCAGAAAACCACGCTGAGTTATGACGTAATAACGCGAGAGAACCGCAACTTCATCAACGACACAGAAATCGACGTGCAACGCCGCCAGACTTCGGCTTGGCGACTCGGCTTGCAGCATCGTCACTATATCGGCAGCGCCACGCTGGATGCGGGCGCAAGTTATCAGCGCGGTACCCGCTGGTTTGGCGCTCAGCCTGCACCTGAAGAGTACTGGGGTGAAGCCACCGCGCTGGCAAAAATTGTCCAGCTTAACGCCCAGCTGGCCGTGCCGTTCTCACTGCTCAGTCAGCGATTCAGTTTTAACACCCAGTATCTGCGCCAGATGAGCAACACGCCGCTGACACCGCAGGACCAGTTTGCCATCGGTAACCGCTGGTCGGTGCGCGGCTTTGACGGCCAGCGCACGCTGAACGCCGATGAAGGCTGGACTCTGCGCAACGACATCGGCTGGGCCACGCCGCTGCCGTCACAGGAACTCTATCTGGCGCTGGATTACGGCGAAGTGAGCGGACGCAACAGCGGACAGGATTATCTGATCGGAAAACATTTGGCCGGTGGCGCAGTGGGACTGCGCGGCTTCGCCCTGCGCACCAGCTATGACCTGTTTGCCGGTATTCCGCTCTCTAAGCCTGCTGGCTATCAGACCAGCAGCCTGACGCTCGGCTTCAACCTGAACTGGCGCTACTGATGGAGATCAAGGGTTACCGGTTAATTGCGCCGTGGCTGGTTGCGGATGAGGCCAGCGAGGCCGAAGTGCTGGGCATGGCGGTATGGCTGTGGCTGCACTCGGATCGTCACCGTGATGCACCGCTGCACACCTTGCCGACGCTGCTGCTGCCGCTGATTAAACAACAGCAGTACGCCATTGCCGTAAAAGATGGCCGGCCGGTGTTCTTCCTCGGCTGGGCGTGGATGGATGAAGAGGCTGAACAGCGCTATCTCACGCATGCCTCGGTGATGATGAAAGAGGCAGACTGGACCAGCGGCGACCGCCTGTGGATCACCGATTTCATTGCGCCGTTTGGTGACATCCGCAACCTGCTGCGGCTGATGTGTGAAGTGATCCTGCCGGAGCAGTGCTTCCGCTGGCAGGATCAACAGGGCAATCTCCGCGGCCAGCGGGTGCATTTTTATCATGGAAAGAAAGTCAGCGGGCGCGACGCCCTGCAATGGCAGCAGGCACATCCACTGAGCGTGGCGCTGCCTGAAATCGGATAAGGAGATCAGATGAACAAACTTCTCTATCGCATCATTTTCAACAAAGCGCGCGGCATGCTGATGGTAGTTGCCGATATCGCCCGCAGCGGTCAGGGCAAACAGGCGCGTGCGCGCCGGATGCAGCAGACTTCCAACCGGATATGTGCGCTATCAGCGCTGCGCTTCGCCCTGCTGAGCGCGCTGGGCTGCGTTACCGTATTGCCTGCACAGGCGCAGATTGTCGCCAACAGCCAGGCACCGGGAAACCAGCAGCCCACCGTTGTCAGCGCGACCAACGGCACGCCGCAGGTGAACATTCAGACGCCCAGCGCGGGCGGCGTATCGCGCAATAACTACAACCAGTTTGATGTTGATCAGAAGGGCGTGATCCTCAACAACTCACACGGCAATACAAAGACCCAGCTTGGCGGTATGGTCAGCGGCAACCCGTGGCTGGCACGCGGCGAGGCCAGCGTGATCCTCAATGAGGTGAATTCACGCACTCCCAGCCAGCTCAATGGCTACGTGGAAGTCGCCGGTAGAAAAGCGCAGGTGGTGATCGCCAATCCGTCCGGTATCACCTGTAATGGCTGTGGCTTCATCAACGCCAACCGCGCGACGCTGACCACCGGTCAGGTGCAGGTCAATAACGGCAACCTGACGGGCTATCAGGTCAGCGGCGGCGACATCGTCATCAACGGTAAAGGGCTAGATTCACGCGGTCAGGATTACACAGACATCATTGCCCGCACGGTTAAGGTGAATGCCGGCGTCTGGGCCAACGATCTCAGGGTCACTACCGGTCTTAATCAAGTGGACGCGACGCATGAAACGCTGACGGCAGGCCAGACTGATGCGGCCAGTCGTCCACAGGTGGCGCTGGACGTGGCGGCGCTGGGCGGCATGTACGCCAGTAAAATCCGCCTGATAGGTACCGAACAGGGCGTCGGCGTGCGCAACGCCGGTTCGCTGGGCGCGACGGCGGGCAACTTTACGCTTTCCAGCAACGGCCGCATTGAGAACAGCGGCAGCATCAACGGCACGCAGGATATTGCGCTGGCAAGCCAGGCCGATATTCGCAACAGCGGCACGGTTTACGCTCAGCGCGACGGTCAGGTTCAGGCCGCTGGCGAGGTAATTAATCAGGGCGTAATGGCCTCCGCGGGCAATAACCGCATTCAGGCAGGTTCACTTAATAATGCCAGCAGCGGTGTCCTTGCCGCAGGTATGACGTCCGATGGCGCGCTGGGGGCACAAGGCGATTTGAGCCTGACCACGCATGGGCAACTCGCCAGCAAGGGTCGTCACCTCGCGGCGGGTAATCTGAATGCTCAGGGCACAGCGGTCGATCTCAGCGGCAGCCAGACTTACGCCAACAACATTAATCTGAGCGCCAGCACGGGAGACGTCAGCACCCGCAGCGCCACGGTTGAGGCAAAGAGCAGCCTGCGAGCCAACAGCAGCATGCGTATTAACAATGACGGCGGCAAAATCCAGGCGGGCAAGCTGGCGTTAAGCGCCCCACTTCTCTCCAACCGCCAGGGTGTACTTAATCAGTTAGATCAAACCGATCTGCTGCTGTCGCACGCAGCAGGTATCGACAACAGCAGCGGCACTATTGCCAGCAACGGCGACAACCTGACGCTGAACACCGACGTGCTGGATAACGGCTTGGGCAAAATTCAGCACGCGGGCAGCGGTGAGCTGAATATTTCTGCCGCCACGCTGAACGGCAGCCAGGGTAGCCTTATCACCAACGGCGGGCTGCAGCTGCGCGGCGATACGCTCAATCTTGACGGCGCGACCACCGCCGCTGCGCAGATCCGTATTGATGCGAACACCCTTTCTCATCGTCAGGGTGAGATGGTGCAAAGCGGCAATAGCGCAATGAATATTAGCGTCGCCTCGTCGCTGGATAACAGCGACGGAAAAATTGCCGGTAACGGTGACGTGCACCTGAACGCCGGTGCGCTGAATAACCAGCACGGACACGTCATTGCCGCCGGTTCCGGTTCGCTGAATACCACCATCGCGGAGACGCTGGATAACCGCAGCGGCACGCTGGCGGCGAGCCAGAACCTTCCTGTTAACGCCGGAACGCTTGATAACACTGCGGGTACCATCAGCGCCGTTGCGGGCAACACACAACTGACCAGCCAGAGACTGAACAACAGCACGGGAAAAATCAATGCCGGTCAGACACTGTCGGTGACCAGTAACGGTCTGAACAACAACGACGGGCTGCTCACCGCTGCAAACACCACACTGCAGCTTGGCAGTGGCGCAGTGAACAATCAGCGTGGCGTGATTGCCGCTGCTGAACAACTCAGCATCAGCAGCGGTTCATTCGATAATACCGCCGGACTGCTGCAAAGCCTTGGCGATGTGCGCATTGATACGCTGGGCAACGCCTTCATCAACCGCAACAGCGGTACTGACGGCGGCGTTATCGCGCTCGGTTCACTGACGCTTCGTTCCGGCCTGCTGGATAACCGCAATGGCGTCATTAACGCCCAGAATATGAGCCTGTTCAGCGGCGAGATTCGTAATCAATATGGTCTACTGGCGGCGCAGAACGCGCTGAGCATCACGGCAGACGATATGGATAATCAGCAGGGAAACCTGGTTGCCGGACAGTCGCGGGCGCTGCAAAGCGGTGAGCTGCTAAACATCAACGGGCTGGTAATGAGCAGCGGCGCGGCAACGCTTGTCACAGCAAATCTGGATAATCGCCAGGGACAAATCGGCGCAGTCGGGGATTTAACACTTAACACGCAACGGCTGCAAAACGATAACGGTGGCCTGATTCAGAGCGGTGCGGCATTGAGTATCGACACCCACGGCCAGCGGCTGAGCAATACCAATAGTGGTGACAGCGGCGGCCTTATCAGCCAGGGCGATATGCTTCTGGCTACAGGTGAGCTGGATAACCAGCGCGGCGCGTTGCTGGCATCCGGTGCCATCAACCTTGCGTCCGAACAGCTGCTAAATCAGTTCGGGCAAATCACCGGGCTGAACGGCATCACCGCACAAACGCAGTCAGTCAATAACCTGCAAGGGATCCTACAGTCCGGCGGCGTTCTTGACTGGAATACGCAGGGCAACGCCTTCAACAATGCCCGCGGCCTGATTAGCGCTCAAGGCGATTTTATCCTGCGCAGCGGCGATGTAAGCAACCGTGAAGGCCAGGTCATTTCCGGCAACAATCTGGCACTGGATAACACTTCCCTCGATAACACCGACGGCACGCTCGCCAGCAAAGGCGATTTCTCTCTCGTTGCCGGCGCGCTGACCAACCTGCGCGGCGCACTGCAGTCCGCCGGAAATATGGCGGTGACGCTGGTGAACAGCTTCACCAATCAGGGCAACCTGCAGGCCAACGGCAATCTGACGCTCGTGAGCCACGGCGACATCCGCAATGAGAAACTGATTCAGGCCGGTGAGACGCTGCACGTCAGCGCCGCCAATCTGGTTAACCTGCAGGACGCTGAACTCAGCGGTTACAGCACAATTCTCGACACCAGTAACACGCTGACCAATTACGGCCTGATCGACGGCTATTCCACCCGGCTGAACGGACATACTGTCAGCAATATCGGCACCGGGCGTATCTACGGCGATTTTCTCAGCATTCAGGCGGGCACGCTCAATAACCTTGCGGAGAACGGCATCGCAGCCACCATCGCAGTACGTCAGCGCCTGGATCTCGGCGTGAGCACGCTGAACAACCGCGACCACGCGCTGATTTACAGCGACGGCGCGATGCGCGTTGGCGGTGCCATCGATGCTGACGGGCACGCCACTGGACAGGCCGGAACCGTTAATAACCACAGCGCTACCCTCGAATCCGCCGGAGATATGCTGCTTAACATCGGTAGTCTGAACAACATCAATGACCATTTTGAAACCGAGATCGTCGAAGTGTCGCGGGAAAACATCGAGGAATATCAGGTCTCCGGCAATGCCAATCGCTACGGTCGCGATGAGGTGAGTTTTGAGCATGATGAGGTCGACTTCGTGCTGACGCCTGATTATCCATGGCGACAAAACGATAAAAACGACAACTGGTATCGCTACGAGTACGAACGCACCGTTGATGAAACGCGGATTAAAACCAGCGACCCGGCGCGGATTATCGCTGGCGGTAATCTGACGATTAATGCTGGCAACGTGCTGAACGACAAGAGCCAGATCATCGCCGGAAATAATCTGGTGATAAACGCCGCCACACTCGACAACGTGGAGGTGGCCGGAGAACGGCACATCAGTGACGCTGGCAAGGCTTTCCACTACTGGCGCATCCATGACAAAGGTGGCGACAGTCAGGGCAAAAGTACGGCGGATTACATTCCGCCCACCGTTATCCAGAACATCACCTTAAAACCCAGCACCCTTGAAGAGCATCAGAAAATTGACGGAAGCGGTCTGGTGATTGATAACCGGACGGGCGGTAGCGTGGCCGATATCTCGCTGGGCGGTCTCAGCGCAGGCGCAGCGTTTAATCCCGGTAACGCGGTTTTGCTGCCGCCGGGTAAAACCTTTGAAGTACCGGTGAATACCGCTGCGAATGGTGATGCGGCGGGCAGCGTGATCCGCACCCAGGGTCCGAACACGCGCCTGCCGGATAACAGCCTGTACAAAACCAACCCGTCTGGCAGCGATTACCTGGTTGAAACCGATCCGCGCTTCACCAACGCGCAGAAGTGGCTCGGTTCCGACTACATGATGCAGGCGTTCGAGGCCAATCCTGACAACGTGCACAAACGCCTGGGCGACGCCTATTACGAGCAGAATCTTATCCGCCAGCAGGTTATTGCCCTGACCGGCCAGCGCTATCTGGAGGGCTACGACAGCGATCAGACGCAGTACAAAGCGCTGATGGATGCCGGGATCGCCTTTGGTCAGCAACTGAATCTGGCACCGGGTATGACGCTGACCGCCGGGCAGATGAGCCTGATGACCGGCGACATGGTGTGGCTGGTGACGCAGACCGTCACCCTGCCGGACGGCAGTCAGCGGCAGGTGCTGGTGCCGCAGCTGTTTGCCAAAGTGCAATCTGGCGACCTTGACGGCAGCGGCGCGCTGCTGGCCGGGAAAAACGTCAGCCTGAACCTGAGCGGCGAATTGAACAACAGTGGACGCATCAATGCGCGCGTTGACACGCTGGTGGTGGCAGAAAATATTAATAATCTCGGCGGACTGATTCAGGGCGACAGCACCGGCCTGCAAGCGCGCACCGACATCAACAATTTCGGTGGCGTACTAAAAGGCAGCTCTGCGCTGGCGGCGCTGGCCGGACGTGACATTAATGTCATCACCGCTACCCGCACGGCGGAAAGCGCCGACGGCAACTTTGCCCGCACCCGCCTCGATCGTATCGCCGGTATTTACGTGGATAAAGGCGATGGCACGCTGGCGCTGCAGGCCGGACGCGACATCAACCTGACCGCCGCGCAGGTGGTTAACAGCAGCGAAAATGGCAACACGGCTATTATCGCCGGACGCGATCTGAACCTGAACGCCGTCACCACCGGTAGTCGCGATAATCTCAATTTCGACAGCGACAACTGGCTGCATCAGTCGTCATCCACGCAGCGGGGAACGGAGATTGTCAGTAAAGGCAACGTGGGCCTGGCAGCAGGCAATAATCTGCTGGCGACGGCGGCAGACATCAACGCAGGTGGCAAGCTGGCACTGAGCGCGATCAACGATCTGCGCATTGTCGGCGGCGAATCCCGCACGCAGATGGATGAGCATACTAAAGCCAGCGGCAGCAGCGGCATCGCATCAAAAACCATCCGTGAGACACACACCACGATTGATGCACGTACGACGGTAGGCAGTTCGCTTTCTGGCGACAGCGTGCAGTTGCTGGCCGGTCACGACCTGCTGGTTAAGGGCAGCGATGTAGTCGGTACGCAAGATGTGCGGCTGGCAGCGGGCAATAATCTGACCGTTACTACCGCCGCTGAGCAGCGTGATGAGTCGCGCATGATCCAGGAGAATAAATCGGGCCTGTCCGGTACCGGCGGCATCGGCGTCAGCTACGGCAGCACAGCACAGAAATCCACGACAACGACGCATACTGACAGCGTGCGTGGCAGCACGGTGGGCAGCGTGCTGGGCAACCTGACGATGCAGGCAGGCAACGACCTGCGGGTACACGGCTCAGATGCCATCGCCGGTAAAGATCTGTCGCTGGTCGGAAAAAACGTCACGGTCAGCGCCGCCGAACAGGGGCTGAGCCAGCGTGATACCTATGAAACGAAACAGAGTGGCCTGACGCTGGCGCTCTCCGGCGTGGCGGGCAGCGCGCTGAATACGGCGGTAACTAGCGCGAAAGACGCCCGCGACGAGAGCAACGGCAGGCTTCAGGCGCTGAAAGGCGTACAGGCCGCCCTTTCCGGTGTGCAGGCGGCGCAGGCGGCCCAGCCGGGCGCAGTCAGCAGCGATAACGCGATTGGTGTCAGCCTCTCTTACGGCAGCCAGCAGTCGAAGTCTGAAACTAACCTGACGCAGAAAACGCATCAGGGCAGCACGCTCACCGCCGGTAATAGCCTGAACGTCATAGCCAGCAGCGGCGACATTAACGTTCAGGGTAGCCAGCTGCAGGCGGGTAATGACGTGCTGCTTAACGCCAGCCGCGACATCAACCTCACCTCCAGTCAGGAAACCGAGCGCTCGCGCGGCACCAACTCGTCCAGCGGCGGCTCGCTGGGCATTGGCTTTGGCGGCGGTTCGGGCGGCGGCGGCATCAACGTTTCAGCGAGTATCAACAAGGGCAGCGGCCATGAGAACAGCGACAGCCTGAGCCACACCGAAACGCAGGTCATGGCCGGTAACCGCGTGACGCTGGTGAGCGGACGCGATACCACCCTCACCGGCGCACAGGTCAGCGGCGAATCCATCAAAGCTGACGTGGGTCGCGACCTGACGCTGACCAGCCAGCAGGACAGCGCGACCTATGACGCGCAGCAGAAAAACACCAGCGCGGGCGCGAGCTTCAGCTTTGGCTCGATGACCGGCTCGGCCAGCATCAACATGAGCAAAGACAAGATGCACAGCGACTACACGTCGGTGCAGGAGCAGACCGGCCTGCTGGCGGGCAAAGGCGGCTTCGACATCACGGTGGGCGGCCACACCCAGCTCAACGGCGCGGTTATCGGCGCCACCGCTGATGCAGCCCTGAACCGGCTCGACACTGGCACGCTGGGCTTCAGCGACATCCACAACAGCGCGGCGTTTAAAACCGAGCATCAGAGCGTGGGCATCAGCACCGGCGGCAGCATCGGCAGCCAGTTTGCCGGGAACATGGCCAACGGCCTGCTGACCGGCGCGAACAACGCGGGCAGCGCGGACAGCACCACCAAAGCGGCAGTATCGGACGGCACGATTGTTATTCGCGACCAGCACGCGCAGAAACAGGACGTCGCCGACCTGAGCCGCGACGTGGAGAACGCCAGTCCGGGGATGGGACAAATCTTTGATAAGGAAAAAGAGCAGAACCGGCTGAAAGAAGCGCAGCTGATTGGCGAGATTGGCAATCAGGTGGGCGATATTGCCCGCACGCAGGGACAGATTGAAGCATCGAAAGCAGCAACGGATAAAATGAAGGACGTGACGCCGGAGCAGCTGCAGACGGCGAAGGATGACTGGCGTAAAGCCAACCCCGGCAATACGCCAACGGCGGACGACATCAGCGGCCAGGCGTACCAGAACTTCTATAACCAGGCCCTTACCGACAGAGGCTTAGGCACCGGCGGTAAGGTTCAGCAGGCTATCCAGGCGGCGACAGCGGCGGTACAGGGGCTTGCAGGCAGTGACATCAGTAAAGCACTGGCCGGGGCTTCTGCGCCGTATATTGCCAATGTTATCGGCCACAGCGGGCTGGATGATGCTGACAAGGTGCTGGCGCACGCTGCGGTAAATGCCGCACTGGCAGCGGCTCAGGGGAATAATGCTCTCGTTGGTGCGGGCAGTGCCGCGACGGCGGAGATGGTCGGCATGATAGCCGTAAATGCTTACGGCAAACCGGTCAGCGAACTGAGCGAAACCGAGAAGCAGACGGTAAGCGCGCTGACAACACTGGCTGCTGGCCTGGCAGGCGGTCTGGCTGGCGGAGGTACGGCAGATGCGGTTGCGGGCGCTCAGGCCGGTAAGACGACGGTGGAGAATAACTATCTGAGCAGTAAGCAGATAGATGCCTGGTCCGCTGAAATGAAGCAGTGTCAGGCTGGCGGCGGCGACTGCGGCGGCATTGTCACCAAGTATGAAGAACTGAGCACCGCCCAGCAGAAGCAGCTTATCAGCGACTGCGTAACCAGTCCGGCGACCTGCCAGCCGAAATACGGTGATGTACTGACCGACAGCATGGCGGTGAAACAAGCGCTGGATCGGGCGATGGGCGAAGATATCCCGATCAAGATGGTCTACGATCTGACGGCGACCTGGGCGCATCAGATGGACGCTGACGGGATCGTTGCCAGCAATAAAGTATCAGAACAGATTATGGCGAAATATGGCCTTGATCAGGCTCAGGCAGATATTATTGCAGGCGTGGCGTTAAGTGCGCTGGGTGGAGTGAGTAAGGCCGGGAAGCCTAATTACACCTTAAATAAAGATGGAGCAATGCTTGGTATAAATGGCCCAACGGTTCCAAGCAAAACCTTATGGATGGGGAAAGGAAAAGAGAGGATAGATGTTGAGAATCCTGCGCCAGGAAAAAGAGCTGGTCAAATACATTATCAAGATAGTAGTAATAACAAATATTATTATGATCCAATAACACAAACATTCCCCGGAGCACCTAAGGGTGTAAATGATAAGCTGAATGATCCTGCTTTTAAAAATGCGATCGATAAAGGCATGAAAAAATATCTTGGAGAAAAATAATATGCTAACCAATAGATTAATGCGTACCCAGCTTGTCAAGATTAATTGGACGGAAATAGGAAAAAACAGCCTGACTTATGAGCTAGAAAGTATTGTATCTGAAGGTTTTATTGAGATTTGTGGATGTTTTTTGTCCAAAAAATTATTTTCATATTGCCAATCAAACTCTCCTGACAATTTTGAAGACGAAATTTCATTTGAATGCTTTGTAAACTCTTTTCATATGGATGATTATGTAAATGAAAGGCATTTTGAATATTCAATTATTTTTAGCAATTCCATAATTAAAAAGTGGAATGAAATATATGTGGATAAATTAAACGTTATTATATCTCTGGATGATGAGACATTGTTACCAACAATTAAATTTCATCTAAAAAGAGACGGTCTTTCATGGTTGGATGAACATAACCTTGATGCGAGTATTCAGGCAGTTCTAATAACTACAGATGAAATTACCATAGCTCAAACTTAAGTAAAACAGAAACCCCAGCCAATCAACTGGGTTTTTACTATGCATACCAGTCAGTTACCGTTCATCCGCCAGCCGGATAATCAGCTGTCCAGCCTCCGGGATCACCTTGATCTTCAGGCCGGTCTCAAATCCAAAATCTGCCATCCAGTGCCCCTTAAGGGTGATGGACGGTGACGGCTGAAACTTCTGCTGATCCCGGATGTAGCTCCCGGTATAACGCCGGGTTTTGGTTGAGACGTGTTCGCACTTATGATGTTGCGCAGCCATAGTAACTACCTCATATAGTTGTTGTGGTCAGCGGGCCGAGAAAACAAAGCTTACGCAGCAGCTTTAGCATCAGGTGGATTGTTATATTTACCTGGTGGAATGCAGATGACAGCGGGTACTGGCGCAACCGCAAATGCGGGTATCCAATACCTGGTTAATGGAGCAATAAATCCAACAGATGTTCTAATTGCCGGTTATGTAGGTGCATTTACTGCAAATACAGGCTTCCTTGGAACTGTAGGTTGGAATGCGACAGGTGGAGTGACATCAAGCTATCTGCTCGGAGATGATCCGATAAAAGGTGGTGTAATAAGTAGTGCTGCTTCGGGGTTCGGTTATGGAATCGGTAAGGCGGCCACAATTTCATTAGATAAATGGGTAAACCCAGCATGGAAAAATTACGAGTGGGTTGATATGGATATGGGGATAAGTAAGCCATTACCTTTATCACCAATACCCGTAATATCCGGTAACGCTATTTCATCAATAATTACAGAAGCAACTGGACAAGGTGGTTCTAAAGCCACGAATAGCTTGCAACTGGGGAATTAAAATGAAAAATAACTTTTACCGTTGGCTCGCTGTTTTTATGGTTCTGATGATAATCATGAGTTTAACTTCATTTTTTGCACTATTCATCAAACCCATTATTTTTTATTTTGAAACAGGTGATATCAATATCTCTGTTGTTGATATTTTGTTTTTGAGCATTAAAATTGGTTCGTTTGTTAGCGGTACAATCGCCCTTGGATTATGGATTAAATATCGATTTAATATCTAATAACATAAACAATCTGGGCCAGAGTAGCCAGCATGAGGAGTTATTTTTTCGGAACTGTTGGGTGGGAAATATCAGGTAGCGCACTAACTTATAAAATAAATGGTGATGACCCACTAGTAGGGGCAATTACCGGTGGATTAGATTCTGCTGCAGGATTTAGAGCTGGTAAGATTATTTCTTCAGAAACAAAAGCTGCAGGAAAATGGAACACTGGTAGCTGGAATCCTAAGTTTGACCCTCAGTTACTAAAATATACCGAGATCAAAGGGCAACTAGGGATTGCAAAAGAAATGTTGCCGAGTAAATACCTAAGTGGAGCCGGTAACTTAGGGGCTTCGTATGCTACTGAAAAAGCGGGAAATGCGGTTCAAGAACAGATCAATTCTATCGGAGTTTTAAATCAATGAAATTATTAGCAAGCTCAATTATTAGCATTATTCTTATGACCACATTTTGCATAGGAATTACATTCATCATTCGCTTAAGTGCTCATTTAATTTTAGGAAGGAAATTTCTTTTTTCAGTCTTAGATATAAAAGAATGAGTAACTACGGGAGCAATGATGGGGCTACTTCTTAGCTTAGGGATATGGATAACTGAAAAGATAAAAAAGTAAGGTTCAGAAGCAGAAAAAATTAACAAGGCCACGGAATGAATCATAGCACTAATTACTTAAAAAGAGAGCTTGCTCTTAGCTTTTACATCTTTCTTGGCTGTTTGGTCTCAGTAATTATCGCAGGATTATTGGTTAAAATATTCTTTATAATCATTTTATGGCTTTTAACTAATGAATTTGAATTGACATGGAATGAAGTTTTTCGCGGGGTTAAAATCGGTGGTTTTGGAGGGGCAATACTAGGGTTTGGAATAGTTCTGTTACGGGCCTTCAAAGTTAAAGGATTTTAATTTTCAGGAAAGAGGACTTGCAAATAACAATATTCTTCCCTTCCCTTAACATTACGTCTTGCTAAGTAAAAACACGCCTTCACTGAAAGCGGATTTTTATTAGAAAGCGCAGATGACAGATCTTAAAAAGTTGAAATAATTGGATCTAGAGCGTCCATTAACATATGTATTGAGAAAAAACATGATCGGTAGGGAAGGATAAAATCGTTAAAGGTGATTTGCCTGAAGGTGCGAATATCCCTAAAGCTATTGTCGAAGGTTATCAGGATGGAGTCTTCATGGCAGGAGCATTATACCTTGGACCAACAGTAACAATTGGAAAAGGCATGGCTGGCGCAATTATTGGTGGTGGAGCTAACTCTGCGTTCCAGTATATGAATATGGATTCTGATGGTGAATTCAGTTATTACGGTGCAGTGGTAGCCGCGGGGGCTGGGTATCTTTCTCCGGGATATAAAATTGGTGGTAATACACTAATCAATATGGGAGGTGCATTTATGACCGATGGATTGAGTTCATCCGCTCAGGGTGGAGCTATAATTGGTACTGTTGCAGGCGGCGCTTTCGGTGAATTTGCACCAATTATCCTGAAACCAGTATTAGGTTCAGCTGCAGGTTATATTGGAGACATTGGAGGAGCATTTTCATTTGAATATTCCAATCAAATTACAAAAGAAACAATAAAGGAAAAATAAAAATAATGAAAAAAATGACACCTTCACTATTTATCCTCAGTGTAATCTACTGCACTGGATGTTTTTTTATATTGGGCATTATCATCCGAACTTTTATTGAGCTTAAAAACTTAGGTGCAATTGATTTTAATATTGATAAGATCATTCACTTATTAAAAATGAGTGGTATTGCAGGATTTTCAGCCAGCCTTGGAGCATGGATCTTTGCAAAAATTGATGATCGTAAAAAAACAGATCCACCGTCATCAAATTCTAAAACATAAGCTGAATCACACCACGGTTAGAGGTACTCAATCGGCCTCGCAGCTGATGCACATTTTTAATTTACATCGGCATAAATAATTTTTGCGAAAATAAAAATAAGTAAAAACTAACGCCTCTAAAGCTAAAATATAATAAAAATTATCCACCTATATAATAAATCACGACCTAATGTCTATTCTCTTTTACAGATACGATCTGAAAGCCAAAAATCCGCGTCATCGGGTGCGGATTTTTATTACCAGAAGCGATATTGCTGATCCAGCTGATGAATCGATTCCTGACGCTCCATACTTTCACTTTCTTGTGATTTCACTGCTAACAGCAAATCCGCATCTTCCTGACAGATAACATACACCGACTGACGTCCCGGCAGATTCACGGTAATAATGCTCTCCTCAACAGCATCAAGCACTTCATCATGTTGGCTCAAATAGCTATAAACGTGTTCCACAATTATCTCCTTATATTGAAAGACGCGCAGTGTACGAAGAGTCGTAACTTACTATCGACAAAACCTGATTGATCTTGAACGCATTCTGACTTCTGAACTTTCAGCACTCTGACACGCGCAGTTGACTATTTTATGACAGCAAACCGTGATTTATCCGATCTACCCGCGCGGCGCATCTTCCCTATCAACGTATTTCATCACAGCGACAACCCGTCGTTGATAAAAACGGGCGCGCTGCAACGGCAGCAACACGCCCGAGGGATTAGAAGAAGCCCAGCGGCTGAATGCTGTAACTTACCAGCAGATTTTTGGTTTGCTGATAGTGATCAAGCATCATTTTGTGGGTTTCACGGCCAATGCCCGATTTTTTGTAACCGCCAAATGCCGCATGTGCCGGATAAAGATGGTAACAGTTGGTCCAGACGCGTCCGGCTTTGATTGCCCTGCCCACGCGATAGGCGCGGTTGATGTCACGCGTCCAGACGCCGGCGCCCAATCCGTAAATCGAATCATTGGCGATGCTGACCGCTTCCGCCTCATCTTTAAACGTGGTGATACCGATCACCGGCCCAAAAATCTCTTCCTGGAATACCCGCATGCTATTGTTGCCTTTCAGCAGCGTCGGTTGAATGTAATAGCCGCTGGAAAGCGATCCTTCCAGTTTTTCCACGCCACCGCCCACCAGCACTTCTGCGCCCTCTTGCTGCGCAATCTCCAGATAAGAGAGGATTTTATCGAACTGCTGCTGTGACGCTTGCGCACCAATCATGGTTTCGGTATCCATCGGATCACCACGCTTGATGGTTTTGATGCGTTTTAACACGGCGGCCATGAAAGGCTCATAAATTGATTCTTGCACCAGCGCACGGGAAGGACAGGTACAGACTTCGCCCTGATTCAGGAAGCCGAGCACCACGCCTTCTGCGGCCTTCTCAATAAAGCTCTCTTCCGCCTGCATAATGTCTTCAAAAAAGATATTCGGTGATTTTCCGCCTAACTCAACGGTAGAAGGAATCAGGCTTTTCGCGGCCAGTTCAAGAATGTGGCCGCCCGTGGCGGTTGAGCCGGTAAAGGCAACTTTGGCAATCCCAGGATGCGAGGCCAGCGCTTCACCCGCTTCTTTACCGAAGCCATGCACCACGTTTATGACACCCGGAGGTAATAGATCTTTGATCAGATCAACAAAAAGCGTGATAGAAAGCGGCGTCTGTTCTGCGGGTTTTAACACCACGCAATTGCCTGCCCCCAGCGCCGGAGCGAGTTTCCACGCCGCCATCAATAGTGGGAAGTTCCACGGGATAATCTGCGCGACCACGCCCAGCGGTTCATGGAAATGATAGGCCGCAGTAAACTCATCAATCTCTGCCGCACTGCCCTCTTGCGCCCGCACGCAGCCCGCAAAATAGCGGAAATGGTCAACAGCCAGCGGCATATCAGCAGCCAGGGTTTCACGTACGGGTTTGCCGTTATCCCAGGTTTCGTTTACAGCGATATATTCAAGATTCTCTTCCAGCCGATCGGCAATTTTTAACAGCACCAGCGCGCGCTGCTGCGGTGAGGTTTTACCCCATGCATCAGCGGCGGCAGCGGCGGCGGCCACGGCATTATCGACATCAGCGCTATCAGAGCGCGGAAACTCCCCCACGGTTGATCCGTTCACTGGCGAGGTATTGGTGAAGTAGTTGCCATTAACCGGCGCTACAAACTCACCGTTAATAAAGTTGCCATAGTTTTTTTGTAGCTGAATGAGAGAACCTTGTTCTCCGGGAGCGGCGTAACGCATGGTGTTTCTCCTTGTAGAGTGCAGGATGTAACAACAATTAAACTTATTATTAACATGGCTGATCTTCGTCAGACTGTCAGATTTAGAGAGAGGAAACTGTGACCGCGACGAAGGAATAGTTGCGCGACGTAAAGCTACAGATAATTCCGACTTTTCCCCGCTGCGCTCACATAAAAGAAACTTGTCGCTGAGAAACAGTCAATATGGGGAAGTATTCATACAGGAGATCAGCATGCTGGCTTCGGCTTTTACCTTAATGCGCAAAAAAGCAGACTTCGTTCATCAGTTCATTCGTAATCCGCGCAAAATGGGCAGCATTACGCCTTCATCAGACACACTGTGCCGAGCCATGACCCATTCAGTCGCGTGGGATAATCAACTGAATATTGCGGAGTTAGGTGCAGGTGATGGGGTCTTAACCCGCCAACTCCTGGCGCGTATGTCGCCGGAAGCGACGCTGGATGTGTTTGAGATCAGCGGTTCGCTGGCAGAGAAACTCATCGCAATGGACGATCCTCGCATGACGGTTCGTACCTGTTCAGCGGAATACCTCAACGGGAAATACGATGCCATTTTCTCTGGCCTGCCGCTGTTATCACTGCCGCCTGCTTTGCGTGATGCGATCCTGCGAGCAGTATTTAATGCGTTAAGCCCAACCGGCGTATTTGTACAGTTTCAATACACGTCACTGACGCAGCCCGATCTGTCGCGCTATTTCACCTGGGAACGCCAGCGGGTGCTTAAAAACGTGCCACCCGCCTGGGTTTATCGCTGCACGCGTCACTATGCGCCTTGAGCCTGCTTGATTGCCGGGCGCGTCTGTAACCAGAACGCGCTCAGCAACTCCCGCGCCCAGTCAGCGTCTTCTGATTCTGCCCCGCTCATTTCCACGCCTTCTGGCAAACATGCACGCATGATCTGCTGAGTAAATTCCGGGTGAAACTGCACAGACAATGCCTGCGGTGAATAGCGCACGATTTGACAGCCATCTTTGGCAGAATGCGCCAGCACCTGCGCCTGCGGCGGCGGTGTAATCACCGATTGTCGATGTGAAAGCCAGACACTGAAAGATTTAGGTAGTGCGGACAGCAGCGGATCCTGTTGCGCCTGCGCGCTGCACACCAGCGGCAATAAACCGCGTTCCCAGCCTTGCGGATTGTCTGCAACTTTACCGCCTAGCGCGTAGGACATCAGCTGATGCCCATAGCAAACGCCAAGCAATGGCAACTCAGCGTCGATAGCGGCGCGTACCCACGCTGCGCTGCGCTCGCTCCATTCGGCGTGGTCAGTCACCATCGCCCAGGAACCACTGAGAATAGCAGCGGAAATTTGGCTAAATTCAGGCAGCGCTTCACCCAAATGCGGGCGCACAATAACGTACTCATCGGGCTGTAAATCTAACGCGTCAATAAACCAGGCGGGCTGTTCGCCAATTTGTGCCACGACGTTTGCGGGAGGAACTTCTAGCTGAATTAAGGCAAGGGGTAATGCAGGCGTTTTTATCATACCGAATCGAATCCTCTGCGAAGTGGGCGTTTCGGAAAATCAGTCTGCCAGCAATCGCCTTAAAAGTCTTATGATTTTCCATTCGAAGTAAAAACAGAAAATATCTTTCATCTCCTGACAGAATGCCCCCAGATCGTGCCATCATTAGTGTGCAAAGGTAACTAATTAAAGGATGGTATTGTGGCGGCGCGGCATTTTTTTCTGGTCTTAATGGTGGTGTGTATCTGGGCCTTCAATAACGTAGCAGTGAAATGGGGCTTGCTGGAGTTACCGCCGCTGTTCCTGACGTGGATGCGTTTCGTGGTGGTCGCCATTATTTTGGTGCCGTTCTGCCGTATAAACCGGCAGCAATTCCCCTGGCTGCTGCTGCTGGCCTTCACCTTCGGTTTTATGCACTTCTCGTTGCTGTTCGTCGGAATGCGCTACACCGATGCCGGAACCGGCGCGATTGTGGTGCAGCTCGGCACGCCGATTGCCATGTTGCTGGCGATGGTGGTGCTGAAAGAGAAGCTAAAAATGGTGCAGCTGTTTGGCATTTTGGTTTCACTGAGCGGCGTGGTGGTGCTATCCGGCAGCCCAACCATTCCTACGTGGTGGGTACTATGCCTGCTGTTGTGCAGCGCTACCGGCTGGGCCGTCAGCAACCTGATCGTCAAAAAATCACCCTCGATTAAACCACTGACCATGACCGGCTGGATTGCCTTTTTGGCGGTTCCGATTGTTGGCGTTGCTTCGTTAGTCATGGAATCTCATCAGCTGACGGCGTTGAGTCACGCAGGCTGGCGCGGCTGGTTTGCCATTTTTTACAGCGCTATCGCCTCGTCGATTGTTGCTTACACGCTGTGGTACATGCTGTTGAAAAAATACAACGTCAATTTGATCATGCCCTACTCGCTGCTGACGCCAGTCTTGTCGGTCTTGATGGGGATTGTGGTATTGGGTGACAGTCTGAACAGCTTTAAAATTATTGGCGCCTCGCTGGTGATTTTGGGGACAGCGATTGCCGTGATTAACCTGCGTAACCTGCGCATGCACGCACGTTTCCCGCGTCTTCGTCGGCGTTAAAGCAGCGTGCTATGCTTGAGAGAACGTGATTCTCAGGAGCATAAACATGGACCATCAGCTCGCCGCGTCACTTTGGCAGCAGATGTGGCAAGGATTGCGCGGCAATATTGCACCGCAACCGTTGCCCACCTTTGTTGATACCCGCACATTTCCCTCCGCTTATGCCGTCAGCGAACTGGCGGCCAGCAGCCTTGGCCTGGCGACCCAAGCTGCCGCAAACCTGATAACTTCATCGCAGCCCGTTGAGATAAACGTGCGGCTGGCTTCGCGCTGGTTTCAACACAGCTTCATGCCTCTTAACCGCCCTGCGCCCGCGTTATGGGATCCGTTTGCGGGCGATTACACCAGCGCGGATGGCTGGATACGTTTGCACACCAACGCCGCTCATCATCGCCAGGCGATGGAAAGCGTGCTGGGCCGGCATCCCGATCGCCAGGCATTAGCGCAGCAGGTGGCGCGATGGCAGACGACTGAACTGGAACAGGCGATTATTGCTGCTGGCGGTTGTGCCGCTGAGATGCGCAGCGCAGAGGCCTGGCAGCAGCATCCTCAAGGCCAGGCAGTGAATCAGGAACCGCTGATCGCCTGGCAAACCACTGCGCCCGGCCCTGTCCCCACCTGGACGTTGCCTACTGCACGTCCGCTGTTGGGCATCAAAGTATTGGATTTAACCCGCATTATTGCCGGGCCCGTTGCAACACGCTTTCTTGCCAGCCTCGGCGCGAATGTGCTGCGCATTGATCCACCCGGCTGGCAAGAGCCGACGCTGGATGAAGAGATCACCTGTGGCAAACGTCGTGCGGTGCTGGACTTAAACCTTCAGGCGGATCGCGAGACGTTCACTCAACTGCTGCGTGAAGCCGATGTTTTGGTGCAGGGTTATCGCGCCGATGCGCTGGAAAAGCGTGGATTTGATGCCGAAACGCGGCAGCAGCTGGCGCCCGGTTTAGTGGATGTCAGCCTGAATGCATGGGGATGGCAAGGCCCATGGCGTAATCGTCGGGGTTTTGACAGCCTGGTACAGATGGGATGCGGCATTGCTGAACAAGGCATGCGCAGTCAACACAGCGATAAACCCACGCCGCTGCCCGTGCAGGCGCTGGATCATGCCACCGGCTATCTTATGGCGGCTGCGGTGCTGGAAGGATTGCGTCAGCGTAAAGAATCAGGAAATGGCAGCCAGGCGCGTTTATCGCTGGCGCGAACAGCATTAATGCTGCAACAGCATCGCTATCCCGAGGGAAGCCCGCAATCCGGTATTCATGCTGAAGTCAGCGATAATCTGGCGATGTTTGAGTTAACGCAATGGGGATTGGGCGTGCGCTTGCGTTCTGCGGCTTACCTTCCTGGCACCGCGCTGATCTGCGCGACGCCAGGATGCTTGCCGGGTACGCATCCGGCGAGCTGGTAACTTATTCGTCGTCTTCGTCTTCTTCAGCGCTTTCAGCCAGTTCGTTATACATGGCCTGAATCGCTTCACGACTCAATGCAGCCAGCGTGCGATAAAACGCGCTGGTCGCATGTGCTTCGACTTTACCCAGAAACGCGCCGCACCAAGGCAGTAAATAGCGTTCAAACAGCGCTAACTGGGCCGCACTTTCATCTTCCGCAGACTGATCTTCCAACCAGGAAGCCGCCAGCATCAACACGCCAAAGTGATCGGCAGGTGCATCGCTCAACGGCATTCCGCGTGAGGACAAAAATGCGCGGACTTCCGCCTCTGTTTTCCCTTCTGGCCATTGCGATGCATAAGGCGGAACTTTACAGTCGCTGCCGACAAACAGCGCGTTGTAGTCTGCGGCTAACGCCTGGGGATCGCTGCTCTGCTGCAAACGCTTTAACAGATCGTCTTGTTCCAGCGGCCATTGCGCCTGCAATTTGCCTTCACGCAACAGCGTAAACAGCGGCACCAGCAGCGGATCTTGCGGTTGGCGATTAAACAGCGAGCCGATCACGCGGCACAGAATGGAAAACTCATTCATGAGTCAGAATCCTTGAAGCAATAAAGTTAAAAATCAGCCAGTTCAGCAATGTGTTTGCCGGTACGCTGCTCAAGGAAATCGAGCAGTCGACGCGGCGTGACATTTAACACGCGATCTTCAGGAAAATCCACTTCACGTGTAATTCGCAAACAGTGCTCAAAATGACCCAGCGTAAAGGCGGTATGGGAATCTGAACCAAATGCCAGACGTCCGCCTGCATCCCGTACCGCTTGAGCAATCGCGCGGCAGTTTGGTTCACTGCCTGGACGCGAATGGGTAAAGGAGGAGTTATTGATCTCTAGCGCAACGTCATAATGTGCAGCCGCTTCAGCAATCGCCGGAATATCTACCGGAAACTTCGGATTACCCGGATGGCTAATTATATGCACCAGCCCGCCCGCCATGGCAGCAATCATCGCGTCGGTGTGATGCTTTTTATCCCGTGGGGCATAAACCGGCTCGTGGAAACCGGCCACGATTAAATCCAGCGCATCCAACATCGGGCCAGAACAATCAATCTCGCCCTGCTGGTTTTTAATATTCGCTTCGATACCGCGCAAAATCGCCACGCCATCGATCACGCGCGGCCAGATGCGCATGTTGACGAAATGCCAGTAATGCGGTGCATCTGCCATATCGGGACCGTGATCGGTAATAGCAAACAGCTTTAAGCCGTTCTGTTTCGCCTGCGCGACGTAATCGTGCAGCGTACTGTACGCGTGGGTACTGGCGACGGTGTGCATATGCAGATCTACCGGATACATCTTTTTCTCCTGCTGATCGCCCGTCATGGGCTGGGATAAAAAACAGAGCTTTAATAATTAATAGCCGCGCTGGCGATCAACGCAACCTCGCGGCATTTCACCCGCTTCGCGCTGCGTGATGGCGTGAGCGATATAATCCATCGCCTCTTCCGGTAACGTGACAGCCGCATTATGTGGCGTGATGGTGACACGCGGATGTGACCACAGCGGATGACCTTCTGGCAACGGCTCAACCTGAAACACATCCAGGGCGGCAGCTTTGAGTTGACCGCTGTTCAAGGCAGCCAGCAGATCGTCCTCAACGACTTGCGCGCCTCGCGCCAAATTCAGGAAGAAAGCCCCTTGCGGCAGCTGTTGCAAGAAGTCCCGATTAATCAGGTTACGCGTTTCGGCGGTGCTAGGCAGTAGATTGATTAACACCTGCGTGCCGTGCAAAAAATCATTCAGCGATTCGCGTCCGGCAAAGCTGGTGATGCCTTCCAGCTGCTTAGGCGAACGGCTCCAGACGCGCAGCGGGAAGCCCCAATATTTCAGGCTTTCAGCAACGCGTTGGCCTAAAACCCCCGCACCAAGAATACCAACGGTAAACGTTTCACGTTTGTAGCCCGTCAACGGCTGCCAGCACGGCTGCTGCTGTTGCAATCGGTAATCATCAAAGCGGCGAAACCAATCCAATACGCGATGCGTCGCGTACTCTTGCATCTGACGCGCCATGCCGGTGTCTTCAAGACGAAACAGCGGCACCGCATCGGAGAGCATGTCGGGATGGCGTTTAAGCTGCGCGAGGATCTCATCTACGCCCGCGCCCAATGCAAACACGCCGCGTAGATTTTCTCTTCCACTCAACATCTCTATTGGCGGTGAACGCACCAGCGCGTAATCGGCGGGTGCGCTATCGCCCGGCTGCCAACGACGCACGCGTGCTTGCGGCAGTCGTTGTTCTAAGCCCTTGATCCAGAGCGTGGCGTCTTGCGAGGGGTGAAACCAGATAATCTCCATACTGCTCTCCTTTTTTCTTTTCAGCGTCGGGGAAAAAGGCAACGAAGACAAGGAAAAATCCATACAAAATCCAGGATTTTGATTCCCTGCTTTTAGCGATTTATTCCCGCGCCTTCACATTTCCGGCTCGCTTCAGGGTGAAACACTGAGATAGCGTCTAAAGTTGTTCGAGTGGTCAATGCGTTACGCGCGACCCGCTTTTCGGACAAGGAGAACAACCGATGATAAAAACTGAGGTAAACGCCACTGAAGGGCGTCAGGGCTACGCACCATTACTGCTTACGCTGTTGCTGAGCGTGCCCGCATTTACTGTTCACGCAGATGATAATTCACGCATGCTGAGCAATCAGCCGCAGCCGCCCGATGTGCGTTTAGGGCCATTATTTAACGCTGTGCAACAAGCAAAATTTTATCCTGATCAAAAGACCTTTGCTGATGCGCTACCTAAATATGATCCCGCCTCGATTCTTGCCGACTGGCAGATGCAAAAGAATCAACGCAGCTTTGACCTAAAACGCTTTGTGTCAGCGAATTTTACGCTGCCCACTAATGGCGACAAATATGTGCCGCCAGCCGGTCAAAGCCTGCGTGCACACATTGATGGTTTGTGGCCAGTACTGACTCGCACCGCTAAAAGCGCCGGGCAATATGACTCGCTGCTGCAACTGCCGAAACCTTATGTTGTTCCCGGCGGCCGCTTCCGTGAGGTCTATTACTGGGACAGCTATTTCACCATGTTAGGTTTGGCAGAAAGTGGTCATTGGGATCGCGTGCAGGATATGGTGGATAACTTCGCCTCACTGCTGGATCGCTACGGCCATATTCCCAACGGCAACCGCAGCTATTATCTCAGCCGTTCACAGCCGCCCTTCTTTAGTTTGATGGTTGATCTCTTGGCTACCCACGAAGGTGACAAAGCCTATACGCGTTATCTGCCGCAGTTGCAGAAAGAGTATGACTACTGGATGGCAGACAGCGACATCGTGGCGGCCGGCGATGCCAGCAAGCGCGTGATTAAACTCGCCGATGGCACCCTGCTTAATCGGTATTGGGATGCCCGTGATGTGCCGCGTACCGAATCCTGGATGGATGACGTGAACACCGCGAAAAAGGCCCCGCAGCGCGATAAAGCGGAAATGTACCGTGAGTTGCGCTCAGGCGCGGCGTCAGGCTGGGACTTCAGTTCACGCTGGTTTACCGATGCACATAACCTGGCCACAATCCGCACCACGCAGATAGCACCGGTCGATTTGAACAGCCTGATTTTCCATCTGGAAAAAGTTCTCTCGAAAAGCTACCTGCTGAATAAACAGGGCAATGTGGCGAAGCAGTACGCTGACCGCGCTGAGAAGCGTCAGGCCGCGATCAACCGCTATTTATGGGACAGCAAGCAAAGCTGGTACGCAGATTACGACTGGAAGAAAAAGCAGGTTCATCCGCAGCTCACCGCCGCTGCTCTGTTCCCGCTCTACCTGCACGTCGCCAGCGATAAGCAGGCCGACAGCACCGCCAGCGCAGTTGAGAAACAGCTTCTGAAACCGGGCGGATTAGTGACCACCACGGTGAATAATGGCCAGCAATGGGATGCACCTAATGGCTGGGCACCGCTGCAATGGGTCGCGGTAGAGGGTTTGGAACACTACAAAAAACCGCAACTGGCCAAACAGGTTGGCCTGCGCTTCCTGCAAAACGTGCAAACCACCTACGATAAAGAACATAAACTGGTTGAAAAGTATGTGGTTGAGGGTAAAAACCTCGGTGGCGGCGGTGGCGGTGAATATCCGCTACAGGATGGTTTTGGCTGGACCAACGGCGTCACGCTGATGCTGCTCGACAAGTATTGTCCAAAAGACAAAACCTGTAACAGCGCCCACGACATTCCTCAGAGCTCCACTTCAACGCAGTGATCCTAATCTGATACTGTCGGATCAAACCGACAGTATCAGCTTGTTTACCTTGACTTCCTTTCATCGGCAGGCAGAATTGCACTCAATTTAACAAATGGTAATGATTCTCAATATAAAAATGAGAATCTTTACCATACTGTTTCCTTGCCTTAATCTGACCTGAAAGGATCGCTAATGACACTGCCTTCTCCTGTGAAACGCAGCGCGGTTTACTGTGCGCTGGCGCTTACTGCTCCGACATTTTCCTTCGCGGCTGAAACGTTGATTGTCACGGCACAACCAGAAGAAAGCGCCGAATCACCAACGCAGGGCTATTTGGCGACCACCAGCCAGGGCGCGACTAAAAGCGATCGACCGTTGATCACCACACCCCAATCCGTATCGGTGATTACTCGCCAGCAGATTCAGGATCAGGGCGCACAGGATCTCAATCAGGCACTGAATTATACGCCAGGCGTCTTCACCAATTTTGCCGGTGCGGCGACGCGTTACGACACCATTTCGCTGCGCGGTTTCCACGGCGGCGATGTCGATAACACCTTTATCGACGGCCTGCGTGTTATGAGCGACGGCGGCAGTTTCAATGTCATGCAGGTGGATAACTGGTTTCTCGAACGCGTTGACGTGATCAAAGGCCCCTCTTCGGCGCTCTATGGTCAAACCGTGCCGGGCGGCCTGGTCAATATGATTACCAAGCGTCCACAATACCGCGAAGAGGGACATTTTCAGCTTTCAGCAGGATCCAACGCGACCACCAGCGCGGCTTTCGATTACACCAATGCAATCAACGATCAATGGGCATTTCGCCTGACTGGCATTACGCGCAACAGCGATACGCAATACGATCACACCCGCGAAGAAAAATATGCCCTGATGCCGCAGCTGATGTGGCAGCCGGATGAAGATACGCATCTGATCCTGAAAGCCTATCTGCAGAAAGATCCTTCTGGTGGTTATCACGGATCAGTGCCGGGTGAAGGCAGCATTACCGAACACAACGGATATAAACTCAGCAACGGTTTTTACGAAGGCAACAGCGATCTCGACCAGTTCAAGCGCCATGAGCAAATCTACAGCTTCGACTTCTCGCATCGCTTTAATGAAATCTGGTCTTTCTCTTCAACCGGCAGCTACAGCCACTCGAATGTCGATCTCGATCAGGTGTATCAGATTGGGTGGAACACAGCGAACAGCGATTTACTGAACCGCATCTATTCAGGTGAACGTTCATCGCTTTCTGCGTGGGCTACCGATAACCGCTTGCAGGCGGAGTTCGCAACGGGCGCGCTGGAGCATCGCGTTAATGTGGGTGTCGATTTTCACCGTTACAAGAATGAGATCAGTAAAGCGTCTGGTGATGCTAACCCGCTGAATGCCGTAACCGGTGAACAGGTGGGTGCGATGCCGGGCTACGGCTGGACAGAAGCGACGCGTCGCTATTATCAAACCGGTCTCTATCTGCAAGATGAGATGAAGCTGGATCGCTGGCATCTCGATCTTTCAGGTCGCTATGACCGCATTGTCGCTAATAACAGCGGCAGCGATCGTCGTCAGGACGATCACATCAGCGGACGCGCAGCCCTGCTTTATGCCTTTGATAACGGCTTATCGCCGTACGTGAGCTGGAGTCAGGCGATTACGCCAACCGCGCTGACGGATAACAACAATAATCTGCTAAAACCCACCACCGCAGAGCAGTATGAAGCGGGTCTGAAGTACCAGCCGAACGGCACGCGCGATCTCTACACCGTAGCGATCTATGATTTGATGCAAAAAAATGTCTCTAACCGCGATGTGATCACGGCAACTTTTACCCCCTCAGGCAAAGTGCATTCGCAAGGTATTGAGCTAGAGGCGCGTAATCAGATCACCCCACGATTCAGTACGATCGCGGGCTACACGCTTAATCATTTGCGCTTCAAAGATTCAGTGGATGGCAACGATGGGCACACACCTTACGTGACGCCAAACAGCATGGCCTCATTTTGGGGACATTATCAGTTCGATTACGGCCTCAGCGCGGGCGCGGGTGTGCGTTATATCGGCAAGCAGTGGGCTGATAACGAAAACACCACGCGTTTGCCTTCCGTTACGCTGTTTGATGCTTCGGTACGCGCAGATTTAGGGGCCTGGAACAGCAGCTTGAAAGGCACATGGGTACAGGTTAATGCTAACAACCTAACCGATCGCAATTATGTCGCGGCCTGTTACGGCACCGGTTATTGTTACTGGGGCGCAGAACGTACGGTGATGGCGACGGTGGGAGTCGATTTTTAATCACCACTGAGATGACAAACATACGGTTTTAAGCGTAAGGCGCTAAACGCAAAACATGAAAAAGGGGACGAATCACTTCGTCCCCTTTTTTGTTTAGATCGTTTTTGACGCTGAACGTCAGCTGCGCACTTTACGGTAGATAAACAGCACCACAATGGCACCAATTACCGCAACCACGAAACTGCCGAAGTTGAATCCGTCCACACGACCGAAACCAAACAGGGTGCTGATCCAGCCACCAACAACTGCACCGATGATACCGAGCACAATGGTAAGAATAAAGCCGCCGCCGTCTTTGCCCGGCATAATCCATTTAGCGAGAATACCGGCGATTAAACCAAAGATGATCCATGAAAGAATGCCCATTAACTACTCCTTGCGTTTTTTCTGATTACATTGTGTTCGCCTGATTAATCAAGCGGTTTACCGCAATAAGTATAGACACACTTTTCAATTTTGCCTGTTGTGTCACAGTTAAAAAATTTAGTTAGCAAGCTAAAGCTTTTTTTGTGCAGGTCGATAACGGACAAGTGGCAAAGGAAACAGAAATGATGACGAAGCAATCATTTGGAGCCAGTGAGTGAAAGAATCCGATAACGAACAATACCTCAAAAGAGGAACGCTAGCTGTCCTGGGAGTAATGAAGGAGCTGCTGCGCTATCAAACACCGCTCATGGTGACCTTTTCCCGTGGGCAATTTATCAGCCGCATGTTAGCCGCAGATGAAGATCGTATCGTGTTCGATTTAGGCAGTAATAATCTGGACAACGATTACGCGCTGAACTGTCGCGAAGTGAGTATTTCGGCTGAAACCAAGGGTGCCAAAGTAGAGTTCAGTCTTGCCGCGCTGGAGATGACTGAACATGAAGGCTTGCCTGCATTTAGCGCTGGGCTGCCTGCGTTGCTGTGGCAGATTCAACGCCGGGAATTTTTCCGCATTGATGCACCACTTGAACCGCAATTTTGGTGTCATACGCAATGGCCAAATGGGCAGAAAGCCCGTTTTCGTCTGCAGGATCTCTCGCTAGGCGGTATTGGCGTTCTGGTTGATGAGGCGCTGCCTGAAGCGTTAAAACCTGGCGATGCATTCAAGTCGTTCCGGGTTGAGCTGGGCGAATATGGTCATTTCGAAGTGGGGGCAAAGCTGATGCATATTGGCGAGCGCAGCCTGGTCTCCAGCAAAAACGAAACGCGCATCACGCCGCGACTGAGTTTCCGTTTTACCACTATCGAACCGCTTCAGGAACGGCAGTTGCAGCAGGTTATTTTTGCCTTAGAACGCCTGGCACGCGACAAAGCTAATCGTTTTCAATAAGTTCCTTTCTGGGTGTGCCGTACACATTTGGCGCATCCAGGCTATGCTTCTTCTTGCTTATTCCCTCAAACCGGATCCCAGCAAGGAGATTCTCCCCAATGGAAAACTGGCTTTCATCACGTCATTTTCAATCGATATTTTTTAACCAAACCTTCTGGATTAACAGCGCTATCGTGGTGGTCGCCACGCTAGTTATCTACTGGATCCTCCGTTCACTGATTAGATTCATATCCAACCGTATCGCCCGCTACAGCGAGCACCGCCACGTTCGTGCAACTGCTATTGTGGTGGAGATATTACGCAGCACCAGCCAGACGCTGTTGCTGATTTTTTCCCTGTTGATTGCGCTGAAATTCGTTGATCTGCCATCAGCCTGGAGCAACACCATTTCGCATGGCTGGTTTCTGGCCTTTATTGTGCAACTTGCGTTGTGGATCGATTGCGGTATTCGGCTGTGGCTTCAGAGCCTGCTGCGCGATCCGTTGCATGTGCGTAATCCAGTCACCACCGTGATCCTGGGTATTCTGTTACGCATCCTGGTGTGGGTGATGATGGTGCTCGCCATTCTGTCGAATATGGGCATTAACATTACTGCGCTGGTCGCCAGTTTAGGCGTTGGCGGTATTGCCATTGCACTGGCGATTCAGACGGTGCTGAGTGATGTGTTTGCTTCTCTGGCGATTGGTTTAGATCGTCCGTTCGAACATGGCGACTTTGTGGTGTTTGGCGACATTGCCGGTTCGATTGAACATATCGGCTTGAAGACGACGCGCTTGCGCAGCCTGAGCGGTGAGCAAATTGTCTGTTCGAATACCATTCTGTTGCAGCAGACAATCCATAACTACAAACGCATGCAGCAGCGCCGCATCGTGTTCAAATTTGGTATCAGCTACGCCACGTCATCAAAGCAGGTACGTGAAATCAGCACCTTGGTCAAAGACATTATTCAGGGCATTGAGATGACACGTTTCGATCGTGCGCATTTTCTGGCTTTTGATGACTCCAAACTGACCTTTGAAGTGGTCTATTTTGTCCTTGATGCCGACTACAACAAATATATGGATATTCAGCAGGAAATTAACTTGCAGCTAATGGCCGCGTTAGAAGAGCGCAACGTTCGTTTCGCCTTCCCAATTCGTCAGGTCGAATTCAGCGGCGGCAGCTTACCGCAAGTCGATTTAAAGGCGGTCGCCAATGAGTAAAACTCAATGGCAAGACAGGTGAAAAATCGCCTCATCCCCTTTTCGCTTGGGGATGAGGCGTTGAAACCTTAACTGTGCTGATAACAACTTACGCCCAGATAGTTGCTGAACGCTTCTTGCAACACCGCGGCAGTGGCTGAATGGTTCATCGCCACATGATGCTCAAAGCCGTTACGGCAGATCCACGCCAGTAAATTTTCCAGTTGAGGCACCTGAATCACAGCGCGGCATCCCACTGTGTCCAGTGGATCGTCAACGGATAATCCTTCTCCGACGTAAGCCTTGATCTCGCCGTTAAAATCATCCGTCGAGAGGCGGAAATAGGTCAGGTCGCCGCTTTTCATTCGTCCATGCACCGCGCCGCAGGTGTTCTCTTTCCCGACGGTAGTGCCAATGATATCGGCGGTTCCCATGGTCGGTGATTCCAGGCTGGCGCTGGCAAAGTTGCCGCAATGGAACAGCACGCATTTATCGCGATCGTCACCGAAATTATTATTCCAGTCTGCTAACGACGCGGGATTGAGTGAACAGCTGGCCAGCGCATACATCGACAGCGCGCCCATTACGTCAACCTCACACGCACTGGGCATCAGTTGGCCTGACATCACACTCATAATGGAGCAGACATTGATGCCAAGGTTCTCCTGTAACGACGTCCAGCACTGAATTGCGGTGGTATCGATATCATTTTCATTCACCCACTCGCTGATCACCACAAACAGCTTCGCCATAGTTTGCAGCTTTTCATCGGGAATGCCGCGCGCGTCGGCGTTCGCTTCAAGAATTTCACGCTTTTCGGCTACCCGAATATCATCGTCACGCAGCCGCTTGATGCGGCTAAAAATTTCTGACAGATCGAGGGTTTCGACCGCGATACCCATCTTTTCCAGCAATTTTTCACTGTATCGCACGGTATTAAACCCCGCCGGACGCGCACCAATCGCGCCGACGCGTACCCGCCGCATGGCGTGGACGACCCGGCACAACTGGGTGAAACGCTGCAAATCTTGCATGAATATTTCACCGCTTAAGGCGCAAACGTGCTGACGCGTTAAGCTGAAAGGAATGCCATATTGGCGCAGGTTATTGCACAGCGAGATCTTGCCGCAGAAGCTGTCGCGGCGCGTCGCCAGTCCCATTTTATCGAGATTATCTTCTTCTGCCTGCACCAACACCGGCACATTCAGTCCCGAAAGACGCAACGCTTCCGCAATCGCTTTTTCATCGCCAAAATTAGGCAGTAAAACCACGATGCCGTGAATATTGTCACGATGCTGGCGGAACAGCTCGGCGCAGGTTTTGGCTTCCTGGCGCGTTTCAACACCGCCGAGGTTGGTTTGCGATTCATTTAACATCACGGTATTGATATTGAGTTTTTCAAACAGCGCTACCGCCTGCTGGCGCGCTTCGCCCACCAAATAGCTGGGGAAAAAACCGCGGTTGCCAATGATGACGCCGAAGGTCAACTGCTGAGGAAGTTTTGACATTGCTCTGCTCCGAAGAAAGTTATTGTGGCTGATAGCGGCAACGGGCCACCGCATCGAGCCAGCCTTTATAGTTTTCCTGCATTTTTTGCGCGTGGTGTTCACGCGGCAGAATTACGCTGCCGCCTTGAAGCGCCTGCATTTCATTGCCCTGCTGCCACCAACCCAGCACTTTTCCTGCCAGCAAAGCGGCCCCCAGCGCAGAGACTTCAGCGGTTGGCACGCGATGAAGCGGACGCTGCAATACATCGGCCTGTAGCTGCATTAGCCAGCCGTTTTCAGTTGCACTGCCATCCACACAGAGCGCGGGAAGATACTGGCCGCTGGCTTGCTCCATGGCGAAAAACACGTCAGCGATTTGAAAGGTGATCGACTCTAACGCGACGCGCGCTAAAACCGCGGGTGTGGCGGCATCTGTCAGCCCACACACCATGCCGCGGGCTTTGAGATCCCACCAGGGCGCGCCCAGCCCCGAGAGTGCTGGAACAAAATAGATGCCTTGATTATCAACGGTGCTTTCTGCCAGCGCAGTCAACTCGCGTGGATCTTGAATACCCAACATTTTACCCAGCCAGGCCGCGCCCGAACCGGTGTGAGTAATGTTGCCTTCAAAGGCATAACGCAGCTCGCCGTCATGCCACGCCACGGTGGTGCTCAAACCATTTTCGGTCATCAATGGCGTTGCCATTGACATCATCAGTGATGAACCGGTGCCATAAGTGGCTTTTACCACTTCTGCGTCGCCCCGGCGTTGGGCCTGTAACGCCGCATGAGAATCGCCGATACGCGCCAGGATTGGTGTGCCCGGTGATAAACCCGCAATGTCATTCACGGCCACCACACCCTGTTCACTGGCCGAGGGGGTAATGGTCGGAAGTGCCGCGCGCGGCAGTTGAAAAAGGGCCAGCAGCTCATCGTCCCAGTCATTGCGGTGCAAACTGTAAAGCTGGGTGCGTGCCGCGTTGGCATGATCGGTAATAAAACAGTCGCCTGCCGTAAGTTGCCAGGTAAGCCAGCTCTCCACAGTGCCGATGCACAGTTCGCCCGCAGCTGCACGCGCTGCGCCGTCGGGAATGGCTGCCAGCATGCCGGTGAGCTTGGCAGCAGGAAACATCGGGTCAACCGCCAGGCCGGTCAGACCGGTGATGCGCGGCGCTTTTCCTGCCTGATGCAGATCGCGACAAAACGATTCGGATCGGCGATCCTGCCAGCTTACCAGCGGCGTGAGCGGCGTGCCGTTGCTACGCTGCCAAATCAACACCGATTCACGCTGATTGCTGATCGCGACCGCCGCAACGGATGCGCCAGCACACTGCGCCAGACATTGTGTGATCGCCTGCTTAACTGCCTGCCAGATGGCCATGGGATCCTGCTCCGCCAGCCCCGGCTGCGGATGTTCCAGCGTCAAACTCTGGCTGCCGCGTGCCACCACCTTGCCCAGACGATCAACCGCAATCGCTTTTGCATTGGTGGTGCCTTCGTCAATCGCCAGAATCACAGGTTCTGTCATGCTTACGCTCCTGCGCAGATGCGCAATGCATTTTTTACCAGGCTGGCAGCGTCAATGCCGTGATGAGCGCGGGTTGAGGCGCGATCGCCCGCAATGGCGTATTCCCCGTCTGGAATGCCCAAACGCAGCAAGGGAATGCCACAGCCACCTTCTGCTAAGACTTCTGCGACCAGGCTGCCGACGCCACCATTCACGTTGTGCTCTTCAACGGTAATCACCGCTGGATAGTGATTTAACAGGTTGCGCAGTTGTTGGGTATCGCAAGGTCTAATCGATGGAATGGCGATCACACCGGCTGAAATACCTTGCTCAGCAAGCTGCGTCGCGGCGTGAACTGCTTCGTGAACCGTGGAACCCATCGCCACCAGTGCAATCTCTTTGCCTTCCCGCAATTGATCGATTTGACCAGGCTTGAATCGATAGCTCTCCTCATGCAGTTGTGGCAGGTCTTTACCGTCGAGCCGGATGTAAACCGGCCCCACATGCTCCAGCGCATAATCAATGATTTGGCGGCACTCAAGCGGGCAAGAAGGCGCGTAGATCTCAATGTTGCCGAAGCCGCGCATGACGGCGATATCATCAATGCTGTGGTGAGTGCTGGCGAGCGGGCCGTAGCTGGCGCCGGCATTCAGGCCAAACAGTTTGACGTTGGTGTTGTTGTAACAGACGTCAACTTTGACCTGTTCATTGGCACGTGAGACCAAAAAAGGCGCGGCATTGCAGGTGACGGCGACTTTACCGCCCAGCGCCAGGCCAGCGGCGGTGCCAACCAACGTCTGTTCGGCGATCCCAACATTGATGAGACGATCCGGGAACGCTTTGATGAAAGGCGAAATTTTGGCGGTTGAGGTTGAATCTGCGACCACCGGTACCAGATCCACGCCACGGTTCACCGCATCGATAAATGCGGTCACCATCACGCTGGCTAAATGTTGTGCATTACTCATCTTTCAGTTCCTCCATGGCCAGGTCTATCTCTTCCCCTTTTGGCACACGGTGATGCCATTCGGGTTTGCTTTGAATGAAGGAGATGCCGAACCCTTTTTCGGTATGGGCGACGATGACCTGCGGCTTGCCGTTTTGCGGCAGGCTTTCGATGGCTTCGACTACCGCAGCCATGTCATTGCCGCTGCATTCCCTGACCTCAAGACCGAAGGCGCGCCATTTTTCGGGCAGCGGATCGGTGTTCATGATCTCCTGGGTACTGCCCGCTAATTGCAGTTTGTTTTTGTCATTGATGATGATCAGGTTGTCGAGACCGTAATGGGCCGCCACCAGCGCCGCTTCCCAGTTGCTGCCTTCCGCCAGCTCGCCATCCCCGGTGACCACAAAAATACGGCGTTTGCTGTTGTCTTTCTTGGCGGCAATGGCAATGCCAACCGCCACCGGTAAACCGTGTCCCAGCGCGCCGGTATTCAACTCCACGCCGGGGGTTTTCTGCCGCACCGGATGGCCCGGCAAATGCGAATCGGCATGCTGATAGGTCGGCAGCCACTCCGTGGGAAAATAGCCCGCTTCGGCTAACACGCAGTAATAACCGCCTACCGCATGCCCTTTCGACTGGATATAGATATCGCGCTGATCGTCCTCTGTACGATCGGGCGCGCAATTCAGAATGCGGAAATAGAGCGCCGTCAGAATTTCGACCTGCGATAAATCAGCACCGGTATGGCCGCCCGCTGGGCTGCCCGCGTTGAGTTGTATAATGCGACGGCGTATCGCACGCGCTTTGCTTTTCAGCTCATCCACCGAGAGATTGAAAGGATTCATACACTACCTCTGAATTTTAAATCGTTTATGAATATATATTCATAGCAGCCAAAAAAAGGGTGCAAGCAAGCGTGGCTTGCACCGTTACCGATTAACCTTTTGCTTCACCGCCCTCCTCTATCAGCGCTTTCTGCGCAACCACAGCGGCTTTTTGCTGCATACGATTCTGCGTCTGATCAATGATAACGGCGATAATAATGACGATGCCTTTGATCACCATCTGCCAGAATTCGCTCACGCCCATCATGATTAATCCATCAGCCAGAAAGCCAATAACGAAAGCGCCGATTAAAGTGCCGAGAATAGTGCCGCGTCCCCCCGCCAGCGAGGTTCCACCTAACACCACTGCGGCAATCGCATTCATTTCGAAGGCGGTGCCGTTAGCGGGATGGCTCGCCACCAGTTGCGACGACACCACGATGCCCGCTATCGCGGCGCAAAAACCGGACAGCGTGTAGACCCATATTTTGACCCGTTTAGTCCTGACGCCTGAAAGCTCAGCCGCACGTTCATTATCACCAATGGCATAAACCTGACGGCCAAACGGCAACCGACGGGCGATATAGGCGATAACCAGCGCCAGAACAATCATCATCCAGATGGCGTAAGGTAAGCCGAGGAGATTGCCTGCCCCAATTTTATCGAATCCTGTGTTGCCCAGTTGCGGATTGCCTTGCAGACCGGGAAAGGTTTCGCCACCGGAAGTCAACATCGCGGCACCGCGTAGGATATACATCGTGCCGAGCGTGCAGATAAACGGGGCCACGTTATAGCGGGTGATGATCCAGCCGTTACCTGCGCCAATTAAGGCGCCGACCAGCAGAACAATCGGTACGATGAGCCAGACATCCAGGAAAATCGCGATACCAAACCACGGCAGCACAATGCCTTTAGTGATCAGCCAACCCGCAATCATGCCGCATAGACCCAGCGTGGCACCGATGGAAAGATCGATGCCGGCGGTGATAATGACAAAAGTGATACCCAGCGCCAGGAAGGCGTTAATGGCGATGTGTTTCACCATGATCACCATACTGCCCACCGCGAGGAAGTCCGGCACAGTAATGGAAAAGAAGCCGACGATAAGAATCAGCGCAATAAAGGTGCGCAGCTTCAGCAGCAGTAGCAGAAAGCTTTCGCGTGAATTAAATGCCTTGACGGGTTGAGTGGCCAGCGCCACGGCTGGATTGGTTTTCATGTTTAAAACCCCTGCGCACTTGCTTTAACCAGCGCTGACTCTTCCGCTTGATCGCGCGGAATATCAGCCGTGAGTTTGCCGCCGGACATCACTAAAATACGGTCGGCCACCGCCATAATTTCTTTGAGATCTGAGGTCGAAAACAGCACGGCAATGCCCTGTTTTGAGAGCTGCACCATCATGCGAAATACCTCCGCTTTAGCACCAACATCAATGCCGCGACTGGGTTCATCCAGCAGCAGCAAACGAGGATTGGTCAACAGCGATCGGCCAATCACCACCTTCTGCTGATTACCGCCACTTAACGCGCTGATCGCCACCTCGGGTGAGGAGACTTTGATCGCCAGATTCCCTACCGTGCGGGCAACCGCCTCCTGCTCCTGCTGCTGAGCGATAGCCACACGATGCGATAACCGCCGCCACAGGCTGGCAATGGTGAGGTTACTGGCCACAGACGAGACCGGGAAAATACCGGAGCGCTTGCGATCTTCGGGCACCAGACTCATGCCCATGCGGATGCGATCGGCGGTAGGTAGTCGGGTTGGCAGCGGCTTGCTGTCGAGCCACAGCTTGCCGAGGTAATTGCGCTGGCTACCTAACAGGCATTCAAACAGTTCGGTGCGACCCGCGCCCATCAAGCCATAAATACCCACAATTTCGCCGGCGCGTACCTGAAAACTCACATCATCCACCAGCGTATTGCCGTTTGGGCTAACGCAGGTGATGTGCTGCGCTTCGAGCATTGGCGCACCAAAATCACGCTCTTCTGGCAGGAAGTTAGTCACGGGTTCGCTGCCCAACATTTCGCGCACAATCCACGGCACATCGATTTCAGTGACGTTGGCTTCCGCCTGAAAACGTCCGTCGCGCAGGATAGTGATCACATCACCAATCGCCATCAGCTCTTCAAGCCGGTGTGAGATATAGATGACCGAAACGCCCTGCCGCGTCAGTTCGCGGATTACGCGGAACAGAATTTCCACTTCGGTTTTACTCAATGCCGAAGTCGGTTCATCCAGGATCAGAATATCTGCGTCTTCCGCCAGCGCTTTAGCAATTTCCACCAGCTGCTGTTGCCCAACCTTGAGGTTACCCACGCGCTCTTTGGGCGAGATCTTTTGATCCAGCCGCTGCATCAGTGCGGCTGTGCGGCGCTCCTGCTCCGCTTCATTAATTGGCCGAATGCCGCTTTGCAATTCTCGGCCCAGAAACACGTTTTCTGCCACCGACAGGTTTTCAAACAGGTTTAACTCCTGATGAACCATACCGATGCCGTGACGTGCTGCATCCCGCGTGCTATTCAGCGTCACTTTTTCGCCATTAAGAAGCAGTTCACCGCTGCTTGGCTGCTGAACGCCGGCGAGAATTTTCATCAGGGTCGATTTACCCGCACCGTTTTCGCCGATAATCACATTGACTTTGCCGCGCCAGACGCGGTAATCAACCCGATCCAGCGCTAACGTGCCGGGAAACAGCATCGAAATATTATTGGCCTGCAGAATGATGTCATTGCTCATCAGGGAGTCCCCGGCTTCAGCTCAACCGCGACCACATCATCAACATTGCCGCGTTGCATTGTCACCGCCATCAGTGCTTGCACCGGTTTGTTGACCCAGCTTTCATCGACCTTGGGCAACTGTTTCACCGCATGTCGGTTCAACGCGCGGGTGAGTTGCGCGTACTGCACCTGATTCGTGAACTCTTCAAAGCGGAAACCGGCGGCATCGCGGATGCCATTACTGCGCAATACCGGGCCGATATTGATGTTCACCGGCTTGCCGTTGATCGTGACGGTTAATTTATGTTCCCGGGCATTGCTGGTATCAAAAGCCGTGACGATGCCGCTGGCACGCACGAACACGCTTTCGCTGGTGCCCGCTTTCACCGTCTGGCTTTTGGTTTCCATATCAGCCCAGCTCAGCGCATGGCCGTTTGCTGTTTCCATTACACGAGATTGCCAACTCTCCTCCGCGATCTGCTGCGGCGTTTGATCGGTGTAGCCCGGTTTGGCGTTAGGATCTTTTGGCAGGATCGGCTTGCCGTCTGCATCCAGATCCACCACCGTACAGGCGCTTAGAAATGTCATCGCCCCGAACAGAATCAGCATCCGCTTCATGCGCACTCCGCCTTATTTAGCCAGATTGAAGTTTTTCAGTTTCGATGCATTGCTGTCGTCAATCAGCACGCAATCCATTAACTGCTTCTCTTCTTTCTGCGCTTTACCGTTTTTCAGGTAGTAATCCGCTTGCGTGATGGCCATTTGTGCCTGATCCCAGCCAGGTTGCAGCACGGTGGCTTTGATGTTGCCTTTATTGAGGATGGAATCACGCGTGTAGTCGCTGCCATCAAAGCCGACCACAATCACTTTGGTTTTGCCTGCAGCTTTCAGCGCAGCTTCGGCACCCAGCGCCATGGTGTCATTACCGGAGATCACACCAACGATGTTGGGATATTTTTGCAGGATGGTTTCCATGCGGCTGAAGGCTTCGGTTTGGCTCCAGTTAGCGCTTTGCTGCGCCACCATTTTCATGTCGCTGTAATCATCCAGCACATCGTGATAACCCTGCGAACGCACACCTGCATTGGTATCGGACTCTTTCCCCAGCAGCTCAACGTAATCCCCTTTGCCGCCTAACAGCTTGGCGAACTTTTCTGCACCGAGTTGCGCGCCTTGATAGTTATTGGAGACGATCTGCGCCACCGCTATGCCGGTTTTATTGATTTCACGATCAATGAGGAAAGTCGGAATGCCAGCATCTTTGGCTTTTTGTACCGGACCAACGGTGGCATCCGCGCCGGCGTTATCCAGAATGATCGCTTTGGCTTTGCGGGCAATAGCGGTTTCGATCAGCTGATTCTGTTTGTTCACATCATCATCGTGTGAGGCGACCAGCGTGGCATAGCCCAGCTCTTTGGCCTTGGCTAACGCGCCGTCGGCTTCGGCTTTAAAAAATGGGTTGTCGTGTGAAGGGGTAATAATTGCCAGCAAGCCTTTATCTGCGGCCAGCGAAGCGGCTGAAAATGCCATCATTGAAGCCAGTAGGGTAATTTTGACGAGAGGTACGTTCATCGGTTATTCTCCGCTTGAATAAATATTCAATTGCGATTTTATATGCAAACTGACTATGCGCCTGCCTTGGCGTATCGTCCAATGCCAGATCGTCAAAAAGCGAAAACGATCACAATTTGTCCTGCGTTGTGATTTTTGCCGCCCTGGTTAACAATACCGGGCAGAATCAGAGAAGGAATAATCGATGGCTAAACAGGATGAACAGCGGCTGATGGTAAAGATTGCCACGCTTTACTATGTCGAAGGGATGAAGCAATCAGAGATTGCCCAGTCGCTAAAATTATCGCAATCGTTTGTCTCACGCATTCTTAATCGCAGCGTGAAAGAAGGTGTGGTGAAGATCAGCGTGGTGCCGCCTGCCAATGTATTTCCTGAACTGGAAAAGGCCATCGAGCAGCGCTTTAGCCTGCCGCAGGCGATCGTGGTAGATGTACCGGATAACGCGTCGGCACTGCAGATTAAGCAGGCCATTGGTTCAGCGGCAGCGCACTATCTGGAGACGCGTTTACGTGCTGATGAGCTGATTGGCATCTCCTCCTGGAGCGGGACTATTCGCGCCATGGTGGATGCACTGCATCCGTTGAATTCGCCCTGTAAAGGTGTGATCCAATTGCTGGGTGGCGTGGGTGCCAACGGCAATGTGCAGGCAACGATTTTAACGCAGAATCTTGCCGCCCTGTTGAATTGTCCGGCCTGGTTATTGCCTTCACAGTCGATTGAACATTCAGTCAGCGATCGCCAGCGTTTATCAGCCAATGCCGATGTCGCGGAAGTGCTGCAAAAATTTGATGAAGTCGATTTAGCCATTGTCGGGATTGGCGATTTGGAACCTTCGGCGCTGTTGCGTAATTCAGGCAACTATTACGATGAAGAGATGTTGCGCACGCTCGCCGAACGCGGCGCGGTGGGCGATATTTGTCTGCACTATTTTGATGCTGCTGGCGAGCCGGTTTTAACGGCGGACGAAGATCCGGTGATTGGTATGGAGCTGGCGCAGGTTAAGCAGTGTTCACAGGTCGTGGCGCTGGCGGGCGGAAAAGATAAAGCGCCTGCGATTCGCGGCGCACTGCGTGGCGGTTATGTGAATGTCCTTATCGTGGATTATCCGACGGCGCGGTTATTGATGGCGTAAACCGGACAGCCGTTGATGCTCTGTCCGGTTAGAATTAAATGGTGCGGTAGGCGGTTGTCACTTTCCAAAGATAGCGCGGTGCCTGCGCAGCCGGATGTTTGTTTTGCACATGCTGATAAAACTCATCTGGCGACATGGCATTGATCATTGCAATGGCCCGATCGCGATCGCGTGAGAAGGTGCGTAATAATGCGCCTGCGCCATTTGCGTAAGAGACGATGGTGGCATAACGCAGTGTCAAGGGATCGCGAATACCGGACAATACTGAATCCTGCAGGATCTTCAAATACGCCGTACCGATATCGATATTTTTGGCCGGGTCGCGCAGCTCGGCGCTGCTCGGCTGACCACGACGTCCTTGGGTGCGATAGACCTCACGTCCTGCGGTAGAGGCTTTAATCTGCATCAAACCCACTGCATTAGAACGGCTGACTACCGTTGGATTGCCACCCGATTCGACACTAATAATGGCGCTGATTAACTTCTCATCAACACCATAATGACTGGCGGCATCTTCGGTAAAGAACCCCCAGGCGTCATTAACATTCGAAGGCGCAGCCTGCGTTAACGGCGTGTTCTTCTCTTTGACGTGGGGTTTTGGCGGTTCGCTGGCACAGCCAGAGAGTAATAAAGCCGAGAGCATAAGGTGGCGAATTTTCAGCAATTTTTAATCTCGTTGCAGGAGTTACGCTGGCTATCATACCTGGCGTGCGGTAGAGCAAAATTACCGTTTATCCTAAATGCATAAAAAAGGGGGTGGCGGGATGACTTCATCGTCACTTTTCGTCATTATCGCGTGAGAATGATCCCCCGCTAACAGCAGGAAAGCATTATGGTTCCCCGTCAAATTCGTCTCATCTCCCCTTCCGGTTATTGTCACAACCAGCTTGCCGCATTACGCGGTGTCGAACGTTTGCGTGATGCCGGGCATCAGGTAGAAAATGACGCCGTGATTACGCGTCGGTTCCAGCGTTTTGCCGGCAACGATGAGCAGCGACTGGCCGATATTAATCAGCTAGCGCAGCTGCAAACACTGCCGGATATCGTACTGGCGGTGCGCGGCGGTTATGGTGCCAGCCGCTTGCTGGAGTCGATCGATTACATTGGTTTGCAGCGTCGTTTACTCAATCAACCGCTGGCGTTGTGTGGTCACAGCGATTTCACCGCCATTCAGTTAGCGTTGTTAGCGCAAGTGGGGTTAATTACGTTTAGCGCCCCAATGTTAGCGGGAAACTTTGGCGCAGAGGTTTTATCTGAATTTACGCTGCGTCACTTTTGGCAGGCGGTCTCATCACCTACAGTCAATGTGGCGTGGCAAAGCGATACGCCGGACAGCGGCGAGTGGCAAGGCACGCTGTGGGGTGGGAATCTGGCGATGATTTGCTCGCTGATTGGCACGCCGTGGATGCCGCAAATCGAAAACGGCATTCTGGTGATTGAAGATGTCAATGAGCACCCTTTTCGTATCGAACGTATGCTCATTCAGCTTCAACAATGCGGCATTTTGGGACGCCAGCAGGCGATTGTGACGGGTAGCTTTACCAGCACCGCGCTGTCTGATTATGACAACGGCTTTGATTTTTCTACCGTCTGGCAACGCGTCCGTGATACAAGCGGACTGCCCGTTATTAGCGATCTTGCCTTTGGCCACGCGGCCGACACCGTAACGTTGCCGTTGGGTGCCAGCGCTCGCTTGCAGGTGATGCAAGGTCAGGCGCAGCTGCAAGCGACTGGACAGCCTGTTTTGCGCTAAATTTTTGTAGTTTGGGAGATCGACATTGAAGCCGCTGTATGACGATTTGTGGATCTCAACCCCGGAATTTCCGGTGGAAGATGCCGTTAATGATTTAATGATGCACGGGTTTATGTTGCGTCATCCACGCGGCAACCTGTTGATTGGTCGTGTAGAAAACCCTCTTGACCATGAAGTGTTAGCCGATGCCGGCGGCGTGATCCGTCACTACCTAACGCACTGGCATGAATCTGCACCCGGTGCGGCAATAATTCAGCAACGCTTTAATAGCGCGCTCTATTGCCATAATCGTTCGCTCGGGCCTATCAGCCGTTTTGTTGAGCCTGACGACACCTTCAGCCAGCAGGAAACCCACTTTGGTGATTTTCATCTGCTGCCCACGCCAGGCCATACACCCGGCAGCTGTAGCTTTCTCTATCACTCGCCGCTGGGCCTGACTTATCTTTTTGTCGGCGATACCATTACACGGTCGCATGAGCGCTGGATCAGCGTATTGGTGCCGGATAGCAATCCTGCCGAGTTAAAAAAGTCGCTGGAGTTTTTCCGCACGCTACGGCCTGATGTGGTGCTGATGAGCACCACGCGCGGGCATCTTTCGTGGAAAAAGGTGACGTTACAAAGTTGGTTAGCGGCGATAGATGAAGCGGAGCAACAGCCGCTGGATTTGCGCCAGCAGCCGCTGTTTTGATTACAGGGCTTTACTTAAATAGTGGCGCTGATGATGGCGCGGATAGTGATCAAGGCTAAACCGCAGCGTATAACCTAACTTTTCGTAGAAAGGGCGCGCCTGAAAGCTCACGGTATCAACTTGTGCATACAAGCAACCGCGGCGGCGCGCTTCCTCCTCTGCGGCTTGCATCAACTGGCTGCCCACGCCCTGCCCGCGCATCGCCTCACTCACCCATAACATATCAATGCGCAGCCAGTTACCGCTGGTTGAGCCGGTCAATCCGGCCAGTTTTTTGCCCTGCGCATTGCTGACAAACACGCCAATAGATTTGACTTCATCGATATTAATAAATCGGCTATTAAACGCGTTTAAGCCTAAGCGGATCTCATCTAAATCGTGATGCGTAACCTTGTCAGTGATGTTCAGTTGCATGCGTGCTCCTGTCGCGACCGGATTAAGAGTTAGGATGTTGGCTGTCGTCGTAGCGCTCCAGGCTGATGATATCGACATCGCGCTTGTCAGTACGGCTACAGGGCAGCAGTTTATCGCTGTCGCGATAGACGAAAAACATCTGATCGCTGCTTTTATTAACAATCAGCTGATCGCCATTACGAAAGCGGGTAATCGCCACTTTATCGCCATCTTGCAGGCGTGTGCGTTGTTGGCCCGCAGCGACCTGAAAATGGCCTTTCGGCCACATGACGGTGCTAAGCCCATATTCGGCGCGGGAAACGGTCATAGTGGGGCGACCTGGACAGTTAATTTGGAATTCACTTTCACTCCAGGCCGGGGCAATGTGGCAGGCCAAAAGTGTTGCGGCAATAATTGCAGCCTTCATTGGGTCTCTCCGCTGAAGATTTATGATTTTATTGGGATTTTTTTAGCTTAACATAATCGAACAGAGAAGAAAGGCGAACGGCCCGTAGGAAACGGGCCGAGATGTGCAGCTCACATCACTGCAGCGTCAAGCCGCATGGCTAATTAATGATTAACAGTAGACATCTCTGTTAACTGGTCACGATTAATTTGCTGCTCATGACCGTAAATATCTTTGTAAGTAATCAGGCCGGTATCATCATCAACCTGCGGCTTGCCTTCCACCACGATGGTGCGACCATCATGCGTGTGCAAGATATGATCATCTGCGCAACCTGCCAGCACTAACCCGCTGGTTAACACGCCAATCAGCATCAATGTCTTTTTCATCGGATTCTCCTTGGTTGAGAATCATCAGGTTTAGCACAGCAAGGTGGAATTGAGACCAGGAAAAGGTGGAATTGAAGCGTAAGGAAAGAAGCAGCAAAAGTCTGCACCGCGTCCTACGATGCAGACTCCTAAATAATTATTCCGCTGCGACCTCTGCCGCAATTAACATCAGTGCTAATCCAGCATAATCATCGTCATACGCCTGCATGACTTCACGAATGGCACCGGCACACGCATTGACTTGCTGCTTTTTTTCAACGTCAAGCTTCTCAATCGCGTGCTGAATAATCATTAGACTGGCTTCTTCTTCTTTCATCATTTATCCCTGGTTTTGCTTAACTGTCGCGCAAAGATGGCAAGAATACCGTTTAACTGTTACCAAAGTCACCCTTTTACATTCCTGTTGCTTACCTATTAAACAAATAGCAAATGGGAACCTGCTTTAAAACTGCTATGATCAAGCTATTAGTGACGCAACGCGATAAAATCAGCGCCACCGGATTCCCAGGGATTGAAGCAGGAACAGGATCATGTTGCGACTCGGCATTTTAACACTCTTTATTTTTCTCACCGGATGTTCATCTGGCCCACAAGGCGTTGATTGTCCGGGAGAAGTTTCAACTATCTATGGTCGACCTATGGGACAAACAAACGCCCTTATTTTTGACCTGGTCAACGCTTTCACCGTGAGCAAAGACAACGTCACCGTGGAGAGTGGGACATTGAAATCAGTGGATCGTTTCAAATATGTGCCCTCCGCCGTTACGCGTGAAGGTTATTACGCCCAAAGGCTTTCCAATAAACAGTTTCGTCTTATAAATCCTCATCAAGACACGCAGATTACCTGGACGTGCCCTTAAAGGGTGAATCCTGCCGCCAGATGGTTTATTGTCAGAAAACGTCAAGCGGCAGGTCATCCTTCTTATGGAAAAGCGTCTGGATAACAACGGTTATATCGATTTCCCCTTCCCCACTACGCATAATGCCGATGGCTCCGTCAATCCGTGCGGAATTGATCTCACGCTAGAAACCGATCGCATTGAAGAGATTGCTGTTATTCGCCATTCCGCTAATCTGCGGCGTCTGCTGGAAGAGGTGAATTTGCAGGATGGCAAATTCATGACGCTAACCTGCGACTGGCAGCAAAAAAGCGATGCAGTATACGGCTTCATCGATGTGGCTTTTCGCCCAGATTTACTGCGGCACACGCATGAAGAAGCGCTGCAGCTTGAACACGCCTTTTACAGCTATCTGACAGAACAAGAAACACAGCACGCTATGGCTGCCGGTTCGCTGGTGAATTATGCGCGATCAGTGCTGGACTGGTGCTGGTCACCCCTGCGTCAGCGTCAGCGCGACTACGAAAAAATCACCATCCAGTTTTATTGCCAACAAGCGGAAGATGCGGAATGGTGCTTTGATCATTTACGTCATTTTCTGGTGAGCTGGTATCCCGCGTCTGCACCCTTGATTTCGCCCTAAATAACCCAGGAATCGATATGCGACTGTTTGCGCGCCCTGCTTTACCGCTGTTTTTTGCCTCACTGTTTTTTGCTTTTTCTACGCAGGCGGCCAACTGCCTGCAAACGCGTGCCGGCATTGATATGGGTTCCGGCACCACTAAAATTGCGGTTGCACAGGTCGATGTCTGTCACCATCGCATTGAAAAAGTGCTGTATGAAGATCAGCGGCCTGTGGGTTACAACGATGCCTTGTCACATGCCAGCAATAATCAGCTCGATGTCGCCATTGAGCAGCAAGGTCTGGATGCGCTGATGCAATTAGTCAGCCACGCTCGCCGCTATCATCCTCAACGGATGACGGGCGTTGCCACGGCCGTGTTTCGCTCGGCAAATAATGGTCAGGCTGTGATTGACCGCTTTAACCGTCAGGCAGGCGTTCAGCTCAGCATCATTTCCCAACAGCAGGAAGCCGAACTGGGTTTTCTTTCCGCTAAAGCTGCGCTAGATGATCCGCAGGTTAAGGATCAGGATTTGCTGGTGTGGGATATTGGCGGCGGGTCAATGCAGATGACAGCGTATCGCCCAGAGCAAGGTCAACCGATTGCTGATGTTTATCAAGGCAAACTGGCTTCAGTCACGCTCAAAAACTTTATCCTGAGCGTGTTAAAAAATGCGCCTACGCAGGGATCGCCTAATCCAATTGGTTCCTGGCGCCAGTCGGTGCTGCGTTTCGTTGAATTTTACGCCAGTAACGATGTTTCGCCACAGATCAAACAAGACGCTTCTACGCGTCGTGTGATTGGTATTGGTGGCGTGCATGGCTTTTCCATTAAAAACCAGCTGCCTGACAAACAGAATCGCTACACCTTAGCGGCGTTGACAGCATTGTCGAAACAGCAAGTCTGGAAAGGCGACAGCGAACTAAACGGTGACTACCGTGCAACTGATGTCAGTAATTTATTGTTGGTAGAAGGTTATATGCAGGCCCTGAAGATTAATCAGGTGGAAGTGGTTAAGGCGAATTTAATTCAAGGTGTGCTGCTGCAGTAAAAAGAAAAACCGGTTGAATACCGGTTTTTTAACCTCAGGGTTTTATCAAGCGAATCGCATGTTCAAGCATTTTCTGCTCATCGCGTTCACTGCGTGCGCGATGATGCCGGGTGCGTTTTAACAAGTCGAATATTTCGTCTCGTTTGGTGTCATGGCCTGCTTCTGCCAGCATAATCACAGCATCGCCAATCACCCGACAAACTTCATCATAATCGTCTTCATTCAGCACATCACGTTTCATGGTTCCTCCGTTTTCGCTGTTGAAAGGAGCTGCTTCGAAAAGGTTAGACAGTAAACGCTTAGCCTGCAAAGTTAACGCTGTTCACAGCCGGAAATGATTTTTAGTGATTCATTTACTTTCTTTCGCCGCAGAATCAGCCACGTTTGCTACGCTTTGAGGTGTAACTAAAACCAAGGAGATAAAGATGTCAGGAAAAATTGAAGACGCAGTAAAAGAAGCAGCGGGTGCAGCGCAAGAACAGTGGGGTGAAGCGACCAATTCACCTAAGCATCAAGCTAAGGGTGCCGCACGTCGCTATTCAAACCAGGCTAGCTATGCTGCACGCGATGCGGCTGATTGCATCAAAGATCAGGTGCAGTCGAATCCGTTTGCTGGATTAGCTGTAGCCGCAGGCGTCGGTGTCTTCATCGGCTTCCTGCTGGGACGTAAATAATCCCCTTCTATTAACGGAAGCCTGTGGCTTCCGTTATCTTATTGCTTGTCTGTGTTTCCCATTCTGCTTACGCCTTTTTCCAAAATTGATTTCCATTCTGCTTTCACCCCCAGTAATTAAGCCTCTCCTTTCAGATAAAACCCATGAAAAATAAACACATTTTACTGGATGGAATGGTTTCGTTGTCTATGCTTAAAACTTCGAAATTTTAGAAACACTTTCGTTAACTTTCCAAAAAGGTGGTCACATGAAGAAGGCTTCAGCATTACTTCTGGTTGTAGCAACGCTTACTGCTCTGGCAGGTTGTTCACATCGTAGCAGCGCGGTGAAAGAAGATGGACGTCCACATGCGCCAAGTGGTCAGGCATCACCGGGTGGCACCCTGGGTTCGGGTCCGGTAGGACAGCCGCAGTCATAATAAAAAAACCGGCCTGGGCGCCGGTTTTTTTTATCGTACCCAAGCGCTAGCGGCTAATAATGAATGCGCCGACGACTAATATCGCAAACATAACGCCGAAGGTAATGTAGCCGTGTTTTGCTGTCCGTGACATACCCACGAACACCGAGACCACCAGAAATAACAGCGTCAACGCCCCCGCCATTACCCAAAAAAGATATTGCTGATTCGCCATGGTTAATTCTCTCCACACTGGCCTAGTAGCTTTGGTGGCAGATTGTATAACATTATCAACGCGCTTGATAATGGCGGCACTGGAACCAAAAATAGAGGCCAAGAAAATAATCATAAAAAAACCCCGCGATCGCATTAGCCATCGCGGGGTTTTTGGGACGACAGCAATTACATGTTTTCGATAATTGCGTCACCAAACTCTGAACATTTCAGCAGCTTGGCACCGTCCATCAGACGTTCGAAATCGTAAGTCACGGTTTTGTTAGCGATAGCGCCTTCAACACCTTTTACGATCAAGTCAGCTGCTTCGAACCACTCCATGTGGCGCAGCATCATTTCTGCGGACAGGATAACTGAACCTGGGTTCACTTTGTCCTGACCTGCATACTTCGGCGCAGTACCGTGAGTCGCTTCAAACAGCGCACATTCGTCACCGATGTTCGCACCCGGCGCAATACCAATACCGCCAACCTGCGCCGCCAGGGCATCAGAGATGTAATCACCGTTCAGGTTCATACAGGCGATAACGTCATATTCCGCTGGACGCAGCAGGATCTGCTGCAGGAACGCATCGGCGATCACATCTTTAACGATGATCTCTTTGCCGGTGTTCGGGTTTTTGAACTTCATCCACGGACCGCCATCGATCAGTTCGCCGCCGAACTCTTCTTTCACTAACTGGTAACCCCAGTCTTTGAAAGAACCTTCGGTGAACTTCATGATGTTGCCTTTGTGAACCAGCGTCAGTGAATCACGATCGTTGGTGATGGTGTATTCAACCGCTGCACGAACCAGACGTTTGGTGCCTGCTTCTGAACACGGTTTAACGCCAATACCGCACTGCTCTGGGAAGCGAATTTTCTTCACGCCCATCTCTTCACGCAGGAATTTGATCACTTTATCTGCTTCCGCAGAACCCGCTTTCCATTCGATACCGGCATAGATATCTTCTGAGTTTTCGCGGAAGATCACCATGTCGGTCTCTTCTGGACGTTTAACCGGGCTTGGCGTGCCTTTGTAGTAACGCACTGGACGCAGACACACGTACAGGTCGAGTTCCTGGCGCAGGGCAACGTTCAGAGAACGAATACCGCCACCGACTGGGGTGGTCAGCGGGCCTTTGATGGCAACGCGATATTCTTTGATTAAGTCGAGGGTTTCTTGCGGCAGCCAAACGTCCTGGCCATAAAGCTCAACGGATTTCTCACCGGTGTAAATTTCCATCCAGGAAATTTTTCGCTCGCCGTTGTAGGCTTTTTTCACAGCGGCATCAACCACTTTCAGCATGACAGGTGATACGTCAACGCCGATACCATCACCTTCGATATAAGGAATCACTGGGTTATTTGGGACAACCAGTTTTCCCTGATCCAGGGTGATTTTTTGACCTTCCGCCGGAACAACTACTTTGCTTTCCATCAACCTCTCCTTCGAGCGATTTTTTGTTAATGATTTGTAAGATGCGGATCAATACTACTTGAATATTTCCGCTACGCCAATCACCGCAATTTCGCGTTATAATGCGCCGATTGTTTCTGACTGCAAAGCCTATGCGAAAAACTTCTCAACGAATTCACCAGGATAAACGATTCAGCCGCCCAGCACGTCCGGTACGGCGATCGCCCACGCGCCCAGATGCACCGCGGCGCGTCATACTCTTTAACAAACCTTTTGACGTGTTACCGCAATTTACTGACGAAGCGGGACGGCGCACGCTGAAAGATTACGTAAGCGTTAGCGATGTTTACGCCGCAGGTCGGCTGGACCGCGACAGTGAAGGTTTGATGGTGCTCACCAACGATGGCGCCTTGCAGGCCGCGCTTACGCAGCCTGGCAAGCGCACCGGCAAGCTCTATTTTGTGCAGGTTGAAGGCGAGCCGCAAGAGAGCGATCTGCAACCGCTACGCGATGGCGTTAATCTGAAAGATGGCCTGACGCTGCCCGCAGGTATAGAAAAAGTCGCCGAACCAACGTGGTTATGGCCGCGTCAACCCCCTATTCGTGAACGCAAAAACATCCCCACGCAGTGGCTTAAAATTACCCTGTATGAAGGGCGTAATCGCCAGGTTCGCCGCATGACAGCACATATCGGTTTCCCTACACTGCGCCTGATTCGCTATGCGATGGGGAATTTTACGTTGGATGATTTGCCTTCTGGCGAATGGTGCGATGTCACTGAAACGCCCTAAATGCCCTGCCGTTTTGATAACGTCAGGTTAACAATTGCGGAGATTCAATGTTTAAACCTCATGTCACAGTGGCCTGTTTGGTTCACGCCCAAGGTGAACTGCTCGTGGTTGAAGAGCAGATCAACGGTTGCGCAACCTGGAATCAGCCAGCGGGTCATTTAGAGGCCGATGAAACGCTGTTAGCTGCTGCACAGCGTGAGCTGTATGAAGAGACCGGCATCGATGAACCGATGCACTATTTCCTCGGCGTTCAACAGTGGATCGCACCGGACAATACACCTTTTGTGCGTTTCCTTTTTGGTCTGGATCTCGCTGAAAAGCTGCCGACCGCGCCACAGGACAGCGACATAGATTGCTGCTGGTGGTTGCCGCCAGCGCAGATTCTCTCTGCCTCTAACCTGCGCTCGCCTTTGGTGGCAGAAAGCGTACGCTTATGGCAGCAAGGTGCGCGTTATCCTTTACATTTGGTCAGCCCGTTTAACTGGCCTTTTCATGAAGGTGCGCGCCACGCCGACGCATGATAGAATGCGCCGCCTGTTTTTTTATCGTTATGCGAGCCTGTGATGTCTGATATTTCCCGGAACACTCTTGAAAACTGCAACCTGGACAACAGCCAGAAAAAAGTGATCGTCGGTATGTCCGGCGGCGTTGATTCTTCCGTTTCCGCCTGGTTACTGCAACAGCAGGGTTATCAGGTTGAAGGTCTGTTCATGAAGAACTGGGAAGAGGACGACGGTGAGGAGTATTGCACCGCCGCGGACGACCTGGCCGATGCGCAAGCTGTGTGCGACAAGCTTGGCATGAAGCTACATAAAGTTAACTTTGCTGCGGAATACTGGGATAACGTCTTCGAGCATTTTCTCGAAGAGTATAAAGCGGGCCGTACGCCGAACCCGGATATCCTCTGTAACAAAGAGATCAAATTCAAAGCTTTCCTTGAATTCGCCGCAGAAGATCTGGGCGCGGATTTCATTGCCACCGGTCACTATGTGCGTCGTCAGGACATTGATGGCCAAAGCCACCTGCTGCGCGGCCTCGATGGTAATAAAGATCAAAGCTATTTCCTTTACACGCTCAGCCACCAGCAGATTGCACAAAGCTTGTTCCCGGTGGGCGAACTGGAAAAACCCGAGGTTCGCCGTATCGCCGAAGAGTTGGATCTGATTACTGCGAAGAAAAAGGATTCCACCGGCATCTGCTTCATTGGCGAGCGCAAATTCCGTGACTTCCTTGCGCGTTACCTGCCGGCTCAGCCGGGCGAAATTGAAACCGTTGATGGCGACGTTGTCGGTGAACATCAGGGCTTGATGTATCACACGTTGGGTCAGCGCAAAGGTCTCGGCATTGGCGGCATGAGAGAGAGCAAAGACGATCCTTGGTATGTAGTCGACAAAGACGTTGAGCGCAATCGCCTGATTGTCGCCCAAGGGGGCGATCATCCTCGTCTGATGTCGGTGGGTTTGATTGCACAACAGCTGCACTGGGTAAATCGTCAGCCCATCACTGCGCCACTGCGTTGCACCGTGAAAACGCGCTATCGCCAGGCTGACATTCCTTGTGAAATTATTCCGCATGGCGATGATCGTATTGAAGTGCGCTTTGACGAACCTGTGGCTGCGGTCACGCCGGGCCAGTCAGCGGTGTTCTATCTTGGCGAAATCTGCCTTGGCGGCGGTATTATCGAAGAGCGCCTGCCGTGGGTTGCCGCTTAAACGTCGACCTTAACGACGCGTACACAGGAGTAACCGTGGCTAAGAATTATCAAGAAATTACCGTTGCGCTGGCCGGCATTTGCCAGGCCGCGCATCTGGTGCAGCTACTCGCGCATCAGGGACATTGCCCGTCGGAAGAACTTGCCGTATCGCTGCGCAGCGTGCTGGATTTGAATCCCTCTTCGACCCTGGCGGTGTTTGGTAACGAAGAAGCTAACCTGCGCCTCGGCCTGGAAACGTTAATGGCGGTACTGAACAGCAGCAGCCGTCAAGGCTCAGGCGCGGAGTTGACGCGTTACACGTTGAGCATGATGGTGTTGGAGCGCAAACTCAGCGCTAACAAGCAAGCGATGGCGACGCTGGCCCAGCGTATTGGACAGTTGGATCGTCAACTGGCGCACTATGAGCTGGAGTCTGAAACTATTCTCAGCGCTATGGCCGGTATTTATGTCGATGTCATCAGCCCGCTCGGCCCACGCATTCAGGTGACGGGTTCACCGACGGTATTACAGAATCCACTGTTGCAAAGCAAAGTACGCGCGACGTTGTTGGCGGGTATTCGTGCAGCGGTGCTCTGGCAGCAGGTTGGCGGTGGCCGCCTGCAGCTGATGTTTTCGCGCCAGCGTCTGCTGCGTGAAGCAAAAACCCTTTTATCCCGGCTGCCACTGACTTACTAAGTCAGTGCGGCATTTTTGTTTAATGATTCAGGAGTTGCACTGATGGAATTATCCTCTCTGACCGCCGTCTCACCTGTCGATGGTCGTTACGGCGATAAAGTCAGCCCGCTGCGTGCGATTTTCAGCGAATACGGTTTGCTGAAATTCCGCGTTGAGGTTGAAGTACGCTGGTTACAAAAACTGGCTGATACCGCAGAGATCAAGGAAGTTCCTGCATTTGATGCCGACGCAAACGCTTTCCTTGACGCGATTGTGGCTAATTTCGACGAAACTGACGCTGCACGCATCAAAACCATCGAACGTACTACCAACCATGACGTTAAAGCGGTTGAGTATTTCCTGAAAGAAAAAGTGGCAGACGTGCCTGCGCTGCATGCCGTTTCTGAATTTATCCACTTTGCCTGCACTTCTGAAGATATCAACAATCTCTCTCACGCTTTGATGCTGGAAACCGCGCGCCGTGATGTGATCCTGCCTTACTGGCAGCAGTTGATTGATGCTGTAAAAGGTCTGGCGCACGAATACCGTGACATTCCTCTGCTTTCACGTACGCATGGTCAACCGGCTACGCCTTCTACCATGGGTAAAGAGATGGCTAACGTCGCTTACCGCCTGGAGCGTCAGCTGCGTCAACTCGGTCGCATTGAAGTGCTGGGAAAAATCAACGGTGCCGTGGGCAACTACAACGCCCACATTGCGGCTTACCCTGAAGTTGACTGGCATCAGCTGAGCGAGAACTTTGTCACCTCGCTGGGCATTACCTGGAACCCGTACACTACCCAAATTGAGCCGCATGACTACATCGCTGAGATGTTTGACTGCATTGCGCGTTTCAATACCATTCTGATCGATTTTGATCGCGATGTTTGGGGCTACGTGGCGCTGAACCACTTCAAGCAGAAAACCATTGCCGGTGAAATTGGTTCGTCAACCATGCCGCACAAGGTCAATCCGATTGACTTCGAAAACTCTGAAGGCAACCTGGGCTTGGCCAATGCGGTAATGCAGCATTTGGCCAGCAAACTGCCGGTTTCTCGCTGGCAGCGCGATCTGACCGATTCAACCGTACTGCGTAACTTGGGTGTGGGCGTTGGCTATGCGCTGATCGCTTATCAGGCGACGTTAAAAGGCATCTCAAAACTGGAAGTGAACCGCGATCGTCTGCTCGACGAACTGGATCACAACTGGGAAGTGTTGGCTGAGCCGATCCAAACCGTGATGCGTCGCTACGGTATTGAAAAGCCCTATGAGAAGCTGAAAGAGCTGACCCGCGGTAAACGTGTTGATGCTGCCGGTATGCAAGCCTTTATCGACAGCCTGGCGCTGCCAGAAGAAGAAAAAGTTCGTCTGAAGCAGATGACGCCAGCCAACTATATTGGCCGCGCTATTCAAATGGTTGATGACCTGAAGTAATGCCTCACGCAGGCGGGTGCGTACCCGTCTGCGTTAACCTGCTGTTTAATTCACTTCGCGTATACTTCTCTCAATTCGTTTCGTTTTGATGGTAAGGAAATTCTATGCGTGTTCTGGTTGTGGAAGATAATGCCCTGCTGCGCCACCATCTTGCGGTTCAACTGCGTGATATGGGTCATCAGGTTGATGCCGCCGAAGACGCCAAAGAGGCCGATTACTTTCTGCAGGAACATCTGCCGGACATCGCGTTAGTTGATCTGGGCTTACCGGATGAAGATGGCATGTCACTGATTCGCCGCTGGCGCAGTGATTCAGTGCGTCAGCCGATTTTAGTGCTCACTGCCCGCGAAGGCTGGCAAGCCAAAGTGGAAGCGCTAGAAGCCGGTGCTGACGATTACGTCACCAAACCTTTTCATATCGAAGAAGTCGCCGCACGACTGCAAGCCTTGATGCGCCGTAACAGCGGTCACGCTTCGCAAATCATCGACATGTCACCGTTTCAGGTTGATCTCTCCCGTCGCGAACTCACCGTTAACGAACAGCCGGTTAAATTGACGGCCTTTGAGTACACGATTGTTGAAACGCTGATTCGTAACGCAGGCAAAGTGGTCAGCAAAGATTCGCTGATGCTACAGCTTTATCCCGATGCCGAGTTGCGCGAAAGTCATACCATTGACGTGTTGATGGGCCGTCTGCGCAAAAAAATTCTGGCGCTGCATCCCACCGAAGTGATCGCTACCGTGCGTGGGCAAGGTTATCGCTTTGACCTGTAAACATGTCCTGGCTTAAACGCTACCGCCCTATTTCGCTGCGCGCTCGCTTCCTGTTAGCGTCAGCGGCCATCGTACTTTTCCTGTCCCTCTCCTACGGCATGGTCGCTGTGATTGGCTATGTCGTGAGTTTTGATAAAAATACCTATCGCGTGATGCGCGGTGAGAGCAATTTGTTCTTTACGCTTGCTCAGTGGAAAGAGAATCAGCTCACCATTGCTCAACCCGAGCGCATGACGCTGAACTTCCCGACGCTGGTATTTATTTATGACGAACAAGGCAAGCTGCTGTGGCAGCAGCGCGATGTGCCTGAGATTCGCAATAAGATTCACCGTGACTGGCTGCTCAAGCCTGATTTCTACGAAATCGATACCAGTAATCGCACCAGTCTGGCAGCGATGGGTAACAATATTTCAGCGCAGCGACGGCTTCACGCCTGGGATACCGACAGCGACGACACCTTTACTCACTCGGTAGCCGTGAATCGTTATGATGCCACGACCAATTTGCCCGCGCTGACCATCGTGGTGGTCGATTCCATTCCCCAGGAATTACAACATTCCGATGTCGTGTGGTCATGGTTTAGCTATGTGTTAGCGGCCAATTTGATTTTAATTATTCCACTGCTGTGGTTGGCCGCACACTGGAGTTTGCGTCCTATCGGTCATCTTGCTCAGCAGGTACGTGAGCTGGAAACCAGTCAGCGTGAAAATTTGGCTGATAACCCGCCGCAGGAATTGCAAAGCCTGGTGCGCAATCTCAACCTGTTATTAACCAATGAACGGCAGCGCTATACGCGCTATCGCACCACTTTGTCGGATCTCACGCACAGTTTGAAAACCCCGCTGGCGGTGCTGCAAAGTACCTTACGATCGTTACGCAGCGGCAAGGAACTGACGGTTGAGCAGGCTGAGCCAGTGATGTTGGAACAGATTAGTCGGATTTCACAACAGATTGGCTATTACCTGCATCGCGCCAGCATGCAGGCCGATCACAATCCTTTGCAGCGCGACCTACATTCAGTTTCAGGCTTGCTCGACAGCTTGTGTTCCGCTCTCAACAAGGTTTATCAGCGCAAAGGCGTGGCAATCACGCTCGATATTTCACCTGAGTTGACCTTTTTTGGCGATCAAAATGATTTTATGGAAGTGATGGGCAATGTGCTGGATAACGCCTGCAAATATTGTCTGGAATTCATCGAAGTCAGCGCGCATCAAACCGAGAAGTCTTTGCATATCTATATTGATGACGATGGTCCTGGCATACCGGAAAGTAAGCGCGACCTGGTCTTCGTGCGCGGACAACGCGCCGACACGCTGCGGCCCGGGCAGGGATTAGGTCTGGCGGTGGCGCGAGACATTCTTGAACAATATGCCGGCAAGATTATTGCCTCAAGCAGCTCGCTGGGTGGCACACGGATGGAAGTCATTTTTCAACGCCAGGAAGTCTGACATCGCCGCGAGTAGAAAGGCGTTCGGGCTGTTATACTTGCGACATTTACAGCCCTAAGCGGAACCTTCTATGGACTATCAGCTCGATCTCAACTGGCCCGATTTTATTCAACGCTACTGGCAAAAACGTCCGGTGGTGTTAAAGCGTGGCTTTAAAAACTTCATTGATCCCATTTCTCCTGATGAGCTGGCTGGTCTGGCAATGGAAAATGAAATCGACAGTCGCCTGGTCAGTCATCAGGATGGCAAATGGCAGGTTAGCCACGGTCCGTTTGAAAGTTTTGATCATCTGGGTGAGAACAATTGGTCGTTGCTGGTGCAGGCCGTTAATAACTGGCATGAACCCTCCGCAGCGCTAATGCGCCCTTTCCGCTTTTTGCCTGACTGGCGCATCGATGATTTGATGATTTCGTTTGCTGTACCGGGCGGCGGCGTTGGCCCGCATCTCGACCAGTACGATGTCTTCATTATTCAGGGCACCGGACGCCGCCGCTGGCGTGTGGGTGAAAAAGTGCCGATGAAGCAGCATTGTCCCCATCCAGACCTGCTTCAGGTTGAACCCTTTGATGCCATCATCGATGAAGAGATGGAACCCGGCGATATTCTCTATATTCCGCCAGGTTTCCCGCATGAAGGTTATTCGCTGGAAAACGCCATTAACTATTCGGTTGGCTTCCGTGCCCCAAGCGGCCGAGAATTGATCAGTGGTTTTGCCGATTACGCGCTGGCTAACGAATTGGGCAGTTATCGCTTTACCGATCCTGATGTTCCTTCGCGTGATTGCCCTTCACAGATCCTGCCGCAAGAAATTGAAGGCGTGCGTCAGGTGATGCTGGATGTGATCAACCAGCCGGAACATTTTGCCCAATGGTTTGGTGAATTTATTTCACAATCACGCCATGAGCTGGATGTTGCGCCACCGGAGCCGCCGTATCAGCCTGATGAAGTTTACGATGCGCTACAGCAGGGCGATGTACTCTCTCGCTTGGGTGGCTTGCGCGTGTTAACCATTGGCGATGCGGTTTTCGTCAACGGTGAGCGTATCGAATGTTCGCACCCGGAAGTCTTGACGGTGCTGGCGCATCATCAAGATATTACGCTGGAAGAGTTAGGTGACGCGCTTGACGATCCTTCAGTGCTGGCACAGATCGCGGCGCTGGTGAATGCCGGTTACTGGTATTTCAGCGGCGAGTAATTGTCTGAATGTGCGCACCCGTTTCATCCGGTGCGCACAGCTTCATTAATGCTGTTTCTGACCCGCCAACTCAGCCAAACGGACAATCACTTCCACCGATTGCGCCATAATATTCAGTGACGCGAACTCATGCTTGCCGTGGTAGTTATAGCCGCCGGTAAACAGGTTTGGACAAGGTAAACCTTTCCAGGAGAGTGATGATCCGTCCGTTCCACCACGAATCGGTTTTACGTTCGGCTCAATGCCACAATCACGCATGGCCTGCAGCGCCAGATCAATAATGTGGGGAAACGGCTCGACTTTCTCACGCATGTTGCGATAGCTGTTGGTGATATCAATCTTCACTGAGCAATCCGGATGCAAACCCTGGCTTATCTGCTGAGCGATCTGTTGCAGCACCTGTTTGCGCTGCTCAAAGCTTTCGGTATCAAAATCACGAATGATGTACAGCAGCTCGGCATTTTCTACCGTGCCTTTCATCTGGTGCAGGTGATAGAAACCTTCGTATCCTTCGGTATATTGCGGCTTCTCTTTAGCAGGCACCGCCTGATGAAACTGCGTGGCTAACTCCAGCGCATTGACCATAACGCCTTTCGCCGAGCCGGGATGCACATTATTGCCAGTGATTTTTACCGTCGCCGAGGCCGCGTTAAAGTTTTCATACTCAAACTCACCCAGATCGCTGCCGTCCACGGTATACGCCCAATCGGCAGCAAAGCCCTCTACATCAAAGTGAGACGTTCCGCGGCCAATCTCTTCATCTGGGGTAAAGGCCACGCGAATCGCACCGTGTGGAATATCCCCTTTTGTCAGGCGCGCCATTGCAGTCATGATTTCTGCAATGCCCGCTTTGTCATCGGCACCCAGCAAGGTTTTGCCGTCGGTGGTGATTAACGTGTGCCCTGTGAGTTTATGCAGCACTGGGAACATAACCGGTGACAGCACCTCATCACCATTACCCAACGCAATGTCGCAGCCGCGGTAGTTTTCAATGATTTGCGGATTGACATTTTTTGCCGTGTAGTCTGGCGAAGTATCCATATGCGAAATAAAGCCAATGACCGGCGTTGGCCAGTCAACATTAGCGGGCAGCGTGCCCATGACGCAGCAGTGATCGCTAAGCGTGACATCAACAAAACCCAGCGCCAGTAACTCCTCCTGTAATTGCCGTGCCAGTGTCCATTGGCCTTCACTGCTGGGCACCTGACGCGCCTGCGGTTTTGCCTGGGTTTCCACTGCCACATAACTTAAAAAGCGCTCAAGTAACTGTTCCATTTGCCATCCTTAAGAAATTGCCGTCGGTTATTATTAACGGACCAGCCAGACGCCAGGTTGCGTCAAATCATTATCAAACAGGTTAACGCTGTCTGGGCTGTTTCGGGAAGTCAACATGCACAAAATCTTGTTGAAAAGCGCATTTATTGCGGCAAGCCTCGCAACATGTTCACCTTACTCAGTTTTATCGCTTTTGAGGGGCGGCAAAACATGGCATTGCGTCTTTTTTCAGGTATCATCCCGCCCTCCTTGCTGGCTGGTCGTGTTATGCGGCTATGCTGTTACCTGTTCGCCCTTTGACAGACTGAGACTAAAATGACGCAAACACGCGCACACCAGGCGCTGGTTACGCTTTCTGGCATCAGTAAAGCTTTCGATGGCAAATCCATCATTGAAGATTTCAACCTGACGATTCGTCACGGTGAGTTTATCACTCTGCTCGGCCCGTCAGGCTGCGGCAAAACGACCATTTTGCGCCTGATTGCCGGGCTGGAAGAAGCCGACAGCGGTCGCATCACCTTAGACAATCACGACATCACAGATACACCTGCAGAGCATCGTCACGCTAACACGGTGTTTCAAAGCTATGCCCTGTTTCCGCACATGTCGGTATTCGAGAACGTAGCCTTTGGTCTGCGCATGCAGAAAACGCCCGAAGCCGAGATAACCACACGGGTTAACGCGGTGCTGGCCATGGTTCAGCTGGATGCGTTTGCCGATCGCCGCCCTCATCAATTATCAGGTGGCCAGCAGCAGCGTGTTGCTATTGCTCGCGCCGTCGTGAATCGCCCGAAAGTCTTGCTGCTGGACGAATCCCTGTCGGCGCTGGATTACAAATTGCGCAAGCAGATGCAGAACGAATTGAAAGCTTTGCAGCGCAAACTGGGTATCACCTTTGTTTTCGTGACGCACGATCAGGAAGAAGCGCTGACCATGTCCGATCGTATTGTGGTGATGCGCGATGGCAAAATTGAACAAGACGGCACGCCGCGAGAGATTTACGAAGAGCCTAAAAATCTGTTTGTCGCCCGCTTTATAGGCGAAATTAATGTCTTCGACGCTGAAGTTATCGCCAGCGAAAACGCGCCGCGCGTGCGTGCGCGCGTAGAAAGTCGCGAGTGCGATATCCATTGTCCTTTCCCGGTGCAGCCTGGCGACAAACTGCATGTCATGCTGCGCCCAGAAGATTTGCGCGTTGAAGAGATTCACGACGACAGTGTGTTTGAAGGGCTGATCGGTTATGTACGTGAACGCAACTACAAAGGGATGACGCTGGAATCCACCGTTGAGCTTGAGAATGGCAAACTGGTTACCGTGAGCGAATTTTTCAATGAAGACGATCCTGACTTTGACCACTCGCTGAATCAAAAAATGGCAGTGAATTGGGTCGCAAGCTGGGAGGTGGTGCTGCCGTATGAAACTGATGCGTAATCGTTTCCAAAAGAGCGTTATTGCGCTGATCGTCGGTTGGTTAGCGCTGTTCGTTTTCTTGCCTAATCTGATGATTTTTGTCACCAGCTTTTTAACCCGTGACGATGCGCATTTTGTCAGCATGGTATTTACCTTCAGTAATTACACGCGCTTACTTGATCCCTTGTATGCCGAAGTGCTGCTGCACTCGCTGAATATGGCGTTTATCGCCACCGCCTTCTGTTTGTTGCTGGGTTATCCTTTCGCCTGGTGTCTGACTAAATTGCCTGCACGCCTGCGTCCGCTGATGCTGTTTCTGTTGATCGTGCCCTTCTGGACCAATTCCCTGATTCGTATTTACGGCCTGAAAATTTTTCTCAGCACTCGCGGCTGGCTCAACGACTTTCTGCTCTGGATCGGGGTAATCGATAAGCCATTTCGCATTATGTACACCTCGGAAGCGGTGATCTTGGGTCTGGTCTATATCCTGCTGCCGTTTATGGTGCTGCCGCTCTACTCCAGCCTGGAAAAACTCGATAGAAGTTATCTGGAGGCGGCACGCGATTTAGGTGCCAGCAAGCTGCAGACTTTTTTCCGCATTATCTTGCCGCTGACTATGCCGGGCATTGTCGCAGGCTGCCTGCTGGTATTGATTCCGGCAATGGGGCTATTTTATGTCGCCGATTTAATGGGCGGCGCGAAAAATCTGCTCATCGGTAACATCATAAAAAGCCAGTTCCTGAACATTCGCGACTGGCCTTTTGGCGCAGCCACCAGCATCGTGATGACGCTTTTAATGGGGCTGTTGCTGATGATTTACTGGCGCGTAGCGCGCCTGCTGAATAAAAAGGCGGAACTGGAATGATGGCTCGCCTGCTACGCGGCGGTTTTATGACCGTCATCTATGCCTGGTTTTATATCCCGATTGTGATTTTGATCGTTAACTCATTTAACGCCTCACGTTTCGGTATCAACTGGCAAGGTTTCAGTACGCAGTGGTACAGCCTGCTGATGAACAATGACAGCCTGATTCAGGCAGCACAGCATTCGCTGATAATGGGCGTGCTTTCTGCCAGCTGCGCCACGCTTATTGGCTCGCTAACCGCCGTCGCGCTTTATCGCTATCGTTTTCGCGGTAAACCGTTTGTCAGCGGCATGTTGTTTGTCGTGATGATGTCACCAGACATCGTGATGGCTATTTCGCTACTGGTGCTGTTTATGTTATTGGGCATTTCGCTTGGCTTCTGGTCGCTGCTGTTTTCCCATATCACCTTCTGCTTACCCTTTGTGGTCATTACCGTCTATTCGCGGCTCAAAGGATTTGATGTACGGATGCTGGAAGCCGCAAAAGATTTGGGTGCCAGCGAAACCACTATTTTACGTAAAATTATTCTGCCGCTGGCGATGCCTGCGGTTGCGGCTGGTTGGCTGCTGAGCTTTACCCTGTCGATGGATGACGTGGTGGTTTCGTCGTTCGTCACCGGACCAACATTTGAAATTTTGCCACTGAAAATTTACTCAATGGTCAAGGTGGGCGTATCACCTGAAGTGAATGCACTCGCCACGATTTTGATGCTGCTTTCGTTGCTGTTAGTCGCTGGCAGCCAATGGTTGCTGCGTGACAAAACTAAAACCTAAAGGGGAATAATGATGATGAAATGGTCTCACTGGCTGGCGGCTGGGGCGCTGGCGTTAAGTGTGCAAGGCGCGCAAGCGGACGATAGCAAAACGCTCTACTTCTATAACTGGACTGAATACGTGCCGCCGGGACTGCTGGAGCAGTTCACTAAAGAGACCGGCATCAAAGTGATTTATTCTACCTACGAATCCAATGAAAGCATGTATGCCAAGCTTAAAACGTGGAAAGACGGCGCGTATGATTTAGTGGTGCCCTCAACCTATTTCGTCGCAAAAATGCGTAACGAAGGCATGCTACAAAAGATTGATAAGTCACAGCTAACCAATTTTAAAAATCTTGATCCCAACCTGCTGAATAAGCCTTTTGATCCGAACAATGATTATTCCATTCCCTATATTTGGGGTGCGACGGCAATCGGTCTTAATTCAGACGAGATTGATCCGAAAAGCGTCACTAGCTGGGCTGATTTGTGGAAACCAGAGTATAAGCAAAGCCTGTTGCTGACCGATGATGCCCGCGAAGTGTTTCAAATGGCGCTGCGCAAACTCGGGTATTCCGGTAATACTCGCGATCCTAAGCAGATCGACGCCGCTTACCAAGAGTTAAGAAAATTGATGCCAAACGTCCTGGCGTTCAACTCCGATAATCCGGGCAATCCTTATATGGAAGGCGAAGTGAATCTGGGCATGATTTGGAACGGTTCCGCTTATGTGGCTCGCCAGGCTGGCACACCGTTGCAGGTTATTTGGCCGAAAGAAGGCGGGATTTTCTGGATGGACAACCTGGCGATTCCTGCGAACGCCAAAAATAAAGAGGCCGCACTTAAGCTGATTAACTTCCTGCTTCGCCCAGAAGTTGCAGCAAAAGTCGCCGAAACCATTGGTTATCCAACCCCTAATCTCGAAGCCAAAAAGTTGTTGCCAAAAGCCGTCGCAGAAGATGCATCGCTTTATCCCTCTGCTGAGGTGATCAAACAGGGTGAATGGCAGAATGACGTGGGTGATGCCAGCATCCAGTACGAAACGCTGTTTCAGAAGTTGAAGGCGGGTCGTTAATGCGCACGGGCGGCAGCGTTGCCGCCCTGTTATGGACTGCTTATTTGTATAAGCCACGTAACAGCGTATGCACAAATTCGGGCACCACTTCACTGGCTAAGCCGTAATGGCTTTCGGCAAATTCGTTACCAACCTGGCTTGGCTCCAGATTCAGCTCAACGGTATGCGCACCCTGTAGTTTGGCTTCATGCACAAATCCTGCTGCCGGATAAACATGCCCTGACGTGCCGATAGCGATAAACATATCCGCGTTTTCCAACGCCTGATAAATCTCTTCCATCCCGATGGGCATTTCCCCGAACCACACCACATGAGGACGCAGCACTGAAGGGAACTGGCAGCAGGTACAGCGATCCTCTGCGGTGACATTACCGGTCCATTCGATGACCTGTCCGCTGGTAGCACAGCGCACTTTCAGCAATTCGCCATGCATATGCAACACACGTGAATTACCCGCACGTTCATGCAGGTTGTCGATATTCTGCGTTACCAGAAAAAAATTATCGCCTAATACCTGCTCCAGTTCAGCTAACGCAATGTGCGCAGCATTTGGCTGGATTTCAGGCTGCTGCAGTTGGTCACGGCGTTCATTATAGAAACGTTGTACCAGAGCCGGATCGCGTCGAAAACCTTCCGGCGTCGCAACATCTTCAACTCGATGCTCTTCCCACAACCCGTCGGCGGCGCGAAAAGTACGAATACCCGATTCCGCTGAAATGCCAGCGCCCGTCAGAACCACCACATGCGGCAGAGGATGTGCAGCCATTTCAGCCTGACGATCGCGCTCAAAAATGCGCTGGCGAAAGCGTTGATGCACCTTTCTCCGGGTCTTTTTGAGTCGGGCGAGTCGTAAGCGTCGACGTGGTGTGCGCATAAAGGCTCCTTGTGCAGCGGCTTCGGTGAGCCGCTATAAACAAATTTTGGGGCTTATAAGCCCGATAATAACGGTTGCGCATGACAGCGCTATGCTGCTGAGCCTGAAAATGTGCGCGGCGCGCAGATTCATTCTGGCGCGCCGCATCTTTCAGGCCTTTATTGTCCGCTCAAAACCCGTGCCGGGTCGATGCGGCTGGCGCGTCTTGCCGGATACCAGCTGGCGACCAGACTTAATATAATCGCGGTTATCAGCACCGAGAACACATCTATCCAGTGCAGTTCAGACGGCAGAAAATCGATAAAGTAAATGTCGCCGGCCAAGAGATGATGACCGGTTATGTTTTCCAGGCCGCGTACCAGCGAGGTTAAATTCAACGCCACCAGCACGCCAACCACGACTCCACTCACGCTGCCGAGCAGTCCCGCCAATAAACCGTACCAGATAAAGATGGCGCGAATCAGTCGATCTTTTGCACCCAACGTTCGCAGCACGGCGATATCACTGCTCTTGTCTTTCACCGCCATCACCAGCGTGGAAACGATATTAAAGCAGGCGACGCCGATAACCAGCACCATCGCCAGATACATGATGGCGCGAATCATTTGAATATCGCGATACATATAGCCGTACGTACCGATCCAGCTTTTGATATAGACATACGAATGCGTGGCTTCACCCGCATCGCGGACCAGCTTCACGGCCTTAAACGGATCATCCATTTTCAACGCGATGCCAGAAACGTTTTCACCCATATCAAGGTACTTTTGCGCATCCGCTAACGGCACCAGCGCCAGGCTGTGATCCAACATGCCGCTGAGCTGTAAAATACCGCTAACCTGCAGGCGCACACGCTTGGGCTGCGACAGTTTGTTGTTGCCATCATTATTGGGGATCATGATGGTGATCCAACTGCCCTGCTTCACATTAAGCGATTTTGCGATGCCACCGCCTAAGATGATTTGCTGTTTGCCTGCCGCAAACGTCGACCACTGATTGTCAGCCACAAAACGTGGCAGCGCACTTAAACGCGGTTCCTGAGCAGGATCCACGCCTTTTACCTGCAGCGCCTGAAGTTTTGCGCCGCTTTCAATCAAGCCGGTAAAATTGACGTAAGGCGCGGCGGCGGCAATACCGGGAACCTGTTCGATGGGTGCAATCATTGACTGCCAACGCTGAAACGGTTGGTTGACCGCCTCAATTTCACCGTGAGGAACCACAGCCAAAATGCGGTTATTGAGTTCACGCTCGAACCCGTTCATCGCGCTCAAGCCGATAATTAATACTGCGACACCCAACGCAATGCCGATGGTGGAGATCACCGAAATCAGCGATACCATGCCGCCGCGACGTCTGCCACGGCTAAAACGCAGCCCCAACAGCAGCGATAACGAAGAACCCATTACACCGCTCCTGAAAAGATCAGTTGATCGCTCAACTGTCCGTCACGCATTTCCATCTGGCGCGTCATGCGTTTAGCTAAATGGAGATCGTGCGTCACCACCAAAAAGGCTGTGCCTTGACGCACATTCAGTTCGCCCAACAGTTCAAAGATAGCGTCAGCGTTACGTGCATCAAGGTTACCAGTAGGTTCGTCAGCCATTACCAGACGCGGGTTATTCACCAGCGCACGCGCGATAGCCACGCGCTGGCGCTCACCACCCGATAATTCAGAGGGGCGATGGCTCGCACGGTGTGCAAGTCCTACCGCTTTCAGCATTTCATGCGCGCGCGCTTGCGCTTCTGCTTTGTGGATTTTGCCAATCAGCAGTGGCATCGCAACGTTTTCCAGCGCACTAAAATCAGGCAGAAGATGGTGAAACTGGTAGATAAACCCTAATTCGCGGTTACGCAGTTCAGCTTTGGCTGACGACGACATTTCGTTGAGTGATTTACCCTCGAACACGACATCGCCCGAGGTGGGCGCATCCAGGCCGCCCAGCAGGTGCAGCAGCGTACTTTTGCCTGAACCGGAGCTGCCAACAATAGCCATCAGTTCGCCCGGTTGCAGGCTAAAAGTCACATTGCGCAGCACATCCGTCTGCACGCTGCCTTCCTGATAGCGTTTGCACAGATCGCGACACTGCAACAAAGGAGAATTACTCATAACGTAAAGCCTCAGCGGGTTGTACGGCGGCAGCGCGCCAGGAAGGATAAAGCGTAGAAAGCAGCGCAACGACCATGGCGCAGAAAGCGATAGTCACCACTTGCCATAAATTGATATCAACCGGCAGCGCTGCGCCATCCAGGAACAGGCCAATCACTGGCATCAGGTTATTTAACTGGCTGGCAAGCAGCACGCCGAGCAAGGTGCCCAACAGCGTACCGATGATGCCAGCGCTGGCGCCCTGCACCATAAACACCGCAACGATTTGACGGCGCGTTAAGCCTTGGGTTTGCAGAATCGCCACTTCACCCTGCTTCTCCATGATTAACAAGCCGAGCGAAGTGATAATGTTAAAGGCGGCGACAGCAATGATCAGGCTCAACAGCAGCCCCATCATGTTTTTCTCCATGCGTACGGCCTGGAACAGATCACCTTTACGCTCGCGCCAGTCTTTCCATACCATGCCTTCCGGCAGGGTTTGCTGACTCAAACTGTCAACCTCCAGCGGTTTATCCAGCCAGAGACGCCAACCGGTAACATTGCCCGCCGGATAGCGCATCACGCGTGACGCGTCTTGTTGATTCACCAGAATTTGGTAGCCATCGACTTCACTATTGGCTGCATATGTGCCGGCAACGGTAAAGATACGCTGGCTTGGCACGCGCCCCATCGGCGTGAACTGGCTGACTGAAGGCACCATCAAACGCAGCTGATCGCCGCGCTTAACGCCCAGCTGGTTGGCCAGCTGCTCACCCAGAATCACGTTGTACTGACCCGATTTCAGCACGCTTTGCTGCGTGTTGACCAGATAAGGTGTCAGCGGATCTTTTTCCTCGGGGGTGATACCTAACATCACCCCAACCGAGACACTGTGTGCACTCTGTAGCACCACATCTGAAGTCGTTAACGGCGCAATGCGGCTAACGCCCTGTAGCTTAAGCTGGTCGGGAGGTTGCTGTTGCGGATTGATGCTGCCTTTTTGGCTGGTGACCAACGCTTGCGGCATCAGCCCGAGAATATTGCCTTCCAGCTCTCGCTCGAAGCCGTTCATCACCGATAGCACGGTGACCAACGCCAATACACCGAGCGTAATGCCAATAGTAGAAAGCCAGGAGACAAAGCGACCGAAGCGATCCGATGCTCGTCCGCGCATATAGCGCAGACCGATAAATAGCGCGACTGGTTGATACATGGAATCCAATGTGCGGTTGCCTGAAAATGAGTAGTGGGATGATAAAGGAGCCGCTTGCTTTATGAAACCTCTAACCCTCTGAGTCTGCGGCAAAGTTGCGTCAGAATACGTCATCAGCAACGTTCATCGGCAGGAATGCGACAAAAAGATGATGCTAATTGTACGATTATCCGGCAGCGGGTGCGGTAGACTACAATCAGATAGACGATAAGAGGTTAAATATCGCGCAGACGTAAAGAGGTAGCGACCATGTTCAAATTTCCCAAAGGCAGTATTGTTAAACACAAATCAGGGGAGATCAGAGGCGAAGTCGTTAACGTCTTTGAGCAAGGAGATGCGCCAACCGGATACTACGTGAAGTGGGACGACGGCAATCACAGTTATCACCTTGAGCGTGATCTGTGCTGGGCCAATGTTGACCGCCCGCGTATGCACTACACACAGCAATCTACAAAATAAAGCCCATTCAGAGGCTACGCGGCACTAAAATTGTGCCGCAGAGGTGATCCCCTTGGCGTAATATGGAATGATTACGCCTTGGTAAAAATGGAGAAACCTCGAGATCCCATGTCCGAACAGACTCGCTATACCCTGCCCGTAAAATCCGGTGATACGCGCCAGCTCGGTCAGCTGATCGGCGCCGCGCACGCGGTCGAGTGTGCCAACATCGCCGAGCGTCATGCTGGCCCGGTGCTGATGATTACGCCGGATACACAAACCGCCTTGCGTTTACTGGATGAAATCCGCCAGTTTACTGACCTGCCGGTTAGCCATCTCGCTGATTGGGAAACGCTGCCTTACGATAGCTTCTCGCCACATCAGGACATTATCTCGGCTCGGCTTTCCACGCTTTATCAATTACCGACCTTGCAGCGCGGCATGCTGATTCTTCCAGTCAACACGCTGATGCAGCGTGTGTGTCCGCACAGTTTCTTGCATGGCCACGCTTTGGTGATGAAACAAGGGCAAAAACTGTCGCGCGATCGCCTACGCGATCAGTTGGAACAAGCCGGTTATCGTCACGTCGATCAAGTCATGGAACATGGTGAATACGCCACGCGCGGTGCGCTGCTTGATCTGTTTCCGATGGGCAGCGAACAGCCTTATCGCATCGACTTCTTCGATGATGAAATCGACAGCCTGCGTCTGTTTGACGTTGATAGCCAGCGCACGCTCGAAGCGGTGCCGGAAATCAACCTGCTGCCCGCACATGAGTTTCCCAGCGATAAAGCCGCGATTGAACTGTTCCGCAGCCGCTGGCGCGAAATTTTTGACGTACGCCGTGAACCGGAACACATCTATCAGCAGGTGAGTAAAGGCACCTTCCCCGCCGGTATCGAATATTGGCAGCCGCTGTTTTTTGATCAGCCTTTGCCTACGCTGTTTAGCTATTTGCCGGATAACACGCTGCTGGTTAACTGTGGCGATCTGGAAGGCAGCGCCTCACGTTTCTGGCAAGACGCCAATGCGCGCTATGAGAATCGCCGTGTTGATCCGATGCGCCCGCTGCTTGAGCCCGTCACGCTTTGGCTGCGCCCGGATGCACTGATGGGCGAGCTAAAAAGCTGGCCGCGCGTGCAAATGACCAACGATGAGTTACCCGAAAAAGCCGCGAATACCAATCTTGGTTATCAGCCCCTTCCCGATTTAACCGTGCAGGCCCAGGCCAAAGCGCCGCTGGACCATCTACGCCAGTTTTTGGAGCAATTCCACGGCGCGGTAACGTTCTCGGTAGAGAGCGAAGGTCGTCGCGAAAGCCTGCAAGAGCTGTTGGCTCGCATCAAACTTCGGCCGCAGCTGGTACATCGTCTTGATGAAGCGAGTGAAGAGCGCTACACCTTTATGATTGGTGCCAGTGAACGTGGTTTTATTGATACGCAAGGCCATCGTGCGCTGATCTGTGAAGGTGATCTGCTTGGCGAGCGCGTCAGTCGCCGCCGCCAGGATACACGTCGCACCATTAATCCTGACATCCTGATTCGTAACCTGGCTGAACTGCATCCGGGTCAACCGGTGGTGCATCTGGAGCATGGCGTGGGCCGTTATATTGGCTTGACCACGCTTGAGGCGGGCGGCATTCAGGCCGAATATCTGATGCTCTCTTATGCCAATGACGCCAAACTCTATGTCCCGGTTTCATCGCTGCATCTCATTAGTCGTTACGCCGGTGGCGCAGACGAAAATGCGCCGCTGCACAAATTAGGCAGCGATGCCTGGTCACGTGCGCGACAAAAAGCGGCGGAGAAAGTACGCGATGTAGCGGCTGAGTTGCTGGATATTTATGCCCAACGCGCCGCCAAAACAGGCTTCGCCTTCAAGCACAACCGCGATCAATATCAGCTGTTCTGTGAAGCTTTTCCTTTTGATACGACGCCCGATCAGGCACAGGCCATTAATGCGGTATTAAGCGACATGTGTCAGCCGCTGGCCATGGATCGTCTGGTTTGTGGTGATGTTGGGTTTGGTAAAACCGAAGTCGCGATGCGTGCGGCGTTTCTGGCGGTTGAAAACAACAAGCAGGTCGCGGTGCTGGTGCCCACAACGTTACTGGCTCAGCAGCATTATGATAATTTCCGCGATCGCTTTGCTAACTGGCCAGTACGCATTGAAATGCTTTCACGTTTCCGTACTGCCAAAGAGCAAGCACAGGTGTTAGAACAAGCCAGTGAAGGCAAAATCGATATCCTGATCGGTACGCATAAGTTATTGATGACTGACTTGAAATGGCGTGATTTAGGTCTGTTAATCGTTGATGAAGAGCACCGCTTTGGTGTGCGACACAAAGAGCGCATCAAGGCGATGCGTGCAGATGTCGATATTTTGACGCTCACCGCCACACCGATTCCGCGTACCCTGAATATGGCCATGAGCGGGATGCGCGATCTGTCGATCATTGCAACGCCTCCTGCACGTCGTTTGGCAGTAAAAACTTTTGTGCGTGAGTTTGACAATTTAGTGATTCGCGAGGCGATCCTGCGTGAAGTGCTGCGTGGTGGACAGGTTTATTATCTCTATAACGACGTCGAAAATATCGAAAAGGCCGCACAGCGCTTGACTGAACTCGTCCCGGAAGCACGCGTCGCCATTGGCCATGGTCAAATGCGCGAGCGCGATCTGGAACGGGTCATGAATGATTTCCATCACCAGCGTTTTAATGTGCTGGTCTGTACCACCATTATTGAAACCGGTATCGATATTCCAACGGCTAACACCATTATCATTGAGCGTGCAGATCATTTCGGTTTGGCTCAACTGCACCAGTTGCGTGGTCGCGTCGGACGATCGCACCATCAGGCTTACGCCTGGCTGATGACGCCGCCGCCCAAAGCGATGACCACCGATGCCAAAAAGCGTCTCGAAGCCATTGCTTCGCTAGAAGATTTGGGAGCTGGTTTTGCACTTGCCACCCACGATTTAGAAATTCGTGGCGCGGGCGAGTTGCTGGGTGAAGAGCAAAGCGGGCAAATGGAAACCCTGGGCTTCTCGCTCTATATGGAGTTGTTAGAGAATGCCGTGGATGCGCTGAAAGAGGGCCGTGAGCCGTCGCTTGAGGATTTGACCAACAATCAGACCGAAGTCGAGCTGCGCATGCCTGCCCTGCTGCCGGAAGAGTTTATCCCGGATGTGAATACCCGCTTGTCACTCTACAAACGCATTGCCAGCGCCGAAGATGAATCTGAGCTGCAAGAGTTGAAGGTAGAGATGATCGACCGCTTTGGCTTGTTACCCGATCCGGCGCGAAATCTCCTTGATATCGCCGCATTGCGGCTTAATGCGCGAACGCTGGGCGTGCGTAAAATCGAAGCCAGCGACAAAGGCGGCTTCTTTGATTTCGCTCCGCAAAACAGCGTGGATCCTGCATGGCTGATTAGCTTATTGCAGAAAGATCCCAAGCAGTGGAAGCTTGATGGCCCAACGCGTCTACGCTTTACCCGTGAGCTGGCAGAGCGCAAAGTTCGTATGGAATGGGTGCAGGGATTCGTGGCGCAGCTGGCGCAGAACCGGGCTTAATGTTGAAAAGGACTGATTCACATTGCTCGGAGTAATACCCGATGTGAAACAAAAAAAAGCGCATCATCCCTGATGCGCTTCTCTTATTGTTTGCTGTGTGGCCGCTAACGCGGCAAATCTTTGCCCAATCAAGCCTGATCGTTGTTAAGAATCAGCTGGCCATTACGGTCGAGTGGAATACGCGTACCAGGATCGTTTTCCGTGCGGATTTTGCCCTGTTGATTGCCTATTTTATAGGTCACGTCATATCCCAGCATTTTTTCTTGCTTGTCATAAACCGTTTTGCAGCGCTGTTCAGTGGTGGTGTAAGTATCACGGTTTTGCATTCCGGCCTGAACCTGATTGCCTGCGTAACCGCCTGCAACCGCACCTGCTACGGTTGCGACATCCTTACCGCGACCGCCACCGAACTGGTGACCTAACACGCCCCCCGCGACTGCACCTAACACTGAGCCCGCAATACGGTTATCATCCTGCACCGCACGACGATGAGTCAGCGTTACGTTGCGACATTCCTTGCGCGGCTGTTTGATGCTTTCTTTAATTGGCGTTGCTGACAGCACCTGCGCATATTGCGGCCCGCGGTCAAACACGTTCATACCCGCTACGGCGGCAACACCCAGCGCCGCTGCCACACCAATACCGATACCCGCTAACATTGATTTATTCACAGGAAGTTCCTCCTGAAAGTGTTACCGCGCATTCCTGCCGCTGTCGCATCCTTCACAGCAGAGGCCTAACTCGGCGTGCGCGACCCGCCGTGTTTGTTGAATGAAGTTTTACAGATGGACCGAAATTGCAACATCAGATAAATGGAGGAAATCTATACAAGAGCCTTCAGGTCCAGCTTTTAGGAGAGTTCCGAACGAGGCGGGAAAGCGCTGATCTCAACGGAGAAATGAAATTTTCTAGTTTGAAATCAGCGTAATAGCAATATGAAAGGCGGTAAGCCGCCTTATCATCTTAATGCAGCTTGAGGCGTGGACGTATAACGCGGTTGATACTGCCTACTAACATCATCAGACCCGTTTTGAAGTATCCGTGGAGCGCAATCTGGTGCATACGATATAAGGAAATGTAGACAAAACGCGCAATGCGTCCTTCTACCATCATCGATCCACGCATCAGGTTACCCATCAGGCTTCCGACCGTACTGAAGCGCGACAGTGATACCAGCGAGCCGTGATCTTTATAGACATAGGCTTTCAAGGGCTTGTTATTGCGCTGCGCCAGAATATTTTCCATCGCACGTGAAGCCATTTGGTGTGCAGATTGTGCACGTGGTGGCACAAACCCACCGGATGGCAACGCACAGGAAGCACAATCGCCGATGGCATAAATATCATCGTCCAAGGTGGTTTGCAGCGTATCTTTTACCACCAGCTGATTAATGCGGTTGGTTTCCAACCCACCAATCTCTTTCATGAAGTCAGGCGCTTTGATTCCTGCCGCCCATACCATCAGGTCCGCTTCGATATATTCGCCGCCTTTGGTATGCAGACCTTTTTTGTCGGCACTGGTCACCATGGTTTGCGTCAGCACGCGTACGCCAAGCTTGGTCAACTCTTGGTGCGCCGCTGCCGAAATACGCGGTGGCAAGGCAGGAAGAATGCGTTCGCCCGCCTCAACCAGCGTCACGTTCAGCGCTTCACTGCCCAAACCTTTGTAGCCATAACTGTGTAATTGCTTAACCGCATTGTGCAACTCGGCAGAGAGCTCAACGCCGGTTGCACCGCCACCGACAATGGCAATATTGACCTGTCCAGTCTGACCTTCACTTGCAGAGAATTTCAGGAACAGGTTAAGCATTTCATTATGGAAACGACGTGCCTGATGCGGGTTGTCGAGGAAAATGCAGTGATCTTTTACGCCCGGCGTGCCGAAATCATTTGAGGTGCTGCCCAGCGCCATCACCAAAGTGTCGTAAGGCACTTCGCGCTGTGGAACCAGCACTTCACCTTGTGCATCCAGCACTTCTGCCAGAGAGATAACCTTCTTCTCGCGGTTGATGTCGGTTAAGGAACCCAGCTGGAACTGGAAGCCATGATTGCGGGCGTGTGCCAGATAACTCAGCGCATCAATCCCTTCATCCATGGAGCCAGTCGCCACTTCATGCAGCAGCGGTTTCCATAAATGACTGTGATTGCGGTCGACCAAAATGATCTCAGCTTTGTTTTTTCGGCCCAGTTTATGGCCAAGCTGTGTTGCCATTTCAAGACCGCCGGCGCCGCCTCCGACGATGACAATTTTCTTAATAGATGTAGTCAACAATGACCCCCTCAAATTGTGAACCAATAGTTAATCAATGGTTAAATTAAACCTTAATAAACATAGGGTTGGCGAAGTTAAAATCGCTATCTGAAGGCAGAATAACATGCTGCGAAGTGCGGGGCACAGCAAAATTGATTTACATCAAATTTATGAGCTAAAACTCAGAATATTACGCATAAAATCAAGGCACCTGAGAGGTGCCTTAACTATTAACCTAATGTTTTAAAAGCTTTTATTCGCTGAAGATGGGGAGAGATATTCTTAAATTTATGGCCTTCATTTTCATCCCACACAATTTCATAAAAGGGGTGCAGAACCTGCGCGATGCGTTGACCATCCAGCGCTTCATCTTTACGTGACAAAATAGCTAAACAGCGATCACGGTTTTTTTCGCGGAAGTCGCTTACACACTTGGTAGCAATATCTTCATACTCTTCAGGACGATCAATTTTCCCTTCCATGTTTTCATAAGGGAAAAGATTGGGATTGAAGATTACCTGCCGGATACCACATAAAAAGCCAATGCGTTCAGACCAATAGCCACCCAGCCCCACGCCGCAGATCAATGGACGATCGTCATCACACAGCGTGATCATTTTGTCCGTCTCTTTTAGCAGAAACTGCATGTCATGTTTAGGATGACGCGTGCTGTAACTGATCATTCGCACATCGGGATCGATGAATTGCAGTTGCAGCACTTTTTCGTAATTGCCCGGGCTATTGGAATCAAAACCGTGCAGATAAATAATCATGGTTTTCCTCAACGTGATGATGCGCCGGGCTGTGAATTTACCTCGACGCTTTATGAGCCAGCCAGCGCTGCTGTAACGAACTCAACTGCTGTGCATTGTTTTTCCAGCGCGAGCTCGCTTGCAAACTTTGGCGAGTAAACGTTCCTCGATGGTACAGCTGAGAGACCCGCTCAGCTTCGATCACGGTCAAACTATCCAGCACACTGATAGCGCCCTGACGCTGATTACACACCAAAATCATATCGCAACCTGCAGACAACGACTGCTGTGCTCGTTCAGGGTAGCTTCCCATCACCGCTGCCCCCTCCATCGATAAATCGTCGGAAAAGATGACACCCTCAAAACCCAGCTCTTTGCGCAGCACGGTTTTTAGCCAATACGGCGAACCGCTGGCAGGCAAATCGTCGATCTCAGTATAAATAACGTGAGCGGGCATAATGGCATCAAGCGCCTGCTCAGTAATCAGGGTACGAAATATCGCCATATCGTGCTGTCGCAACGTCGCTTCATCGCGCGGATCGCGTGGCGTCTCTTTATGCGAGTCGGCACTCACGGCACCATGTCCTGGAAAATGCTTGCCGGTGGTTTTCATTCCCGCTTCATGCATACCAGCAATAAAGCGACGCGCCACGGCTAGCGCAATCTCAGGATCTTCATGAAAGGCGCGATCGCCAATGGCCGCACTGATATGACCAATGTCCAGAACGGGCGCAAAACTGATATCAATGTCTAAAGCGATCATTTCTGCCGCCATTTGCCAGCCCGCCTGCTGTGCCAATTCACCGGCGGTTTGCCCGTCATGCAGCGCAGCGAAAGATTGCATCGCAGGTAATTGCGTGAATCCCTCACGGAAACGTTGGACGCGACCGCCTTCCTGATCTACTGCAACCACTAATCGCGTATGTGAAGCTGCGCGAATTTGCCGCACCAGCTCTGCAAGCTGGGCAGGATCGTGGTAATTGCGGGCAAACAAAATCAGCCCGCCCACTAAAGGATGTTTGAGAATTTCGCGTTCTTCTGCATCCAGCTCGTAACCTTCCACGTCCAGCATCAGCGGACCGGGTAAATGTGTAGTCATGACCTAAATCCTGTGACTTTACGCAATCAGCATAAAGCGATTAAATCTGTTCCCAGCTCTCACGAGCCATCTGTTGCAAAGCTTTTTCGCCGCTTTGCTCAGCGCGTAACTGATACCAACTAGCCATGAGTAAACGCAGCCATGGCTGCCAGTGGTTTACCTGCCGTTGTAGCTGCGCAAAGGGTAATTGCGCGGCTTGTGCATAGGTTGTTAACCAACGAAGCTGTTGCGTGGGATCGGCAGCGCATACCGCTGCCAGTTCCAGTGCGATATCACCATCAGCTGCATATTCCCAATCGATAAGATGCAGACTTTCATGCGCCACAATGATGTTTCCGGCATGAACATCCATGTGAAGCGGGGCTAATCGCAGCGGCGAAGGTTCGCCAATCCGCGTTAAGCGTTGAAGCGCTTGCAGCCAGGGCAGATTGCGCTGGCGACAACGCTGCCAGTATTGCCACAACAGTGGCAAGAGTTTGAGGCGATAACCGGTTAACGGCTGCTGATGCAAATGCCGTAACAGCGCAACGATTTGTGGCACATGTAGAGAGAATGCCTCAGGTTTCATCGCTTCGCCCCGCTGCCAGGCTAACAATAGGCCATATCGATCACCTGCCAGCGGTTTGGCCGTTAAACCGCCAGCGTGCAGCCTGTTCAAAAGGCGATATTCACGTTGACGATCGACAAACGGGATGGCAGGCTGCGGCGCAGGGCGTGCTATAAACTTTCCCTGCGCGCATTCAATGGCTTGGCTTTGTCCGGTTAACCCCGCTAGCGGGGTCACACGCGCCAGAGCACTTTCACCTAAATGACGGGCAATCATCCGCTGCATTGCAGAATTAATTCTGAGCGACGCCGTTGCCAGACCAGATAATTTCGCCGGTTTGCACCAACATCAACTGCATCTGTAGCGTTGGCGTTTTCACATCACCCTGCGCGTTGCTGTACAACACATATTGCGCATTAAGGTAACGCGCCAGGCCAATCGCCTTACTGCGCGAATTTAAGCTATCGTCTGCCGGCAATCCCAGCGTCTGTTTCGCTTGGGTAATTTGATCGGAAGAGACCAGCGTATATTTGCCATTGTTATTCAATGCATTTTGAATCGAATCGGTGGCTTTTTCACTTTGCAATGCGCCATTGGTGCTGTTTTTAATGCGATCCACCAGCAATACGCTGCCGGCTTCAGGGCCTGCGGCATTCAGCATCTGCGCAACCAGTGGCTGCACGCTGGCATCCCAGTTGATGGTTTTAAGCTTTGGCGGCTGCGGGATCGGTTGCGGTTGCGGAATCGGTTCCGGCGCAGGAACAGGTTGAGTCGGCTCAACGGGTTGAGTCGGTTCAACCGGAGCAGGCTGTTGCTGTTTCACCACACAACCTGTAAGAATGAGCGCCATCAGTAGCACTCCAGTACGATTTACACTGCGAATCACGTAACAGTCCTCAGAGATAAAGATAGAGACGAACCTTGCTGGCGGTCAGGTTGCCGAGTTGAGAAGTAACAGCAAGGCTACTAAGTGGCGGAACCGTAACGGTTTGAGCCGGTTCTTGCGGCGTGATTTCCAACCCTTTTTCGTCATACCAATAATAACGATAGTGCACAATCACCGGTGTTTCGCGTTGATTATAGAGCACGCTACTGGCACGTTTCTGGCCATCCTCTTCGTCAAGCTTAGGATCATCAGTGATGATGCCTGCCGACAGCACCGCAGACTCCATCACCAGCGATTGCGAGGTGTCAATCATCGGTTTGTCGCTGCTGCAGCCAGCCAGGCTGAGCAAGAACGGCAGGCTGATTAGCCATTGGCGCATAGCACGTTTCCGTTCAAAGGATCAGTTAGAAAGCATTGGGCCAAGCGGTTCGCCACCCAGCAGATGCATGTGGATATGATAAACCTCCTGCCCGCCATGTTTATTACAGTTAACGATTAGGCGGTAGCCATTCTCATCAATGCCTTCATCACGCGCAATTTTAGCCGCAGCCGTAAACATGCGACCCAATGCGTGCTCGTGGGCTTCGGTGACATCGTTAGCTGTAGGAATTAATACGTTAGGAACAATAAGAACATGCGTGGGTGCTTTAGGTGAAATATCACGGAACGCCGTGACCAACTCATCCTGATACACCACATCAGCGGGGATTTCGCGACGAATAATTTTACTGAAAATCGTTTCTTCAGCCATGATGCACTTCCTTTAGCCTGAGTCGTAATCAATCAGTATGCGGGACAAATTTGTTTTCTTTCAACCTCAGGACCACTTTTATTGGATTGATTGCCTGCCTTTAAACCATTTCTTCGCTCCACCTTCTCACTTGCAACGCCACCCACGCTTCTGATGCGTAATCGCCGACAAAAATGAAACACTGTTTTATAAATTAGAATTTAATCGCCCTTTTCTTTGTTATTTTGCCAAGTCCACGTAAGAGGTTGCCAAATCGCGAAGGTTTGCCCGCGCTGACGGCTCTACTTTCTAACCAATCCGAGAAAGAAGTCCGGAACGATGAAGGATGTACAGACTTTTACATACAAGGAGCACCCGTGATGCGCTCACGTAAAATTGGTCTTGGTCACTATCTGGCCTACGGCTCCGGAGATTTTCTCGGAGCGGGCACCACGGCGCTGACCGCCGCCTGGCTGTTATACTTTTACACCACCTTCTGCGGCTTAACGCCTATTGAAGCGACCCTGATCTTTGCCGCAGCACGCGTGCTCGATGCGGTAATCAGCCCATTAATGGGATTCCTGACGGATAACTTTGGCTCAACCTGGCTAGGTAAACGTTTTGGCCGTCGCAAATTCTTTATCATGCTGGGCATTCCGTGTGTCTTTAGCTACAGCCTGATGTGGATTGGTGACATGAACTTCTGGTGGTACCTCTGTACCTACCTGTTGTTCGACATGGTTTACACCATGATTTTGGTACCTTACGAAACGCTGGTGCCAGAAATGACGGATGACTTTAAACAAAAAACCCGTTTTTCAGGTGCTCGTATCGCACTGGCTCAGCTTTCAGCAATTCTTGCCGCCTTCCTGCCGGGCATTTTGTTGGGTGCGCTAGGCAAAGATAATCCTCAATCCTTTTTCTACGCCAGTTTGGTCTTCTCAGTGATTTGCGCAGTGGTGCTAACGCTGGTGTGGCTCTTTACCTGGGAACGCGATGCGAGTGATTTTTCTGAAGAATCACGACGTGCGGAGGAAGAGAAGCAAAGCCTGACGTTGATGCAGAGCCTGAAGCGCTTATATGTTGAACTGGCTTCAACGCTGCGCATTCGTATTTTCCGTCAGCATCTTGGTATGTACCTTGGCGGTTACATCGCGCAGGACGTGTTTAATGCCGTCTTTACCTGGTATGTGGTGTTTGTGTTGATGCAAAGTGCGCAAATTGCCTCCAATTTAATGGGCACTATGGCAATTCTGCAGTTTATTGCAGTAATGGGGATGATTCCGCTCTGTATCCGTATGGGACCGGCACCCGCTTACCGATTAGTGGTAGTGCTGTTTGGTCTTGCAGCGCTTTCATACGCAGGCCTGTGGTACGCCGGCATGAACGATAACTTCTCGTTACTGCTACTGATTTCAGCCGTAGCCGGTTTGGGCCGTGGCGGTATCAATTACGTTCCCTGGAATACTTATACCTATATCGCCGATGTTGATGAGGTGATCACCGGTCAGCGTCGTGAAGGTATCTTCGCCGGTATTATGACATTAACGCGTAAAGCCTCTCAGGCCGGTGCGGTGATGTTTGTCGGTATCGTTCTGCAATTGTCTGGCTTTGTATCGGGACAGGCAACCCAGGTACCTGGCGTCAGCCATACCATTTTAGCGATTCTCAGTATTGGTACGATCTGTGTATTGGCCTGCGGCTTCCTCGTCTCTTTGCGTTTCAAGCTCAACCTGCAGACGCATACTGTGTTGCGAGAAGAAACGCTAAAAATGCGCGAGGCGAATCGCGTAGTGCCTGAAGGCATCACGCCTGAAGCTCGCCAGATTGTCGAAACACTGGCTGGCATGCCTTACGAAAATTTATGGGGCAATAACAACATTGGTTTTCTCAATCGAGATAAGCCCGCTGCCCCGCCGCTGCCCAATCAGCGTGCTGTACTTTCCCCCTTGACCTCGACGTTAAAAAGATAGGAATGAACCATGACTGTATTTCCTGTGAAACAAAGCGCCCTGTTGCGTCAACCTGAACATTTGCTGCCACGCAGCGAACTGGTGCAGCTGATCCAAAAATTGACGCAAAATTTAGTCAACATCACCGATGAAACGGGCGAATTTTTATTGCGCCTTGATGATGGTCGCGTGATTGATACCAAAGGTTGGGCGGGTTGGGAGTGGACACATGGCATCGGCCTGTACGGCATGCTCCACTATTATCAGCAGACGGGCGATCAACAGACGCTGAAGGTAATCGATGACTGGTTCGCCGAAAGACTGGCTGAAGGCACGCCAACAAAAAACGTGAATACTGTTTGCCCATTCCTGACGCTCGCCTACCGCTACGAGGAAACTGGCAATGCAGCCTGGCGGCCTGTACTGGAGCGTTGGGCTGAATGGGTGATGTATGAAATGCCGCGCACTGAGCAAGGCGGCCTGCAACATATCGTTTATAACAACGAGAATCATCAACAGCTGTGGGACGACACGTTGATGATGAGCGTGATGGCTCTGGCAAAAATCGGTCAACTGCTTAATCGCGAAGAGTGGGTTGAAGAAGCCAGCTATCAGTTTTTGCTGCACACCCAATACCTGATGGATCGTCAAACTGGACTCTGGTTTCACGGCTGGAGTTTTGATGGCCGCCATAATTTTGCTAATGCGCGCTGGGCGCGTGGAAATAGCTGGTTAACCATTGTCATTCCTGACTTTTTGGAGATGATGAACTGGCCGGAACATCATGCTACGCGTCGGTTTTTACAGCAGGTGTTGGAAAGTCAGGTAAAAGCATTACGAACCTGCCAACACAGCAGCGGCTTGTGGCCAACCTTACTTGATGATCCTGAGAGCTATCCAGAAGCCTCGGCTACGGCTGGATTCGCCTATGGCATTCTCAAAGCGGTGCGTAAACGTTACTTACCGGCTGAGTATGGCGAAATGGCAGAAAAAGCGTTGTGTGGCGTGATCGCCAATATCGATGATGCAGGTGAATTGAAACAGGTCTCATTTGGTACGGCGATGGGGAAAGACCTGGATTACTATCGCAACGTACCGCTGACTTCAATGCCTTATGGTCAGGCGATGGCGCTGCTTTGTCTGACTGAATATCTGCGCGTTTACCTGTAAACAGCAGGCATAAAAAAAGCCCCAATCGGGGCTTTTTTCTTTTCCAGCTTTTATAAGCTGCGGATGTAATCATCCATATCCGTTTTCAGGTTATCGGATTTAGTTCCGAAAATGGCCTGAACGCCTGAGCCTGCAATCACTACGCCACGGGCGCCAAGGTTTTTCAGCTCAGTTTGGTCAACTTTCGTGACATCCGCCACGCTGACACGTAAACGCGTAATACAGGCATCAAGGTTAGTGATGTTCTCTTTACCACCAAACGCTGTCACCAATTTACCCGCCATTTCAGTGCCGGTTGCCGAAGACTGCTCGCTGATCGTTTCTTCGCGGCCTGGCGTTTTAAGGTTCAGTTTAGCGATCAACACGCGGAACACGGTGTAGTAAATCAGACCGTAAATAATACCGATAATAGGGAACAGCCAGATTTTGCTGCTGTTGCCGCTCAGTACCACAAAGTCGATTAAACCGTGTGAGAAGCTGGTGCCGTCACGCATGCCGAGCAAAATACAGATTGGGAATGCCAGACCCGCCAGGATAGCGTGGATAACATACAGAATCGGCGCCACGAACATGAACGAGAACTCGATCGGTTCGGTGATACCTGTCAGGAACGAGGTCAGCGCAGCGGAGATCATGATGCCGCCCACTTTAGCGCGGTTTTCCGGCTTGGCTGAATGCCAAATCGCAATCGCTGCCGCAGGCAAGCCATACATTTTGAACAGGAAGCCGCCAGAAAGTTTACCTGCAGTTGGGTCACCTGCCATATAGCGAGGAATGTCGCCATGGAAGACCTGACCGGCTGCGTTGGTGAATTCACCAATTTGCATCTGGAAAGGAACGTTCCAGATATGGTGCAAACCAAACGGCACCAATGCGCGCTCAACTACGCCATAGATACCAAAAGCCACAACTGGGTTTTGATATGCCGCCCATTGCGAGAAGGTTTGAATCGCTGTACCGACAGGAGGCCAGATAAAGGAAAGTACGATACCCAAGGCGATAGCCGTTAAGCCGGAGATAATCGGTACAAAACGTTTACCGGCAAAGAAGCCAAGATATTCAGGCAGTTTGATGCGATAAAAGCGGTTGAACATGTAGGCGGCAATAGAACCCGCGATAATCCCGCCTAATACCCCGGTATCCGCGAGATGCTTGGCCTCAATTTCTGCCGCAGGCAGATGAAGCACCAACGGTGCTACCACCGCCATGGTTTTCACCATGATGCCATAAGCCACCACTGACGCTAGCGCAGAAACGCCGTCATTGTTGGTAAAGCCAAGTGCAACGCCAATCGCAAAAATCAGTGGCATGTTGGCGAATACCGAACCGCCCGCTTCTGCCATGACATGCGAAACCACGGCAGGTAACCAGCTAAAATTAGCCGAACCAACCCCTAATAAAATACCGGCAATCGGCAGAACAGATACCGGTAGCATGAGCGATTTACCGACCTTTTGAAGGTTGGCAAAAGCATTTTTAAACATAGCCTGAAGCTCCTGAGTATGAGTGCGTTTTCGCGCAGTGCGCGTGGCAAAGAGGGAGGATTCTTTACCGGTTGGCGTTATACGCCTTTGATTTATTACGAAGGGTAAAATAAATCACTAACGGGTACTTTGACGGCTATCACGTTTCCAGAAACAGACCGCTCTGCTTTAAGGAATTTCTTACTGACTCGCGCGGATTATAGGCGATAAAAAGCTGGCCTTGTCACAATTTTCAAGGCCAGCCTGGCGTGATACAGATTAATTACAGCGTATAAAATAAAAAGGACTAATCGACCAGACGACTCATCGGAATATGAAACAGGTCAGAGAAGTTTTTGGTCGTCGCGGCTGCCAGGGTTTCAATATCGACCCCTTTAAGCACGGCAAGGTAATCAGCGACATCGCGGGTGTAAGCGGGCTGATTCTCTTTGCCACGGAATGGCACCGGCGCGAGATAGGGAGAATCTGTCTCAACCAGCATACGATCCAAAGGGACATAGCGCGCGGCTTCGCGAAGTTGTTCAGCATTACGGAATGTCACGATGCCCGAGAAGGAAATATAAAAACCCATGTCGAGCAGTTTGGCCGCTGTAGCCTGATCCTCAGTAAAGCAGTGCAGAACACCACCGCAGCGCTCAACCTGCTCTTCACGCAAAATCGCCAACGTATCTTCACGCGCATCGCGGGTATGCACGATAATCGGTTTGTTCAGTGCAATACCGGTACGAATATGTTCGCGAAACGAAAGCTGCTGCTGCGCTTTGGTTTCTTGCTGATAATAGTAATCCAGCCCTGTTTCGCCCAATGCGACGACGCGCGGGTCAGCAGCCAGACGGCGAAACTCTTCAACATCGTAAGCTTCTTCCTGATTGAGTGGGTGAACACCACAGGAAAGCGCAATATTTTCACGATCGCCGACCAGCGCTTTAAGCGTGTGGAAGCCAGGCAGTGTGGTAGCGATAGCTAGCATGAACTTGACGTCACGCGCTGCGGCTTTAGCGATCACATCATCCAGATCGCGATGGTGTTTTTCATAATCCAGGCCATCAAGGTGGCAATGGGAATCAACAATAAACATACATTTTCTCGTTTGGTTTTAGCCGACCAGAGCAGGCTTAAGTTTATCAGCCCAGCTTAATAAACAATCGGTTAACAGTAATTCGCGGTTAACGGCAGCCACATGCAAAAGCTGTTCACGACATTGCATCCAGTCGCGGGCGCTGGTGTTAAGAGCACTGGCAGAAAAGTGCTGCGCCAATAGCGCGACCACATCCTGACGATCAACATTGCTCAACCACTGGGTTGCGCCTTGCTGCCACTTCATGGCGTCTAACAGTAAAGACAACAACCACCCAATACGCACAGCTGCATCATCCCCGTTGAGCACGGATAGCAATTGCAATACATCTTGCTGGAGCGCACCAGCTAATCCATCACAGAGTTTTTGACGCGCCTGTAAACGGCTCGGCTCCAGTAAAGTCATCGCAGCTGCAGGCGCGCCCGCACTTAAACGCAACGCCGATAACAGTAATTCATCGTTTTGCGGCGACTGTTTTTTCAGCCATTGCAGACTTTGCGCTTCATCAGGAGGCGATAAATGCAACGTCATGCAGCGACTGCGTAGCGTTGCTAATAAGCGAGAAGGTTCACGACTCGTTAGGAAAAACCAGCTGTTCGCGGGCGGTTCTTCCAGGGTTTTGAGTAAGGCATTCGCTGCTGCTTCACTCAATTGCGCGGCATCAGGTAACCAGACGACTTTCGCGCCGCCCTGCTGACCAAAATGGTACATTTTTTCGGTTACCTGCCGAACCGCATCAATGCCCAACGTGCTTTTGCCTTTTTCCGCTTCCAGCCGATACCAGTCAGGATGCGTATTGGCTTGCATTAGCTGACAGCCGTGACAATGACCACAACTTTTAAGCCCTTCTCGCTGTTGGCACATCAACCAGCGGCTCATTCCCCACACCAAGGCGTCATCACCCATGCCATCAATCGCCTGAATTAACAGCGCATGATGTCCGCGGCCCCCTTGATGTTGACTGATGACCTGACGATAAGGCTGATTCAGCCAGGGATACCAACTCATGCGGATCGCCCTGCTAACCAGGAAGACAGCGTCGCTTGAAGTGACGCTGTCACTTCTTTAAGGGGTTGAGTCGCATCTACGCTTAAGATTGTGGGATCGTTTTCAGCCAGCATGAGGTAGCGCTCACGGGTACGCTCAAAGAATCGCAGCGATTCTTGTTCAATGCGATCCAGCTCGCCTCGCGCACGCGCACGCTGTAACCCAATCTCGGGCGTGACATCCAGATACAATGTCAGATCGGGACGAAAATCACCCAGCACCGCGTCGCGTAAGGTACGCATTAGCTCAACGTCAAGACCACGTCCACCGCCCTGATAAGCTTGGGAAGAGAGATCGTGCCGATCGCCAATAACCCAGGCACCACGCGCTAAGGCTGGTTTGATAACCGTTTCAACCAGCTGAACGCGGGCTGCGTACAGCATGAGCAATTCTGCTTTATCTGTAACCTGTTCGCCTTCAATGCCTTGCTTAACTAATACGCGCAACTGCTCAGCTAAAGGTGTTCCGCCTGGCTCTCGTGTAAAAACAATATCCTGGATACCTTTCTCACGCAGCGTCTCAACAATCGCATTACGAGCGGTGGTTTTACCGGCGCCTTCAAGACCTTCAATGACGATAAACTTACTTTTCATTTTTTTCCTTCAACGCGAGCCGATAAGCCTGAACGGCACGATTATGGCTAGCGAGATTGGTGGTAAAGGTGTGCCCGCCTTTGCCATCAGCAACAAAATAGAGGTAATTGGTTTTTTCTGGATGTGCCGCTGCGTCTAATGACGCTTTGCTTGGCATCGCAATCGGCCCTGGCGGCAAACCGTTAATGGTATAGGTATTGTAATCGGTTGGTGCATCGAGATCTTTACGGGTCAGAGTGCCGGTATAGTTATCACCCATGCCATAAATCACCGTAGGATCGGTCTGCAGACGCATGCCAGTCCGTAAGCGGTTGATAAACACCGAAGCGACTCGGGCACGCTCTTCGCTCACGCCCGTTTCTTTTTCAATGATCGAAGCCATGGTGACCAGCTGTTGCTGGTTTTTATAAGGCAGATTGTCTGCACGCCCTTTCCACACTTCATCCGTCGTTTTACTCATTCGCGTATGTGCCCGCTCAAGTATCGCCATATCGCTCGTGTTTGCAGTATAGAGATAGGTATCCGGGTAAAAACCACCTTCCAGCTGACTTTGTTCAACCTTGAGCTTGTCGGCTAATGTCGCGAACTGATCGTCTTGTAAAGTGTGTTTGATATAGGGCGCCGTGCGTAACGCACTCAACCATTCCTTGAGCCGCTGCCCTTCAACAAACCGTAGAGGAAATTGCGCCTCTTTACCGCTTGCTAATAGCTGCAGCAAGCTGCGCACAGTCATGCCTTGCTCTAGCCGGTAAGTTCCCGCTTTAAAGGTTGCTAATTCGGGTTCCAGCTTAAGCAACGCACCAAACCAGATGCTGTGCGGAATAATATGCTGGCTTTCAAGCTGCGCTTCTAATGCTACTCGTCCGGTGCCTGCCGGCAGCGTGTAGATGGTTTCCTGATGCAACGTTAAAGGGGTCGACGCAAATTGTTTAACCTGCCAGTAACTAAAGGCAGCCGCGAGACCCAAAATCATCACTGTTCCGGTAAGAATTTTTTTACTTCGGCTCATGTTTCTTCCATTTTTTTACAGCTTTTCTGCAACTGGTTAAACAGTGTGCGTTGGTTAAAGTTCACCGCATCTATCTGTCTGACCGGTAAAACCGGCATTAACGCGTTACAAATAATCACTTCATCTGCCGCTAAAATCTCTGCAGGCTTGCTTTGAACTACCTGACACGTTTGGCCTGCTGCACTCAGTTGCGATAGCAGGTAGCGGCGCATAATTCCGTTAACGCCAGACGTTTCCAGCGTCGGGGTAAAGATAGCCTCACCTCTTCGCCAAAATAAATTGGCCGCGCAACATTCCACTACCCAGCCCTGAGTATCAAGCACCAAGGCTTCATCCGCATCTGTCTGGTCAAGATGAGCGCGAATCATCACCTGCTCAAGACGGTTAAGATGCTTTAGCCCGGCAAATTGTGTGCTGCGCGCTAAGTTAATGGGGCTAATAGCAAGCTTTACACCTTGCTGCTGCAGTTGAATATAGTGCTGTGGCCAAGGCGACAAGGCTATTATTCGCGTAGGCTTACCGCAACCGATGCGGCTATAGCCCCGCCCGCCAACGCCCGCGCTAATGATCACTTTTAATACCGCCTGCTGCTGACGTTGAGCAGCATTGCGCATTTCATTTTCGAGCTGTTGCCAATCCACATCGTAAAGCCACAGCTGTTCACAACTCTCTTTTAACCGTTGTAAATGCCGTTCTAATAGCAGGATTTGCCCGTTTTTTATAGCAGCGGTGGTAAAACACCCATCGCCGAAATGTGCCGCACGATCACTGGCAGGAAGCTGATTTTGCTCGATACCGTTAATCCACATCCATCATCCTCCGGTTGCCTGTTTGTTCTATCTTAACGATTCAGAATGATGTGATCAGTACCAGAGCGTGACTAAATATAAAAAAAGGCCCGCATTGCGGGCCTTTTTAGCAGAGCAGGTAGATCAAACTTTACGGAAAATCAGCGAACCGTTGGTACCGCCAAAACCGAAGGAGTTGCACAAGGTATATTCCAGACCATTTACCTGACGTGCCGTATGTGGGATGAAATCGAGATCACAGCCTTCATCCGGGTTATCGAGGTTAATCGTTGGTGGAACTACCTGGTCACGCAGTGCGAGAATCGAATAAATTGACTCTACGGCACCTGCAGCACCCAGTAAGTGACCTGTCATTGATTTAGTTGAGCTCACCATGACGGTTTTCGCTGCTTCACCAAATACAGATTTCACTGCCTGCGCTTCCGCTTTATCACCCGCTGGCGTAGAGGTGCCGTGTGCGTTGACATAGCCGATTAGCTCTGGTGAGAGTTGTGCATCACGCAGTGCATTTACCATAGCGGCAGCAGCACCAGCGCCATCTTCTGGCGGAGAGGTCATATGATAGGCATCGCTGCTCATACCAAAGCCGACGACTTCCGCATAGATTTTAGCGCCACGCTTCTTAGCATGCTCATACTCTTCAAGAACGACCATGCCAGCACCGTCGCCAAGTACAAAACCGTCACGATCTTTATCCCACGGGCGGCTTGCCGCTTGCGGGTTTTCGTTACGAGTAGAGAGCGCACGCGCCGCACCGAATCCACCAACACCAAGCGGTGTACTGGCTTTTTCAGCACCGCCGGCCACCATAACGTCAGCATCGTTATACGCAATGATACGCGCAGCATGACCGATGTTATGTACGCCAGACGTACATGCCGTTGCGATAGAGATGCTAGGGCCTTTAAGGCCGTACATGATGGTTAAATGTCCCGCCACCATGTTTACAATGGTTGAAGGTACAAAGAACGGACTAATTTTACGCGGGCCGCCGTTTACGAGTGAAGTGTGGTTATCTTCGATCAACCCCAATCCACCAATTCCGGAACCAATTGCCGCACCTATACGACCAGCATTTTCATCGGTTACAACTAAACCGCTGTCCTGCATAGCCTGAATGCCAGCAACGATACCATATTGGATGAAGTCATCCATCTTGCGCTGATCTTTGCGCGAGATGTAGTCATCACAATTAAAATCTCTCACTAAGCCCGCAAAGCGTGTTGCGTAGGCACTAGTATCAAAATGGTCGATCAGGCTGATGCCGCTCTGACCGGCAAGGAGAGCACTCCAGGTAGACTCTACGGTATTGCCGACAGGAGACAACATGCCAAGACCAGTCACAACTACACGACGCTTAGACACGTTCGTCCTCCAGGGAGGGGAAATAAGAACTATGTGGGACAAACATAAAACTCAGGCGGTCGAGTGACCGCCTGACGGTATTCATTAGGCTTTGTGGCTATTGATATAGTCGATCGCTGCCTGAACGGTGGTGATTTTCTCAGCTTCTTCGTCTGGAATTTCAGTATCAAACTCTTCTTCCAGAGCCATAACCAGCTCAACGGTATCAAGAGAATCGGCACCCAGGTCTTCTACGAAAGATGCAGAGTTGGTTACTTCTTCCTCTTTCACACCCAGCTGCTCACCAATGATTTTCTTAACGCGTTGTTCGATATCGCTCATACTATTTAATTTCCTATCAAAACTCGCTTTCGCGATGGTTTTCGTAGTGTATAAAATGTTGAAAAAGATGCAACAAAATCCCGGCTGGTCTAACCACGATTTACGTTATTTTGCGGTTTTTCCCGCAAATAATGCAAATGGTTTCGTGATTATCAGACCATGTACATGCCGCCATTGACGTGCAGCGTCTCACCCGTGATGTAGGCTGCTTCGTCAGAGGCTAAAAATGCAACAGCATTGGCGATTTCTTGCGCGTCGCCTAAGCGACCTGCAGGTACTTCCGCCAAAATACCAGAACGTTGATCTTCGTTCAGTGCCCGCGTCATGTCCGTTTCAATAAAGCCCGGTGCCACGACGTTGACCGTAATGCCACGTGACGCGATTTCACGCGCCAGTGATTTGCTAAAGCCAATTAAACCCGCTTTTGCTGCAGCGTAGTTTGCTTGGCCCGCGTTACCCATGGTCCCAACAACGGAACCAATGGTGATTATACGGCCCACGCGTTTTTTCATCATGGCACGCAAAACCGCCTTGGAAAGACGGAAGACGGAAGAGAGGTTGGTATCTAAGATATCCTGCCACTCATCGTCTTTCATGCGCATCAGCAGATTATCACGCGTAATGCCTGCATTATTGACTAAAATGTCCACTTCGCCAAATTCAGCGCGAATTTTCTCTAAAACGCTTTCGATCGATGCGGCGTCTGTCACGTTCAGCAGCAGACCTTTACCGTTGTCACCAAGGTAAGCACTGATTGCATCGGCACCGCTTTGGCTGGTTGCGGTTCCAACCACTTTAGCACCGCGTGCCGCCAGGGTTTCCGCAATCGCACGGCCAATGCCGCGACTCGCGCCGGTTACCAGCGCAACTTTACCTTCAAAACTCATGTTATTCCTCTTATTCCTGTCCTAGCGCACTTTTTAACGAGGCAGTATCGTTAACGGCTGCAGCAGTCAGGCTATCGACAATACGTTTGGTCAAACCGGTCAGGACTTTACCTGGACCCATTTCCATTAACTGTGTTACGCCTTGAGATGCCATCGCCTCGACACTTTCTGTCCAGCGTACCGGACTATAAAGCTGACGAACTAATGCATGACGAATCGCATCTGCATCCGATTCAGCTTTAACATCTACGTTGTTAATAACCGGAACAGACGGTGCATTAAAGGTAATGTCTTGCAGCGCAATGGCTAATTTATCAGCAGCGGGCTTCATCAACGCACAGTGTGAAGGGACGCTAACCGGTAAAGGCAGCGCACGCTTAGCGCCTGCAGCTTTGCATGCTGCACCAGCACGTTCAACGGCTTCTTTATTGCCGGCAATAACAACCTGACCTGGCGAATTGAAATTTACTGGCGAAACAACTTGTCCCTGCGCGCTTTCTTCACACGCCTGGCGGATTGCCGCATCATCCAGACCAATAATCGCCTGCATTGCTCCCGTACCTTCCGGCACAGCTTCTTGCATCAGCTTGCCACGCAACTCAACTAATTTAATGGCATCGGCAAAATTCAGTACGCCAGCACAAACCAGCGCAGAGTATTCACCTAAGCTATGCCCTGCCATCAAAACCGGTTGCTCACCGCCCTGCTGCTGCCATACACGATAGATAGCGACCGATGCCGCCAACAGCGCTGGCTGTGTTTGCCAGGTTTTATTCAGTTCTTCGACCGGACCTTGGCTAACGAGCTGCCATAAGTCGTAGCCCAGCGTGTCAGACGCTTCGCGGAAAGTCTCTTCCACCAGCGGATAGGCTGCGGCCAAATCAGCCAGCATACCCACAGATTGTGAGCCCTGACCTGGGAAAACAAAAGCAAATTGCGTCATTTTCAGTTCCTGTCAATCAAAAGCGAACCAGCGCAGAGCCCCAGGTGAAACCGCCACCAAAGGCCTCCAGCAGAATGAGTTGTCCGGGTTTGATACGGCCATCGCGTACCGCTTCATCAAGTGCGCTTGGCACCGACGCCGCAGAGGTGTTGCCGTGGCGATCCAGTGTTACGACCACTTTATCCATGGTCATACCTAATTTTTTCGCCGTTGCGCTAATAATGCGTAGGTTTGCCTGATGGGGCACCAACCAGTCGAGCATCTCACGATCGAGATTATTGGCCTGTAACGTTTCATCAACGATATGCGCCAGCTCAGTAACCGCAACTTTAAAGACTTCATTACCTGCCATCGTAAGATAGGCGGGTTGATCCTGCTTCGCACGATCCTGATAGGGTAAGGTCAGCAACTGGGCATAGCGACCATCAGCGTGCAGATGGGTTGAAATAATGCCCTGCTCTTCGCTCGGTCCGAGAACGACCGCGCCAGCGCCATCACCAAACAGAATAATAGTGCCGCGATCGTTGGGATCCAAAGTACGTGCAAGCACATCAGCACCAATCACCAACGCATGCTTAACTGCACCGTTTTTGATGTACTGGTCGGCAACGCTCAACGCATATGTGAAACCTGCACATGCTGCAGCAAGGTCAAAAGCTGCGCAGTCTTTAATGTCCAGCATTTGCTGAATCATACAGGCTGAGCTTGGGAAAGCATGGCTGGACGATGTTGTGGCGACGATAATCAGTCCAACATCATTGGCTTCAACACCCGCCATTTCAAGCGCGCGTTGGGCTGCTTGTGAACCCATGCTTGCAACAGTCTCATCTGGCGCTGCAATGCGGCGCTCACGGATGCCGGTACGGGTAACAATCCACTCGTCCGAAGTCTCCACCATTTTTTCCAGATCGGCATTTGTGCGAACCTGGCTGGGCAAATAACTGCCCGTACCGATAATTTTGGTAAACATCTAGGCTTTGTCACTCCTGGCTAATACAGCGTCTAGGCGCGCAGCAATTCGTTCTGAAACTTGCCGCCGCACCGCCTGCTCTGCCTGTTCTATCGCCACGGCGAACGCACACTGATTGGCTGCGCCATGGCTTTTGATCACTGTCCCGCGCAATCCTAACAGACAAGCGCCATTGTACTGGTCGGGGTTGAGATGTCCGAAGAGCTTAGCCAGACGTTTTTGGATCCAACGTCCCAGCAACTTCAACCACCATGACCGCTTTTTGCCTTCGCCTGATGATTTGAGCAGCGAAAGAAACATTCTTACCACGCCTTCCATAGTCTTCAACGTGACGTTTCCGACGAAACCATCACACACCAGCACATCCGTTTTGCCCGTGAGGAGTTCGTTAGCTTCAAGGTAACCAATATAGTTTATTTGCGGGGTTTCTCTTAGGGTTTCCGCTGCTTCGCGGATACTTTCAAGCCCTTTGGTCTCTTCCTGACCAATATTGAGAAGCGCTACGCGGGGTTTATTGATGCCAAGCACCTCTTCCGCCATTACCGCGCCCATCACCGCAAATTGCACCAACATTGCACTGTCTGAATTAACGTTGGCACCTAAATCTAACACCACTGTTTTGCCCTGCTGCTGATGAGGTAAAACAGACATCAGCGCCGGACGTTCAATACCCTTCAGCGGCTTCAACAGCATTTTTGCCAGACCCATCAATGCGCCGGTATTACCCGCACTGACGCAGGCTTGCGCACGCCCCTCTTTTACCAATTCTAACGCCACGCGCATTGAGCTGCCGCGACTGTTTCGGATGGCTTGAGCGGGCCGCGCATCACTTGCAATAACCGATTCGGCAGGAATGACCTGCAAACGCCCCAGTAAGGAGGAATCCGTTTTGGCAAGCAATGGCATGAGGGTGTCGGGATTGCCGACCAGAAGAAGGTATAATTGCGTATGAGAGGCCAGTGCCTGCAATGCTGCAGGCACTGTCACGCAAGGACCGAAGTCCCCGCCCATGGCATCAATCGCCAGGGTCAAACGTGTCAAGGTATCGCCTTGCTAAGCGCAAGTCTTATTTAACGATAACCTTGCGACCGCGGTAGTAACCATCCGCAGTGATGTGGTGACGCAGATGAGTTTCGCCAGAAACTTTATCTACTGACAGAGTTGCAGTGGTCAGCGCATCGTGCGAACGACGCATGCCACGCTTAGAACGGGTGGGTTTATTCTGTTGTACGGCCATGGACCTTACTCCTATTACTTACGCTTTAAACTGGCTAATACGGCAAATGGGTTTGGTTTTTCGACCTCTTCAGGCAATTTACCAAAGACCATGTCCGCCTCGGACACTTCACAGTGTTCAGAATCATGCACCGGAACGACAGGCAGCGCGAGGATCACTTCATCCTCAACGACGGCCAACAGATCGATTTCACCATACTCGTTGACATCGACCGGCTCGTACGCTTCCGGCAACGCTTCGGCCTGCTCTTCAGAAGAAACAGGGCTAAAGCAATAGCTTACGTGGACATGATGCGGAAACACCTGGTTGCAGCGTTGGCAGCGCAACGTCACTTGTACATCAGCAGTACCAGTCAGTACTGCCAGACGTTGGTTGTCTACCGCAAACGACATGGAGCATTCTACATCACTGTCCACACTAACGACCGACTCGGCCACGCGCTCCACCTGTACAGGTGTGTACACACCTTGATAATCAAGGCGTTTTTGAGCGGTGCGGACGGGGTCCAGCGTTAGGGGTAATTTTACCTTTTGCATAGGGCGCGCATATTAACTTTGTAATCTTATAGAGTCAAAGAAAAAGGCCGGTTTACAGCATCTTTCAACCACTATTCGCATCCAGTGCGGCACACAGTTTAAAATGACTGTCACCAATTCGCTATCAATATTGAAAAAAAATGACGGCATCGATTCTTTTAGCATCCACCTCACCCTTTCGTCAGGCGTTATTAACCAAACTCGGTCTGACCTTTGTTACCGATTCACCCAACGTTGATGAAACAGCGTTACCCGGAGAAAACGCCGAAACATTGGTGAAACGTCTTGCAGTGGCAAAAGCCCAGGCGCTGGCAGAAACCTATCCTGAACACTGGATTATCGGTTCAGATCAGGTTTGTGTGTTAGATGGAGAGATTACTGGCAAGCCGCATACCGTAGAAAATGCGCATAATCAATTACGCGCAGCCAGCGGTAATCGCATAACCTTTTATACAGGTTTAGCGTTATATCATCCCAGCAGCCAACGTTTAATCCAGTGTTGCGAACCGTTTATCGTACATTTCCGTGATTTAAGTGACGATGAAATCACAAATTATATAAAGAAAGAACAGCCGCTTCAGTGCGCGGGCAGTTTTAAAAGTGAAGGGATGGGGATTTGTTTATTTGAACGTCTTGAAGGACGTGATCCAAATACGTTAATTGGCTTACCGCTTATTGCGCTCAACGCGATGTTGCGAGAAGCAGGCATCAATCCCTTGCTGGACTGATGCCCAATGCGTCAGCTTTTTTGCTGACGCAGCTTCTCCAGACAACGTTTTAATCCATCATCCAGCGGCGCTTCCATTCGCATGATTTCGCCAGTATTAGGATGCGTAAACGTCAGCGCAGCCGCGTGCAAAAACAGGCGTTTCAGCCCCGTCGATGCTAGCTGGCTATCAAAATCACGCTCACCGTAGCGATCGTCAAACGCAATAGGATGTCCAGCATGCAGCGTGTGTACACGAATCTGATGGGTTCTTCCCGTTACTGGGCTGGCCTTAATCAATGTCGCAAACTCAAACCGCTCTTCAACCTTGAAACGCGTTTCTGAGGGTTTACCTTCTGCATTCACCCGCACAACACGTTCGCCACTTTGTAAAATGTTTTTGAGCAGCGGCGCCTGCACCACTTTCAGATGCGAAGGCCAGTTGCCACGCACCAATGCCAGATAATCTTTCTGCATGCCTTTTTCACGCAACTGCTCATGCAGCGAACGCAGCGCTGAACGTTTTTTGGCGACCAGCAAAATACCGGACGTGTCGCGATCAAGACGATGAACCAATTCAAGGAAGCGCGCTTCCGGGCGCAACGCACGCAAGCCTTCAATTACGCCGAAGCTCAAGCCGCTGCCGCCGTGCACTGCGGTTCCTGATGGCTTATTCATCACCAACAAATAGTCATCTTCATATAAAATGGCATCGGCCAGCGACGCCACTTTTGCCAGCTTGGGTGAGACCGCATCTTCGTCACGCTCAGCCACGCGTACGGGCGGGATACGCACTTCATCGCCCTCTTCCAGTTTGTATTCGGGCTTGATACGTTTTTTGTTTACCCGCACCTCACCTTTACGGACGATGCGATAAATCATGCTTTTTGGCACACCCTTGAGTTGGGTGCGCAAAAAGTTATCAATTCTTTGACCGGCATTTTCAGCCGTGATGGCGACAAAGTGTACGCCAGGATTCTCTGTTTTCATGGCGGCGATTCTAAATAGTGTCCCCAGATAGCGCCACCCCTTTTTCTGTGCTTAACTCTTTCGTGTTGCTGGTTTAAGCGAATCGGATGCTGTTTTTTTCAACGATGCGCCTAATCACCCGCCATATTAGCGAGTTAAATGTAAAGAAACTTTATCAGGCTGTTAAAGTCGCCTTGCTATATGAAGGTTAGCAATGGAATAATGCTTAAGTTTCTTACCTTGAGAGTTTCAAGGCAGAAAACAGCGAAATTAGTCATTTTGCCGGATTGAGCAGACACGCAGCAATGGCGTAAGACGTAATGCGAAATCAGGCACTTAGCGGGCTGCGGGTTGCGGCCTGGACAGAAGTTTGGAATGCACGGGTTTTCAAATTCTCTCTGGCATTTCCACTATCTGGTGCTGTTATTCCTTATGAAAAACAGGCCACCGACGTTATTTGCGCCCCCCGCGCGGTCGACAACCGTGAGATTGACGACATTGCACTCAGTCACGGGGCCATCGGTTGATACTCGTCCAGGGTAACTATGCCCGCAGCTTTAATCACTCATGAAAGAATAACGAGTAAGTCACGATGAAAAGAATGTTAATAAACGCAACTCAGCAGGAGGAGTTGCGCGTTGCCCTGGTTGACGGTCAACGTCTGTACGATCTGGATATCGAAAGTCCCGGACACGAGCAGAAAAAGGCCAATATCTACAAAGGTAAAATCACCCGTATTGAACCCAGCCTTGAAGCTGCGTTTGTCGATTACGGCGCTGAACGTCACGGTTTCCTCCCTCTAAAAGAAATTTCCCGCGAATACTTCCCAGCCAGTTACAACTCACATGGTCGTCCGAACATCAAAGACGTATTGCGTGAAGGCCAGGAAGTGATCGTTCAGATCGATAAAGAAGAGCGCGGCAATAAAGGCGCAGCGTTAACCACCTTTATCTCTCTGGCGGGCAGCTATTTGGTACTGATGCCAAACAACCCGCGTGCGGGCGGTATCTCGCGTCGTATCGAAGGCGACGATCGCACTGAGCTGAAAGAAGCGCTCTCAGCGCTGGAACTGCCAGAAAACATGGGTCTGATTGTGCGTACCGCTGGTGTCGGCAAATCAGCCGAATCGCTGCAGTGGGACCTCAGCTTCCGCATCAAGCACTGGGAAGCGATCAAAAAAGCCGCTGACAGTCGCCCTGCTCCGTTCCTGATTCATCAGGAAAGCAATGTGATTGTGCGCGCCTTCCGCGATTATCTGCGCCAGGATATCGGTGAAATTCTTATCGATAACCCAAAAGTTTTGGAACTGGCACGTCAGCATATCGCTGCGCTGGGCCGTCCAGACTTCAGCAGTAAAATTAAACTGTACACCGGTGAAATCCCGTTGTTCAGCCATTATCAGATTGAGTCTCAGATCGAGTCCGCTTTCCAACGCGAAGTGCGTCTGCCATCAGGCGGTTCGATTGTTATCGACAGTACCGAAGCGCTGACCGCGATTGACATCAACTCAGCGCGTGCAACGCGTGGTGGTGACATCGAAGAAACCGCCTTCAACACCAACCTTGAAGCCGCAGACGAAATTGCGCGTCAACTCCGTCTGCGTGACCTTGGTGGCCTGATTGTTATCGATTTCATCGATATGACCCCGGTTCGCCATCAGCGCGCGGTTGAGAATCGCCTGCGTGAAGCCGTTCGCCAGGATCGCGCCCGTATTCAAATCAGCCATATTTCACGCTTCGGCCTGCTCGAAATGTCCCGTCAGCGCCTGAGCCCGTCATTGGGCGAATCCAGTCATCACGTTTGCCCACGCTGTAGCGGTACCGGCACTATTCGTGATAACGAATCGCTGTCACTCTCTATTCTGCGCCTGATTGAAGAAGAAGCGCTGAAAGACAACACCAAAGAAGTTCACGCGATTGTTCCGGTTCAGGTTGCCTCTTACCTGCTGAATGAAAAACGTGAAGCGGTTAATGCTATTGAGAAGCGTCAGGGTGGCGTGCGTGCGGTTATCGTCCCGGATGATCGGATGGAAACACCGCACTATTCCGTGTTGCGCGTCCGTACTGGCGAAGAGACACAAACCCTCAGTTATCATTTGCCAAAGCTGCATGAAGCAGAAATGGCGATGCCGTCTGAAGAAGAACACGCTGAACGCCGTCGTCCAGAGCAGCCTGCTCTTGCTGCTTTCGTGATGCCAGATGCACCACCAGCGCCCGTTGAAGTTGCGCCTGCAGCGCCAGTTGCAGAAGCGAAACCTGCTGTTAAAGCGGCACCAGAAGCGCAAGCAAACGCAGCAGCCAGCACCGGTTTCTTGGGTCGCCTGTTTGGTGGGCTTAAAAAGCTGTTTGCCGGTGAAGAAACGCCTGCCGCTGCGCCTGCACCTGCTGTTGAAACCGAAACTGAGCCGAAAAAAGCCAGTGACGATGAAAACGGTAATCAGCGCGGCGATCGTCGTAATAACCGTCGTAATAACAATCGTCGCGAGCGTACGCCGCGTAACGGTGATAATGCGCAAGCGCGTGATAACCGCGAACCGCGCGAAAACCGTGAACCGCGTGAGAATCGCGAACCGCGTGAAAACCGTGAGCCGCGTGACAACAATGGTGATAATCGTCGCAACAAGCGTCCTTCAACGCCGAACGACGTGCGCGAAGAGCGTCCAGTCCTGAGCGATGAAGCACGCCAGCAGCGTGATGAGCAGCAGCAGCAACGCCGTGAGCAGCGTGCCGAGCGCCAGCGTCGTCGTCAGGAAGAGAAACGTGCCCAACAGGACGCGCCAAAACCTGTTGAAGTTGCATCGGTTGACATCATTGAAGCCCCCGAAGCGCTGGAAGATGAGCGCGTACAGGTACTGCCGCGTCGTAAACCGCGTCAGCTTACGCAGAAAGTGCGTGTGGGTGATGCCATTGAGCAGCCGCTGGTTCAGGCTGAAGCGCCAGTCAAGCAAGAAGAAGTGCGCCAGGTTCAACCGCTGATTGAAGCGCCCCAGGTAGAAGAGCAGTTGGATGATACCGAAGGCCGTGACAGCAACAACATGCCGCGCCGTTCACGTCGCTCACCGCGCCATCTGCGTGTAAGTGGACAGCGTCGTCGTCGCTATCGTGATGAGCGTTATCCAACGCAATCTGCTATGCCATTAGAAGCTGCTGCAGCTTCACCGGAAATGGCTTCAGGTAAAGTTTGGGTGCGTTATCCTGTCAGTCAGGCTAATGAAGAGCTGGCGACACAAGATACTCAGAACGAAGCGCCAGATTACAGCCGTCAGGAAACGGCCGCTGCAGTGGCAATTCCAGCTGCAGTTGAATCAACTGAAGCCGTTGCACCACAACAGGAGCCGGTTCAATACGCTGAACCACAAGCTGAAACCCCGGTTGCCATCGTGAATACTGATGACACCACGGCTATCGAAGCGCCAGTTAATGAAGAGCCTTCAGTGATTCCTGCTGCTGCAGAAGCTAAAGCAGAAGTTATTGCTGAGCAGGCAAAACCCGCTGCTCCGGTGATCGAAGCGCCTTCAGTACAGCAACCTGATGCAGTTTCTGAGCCAGCGACCGAAACCGAACGTTCTACTGCGTTCACGGCCCCGGCCACTGAGCAGCCAGCAGAGATTGCTGAGCATTCAGCCGTTGAAGTCAGTCCGCGCCTTGAAGCACAGGTTGAAGAAGTGCTGAATGCGCCAGTTGCAGCGGATGCAGACGTTTCGCCAGTAAGCGAACCGCATGCACCAGTCGCAGCGCGTGATAGCGCCCCTGCTGTGCCAAACGATGGCACTCGCTGGAAGCACTTCGCTTCTGCGCCGATGACCAAGGCACCTGCGCCAATTTGGCAGCCAGAGCCTGTTCGTCATAGCGACTGGGTACGTCCGACTTACCAGTTTGACGGAAGAGGTTCTGCTGGCGGTCACAGCGCAACTCACCAGTCGACCGCGCCGGCCACCAAGCCGTAAGCATTACACATGCATTAAATCCAACCCCGGCACCTGCCGGGGTTTTTTATTGCTTACAACGTGGCGCGGCACATGAAATCACAGATAAAAAAAATCCCACTGCCTCTTGTGAAGGCCGTGGGAGAAAACAAGCGCATCCGGTTAAAGTACGCTTAAATTTGCAGGTCAGATTAGGAATTCAATTGGAACAGCGACAGCTGAGACATATCAGTAAAGGTCTTATACGCTGCCTGAAGTGCAGTCTGCTGCATGGTGTAGCTAGAGATCGCCTGAGTGTAATCAACGTCAACTAAGTCACTCATCTGGGTACTGTAAATCACGTCGCGATCGTCGCCCTGTGCATCCAGCGTATCAAGCTCGGAGAGCTGCGTACCAATCGTAGAACGTACGCTCAATACGTTGTTCAGGGAGTTGCTCAAACCACGGTTGGTTTTATCCATTGCATCCTGAAACGTCTTTTGGGTTGCCTCATCTGCATCAGCTTGCGGCACTTTCAGGGCAGCGATGGCGCTGTCCAGCATGGCAAACAGATTGGTTTCACTGGCGCTACCGTCTGGCTCTGCCGTGGAGTTGCCGGTGATTGACATAAAAATATCATCACCCGTATGGCCAACCGTCATTGTGCGGCTGCTGTCCACTTTCTGCGTGATAGCGTCAGTTCCACCGGCATAGGTCACGCCCGTGGTAGCATCATCAACAAAAGGGGCACTGTCCGTTTTATATCCGGCAAAGATATAGCGGCCATTACCATCTTTACTGTTAGCCTGATTGAGCAACTGTGCACGTATTCCTTCCAGCTGCGTTGCGATTGAGCCACGATCGTCATCACTCAAGGTACCGGTTGAGCCATAAACAATCAGCGTTTGCGCATCCTGAATACTGCTCGTCACGCTGCTTAACGCATTCTCTTCCATCGACAAACCCTGGCTGGCAAAGGTGCGAGCCACAGCATACTGGCTGCTTTGCGCCTGCGTTTGTGACAACACTACCGAGCGCGATGCTGCAATAGGGTCATCAGAAGGATTTGTTACGCGGCGACCGCTGGAAAGCTGTTCGCCGACTTTCAGCCAGGAAGATTGCGAATCGGTAATACCGCGCACCTGCTGGTTAAAGATCATGTTGGTACTGATACGCATAGTGTCCTCTACCCTTAGCGGATGCTCATCAAGGCATCAAAAATGGCGCTGGCGGTTTGCAGCACTTGCGCATTCGCCATGTAATATTGCTGATACTTAGTCAGGTTGGCGTACTCTTCATCGAGGTTAACGCCGGAAACAGATTGCTGGCGATCGGTGAGCTGATTCACTACGTTTTCCTGCGTGGTGCTGGCGGTCTCCAGCGAGCTGGTTTTGTTCCCCACGGTGCTGACGATACTGGCGTAAGCCTGTGCCAACGTCGCGTTGCCGTTCACCACATTAGCATCTTGTAAATCCAGTAGTTTCTGCGCGTTACGGTTGTCGCTTTCACCGCCAGTGGCACCCGCAGCAGCAATCTGTGTTTCATCAGTGATCGCTACCGACATACCCGCGATAACGTTTTGCACTGGCTTCACGACAAAGCTGTCGTTTTTTGCCGCAGTGCCGCTTACGTTCAGCGTCAGGCCATCAAAACTCAGCGTAGTGTCGGTGCCAGAGGTCACAGGCGTTAAGCTGATTTTTACATTGTCAGACGCGCGTGTAGCGGTCCAGTTTGTGCCGTCATAACTTACGGTGTAGTTAGAGGCTTTCAGCGCGCTGCTGTCACTCCACTCCGCTGTCACGGTCGCGCCAGGTTGGCTGTTCTTGCTGTTGCTCAATACGGTCGGGCTGCCGATGTTAAAGAAATCCACACCCTGATCGCCGTTGCTGTCAAAACCTTCTTTATGCACTTCGTTGAAGCTGGTGGTAAACGCCGCCGCCAGTTGCCCCAGCTGGTTCTGCGCCAGATCAAGATCCTGAGTACGGAACGCTAATATTCCGCCCAGCGAGCCGGTAGTCAGCAATTTTTCTGGAATCTCAACGTTGCCCGCGGTTTTATCGACGTAGCCCACGGTGGTGCGGGTTGGATCGCTGCTGGAATTCATCGCCACTAAATCAGTGGATTTGTTGCCATTCACCAGCGTCAGGCCGTTAGCCATGGACACCACGTAAGCGCCATCCTGTTGTGAAACTGACACGCCAACGACGTTATTCAGGTCATTGACCAACTGATCGCGTTGATCGAGCAGGTTATTAGGCGCATCGCCATTGCCGGTAGTCAGTTTGGCAATTTGCTTGTTTAGATCGGCAATCTGCGTCGTGTAAGTATTGATCTGATCAACACTTGAGGTGACATCGGTATTAACGCTGCTTTGCATGTTGGTCAGGTACTGAGAAGTACTCTGGAACTGATTGACCAAACCCTGAGCATAACTGAGCATGGATTGGCGCGCAGAAGGATCATCTGCATTGCTCACCACGTTCTGCAGGTTGGTAAAGAAACTTTGAATAGACGTCGACAGGCTGGTGGTTGAGGTCGACAACAGATCATCGATATTTGAAATCTGATTATATTGCGTATTAACCGCGCTGTAAGTCGCACTGGAGCCTCGCAACTGTGATGTGATGAACTCATCATATTCACGCTGCACACCGCTGATATTTACACCGTTGCCGTAATAGCTGCTGCCCTGCAACGTGCTATTAGCCTGCGCCAAAATAGTGGTTTGACGCGAATAGCCCGCCACAGTGTAATTAGTGATGTTATTGCTGGTGGTGCTTAATGCAGCCTGCGCGGCACTCAATCCGCTCATAGCGGAGTTAATTATGCTGGACATCTCGGTTCCTTACATTCCCCGTCAACCGGGCTGGCAGTCATCAATCTGGGTGCCAACGCGCACAAGCGCCCTTGGCTTATGATGTTGTTATCGGCGTGCTTAAGTGAAACTTGAGGCAGATTTATCAGAACAAATCGTTTAAATCCTGGCTATAAGCCTTGACCACCTTTTCACCCATGTTTTTGAATTGCTGGATCATTCCCACTAATTTTTGGGCATATTTAGGATCGGTAGCGTAACCCGCAGCCTGTAAAGCTTGCGCGCCCTGTTCGGCGCTTGAGGCGTTGGCAACCGCGGCATAGCGCGGGTTATTTGCGATCAGCTTGACGTAGTCGGTTAACGCTTCGAAATAGGAGTTGTAAACGCGGAAGCTGGCGCGCACTTTTTTGGCTTCGCCCTGTTCATATTCCGTGGTCATGATATCGGTGGTTTCACCTTTCCAGCCGCTGCTGGCCTTGATACCGAATACGTTGTAACTCGGCTTACCGTCACGCGTGAGGATTTGGCGCTGCCCCCAGCCTGACTCCAGCGCGGCCTGTGCCAGAATCAGATGATGCGGTATACCACTTTGCTGGCTGGCAGCCTGCGCTGGTTGTGCAAGCTGGGCGATAAATTCACTGCTGTCGCTGGGCAAGTTGGTTGGCGATACCGGTAAACGCGGCATCGCTTTACGCACCATTTGCTCAAGCTGTTGTGCGGGTGGAACGGTGTTCAAAATAAAACTGTTATCCAGTTTCATCGGCACCGTGCCAGCGCTTTCATCGGGCGCTTTGGCGGGCATCATCTGTTTGACAATAGTCTCCGCCAGGCCGAGGCCGCGCTTACTCATTTCCTGCCCAAGCTGCTGATCGTACATTGAAGTGTAAAGCCGCGTCTGATCGTTGCTTAAGATGCCATCTTGCGGTGACGCCTCGCGCATGCTTTTCAACATCATCTGCACGAACATGCCTTCCACCTGGCGTGCCACCTGCAACGCTTTGCCTTTCGGATCGTTGCTTGCCTGACGCTTCAGTTCATTCAGTGAGCGGCTGTCGTAAGCCGCATTCATCAGCGATTGGGTATCAACCATTAGATAATTTCCACTTTGGCACGCAAACAACCGGCGGTCTGCATCGATTGTAGAATCGACATCAGTTCGATAGGTGACGCGCCCAAGGCATTCAGTGCACGCACCACGTTGTTCAGGTTGGCGCTGGCACTAACGCGCTGCAATGCGCCGCCGCTTTGACGCAGATCGATCTGTGTTTGTGGCGTGACCACGGTTTGGCCGCCCGCCAGTGGCGTATCGGGCTGGCTGACGTTCTGCTGCTGATTCACCGTCACCGACAAGTTACCCTGCGCAACCGCACAGGTATTCAACGTCACTTCGCGATTCATCACTACCGAACCGGTACGCGAGTTGATGATCACTTTCGCGTCTTCAATTGGAATCGCCACATCGATATTCTGGATCTCGGCCAGCAGACGCACTTGCGCGCCATTATTTGGCGAAACGCGCACCTGCACTGTGCGCGCATCCAGTGGCTGGGCTGCACCATAACCGCCACGTGCGTTAATCGCATCAGCGATACGCTGCGCCATCGAAAAGTCTTCGCTGTTCAGCTGCAGGTTAATGGTGTTCTGTGAGCCGAAATTGCTCTGCAGCTCGCGTTCAACTGTTGCGCCGCTGGTAATGCGTCCGCCATTCAGCTGGTTAACCTGTACGCTGCTGCCGCCTGCGGATGCACCCGCACCACCGACTAAAATATTCCCCTGCGCCAATGCGTAAACTTGATTATCGACGCCCTTCATTGGCGTCATTAATAGCGTACCGCCACGCAGGCTTTTCGCATTACCCAGTGAAGAAACCACCACATCCAGCGTTTGGCCTTGACGGGCAAATGACGGTAATTTAGCGGTGACCATCACGGCCGCCACGTTTTTCAACTGCATGTTAGTGCCGGTTGGCACGGTAATCCCCAACTGCGAAAGCATGTTGTTCACCGTTTGGGTGGTGAACGGCGTTTGCGTGGTCTGGTCACCGGTGCCATCAAGGCCCACAACTAAGCCATAACCCAACAGCTGGTTTTCACGTACGCCCTGTACAGTGGTCAGATCGCGGATACGATCGGCTTGGGCCAGCAGGCTCACGCCCAACAACAAACCTAAACCGAAACGCAGTAGCGTTAACTTTTTCATCGTAACCTCTTACATCGGCGAGATGTTTAAGAAGAAGCGTTGCAGCCAACCCATGGACTGCGCTTCGTTGATATAACCGTTACCGACATACTCAATACGTGCATCGGCGACCGCTGTCGATAACACCGCGTTGCTGGCGCTGATGGTGCGTGGATTCACCACGCCCGAGAAGCGAATGAACTCGGTGCCCTGATTAATCGCGATCTGTTTTTCGCCTACAACGTGCAGGTTGCCATTCGACAAAACCTGATCCACGGTGACGGTAATCGTGCCGGTAAAGGTGTTATTGGCAGAAGCGCCGCCTTTGCCTGCGAAATCATTTTTACCTTCTGCGCTCAGGTTGGCTTTTTCGCCGCTGGCGCCGACTAAACCGGCCAAAGCCGTTGGCACGGTGGACAAGCCAAAGCTGTTGCTGCCGTCACGGCTGGCATTCGCAGAGGAGCTTTTACTGGCGCTGACATTCTCTTGCAGCGTGATCGTCAGCGTATCGCCAATATTGCGTGGGCGACGATCTTCAAACAGCGGCTGGTAGCCGTAGTTCAGGGGCGCGACACCCTGGAAAATAGAGCCGTTCACCACAGGTGGTGCAGAGGGCATTGGCTGCGCCGTAGTGGCCCCTTCAACCAGCGGCGTGCGCGGCACTAATGCGCAACCGTTAAGAGTCAGCAGCAGCGTGGCTACTAACCAATGTCCAGGCTTGAGAATCTGTTGCTTCGCCACGGAGTCACGACCTTATAAATGTCTATTCTTCAGGCCAGCCGAAGCTGGCCGTAATCACCAGCGTTACAGCTGGGTTAATTTCGCCAGCATCTGATCGGAGGTACTGATCGCTTTGCTGTTGATCTCATACGCACGTTGCGTCTGGATCATGGAAACCAGCTCTTCCGCCACGTTAACGTTGGAGGTTTCGGTATAACCCTGATACAGCAGACCGGCACCGTTCTGGCCAGGCGTGCTGTCAGTTGGCGCGCCAGAAGCCTGCGTTTCCTGATAAAGGTTTTCACCTACGCTGTCGAGGCCGGCATCGTTCATAAAGGTGCTCAGCGTTAACTGTCCAACTTGCGCAGCCTGGGTTTGTCCCTGCTGCGTCACACTCACAACCCCGTCACGCGCAACGGTAATGCTGGTGGCGTTTGCCGGAATGGTGATGCCAGGCTGTACTGGAAAACCGGAGTTGGTCACCAGCTGACCGTTTTGATCAACCTGGAACGCACCATCGCGGGTATACGCAGAGGTGCCGTCTGGCATCTGAATCTGAAAGTAACCTTGACCATTAATCGCAATATCTTTCGAGTTGCTGGTCTGCGACAGGTTGCCCTGCGTATGTAAACGTTCGGTAGTCACCGGACGTACACCCGTACCAATCTGTAAACCGGACGGCAGCGTAGTCTGCTCAGACGACTGCGTACCCGGTTGACGCATGGTTTGATACATCAGATCTTCAAACACGGCACGCGAACGCTTAAAGCCATTGGTGCTGACGTTTGCCAGGTTGTTGGCAATTACGTCCATGTTCATTTGCTGTGCATCAAGACCCGTTTTGGCGATCCATAAAGAACGAATCATCTTTTTATCCTCGCGCCTTAGCTGCTCATGTTCAGCAGCTGATTAGCTTTCTGTTCGTTTTCATCGACGTTTGTGATCACTTTCATCTGCATCTCAAAACGTCGGGCGTTGGCAATCATATCGACCATGGTTTCCACCGGCTTGACGTTGCTGCCTTCTAACACGCCAGGCATAACTTGCATGGTGGCATCAGCCTGTAACGCGGCTCCGCGTGTTGCCTGCGTTGCTTGCGTCGGGCGAAACATGCCGTCATCGCTGCGCTGCATCTCTTTTCCAGTGGCTTTCACCAGCTTCAATCGACCCAGCTGTACCGTGGCGTTCGGCGCATCACCGGCGTTCAGTGATGTAATCGAACCATCGGCCGCAATGGTGATCTGCGCGCCTTGCGGGATCACAATTGGACCGCCATCGCCCATCACGGGATTGCCCTGAATGGTTAACGTGCCGTCCGGGCTGGTCTGCATGTTGCCGTTGCGGGTATAAGCTTCGCTGCCGTCAGCGGTACGCACCGCCAACCAGCCATCTTGCTGAACCGCCACGTCCAAAGGGCGCTCGGTGTAATCCATCGCCCCCGGTGACATGTCTGCACCCGGCGTCGACGCTGTCACCAGCGTGCGCGTCGGTAACGACCAGCCATTAACAGGCACCGCACGCAGCGCGTTGAGCTGCGCACGAAAACCCGGCGTTGAAGCGTTGGCGAGGTTGCTGGCGGTAACGGCCTGCTGATCCAGCGTCTGACTGGCGGCACCCATTGCGGTATATATCGCGTGATCCATAGAACAATCCCGTTAGCGAATTAACGTAAGTTAACCAGCGTGTTAAGAATCTGGTCCTGAGTTTTGATGGTCTGGGCGTTCGCTTGATAGTTGCGCTGCGCCACGATCATATTCACCAGTTCCTGGCTCATGTCGACGTTTGAGGCTTCCAGTGCGCCTGCTGTCAGGGAGCCGAAAGTACCGGTGTTAGCCAAACCCACGGCGGCCTGCCCTGAAGAGCTGGTCGCAGACCAGACGTTATCGCCTTCAGACTGCAACCCTTCTGGGTTGGAGAAGCTGGCTAATACGATCTGACCCAGCAGCTGGGTTTTCTGGTTGGAATAGCTACCGGTGATGGTGCCGTCGTCATTAATGGCGTAGCTGGTCAGATCGCCAGGTGCATAACCATCCTGAACAGGGTTTCCAAAGGTGGTGGTACCGGTGTTCTGCTGCGCACTGCCCAACATGCTGAGGGAAATAACCTGGTTCGCTGCTGCACCATTCGCTGCCACAGTGGCAGGCGCGGTTGCGATGTTGATGGTTAAAGGAACCGTGCCATCCGTTGTTGTCGTGCCGCCGCTGGTGATGCTGGTCAGTTTACCGTTGGTATCAAACGCCATGCTGAAGTCGCCAGCCGCATCACCGGTGGTGGAGTCGATGGCATGCACGGTCCAGCTATTGGAAGCGGTATCTTTGACGTAGTACATATCCAGGGTGTGATCGTTACCCTGCGAGTCATACACCGTCATGGTGCTTTTAGAGTTATAAGTATCCGCGTTGCTGGCAGAGAAGGTTCCGCCGGTTGGCACGGTATCTGTCGAGTTCAGGTTTGCAACTTGTGTTGCAGTCGTGGTGGCACGCGCAGCCATCTGAGTGGTCGGCACGCTAATCGCTACCGGGTTAGCACCGGTTTGAATCGTTGGCGGTACGCCGCTAGCCGGGTAACCCGTGACGGTCAGGCCTTGGGTGTTCACCAGATTACGGTTTTCGTCGAGGGATAACTGACCATTACGCGAGTAATAAACCGCGCCGCTGGTGTCTGTCATACGGAAGAAACCGTTACCGCTCAGTGCCACATCCAGGCCACGGCTGGTGGTGGTGGTGCTGCCGTCGTTGAAGTTCTGGATCACCGCCGCCACTTTGGTACCGAGGCCGACGTTAGAACCGGCGAACATATCGGCAAACGCAATGGTGCTGGACTTAAAGCCCGCAGTCGCGGAGTTGGCAATGTTGTTACCAATGACATCGAGGTTACTTGAGGCAGCGCCGAGTCCGCTTACCGCTTGGGAAAATGACATGTTTGTTTCTCCTGGTTACAGGTTAATCAGAGAATCTGACGTACTTCGTCAAGGGTGGCGGAGCCCATGGTGCCGAGATCCAGTTTTGTGGTGTCGTCCGTTGTACTTACCCCATTCACATAGGCATAGTTCAGCGGTTGCGCTACCAATTGGGTGCTGCCATTGCTGGCGGCAATTGAAACCGTATATTTGCCATCTGGTGCAGTCGAACCGTCAGTCAACGTGCCGTCCCACGAGAAGGTGTGAACACCAGCACTCAATGCACCGAGATCCACCGTGCTGACGGTGTTACCGCTAGCATCTTTAATGGTGGCGCTGGTCGCCGTAGAAGCGGTGGTCAGTGACACACCAAAAGGTGTGGTGGTGCCGCTGCCGACCAGCACTTGCGAACCATCGACCATCACGCCATGTCCAATCAGCGTAGAGGTTTGCAGCGACTGACTCGTGGTGATCTGACCCGAGATCGAACCCAAAGTAGTGTTGAGTTTTTCAATGCCGCTCAGGGTATTAATCTGTGCCAACTGGGTGGTGAGCTGGCTGTTATCCATCGGATTGGTTGGATCCTGGTTTTGTAACTGCGTTACCAGCATGGTCAGAAACTGGTTTTGTAAATCTTGCGCACTGTTGCCGGTGCTGCTGCTGGATGAGCTCAGGACACTAGGATCCAATGACTCATTAACGCCTACCGAGATACCCATTTTTATTCTCCGTTATTGACCGATCGTCAGGGTTTTCATCATCATCGACTTCACCGTGTTCAGCACTTCAACGTTCGCCTGATAGCTGCGTGAGGCGGACATGGTGTTGACGGTTTCTGAAACCACATCCACGTTTGGCATCTTCACGTAACCCTTCTCATCCGCCATCGGATTGCCTGGATCATAAACCAGTTTTGCCGGTGACGGATCGTTCACCACTTGCGCCACTTTCACGCCGCCGGTGGCTGCGCCCGGTGCAGCATCGGTCTGGAAAACAACTTGTTTTGCCACGTAAGGTTGGCCATCGGGGCCTGTCACGCTGTCGGCATTAGCCAGGTTACTGGCACTGACGTTTAATCGCTGTGATTGCGCGGTCATCGCTGAGCCGGCAATGTCAAAAATATTCAGCAAGGCCATAATTATTGCCCTTGTAACACGCTCATCATGCCTTTGATCTGGCTACTGATAAGGGTGAGGTCGGTTTGATATTTCAGGCTGTTATCCGCGAATTGCGTACGTTCGCGATCCATATCTACGGTGTTGCCATCGGCGGCGGGCTGATCGGGGATGCGATACAGCAAATCCATCGAGGGCGCTGAGTTAGTTTGTGCTTCTATGTGACGAGATGAAGTGACTTTGAGTGACAAGCTGCTGCCTTCAGCACGCCCGTTCGCCATCACTTTGTTCAACTCGCTAGCAAAGTCGATATCACGAGCCTGGTAACCCGGGGTATCGGCATTGGCAATGTTTGACGCCAGAATCTCCTGACGTTGAGCACGCATGTTGAGGGCTTCGGTACCGAATTTAAGTGCCGCATCCAGTTTGTCGAGCATGCTTCCTCCGCGAATGAGAATTTCGAGTTGGCAGCTTAATCTGGAGAATGCAAGGGCGATCGTCTGAATAACGCCCCAAATCGTCGCTATTTTTGCTCTTGAATATTTTTTTCTCTCCGTACACTTATGACCATCATCAGTGAGGAGCAGCACCATGCGCGGATATCTCATCCTGTTGACCAGCCTGCTGGTCACGATCGCCCTGCCAGCCAAAGCAGCCGATCTCAGTGCACAACTGAATCAATTTTTTAAAACCCGCGATCCACAGCACGCCGTGGGCATGAATGTGGTCGTGCGCACACCACAGGCACAATGGCCCAGCTGTGACTCGCCACAATTTACCCTGCCGGGAAACAGCCGTTTGTGGGGCAATATCAGCGTGGCGGCCAACTGCGATGAAAATCGCCGATATATTCAGGTTCAGGTTCAGGTCAGCGGCCAATATTTGGTGGCAAAGCGCCAATTGGCGCGCGGCAGCAGCGTGACAAAAGAAGATTTTCAACTGCAGACCGGTCGTCTCGATACATTGCCAGCGCGTACGCTGTTTGATAGCGCGTCAGTGGCCGATGCAGTTGTCCTGCGTGATATTCAACCCGGTCAGCCCGTTAGCTTGTCGATGTTGCGTCAACCGTGGCGAGTGAAGGCCGGGCAGAACGTGATGGTTATTGCCAGCGGTGACGGATTTGATGCCAGTGGCGAAGGCAAGGCGTTAAACAACGCCACAAGCGCACAATGGGTTCGCGTACGCATGGGAAATGGCCAAATTGTTAGCGGTCGGGTCGGCGATGATGGGAATATTCTGATAACCCTATAAAGCGCTAAAGAAGCCTGTTGTTCTGCCGATAGAAGAATCAACTAAGCAATTACGCTATTCTGATTCAGGTGGCAGACTCCCCTGACCGTACAGGAGCTTGAATATGAGCATCGATCGAACACAACCTCTGAATCCCGTTAGTACTGTCCAGACTCGCGACACTAACGAGCAGAGCAGCAGCAAAGTGCGTCAAAACGAAACAACCCAGGCAACCACACCCGGTGCCGCGCAGGTTAAGCTGAGCAGCGCTCAGTCACAGTTGATGCAACCAAGCAGCAAGGACATCAATGTCCAGCGTGTTGAAGAATTGAAAACGGCCATTCGTAATGGCGAACTGAAAATGGATACCGGCAAGATTGCAGATGCATTGATTGCTGACACCAAGGCGTATTTAGAGGGTAACTAACTCCCCATGAGTAACTTGTTGACCACATTAGATAAGATGCAGGAAGTGCTGTCTTCACTGGCTGATTTGCTCAACGAAGAGCAGCACCAGCTGTCGGCCGGCCACATTAACAGCAACCTGTTGCAGCGTATTACCGAAGATAAAAGCGCGCTGCTCACCACGCTGAATTATCTGGACGAGATGCGCCGTACAACTGAAGCCAGCCTGAATACCAAGGCGCCTTATCGTGGTCAGAGTGACATGTCGCGTCGCTGGCAGAGTATTCAACAGCACACCCGCCGTTTACAGGACGCCAACGTCCATAACGGCTTGCTGTTACAGCATCAAATTCGCTTTACCCAAGATGCGCTTGAGGTGTTGAAGCCGCACCAAACTCAGGCGTTCTACGGCCCAGACGGTATGGGAAAAGGTCAATCGACACTGAGTCGCAAGTTCTGATTCAGCGCGGTGCCGGCATGCTTTGGCACCTAAAAAAAAGCCCGCGATCTCTCGCGGGCTTTTTTATGTCTGCTTACAGGTTATTTGTTTAAGCCACGGTACGTCGCGCGTAATCACGTAAGCGAAAGCCCAATAAACCCAGCACCAGAAAATAGGTTCCACCGCCTACAGCACAAACGGCAGCCAGACGTAACAGACGCCACAACATTGCGCCCTGCTCCCATACTGGCATCACTTGCAGAATGCCATACAGCGCAGCCGCCATGGCAATAACTGCCAGCACCAGGCGAATCAGGAAGCCAGACCAACCCGGTTGCGGCTGAAAAAAGTTTTTCTTTCGCAGCTGCCAGTAAAGCAGTGCAGCGTTTAAACAGGCGGCCAGACCAATCGACAGCGATAAACCCGCGTGTTTCAGCGGACCGATAAAGGCCAGGTTCATCAATTGCGTCATGATCAAAGTAATGATAGCGATCTTCACCGGCGTTTTAATGTCCTGACGGGAATAGAAGCCCGGCGCCAACACTTTCACGACAATCAAACCCATCAATCCCACTGAATAAGCAATCAGCGCACGTTGCGTCATCAAGGCATCAAAAGCGGTGAATTTTCCATACTGGAATAACGCAATGGTCAGCGGGCCGGACAACATGCCTAATGCCACCGCGCTGGGCAACGCCAGCAGAAAACAGAGACGTAAACCCCAATCCATCAGACGTGAATATTCGTCGTGATTACCGCTGGAAAAACTTTTTGCCAACGAGGGCAGCAAAATGGTGCCCAACGCAACACCCAGAACGCCAGAGGGGAACTCCATCAGGCGATCGGCGTAATACATCCAGGATACGGAACCGGAAACCAAAAAAGAGGCGAAAATGGTGTTAATAATCAGCGAAATTTGACTCACCGAGACGCCTAAAATCGCCGGACCCATTTGACGCATTACCCGCCAGACACCCGCATCTTTTAGGTTGACGCGCGGCAGCACCAACATACCGATTTTTTTCAGGTGCGGCAGTTGATAACCCAACTGCAAAACACCACCGACCACCACGGCCCACGCCAGCGCCATCACTGGCGGATGAAAGTGTGGCGCGGCAAACAGCGCAAACCCAATCATGCTGACATTCAGCAAGGTGGGTGCAAACGCTGGTACAGAGAAACGGTTCCAGGTGTTAAGCACCGCGCCAGCCAGCGAGGCGAGGGAAATCAGTAAAATATAGGGAAAGGTGACGCGCAACAGCGCGCTGGTGAGCGCAAATTTATCTGCAGTATCGGCAAAGCCGGGGGCAGTAACCAGTATCACCCAAGGTGCCGCGAACATCCCTAATAGGGTGACGACGGCCAATACCAGCGTGAGCAGGCCAGAAACATAAGCCAAAAAAAGTTGGGTTGCCTCGTCGCCCTGCTTGCTTTTGTATTCAGCCAGAATCGGGACAAAGGCTTGAGAAAAAGCGCCTTCGGCAAAAATACGGCGCAGCAGATTAGGCAATTTAAACGCAACGAAGAAGGCATCGGTAGCCATTCCGGCACCAAATACCCGCGCCACGATGGCATCTCGGGCAAAGCCCAATACGCGGGAAAACAGGGTCATGGAACTGACCGCTGCCAGCGATTTCAACAAGTTCATAATTAGCGGCGCATCCTGAAAAGGTTCGGCAAAAAGAGAGACTTAGCGCAGGCATCAGCTGATGCCCGGCGATAGTCTACTTGCCCGGTGAGAAATCACCAGCGCTGAGTGTTACAAGGGGTTATTCGCGAACGGACTCGCGCCACATTTTTTCCACTACCCGCTGCGCCAGCAGGGCCTGTTCGCCACTGGTTTCAGGCATCGTCTGATTTTGCACGCAGTGAATAAAATGATGCGCCGCGCCGCTGAAGCCGCGCTGAGTTAAATGGCTTTGCCAGGCGGGCGGCGGTGTAATCAGTAAGCCGCTGGCACTCTCTTCCTGCCAGTCGCGCATGTCGAGCACATCAATACATTTTCCCTCGCAGACTGCGCTCACGCGCTCGCGTTGACTGCCCGCACGGCGATGCATACTGGTAGTAAGGCGTAAGCGCCCCGCAGCGAAGTGATGTTCGGCATACAGCATTTCACCCACATCGTTGGTCTCTATATGCCCATGTAAGCTGGTCGCGGCCTTTCCACTGAGCCACAGCGCGGTATCAACAACATGCAAATAGTCATCCAACAAGGTGAAGCGCAGATCGTGAGGGCCCACGCTGTCGCTGCGATGTTTCTCCATACGCAATGAAGCCGCGTTGGGCATTTCAGCTTTTAGCTGCTGATAACGGGGAGCAAATCGCCGGTTAAAACCCACCATTAGTTTGCGCTTCTGCTTCTCAGCTAAGGCCACCAGCGCTTCTGCCTGATTGAGATTTTCTGCCAACGGTTTATCAACGCAGACATCTTTGCCGGCCAGCAATAACGCTTTGACTACATCAAAATGCGTGGCGGTGCTGCTGTGCACGAATACAGCATCGCAAGCCGCAGCCAAATCGTTTAGAGAGCTGAAACAGGCCATGCGAAAATTTTCGCAAATAGGTTTGGCTTTAGCCTGGTTAGGTGAGAACGCGCCAACCAGCGTCCAGTCGGTTGCTTGCGATAACACCGGTAACCAGGCTTTCTGTGCGATGCCGCCTAATCCCACCACACCAATGCGCAACGTCATTTCACTGCTCCTGCTGCTGTAATAGTTGGGCGATCTGCGCCTGCAGTGCATCGACTCGCTGTTCCAGCATGGCGACGCGTGTGGTTAATTCACTCTCTTCGACGGGGTCGATGTGCGTTTGCGCTTCGTCCTGTTCGCCCGCAAATAGATGCTGATAGCGGCTTTCACGTTTGCCTGGCTCGCGTGCCAGACGCACCACCATCGCGCCATCTTCGCGCTGGCTTAAGCTTTCCAGCGTCTGTTCCACCTCAGAGACATCTGCAAACTCATGCAGCCGCCCGCTGCGAGTACGTAATTCGCCCGGCGTTTGTGCGCCACGGAGAAACAGCAGCGTTAATATCGCGACTTCAGCACTGTTCAGTTGCAGGTTGCCAAACGCGGAGTTGCAAAACCGTTGTTCATATTTCGCGACGCGCTGACCAAATCCATTGTTTGAGGTGACCAGATGCTTTTTGACCAACTGATCCAGTTGATCCTGCACCTCGCCTTCTGACAAATTCATGACCGGTTCGCGGTTAGACTTTTGATTGCAGGCCGTGACAACACCATTAAGAGAGAGAGGATACTGCTCTGGCGTAGTGACCTGTTTCTCCAGCAGGCAACCGATCACACGCAAGGCTTGCGCCGATAAAGTCATCTTCATGCAAAATTCCTCATCATTATCCGCGCCGATCCGGCGTCCATTCCGTGCTGGTTAACGCCGTCAGCACATGATCTTGCCAACGTCCGTCAATCAATAAATAGTTTTTGGCATAACCCTCTTTTTCAAAGCCAAGGCGAGCCAGCAGATCACCGCTGCGCTGATTGTGCGGCATGTAATTGGCCATGATGCGATGAATGTGCTGTTGGCGTTGCATATAGCGAATCGCTGTCTGCAGGGCTTCAAACATGAAGCCCTGCCCTTGCCATTTTTTGCCCAGTGAATAGCCGAGATAACAGGCGTGAAATGAGCCACGCAGCACATTGCTGAAGTTCGCCACGCCGCGCACCTCGGTCTCATTAGCATCCATTAAAATGAAATAGAAGGCCGAGCCTTGCTTGTGCATGTCAGTGATAAGCCCAAGGCGAGCTTGCCAACCGGAAGGATAACAATGACTTTCATCACGAACCGGTTCCCAGGGTTTGAGGAAAACGCGATTTTCTGCGTAGTAATCCGCCAACCGCCACGCATCGCGTTCGTGTACCAGACGTACCACCAGCCGATCGGTGGTCAATCGCACCTTTGGCGCGGCAGAACGATAGCCAAACATCTTGACTCCTGAAATACATGGCTGAGAAAGAGACACCTATTTAACGTTTCACTTCACTATAACCGCCGCCTGGGCTGCGGTAAAACGTTACGAATAACTCTGCCGGAAACGTCTTGATTTAGCACCTTAAATGCGGGCTCGCTCGATAAAAAAATATCATCTAAACAACGCTATTTTTCCCGCATGTTGCGGAGGAGAATAGACCATCTGGTCCGATTCTTTCCCTTTGTTATTAATCTACTTGCTCAGGAATCAGCATGTCACGGGTTGCGCTGGCACGACGCCGCAGTAAAGTTTTTCTTTTGGTTGATAACATGTTGGTGGTGATGGGATTTTTCGTCGTCTTCCCCCTCATTTCTATCCATTTTGTTGAGCAGCTCGGCTGGGCGGCACTGATGGTCGGCATCGCGCTTGGCTTGCGTCAGCTTATTCAGCAGGGCTTAGGCATTTTTGGCGGTGCGATTGCCGATCGCTTTGGTGCCAAGCCCTTGATCGTTATCGGCATGTTGATGCGCGCAGCGGGTTTTGCCTGTATGGCGCTGGCACACGAACCCTGGCTGCTGTGGTTAGCCTGTATGTTATCGGGTTTAGGCGGCACATTATTCGATCCCCCACGCAGTGCGCTGGTGATGAAATTGGTGCGGGCACGCGAACGTGGGCGCTTTTTCTCGCTGTTAATGATGCAGGACAGCGCAGGCGCGGTGATTGGCGCGCTGATTGGCAGTTGGCTGCTGGCCTGGGATTTCCGTCTGGTCTGTTGGGTTGGCGCTGGCGTGTTTGTTCTCGCCGCGCTATTCAACGCGATTTGGCTGCCTGCGTGGCGCATCTCTACGGAGCGGGTTGCTATGCGCGAAGGGCTAAAACGCGTCTGGCAAGATAAGCGCTTCCGCCTGTATGTCTTGACGCTAACCGGCTACTACATTTTGGCGGTGCAGGTGATGTTGATGCTGCCGGTCATGGTTAATCAGGTGGCGGGGGCACCTGCGGCAGTGAAGTGGATGTATGCCATTGAGGCGATGCTGTCATTGACACTGCTGTATCCGCTGGCGCGCTGGAGTGAAAAGCATTTTCGCCTTGAGCAGCGTTTAATGGCCGGTTTAACACTCATGACCTTCAGCCTGCTGCCGATCGGCATGACGCACGATCTCACCGCCTTGTTTACGCTGATCGCCGTGTTTTATCTCGGCTCCATTATCGCCGAACCTGCGCGTGAAACCTTAAGCGCCGCGTTGGCCAGCGCCCGATCGCGTGGCAGCTATATGGGTTTCAGTCGCCTTGGGCTGGCGTTAGGCGGCTTGATTGGATACAGCGGCGGCGGTTGGATGTTTGATATGGGCCAGCAACTATCGTTGCCTGAATTACCGTGGATTTTACTCAGCAGTATTGGTCTGGTCACGTTGCTGGCGCTGTGGCGGCAGTTTCAACCGCGCGATATTGCACCCGCTATTCTTAGCAGCTGAGTTTGCCCCATCTGCTAATCTCTTCCATACTTCCCGCAAGTCCGAAAACAGGGCGAATGTCTTTCGCCCTGCTAAACAAAGGAGAACGGGATGAAGCTTTATATCTACGACCATTGCCCTTTCTGTGTCAAAGCACGCATGATTTTCGGCCTGAAAAATGTGCCCATTGAATTAGTTGTCATGCTGAACGATGATGAAGCCACGCCGACCAAACTGGTTGGTCAAAAAATGGCACCGATCCTGCAAAAACAGGACGGCAGTGCGATGCCTGAAAGCATGGATATCGTGCGATTCATCGATAATCAAGATGGCGAGCCGCTGATTGTGGGTAAAACAAACCCGGCAATCAATGACTGGCTGCGTCACGTCAACAGTTACGCAAACAAGTTGCTGTTACCGCGTATCGCTGAAGCGCCATTTGCTGAGTTCGCGACCCCGGAAGCACGCGAATATTTCCGTGTTAAAAAGCAGGCTAATATCGGCGATTTTCATGAACTCATGCAACATGCGCCGGGCTTCATTAAAAACATCAGTGACGATTTGCGACAACTGGACAAACTGATTGTTAAGCCCAATGCAGTTAATGGTGAATTATCAGAAGATGACATTAACTTATTTCCGCTGTTGCGTTCGCTGACGTTAGTGAGCGGCATTGAATGGCCAAGTCGCGTAGCGGATTACCGCGATAACATGGCAAAACAGACACAGGTCAATTTGCTCTCTTCGATCGCGCATTAATCCTGCTTTGATGAGAAACGCACACGCGTTTCTCATCCCTTCCTTGATGACACCCGCTCCGCATTCAGGCACGCTATATACAGTTTTAGCCCCACAACATCCTGGATGAGGAACACATGAAAAAGGCTTTTCTTGGGCTCACCGCCCTGTTTATTGCCGTCATCTTAAGCGGCTGTAATCAACTTACGCAGTACACCATTAGCGAGCAGGAAATCAATCAGGCGCTGCAAAAGCGCAACAACTACGAAAAAGATATTGGCGTTGCAGGATTGGTGAATGCGCACATTGTTTTAAACGATCTCAGCAGCCAGATCGGGCGTGAAGAACCCGGTAAAATTACCTTGTCAGGCAATGCCAAAATTAACGTGAGCTCTCTTTTTGGCCCTCAACAGGCAGATATGCAGCTGAAAATGAAAGCGCAACCGTTCTTCGATCAGCAGCAAGGCGCTATCTACCTGCGTGATCTCGAAATCGTTGATGCGCAAGTTCAGCCAGAAAAAATGGCGTCAATCATGAAAACCCTGACACCTTATCTGAATCAATCGCTGAAAAGTTATTTCAACCAAAAACCGGCTTATGTCCTGAGTGAAGATCGGAGTAAAGCGGAGTCGCTGGCGAAAAAATTCGCTAAAGGTTTAGAAGTAAAGCCGGGTCAATTGGTTATCCCATTCACCCACTGATTTATTCACCGCGCCCTTTGGCGCGGTTTTCTCGATTCTGCCTAAAAAACCAGGTGCAAACGGTTGCCTGAATCCTTATGCTTAGACCCCGGCCTAAACGTGCCTTTCGTTTCCTTTCTGCCGGAGCCTCATCGATGACTGCACAAACTCAGCAACTCACTCTTCGCCGCCCAGACGACTGGCATATTCATCTGCGTGATGACGACATGCTTAAAACGGTCTTGCCTTATACCAGCGCGGTGAACGGTCGTGCCATCGTGATGCCAAATCTGGTGCCACCGGTAACCAGCGTGGCGGCAGGAGAAGCGTATCGCGAACGCATCCTGGCAGCATTACCAGCCGATCATGCCTTTACACCTCTGATGACCTGTTATTTAACTGACTCGTTGGATCCCGATGAGATCGAGCGCGGCTTTACCTCAGGTTTGTTCACTGCCGCCAAACTCTATCCTGCCCATGCGACCACCAACTCCAGCCATGGCGTAACCAACATTGCCTCAATTGCGAATGTGCTGGAGCGCATGCAAAAACTTGGCATGCCGTTGCTGATCCATGGCGAAGTTACCGATGCGCATATCGATATTTTTGACCGTGAAGCGCGTTTTATTGAAACGGTAATGGAGCCGCTGCGTAAACAGTTTCCTGAACTGAAAGTGGTAATGGAACACATCACTACTAAAGACGCGGCGGATTATGTTGAAGCGGCTAACGAAAAGCTTGGCGCAACCATTACACCGCAACATTTGATGTTTAACCGCAATCACATGCTGGTGGGCGGCATTCGTCCTCATTTGTATTGTCTGCCGATTTTAAAGCGCAATATTCATCAGGAAGCCTTGCGTAAAGTCATTGCCGGTGGGAACCCTCGTTTCTTCCTTGGTACTGATACTGCCCCGCATCTGCAGCATCTGAAAGAAGCCAGCTGCGGCTGTGCCGGTGTGTTCAATGCGCCAACCTCGCTGCCGGCTTATGCCACGGTATTTGAGGAGATGGAAGCCCTGCACCTTCTTGAAGCTTTCTGCTCTGAGAACGGTCCGCGCTTTTATGGTTTGCCGCTCAACGAAGATACCATCACACTGGTACGTGAGCCGTGGACAGTGGAAAGCCACATAGAAATGGGTGCACATTCTCTGGTGCCTTTCCTGGCAGGTGAAACTTTAAACTGGCGTATCAAAGCGTAATAGTATTTGCCTCCAGAGGATAATTACTGTAAATATATACAGTATCTTATCTGGAGGCTTTTATGCGTGTTGAAATTACCGTTGCCAAGACCCAACCTCTTCCTGCCGGTGCGATGGAAGCGTTAAGCCAAGAGCTTGCTCGTCGCATTGATGAACAGTTTCCTGATTCAACGCATCACGTCAAAGTACGTTATGCCACCGCCAACCAACTCAGCGTATTAGGCGGTAATAAAGAGTCCCGTGACCAAATCAGTGACATTCTCCAGCAAACCTGGGAAAGCGCTGATGATTGGTTCATCACCGATTAACCGCCACTGTGCTGTTTTTTGCCGGGTGTCGCCATCCGGCTTTTTTATCTCTTTTCTTCCCTCGCCATAAGCCTCCGCTGCATCTAGACTCTGATCGATCAATCCCCTATCCTTGCGCTCGTCATGCTTAACAGGAGGTGCGACAACATGACTACTGATAAACCTGAAGAAGCGATGACTTTTGGCGAGCTTTTAGCGCTAATAGGTGATCAGCAACGTCGATTGACGGTGCTGGAAAATGCCTTCTCCAGTCTGATTTTCTGCCTTGACGATCGTGCCAGTCAGCTTCTGGTGCATAATCTGTCTCTTGAAGCACAAAATCAAAACCATGATGAGCAATTGCAACTACACTTTGCCCGGCTGGCAGAATCACTGCAGAAGCGCAACGGTGGCACAACGTCAGAACCACTGATTTAATGCAATACTGAACGACGTTTCTCTCGCAAAAATAGTATTTTTTATCCTTTCAAATTGCTGGTTAAAATGCCTGTTTCATCAGGCATTTTATTTTTCATTTCGTGTCTTATAAAAGCAGTTATTCTATTTATCCGTTTTTCAACGCATTTTTTAATCAGTAGGCGGGTCTTTTACTGTTATAATTGTCTCGCTACTGGAATAAAAAAGCCGCATTGAACCTCATCAAGCACTTCGTTTAACGAGTAATATGGAGGTTATAATGGACAGAAATAAAGATGTGATTCAGACCCATTCGCTGGTGGGCTGGGACATCAGTACCGTTGACAGCTACGATGCCATGATGATTCGTTTGCACTCACTTTCGTCACAAGAGCAAACAGAAGAAGAGGCGGACGTTGGCCCGACATATTGGCTAACAACGGATGTGGCAAGGCAGTTCATCTCTATCCTTGAAGCGGGCATCGCCAAGATAGAATCTGCCGAGCAGGTAGAACGACTTCTCAAGAAACATTAATTCCTGCCACATCAAGAGGCACCCTAAGGGGTGCCTTTTTCGTCTCTGTTTCTGGTATGCTTTTGATTGTGTGACCCTTTCAGGAGTTTCGTCTCAATGATTTACGATCTTATTGTGGTAGGCAGCGGTTCCATCGGTGCAGCAGCAGGCTATTACGCAACGCAAGCAGGCTTGTCGGTATTGATGATCGACAGCGCCCACCCACCGCATGACCAAGGCACGCATCACGGTGACAGTCGCCTGATTCGCCACGCTTATGGTGAAGGCGAGCGCTACGTACCATTAGTATTGCGAGCGCAAGCGCTTTGGGACGAACTGGAACAGCAGGCTGGCGAGCGTATTATGCACCGCAGCGGCATATTAAATCTGGCGCTGCTGCAATCGGAGTTCATCAATAATGTCATTGACAGCGCCAAAGCCTGGCAACTGGATATACACATTCTGCAAGCCGATGAGGTGCGCAAACGTTGGCCGCAAATAAACGTGCCTGACGGTTATATCGGCGTATTTGAACCTCAATCGGGTTACTTAAAATGCGAGCAAGCGGTTCGCAGTTATATTCAACTCGCCGAACAGGCGGGTTGCGCGCAACTGTTTAATTGCCCGGTCAGCGAAATAGGTCGAGACGGCGATCTACAACAGGTCACAACACTGGATGGCGTGTATCGCGCCCGGAAGATGTTAATCAGTGCAGGAACCTGGGTAAGTAAACTGGTTTCCGGCTTGCCGGTAACACCTACTCGCAAAGTCTTTGCCTGGTATCAGGCGGATGGCCGCTACAGTGAAAACAACCACTTCCCCGGTTTCACTGTTGAGATGGAAAACGGCAGCCAGTTTTACGGTTTCCCCGCCGATAATAATGCCCTAAAAGTGGGACGCCACGATGGCGGCCAACCGATGACAAAACCAGAAGATCGCAAACCTTTTGGTACCGTAGCGGCGGACGGCAACGAGACGTTTGGATTTCTGCGTCAGTTCCTGCCTGGCGTAGGCGTTTGCCTGCGGGGTGAAGCGTGCAGCTATGATTTCACGCCAGACGAAGATTTTATTATCGATACATTACCTGGTGAACCTAATCGACTCATTATGACGGGCTTAAGCGGGCATGGATTCAAATTTGCCAGCGTATTAGGTGAACTGGCTGCCGAATTTGCGCAGGATAAACCTTTCTCGTTTGACCTCACGCCATTTTCACTTGCGCGTTTCGACATTTAATGACTTTTCTTGTCTTAAATAAAATGTGCAGCATCATTAAATATGATGCTGCACACTGACGTTAACTGACACTTATTCACATTACCCCACACTACTCGCCTTCGCACCGCCCAAAAAGTGAATCCAATTGAAATTTAATTTATTTCGGACTGGATTAATTCAGCCTTATTCAATAAAACTGCGTTTATTAAGCGTGATCATTTCATGAATTTCACATCATCAAGATAATGTTATAGAAGCGTAAGCTTGATTGATTTTTTATTTCAATCTGTGGATGCTTATTTCCACTTATTACTACAGAAATAAAATTATGCCGTTACGTAATTCCTCTCAAAACTTTGGATTGATTAGCGTCACGCTGCATTGGTTAATGGCGTTAGTCATTTATGCCATGTTCGCTTTGGGCTTATGGATGGTGGGTTTGGGATATTACGATAGCTGGTATCACGACGCGCCAGAGATACACAAAAGCATCGGCGTAATATTAATGCTTATCTTAATTTTCCGTCTGATATGGCGCGTTGTATCGCCCTCACCTTCTTCCCTTAAAAGTTACACCACATGGGTTCGCCTAAGCGCCGTAGTCGCCCACTGGCTGCTTTACAGCTTATTGCTGGCCATCTTAGTGAGTGGCTATTTGATCTCTACAGCTGACGGTAAACCGATTTCGGTATTTGGCTGGTTCGAGCTTCCCGCTTTAGTTAGTGGGGCCGGAGAACAGGCCGATTTAGCGGGTGATATTCATTTATGGCTCGCCTGGAGCGTGGTCATCCTTTCCGTGCTGCATGGCTTAGCTGCTCTAAAACATCACTTTATCGATCGCGATGTCACTCTGAAACGGATGTTAGGTATGCGCATCCCTTTACCCTCTGAAAAGGATCATTAATATGCTGAAGAAAACTCTGCTTGCCGTAACCGCTGCAAGCTTGTTGTTGAGTTCTGTTACCGCTAATGCTGCTAATTATAAAATTGATAAGGAAGGCCAGCACGCCTTCATCCAGTTTCGCATTCAACATCTTGGCTATAGCTGGCTGTATGGCACGTTTAAAGATTTCGATGGCAGCTTTAGCTTTGATGCAAGCAATCCTTCGGCCGACAAAGTCGATGTCACCATTAATACCAACAGTGTCGACACCAACCATGCGGAGCGTGACAAACATTTGCGCAGCGCAGATTTTCTCAATGTGGGTAAAAATCCACAAGCCATGTTCAAATCAACATCGGTTAAAAAAGAGGGCGATGAACTTGAGATCGTTGGTGATCTCACGCTGAATGGCGTAACCAAACCCGTAACGCTAGAAGCGAAGCTGTTAGGTGAAGGCAAAGATCCATGGGGCGGCTATCGCGCAGGATTTGAGGCGGAAGGTGAAATCGCATTGAAAGATTTCAACATAACTAAAGATTTAGGGCCAGCCTCGCAAAAAGTTCAGCTGATGATTTCAGTTGAAGGTGTTCGGCAATAGATCACAACAACCGCCTGAAGCTGAGCTTCAGGCGGGATGACATCACTTCTTAAGCGGAGCAGGAATGGTCATGTTTAACAATCCACGAGACTTGTTGAACACTTTATTTCCATTTTCTCGTCCGGCGCGGCGCGCGCGCTGCTCTTCTGGCGACAGTTTCGCTTCTTCCTGGCACAGCGGACTGCAGCAGTTTTCATAGGTCTCAGCACAAGCTGGACACTGAATAAAGAGCAGGTGGCAGCCATCATTCACACAATTCACGTGGGTGTCACAAGATGTTCCACATTGATGACAATGGGATAAGACGTCTTCTGAAATACGTTCGCCCATGCGCTCATCAAAAACAAAATTCTTGCCCTTAAAGCGTACGGGCAAGCCTTGCTCACGAGCACGGCGAGCATATTCGATGATGCCACCTTCCACATGATAAACATCTTCAAAGCCGTTATGACGCATCCACGCACTGGCTTTTTCACAGCGAATGCCACCGGTGCAGTACATCACAATTTTTTTATCTTTCTGATCTTGCAACATATCAACCGCCATCGGCAGTTGGTCGCGGAAAGTATCAGCGGGCACTTCCATAGCGTTATCAAAACGTCCCACTTCATACTCGTAGTGGTTACGCATATCAACGAACACGGCATCGGGATCGTCCAACATGGCATTCACATCAGCCGCTTTCAGATATCTGCCAACGTCGCTGGCATCAAACGTATTGTCTTCAATGCCGTCCGCCACAATGCGGTCACGCACCTTCAGGCGCAGTACCCAAAACGATTTGCCGTCGTCATCCAGCGCCACATTCATGCGTAGATTATTCAAGGCAGGATCAAAACCATAAAGGAATGACTTCATTTTTTCATACTGGCTGGCGGGCACGCTGATTTGCGCGTTAATGCCTTCGTGTGCCACATAGACACGACCAAACACTTTTAGCCCGGTTAAACCAACATACAACGCATCACGAAAGGCTTTTGGATCAGCAATTTGGAAATATTTATAGAAAGAGACAGTGGTGCGCGGCTCGGTTTCAGCCAACATGCGCGCCTTCAGCTCTTTATTGGAAACAAGGTTGTGTAACACTGGCATGGTGTTCGTTCCTGTTATCAATAGGAGAAATTTAGCGCGCACATGATACCTGAAAACACCCAGATGCAAAGTGCATAAGGGAAATTGATTTGATGCAGTGTAAATTTTTGGCGGTTGTGCTTTTCATCTGCAACGCTTAGCTGCTTGTTACGCCGGTTCGCAATATTTCCGCCTGGGACAAAAACTGGCACAATAGGGAAAATCAACGAGATAACGGCGCCATAAGGTGCGTGACGCAGGATAATACTATTTCACATGACCCAATTGCCTCAATTTTCGCGTGAACTTCTTCATCCCCGCTATTGGTTTACCTGGCTGGGTGTCATTTTTCTTTATGTTTTCGTGCTACTTCCTTATCCCCTGCTCTACGTTTTGGGTTGTGGCATTGGACGTATCGGCATGCGTTTTATGAAACGTCGCGTCAGTATTGCGCGGCGAAATCTGGAATTGTGCTTTCCGCAGATGCCCATAAACGATCGCGAAGCGATGGTAAAACATAATTTCGAATCGGTTGGCATGGGGTTAATTGAAACCGGTATGGCGTGGTTTTGGCCAGACTGGCGCATCCATAAATGGCACAAGCCCTCTGGGTTAGAACATATCCAGCAGGCGCGAGACAATCAGAAAGGTGTGCTGTTGATTGGCATGCATTTTTTAACTCTGGAAATCGGTGCACGCATGTTTGGCATTCATAATCCAGGTATTGGTGTTTACCGACCGAACGACAATAAGCTGATTGACTGGCTTCAGGTGCGTGGCCGCATGCGCTCGAATAAGGACATGTTAGACCGTAAAGATCTCAAGGGGATGATCCGCGCTTTAAAAAGAGGCGATATCATTTGGTACGCACCAGATCATGATTACGGTCCACGCAGCAGTGTTTTTGCGCCCTTTTTTGCGGTGGAGAATGCAGCAACCACAGCGGGTACGCATATGCTGATGCGAACCAGCAAACCTGCCGTTATCCCTTTCGTTCCGCGTCGTTTACCGGATGGCCGTGGCTATGAGTTAATGATTTTGCCTGACGTAAGCGGAGACTTTCCTCTTACAAATGATGTGGATACAGCGATGCGTATGAATAAAGTGGTTGAAGAAGGCGTATTGTTAGCACCAGAACAATATATGTGGTTGCACCGCCGATTTAAAACCAAACCTGAAGGTGAACCTTCACGGTACTAATTACATTCAGGAGGGGAAATATTTCATCTCCTGAATCATTTTAAATTAATTACTCACTATACTATCACTGTAAAAAACTTATTCACCGCTTCGTATACTGTCCAATGTTAAATTGAGTGACTATTCTTTAAAAGCCAAAGATTATTTGATATTTATGCATCATAATTAAGAAATTGCCGCTTAAGATTAAATGCCACGCACAAATTCTTAGATATTTGCACAAAAACATTGAGTGAAACGTTAAGATAACTTATTAAATTCAGCCTAAATATTCTCCTGCTTCGGCCCTGTTTTTTAAAATTCCAGGTCTTTTCCGATTTAATTAACCTTAATGCTTTGGCTATGCTAATCAGTCCAATAAAATTAACTTATTTTACAAGGCTTTGTCCTGGCACGTCATCCTATATACCTTTTTAGAAACTTTTAACTCTTTTATATATCCTTATGGAATTTGAATATCAAATTTTTTGCCGGTAATTTCAACCTAACGGTTAATTTTATTTAACTGCGCATTTAAAAATTATAAGAAGATTACCCACAGCAAACCCTTCGTAGGAATATTTTATGAATAAAGGTATTTATTATTACGTGACAATCAGCACCGATCAGGAAGGTTATCATTATTTACATCGCAAGGAATGTAAGCGCATGCCCGTTAAGGAAGACGTCATTTTTATCGGCACGCTTTATAATTTGAATCAGGCATTATCCATCGCCAGGATAAATTTTAAGAAAGTTAAACCCTGTATAAAGTGCTGTATTCGCTATTCTGCTCCGATAATTCGCGAATCAGTACGTCCGGTTTTGCATTTCCCCCAGAAAGCAATGTAAATCCGAATCGGCGGGAATCGTCTACTTTCCCGCCGGTTGTCCTGTCAGCAACTTCCCCTCCCCCATTTTTCGTCTATCCTTCTGTGAAATCCCGTTAAACAGGCATGGAGAATAGCGATGAGCATGTTCAGTACATTAGAAGAAGCCATTGAAGCGGCGCGTGAGGAATACCTCGCCAATCATCCCGAACTCGACGAAGCCGATGCATCGATTAGCCAGTTTGGCCTGCAAAAGTATGTAATGCAGGACGGCGATATTATGTGGCAGGCTGAGTTTTTTGAAGATGAAGGCGAACCGGGCGAATGCTTGCCAATCCGCAGCGGAGAAGCAGCGCAGGCTATCTTTGATGGTGACTTTGAAGAGATAGAGTTGCGTCAGGAATGGCTGGCTGAAAACACGCTACACGAGTGGGATGAAGGTGAGTTTCAACTGGAGCCACCGCTGGATACCGAAGAAGGTGAAGCGGCAGCGCAAGAGTGGGAAGACGACAACAGCGATTCAGACCGCAGTTATTCGTAAGGTCCGTGACTGGCATCAACAGGCAGTAAGAGCGTATCCAACACCAGCGACAGCGGCAGATCAATAATGGTCAACACCCGCCATGCGCTGTCGCGAACATCCCACTGTACGCCAGGATAATATTGATTACCGTGTCCCTGACCGGGCACGGTTCTACTGATAATGCTACCGCAACCGCTCAACAGCAAAACGGACAAGGTTAAAACAGATAGTTTCAGGAAACGATTCACAACAGTTTCTCTTAATGGAATTGACGCTATTTTAGTGACCCACACACAGAAGTAACACCTACATTTCCACTGAATTACGTAAAGTTCGCGTTAAATCGCTGCGTTAACCCGAATCTGAGCCATAAAAAAAGCGGCATCCCTGCCGCTTTTTTGCTTAGGCGTTTTGTGGCAACGCCTGTGGATTCAATTTCAGCTTTTGATAACTTTCAACCCACTGATGATACTTCTCTGCGTTTTCCCATAAACGGGTATGAACGCGTGCCAGCACCACCGGATCGCTGATCAGCTGCAATCGCTGTTCACGGTTGAGTTTCTCGGGTGCATCGCTTAATGCCTGATCGACGCGACGATCGCGCGCATGCTCCAGCAGCTGGCTTTGCTTGTGACGAGATGTCGCAAGCGCCGTTGCCAAGGCATTGAACGCCGGGTGGAATACCGCATGCATAAAGCCATTTTCCAACGCACGTTCGCGATTGAGCTTCAGATAGAAGTCGGTATCCACCAACTCTTTCGGCGGCTCATACTCTTCAGGGATCAGGAACAATTTTGCATTTTTGCTCTTGATACCCAACGTGGCACGGCTCGACATCACTGAAACAAACGGTGAAAGGATCAGCGAGAAGACGATCGGTGCTAACCACCACAGGAAGTTGAGATCCAGCCAACCCATACCTGCCGCCCAGACAATACCTAACGCCATTTGAGAACCGTGACGTTTGAATGCTTCACTCCACGGCGTAGCATCGTCATCACGTTGCGGCGAATTCCACACCACTTCCCAGCCAAGGAATGCACTGACCACGAACACGGTATGGAAAAGCATACGTACCGGCGCCAGCAATACCGAGAACAGCATTTCCAAAAACAGTGAAAGGGTTACGCGCATTACGCCACCGTAAGGTTTAGCGCCTTTGAACCAAATCAACACCACACTCAACAGTTTTGGCAAGAACAGCAGCACCATTGTGGTTGAGAACAGGGCTATCGCCAGTTCAGGACGCCACTGCGGCCAAACCGGGAAGAGCTGTCGCGGTTGCAGGAAGTAAGTTGGTTCCATCAGCGTATGCACAATCTGCAAGGCGGTGGAGAGCGCAAGGAACATAAACCATAACGGCGCGGAAAGATAAGACATCACCCCCGTCAGGAACACCGCACGGTGAACGGGATGCATTCCTTTCACCAGGAACAGGCGGAAGTTCATTAGGTTACCATGACACCAGCGACGGTCACGTTTAAGCTCATCCAGCAAGTTTGGCGGGAGCTCTTCATATGAACCCGGCAGATCGTAAGCGATCCACACCCCCCAACCGGCACGACGCATCAGTGCAGCCTCAACAAAGTCATGCGACAGAATTGAGCCCGCAAATGAGCCTTCACCAGGCAACGGCGCTAGCGCACAGTGCTCAATAAAAGGCTTCACGCGAATAATGGCGTTATGGCCCCAATAATGCGATTCCCCCAATTGCCAGAAGTGCAAACCGGCGGTAAACAGCGGACCGTAAACGCGTGTTGCGAACTGCTGACAACGCGCGTAAAGCGTGTCCATGCCAGACGCTTTTGGCGAAGACTGGATAATACCCGCATTTGGATTGGCATCCATCATGCGTACTAAGCCGGTAAGACATTCCCCGCTCATTACGCTGTCAGCGTCCAGCACCACCATATAGCTGTAGTTGACGCCCCAACGACGACAGAAGTCATCAATGTTGCCGCTTTTACGCTTCACGCGACGACGACGACGGCGATAGAAGATTTTGCCTGCGCCGCCAACATCACGTACCAGTTCCATCCAGGCTTTCTGCTCGGCGATGGCAATATCAGGATCGTAGCTGTCGCTGAGGATGTAGACGTCAAAATGTTCCGCATTGCCGGTACGGACGACGGATTCCCAGGTCGCTCGTAATCCAGCAAATACGCGCTCTACATCTTCATTACAGATCGGCATGATCAACGCTGTACGGTGCTCAGGGTTAAGTGCTTCATCGCCTACTGTTGAGTAAGAGATGCTGTACTTGTCGCGACCAATTAGCAGCTGTAAAAAGCCCATCAGCGCAGTCCAGAAACCGGCGGAGACCCAACAGAATAGGATGGCGAACAGGAACAGAATTCCGGTTTGCAGCACATAAGGCAGAATCTGCATCACCGATTGCTGCCAGTTCTGATTGATCATCTCCATCGGGTCGAGCAGCGTCCAGCCCTGATACGGCAGAATGGTTTTCATGTACCAGGTTGCCACAACGGTCTGGAAAAGCGTCAAAATCAGCAAAGTGTAGCGACGCATTGACCCTACGTGACGCCACTTCTCTTCAGCACGCTGCTCTTCTGGATTGGCGTAGCGCGGCACTGATTTTTGTCCACGTAATGAAGACCAGGCACGCACCAACGGGTTAGTACGCCAGGCTTCCGGGAACATCAACGAGCGCTTCACTTTCGGCATGGCCTTCAGCGTGGTGCGATCGAGATAATCTTTGCCGAGCTGTTGGCCATCAGCAAGCGAGTCTGGCCAGGCCATTTTCACCCGCGATGAAACAGATTTCAGTGGCGCATCGTCAGGGCGATCGCTGGCTGCCACATCCTGGCCCAGCGATTCGTGTATGAAGTGAAACGCCTCGGCATTTTGCAGCGAGGCGCTTAAACGGGCTTTTCCTGCCGCATCCAGCGGCAGGGATTCCACGTAACTTTGAGGTGTAAAAGTCGATTTATTCATTGGCAGGTAGCTGATAGCTCCAGGTTTCCGTCAATGTCTTGTCGCCGCTAACCAGCGCCGCACGCATTTCGGTTGGCTGCTTGTTGTCTTTCACACGCAGACGCAACACCAAACGCCAGCCTTTATTGACCGGGTTATAGCGTACGCTCTGCTCAACCACATCCGCGTTATTACCTACACTCACCTGTGGTGCAACCTGGCTGTTTTCCGGCATTTGGCTCATCGCTTTGCCCACAAAATCGAGAGTAAAGGCGATGCTGCCATCCGGTTGACGCACCAGATTAGACTGCTTAACGTCACCGGCAGAACGCAGGGTGTTTTTCACCCATGCCGTGTCGTCCGAGTGCAGTTGGCTTTCGTCACGCGTGAAGTGTAGACGGTATTTGAAGTTCATCTCTTTGCCCGGATCCGGCAGGTTCTCCGGTGTCCAGAAGGCAACGATGTTGTCGTTGGTTTCATCCGCAGTAGGGATCTCCACCAGCTCGACGCGGCCTTTACCCCAATCGCCTAAAGGCTCAACCCAGCCACTTGGACGCTGATCGTAACGATCGTCAAGATCCTGATAAGCGCTGAAGTCGCGGCTACGTTGCAGCAGACCAAAACCTTTCGGGCTTTCGATGGTGTATGTGCTCACCGCCAAATGGCGCGGATTATTCAGCGGACGCCAAATCCATTCGCCGTTGCCGCTATGGATGGAAAGACCATCAGAATCGTGCAACGAAGGACGGAAATTATTAACCGGCGACGGCTGGTTAGCACCGAACAGGAACATGCTGGTCAATGGCGCCACACCCAGTTTACCCACTTTGTCGCGCAGATAGACTTTAGACTGCACGTCAACGACCGACTCATTACCCGGACGAATAACAAAACGGTAGGCACCGGCTGCTCGAGGCGAATCCAGTAAGGCGTAGATCACCAGTTGCTTATCTTGTGGTTTCGGACGTTCGATCCAGAACTCTTTAAAGCGCGGGAACTCTTCGCCAGAAGGCAACGCGGTATCAATCGCCAAACCACGCGCCGACAAGCCATAAACCTGGCCCGCACCGATCACGCGGAAGTAGCTGGCACCCAGAAAACTGGTGATCTCGTCATCTTTACCTTTGGTATTTAATGGGTAAAGGACTTTAAAACCCGCGAAGCCCAGGTTTTTAACCGAATCGGCGTCATGTTTCACATTGCCGAAATTAAAATAATCAGGGTTATATTTGATTTCACGCACCGCGCTAGCCGTGACTTCATTAATTTGTACCGGCGTATCGAAGTACATACCCTGATGATAAAATTCCAGCTTGAATGGCGTACGCAATTTGCCCCAATACGCTTTATCGTGGTTAAACTGGATCTGCTGATAATCAGCAAATTTCATTTCACGAAACTGAGAGGGTAAATTGCTTTTAGGCGCTTCGAAGCTTTTCCCTGCCAACGCTTTGGCTTGTTTGGCTACATCATCGATGTTAAACGCCCAACTGTTATTGGCGTACAACGCCAGCAGAACCGCAGCGCCAATCCAACGCACCTTTTTCAGTTCTGGTTTATTTTTCTCTTTAGTCAGCACATCCCCCCCTTTCGTGTGCTTAAATCAAACCCGCTTATCTTAAAGGATTATTCGGTTTTCCGACAGCTTATGCGCAAGAATGTTCCCTTTATTCGTAAGCCAGATGTGTGATTTTAGGACAATTAAACGATACAGATTTAGCTGATAGTATACCTCGTTTATCACAGGTAGAATTTCACTCCGGCATAATCCGGTTTCAGGGCGAAACTGGCTAAAACAGACTCACAACGTACTAACGAACAGGAACTTTATGAGTACAGCAAAACCTGAACGTGAATATTTTCTCGACTCCATTCGGGCTTATTTGATGTTATTAGGGGTTCCATTTCACGTTTCCCTGATTTATTCCACGCAAAAATGGGCAGTTAACAGTACCGACGCTTCATTATGGTTGACGCTGTTTAATGATTTTATTCACGCCTTCCGTATGCAGGTCTTTTTTGTCATCTCCGGCTATTTCTCCTACATGCTCTATTTGCGCTATCAGCCGCAGCGGTTTTTAAAAGTACGGTTGGAGCGTGTCGGCATTCCGCTGCTCACTGCCATTCCGCTGATCACTCTGCCGCAATTTTTTATGCTCAAAGAGTGGACGCAGAAATTGTCTGGCTGGGATAATTTTAGTCTGTACGAGAAATTTAATAACCTGATGTGGGAGTTAATCTCTCACCTGTGGTTTCTGGTGGTGTTGGTGGTGCTAACCACGCTGGGCATGCTGACGTTCCGCTGGTTACGCGATCAAAAACACGCCATTGATTACCAACGTGTGGGTTGGGGTTCGCTGACCTTAGGCGTTATGGCGTGGGCGTTGTTATGGTGCCTGTTCCGCCGTGCGATCTTTCTTTTCCAGCCTGACTGGTTAATGAATGGCTTGTTCAGTATTGGGGTGATGCAATCACTGTTCTTTATGCCTTTCTTCATGCTTGGCGCGCTGTCGTGGAAGCATAAGGCGCTGAAGCAGTTATTTGTACGATTCAATCCCGTGATGTGCTTTGGCGCAATTGTGGTGTTTGTTGCCTACTGCGCAAATCAGCGGATGAGCAGTGGTGAAGGTTGGTTATATGAACTGGATGCGCTGATCTCCACCCTGATGGGCTTGTGTATGCTCAACGTCTGCTTCTGCTTCGGCCATAAGCTGCTGAACTCACATTCGCCGCGCATCATGTATCTGGTCAATGCTTCGCTGTTTATCTATTTGGTCCACCATCCCCTGACGTTGCTGTATGGCATTTATATAACGCCGCACATCAGCAACAACACGCTGGGCTTTTTCGTTGGCCTGATAATGGTGTTTGGCATCGCCTTTCTGTTGTATGAGATTCACCTGCGCATTCCGCTGCTGCGCTTCTTGTTCTCCGGTAAGCCGCAGAACAAATAATAAAAAAGCGATCCCGTTGGGGATCGCTTTTTTTAAAGCAGCCATTCAATAGGCAAACGCCAGACTAATCGCACCTGCAATCGCTGCCACAGCGAACAGCCCGGTTCATGTTTATGCACCACTTCTTCTGATTCGTTCGGATACTCAAGCCAGTTTACCCTGCCCCACTTATCCAGTCGTAGTGTCCAGGCACGATCGCGCATTGAATCAATGAAGCGCTGATGGGTTTTCATTGCCAGCGATTCGCTTTCAATCACTAATCCCATTTCCGTGTTGAGTTCTGCTGAACGTGGGTCAAAATTAAACGAGCCAATAAACAACGTTTTTTGATCGACCGAAAAGGTTTTGGCATGCAAACTCGAACCCGAATTACCGGTCAAACCGCGATCGTGTGGCGCATCCTGCAAGGCGGATTGCGGTTTAAGTTCATACAGCGCGATACCGTGACGTAATAGCTTCTTGCGCCATTTAGCGTAACCCGCATGCACAATGGAGACATCATTCGCCGCCAGCGAATTGGTCAGAATGGCGATTTTCACCCCTTTACGCTTTAAGGCCAGTAGCTGCGCCACGCCCGCTCGCGTCGGCACAAAATAGGCTGAAATAATATCGAATTGATGCTGCGGCGTACCTATCACTTCCAACATGCGCTGCGGCAGCAAGCTTTTGCGCTTTGCTTTGCCTAAACCTTTACGCGGATCGTCGCTGAGCAAACGAGATTTCGCCCATGTCAGCTCCAGGGTGCCCTGTTCCAGTTGGCTGACAAACGCAGAATTATCCAGCCGTTTGAGGTAGACCTGAACGGCTTCGCTGTGGCGCCAGGCTTCCGGCAAACGCACCGCGCTTTTGTCATCGCTGGTTTCATCCAGCACCTTTTTCAACGGCGATACCGGTTTGCTTTTCCAATAGCGCTCAAAATCTTTGCTGACCTCTTCTACAACCGGCCCAATGGCCATCACATCGAGATCTGCAAACAGCGGTTCATTACCGGTTCCGAAATATTCATCACCAATATTACGTCCGCCCACCAACGTGGTAATGCCATCGACGGTAAAACTTTTATTGTGCATACGGCGGTTAAGACGTGCGAAATCAGTCAGGTAACCCAGCGCGCGCAGGGTTCGAAATGAGAAAGGATTGAAGAGCCTGACGGTGATATTGGGGTGACGATCGAGCTGCGCCAGGGTTTCATCCAGGCCCGGCGTATTGTTGTCATCCAGCAGCAAACGGACTTTTACTCCGCGTTCTGCGGCGTCCAACAGGGCGCTAAACAGCAATCTCCCCGACATGTCGTTTTGCCAGATGTAGTACTGAATATCGAGCGAGCGTTCAGCTTTTTCAATCAGCATATAGCGGGCGGCGAAGGCGTCCAGCCCATCGCTGAGCGGATGAATCCCGCTGAGGTCGGCACGGTGCACTCGCTGCGGTTTAAGCCGCTGTTCCAGCCAGCTCTCACAAAGAGTGGTCGGATGCAGGTCAAAAGCTTCGGTCATGTTAATTCCCTGAATGATGCAGTTATTTTTATTATTCACCGGTCTGAGGAAACACGCTATGCGAGCCTTCCGACTTCACTACACGGCTGTTGATGTTTTTAGTCTAGACTTAGCCGAACCATCTGTGACCGGCAATTGCCTGGAAGGAGAGGAAAATGACGCAGCAATCCCTTACCGAAGGTTCACATCGCCATCATCCCCACCTGTTTCGCAGCTTCTTTCAGGGCAGCTTCCCCTGCTCCACCGCCTGTCGTGCGCCAGGAAAAAGGCTGGACATGGTGATCTCCAGTGGTCATGACATGTTGCTGAATAAAGATTACGCCACGCTGGTGGAACAGCACATTTTGACGGCGCGCGATGGTGCTCGCTGGCATTTGATTGAGAAAACGCCCGATGTCTATGACTGGCACTCTTTCCTGCCGATGATCGAGGCGGCACAGCGTCATAATCTGCAAATTATCTGGGAGCTGGCGCATTTTGGCTATCCCGATCATCTCAATATCTGGAAAGCAGAATTTGTCGAGCATTTCGAACGCTTCGCCCGCGCCATGGCACAGCTAATGCGAGACCACGGCATCGAGCAGCCTTTCTTTACGCCCATCAATCAAATCTCGTTTTGGTCATGGGCTGGCGCTGACGTTGCCTGGTTTAATCCTCACGTGGCGAATCGCGGTAAAGAGCTGAAGCGACAGCTGGTGCGCGCTTCGCTGGCAGCCATTCACGCTATTCGTGAAGTCTATCCCGACGCCCGCTTTGTATTAACCGATCCGCTGGTGCAGATCGCCACACATCCCGACAACCCAGACAGTAAACCTTATGCCAATGCGCAACATCAGGCGCAGTTCGAAGCCTGGGATATGTTAGCGGGTCGCCTCGATAAAGAGTTAGGCGGCAGCGAAGCGTGTCTCGACATCCTGGGTTTGAATTATTATCCCGACAATCACTGGTTTTTCCCGGATCTCCCCATGGAAGCCGATCACCCCTCAAGGGTGCCGCTGCATACGCTGCTCGCGCAGTGCTGGCAGCGTTATCAACGTCCCATGCTGCTGGCAGAAACCGGCGCAGAAGGCAATGCAGGCGCAACCTGGTTGCAGGAAGTCAGTGAAAATGTGTCGGTGGCGCTGGAAAATGGGATTGCCATCGAGGGCGTTTCGCTTTACCCGGTGGTGGAATATCCCGCCTGGGCTGATGATCGCCGCTCGCCAGATCCGCTGCTGGGATTAGGCGATCCCAATGGTAATCGCACCCTGCATGAGGGGCTGGCGCTGGTATTACGTAGCCAACAGATCAAATATGAAAAACGCGATCAGGATGGATGAGAGATTGGCGGGTGAGGCTTGGGGGAGCAGGATTGCACGTCAAGAGAAGGATCGGTGGGATGGCGCACATCGGTGAGCCAGGTCATGGTAAACAGGAACGTAACCCCAATCAGACACGCAGCCAGCAGGCCAATAATCGCAATCAGTTTGTCATCTCTGTTTTCCATTGCCTTCTCCTGATGAATGTCCTTTTCACGCCTGACCTCTCAACTCATCCAGAGCGTAACCATCAATACGAAGATAATCAACGTCACTGAGGTCACAACAAGCACCACAATGGCGAACTGGGCATCGTCTAAAGATTGACGCAAAGGTTCGTCGTGTTTGTCCGGTGGTGAAGGTGCTGACATGACATCTCTACAGAATGGGATGAACCTGTTTAAGGTACGGCGCGCAACAGTGTAAAGGAATCCGTTTGATTGATCAGATTTATTCGCAAAATAAACGGGGCGCATGGTGCGCCCCGTTGCGATGAAACTCAGGTTGATTAGAAGTCGTAGCTCATGCCGACTTTCAGCGTACGTCCATCACCTTGTGATAAATACGTGCCGCTGTCATCAATGTTGGCCCAATATTTCTCATTGGTTACGTTCTCAACACCGACACGCCAAACCATATCGCTCTGGTTAACTTTGGTGCGGTAACGCAAACCCAGATCCAAGGTGGTGTAGCTGTCAATTTTCTTGGTATTCGCAGAATCTGCCCATTGTGAACCGGTGTGGTTCAGCAAGGCGGTTGCGGTCAGTCCTTCAACCGGTTTGATATCATATTCTGCGCCCAACTGGTAATCGTAGCGAGGAACGCCCACCGCCTGCTTGCCGTCGTAGGTGCCACCCTCGGTTTTTTGCATGACCGGATCGATCCAGGTAGCGCTGGCATTCAAGCGGAAACCTAATACCGGCTCGCCGAAGATGTTGGTTTCAACACCACGATGGCGCTGTTCGCCATCCATTACGTAGGCGTTGTCACCGTTGAGAATGCCGGAAGGCTTCTTGATTTCAAACAGTGCCAGCGAGCCGCCAATCCGGCCGAAATCCGTTTTCACGCCAATTTCATTCTGCTTCGAATGCGCGATGCCCGTGACAGAACCGTAGTTGCTGCTGCCTTGTGGCGCGACTTCACCGGGTTGCAGTGCTTCGGTGTGGTTCGCATAGAGAGAAACGGTCTCCCACGGCTTGTAGACCACGCCATACGTTGGCATCCAGCGGCTGTTGTCATAACGCGAAGCGACATCCTCTGCGCCCGTGCCGTAAGCGTAGTTACGCACCACCACTTTCTGATGACGCGCACCCACTGTAAACAGCAGCGAATCATCAAACAGGCCCAAGGTATCGCTGAGCAAATAGCCTTGCGTACGCGAGCGTGCGGTGGTCAGCGGATCAGAGAAATTACCACCGCTAAAGTTCACGGCGGGTTCTGCGATATCGTTGGTGTGATAGATATTGGTTGATGCGCCGCTCAACGCCATGCCGTAAGCATTTTTGGCATTGGTGGTCAGCGCCGAATAGCCAATGTTCACTTTGTGCGAGACGAAGCCGGTATCGAAATTGCCACGTAATCCCACCATGCCGCTCATGTTGTCTTGAATGCGGTTAGTGTTGAAGGTGGCAATGGTTGCATCACCGTTGCTGTTGGTGATCTTTGGCGTGGCGTAGTTGCCGGTTTCATGGGCATGCTGCGCGCCCAAGCCTGCGTAAGCTGTCCAGTTATTGGTGATATCGTATTCCGCTTTGGCGATCCCAAATTCGGACTCCATATCGCTGTACACCCATTTTTGGCTGTAGTTATGCGAGTTTGACGGCACCGCAGGAATAAAGTCGATACCGCTGATGTTCACGCCTAATCCACCGTCGTGGAAGGTCTTTTTCTGATAACCCACATCAAGTGACGTGCGCAGACGATCGCCCCGATAATCAAGGCCGATCGACGCGGCGGTGGTTCTTTTCTTCTCGTCATCTACGCCGGTTTCACCTTCACGATGCACCGCATTCACCCGCACACCGAACTGGTTGTTATCGCCAAAGCGTCGACCGATATCGACATTGGTCCCCACCTGCGAGGAGGTGGTGTAATCCACGCCGACGCGCGTCAAAGGCACATCATCTGCATGTTTCGGTTCAAGGTTGATCATACCGCCAACCGCGCCGGTGGCTGAGCCGTTCAGCAAACTGTTTGCACCTTTGAAGATCTCAACGCGATCGATCAACGCCGTATCCATTACCTGACGTGGCACCACGCCGGGCAAGCCGCCAAAGGTCATGTCATCGCCATCCATCAGGAAGCCACGGATGCGGTAGCTTTCAGCAAAGTTGCCGTAGCCCTTCACGCTCTGCACGCCAGCATCGTTTTTCACCACGTCAGCGATGGTATGCGCCTGCTGGTCCTGAATCATTTTTGAGGTAAAGCCGATGACGTTGAACGGCACGTCCATCGCTTTTTGCTCGCCGAGCATGCCCAGGCGACCGCCGTGAGCAATTTGCCCATCGAGATAAGCGGGCACCAAATCGTTGCCACCCGCTTTAAAATCATTTTCCGGTGTCGCCACCACGGTTAAGGTCTGTTCTTTATTGGCCGCTGCTGCATCACTGGCAGCGTTATTCGTTGTAGTCTGAGCCATCACTGGCAAACAACCGGCACTGACGAAAATCGCGAGCAGCGTCGGTTTGAATCCTGGGGTTGAAAGAAGTTGGCGCATCGTCGTTCCCTAATGGTAAATATACTGAGAATCATTATTATTGCGGTTTGCGATTATGCGCGGGGCGGAAGTGAATGCAAGAAAAATCTTATGCTAAAGCGCAGGATTTACAGTCTGATAACGGATGAAAAAACAGTGAAGGCGCTGCCGAAGCAGCGCACTTGATCAGGCGTCGCGCCAGCGTTTGAAGATAAGCGAGGTATTAATGCCGCCAAAGGCGAAATTGTTGGTCTGGATAAAATCGGTTTCCAGCTTACGCGGCTCACCGACAATGTAGTCCAGCGCACCGCATTCTTGTGCAGGCTGCGTCAGATTCAGCGTCGGTGCAAACCAGCCTTCGCGCATCATCTGAATGCTCATCCAGGCTTCCAGCGCACCGCACGCGCCCAGCGTGTGACCAAAATAGGATTTCAACGAAGAGACGGGCGTTTGGTCGCCAAACACGGCTGCAGTTGCCAGGCTTTCAGCAATATCACCCCGATCGGTGGCTGTGCCGTGCGCATTAATATAGCCAATTTGTGAGGCTTCCAGCCCGGCACTTTTCAGTGCACGCTCAATGCAGATTTGCATGGTTTCGCGCTGCGGCTGCGTAATATGTGCCGCATCGCAATTGGTGTGGAACCCCACCAGCTCGGCGTAAATTGTTGCGCCACGCGCCTGCGCATGTTCCAGCGATTCGAGAATCAAGGTACCCGCACCTTCGCCAATCACCAATCCATCACGATGCTGATCGAATGGCGAAGGGGTACTTTGCGGTGCGTCATTGCGCTGGCTGGTGGCAAACAGCGTATCGAATACCGCCGCTTCAGAAGGACATAACTCCTCTGCGCCACCGGCTACCATCACCGTTTGGTAGCCGTGGCGAATCGCTTCCCATGCATAACCAATCGCCTGGCTGCCCGAGGTACAGGCGCTGGAAGTGGGGATCACACGACCACGTAAACCAAAAAACAGACCGGCATTCACGGCGGCGGTGTGCGGCATCATCTGCACATAGGTGGTGCCGGTAATATTGTTGGTGTGCTTTTCAGTCAGCATAGTGGCGAATTCGCTCACCGGCCCGGTGCTGCCGGTGGAAGAGCCATAAGCAATGCCGGTTTCACCATTGGTCAGTACCGGATGATCGATCAGCCCAGCCTGTTCCAAAGCCAGTTCGGTGGCGCGGGTAGCCAGCAGCGAGACGCGGCCCATGGCGCGAATACGTTTACGGGTATAGTGCGCAGGCAAGGTAAAATCATCAATCGGCGCGCCTAACAGCGTGTGCAGCCCATCATAAACTTGCCATTCCGGCATCTGCCGCACTGCGTTTTTACCTGCAAGAATACGTGCCGCAACCGCCTGCCATTGCTCGCCAAAAGCGGTGACACCGCCCATGCCCGTGACAACTACGCGCTGAATCACAGCATGCCTCCGTTAATCGAAATCACCTGACGCGTGACATAACCTGCAATGTCAGACATCAAATAGCTGGCTAATCCCGCCACTTCATCCGCTGCGCCCATGCGTTTCATCGGAATAATTTTCAGTGCTTCCTCAACGACTCGCGGTTCAAGCCCTTCCATGCCGGTATCAATCAGGCCGGGCGCGATGCAGTTTACGGTGATTTTACGTTTTGCCAGTTCAATCGCCAGCGCTTTGGTTGCGCCGATGATGCCCGCTTTTGCCGCGCTGTAATTGACCTGGCCGCGATTGCCCATCATGCCGGAAACCGACGACAGTGTGATGATCCGACCGCCACGACGCAGACCAATCATGGGCATCACGCAGGGGTGAATCACATTATAAAAGCTGTCGAGATTGGTATGAATCACATCATCCCACTCAGATTCTGTTAGCGCAGGGAAAGCGCCATCCCGGGTGATCCCTGCATTGCTGATAACGCCGTAATAGGCACCATGCTGCTCAATATCCGCCTCCAGAACGCTGCGGGTCGCGGCGCGATCGGCAACATCAAAACCCAGCACCCGCCCGGTTCCACCCTGCTCCACGATGTGCTGCAACGTGTGTTCAGCGCCCGCACGGTCGCGATTGTAATGCACCACCAGTTCGAAGCCGTCCTGCGCCAGGCGCAGCGCGATAGCGCGGCCAATGCCTTTACTGGCGCCCGTTACCAATACAGAACCTCTCATGGCTGATTTCCTTGTGACATCAGTTGCTGTAACTCTTCTTCATTCGGTTGATAGGTATTCAGGCGTCCGTTGGCCAGCAGCAGATCGCCATAATGGATTTCGCCCTCAAAACTGCCCATCCGATCGTCGCGCATCAATAGCCGCATAGTGATATCCAGCGTTGCGTTAGCCGGGAAATGGGGCTGTGTTGCCCGCCAGCCGCGCCCGCCCAACAGCATGCCTGGCTGGATAAGGATTGCTCCGGCACGTTTCGCTTGCCAGCCAGACCAGACACCAACGGTTTGCGCCATGATCTCTACGCCAAACCACGCGGGCAGTTCACCCTGCTGATTAAGAAAAGGTGCCAGCACGCCTGTTTTGGCCGTTGTCACTCGGCAATGCACGCTTTCTTCATCCACCGCAATCAGCTGTTCGACCAGCACCATAGGCGTTTCATGCGGCAAAAAATCCGCAGCACAACCCTTAATTGTCATCGCACCGTCCCAAAATTAAACAGGTATTATTGCCACCGAAAGCAAACGAGTTGGACGCGATAATCGGACGCGCCAGCGGCTGAGAGTGCAGCAGCAGGCCGCACTCTGCCAGGCTTTCGTCGCGAGCGGCGACAGAAAAATCTTGCGCCGGCAACGGCAGATTCTCGCTGAGAATCAACGCGCTGAGCGCGGCTTCGCACACGCCCGCTGCACCGAGCGTGTGCCCGGTAAGGTGTTTCGTCGAACTGCAGGGTACATCACTGCCAAACAGGCGATGGATCACTAACGCTTCCATCTGATCGTTAAGCGGCGTCGCGGTGCCATGCAGGTTGATGTAGCCGATATCCTGCGGCGCTAAACCCGCCTGTTGCAGCGCCATGCGCATGGCGCGCTCTGCGCCCTCACCTTCTGGATGCGGCGCAGACATATGCCAGGCATCAGAAGATTCGCCCGCGCCCAACAGCGCTAACGGCTGCGGTTCTCGCGTTAACAGCATCAGCGCGGCCCCCTCACCAATCGAAATACCATCGCGCTCACGGCTAAACGGCACGCAGCGGCGTTCAGAAAGTGATTCGAGACTGGCGAAGCCGTTAACCGGCATGCGGCTTAGTGAATCTGCACCGCCCACCAGGGCAACATCCGCCAACCCTGCAGCAATCAAACGTTCGCCGCTGATCAGCGCACGAGCGCTGGAAGAACAGGCGGTGGAGATGGTATAGGCTGGACCATTGAGTTGCAGATATTGCGCCAGAAAGCGCGATGGATCGCCCAATTCTTGCATCTGGTAATGGTAGTGCTGGCGATCGCCACGAATCTGCTGATCGCCTTCGTCAACACCCGAGGTGCTGGTTCCCAACACGATCGCAACGCGATCGGCACCATATTTCGCAACAGCAGCATCCAGCGCTGGCCGAATTTGCGCTAACGCCGCCAGCAGCAGCTGATTATTACGGGTGTCATGCGCAGCAAAGGCAGCGGGTATAGCAGGCAACTTGGCCTCTACCGCACCCAGCCAGCAGCGTTTGTCCGTCGTTAGCCAGCCTTCATGCTCACGCATACCAGGCGCAATACCGCTGATCAGGTTCGCGGCAATCTGCTGATTATTGTTCCCAAGCGCATTGAGCATCCCGAATGCAGAAATGTAGATCATGATGCATCCAAATGTTGAATTTGAATCAGGTAACCAAACGCGTGCTGCTGAATGGTGATCGGCTCACGTCGCTCGCCGCGTTGTAGATAGGTAATCTCCGTCACGACCTGGTTATCGGCATCTCGCAGCACGCGCTTCAATCCTTTGTCTTGTAGCGTCCAGCCGCGCGGCAGCTGTTTTTGCCATACCGCAATCGGCCAGTGACTCAACATAATATCGGCCAATACCTGACTGGCGGGCGGCATATTGGGCAGCGGCATCAGCTGTTGCGTATGAATGCCCCTGGCATCGTAACTGACACGGAACAAGCGAATCCCCACCGATGATAAGCCCGCTAATTCTATTTTCTGCGCATCGGCGCTCAGCAACACCAGCAGCGACTGGCGGGTTCCTTTTATCTGGCCGGTTAACAGTTGCTGCTGTTGAAATGCAGGCGTGATGCCCGGCGGTGGCAGCATAATCTTCACGCCAGGCTTCAGCCAGGCGGTAGGCTGCGTATTATCTGGCTTAGGGCTGGCGCAGGCGCTGAGCAACAGACTGAATATCAACATCATCGCTGCGCGAATCATCTTTTTTTCCTCGATTTAGTGGGCCGCATGGCCAGCGGTGAGAGCAGAAAGGCGCTAAAAATACCGCTGCACAACACGGTGCCAAAACCAGCAATGGCGCTGGTGCTGCTGAAAACCAACATGCCCAACGTCAGCAATGTTGTCATCATCGCCAGCGAGACCGCCAACAGTGAAGTCAGCGGCGTACCCTGCGGATTGCTAAAGAACAAGGTGTAATTAATGCCAATGCCCAGAACCAGAATCAATGCCAGCAGCGCGAACAGATTCAACGACGCGCCCATCCAGCCCAACGTTGCCAACGCGGTTGCCAGCGACAGCAATGAAGGCAATGCACTGCGCAAACCCGCTTTAAGGCCTAAACGCAGCACGTAGCTCAGCGCAATCAGCGCTAACGCCAGCAACAGTAAGCCGCTCAACAGCGAGCGCCAGAAGCTGAAAAGCGTATCGTAGCTGGCCTTACGATCGACCCAACTTACGCCTGGATATTTTTGCGCCAGCGCACTGAGCGCCGCGCTATTTTTTACGCCGCTGGTCGGCACCAGCACGCCGCTGCGCCCGTCAGGCAGCGACAGCCATAACAGTCGCCAGCCTTCACTCAGCGGACTGTTCAGCCAGGCTTCTGGCGTTACCGTCATCGGTTGAAGATCGGGTGCGGGCACGCTGATCCCCGCCTGTTTTAGCCGCGCCACGATCTTCGGTGCGGCCTGTTGCAGGGTAGCAATGTCTTGCTGCTGCTGTTCCAGCGAACGTAACGGCAGTAAACGGAAGTTTTGCAGCGCACCTTGCTGCTGCGCCTGTTTTAAATCTGGCACCAACTGCGCTAAACGCTGCAGCGTCTGCTGTGCGTTATCGCCCCACACCACAAACCAAGTTTGATCGGCGCGTTGACCTGTCAAATCCGCCAGTTGGCGATCCTGTTCGAGCAGATGGGCCGGCGCGCTTTGTAGATGGGCAATATCATCATCCACCTTTAATTGCACCATACCGCCCAGCGCGTAAATCGCCATCGCCAGCGGCAAGCCAATTCGCAACGCTTTGCGACGACGCCACGCGGCTAACCAGCGCGCAAGCGGCACCATCAACGGCACAGGACGAACCGGTAAACCGCGCACCAACCACGGATAGAGAAAAATCACCGTTAAACAGGATGCCGTTAAACCGCTGGCCGCAAAAACCGCCAACTGACGCAGACCCGGAAAAGGCGCCAGCAGCATTAATAGCCAGGCAATTGCGGTGGTGGCTAACGCCAGCAGCAGCGTACCGCGCACTTTGCGTAGACTCTGCCACGGCGTGGCGTGTTCACCATGTACCATGCGTTCGGTGAGGTAGTAGAGCGTGTAATCGGCAGAGATGCCGACAATGCTCAGGCTCATCACCAGCGTCATGATGTGCAGCTCGCCAAAACAGAGCAGCGTGGCGACCGTGCCCGCCATCGCGCCAATGGCGACCGATGCGAGGCATAGCAGCAATGGGCGCAACGAGCGGAACACCAACAGCACCAGTATCAACACGCCGCCCAAGGTTATTGTGCCGAGTGTTTCAACATCGTGTTGCGCACGCTGGCTGGCATCATCACTGAACAGTACTGTGCCGCGCGTCAGCAGTTGTGCTTGCGGCCAGCGCTGTTTTAGCGCTTTTTCAAGCTGCCTGAGTTGCGACACAAGTTGATGGCTCTGCGTAATGCTAAACGCATTATTTGCCAGTTCGCCATGCAGGAAATAGCCGCGTTGGCCTTGCTTATCCTGCACCGTTAGCCAGCCATTGTGCAGCATCATGCGATCGGCATTTTGCTGAAGTGCCAGCTGTGAGCCTCGTACCAGCATCAGCGGATCGTTTTGTAACTCCTTGCTGCCCACCCCAGAAAAGGCGGAAAAGAGTTGGCCTAACAGCCAATCAGCTTGCGCATCGCCGCCGTTTTGCAATCGTGCACGGGTTGCATCATCAATCAGGCCGTTACGATGTTGCCAGGCAAAACGGCCCCACTGCTGCTGCTGATTTTCATTGAGATCGCCCTGCACCTGTTTGAGTGCAGGCAAAGCGCGTAATTGCTCAAGCCACCAGCGCGCCACCTCTGGATCGTCGGTTTTTCCTGGTAATACCAGCCAGACCATTTGTCGATCCAGCCGCTGCATAAAACCTTCCTGCAACTCCGCAGGCGCGGCACCGAGGTTTTGCTGCGGCAACAACGCCAGTACGCTGCTGTTGAGATGGCTGCGCGGCAACAGCAGCACCAAGGCGACAGCTAACACCATGCAAACCACTAACCACAGCGCGGCGAAGAATTTATCATTACGGCCCGGCAAAACGTGTGCGCTCCTCGTCACTTAATTGCGGCGGCTTAATGCGCGTGTTGCTGAGTTGAATGTGGGTCTTATCACCCTGCTTGTCATCCAAATCGATACGTTCGAGAAATTCGCTGCCAGCCAGATCGATACGATTAAATATCATGTTAAGCGGCGCGGCTTTAGGCGTGAGTCCCAGCGTCCAGCGCTGGTTGCCTTTGTCCTGAAAATCGAGCGTAAAGTTCTCTTTCAAGACATTCTCATCTGCCTGAAACAGCGCGCGCAACAAATGATTGAACTGGAACATTTGTGGATTACTGTCTGAAGTGATGACTTGCGGCGGCTGATTATTCAGCGTTTGTACCATGCGCTTATCATCAAGCAGTAGCGTCATGACAAACGGCGTACTTTGATGCCACCACAGTCCTTGTTGTTGCGCGATCAGCAGGTTGCCATGTGATACCAGCGGCTGCGCCATGCCAGAAATGGTGCGCGTTTGAACAAAATCTGCGCGAATGATCGGTTGGCTGGCAAAGCGCTGCTGTAACTGTTCCAGCGTGACGGCGCTGGCCGCGCTGGCCCACAGTAGCAAACTGGCAACGATAATTTTTAGCATTCTTTCACCCCTAGGCGTTCCAGCAAAATATCGGGCGTAACAAAGCATAAGGTTTCTGTTGCCTGCTCCACCGCAACCTGCAAAGTGTGCGCTTTGGTGGTGATCTCCCCTGCCGCATTGCGGACCTGGTAGTCGATGCGTAACCGGTTTTCATATTCGGTGATGCTGGCGCTGACGGTGATCGGTTCCTCACAGCGCAGCGGCTGGCGATACTTAACGCGGGTGTCGACCACCGGCCAGATGTAGCCGCTGGCCGCCATTTCGCTGTAGCTGTAATTAATGCTGCGCAGCAGCGCTTCACGGGCCACTTCGAAATAACGGAAGTAGTTACCGTGCCAGACCACGCCCATCGGATCGCAGTCGTGAAAAGAGACCGTGAGCGCGACTTCCACGGTATGCAGGTGATCAGGCATTGTCGGACTCCTCATGGCGCACCCGATCATCGGGCAACGTCCAGAAATCGAAAAAGTTAAACCAGTCGAGCGGTGCCAGCAGTGCATGGTGCGCCAGACGATCCGCATAGCGATCAACCGTGACCTGTAGCGCCTGTTGACGCTGTGCGCGTGGCAGCAGCAGCGGATCGGCAAAAGGTTCGCAATGAATCTGTAATTTACCCTGCTGGCGCAAGGCGAACATCAACAGCACCGGGCAGCGCAGCGCCGCAGCTAACACAAACGGGCCTTGGGGAAAGGGTGCGGGACGACCCAAAAACGCGCTCCAGACTACGCGACGCTCCCCGCCGCGCTGGCGGTTAACGGCGGTGCGATCGCCGACGATAGCAATCCATTCGCCCGCATCCAGCTTTTGTTGCAGCAGAATGGCTGTTTCCGGGCCGATATCGCTAACCGGCAGCAAATTAACGCCCGCGTCGGGCGCGATAGTTTCCAGCACCGCACGGAAACGTTGGGCATTGTCAGTGAATACCAAGGCGTTGATCACCAAGCCGCTGACCTGTTTTGCCATGGCGCGGCAGGCTTCTATATCACCCAGATGCGAGGCAAGAATCAGCTTTCCGCGTTCGCCGGGCGCACGGATCACCGCTTCTGCACCTGGCGCAAAATCGATATCGCGTCCCCAACGCAAATCGCCACGCCAGCTGGCTACCTTATCCAGCATCGCTTCAGCAAATCGCAAAAAGTGGCGATAGCTGTTAAGCGGTTTGGGCAGCGCAACCTGCTGTTGGCTGGCGTAATCACTGACTCGCGTGATCCATTGCTGTGAAGCGTGACGGGCGCGCTGTCCGCTCAGCCAGTAAACCGCCACCACCGGCCACAACAGTATTAGAAAAGGTAAGCGGCCGCAGCGACGATAAACTGCCAGCATGAAGCGCAGACCTACTTGCCCACGGCGCTCCGGTTCGCCGGACCAATGTTTTTGCTGGCGACGCATGTTTACCAGACGCGGAATGCGCGGCAACATGCCGAAAAACAGGCGTGTATGCATCCAGGAGATGCGCAGATTGTCATACAGCGCATCAAAGTGTGACACTCCGGTTTCTGGGTAAGTCACACGCGTGGTGAGAAAGCGGCTTGGTGTGCCCTGCCAATAGAGTCGCACCATGATTTCAGTGTCAAAATCCATGCGCTGACCGATCGCACGCTGATCGCACAGCGCCAACGTTGGCGATAACGGGTAGACGCGAAAGCCGCACATGCTGTCTTTGATCGAAAACGACAGCGTTTCTATCCACACCCAAAAATGGGTGATGTAGCGCCCATATAAACGTGACTTGGGGATCGAACTGTCGTAAAGCGGCTTACCGGAGATCAAACATTCAGGATAACGCCGCGCTTCCGCCAGCATGGCTGGGCAATCTTCAATCTGGTGCTGTCCATCGGCATCCAACTGCAGCGCATGGGTAAAACCCTGCGCAGCGGCAGCTCGCAGTCCCTGTATCACCGCCGCACCTTTGCCCTGATTGTGCGTTAACCGCAGTACGGTGATCTGTTCAGCCCGCACGCTTTCCAGTTGCTGTTGGGTGCTGGCTTCGCTGCCGTCATCCACAATGATCACGGGCAGGTTAAAAGGTGCCAACCGTGCCAGCACTGAAGCCATCATCGCGCCGTGGTTGTAGCAGGGAATCACCACGCACGGTGAGAAGTCAGACGAAAATTGAGGTGTTAACACAGCTGAATTTTTCCGCTGCTGGCGCTCAGCGCGTTACCGTCACGCAGCAGGCTGTAACAAAAGCTGAGGCGGGATTTCGTCGCATCCCACTCAATATGCAGTTGCAACAGCGAATCCGGCGCTACCGGCTGTTGAAATTTGATGTTTTCGACCGCAGCAAACTGTTTGCCGGGTGCCAGACACTGCACCGCGTAATGCATAACCCAATCGAGTTGCGCTACGCCAGGCAGAATCGGCAACGTGGGGAAATGGCCTTGAAACCAGAACAGATCGGTAGCGATATATAGCGTTAGGGTTACGCTGTTGTCCTGAATCTGGCGGCTGCGTTCAACCGGCAACATGAAAAAGCTCCTCAATTTGTGGCCAGGCGCGTTTGCTTTGTGTGGTGACGGGAATGGTCGCCACCACACGCCAGTAACGCGGCAGCGCCACCGACTCCAGCAAAGGTTGCAGATGCTGCTTCCAGCGTTTTTTCTGCGCCGCTAGCTGATGATCATCAAGCGGCGTCGCCAACGCCAGCACCACGCCAATACCCTGGCGATCGTGGCGCGTAATAGCCAGCGCGGCGGCATCGACGACACCGGGCAGCGCCATTAAGCGCCGTTCGATTTCACTCAGCGAAATGCGTTTATCTTCAATTTTTACGATGCGATCGTGGCGACCGGTTATCTGAACGTGGCCTGCGGCATCAACCTGCAAGCGATCGTCGAGCTGCCAACCTGCAGCGTTTTCAATCAGAGCGGAAGAGACTTGCCAACGATCATCGTCGATCTGTTGTAGCCTGACGCCAGGAAAACAGATCCAAGCTGCGGCGTCCGAATCGCGCTGCCGCCAGGCGATCACGCCGGTTTCCGTGCTGCCGTATATTTCACTCACCGGACAATGCATTGTCTGCTGGGTATGTTGCGCATCCTGCCAGGCCAGCGCCCCGCCCGCTGAAACAATCAACGTGCAGGCGGCTACAGGGAAGTGATCATCCAGGCGGCGCAAAAATGCGGGGCTACTGATTAAAGCGTGGCGATAATCTGGGTGCCGAAGCTGTTCAACCAGTTGTTCACTGTAGAATAGCTGCTGCGCCGCAAACGGTTGACCCAACGCCATAGGCAATATGATGCGAAAGGTTAAGCCATAAAGATGTTGATGACTGACCGAAGCAAGGATGCGGCAATCTGTGAGTCTTTCACCCCAGAGCGCAGCCAGCCAGCGCGACTCCTGCTCCAGCACCGCCAGTGATTTTACGACACGACGTGGCGCGCCGGTTGAACCTGAGGTAAACAACACCAGCGCAGCATCGGTGGGCAAAGCGGGAAGTTCACCTTCAGCTTCATCATCCTGCCAGCGTTGCAACGGCAAATGAATATCTAACGGCAGATCGCTGATCACGCCATCCAGCACATCGCCCATTTCATTGAGCTGCGCAGCGCGACAATGGCCCGGGATCACCGGTGTTTTTTCCGCGTACCAGGTTGCCAGCAGCGCGACGCAAAATCGGTAGCTATCATCAAAACAGAGCGCCCACTGCGTGCCGGGCTGCCTCCGCAACGTCTGGCTAAGCGACAATACCTGACGGCGCAGCGTGCTCAACATCAATGTGTGATCGCCACGCCACGCCACTTCGCGATCCTCGCCGGTTAGCCACGCAGCAATGGGTTGTGCGATCATGCTTTGCGTCTCACGCGCTGGCGTACCAGCCATTCGGCGCTCATCAGCGCGCCCATTAACAGATAGCTGATGCCGCCATTCCAGAGCGTCCACAGGCGAAGATTTCCCATCAAACAGGTGCTCAGCGCTATGCTGCCGTTAAAGATAAAAAACAGGCACCAGACTTGCGTGACGCGTCGCGTATAGCGCACGGCCTGCGGCGGCAGCGTGGATTCACGCAGTCGCGCAAGTCGTTCAACCAGCGGCATGCTGCTCCATAATGACGCGCCAAATATGATCAGCATGGCCAGGTTGACCGCCACCGGATACCACAACAGCAGATGCTGACTGCGCAACGTCATGCTGCTGATACACAGCAGCGTGCCGAGTAGAGCCAGCCAGCCCATCACGTTGTTAAATGCGGTTTTCTGCCGACGCAGGGTAAACCAACGCAGACCGAACAGCGCGGCCAGTAACCAGAACAGCGCATGCCATTGTGGTTGCGCCAGCGCCAACCAGACCAAAAAAGGCCAAGCCAACAGCGTGAGAAGGTTGATCAGGCGTAGCGCAGCATGCATGTTGAAATCAGGCGCCTTCGCGCATCAACTGTTCTACCGCATCCACCACATCCTGCACGGTACGTACCGAACGGAAAGTTTCTGGTTTGATTTTACGGCCAGTACGTTTTTGCAGGTGAACCACCATATCAACCGCATCAATGCTGTCGAGTTCCAAATCTTCGTAAAGGCGTGCGTCCGGGCGAATGTCATCCACCTCAATTTCAAACAGGTTAGTCAGCAGTGAGGCGACTTCCTGATAAATTTCATCTTTGTTCATCATAATTTTGTCTCAGCGATCAGGCGCGTTGTTGGTTCACGAACGCCGCCAAAGAGGCAACGGAAAAAAAGTGCGCACGCAGGGTTTCGCTCTCGGCGGAAAGTGCCACGCCATAGCGATTTTTTACCGCCAGCCCGAGTTCCAACGCATCAATGGAATCGAGTCCAAGCCCGTCACCAAAGAGCGGGGCCTCTGTGTCGATATCGTCGAGTTCGACATCTTCAAGGTTCAGCGTATCGATGATCATCTGTTTGATATCGTTGATTAATGAGTCCATACCGTTTTCCGCATTACACATCTTGGGGAACCAGCGCCTGCTGCAAATGGCGGGTCAGTCGACGCGCAGCTAATGGCTGCGCATCTTGGTTGCTTTCGCCAAACGACGTGCTGTCGATTCGCGTATGTACGCGCACGGTAAATACAGGTTTTACCGGCGGGATTTGATACCAGCGGCTCTGTTTATCGAGCATACGCTGAGTACAGGTAATGTGAACTACGCGTAAATCGCAGCCCGCGCGCACCGCGATATTGGCGGCACCGCGTTGCAGCTTTAGTGCTTCGCCATGACGCGTGCGCGTTCCTTCCGGGAAGATCAAAAGGGTATCGCCACGCGCCAGTCGCTGTTGGCTGTCGGGTAGCAGCGTCTCCGCTTCACTGTTTATCAGGTAATCTGCGGCGCGAATGACGCCTCGCAGGAAAAAGTTTTTTTGCAGCTCCGCTTTCACTAAACAATCCATTTCCGGCAGTACCGAGGCGATCATCACGTAATCGATCAGTGAAGGATGATTGGCGACGATTAAGCAGCCACGATCGCGACGGAGCTGATCGGCGCCCTCAATGTGATAGTCGTAAACGCCAACAAAACGGCAGAAGCGCAGGAAACAGCGAAAACTCCAGGCGATGCTGGCGCGCGCGATACGGCGGCGGCGATGTTTGTCGCGCTGGATCAGCAACAGCAGATTAAACCACGTCAATGACATCAGCAGACCGCCCACGCTAAACAGTGTAAAGCTGACGGCAGTCATAACCAGGCGCCAGTAATAGTTAAACCCGGGCCGGCCATGGCGCAGCGACAGAGAAGAATCAGTCATGTGAATTCACCCAATGCCAGTTAAGACGTTCACCCAGAAGGGTGAAGCTGTTGCCCTGCGCCAGCACGTTATGCAGAAATTCAAGGCTCTGCGGCAGCATCGGCTGCGAAACCGGCTCGGTATTCAGGGTGGTGGTGCATTGCAACACGCTGCCAGCCGCAAGCAGCAGCGCCACTGCATAAGGTGCGTTGCAGCCTGCTTCCGGTAGCCACGGCAAATAGTAATCAGGAATGGTGCCATCAAAGTCGACCAGCAACACCTGCTGATACCCAGCCTGATGCAGTGCGCTGACTTCAAGTAATCCTTGCTGAAAGGAGTCGATGCCAGCAGAAATAGAGGTGGAAACCAGCGGCTTTTTTGCTGCGATGGTCAGGCTGCCAACAGCAGAATTATGCACCGACATCGCAAAATCAGTGGGCGACAACGCCTGCCGCTCCGCCAACGTGGTAAGTATCCGCAGGTTCCGCTCCAGTTCGCCATGGCGACTGGTAAAGACGATGGCATCGACACGTTGGCGCGCCAGCAGCACTAAACCACTTTCAACCGCTGCACGGCTTCCGCCGCTCAGACGCCGCGCAGTCATCATCGGAAGATGCTGCGGCTTAGCAAGCGATTGTGTGCTGTCGATGGTGGCAGCGTGCTGCGCCCAACGATGCCAGGCTTCACGTTCGGCTAACCCCGGTGCCAGGGCGTGCCAATCAATTAGCGAATAAGCGAGTTTCATACCAGCGTTCTTTTATAAGCTTGGTGGAATTGCCGTCCATGGGATCGTCAACTCCCTTCCCTGCGTAAGCAAAGAATCATCCCTGAAATACCTGGCGACGTCTGACGTGGTCCATCACGGTATGGGTTTACCCTACGGACAGCAAGAGTAGGACATCTGATTTGTCGGCAGACAGGTTTATTTCTTTATTACCTTGCGTGTTATTACGTTAATTCCGTGATGACACACAAGGTATTCAAGGCACTATTTAATACTTTGTGCCGCCAGACGCAGCTGAATATCTTGATCCAGATTATTAATCCAGCGGTTATAGTTACCGTGAATTTTACCGTTTTCCGCTTTCAGATTTTCGCTGCTAACGTACTGAATACTATAGCTTTGATCGGTATAAGTAACGCGAATATTGGCGGTGAAACCGCGCTGAGACAGTCGGCCATTAAGGATGCCCGGTGCGACAGGTGTCATCACCCATTTACGACCAATGCCCGCCTCAATTATCGCAACTTTCATTTGATTATCGGTGTAGCGTTGTGACAATGATTGATTCACATTATGAATCGGTGCAGTACCGGCGCAGCCCGTTAATAAAGTGGCGGTCAGCGCCAGCATCAAAATGGTGTTAAGCTTCATGATTTTCCTTTTTTATTTCCCTGTTATTTCAAGCAGTTAAAATAAATAACTGCCCCACACAAACGTCACTGAATGTGCATTTTTCCGTTCAGGCTGTGTAAAAACCGGCGCATGATAACACCTTTTATAAAGGCGCGTAAGACGAAGCATAACGCGTAAATTGCCGTTATTTGCGTAATAGAGAGGAGAGTTAAGTCGCGTTTGGGCTGAAGAATATAGCCGTTTTTTTACACGACTATTTTACTCACAGCTGGATCGATGAAAGGATAAAAAACCAGGGTTTGGGGCAGAAAAGGCGGCCCTGATTAACAAAAGCTATTGATGGCGCTCTGTTTTGCCCGTTGCTGACTCAGTCTGGCCTTTTCTGCCCGCGTTGATTATTGCGTAATGTTCTACTGCTTAGGTTACGGATGCGAGGGATTAACCTGCCAGCCGCCGCCTAACGCGCGATAAAGATCAATTTGCGCCAACAACAGGTTGTTTTTAACCGTGACTAAATTGAGCTGTGTACTGAACAACGTGCGCTGAGCGTCAAGTTCATCCAGATAAGAGGCGTAGCCATTCTGATAACGATTGCTGGCAATGCGCAGCGCTTCGGCAACATATTTCTCCTGCTTTTGCAGCTCTTCTTGCTGTGCTTCACCCTGGCGAATGGCATCCATTGCATCATTCACTTCTGAGAACGCGTTGCGAACCACTTTTTCATAGCTATACAGCGCCTGGTTGCGCGTCGCCATTGAGACATCAACCTGCGCGGTTAACGCTTCACGGTTCAGAAGCGGCGCCAGTACGCTGCCGCCAATGCTCCAGAGACGGAACGGATTGTCTACCAGCTGATGCAATATTGAACTCTGCATAGTGCCTGTTGCCGTCAGATTAAGATTGGGCAGCAGATCCGCTTTTGATGATTCGAGGCTTGCATCGGCAGCCAGTAACTGGCGCTGCGCCTGAACAATATCAGGCCGGCGATTCATCAGCTGTGAGGGCAACAAATTGGGCATCTGCTGTGGTGAAATCTGCGTAAACTCAGGACGACGCGCAATCTCACGCGGATTCATGCCGACCAAAATACTGAGTGCATTCTCCTGCTGTCCGATTTGATGCTGTAACTGCGGCACTTGCGCTTTGGCAGATTGATATTCTGATGCGGCCTGCATCCATTCAAGCCGCGAGGTATAGCCTGTTTCGTACTGGCGCTGCGCCAGTTTCAGCGAATTGCCACGCGTTTCCAGCGTCGCTTCGGTCACGCGCAGCTGTTCATCCAGTGCGCACAGCGTGAGATAACCCGAAGCCACCGAGCTGGCGATGGTTAATTCAGCCGCAGAGGCGGCGGCACGCTGTGCCTCCAGTGAAGCCTGTGACGCGGCGATGGAACTGCTGCGTGCTCCCCACAAATCGACATCGTAATTGGCTTGTAATAATCCCTGAAACACGGCTGTTTCATAGGGCTGTCCGGTAACGGATGAGAGCGTACGTTCACGCGTTGCCGCGACGCCCGCGCTGAGCGTGGGAAAGTTATCGCCCTGCGCCGCGCGCAGTTGGGCACGATATTGATCGACGCGCGATCGGGCAATCAAGATATCGGGATTATTGCGCAGCGATTGCGTCACCAGCCGATTAAGATTTTCATCCCCAAAAGCGCGCCACCACTCTGCTTCTACGGTCGATGATGGGCCAACCTGTTCACGCCACGCCGTCGGAATGGGCAATGATGACGGCGCTTTTTCAACCTGTGTGGCACACCCTGCTAATGTCATCGCCAACATGCTGGCCAGCACGCTGCTACGCATCATGGCGTCGCCTCATCTTTTACTGGCGCATCAGTATCAATACTGACTTCCACTGACATACCGGGACGCAACTGCTCAATATCTGTTGAATCAATGCGAATCCGCACCGGGATACGCTGGGCAATTTTCACAAAGTTGCCGGTGGCATTATCGGGTGAAATGGCGCTGAATTCTGAACCCGCTGCCGGTGAAATGTACTCAACGCGGCCATCAAAGTGTTTGCCGTCGAGGGCATCCACGCGAATATTTACCGGCAAACCAGGCCGAATGCGTGCCAGCTGCGTCTCCTTCATATTGGCGATGATCCATTTAATATTCGGCACCACCGAAGTCAGACGCGTACCCGCAGTAACGTATGCGCCTTTTCGCACCGAAAGCTGACCAAGCTGACCATGATCTGGCGCGATAATGCGGGTGTTAGCCAGATCGATATCCGCCAGTTCCAGTGCGGCTTGCGCGCTGGCGACATCGCCTTCCAGCGAGGCGCGATTTACAATCACCGTTTGCAGATTCTGTTGCGCTACCGCTACTTGCGCATCAGCCTGGCGCACCTGCGCCTGCGCTTGTGCATTAGCGGCTCGTGCGGCATCACGCTCTCGCACTGAAAGCGAACCATCCGCCGTCAGGTTTTCAACGCGTTTGAGATCAAAGCCGCTTTTCAGTGCTTGCGCTTTGGCATTTTCCAGCGCGGCTTTATTGCTCTGAATCGTCGCTTCTGCACTTCGACGTTGTTGTTGGTTATTTTTCAGTGCGGCCTGCTTCATTGCCAGCTGCGCCTGAGCCTGATGCACGCGCTGACGATAGATTCGGTCATCAATCGTCATCAGCAACTGGCCCTTTTTCACCGGTTGGAGATCGATAACATCAACGCTGGTGAGATAACCGCTGACCTGTGGACTGATAAAGGTGACTTGCCCGCGCACATAGGCATTTTCGGTGCTTTGCACGGAACTGGTAAAGGGCCACAGTTGCCAGGCGTAAAGGATCACCAGCACACCCAGCACCACAATGCCGCCTCCGACGGCGATAGAAAGAATACGGCGACGATTCGCGCGTTCGCGTTCTGCAGCCTGAAGTTCATCCTGCTGACTCATTGTTGCTCCGTTCGTTCTTGTAAGGCGGCAAGTTGCTGCTCACGCCGGTTATATTTTGCTTGTCGCCAGTCCAGAAAACGGCGTCGGGTTAAGCGCCACAGCACCCACATCAGGGTAGTCAATGCCAGCGCAGCAGTTAATAAATAGGTGTCATTATAGGCCAGTACATTTGATTGTAGCGTCGCCACTGTTTGCAGTTGGCTGGTGCTCTGCGCACCGCGCAAAACGCTGTCACCGACCAGGTTGTTGTAGAGCGCATTATATTGATTAAGGCGTTCGGTCACGTTGGGATCGAGCAGCGATAATTTGTCGGCCAGTAGACTGGAGTGGTATTTCTCACGCCAAACCTGAAAGGTGCCGAGGATCGCCGAGCCAATCAAGCCGCCCAGGTTTTGACTCATGCCGAACAGCACAACAAAGCTGACCAGGTTTTTGGGTTGCGTCACCACGCTGCCCATACCAATCAGCAAGGCCGGTGCAAGGAAAAAGGCGCTGCCGAAACCCAACAGGAATTGACTGAAATACATATTATTACCGCGCGTCAGCGGGCTGGATTGCGCATCCATTAGCGAGGCGATAATCATCACCACCAGCGAAGTGACAATCGGCCAGTTGAGATGGGTTGGTTTGATGGTCAGCGCGCTGGCGACAATGCCAACAATGACGCCAGAGATAATCGCCAGCGCCAGGCCACGCATCTGATCGTTAAGCAAACCGATTTGCTGTAAAAAGCCGATCGCGCCAGTGTTCTGCTCCGCCAGGACGATACGCATCATGATCATCACGATACCGAGACGTATCATCATGCCGCTGCTGATCCAGCGGGTATTAATTAATGGATTGCGCCGATTATGCTCAATGACAAAGGCCGCCACGATCAGCGTGAGCGCAATGGCGGTGCAAATACCCAGCCACGGCGTGGTAAACCACCATTCAATACGGCCTAAAGAGAGCACGCCACACAGCAGCGCCATGCCCGGTGCCAGCAGAATAAAGGTGACAAAATCCATTTTTTCAAAGGCTTTGATACGGTCACCGGGCGGCAGCTTTACCACCAGCACGCAACCCAGCGCAATCAGCGCCAGCCCCAGTTCGAACAGATAAAGCCCACGCCATTCGTCCAGTTGCAAAAGCTCGCTGGAAAAGAGTCGGGCCAGTGGAATCGCTAACTGCGATGCGGTTAATCCAATCACCAGCGCCTTCATGCGGTGTTTAGCTGGCCACGCCTGAATTTGGTAATAGATACCCAGCGAACTCAGCGCGGCACCGACCATGCCATGGGCAGTACGCACGATGATCGCTGAAGCGAGATCGTTGGCAAACAGGTGAAAAAAGGCCACCAGGACATAAAGCACCAAAAATGCTTCGGTAAAGACGCGCAGCCCGAATTGCTGACGGAATTTAACCAGCAGCAGGTTGATGGAGATATTCCCCATCACATAGACCGCGGGTAACCAGGCAATTTCGTTAGAATAGGCGCCGAAGGTGCCTTGAAGGTTGGTGAGGTTGGCGGTAACTAGCGCATTGCTCAGCGCGCCAGTCAGAGAAATCAGCAGGCCAATCAGGCCAAAAGCGATACGTTTAGGTGTTGAATGCAGCGGTGTTGACGGCGAGCCCGGCAGCATCGGTTTTTCATGCGGCAGCCATTCACGTGCGGCATAGGGATTACGCCGGGCCATGATTACATGGTTCCCAGGCGCGCCAACAGCTGCTCTAACACGCGTTCCGTCACGGCTAACTCTTGCGGATCAATATCCGCTAACAACGCGGCACGCAGCGGATCGGCTTGGTCTTTGACCTTCGCGAAAGCGTGATTGCCTTTTTCGGTTAACACCAGATGACGTTTGCGGCGATCTTCCGGTGGCTGAACGCGTGACAGCAACTCTTGCTTCACCAGACGATCAACCAGCGGCACCATGCTGGCGTCTTCCAGTCCTAACAGTTGGGCTAACTCAGTTTGCGTCAGGCGACCCGGCTCACTGGCAATAATACCAATCGCCATCCAGCTACTCATGCTTAAACCGCTGTCTTTCAGATGACGATCAACAGCCAGGCGCCACGCGTGAGCGGTGAGATAAAGTAAACGAGTGAAAGTCTGATTGTGCTGCGTCAAAAATTAGCACCCTAATGGTTAGATATCTAATTAAGTAATATCGTTATTATACGCAAAGCCAAACGGTAATGAAAAGAGTCGCTTCTGTTAAAAATGGGTGATCCACGGCACAATGTCCAGGTGTCGCCACTGTGAAGAGGATTGATATGAAACAGGCAAGGCAAAATTGGGTTGATTTGCGCCACGATCCTCTTAGCGGCATTGAAACAATACGCGCGCATTTCACGGGCCATGCTTATGATCCGCACTGGCATGATAGCTATCTCATTGGCGTTACCGAGCAAGGCGTTCAGCAGTTTCATTCACGTCGGAAACAGCATCAAAGCCGACCCGGTACAGTATTTATGTTGGAGCCTGAGGAGTTGCATGATGGCGATGCCATTAATGCCCAGGGCTTTACCTATCGCATGTTGTATCTTTCTCAGCAGCAGGTTGAGCAGCAATTGTCTCCGTTAATTGAACAGGGAACGCAACAGCGTGAACTCAGTTTTGCCGCTACGCTGCGGGACGATCAACAACTTGCCTATGCGGTATGGCACGCTTTTGAAGCGCTGTGGCATAACCATCCAGAAATCATCAAAGATGCCGCGCTGGATCGCCTGTTTGTCCAGCTTAGTCAGCATCCGCTGTGGCATCATCGAAACGAAATCATCAACAAGGATGCGGTGCTGGCACAGCAAGCGCGTGAATGGTTGATTGCGCATCACGCTGAAAACCCCGGCTTGCAGACTATGGCGCAGGCGCTAAATATTGATCGTTTTCGTCTTTCGCGCCTTTTTCAGGCGCATTGGGGATTGCCGCCACACGCCTGGCTGGTGCAATGGCGACTCTGTCAGGCGCGTCAACAACTGGCAAAAGGTCAGCCTCCGGTCGATGTCGCAGCCGCGCTGGGTTTTGCCGATCAAAGCCATTTAGGGCGCTGGTTTAAACGCGCCTGTCATCTCACCCCTTCCCGTTATCAACTGGCTTGCACAAATCTTCCAGACCTTGCTTAAGCGCCTTGTCACAATGCGCTTTTACGTAAGGAGAAAAAGATGCAAGAACCCCGTTGTGTCATGATTTTGAATGCGGATCTACCGCCAGGAAAAGCCACCAATGCCGCAGCAGTTATGGCCTTAACGCTGGGACAGCGCCATCCGACAATGGTTGGTGAAGCCCTGGAAGATGCCAATGCGCGTCGCTATCCTGGTTTAATTCCGGTCGGCATTCCGGTACTGGCTGCCAGCATCGAGCAGTTAAACAGTCTGCAAATGAAATGTGATGAGCTCAATTGTGATGTGGTGCTGTTTCCTGAAGAAGGCCAAACCACCACTGATTACCAAATGTTCAGTGATGCAATGCGTCTCATCCCCGGTGCAGAATGGCGTCTTTTAGGCTTAGCCATTATGGGTGACAAGAAAGTGCTACGTAAATTAACTGCCAAACTGAATTTGTTTAGCTGAAAACGCTACTCACCGCTTAATAGCAGCATTTTTCAGTCCCTTTCTTGATAAATTATTCACCTGTACAGCTATCTTGTACAGGTTTTAACGAATTAAATTAAAATTAACTTTTTGATAAATAAGAAATAGCATTTTTTGATTAAGAACATCATTTTACAAATCCCACTTCCTTGTATAACTTTATCCCCCGTGAGTTGTCTACGACTCTGTAACGAATGATGCGCTTGCGTCGCCTCTGAAGGTGTCAGTGGATTTCCACCTTCAGAGGTTATTTTTTTGCAAATTACTGTGTGTTTGAATTATCGGGCTCCTACGCATCTGTCCATGCGCGGGTTTTTCCTCTTGTCCTGACATCTGAAGCGGAAGTTCAGGCTGTTTTGAAGGGCTGACACATGCAAAATGCTTTACCTCAAACCGATAAAGAAATTGCCGAATATTTCAACGCCGCAGCCAACAAACCGGCCAGCGAGATGGAAATTCTGGGTGCCGTGGTGGCTGAGATTTTGCAAGCTGGTGCCCCAATCAGCAACAAAGCCATTATTTCAAAGCTGATTCATCGTCTTGAACTGGAATCAGATGTTGCATCGCTCGATATCTATCGTCAGCTGCTTGAATTAGTCGTGCATAAAACGCCTGACGATTTTTCGGTGTAATCGTGACTCCACGGATGGAGTCTATACGGCTTTCGCTGGAAACTTCCCGCCCTGCCCGGTAACATTACCGCCTCTTGATTTACCCAACCTTTCTCGCCTCTCGCGCGAGAGCAAAATTAAAAAGAGCCTGCACAAATTTATGACTAAATCGAATGATGTCGCTACACCACGCGTTGTGGAAAGCGATCTCAGTGTTGGGCGCGTATTACGTTCGCCTGCACTGCTCACGCGTGAATGCCTGGCGGGCACTATTACCGCTCTGGCGCTGATCCCGGAAGTGATCTCTTTCTCTGTGATTGCAGGCGTTGATCCCAAAGTCAGTTTGGTGGCTTCGGTGGTGCTCTGTTTGACGTTATCGATCTTGGGAGGCCGACCGGCGATGGTCACGGCTGCGGCCGGTTCGGTGGCGCTGGTGATTGGCCCAATGGTGCATGCGCACGGCGTGGAATACATTCTGCCGGCGGTGGTGATGGGTGGCATCATACAAATATTGTTTGGCCTTGCAGGGCTGTCCCGCATGATGCGCTATATTCCGCGTTCGGTGATGCTGGGGTTCGTAAACGCCTTGGGCGTGCTGATTTTCTTTGCACAGGTGCCGCATGTTTGGGGGCAATCGCCGTTGGTGTGGGTATTTTTTGCCGCCACGCTGGCTATTGTGTTGCTGTTGCCACGCGTATTAAAAAGCGTGCCGTCGCCGCTGGTGGCGATTATGGTCGTGACCGCCGTTGCGCTGCTGATGGGTTATCGCGTGCCGAACGTCAGTGATGAAGGCCCAATGAGCGCTGGATTGCCGGATTTTAATCATTTAATGGTGCCGCTCAACCTGCAAACCTTACAAATTATCTGGCCGACCGCCCTGAGTATTGCCTTTGTGGGTTTAATGGAATCATTGCTGACGGCGAAGCTGGTGGATGACATCACCGATACACCATCAAGTAAGCGTCGCGAGTCTTGGGCATTGGGCGTAGCCAATATTTTTGCGGGTTTTTATGGCGGTATCGCCGGTTGCGCGATGATTGGCCAAACTATCGTTAACGTTGAACTGGGCAAAGCACGTAGCCGTGTTTCAACCGTTGCCGCTGGTTTAGTGTTGTTGCTATTAGTCACCGGATTGAGCCAGATTATGGCGCAAATACCGATGGTGGTACTGGCGGCAATTATGATGGTGGTGGCGGTAAAAACAGTTAACTGGCATAGCCTGCAACCAGCGACCCTAAAACGGATGCCGTGGTCAGAAACGTTGGTCATGGTGTTGACCGTTATCGTCACCGTCTGGACAGGTAACCTGGCGCTGGGCGTACTGGCGGGTGTGATTGTGGCAATCATGCTGTTCGCACGTCGTATTGCTCACGTTATTCACGCTCAGCGTAGCCTGAGTGAAGATGGCGAATCAGTACGCTATCTGGTGCGTGGCCCGCTGTTTTTTGCCAGCAGCAACGATCTGTTTGAGCACTTCGATTACGCCCACGATCCCAAAAACGTCACGATTGATTTAACTCACGCGCAAATATGGGACGCTTCAAGTGTGGCAGCATTAGACGCCATTGAATATCGCTATCAGCGTTATGGCACTCAGGTCACGATTGAAGGTCTGGATGATCGCAGTAACGATTTTCATCGTCGCCTGACGGGGAATCTGGGTTAATGACGCAGACCTGCTGCAAGGTTGCAGCAGGTCTGTATTAAGCTTGCTGCTTGCGTGCTTTGTAACGTGCGATCATGGTAGCCAATGCTTGATAAATCAGGCCTGCATATAAGCTCATCACAATCGCCATGCCAATTTCTTTGCCTTGCGCCTGCCATGACATAAACCACATGAACACGCCCCACAGCACCGAAAAAACCAGCCAGCCCCGGACGAACTTCAAAATGCCATTCATAACGACTCCTTTAAGATGAGGCGCTACGATACCTTTGAGTGAGGAGGAACGCATGATTAACAGTGCAAAGTTGAGAGGCACCTCTAATATCCTGTAGTAAATCGACATACTTTTGCAGCAGCGCTTATTGCCCTGCCACCCAGGTTTTCCGATGAGGTTTTCTATACTTAATCGTCAAATCACTTAACAGGGAAAATCATATGAAGCGTACAGCATGCTTAATTGCCGCTTTAGGTCTTGCCGCCACACTTTCAGCTTGTGCACCACGTCATCACGGTGGAGATGCACCGCCTCCTCCGCCAAGCGGACAGCAACCCACCGGCGCACCGGGCGGCAGCGGGCCGGTGGGTCAACCACAGTCCTGAATGAGCGGCTTTTAGCCAGCTTAATAGCAAAAAGCCAGTGTAAAGAAGCGATCCTTGCACTGGCATTGTGGTTCAGGAGATGAACTGTCAGTGATCAATGGCGGCTGGCACATCCGCACTTTGTCATTTCTCCCAGCACTTCTTTTCCCAGATGCGAATGCCTGATCTGCAATTCACCCTGTCGCCATGCACCCTGCTCATCTGCACGTTGTTCCAATAATCTGTTTAGCGCCTCAGTAACCAGTAAATCGACGCGCTGAGTCCAGGTGGTCAAATGCCAGGTTGATGAACGCGCTTCGTCAACATCGCCACAACCCACGATGGCAATATGTGTGCCTTGGCCAAAATCTCGTATTGCCTGCATCGCACCAAACGCCAGCAGATCATTTTCACAGTACAAAGCTTCAATGCGCTCGGCTGCTCGCGTCTTTTTCAGGTAAGTCATCATTGCCTGATACGCTTGTTCGCGCTCATAACCCTCTGCTGTCAGTACCACTTTAAGCATTTTATCGGCTGCATTCAGGCTGGCAATATAGCCTTGCATCTGCTTTGAAGGGCTTGAGAGAGTGTTATGCGATTGCATAAAGCCCAAACGTTGATATTGCTGCTCAAGCAGTAAATTTCCGATGGCAAAGCCAGCTGCGTAATCATCCGAGCTGATACTCTCTGAAGGGGTTTGAGTGTGGCAAAGATAGACGGACGAGACGGCATGATGATCGAGAATCGCGGCATCATCAAAACGGTTGGACAAGTAAACCCATCCTTCTACCGGCAACTGCTCAGCCTTTTGACGCAGCGTTGCGTAGCAATCTTGTGCGTCGGCATTTAGCAGCAGCGTCAGGTAGCCGCGTGCATTCAATTGCCGGGTAATCTCATCAAGCATTGTTTGGGCATGTGGATTAGCCAAGCCCGCGCTGACTACGCCAATAAAACGGGCCTTGACTACTTTTTCCTGCGTCTCTTGTAGCGTGTTCTTCATGATTAACTATTCGCTTGCGCTTCGACCTTATTAGATAGAGGAAAGCATAAAGTAAGAATGAAAATTTCAAAAGATATAGAAAAGGAATTTTTAGTGCATTTGTGAGCCAGCTAGCGGAAGTTGCGAATCTTTTATGAGCGCGATTAACTGAGCCCTGGCTGCATGAATGATTATTTTTACTGTGTTTTTTCTGAATAGATACGGCTTACTAAGATTTGCGCTTAAGTGCAATCTGGTCACTGCTTTTAACGGCTTATACTTAATAATCTCGACATGCTGAACCCAGAGGAATGTCCGTCAATGAAGCAGGTTGATATTTTTCTGTCAGATATAACGCGTCTCGTCTTAGGTCAAAATCCCCCGATCTTTTTGATAGAAGTGATTATCCGCGCGCTCGTTTGCTTTGTTCTCATCATTATTACGCTCCGCCTGTTGGGACGTCGCGTTGCATCACAATATACGTTGATCGAACTTTCGGCGGTGATCACGCTGGCCGGTACCATGGGCGTACCGTTGCTGGATGACAAACGCGGGTTATTACCGCCAGTGTTGATTATTTGCGGTCTGCTCGCGATACAACACCTGTTTGGTCATCTCAGCCTCCGCTTTCGTAAGCTTGACCGTGTATTGGCAGGCACAGAGCGCGTGGCGTTAGATGATGGTCGCCTACGTCTGGAGACGCTTCGCGGTACAGTGTTATCACGTGAAAAGCTCTTCTCACTGTTGCGTGGCCGTGGCGTGCAGCATCTCGGCCAGCTTAGCCGGGTTTATATTGAACCTTCCGGTTCATTAACACTAGTGTGGAGCGACACACCACGACCCGGACTCGCGATCATTCCGCGTTACGACCAAGCCCTGATTACGGCTATGCAGGATGATGAGCATTACGTTTGTGCCTCCTGCGGTAAATTGACTGAAAGTAAAGAAGAGCATAATCAGCCCTGTCGATACTGTCATGGGCAAGACTGGCTACCTGCTTCCGTTTCGCTGGAGGATTGAAAGTGAACAACGTCTTTCATAAATGGCTGATTGGTGAAGCGCCCTGGCGTTTTGCGGGTGAAGTACTGCTGCGTTTTGTCATTATCTATCTTATTTTATTGCTGGTACTGCGCTTGATGGGCCGCCGGTTCGCTGGTCAGTTAAGCATCGTTGATTTGGCAATTATGGTTATGTTGGGCGCGGCCATTGGCGCACCGCTGCAAACGCCCGAAAAAGGCATTTTACCCACGGTGCTGTTACTGCTTACGCTGCTGGGCTGTTTTCGCCTGCTTTCATTGCTCTCTTTTTATTCCCACAAGATCGAAACCTTTACGCAGGGAGATGCCACGCTGCTGGTTATGGATGGTCGGCTGGCGCTGGAGCATCTGTATCACGCGGAGTTTTCCCGTGACAGAACGCTCTCAAAGCTGCGTTCATTGGGCGTTCAACATCTGGGTGAAGTGCGGCGTGCCTGGTTGGAACCTACAGGCCGCGTAAGTCTGTTACTTTACAAACAGCCACATGTCGGTCTTTGGCTTTTGCCCGATCAGAATGAGGATTTTAATAAGCGTATCAAGGTGGAAGGCAGCTTTGCTTGTGCCAATTGTGGATTTGTCATACAGAGTGACAGCGCACCCGAAACACCGTGCGACTATTGTCAGCATCGTAACTGGCAACCTGCCGTTAAGCGGCTTGGGACGGAGAAAATCTATAATCTGCACCAAAAAGAGCATGACACCGAGGCCAACGAATAAGCCTGTATGGGAAAGCGTTTGGCTCTCATTTCGACACGGCTTGTGTTCTGTCAGATGGTTCAAAAACATAAACATGCTGGAATGAGGTTTTGAAAAAACAAAAAAACCGCCCTTGGGCGGTTACGACATTACTGCATATTGCTTTGATTTTATTTGGTTTTCTTTACTTCAGAAAATGGTGCCCGGGGCGGGACTTGAACCCGCACAGCCATAAAGCCGAGGGATTTTAAATCGCACGCTTTACTTATATTTTTCAGCACGTTAAGGGAATTTTTCATAACTTAATCTTGATTGTCGTTATATTTAAATCAATAGGTTACAAACCGTTTCGGTATGATATTATGAACTTACTTGAATGGATAGATTATGAAAATTAAACATGGATACTTACCTTAAAACCCTTCAGCAACTATCTAAACTTGATTTAGTCACGGAAAAAATCATAAAAGATAAGTTTTTTAAAGTTCATAACGAGCAAGTTATTGTTTCTTATCAAGACAAATGCCATGGTTCTTTTATTATAGAATTGGATAGCTATAAATTTATATTAACAGAACGACCAATATCCTATTTGAATAAAAAATGGGGCAGATGCACAAACCAGCAAAAAAGAATGATTAACATTAAAATACCTTACCCTCTTTATATAGGAATGGGAACAATTGACAAAGGTATTCGCGATGTATTACGCAGCTCACATCCGCAAGAAAAATCAAATGAATGGTTATTTGAAAACTTCTCCATTGATATAGCCATTGCTTATTTCCGCAAATATTTCTCCGCAAGCGACTGCCTTTCACCCTATAAATCAATTATATTTTAAGCAATAGAAGCTTTTTACTTAGGCTATGATCATATAGCAATAATGGCATTATTTCCTGTTTATGAAGGTGGCTTAAGAAATCTCCAAAACAAGTTGTTAAATTACGATCTAGACAACGTTAAAGGTAAACTCTTCGACAATGGGTTGCGTGACATCCTAATTCAGTGGGGAAACAGAAATTGCAAAGAATATGATTGGCATCCTGGTAAAGGCTTACATATTGAAACTGAAGTAGATTTCTTTACTCATTTAAACCCTCAGTGTGATGTCATGAATGCAGCTAGAGTATTTTTTAACGAGGTTATATATAAAGAAAGCGGAAAGCCTCAGAATGGAGAAATTAATGCATTTAATAGACACATGGTCGTTCACTTACTCAACAACAACTTCGATGAACCATCAAATTTTGTAAGAATTTTTCTTGCTCTTACACACCTAACATTCATGGAAAGTCTTTACAATGAAAACGTCCCATTCTTTTGGGATGGCGTTGATGATCAAGACAAACAAATCTCACAATACATTAAATTAAAAATGGACAAGCACTTTGTGTCTAGAAGGGATACTTTAGAGAGTTTCAATTTAACCTTATATAAAAGGAAAAAATAATAGCTAGCCGTTTTGCACTATCATTTCAAACACAGAGACTTAAATATTTTCTCAAGAGCCTTTAATAAACCTGCTTACATTAGCTGCTCTTTTAGGATTTACAGTAGATGGCGAACTTAAAGCATATGGTTAACTTAGCTTTCTGATAATGAAATTATATAACCGGACGATTATATTCATGCATGCTAAGTATTTCATAGATAACCTTTCCGATAACATCGACTTCTTCAAGGGCGGCTCCTTCAACCACCTCACCTTCTTCAGTAATGATTGCCTCTGAAAGGTACTTTCCAATGGTAATTATTCCGTAAAGAATATATGCAATCTTATCACCAACATGGATTACAGCTTTTACGTTAATCATGACATGCCCATTTTTGCACTCATAGAGATAGCAATTTTCACTTTGTGAAATGATTTGGTCCAGCGGGCGCATGAGGAAAGTCACCTCGCAACGGGAAGGTCCGAGAACCTTGTTGTATAAGCTGGCGACAACATCTCGCGCTTCATTGCCCACGATTTCTGAATACCCTGACCTGCAAACCATAGTTTCGCCTTCCCGCTTTGATTGAGACCGTCAACAACACGCATCAGCGCTTCGCTGTTGGCTTGTGGTTTATATTCATCAAACAGATTGAGCTGAGCCACACCCTGGCTAAAGAAGTCGCCCAGCATTACGCCAGCCTTCATGTAGCGATGTCCGTCCAGCCATATGCGGTCAAGCATTTCCATGGCAACCCGGACAATGTCACGCGTATCGTTGGATGGCGTGAGCAGCTTACCTATCGCCTGATTGCCGTAGAATGTCTCGTTAACCGCATGAGGACTGGTACGTACAAATACGCCAATCTGACGGCAATATTGTCTTTCCTGACGCAGTTTCTCAGCTGCTCGTTCTGCATATGCACATATGGCCTGGCGCATTTCAATGTAATCACTGATGCGGTTACCAAAAGAGCGAGAACAAACGATTTGCTGTTTTACTGGTGCAAACTCTTCCAGTTCCAGACAAGGTTCGCCGCGCAATTCCCGCACGGTTCGCTCCAGTACGACGTTAAAATGCTTACGGATAATCCAGGTACTTTGCTCAGCCAAATCTTTAGCTGTAATGATGCCCATCGCGTTAAGCTTTTTACTTATCCGTCTCCCTACCCCCCATACGTCCTCAACCGGAACCAGCGCCATTAATTTTTTTTGGCGATCAATGTTCGACAAATCGACAACGCCGCCTGTCTTGCTCCACTTTTTCGCAGCATGATTTGCCAGCTTTGCCAGTGTCTTGGTCTGTGCGATGCCGACTCCAACGGTGAGGTGCGTGTCCCGGAGTACCCGCGCTCTTACCTGTCGCCCGAAATCTTCGAGAACCATGCAGTTTCGAACGCCGGTCAGGTCCATAAATGCCTCGTCGATTGAATAGATTTCGACAGACGGAGCCATTTCCTCAAGCGTTGTCATAACGCGGTTCGACATGTCTGCATAAAGCGCATAGTTCGAACTGAACACCTGAACCTTATGCTTACGTAATTCGTCTTTAAGCTTAAAAAAGGGATCGCCCATTTTGATGCCGACTTTCTTTGCCTCTGCACTGCGGGCTATCACGCAGCCGTCATTGTTGGAGAGTACAACAACAGGCAATCCCTTCAGGTCAGGTCTGAACGCTGTTTCGCAAGATGCATAAAAGCTGTTCACATCCACCAGCGCGAACATGATCAGTGCGTCGATTTAATTACAAACGTGACGATACCAAATACCTCAAGAGCATCTTCAGTCTTGATAGCAATAGGTTTAAACCGGGTGTTCATGGGGACAAGCTGAATAGAGGGATGAAGCTGGAGCCGCTTAACGGTGAATTCCCCGCCAACGCTGGCAACAATAATATCGCCGTGGCTCGCTGTAATTGAGCTGTCAACGACGAGCATATCGCCGTCACTGATACCAGCATCAATCATAGAATCCCCGCTGACCTTAAGGAAGTAGGTTGCGCTAGGGCGGTTGACTATCAGTTCATTTAAATCGAGTTTGTGGTCTACGTAGTCTTCTGCCGGAGACGGGAAACCGCATGGCACACGCTCAATATAAAGTGGCAAGTGCATCATGGAGCTGATTTCGGCGGGTCTAAAAAGTTTCATACATACCTCCCTATAAAATAACTGTATATAAACACAGTAATATTAAATGGTATGTTTTATCAAGCGAGACGGGATACTTTTTTAAGTGAAAAGGAGATAAAGAAAGGTTGTAAATGCCTGTATTCAGACATAAACGGTTAAGGTTTAATCATTAGAGCGCATAATTGAGATGATAGGGTTGGAGCAGTCGAAGCTGGTATGCGTCATCTGCCTGTTAAATTTATGGGCTAATCAGGTATGGAAAAGATGATATGTTCTGTCTAATTTTGAATCATCTTGGTAAGCATAACAAATGGAAAACGGAGATGTTGATGCTGAGGTTTTTAATACCAATTTTGCCTGTGTTATTTCTAGCTGGATGCACTAATGCATATAAGTACGCAGAGAACGCAACGCTTATTGGAACATATCATTCATCCAAAACCCCGCAACAGTTCGCTGAATGTACCTTTAATTCATTTCAGCAAGGCGCTACTCTTCTAACTGGCGGAAACATCAATAAGCTTGGTGATAAGTATACGATTATGGCTACGCCTGATGTTGTCGATGCTTACCCTGCATCAGGACAGACAGAGGTTAAATACTATTCTTACCGCAGCAAGAGCTTTGATCCCTCACAAGGAATTAAGCACAGAATAGATTCAATTAATTCCTGCGTGTGACTATTCAAACTTGCCATAATATGAAACAGCCCAATCGTCGGGGCTTTTCATGCCCCACCAACCGCTAAAAAACTCACATCACATAATCAATACAAAGAGATTTCTTTATCAAAATCTGGCGATTAGTATCATCCAGTAACGCACAGCAAGTGTTGCTAACGATAAGACAAAGACACCTCTTAGCCCGCCATGTGCGGGCCTTTTTGTAACTAACGATCCAGCACCCGAATCGCCGCCTCCATTGCTTTCACCATCAATTCAGTTCGTTCCTCTCCCTTATGCGCCAGCGCGGTTCGCAACGCATCGGCTATTACCATTTGTTTAGAATCAACGCCAAAATCATGCAGCGTGAACACCATATCGCCGACTACGCGGCACATCTCATCGTAGAGTTCGTCTGCTTCGTTTGAGTACATAGCCAACCCCGCTCGCTTTTCGACCAAATCACGATATCACGTTCTGTTATGGCGGGTTTCTTGTGGCCTCATAAAATTCTGCATGATTCTGACTTTCACTTACCTAACAATATATAAAGCGAAATCGGGAAGATTTAGTGTTTAGCTGTGCAGGTTATGTGTGTTTTTTCATCTAAATAGATGACCCGGTGTCCATACCGGGCTTTTTTATCTCTTCGGTCTGCCTCTCTGATTTACGAGAGCCTGATATTTAATCACTCACCCCGTAAGCCTGCTCAGATAGAAGCAGAACTCTCACTGCACGGTCGCTATGCATTTTCATGGCTAATAATTAACCATGTGCTTTACTGGGGTCACGGATAAAATTTGTTGGTGAACATTGCCACACCCGCCTACGCGGGTTTTTTATATCCGCGATTTCAAACGGCTAATATGTGCGGAATTCAAAGTTAATCCGGACCCTCTTATTGGTCTGGTTGTTCTATTTTGCCCCTCCGGCTTATTGCTCCACCTTTACGACCGGCTTCAGCCGCACGCTTGGTGTCATTCTTAAAATTTCCACCGCTGACTTTACCGCCTTTGCTACCCGCTTCTTTAGCTCGCTCAGGATTTTCCGCAAAGTTACCAATTCCACCACGATGTGCAGTCATTGTTCCTCCCGTCTGGGTTAGATAAATCCCTATAAGCATAGAACCATTTCTTACCCTTAGCGCTTTATGTATGTGTATTAAGGTTTTTGCCACATGCCTGTGAAATGGCAGAGATGTAACGGTAATAACCGAGTCACTGATGCTTCTCTAATTTAATGGCTTTGCAGGCCACTGCTCAGAGAGGCGCGGGTTACCTCTGCCACGTCACCGGGGCTTTTTTACGAGTCTGCATCGGTTGAATCAGTAACTGGTGGCTCAATCTCTGGCTGCGTTTCAGGCTGATTAACTAAGGCCCACTCCATTCGCATATCTGTTTTGTTCGCGTCATCTGTCGACGCGTTAATAGCACCAACCAGTTCTGTAAGTTTGGCCTTGGCTGAATCGGGGTCATTCAGGCACTCCAGCATCAACTTAACTACATCTTTTAATGCCTCAGTATTCAATGCAGTAATCCCGGCATAATCCAGAGACAGTTGATCGTTAATTATTTCTCCATCTTCTAATACGATTTCTTCCCCGCCGACAGTCACAGACTCAGGAAGAATTTTTTGTGCATCTTGCGCGATAACCCCGGCCTTCTCTTCCCCCTGAATCTGGTAGGTCATACCCCTGAGCGTCATGGACTTGGAAAGCGCATCACCGATGAACTTCTTGTTGAACTTGAGCCTTGAATCGGATGTCGGGTTGAATGAGACCGCATAGCAAGAACCATTCGACCTCACGCTGAGCGATATTATGCCGTTCTGTATAGAGCGCCATGAGTGGTACTGCCCTTTTACAAGGTAGTATTGGTGGTAGACATCATAGTTACGATCAAGGGCATACGCGCGCATGAATGTCGCTGTCGCGTCAGCGGTTGTATCAGTAACATTGTCGCAAAAAAAATTTCCGCCAGTAGCCACAATAGGTCCATTGCAGCCCAGCGTCCCTGCTGTAACCTGAACACTTGACGATATTGTTCCGCCAGTTTTACCGCCTACAGTGTTTAACCGCGAATCATCTCCTCTTGCCGCCGTAGTTGATGTGCTTCCGTACTGCGCTATGTTATTCCAGGCGGTTTGCTTGTTAGTCACGCTGGCAAGGTTGTCGTCCTTGGTTAATGCATCTGAAAAATGGTTAGCCAAATAGCCCCAGCTTGGCCCGGTAAAGCTGGTTCGGTCTGGTCGGGTCACTGTGACGGATGCAGCATCGCTATAAATCTTCTGCCAGTTCTGGAAATCAAGAATCCTTCCACGCGCTACGCTGGCAAAATCATTCAGTATCTTTTGAGTAATTGCTATCTGAATAGATGCCGGTACCGCATTCCATGCCAGACCTGTTGTTGTTGGCCCGTCAAAGGCAACAGAAAGGGTTAACTGCGTGTTTGATGTAATTGATGCAACCACCAGCGTATAGGGCGCACCGCCTACAGTCACGTATGCAAAATCACCCACCTTGAGATCGGAGGTGAAGCTGGTTCCTGTGCCTACTACGTTCTTAGAGTTGTTTGTTAAAGCAATGGTGCCTGTTGACATATCTTTCTCCGGGCAATAAAAAACCCGGCGCACTGGCCGGGTTCTGTAGGTTCGTTATTTTCAGTTCGCTTTGAATATTACCTTTAAAGGAACGTCTTTCCGGGGCTCACCTTTTGGATAACGCCAACGTGAGACTTGCTGTTTGACGCTGCGGTCAAAAACATACTTTGGATATATGCTCATTAACCGGATGTTTTCTGTTTCCCCATAAACATTGACGTCATATAGAAGGTTTACCTCGCCGTCTATACGAAGCTTTTCTGCACGATCAGGGTAAGTAATGACATTGGAAGCTGCGGCTAGTGATGAAAACAGAGTAAAAATAGCCAGTATGTATAATCGCATGATAGTCTCCATATTTATGGATATATCATCTCCATTCATAATTAACTTCAAATCGATGACTTGATCTTAATGATCAATTAAATTCAGCTTAAATTTGAAAGTATTCCATAGGGGATGCGTAAGCCATAAGGTTTAAGCGTATTAGCCCATGACTGTTGATTTTGATTAACCCACTGGCACTGGAGTGTCCCGTTGGTAAATTTGAAGAACGGCCCAGAAAAACCTGTGACAGTCCCATCGTCAGAAATATTACCTCCCGGAACAGAGCTGATGAGTATCCATGTGTTAGTTCCGATGCTCTGGGAATACACAGAATTATCGAGATCGAAGTTTGCAGGTATATCGAAAAAACCAATTATCCTCGGTATTTTCGCAGCCATAACAGCAGACCAGATAAGCTCGCCCGCCGCATTGAACACATCCCTGTACCCGCTTTCCATGGGCATATCGCTTCGCGTTCTTGCCATTGAACCGGCATTTGCAGTCATCCAGTCAGGGCCGGTAAAAAACATCTTCGCGTTATTGTTAGGCTTAAACCAACGCAGATTATCGTCGAGCGCAACGCTTGCGCTGACATGGCCCATATCCGTTGAGTTACCTAGCTGGCAGGATATATTGTAATAGCCAATGTCAGTTATGGTTGTGTAATTACGTGTATCCCGGTAATAGGTGCCCTTGTAATCAGAATCTATAACAAGCGCGCCTGCTGAATTCCAAACCTGATATCCGCTCATATAAAGGCATACATGTCCAAGGTGAGTGTTACAGCGGCTGTGAAACTCGATAATTTGAATACACGAAAACCACCGTTATATGCCCGCGCCGCGAAGTTTGCGGGAGTGAAATATGAAGTGCTGGATGCTGAAACTACCACAACAAACGAACCAGCAGCTGTGAGACCAGCAAAATTACCAGTCGCAACACTTGAGTTAGCGGCTATGGTGGCCGCTGTTCTTCCAAGATAGCGAGTATTGTAATCCCCGATATCAACAATTAGCTTGCCGTTAGCATCCCAACACTGTAATCCGCCTGGCATTTAATCCCCTTACCAGAGTCCGTCTCTGATTCGCAGTGTGCCATTAGAATCATAAACCTGACGTAATACACCTGTATCAACTACCCGCCCGGAACCATTAGCAGCATTACGCTCAAACGTGCCAGATTTATCTAGCCTCCAGCCTGCGCTTCCTGATACGAAATTGTTCGACTGAATGAAGCTACCGATCATGCCATTTGTTATCCATGCCTCACCAATAAATGCCTGGTTAATAAGGACCTGACCATCCTTGATGATAAATGGAGAGAAAACATTATTCCCGCTACCACTGGCAACAACAAACTGATTAGCGTTCACAGCAAATCTGGTAACTACATCTGTCCCGTTTATGGTGACCGCTACAGACATGCCAGCATCGTAATTTACGCCACCATACTTTATGCCTGCTTTGAGGGTATAAATTGCTGAGCCGCCATTTGCATCAGCATAGGCTGTCATCTTTTCCTGAATTGCAGCCTGTTGCTGAGCGAACTGAGCTATCACATCTGTTTCAAGCTGCGCGACTGAGCTTTCTGCATCGGCAGCAACCTTTTTAGCCTCAATGATTCCAGAGCGGTTATCACCGTAGTTAGCCCACTGCTGCTCAACATCATCGTAGTTAGCCAGAATGGTTTCAGCCAGAGCCTGCGGATCGGTGATTAAAGGCTCAAGTAAAGTTTTCCCATCTTCTGACTGAAGGTATTCCTCAAATACACTTCCGATAAGATCATTCGCATTCGTATTACTGGCTCCCGCTACATAATCAGTCCAATCGCCCGTATTGCCGATGCGGTCCACCAGCCGGGCACGATACCAGCGGCGAACGCCAGCAGGCATAGGGCCGTGTTGATAGCTGACACCTGGATAAGGAACATACGCAAGGAACTGCGGGTTTTGTCCGTCGGCTGTCGTGGCCACCTGTATTTCTGTGTAAGACGTATCACCGGCCCCGTCAGGAAATGCCCATGTCACGTCGATTGCCCAAACAACATTATCCGTCGCAAACAGATTTACCGGCGTACCGGGTTTTCCTGCCTTACCGTTTAGCGTTGTAGAATCCGCATATCCCCACGGTGAAGAAACTTCCACTGCATTGACGCCACGTACACGAACGTCATAAACGCCCGTATAAATACCCTGAATACTGAAGCCCTGAGCGCTGGTCTGGCTGACATTAACCCAGTCACCTTTATCCTTACGCCACTGTGCTACGTAGCTGATCGCTCCTTCAATGCGATCCCATGTAACCTGCATTGAAGAAACTGACAGGCCCTGCTCAACGAAACTGACTTCAGAAATTTTGATATTAGCTGGCGCTTTCAGCACGCTGATTGGGGTTACTGTTATCGGGGCTGGCTCAATACGTACACCATCATCAATGTATCGATACTTATTAGGGTCATGCTGAACGCCTGAGATAGTGAATGTGCCGTCATCGTTTCCGGCAACGGATGTTACCCGGAAATATTGAATAGCCAGATTATCACTGTCGATTGCCCAGACTGCGCCAGTAACAGGTGTGATACGGAAGGCAGTGTTAACGCTCACCGTTTTTTTATCAGCGCTGATGCTGCCAATAGTTCGCGTCTGTGCAGTGCCGTCAGGCAGGTTTACAACAAGCCTGTCACCGGAAGAATAATCAATGGGCCGGTCGAGGGTTATCCGCTGACCATTAACCTCGCTGATGCGGCCACCATTCTGCTTGCCGGACCTGAACGGATCAGCGACGCCGATAATCTCTGCTGGTATCGGGATATAGCCATCAAGTCCCACACCAAAAGAAACTGTACCGTCTTTGGCATTGGACAGGATGGCCCAGCGACCGCGCCGGTGAGCTTCGCTCTGTGACGTGCAACCAACAGCTGTCAGGCTCATTTCACGTACATCGTAGCGCTGAACAAGGTCTGAATCGTAGACACCTTCGACGGTGTCAGAATAATGATTGACCGGATCGGACCAGCTTACCTGACAGGATGAATAGCGGTTTTTATAGCTGCCACCGGCATAGGTGAACAGGCCATCAATGACGTTCGCAGCGTGATAAACAAAATCCACATCAACATTGCCGTCTGGATCAACCTGTGGCACATCGGCATTTACGAAAATCTGACTGTTACCCCAGAACGTGATGCCACGAAATATGGCAGCGATATCCTTCAGAACGGTATATGCATCCTGCTGGCTCTGTATGAAAACGTTACAGGTAAAACGCGGCTCCGTACCGCCAGCGCCGTCTGGCACCATCTGGTCACAATACTGCGCAATGCTGTAAAGCTCCCATCTGTCTATCATGGAAGCATCTACCCGCGTGCCCATTCCGAATATTTTATCCAGCACCAGGTCATAAAAAATCCAAGCCGGATTGTTTGTGTAAGCGTATTTGAAATCACCCTGCCAGGTTCCGGCATAAGTTCGGGTTACCGGGTCATAGGTCACAGGAACGCGCACCAGCCGGCCCTTTGGTTTACAGGTAACTTTTGGTGCCTGTCCGCTGAACTGGCTCGCATCAACTTCGATATAAAGCAGTGCGGTATTAGGGTAGCGTAGCTTGCTGTCAATAACCTCTGCGAACGAGAAAACCTTGAAGCCGTTTACCAGCTTTGATGAGGTAGAGTCAGCCGTAATGCGACGAACGCGCAAGGCCCATCCGCTTGAGGCTTTTGGTAAATCTATGCGATGGTCGCGCTGATATTCAGAGGTGGTTTTACCGTTGAAGCTACTGTTGACAACCGTGACCCATGAGCCACCATCGGTTGACAGGTCTATAGCGTACTGCGTAACCGTACCAACCATGTCACCGTTATCTTTGTACTGATACTGAACCGGAAGACTTAACTTAATACGTACAGCATCGAGTGACAGGTTGCTGTACTGGCGGGTCCAGGGCACTGACTGTGTAACCGCAATATTCACAGAAAGTTCGTTATCGACTTCCGGCATGCCCTGAATGTAATCCTGATCCTGCGTACCTTTGCGCCAGTCCCAGATTACTCCAGTGAAGTTATAGGTGCCGTCATCATTTGCAAGCTGCGTATCATTCAGGTAAATCTGCTGCGCGGTTAATTCACCCTGAATTTCACCTTCAGAAATGGCGAGAAGCATTTTTAATTTTGCAATGGAGAGCAAATCATCCGCCTGCTCTACCGGCGTGTGGGCGCTACCGCCGCCGCCTTTACTGCCCTGAATAGTGGCACCTTCAAGAAGTCGCATATCTCACCCATAAAAAAAGCCACCCGAAGGTGGCCTGAAATTTAATGCAGTTGTTTTACTGCTGGTCACTGGTAAAGCTGCCTGCGCTGATAATTGCGCCGCCGATTTCTCGCTGTCCATACAGCACGGGCACGGGATATCCCATCGCCACGGTGTTAACCGGCGCGCCAAAAGCGTAGTTAGGCTTATTATCAGTGCTGGATGACGCGCCTATGTTGTATTTAGGCTGAGGGGTAAGCATCTGCACTACACCGCCCAGCAGCATGCTGATACCCAGGCTGGTTAATGCTGTAGTGGCAAGCCCGACAGCCGTTGTTGTTCCTAATGCAGCACCATAAAGAGCAAGTGATGCACCAGCAGTAAAGAATGCTGCAACGATAGCGACCGCCCCAATAATGATCTGCAACGTTCCGCCACGTTTAGAACCTTCAAGAACAGGCTCCATTTCAAATTCAGTTTCAGCAGAGGACATATCAAATTCCTGCAAGCCGATATTTTCTTTACCGCTGAAGAAGGCGAAACGCACACCGTTGAAATGCGCATTTGATACGTACTTTTTGAAACCGGGTATCTGTGAGCACATAGCCCGCAAAAGCTCCCGCAAATCGGCCACGTGAAACTGATGAGAATGGCCAAACATTTTTGCCATCGGCCCTTTGAAGCGCATTGTTTTAAGCATCCACCAACTCCTTTCTCCGTACCACTCTTACCGTGCGGGTTCGCCAGTATTCTCCATACGGAACACGGGAAGAGAGATTGCCGAAGTTATGATGAAGAATAATATTATCACCCAGATAAACAGCGGCATGGTTAGTAACCGGCGCGCCTATCTGCATCATGATCATGTCGCCCTTGCGCATCTCTGCCGCAGGCACTTCGACAAAACCTTCTGACTGCCAGTTATCGTCATAACGGTTTTCTTTGCCATCAATCCACCACTCATAATCAACTGACCAGTTATTAAGGTAGAGACCATGTTCCTGCTGGTAGTAATCCATAATGAGCGTCCAGCAGTCGGCAAAACCCAGCACCCAACGTCTCCCGACTAATTCGCGGTTTACTCGCGGGGAAAATGTGCAAAAGTCGCCGTCTGGCCATGACATAATTCCCCATTCCACCCCTGAGTAATCACACATTACCCTGTCTCTTTCTGACGGGATAAGTTGCGGCACATCCGGGTGTGAATGAATGACCATCAGAATCGTGCCTTCTGATTCAGCGGCACGTTTATCTTCCGGTGACAGAATGAAATGCGCGGTGGGTTCTTCCGAGATGTTGCGGCACGGGACATATTTTTGCGTTCTGCCGCACTGAATAATGAGCCCGCACGCTTCTTTGGGGTACTCCGCAGCAACATGCTCGCGTATCGCATCCAGAATCTTTTTGCGCATGGCTATTTCCCCTGAAGGTTTGCGGCAGGAAAACCGCCATAGGGTAACGGCTGGTCTTCCCCGAACCTCGCCTTACAGTCCGCTAACCGGCCACCGCAAATATCTTTCGATGGGTCAGCCGTTGGCGTGCCGTCTTTGGCAAAATATTTACTTCCGGCGTAATCGCAGCCTGTACCTGTTCTGTACCATCCACGCATGCACCAGGTGCAGACAGGGGTAATCTGACGGGATGGGAGCTGAAGGCTCTGAATGTCGAACGGGGAACACAGTTCAAAATCCACCTGAACGCGGTTTTCAGACGATTTGGCATTCACATAAAAAAGCTGAACGCGCTCTTCCTGCGGGTTTGCATTGGGATTACCCGCCGTCCAGTTTGCCGCATCAAGATATTTTGCCAGCGTGGTGTGGATGCGTACTTTTGCCTTCACCATGTCGTCAAACTGAAGGCACAGCGCTGTTACATAGTTCCCCACGTTACCCACCGATAACTTTGGCGTGGGCTGCGAACCAGAACTGCTCATTTCAAGTCCGGTCAGCTCGTAAGGGTGCGGATCGTACTCGTTTCCCTGCCAGATAATGGAGGGAAGGTTTTCAGCTGCAAAAGACTTCCATCCTTCAGTTGGTAGGTTGTAGGCATGAAAGCGCAGGATGATATCCATCCCGAACTCTGTACCGTCAATCTCAATCAACTGAACTAACTGACCGGGCTCTAATGCCTGAACGTCCTGAATAAAGCTCATGTTTCACCCATAAAAAAAGGCGCCGAAGCGCCTGAGTATTTGTGACATGTCACGGTGCAAAGGATTGCTCAAAAGTGAAAGCAACCTCGACAAAGTTTCCGTTAATAAACTTGGGGTTTATCGAGTCGGATTTAACCCGATAGAGCTTTTTTTCACCCCATGGATTCGTCCACCAGAAAGATGCCGTTACGTGAGCTTTAAGAAATTCCCTGACCGGAGCCATGGCGCTAACTTTACCATTGCAACTAAGAGACCAGCTTTCAGCAGCATCATTAATCCCTTTCCCCGCGATCTGTTTATAGCCATCTCCGAACTGCGCCTGAATCGCGGAAACGTTTAGCTGCTCGCTTGCTTCAGTTCTGGCGCACCAAATGAATGTATCAATAGCCATCGTTTCTCCGGGCATAAAAAAACCACCCGCAGGTGGCTATTTAAAATAGATATTTAATATTAAGAGCAAAATAGCCTGAACCTTTCGTTAGCTACCTTATCCTTTTCACCCGCGATAATTACCGGGCCATGCTCTTTAATTTTTTTATCGACAACCTTAATATAAACGTAGAAATTACTTCTTCCGGTATATCCACCATAAGAATTTTTAGCATTGATAGTTCCACACACGTAACCTTCGCCGTCAGAACTCTCGCGGAAAAATGATTCAAACTTGGCGCTATCAGGGTCTTTAAGGGTTTCCCTAACGGTGTCTTGACCAAGGGCTATCATATCTTTTTCGCTAGGCTTGCAGGCGCTAAGCGATAAAGCAGTTAATACAATAAAATAAACCTTCTTCATATTTTATCCTTCGAAATATAAAGAAGATTATCTTATCAATGTCGCGCTTGTCACCCTCTATATAGAACCCCGCCTGGCGACATTTCTTTGCGCAACCTTTCGGTTATTGTAGTCTGCACTATCGATTTTAGTTGTATTGCCGCACTGGTTGTATTTGCAGTTGAAGTATCGCCTGAACCTTCACCCTGAACGATGCTTACCGGCGCATCAACGTGAATAATTGTGCTCCCTTTGCCAGACGCATTATCAACGCCGGAAGAGTACGCGCTGATACCCGCAGCACCATCCACGACCCCGCCATTTGCATAACCTTTCATCAGACTGTAAAGGTTAGAAACGCCGATGCGATCTGTGGCTTCTTTCGTGAATACGAACTCTCCCTTATGAACAATGCCTGCCGGATCAAACTTTCCGCCTGTGCCGGTAAATCCGCCTCCATCATATGAGCTGAAGCTTGTAGACATGCCCATTGCACCCGTTGATGCTGCCGAACTTGCACCGCCAGCTCCTGCCGCTGCGCCGCCAAAACTGCTGGCAACCGAACCCAAAATGCTTCCCCACGATGAACCCGCGCTGCTCATAGCGTTCACTATGGCCATCTGAAGCGCGACCTTGGAAATCATCTGAAGAACTGAAAGCCCCCACGACTTCCAGTCGGCCTGACTGCCCACCAGCATGGCTGACATGTTATCCAGCGCACTGTCCATCGTGGTGGTAATGCCCTGCGAAACAGTACCGGCTACATCACTGGTGCTGCTCAGCCAGTTCTGATACCCACGCGATGCACCGGATAACCAGTCCTGTTCAGCCGCAGCGGTTGCCTGATACTTTTTATCGAGGGCGCCCAGCGCCGCAGAGCGAGCAGCCATGGCTTCCGCCCCCTTGTCGGTTTTATCAAAGACGCGCTCAACCTGCTGCTGCTCGTTAAACCGATCACGCTGGCGGTCTCCCATACCTGCGGTACCGGAAGTAAGCGCTGCATCATCACTGTACTTACGCGCGGCTTCACGCAGGTCCTTAAGGGATTCAATCATTTCACGCTGCTTGCGGACAGCCTCGTCAGCTTTCTGTGACCAGATAGCCAGCTGTGTTGAAGCAGCCTGAATAGCCTTTCTTTGCTCGTCAGTCCACCTGGCCCCGTTCTCATGTGAAGCGGCGTAAAGGTCTGCGGCCTTTTCCCCCTGAGACGCTCTGATGCGCTGAACCTCTGTGGCAACGCTGAGGTCAGCTATTTTGCGGGAATACTGTTCAGCCACCTGAGTGGCAGAACGCTCTTCCTTGGCCTGCTCGCTCAGCGCCTTTTTACCTGCCTTCAGAGATTCAGAAAGGTTTTCCTGCTTCTGCCACGCCTCCACCGTATTACTGATGAACTTCTGGCGCGCCTCTGTATATTCCGGCGTATTCGTCAGCCCGGCATCATCAGCTGAGTATTCAGCCTGCCTTCTGATGCGACTGACGCCAGAGAGACCGGCAATCTCACTGTCCCGCTCAGACTTCTGAAGAAGCGCGCTTTGTTTGGTGCTCAGCTGAGCGGCGGGAATGCGAAACGGTGCACTGCCCAGACCGCTTCTGGCTTCCAGCAGCTGATTACCCAGAGACATGAGACGGTTAAATTCGGTGTGCTGGCCGTTCATCATCAGAAGTGACTGGTAAACAGAGTTCTGCTCTGATGCCTGTTGCCTCAGCAAAAAGACGCGTCGGTTTTCCAGCGTTTCAAGAACAGACTGCACGTCCTGAGATCGCGACTGCATCTGGTTCAGCCGTTCCTGCTCTACCGCAAGGTTTGATGTAGCCTGCTCCAGACCCGACGAAACCGACTCCATGCTGACCAGGTGATTAATGAGGTAACCGCCCACGGAGGGACCGGGGCTGGCAATAATCTGCTGATAGCCCTGAATCTCCGTTTTAAGCTGACTTACTTTTTGAGCCTGTTCATCGACCAGCCGGTTCTGTTCCGCCAGTGATGCTTTGGTCTGAACCTGATTATCAGAAACTTCCGGCAGCGCCATGCCCGGAGCCGCTTTTTTTACGTCCTCCAGGGTATTCATATAAGCCCGCGCAGATTCGCGGGCCTGCTCCTGCCGCTGGTACATTGTGTACCATGCCCCGGCACCCAGCATCACCAGGCCGGGGATACCCCCGACCAGACCCAGCGCACTGCTGGTCAGCCGGGAACCCAGCGATGTCATGCTGTTGAGTCGCTCCTGAGCGGCGGTGCGGGCGGCGGCATTTCTCGTTACAGACAGCTGTGCCGCAGCCAGACGACGTTCTGCCGCCTCCTGCGCTGTCGTGCCCCGTGTCGCAACCAGCGCCTGCTGTGCCCGATAGACAGCGGCTCGCGCCCGCGCCGTGGAAATCTGTGTCCCGTGTATCTGCGCCTGAGTCAGGGCCACTTCATTTTTATAAGCGGTAATGATACCCGCAGAGGCAGAAAGCGCACCCGACGCCATGCCGCCAAAGAAGCGGGCAGCCCCCACCGCGACCAGTGCCCCGGCCACGGTTGCGACGGTATCAATGTTTTTGGCAACGCCTTCCAGCGCACCTGACAGGCTGGCAGTGGCACCCGATGTGGTATTCGCTTCACCGACCCACTGCTCAAAGGCGTTCTGCACTTTGGTGACTGAACCCGCCACGGAAGCTGGCAGGGAAGCAAACTCGCTCTGAAGTTTACCCAGCTGGCTGGTCAGCGCCGGGACAACCTTATCAATGGTCAGCTGACCCTGATCGGCCATCGCCTTTAAATCTTTTCGCGCAACGCCCATGCCTGCTGCCAGCGCACGAATGACGCGATCACCTGCTTCGTTCACCGCGTTAAATTCTTCGCCGCGCAGCACGCCCTGTGCAAGCGCCTGGCTGAACTGCGTGATAACAGAACTGCTTTCCTCGGTGCTGGCACCGGAAAGCTTCAGGCCGGTTGATACGGCTTCAGTGACTTTCAGTACATCCTGAGCGCTGTAGCCAAATTCGCGCATTGAGGCAGCAGAACGGGCATACAGATCGGCATTGTCTCCAAAGGCAGTGCCGGTGCGCTGACTGATTTCCATCAGCGACTTCTGCACCGTGCTGAACTCACTGGTGGATTGTGAAGCCTGCTTCAGTCGCGCATTAACGGCATTCCAGTTGTCTGCCAGCTCGATAAGATGCCCGGTTGCAAAGGCACCCGCAAACACGCCGGTCATCTCCAGCGCCGTTTCGCGGGTTGTCACCAGTTGCTCATTAAGTTCCTGAATGGCCCGCTGACTTTCGCGGGCAGCTGCTGCTGCCTTACGGCCACCCTGCTCCATTGAGCGGTAATAGTCCGTCCCCATACGGGACGCCCGCGCAATCTCACTCTGAAATGAAGAGGAGTTAGCAGATATTTTGATGATAAGTTCGCGCAGCGTAGCCATAAATTACCCTGTAATGGCTGCGCTAACCTGCCAGCGCAGCAAAGAAGTTTTCGAGCCCGTCAGATTCCTCCACAGGTTCAGGCTCCCGCCACTGAAGCAGCACATCATCCAGCTTCACTTTTGCCCCCTGAGAATTCAGCACGGCAGTAGCAACCTGAGCAGCCTGAATATCACCCCGCCGGTCACTGATTGGATTCACGCGGTCGAACTCAATCCACATTCTGAGTTCACTTGCCGTCAGGGTGCTTTTAAGTTCGTGCAGAGTGCGCCCCAGACGCAGCGCCAGTGCCATCAGGAAAAACGTGCCGGGCTCTTTTACTTTGCTTCCGCAGCCGCCTGCGACGTACTCAGGTCAAGCGCCTGCTTCAGAAGTCGCGCATGGACCGGACCATAAATCTGCTCAACCTGCGGGCGATCCTCGGCGGTGAATACCGGCATATCGTCTTCATCAAGCAGTACGTCAATGAACAGCACGACATCGGCACTTTTGTTGCGCAGTGCACGCTGAGCGGCGGTCAGGTTTTCCTCTTTTCCTTCAGGGTCAGGATTAATAATCTGCTGCCATTCAAGCCAGCCTTCGCCGGAAGGCTCACGCAGCTTAACTTTTGCATTTTCCCATTCAGGGACCGCAACGATCTTGCTGCGAAATCCCGCCATCGGGGCCAGTGCCAGAGCGCGAACAGGATTGCGTGATGCGTCTTTTGCCATTTTATTCTTCTCGGAAAGAGTCTGGAAAAGCGGCTTTCGCCGCTGCCATTAAGGTGTTACAGGCGCAGGAAGAACGGGAACGGGTTTGCCCTTAACGCGCAGGGTAAAGGATGCCGTCACGACGCCAGCCGTTGAGACGCTCCAGCTGTTCTGGCGCACTTCTGCCAGAAACGCATAGCCGTTACCGGAAGGGAAAATCACCTGAAAGGCATGCAGCGTGTCGCCGTCATAGGCCTGACGCAGCGTTTCCTGTCCCACCTCATCAGCAGACCAGTTTCCCGACAGGGTGACTTCACCCGGTGCGGCCAGCCCGTTCGTCATCTCCTGCTCAGTGGAGCAGAGCGTGGTGGTTTCAATGTCGGATTTCTGTCCGCCAGTAAAGCTGATCTCCTTGGTAGAGCAATTGATGCTCTGCCAGGTCGCCCCTGACGGATTCGCCTCGGTTGCAGGCTCGGCGGAAACGTTGATTTTCGTTCCCTGCGTTTTTTCGTACTTTGAGGACATGGGTATCTCCAGATAGTAAAAAACCGCCCGGAGGCGGCTGATTCAGGGGTTAAGTCCAGAGCTGAACTTCCAGCGTTGCCCGGTAAAGGGACGTGTCAGACTCGTAGTCGTTGCTTTCATTAAGAGATACGGGATGCAGCGGCTGAAGCGCAGCCTGCACCTGATTGCGAATGGTGCGGGCTTCATCAGTGGATTGTGACCAGACGTCTACTTGCAGCGTAGTAACCTTCTCCGCCTGGCCGCAAAACACGTCCTCCGAAACAGCAGATGGAAGCAGGAAAACGATCCACGGTGCTGGCGTCCCGGACGGCGCGACGTAAGGGAAAACATTACCGCCAGCCAGCTCGTCAATAAGCGGATAAATATCGGCTTCGGTCATTTCGACAGCACCTCATCAATCGCCTTATTGAGTTCGTCAAAAGCCGCTTTTGCGGCCTCTTCCTGCTTCTTGTCGTAAGCCGGTCGGACAAACGGATGCGCAGGCATTTTGGATGTCCCGTTCTCCTGATAACGCCAGTAAAAAGCGTTATTAGGCGAGGAGGCTTTCATTTTGTTATCGCTGTTGCCCGTATCGGGATTTGTGCCGCGAATATGAATGCCTGCAACCGCTTCACCCGGCGCGCCTTTACCAAAGAGCACAACGATATTTCGTTTAAGTTTGCCGGTTTTTTCCGGCGCTGTGTCTGCGACTTCCTGCTGAATGATTTCGGCACCAGCCCGGACAGAACGACGCAATACCTGTTTGCTCTCGGCCTTACTCAGTAACTCAAGTTCGCGGGCAATGTCATTCAGCCCGGAAAAATCGAGGTTAGAGCTGATCACTGTTTAACCCCCTTCTCACAAAGCAGTTCCAGACGTGTGCCGTTTTCAGCCGTTATGGCTGACTTAATGTCATAGACCTCACCGTTTCCGGTAGGTGGGTTATGAACAACACGCCAGCCAGCACTGATAACCACTCCTGGCACGCGGCGAATCCAGATGCGTGATGTGGTCCCTGAAATTTCCGCGCCAGAGTCCAGCAGTTCGCGACCAGAAACATCACTAATCGACGCTCTCACGCTCTTAACATCGACCCACCCGGTTGCTGGCTGACCTGAAGGAAGACGACCTGTAGCGGGTTTTTGCAGCGTAACCCGGTAACGCAGAGGTCCGGCTCTCATACGCCATAAATCCGGTAAGGCTGTAAAAGCGCCTCAACAGCAAAGTCCAGTGATGAAGTTATATTGCCAACGTTCACTGCTTCACGGTTTGCATACCAGTGAGCAATCAACATCAGCATGGCCGTTTCAATATCTTCGCCATATAACAGTGAGTCAGGGTCGGCCAGATATTGTGGATCATCAGCCTTTTCATAAAGCCTGCGGCGGGTATATTTTTCCACATACCGTGCCGCAGCTTTAATGCGGGCCGTTATCCAGAGGTCATCCTCAGTGAATTCCTGCTCAAGGTTGCAGTGATATTTCACCTGTTCAACGGTCAGCATGGAAACCCCTTACTTAGATTTAGCTTTGGGTTTTTTATCACCTTCATTGTCAGATGATTTCTTCGTGCCGGGCTCTTCGGCATAGCCACGCTCCACCAGCTGACGCCCGTGTTGCTCAAGCGTTTCAAATTCAGTGCCTTCGGTAAGAACCGTGCCGCCGTGATAGATAGGCTTAATAGATCGCAGTTTCATGGTGTGCTCCTCAATGAAAAGCGGCCCGCAGGCCGCCGTCATGAATTACGCGCCAGCGGCTGCCGGTGCGGTAAAGGTGCCGTAGATAAATGCTTCCGGGCGCTTCACAGCAAGTGCCAGACGCTCTTCACAACGAATTGAGATCATGTTTTTCTCAAAGTCGTCGGCGTTCTCAGTGGAAATAACCACGTTGGCATCTTCACGATCAAACAACTGCGCGGCCGCGTTAAACGCACCGGTCAGGAATTTCCCCTGGAATGCGGCAGCTTCGGTGGCGACAACCGGCAGACCCCACAGCGTCGGGCCTGTCAGCGCGGACGGGTTCGCCAGAATATAACGGCCCAGCGTGTCTTTGGTCAGTTCGATCTTTGCCCAGTCAATGAAGTGCAGAACGTGACCGGACGCCGGGAAGCGGGCCAGTTGAGCCTGAAGCATTGCCAGACGCAGATCGTCAATGCCGTTCTGCTGCTCAACGCTGAACGCAGCACTGAATGCGGTAGCCTGCGGCACGATGCCATGCAGGTGCGCCCCGGTACCGTCACCGAACAGAATTTCCTGCTCTTCGACATACTTCAGGCCGTAACGCATTTCAGCATCGACCGTGGATTGCAGCTGCGCGAAATCGTCCAGAATCTGTTTGGACGCTTTGAACATGTGCGCGATGGTCGTGACTGGCGTGATTTTGGTTGCGAACTCAATGTTGCTGTAAGGTTTAGCCGTCCCTTCAGGAACCACCTTCGCAGCGTTAGTAAATCCGGTCTGTTGTACCCAGAAAATAGCCGGTGAAGAAGTACGGCCCGGCGCGATCAGATCACGGATAAACAGGCGTTGTTTCGGTGCAATATCAATACCTGGCTGGCGCTGAGGCTCAACCACGCCGTCTGCGACATCCGTAGACAGCAGCGCAGCATTAACCGGAATGCTGACGCGCTTGCCGCCTTCCACACTGGCTGCGAAATTCTTCAGTGCTTCATTGCTGATAACAACATGACCGACTGTCTCAATAACCTTTTTAGCGCTATTCAGCGGCATGTTGGCAACGTGCTGCTCAAGCTCACCCAGTGAAGATTTGATGGTTTTGTTCGCTTCAGTCAGCGCATTGAATTCGGTGGCGATCTTGTCCACCGCTTCTTTGGTCTGGGCAGACAGCTGACCAGAGTTTTTCGCTTCTTTCAGCGCATCTTCAGCCTTCTGGCTGAAAGTGCCGGACACTTCTTCCAGTTTTGCTGAAACCTTCTTCAGTAAATCATTTACATCTGACATGGTGTTTCCTTATTTGCCGAACGCGGCCAGCGCGTTTTTAAGTTGTTGAATGTTTTCAGGGTTTATTTCGTCGGTAGCGCCCGGCATACCTTCAGGACTGGCAGCAGCGCCCGGCTTGCTGCCCGTTAATGCTTTAAGAAGTTTTCGACGTTCAGAGCGTGGCGTGTCGGTTTTTGACAAAAGCGCGTCAAGCTTACGCAGCGCCGCAGCGGGGCTGTCATTGTCGTCGGCGATTTCATCGGCTGACATCAGGCGATCTGCAAAACCTTTATCAACTGCATCGCTGCCGCCGATATAGGTTTCGCCGTCCATCATTACGGCCACATCCTCTGAGCTGAGGCCGGTCCGGTGTGAATAGATATCGCCCATGGCTTTATCAAACGGCTCCATGTCAGCAGCGATTTGCGCCAGATCGTGTCGGTTGCCCATCGCATAAACCCAGCAGTTATGGATCATCAGAAAAGCACCCCGCCCAATCTGGATATCATCCCCGGCCATCGCGATGATGGAGGCAGCTGATGCCGCAAGGCCCAGCACTTTTACGGTGACCTTTCCTTTGTATTCCCGCAGCAGGTTATAAATCGCCAGACCTTCAAACATGTCCCCGCCAGGCGAATTAATGTTGACCGTGACGTCTGCACCGCCCATGGAACGCAGCGCGCCAGCAATACGGCTGGCGGTCACACCCTCGCCCCAGTAATCAGCGCCGATCACATCAAAGATTGAAATGCTGTTTTCATCAGCGTTAGCGGCCTTAATACCGCCGTTCCAGCGCTCCATAGCAGCAGACGGCAAATCCCGTTTTGAGAGTGCAGAAGGCCGCCCCGCCGGTGCTGCCGGAAGGCTTTTCAGTGTCATGGGAATTGCTCCTAAGCCGCTTTTTTAAGCGGAGATTGTTCGAACGGAATATCGGGAAAAACGTAGTTATGAATTTTCAGAAGCGTTGCCGCCTGTACGGCCTGACTGTTTTTCTTCAGGTCTTCAAGTGGCGTCAGGTTCAGCTGAACGGTGTACAAATCGCCGCCTTCAATCGGAGGCATGTTTTCAAGGCGGCGAACGTCATTGCGGGACATCCAGCCATTTTGCAGCGCCGTTGTGTAGTAAGCCGACCGTCCGGCACTGTCGGCGCGCAACAGACCTTCAACCGAGAACTCAGCAAACAGGTCTTCATCACCATCCAGCAGGCAGCGAGAAATCTCCTGCTCAATATTTACCAGCAGTGGGCGAAGCGTATTGGTCAGGAACTGAAGGTTCATCCCTTCCACGCTGGACGCCCAGCTGCTCTGCTTGTCCGCATGGCCCACCATGAAAGCCGGAACGCGAAACCAGCGGCATATCTCCTCAATGCTGAAAGCGCGCGATTCCAGCATCTGGGCGGCTTCTGGGTTCATGGTGACGTTCTGATATTTCAGACCGCCTTCCAGCACCATAATCTTCCCGGCATTTTTCGAGCCGGTAAAAGCCTGCATATATCCGCGCAGCCTTTCCCTTTGCTCTGCATCCAGCGCATTTTCAGCGGACAGGAAGCCGGAACTTTGCAGGCCGTTCTCAAAGATTTTTGCCGCCGACTCTTCGACCGCCATCGCCGCACCAATGACGTCACGCCCCTCCTTCATTGGCATCATGCCGCAGACACCGTCCAGGCCGAATCCACGGATGTGCATCAGGTTCTTTTCAGGGATGACTCGCTTTTGCCCGTTTTCGGTATAGGTGTACTCAAGTCGTCCGCTCTCAAGTCGCTTCACCACCATGTTTTGTGGCAACAGAGGAACCAGTGAAACAAGCTTGATGCCTATCATCTTTTTTTCGATAAAGGCATTCCCACGAAGGCATATACTGGCAACCAGCATCAACATAAAGCGCGACGGCGTCATTTCCATGTTAGGACTGCGACACAGCACCTGATATGCAGGATGACTGGTTGCCGGTTTTCGTGACCCGTCCTTCTGACGCTCATAAATTTTGAGCGGTAGCGTAGATACGGATTCACTCAGCAGCCTTACACAGGCCCAGACGGCGGAAAGGTGGATCGCTTTATCAGTCGATACAACCTTCCCGCTGCTGCTCATCCCCATCCATTCCTGCCAGAACGTTCCGGTCGTAAGCTCAATCGGCACGCCGAGCCAGTTCAGCAAGGCGCTTCTAACCCTGCCCGGCTGCTTGTTCTTGTTCATCAGACACCTATCATTATCGGATTTTCAAAGAAACCACTCAGGTCTTGTGCGTCATTGCCGCCATTAACCAGCAACCGGCTTTTGGCAGTAAACAACGCGACCGGCCCGTCGATTTTGTTTTCAGGCGTGGATTTGTTCGGGAAGATGTTGTCGTTCTTATCGGGCTTGACGGTTATGTTTGACATCATCCAGGTCATCACGGGATTACCGTCATGATGGATTTTGCTGCCATAAACTTCGGCCTGAACAGACTTCATAGATTCCGAAAGGTTTTTTACTGTCTGGGCGACTTCAACCAGAGGTAACCCTTCTTCGGCAAGCGCCAGGCTGAATTGCGTGGCACTCCATGGGTCGAAGGCAATTTCTTTCAGGCTTTCACCTTTCACCCACTCAACGATTTCTGCTTTGATGAAGCCGTGATCGATAACGTCTCCGTCAGTCAGTTCCAGAAAACCGGCGTCAGACCATTTGCGATACAGCTCAGCAATGTGGTTCGGAGCTGTCTCAACGCGTCCCTCCGGTAGCCAGAATCTCGGTTCCGTATGGGTTTTTCCTGTCGGGTCTCGCCATACTTTCACCGCCGCGCAGATATCAATTTTGTTAGCCAAATCGACGCCAACCCATAGCGGCCATTTTTTACGCTCTTCAACATCTGCAATGCCCTCCCTTTTTGCCCAACGATCCATATCCATCCAGGCGCTTTCAGCGGTAACCCAGATGTTCAGGTGTTTGGTAAAGAAGTTTGGCCGGGCGGCTACCTGCTCTCTGGCTTTTTTAGCCAGTCGCCGCATGTCGTCCCAGCGCTTACAAATGCCGAGTCCGGGGTTTGCCTTGGGCCAGTTAGCCTCATCGAACGGATCGTCTTCTTCATCCAGCGTGTAAATCACGGCAAAATACGTGTCATCATCAACTACGCCGCGCAACACTTTTATGGCGTAGTCGCGCTGTTCAAAACAGATTCCTTCTTTGTTGGTTCCGGCTGTGGTAATGGCAAAAAGCAGCGACTGGAGGCGTGCGCCGGTTGCGGTTTCCAGAACGTCCCACACGTCACGCGTTCGGTGAGCGTGGAGCTCATCGACAATGCCACAGTGAATGTTGAGGCCGTCCAGGTTATTCGCGTCGCTTGAGAGCGGCTCAAATTTAGAAGCGGAACGTTCCTGATGAATATTCAATTTTACATGACCAAATAACCGGCCCAGCGTGCGCGGTGCCTTCTTGATCATGTTCTTCGCATCATCAAAAACTATTCGTGCCTGATCGCGGGTTGTTGCGGCTGAATAAACCTCCGCGCCCCCTTCACCGTCAGCGCCGGTCATGTAAAGACCGATACCTGAAGACACTGTTGATTTAGCGTTTTTACGTGCGACTTCGTTATAAGCCGTCCTGAACCGGCGAACCATGACGCCGTCACCATCTTCGTCCAGCACCTGTTCACCCGTGATTTCATCAATCAGCGGGATAATGAAGCCAAAAAGGTTAATCAGAATGAAGACATGCCACGGCATCAACTCAATCGGCTTGCCTGCCAGTGCGCCTTTGACGTGCGGAACAAAATTGTAAAAGTCGAGAATGTGCTGAGCGCGGTCCTCACTGAAGTAGATACCGCGTTCCGGCCCATGCTCTAAATCATTGAGGAATCGCTGGCACGCAAGGCGTACCAGTTCGCCAGCAACAATCTCGCCAGACAGCACGCGCTCGGCGTACTGAATTCCAGCTTGAACGGTTGCCATTCATCATTTGCGCTTTTTAAGAAATTCTTCCAGAGGATCGGCCTCCCCCTGCCCGTCGCTGCTAACTTTGCTGCGAGAAGCTGGAGTCATGCCGAATTCAGACATCATTGCCCGCAGACGTTTCCAGGCATCGGACATCATCGCAACCTGCGGATGAGCCTTTACCAAAGTTTCCCCCGCCATATTGGTCACGTTGTAAGTCTCACCAACCTGATCGATTACGTCGCGGTGTTTACGCCATTCGACATATGCGCCAATTAATAGCTCAAGCGCCATGCCATCAAGTTTTGAAATAACTCCGGAGCAGTCCAGCTCCTCACCGATCCGTTTGAACCAGTACTTTTCCTGTTTATTAAAATGCTTCGGAATTAGGGGTACCCCTGAAGGCGGTTTTGGCTCAGCCTTGTTCAAAGCCCGTTTGGATGGGTTCCCCTTGACCAAACGCAGAGCCGTCGGGATTCTCGGCGGTCCAGACATGATTGAAAACTCCTATTGATAGAACCTTCAGGGTCCCCTAAAAAAGTTTTGTAACCTGCGGCGGTGTGAAAAAAAGTTAGGCGGCGGTCCTTTGAGGCCAAAGCCCTGAACTTTTGCCCCGCCCTCCCCGCAAATGATAATAAATATCATTTGCGTTGGGGTGATTTCATTTCGCAACTACTTTCATCGCGTTCGTAATCATTCTCATTTGCATGTGGGTGATGATGCCTGGTTTCATCCTTCCATCTGGAGTTGCGCGCCTATCAAACCGAACGCCACCACAGCTTCGCCTTCCGGGTACTGGCTCATCACAGCACGCAGTTTCTCTTCAGCCTCTTTAACCTTCCCCTGCTGCGCTTCGGACATCGAAGCAATGAGGCCTTTAAACATCAGTAAGGTCTGCTGATCATGATTCACTTGGTTCTCTCCGTTGCTGTCTTTGCCCTGTGACACGGCCAGCACAATGCCTGAAGGTTACTGTCTTCATCGGTGCCGCCATGAGCTTTGGGTTTGATGTGGTCAACTGTTGACGCCGGTACCGGCCTGCTGTTCTTTATGCATTGCTGGCAAATGTGTCGGTCACGCTTCAGGATGCGAGCTCGAATAGCTTCCCACTTGCTGCCGTAACCTCGCTGATGTCGGGTCTGACCTCTTTGATGTTGCTGCCACCCTTCATTACGGTGAGCCTCACAATACCCAGAACGGTCAGTTGTTGTCTTACCGCAGCCAAGCTTCCGACAAGCACGTGGAATAGCTGACGGCATTACTGCTTAGCCTTGTACAACAGACCGCCAGGCTGGAGCTCGTTGCGAATCTTATTTTTGAAGGTTACTTCCAGTGACCTCTTTGCAGCTTCGAGCTGCTCAAGAGCTGGCGCTGCATTCAAAGTGATATTGATAGTAATTACCTGGCTACAATCAGGCTTCTTACTTCCAAAACTAGTTTCCGCTAAGAATTTAATTGCATATGACTGGCCGGGAGGCGTCAGGTAGGTGAACAGGTTATCGCTTTCTCCAAGCGCAGCAATTTTGGAGGTTGTGGCAAGCCCAATCTCAACCAAAGCAGCAGCGCCTGATTTAGAAGGTAGATCCCCTGACTCCAAGGGACCCCGGAAAAATAATGCATGCAGCACGTCAATGGATGCGCCAGACAATTCAATGTGGTCATCAATGTTCATTCAGAGTTTCCTGCTGGCTGGATATGTTGAAGGCTTCACGTTTCCGCTGAAGCCATGAGAGTCCATCTCGCTGATTACTTCATTCACCGCGCGGACTCCGCCAGCAAATGAGGCTGAGAAAAACTCGTTGTTTAGTCGGAAAGCTGACAGCTTTTCATGCGCCGCCTGCTCTATTAGCCGGTAATCAAAACGCCTTTCGGTGATGAAGCTATCGGTGACCATAAATCCGAACTGTTTCTTCAGCTCAGAAAACCGGCTCAGACACTTGCCTCGGGTAGACATGCCAATCTTAATTACCTGTCCATCAGTGGCGACATAGACTCTTCCGCCCTGCATCTCTCTTCGACGTAAGGACATCTGCTTTCCTTTCGGTGGTGAGCCTAAGTTCACGCGGATAAAAGCAGCCCACAGAGTGAAAGCATTACTGCTTACCCCATAGACTCACCCCGCAAGGCTCTGTGGATTGTTGCCCCGTGACGGGCGATTAGAATTTTATTCTGGAAGGATTTGAGTTAATGATTACTTAGCCGGGCAATGGTGAGACCACCAGCCGATGATTTATTGTATTTATGCTGAAAATTGAACTCAGTGAATGCAGTTTTCAGAACAAAATAAAACCGCCTCGAAAGGCGGCCTGTGTTAATCGCTACTGCAACTGCCGCCACTGTCGGACGAACTGCCTGAGTCATAGCTGCCACTGCATGAATCGGAGCTGCTTGAGCTGCCGTAGTCGTTACCGACGTAAATAGGGCTGATTGGGTTTAGCGGGTTCATCAGGTCACTGCTTGAACCAGTGTTGCTTTGATGACGGCGGCGGCGTTCTTCTTCCTCACGCTGGCGCTTACGCTGCTGTTCGGTCTGATACGACATATTTACTCCAATAAAAAACCGCCCGGAGGCGGCTTATTTAAAATTGCTCTTACGCTGTAAAAGCTTGGGAATGTCTCCCTTGGCGAGCAAGACCATGTCTGCTGTTGCTGTTATCAACGTATAATAGCCAAGAGATTTAAGCTGCGAGTGAAGCTCTACGCTTGTGCCCTGGCTGATATTCCTGAAAAGCGCCTGACTAATGCCATCGCCTTTTATTTCAATGTAATCGACATCATCCTCTTCATCGTAGAACTTACTTGCTGACATCGCTGGAAAATTGCTGCCGATGATAGTTACGATTATCTCTTCCATATCCACCTCTTGATTGCAGTTCACTAACAACGTTAGATGACAAAATAAGTCATTGCAATCAATAATTTAATTGACGAATCCGTCAATACAGTTTCGCAACGCTTCACAGCGTGACTAGCCGTTATCCCTTGTCGGAGGATTCTTAATCGCATAAAAAAAGCAACCGCTTACGCTTGTTGTCGCCTGAGCGTTAGCTAATTTATTTAATGTAAAATCTAAAATCAGAAAGAACTCCTACCATGTCCTTGGTCCAGGGATGGGCCGCTTTTTTCATCATCAGGCATACTCGTAAATGCGCCTTATGATGAACTCAGCAGTCGTCATCCGGCTGAGCAACTGCCCGACATGCTGACATACATGCTTTCTGCATTTCGGTTTTAGCCATTGCTACCCAGCGCGGGTCTGCGCCTGTTTCTTTTGCTGTATCCAGTAAGCTTATGAAATGGCGGCTTACATCTTTCAGCCGGTTCATCACTTCAATATCGCCAGGCGTTAATGTTCGATAACCCTTTACGGTACTGCCATCCTGCGGCTTTGCTTCGCTCATACCTTCCTCAGCTTAATTTAGACATTGCTCATTGATATATTCTTGCAACCCGGCTATTTGCTTTCCGGCTGTTTCGATACGCTCTCTGAGGGTGAAATA